>Ga0102590_1000005_pt1:7500-1296825 | contig 1296825 bp, 1196 predicted proteins | sample AraplaMF_Col_mMF_FD_76859 | JGI IMG/M metagenome (GOLD analysis project Ga0102590, IMG submission 76859) | Arabidopsis root microbial communities from the University of North Carolina, USA - plate scrape MF_Col_mMF | ecosystem: Host-associated > Plants > Roots > Endosphere... | reverse complement strand
GGGCGTCCAGGTTCTGGTGATTGCCGAACTTGCCCTCATCCTTGTCGTCGAAGGCCGCCACATAGGCACTGGAGAAGTAGCCGCCGACCTCGAGCTTGACGCCATCGGTGGCCGAGGCCGAGGCCGCAAAGACGGCGGATCCAAGCCCCGCCAGCATAGACGTGCGCAGCAACGTCTGTCGCATGATGTCTCCCCCTGTATTTCCGCGCCCCCGCGGACCCCTGCCCGACGCCGCCCCGCAGCGTCTGAGCTGTATCATAGTTAGGCCGCTGAGACGGCGGGAGTCAATGCCGAAGGCATGAACATTTGGCGGAATAGTGGAGGAATGCCGCGCGCCACCGAGAGAAATGTTATCGCGAAGTATGCAGCTGTCTTAAAGATCGGGGCAGCGCTGCGCGCAAAAGAAAAGGGGAAGCGGTTGCCCGCTTCCCCTCAAGCCGTTCACTCGACCGATCCCGGTTGCCCGGGGTCGGCGTGCGCTTAGAACGTGAACTTCGAACCGACGCCCACGTCGAACGCGTGGTAGCTGTCGATCGAGTCGTCCGCATCCGCGGCGTCGCCGGTGTCGTTGAACCAGGTGTAGCCGAGCTCGGCGTCGAGCAACACGCCCGGGCCCATCTCGTAGCTGCCGGTCACGATGACGCGGTTCAGAGTGCGATGGCCGCCGTCGCCGTCGCCACCGCCAGCGGTGGCATCGTAGGTGCCATGGCTGCCCTGGATACCAACGGTCCAGGCATCGACGCCGTAGCTGGCGCCGCCACCGGCGGACCAGGAGTTGTTGTCGTCGCCGCCGTTGGCGAAGTACTCGAAGATACCGCCGACGGCGAAGCCGCCGAAGGTCACGGTCGCGGCGGTCTGGTAGTTCTGACTCTTGCCGTCATTGGCGCCTTCGGTGCCGTTGAACCGGCCCTGCCAGGAACCACCGCCGCCGAGGTCGATACCCCAGCCGTCGCCGGCGTAGGAGTAGGTGACATAGGCCGCGAAGTTGTGGGTCGCAGTGTTGTCCGGAATGTCCGGCGTGCCGGCTTCGTTGACGCCGTCGTCGCTGTAGCTCTCGGCGTTGGCGTTCGGCTGATAAGCGAGGATCAGCTGGAAGCCGGCGAAGTTCGGCGTGGTGTACTTGATCGACTGGGCGTTGCTGACGCGGTCAGCGCAGACCGAGTTCGAGCCGATCGGATCGTTCGAACCCCAAGACGCCGGCGAGAAGCCGGAGAAGTTCGCCGTGGCTCCCGGGGGGAACACGGGGCAAGCCGCGATCGGGCCGTCCTGCGAACCGATCTGGACCTTACCGAAACCGCCCGACCAGTACACGAACGACTTATCGATCTGGTCGCCGGAGTTTTCGCCTTCGAGTTCGATCTGCGCGCCAACGGTCAGGCCGTTATCGAGGGTGGTCTCACCCTTGAAGTGGACTTCGGCGTTGTGCAGGAAGCGATCGGTGTTGTTGTGGTTGCCGAAGTGGCCTTCGGACTTCTTGTCGAAGACGCCCTGGTAGACGGTCTGGAAGAAGCCGCCCACATCGAGCTTGATCCCATCGGACGCCTGCGCGGCGCCGGCGAGCGTGCCGACTCCCAGCAGGGCCGTGGTACCCAGAAGAACTTTCTTCATCTCGAGATTCCCTAAGTTTGCGATTGCCACCGATACCGGTACCGATATCGGATGCCCCTCGTCCTCAGGTCGATTTGTTCGGTACGTTCTGCCGTCTTGCCCGCCCCGTTGGCGTTTCCTGCGGCGTGCGGACGCAGGGAACCGGGTCACTGGTGATAGACAGAACAGGCCGAACAATCCCACCGACCTGGAAACAGCGAAACCTTCTCTAAACCCTGCTGTGGTGTCAAACCATTTGAGGCAAAGCCTGTGGCATTTTTCCAAATCTGTGGCGTGCTTGCCACAGTTTGCCCTAAAGACCTGATTCCGTAGGGGTCGGAGGCAGGGCAGGATAGTGACATGGGGATCGGGCGCCACAGAATTGGGCGGCTCGAAAGCCCGACGTCAGCGTCAGATTTCGTTCCCCTAAAATTCCCCTCAAATGCCGTAAATAGGCTCATGGTCCTATAAGTGAGCCCCGCAACCTCCCGGTGTGCGCGGGAGAATCACGCAAGATGCCGGCGTTTCAGAGCGGCCAGTAGCCGAATCGCTCCATCTGCTCCTTGTGCGCCTCGACCACCCGGTCGATCTGCGCCTGGCTGAGGGCGGTGCGCCACTGCCCGGCCTTGCCGACCCGGAAGAACTTCTCCGCCTTGTAGGAGCGTTCGCGGAAGCCCTTCTCGTCTTCCTGGGCGCGCAGGCTCTTGAAGGAAGAACGCTCGATCGCCCGCTCGAGGCGATCCCGGGGCGGGTTGAGGCCGAGGAACCGCGCGGCCCGGGAGAAGGCCACGACCGGCTTCTTCAGCATGTCCTCGTAGCGGATGATGTGCAGCCATGGACCCGGTTGGTTGGTCCAGCTCAGCACATGGGTGGACCAGGTTTTGTGGACCTCGAACACCAGCTGCTCGCCGGTCGGCGTGCCGCTGTTCGGATCGCTCATGATGCGGATCGAATCGTCGATCCCGGCGCCGTAATGGTCGGCCAGGGAGATGCAGACGTCGAGCGGGTTGCGGACCACGTAGAACGCGCCCGCCGTCAGATCCATATGGATCATCGGCAGCCCGTCGAACTCGACATGGGCGTTGTGGGTCTTGACGAAAACGTCGTCGGTGCTCATCCGGCCGATGTCGCGCTGCGCCTTCCAGCGGGTCTGCATGACCTCCTGGTTGGTCCATTCCTTCGGCGGTTTGCTGAGGTAGGTCTGGTAGAAGTGCGGCGTCGAGTCGCTGAACGAGAACTCGCCCAGGCGGTTGATGTCATAGTCGTCCTTGGGATCGCGGAGCAGATTGTGAAGAAATGCCCGCATCCAGGTGTTGCCGGACTTCGGAAAGCTTGCCAGCCAAATGAGTCGGCCCATGGGGGTCTGGTATCCGTCTGACTCTGATCCTGATTCCCCGGCCTGGGTTGAGCCAACTTGGTTAAGCCGGGACGGCGGAAAGCCGCAAATCGCCAAGACGTTACAGCCCGGCACCCGCCGCCGCTCTTGACCCGAAAGCCGCAAATCGCTTAGGTCTCATCGGCTTCGGCGGGTTGCAACAAGCGCTAACCGCGGCGACCGCCGTTTATCTGGGAGCAGCAAGGGCCGTCAACATGAAAATCGAAGCCTTTCGGGGCTGGACTGCCTTTGCCAGGCGTTTGCTACCCGTTGTTATTCTTGGCGTTCTCGGTGGATCGCTGGCTGCCTGCAATTTCTCGATCGGCGGCGATCCCACCTACAAAGAAGACCGCGACAAGACCGAGCGCGGCGCCGGCGCCGACAGCGGCACGATGTTCGGCGAAGGCGGCCTGTTTGGCGCCCCCAACAAGTCGGGGACGGATAACGGCACCGGGGTCGGGGTCAACAGCCTCCTCTGGCGCGCCTCCCTGGACACCATCTCCTTCATGCCACTGGTCTCGGCGGATCCCTTCGGCGGCGTCATCATCACCGACTGGTACACCCCGCCGCAGACCCCGAACGAGCGGTTCAAGGTCAATATCTACATCCTGGGCCGGGCGCTGCGGGCCGACGGCGTCCGCGCCTCGGTGTTCCGCCAGACCAACGACACCGGGACTTGGGCCGACGCCCCGGTGGCCCTCAACACCAGCACCGATCTCGAAAACGCGATCCTGACGCGCGCCCGCCAATTGCGCATGTCGGGCGTGCAGCAGTAGAACCGGCGCCGGACGACCCCATTTCTCTATAAGGTCAGGTCCGACACCGCACGGACCGCGAGCAGTTCAGCTATGGCATCACGCTACAATTTCCTGGAAACCGAGACCAAGTGGCAGTCGGTCTGGGCCGAACGCGAGGCCTTCAAGACCGAGGCGGATCCCGGCCGCCCGAAATACTATGTGCTCGAGATGTTTCCGTACCCGTCGGGCCGGATCCATATGGGCCATGTGCGGAACTACACGATGGGCGACGTGGTGGCGCGCTACAAGCGCGCCCGCGGCTTCAACGTGCTGCATCCGATGGGCTGGGACGCATTTGGTCTCCCGGCGGAGAATGCCGCGCGCGACCAGAAGATCCATCCGGCGCGCTGGACCTATGACAACATCGCCACCATGCGCGCCGAGCTGAAGCGCATGGGCCTGTCGCTGGACTGGTCGCGCGAGCTCGCGACCTGCCATCCCGGCTACTATCACTATCAGCAGGAACTGTTCCTCGACTTCTTCAAGGCTGGACTCGCGTATCGCGGCGAGGCCTTCGTCAACTGGGATCCGGTGGACCACACCGTGCTCGCCAACGAGCAGGTGATCGACGGCCGCGGCTGGCGCTCCGGCGCCCTGGTCGAGAAACGCAAGCTCTCCCAGTGGTTCCTGAAGATCACCGCCTATGCCGACGAGCTCCTGGGAGCGCTGAAGGGCCTCGACCGCTGGCCGGAGAAAGTTCGCCTGATGCAGGAGAACTGGATCGGCAGGTCGACCGGCGCCTATGTCCGCTTCAAGCTGATTGGCCGCCCAGAAAACCAAGGGGATCGCCTGACCATCTTCACCACGCGCCCCGACACGTTGTTCGGCGCATCGTTCATGGCGGTCTCGCCGGATCATCCGCTGGCGGAAGAGGCTGCGAAGGCCGATCCGAAGGCCGCGGCATTCATCGCCGAATGCAAGGCGGCGGGCACGTCCGAAGCGGTGATCGAGCAGCAGGAGAAGAAGGGCTATCGCATCGCGCTCGAAGCGCAGCATCCCTTCATCAAGGACAAGAAGCTGCCGGTCTACATCGCCAACTTCGTCCTGATGGAATACGGCACGGGCGCCATCTTCGGCTGCCCGTCAGGCGACCAGCGCGATCTCGACTTCGCGCGCAAATACGGCCTGCCGGTGATTCCGGTCGTGCTGCCGCCCGACGAGGACCCGAAGACTTTCAAGATCGACGACGTCGCCTATACCGATGACGGCACGATCTACAATTCCGACTTCCTCGATGGGCTGCCCGTCGAGGACGCGAAAAAGAAAGCCGGCTTGAAGCTGGAAGAGCAGGGCGACGGCGAGCCGACGACCATCTTTCGTCTCAGGGACTGGCTGGTCAGCCGGCAGCGCTATTGGGGCTGCCCGATTCCGATCATCCACTGCGAGAAATGCGGCCCGGTCGCGGTGCCGAAGCAGGACCTGCCGGTCCTGCTGCCGGATGATGTGACCTTCGACCAGCCCGGCAATCCGCTCGACCGCCACCCGACCTGGAAGCATGTGAACTGCCCGACCTGCGGCGCCGGCGCGCGGCGCGAGACCGATACGTTCGACACCTTCGTCGATTCGTCCTGGTACTTCGCGCGCTTCTGCTCGCCGCGGGCCGACGTGCCCACCGAGCGCGACAAGATCGATTACTGGCTCCCCGTCGATCAGTATATCGGCGGCGTCGAGCATGCGATCCTGCATTTGCTCTATTCGCGCTTCTTCACCCGGGCGATGAAGCTGACCGGCCACGCCAAGCTGGATGAGCCCTTCGCGGGGCTGTTCACCCAGGGCATGGTGCTGCATGAGTCCTACAAGGACCACGAGGGCAAGTGGCTCTATCCGGAAGAGGTCGATAAGCGCGCCGACGGCAGCGCCGTCCATGTGAAGACGGGCCAGCCGGTCGATGTCGGCCGCAAAGAGGTGATGTCGAAGTCGAAGAAGAACGTGGTGCCGCCGGCGCGCATCATCGAGACCTTCGGCGCCGACACCGCGCGCTGGTTCGTGCTCTCTGACTCTCCCCCTGAGCGCGACATGGAATGGACCGATGCCGGCGTCGAGGGCGCCTGGCGGTTCACCCAGCGGATCTGGCGCATCGTCGAGAGCTGGACCGAGGCCCATCCGAGCCTGAAGGAAGAGTTCGGCGCCGCACCGAACAGTTTCTCCGGTGACGGCTTGGCGCTCCGGCGCATCACGCACAAGACCGTGGCGCAGGTGACCGAGACGATCGAGAAGTTCAACTTCAACAGCGGCGTTGCGGCGATTTACAAATTCGCCAATGCGCTTGCCGAGGTGAAGCCGGAAGCCTTGAGCGATGCCGCGGGCTTGTGGGCACGGAAAGAAGCTCTGGATACGCTGGCGCTCCTGATCGGCCCGATGATGCCGCACTTGGCCGAGGAGATCTGGCTGGGCCTTGGCCACAAGACCCTGCTGGTCGAAACCGCCTGGCCGGAGGCCGATCCGGCGCTGATTATCGACGACCAGGCGACCGTCGCGGTGCAGGTCAACGGCAAGCTCCGCGCCACGATCAGCCTGCCGCGCGATTGCGACAAGGCGCTCGCCGAGCAGACGGCACTCGCCGACTCCGGGGTGCAGCGCGCGATGGAAGGCAAGCCGCCGAAGAAGGTCGTCGTGGTCCCGAACCGGATCGTCAACATCGTCGTCTGAGCGAACGCGGCACGAGATGCCCGGATAAAGCCTGGGCAGGACGTTTCTTTTTAGCCGTCACCCGCGGGCTTGACCCGCGGGTCTCGCGCAGGCGGAATGGCGAATCATGAAGCTCGAACGCCGCCAGATCGATGAGTTCCTGAAGAATCCGGGCGAGAAGACCGCCGCGGTTTTGGTCTTCGGTCCCGACGAAGGCCTGGTGCGCGAGCGCGTCAACGCCCTGGTCAAGGCCGCGGCCGGCAGCAGCGACGATCCGTTCCGCGTGGTCGAGCTGGACTCCGATGCGCTGCGCAGCGACCCGGCGCGGCTGATGGACGAGGCGGGCGCCATCTCCATGCTGGGCGGGCGGCGGGCAGTGCGGATCAACGGCGTCACCGACGGCCAGGCCAAGGTAATCGAGGACTTCCTCGACGGCCACCGCGATTCCAGAAACACGCTGGTGATCTTCGAAGCGGGCGAGCTTCCCGGCCGGGCTGCCTTGCGCAAGCTGTTCGAGGGCGCGCCGCATGCCGCCGCGATCGCCTGCTATCACGATTCCGGCGGCGATCTCAAAGCCGTCATCCAGGCGCAATTGAGCGCGGCGGGGAAGGGCACTTCGCAAGCAGCCTTGTCCTATCTCGAGCAATCGCTCGGCGGCGATCGCGGCGCCACGCGTTCCGAAATCGAGAAGCTGATCCTCTATATCGGCGACGCGAAGCAGATCGAGCTCGAGGACGCGATGGCCTCGGTCGGCCATTCCGCCGGTGTGGAGCAGGATGACCTCAACTACGCGATCGCCGAGGGCGACTTCAAATCCGTCGAGCGGCAGCTCGACCTCAACCTCGCCGAGACCGCGCCGATCATGATCCTGCGCGGTCTCGCGCGGCATTTCCTGAAGCTGCACGGCGCCGTCGGAAGGCTGGAATCCGGCGCCTCGCTGCAGGACGCCATGGTCGCGCTGAACTCGCCGTTGTTCTGGCGCGACCGCCCGCGGCTGGAGAAGCAATGCCGCCGCTGGTCCGGCCGCGCCATCGCCATTGCCTTGCAGAAGATCGGCGAGACCGAAGCGCAGGCCATGCGCCACCGCGACATCGCCGACACGCTGACAAGGCGCGCCGGGCTGGAGATCGCAGCACTGCCGGGGAAGCGGCCGTAGGAGGGGAGAGACCCGTCGGCTAGCCGATCGCCAGTTCCACCACCACCGCATCGTGATCGGAGATCGCGGCGCCCTGGTCGTCCACGGCGGCCACGGTGCGCGGCTCTGATGCAACCAGGTTGCGGGTGAACAGCCAGTCGATGCGGCGGAAGGGCGGGAGCGGTTTGCCGTCGGGGCGCATGCGTTGGGTCGCCGCCATGTCGTTGGCGGTGCGCCAGCCGAAGCCGCCCTGCTGCATCACACCGAACATCGGCTCGAAGGCATCGCAGCGGTGGAACCAGACCCTGGCATCCTCCGGGCGGGCTTCGTCGACTTCCGGCAAAGCGGCGGTGTTGCAATCGCCGCCGATCACCATGCGCGCATTGCCGTAGCAGCCGTTGATCGCCGAGAGTAGCCGGGTCATCTGCTGGGCGCGGCCATTGGCATCGCTGTCGCTTTCGAGGTGCAGCGAGACCACGACGAAATCACCGTCGTCGGTTGCGATCCGACCCGCGAGCGCCATGCGGCCGCCCAAGCGGCGCTGCACGCCGCCGGCTTTGCCGTTGACGCGATCGGCGAACCAGCGGCCGCCGGTATCGAGCCGGATCAGCGCGAGATCATAGAGCGGCAGGCGGGTGAGGATTGCATTGCCGTGCAGGCCGGCGTGATTGCGCTGGCCCTTGTGCCATTCCCGCTCGCGATCGTCGCCGAGTCCGAGCTCGACGAACTCGACGCCATAGGCGTAGCCCATGCCCAGTGCCGCCGCGAGCTCGGCGGCGGTGTGCCGGTTGCCCGAGCGCGCCATGCCGACATCGGTCTCCGAGAGCAGGATGATGTCGAGATCGAGGGCGCGTAACATCGCCGCCGAAGCGCCGACATATTTCAGCCGCTCGGCATTCCAGGCGGCGAGGCGCAGGGGGGTGCGCGGGATCGCGACGGTTTCCGGCGGGCGATACTCGATCGCCGTCAAGGCGGTGACCTGGCGGGCGACGCGGTCGTGCTCGGCCTTGGTAGGCTCGGCGGTCAGGGCGGCGGTGATCTCCGCGTGACCCGGTGCCGGCAGCGCAGCCGTGACGGACGAGAATATTTCGATCATGCCGCCCTTATTCGACCCAGTTCCATTCGGCGCTATTCGGCGGCCAGGCGCGTCGGCGGAAGGTCGATGCGCCGGCCGCTCTCCGCCTCGAAGAGATGCACGGAGGTCATCGGAATCTTCAGGAACAGCCGCTGGCCGGGTTTCGGCAGCGATCCCGCTTCGGCGCTGCCGTTGCGCATCACAGTCATCTCCAGCGCTCCGCTCTTGCCATACAGAACCTGTCCCGTGCCGAGCTCCTCGACCAGCTCGACGATGAAATCTAGCGTGCCTTTGATCGGCGCCTCAACCAGCTTGATCTCGTCCGGCCGCACACCGACGGTGACCGGCCTACCGCTTCCACTGCCGATCGCCAACCGTCCATTGGGCGCCATGACCCCCGGCATGAAGTTCATGGCCGGGGCGCCGATGAAGCCGGCGACGAAGCGGCTGGCCGGCCGGCGATAGACCTCGGTCGGCGTTCCGATCTGCTCGATCCGGCCTTGGTCCAGCACCACGAGCCGGTCGGCCAGGGTCATCGCCTCGACCTGGTCGTGGGTCACGAAGATCGAGGTGGCGCCGAGCCTCTGGTGCAGGCGCCGGATCTCGATCCGCATCTGGGCGCGCAGCTTGGCGTCGAGATTGGAGAGCGGCTCGTCGAACAGGAAAACTTTGGGTGAACGAATCATGGCGCGGCCGATCGCCACACGCTGGCGCTGGCCGCCGGACAGCGTACCGGGCTTGCGGTCGAGCATTTCCGCAAGACCGAGACTCTGCGCCACTTCGGCGACCCGCGCACGCCGCTCCGCCTTGCGCATGCCGGCGACTTTCAGCGCATAGCCGATATTCTCGGCGACCGTCATATGCGGATAGAGCGCGTAGTTCTGGAACACCATGGCGCAGCCGCGCTCGCGCGGCTCCAGCCTGTTGACGACCTTGCCGTCGATCGCGATTTCGCCGCTGGTGATCTCTTCCAATCCGGCGATCATGCGGAGCAGGGTGGACTTGCCGCAACCGGAAGGTCCGAGCAGCACGACGAACTCGCCGTTCTCGATCTTGAGATCGACGCCGTGCACGGTCGGCATCTTGTTGTAGCTCTTATGGACTCCGCGGATCTCGACCTCGGCCATTTATTTCTCCGTTGCCACAAGGCCGCGCACGAACCAGCGCTGCATGAAGATGACGACGACCAAAGGCGGCAGCATGACGATCAGCGTCCCCGCCATGGCGATGTGCCAGTCCGGCGTGCCGTTGGTCTGCGGGATCAATTCGCGGAGCTGGGTCACCGCCGTGCCATGGGCGGAATCGGTCGTGACCAGCAGCGGCCAGAGATACTGGTTCCAGGCCCAGACGAACATGATGGTGCCCAGCGCCGCCATATTGGTGCGCGAAAGCGGCAGCAGCACGTCGAAGAAGAAGCGGATGGCACCGGCCCCGTCCATCCGCGCCGCCTCGGTCAGCTCATCGGGCAGGGTGAGAAAGAACTGGCGATAGAGGAAGGTGCCGGTCGCGGTGGCGATCAAGGGCAGGATGAGGCCGGTATAGGAATTGAGCAGTCCCCATTTCAGCGCGATCTCGACGCCGGTCACCTGCTGCACCAGCCAGGTGATGCCGGTTATGTCGAGCAAAGCCTGATAGGGACCGAGCGCATTGGCGGCGACCGCGTAGGTCGGCACAATGCGGACTTCGAGCGGGAGCATGAGCGTGATGAAGATCGCCCAGAAGACCAGCATCTTCCCCCAATAGCGGAAATAGACGATGGAGAAGGCGGTCAAAGCAGCGATGAACACCTTGCCGAGCGCGACGCCGCCGGCGAAGAGAACGCTGTTCACGATCTTCGGGCCAAGATCTGCGCGCGTCCAGGCCTCGACGATATTGGCCCAGAACTGATCGCCGGGCATGAGCGGCATCGGCACTTGATTGACGGTGCGCAGGTCATGCGACGCGGCGATGGCGATGATCGCGAAAGGCAGCAGCACCGACAGGAGACCCAGGAAGAGAAGGACCTGGGTCACGACATTGAGGACCGGCGTGCGCTCGACCATCGGCCGCCCCCTACTTGTAGTGCACGCGGCGTTCCAGGAAGCGGAACTGGAACACGGTCAAGGCGATCACCAGCAGCATCAGGATGATGCTCTGTGCGGCGGCACCGGAGTAATCGAGGCCTTTGAAGCCGTCGAAGAAGATCTTGTAGACCATGAGCTCGGTCGCCCGGTCCGGACCGCCTGCGGTCATCAGATCGACGATGCCGAAACTGTCGGTGAAACTGTCGGTGAGGTTGATGACCACCAGAAAGAAGATGGTGGGGGTGAGGAGCGGGATCTGGATGTCCTTGATCCGCCGCAGCAGGGCGGACCCGTCCATCGCCGCCGCTTCGATCAGGCTCTTCGGGATCGCCTGGAGCGCGGCCAGGAAGAAGATGAAGTTGTAGCCGATATACTTCCAGACATAGGCGATCACGATCGCCATCATCGCCTGCCCGCCGTTCAGCGCGGGATTCCAGAGGCCCGGGACGATGTGATTGAGATAGGCCATGAAGCCCGCTTCCGGAGCGAGGATGAAGCGGAAGGCGACACCCAGCGCCGGCGCCGCGATGGCGTAAGGCCAGACCATGATGGTGCGGTAGACGCGAAAGCCTCTGAGCTCGCGATCGACCAGCAGCGCCAGCGTCAAAGCCACCGCCATCGCCAGCACGGTCGCCGAAACGGCGAAGATCAGGCTGGTAAGGATCGAGTTCCAATAGACCGTGTCGCCGAGCAGATGGGCGAAATTGGCGGTGCCGACCCATTCGTTCCCGCCGCCCCAGGGCCGCTCCAAGGTGAAGGCCCAAAACAGAGCTTCGCCGGCCGGCCAATAGAAGAAGGTGAAGATGAGAAACACCTGCGGCAGGACCAGCGCCATGCCGAGCCACTTGTTGGAAAAGAGCGTTCGCTTCTCCATGGACTAGTACTCGGCTCGCGGTGCTTCGCACCCCCACCCCGCCCCGCCCCCAATTCGGGGGAGGGGGAAGAGGGAGAGTCTGCGAGAGAAAGCGCCCGCCCCCGAATCGGGGGCGGTTTGGGGTGGGGGTACGAAACAACGGTTGGACAAGTTGCCGGGATATCAGGGCAGCTGCTTGCCCTTATAGGTCGCTTCGAAGCGGCGCAGGATGGCGTTGCCGCGTGTCACCATCTGGTCGATGCCTTCCTGGACCGAGACCTTGTTCGAGAAGATCGCCTGCCAGCCGTTGGCGACCTCGTTGCGGATCTGGAGGAAGCCGCCGAGACGCGTGCCGTGGGTGGCCGACGGCTGGTCCGAAGCGGTCAAGCTCGCGATCGCGATCTCACGGCCGGCGTATTTTGGATCCTTGTAGAAGCCCTTATCGACCATGAAGTCGTAACCGGTCTTGGTCACCGGGATATAGCCGGTGACGGTCGACCAGAAGAGCGCCTGCTCCGGCTGGGCGATGAAGTTGAGGAACGAAGCGGCGGCCTTGTATTCCTCCTTCGACTTGCCGGCGAGCACCCAAAGCGAGGCGCCGCCGACCAGCGAGCTCCGGCGCTCGACGCCGGCATAGGTCGGGAGCTCGGCGACGCTCCAATGCATGTCGGGGCTGGCCGTGCGGCCGATCGAGCCGTGATCGCCGACCGAGGTCAGGATCATCTGGCAATGGCCGGAGGCGAAGGCCGGCACCATTTCCTCGCCGGTCTCCTTGCTCTTGATCACCGCGAGCTTCTGGTCGTACCAGGACTTCAGGTCGGTCACGTATTTGACGAAGCTGGTCTTGTTGAACACCAGCTCGGCATCGAGGCCGCCATAGCCGTTGTCCTTGGTCGCGAGCGGCTGGTTGTTGACGGCGGAGAATTGCTCCAGGAGCTGCCAGCTTTCGTCGGCGCTGATGTTGAAGCCGAACGGGCATTCATAGCCGGCGGCTTTGAGCGCCTTCATATCCTCGGCGGCTTCTTCCCAGGTCTTCGGCGCCTCGGTCTTGCCGATCTTCTGGAACGCATCCTTGTTCCAGTAGAGCAAGGCGGTCGAAGAATTGAAGGGGAAGGAGTACATCTCGCCCTTCGAGGTCGCGTAATAGCCGCGGATGCCGGGGAGATAGTTGTTCCAGTCGACCTTGTAGCCCTCGTCGGCCATCAGCTTCGAGGCCGGGTAATAGGCGTCGGAGAGCATGAGGTCGAGCGTGCCGACGTCGAACACCTGGACGATGGTCGGCTGCTGGCCCGCGCGATAGGCCGCGATCGTGTTCTGCACTGCGCCGGCATAAGAGCCCTGGCTGGTGCAGACGATCTCGTAATCCTTCTGTGAGTCGTTGAAGTGCTGGCAGACCTCCTGGACGCGCTTCGAGATATCGCCGGAATTGCCGTACCAGAAATCGATCTTGGTTTTCCCGCCGGCGATCGCACCGGTCGAGAACAGCGCCAACAGCGCAGCGGCGCAAGACGCGCCGAGCAAGGAAGCTTTCATGCCACACCCATCGTTTAGGATTTGGATCGGCCCCCGGAATCAAGCGTGACTCCGTCCGATCGACCCGCCCCTCTTCACATGGGCGCGATGATGAAGCGCGAACGCTGCGATGAAGCTTCTATGAAGCTTCGCTTTCGCTCAGGTGACCCCAGTGGGAAATTCGGGGGAAATCTGCACGTGAGAGTCCCCCACGCAAAACTCAGTGCGAAACCGGCCGCTCGGGAACGTCGGTGTGGGCGAGGATCGCCTCGACCAGGGCCTCGGGATCGTTCTCCGGGATAAGTGTGATGCCCAGCTTGGGCAGGATGCCGCAGGCCGGCGTCGCGATCACCGGAACGCCCGCAGCGAGCGCAGCCAGAAGACTGCGGGGCTGCTCTTCGACCAGGCTCGGCTGCACCACGAGGCCCGCTTCGCGCAGCCAGTTCAAATCGGTGCGCGCGGCATGGCGCACGGGCAGGCCGGACCAGAAGCCTTCGCCTTCCAGATTCCCGCCCAAGAGCACCACTTCGAGATCGAGCCGCAAGGCGAGCGCGCGCACTTCGTAAGCCCCCTTGCGCGCGATGCTCGGGCCCGGGAACACGATCGAGCGGCGCTTCGGCGTGCGCGGCGTGCGGAGCGCATTCGGCATATGCCAGTCGAGCAGCTCCGCCTTGCCAGGAAACTGGCTCGCCACCAAGGCATGCGGCGTCACGATGCGTTCGGCCGCTTCGAGCGCGGCCTGCTCCGCCGCAACGAGATCGGCAGGGGCGCGGAAATCCGCGAGGCTCGCGCGGTCGGGATGCGCCTGCGCCGCGCGGTCGAGCCGGGCCTGCAGCTTCTCCATCGGCATCCGGGTCATCAGCACGGTCACGCGTCGGCCACCAAGCGCACCCATCTTCCAGAGAAAGGGCAGCAGCGATTGTGCGACACAGACTTCCGTCACGTCCGGCGTCAGGGTCTTGGCCAGTTTCCTGGCCACGGCCTCGCAGCGCTTGAGCTGAGCCGCGACGCGGCGGCCGTTGGCGTTATGGTGACGGGCGCGGATCGAATGGATGAAGCTGGCGACGGTCGCGGTCACCGGTCTGTCGAAGCCTTCGGTCGGCCAGGCATAGCGCGGCTTGTTCCAGCGGTTGCCGTCGAGCGGAATGCCGATGCGATCGCCCTGGGCGCGGCGTTGCTCCACATAGGTGCGGAACTCCGGCCAGGCCTCGTCGAGCAGAAAGGCGGTTCGACCGAGCACGCGCGGGGCTCCCACTAATTTCGACGGGTCTTCATGACGATGGCAGGTGGTCAGGCCGCAGGAGCCGCAATCATTGGCCGGCGTGAGGGGGCGGCGGTCGAGATCGAGCACCGGCGTCGCCAGGGTCCGCGGCTTCTCTCGGCCGAACAGCTGCACCTTGAGCTTGGTCGTGCTCAGGCTGATGCGAAGCTGCATCGCCTGCAGTGCGCGAAACCGGAGATCGACGTAGTTCCAGGCCACGGTCGCGTCGCGGCCGAGCTGTGCCGCGGAGCCGGGGACCGCGCGGGAATGGGCATGGCGCTCGAGGATGGCGCAGCCGGATTTCAGCGCGACGTCGAGCAAGGCGTTGGAAATCTGACAGAGTCCGCCGCCGGTCGATGCCACCATGCAGCCCTCCTTCAGCATCCGCCCGGCGACGAAGCCGCGCGCCCGACTGGGATTGCCGAGCTGCTTCCAAAAGCTGAAGACGCCAAATTCCGGAATGACCAAGCCGTCGAAATGCTGCGCAGCGCGGCGCAGATTCTCGACCTTGCCGAACTGGAAAGCGGATTCGCTCTGCCGCGGGTCGGACCAAAGCGGCGTCACCGATTCCGCCAGCAGCACCGGCAGGGTCTCGTGCACTTGCCGGCCGAGCTTCGGCAGGGGGTAAGCCGCATCGGCCAGGCGGCGCTTCACCCGCAACCCGGCGGCTTTGACCGCAAAGATCAAGCCCGAGAGTCGGGTGGGTTGGGGCCAGGCATCATGGGGCCGCAGCTGTTCCGGTCGCGTGATCGAGTTCATGGTCCCTTTAAGGGTCGCTTTTGGCAATGTGTGGACGGACGCGCCCTGAGGGCGCGGTGCCGACGAGACCATGGCCTTGTCGCGGCCGGGCGTCACGCGGTTCGCGAGGGGTCTGTGTCCTGCGTCACGTCGACGCCATCACAGCACATGCTTAACGGGCGGAATCTTCCGGATTGGCGAAGAATCGATAGGTGCCCCGCCCGCCCTGCTTCGATCCGTAAAGCGCAATATCCGCCCGCTTGATGAGCGCGTCGGGCGCTGTTCCATCGGCCGGGAACACAGCGATGCCGATACTGCCGCCGATCCGGACGACATGGCCTTCCGGGAGATCGAAGGGTTCGGAAAGCCGGGCGATCAACTCTTGCGCCAGAGACGCGGCCTGGCTTCGCTCGGCCAGATCTTCCAGCACGATGACGAACTCGTCGCCGCCGAGGCGTGCGAGCGTGTCGGAATCCCGGAGCCGCTCGCGCAGGCGCTTGGCGACGGCGATCAGCAGCGCGTCGCCGGCCGGATGGCCGAGCCGGTCATTGACCGGCTTGAAGCGATCGAGGTCGAGGAACAGCACCGCGCCCTGCTTCCGGTCGCGGCGGGCCTTGCTGACCGCATGTTCCAGGCGCGAGTGCAGCATCAGCCGGTTCGGCAGGCCGGTCAGCGCATCGTGATGCGCAAGATGCTCCATCCGCTGCTGCGAGCGCTTCCAAAGGGTGATGTCGGAGAAGGTGCCGACGTAATTGGAGATCTCGCCGTCTTCGTCGCGCACCGTGCTGATGGTCAGCAGCTCGGGATAGACCTCGCCGTTCTTGCGCCGGTTCCAGATCTCGCCCTGCCAGTAGCCCGTGGTCCGCACCGCGTGCCAGAGCGCGTCGTAGAACGCGCGGTCATGGCGGCCGGATTGCAGCAGGCGCATCGTGTTGCCGACCAGCTCCTCGCGGGCATAGCCGGTGATGGTGATGACCGAGGGATTGACCGCGAGAATGCGGCCGTCGGCGTCGGTGATGACGACGCCTTCCTGGGTGTTGGCGAAGACGGCGGCCGCGAGCCGTCGTTCTTCATCGTCGCGCCGGCTGCCGGTGATATCGCGGGCAAAGCCGTGCCAGACCGTGCCACCGTCGGCCGCGCGTTCCGGCGTTGAGCAGGCGGAAATCCAGATCAATCCCTTCTTCGGATGGTTGATGCGGAACTGCTGCTCCCACATCGTCAGTCCTTCGGCGGAAGCATGCATCGAAGCGTGAACGCGTGCGCGGTCCTCGGCCGGCATGGCGGCGAAGAGCGGCGCGGCATCAGCCTCGAGCGCCGCCGGCTCAAAGCCGCAGATCTCGACCAGGCTCGGCGCCGCATAGGGCATCGAGATGGTGCCGTCCGCCGCCTCGCGGAAGGCATAGATCGTGCCGGGCACCGTGGCGGCGATCTTGGTCAAATAGTCGCGCAGATCGACCTTCGTTCGCGTCGCTTCCGTGTCCGTCGGCTTGTAGTCCGTCATCCTGCGGCCCCCTAGGCACGGGTTCCTGGTTACGGCTTTGTGGCGCGCGACGCAACCGAAGTCGGAAAGGACCCGAGACGACGTCGCGGAAGATTTCCGTTTTGGTGCGACGCAACCCTGTCCGTTTCGGAGCGTTAGGCACTTGCAAGCCCGTGGGGGGATCTCCCGCGCGGCCATCATCAGGGAGAGCGACATGCGGTTTACTGCGTCACGCGCAATGCTGGCGGCCAGCTTCTTGGCGGCCGCGGCGATCCTTCCTCTCGGCAGCGCGCAGGCGGCGCCAGTGCAGTTCGGTGACAGCTTTTATGAGTATGTCACGCACGAGGCGGTCTCCTGGAGCGACGCCAATGCGGCGGCGAGCGCCTCGACGTTCATGGGCGTCAACGGTCATCTCGCAACCGTCACCTCCGCGGCCGAGAACGACTTCCTGGTGAATCTCGCGCCGACTTTCTTCGTGCAACAAGTTGCGTGGCTGGGCGGCGCCGTCGATTCCACCCAGACGGCGCGCTGGGTGGTCGGCCCGGAGGCCGGGCAGCTCTTCAGCTTCAGCAATTTCGACGTCGGTCAGCCCAACGATGGGCCGAGCAATGTCTGGATGAACGTCCCCACCACCTTTGCCGGAGTGGCGATCGGCGCATGGGGGGATGCCGCGGGCGGAATCAGCGGCGCCGGCAACGAGGTGATCGGTTACTTCGTCGAGTACCAAGTCGGTACGGTGCCGCTACCGGCCGCGCTGCCGCTGATGCTGACTGGTCTTGCCGGATTCGGTTTTCTCGGCTGGCGCCGCAAGCGGGCGCTGACGAGGATCGCGGCCGACTGACGCCACGTCCGGATCGTTCGCTCCTTCGGTTGCCTGCGTTGGGCCGATGCATTCGATCGCCAGGCATTTGTTGACGGTCTTGCCGTTGTCGCTCAGCGGAAACACCGCATATTCGAACGTGATCCAGGATTGGTCGCCGGCATCGATGGCGCTGCGGCCGAAGACCGGCGCCTTGGTGGCGCAGGCCCGCCGGTAGGATTCCTCCATTCCGGATTCCGCAAGCGACTTGACCGTGCCGTGGTCGCGGCCGGTGAAGTCCTCGCCATGCCAACGCACCACTTGGGTCCCGACCAGACGATAGGCGATCCGGAACGGCTCGTCTCCGGCTGGACCCCCTGCCGGACCTGTGACCTCGGTCAGCAACAGATAGGGCAGGAGCGGGCGGATTTCCGCGGGCTCGATGGCGCTGCGCGGCGGCGGCACCACGTCATTGCATTTCGATTTCCAATAATCGTGCAGCGCGCGAATACGCGGGGATTTTACATCGTCGAGAGCGGCAGAGCTGAGATGTGGCGGCCGTTCGAGCGCGAACATGCGGACTGGGTAACCTGAAAATCTCGGTAAAACCGTGCCTTACCGTATCAGCGTTTCACGCCGATTGCGACGAGACGGTGTTCCCAGAAAGTTTGACCGCTGAGACAAGAAGTCTAGGACGCGAGGACGCGCCTAGCCGTTCAGCTTCTCGATGACGCCGTCGAGCTGGTCGAGCGAGGCATAATGCAGGACCAGGCGGCCGCCTTTGCCGTCGAACTGCACCTCGACCTTCAGACCCAGCTTCAGCGAGAGATCGCGCTCCAGCGCGCGGGTATCGGCGTCCTTCTCCGTGCCGGTCGACGCCGCGCCCTTCTTCTTCGCAGTCTCGGGCTTCTGTTTCTTGGCCAGCGCCTCGGCCTGGCGGACGTTCAAGTCCTTCGCCACGATCTCGTTGGCGAGGGCGATCGGGTCGCCGGCGCCGATCAGCGCGCGGGCATGGCCGACGCTGAGCTTGCCTTCGGAGATCAGATTGCGGACCGCTTCCGGCAGCGCACGAAGGCGCAGCAGATTGGCGATCGCCGGGCGGCTCTTGCCGATGCGTTCGGCCAGGGTCTCCTGGGTGTAGTCGAACTCGGACATCAGCCGCGCATAGCCCTCGGCTTCTTCGAGCGGCGTCAAGTCTTCGCGCTGGACGTTCTCGATCAGCGCGATCTCCAGCGTGCTGCGGTCGTCGAGACTGCGCAGGATGATCGGCACTTCGTGGAGCTGGGCCAGCTGGGCGGCGCGCCAGCGACGCTCGCCCGCGACGATCTCGAAATGGCCGCTCAACCGGTCATGCGGGCGCACCAGGATCGGCTGCAGGATGCCGTTCTCCTTGACCGACTGCGCCAGCGCCTGCAGCTCTTCCGGCGCGAAGCGGCCGCGCGGCTGATAGCGCCCGGGATGCAGAAGGTCGATCGCCATGCTGCGCTGGGGGCCGAGATCGGCCGGCGTCTCTTCGCCGCCGAGCAGCGCCGAGAGGCCGCGGCCGAGATGAGGCTTCTTCGACATTCCGCTAGGCCGCGCTTAGGGAGCGGCCGGAGAGGCCGTGCTCGCGCTTCAGCAATTCGCCGGCGAGCCGCACATAGGCCTGCGATCCGGCGCAGCGGATATCGTAGAGCAGCGCCGGCTTGCCGTGGCTCGGTGCTTCGGCAACGCGAACGTTACGCGGGATCTCGGTCTCGTAGACCTTGGCGCCGAAATGCGCGCGCACGTCCGAGGCGACCTGCTCGTTGAGGCTCGAGCGCTTGTCATACATGGTGAGCACGACGCCCTGGATCTCCAGCACTGGATTCAAAGCGCGCTTCACCCGATCGATGGTGCGCATCAGCTGCGACAGACCTTCCAGCGCATAGAACTCGCATTGCAGCGGCACCAGCACGCAATCGGCCGCGACCATCGCGTTCAAGGTCAGCAGCGAGAGCGAAGGCGGGCAGTCGATGATGATGAAATCGTAAGGCAGCGGCCCCAGGCTCGCGGCGCGGGCGAGCGCATCGCGCAGCCGATATTCGCGGCGGTCGAGGTCGATCAACTCGATCTCAGCGCCGGCGAGATCCGGCGTGGTCGGGATGATCGACATGTTCGGCACAACCGTCGGTTGTGTCGCCGCCGCCAGACTCGCCCCCCCGACCAGAACCTGATAGGCGCCCAGACGACGCTGCACGCTGTCGATCGCAAGGCCGGTCGAGGCATTGCCCTGCGGATCGAGATCGACGATGAGGGTGCGCCGGCCACAAGCCGACAAGGCTGTGGCCAGATTGACCGCCGTCGTCGTTTTACCGACGCCGCCCTTCTGGTTTGCAATGGCGATGATCCGGGGTGAGCCTGGAGCCCGATGCTCCAAAGCTCCACTGATTCCGGGCTGGTCGCTCACGTCTGGCCCCGTCTCTCGAGATGCGACAATCGGAGGATGAGCCCGGTGGGATCGGTGATGCTCCGAACGCGCTCAACCGTCATTTTCCAGACTCTTAAGGCAGCGGTCAATTCTTCTTCCGCCTTGGCACCCTTGGGAAAAATGCAGACCGATGCGGTTGACAAGAAGGGTGACGCCCAATCGAGCAATTGGGTCAAATCGGCCAAGGCCCGGGCGGTAACGACCGGCGAAATCCAGGGTTTCAGCGCCTCGACTCGGACAGCGTGGATCTGGACCCGACCCGCACATCCCGTGGCCCGCGCGACCTCGCTGAGGAAAGCCGCTTTGCGCTGGTCGGATTCGACCAGATTGATCGGCCGGCCGCTGAGCAATGCCAAGACCAGACCGGGAAAGCCGGCGCCGGAGCCGAGGTCGTTGATATGGCCGTCGCCTGCGGGCAGCAGCGGCAGGAGCTGGGCCGAGTCCAAAAAATGGCGGCGCCAGAGATCGTCCAGGGTCGCTCCAGAGACCAGATTGATCGCCTTCTGCCATTTTCGGAGCAGACCCGCATACGCCTCGAGGGCGGAAATTGTTTCACGTGAAACATCGACGCCAAGGGACCGCAATTCCGTCTGGAACTGCTCGGGACCAAAATTGGGCATGAGTTACTCGGCGGGAATCTTTGTGCGGCAAACTGGGCGCATAACCACTAGGCCGAAATCTGGGAGGGGGTGGGCCGGCGTTTGACGTGTCGGAGAAGGGCGACCAAAGCCGCCGGGGTGACGCCGGGGATCCGGCCCGCGGCGCCGAGGGTGGCGGGACGGACGGTTTTCAGCTTCTGCCGAACTTCCGTCGAAAGAGCGGCGATCCGGTCGTAATCCAGGTCCGGGGCCAAGGAGAGATCCTCATCCCGCCGGAAGGCCACGACATCGGCCTCCTGGCGCTTGAGATATCCGGCATAGCGGCCGTCGATCTCCATCTGCTCGGCAATCTCCGGGGAAAGACCGCGCAGTTCCGGCCAGATCCCAATCAGCCGCTCCCAGGTGATGTCCGGATAGGCCAGGAGCTCCAGGGCATTGCGCCGGACGCCATCCTGGTTGATCGCCAGACCGAGATTCTTGAGCTGGGTCGGCGTGGCGCTGAGACCCGTCATTTGGGTCCGGCCGGCCTCCAAGGCGACAGTCTTGGCGGCGAAAGCTCTCTGTCGCTCCGCTCCGACGCATCCAATCTCGATGCCGCGGCGGGTGAGCCGTTGGTCGGCATTGTCCGCCCGGAGCGAAAGCCGGTATTCGGCCCGGCTGGTGAACATCCGGTAGGGCTCGTCGGCGCCGCGGGTCACCAGGTCATCGACCATGACCCCGGCATAGGCCTCGGCCCGGTCCAGGGTGAAAACCCGGTCACCGGAAACCGCCAGGGCCGCATTCACCCCGGCGACCAGCCCCTGGGCGCCGGCCTCTTCATAGCCGGTCGTTCCATTGATCTGCCCGGCGAGGAAAAGACCCGGGAGGCGGCGGGTTTCCAGGGTGGGCCTGAGCTCCCGCGGATCGACGAAGTCGTATTCGATGGCGTAGCCAGGTCGGAGCATCACTGCCTTTTCCAGGCCCGGGATGGTCATCAGCAGCGCTTCTTGGACATCCTTAGGCAAGGAGGTCGAGATTCCATTCGGGTAGACAGTCGGATCGTCCAGCCCTTCCGGCTCCAGGAAGATCTGGTGCCGATCCTTCTCAGCGAAACGGACCACCTTGTCCTCGATCGAGGGGCAATAACGGGGACCGCGGCTCTCGATCTGCCCGGAATACATCGGCGAGCGGTGGAGATTGGCCCGGATGAGTTCGTGCCCGGCCGCGCCGGTATAGGTAATGCCGCAAGAGATCTGCGGCGTGGTGATTTCCCGGGTGAGGAAGGACATCGGGGCCGGCGGATGGTCGCCCGGCTGCATCTCCAGGGAGGCCCAGTCGATCGTCCGGCCGTCCAGTCGGGGCGGGGTACCGGTCTTCAAACGACCCAGGGCAAAGCCCAAGCGGGCCAAGGTCTCGGAAAGCCTCAGCGCCGGGGCTTCGCCGACCCGGCCGGCGGGGATCCGCTCTTCGCCGCAATGGATCAAGCCATTGAGGAAAGTACCGGTGGTCAGGACCACCGCGCCACAGGGGATCCGCTGGCCATCCTTGGTCAGGACGGCAGAGACCCGGCCATTCTTAACTTCCAGGTCCTCCACGGCAGCAGCGAGGACCGAGAGGCCCGCCTGTTCGGCGATCAGCGCTTGGACCGCTCCGCGGTAGAGCTTACGGTCGGCCTGGGCGCGGGGCCCACGAACGGCAGGGCCCTTGGAGCGGTTGAGCATACGGAACTGGATGCCGCCCCGGTCGATCGCCCGGGCCATGATTCCGTCCAGGGCGTCGATCTCCCGGACCAGGTGGCCCTTCGCCAGACCGCCGATCGCCGGGTTGCAGGACATCTCACCGATCTTGGCCGGATCATGGGTGATCAGCAGGGTCCGGGCGCCCATGCGCGCCGAAGCCGTCGCCGCTTCGGTGCCGGCATGGCCACCGCCCACCACGATGACATCGAATTGTTTCACGTGAAACATCAACAATCGTTCTATTTCAATTACTTACCGATGCAGAACTCTCGGAAGATGACGTCTAGGATGTCCTCGACATCGACCCGTCCGGTGATCCGCCCGAGCGCCCGAGTCGCCAATCGGAGCTCCTCCGCCTTCAACTCGACCGGCCCGACGGCCGAGCCTCGGGCCAAGATCTCGCGGCAATCCTCCAGAGCCTCCCGGTGCCGCTGCCGGGTGAGGACCGGCTGGTCGCCGGAGGCCAGCAAGCCCGCCGCCCGCTCTTTCAGCGCCGCCAGCAGATCCGACAAACCCGTCCCGGTCAGCGCGGAGACCGCAATCAGCTGATGACCCGACAGCGCCTGCATCGGCGCCGGCAGCAAGTCGGCCTTGTTCAATATGAGAAGGCTCGCGGAGTCAATCTGCGCCCGGATCGCATCCGGTATGACGGGCCAAACGGCGCCATCGATGACGATCAGTTTGAGATCCGCACGCGACGCACGATCGAGCGCGCGCCGCACGCCTTCGGTTTCGATCTTGCTGCCGCTCTCGCGCAGCCCTGCGGTGTCCGCGAGCAGCACCGGATAGCCGCCGAGATCGAGATGGAGCTCGATCACATCGCGCGTGGTTCCGGCTTCGTCGGAAACAATCGCCACATCGCGTTTCGCCAAGGCGTTCATCAGACTCGACTTGCCTGCATTCGGCGCACCGAGGATGACGACACTCAAACCTTCGCGCAGCCTTTCGCCGCGATGATCGTCGTCGAGTGTCTGCGCGATCTCGGCGCCCACCGTCCGCATCGCCTCATCGACACCATCGACCAGGCCCTGAGGCAGATCCTCCTCCGGAAAATCGATCGCGGCTTCAATCCGAGCCAAAGCACCGAGCAGCCCGCCGCGCCACGCTTCGACGCGATCGCCGAAACCGCCTTCGAGCTGGCGCAATGCCTGCCGCCGCTGCGCCTCGGTCTCGGCGGCGATGAGATCGGCGAGGCCTTCGACCTCGGTCAGGTCGAGCTTGCCGTTGTCGAAGGCACGCCGCGTAAAGGCACCGGGCTCCGCATGCTGGAGCCCTTGCGCAGCAAGGCTTCCAGCCATCGCGGCGATGATCGCGGGGCCGCCATGGATGTGGAGTTCCACCATGTCCTCACCGGTGAAACTCGCCGGCCCGGGGAACCACAAGGCGAGTCCGTCGTCGATGATGTCGGATAGGATCTTCGACCCCTCACCCCAGCCCTCTCCCGCAAGGGGAGAGGGGGGCGTGTTTCCGCGCTCCGCGCGTATGGGATTTGGGCCAGCTCGATCTGCAGCGAAAAGCAACCCCCTCTCCCCTTGCGGGAGAGGGCGGGCTGAGGGGTCGACGGGTTTCGCCCCATAAAATTTCCTGCGAGCAGCAACCCTCGGCTTCGGCAAATCGCGCTGCGTGATCGCGCGCAGCACATCACCTGCCGCCGGACCGGAGATGCGGATGATGGCGACGCCCGATCTTCCCGCCGGCGTCGCCAGCGCGAAGATGGTCGAGCTCATTGCCCCAACCTCATTCGGCCGACTTGACGCGCGGGGCGCGGTCTTCCGGCAGCTTGTCCTCCGGCTGCAGCATCAGCCGCTCGACGCGCTCACCTTTGATCAGATGGCGCTGCAGGATCTCCTCGGCGTCCTCGATCGAGTTGTAGGTGTACCAGACGCCTTCGGGATAGATGACCATCGTGGGCCCGAGCTCGCAGCGGTCGAGGCAGCCGGACTGGTTGATGCGCACGCTGTCGAGGCCGAGCTCCTTGGCGCGCGCCTTCATGTAGTTGCGCAGCTTCTCCGCGCCCTTGCGTTTGCAGCAGCCGCGCGGATGACCTTCCGGCCGCTCGTTCACGCAAGCGAAGACATGGGCGCTGTAATAGGGCGCGGGATCGGCCATCACGAAATCCTTCAGGTGGGCTATTGGCCGGACTTCTTATCCGAACCGCCGAATTGCTGCCAGAACATGCGTTGCAACTGTTCCATGTTCGCCAGGCCTGCCGGGACCCAGGTCTTCATCAGGGTTTCGGGGTCCATGGCCTGCATCCCGGCCATCAGCCGGTTCTCCAATTCCTTCATGACCGCAGCCTGGACCGGCTGCACATCAGGCAGACCCAAGAAGACCCGCGCCTCCTCCGGCGTGCAGTCGATATCCACATGAATCTTCATCGAAATCTCCCGCTGCCCATCGATCAGTGACGACTATTTGTGCCGCGCCATGGCCAGGACCGCAGCGGCTCCCATCAACATCCCCCCGGCGATGCGATTGCGCAAGCGGCCGCGCCTTGCCAGCAGATGACGGGCCCGGGCCGCCGCCAGGGCCCAGCTTCCATCCACCAGCACCGCGATCACGACGAAGGTCATCGAGAGCAGCACGACCTGGGGCAGGAAGGCATGCTCGGCCGAAACGAACTGCGGGAAGAAGGCGCCATAAAAGAGCAACGTCTTCGGATTGGACATCGAGACGAGGAGGGCGCGGGTCAGCATCGCCCGCGGCGATTTCCGCTCCGGCATGGTCCTGGTGAGATCGATGGCCGGCGCCCGCCATTCCTTGATGCCGAGAAAGACGAGATAGCCGACACCGATCCAGCGCAAGACCTCGAACCAGGATCCGAGTGCACCCAGGAGCGACGTCATGCCGAGCACTACAAGGGCGAGCTGCAGCACCATGGCCGTGCTGGTGCCGGCGACGGTCAGCAATCCATAGCGCGGGCCATGCGCCACGCTGTTGGCGACGATGAGGGCCACGTTGGGGCCGGGGATCAGCATCAGCACGGTGACCGCGGCGACGAAAGCGAGATAGAGACTGTGATCGATCATGGGACTCTCCATTCCGTGGGATGGAATTGCGGCGGGAGCCCAAAAAAGCAAAACCCCGCCGGACGGGCGGGGTTGGTCTCGACCAGGTTCAGATCAGCAGCCGGTTAAGCGATCCTCAAATCCCAGCCAGCACAAACGCCGCCGCGCGATGGCGACGTTGTTGTTGGCAGAGGGTGTGAAGCGCGCTGGTCATGGGTTGGAGTTCTACGCGCCTCGCTGTGGAAGATCAACACCGATGCACCACGCGCGCGACGCCGCGCCGCAGCATCGGATTGCCACAGATCAAAGCCTGGTCGCGCCGCGGCGCGTGAAATCGGACGCGCTGCATTCCCGCTCATGCGCCAGACAGATCCTCAAACTGTCGCGGGGATCGTGGCTTGTGTTCGATCACCTGGAGTCATCCCCATCATGCGTCTCATCCCCAGCCTACCGGCCGCAGCTCTGCTCGCCGGAATGATCCTCCCTGCGGCCGCAATGGCCGACGACACCGCCACCCAGCCGAAACCGACCCCGCCAACGGCGGCACAGGTCGCGGCGGCAACACCTGCGGCCGAAGACAGTTTCACCGGCAAGTCGGGCGGCGATTTCATGGTGCGGCTGCGCGGCATCGCGGTCATCCCGCGCGATCATTCGGATTACGTCGATCCCATCGGCGGCCATGTCGAGCAGACCAACTCCTACGTGCCGGAGCTCGATCTCACCTATTTCATCACCGACAACTTCGCCGTCGAGGCGATCGCGGCTATCACCAATCATGACGGCAAGGCCAAGCACACGGCGGCCGGCGATGTCGATCTCGGCTCGGTTTGGGTGCTACCGCCGACGGTGACGCTGCAATACCATCCGCTGCCGAAGGAGAAGTTCAGCCCCTATATCGGCGCCGGCGTGAACTACACCTTCTTCTTCAATGACGACACGCCCGATGACGGACCGGTGCAGTCGATCCATTACAGCGACAGCTTCGGCTGGGCGCTGCAGGCCGGCGTCGATTACGCGATCAGCGACAGCCTCTACCTCAATATCGACGTGAAGCGCCTCTTCGTCAGCACCAAGGCGCGGATCAACGGCGGCGACATCAAGTCCAAGGTCGATGTCGATCCCTGGATCGTCGGCGCGGGCCTGGGTTTCAAGTTCTAGAACGAGAGTACATTAGCTCCGATCGGATCGCGTTCCCTCTCCCCGGCGGCGGGGAGGGGGCCAGGGTGAGGGCGGCCACGAGTTGCGACTTCGGCAACAGTCCTGCGATGCACTATGCTGCGCAGCATGGCGCGCAGCAAATCCTCGTCGCTCTTTCCCGGTATCGGTCCCGTCACCGAGAAACGGCTGATCGAAGTCGGCGTTGGAAGTGTCGCCGCTTTGCGCAAGCTTGGCGCGGTCAAAGCCTATCAGCGGCTGAAGTTCCGCTTCGGCAAGGACGTCACCTTGAACGCGCTCTATGGACTGGAAGCGGTGCTGACGGGGAAGCATTGGCGCGCGATCACGCCGGCGCGGAAGGCGGAGCTCCGGCGCTCCGCCACCGCGCAAGAATAAGACTCAGGCCGGCAGACGGCGATCGTATTCGTTGCGGAGCCGCGCCCAGCCGGCCCAGAAATCGCCCGGTACAGGCTTCTCGCCGGTCAGCGCGACGAGATATTCGAGATGCATGTGCCAGCCGCCGGCGACCTTCAACAAAGTGTCGCGGTCAGGCAGGCGGCGATGCGTGATGGTGAGCAGCACCTGGCTGCCTTTCGGCGCGAGATCGAAAGTGACGTCGCCGCTGCCGGCCCAGGTGAAGGCGATCTTGCGCGGCGGATCGAGCTCGGTGATGCGGCTCTCCATGCGCATCTCTTCGGCGAATCCCTGCGGGCGCTTGCCGGGCGCGGGGCTGAGCTCATCATTGCGCCAGACGAACTCGAAACCGGCGCCGACCTTCATCTCCATGTCGCCTGCGGCGAGCCAGCGGCGGCGCAATTCACTCTCAGTGAGATAGGACCAGACGCGTTCGATCGGGCCGGGCAGCAGGCGCTCGATCTTCAGAGTCGTCGGCTCGATCAGCTCGCCATAGGGATGGGTCGTCGCGATGGCATTCATCACTTGTCTCCTTTGGGAGGGGTGTTGCGTTTGGCGGCGTCTTCCGCGCGAAGCAACCGCTCGAGTTCGTCGAGCCGGCCGCCCCAGAAGCGCTCGTAGAAGCTGAGCCATTCATGCGCCTTCGAGAGTGCGCGCGCATCGAGGCGGCAGAGATGGGTCCGCCCCTTGACCTCGCGCCGAATCAACCCGGCGGATTCCAACGCCTTGATATGCTTCGAGGCGGCGGCGAGGGAGATTGAGAACGGTTCCGCCAGCTGGCTGACCGTGCGTTCGCCGCCAGAGAGATCCCGCAGCATCCGCCGGCGCGTCGCATCGCCGAGGGCGTGAAAGATGACATCCAATTGCGGCGGCTCATGCTCAACCATATAGTTGAATATAGCCGGCGGCCGGTGATTGTCAACCAGATGGTTGAATATTTCTTCCCAGCACCCGATCCCTCCAAGCGCCTCGGAAGTCATGCTAACTTCCATAGCCTCTGGTTGGAGCAGGTGATGTCGGTGAACTGGCAAGACCTCAATCTCGCGGTAACGGCCTTGGGGGCACCGTTCCAGCGGATGAGCAGTTTCATCCGTGCGGCGCTCCTGCCGTTCCTCATCTGCATGGCGGTGCCGGTTTTCCTGACTCTGCTGGAAGCCGCCTACCCCCACCAAGCCGCCGCACCTTCCACGCCGCTTCCTGTCTATGTGCAAGGCCTCGGTTTTCTTCTCCTAGGCCTCGTGCTTCTCTCGGTCGTCTCGTTCTCGATCAATTGGCGGCGCGCCCTCGGCCTCACCGAGGCCGACCGCGGCGCGGCATCGCTGCTCAACATCGATGCACGCGTGATCGTCTACGTCCTCGGTCAGTTCCGCTCTACTGCCCAAGCCGGACCGGCGAAACGCCGCAACGGTCACTGGACCATGAATCTGCTGCGTATGGTCGGCTTCATGCTCCTGATGGCCGTCTTCGTGCTTGGTTTGATGATTGCCTTTATCACCGCGCTCGTCGTCTTCCGTCCGGAACCACAAACGCTGACGACAGGCTCCACGATGGTGAGCGCGGTGCTCTTCGTCGCTTTCTTCTTCTCGCCTTACAACTGGCGTCAAAACAGCATCGTGGCCCTCGACCTCGTGCCGGGCCAGCCTCTGAACGCACCGCGATCGGCCGTCTTGCTCGGCTCGGCACCGATTCAGCTTGCGGCCTCCGTACTCTTCTGCACGCTCGGACTCACAATGCCGAGCGCCCTGATGACGATGCCGAGTGGGCCTTTCCTGCTGACCGTGGCGGCTTGGATTGCCGCCCTCTTCTTGACGATCGGCTGGATGGCCGCGGCGGAAACCTTGCTCGCCCTTCGCTACGCCGAACGCCGGCCCGAAGGCGATGCCACGTTCCGGTCGCAACTGCCTCGAGCCGTCCAGGCCTGATTACCACCGCCCACTCCCGACCTGCATATCCTCGGCCCGCAACAAGATCGGAAACCGCTCGCGCAGCTTCGCGTCGGTCGCCGGGTCGATATAGGCCGGGTAGTGCGAAGACAGGATCTCCTGCGCTCGGGCCCGCGCGGCCTGGCGGATGTCGGGCGAGCCGCGGCCCTGCCAGCCGTTCATGGAATCGCGGTCGGCGATGTGCGGGTAGAGATACTCGGTTTCCATCAGCTCGAGCGTCTTCGGTGAGCCCAGATAATGGCCGGGGCCGGAGATCGCGCGGGCGATCTCGTCGAAGCTCAAGGTATCGTCGGTGACGTCGATGCCTTTCAGCACCCGCTGGATGTTGCCGAGCATGTCATTGTCGATGACCATGGCCTCGACGGAGCAGCCGATCAGGCTCGCCATCATGCCGCAGCATTCGCTGATGTAATTGCCGCCGGCGACGGCCGCGAGGGTCACGGTGACGCCCTTTTCATAGCCCGCCTGCGCGTCGACCGCCTTCGCATCGGTCATGCCGGCGCCGACTGAGCTCGGGATATCGTAGAAGCGGCACATCTGCACCGCGGCGGCGGTGAGCAAGGCTTCCTCGCCGCCGCCGCCGGTGAAGGAGCCGGTGCGCAAGTCCGACACGAACGGCCAGATGCCGAAGGAGACGGGCAGGCCCGGCGCGATCAGGTTGCCGACGATCAGCGTCACCAGCGTCTCGGCGACGGTCTGCACCAGGGTGCCGGCCAGCGCCGCCGGTGCGGTGGCGCCGGCCTGGGCGGCTACGGCGGGATCGATGCACAAGCCCAACCGCGCATTCGCCACCATCACCTCGGCATTCTCCTTGCCGAAGCGCAACGGTGACACGATCGGACAGCCGCCGATGACACAGAACGGCCGCTTCACGAACTTGCCTTCGCCGCCGAGGAAAGCGTCGAAGAAGCTGATCAGCTTGGCGTGGTGCTCGACATTCTCGATCGAGACGCCGAAGGATTTCTGGGTGCCGGCGAGACAGGCATAGGCCACGTTGAAATCCGACGTGATCCGGTCCGGCATGTCGGTCGCTACGATGGTCTGGCCGAAGCAATGCACATGCTCCAGCCGGTCGGCGAGGCGCGCGAAGTCGTAGAGATCGAGCAAGGTCGACGGCCGGTACGCGCCGGTCTTGAAGTCCAGCACCCTGATCGCCTCGCCGGCGGTGGCGAAGTTCACATGATCGCCGCCGAGCACGAGATCGTGTTCCGGGATCACGCCGTACGCGGTGTAGCGGCGGCAGGCGATGGCGAGCAAGTCCTCGACCAGCGCGCGCGGAAAGCAGAGCCGGCCCTTGTCGTTGAGCCGGCAGCCGCGTGGGAGTGCCACGTCGAGAATCTCCTGGATCGGCTCGCCGACGCCGAGCTTTTCCAGCACATCGAGCGCGGTCGCATGGATCCGCTGCATGTCACGCTCGGAGAGCGGGCGATAAGTGCCCCCAGGCATGCCGGGCCGAACCGCACCCGCCCTCGGTCCGGACTTGCGCAAGGCGCGCCGCGCGGCACTGCCGCCACGGCCGGGGCGGATTGAGGGCTCGGCAATGCTGGCAATATCGGTCATCGCGGCCTCCGCTGACTGAATGAACGTTCATTTTACGGCAGGCGCCGTCACTGGGAAAGCGCTTGCGCGCAAAGGATCGGCTTTCTATATGTCTAGACATAATTCTAGAAAGGTCGAAATGGCTATCAGCATCAAGGATCCGGGGACGGACCAGTTGGCCCGGGAGGTTGCGAAGCTGACCGGAGAAAGCCTGACGGACGCTATCAACACGGCTTTACGCGAACGGCTGCAAAGGCTGCGCCGGCGACCCGCGAGCGATCCTACGCTGATCAACGATCTGATGGAGATCGCCAAGCGCTGCGCAGCATTGCCTGTGCATGACGATCGGAGCCCGGATGAAATCCTGGGCTATGACGAGAATGGCCTGCCGAACTGATGGTCATCGACACCTCCGCCATGGTCGCTATCTTGCAACTGGAGCCGGAAGCCGAGCATTTCGTTCGGATGATCAACCTGGACGCAGTGCGGCTCATGTCAACAGCCAGTGTGCTCGAAACCAGCATCGTTCTCTCGGTAAGACGGGCGGAAGGCGCCCTGGTCGAACTCGATCGCTTCATCGAACGCAGCAACATCATCTTGGAACCCGTCACGGCAAATCAGGCCGCTCTCGCTCGAGATGCCTTTCGTCGCTTCGGCAAGGGCAAGCATCCGGCGCAACTCAGTTTCGGTGACTGCTTCGTCTATGCGCTCGCGGCGTCAGCGAACGAGCCGGTATTGTTCAAAGGCGCCGACTTCTCGAAAACCGACATAGCCACGGTTTAACCCTCATACGATCCGGGTTGAACCAAAGCTCTTCACAGCGTTTGATCCTCAGCCACATCCGCAAAGGATCCCGCATGAGCACCCATCCGGCGCCCCGGCCGAATCCCGAGAACAAGCTCGGCGAATCCACCTCTCCTTATCTCCTGCAGCACCGGATGAACCCGGTGAACTGGCGGATCTGGGGCGAGGATGCGCTGGCCGAGGCGAAGCGCGACAACAAGCCGATCCTGCTCTCGGTCGGCTATGCCGCCTGCCATTGGTGCCATGTGATGGCGCATGAGAGCTTCGAGGATGACGGCATTGCCGGCCTCATGAACAAGCTCTTCGTCAACATCAAGATCGACCGCGAGGAGCGGCCGGATCTGGACACCGTCTATCAGCAGGCCTTGGCGCTGCTCGGTCAGCATGGCGGCTGGCCCTTGACCATGTTCCTGATGCCCGATGGGCGGCCGTTCTGGGGCGGTACCTATTTTCCGAAAGAGGCGCGCTACGGAAGGCCGGGCTTCGGCGATGTGCTGAACTTCGTCTCGGAGATCTATCACAAGGAACCGCAGAAGGTGATGACCAACGTCACCGCGATCGGCGAGGCGATGCAGAAGCTCTCGACGCCGAAGAGCGGCGGCGAGATCGAGACCGCCTTGCTCGACCAGATCGCTGCGCGCCTGCTGCAAGAAGTCGACCTGGAGAAGGGCGGCATCGGCTCGGCGCCGAAATTCCCGCAGCCGGCGATCTTCACGCTGCTCTGGCGCGCCTACAAACGCTCGGGCCGCGCCGAGTATCGCGATGCGGTGACGGCGACGCTGACGCAGATGTCGCAAGGCGGCATCTACGACCATCTCGGCGGCGGTCTCGCGCGCTATTCGACCGACGCCGATTGGCTGGTGCCGCATTTCGAGAAGATGCTCTACGACAATGCCGAGTTCATCGGCCTGCTCACTCTGGTCTGGCAGGAAACCAAGGACCCGCTGTTCGAAGTCCGCGTCCGCGAGACCATCGACTGGGTCGAGGCCGAGATGCTGACCGGTCCCGACCAGAAGACCAACCGCGCCTTCGCCGCTTCGCTCGATGCCGATTCCGAGGGCGAGGAGGGGCGCTTCTATGTCTGGAACCAGAAGCAGATTGACGAGGCGCTCGGCGACGAGGCGGATTTCTTCTCAGATCATTACGACGTTTCGCCCGGCGGCAATTGGGAAGGCCTGACCATCCTCAATCGCTCGCGCAGACCGGCGCTGCTGGACGAAGCGGGCGAGGAGCGTCTGCTGAAGGCGCGGCAGACTTTGCTCTCCACGCGCGCCGAGCGCGTGCGGCCCGGCTGGGACGACAAGGTGCTGGCCGACTGGAACGGACTGATGATCGCCGCTCTGGTCGAGGCAGGCATGGTGTTCGAGGAGCCGCATTGGATCGACCTCGCCCGCGACGCCTTCGCCTTCATCCGCCGGCATATGTTCAAGGACGGGCGGCTCTATCACGCCTGGCGCAAGGACAAGCTCGCGCATCCGGCGACCTTGGACGATCACGCCAATTTGGCCCGCGCCGCTTTGGCGCTCTATGAAGCGACGTCCAAGGTGCAGTATCTCGACGCCGCACGCGAGCTGACCGAGCTGCTCGACACGCATTTCTGGGACAAGACGGGCGGCGGCTATTTCATGACCGCCGACGACACCACGGACATGGTGGTGCGGCCGAAATCCGCCGGCGACAACGCGGTTCCCAACGGCAATGGCGTCATGGTCGGCGTGCTGGGGCGGCTCACGCTGGTGACCGGCCAGGCGCGGTTCGAGGAACGGGCACGGGCGCTCGTCAGCGCCTTCAGCGGCGAGCTCGAGCGCAATTTCTTTCCGCTCGCGACTTTCCTCAACAACGCCGCCTTCCTGGCGAATGCGCACGAAGTGGTGATCATCGGCGCCCATGACGCGCCCGACACCGCAGCGATGGTCGAAGCGGTGATGCGACATTCGCTGCCCGATCGCCTGCTGCAGGTGGTGCCGCCGGATGCCGCTTTGCCGGAATCACATCCCGCTTTCGGCAAGACTCAACTGAACGGCAAGGCCACCGCCTATCTCTGCAAGAACCGGAGTTGCAGCCTGCCGATCACCGAGGTGAAAGGGCTCGATGCTGCGCTGTCCACGCGGCTGGCAGCGGCGTGAACGTGGCGAGCGATCTTGCTCGTTCCCCTTTCGTTAACGCTCTGATCCCGTCGTTAACGAATTATTAAGCCTATATTTTATCGGTGTGAGAAGCCTGGGCTACGCTGGACGAAACGATCATCCGCCCCGTCGGCTCCGGATTCTCGAAACCGGCGCGTCCGACCGGTCCGAGTCGACGTCAAAATCCCCCGCATTTGTCATCGAGCGCCCGAATTTCGCCCCAAGATCGCCCCGATTGCCTTGCAGGTTCGCAAGTGCTGCGCGACGATTCCGAGTCGCAACTTATGGGGACTTCGATGAAATTCAGGATGATGCCAGCGCTCGGCGCTGCACTGCTGCTCGCCGCTTGCGGCAGCAGCGGATCCGATTCCGCCGGTGACATGGCGGCGACCGACACTTCGCAACTCAACGGCACCGGCACCAACGGCGTTTCCGGCACCGGACTCGACAACGGCGTCCAGAGCGCGAGCATGGGCCCGGGCAGCAACGGCGAGTTCGAGAAGCAGATCGGCAACACGATTCATTTCGACACCGACAGCTACTCGCTGAACAGCGAGGCGCAGGGCATCCTGCAGAAGCAGGCGGCCTGGCTGCAGAAATACCCGCAGCACATGGTGACGATCGAGGGCCATGCCGACGAGCGCGGCACGCGGGAATACAACCTCGCTTTGGGGGACCGACGCGCGACCACGGTGCTGAACTACCTGGTGGCACTCGGCGTCGATAAAGGCCGGCTCTCGGAAGTCTCCTACGGCAAGGAAAAGCCGGTCTGCGTGGACGCGACCGACAGCTGCTGGAACGAGAACCGCCGCGGCGTCACCGCGCTCAACAACTAACTGCGCTCGCAGCCGCGCGTTTTCCTCACCTCGGGGGCAAGATAACCCTGTCTTGACGCGGCGCGGGGGACTTGCCACTTTCATGGCGTTACACGTCTTCAGGGCGGGGTGAAACTCCCCACCGGCGGTAGGGGCTCTTTCGGGAGCCCGAGCCCGCGAGCGCCGTGTTCTTCGGAACACGGGTCAGCAGATCAGGTGAAACACGGGGCAATCTCGTGCCAGTCCTGGGCCGACGGTTAAAGTCCGGATGGAAGAAGACGCAACGCATGACGGCGATTCCGTCCCTTTTGATCCAAGGGTGGAATCCGGTTTTGTCAGGCGTTCGCCCTGAAACGTTTGTCGCAACCTGTTGAAGTGCGAGGAGCGTTTCACCATGACCACCTTACTCCACCAGCGTATCGATGCCGCCATCGCCGCCATGCGGGCCGGCATTCCGGCCGTCATGCTCGACGACCATGACCGCGAGAACGAAGCCGATCTCGTTCTTGCCGCGGACACTCTGACCCGCGACGTGATGGCGCGGATGATCCACGACACCAGCGGCATCGTCTGCCTCTGCCTGGACGACGAGACCGTGCGTCGGCTCGATCTCCCGCCGATGGTGGCGCGGAACGAGTGCAAGAACGGCACCGCCTTCACTGTCTCGATCGATGCGCGACACGGCATCAGCACCGGCGTTTCCGCCGCGGATCGCCTGGTCACCGTGCGCGCCGCGATCTCCGAGCGCGCGACGCCCGCCGACCTGATCCGGCCGGGTCATATCTTCCCGCTCCGCGCCAATCCCGGCGGCGTGCTGGCGCGGCGCGGCCATACCGAAGGCTCGGTCGATCTCGCCCGCCTGGCGGGGTTGAAGCCGGCCGCGGTGATCTGCGAGCTGATGACCAAGGACGGCGAAATGCTGCGCAGCAAAGCTGCAAAAAGCTACGCCCGCCGCCACGGCTTTCCGGTGCTCACCATCGCCGAGCTGGTCGCCTATCGCACGGAAGTGGAGCGCGCTGCGGCCTGATCGGCCAAGGGTAGACCGGCGCGCGTTAACACTTCCATTTCGCCCGCTGACGGGCCAGAGTCGCCGCTCCTTATTTGCAGTCGGGAGTGAAGCGATGAAGGCCAATGCCATCCGCATCCATGAAACGGGCGGACCGGAAGTCATGCGCTGGGAAGAAGTTGACGTGCCGCCGGCGGGTCCCGGCGAGGTCACGATCAAGAACCACGCCTGCGGCCTCAACTTCATCGACACCTATCAGCGCAGCGGCCTCTATCCCCTGACCATGCCGAGCGGCCTCGGCCTCGAAGGCGCGGGCGTGGTCGAGGCGGTCGGCCCCGGCGTTACCGAGTTCAAGGCAGGGGATCGGGTCGCCTATTGCTCGGCGCCGAACGGCGCCTATGCGACCTATCGCAACTACCCGGCCGAGCGGCTCATCAAGATCCCGGACTCGGTCGATTTCGAGACCGCGGCCGGCATGATGCTGCAAGGCATGACGGTCGAGTTCCTGCTCCGCCGCACCTTTCCGGTGAAGGCGGGCGACTTCGTCCTGTTCCATGCCGCGGCGGGCGGCGTCGGCACGATCGCGATGCAATGGCTGGCGAGCCTCGGCGCCGTCACCATCGGCACTGCAGGCTCGCCGGAGAAATGCGCGATCGCCAAGTCCTTGGGCGCGACGCATGTCATCAACTACCGCAGCGAAGACTGGGTGAAGAAGGTCAAGGAGATCACCGACGGCAAGGGAGTCCACGTGGTCTATGACGGCGTCGGCAAGGATACGTTCCTACCCTCGCTCGATTGCCTGCGGATGCGCGGCATGATGGTGACCTTCGGCAACGCGTCCGGTCCGGTCCCGGAAATCCCGCCGCTGATCCTGTCGCAGAAGGGCTCCCTCTTCCTCACCCGCCCGACCTTGTTCCACTACATCGCCAGCCGCGCCGATCTCGAGCTCTCGGCCAGCGCGTTGTTCGATGTGGTGAACCGCGGCGTGGTGAAAATCCAGATCGGCCACCGCTACCCGCTGAAGGACGCCGCCGAGGCGCATCGCGACCTGCAGGCCCGCAAGACGACCGGTGCGACGATTCTGATTCCGTAGCTCTTAAGCCGCCTTCGCCAGCACCGGGGCGGGGAAGGTGACACTGGCGGTGGTGCCTTCGCCCGGCTGGCTGGCCAAGGCCAGCGTGCCGCCGTTCAACTCCGCGAGCGATTTTGAGATCGCGAGACCGAGGCCCCAGCCGATCTGCGTGCGCGACTGGCTGTTCTCGATCTGGCCGAAGGGCTGCAGCGCGCGTTCGAGATCGGCGGCGGCGATGCCGATGCCGCTGTCCTTCACCCAGATGACGAGCCGGCCGTCCGCGGTGCGGTGCGCACCCAAGGTCACGCGGCCACCGGGCTCGGTGAACTTCACCGCATTGCCAAGGAAGTTCAGCACGATCTGCTTCAGGTGTTTGCGATCGACGAACAGGCCGGGCAGCGTGGCATCCAGCTCGGTCGAAAGCTCGAGCCCGCGTTCGGCCGCCCGCTGCTGCATCATGCCGATGCAGGCGAGGCCGAGCTCGCCGACGTCGATCGATTGCGGCGAGGGCGTCATCTTGCCGTTCTCGATCTTCGCGATATCGAGCACGCCGTCGATCAAACCCAGCAGATGCCGCCCAGCACCGACCACGTCGCGCGCATAGCCGCGATAGCGCGGCTCGCCCAAAGGCCCGAAGGCCTCCAGCGCCATGATTTCGGAGAAGCCGATGATGGCGTTCAACGGCGTGCGCAACTCATGACTCATATGCGCCAGAAATTCGGTCTTGGCGCGGTTGGCGACCTCGGCGCGCAGCTTCGCCGTCGAGAGCTCGTGCGCCAGATGCCAGAGCCGGCGGCGATGCCGGATCAGCACCGCGACCAGGATCAGCAGCGAGAGCAGGACCGCCGCGGTGATCCCGGCGAGCAGGCCGAAATCGACCTCGATCCGGCCGCGCTCGGCATTCACCGTCTGCAAGCCTTGCTGATAGCTCGCCAGCGCAATCCGGCGCACCGAGCCTTCGGTCGCGCGGAGAATGGCATAGATCTCCGGCGCCGCGGCGCTCAAAGAGCCCTTGGCGGCAATCAGGCCGGTGATTTCGCCATCGAGGGTCGCGATCCGACGCAATTCGATCGCGAACATCTCGTCCTGCGGCAATTGCGCGCGCGCGTCGCCGCCACCCACCACATGGATCCAGGTCCGGAATGCGTTCCACCGGTCGGCCAGCTCCTGGGGATCGTCATGTCCGGCCAGCGACGCGGCCACTGCGGCTTCGAGCCGCGTGTAATGCGTCTCGAGCTGGGTGCCCATCCAGGTGATGTTGTAATGCGGCGCGTTGCGCAGGGAGTCGAGGCGATCGACCGCCCGGCTGCCGATCCATCCGGCGGCGATCACCATGACGGCGATGCCGACCGCGATCAGGACATCGCGCAACGCATTGCCGCGCCGGTGCAGCATCGCGCTGCGGCCCGCCGGAATGCCGGGAAGGGAGGTGCGGGCGCCCATGCTCATTGCACGGTCAGCCGGTTCAGCTGCCAGACGCTGCGCGAGAAATAGAGATCCTTCTGCAATCCGAAATGCTCGGAATAGGGATAGATGATCCAGAGCGGGCCTTTGTTGTCCGCCGGCAAGGGCTTGCCGTCCACCGCATAGGCAACGATGACGTCATAATCCCGGATGTCCTCCATCGGGATCTCGACCTGATAGTCATCGACTGCATCGGCCAGGATGACGGTGCCGTCGGCACCGAGCTTCTCGAGGAGATCGCGGATCCGGACGCCCTCGTAGAGATTCTCGCCGTCGGTCCAGGGCGTCATGGTGGTGACGCGCGTGACCGGCAGCTTTTTCAGCGCTTCCAGGTCAAAGGCCGCCGGCTGGCCGCCGCGCACATGCCCGTCGATCACCAGAATCGTCTTTGCCGGCGTCGCGGCTTCCGCCATGACGCTCGAAGCCCCGGTCCATCCGAATGCCGCGGCGATACCGATCCCCATCAGCATCCCGGCGATCGCTCCGCGAAACAATCCGCGCGCTCTCATGCCGTCCAATCCCTTAATGAGCAGCAATTTGAACCGATTTTGCTCAGGGATTGATTGAAGCCGCGTTAACGAAAATGGGACCGAAAGCTGAGAAGAAATTCCGAAAGCCGCGCCAGCAGCGGCTCACCGCGTCAGCAGCACCGCGGCTTCGGCCGGGAAGGTGAGCCAGACCGGGCGGCCGATGGTCTCGACGTCATCGAGGCTGCGATCGACATTCTGATGCGCGACGGCGATCGGCCGATCGCTGCCCGGGACCGCGATGTAGTAATGGCTGCGGTCGCCGAAATAGGCCTGGGCATTGACCTTGCCCGCGACCGCATTGCCGGCGCCGGCGGGCTTGTCCCAGGCGAGGCGCAGTTTTTCCGGCCGGACCGCGATCGAAACCGCCGCCCCCACGGGAGGTGCTGCGCCGTCGACCATGGCATTCAATGCGCCCAGCGGCCCGGCATCGACCACGGCTCTTCCGCCGGCGGCATCGCGCAGCGTTCCCTGGAAGAAATTCATCGACCCGATGAACTCCGCGACCTCGCGGCAGTTCGGCGCTTCGTAGAGTCGGGTGGCGCTCTCGATCTGCAAGGCCTTGCCGCGTGACATGACCGCGATCCGGTCGGAGAGCGCCAGCGCCTCCTCCTGGTCGTGGGTCACGAAGACGAAGGTGATGCCGACGCTACGCTGCAGCTGCCGGAGCTCGAGCTGCATTTCCTCGCGCAGCTTCTTGTCGAGCGCACCCAGGGGCTCGTCCAGCAGCAGCACCTTGGGCTGGCAGACCAGCGCGCGCGCCAAGGCGACGCGCTGGCGCTGGCCACCGGAGAGCTGGTTGCTCGCGCGCGCGCCATAGCCTTCCATCTTGATGAGCGCCAGGGCCTCGTCGACGCGTTTCGCCATCTCCGGCTTGGAGAAACCGCGCTTCCTGAGACCGAAGGCGATGTTCTCGGCAACGCTCAAGTGCGGAAAGATCGCGTAGTTCTGGAACACCATGTTGGTCGGCCGCGCATAGGCTGGAACACCCGCCATCTGCTGGCCATCGATCAAGAGACCGCCCTGGGTGGGCTGCTCGAAGCCCGCGAGCATGCGCAGCAGCGTGGTCTTGCCGCAACCCGAAGGTCCGAGCAGCGAGAAGAACTCACCGCGGCGGATGTCGAAGCTGATGTCATCAACCGCCCGCACCGGCCCGAAATGCTTCGAGAGGTTGCGCAGCGAAATGATGGCGTCGGTCTTGACTTCAGGCATGTCTCACAACCCGGACGGTTTGGCGGTCTGAACACCGCGGCGGCGCATGATTTCTGAGAAGATCACGATGATGGTCGAGATGATCAGGATGCTGCTGCCGAGCGCCAGCGTGACCGGCAGGCGCTGCGGGAAGCGCAGCATGCTCCAGAGATAGATCGGCAGCGTCTGGTCCATGCCTGAGAGAAAGAAGGCGAGCACGTATTCGTCGAATGAGGTGGTGAAGGACATCAGCAGGCTCGAGATGACGCCCGGCAGCGCGAGCGGGAAGGTCACCCGCCAGAACGTCATCCAGCCGTTCTCGCCGAGATCCATGGCCGCCTCCTCCAGCTCGCGCTCGAAACCTTCGAGACGCGAAATCAGCACCAGCATGGAAAACGGCACGCAGAGCAGCACATGGCCTGCCGCCACGCACCAAAGAGAGAGTTCGAGGTCGAAGACCCGGCGGATGATCACCAGCAGCGCCACGCCGAGGATGATGCTCGGAACCACCAGCGGCAGCATGATGGTGCCGACCACGGGCCCTCTGCCGGGCAGGCGGTAGCGTGTCACGGCCATCGCGGCCAGCAGACCGAAAAGGGTGCTGACCACCGCGACTCCAGCCCCGACCATGAAGCTGTTTTTCACCGCGTTGAGCAGGTTTGTGTCATTGGCGAGGTCCGCGTAATGCTTCAGCGTGAAGCCTTTCAGCGGGAAGATCGCGAACAGGCCGTCGTTGAACGAGAACAGCGGAATCAGCAGAACGGGAATATAGAGGAACAGCAGGAAGCCAAAGCCATACAGCGTCAGGAGGTCGAAGCGCCGCGTCATGCGTCAGGCCTCCCGCGCCCGGATCTTGCGATAGCCGATCGCCCAAAGGAACAGGCAGACGAAGGCGGTGACGATCGCCATCATGGCTATCGAGAAGGCGGCGCCCAGTGGCGCATTGTTCTGCGACCCGAACAGGCTCTGAATGGTGTTTCCGATCATCGTGCCGCCGGTGCCGCCGACCAGGCTCGGCGTGACATAGTCGCCGACCGTCGGGATGAAGACCATTAGCGCCGTGGCGATCAGGCCGGGCGCGGAGAGCGGCAAGGTGACCCGGATGAAGCGCGCCAACGGTCGTTCGCCGAGATCGGTCGCGGCCTCCAGCAGCGACCGGTCGATCTTCTCTAGCGAGACATAGATAGGGAAGATCGCATAGGCGGCCCAGGCATGGGTGAGCGTGATGACAACCGCCACGGGATTGTAGAGCAGGAACTCCAGCGGCTTGTCGATCAAGCCGAGCTTCACCAGCGCGGTGTTGATGACGCCGCCATAGCCCAGGATGATTTTCCAGGCGAAGACCCGCAGCAGATAGCTGGTCCAGAACGGGATTGTGATCATGATCAGCCAGAGCATCTTGTGCCGCACCACCCGGAAGGCCAGGAAGTAGGCCATGGGATAAGCCACCAAGATCACGGCGACCGTGGAGACGAGGGAGATCAGCAGCGACTTCACCAGCACGATTCCGTAACCCGGGGTTTCCAACGGAAACGGAAGACCGAACCACCAGGTTGTCTTGCTCGACGGCTGAATCAGCTGCCAGTAGTTGGCCGGGGTGAAGGTACGGTCGATCTCGTAACCGTTCTGGGTCCAGAAACTGAGCAAGGCGAGCGCGACCAAGGGTGCGATCAACATCGCCAGCATGAGCACTATGGTCGGCGACATCAGCAGATAGCCGCGCACCCACTCAACCCGCTGCAGCAAACCAATATTGGTTCGGGCGCCTGTTGCGCCAGTTCGCGATTCCAGGCTCGCTTCAGCCATTCATCCGCCTAGTCGTTCGCCGGCCCTGTCACGCGTCCCGGGTGGTCCCGGATACGGCTTCGTTTCCCAATGCGGCTCTTGCTGGCCGCGGATTGAAAATTGGGTTTGAAACTTCATTGACAGCCATTTGGGCTCGGATGTCAAATTGAAGACACGTTCAAAAAAAGAAATCACGACAGGGCAATTGAAGGCAACAGGGAGACGGATATGAGCAAACTGAAGTTCATCGACCGGATGGCGCAAGGGAAGATCACCCGGCGCGACATGCTGCGGGGCGCAGCGGCTTTCGGCGTTGGCGTGACGATTATGCCGACACGGCCGCGGGCCGAGAGCGTGCTCACCTGCATGGAGTGGAGCGGCTACGACCAGGACGCCTTCTTCAAGGCCTACGTGGCCAAGCATGGCAAGGCGCCGAACTTCTCGATCTTCTCCACCGAGGAAGAGGCGCTGCAGAAGGTGATGGGCGGCTTCAATGCCGACGTCATGCATCCCTGCACGTACTCGGTCTATCGCTTCACCGATGCCAAGATCGCGCAGCCGATCGACACCTCGAAACTGTCGAACTGGAAGGACGTGTTTCCGGCGCTGCAGAAAGCGCCCGGCGTCGTGGTCGATGGCAACGTGGTGATGACGCCCTGCGACTGGGGCAATTCCTCGATCGCCTATCGCACTGACCTGGTGGACGAGGACTTCAACAAGGACCCGAGCTGGCGGATCTTCTACGACGACAAATATGCCGGCCGCGTTTCCATGAGCGACGACGTGGTCGTCGTTCAGATCGCCGGCCTGCTCAATGGCCTCCCGCCAATGAAGATCTTCGAGATGACCGACGACGACTTCGCCAAGGCAAAGCCTCTGGTCGAGAAAGCGGTGAAAAACTCCCGCTTCCTCTGGAAGGACCCGACCGAAATCAACCAGGCACTGGCGTCAGGCGAAATCGTTGCCGCTTATGCCTGGAATGAAACGGCAAAGACACTGAAGGAGCAGGGCATCGCGGCCGCATATGCGGTGCCGAAGGAAGGTATCTTCACTTGGCTCTGCGGCCTTACGCTGCTCTCGACCGGCAAGGCGAGCAAAGATGAAGCCTACGACTTCCTCGATGCCTGGCTATCACCGGAGACCGGTAAGGCGCTGATCGAGCAGGACGGCTACGGCCATTCCAACAAGAAGGCCTTCGAGATCGCCGATCCGAAGCTGGTGGCAGCCCTCGGCATCACCGACCCGGAGAAGGCGCTCGACGCCGGGATCATGTTCCAGAAATATGACTCGCCGAAATACACCAAGTTCTGGGAAGACCTCAAAGCCGCGAAGTAACGCGCGCTTTTTCAGCGAGATGCGTGGGGCGGCGGAGAAATTCGCCGCTCTTTTTCTATGCGGCCGCATCGAAGCGCAGCACGGCCTCGGTGCCTTGACCGAGGGCGCTGGTCAGCTCGAACTCGCCGCCGTTCAATTCGGTCAGCGACTTTGCGATCGGCAGACCGAGGCCAAGCCCCTCGTGGTGGAAGACCAGATGGTTGCGCACCTGGTTGAACGGGACCAGCACGTTGTCGAGATCCGCGGCGGGGATGCCCGGCCCGTCATCCTTCACCCAGATCTCCAGCTTGCCGGCATTGCCGCGGCGCGCGCCCAATTCGACATGACACCCGTTGGGGCCGAACTTCACCGCGTTCTCGAGGAGCTGCAACAGGATCTTGCGCAGGTGCTCGGGATCGACCCGCACCCGCGGCAGGTCGTCCGGCACCACGTTCGCAATCTCGACCGCGCCGTTACGGGTCTGGTTCTGCATCGCGGCGATGCAGCTCCGCGCCAGCTCGTTCAAGGCGACCAGCTCCTGCGTGACGGGCACGCTGCCCGATTCGATCCGAGAGACGTCAAGCACGGAATCCACGAGACCGAGCAGGTTGCGGCCGGATGCTAGGATGCCGGTCGCGTAATCCTTGTAGCGTGGATGCCCGACCGGCCCGAACATCTCGATCTGCATCACCTCGGCAAACCCGATGATCGCGTTCAGCGGCGTCCTCAGTTCGTGACTCATGCGGGCGAGGAAGTTGGTCTTGGCTTGGCCGGCGGCCTCGGCGACCGCGAGCGCGTCCCCGAGATGGACCGCCATGGTCCGCAGCCGCCGGCGCTGTGCCAAGAGCACCAGCTGGTTCGCCGCGAGCAGCGCCACCAGGCCGATGGCGAAGACCGACAGGGCCTCGATCTTATCGACCAGTGCGCCGCGTCGGCGTTCGATATAGAGATCCCAATACTGGTCGCCCATCACCGCCAGCCGGCGGATCGGCACCGCGAGCGCGGTCAGTGGTGCCTCGAGCACGTCGACCGATTGCACCAGGTTTCCGTTGCGCACCCTTACATACGCCTCGAGCTCGGCGAGCGCAGTCTTGATCTCGGTGAGGGTCGGCACGAAGTCGGGTTCGGTGGTGCGTAGGTCCGCGGTGACCGAAGCCTCCAGCGGACCGATCCAGCTCAAGAGATTGTCCCAGCGTCGCTGCAGCAGCAGCCGTTGCGGATTGCCCGCCTTGGCCTCGGCCAGCAGGTGCTGCACCTTCACCAGCTGCACTTCGAGCTGCGTCGCGTTCCAGGCGACATTGCCGAGCTCATTGGCGCGGAGGCCATCGATCGTTTCGAACAGCTGCTTGCCGGACCAGCCGATCGCAATCAACAGCACCAGCACGCCGGCCAGGAACAAGGGGCGCCAGTGTCGCCAGGGAAATCGGTGCGGATCCGGAACCGGTGCTTCCGCCATCAATGGACCCTGAAGCTCTCCAGGGTCCAGACCGAGCGCATGTAATAAGTCTCGGTCCGGGTCTCCGGCCGGTTGGAAAAGGGATAGACGGTCCAAAGCGGGCCACGGTCCGACGGTAGCATTGGCTGGCCGTCAAGCAGATAGGCCACCATCAGCTCGAACCGCTCGCCGTCATCGATCGGAATCTCGGCAGTATAGTCGTTGAGCGCCGTCGCGGTGATCGTCCTTCCGCTGGCACCGACCCGCGCCATCAGCACTTTCAGCGGCACGCCGGTGAAGGTGTGCAGGCCCCTGGTCCAAGGCGTCTCGGACACGAATTGCCGCGCCGGCAGGGCTTCCAGCATCGCCAGGTCGAACGCGGCCATGCCGTCGCCGTTGGTGATGCCGATCGCACCGGTGATGATGAGGATGATCTCGCCCTTGGGCTTGGGCAGCGGATCGGCAGCGGCGGAGACCAAAGGCGGCAGCAGCAGGCAACCGAACGCTGCCAGTCCCATGCCGAGAACCATCCGTCTGCGTTCCAGCATCGCTGGATCCCCGATCTCAACGCCCCGCCGCCTAACGGCTTATGCAAGCGCCATCCCCGTGTCGGAATGGTGACACAACGCCCCGGGCCCAGCCAGCCGGTTTCCCGGCCAGTCTCGTCAATGCACGGTTAATTTGTGGTGAAGATGCGCCGGTGTTGATCCGCATCAAAGAGCGTGATCGGCGGCGAGCCGCGTCGTGCAATCTGTTCGCCAAAAGAAAAGGCGGCATGCTCTGCCGCCCCTTCGATCCAAAGCCCGAAGGCTTATTGGTTCATCGACTGGAAGAAGTCGTTGTTGGTTTTCGAATGCTTCAGCTTGTCGATCAGGAACTCCATCGCATCGGTGACGCCCATCGGCATCAGGATGCGGCGCAGCACCCACATCTTGGAGAGCGTGCCCTTGTCCACCAAGAGCTCTTCCTTGCGGGTGCCGGACTTGGTGATGTCGATCGACGGGAAGGTGCGCTTGTCCGAGAGCTTGCGGTCCAGGATGATTTCCGAGTTACCGGTGCCCTTGAATTCTTCGAAGATGACCTCGTCCATGCGGCTGCCGGTGTCGATCAGGGCGGTCGCGATGATGGTCAGGCTGCCGCCTTCCTCGATGTTGCGCGCCGCGCCGAAGAAGCGCTTCGGGCGCTGCAGCGCGTTGGCATCGACACCGCCGGTCAGCACCTTACCCGATGACGGGACAACGGTGTTGTAGGCGCGCGCGAGACGCGTGATCGAATCCAGCAGGATGACGACGTCACGCTTGTGCTCGACCAGGCGCTTTGCCTTCTCGATCACCATTTCCGCGACCTGGACGTGGCGAACCGCCGGCTCGTCGAAGGTAGAGGAGACGACCTCGCCCTTCACCGAGCGGGCCATGTCGGTGACTTCTTCCGGACGCTCGTCGATCAGGAGAACGATCAGGTAGCATTCCGGATGATTGGCCGCGATCGAATGCGCGATGTTCTGCAGCATGACCGTTTTACCGGTCCGCGGGGGCGCCACGATCAGGGCGCGTTGGCCTTTGCCGATCGGGCAAATGAGATCGATGATGCGCGCGGTGATATCGACCTTCTGCGTATCGTGGGACTCGCGCGAAGCGCGAAGCTTGCCCTTGCCGAGCTCCATGCGCTTGCCGGGCTCGACCTTGATCGCCGGCGCTTCTTCCTCGCGCTTGGGCATCTCTACGTCGCCCTTGCCCTCGAGCTCCATGTTGAGCTTCTCGTCGGGATAGAGCGGGGTCAGGTTGTCGAAGTTGATGCGATGCCGGATCTTGTCCGGATCGTCGAAATTGATCTTGTTGACTTTGAGCAGCGCGAAATAGCGCTCGCCGTCCTTCGGCGCCCGGATCTGGCCTTCCACCGTGTCGCCGGTGCGAAGCCCGAAGCGGCGCACCTGGCTCGGTGAAACATAGATGTCGTCGGGGCCCGGGAGGTAGTTGGCCTCGGGGCTGCGCAGGAAGCCGAACCCGTCTTGCAGGATTTCCAGCACGCCGTCGCCGAAGATCGCGGTGTCGTTCTCCGCAAGCTGCTTCAGGATCGCGAACATCATGTCCTGGCGTCGCAGGGCACTCGCATTCTCGATTTGCAGGCTCTCGGCGAACTCCAGCAGCTCGGCGGGGGTTTTGCGCTTAAGTTCTTGGAGATTCATAGGATTTCGGTAGGTCTTTGGTTCTTGAGGGAAAACACGCGGAAAGGGGGGCGGTTTCTGGGGAGTGGGACGCGGCGCGACGGTTTTTGGTTCGCCCGATCCTGAAAGAGTGCCGGCCTTGATGACCGGTCTTCTGAACGGTATGCGCCTTGGACGGGTCCGATCCCTCGCTCAAAGCCCAGGTTCTAGGGCCAAACTCACGGAATGTTTCGTGGGGGAGCGAGGAGCGACTGGTCCTGCCAGGGTGGTACCTAAAGGCGATACCGGAGTGCCCTTACAAAGTCAAATGGCAATTTCGTGCGCGGTTTCAAGGGCAGCCACGCGACAGGTTTCAAATATGCCACGCTGGTGCCCGCGCGAGCGTACGCAGCCGCAACGTCCGGGCACGAGACAGAATGCCTAGGTTGGCCTATACTTTCGATTGAGAACCAGGGGCAGCAACCCCGGCTTCGTCGCGCGGAGGGGGACCATGGAGTTGCCGTTCAAGCTCGGGCAAGGCCGGTCGGGATCCAAGGGAAAGCTGACCGACGAAGAGATCGCGCTGCTGCATGGGCAGCGGCTGCGCCAGGCGCTCGACGATTCCTCGCTGTTGGTCGCATTCGCTGCGGAATCGAAGAGCGCCACTAAGCCGGAAGTCCTCACTTCGCTGATCAAGGCGACGCTGCTCTACAAGCAGGGCCAAGCGATGGCCGAGGCCGCGGAATCCGAGTTCTGGAACGCCTACAGCGCGCTCACTACCGCGGTACAGCCGGCAACCGTCGCCGGAATTCGCAATGGCACGATCAACAAGGATCTCGGCTTCCTCGGCTGGATGCTGAAATACCCTTGGATCTCACTGCCCGCGACGGTCGCACTGGTCCTCTACATCGTGCTGCAGATCTACACGGTGCGCGGCGCGCATATCCTGAAGCAATACGATCTCGCCAATACCGAACTCACAGAGACACGACGCAGCATGCTCCAGGGCGCCAGCGCAGAACAGTCCGATAGTTTTCAAGCCATCTCGGAAAGAAAATTCGTCCTCGAAGGCAATGTCGATCGCTACAAGGGACTGCTCGCGGAATGGAACCGCTGCACTTTCTACACGCTCTACCTATTCTGTCCCCCAGACATTCCGGTCGTGGCGCCAGCCTCGATCCCGATCTCGGTCGGAGCCGAAGCATCGGGCAGCCTCGATCTCTCCTCGATCTCCCCTGGCGCTGGGTCGGAATCCTCAGCGCCATCGATGGTGGCCGAAGACGCCGTTCGTGCGCAGATCCGCTTGAACAACCTCAACGCCTCGATCCTGCCGATGATCCTCGGCCTGCTCGGCGCCTGCACCCAAGTGCTGCGCTCGATCTCGCGGCGCGTAATCGATCAGTCTATGAACACGATCTTCCTGCCGGCATATTATGTACGCATCGTGCTTGGCATGATCGTCGGCGCTACCATCGGGCTCTTCCTGCTGCCTTCGTCCAGCCCGACCACGACTGAGAATCCCTTCAGCTTCCTCACCAACCTGCCGTTGCTGACGGCCGCCTTCCTCGCCGGCTATGCAGCTGAGGTCTTCTTCGCTTTGCTCGACCGTGTCGTCGGTGATGCGCGGAACTATGTCGCCGGCAGCAAGCCCGCCGACAAATAGGTCTAGAACGGCTTCACCACCGCGAGGACCACGATCCCGATCAGCAGCAAAGTCGGGACCTCGTTGATGAAGCGATAGAACCGGTCGGTGTGCACATTGGCGTCGTTGGCGAAGGCCCGGCGCCAGCGCGCGAGGCCGGCATGGACGAGCTGCATGCCGACGAGCAGCGTCAGCTTGGCGTGAAACCAGTGCTCGGCCCAGTGATTGCCCTGCCAGGCCAAGCTCAACCCTAAGATCCAGGCGGCGATCATCGCCGGATTGATGATCCCGCGCAGCAGCCGGCGTTCCATCACCTTGAAGGTCTCGGAGAGCTCCGAACCCTTTGTTGCGCGCGCATGATAGACATAGAGCCGCGGCAGATAGAGCATGCCCGCCATCCAGGCGATTACCGCGATGATGTGTAAGGCCAGCAGCCAGTTGTAGAGCATCGACTACAGCTCCTCTTGTTGGCAGGCACAGCGCGGCCAGTCGGCGCAAGGTCCCGCACCCGTCCCCGATTGAACGCGCTGCGGCGCAATCAGCGCCGCGCGCACCAGCGTTCCCAGGCCCGCGATGAAGTCCGGATCTTCCGAGACGGTCGGCGCCCGCTCATACGCCGCGGCGCCCCGTTTCTCGGCCAGATGCCGATACTCGATGTCGAGCTCGACCAGGGTCTCGGAATGCTCGGAGACGAAGGCGACCGGCACCACGATGACAGCCTTGCCGGCCGACGCCGCTTCCTCGATCGTGTGATCGGTCGGCGGACCGACCCATTCCAGGGGGCCGACCCGGCTCTGGAACGCCACCATCCATTCCGATGCCGCAAGGCCGAGCTTGTCGACCACCGCATGCACCGTCGCCGAGACCTGCGCCACATAGGGATCGCCGCGATCAACGATCTTCTTCGGCAGGCCATGCGCCGAGAAAATCACCTGGACCGGCGCTTGGGTCTTGATCTTTGCGCGCGTGATCGCCGCCGCGGTGACCTTGGCCAGGGCCGCGACGAAGCCCGGCTCCGACGGGTAGCAGCAGATCAGCTTTTGCGGTGCGTCCAGCCCCAGCTTCTTCGCCGCATCGCGCCAGACCCGGCTAGAGGATTCCGTGGTCGTGGTCGAGAACTGCGGATAGAGCGGCAGCAGGATGATTTCATCCGGCGCGAAGCGCTTCACCGCCGCGGCCGCCGCTTCGGTCAGCGGATGCCAATAGCGCATGGCGATGAAGACCTTCACCTCCCCGAGATCGCCCAGGCTCGCCTGCAAGGCCGCGGCCTGCCGCTCGGTGTTCGGCAGGATCGGCGAGCGCCCGCCCATCGCCTGATAGATCGCCGTCGCCGCCTTCGCGCGCCGGCTGGAGATCAGCTTGGCCAACGGCCAGCGCAGGATGCCCGGCAGATCGATGATGTTCCGGTCAAAGAACAGGTTGAACAGGAATGGCTCGATGGCCTTGGGGCTGTCGGGTCCGCCGAGATTGAACAGCACCACTGCGATGCGCCGGTTGCTGCTCATCGATCCATGGGCGTGTAGGTGCGGACCGTTTCGATCAACTCGCTCACATGCTCCGGCGGCGTCTCCGGCACGCAACCATGGCCGAGATTGAACACCAGCGGACCCTGATCCAATGCATCGAGGATCCGATGGATCGCCTGGCGCATGCCGTCGCCGCCGATCACCAGCCAGCGCGGATCGAGATTGCCCTGCACCACGCGCTGGCTTTGCACCGCGTCACGCGCCCAAGCCGGATCGACATGCTGGTCGAAGCTGATCGCATGGCCAATCCCGGCTTCGGCAAATTCGCGATAGCCGGTCGCAACGCCACGCGGAAACACGATCACCGGCACGTTGGGCACCGTCCGCTGCAACCGCGTCACGATCGCCTGGATCGGCTCCAGCGACCAGCGCCGCATCGCCGCCGTATCCAGGGCGCCGGCCCAGGAATCGAAGATCTGCAAGGCTTCCGCACCGGCTGCCACCTGCGCTTCGAGATGCGTTGCCACCGCATCCACCAGCAGATCGGTCAGCTTCTGAAAACTCTCCGGCCGTCCATAGGCCCAGAGCTTGGCCTTGGCGAAGTCCCGGCTGGAGCCGCCCTCGATCATGTAACTCGCCAGGGTCCAGGGCGCGCCGGCAAAACCGATCAGCGTCCGATCCTCGGGCATTTCCTTCCTGAGGCGCCGCAACGTCTCATAGACCGGCGCCAACGCCTCCAGCATCCGCGCCGTCTCGAAACGCTTCAGCTCATCCGTGCCGCCGATCGGATCCAGGAGCGGCCCGACACCCTCCTCGAACCAGACCTTCTGCCCGAGGCCATGGGGCACGACCAGGATGTCCGAGAACAGGATGGCCGCATCGAGGTCATAGCGCCGGATCGGCTGCAGGGTCGCCTCGACCGCAAGGTCCGGGCTGTAGCAGAAATCCAGGAAGTTCTTCGCCTTGGCCCGGAGCGCCCGATACTCCGGCAGATAGCGACCGGCTTGGCGCATCAGCCAGATCGGGGTCCGGTTGGTCTTCCGACCGTGCAGGGTTTCGAGCAGCGTTTTAGGGGGCTTCATCTGGATACTTGGGCAGGACAGGACCGGGTGAGGGCCAAAAGAACTCCGTCCCTCTACTCTTACACTTAAAGAGAATCTAGAGAGGTAGATGAAGTGGATGTGCGGTGAATCGTCGTAATCCCCGGTCTTTGATTCTGTGCCCGCAATCCCTTGGGATGGAATCCGCCGCCCGCCGACCTCTGGCGCAAGGATAAGGCCGGGTGAATCCGCAGGACGCCTGGATGACGAAAAACGGGGAAAACCGGGATGGAATCCGCCTCCATGACAATTCCCAGGATTCAGGTGATTCAAAGCGCGCGCGGCGCCGGGGGTTGATCCTGGAGATGGGCAATGCCATGACTGGGGACAACCAGCGAAGGTGTATAAACCGGTGTTTTCTCCCGAGGTTATCGGGGACTTATCCCGGACTTTTGCACCGGGTTGATCCAGGCTTCTCGAACGAGAGATACCGATGCCGACGGGTTTCCATATCCACCTGGTTTCCGATGCGACCGGCGAGACGCTGAACAGCATCACCCGTGCCTGCCTGGTCCAGTTCGAAGACGTGACCGCGGTCGAGCATTCCTGGACGCTGATCCGCACCACGGGCCAGATGCAGAAGGTGCTCCAAGGCATCCAGCAGAATCCGGGCCTCGTCCTCTACACCATCGTCGATGACAAGCTGCGCAACCTGCTGGTTTCGAGCTGCCGCGACCTCGGCGTCACCCTGGTTCCCGTGCTCGACCCGGTCATGACCGCCCTGGCTGCGCATTTCGGCCAGACCGCCAAGGGTCTCTCCGGGCGCCAGCACATCATGGATCAAGAGTACTTCCATCGGATCGAGGCGATGGATTATGCGCTCGCCCATGACGACGGCCAGTCGGCCCGGAATTACGAGGATGCCGATGTGATCCTGGTCGGGGTCAGCCGCTCCTCGAAGACGCCGACCTGCGTCTATCTCGCCAACCGCGGCATCAAGGCGGCCAATGTGCCGATCGTCCCCGGCTGCCCGCTCCCTTCCGAGCTCTTCACCGTGAAGAACCCGATGGTGGTCGGCTTGACCAAGGACCCGGGCCAGCTGGTGCAGATCCGCAAGAACCGGATGCAGATGATCGCCAAGGACGAGGATTCCGACTACGTCGATCTTGCTGCAGTCCGTGACGAAGTCGTGCAGGCGCGCAGGCTCTGCAGCGAGAACAACTGGCACGTCCTCGATGTGACCCGCCGCTCGATCGAGGAAACCGCCGCAAGCATCATCCAAATGCTGCAGGAACACCGCGAGAAGCGCGGCCTCGCCGCGGTGGGCGGCGCCTGACCACGCCTCTCATCCTCGCCTCCGCCAGCGCCGCGCGCGCCCAGATGCTGCGCGCGGCCGGTGTCGAGGTCGAAATCGTCCCGGCGCGGGTGGATGAATCCGAGCTGAAGCTTTCCCTGAAGCAACAGGGCGCCGACGTCGAAACCGCCGCCATCGCCCTGGCCGAATTGAAAGCGGTCCAGGTCAGCCGTGGCCGGCCCGGCCGCCTAGTGCTGGGCGCGGATCAGATGCTGGATTGCGACGGTGCCTGGTTCGACAAGCCGGACTCCCGCGACGCTGCCAGAACCCAGCTCCTGTCCTTGCGCGACAAAGCCCACCGCCTGACCAGCGCCGCGGTTTTGGCGCGGGACGGGCAGCGGATTTGGCATCATGCCGCAGCGGCAAAGCTCACCATGCGTGCCTTCACAGACACCTTCCTGGACCTCTATCTTGACCGAGCGGGTGACGCGGTCCTGAGCTCGGTCGGGGCCTATCAGTTCGAAGGCTTGGGGGCGCAGATGTTCAAGCGGATCGACGGCGATTTCTTCACCATCTTAGGACTCCCGCTGCTGCCGGTGCTGGACATCCTGCGCGAACAAAACATGCTGCCGCGATGAACGACGACGCCCTCTCCGTCACCCGTACCTTGACCGGCAGGTCGAAGATCGCCGGCGTCTTCGGCCATCCGGTCGAACACTCGCGCTCGCCGCGGCTGCACGGCTTCTGGTTGGCGCAACACGGGATCGACGGCGCCTATATCCCCTTCTCGACTCATCCCCGGGATCTCCCCCGTGCCATCCGGGCCTTGCCGAGCCTCGGCTTTCGCGGCGGCAACGTCACCCTTCCGCATAAGGAGCCGGCTCTCGGCCTGGTCGACGAGGTGACCCGCGTCGCCGAACGCATCGGTGCCGTGAACACGCTGATCGTGCGCGATGACGGGTCGATCCTCGGCGACAACACCGACGGCTTCGGCTTCCTCGCCCATCTGCAGGCGAGCCAGCCCGGCTGGCGGCCCGAAGCCGGTCCCGCGGTGCTGCTCGGCGCCGGCGGTGCGGCACGCGCCATCGTCGTCGCCTTGCTGGAAGCCGGCGTGCCGGAAGTCCTGATCGCCAACCGCACCCAGCGCCGCGCCGAGGAGCTGGCCGAAGAACTGGACGCCGCCCTCGGCGGCGATCTCGCCGGCCGCCTGAAGGTCGTCACCTGGCATCACCGCGAGGCCGCGCTCGAAGGCGCCGGATTGCTGGTCAACTCGACCCAGCTCGGCCAGGCTGGCCAGCCGCCGCTCGACATGAACCTGGATGCTTTGCCGAAATCGGCCACGGTCTATGACATCGTCTATGTGCCGCTGGAGACGCCATTGCTCGCCGCGGCCAAGACGCACGGCAATGCGGTGGTGGACGGACTCGGTATGCTGCTGCACCAGGCCCGTCCCGGTTTTGCCGCCTGGTTCGGCGTCGAGCCGCAGGTGACGCCGGCGCTCAGGGACTTCGTGCTGAAAGACATTCCTTGATCATCCTCGGCCTGACCGGCTCGATCGGCATGGGGAAATCCACGGCCGCGGCCGCCTTGCGGCAGATGGGTGTGCCGGTGCATGACGCCGATGCCAGCGTGCACCGCCTGATGAGCCACGGTGGCGCCGCGGTCGGCTTCATCGAGGCGGCCTTTCCCGGCACCGCGCTCGACGGCGCCATCGATCGCAAGGAGCTCGGCCGCCGGGTCTATGCCGACCCGGATGAAATGAAGCGCCTGGAATCCATCCTCCATCCGATGGTGCGGGAGCAGGAAAAAATCTTCCTGCAAACGGCGCGCGCCCGCGGCCATCCGGTGGCGGTGCTGGACATCCCGCTGCTCTATGAAACCGGCGGGGAAAAACGCTGCGATGCCGTGATCGTCGTGACCGCGCCCAAATTTCTCCAAGATCAGCGGGTATTGAGACGTCCGGGCATGACCCGACAACGGTTGCAGGAGATCTTGGCCAAGCAGATGCCGGACGCAGAAAAACGCGCACGCGCCGACTTCGTGGTGCAGACCGGAAACGGCAAGCGCGCCTCGCGCGAAGCCCTGGCGCGGATCTTGGACAGCCTGAAGTGATCGGGGTCTTCGACAGCGGATATGGTGGCCTGACGGTCCTCGCCGCCTTGCATGCGCGCCTGCCGCGCCAGCGCTTTCTCTATCTCGGCGACAACGCGAACGCGCCCTATGGGCCGAAGAGCAGCGCCGAGATCCTGGCGCTGACGAGAGCTGGCGTGGAGCTGCTGTTCCGCGCCGGCGCCCGCGTCGTCATCCTCGCGTGCAACACGGCCACGGCCGCAGCCATTCGTCCGCTGCAGCAGAGCTGGCTCCCGGCGCATTATCCGGAGCGGCGCATCCTCGGCGTCATCGCGCCGATGATCGAGGAGATCGCACAGACGCCCTGGCATTCCACCGCCGGTCCCGGTGCAGCGCGCCGGCCCGTGGAGACGGTCGCGGTCTTCGCCACCCAGGCGACAGTCGAGAGCGGCTTCTATCCGCACGAGATCGCCCTGCGCGCACCGAACATCGCGGTGACGCAGCAGGCCTGTCCGGAACTCGCCGGCATGATCGAAGCCGGCGCATCAGAGTCGGATCTGAACGCAACGGTCGCGCGGCATGTCGACGCACTGCTGCAAAAGCTCGGCAAGGCGCCGGACAAGGCGGTGTTGGGCTGCACCCATTTCCCGCTGGTGGAAGCGTTGTTTCGCAGCGCCTTGCCCGCGGAGACTCAGATCTTGAGTCAGCCGGTGCGGGTCGCCGCTGCGATGGTGGCCTATCTCTTCCGCCATCCGGAAATGAAGGATTTTACGCGCGATCCTGTGGAACCACTGTGTCTCACGACGGGTGACGCGGAAACAGTTTCCGTGCTTGCCACGCGATTCTACGGGCGGCATCTTCGATTTGAGCGCGTCGACTCGGCGACGCTGAAATCAACGGAGACTCTGCTCGATGCGTGAGGTCGTGCTCGACACCGAAACCACCGGCTTCGACGCCGTGAACGGCGACCGGCTAGTGGAAATTGGCTGCATCGAGCTGATGAACCACGTGCCGACCGGCAAGACCTTTTGGAAATACATCAACCCGGAACGCGACGTGCCGACGGCGGCGTTCCAGGTGCACGGGCTCTCGGCGGACTTCCTCTCCGACAAGCCGAAATTCGCCGAAGTCTCGGACGCGCTGCTGGAGTTCGTGGGCGACTCTCCGGTGATCGCGCACAATGCCGAGTTCGACATGAAGTTCATCAATGTCGAGCTCGAGCGCGCCGGCAGGCCGACCATCCCGTTCCAGCGCGCGATCGACACCGTGGCGATGGCGCGCAAGAAATTCCCCGGCGCGCCGGCCAGCCTCGATGCGCTCTGCAAGCGCTTCAACATCGACAATTCGAACCGCACCCTGCACGGCGCGTTGCTTGACGCGCAGCTGCTGGCCGACGTCTATCTGGAGCTGATGGGCGGCCGCCAGGCGGGCCTCATCCTCACCGAGGAAGTCAGCGTCAGCGTCGATCTCGATTTCACCGGTGGCCGTCGCCCCGCGTCACCGGGCATCGAACTGCCCGTGCGGGCGCCCCGCCCCCATGCGCCGCTCCCGGAGGAGCTGGTCGCGCATCAGAGCTTCATCGCCAAGATCAAAGACGCGATCTGGCTGAAGGCTTAAGCCTTCGCGGCTTCGGCGGCTTCCTTCATCGCGTCTTGCAGATCCGGCTGGCGGTCGCGGTAGAGCTGCACGAAGTCGACCGGGTTGATGTAGAGCGGCGGGAAGCCGCCGGCCTGCACCGCGGTCGCGATCAGCTGGCGCGAGAACGGGAACAGCAGCCGCGGCGCCTCGATCATGATCAGCGGCAGCATATGCTCTTGCGGTACGCGGCCGAGACGGAACACGCCGGCATATTCGCTCTCGACCACATAGATCGTGGTGTCGCCGATCTTCGCCTCGGCGGCCAGGAACAGCGAGACCTCGATGTCCGGCGGGGTCATCGGCTTCACCCGGACATCGACGCGGATGTAGCCGGTCGGCATCTCCTTCAAGGGCTGGAAGCCGTTCGCGGCATTCGGGTTCTCGAAGGAGAAGTCCTTCAGGTACTGGTGCACGACGGTCAGCGGGGCGGCCTGGGCGGCCTCGGCGTTGCCGGCGGGTTGGGAGGGGGTCTGGTCGGCCATTGGGGTCCCTGATCTTGAGATCGCGATTTTTTCGCGCGGCCCTTGTCCGGACCGTTTCGCGAAGCATGTTCGGAATCGGCGCTCCCGCTAGCACCTTCGGTTGGGCTTGGCAACCATGGGCGGTCGGAAGCGGCGAGACCTTCGGCTTAACCCTCTGAAATCACAGGAGATTGGAATGGCGGACGCAAAGACCCATGCGACGGGCGGCGAGCTTGCGGTCATCGTCGGTGCGGGATCCGGCCTCTCGGCCAGCCTGGCCCGGGCCTGTGCCGGCGCCGGCATGAAGGTGGCCTTGGCCGCCCGCCGCCCGGAGAAGCTGGCCGATCTCGTGAAAGAGACCGGGGCGGAGGCCCTCGCCTGCGACGCCACCAAGCCTGCCGAGGTGAAGGCCCTGTTCGAGCGTGTTGGCGCCGTGCCCGACCTCGTCGTCTTCAACGCCGGCTATCGCACCCGCGGCCCCTTCGTCGATCTCGATGCCGCGGAAGTCGAGAAGACCCTGATTTCCTCGGCCTTCGGCGGATTCCTGGTTGCACAGGAGGCGGCCAAGCGCATGCTGCCGAAGGGGAAGGGCTCGATCTTCTTCACCGGCGCCTCGGCCAGCGTGAAGGGTTATGCGCAATCAGCACCCTTCGCCATGGCGAAGTTCGCGTTGCGTGGCCTCGCGCAAAGCCTCGCCCGCGAGCTCCAGCCCAAGGGCATCCACGTCGCGCATTTCGTGATCGACGGCGGCATCGCCGGCACGACAGTTGAGCGCGTCTCCAGCGACGACAAGTGGCTCAACCCCGATGCGATCGCGCAGACCTACCTCGCCGTCCACCGCCAACACCGCAGCGCCTGGAGCCTGGAGATGGAAGTGCGGCCGTGGACGGAGAATTTTTAACTCACCCTTTCACCCTACTCGGTCGTCATGCCAAGGCTTGGCCTTGGGATGACGGCTGAGTGGTGGCGCTTACCCCGCGAACTCGTCCGCCCTCAGCTCCAGATACACGCTGTCCACCCAGGTCTCGCCGATCTTGAACGTCCGCTCCGCATAGCCCGTGCGCTTGAAGCCGAGCCGTTCGAGCAGCGTCAGCGAGCGGATGTTTCCCGGATCCACATCGGCGCGCACGCTGGTGAATTTCAGCGTCTCGAACCCGTAACCCAGCACCGCGGCGAGCGCTTCCCGCGCGATGCCCTGGCCCCAGACGTCGCGGTGGAACAGGAAGCCGATCTCGTTGCCCATCCAGAAGGCGACGCGGCCGATCACGCGTCCGTCGCGCAGGACCGCGAAATCATGCGCATCGCCGCGCGTCGTCGCGGCGACGCTCTCCGCGACCCAGGCATCGGTCTCGGCCATCTCGAGATGCGGCACGGTCGACCAGAAGCGCATGGTCTCCGCATCGGAGAGCATTTCATGCAGAGCCGGCGCGTCATAGTTCGCGAGACGCCGCAGAATGAGACGCGGCGTCTCGATGATGGGATCGCTCATCGGAAGGTCGGGCGGACAGTCGGGTCGAACTTCACGACCTCGGCGTTCTTCACGTCGAACCCGGTGAGTGTCCGGATGAAACCCCAATGGCTGACCACGCCCACATGGCGCCAGTCATTGAGCTGCGCGGCCTTCACCCGGAAATCGCTGCAGCGGCGGTGCACGGATTCCTGCGGCTCGTTCTCCGGCCACCAGATCTCCTCGAGATGGCTGAAGTCGAGCGCCGGCCAACGCTCGGCCAGCGCGCTGATCGGCGTGCCGATGTCGCAGGTCCAGCAGGCATGCTCATGCACGATCAGCTCGACCTCGACCGGAAGCTTCAATTCCTCCGCGAGAATCGCCGCGGTTTCGAGCGCGCGGGTGTAGGGGCTGGTGACCAGCCGCTTGATCGGATGGCCGTTGCGCCGGATCACGGCCGCGGCCCGCCGCACCTGGTCCTTGCCCAATGCGGTGAGCTTCGGGTCGGCGATGCCGGGATCCTTGCGCGTGCGGTTGAAGACGGCGTTGAACTCGGATTCGCCGTGGCGGATCAGGATCATGTGCCGGAGGATCCATCCTTCAATCGGGGCTGGTCCGGATCCGCTGCGTCTTCCGAATCCACGACCGAGTATTCGCCTTCGATCACCCCGCCCCGGTTTACCCCCGGCTCGACTCCCGGACCGGCCTGCGGCTCGGGCCGCGCCCCGAACCCGGACCCGTAAACCTTCACATCGAAATGCCGGGCCGCGCGGCGCAGCAGGTAGTTGCGGGTCCAGGGCAGAAACAGGAAGAGAGCGATGATATCGCTGAGGAAACCGGGGATGGTCAGCAGGAAGCCGCCCAAGGCAAAACAAGCCGCGTCGATCAGGGTATGGCCCGGCTCCTCGCCACGCGCGACCGCAAGCCGCAGGTTCACCACCGCGTTCAAGCCCACCCTCTGGATCACGAAGATGCCGAGGACCACCCCGGCGACCACCAAGGCCAGCATCGGAAAGATGCCGATCCAATGGGAAACCAGGAAAAACCCCGGAATCTCGAGGAAGGGCAGCATAACGGCAGTCAAGGTCACGAACCGGGTCATAGTTGTTGGCGGGGCCAAGGCTTCCTATGTAAAATGCAAATCAATGCTTTACTCTGTTCCGGAGGGGCGTTCCACCCGTCCGGACCTGGGTTTTTCCTCCAGATAGATAGGCATCGAACCGCATCGTGACCGGATTTGATCTGATTATCTTCGCCGTCCTCGCCCTCTTCCTCGGCTGGAAGCTCTATACGGTACTTGGCCGCCGGACCGGCAATGAGCGCTCGATCGATCCCTTCATGTCCAAGCCGGGCTCTGCACCCACCGGAACACCCAATGGCGAGCCGGCCGGCCGCGCGCCGCGCCTCGATGCGCCCGCCAACGAAGACGCGCCGCAGGCGCGCGAAGAGCGCAACGTCCTGCCCCGCGAGCAGCGCCAGCTCGAGGCGGTGATCGCCCAGTCGCCGGAATCGGCCCGCAAGGGCGTGGAAGCGATCCGCGCCGCCGATCCGGAATTCGACGCCGTCTCCTTCCTGGCCGGCTCGAAGATCGCCTTCGATATGATTCTGACCGCCTTTGCCGCCGGCGACGCGAACGCCCTCAAGCCGTTATTGGCGCCCGAGGTGATGCAGCAATTCGGCTCGGCGATCAGCGATCGCCTGCGCCGCAAGGAAACGCTGAAGACGACTTTGGTCGGCATCATCGGCCTCGAATTGCTCGATGCCGAGATGAAAGGCCCCGACGCGCGGGTCAAGGTGAAGTTCATCTCGCAGCAGGTGAACGTGACCCAGGACAGCGAAGGCCGGATCGTCGATGGCCATCCCAACGAGGTCGCGACCATCACCGACATCTGGACCTTCAGCCGTCCGGTGACGGCGCGCGATCCGAACTGGGTCCTGATCGGCACCGAAAGCCCGAACTGAGGCTAAAGTTACGGGGGAACCATGGTCGCTCGGCAGGCCGGACCGCAACGCCGGCAAAGGAAGCGCCGCAGCCAGCCGCATCGACCCGCCCAGAATGCCAAGGGGAAGCATGCCAAGGGCACTCCCCACAAGGGCAAGCATCGCAGCGTAAAGCATCCCGTCGCCAAGCGTCGCGCGGCGCGCAAAGCGGCGCAGCTCGCGTCGCTGCGCGCCCTGCTGCATCACGGTCGTCATTCCTTCACGCTGGCCTCGCTGGGCCTGCTGATGCTGGTCTGGTCCTGCGCGACCCCGCGGATCGGCGAAACGCCGGATCACAGCCTGGCGCTGGTCGCGACCGATTTCGACTCCCTGCCCGGCTGGGATCGCGATAGCCTCGCCGAAGCGCTCCCCGCCTTGCAGAACACCTGCAATGCCTTTGCGAAATGGCCGGACGACAAAGCTGTCGGCAACCTCGCCGGCCAAGCCGGTGACTGGCGCCCGGCCTGCAGCGCGGCCATGGCTGTGCAGCCCGGCGACAACACCGGCATGGCGATCTTTTTGAAGACCTACTTCCAGCCTTACCGTGCGGTCGACCGCACCACCGACCAGGGCCTCTTCACCAGCTATTACGAGACCGAGCTCGACGGCGCGCGGCAGCGGGGCGGCGCCTATACCGTGCCGCTCTACAAGGCGCCCAACCCGCCGGTGACCTACACCCGGGCCGAGATCGACAATGGCGCGCTCGCCGGCAAAGGGCTGGAGCTGATTTGGCTCAAAGACCCGGTCGATGCCTGGATGCTGCACATCCAGGGCTCGAGTGTCGTAAAGCTGCCCGACGGCAAGCTCACCCGCATCGGCTATGCCGGGAATAACGGCCTGGAGTTCGTGCCGGTCGCACGGCTGATGATCCAGGAAGGCCTGATCGCGAAAGGCCAGGCCTCGATGCAGTCGGTGCGCGCCTGGCTCCAGGCGCATCCGGCCGAGGCCAAGGCCTGGATGCAGAAGAACCCACGCTACATCTTCTTCCGCGAGCTCGACACCACGGCCGGCATGCCGACCGGCCCCAACGGCGCGCTCGGCGTGACCCTGACGCCGACCCGCAGCATGGCGGTGGACCCGGCCTATATGCCCTTGGGCGTGCCGGTCTGGCTCGACACCCATGCCCCGGACGGTGCGCCGTTGCAGCGGTTGATGGTGGCCCAGGACGTGGGCTCGGCGATCAAGGGCCCGATCCGCGGCGATCTCTTCTGGGGCACCGGCGAAACCGCGCTGGAATTTGCCGGAAGGATGAAAAACAGCGGCCGCTACTATGTCCTGTTGCCGAAAACCGTGGCGACGCGTAACACGTTAACCGTCAGCGAGCTCACCACCGACGGATCGCATTGAGTATGCCGCCTGCCGCAAAAGGCCAGCGTGTCGCCCTGTTCGTCACCTGCCTGGTCGATCTTTTCCGGCCCTCGGTCGGTTTCGCCGCCGTAAAGCTGATCGAGCAGGCCGGGTTCGCGGTCGAGGTCCCGGAGGCCCAGACCTGCTGCGGCCAGCCCGCCTACAATTCCGGTGACCGCGCCGATGCCCAGGCAATCGCACGTCACACCATCCAGGCCTTCGAAGGCTACGACTATATCGTCGCCCCCTCGGGCTCCTGCGGCGGCATGCTGCATTGCCACTATCCGGAGCTCTTGGCCGACGACCCCAAATGGGCCGCGCGGGCGCAATCGCTCGCGGCGCGCTCCTACGAGCTTACCCAGTTCCTGGTCGAGGTGGCGAAGGTCCGCATCGACGCCACGTTTCCGTCGCGCGTGACCTACCATGACTCTTGCTCCAGCCTGCGCGAGATGAATGTGAAGGCGCAGCCGCGCGATTTGCTGCGCCAGGTGAAGGGCGTGCAGCTCTCCGAGCTCGCCGAGACGGATGCCTGCTGCGGCTTCGGTGGCACCTTCTGCGTCAAGTTCCCCGACATATCCAACAGCATGGTCGAGCGCAAGACCGCGGATATCGCGGCCAGCGGTGCCGACACTTTGCTCGCCGGCGATCTCGGCTGCCTCATGAACATCGCCGGCAAGCTGAAGCGCGAAGGCAGCGCCGTCAAAGTGCGCCATGTCGCCGAAGTGCTGGCCGGCATGACGAATACGGCCGCGATCGGGGAAGCGGAGTAGCGCCATGGTGCAGCCGACCTCCAACGCCTTTACGACCGAATCCACGAAAGCCATCGCGAACCCGCAACTGCAGGAGGCCTTGAGCGTCCTGCGGGTCCAGTCGATCCCGAACCGTCTCAAGGCCGCGAACAATCTCCCCGAGTTCGAGCAGCTCCGCGACCGTGCGCGCGACTTGAAGAACCATATCCTCGGCCATCTCGATCAATACCTGCTGCAGTTCGAGGAGCAGGTGAAAGCGTCGGGCGGAGAGGTCCATTGGTGCAGCGATGCCGAAAGCGCGCGCCAGACCGTGCTGCGCCTCTGCCGCGAGGCCGGCGCCAAGACGGTCACCAAGGGCAAGACCATGATCGGCGAGGAAATCGGCATCAACGATTTCCTCGAGCAGAACGGCATCGAGCCGGTCGAGACCGATCTCGGCGAATACATCATCCAGCTCCGCAAGGAGATCCCGAGCCATATCATCGGCCCGGCCTTGCACGTCACCAAGCGCCAGGTCGAGGAGACCTTCCGCGAGCACCACACCGATCTCGACGCGAACCGCTCGCTCGAGGAACCCGCCGCGCTGATGGCTGAGGCGCGCGCCAAGCTGCGCGACCGCTATTTCGAGGCCGATGTCGGCATCACCGGCGCCAATTTCCTGATCGCGGAAACCGGCTCGACGGTCATCGTCACCAACGAAGGCAACGGCGATCTGACGCAGACCCTGCCGAAGATGCACATCGCCATCACCTCGATCGAGAAGGTCGTGCCGACCCTCGAGGATGCGATGACCCTGCTCCGCGTGCTGCCGCGCTCGGCCACCGGCCAGGAACTCTCGGTCTACGTGACGTTCTCCACCGGCCCGCGCCGGCACACAGATCCGGATGGGCCCAAGGCGTTTCATGTGGTGCTGCTGGACAACGGCCGCAGTGGGTATCTCGGCGGGCCGATGCAGGAGATGCTGCGCTGCATCCGCTGCGGCGCCTGCATGGATCATTGCCCGGTCTATCACGCGGTCGGTGGCCATGCGTATGGCTGGGTCTATCCCGGCCCGATCGGATCGATCCTGACACCGGCTCTGGTCGGCGTCGAGAATGCCAAGCAGCTGCCGCATGCCTCGTCGCTCTGCGGGCGCTGTGAATCCGTCTGCCCGGTGCGGATCCCGATCCCGAAGCTGTTGCGGCATTGGCGCGAGGAAGAATTCTCCCGCGGCATCACGCCGGCAGTGCAGCGCTCGGGCCTCGGCTTCTGGGCCTGGTTCGTCAGGCATCCGAAGATGTACCGCCTTGCTGCACGCTGGGGCATGCGTATCCTGAAGTTGATCGCCGACGGGCGCGGCAGCTTGACGACCCTGCCGCTCGCCGGCGGTTGGACCAAGCACCGCGACTTTCCCGTCCCGCAGGGCAAGACGTTTCACGACCAGTGGAAAGCGCGCAAAGCATGAGCACCGATCGCGACCGCATGCTGGCGACGATCCGCGCCGGCGTTGCCCGCTCCGACACCAAGGGTGCGCCGAAGCCGGCGCCGGTCATTCCGCTGCGTGGCCAGCAGAAGGACCGCGCGCTGGTCGAGCTCTTCAGGAAGCAGGCCGAGGCTGCTGCCGCGACCGTGGTCGAAGTCGCACGCGCCGACGACGTGCCGGCGGCGGTCGCCGACTATCTGCGCGGCCGCAATCTGCCGCCACAGATCCGTCTGGCACCCGATGCGCGCGTGAATGCGCTCGACTGGAAGAGCCAGCCCTTGCTCGAGACCAGCACCGGCGCCAGCGACGGTCATGATATGGCTTCGGTTACGCCGGTGCTCGCCGGCGTCGCCGAGACCGGCACCTTGATGGTGCATTCCGGCGACGCGACGCCGAACACGTTGCACTTCCTGCCCGAGACGCATATCGCCGTCGTCTATGCCGACGAGCTGGTCGGCACCTATGAGGAAGGCTGGACCGCCTTGCGTGCGAAACAGGGCGGCGATCTCTCCAACGGCGCCATGCCGCGCACGGTAAGTTTCGTCACTGGGCCGTCGCGCAGCGCGGACATCGGAAAAATTCTTCTGATGGGTGCCCATGGCCCGAAGCGGCTGCATGTCATCCTGGTCGATGCCAAGCGGCCCACGCACTGAACCCTGATGGCACGCCGCCCGATCAGCGACGAAGAGCGGGCGCTCTGGCAGATGATTGCCAAGACTGCGACGCCGCTGAAACGCCGCCGCAAGTCCGAACCGAAGCCACTGCCGCCGCCGGAAGAACCCGCACCGAAATTCGCAAAACCGAAGGGCAAGGCGCCGCCGCCGAAAGCACCCGCGCCCGTCGCGCCGCCGCCGGTCCGTCCACACGCGCTCACGCATGGCCACGCTGTCGGCATCGACAAGCGTCAGGCCGAGCGCTTCCGCCGCGGCAAGACGCCGATCGAAGGCAAGATCGATCTCCACGGCCGTACGCAGCAGGAGGCGCATGACGATCTCCACCACTTCCTCGCCCGTGCCCATGCCTCGGGGAAGCGCATGGTCCTGGTGATCACCGGCAAGGGCATCACCGGCTCGAAATCCGGCGTGCTGAAGGAGAATGTCCCGCGCTGGCTGAACGAGCCCACCTTGCGCCGCAACGTCCTCGCCTTCGACTACGCCGAACCGCAACACGGCGGCGAAGGCGCGCTCTACGTGCTGCTGAAGCGGAAGAAGGAGGAGCGCCGGTGACTCCCTTCGGCCAACGCCTGCGCGACCTCCGCGAACAACATGGCCGCGCGCTGAAGGACATGGCGCGCGCCCTCAAGATCTCCTCGGCCTATCTCTCGGCCCTGGAGCACGGTCATCGCGCGCAGCCGAAGCCGGGCTTCGTGCAGCAGGTTGCCGCATACTTCAATCTCGCGTGGGAAGAGGTCGATGAGCTGAAAGCCTTGGCCGAGCTTTCCGATCCCAAGCCCAGCATCGACACGCGCGGGCTTTCGCCGCTGGCGACCGAAGTCGCGAACCGGCTCCGGAAGAAGATCAAGCTGCTGGACGAGTCGACGCTGAAAGCCATCCTGAGGCAGCTCGGCAAGTGAGGTCAGCTTTCCGTCATCCGGCAAAGCCATGGTGGGAACCCTTGCCGGTTCGTTTGCGTTCGCGTAAGCCTCGTTACCACGCTTTCTCTCGGCCCTCCTGAGGATCTCATGAATCACGACGCGTTATCGGCCCTGGTCCTCGGTGCGATCGAGGGCTTCACCGAGTTCTTGCCGATTTCCTCGACCGGGCATTTGATCCTCGCCGGCTATTTCCTCAACTTCCAGCAGGCTGTTGAAGGGAATGGGCTCGATAAAGTCTTCGACGTGGTGATCCAGCTGGGCGCGATCCTGGCGGTGGTGGTGTTCAATTTCGGCCGGCTCTGGCAGGTGCTGATCGGTCTGCCGAGCGATCCCGCGGCCCGGCGTTTTGCCGCCGCGGTCATCCTCGCCTTCATTCCGGCGGCCGTGCTCGGCGCCATCTTTCACGACTTCATCAAGAGCGTGCTGTTCTCGCCCTGGGTCGTGGTGGTGAGCCTGGTGGTCGGCGGCATCGCGATTCTTCTGATCGAGCGGATGTCGCCGCGCCCGCGCTATCGCAGCATCGACAGCATCCCGATGCGCACCGCGCTCGGCATTGGCTTCTGCCAGGCGATCGCGATGGTTCCCGGCGTCAGCCGCGCCGGCGCCACCATCCTCGGCGGCGAGCTGCTTGGCGTCGATCGCCGGATCGCCACCGAGTTCTCCTTCTTCCTGGCGATCCCGACCATGCTCGGCGCCACCGTGCTCGACCTCTTCAAGGCGCGCCACGACCTGACGACCAATGGAATCGGCCTGATCGCGATTGGCTTCATCACGGCCTTCGTAGTGGCGATCCCGGTGGTCAAAGGCCTGATCGACTTCGTCGGCCGCTACGGCCTGACGCCCTTCGCCTGGTACCGGATCATCTTCGGCTTGGCCTTCGGCGCTTGGCTGTTCTACGCGGGCTGACGTAAGCCGTCACCCGCGGGCCTCGTGCAGAGATAGGCTGGTTGCAGATGCCCGGGGTCACGCCCGGGCATGACGCTGTTGTCTACAAAATAAACTTCGACAGATCCGTGTTCTTGGCGAGCGGTGCCACCTTGTCCTTCACCATCTGGGCGTCGATGCGGATGGTCTTGCCGGACTGCTCGCTGGCTGTGAAGCTCACCTCTTCCAGCAATCTTTCCATCACGGTCTGAAGCCGGCGGGCGCCGATATTCTCGACCGTCGAGTTGATGTCGGTCGCGAGATCGGCCAGCGCATCGATCGCATCGTCGCTGAAGTCGAGCGTGACGTCCTCGGTCTTCAACAAGGCGATGTATTGCTTGATCAGGCTCGCTTCCGGCTCGACCAGGATGCGTTTCATGTCTTCGCGGGTGAGTGCGTTCAACTCGACGCGGATCGGCAGGCGGCCCTGCAATTCGGGCAGCAGGTCCGAGGGCTTCGCCAGATGGAAGGCACCCGAGGCGATGAACAGGATGTGGTCGGTCTTCACCGGCCCGTGCTTGGTCGAGACTTGCGTCCCTTCGATCAGCGGCAGCAGGTCGCGCTGCACGCCTTCGCGGCTGACATCGGCCCCGACGCGGCCCGCTTCCGAGCGGGCACAGATCTTGTCGATCTCGTCGAGGAACACGATGCCGTGCTGCTCCACCGCGCGGATCGATTCCGTGGTCACCTTCTCCTGGTCCAGCAGCTTCTCGCTCTCCTCGGCGACCAATACCTCGTAGGAATCGGCGACCGACATCCGGCGCGGCTTCTGCCGCCCGCCGCCCAGCGCGTTGCCGAGGACCTCGTTCAAGTTGATCATGCCCATGCTGGCGCCGGGCATGCCGGGGATGTCGAAGGTCGGGAGATTTCCGCCGCCGGTATCCTTCACGCTGATCTCGATTTCCTTCTGATCGAGCTCACCGGCGCGCAGCATGCGGCGGAACTTGGCGCGGGTCTCCGCACTCGCATCGGTGCCGACCAGGGCGTCCAGCACCCGGTCCTCGGCGAGGCCTTCGGCCTTCGCGGTCACCTGGCGCTTCGCCTTTTCCTTGGTCATGGCGATGGAGATTTCCACCAAATCGCGCACGATCTGCTCGACGTCGCGGCCGACATAGCCGACCTCGGTGAACTTGGTCGCCTCGACCTTCAGGAACGGCGCCTGCGCCAGTTTGGCGAGCCGGCGGGCGATCTCGGTCTTGCCGACGCCGGTCGGGCCGATCATCAGGATGTTCTTCGGCATCACCTCGTCGCGGATCTCCGGGGCGAGCTGCTGCCGGCGCCAGCGGTTGCGCAGTGCAATGGCCACAGCGCGCTTGGCCTCACCCTGGCCGACGATGAACCGGTCGAGCTCCGACACGATCTCGCGCGGCGTGAGGGCGCCGGCCGCAGACTCTGCAGGGGCTTCGATTTTCTTCGCGGGTTCGGCCATGGCGTTACAGCTTTTCCAGGATGACGTTGTGGTTGGTGTAGATGCAGATGTCGCCGGCGATCTTCATCGCCTTGCGGGCGATCGCCTCGGCATCCAGCTCGTCGCGGTCGATCAGGGCCCGCGCCGCGGCCAGCGCATAGGCGCCGCCGGAGCCGATGCCGATGAGGCCATCCTCTGGCTCCAGCACGTCGCCGGTGCCCGTCAGCACCAGGGAGACCGACTTGTCGGCGACCGCCATCATCGCTTCCAGCCGCCGCAGATAGCGGTCGGTGCGCCAGTCCTTGGCCAATTCGACGCAGGCCCGGGCGAGCTGTCCCGGATGCTGCTCCAGCTTGCCTTCCAGGCGCTCGAAGAGGGTCAGCGCGTCGGCGGTGGCGCCGGCGAAACCGGCGATCACCTGGCCGGGGCCGTCCGGCTTGCCCAGGCGCCGGAGCTTCCTTGCGTTGGACTTCATGACCGTATGGCCGACGGTCACCTGGCCGTCACCGGCCAGCACGACTTCCGGGCCTTTCCGGACCAAGAGGATGGTGGTGCCGTGCCAGGGGGCGAGCCCGTGGGCGGCGGCGTCTTGGGAGGGGTTCTGCGACATGCGGCTCAAATAGGTTAATACCGGAGGGGATTCAACGGGCGCAATTCGACAGGCTGGACGACCCGGTTCTTGGCCTCCCCGGATAGTGCTGGTAAGAAACCCGCCAAGCATCGCTTTTGCAAGGATCGGAACGGATAAATGCAGGCTTTCGGGCGTAAGGCGAGTGTCGAACGCAAGACCAAGGAAACCGAGATTTCGGTCTCGGTGAATCTCGACGGCTCGGGCAAATCCGAGATCGCGACCGGGATCGGCTTTCTCGACCATATGCTGGAGCAGCTCTCGCGCCACAGCCTGATCGACCTCACCGTGAAGGCGAAGGGCGACCTGCACATCGACTTCCACCACACCACCGAGGATACCGGCATCGCGATCGGCGAGGCCGTCTCCCAGGCGCTCGGCGAACGCCGGGGCATCAACCGCTACGGCGATGCCATGATCCCGATGGACGAGACGCTGACCCGGGTCGCCCTCGATGCCTCCAACCGGCCCTATCTCATCTGGAAGGTGAATTTCACCAAGCCGAAGCTCGGCGAGATGGACACCGAGCTCTTCAAGGAATGGTTCCAGGCCTTCGCCCAGAGTGCCGGCCTGACACTGCATGTCGAAAATCTCTACGGCGAGAACAACCATCATATCGTCGAGAGCTGCTACAAGGGCCTCGCCCGCGCGCTTCGCGTCGCGGTGGAGATCGATCCCCGCAAGTCGGACGCGATCCCCTCGACCAAGGGCGTGCTCGGCGGAACCCTGAAGGCCTGAAGATGGCGGTTGTCGTCGTTGATTACGGCGCGGGGAACCTGAAATCCGCCGCCAAGGCGCTCATGGAAGCCGCCAAGGGCACCGGCACCGAGGTTTCGGTGAGCGCGGACCCTGCGGAAGTGAAGCGTGCCGACCGGATCGTGCTCCCCGGCGTCGGTGCCTTCGCCGATTGCAAGGCGGGGCTCGAGGCGCTTCCGGGCATGGTCGAGGCGCTGAACGAAGCGGTGCTCGAGAAGCAGCGCCCGTTCCTCGGCATCTGTGTCGGCATGCAGCTGATGGCGACGCTCGGCATCGAATACGGCGAGCACCACGGCCTCGACTGGATCAAGGGCAAGGTCGTCAAGCTCACGCCCGACGACGCCAACCTCAAGATCCCGCAGATCGGCTGGAACAATCTCTCCGCCTCGCCGCATCCCGTGCTGCGCAGCCTGCCGAAAGATGCCGATGCGTATTTCGTTCACTCCTATCATTTCGTCGCCGAGCGTCAATCCGATGTGCTCTCCCGCATCGACTACGGCGGCCCGGTGGTCGCCGCGATCGGCCGCGACAATCTGATCGGCGTGCAATTCCATCCCGAGAAGAGCCAGGCGGTCGGTTTGCGCCTCCTCGGCGATTTCCTGAAGTGGCATCCCTAGTGGACCGACAATGATTTTATTTCCCGCGATCGACCTCAAGAACGGCCAATGCGTGCGCCTGCGCCAGGGCGACATGGGCCAGGTGACTTTGTTCAACGCCGACCCCGCCGATCAGGCGGCCAAGTTCGTGCGCGAGGGCGCTGAGTGGCTCCATCTCGTGGATTTGGACGGCGCCTTCGCCGGCGTGCCGGTCAATGCGGCGGCGGTCGAATCCATCCTGCAGACGGTGAAGATCCCGGTGCAGCTCGGCGGCGGTATCCGCGATCTGGCGCGGATCGAAGACTGGCTGAAAAAGGGCATCGCCCGCATCATCCTCGGCACCGTCGCGCTGAAGAAGCCGGAGCTGGTGAAGGGTGCCGCGCAGTTGTTTCCGAAGCGCATCGCCGTCGGCATCGATGCGAAGGCCGGCCGGGTCGCGGTCGAAGGCTGGGCCGAGACCAGCGACGTGACCGCGCTCGATCTCGCCCGCCGCTTCGAAGACGCGGGTGTGGCCGCCATCATCTACACCGACATTGACCGCGACGGGCTGCTGCAGGGCGTCAATGCCGAAGCCACCGCGGAGCTTGCCTCGCGCCTGACGATTCCGGTGATCGCCTCGGGCGGCGTCGCCGGGCCGGAAGATCTCGATCGCCTGAAAGCCGTGCTGCCGCAGTCGAAGAAAAGCGGCGGCGGTATCGCCGGTGTCATCGCCGGCCGCGCGCTCTATGACGGGCGGCTGGATCTCCATTCCGCCATCACCGCGCTGAAGGCCGCCTGAGGGGAGATCGCTCATGCTGAAGATGCGCATCATCCCCTGTCTCGATGTGAAGGATGGCCGCGTGGTGAAGGGCGTCAACTTCGTCAACCTAGTCGATGCCGGCGATCCGGTCGAGCAGGCGCGGGTCTATGACCAGGCGGGCGCCGACGAGCTCTGCTTCCTCGACATCACCGCCTCTTCCGACAACCGCGACACGCTCTACGATGTGGTGCGGCGCACGGCCGAGGCCTGCTTCATGCCGCTCACCGTCGGTGGTGGCGTGCGCAAGATCGAGGATATCCGCAAGCTGCTGCTCTCGGGCGCCGACAAGGTTTCGATCAACACCGCGGCGGTGAACGATCCGGACTTCGTCAAACAGGCGGCGCAGAAATTCGGCGATCAATGCATCGTGGTCTCGATCGATGCCAAGGAAACTGCGCCCGGCAAGTTCGAGATCTTCACCCATGGCGGCCGCAACGCCACCGGCATCGATGCGGTCGGTTTCGCCATACGCATGGCGGAGAACGGCGCCGGCGAACTGCTGGTGACCTCGATGGACCGCGACGGCACACGCGCCGGCTATAACCTGGCGCTCACCCGCGCCATCGCCGATGCGGTGACCGTCCCGGTGATCGCTTCAGGCGGCGTCGGCACTTTGGATCATCTGGTCGAAGGCATCCGCGAGGGTCACGCGACCGCGGTGCTGGCCGCATCCATTTTCCACTTTGGCACCTATACGATCGCCCAGGCGAAGTCGCATATGGCGAAGGCGGGCCTGCCGATGCGCCAGGTCTGAGGGGGATACGATGGCGGAAGACAATGTTCTGGAGCAGCTCTACCAGGTGATCCTGTCGCGACGCGGCGCGGACCCGGCGCAGTCGAACACCGCGCGGCTCTTCGCCAAGGGCAAGAAGAAGATCGCCCAGAAGCTCGGCGAGGAAGCGGTCGAAACCCTGATCGAAGGCGTGAAGGGCGACAAGGAAGGCGTGGTCTCGGAATCCGCCGATCTGCTCTATCACCTGCTGGTGCTCTGGGCTGCGCTGGACGTGAAGCCCGACGAAGTGTGGGCGGCCTTGCGCGCCCGCGAAGGCATCTCCGGCATCGCCGAGAAAGCGTCGCGTCCGAAAGACTGAGCACGCCCGACTTTCGTGTAACGGACAGTGTCATCCGGCCGATTCAAATTGACGCCCTGCGCTGGCGGCACTAAGTGCACGGCGCAAATCCACCCTTCTGCAAAAGGACGACAGAAAATGGAGCAAAGCCGATGTTGCGGCAAACCTCTCCACTGTCCGTCCAATGGGGCGCCGCCCAGGGTGGGCGCCGCGGTTTCAACATCTATGACCTGGTCGCTGCCGGGCTGATCCTCGCCTTTCTGCTGGCTTTCGCCGATGCAAGCCGGCACATGGCGGCGCCGATCGCCGCCGAGAGCGCGCCGATCTCGCTTTCGCCCTGGGACCTGCCGCTTTACGCGCTCCGCTCGACCATGCGGATGCTGGCGGCGATGGCGGCATCGCTCGTCTTCACCTTCGTTTTTGCCAGCCTTGCCGCGAAAAGCCGGCGCGCCGAGACCGTGCTCGTCCCGCTGCTGGATATCCTGCAATCCGTGCCGGTGCTGGGTTTCATCTCGGTCACCGTCACGGCCTTCATGGCCTTGGCGCCGGGTCATGCTTTGGGTGCAGAGCTCGCGGCGATCTTCGCCATCTTCACCAGCCAGGCCTGGAACATGGCCTTCAGCTTCTATCAGTCGCTGAAGACCATTCCCGACGATCTCAAGGAGGCATCGCGCAGCCTGCGCTTCTCCACCTGGATGCGCTTCTGGCGGCTGGAAGTGCCCTTCGCTGCGCCGGCGCTCATCTGGAACATGATGATGTCGATGTCGGGCGGCTGGTTCTTCGTGGTCGCCTGCGAGGCGATCAATGTCGGCTCGACCAACCTGCTCCTGCCCGGGATCGGCTCCTATATCGCGGTCGCGGTTTCCGCGCGCAACCTCACCGCGATCTTCTGGGCGATCGGGGTGATGCTGGGCGTCATCCTGCTCTACGACCAGGTCTTGTTCCGCCCGCTGGTCGCCTGGTCCCATCGCTTCCGCTCCGGCGAGGAAGACGAGACGCCGCGTCCGCGCCCCTGGATGCTCACCGTCTTGCAGCGCTCCAGCCTGGTCGATCTCGCGACCCGACCGGTGCTGGCCGGTTTCGACGCCTCGCTGCGCTGGACCCGCCTCTCCGCCGATCGGCAGGTCACCGTGCCGGAGGCCGATCGCAAGCCGCCGCTCGGCGAGAAGCTGTGGAACGCCGGGCTGATTGTGCTCGGTCTCTTCGGCGCGCTCGTCTTCGCCGTCCATGTGCACCGCAGCTTCCCGACCCGTGAGATCGTATCGGCCTTGCTGCTCGGCCTGCCGACCTTGGCGCGCGTGCTGGTGCTGATCGCGCTGGCGAGCCTCATCTGGGTGCCGGTCGGCATTTACGTCGGCCTGCGGCCGCGCCTTGCTGCCGCCCTGCAGCCGGTTGCGCAGATGCTGGCGGCCTTCCCCGCGAACCTGCTGTTCCCGCTCGCGGTCTCGGCGATCGTGGCGCTCGATCTCGATCCCGATGTCTGGCTCTCGCCGCTGATGGTGCTCGGCACCCAGTGGTATATTCTGTTCAACGTGATCGCCGGCGCCTCGGCGGTGCCACGCGATCTCAAAGACGCCAGCGGCAATCTCGGCCTCAAAGGCCGGCTCTGGTGGCGCAAGTTCGCGCTGCCCGCCGTCTTCCCCTACTATCTCACGGGCGCCATCACCGCGAGCGGCGGCTCCTGGAATGCCGCGATCGTCGCCGAATGGGTGAGCTGGGGCGACAAGCATCTGGCTGCGCACGGCATCGGCGCCTATATCGCGCAGGCGACCGAGAAAGGCGACATGGACCGCGTGGTGCTCGGGATTGTGGTGATGATCGTCTACGTGATCGCCATGAACCGTTTGCTCTGGCGGCCGCTCTTCGCGCTCGCCGAGCGCAAATACCGGATGAACTGACGAGGTGCATCATGCCCGGTGAACAGATCCTGGCGGTGAAATCCGCCAACAAGAGCTTCCGCCGCCCGAACGGCGAGCCCTTGGTCGTGCTGGAGAATGTCGATCTCAAATTGCAGGAAGGCGAGCTCGTAGGCCTGCTCGGCCGGTCCGGCTCCGGCAAGTCGACGCTGCTCCGACTCATCGCCGGATTGTCCAAGCCCAATGGCGGCACGCTGGAATATCTGGGCAAGCCGGTCGCCGGTCCGCCGCCGGGCATCGCCATGGTGTTCCAGAGCTTCGCGCTCTTCCCCTGGCTGACCGTACTCGAGAATGTCGAGATCGGCCTCGAGGCGATGGGCGTGCCGGAAACGGAGAAGCGCAGCCGCGCGTTGGCCGCGATCGACATGATTGGCCTCGACGGCTACGAGAGCGCCTTCCCGCGCGAGCTTTCCGGCGGCATGCGCCAGCGCGTCGGCTTCGCCCGCGCCGTGGTCACGCATCCGAACATCCTGCTGATGGACGAGCCCTTCTCGGCCTTGGACGTGCTGACTGCGGAAACGCTCCGCACCGACTTCCTCGATCTCTGGTCCGAAGGCCAGCTCCCGATCAAGGCGGTCATCCTGGTCACCCACAACATCGAGGAGGCGGTGCAGATGTGCGACCGCATCCTGCTCTTCGCCAGCAATCCCGGCCGCATTCTGCTGGAGCTGAAAGTCGATCTGCCGCATCCCCGCAACCGCCAGGACCCCGCCTTCCGTGCCCTGGTCGAGAAGATCTACGTGGCGATGACCGCGCGCCAGGATCCGGTGGCCGCGCTCGCCAGGGCGGAGAAATTTCCCGGGACCGGCATCGCCACCATCCTGCCCCGGGTCTCCACCAACCTGCTGGCCGGCATGACCGAGGCGGTGGCGCATCCGCCCTATTCCGGTCGCGCCGACCTGCCGGAGATCGCGCGCCAATTGCAGCTCGAGATCGACGAATTGTTCCCGGTCGCCGAGACCCTGCAGATGCTGCGGCTGGCCGAGCTCGAAGGCGGCGACATCCGCCTGACCGAAGCCGGCCGCCGCTTCGCCGAATCCGAGATCACCGAGAAGAAGCGGATCTTCGCCCAGCATCTCATTGCCTATCTGCCACTGGCCGCGCATATCCGGCGGGTGCTGGACGAGCGCCCCAACCGCGAGGCGCCGAAGAACCGGTTCAGCGAGGAGCTGCAGGATCACATGACGCCGGAAGCCGCTGAAATGACGCTGCGGAGCGTGATAAACTGGGGGCGCTTCGCCGAGATCTTCGCTTATGATGACGATGCGCAGCGCTTCACGCTGGAGAATCCGAGCTGACGGTTGACGCAAGGCAGGGGCCGCCATGAGCTACGACATGAACAACATCTTCGCCAAGATCATCCGCGGCGAGATTCCGAGCGACAAGATCTACGAGGACGAGCACGTCCTCGCCTTCAAGGACATCCGCCCGCAGGCCAAGGTCCATGTGCTGATCATCCCCAAGGGTCCCTATATCTCGTCGCAGGACTTCGCCGAGAAGGCCTCGGACGCGGAGATCGTCGCCTTCAACCGGGCGATCGCCAAGGTGGCGAAAGCGGCCGGCGTCGCCGTCACCGGTTATCGCGTCATCGCCAACACCGGCGCCGATGGCAGGCCGGAAGTGCCGCACTACCACGTCCACATTCTCGGCGGCCAGAACATGGGCCGCATGGTCTCGCTGGACTAAGCTCGGTCGTCATCCTCGGCCTTGGCCCGGCGATCCCTGAGTTTTCCTCCCCCAGCCTGACCGTATCGATACAATTCTCCGCTTCGCCTCACATCTGCTGTGAGGAAACCTCTATTGCGGGCCGGTGCGCCGCTTGCGATGTTCCGGTGCATTCGAGGCAGGGGAGACGCCGATGCACCGGCTCTATGACAGCGCGATTTCGGGCAACGCGTATAAGGTGCGGTTGCTGCTGCATCATCTCGGCATTCCGTTCGAGCGCATCGAGATGAATGTCGATGACGGCTCGACCCGCAAGCCGGAATTCCTGAAGGTCAATCCCAACGGCAAGGTCCCGGCGCTGCAATTCCCGGACGGGCGCGTGCTATTCGAATCCAACGCCATCATCTTCTACCTCGCCCAGGGCACGAAGTACTGGCCGAGCGACCGCTGGGACCAGGGCCAGGCGATGCAGTGGATGAACTTCGAGCAGTACAGCCACGAGCCGACCGTCGCCGTGGTCCGGCACTGGATGGCCCATCATGGCAAGACGCTGCAGACCGAACCGCTGCTCGCGAGCAAGATCGCCGGCGGTGAGCGCGCCCTCGGCGTGATGGAAGGCCATCTCAAAGATCACCGCTGGTTCGCGGGCTCGGACTACTCGATCGCCGACATCGCGCTCTATGCCTACACCCATGTCGCGGAAGAAGGCGGCGCCTTCCAGTTGAAGCGCTACCCCGCCATCCACGAATGGCTCGGCCGCTGCGCTGCGCAACGGCCGCACATCGCGATCACGGGTTGACGCGTCGGTGCGTCATATGCCGGAGCCGCAGTGAAAGCACCACGGCTCCGGCTGCCGCCGCAGCCAGATCGCCCAGCATGAATCCGATCCCGCCGAGACTCGTGCGATAGGCGAGCCAGAGTCCCAGCGGCAAGCCGATGCCCCAGGAACAGGCGATCGAAGACATCGACGGCACGAGCGTGTCGCGCATGCCCTTGAGCGCCCGGTAGCTGAGCCAGCGGACGCCATGCAGGATCCGCGCGAGCGCCACGATCCCGATGATCGTCGTCGCGTAAGCGATCGAAGCCTGGTTTGCCGGATCCTCGAGCGACAGGAACAATCCGACGATCAGTCGTGGCGCCGTCAGGCATAGGACGGCAACCAGGCCCAGGAACACGAAGGCGATGGATTGGCCGGCGAGATTCGCAGTCCAGATCTCGCGCACCCGCCCATGCCCGTTGAGCTCGGCGACGAGATAGGTGAGGCCGAGTGCCAGCCCGCTGACGAAGGCGTAGAGGAAAAGGTTGAAGCTGAGCGAAATCTGGCTCGCGGCCAGGAGATCGGCGCTGTAGCGGCCGATCAGCAAAGCCGAGACCGTGATATAGGCCACCTCGAGCACGCCGCCGATCCCGCTCGGAAGTCCGAGCCGCAGCAGTTCGCGGAAGAGTTTCGCGCTGAGCGGCCGGATCTCCGTCAGCACCCGATAGGGGCGGATCGCGGGATGCACGGAGACGGTGATCACGATCAGCAACAGATTGGCGAAGGCGGCGAAGTCGGTTGCGTAAGCCGCGCCGACCACGCCCAAGCGCGGGAAGCCGAAATTCCCGTAGATCAGGCCGTAGTTCCCGATCGCGTTCAGGCCGACACCGACCCAGGCGATCGCGAAGGCGATTCCGGGCCGGTTCAGCGCGGCGACGAAGAAGTCGAGGGTCGAGAACGCCGCCCAGGCGACGAAGGCAGGCGAGACCGCGACCGCGTAATCCCGTGCCAGGACCGCGATTTCCTGCGCCTGTCCGGCGGCGCGCAAGAGGGGCTCCAGCCACCAGACCAGCACCATGGCCGGAACCACCATCGCAACCGAGAGCCAGAGGCCGTGCTGTGCCGCCTCGATCGCGCCGACGCGATCGCCCTGCCCATTCCGCTCGGCCACGAACACGTCGGCGGTCGAGGGGACCGACATGAAGAACACGGTGTAGAGAAAGATGATGGTGGCCCCGAGCCCCACCGCGGCAACCTCGGTGGCGCCGAGCCGGCCCACCATGGCGGTGTCGGTCGCCTCGACCGCAAGATCGGCGAGATAGACCCCGGCCAGCGGGAACGCGGTCAGCAGCAGCCGCGCCGCCATCGCACGAAACCCACGGCGTGGCCCGCCTGTGCTGTTCACTGCAACCCCCCAATCGCGCCGCGACACCCGCGCGGCGAAAATCTACCTCCGATAGTATGAAGCGGCAAGCCAAGGCAGGGCGGTCGGGCCATAATGGAAACTATCGCATGCGAGGTTTGCCCATGACTGTGGAAGATCGTCCGTCCTCGGCCCGAGATATGTTGCGCGGGCTGCACGCCTTGGCGGGACCGTTCGAGAAGGACATCGATGACGCCGCCGCGGATCCGGTCTCGATGTTCCTGGACTGGCTGAGCGCGGCCATCGCTGCGGGCCAGCCCGAGCCGCATGCGATGACTCTATCGACCGTGGATGCGGAGGGCTTACCTGACGCACGCGTCCTTATCTTGAAGGATGTCGATGCCGAATCCTGGACTTTCGCGACGACGCGGAACGGCCCAAAAGGATTGCAGATCGCGGCCAATCCCAATGTCGCATTGACCTTCTACTGGCCGTTGCTCGGCCGGCAGGTGCGCGTCCGCGGCAAGGCGCAGGACTTAGGACCCACGGTTGGCGCCACCGATTTCCGCGCACGCGCACGCGACGCGCGTGCCGTCGCACTGATGGATCGGCAGAGCGAAGCGCTGGACCGGCCGGCGCAGATCGACGAAGCCTTTCAACGGCAGCGCGCGCGCTTGGATGCGGATCCGTCATTAGTTTCCGCGAACTGGGCCGCCTACGCGGTCACGGCGCACGCGGTCGAGTTCTGGAAAGGCAGTGAAGATCGGCGGCACTGGCGCTTGAAGTTCACCCGCGAAGGAGCGGGCTGGAGCAAGAAGCGGCTCTGGCCCTAGCGATCAGGCGAGCGGCAGGTCGTTGGTGTCGAGCCGGGGCAGCTCGAAGCGGCCGTCGGTAGCGAGATCGGCGACCGCCGATTTCGCGGTGATGCCGACCGCGCAGTGGCGCGGCGGCAGCAGTTCCAGCACCGAGGCGTCATAGGCGCCGTAGGGATAGCACATGATCCAGTCGCGGGTCGGCGCGCCGAGTGTGTCGAGGAAATCCAGCGAGCGGTCGATCTCCGTCACCTGCTCCTTGGGCGTGATGCGGTTCAGCCAGGAATGTGAGAAGCCATGGCTGCCGAGATACATGCCGCTCCGGATCATCAGCTTCAGCTGCTCCGGCGAGGCATAAAGCTCGGTCGCGAAAGATGCCGACGGCACCGCGACGAACTTGTCGAACAGACGCCCCGTGAGCTCGTCGCGCAAAGCCTCCGGCAAGGCATGCTGCAGCATGCGTTTCACGAAGATGATCTCGGCCGGATCCCAACGGAACTCTTTTGCGAGTTCGTTCCAATAATCGTCGAACGGCCGCACCCCATCCTCGCCTTGATGCGCGGCGACGAAGTCGCGGATCGCGGCGATCAGCGGCGCGGGGTCCGGCTGCACCGCCAGGATGAAATGCACTTTGTTGACGTCGAGCAGCCGCCCCTCGGTGATGGCGCGCGCCGGCGGGAAGAACGATCCCTGCCAGCCGCGGGCATGGAGCAGCGGAAAGGCGACGTCGTAATGGTCGCGATAGCCGTCGTCGAAGGTGAGCCAGCAGGCATTTTCCGGCAGCGTGCCTGCGCCGTTGACGGCCGCGATCACGTCCTCTGCGCGCACCACGGTGTAGCGCGCGGCGATGTAATCGAGCTGCCGGATGAAATCGGCCTCCGACCGGCCCTTGATCCGCGGATAGCGCGAGCGTTCGAGGTCCCGGACATAGTGGTACATCACTATGGTCAGGGACATGCGCTCAGGCCTTGCGCGCGTCGATCACATAGGTCGAGCATTGCGGCAGCACGCGATGATCGGTCTCGCTGAGATCGGAGATCGTCTGCGCGATATCCTCGTGCAGCTTCGGCTGCTCGCGGGTGACCGAGATCGGCAGGCCGTGGAAATGCACCGGGAGCAGGCACTTGGCGTTGAAGCCGATCTCGCGGAGACGCAGCGTCAGGTCGGCCGGGCTGTATTGCGGGCGGCGCTTCACTGGCACGCCGCCGGTCGAGGGATGCTCGGTCGGCTGCGGATCGATCCGCTCCAGCTTGCGCAGGCCGGCCAGCGCTTCTTCCTGGGTGGCGCTGTTCTCGATCACCACGCATTCCTGGAGCAGCTTCTCGACCGTGCCGAGCTCCAGCTCGAGCCTGGTGAAGTCGTTGTGCGAGAAGAGATTGAACAGGCGGTTGCGCGAGCCGACCACCAGCGCGCCGCCGGGGCGCAGCATGCGATGCGCGCGGCGGAAGAACTCGGTCATCTCTTCAGGCGAGAAGTACTCGATGAAGCCCATGCCGCTGATGACGTCGAGCGATTCCGGACCGAAGTCGAAATCGAACACCGAGCCGCATTTGAAGGTCGCGGTGACGCCGGCTTGCTTGGCGTTGGCCTCGCAATGCTCGATCATCTCCGGCGAGAAGTCGATGCCGGTCGCGCGATGGCCGGCGGCGGCCGCGGCGACCGCGAGCTGGCCGGTGCCGCAGCCGACATCGAGGAAGTCGCGCTGGCCGCCGAGATCGCTCAGCGCCCGCAAAGCGGCGCGGTTGCGTTCGACGATGATACTGAAGCCCTTGTGGGTCGACTTGCGTTGCCAGTCATCGGCCCCCGCGCGGTAAAGGCGAAGGGTTTCGTCATGTTGCTTCATCATGGTCGGCTCCACAGGGTCTTCAGGCAGCTTGGTTGCGCGCGGGCTGACTCAGGATGCCGCGAATGAAAGTCTCGGCCCGCGCCGAGGAGGTCTCCTCGCGGCTCACCAGCGAATGCCGGCTGAAGCGGGCCAGGCGCGCTTCGCGCGTGCTCTTGGCCGGCAGGTCGCCGGCAATGCTGCGCGCGAGCAGCGTCTCGAAATCGGCGTGGTTGCGCGCGAAATAGCAGACCTCGGCATCCGCGGGCTCGTCCGGGTGCAGCAGGGTCTCGAACTTCGCGCGCTCGGCATCGCCCCAGAACGGCACCACCACGGCGCTGTCGCCGAGCAGGCCTTCGAGGATCGCCAGCGTGTTGTAGCCGACCACCAGGCGCGATTCCGCGAACAGCTCCGGCAGCGGGATGTCGGCGCGAACCTCGACGCCCAGCGCGTCAAGATCGGGGACGGCCGCGTGGATATAGTCGCCCTCGTTGCCCTTCTTCAGCTTCACCACGAAGCGCGAGGTCTTGTCGCCGGCGGCGCGCAGCTTGCGGATCGCGGCGCCGAAGCTCACCAGCACCTCGCGGAAATTCTTCTCGGCGTAGTGATAGGAGCTCGGATCGCCATAGGCGAGCAGGGTGTAGGTCTTGCGCTCGTTGAGCGGCGGCAGGGCGCTGTCGAGCCAGGCGTCGTAGCGCGGCCAGCCGGTCGCCTGAACCGGGCGTCCCGCCATGCCGGGCTGTGCCGAAAAGAACGCCTCGCAGGATTTCGAGGCGACCAGGCAGCCGGCGCCCTGAAACTGGAAGTCGGCCGCCGCATAGACGTCGGACACGTACTTGCGGCCGCGGCCGATCGCGTAGCTCTCGCGCGACATGACCAGAAACGGAATGCCGAGCGTGGTGCAGGCCAGCCGCACCGCCTCGTCCTGCCAATAATCGGTGTTGGCCGCCATGACGGCGTCGATCTTGTGCTGCTTCGAGACCGCGTTCAAAAGCGCGACGCCGTATTTCCGCAGGCCTTCGCGCAAGCGCGGCAGCTTGGTGCGGAGATCGCTGCCGAGGAAGGTCTGCCGCCGCAGGCGCGCGGGCACCCATTTCTCCTGCGGCCACTTCACTTCTTTCACATGCAGGCAGGGCAGATTGAGGTTGGTGCGCTTCTGCATCTCGGCGATGTCCTTGATGAACATCGCCCGGTCGAGACAGAGCACGGTCGGTCGGCCTTCGACCATCCGGCCCCAGCGCACGCGGCCCGCGACTTCGCGCGCCAGGGCTTCCTGTCGCCCGAAAACCTCGTCGAGACTCAATCTCAGCGTGTACCACGCATCGAATTGCATGCGCATGGACCTCAAATCGCCGCGCCGCCGGCCCGATTTGCCGCTCGGACTCCGGCCATAACCAGTTGGAATGCTTGTGGAAAGGGCGATTCTGCCACCCCGCCTCCCGGCTTTCCAGGCGCTACTGACTAGATTCTCCGCGCCGGTTAGGCAACAGCAATTTCAGGGTGTCGCCGGAGGGCCGGAAACCGACCCGAATCGACGCCTTACGCCCCCGGCTGCAGCGCCGCGAAAGGCAGGTCGATCGAGACCTCGTGGAGGTGATCGCCCTTCTCGATGAAGACACAGCAGGAGACGAAGTGCTTAATCTCGGGCAGGCTGAACGTGACGCTGTTGAGCGGCGTCTGATAGCCGAACAGCTGGATCCGCCCGATCCCCGGCTGCTGCGTGAGCCAGCCGAGGAATTTCCACGGATTGAGCACGATCATATAGGCGCGGTCCTGGCCGACCTGGCAGTAGGAGCGCTTGATGTCCTGGACGTGGTCGGCCTGCGGCCCGAACTTCACCTCGAAGCCGACATAGCGGTCCGACCAGCTCAGCATGTTGGTGATGACGCGCTCGTATTCGGGTATGTGGAACATGGTGCCGGCGCAATAGACCAGGTCGAATTTCCGGCCCGGCGCGTAGGTCGCGGCATCGGCGACCTCGAACTTGTGCTGCGGATAGAGCTCCTTCGCCGCGACGATGTTCTCCGGCGCGATGTCGAAGCCGACATATTCGGCGTCGTAGCGATACTGCTTGAACACTTCCAGCAGGCTGCCGGCGGCACAGGCGACGTCGAGGATCGATTTGACGTCGCGCGAGATGCGGGAGAGGAAATAGAGATCGGTGGCGAAAAAGTCGGCCTTGGTCTTGGCCTTGTAACCGGCGACGATCTTGTCCTGGCTCCAGATGCCGTAATGCGGCTTGGTCTCGGTTCCCACCGGCTCACCTCAGCTTACCTGCAGCGGCACCGCGTGCGCCGCAACGTCCGGCTGGGATAGCGAGGGGCCGTCAGCCTGTCAATCGGTGGCGCCGGCAGGCCGGCGATGGCCTATTCGTTGACCACCTTGTAATTGACCAGGATCTCCTGGTCGCGGGCGAACAGTACGCATTCGCCACCTTTGCGGCACATGCGCATGGCGTCCACCGCGGCGCTGCCGCCATAGCAGACGTCCGCGCCGCAGCTGCTGCTGGCCCAACCGTCGCTCCGTCCCTGATAGACTCCCATCGCGAAGGCGCCGTCGCGGGTGGAGCCGATCTTGCCCAGGTATTCCTGGAAATCGGCCCAGTCTTCCTTTGTGACCAGGAGGACCTTGCCGTTCGGGCCGGCGAACTCGTTCCTGCCGCCGCTGACGCAACCACCGAGCAATGCCGCCGCCACCAGGCCGAGCAGGCATAAGCGCAAAGCCGAGACCGCAGGCTTCGAGATGCCGACCACCGTCTATTCGTCGACGACTTTGTAATTCACCAGGATGTCGCCACTGGTGGCGAACTTGATGCATTCGAGATCGGCGCCGAAGCCTCGGCAGCTGTCGAACGCTCTCTTGCCGTAGTTATCCGCCATGCAGCTGGTGCCCGGGCAGTACACATAAGAGGCCGTCAGCGCGGTGCCACCGTTGACGCCGACGACGAAAATGCCCTTGTTCACGCCGCTGATTTTGGTGGAGTAATCCTTGTACGCGTCCCAGACTTCCCTCGAGACCAGCAACGTCTTGCCCCGACCCTCCGAATATTCTCCGCCACCCGCGCACGCGAACAGCAGCACCGCCAACAACGCAGCGCCGAATACTTTCAACATTTAAGCCAATGCCCCCAACGCGAAATAAGCCCGCCGGCATACTACCGTGGGCCCTCATGCGGTCAAGCGGAATTAAATCCCCGGTTGTAGGTATCGTGGTTAAGCGCGGGCCGAGGAGAAGATGAGCTTGAGTCCGAGCGTCGCCATGACCCCGGCGGCGAAACGATCGACCCAGGTCTTCCAGCGCAGGTAGGCCGCGCGCGGTTTCTGGAGCGAAAAGACCAGAGCCACGATCATATACCAGCCGGTCTCGATCGCCATGATGACCGGCGGCAGCACCAGGTAGCTCCAGGTCGGCAGGTCGGCCGGCAGCAGCGCGAAGACGCTGCCATAGAAGACCAGCGTCTTCGGATTGCTGAGCTGGGTGGCGAGGCCGAGCAGGAAGCTTTTCACGATTTGCGGGCGCGCTGCCGCACCGGCCTCGGCGACGAACGGCTGCTTGGCCCCCATCCACATGCGCCAGGCGAGATAAAGCAGATAGGCGCCACCGGCGACCTTGAAGCCGAGATAGAGCCAAGGCGCCTCGGCAAACACGGCGCGCATCCCGAGCAGCGCCAGGGTGCAGAAGATGACGCCGCCGATCCCCATGCCGAAAGCCGCCGCGACGCCGTCGCTGCGGGAGCGCGCCAAGGCGGTGCGCATCACCATGACGAAGCTCGGGCCCGGGCTCGCGGCGCCCACCGCAATGGCACCGGAAATCGCAAGAACGGCGAGGATCGGAGTCATGACGATCTCCTCTGGTTACTTGTAAGGATCGGCCGCGTCGCGGAGGCCATCGCCCATGAAGTTGAAGGCGAGGACCACGATGATGACCGGAACGATCGGCAGCATCAACCAGGGATAGAGCGCCACGACCTGGATGTTCTGCGCCTCGTTCAGGAGCACGCCCCAGGAGACGATCGGCGGCCGGATGCCGAGGCCGAGGAAGGAGAGCGCGGTCTCGCCCAGGATCATGCCCGGGATCGCCAGCGTGGCGGAGGCGATCAGGTGGCTCATGAAGCTCGGCATCAGGTGGCGGAAGATGATGCGGCCAGGGCTGGCGCCCATCAGCTCGGCGGCGACGCAGAAATCCTCTTCGCGGAGCGAGAGCAGGCGCGAGCGCACCGCCCGCGCGAGGCCGGTCCAGTCGATCAGCCCCAGAATGATGGTGATGCCGAAATAGATCAGCAGCGGCGACCAGTTGACCGGCAGGATCGCCGCTAAAGCCAGCCAGAGCGGCAGATGGGGGATCGAGCGCAGGATCTCGATCGCGCGCTGGACCAGGTCGTCGATCCAGCCGCCGTAATAGCCGGCCAATCCGCCGAACAGCATGCCGAGCACGAAGCTGACCGTCACGCCCACAAGGCCGATGGTGAGCGAGATCCGCATGCCGTAGAGGATGCGCGAGAACATGTCGCGCCCCAGCCGGTCCGAGCCCAGCAGGAACAAGGTGCCGCCGTTGGGCGGGCAGAACAGATGCGTCTGCCCCTCGATCAGGCCCCAGAACTTGTAGTTGTCGCCGCGGCAGAAGAAGCGGATCGCCTGCGGCTTCTCCAGGTTCGGCGTGTAGACGCGTTTCAGCGTCTCCATGTCGAGCTGGTAGTTATTGGCATAGACGAACGGACCGATGAATGCACCCTTGTCGAAGAGATGCACCCGCTGCGGCGGGGCGAAGATGGAATCGACGTTGCGCGAGTGCAGATTGTAGGGCGCGAGGAACTCGACGAACAGAATCGAGAGATACATCGCCGCCAGCACGATGGCGGCAACGACCGCCAGCCGGTGCTTCTTGAAGCGGAGCCACATCATCCGCCATTGCGACGCGAGATAGAGCTTCTCCTGCTCCGGCGAGACCAGCTCGACCGAATGGGGATCGAACGGCGCCTGCGAGACCGTGTGTTTCAACGGCTGGGGATCGGCATTCATCTCGATCATTTGCCGCTCCCGGCGCCGAAGCGGATGCGGGGATCGAGCGCGGCGAGCGCAAGATCGGAAAGGAAGATCCCGACCACGGTCAGCAGCGCCATGAACATCAGGAACGATCCGGCGAGATACATGTCCTGCGAGCGCAGGGCTTGGAGCAGGATCGGGCCGGTGATCGGCAGCGACATCACCACCGAGACGACGACCGACCCGGAGATGAGTTCCGGCAGCAGGCTGCCGATATCGGCGATGAAGGGATTGAGCGAGATGCGGAGCGGATACTTCATCAGCAGCCGGAACGGCGGCAGGCCCTTGGCGCGGCCGGTCACCACATACTGCTTGTTGAGCTCATCCAGGAGGTTCGCGCGCAAGCGCCGGATCATGCCCGCCGTGCCCGGCATGCCGATCACCACGACCGGCACCCACATATGGGCCATGAGCGAGCCGAACTTGCCCCAGCTCCAGGGCTGGTCGATGTATTGCGGGTCGAGCAGCCCGCCGACCGAGGTCCCGAACCAGATGTTGGCGAAGTAGAGCAGCACCAGCGCGATCAGGAAGCTCGGCGTGGCGAGGCCGATATAGCCGAAGAAGGTGAAGACGTAGTCGAAGAAGCCGTATTGATGCGTCGCCGAATAGACCGCGATCGGGAAGGAGACGATCCAGACGAACAGGATCGAGGCGATCGAGATCACCACGGTGAGGCTCAGCGCGTCGCCTATGACCTCCGTCACCGGGAGATTGTGCTCGAACGAATACCCCATGTCGCCGAAGATCAGGCCGCCGCTCTGGTACTTGAAGCCGTCCCAGTTGCCGAACATCCAGTGCAGGTATTGCAGGTAGAACGGCTGGTCGAGGCCGTAAGTGTGGCGCAGGAAGTCGATCTTTTCCTGGTTGACGTTCTCGCCGCGCGATTGCTGCTCGGCGATCATGCTCTCCAGGAAATCGCCGGGCGGCGCCTGGATGATCGCGAAGACCAGGAAGCTGATGACCAGCAGCGTCGGTATCATCACGAACAGCCGCTGGACCATATAACGCAGCATCGAATCCCCTAAGCCTCAACTCACTCAGAAACGCAGCGGCGCCCCTCGCCGATGCAGGTATTACTTAGCCGCGACCGGGCTGAGCGGACCGGGCTGGTCCAGCCAGAACGTGTCGGGCTTATAAACGCCGAAATGCGCCCCTGGATCGAACGCCCAGAGCCCCCGCTCCGGCACGTTCTTCAGGTGCCGCGAAACCACCACCGGCTGCGGGATCCCCGCGACGGTGCCGATTGTATAGACCTGGTCCATCCAGATGGTGAGAATCTGCTGCCAGATCCCGGTCCGCGCTTCGGTGCTGCCGGCGCGCCGCCACTGGCCGAGGAGATCCTGCAGCTTGGCCGCCTCCGGCAGATCGACCTTTTGCCCGTCCTCGCCGCTGGTCTCGATGTATTGTCCCCATTTTGGCCACATCAGCTGCTGCTGCGTGGTCGGGGTGAACTCCTCCGGGCTCATGTCCGCCGAGGGAAAGCCGTTATCGACGCCGTAGGAGAGCGACATCAGCGCGTCGCCGGAGAAGATCCGGTTCCGGAACACCTCGATCTGCGAAGGCTTGGCGTAGAGATCGACGCCGATCGAATGCCAGGTGTCCTTGATCAGCTCGAGCACGTCGGTCGCCTCGGTCGAATCGCCCGAGAGGTCGATGATGACGGTCATCGGCCGTCCATCCTTCAGCAGGCGGAAGCCGTTCTCGTCGCGCTCGGTGAGCCCCATCTGATCCAGCAGGCGGTTGGCCAGCACCGGATCGAAGTTCGACCAGCCGCTGCGATAGTCCTGCTTGAAGAGCGGGCTCGCCGGCATGATCGTGTTGGCGCCCTCGTTGCCGAGGCCGAAATAGATCGCCTGGTTGATCTCGTGGCGGTCGATCGCCAGCGACAGCGCGCGGCGGAATCGCACGTCGCGCATCACCTCGCGCCAGACCTCGTCATTGGTGTTGAGGTTGGGGAAGAGGGCGAGGTTGCTGCCGCGGCCGTCGTCCCAGAGCCGCACCCAATAGGTGCCGCGCTTCTCGCCGACTTTCAGGAAGGTGTAGTTGTCGAAGCGGAGATAACGCGCCTGGAGATCGGTCTCGCCGGCCCCGGTCTTGGTCGGGATCAGCTTCGAATCCGCGATATCGACGATCAGCTGGTCGAGATAGGGGAGCTGATGCCCCGCCTGGTCGACCCGGTAGTAATAGGGATTGCGGGTGAAGACGAAGCGCTGCGCCGGCGGCTTGGTCCGCAGCATCCAGGGGTCGAGCGTCGGGAGCTTAGGATTGTCGTTCCGGCCCATATTGTCGCGGCGATTGTGCAGGGCTGCCCAGCTCGGCTGCTCGGCATCCTTCACCATCTTGGCGAGCTCATCCGCCTCGGCATACTTCTGGTGAAACTTCTTCAGGTAATGCGCCGGGCGGAAGATGTAGAGGGGCGCTGCGCCCGCAAGCTTCGGCAGGAAGTCCGCGTTGGGCTCGTCCCAGGAATATCGGACCGTGGTCTCGTCGAGGAACTCGACGGTCGGCGGCTTGCCGTTGACGATCAGATCCTTCGGCGGTCCGGCGGGCGAGAGATCCTTGTTGTTGGCGACGTCCTCCCACCAATAGCGGAAGTCCTCGGTGGTGAAGGGCTTGCCGTCCGACCACTTCATGCCCTTGCGGAGATGCAACGTGAAGACCTTGTCGTCCTTGTCCTCGTAGCTCTCGAGGATGTCCGGCTGCAGCTTGTAATTCCGGTCGTAGCAGACCAGCCGCGCGTAGGAGTAGTAGGAGATCTGCCTTGTGTCGCGCGCGGCGTTGAGCAGGGTCTTGATCTCACCGCCCTGCTGGCCCTGTTCCGCCATATCCGCGACGGCCGGATGCTCGGGCAGGCGCTCGGCGATCGGCGGCAGCTTGCCGTCCTGCTCGTCCTTGGCGAAATAGGGGGCGCTGATCCAGTCGGCTTGCGCAGCGTGAGCGGCGAACAACAGCCCGGCGGCGAGAACGAACGAACGAAGCTTCATGCCGCGCTCCGAATGCTGATGGCGGCCCGCACCCAGTGATCGTCGCCGATATCGACCAGGCTCGGCTGGTTGTCGGCATCGATGGTGAAGGGCGCCGGCCAGTGCGACGGCACCGAGGCCTTGCCGCCCATCAGTTTGCCGAAATCGAGCCGGTGGGTGAGCGAGGGATCGGGCACCGCGGCCAGCAGCGCCTTGGTGTAGGGATGCACCGGGTTCCTGAACAGGCTCGCCGCCGGGGCGAGTTCCACCACGCGGCCGGCGCACATCACCATGATCCGGTCGGCGACGTAGTCGACGACCGCGAGATTGTGCGAGACGAAGATATAGGTCAGACCCAGGCGCTGCTGCAGGTCCTTGAGCAGGTTGAGGATCTGCGCCTGGATCGAGACGTCGAGCGCCGAGACCGGCTCGTCGCAGATGAGGAGATCCGGCTTCAGCGCAAGCGCCCGCGCGATGCCGATGCGCTGGCGCTGCCCGCCGGAGAAGCTGTGCGGATAGCGCCGCAGGTGCTTCACGTTGAGCCCCACCAGCGACATCAGCTCCTTCACCATCTCGATGCGCTCTTTGGCCGTGCCCACATTGTGGATCACCAGCGGCTCGCTGATGATGTCGAACACGGTCATGCGCGGGTTGAGGCTGGCGAAGGGATCCTGGAACACGAACTGGATCTTCTTGCGGAAATCGCTCAAGGGCCGGCCGTTCAGGCGCAGCACATCGACCAGCTTGCCGTGATCGTTGTAGCGGATCGTGCCGGAATCAGGGTCGATCGCCCGCATGATCAGCTTCGAAAGCGTAGTCTTGCCGCAGCCGGATTCGCCGACCAGTCCCAGGCATTCGCCGCGCTTCACCTCGAAGCCGACATCGGAGACCGCGTGGATGACGCGGTCGCCGCCGCCCATCCAGCCGCCCTTGCGGATGCGATAGGTCTTGGAGATGCCCTCGATCGAGAGCAGCGGCAGATCGACCGCCGGCCCTTCCTTCGGCAGCGGCTTGTCGGCGGCGAACATGCCGGTCGGCTTGGACTTGATCTCGCGGATCGGCGTCAGCCGCTCGCCGGGCTCCATGCCGAATCGCGGCACGGCCTTCAAGAGCGCCTGCAGGTAGGGATGCTCCGGCTTGGTGAAGATGTCCTGCGCGGTGCCGGATTCCTGCACTTCGCCGTGATACATGACCACGACCTCGTCGGCCATGTTGGCGACCACGCCGAGATCATGCGTGATCATCAGCATCGCCATGCCGAGCTCGGCCTTGAGGTCCGACATCAATTTGAGGATCTGCGCCTGGATCGTCACGTCCAGCGCCGTGGTCGGCTCGTCGGCGATCAGCAAGGCCGGGCGGCAGACCAAGGCCATGGCGATCATCGCGCGCTGTCTGAGACCGCCCGAAAGCTCGAACGGATAGGTCTTCAGCGCGCGTTGTGGATCCGGGAAGCCGGTCAGGCGCAGCATTTCCAGCACCGCCGCGGTGCCCTCGGCCTTGCTGACCTTGCGGTGGAGATGCAGCGCCTCGCAGATCTGGTCGCCGACCGTGTGGACCGGCGACAAAGAGGTCATCGGTTCCTGGAAGATGATCGAGATCGAGCCGCCGCGCAGCTTCTGCATCACCGGCCCGTTGCGCGCCTGCTTGGCGATGTCGATCACGCCATTACCGTGCGCGGAATCGTCGAACAAGATCTGGCCGCCGGTGATGTTCGCGACCTTGGGCAGGATTCCCATGATCGCCTGGGCGCAGACCGATTTGCCGGAGCCGGATTCGCCGACCAGGGCCACGGTCTTGCCCTTGGGCACGCGGAAGGAGACGCCGCGCACGGCGGGGATCACGATTCCGTCGAGGATGAAATCGACCTTGAGGTCTCTGACGTTGAGGAGATCGGTCACGCCGCGTCCACCTTGACGCCGATCGCGTCCATGTTGTCGATGGTGATCTGGTCCAGGGGCAGGTTCGCCTTCTTGGCCGCATAGGCGGCACGCGCGACGATATCGGCGAAATGCGGCAGCGTGGATTCGATGTCGATCTTGTCCTTGCCTGCTTTGAGCGTGAGCGTCATCCAGCCGTCCTTACGTTTGCGCCGCGTAGAATAGTAGCGCAGCGCCATCTCCTCGAGTCCACTCCAGGCGATGTTCTTCTTCGGCCAGGGCATGCACTTCAAGCCTTCTTCGTCGAACCGGATGCGGCTCATATGCCGCAATGCGGTATTGGCGAGCCAAACCAGGAACAGCACCGCGAGGCCGAGAATCACCCAGAAGATCGGCGTGTCGAGGCCGATCGACTGGATGATCACGACGCTGATGCCGAGGCCGAGGATCCCCCGCAGATAATCGTAGACCAGGCTGGAAACCGGATAGCGCAGCTCGACCATATTATTCTTGTGACCCCGAAAGCTTCCCAGTTTGGGAGTGATCCCATGCGAACGCGGCAGACGGGTCGAGCAGACGCGCTGCCGCTTGATTCGCAAGGAAATCTCGCAGTTTCTCGAGGAAACGCCAAGTGGCCGGATCATGAACAAGATGATGGCTTAAGACCCCGGTCGGCTCGTCGCGGTCGGCTTCGCCCAGGCGCCGCGCCCGAAGATGGCCGATGAACAGGTCAAGGCAGGCGTCCTCCCCCAGAAATCCCCCGGGCGGACCATTTCTTCCCCGCCAGTCAATAACGTCGACATGTGTATTCACCTGGTTCACCCCATGGATCGCGGGCGCGGTCCGGGGCAGATATCGGGTCAGCCCTATAAAGCCGATCGATTGCAGGATTGCGACGGCCCGCCCGCCGATCCGGTTCCAGGGCGGCGTCAGGACCGGCAGGAACCGGTCCCCGAAAGCCGCAGAGAGTTTCTGGAACCCGGCGCGCAGGTCCCGATCGATCGCCTGTTGGTCCCGCTCGTCCGGAAACTCGCTCTTCCGTCCGCCCTCGGGCGCATGGTTCCGGTGCGCATAGCCATGCTGCAGCACGACGGCCTCGGGGCTTTGCCGCAGCCGCGGCATGAGGTCTGGCTGGAGGCCGGCCGGAATCACCGCGAGACCGATGGGTCCCCGGGCGATTTCGAGCAGCCGATCGAGCGCCGGCGTTGCCGTCACGGCGTCGTCGTCCCGCCACCACCAGGTGGCGATCCGGCCATCCGCGCTCCAGGAATCGCACTCGCGCGCGAGATCGCCCCAACCGGTCACGCCGCCCTCTTCGCCAGGGCGTCGAGGATAAGCGCCGCCGATTGCCGGGCGCCATCGAGATTGATGGTAAAGGGTGGGATCGCCGTCACAGCTGCAAGATCGATTTCCGCCGCCAGCCTCTGCGGATCGAGCTCCGGCGCCGGCAGCAGCCGCAGCAGGCCTTTCTCGTGCAGCAGCCGCGCGCGATCGGTCTGCTCGCTCTCGCCGGCCTCGGCGAAAGGCACGATGACCGAAGGCGTGCGGCTCGCCAGGATCTCCAGCACCGTGTTGTAGCCGCCCTGGGAAACCGACACCCGACAGCGCGAAAGCAGATCCTTGAAGTCGGTACGGAAGCGCTCGACGGTGAATCCCTTCGTGCTTGCTTGCAGCCGATCGAATTCCGCCTGCGGAAGATTGCCGCCTGTGATCAGCCGCCATGGTCGGTCGCGCTCGGCCGAAAGCGGGCGCGCTGCGACCGCGGCTTGCAGCAATGGCCTGCCGACCGCGCCGCCACCCGCCGAGATCAGGATCTCGCCCATGCTGCGATCCTGCGCCGCGCCGGTCTTCGCCTCGGTCACATAGCCGGTGTAGCGAATGAGATCCGCGATCTCAGCCGCGCGCGGAAACGTCGCGTCGAACGAAATGAGCGACGGATCGCTGTGCACCAGCACCAGTTCGTAGAACTGCCGGGCCGCGGCGGCCATCTCCTCGGCGCGCCCCGGCTTCTCCTTGGCGACCAGGATATCGCGCACCGAACAGGCGATCAGCGGCGGATTCGTTCGGCTGCGTGCCGCTTCCAGCAAGGGCTGCAGCTCGAAGCGGAACGGCCGCCGCCCGAATGGATACATCTCGGTGACCAGCACATCCGGCGCGATCTCGGCGAACAGCTTCAGCACCGCATCGCGCCGCTTGGCCTTCCAGGCGTCGTCGACGGTGTTGCCATCTTCATCCAGCAATGCCGAGAAACTGGAATCGGCCGACCGTGCCGCAGCCAGCCGTACGACTTCGACGCCGCGCTGCTCCAGCGCCGCCTCCACCTGCGGCACCCGCACCCCACCCGTCGCCAGCACCACTCTGGCCCCGCGCTCCCGCAACGCCCCGGCAACCGCCGCCGCCCGCTGCAAATGCCCGATCCCCAGCAAATGCTGGACATGAATGAGCACGCGTGCGGTCATTTGGACACCGCGAGCAGCGGCATATTCATCCTTTCGACGCTGATCTTCCCCTCGCGATCCAGCCTGAACAGATGCGCCGTGTCCGCTTTGATCTTCGCCGGCGGCTTGCCCAGAAACGCCCAGTCGGTCGCCAGCGAGAGCAACGCGCGCAGCACCGCCTTATGGGTGACGATGACGGTCGGCACGCCCGCCGCCGCGATCTCGTTCAGCAGCGGTTGCAATCGTGCTTGCACCTGGCGCGGGGTCTCGCCGCCGGGTGCGCTGAAATCGAGGCCGAGGCTTTCGCGCTCTTTCGCCGCAGCGCCGGGCGTCGCGCGCAAGTCGGTCAGAGACTGTCCCTCCCAGGCGCCGAAATCCATCTCCATCAGCCGCGGGTCGAGCGCGATCTCGTGCGCCGGAAACAACAGCCGCGCGGTTTCCTGCGCGCGCTTCAGCGGACTGGCCAGCACGCGATACGTCGCCCATGCGGCATGCGCGCGCCAAGCCTTTGCCGTGGCAATCCCGTCCGCGCCGAGTGCGATATCGGTGCGGCCCTGCAGGCGCTTTGCCGCGTTCCATTCGGTCGGCGCGTGCCGAATCGCCACCAGCGGAACACCCCCCTTCATTCCAGAAGGCGTCATTTCCCGATGGTCTTCTTGATCGTGGTGATCAGCGTGCGTGTGGCGCCGGCGATGTCGTGCTTGGCGAGCGCGTTGGCCCGCGCCGCCTTGCCCACTTGGGCGAGATCGGCATCGAGCGCGAAGTCGACATCGGCGGCGAACTCCGTGGCATCCCCGGGCTTGGAGAGCCAGCCGGTCTTGCCATCGACGATGATGGCCGGGACGCCGCCCCAGGCGCCCGCCACCACCGGCAGCCCGCAAGCCTGCGCTTCCAAGAGCGCCATGCCGAAAGCCTCGTTGACCGCCGGCCAGACGCAGAGATCGCAAGCCGCCGCGATCTCCGGCAGCTTCTCGCGCGGCTTCGCGCCCAGCAGGAAGACGCCGCCCGCCACCGGCTTGAACGCGCGCTGCACGTCGGCCCGCGCCTCGCCGTCGCCGACGATCAGGAGCTGCCAGGGCCGGTCGAGATGCTGCAATGCCTCGGCCAGCAGGCGATAGGAGGCGAGCTTGTCGCCTTTGCGCATCATGCCGATCGCCAGCAGCCAGGGCTCGTCCGCATTGAGCCCATGGTCGCGCGCGAGCTTCGCCCGCATCAAATTGCGCTCCGGCAGCTTCCGGGTGAAATCGGCGAGATCGAGGAAGGGTGCCAGGTCGATCAGCCGCTTCTTGCCGACCAGCGACGTGAGGCAGCCGCGATCGATCGGGTTCAGGCAAAAGATCCCGTCGGCCGCGCGGATCGCGGCTTCCGCACCGGCATGGCTGAAGGCATAAGGCCCTTCGGCGCGCTTCGGCGCGTGGCTGGCCTCGGCGATGAAGTAGGGGATCTCGAGCGCCGCGGCCACCGCCGGCCCGATCCAGTCCACCGCCTTGTAATAGAGATGATAGGTGAACCAGGCCTCAGGCCTCTGGCGTTTGGACAGCGCGCGGTACTTCGCAATGAGCCGCCTGGCTGCCGCTTGGCCTTTCTTTGCCATCGCCTCTTGGGCTTCTTCGCTCGGCTCGGAAATCCGGCTGCGGATCCGGCTCGCGATCTCGACCTCGGCGCCGCCCTTCGTCATCGCCGCGACCAGCAGGCGCGCAATGGTCCGGTCGCCCGAGGGCACCGGATGGTCGGGGGCTTTCAAGGGAGCGTAGAACGCGATCCGCATGGCCGCACTCTACAGGCGCGTGCCTCTTAAGCAAGTCAGCGGCGAAGTCAAGGTCAGCCGCGGATCCCCCGCAGCCGTTCCTGGCGGCGGCGCAGCAGCTCCAGCGAGGTCAAGAGCGCGATCGAGACGAGAATCAGCAGGGTGGCGGCGGCGGTGATGGTCGGGTTGATGTTCTCGCGGATGCCGTTGAACATCTGCTTGGGAAGCGTGCGCTGCTCGGGGCTCGCCAGGAACACCGCGACCACCACCTCGTCGAACGAGGTGACGAAGGCGAAGAGCGCGCCGGAGATGACGCCGGGCAGGATCAGCGGCATCACCACCTTGAAGAATACGGTGGTCGGCGGCGCGCCGAGGCTGGCGCCGGCCCGCATCAAGGTGTGGTCGAAGCCGGAGAGCGTCGCCGTCACGCTGATCACCACGAAGGGTGCGGCCAGGCAGGTATGCGCCAGGATCAGGCCGATCGGCGCCCAGGTGATGTTGAGGATGCCGAGCGAGACGTAGAAGAAATACATCCCGACCGCGCTGATGATGACCGGCACGATCATCGGCATCAGCAGCATGGCGATGATCGCCGCCTTGCCGCGCATCGTGAGGCGCGAGAGGCCGAGCGAAGCCAGGATGCCGAGCGTGGTCGCGATGATGGTGACGGAGATCGCCACCTCGAGGCTCATCACCACCGAATTGATCCAGCGCGGGTTGGTGAAGAACTCCTGGTACCATTTCAGCGAGAGGCCGGGCATCGGATAGGTGAAGTAGGATTCCGAGTTGAACGACAGCGGCATGATCGCGATGATCGGCGCGATCAGGAACAGCAGCACTGCGGCGCAGATCACCCGGTGCGAGACATGCCAGACGCGTTCGGCCGGCGATGCATAGGGACTGAGTGCCATCCTACCCGAGCCTGATCTTGTCGATGCCGACGAGGCGGTTGTAGATGAAATAGAGGATCAAGGTCGCGGCCAGCAGGATCGCGCCCAGCGCCGAGGCCTTGCCCCAGTTGTTCTCGCTGTTCATCGCGCGGTCGATGATGCCGGAGACCATCTGGTCGGTCGGCCCGCCGACCAAAGCCGGTGTGATGTAATAGCCGAGGCAGAGGATGAAGGTGAGCAGGCAGCCCGCGGCGATGCCCGGCACGGTCAGCGGGAAATAGACCTTCCAGAAGGCGTGGAACGGCCCCGCGCCCAGCGAACGCGCGGCGCGCACGTAAGAGGGCGAGATCGTCTTCATCACGCTGTAGATCGGCAGCAGGGTGAAGGGCAGCTGGATATGCGTCATGGCCACCACGGTGCCGAAGCGGCTGAAGATCAGCGGCAAGGGCTCGTTGGTGAGATGCAGGAACCGGAGCGAGTCATTGATGACGCCGTTATCCTGGAGCAGCACGAACCAGGCGGTGGTCCTGACCAGCAACGAGGTCCAGAACGGCAGCAGCACCAGGATCATCAGCAGGTTGCTGGTCCGGGTCGGGAGATTCGCCAGCAGATAGGCGAGCGGAAAGCCGAGCAGCAGCGTCGCGATCGTGACGGTGATGCTGATCTTCAAGGTTCGCATGTAGAGCGTCACGTAGATCGCGCGTTCCTCGGGCGTCGCGACCAGGCCGCCGTCGGCATCCTGCCCGAGATCCAGCGCGTCGAGCACATAGAAACTGGTGATGGCGCTGGTCGAGCGCTTCAGCACCGCCCAGGTGTCGCGCTCGCCCCAGATCTTGTCGATCCCGATCATCGCCTCCTTGTAGGGGCCGGCGGTGAGCGCGCCCGCTTTGCGGCCGCTGACCAGGATCTTGCTCCTTATGCCGGAGATCTCGTAGTTCAGCCGCTTGCCGATGAGGGCGATGGTCTTGGCCTTGTTGGCCGCGCCGAGATCGGCGGCCAAGGCGGCGAAGGCCGCCTCGTCGGGCAGCTCCTTGCCGTCCCAGGTGCCGAGCGCTGTGACGGTCTGCGGCATCAGGTCGTGGATCGAGGGATCGTAGACTGCGTTCTTCAGCAGATTGCCGATCGGCACCACGAAGGACAGCAGGATGAACAGGAACAGCGGCGCCACCAGCGCCAGCGCGCGGATCCGCCGCTTCCGCTCGACCGCGCGCAGGCGCCGCTTCAGCCCTTCGCGGTCGGTGACGATGTCGATCCGGATGTCGTCGGTAATGGCGGTCATGCTCGCGCCGAAATCGGAAACCGGAAAAAGAGAAATCGAAAAAAGAAAGGAGGGAGCATCGCTGCCCCCTCCTCGAGATCGGACTACTTCGACAGCCAGGCGTTGAAGCGCTCGCGCAGCTGGTCGCCGTTATCCGCCCAGAATTGCGGATCGACCGCGAGCACGTTCTTCATGTTGTCCGGCGCAGTCGGCAGATCCGGCAGCACCGCGGGGTCGATCTTCGGGCCAGCATCCTTGTTGGCCGGACCGTAGGAGATGTACTTGGTCTGCTCGGCCATCGGCGCGGGCTGGCTCGACCACGAGATGAATTTGTAGGCGGCATCGAGGTTCGGGCCGCCCTTCGGCATCGCCCACCAATCCCAATCCGGGGCCTGTCCGTCCCACACGATCTTGAACGGCTTCTTGTCCTTCTTCACCGCGTCGAAGAAGCGGCCGTTCCAGTCGGAGGCGATCACGACCTGGCCGTCGGCCAGGAGCTGCGGCGGCTGCGCGCCGGATTCCCACCACACGACTTCGCTCTTGATGGTGTCCAGCTTCTTGAAGGCGCGGTCGACGCCTTCCGGCGTGTTCAGCACCTTGTAGACGTCGCCCATCGCAACGCCGTCGGCGAGCAGCGCCCATTCCAGGTTCACGAACGGATTCTTCTGCAGCGCCCGCTTGCCCGGGAACTTCTTCAGATCGAAGAGATCGGTGATCGAGGTCGGGCCCGGGTTGAGCTTGGTCGTGTCATAGGCGATGACCGTCGAATAGAGAATGTTCGGCACCGCGCAATCCTGCAGCTCGCCGCCGATGAACTTCGACCGGTCGAGGCCGAGCTTCTTCCAGTCGATGGTCTCCAGTGTGCCCTCGGCGCAGGCCGCGAGCGCGGTCTGGGTGTCGACATCGACCACGTCCCAGGTCACGCTCTTCGACTCGACCATGGCGCGGATCTTGGCGATCTCGCCGTTATACTCGCCCTCGTTGATCTTGGTCCCGGTCTCCTTGGCGTAAGGCTCCATGAAGGCCTTGCGCTGGCTCTCCTGATAGGCGCCGCCCCAGGAAATGACCGTCAACGTGCCGTCGGCCGATGCTTGCTTCGGCACCGAAATCGCCGTGGCGGACACACCCGCCAGCAACGCGGCGCAAAGCCATGGTAATGCTTTCATACCCACTCTCCCTGTTATGCCGGATTTTGCTCCGGCGGTTGTCTACGCCCTCATACTCGTTACTGCGCCGCGTCGAGCGCGCGGCAATCCTCTTTCTTCCAGCCGATCGAGATCGAGGCGCCGGGTGCGAGATCCGGCGCGCCGTCCGCGTTCGGCACCTTGATGATGAACTCGCTGCTGCCGCAGACCGTCGCGCGCACGCGGGTGAAGTCGCCGAGATAGATCAGCTCCTCGACCTTCGCCTCGAATACGTTGCTGCAATGGCCGTTCACGGGATTGAGGCGCACCCGCTCCGGCCGCAGCGAGAGCGTGGTCGATGCGCCGACGCCGTCCACTTTCACCGGCAGGGCTTCGACCTTGGCGCCGCCTTCGACCTCGACCTGGCAGCCGCTGCCGTTCATGGCGACGACCTTGCCCTTCAAGCGGTTGTTCTCGCCGATGAACTGCGCGACGAAGGCATTCTGCGGCCGCTCGTAGAGATCGTCGGGCCGGGCAAGCTGCTGGATGATGCCGTCGTTGAAGACCGCGACCCGGTCCGACATGGTCAGCGCTTCGCTCTGGTCATGGGTCACATAGACCACCGTCACGCCGAGATTCCGGTGGATGTGCTTGATCTCGAGCTGCATCTGCTCGCGGAGCTGCTTGTCCAGCGCGCCCAGAGGCTCGTCCATCAAGACCAGCTTGGGCTCGAAGACCAGGGCGCGGGCCAGCGCGACGCGCTGCTGCTGGCCCCCGGAGAGCTGCGCCGGACGCCGCTTGCCCAGCGCCGAGAGCTGCACCATGCCGAGCGCACGCTTGATCCTCGCCTCGACTTCCGCCTTGCCGAACTTCCGCACGTTCAGGGGGAAGGCGAGGTTCTCTTCGACCGTCATGTGCGGGAAGAGAGCGTAGTTCTGGAACACCATGCCGATGTTCCGCTTGTGCGGCGGCACGTTGTCGATCGGCGTGCCGTCGAGAAAGATCCGGCCGTGGGTCGGCACTTCGAATCCGGCCAGCATCATCAGAGTCGTGGTCTTGCCGGATCCCGATGGGCCGAGCAGGGTCAGGAATTCGCCGGCGTGAATGTTGAGGTCGAGGTTTTTGACGACCAGGGTTTCGCCGTCATAAGTCTTCTGCACGCCGACGAATTGAACGTAGTTCTCTTGAGCCCCAGTCGTCCGTGCTTCGGCCATCGTTCGGCGGCGCCCCTTTCTGTTGCTATCGTTGCCGCAGGCGCCCTGACGGTCGCCGGTGCAGGCGCGCGCGTCTGCGGCGCGGATCTCTCATCCGCTCCGGACGCCCCAATGCACAGCGAATACGGGCGATCTGCTGCAATGCCACTCCCCGGAAACCGGGCCTCAACCTGTCAAATCTTCGAGGCGACCGCAGCCATCCCTGTTCAGCGGTTTCGATCGCCGTGGTCGCTGCCTTTTGGACATTGTCTGACCACACAATTGACTCAACGCTATGTTACCGTTTCAATGGAGTCAACGCTAAATGAAACTCCGGTCTCGCAAGCGCGAACCATTCGAAGAAATGGTGCGATTTGTCGAGACAGGTGGATCGCGCATCGCCGCAGGCGACAGAACGCCAGGAGGATGCGCGATTAGAATATCCGGCCATACAACTTACGAATTCAGGGGCGTGGTTGAATGGAAGAGCTGGGAATTTCATTTCGGTCTGGGCTCGGTGAGCCGATCGCCGAACCGCCGATCTATCGGCGCATCGCGGATTCGATCGCGGCGCGAATCGCGCGCGGCGAGCTCGAGCCCGGTGATCGGCTGCCCAACCACCGCGACCTCGCGACCGAGTTCAAGGTCAACGTCACCACCATCACCCGCGCCTTTCACACGCTGAAGCGCCGCGGCCTGGTGGAGACGCGGCCGGGCCGCGGCACGGTCATTCTCGATTTCCGCAACGGCGCGGGCCGCTTCCAATCGAATCCCACCGACGAGCGCGGCGTCGTCGATCTCTCGGTGAACCGGCCCGCGACCGCGGGCTATCTCGATGCCTTGGCCGATGTGATGCCGCGCCTGGCGCGCGACCGGCGCTATGCGAGCTTGAAGGACTACCAGCCGGCCGAAGGGCCGGTCTGGCTGCGCGAGGCCGCGGCGCTGTGGATGAAGAGCTACGTGCCCTCGGCCGATCCGTCCTCGCTCTTCGTCGGCATGGGCGCGCAGCACACTTTGGCCTGCGTGCTCGCCAGCGTCTCGCGGCCGGGCGATGTGGTGATCGCCGACGAGGTCACCTATATGGGCCTGGTTGCGGTGTGTCGTGCCAGAGGGCTGATCCTGCGCGGCCTGCCGATGGACGAGCACGGCATGCGGCCCGACGCCTTCGATGAAGCGTGTCTGCGCTGGCAGCCGCGCCTGGTCTTCGTGATGCCGAGCCTGCACAACCCGACCGCCATCGGCATGCCGGAGACACGCCGGCGCGCCTTGGCGACGATCGCGCGGCGGCACAACGTGCTCATTCTCGAGGACGACGTCTACGCGCCGCTGGTGGAAGAGCGCGCGCCGCCTTTCGCCGCTCTGGAGCCGGAGCTCACCGTGCATATCGCGGGCCTGTCGAAATGCGTGGCGCCGGGCTTGCGCATCGGCTTCGCGCTGACGCCGCGCGCGCTCGCGGCCGATGTGGTCGCAGCCTTCCGGGTCGATTGCTGGAACATCTGCCCGCTCTCGGCGCTGACTGCGACCATGCTCATCGAATCCGGCGCGGTGGAGACGATCGTCGAATCGCAGAAGCAGGAGTTGTTCGAACGCCAGGCGCTCACCGCGGCGATGTTGGCGGGCTACGATCTCAGGAGCCAGGTCTACGCGCCGCATGCCTGGCTGAACCTGCCGAGTTCATGGCGCGACCGCGACTTCACCCAGGCCTGCGCCGAGCGCGGCGTCATCGTAATGCGCGCCGATCCCTTCTCGATCGGCCGCGAAGAGCCACCCAATGCCGTGCGCCTCAACATCGCCGCCGCCAGGACCCGCGACGAGCTCCGCATGGCGCTGGGCATCATGCTGGAATTGCTGGGCAGCCCGGCGGTCTGAAGACTTTAAGCCGCTCATCGAAGCGGTCGAACGCGAGATCAGCGCACGCAACATGTCGCCTGTCGTATCTAGCCACCTATGCCAAAGAATGGCAAAGACCAGTTCATCACGATGGATGATGAGGCTTAGCGCACAACCTCCCAAGCGCTAGCCTTCCCTCCCGAAACAGACGGGCAAATAGATGGATTGGAGATATCGCCTGTTAGAACGCTACCCCTGGCTAGGCTGGCCGATAATTATTGTCGGCACGCTAATTGCGCTCTTTGGAATCTGGCTGGAGCGTGGCTAGCGCACCACCTCCCAAGCGCTAGCCTTCTCCATCCTTCGGCTCGAAACGATCCCCGCTTCCGCTGCGCCCGCAGGCAGAAATGCACCCGCGCCCGCGCTTTTCGATGCCGTTCCGCTTCTCGACACAACGGTCTCGCAAGGTCAATCCCGAGCCAAGCTCATGGAAAGCCTTCAAAGTCTAAGGCAGAGTTACTGACTTATCCGAACCGCCGCTCCAGATCGGCGATGCCGCGGTCCATGGCGAACAGCGCCCGGACGCGCTGGCACCCCGCCGCCGCCAGGCGCTCGCGCAAGCCCGCATCCCGCAGCAGCCGTTCGATCGCCTGTTTCAGGGCCGGGGCGTCGTCGGCCGGCACCAGGGCGCCGGTCTCGCCGTCGATCACCAGCTCCGGAATGCCGGCGAGGTTGGTGGCGATCACCGGCAGGCGCTGGCTCTGCGCCTCCATCAGCACGTTGGGCAGCCCGTCGCGATCACCGTCCTCGGCGATCCGGCTGTTCAGGACGAAGAGATCGGCGCTGCGATATTCCTCCAGCACCGTCTCCTGGGGCTTGGCGCCGAGCCAGGTGATGCGCTCGGCGATGCCGAGCCGCTGCGCCTCGGCCTGCAACGCATCCTTCAACGGCCCGCCACCGATATGGCGCAGGCGCCAGTCGAGATCCTTCGGCAATTGCCCGAGCGCTTCGATCAGCCCCGCATAGCCCTTCTTCGGCACCAGTCGTCCGACGGAGAGCAAAGTGTACGGGCCTTGCGTCTTCGCGGTGCGCGCCGGCGGCTCGGGGAAGCGGGTGAAATCGAGCCCATGATAGACCAGCGCCGTCTTCTCCGGGGTTGGCGCGAGCGCGGCCAGCGCGCGATGCCCCGTCTCGGTGCAGGTCACCAGCCAGTCCATGGAGGCGAGCTTCTCGCGCTTCTCCCAATCCGGCGTGATCCAGATGTCCTTCGCATGCGCCGAGGTGCTCCACGGGATGCCGGTCATCCGATGCGTGTAATAGGCCACCGAGGCCGGCGTATGGATGAAATGCGCGTGCAGCCGCTTCGGCCAGGCGGCCGGATCGCCGAGCTCCGCCGCCAGCACGCAAGCCTGCCCGAACCGCCGGCCGCGGTTGGTGGTGAAATCGCGCCGGAGGTCGGCGATCCACTGCCGGAACGCCCCTGCATATCCGGGTAGCCGCCGTGCCCGCCACCAACCGCGCAGCACCCTGAGCGGCTCCTGGTAGAGATATTCCGGCAGATAAGCGACCGGCGCCGCGATCTCGCGATGGACCGGGTGCACATGCTTGTCGGTCGGAAAGCGCAGCGAGACGATCTTGATTCTAATGCCGCGCTGCTCCAGCGCCAGGATCTCCTGGGCGATGAACGTCTCGGAAAGGCGCGGATAGCCTTTCAGGATGAAGATGATTTCGTCGGTCATGTAAGCGTTGAGGATGTCTCGCACCCCCACCCTAACCCGCCCCCGATGCGGGGGCGGGGACTGCGGCGAGTCCGATGGCAAACTTTCTTCCCCCTCCCCCGAATCGGGGGAGGGCCGGGGTGGGGGTACAAGACACCTGGATTCAAACTGAACTCAGTGCAGCGCTCAGCGCGCGCGGCGGCTGGCGAGCCTGAGGCGCGGGCGGGGCGTGCGGACCGGCGCCGCGTCGATCGTCTGGTCGACCAGCCGGTTGATGTTGGCGAGCCCGTCCATCAGGCCCGGCAGCACCACCTGGCTCGGCAGAGCCTGCTGCGGCAGTTGCCGCAGCGCGGTCGCCATCTGCTTCCAGTCGCGCACACCGTCATCCTCCAGCATGGAGACCAGCCCGTATTCCTTGGCGCGGGTCGCGCGCAGATACTGCTCCATGCGCGGCCGGGTGCGCGGGATGATGAGGGCGCGCTTGTCGAAGGAGAGGATCTCGCAGAAGGTGTTGTAGCCGCCCATCGCGACCACGCCGATCGCGCGCGCCATCAGATGCTCGATCTGCGCGTCGAAGGTGATCGCCTCGACATTGTCGAGCTTGGCGGCGCGGTGGATGAACTCCGACTGCCGGTCGGAATGCATGAAGGGCCCGAGCACCAGCAGCGCCGGATGCGGCTGGTTGGGATCGTTCTCGTAGGCGCGCAGGACCCAGTCGACCACATCCTCGCCGTCGCCGCCGCCGCCGGTCGTCACCAGCAGATAGGGCTCGTCGATTTTCGAAAGCGGCGTCACCGAGGCGGGGCCATGCGGCAGGGTGCGGTGCAGATAGCCGGTGTAGATCATCTTGCGCCGCACCGATTTCGGCAGGTCGATCCCTTCCAGCGGATCGCAGATCTGCGGCAGGCCGTAAACCCAGATCTGGTCGTAGAGATCGCGGAGCGCGGGGACGACCTTCTTGCGCTCCCATTCCGGCACCAGAGCGGCGGGCTCGTCCATGATGTCGCGCAGGCCCAGGACCAGGCGCGTGCCGCGCTCCTTCAGCATGACCAGCGTGTCGTGAACCTCGCCGCGCAGGCCGAGCGGCTCCTTGTCCACGATGAAGATGTCGGGATCGAAGATCTCCGCGGTGTGGCGGATGATCGAGGCGCGGAGCTCCAGTGTCTCCTCGATGTCGATCAGCAGCGAGAGCGGGGTGTAGTCGCCGCTCCGGAGCTTGATGACGCCGGGGATGCGCACGAAGTCCACGCGGGCGCGGAAATTGAAGCTACCGATGATCGGCGACCCGGTCAGAATGATGACCGAAAGGTCCTTCTCCAGATCGACCAGCGAATGCGCGATGGTGCGGCAACGGCGCAAGTGGCCGAGGCCGAACGTGTCATGACTGTAGATGAGGACGCGGGCGTCCTTTTTCGGATTTTCATTCGGCATTACGCGCCCATCCCCCGACCGTCGCGTGCTCGGTTACCGCGCGGGGCGGAGTATTGCACAGGGCTTTTGACCGGCAAAAGCCAAAGTTTGATGGCAGGCGTCAGGGCGTAAATCCTTGATCGCTTTGGGGAATGATCGGGCGAAATTGGCCCGACCGGGGTCCTATCGCTTGCGACCGGCGGCGGGCCGCCCTATTGTCCTAAAGGTCGCGGCCCGGCCAGGGGGACGGCCCCGCCCGTGACCTTGGATTGGGCGATGGAACGCAATCTCTTCAAATACATCTGGCGCCATTCCTGGCGCGATCAAGTCTATATCCTTGCGATCGTCCTGCTCCTGCAGGTGTTTTATTTCGTCTCCCTGGATCTCCCGAAGCGCATCGTCAATGACGGCATCCGCGGCGAGGCCTTCCGCGAGACCACGGTCGAGATCCCGAGCCATCTCCATTACTCGTACGGCCCGGCGATCCATCCGGAGATGATGAAGCCGGAGGGGAAGGTCAACACCATTCCCTTCATGAAGATCAGCTTCGGCCCCTACAAGTCGATCGGCATCCCGAAGCTCACGCTGTTCCCCGGGCTGATGCTCGACCAGATGCAGTATCTGTTCGCGCTCTGCTTCTCCTATCTCTTCTTCGTCGTGCTGAACGGCTGGATGAAGCAATGGGTCAACACCGAGAAGGGCCGTCTCGGCGAGCGCATGCTGCGACGGCTGCGCTTCGAGCTCTATGACCGGATCCTGAAATTCCCGCTCGGCCATTTCCGCAAGGTGAAGCAGGCCGAGATCGCCACCATGATCAAGGATGAAGTCGAGCCGCTGGGCGGCTTCATCGGCGACGCTTTCATCCAGCCGGCGATGCTCGCGGGCCAGGCGCTGACCGCGCTCTACTTCATCTTCCTGCAGAATTTCTACCTGGGCGGTCTCACCTTCCTGATCCTCGCCGTGCAGATGGCGGTCATTCCGAAGCTGCGCGTCAAGGTGCGGCTGCTGGCGCGCGAGCGGCAGATCACGGCGCGGGCCTTGGCCGGCCGCATCGCCGAGAGCGTCGACGGCGCCGTGGAAATTCATACGAATGACACATCGAATTACGAGCGCGCGGATATCATCGATCGGCTCGGCACCATCTTCCTCATCCGCTTCGAGCTCTACAAGCGCAAGTTCTTCGTCAAGTATCTGAACAACATGCTGGCAGCCACCACGCCGTTCCTGTTCTATCTGATCGGCGGCTATCTCGCGTTGAACGGCAAGTTCGATACCGGTTCGCTGCTGGCGGCGATCAACGCCTACAAGGATCTGCCCGATCCGATCAAGCAGCTCATCGACTGGGACCAGCAGCGCCAGGACGTGCAGATCAAGTACGACCAGGTGATGGAGCAGTTCAATCCGGAGGGCATGCTGGCGCCCGAGCTGCAGGCGATCGATGCGCCACAGGACGTCGATCCCGCGACCCTGGCCGCCAGCAACCTCGCCTTCACCGACGAATCCGGCGCCCGCCTGGTCGAGGATGTAAGCCTGGAGATCGCGCCCGAAGCCCATGTCGCGGTGATCGGCACCGGGGCCAGCGGCAAGGAATATCTCGGTCTCCTGCTCGGCCGCCTGGCGCTGCCGATCGCCGGCCAGCTCAAGTACGGCGACCATGATCTGACGCAGCTTCCGGAATCCGTCACCGGTCGCCGCTTCGCCTATGTCGGCGAGGAGAGCTATTTCTTTCCGCTCTCGCTGCGCGAGAACCTCTCCTACGGCTTGAAGCATCGGCCGGTGGCGCCGGCACGCTATGAAGGCGAGAGCCTGCGGCATTTCGAGCGCCGCATGCGCGAGGCCAAGCGCGCCGGCAACCCCTGGCTCGATCCCGGCGACGACTGGCTGGATCTCGCCGGCGCCGGCGTCGCCGACATCCCCGCGCTCTACAGCCAGGTGGTCGGTCTGCTGAAAGCGGTGGAGTTCGACGAGGACGTCTACCAGTTCGGCCTGCGCGGCCGGTTGGATCCGGTGCGCGACGAGGACATCGCCGCCGAGTTCCTGGAAGCGCGGCGCAGTCTGCGCGAGCGGCTGCAGCGCCCCGACGTCGCGTCGCTGGTCGATCCCTTCGATCCCGCGCGCTACAACAAGAACATGACGGTGGCCGAGAACCTGATGTTCGGCACCGCGGTCGGGCCGGACTTCGCGCCCGACAATCTCGCCAATAACGAATACCTGCGCACCACGCTGCGGGGCCTCGGCCTCGGCGACGATCTGGTCGACATGGGCCGCAAGATCGCCGAGACCATGGTCGAAATCTTCGCCGACCTGCCGCCCGGCCATCCGTTCTTCGAGCAATACGCCTTCATCTCATTCGATGATCTCCCCATGTACCGCGAGCTGATGCAGCGCACCGCGCGGCTCAGCATTGACCAGATCCAGCGCGAGGACCGGTTCCGCTTCGTGCGCCTGACCTTCCCGTATATCGAGGCGCGCCATCGCCTGGACCTGATCGATGCGGAGATGGAGGAGAAGCTGCTGCAGGGCCGCCACGCCCTCGCCCAGAACCTGCCGGAGAGTTTGAAGAGATCGATCGAGTTCTACGATCCGGAGGCCTATAACAGCCAGGCCTCGGTGCAGGACAACATCCTGTTCGGCCGCCTGGTCTATGGCCAGGCCCAGGCTGCGCAGAAGATCGGCCGGGTCATCGCCGAGGTGATCGACGCGATGAAGCTCCGGCCGCGGGTGATCGAGGTCGGCCTTGACTACAATGTCGGGCCAGGCGGGAAAAGGCTCTCGACCGCGCAACGCCAGCGCGCCTCGCTCGTTAGAGCGCTGGTGAAGCGGCCGCGGCTGCTGATCCTGAACAACAGCCTGGCGGTGTTCGACGATGCCACGCAGCGGCGCCTTGCCGAACACGTGCGCAAGATCATGCAGGGCGGCGCGCTGGTGTTGATCACGGACAACGTTGCGCTGGCCAGATTGTTCGATCGTGTCGTAATCATGAAAGAAGGCCGGGTGATCGAGCAGGGCGAAGTCCGGGAGCTCGATCGCGACGGCAGCCGCTTCCGCGAACTCGTCGGCACGGTCGCCGCGGCGGCGGAATAACAAACAGGGTTGGCTCTTTTACGCCAAATGGCTTTGCGTCTGAGTGAGTGAGGGACGGATGGGTATACAGGACGATGTCGAGGCCTTGAAGCGGATCCCGCTGTTCGCCAAGGTCGAACCCGCGAAGCTGAAACTGCTCGCCTTCGCGGCGGAACGCGCGCAATACCTGCCTGGCGAGGCCCTGTTCCACCAGGGCGACCAGGCCGATGCCGCCTATATCGTGCTGGGCGGCAAGGCCGACGTGCTGGTCGAAACGCCGGGCGGGCCGCTGAAAGTGGCCGAGGTCGGCAAGGACGCCTTCGTCGGCGAGATCGGCATCCTCTGCGATGTGCCGCGCACCGCGACGATCCAGGCGACCGAGTCTCTGACCACGCTGAAAATCACCAAGGATCTCTTCTACCGCATGGTGGCCGACTTCCCCTCGATCTCGCTCGAGGTGATGCGCGTCCTGGCACAGCGCCTGGAGCATATGAACGAGCAGCTCCGCGACGCGGTGGCGGCGAAGCCGTAGATGCCCGAAGGATCTTTCGTCAGCGACGACCTCCGCGCCGCCTATGCGCGAGACGGCGTCGTCGTCATTCGCGGCGCTTTCAAGGATTGGGTCGAGACTTTGCGCGCCGGGTTCGAGCGCAATCTCGCCGCACCCGGTCCATACGCCATCGAGAATGTGGGCAGCGGCGAGGGCGGGCGGTTCTTCGAGGATTACTGCAACTGGCAGCGCATCCCAGAGTTCAGCGACTTCATCCTGAACTCGCCGGCCGGCGAGATCGCCGGCCGCATCATGGCCGCCAAATCGGTGCAGATCTTTCACGAGCACATCCTGGTGAAGGAACCGGGCACCGCGAAGCCGACGCCCTGGCACCAGGACATGCCCTATTACTGCGTCACCGGCCGCCAGACCGCGAGCTACTGGATCCCGCTGGATCCCGTCACCGAGACCAACACCCTGCGCGCGGTTCGGACCTCGCATCTCTGGCCGAAGCTGGTGCGCCCCAAGCGCTGGGCCACCAACGAGAGCTTCTATGCCTCAGGCAATCCCTATGGCGACGACGACTTCATGGACATGCCGCCGATCGGCGAGGGCGACCCGCGCATCCTCTTCTCCGCGCTGGAGCCGGGCGACGCCATCGTGTTCGACTTCCACTGCGTGCACGGCGCGCCCGGCAATGTCGGCTTGAGCCGCCGCCGTGCCTTCTCTGCGCGCTATGTCGGCGACGACGTGACCTTCCTGGAGCGCCCCGGCCGCACCTCGCCCCCCTTCCCCGGCATCAACCAGCAGAGTGGGGAGCGCCTGCGGGAGGACTGGTTCCCGGTGGTGTGGCGGGCGTAGCGGAAGCCGGACTCGGTTCCTCGACCGCGAACGTCGCCACCACATACTTGAAGAACTTCGGCTTGAGGCTTTGGTCCCGCGGCGGCCAGCTCTTGGTTGCCTGTGGAATGATCTTGTTGATTGTCTCGAGCATGCTCTCTGCCTCGATCAATTTCAGCTCTGCGGCGCTTCCGGCCTTTCCCTCGCTGCGGAGTTTCTCCAATCCGTTCCGCAGATAGATGACCTGCAGATCGAGCGCATCCTCCCATTCCTTCTTGAACAGCCAATCCGTTTCGCCTTTGAAGAAATCGCGATTGGCGTGATGAATGGCGCAGAGCGCGACGATCTGCTCGTCGCGCTCGGCAGCCGTCTCCGTCTTGACCACGCTGTCGGGAGTGATGCCCTGTGCGCGCTCCTCCGCCGTGATGCCTTCGATGATGTGCCGGCTCTCCGTGTCCGAACGCATCATCATCGCGGCATAGCGCGCCATGTTGCCGAACTGCTTCACCGCGCGCGGCGTGCTGCGACGCCTGGCGATCAGCGGTTGCCAGGCGGCCACCGCCGCCTTGTAGGCGGCGGAGTTGCGAATGATGAGATCCTGCGGCATGCGCAAGATGCTCCAGGTCAGCACACCCGCGGTGCCGAGCAGAATGATCCATGGCAGGAAGTTCGCCAGGTCCGGCGCGCCGTGGGCCGCGTGCGGATTGGCGAACACGACAGCCTCAGTGCTGGGTGGCGGAGCAGGTTGCGGTTCAGGCGCCGCGCCGCCACCACCCGTACCGCCCTCAGCGAGGAGTGGCATGTCGGGCGACAGCGCCACCGGTCCGGGCACGCTGTAGCCGATCCAGACGGCCACGGCCGCGAACAACACGGCACAGCAGACCATTGTGATGTGCTGGCGATAGGTGAGCCAGAACGGCGGCCGTGGCGGCGGCGGTTTCAGCGGATCGGCCGGCTTCGGCTTCTCCACGCCGAGCACCCGCAGCAACGCCGCGGGCGGCGGCGTGGGCACGTTGATCTCAACCTGGATCAGCTTCTCCAGATACTGGCGCGCATAGAATCGACGGTTTTCACGCGCATCGCTCTCTTCTTCGTCCGCGGTCTCTTCGGCGAACTCGGCATTGGCGAGGCCGACCAAGGCCTCCACCCGCTCGCGCGCGAGGCCCAGCACGACGAAGCACGGGCCGGCATTCACCAGGAAGTTCGCGCATTCCAGCATCTCCATGGCGTTTTCCTTGGTGCAGCGGTCGATGTCGTCCACGAAGACGACCACCGGCTGCGGCTGCAGCGCGCGGATCACATCGTCGAAGTGCCGGCTGAAATTTTGCCGGAACGAGGCCTGCGCCTCGGCCTCGGAGAGGCGGAACTTGTCGCGCCAGGTCGCGAACAGGATCGCCGGAACTTCGGGGAAGGCGCGCAGCGCATCGAGCGCCAGGATCCAGGCGGGGATCGCCATCAGCAAGATCCAGAACACTTTGCCCGAAGTCGGGCTGATCAAGGTGGCGATGGCGGTGCTGGCATCGTCGATGGTCTCCTTCTCGACGCCGAACGGCTTCAGCACGGCGCCAAGATCGCTGAGCACCACCTTGATGTTGTCCTCGGCGAAGAACTGCGTGAAGTCGTGGAAGGCAAAATAAGCAAGCGGCAGGACGATGCCGAACAGCAGCAGGCCGAGATTGACCGGGTGCCGCAACACCCGCAGCCAGGCCAGCCGCAACCGGAACCTGAGGCCCGTCCGGGTCAGTCCCGGCGGCACCGCCTGGGTGCAGACATGCTGCAGGAACGGCACCAGGGTCAGCTGCTCGCTCTGGTGATGCCAGGCGTTGAACCAGACCGGATAGCTGCCGCGCCGCCGCAGGCTGTCGACCAGCATCGACATGAGTGAGCTCTTGCCGGTTCCCCAGTCGCCGTTGATCGCGATGGTCACCGGTGGCTTGGTCTCCTCGTTCCGGATGAAGTTGTCGAGCGCGCTGACGATCGGCGCGAAGTCGAGCTTGTCCTGGTGGAGACTGACGACCGGCTGGTCGGAATCCATCTCGTCGCCGATGGTCTCGACATTCGGATCTCGCTTCTTCTCGCCCTGATTCCACGCGACGAAGCCCACGAACCCGATCACGCACCAGGAGAGATAGAGCCAGCGCGCCGGATGGCGGCGATGGACCAGCTTCTCCCAGCTGTTGCCGCCGTCGCCGCTGCTCAGGATTTCGGTTCCGGTCACGGCGAGAACCTGCCGTCCGGAATCCGAGACCTTCAAATGCTGGACGTTCACGATGTCGCCCGGATCGCGCCGCTGCCAGGTCGCGCCGTCATCATTGGTCGAGAGGATGGCGCCGCTCTCGGTCCCGACCCATCCCTGCTTGCCGTCGAAAGTGAGAGCCAGCGCCTGGATGACGTCCTTGGGCGTTGGGCTGGGTGTCGTGCTCGTCCATCCTTCTAAGCTGGCGGCTCCCAACAGCAACTCGGATTGGCGCGCAACCATAAATCTACTGGAATCACCGGAGACGGAGAGTCGGCTGCAACCTTCTCCGCTCGGCAGGTCCATGCCGAGACGGATTTCACCCTTCTCTAATCCTTGAAGAACGCAGGATTCATTGACCAGGAAGCCCTTACTGCTGTCCCGCGGCCCTTCGAACACGAATGGGAAAGGACGGGTGATTCTCTCGAAACGTTCGTGATCAAAGTACGCAATGTCGTATCCTCTCGTACCGGCCACCCAACCTGCTTCGTCATCACCAAATTGCACGCGCCCAACAAGGAAGGGCGCAGAAACCGCCCACCAGTTCGCCCCTCCATCTACCGTCTTGAACAGAACGCCGTTGCTGCCCGCGGCCCAGCCGGAAACTCCGTCCGTCGCCATCGAGATGCTGTTCAGAGCCTCGGAGTAATCCGACGCTGCCGTTGCTGCTGCATCAAGCTGCGCTTCGAGGACTTTGACCTCCGTGGCAGCGGTGTCGGCCTCGGCCCTTGCCTTGTCCAGCGCGGCAAACGCCTCCGCCATGGCGGCCTTATCGCCCTTCGCTTCGAGTGCTTGAAGGTTAGCATCCGCTTGTTGGACTGCATTTTGTGCGCGCGTAAGGTCGTTCTTCGCGATCTGCAGCTTCGCCTCGAGTGCTGCGCGATCGTCCGGCGACGAGAACTGCTGCTGCTCCGCGGGGGCCGGAGCTTGCTGTGCCGCTTGATTGGCAAAGCTCGCCCCGTCGCCCTTCTTGCTCCCCGTGTCGAGCTTGCCGAAATCGGCTGCCTGCACTTGCGGCGGCGGGGCGTTGCTCTCGGCCGATCCGGCGTCTGCTGCGTTCGGCGGCGTTGCGTCGGCGGCCGGTGCGGGCGCCGGGCTGGGTGTTTGCGTGCCGGCAGCGGGCAGCTTCTGGTTAAACACCGATTCCCAGGACGCACCGCCGTCATCGGAGCGCAGGACGATCGCTCTCTGCGCATCGCCTTCGCCACTCGATCCCACCGCCCAGGCCTTGGCGCCGTCATGGGCGAGGAAGACGTCGTTGATCTGCAGCGCCGGCACGCCGTCGCGGAACACCGCATTCCGCTCGACCGGGTACAGCAGCTGGCCCTGCCAGAAGCTCGCCGGCGCAAGAGGATCTTCGTGGAGCGGCTGGAACGTGGCCCCGATCGTCGCAGCGAGGGCGAGTACAGCGCCGACGACAACGATGCGCATGCGTCCCGGCGCGAGCAGAGCGCGCGCACCGCTTTTGCTGCTGCTTGCGGAATCGCCGACCGGCGTGGTGCCGGCGGCGGATGCTGAGTCTGGCTGCGATGACATGGCGCCGCCCCCGACAAGCCCGTCCCCGGCGGAAATTCTACGGCGGAATCCGCCGGGTCACAATTGAAGGCTGCGATAGGAAATGTAGGCGCCACTCACACGCGAGGGTCGGGCCCGGTCCGGCCTCCCGCCGCGCGCGCGTTCCTTAACCCGCGCTGCCCCCAACCACCGAGAGCTTCGGCGCGGGGCGGATGATGCGCTTGGCGGGGAGGTGGATGGTGACCGTCGTACCTTGGCCTTCGCGGCTCTGGACTTCGATCGTGCCGTCATGGGCCTGGATCAGGCGCTGGGTGATGGCGAGGCCGAGGCCGATCCCTTCCTTGGTCTGGCGGCGATAGGCTTCGTTCTGCCAGAACGGCTCGAAGATCCGCGGCAGGTCCTCGGCCTTGATGCCGAGGCCGCGGTCGATCACCGAGAGGGCGATGCCCGTGGTTTCGAGCTCGGCATGCACAATCACCTCGGCGCCCTGCGGCGAGAACTTGACGGCATTGGTCAGCAGATTGATCAGCGCCTGCCGCATCGCCTTCGGGTCGACCGTCACCTTGGGCAGGTCGGCAAGGCCTTCCTGGCGGATCTCGATCCGTTTCTCCCGCGCGCGCAGAGTCAGGAACTTCACCACGTCGCCGGTCACGTCGGCGAGGGCGACCGTCTCTTCGTTCAGCTGCATCTGCCCCAATTCGATCCGGGACATGTCGAGCAGGTCCTCGATGATCGAAAGCAGATAGCGGCCGCTGGCCCGGATGTCGTTGGCGTAGTCGAAATAGCGCGGCGAGTTCTCGCCGAGCGCCCGGCTGGCGATCATCTCGGAGAATCCGATCACCGCGTTCAACGGGGTGCGGAGCTCGTGGCTCATATTGGCGAGGAACACGGTTTTCGCCGCGTTGGCGAATTGCGCCTCCTGGGAGCTCCGCCGGAGATCGTCGGCCACTTGCTGCAAGGCGGTGGAGCGCTCCGCCAGGCGGTGGTTGGCGTCGGCCAGCTCGGCGGTCGCGAGCCCGACCTCATCAGCGATGCGCTGGTATTCGGTGTCGGTGCGCAGCAGGCGCAGATAGAGCAGGATGGTCAAGGCGAGCCCGATGGCGAAGATCAGCGCCGGCAGCCAGAGCCCGGATGACATCGGCTGCGCTTGGCCGTCCACCTCGAGCTGCCATTCGCGGTCGGCGACGGTGAGCTTGGTCGGTGCGACGCTCTCATAGGCGGTGCCGCTGGCGAAGACCAGAGTGTCGCCGTCGAAGATCCGCACCGAAAGCGTGGTATCGACGAAGGCATCGCTCAGGAACTGGTTGAAGAAACCGTCGAGCGAGACGGTCGAGATCAGGAACCCGGCCAAGGCCGCCGGGTTCTGGGTCTGGCCGTCCTTGAAAACCGGCACGAACGCCTTGATCGCCATGCTGCGATGGCCGGCGATGGTCATCGGGCGCGGCGCCGTGATCATGGTCTGGCCGAGAGCGGCCGCGCGTTGCATCACCGTGCGGTCCTGCGGGTCATCGGCCGCGTTCTCACCGATCGTCTCGCCGCTCGGCATCGGCTCGACATAGGTGAGGGGGAATTGATCCCCCGCGCCGGCAGCGGCGGTTTCGTCCCCCGTGCCGGCCGCGCTCACCCGCGGCGCCCAGCCGACCTTCACCCACCAATGCTTCTTGCGGATGTCGGGATCGAGCCGCGCGAAGCGGCGGAACTCGTCGGCGCTGACGAAGTCCGAGGATTCGTAGAGGCCGCGGAAGTATTGCGCGAACTCCAGCTCGCGCTCGATATGGCTCTGCAGCCCGGCGCCCAGCGATTGCCGCGCGATCTCGCGCTGCGCCCCCGCTTCCTCGTCCAGCATGTCATGCACGACACCGGCGACCGCGGCGGAGATCAGCAGGCCGAGCAGAATGATCGCCGGCCGCCGGAAGCGATGCTGCGTGATGCGCTGCGCGGCCCGTGGCTTGGCGCGGCCGGCTGGATCGGACCCGGTGGCTGGCCCCGGAGATGGTCTGCTACCCATCCCCGGAGCCTGCCTTTAAATTCCTAACGGATGTTTACCCGCCTTGAAATTTCACAATCCGCCTGCGGCCGAGAGATCCGGCGCGCCGAAGCTGAAAAGCGTTTTCCCGCCGGAGGTTCGGTTGCCCGCGCTGCGCCTGTGAAAGGGATCCGCCTTGATTCCGATCAAGTCCGCGAACGAGGGCCGCTCAATCCAAGTCTACAATCACCGGCACATGGTCGCTGGGTTGGGTCCAGCCGCGGGATTCGCGCAGAATCTTCGCCGCCTTCAAGCGCGGCTTCAGCGTCGGCGAGACCCAGACATGGTCGAGGCGCCGGCCCTTGTCGGCCTTCTGCCAGTCGGCCGCGCGGTAGCTCCACCAGGAATAAAGCTTCTCGGTCTCCGGCGTGAAGTGCCGCACGCCATCGACCCAATCACCGGCCGATTGCACCGCGTTCAGCTTCTCGACCTCGATCGGCGTGTGGCTCACGATCTTCAGCAGCTGCTTGTGCGACCAGACATCGTGCTCCAGCGGCGCGATGTTGAGATCGCCGACCATGATCGCGTTCTTCGCCCGCTTCTCGGTCTTGAACCAGTCGCGCATCTCGTCGAGAAACTGGAGCTTGTGCGCGAACTTCACATTGACCGCGGGATCGGCAATATCGCCGCCGGCCGGGACATAGAAGTTGTGCAACTCGACATCGCCCGGCAGCAGCACGACGCCATGGCGCGAGTCGTTCTTCTCGCACCAGTTCTTGGGCGCGCGCGTCTGCATCGGATGTTTCGAGAGAATGGCGACGCCGTTATAGCCCTTCATGCCGTGGTGAATGACGTGGTCGAAGCCGAGGCTCTTCACGTCATCCATCGGAAACAACGGATCGTCGACCTTGATCTCCTGCAGGCAGACCACGTCGGGCTGCTCCTGCTGCACGAAGCGCCGCACCAGCTCCATCCGCAGGCGGAGCGAATTGATATTCCAAGTAACGATGCGCATGGATTTGTTTATTCGTGTGATTCGAGAGGCAATTGCTTGCCACAAAAGCGAACGCCCGGATAGCGCTTCGCGCTACGTTCAAACATGCCGGTCGTTCGCAGAAATGCGAACGCCCGGCCAGGGGAGGACCGGGCGTTCTATACTCCGTTGTCGGAGTCCGGTTGCGGTGGGGGAGACCGCTTCCGGTAAACCGTCGGCATTGCGCCGGCGGTCACTGCTAGTGTTCTGATAGATGTGGTTGATACACCCGATATCAAGGTTCTACAGCCCAGTTGTTTGCATGTCAGACGGAGTCAAACCGCATAACTGCAAGCGTCTGATTCACCAGCATTTACGCGGCTCACAGAAACTTGACTCGGGTTTTTCGGCGCCCCGATTCCACTAGGCTGCGGCAGGCTGTCGCGCGCGCCGTTGCCGGGCACGTTCGCGCGCGGCGGCACCGAAGGCCTGAAACAGCTTCAGTGAATCGGGATTTTCCGTGGCGCGAAATTCGGGATGCCACTGCGCGCCCAGGGCGAAGCCCGCATCCTTCACGCGCACCGCTTCAACGACGCCGTCCGGCGCACGGCCTTCGACCACGAGGCGATCGGCGACGCGATCGACGCCCTGCCAATGCAGGCTGTTCACGATGGTCGAGGTCTTGCCGATGAGCTTCGCGAAGATGCCGTCGGCCACGAGCTCGATCTTGTGCGCCGGCCCGTACATCTCGTCGAACGGCACGTCGGTCTTGCCGCGGTGATCGCTGTATCCAGGCTGCTCATGGATGCGCGTGTGCAAGGTGCCGCCGAGCGCCACGTTCAGCTCCTGGAAGCCACGGCAGATGCAGAGCACCGGCACCTTCTGCGCAAGGGCTTCGCGGATCAGCGGCAGAGTGATCGCGTCGCGGCCGGGATCCTGCGGGCTGTCGGCCCGGTCCGGCGCGCCATTGTAGTGGTGTACAGCCACGTTGGACGGGCTGCCGGTGAAGAGCACGCCGTCGAGATGGGCGAGCAGCGCAGCAGGCGGGATCGCCTCGCCGAGGGCTGGAAAAGACAGCGGATAGGCACCGGCCGCTTCAATGAGCGCCGTGAGGTACTTTTCACCGACCGTGTGGAAGTTGTGGTTGTCCAGGTGCTTGACGCACATGGGGACGCCGATGATCGGGGCGTCGGCGGGAAGCTTGGTCTGCATGGTGTAATTCCACTCGCTGCCTGTGCCGCCGGAATCTAACGGCGCGGCGGGGAGCTCACAACACACAGCGGCATGACAACAGGCTTGCGCCCCGCGCAAGCGCAGGGCAGCCCCGTTCAGATTTAGCTCTTGGAAATGAGGAGCTTAGACAGCCTTCGCGGCCGCTCTTAAGCAGCCTTCGCCGCCCCGCTTACGCCGCCTTCGCGGCAGCGGCCTTTTCAATCCGGCGCTTCAGCCGCTTGGCTTCGGTCGGAAGCTTCAGATCCGAGGTGCCGAGTAGATAGGCGTCGAGGCCGCCATTGTGCTCGATGGTGCGGATCGCATTGACGGTCAGGCGCAGGCGCACCTGCTGGCCCAGCGCGTCCGAGAGCAGCCGGGTGACCTGCAGGTTCGGCATGAAGCGGCGCTTGGTCTTGTTGTTGGCGTGGCTGACATTGTTGCCAACCTGGACGCCTTTGCCGGTGATGCCACAGCGACGAGCCATAATCTTAGTCCTTTTGGATCAATATCTTGCGGTCAGAGCCCGAGCTTCAGAAACGGCCCGACACGCGGTCGGCGGGGTTTTTAGGCGGTTCCGGCCGTCCCGTCAAGGTTTGCCAGGGGGTTTGGAGGCTGGAATCCTCAGGGGAAGACCGGGCGGGCGGCAGGGGAGGCGCCCATGAACTTCCGAAAGGAAGGCTTAGGCCGCCACCCCCTGCCGCGCCGCCCCGGTATACCCTTTGGAATCGCCGGCGCTGAGCAATTCCTTCAAGAAGCCATCGACCCGGAGTTTCAGGTAGTCGAGGCTGTCGGCGACCTCGCTCGCGACCTTGTGCACCTGGCTGGATTCGGCGCCGGTGGTCTCGGCGGCCGATTTCACGTCGCCCACCAGGCCGGCCATCTCCTGCTGGCGCTTGGAGGCTTCGGTCACGTTCCGGGCGATCTCGTGCGTCGCTGCGTTCTGCTGGGTCACTGAAGCGGCGATGCCGGCGGCGGCGCTGTGGATCGCGTCGAGCTTGCCGACGATCACTGAGATCGACGAAGCGGCGGAGCCGGAAATATCCTGCACCGCCTGGATCTGGGCGCGGATCTCCTCGGTCGCCCGCGCCGAGCGGTTGGCGAGCGACTTCACCTCATTGGCCACGACCGCGAAGCCCTTGCCGGCTTCGCCGGCGCGCGCGGCCTCGATGGTGGCGTTCAAGGCCAGCAAATTGGTGTTGTCGGCGATCTCGCGGATGATGTTGAGGATGCCGGCGACACTGTCGGCCGTGCGGGTCAAGCCGGTAACGATCTCGGCGGCGGCGGCGCCGTCTTTGGCCGCGGTCTCGGCGCTTTCGGCCGCACCATGCACCTGGCGGCCGATCTCGCCGATCGAGGCCGAGAGTTCCTCGACCGCGGCGGAGATCGATTGCGCATTGCCGGCGGCAACGCCCGCCAGCTCGACCACGGAATTGGAACGCTCTCCCGACGTGGCGGCGGCCTCGCCCATGATGCCGGAAGCATCGCGGAGCGTGCTGGTGCGGCTCACCATCTCGCCCAAGGCCTGCTTGATCTCGCCGTCGAAGTTGCGGGCCAGCGACTGCATGGCGTTGAAAGTCTCCTCGCGCCGCGCATTCTCGGCGCGCGACACGGCTTCGAGTTCGAGGCGCTTTTCGATGCCGATCTTGAACTGACCGACCGCGCGCGCCATGGCGCCGAGTTCATCGCTCCGGCTCAGCATGGGGACGTCAACGGTGGTGTCGTCTTCCGCCAGGCGGCCCATGGCGCCGGTCAGGCTGCCCATCGGCTTCAGGACGGTGAAGCGGATCGCGAAGAAGATCACCAGCGCCGCGAGCAGCGAAAGCCCGATCGCGATGCCGAAGGATACAGTGCGCTGCGTGTAGAAGATCGCGATGCGGCGTTCGAACTCGTCGTTCATGACGCTGGCGGACTGATCGGCAAAGGTGACCGTGGCTTCGCGTGCCGCGGTTTCCAGAGTCACGATGTCGGCTGAGGTCAGCGGCGCCTGGCCGCCGGCGAGCGTCGATGCGTTGAAGGTGTCGATCAGCTTGCCGATCGCGGCGAACATCGCCTGGCCGGGCGGGTCGAGGCGTTGTTTCGCATCCTTGGGCTCGTTGCCGAACTTCTCGTTGCCGTCATAGACGGATTGCAGCGAGAATTTGGCACCATCGAGCGTCGCCTGCAGGCCGCCGATGAGCTGCAGGAAGCCCGCCATATCCTTCATCTCGAGCTTCTCAGCGCCGGCTTTGCTCTCCGCATAGGCCGCGGTCCGGTGGACGGAATCCAGCAGCTCCGGCAGCTTCAGGAGCACGAGGTCCATGGCGTAATAGCTGTCGAGATCGGGATCGAGAATGAGGTTGGAGATGTTGCCGACCTGATTGATCAGCGCCCGCATCGCGGTGGTGTCGCGCGGATCCTTGTCGAGCGATTCGATTGCGGCTTTGGCCTGGTCCGCCGTCATCATCTCGGCGCCGTAATCGGTCTCGGCTTTGGCGATCGCGGCCTTGAGCGCCGCGGAATCGGGCTCCTTGGTGGTGTCGACCATCGCCGCATGGACTGGGCGCAGGGCGGTCAGATAGTCGTTGCCGACGGCTTCCTTCTCGCCGAACGCGATCGCGATCTGCTGCGAGTTGTAGAGCATGCCGAGCAGGACCGCGATCGGGACAATGAACAGCGAGATCGCCAGAGCGAGTTTGCCCGCCACACCGAAGCCAGTCTTCATAGTCCCCTCTTCCGCTCTCGACCGCCTGAACATTGCGGGCCAGGTGCGAGATGATTGCGGAAGAAAGTTATGACCTCCTTAAAATCCGGGCTGTATACCGCGCAAAAATCGAGAGTTCTGGGACTGCGGTCCCAGAAGCGAACGATTCTCAGCTATTCAGATCATCCTGTCAGGTGTCAGGCGGCGCGGACCACCTCCACGAACCGGGCCAGCTCGCTTTTCAACCGATGCGATTGGCTGTTGAGATCGCCGGCCGCGCTCAGCACCGCATGGGCGGCGGTTCCGGTCTGATGGGCGGCATGGCTGACCCCGGTGATGTTCTCGGTCGCCTCGCTGGTGCCCTGGGCCGCCTGCTCGACATTGCGGGCGATCTCTCGCGTCGCCGCGGTCTGTTCCTCGACGGCGGCGGCGATCGATCCGGAAATCGTGCTGATGGTCTGGATGGTGGCGCCGATCGCGTTGATCGCCTTGACCGAATGCTGGGTCGCGGACTGCACCGCGGCGATCTGACTGGTGATCTCCTCGGTCGCCTTCCCGGTCCGGCCGGCCAGGGTCTTCACCTCTGAAGCGACCACCGCGAAGCCCTTGCCGGCATCGCCGGCGCGAGCCGCTTCGATCGTGGCATTGAGCGCCAAGAGATTGGTCTGGCTGGCGATCTCGTCGATGAGGCGCACCACGTCGCCGATCCTCTGTGCGGCGGCGGCGAGCGCGGCGACCTGGCTGTTGGTCGCCTCGGCTTCGCGCACCGCCTTGGCGGCGACGTCGGTCGACTGCGTGATCTGGCGCGCGATCTCATCGACCGAGGTCGAGAGCTCCTCGGCCGCCGCCGCCACCGTCTGCACGCTGGTGCTGGCCTCGTTGGAGGCCGACGCGACCGCGCTCGACTGTCTCCCGGTCTCTTCCGCCGTGGCGCTCATCGCTTCCGCCTGGGTGCGGAGCGCGGTCGCGGCGGCGGCCACGTTCTTGACGATGCCGCCGACCACGGATTCGAACTCGTCGGCCAATCGCGCCATCTCGGCTTTTCGCGCGGCGGCGGCTTGCTCTTTCATATGGCTCTGCTCGACGCGCAGGCGTTCGGATTCGATCATGCTGTCTTTGAAGACGCCGACCGCGCGGGACATGCTGCCGATCTCGTCGCTGCGCCCGGTGCCGGGAATCGCGACCTTGGTATCGCCTTCGGCCAGGCGGCCCATGGTGGCGGTCAAGTCGCCGACCGGCTTCACCACAGTGCGCCGGATCAAGAACACCACGAAGGCCAGCACCGCGAGGAAGAGTCCGAGCGCGATCGAGAAGGTGACGATGCGCTCCATCTGGAACGCGGCGATACGGCGCTCGAAGAGATCGGCCATCGTGGCGCCGGCCTGGTCGGCCAGCTTCAGCGTGGCGCCGCGCGCGGCCGTGCCCGCGGCATCGAAGGCACCGGACTGAACCGGCGTCTCCCCGCCCGCCAAGGCCGATTGGCCGAAGCTCTGGAACAGGGCGGAGGCTGCGCTCAGCATGGCCTGGGCCTCGGCATCGACGCGCGACTTCAGGTCCCGCGCACCGCGTCCGCCGCTCGCATTGGCGTCATAGGCCTCTTCCAGCGAGCCCCGAGCGCCATCGAGGGTCTTGGCGGCGCCGGCGGTCATTTGCAGGAACTCCGCCATGTCCCTCAGCGCGAGCTTGTCGCCGCCGGATCGCTCCGCGGCGAAGGCCAGCGGCTGCGTGATGCCGTCCAGCAGCTCGGGCAGCTTCACCACGACGAGATCCATCACATAGAAGCTGTCGAGATCTGGATCGAGGATGAGATTCGACTTGTCGCCGATCCGTGCGATCAGCGCGCGCAGGGCCGACGTGTTTCTGGGTGTCGGGGAATCGAGCGCCGCCTCGGCGGCTTGTGCCTCTTTCGCGGTGTCGAGCGCCGCGCCGTACTGGCGCTCCGCGTCAGCGATGGCGGCTTTCAATGCGGCGATGTCGGGCTTGGCCGGATCGACCAGCGCCGCATGCACCGGGCGCAATGCGGCGATGTAGGCGTTGCCGGTGACTTCCTGCACGGTGAAGTCGATCGCCACCTGCTGCGCGCGATAGAGCAGGAACAGCAGCACTGCCACCGGAAGTACGAACAGCGCGATTGCCGCTGCCAGTTTTCCGGCCACTCCGATCTTGCGCTTCATGGGCCGCCCCTTTCTCGCTCATGGAGAACCCTGGGGCGAAATATCGCAGCGAGATATTGTCAAAGACTTAAACTAAAGTAGGAGAAACGCTCATACCGTCAGCATAACCAGTTATGTCGGCGCTTTGGTATATCAACGCGCTTTCATGAGCGTGGTGATGACATGACGAGCGGCGCTTGCCGGCGCGAGCTGGCCGCGCGACACCTTCTCTTCGATCGCACGCAGCATTTCGGCATGGGCCGGATCCCCGGTCAGCCGCTCGATGATCGAGAGCCCGAGCTCGCGGTTGAACCAGAGCGCCGCTTGATCGCGACGCCGCGCCGTGCGTTCGCCGCTGGCGTCAACCGCCGCGCGAAACGCTTCCGTCTTCGCGGCGATATCGGCGATGCCGATCCCGTTGAGCGCGGAGCTACGCAGCACTTCCGGCGTCCAGCCGCGATGGCGTGGCTGCATCAGCCGCAACGCATGGGCGTAATCGGAAGCGGTGCGCATCGCCGCCGTTTCGAGCGCGCCGTCGGATTTGTTGACGATGACCAGGTCCGCAAGCTCCATGATCCCGCGCTTGATGCCCTGCAAGTCATCCCCCGCGGCGGGCAGCAGCAGGAGCAGGAACATGTCGATCATCTCGGCGACCGCGGTCTCGGACTGACCGACGCCGACGGTCTCGACCAGGATCGGATCGAAGCCCGCGGCTTCGCAGACCAGCAGCGCCTCGCGGCTCCGCCGCGCGATGCCGCCGAAACCCAACCCGTCGCTCCCGAACCCCGAGGGCGAAGGCCGGATGAAGGCCTCCTTGTGCTTGGCAAGCTCGGCCATCCGCGTCTTGTCGCCGAGGATCGAGCCGCCGGAGAGCCGCGACGAAGGATCGACCGCCAGCACCGCCGGCCGCTTGCCGTGGGCGATGAGATAGAGACCGAAGGCCTCGATGAAGGTGGACTTGCCGACGCCGGGCGCGCCGGAGATGCCGATGCGCAAAGCCTTGCCGGTCTCCGGCAACAGCGCCTCGATCAGCGCCTCGGCCTTGGCGCGATCATCGGCCCGGGTGGATTCCACCAAGGTGATCGCCCGCGCCAGGGCGCGGCGGTCTCCGGCGATGACACGTTCGGCAAGGGACTTCGATTCGCTCATGCCGCCATTTTCATTTCCCTCTCCCGACCTGTCCACCGGAGCCTTGGCGAAGGTGGGTCTTGGAGGAGGGGAATGTGAAAGAGCCCGCTGTGGCAGTCTTCACGTCGCCGGCACCGGCGCCGCGACCGGCGGCGATGCATCTACATCCACGCCATCCGGCCGATCAATCGCCTCCTGCTGCCGGCGCCACATCGCGGCATAGCGGCCGTTCATCGCCAACAGCTCCTCATGGCGGCCGCGCTCCGCGATGCGGCCTTCCTCCAGCACGATGATCTCGTCGGCATGAATGACCGTCGAGAGCCGGTGCGCGATAATGAGTGTCGTGCGCCGGCGCGAGATTTCCATCAGGTTCGCCTGGATCTCGCGCTCGGTCCTGGAATCGAGCGCCGAAGTCGCTTCGTCGAACAACAGGATCGGCGGCGATTTCAAGATGGTGCGGGCGATCGCGACGCGCTGCTTCTCGCCGCCGGAGAGCTTCAACCCGCGCTCGCCGACCTTGGTCTGATAGCCGTCGGGCAGGGCGGCGACGAAATCGTGGATATGCGCCAGATGCGCCGCGGTCTCGATCTCCGGCCGTGTGGCGCCCGGGCGGCCATAGCCGACATTGTATTCGACCGTGTCGTTGAACAGCACGGTGTCCTGGGGGACGATGCCGATCGAGCCGCGGAGGCTGGTCTGCGTTACGCCCCGGATGTCCTGGCCGTCGATCAGGATGCGGCCGGCATTCACGTCGTAGAAACGGAACAGCAGGCGCGAAATCGTGGATTTGCCGGCGCCCGAGGGACCGACGATCGCCATGGTGCGGCCGGGGCCGACGGTGAAGCTGATGCCCTTCAGGATCGGGCGACGGGCGTCGTAGCCGAAGGCGACGTCTTCGAACTTCACCTCGCCGGCCTGAATCACCAGCGGCTTTGCGTCGGGCGCATCCTCGATCGCGGCGCCGACGGCGAGCAGGGAGAACATCGCCTCCATGTCGATCAGCGACTGCCGGATCTCGCGATAGACCGTGCCGAGGAAGTTGAGCGGCATGTAGAGCTGTAGCAGATAGGCGTTGACCAGCACGACGTCGCCGACCGTGAGGTGGCGCCCATTCTCGCCGAACACCACGCCGGAAGCGGCGAGGCCCATGATCAGGGTCGAGCCGACGGCGATGATCAGCACCTGGCCGATGTTGAGCGCGGCCAAGGACACGCGCGAACGCACCGCCGCGGTCTCATAGACCTTCAGCGCCTCGTCATAGCGCCGCGCCTCATGCTCCTCGTTGTTGAAGTACTTCACCGTCTCGTAGTTGAGCAGGCTGTCGACCGCCTTGGTATTGGCCGACTGGTCGCTCTCGTTCATCGTGCGGCGCAGCTTGATGCGCCATTCCGTCACCCAGAGCGTATAGGCGATGTAGAAGCCGATGGTGACCACGGTGATGGCGGCGAAGCGCCAGTCGTAGAGCGACCAGAGAATGACCGCGACCAAAGCGATCTCGACCAGGGTCGGGATCACGTTGAACAGCAGGAAGGAGAGCAGGAACTCGATGCCTTTGGCGCCGCGCTCGATCGCGCGGTTGAGGCCGCCGGTCTGGCGTTCGAGATGGAAGCTGAGCGACAAAGCATGGAGATGGCGGAAGGTCTTCAGTGCCAAGGACCGGATCGCGCGCTGCGCCACCTTGGCGAAGATGCCGTCGCGGAGTTCCGCGAAGGCCTGCGCCATGATCCGTGCCAAGCCGTAGGCGGCGAGCAATCCGAGCGGCAAAGCCACCAGCGCTCCCGGCGTGCCCAGCGCATCAATCATGTGCTTGAAGACGATCGGCACATAGACATTGGCGATCTTCGCCACGACCAGCGAGGCGGAAGCCAGGACCACGCGGGTTTTCAGCTCAGCTTCGCCCTTGGGCCAGAGATAGGGGAGGAGGCTCTTCAGAGAGCCGACGGTGCCTGGGGAGGATGCCTGGGTCATTGCGGATAGATAGGTGATGTGGGGGCAGTTTACCCGCTGCTCGGAAACTTTTCGAATTCATGCGCTGCGGCCGCGGACGGCGCGCATCGATCGTGGTAAAATGGATCTGCTGTTGGACATCGTGAAAGCAGTCCGATCGAACCCGCGGCGACCAGAACCTTTACCGGACGTTTACAGAATCAGGGTTCGACTTCGCCTGTCCAATGGACGAATAGCCTTAAAGTTCAACGACTTGATGCCTTTCTCCCATCCCAAAGCCGGTCGGGGCCGTAAAGGTTCTCAGTGCTCCACCGCCCGGCCGAGCGACTTGGCCAGGACCAGGTAGAGCTTGCCGACATCGGCTGTGATGAACGCCGCAGAGAGGACGGATTCGTTGTCCGCCTGCTGCGACTGGCCGAGCAGGGTCTCGAACTTCGCGACGTAGCGGTCCACCAGGTCGCGGAAGCGCTCATCGCGCTGGTAGCGCTGCTCGAGCGCGGGCACGACATAGGAGTCCTTCGACTTGAACAGGCGGCGGGCGAAGATCGAGCGGTCGCCCTCGCGATACTTCTTCCAGATCTCGTCCGGGATCTCGCTGTCCAGGAGTTCGTGGATGTCGAGGGCGATGCCATTGAGCTCGCCGATCATATGCGTCGCCGCCTTGAGGAAGGCATCGCGGCTGATCACGCTCTGGGTCTTCTGCAGCTGGCCGATCCGCTCGACCGCCGTGGCCGAGGCGGAATTGAACTCGGAACTCTGCGTTCGGAACTTCTCGGTGAGCTCGGTCGCCTTGGTGTTGGCGGTCTCGATCAGCTTGGTGAGGTTGCTGGCCTGCTGCTCGAAGCCCTGGCCGATGCCGCTCGCCCGCGCCACCGCGCGGATCGAGGCATCGGTCATCTCGCGGACCTTGCGATCGACATCGGCGGTGATCAGGCTGAGCTGTTGATTGAGTTCCTGGGTCGCGTTCTGGATCGAGGCGAGCTGGACTTCCATGATCTTGCCCATCTCGGCGGTGTCCTCACGGGCGGCCGTGGTGCTGGCGCGCGCGGTGGCCGCGACATTCGCAACCTCATGGGCATGACTCTGGAGCTGAGCGCGGACCGTCTGCGCGAGCGACGCAACCTGGGTCGAGATCTCGGTCAGCTCGCGCAGCTGCTCATCGACTGCAAGCTTGACGCCGGAGATCTGCAAGGCGGTGCGGCGCGAGACTTCGGCCAAGGCTTCGCCGCCCTCGCGGAAGGATTTGATCACCGTCTCCGCCTGCGTGGCGCTCTCGGTCGTGGTGCGGCGGAGCAGCTCGGCGATGCTGGAAAGCCCCTGGCCGAGGCCGACGATCTCCTGCTCGCCATGCTTGCCGGCCTTGTCCACCAGCGCTACGCGCGCCTCGAGCGCGGTGGTGAGCTGCTTCTGATTCTCGGCAGCGTTCGTCACCATGCTGTGCAGCGTCTCGGCATGCTGCTGCATCGACTTGCCGGTGGCGTTGAGACTCGCCGTCGCAACATCGGCGGCCTCGCCGAGGCGCTGGGCATGGACGTGGTAGAGCTCGGCCAATTGCGCCGAGCGTTCGCCGGTCTCGCGTCCCGCCGCGCGCAGCAGTTCGGCCTGGTGCTCGACGTTCTGGCGCAAGGCTTCGGCACCGTTGAGTGCGCGCTGGGCGACCGCATCGAGCTCGGTCACGTGACGGCGCATGTCGTCCTGCAATTGCGCGGCGGCGCTGGAGGCGTTGCCGGTCACCTGCGCCAGGCCTTCGACCTCGCCGCGCAAAACCGCGCCGATCGTCCGGGCCTCGTCGGTCACCTTGTGCGCGGTCTCGGTCATCTCGCCGATCTGCGCCGCCAGCGCTTCCTTGACGACCTGGGTCGCGTTGTTGGTCTGCTCGAGCGCGTCGGCGAGATCGCGGTTCTGCCGCTGCAGGGTCTCGTGCAGCAGGGTGGCGCTCTGCGCCGCGGCCTCGCTCGCCTGGCGGATGCCGTCGGCCTGGGCATCCATCAACGACGGCACGCGTTGCGTGAGCTCGGCGAGATGCGCCATCAGCGCCTTGGTCGCCTCGTCGCTGCGCTCGACCAGAGTGTCGCCCGCGGCGGCCGCGCGGCGTTGCGCCTCTTCCCCGGCCGTGACGGCCTGGCGCGCCTGGTCGGCCAGGGCCGAACGCATTTCCTCGACCCGGTCGGCGGCATCCTGCGTCGCGCCGGCGAGATCGGCGGTCTGGTTGCGATGGGCAACCGACATGCGCTCGCCATGCTCCAGCATCGCGGTGAGCGTCGCCTGGATCGCATTGGTCTCGCCGCGGATCCGCTCCAGGAAATTCTGCGCCGATGCGACGCCGGTATTGGCCAGCAGTTCCGCATGCTCGCGCGCCTGGTCGCCGAAGCGCTGGGCGCTGTCGGAGACGGTAGCGATCAGCTTCTCGGCCTGGGCCTGGGCGGCGGCGCCGATCTCCTGGGTCCGCGTGCCGACCGCATCCGTCGTGGTCGTGATGTCGGAAGCGAGCTGGCGCAACAGATCCGCCTGGCGGTTGAGGGCCGATTGGAACAGCGCGCCGGCACCGTCGGCCGCCGCGGCCAGGCGCTCGCTCTCGCTGCGGACCGTCTGCTCGGTCGTGTCTGAGCGCTGGCTGACGGCCTGCGACAGGGTCTCGAGGCTGCCGATCTGGGCGTCGATCCGCTGCTTCAGCAGTTCCGCCGCCGCCGCCGCGCGTTCATCGAGACGCGCATGCTCGGCGGCGAAGGTCGAACGGAAACCGTCGGACAGGCTGCCGGCGGTCGCGGTCAGGCGCTCGCTCTCGCCGCGCAGCAGCTGGTCGGTCTCATCGGCGCGGTTGCTGACAGTGCGCGAAAGTTCGGAGAGCGCCGCGATCTCGGCCTCGATCCGCTCCTTGAGGAGATGCGCGGAAGCCACCGCGCGTTCGCTGAGCTTCTCGCTCTCGTCGTGGAAGATGGCGCGGAACTTGTCGCCGGCGGTGTTGGTCGCGGCCTCCATACGCTCCGCCTCGGCGCGGATCAGCTGGTCGATCTCGTCGGTGCGGCGGCCGACCGCAGCCGCGACCTCGCCCATGGAGCGGATCTGCAAGTCGATCCGTTCGCGCAGCCGGTCGGCGGCGGAATTGGCCTGGTCACCCAATCGTCCGGCATGGCGATCGATCTCGCCGCGGAGCTCGGCCACGCGCTGGGCAAACCGCGCGAGCAGGTCCTCGCTCGCCTGGCCGAGGCGCTCGGCCTGGGAGGCGGCTTCCTGCTGGAAGGTGAGGGTGCGCTGGTCGGTCGTTTCCGAGAGCCGCTGCAAGGTTTCCTGCTCGGCCTCCAGGCGCTTGCCGAAGCGCTCGCCGACGACTTCGGCGGCGGCGGCCAGCCGCCCGGCCAGGCCATCGACCTGTTCGGCGAGGCTTCGCGCCTGGCCGGCAGCGGCGTCGTTGATCGAGAGCAGCCGCTTCTCATGGAGATCGATCTCGGCGCGGAAGCGCTGGCCGGCATCGGTCGCCGCGGCGGCGAGGCGCTCGCCTTGGGTGTGGGCGACCTGTTCCAGGCCCTCGGTGCGCTCCTTGACCGAGCCGCTGGCATTCTCGATCTCGCGGGCGAGCTCGGCGATGCGGCGGCCGAAGAGCTGCGCCGCGCGCTCGGCGCTCTGGCCGAACGCATCGGATTCCGAGCGCATCACGGTCTTGACGTCGTTGTTATGGGCGATGACCCGGTCGGCGACTGACTTGGTCAGCGCCTCGACCTCGATGATCATCTCGTTCATCTGGCCGCGGAAATGCTGGGCGCCGATCTCGGCCGCATGGCTCATGCGCTCGATCTGGACCCGGCTCGCCTGCTCCAGGGCCGCGCTGTCGGCCTGGGCCCGCTCGGTCGCGTTGCCGATCTGGTCGAGAATCCGGTTCAGCGAATCCATGAAGGTACTGGAGAGGCCGCGCATCGCGGTGATGACGCCGTCGCCCTGATCGCGGATCGCCCGCTGCACGTCACCGGTCTTGCGCATCATGTCGGCGACGATCGCGGTGGAGTTGGCCGCCGTCATCTCCTGATGCCGCTTCAAGGCGGCGTTGAACTTCTGCGCCGCCTCTTCCGCCGCCGCGACCATGGTGTCGCGCTGCTCGCCCATGACGTGAGCCAGCGCCTTGTGCCGCTCCTCGGCCGCCTGCAAAGCCTCGCCCAGCCGGTCGCGTTCGGCGACGGTGGCATTGGCCAGCACGCGGACATTGTTGGTGATGGCATCGCCCAGCGAATCGACATGGCGGGCCAGGATCTGGTCAAACTCGCGCTGCTTCGTCTCGGTCGAATGCACGACCTCGCCGATCTTCGCGTATTCGGCGGTGATCTGCTGATGCAGATTGCCCATCGTGTCCTTGGCGCTGTCGACCAGCGCGTTCGACTGCCGCTCCAGCAATTCCCGGAGCTCGGCCTCGGCGGCGGCGATCTGGCCGCGGCTGAGGCTGATCGCGGCCAGGCGCTGCTCCAGGGTCTTGAGCAACGTGTCGGCCTGGCTGTTGGCATCGTCCAGGCGGGCGCGCCCGGCGCGCTGCAGGGCCGCCTCGTGCTCGACGCCGGCGCGCTGCGCCGCCTCGATCCGCTCGGAGAAGCGCGCGGTCAGGCTGTCGGCGACCTCGCTCATCTTGTCGCTGACTTGGCTGGCGGCGGTGCCGAAGAGGCCGCTCAAGCGATCGGTCGCGTCCATCATCTGCTGGGCCTGGCGGCGCTGGCCTTCCGCGGCCGCATCGATCCGCTTCACGATCCCATCGGAGGCGCTCTCGAAATCCGCGGCGGATTGCTGGGACTCGTTGCGCAGGCCCTCGATCTGGCGCTCGATCGCCGCCTTCACGACGCCGCCGTGTTCCAGGATGCGGTCGACCACCGCTTCCATCTCGGGCTGCCGGGCGGCAAAGGCGTCGGCGACATGGCGCGCGGCATCCGCGGCGGCGTTCTCGATCGCTTTCGCCTGGTTGGCGGCGACATCGACCAGCAGATCCTTCTGCTGCGCCACGGTCTTGGCGAGGTCGCCGAGATTGAGGCGCTGCTGGCCAAGTCGGACATCGATCGCGGCCGCTTCCGTCTCGGCGGCCTTGGCGGCGCTTTCGAGCTCGGCGGTCTGGTCCTTGAACTGGGCGCGGATCCGGTCGACGACCTCGGCGGCCTGTGTGCTGGCGCGCTCGAGCTCGGCGCTCTGCTGCTTCAGCGCCCCGGCCAGGTCATTGACCCGCTGGGTCGCCTGGTTGTCGGAAATGGTGAGCCGCTCGAGCGCGGCGTTGATGCGGTCGGTCTGCTGCGCGAGCTGCCGGCCGCGGGTCCAATAGGCCATCAACACCCAGACCAGCACCGGCACCAGGATCAGCGCGAAGATGATCGATGCCACCTGCTCGGGCGGGAGGACCGTCAGGGTGTCGAGCCCGAGCGAGGTCGAGATGTACCAGCCGTAAAATGCCACCCAGGCGAAGCTGACGATGCCCGCGGCAATGGCGGCCTTGCGATGAATCCGATCGTTCGTGTCCATGAGCCTCGACCCGGTCTCTCCCAAAACTCTTCAAGTCTTATTGGCGCGTCGCGTCGCGAAAGTCGACGCGGAAGACGCGCGAGGATGCTAACGCGAATCCATCCGATTCAGGTCCTTAATTCCGCCTGCCTTATTCGGCTGCCTTATTCGGCTGCCTTATTCCGCAGTCCCTATTCGGCAGCTTGTGCCCGGCGGTGGATCAGGCGGAGGATTTCGGCCGCCGCCTTAGGAATATTGGTCCCCGGGCCGAAGATCGCGGCCACGCCCGCCTTGGCGAGCATGTCGTAATCCTGGGCCGGAATCACGCCGCCCGCCACGACCAGAATGTCCTCGGCCTGATTGGCCTTCAAGGCCGCGACCAATTGTGGCACCAGCGTCTTGTGGCCGGCGGCCTGGGAGGAGACGCCGATCACATGGACATCGTTCTCGACCGCCTGGCGCGCCGCTTCCTCCGGGGTCTGGAACAGCGGTCCTACATCGACGTCGAAACCGATATCGGCGAAGGCGGTGGCGATGATCTTGGCGCCGCGGTCATGGCCGTCCTGGCCGAGCTTCACCACCAGCAGACGCGGCCGTCGGCCCTCGTCCCGGGCAAAATCCTGGATCTTGCGCTGGATCATCTGGAAGTCGGGGTCGTCGCGATAGGCGGCGCCATAGACGCCGGCAATCGAGCGCACCTCCGCCTTGTGCCGGCTGTAGACCTGCTCGAGCGCGCTCGAAACCTCGCCGAGGGTCGCCCGGGCGCGCATGGCGGCCACCGAAAGCTCCAGCAGGTTACCCCCCGTATTTCCATTTAGGCCCTCTTCGGCCGCTTTCGACAAGGCCGTCAGGCTTGCGGTGACGGCGCCGGCATCGCGATGCGCCTTCACCTGGTTGAGCCGCGCGATCTGGCTCTCGCGCACCTTGGTGTTGTCGACATCCAGGATGTCGATTTCATGCCGATCGTCGGTCATGTACTTGTTGACGCCGACGATCACGTCCTCGCCGCGATCGACCCGGGCCTGGCGGCGTGCCGCCGCTTCCTCGATCCGCATCTTAGGCATGCCGCTCTCGACCGCCTTGGTCATGCCGCCCAGCTTCTCGACTTCGGCGATCAGCGCTTCGGCGGCAGAAGCCAGGCTCGCGGTCAGATGCTCGACGTAATAGCTGCCGCCCAAGGGATCGATCACATGCGGGATGCCGCTCTCTTCCTGGATCACGAGCTGGGTCGCGCGGGCGATCGCCGCGCTCGCCGGAGTGGGCAGTGCCATCGCCTCGTCGAAGGAATTGGTGTGCAGCGACTGAGTCCCTCCCAGGACCGCGGCCATGGCCTCGATCGTGGTGCGGACGACGTTGTTGTACGGATCCTGCTCGGTCAAGCTGACGCCGGAGGTCTGGCAATGGGTCCGCAACGCCGAGGATTGCGGGTCCTTCGGATCGAACTGCCGCATCAGCTTCGCCCAGAGGAAGCGCGCAGCGCGGAGCTTCGCCACTTCCATGAAGAAGTTCATGCCGATCGCGAAGAAGAACGAAAGCCGCGGCGCAAATTCGTCGACCTTCAGGCCCTTCGATAGCGCGGCGCGCACGTATTCCAATCCATCGGCGAGCGTGAAGGCGAGCTCCTGCACCGCGGTCGCGCCGGCCTCCTGCATGTGATAGCCGGAGATCGAGATCGAATTGAACTTCGGCATGTTCTTCGCCGTGTATTCGATGATGTCGGCGACGATGCGCATCGAGGGTCCGGGCGGATAGATGTAGGTGTTCCGCACCATGAACTCTTTGAGGATGTCGTTCTGGATCGTGCCCGAGAGCTTGGCCAGCGGCACACCCTGCTCCTCGCCGGCGACGATGAAGCTGGCGAGAACCGGCAGCACAGCGCCGTTCATGGTCATCGAAACCGACATCTTGTCCAAGGGGATGCCGTCGAACAGGATCTTCATATCCTCGACGGAATCGATCGCGACGCCCGCCTTGCCGACGTCGCCGACCACGCGCGGGTGGTCGCTGTCATAGCCGCGATGGGTGGCGAGATCGAAGGCAACCGAAAGACCCATCTGCCCGCGCTTCAGGTTCTCGCGGTAGAAGGCGTTGGAGTCTTCCGCCGTGGAGAAGCCGGCATATTGCCGGATGGTCCAGGGCCGGTTGGCATACATGGTGGCGCGTGGGCCGCGGGTATAGGGCGCAAAGCCTGGAAGACCGCCCAGCGTCTCGAGCCCTTCGAGATCGGCTTCGGTGTAGAGCGGCTTCACGGTGAGGCCTTCCGGCGTCAGCCAGTCGAGGCTGGACGCCGCGGCGCCTTTCAGCTCGCTCGCCGCGAGCTTCTCCCAATCAGCCACCGTTGGACTCGTAGGAGTCCGCTTCGGATCGTCCGCCATCTGCCGCGCCCATCTCCCGTTTTACTGCGCTGCAATAGAAAGGGACGATAACAGAGCGCGGGCGCTGAAGTCCAGGAACCGGAACTCGACCTTAAGGCCTGATCTGGAAGGCTTTATTGCCCGTACATGGTGTATTCCTTGACCTCGTAGGGGACCAGGATGTTGCGGTCCTCGGCGAAGATCAGGCAGGGCACGCCCGCGGCGAACTGCGCGCAGCGCTTCATGGCGCTGGCCTTGATCTGGTCGTCGGGCGGGCAGCTGCCTTTGGCGCAGCCGGACTGGCCCCAGTTCTGGCCGTCCTTGGACATGGCAAAGAAGCCATGGCGCTGGTCGGTCGCGCCGGAAAGATATTGCTGATAGCCCTGCCAGGCCGCCTTGGTGATCTGCATCTTGGCGGCGTCCTGGGCCCAAGCGGATCCGAGGGTGGCCGGACTGCTCAGCAGCAGCGCGGCGGCGATAGTTCCTGCAAGCAACTTCATTGCGCGATTTCGTATTTGATCTGGGGGTGATTGTCCTTGGCGAAGATCATGCAGGTCTTGCCCGGATTCGATGTCTGGCACTGGCCCATGGCCAGATCCTTGCCTTTATAGCTCTGCCCGCAGAGCGCATCGCTGCAGGACCAGCTGGCGCCGCCCACCCCGTCCGTGGTGATGGCGTAATAGCCGTTGCCGATCCGCCCCACCCGGGAGAGGTAAAGCTGGTAGTCGTCCCAGATATTCTTGGCGATGACGACGGTCTGGTTCGCCGGCGTGAGGCTGGCCGTATCCGCAGCCGGCGCATCGGGAACGGTCGAGATGCGCGTGTTGTCTCCCGGATTGGCGCCCGGGCCGGAGGTGTTCATCTGATTGCCATTCCCGCCGCCGCAGGCGGCCAGCGCCATGACGGATGCCAGAATAAGAACCCGAGAAACCGTGCCGATACCGAAAGGCATGCTCGTACTCCCCTTGTGTTGGAACCCGTTCAGGGACTCGCCCGGGCAATGCCGGCCTGATCCGAAGGTTCCGGCCTGTCCCGCTTACTTGACATCCCCGAAGGCGGTCGACAGCCTGCGCGGGAATTTACCCATCACCCGCCTCCGAGTCGAGATGGGGAGCAACTTGCTGGATACCGAACCTGCGCTGATCGCCGCCGCCCTGGCGCTGATTGGACCCGATGCCGCGCTGTCGCCGCTTGAGCGGGCGCTTGCGGCCGGCATCGCGCCGGCGCCGCAGGATGCAAGCCACTCGGCTTTGCGCAGCGAAATCGAGCAAGGGGCTGACCCGCTCGGCGAAGCCTTCGGCCGGATTCGCGCGGCGAAACAGCGCCGCGCCCTCGGCGCCACCTACACGCCCCGCGAAATCGTGGAATCGATGCTCGCCTGGAGCGCGCGGGCTGCTGGCGCCGCGCCGTCGCGCATCGTCGATCCGGGTGCCGGCTCCGGGCGCTTCCTGCTGGCGGCCGCCGCACGCTTTCCCGCAGCGAAGCTGGTCGGCATCGAGATCGATCCGCTCGCGGCCTTGCTGCTGCGCGCCAATCTCAGCGTGCGCGGTCTCCTGCAGCGGACGAGCATTCTGGTCGGCGACTACCGCGCGATCGATCTCCCGTCGGAAGCCGGCCGCAGCTTGTTCATCGGCAATCCGCCCTATCTCCGCCATCACGGCATAGCGCCGGAATGGAAGAATTGGTATGCGGCGACGGCGCGTCGCTTCGGCGTGAGCGCGACAAGGCTGGCGGGCCTGCATCTCCACTTCTTCCTGCGGACGCTGGAAGTCGCCAAGCCCGGCGATCTCGGCTGCTTCGTCACCGCCGCGGAATGGCTGGACGTCAATTACGGCGCTCCACTGCGCCAGCTGCTGGCGACTGCGCTGGGTGTCACGGCACTGCACCAGATCGATCCGAAGGCGCTGCCTTTCGCCGACGCCATCACGACCGGTGTCATCACCGGCTTCGAGATCGGCGCACGGCAGGAGAGCGTGCGGGTCGATCGCGTGTCCTCGGTTGCAGGCCTTGCTGACCTCAGTAGCGGCGAAGATGTTTCTCGAAACATGCTGGCCGCCATGCCGCGCTGGAGTCTGATCTCGCGGCCGGCCAAATCCATTCCACCGGGCTGGGTCGAGCTTGGCGAGTTCTGCCGCGTCCATCGCGGCCAGGTGACCGGCGGCAATGCGGTCTGGATCGCCGGGCCGCACAGCGCGGATCTGCCGCCGCAGTTTCTCTTTCCGGCGGTCACCAAGGCCCATGAATTGCGCGTGGACGACGTCTTACGCGATCCCGCGCGCCTACGCCGCGTCATCGATCTGCCGCGCGATCTCGATGCCGTGCAGAATGACGCGATCGCCGGCTTCCTCTCTTGGGCGCGAACACAAGGCGTCGATCGCAGTTACATCGCGCAGCATCGCAAATCCTGGTGGTCGGTGGAGCTGAAGCCGCCGGCGCCGATCCTCTGCACCTACATGGCGCGCCGCCCGCCCGCCTTCGTGCGCAATCTCTGCGGCGCGCGCCATATCAACATTGCCCATGGCCTTTATCCGCGCGAAGCGCTGGACGATGCGACGCTCGATGCGCTCGCCGCCTTCCTGCGCGAGAACGTGGCGCCGGCCGCGGGTCGCACCTATGCCGGCGGCCTCACCAAGTTCGAGCCGAAGGAGATGGAACGGATCGCCGTGCCGCGCTTGGAAGAGCTCGCGAACTATTTCGGCGAGAGCCGCAGGATCGCATCTTCGCCGTTGTCGGTCGAGATGTAGATCGCGCCGTCCGGGCCTTCGATGATGCCGCGCAGACGGCCGTATTTCTGCTCGAGCAGGATCTCGCTCTTCGCGACCTTGTCGCCGTCGAGGGTGATGCGATAGAGCCGGCCGGTCTTCAGGGTCACGAACAGGATGCTGTCCTTCCATTGCGGGAAGGCTTTGCCGTCGCAGAAGATGAGATCCGAGGTTGCGACGGTGTCGTTGCGGTCGAACTGCGCCTTGGCGGCCTGGTAGCTCTTGATGCTCGGGCACTTGTCGGTGCCGCGGCAGGCGGGCCAGCCGTAATTGCCGCCCTTCACGATGAGGTTGAGCTCGTCCTGGGTGTCCGGCCCGTGCTCGGTGGACCAGAGCTCGTTGGTGCCGGGACGAAAGCGCAGGCCCTGCGGATTGCGATGGCCGAGGCTCCAGACCGCGGAGTTCTTGAACGGATTGTCCGCCGGCACCGAGCCGTCGAGATTGAGCCGGAAGATCTTGCCGCCGCGATAGTTCAGATCCTGCGCGCCGCGCGCCTGACCCGCGTCGCCCATGCTTAAGACGAGATGCTCTCCGTCGGGCGAGACGATGACGCGGCAGCCGTTGTGATAGGAGGCGCCGGGCATGTCGTCGAACAGAACGGTCTCGGCGGTCAGTTGCTGACTCACCAGCTTGAAGCGCGAGAGGCGATTGCTGGGTTTGTCGTTCGCGTCGCGGGTCGAATAGCAGATGGCGACGATGCCGTTCTCGGCAAATTGCGGATCGAGCGCCAGGCCCATCGTGCCGGCCTCCGCTTCGTCCCGCGGCATCGGCAACCCGGTCATCGTCTGGACCTCGCCCGACTTCAGATCGAGGCGCGAGAGCTTGCCGCCGCGCTCGGTGAAATAGAGTCCGCCTTGCGATGACATGGCGAGCGCCCAAGGATGATCGAGGCCCTGCGCGACGGTCTCTACCTTGAACTCCTGCGCAAAGGCCGCGAAGGGCAGAAGTGCTGCAGCGACAAGCGCAATGAAGGCGGCGGCACTGCGCCTCGTTCCGATTGGCATGGAAGCGGCTCCTTGGCGGTGTCCGTTGACAACGACAAGGATGGTGACGCGTTCCGGGATTAAAATTCCATCAGCGCGTCGATTTGGGCCTGATCGACCACATGGTCGGTGCCGTTGATCACCGCGCTAGCCTGGCCGATCAGGTCCTGGAGGTTCCGCGAGGCGCGTTCGGCAATGAGTCGTGTGATATCCTCATTGCCTTCGGCGAGGGCGGCGTCGAGCTTCTCGATGCTGAGTGCCACCAGCCGATTCATCTCGGCGACCAACTGGTCGAACGGCTCCTTATAGGCGGGCGGGGCGAAGTCATAGGCCTCGATGGCGAGATCGCGGTCGGCGATGCTGCTGGCGCGGAAATGGTCCTGATAACTGAGCGGCTGCCAGGCCTTGCAGTCTTCCAGGCATTCCGGCGCATCCGGCACCAGGTCGAACAGCATGACGATTTCGTTGACGTGGTTGAGATAGTCGGTCGCGAGCAGCGTCTTCTCGTTGACGTTGGAGCCGCGGGCGCGCTCGCAGAGTGCGCGCGTCCTGGCCGCGCGGTCGCCCGGATCTTCTGCAATGCCGACTTCGCCGCTCACTCTCGAAACTACCCCAAGCTCAGCCCCGGTCCCGGAAACCGGCCGTGCGCATGGTCCCACGGCGGCGGCTGGGAACGGTCGTTCAGTATGACCAAAAACAGGTTAACCAGTTATGTGCATCGCGCGGCGAGATAACCCGCTCAAACCATAGAAGTATCCGAATATTCGGCCTCAATCCGGGAAATTGATCCGCCGGAAGGCCAGGGGTGCGGCGAATCCCTTAAGGGCGGCCTGATCCGCCGTCGCGGGAAGTCCCTCGGCGGCAAGCTGGGCCAGGATCGGCGCGACGGCCGGGTCCTCGGCGATTTCCCGGCTGAGCACGAGGTCATGCCCTTTGCTCTGCCCCTGGAGCCGGGCGGCGAGATTCACGGTCGAGCCGAAATAATCCAGCCGGTCGTTCAGGGTGACGACGATGCAGGGACCCTGGTGCAGGCCGAGCTTGATCGCGAGCGCGTCTCCATCACCAACCGGATGCTCATGGTTGAATGCGGCGACCCGGCGCTGGATCGCGACGGCGGCTTGCAGTCCGTCTTCCGGACGCGAGAATGCGGCCATGACGGCATCGCCGATCGTCTTCACGATGGCGCCCTGGTGGTCGCGGATGGTTTGTGCCAGGAAGGCGAAATGATCGCGCACCAGGTGATAGGCGGTGGCATCGCCGATCTTCTGATAGAGCGCGGTCGAGCCGCGGAGATCGGAGAAGAGCAGGGTGACGCGGCCGATGCTGACCTCGTCGCCGGGCCGCAGCACATCCTCGGAGAAGAGATCGCGGAAAGCCTGAAGCGCCGTCACCCGGTCGGCGGTCAAGGCTTCCGCCACCCAGGCCCGGCTTTCGACGATCGCGGTGAGCGACCGCTTGCTGCGGTTCTCGAGGCGGATCATCCCGCGCGCCGCCGGCGCACCGGCTCTTACCGCGCCGTCTTCCAGGATCACCGCCGGAAAACCTTCGATGCCGGCATCGATATCACATTCCGGTCCGGCCTCGAGCGTGCGCAGGCGATAGGGGCCGAGTGAGAGCTGCGCCTTGATCTCCCGGGTCTCGCCGGACTCGAGCGCAATTTGCAGCTTGATATGCGGCGTGGAGAGGGGGCCCCACAGGCAGTACTCACCGCTCTCCAACGCGCGGATCGCCTCGGCGGGCCGGAAGCTCGCCTCGACGTTCTTCGAGAAGTCGCGGCCGTAATCGATGTTGCAGGAGCCGCAATGCGCGCCATCCGGCAGCCGATCGAGTCCGCCCGAGAAGGCCTTGGCGACGCGGCAGCGCGGGCAGAGCAAATTCCAGCGGAGCTCCAGCAGCCCCGCGCGCACCGCCTGCAGGCAGAGCTCGATCACCTCGAGCGCCGGCCGGTTCCAGGCGCGGGCGAGCTGCAAGGGCCGGATGCTCCAGAGATCGGCTTCTTGCGCCGTGAGCACATGATCGGCGAGCTTTTGCGCGAGGCCATGCCCATTCGCCGAACCCTCGATCTCCTTCGCGATCCGCGCGACACGGGCGCGGACTTCAGGCTTCGGCTCCGGCGGCGCATAGCTGAACAGCGTGGGTGACTCGCCCTTGGCGAAGGCGTTGGCCTCGTGGGCGATGCGGCCGAAGGTCTTCCCCGAGGAAGGGAAGAAGCCGGTCGCCAGGATGAGGCGGCCAATCAGATTCGCCGGCGCGGCAGTAAGCCGATAGTGGCCGACGGCGCCTTCGCCTTGGGGCTCGATCGAGAACTCCGCGCAGAGCGATTTCAGCGGGCCGGATGAGAAAGTGCGGCAATGCTCGAACCATTGCTCGTTGATCCAGTTGACCGGCTTCTCGCGCCATCTGAGATCGAACGGCCCCATCTTCACGCGCCCGAAATACTGCACGCTGCCATCGGGCTGCGGGATTTCGGTGATCGCGTGCTTCGGCACCTTGGCGGCTTCGTTGACCCGCGCGGTGTCGGCCAGCAACGGCCAGATCTCCGCCGGGGGCCGGTCGAAATGCCAGGTCCAGGTTACCGATTTCTCGCCCAAGCCATTTCCTTCAGTCCCCGCTCGTACCTTAGATACGCAGGAGGCGGGCGGCCAGATGACTCCCAGATCACCCGGGGGGCGGCTACCAGGCGAGCTGGGACAGGCCGTAATCCGGGACGATCTCGAAGGCCCGGTTGAGGTCCCGTAGCCGCTTCGGCTCGATCTTCGCGGCGTAAAGCAATTCGGAACGATGGATGCCGCCCGCGATCAGCACGCTCTTGCCGCCGGCATCCTGGGCGCCGCGCATGTCGGTGCGATAGGAATCGCCGACGCCGATCGCCCGGGCGCGGACGGCGCCCAACGCCTTGAAGATCACGTCGTAGATCTTCAGATGCGGCTTGCCGTGATAGACGACGCGGCCGCCGAAGCTTTCATAGCGCTGGGCGATGGCACCCGCGCAGATCTCCTCGACGCCGCCGCGATGCACCATCAGGTCGGGATTGGCGCAGAGCAGCGGCAGGCTCTGCTTCAGCGCGGCCCGGAGCACCGGGTCGAAATCCTTGGCCTGGGTTTTCTTATCCTCGACGCCGCAGACCAGCACGAAGCTGGCCGCGTTGATGTCGTCGACGCGCTCCAGGTTGAGCCCGTCGAGAATCCCCGCGTCATTCTCCCCCATGATGGCGTAGACGCGGCGGCCCAGGCGCTGGCCCAATCCGTCGGGCCGCGTGCTGAGATACTTCCAGGTCTCCTCACCGGAGGTGAACATGCCGGTATAGAGCGTTCGGTCGATGCCCATGTCGGTCAGCTTGGCCTCGACCTCACCGGCGCGGCGCGGCGCATTGGACAGAATCGCGACAGACTTGCCGGCGTCTTTCAGCCGCGCCAGGCAGTCGAGCGCCGCCGGATAGGGTCGGACGCCGTCATGCACACAGCCCCAGAGGTCCATGAGCACAAGGTCGAAATTTTCGGCGATCTCGCGAAGGCCGTTGAGAATGCGGGTTTCGGGCATGGAGTCTATGACGCGGCGGTGGCGAGGTCCGGCTTGGCGATCCGGGGTTCGCCAAAGAGATAACCCTGTCCGAAGTCGATGGAAAGCTCCAAAAGCTCGAGCAGCATGGGTTCAGACTCGATGCGGTCGACGATGAGATCGATCGCATAGGAGTCGAGCATGCGCTTGAAGGCCTTCGGATCGTCGCCGATGGCGCCGCTGGCCGCGGCTTGTGCGATGCGCGCCGCTTCGACCTTGATGAAGCGGAAGTGGCGGCTCGATAGCCCGGGCACGTCGATATCGAGATTGGTGACCTTGTCCAGCGAGAAGCGGTAGCCGAGCTGTGCCAGCCGGTCGAGATCGCGGTGCAAGGTGTTGTCGGCGCTGTCCCAGGCGCGCTGCGAGAACTCGAAGACGATCGCCGGGGCGAGCTCCGCGTTCTGCGCCATCAGGTTGATGAACTCGCGGAAGAAGTCGCGGTCGGCGAGCGTGCGCTGCGATATGTTGAGGAAGAACCCGACGTTCGCGTTCGCCTTGCGGAGTTTCCGCAGCAGCTGGATGCAGCGGAACAGCAGCATGTTGTCGATCGCGGTCACCAGGCCGAAGCGTTCGGCGATGTCGAGGTATTGCTCGGGCACCAGGACCTTGCCGTCGGCCGCCTTGATCCGCGAATAGCATTCGAAGAAGCGGCGCTTCCTCTGCGGCAGGCTGACGATCGGCTGCAAGGCGAGCTCGACCCGGTTCTCGCGCAAGCCGTCGCGCAGCAGATCGAGGATCTGCCGCTCGCCGAGGCCCTGCGCCACCGGCGGCATCGGCAGGCTGCCGGCACCTTCGTCCTTGGACTGCACTGTCGCGGCGGCGGGTTTCGCGGGCTCCGGCCGTTTCGGCACATTCGGATTGTCGACCACGCGCAGGGTCGGCGGCGCTATGGCAATTGCCGGCGCCGGCGCGGATGCCGCGGCGCCGCGCTGCTGATAGAGCTGCTCGATCAGGCTCTGCAGCACTTTGACTTCGGCGACGACCTCGCCGACATCGCGCTGCGGCTCGGCTTCCATCGTGCTGAGCGCGCCTTGGAGGCCCTGCATCTGCTCCTGGATGCGACTCTGGTCGACGATGACATAGCCCATGGCCTCGTTGATCTGGCCCATGATGTCGGCGCACTGGCGGATGGTGGCGCGCTGGCGGATTGCCAGGACGACGAGCGCGCCGATCACGAAGATGAAGCCGCCGCCGATCGCGCTCAGCTCATAGGAGCCGACATATTGCCGATAGTAGGTCGGCATCGCCCAGGCGAAGGCAACCGCGGCCGCGGTGAACAGCAGAAGCAGAAGGAAGTGGCGCCCCGAAGACATGGCGTCTGGCTTATCCCATGATGGTTAACAGCAGCTTAAACCATCAACTGTGGTCGGCGCCAACCGCATCCGCGACGTTGGCGAACCCGTCGCGCGCCAGCAGCAGCGCGAGCCCGTCCTTGATCCGCCGCACCAGGCCCGGCCCTTCGAAGACCAGCGCCGTATAGAGCTGTACCAGGCAGGCCCCGGCGCGGATCTTCGCGTAGGCGTCCTCGGCGCTGGCAACGCCACCGACGCCGACGATCGGCAGCGCGCCGCGGGTCCGACGATAGATATCGCGCAGGACCTCGGTCGCAGGCTGCAGCAGCGGCCGGCCGCTGAGCCCGCCCGCTTCCTGCGCAAAGCGCGGATCGAGGCCTGCGGGCCGGGCGATCGTCGTGTTGCTGATGATGAGCCCGTCGAGGCGGGAGGTGAGTGCGACCTCGGCGATGTCCTGGCGATCGGCATCGGTCAGATCCGGCGCGATCTTCAGCAGCAGCGGCGGGCGCCGCGCGAGATCCGCGCGCACGGCCAGCACGGCTTCGATCAACGCCGTGAGCGCTTCGCGGCTCTGGAGCGCGCGCAGGCCCGGCGTGTTCGGCGAGGAAACGTTGATCACCATGTAGTCGGCCAGCGGACCGAGCCGCCGCGCGCCCGCGGCGTAATCCGCGGCGGCATCGGGCTGGTCCTTGTTCTTGCCGAGATTGATGCCGACGATGCCCTGTCCCGTGTTGCGGTTCGCGAGCCGCGCCGCCATCGCGTCGATGCCGTGGTTGTTGAAGCCCATCCGGTTGATCACCGCGCGATCGGCCGTGAGGCGGAAGAGGCGCGGCCGCGGGTTGCCCCGCTGCGGCTGCGGCGTGACGCTGCCCAGCTCGACGAAACCGAAACCGAGGTTCAGCGTTTGGCGATAGACCTCGCCGTCCTTGTCGAAACCCGCCGCCAGTCCAATCGGATTGGGAAAACCCATGCCGAAGATGGTCTGCGCCAGGATCGGCGGATCGGGCCGGCGATCTGCGGCGATGAGGCCGGCCTTCAAGGCGGCGATCGCCAGCCGGTGCGCCTGCTCCGGATCGATCCGGTCGAGGAGCGGGAAAGCCCATTGGTACAGCATCGCCACCGCCGCGGTTGAGGACTGTGCAAAAGCTAACAGGTGGCGGCGATTCGCAAAAAGCGAGGCGTGACAGGAACGGAAACGTGCACCCGAAAGCTTGGTGACCAAGCGGGGCGCATCCGACAGTGTTTTTCGCATTTTGCAAATGGGTGGTTCCAAATACATACCAAAAACCACCAAAACAGCACCAAATTGTGCTGGCACCGTCATCTTTTTCCCAGCAGCGCCATTTATTCCTGAAGACCGAATCTTTAAACTGCCCTCGCGAGTCGATCGGAGACGCTGCCGCGGCGCCTGCGCTGTATCAGACCCCGATTATCGATTATCACCGGCCTGACCGGTGGCACCCGCCCTGCTCTCCGCAACTGTAAGCAGCAGGTGCAAGTGGCAGGCGATTGGGGACTGGCAGATGACGATGGCGAAGGTGGCAGGCGAGCCGAATGACGAGGAGGGGCGCGTGAACAATCCAATCATCCACACACAGATGCTGCAGCATGGCGATGTGTGGCGCGGCATTGACCGGCTTGCCGCCAAGCATGGCCTTTCGGCCTCAGGCTTGGCGCGGCGCGCGGGACTCGATCCGACCGCGTTCAATCCGTCGAAGCGCATCACCCGCGAAGGCCGGCCGCGCTGGCCGAGCACGGAATCGGTCGCGAAGATCCTGGCGGTCACCGGTGAGAGCTTCAGCAGCTTCGTTCAGCTGACCGGCGCTGCGGGCAGCGGCAGCGGCACCTATGACGACGCGCTCGGCACCGGCCGCATGGCGGCGCGACCGGCGGCGCGCGCTCTGCCGATCATCGCGCTGGAGCGCCTCGGCGAAGGCGAGTGCTTCAGCACCGACGGCCAGCCGAAAGGCGAAAGCTGGGGCCGCATGAGCTTCGGCACGGTCAATGACCGCGGTGCCTTTGCGATCGAGATCAGCGGCCGAGACCTCGACCCGATCTATCGTGACGGCGATGTCGTCGTGGTGTCACCCAGCGCCGAGATCCGCCGCGGCGATCGCGTCGTGGTGCAGAGCGGCGATGGTTCGGTCCGCATTCGCCGCGTCGGCCGCCAGGATGCCGACGGCGTATTGCTCGAGCCGGTCGCTTCCTCCGGCCCCGGCGAATACGTGCCGGCCGCGCAGACCCGCTGGATCGCCCGCATTCTCTGGGCCAGCCAGTAATTCGACCAGCGATCCAGCCGGTCGTTCCGGGCAATTCGTTCTTTTGCGTTGCGGCGGCCCTAGGTGGCCGCCGTTTCTTTTTGCGCGCGCCTTGACCTTGCCGTCGCCGCACCGCTACCGTTGACGTCCTCGGCCAAGCCGCACCGAAACAGCCGAGCTCGATCGGACAACCACGCGACAATCGGAGTTTGCCAATCCGGCGGGCGAAGACCGACGGCGTGGGCTGGAAGCTGCGGCGCTGAATCTGGGAGGGTTATCACGTGAGCGGCATCGTGCCCGATGCGCTGCATTTCATCGACGGCAGCTGGGTGAAGGGCGATCCCTATATCCTGCGTGCTTTCGACCATGCGACCTGGCTGATGGGGGGTGTGTTCGACGGCGCACGCGCCTTCGAAGGCGTCACCCCGGATCTCGATCTGCATTGCCAGCGCGCGGTGCGTTCGGCGCGCAACATGGGCCTCGCTTCGCCGCTTTCGGCCGGTGAGATCCAGGAGATCGTGCTTGACGGCGTCGCCAAGTTCCCGAGCGGCACGGCGCTCTATATCCGTCCCTTCATGTGGTCCACGGCCGGCTGGATGCAGCCCGACCCCGCCAGCACGCGCATCGCGATCTCGCTCACCGCGACGCCGATGCCGGAGCCGAAGCCGTTCCGGGTCATGCTCTCCAAGTTCCGCCGGCCTTCGCCGGAGACCGCGCCGACCGATGCGAAAGCAGTCTGCCTCTATGCCCAGGCCGGGCGCGCCGCGGGCGAAGCGGTCGCCAAGGGCTTCGACGACGCGGTGATGCTGGATCCCATGGGCAATGTCGCGGAATACAGCGCCGCCAACCTCTGGCTCGCCAAGGATGGCGCCGCGATCACGCCGGCCCCGAACGGCACGTTCCTGAACGGCATCACCCGGCAGCGGTTGATCAAGCTCTTCACCGCCGCGGGCGTTCCGGTCTACGAGCGCAGCTTCGGCTTCCAGGACGTGCTGGAGGCCGACGAGGTGTTCTCTTCCGGCAATTTCGGCAAGGTCCTGCCGGTGACGGCTGTCGAGGATCGCGAGAAGCCGATCGGCGCGATGTACTCGCTGGCCCGCCGGCTCTACTGGGACTTCGCCCACTCCAAGAATTGAGCGGACGAAGGAACTGACATTGCCGAATCACCGCCGATGATTCAGCATCCGCGCGTGATGGACTTGGAATCATGAGCGAGTCGACGTCCACCCCGCAAAAGAGCTGGGGCCAGGCGCTTGCCGTTTATCTCGAGCCGCGCCAGCTTGTGATCCTGGTGATGGGTTTCGCCAGCGGGTTGCCATTGCTGCTCACGCTGTCGACCTTGTCGTATTGGCTCTCGAAAGTCGGCATCGACAAGACGACGATCGGCCTCTTTGCTCTCGCGGGCACGCCTTACACCTTCAAGTTCCTGTGGTCGCCCGTCATCGACCAGGTGCCGCTGCCGGTGCTCTCGCGGCTGCTCGGCCAGCGCAAGGCTTGGCTGTTCCTGCTTCAGCTTCTGCTCGCCGCCGCCATTTTCGCACTCGGCTTCACCGATCCGGCGATCGATCCGCAGATGACGGCCATCGTCGTGCTGGCGGTCGCCTTCTTCTCGGCAAGCCAGGACATCGTCGTCGATGCCTATCGCATCGAGATCCTGAAACCCGAGGAACAAGGCGCCGGCGCCGGCACCACGCAGGTCGGCTATCGTATCGGCCTGTTGCTGGCGGGCGCCGGCGCTGTCGCGCTCTCGGACTTCGTCGCCTGGCAGGTCGTCTTCGCGATCCTCGCCGGCGCCATTCTGCTTTGCGCTGTCTTCACGCTCTTCGTGCCGGAGCCGGAGCATCGCAAGGCTGAGGCGACCGTGCAGCGGATCGTGCCGGGCGGAAGCTATGCCGCCTGGATCGAGAAATCGGTCGTGCAGCCCTTCATGGATTTCGTCCGGCGGCCCGGATGGGTGATCATCCTGATCTTCATCCTGTTCTACAAATTCGGCGATGCCTTCGGCGGGACCATGGCGACACCGTTCTACAACGAGCTCGGTTTCACCGGCATCGAGATCGCGGCCGTCACCAAGGTCTGGGGCGTTCTCGCGACCGCGCTCGGCACCATTGCGGGCGGCGCGATCGTGGCGCGGATCGGCGTCTTCAAGACATTGATGATCGGCGGCGTGCTGCAGGCCCTCACCAACCTGCTGTTCAGCATGCTGGCGCTGCAGGGCCATGACCTCGTCTGGCTCAGCATCGCCATCAGCGCCGACAACCTAGCCGGCGGGCTCGCGGCCGCCGCCTTCGTCGCCTATCTCTCCGATCTCTGCAATCGGGCCTTCACCGCGACGCAATATGCGCTGCTGACCTCGTTCATGGCCTATGGTCGCACCGTGATGTCGAGCGGCAGCGGCTGGCTGGCCGATCGGATGCCCTGGCCCGAGTTTTGGGCGGCGACGGCGCTGATGGCGATTCCGGGCCTGGTGTTCCTGGTCTGGATCACGCGGCTCTACCCGAACGAAAAGAAGCTGGTGCCCGACCAGGCGCCCGCCGCATGACCGATCTGCCGCGGATCGAGATCGAGTACTGCACCCAGTGCCGCTGGCTCATGCGCGCGGCCTGGATGGCGCAGGAGTTGCTCACCACCTTCGAGACCGAGATCGGCGGCGTCACCCTGGTGCCCGGCACCGGCGGCATCTTCGAGGTGCGCAGCGGAGGTCAGCTGCTCTGGTCGCGCAAGGCCGAGGGGCGCTTTCCCGATATCAAAGAATTGAAGCAGCGGGTGCGCGATGCCGTGGCTCCCGAGAAACCCTTGGGCCATTCCGACCGTTGATCGCGGACCGGCCCGTGCCGGCCAACCGATCTTCAGGTCCGCGAGGCGAAGATGGCTCTCTCGATGAGACGGATTGCCGTGCTGCTCGCCGTGCTGCTGGCGACGTCGATGGCCGCCTGCAAATCGCCGCCGCCGCACACCGACAGCACCAAGGGCACGCGCAACGACACCGGCATGCACGACAACCAGATGTAGCCGGTCGTCACGGCGGTCGGAGGCTCAGCCCTCGGCGTCGAGCGAGTAGCCGGCGGCGCGCACCGTGCGGATCACGTCGGCGGCGCCTTCGATGTTGATCGCCTTGCGCAAGCGCCGGATATGCACGTCCACGGTCCGCGGCTCGACATAGATATCGCGGCCCCAGACATGGTCGAGCAGCTGCTCGCGCGAGAAGACGCGGCCCTGGTTTTCCATCAGGAAGCGGAGCAGCCGGAACTCGGTCGGCCCGAGATGCACGTCCTTGTCCATCCGCTTCACCCGATGGGTCGCGAGATCCATCGAGAGATCGCGATAGGCCAAGGTCTCGGTCGAGAGCTGCGGGCGGGCGCGGCGCAACACCGCTTTCACCCGCGCCATCAGCTCGCTCGGACTGAACGGCTTGGTCACGTAATCGTCGGCGCCGACTTCCAGGCCGCGCAGCTTGTCGGCTTCCTCGCTCTTGGCCGTGAGCATGATGACGGCGATCGACTTCAGATCGGGCAGGCGCCGCATCTGCCGGCAGACTTCGATGCCGGAGAGGAAGGGCAGCATCCAGTCGAGCAGAACGAGATCCGGCTTGGTCTCGCGGATCAGGGTCAGGCCCTCCTCGCCGTTCTTGGCTTCGAGGACGCGGTAGCCTTCACTCTCGAGATTGTAGCGGAGCAGCGCCAGCAGCGCAGGCTCGTCTTCAACAACCAGCACCGTCGGCCGGTTGGCGGGGTCACGATCAGTCTCCCGCCCGTTATGGGCGGGACGGGTTCGGTCAGCCATCGAGTGCAACATTCGTGGTATCGCCCTTTGGTCTGGTTTCGTCGATCGTCCGGCCGAGCGCCAGGAAGTGGACGGTCTCGGCGATGTTGGTGGCGTGGTCCCCGATGCGTTCGATGTTCTTGGCAATGAAGAGCAGATGGGTCGAAGGCCCGATGTTCCGCGGGTCTTCCATCATGTAGGTCAGCAATTCGCGGAACAGCGAGGTGTAGAGATCGTCGATCTCCTCGTCGCGCCGCCAGGCGGCAAGCGCAAGCGCCGCGTCCTTCTCGACATAGGCGTCGAGCACGTCCTTCACGATCTGCTGCGCGAGCCGGCCCATCCGCGGAATCGAGGAAACCGGACGCAAGGGACCCAGCTGATTGAGCTGCAAAGCGCGCTTGGCGATGTTCTTCGCATAATCGCCGATACGCTCGATGTCGGAGGAAATCTTGATCGCCGCTACGACCTCGCGGAGATCGGTCGCCATCGGCTGGCGCAGGGCCAGGATGCGCACCGCGAGATTGCTCGCGTCGAGCTCCATCGTGTCGATGCGGCGATCGCTCTCGATCACCTTGGTGGCGGCCTCGGAGTCGCGGCGCGCCAGCGCGTCGATCGCCTGTGCGAGCTGCTCTTCGGCCAAGCCGCCCATCTGGGCGATCTCCTGGACCAGGCGTCGCAATTCGACGTCGAAGCTCTTCACCGTATGGTCTTGGGGCATGCTTGAGTTCTCGTGGGCGTCCAAAGCTTTGTTCGGCATAGAATACTACCGTTTTATTACAGTTTCATGAACGTCCACGGCGCGCCCGACGAGTCGGACGTGCTGGCCCGCGTCCGGCAATTTAAGTCCCTCCAATGACGCGAATGTTGCCCTTGTATGACGCTTCTGTGACGAAGCCTCCGGCGCGCAATCTGGGTGGAAATCCCGGGCCTAGGCGGGCAGGAACAGCGTGAAAATGCTGCCTTTTCCGGGTTCGGACTCGATGTCCAGGCTGCCCCGATGGCGGTTCACGATGTGCTTAACAATGGCGAGGCCGAGCCCGGTCCCGCCCAGCTCCCGCGACCGGGCGGCATCGACCCGGTAGAAGCGCTCGGTCAGCCGCGGGATATGCTCCTTGGCGATCCCCTCGCCCTGATCGGCGACGCTCAACGAGATCATCGCCTTCGGCGCGCGGATACCCTGTAGCTTCTCCCGGCAGGCGACCGGATCCTCGATCCGCTCGAAGCTCACCGTGACTTCGCCGGAATTCGGGCTGTACTTGATCGCATTGTCGACCAGGTTCTGGATCGCCTGGGTAAGCTCGTCGGAATCGCCCGGAATGGTCGGGAGCTCGGCCAAGCCCGGGAAGGTGATCCGGATCTGCCGCTGCTCGGCTTTGAGGGATAAACTGTCGCGCACCGTCTTCAGGATGTTGCCGAGATCGGCGCGGCCGGAAGGCGGCTGATGCTCGTTCATCTCGATGCGCGAGAGCGAAAGCAGCTCGGAGACGAGACGGTTCATGCGCTCGGCCTCGCCGCGCATGATGCCGAGGAAGCGCTGGCGCGCCAGCGGATCGTCCCGCGCCGGCCCCATCAGCGTTTCGATGAAGCCCAGGAGTGCCGCGATCGGCGTCTTCAGTTCGTGGCTCACATTGGCAACGAAGTCGCGCCGCAGCGTGAGGGCGCGCTCGGCCGCGGTCGTGTCCTCGATCAGCACCATCACCGAAGCGCCCGCGACCGGCGGCCGGATCGTCTGCAATCGCGCCACCAGGCGGCGCTGGCCGCTGCGGCCTTGGCTCTCGGGCAGATCGACCGGCTCGACCGATCGCCCGGCCTCGCAGGCTTCGACCGCGTCGACCAGCGGTGGGTGGCGCAGGAAGGCGAGCAGGTTGCGACCGGTGATCGTGCCGCCGAACAGCTTGCCGGCGGCAGCATTGGCCGCGACTACCTGGCGGTTGCGATCGAGAGCGAAGAGCGGCGCCGGCACGGAATCCAGCATGCGCCCGAGCGATTCGATGGCGGCACCGTTCACCAGAATCTCCTGGCCGGCGACCGGCGCCGGGTCCTCAGCCTTGCGGCCGCCCTGGGCACCGATCGAGGACAGAATCAGTTTCGGCAACCGCATGAGAGTCCACATGATGACCGTCGCCCGCCCAAGCATTAAACTCGGCCGCGAAGCTCGGGCGACTCGAGCAGCGACCACACTAGCGGATTCCGATCAGTATCGGGGAGGATGTCATGAAAACTTCGCAGAATTGCAAGGCCTACCAGGGGATTGCCGCCCGCTGGATTGCGGCGGGCGCGCTCGGGCTGGCCGCGCTCATCGCCGTGCCCGGCGCTGAGGCGGATACCAGCACCACGACCCAGCAGTATCAGCCCTGGGCGGGTGCCGCCGGACAGCAGATGAAGAGCATGATCGCCGAATTGAAGGCCAAGATCGCCGCGGCCGAACAGTCCCAGGCGGCCTCACCCGACTTCCTCGCCGACCTCAAGGCGACAGTCTCGAAATACGAGGCGATGCAGACCTCCGGCGCGACCAGCAGCGGCACCCCCGCCGGCACGAAGGTCTTCTCCGACGATTTCAGCGACGGGGATTACACCAGCAATCCGGCCTGGAAGGTCAGTGCCGGCACCTGGGCGGTCGACCAGGGCGGCACCAATCACGGTCTGGTCAGCAAGGTCCGGCCGCAGAAGCTCAACATCAACAACGTGCTCGGCGCGCTGCTGAACAATTCGCAGAGCACCAGCAACAGCCAGAACCAGTTCGCCTCGATCTACACACCGGTGAAGATCCCGAACGCCTTCGCGCTCAAGGTGACGCTGACCTCTAAGGACAAGCAGGGCGCGCTCAATCTCGGCGCCTATCAGGGCGCTTCGGGTTCGACGCTCTACCGCATGGTCTACCAGCCGGGCGCGGCGCCGGGCATTGCGATCCAGAAGGTGACGTCGTCGGGCGCGACCACGCTCGGCAGCCTGAACAGCACCGTCAATCTCGAGGACGGCAAGGCACACACCCTGCTCTTCACGCGTGACGCCCAGGGCAAGATGTCGGTAAAGCTCGACGAAAAGGAAGTCGCCACGGCCACCGACACCTCGATCAAGGGCGACATGGCCGGCCTGCTCTTCATCAACTCCGGCGGCGCCTACTATCTCCGCGACGTGACGGTGACGACGAACTGACGATCCGCTTCGATAAATAGAAAGGGCCGAGCGGACTCTCTCCGCTCGGCCCTTCTTCTTTGGTGCGTCAGTTCGCGGCCTGTTGCGCGATCTTCTCCTTGAGCTCCTGGTATTCCTCGCAATTGCCGCAGGCTTTCTGCAGCACCGCCAGGCGTTCTTCCGCTTTCGCCGGCTGCTTCAGTTCGAGATAGAGCTCGCCGAGATACTCGTTGGCACCGAGATGCTCGGGCTTCTGCGCCAGCGCGCGATTGTAGTAATCGAGCGCCTGATCGGGATGGCCGGTCTTGCGCAGTGAGAAGCCGATCAGGTTGAGGACGTCGGGATCGTTCGGCGTCTCCTTGTCGAGCGCCATGAGCTTGGTCAGCGCATTTTGATAGTCGCCGCCATCGACCTCGGCCTTCACCGCCGTATAGTTGGGATTGGCGGCATTGTCCGGTGTCGGCGTGTCGTCTTCGGCGAAGGCGATCGACGTGGTCGAAATGGCGCCCGCCACGAGCAGCGCGCCGGCGATCAGGGCAAATCGAATACTCTCACGCATGTTCAATGTCCTTCCAGAGGTTCAAGCCGTGGGATGGTCGTCGAAGCGGATCGGATTGCCGCCGGCGACGCGCCGCCAGCCGATGCCGTGATCCTTGGCTGCGGCGTCCCAGGGGAGCGGTGCTTTTTTCGGCTGTGAGCCGGGCGCCGGCAGCGGATACATCGCCGAACGCGCCGAGACATGCAGCACGTTGCCGTCCGGATGCGTGATCTCCTGGTGCACATGGCCGTAGAACACGGTGACGTTGCGGAACGGCCGCAGCAGGGCGATCGCATCCGCCCCGTCCGCCGTGAACCAGTCCCAATCGCGCTTCAGGTCAAAGAGCGGCCGATGGGCGAGGACGACCAGCGGCGTCTCCGGGTCGTGGGCTTTGAGATCGGCGGCCAGCCAATCGAGCTGGGCCTTGCCGAGTGCGCCCTTGGGATCGGACGCATTGTCGAGGGCGATGAAGTGGAAACCCTTGTGGTCGAAGCTTTGCGTGAGCGCGCCGAAGCTTTCCTGGAATGCGGCGCCGTGGTCGGCGCCGGCATCATGCTCGCCGGCGAGGTAGGTGTGGTTCTTGGTGGTGAGGTTGCCGAGCATCGCCTTCACCTCGGTCATGCGCTTGCGGCGTTCGGCGGGATCCTTGGTCATATGCGTGAGGTCGCCGGTGAAGACGATGAAGTCCGGCTGCGGGCTCGCCGCGTTGATGGCGGCGATGGCGTGCTCCAGGCTGGACTTGGTGTCCGGGTTGACCTTGGGATCGGCGAAACCCCAATGGAGATCGCTCAACTGCACGAAATAGAAATCCGGCTCGGCGGCGCGCGCCCCGGATCTCAAACTGAAGCCCGGCAGGCCGGAGGCGAAAACGACGCCGCCGACCGCGGCGATCTTGAGCAGGTCGCGCCGGCTTGCCAGCAAACTGACGGACCCGTTGGATTGATGGGTGTCCGATTTGGCACTGTTCGACATGGAGGGGCATCCTTCTGGGTTGGCAATCGACGCCCAAAAGACCGAAGGAGACCGCCGCCTATTCCGGAGATTCGAACACGGGAATAAAATCGCGCGCACCGAGGTATCAGGATTCCTCGGGCGATATTCCGCCCAAGTGGCGCGCCAGGAGTTGGTGTGAGCGATCGGCAGACAGATTCGGCGCGGCGGCAGTCACGATTCCACGCGATGGTCCTGCCGCATCTCGACGATGCGGTGAACCTCGCCTGGTGGCTGGCCGGCAATCGCACCGATGCCGAGGACATCGTTCAGGAGGCGGTGTTGCGGGCGTTCAAATATTTCGACCGCTTCTCCGGCGAGAAGGCGCGCCCCTGGCTGCTGGCGATCGTGCGCAACACTTGCGCCAGCTGGATGGCGAAGAACCGGCCGCGGCACCTGACCCTGGTCGGCGATCCGGCCGAAGTGGAAACGGATCGGCCGGAATTGACGGCGCCTTCCCCCGAGCAGCAGTCGGAGACGCGCGAGCTCCGGAGCGAGATCGACCGCGCGGTCGCCGCCCTGCCGCCGGACTTCCGCGAGGCGATCCTGCTGCGCGAGGTCCAGGAGCTCTCCTACAAGGAGATCGCCGCCGTGCTGGAGGTGCCGATCGGCACCGTCATGTCGCGGATCGCCCGCGGGCGGAAGCTGTTGCAGATCCAACTGAAGGAAGCGGTCGGATGAGCGTGTTCGATCCTCTGGGGTTCATCATGGATTGCGAATCGCTCCATCTCTATTTCGACGGCGAGCTCGACACGGTCGCGGCCATCGCCTTCGAGAAGCATCTCGAGACCTGCGCGCAATGCCGCGCCGATCTCGCCGAGTTCCGCGCGATCCGGCGGCATCTGCAGAGCGAGCTCACCCGGATGCCGGCGGGCGAGGGCCTGCAGCAGAAAATCCAATCCAGCCTGGATGCCGAGCATGCGGATGCGGCGCCGGTCCGGCGTCGCGGCCAGGCTTGGCAGAAGTTCGCCATCGCTGCGGCGGTGGTTGCCATGATCTCCAGCGGCACGACGTTCTATCTCGAGCAGCCGAGCGAGGAGAGTCTCTGGGTCCATGGCATCGTCAACGCGCATGAGCGCGCCTTGCTGGCGGGGCATACGATCGACGTCGCCTCGTCGAGCCATCACGTCGTGAAGCCCTGGTTCACCGGCAAGACCACGATTGCGCCCTTGGTCGCGGATCTCGGCGATGTCGGCTTTCCGCTGATCGGCGGTCGCCTCGACGTGCCGACCGATCGGGCGATGCCGGCGATCGTCTACGGCGCCGGCCCGCATCTCATCAGCCTCTACATGCGCCCGGCCGGCGGCGAAAGCGCGCCGCACCTCCAGAAGCTCGACGGCTTCTCGGTGCTGACATGGAGGCAGAGCGGCTTCGCCTTCACCGCGGTCAGCGACGCCGATGGTGCGGAGCTGGGCAAATTCCAGGAAGCCTTCGCCGCGAAGGCCGCGACAATGCCTTAGCCCTTCAAGGCGCTGTCGAGATCGTCCCAAAGATAGGCGGTCTCGTCGCAGGCCCAGCCTTCGGATTGATCGACGCGCTGGTGTACGGCGCGTCCGCCGATCTTCTCATAGAAGGCACGGGCCGGTGCATTCTTGGTGAGGACCCAGAGTCCCACACGCTTGCGCCCCTTTGCCGCAAGCTCCGCCGCCAGTTTGCGCAACAGGGCGCCGCCGATGCCGCCGCGATGATGGCGCCGCAGCACATAAAGGGCGTAGATCTCGGCCGGCCAGTCAAACGCCGCATCGCGCACCGGGCCGGCCGCTGCGAAACCGGCGGGCGACCCGTCATCCGCTTCGGCGAGAAAGACCAGCGGACCCTTTGCGCCGCGCTCCAGCCCGCTGCGCCATTGCCGCGTGCGATCGGCAGGCGACAGCCTTTCGATTACCCAATCCGGCATCAGGCCGGGATAGGTCTCGCGCCAGGCGTCGACATGCAGGCGTCCGAGTGCATCGCAATCTTCCACTGCCGCCGCGCGGATCCGCGCCGCGCGCGGCGCCGTCATCGGCTGAGCGGCGTGGTTGCGAGTGCTGCGAAGGCGGCGGCGGTGACGATCTCGTTCACGGTGGCGCCGGTCTGGACGATCTGCACCGGTTTCTCGAGGCCGACCAGGATCGGGCCGATGGCCGTGCCGCCAAGCTCTTGCATCAGCTTCGCGACGATGTTCGCCGAATGCAGCGCCGGCATGATCAGCACATTGGCCGGACCGCCCAAGCGGCAGAAGGGGTAGAGCTCCTTCATCAGGCTGTAATTGAGCGCGACATTGGCCTGCATCTCGCCGTCATACTCGAAATCGACCTTGCGGTCGTCGAGCATGTGCACGGCCTCACGGATGCGCTCGGCCTTCTCTCGCGGCGGATGGCCGAAATTGGAGAAGGAGAGCAGGGCGACCCGCGGTTCATGGCCGAGATGCCGCGCGATCGAGGCGCATTGCACGGCAAAATCGGCGAGCTGCTCCGAGCTCGGCAGCTCATGCACCGAAGTGTCGGCGATCAGCACGGTGCGGCCGCGCGCGATCAGGATCGAGACCGCCATCAGGGTCTGGCCCTCGCGGGCGTCAAACACTTTCATCGCATCGTCGAGGCAGACATAGAAGCTGCGGGTGACACCGGTGACCATCGCATCGGCATGGCCCTCGGCCACCATGCAGGCGGCGAAGATATTGCGGTCCTGGTTCACCATGCGCTGCGCGTCGCGGGTGAGGATGCCCTGGCGCTGCAGCCGCGCATAGAGCCGGTCGGAATAGAGCTTGTTGTGCGGCGAGACGCGCGCGTTCACGACTTCGAGATTGGCCGCATCGGCGAGACTCGACTGCCGGATGGTCTCCTCGATTCTTTCGGTACGACCCACCAGGACCGGCGTGCCATAGCCCGCCGCCCGGAAGGCGATGGCCGCGCGGATCACCTTCTCCTCCTCGCCCTCGGCGAAGACCACGCGCTTCGGGTTGTGCTGCACCCGGTCGAAAATGAGATGCAGAGAGCCGGCGCTGGGATCGAGCCTGCCCTTGAGGCTGGAGACATAGGTCTCCATGTCGATGATCGGCCGGCGCGCGACGCCGCTGTCCATCGCTGCCCGGGCGACCGCCGGCGGCACATGGGAGATGAGACGCGGATCGAACGGCACCGGAATGATGTATTCCGGGCCGAAGCGCAGCCGCCGGCCGGAATAGGCGGCATCGACCTCGTCCGGCACGTCCTGGCGTGCCAGCTCGGCCAGAGCGCGGGCCGCGGCGATCTTCATCGCCTCGTTGATGGTCGAGGCGCGGACGTCGAGCGCGCCGCGGAAGATGTAGGGGAAGCCAAGGACATTGTTCACCTGGTTCGGATAGTCGCTGCGCCCGGTCGCGACGATCGCATCGTCGCGCACGGCCTTGACTTCCTCCGGCGTGATCTCCGGGTCGGGATTGGCCATGGCGAAAATGATCGGCTGCGCCGCCATCTCGCGCACCATCTCGGGGGTCACCGCATCCTTCACCGAAAGCCCCAGGAAGGCATCTGCCCCTTGCATGGCTTCCGCCAGCGTGCGTGCCTTGGTCGGCGCCGCATGCGCCGCCTTCCACTGGTTCATGCCCTCGGTGCGGCCCTGGTAGATGACGCCCTTGGTGTCGCAGAGGATCACGTTGTCGCTCGGCACGCCCATCGCTTTCACCAACTCCGCGCAGGCGATGGCAGCGGCGCCGGCGCCGTTGATGACCAGCTTGGTCGTCTTCATGGTGCGGCCGGTCAAGTCCATGGCGTTGATCAAGCCGGCGGCGGCGATGATCGCGGTGCCGTGCTGGTCGTCATGGAAGACCGGAATGTTCATCAGCTCGCGCAGCTGCTGCTCGATGATGAAGCATTCCGGTGCCTTGATGTCCTCGAGATTGACGCCGCCGAACGAGGGCGCGAGATAACGGATCGAGTTCACGAAGGCATCGACGTCCTTGGTATCGACTTCGAGGTCGATCGAATCGATGTCGGCGAAGCGCTTGAAGAGGACGGACTTGCCCTCCATCACCGGCTTCGAGGCCAGGGCCCCGAGATCGCCCAGGCCCAGCACCGCGGTCCCGTTGGAGATCACCGCCACCAGGTTGCCCTTGGCGGTGTAGTCATAGGCGGTGTTCGCGTCCTTGGCGATCCGCAGGCACGGCCAGGCGACGCCGGGCGAATAGGCAAGCGAGAGATCGCGTTGCGTGGTGAGCGGCTTGGTGGCGATGATCTCGATCTTCCCGGGGCGCCCCTGCATGTGGAAGCTGAGGGCGTCTTCCTCGGTGAAGGTCGGCTTGATCGCGGTCATTGGGGGCTATGTCCTGACTGTGGTGGCTCTGCCTTCTTCTTCCGGCGGCTGGAGCGCATCGGACCATAGTGCACCATCCCCGCGGCGACACAAGCGGCGGGGGCTTATTGCAGTGCGATATGGCGGTGTTCCGCGCGGTTCAGCGCGGCGCGGGGTCTAGATAGCCATCCCAGAGGTCGAGGTAGATCGTCTCTTTGCGTGCACTCTCGCCCCAAAGCTCTTCGCCCGCAAAAGCCACGCTGTAGAGATATTGCGGGCAAGGTCCGTCACCTCGCGCGTTGCTGTCGGCGAAGCTGAAGACGCCGCGGTTCGCGTGGATCATGCCGGATCGGCCGCGCACATAGCGCGGCAGCCTTGTATGGCCGGTCGGGTTGATGTTGCGGGCGATCACGGCGTCGCCGACCAAGAATCGCGCGACAATGCCCTCCGAGGGCATGCGCGTCGACCCGCCGCATTCGATCATCGACAAGGCCTGTTCCGGCTGCAGCGCCGCGTCTCGATGGGAATAGGACGGGACGCCGCGTTGCTGCAGCAGGGCGCTGTAGGATCGATACCAGAGTTCGTAATAGCTCGCCCGCAGATAGGCGGCGGGCGGAATGCGCTCGATCTCCTGGCGGAAATGGTCGTCACTCAGCGACAAGGCATTAGCGATTCCGAACGAGAGACCGAACATCCGCCGCTCCCATTCGGCATGGAAGACCGGCTCATTGGCTTCGCGCATGATCGGGCCGAACCCATCCATGCCGCCCATGTCGTGGATGCTGTTCACAGCAGCGCCGTCCCGATCATGCCGTCGCGCGTGACCAGCGCCGCGAGCTCGGCCTCGCTCTGGCCCGTGGTGCCGGCGGGCTGCGCCGGCAGCACCATGTAGCGGATCTCCGCGGTGCTGTCCCAGACCCGGACCTCGGTCTCTGCGGACAATGTGACGCCGAACTCCTGGAGCACGCCGCGCGGATCCTTCACCACGCGGGAGCGATAGGGCGCGGACTTGTACCAGACCGGCGGCAGGCCGAGCACCGGCCAGGGATAGCAGGAGCAGAGCGTGCAGACGATCACGTTGTGGACACCGGGCGCGTTCTCGACCACGACCATGTTCTCGCCCTGCGCGCCGCGATAGCCGAGCTCGGCGATCGCCGCCGTGGCATCGCTCAGCAGCCGCTGCTTATAGACAGGATCGCTCCAGGCGCGCGCCACCACGCGGGCGCCGCTGCGCGGCCCGATCGCGGTCTCATAGGTCTCGATGATCTTGTCCAGCGTGGCCCGTTCGACCACGCCTTTCTCGATCATCAGGTCCTCGAGCGCCTTGACGCGCAGCGCGATATCCGGAAGTGCGCTGCCGTGATGGTGATCGTCGTGGTCGTGATCCTTGCCGGTCATGCCACCGAGCTTAGCCGATCGTCAGCACGACGCGACCGACAATCTTGCCCCGTCGCATGCGGTTGAGCACCGCCATGGCCGAGCTCAAGGGCGCGGTCTCGATCTTCGCCGCCACCTGGCCGCGCAGGGCGAAGGCGACCGCCTCGTCGAGATCGAGCCGGGTCCCGACATTGGAGCCCCGCACGCTGAGCTCCCAGTTCACGATGCCGGAGATCGAGGCGCGGATCTGATCCGCTTTGCCGCCGGGCAGGCCGATATAGGCCACGGTCCCGGCCGGGCTCAGCATGCCGATCGCCTGTTCGAAGGCCTGGGTCGCGACCGCGGTGACGACGGCGCCCTGCACGCCGCCGAGCTTCTCCTGGATCGCCGCGGCGGGGTCCTGCTCGCGGGCATTCACCAGGAAATCGGCGCCGAGCTTCTTCGCCAATGCCAGCTTCTTCGGATCGATATCGACCGCGGCGACCTGCATGCCCATCGCCTTGGCATATTGCACGGCGATATGGCCGAGCCCGCCGACCCCGATGACGGCCATCCAGTCGCCGGGCTTGGTGTTGGTGCGCTTCAGGCCGCGATAGGTGGTGACCCCCGCGCAGAGGATCGGCGCGATCGCGTTGAGGTCCGCCTTCTTCGGCAGCTTTGCCACGAAATCCGCCTTGGCCACCATGTATTCGGCATAGCCGCCGGGTTTGGTGTAGCCGGTCGCTTCGCCGGCTTTGCAGATCGTCTCCATGCCGGCGAGGCAGAAGCGGCAACGCCCGCAGGCGCTCCACATCCACGGCACGCCGACCGCGTCGCCTGCACGGAAGCCGGTGACGCCTTCACCCATGCCCGCGACGTGGCCGGCGACTTCATGGCCGGGGATCAGCGGCAGGACCGGGGGTGGCGTCCAGTCGCCGTCGATCGCATGGAGATCGCTGTGGCAGACACCGCAGGCTGCGACCTTGATCAGGATCTCGCCGGGGCCGGGCTCCGGGATCGGCAGCCGCTCGATCTTCAAGCCCTGGCCGAGCTTGCGCAGCACCGCTGCTTTCATGGTGTTACCCGTGGTCCTGCTGGCCATCGATCGCCCCTGCTGTTCTTATCTTCGCACGGAGTATAGAACAGGCGGGAACCCACCCGACATATCACCAAAGCAATACGCAGAACTCGATCGCCGATGAACGCCGAAACGCCGCCGCGCCCGCTCTCGATTGTGACCCCGCTCGATCCCAGCCGTGCGGGAAAGGCGGAATTGCTGCTCGCACAATGGAGCCGCGGCATCGCCGAGATCATGCCGGTCCTGCGCAAGCCGGGCTTCGAGGCAGCCGTGTTGCAGGCCGTGCGGCGGCTGGTCGATTTCTGCTTCGTTATGAGCTTCGCCTACGCAGGCCACGACCGGCCGAGCGCCTTGGGCGACACGCTGACCGCGCAGCGGCGCAAGCTCATCGTGCAGGATTATCTCGGCGGCCCCTACATGCTCGATCCCTTCGTGCAGCAGGTGGCGGCGGGGGTGCGCTCCGGCTGCTTTCGTCTGCTCGACCTGGCGCCGGACCGGTTCCGGCAGAGCGAGTATTACCGCCTGCATTACGGCCTGACCGGCATCCGCGAGGAGGTCGGCTTCTTCTTCTCCATGCCGGGCGACGGGGTGGGCGTGCTCTCGATGGCGCGCTGGGAAGATGCGCCGCGCCTCGCCCGCCGGGAAGTCGGCATCCTGAAGCTGATCGAACCCGCCTTGGGTGCCCTCTGCGCCGAGCATTATGCGCCGCGCGCCGCGCCGCGCCTGGCGGCGGCCGAAGATTCCCGTCCGCCTTTTACCCAGGCCTATCAGCAGTTCGGCGGCAAGCTGCTTTCAGAACGCGAGCGGGAGATCGTGGCCCTGGTGCTCCAGGGCCATTCCACGGAATCGATCGCCGGGCGGCTGGATATCAGCCCCGGGACGGTCAAGATCCACCGCCGCAACATTTACCGGAAGCTCGGAATTGGCACGCAGGCCGGGCTGTTCGCGAGTTTTCTGCGCTTCATCGCCTGACCCTGGGCCTGATCTCGCCCATCTCCCCCGGCTATATCTCCGGGGGTATGCCCAGGCCTTCGCGGATTCGTCATACTGGCGTTCAAGGACGGTCAGAACCAATCCGGCCCCAACGAATCCGATAGGGAGGCAAGAATGACGAAATCCTGGTACGGCGATCTGCCGCAATTCTACCAGCGCCAGATCAAGGCGATGGGCCTCGACGATGCCGGCATGACGCGACGCCGCATGCTGAAGGGCGCCGCTGCCGCCGCGAGTGTGGCGGCCATGGGTTCGGTCCTGCCATCCCGCGCCCGGGCGGCGACCACGCTCAACTACATGTGCTGGGAAGGCTACAACGATCCCCGCATCATCGATCCGTTCAAGAAGGCGAATGATGTCGATGTGGTGTTCGACCTGATCGTCGATTCCCCCGGCGGCTTCGCGAAGCTCCAGGCGGGCGCCTCGCGCGAGGTCGATGTCGTCTCGACCGACATGCCCTGGGTCACCCGCATGGGACCGGCCGGATTGGCGATGGAGCTCGATCCCAACGACTACGCCGACGTCTACGCGACCTTCTACGATCAGTTCAAGCCGCCCTTCGAGCCGCTGCTGCACGACGGCAAGACCATCGGCGTGGCGACGCGCTGGGGCTGGGTCGGTCCCTGCCTCAACACCGATCTCTCGAAGGAAGAGGATTGGAAGACCTACGACCCGGTCTTCGACGCCAAGAACAAGGGTAAGATCTGCGTCATGGATTGGGGTGATTGGCCGATCCTGCCGATGGCGCTCCATGCCGGCATCAACCCCTACGAGGAACTGGACAAGGCAGCGCTCGAGGAAGTGCGCAAAGTGCTGCGCGCCATGTTCGCCAACACCAAGACTCTGGTCGCCGACTTGACGCTGGCCCAGAAGGGCCTGCTCGACGGTTCGCTGCTGGGCTGCATCGGCGCCGGCTCCTATCTTACCTCGGCGATGCGCAAGCAGGGCCACAAGAACATCAAGGCGATCGTGCCCGATCCGAAGAACGGGCTGAAGCAGGGTATCATCTGGGTCGAGGCGACCGCGATCCTGAAAGAAACCGACCAGCCGGAGCTCGCGCGCAAACTGGTGAAGCATGTGGTCTCGAAGGATGCCGGACATATCCTCTCGCTGCAGGACGCGACCTGCAACGTCGTCACCAACAAGGCGGTGGAAGCGGTCTATACGCCGGAGGAGAAGGACATCCTGCAGGTCGATTACATGTGGCATGCCTGGGACAATTCCCAGATGCACCGCATCGCGCCGAACATCGACGAGATGCTCCAGATCTGGCAGGAGGAATTGTCGGCGAGCCAGTAAGCGCACGCCGACATCCTCGCACGGGCATACCATGTAATGGCGGAGAACCGGCTTCTCGAGCTCACCGACATCCGGAAATCCTACGGTGCCTATCAAGCGCTGAAGGGCGTCTCGCTCTCGGTCGGGAGCGGCGAGTTCATCGCCTTGGTCGGGCCTTCGGGCTGCGGCAAGACGACTCTGCTGAAGCACATCGCCGGCTTCGAGGATCCGGATTCCGGATCGGTCGCGATCGACGGGAAATCGATGCTGGGCGTGCCGCCGGCGCAGCGGCCGACCCGCATCGTGTTCCAGAAGCTGGCGCTCTTCCCGCATATGACGGTCGCCGAGAATATCGGCTTCCCGTTGAAGATCGCCAAGGCCGATCCGGCCGAGATCGCCCGCAAGGTCGATCAGATGATCGCGCTCATGCAGTTGAAGCCGGAATATCTGCGGCGCCTGCCGCGCCAGCTTTCCGGCGGCGAGCAGCAGCGCGTGGCTTTGGCGCGCTCCATGATCTCGGAGCCGAAGCTGCTGCTGCTCGACGAGCCGCTCTCCGCCCTTGACGTGAAGCTGAAGAAGGCGCTGCAGGCGGAGCTCAAGCGCCTCCATCGCACGCTCGGCGTGACATTCGTCCATGTGACGCATGATCTCGAAGAGGCGATGATGCTGGCCGACCGGATCTGCGTGATGCGCGCCGGCCGGATTTTGCAAGTCGGCGAGCCCAACGATATCTATTATCGCCCCGCCGATCCCTTCGTCGCCGGCTTCATCGGCGAGACCAATCTCATTCCGGTCGAGATCCTCGAGATCACCGCGACGGCCGCCCGCATCCGCGCGCCGGGCCTCGAGCCGGCGGAGCTGAGCATCCCGGCCTCGCAACTGGCGCCGGGCCTGAAGGCTGGCCCTGCGCTGATGATGATCCGCCCCGAACTGGTCGAGATGCTGCGCGACCAGTTCGGGGCGGATATTTCGATCGCGGTCGAGATCCAGGAAATCTTCTCCAAGGGCGGCACGGTGCAGTACCGGGCACGGGGCGCTCAAGGCATAGAGCTGGTGGTCGAATTGCCGGGCAGTCCGGAGAAGCCGGCCGAGATCGGCGACCAGCTCCGGCTTGGCTGGCCGGCGCGGCAGGTCTTTCTGTTGCCCGCACAGGTTCCAGAATGAACGAAGACGGCGCCATCCCGCGGACCTGGCGCGATCCGGCGCTGCTGCTGAAGGCGCTGCCGACGATCCTGCTCCAGGTCGGCGGCTTTATGGCGCCGCTGGTGCTGACACTGCTGCTCACTTTCCAGACCACCAAGAGCTTCCAGCTGCAATGGACCTGGGACCTCGCGACCTGGGCCAACATCTTCTCCCGTCCGCATTACTGGACCACCCTCGGCCATACGCTGGTGATGGCGGGACTCTGCGTGGCGCTCTGTCTCGCGATCGCGATGCCGGTCTCCTATGCGCTGGCGACGCGGCTCCAGGCCTGGCAGAACCACGTGAAGGTGCTGATCACCTTCGCCTTCCTCACCGACACGACCTTGAAGACCTTCGGCTGGGCGATGTTCCTCGATAGCAACGGCGTCGCCAACTATCTGCTGGGCGGGATCGGCATCGATACCGGCGGCGCCTCGATCCTGTTCACCGATTGGGCCACCATGCTCGGCATGGTCTACAACCTGCTCGCCTTTGCGATCTTCACCATCTATCTCTCGCTGGAATCGATCGACCGCTCGCTGATCCTGGCCGCCTATGACGCCGGCGCCGGCAAGTTCCGCACCTTCTGGGAAGTGACGCTGCCGCTCTGTCGGCCCGGCATCTCCGCCGGCGCGGTGCTGATCTTCCTGCTCGCGGTCGGCGTCTTCCTGGAGCCGAAGGTGCTGGGCGGCGGCAAATCGCCGATGTCGGCCGAGCTGATCCGCCAGACTTTCGAGACCCGCGTGAACTGGCCGCAAGGCGCGGCACTCACCTTGATCCTCATGCTGGTCTCGGTGCTGATCGTGCTCGCCTTCACCCGGATCTACAGCACCAGAGCCATGCGGGGCGCGCTGTGATGAATGCCCGCCGCGAGCAGACGATCATCAATCTCGGCCTCTACGGCGTGACGGCGGCGGTGCTGATCTTCTTCTACATCCCGATCTTCACCCTGATCGCCTTCTCCTTCCAGGAAGGCCGCTATCTGACGCTGCCTTTGGATGGGCTCTCGCTCAAATGGTACGGCGCGCTGTTGCAGAACGACGCCGCGCGCCAGGCTCTGGCGAACTCCACCTGGATCGCCGCGATCGCCACCGTCTTCGCGACGGCGATCGGCACCGCGGCGGCGATCGTCGCCGTGCGCTATCGCTTCAAGGGCCGCGTGGCCTTCATGGGCCTCGCCGGTGCGCCGCTCGCTTTCCCGCAGCTCCTGCTCGGGATCGTGCTGCTCCTCTGGTTCTCGGTGCTCGGCCGCTGGCTCGATTTCAACACCGGCCTCCTGACCGCGATCATCGGCCATATCGTCTACATCACGCCCTTCGTGATGGTGATCGTCGCGGTGCAGGTCTTCACCTTCGACGCAACTCTGGAAGACGCGGCGCGCGACAGCGGCGCCTCGAGCTGGCAGGTCTATCGCTATGTGACCTTGCCCCTGCTCTGGCCGGGCATCTTCTCCGCCGCGATCTTCGCCTTCCTCCTGAGCTGGGGGAATTTCTATCTGACCTACAGCCTCGCCGGTTCGGCACGGACCTTGCCGACCTTCGTCTTCGCCGGCATCGCCGTCGGTTCGTCGCCGCTTTATCCGGCGATCGCCACGGTGATCTTCGTCCCCGGGCTGCTCCTGGTGATCTGGGCCGACCGCCTACGCCGCCGTACGGTCTAGGCCATCGTCAGCACCACGCGGCCGACGATCTTGCCGCGCCGCATGCGGTTCAAGACCGCGTTGGCGGCGCTCAAGGGCGCGGTCTCGATCTTCGCCGCCACCTCGCCTCTGAGCGCAAACGCGACCGCCTCCTCGAGATCGAGCCTGGTCCCGACCGAAGAGCCGCGGACCGAGAGCTCGCGACCGGAAATCTGCGCGATCGAGGCGCGGAGCTCGTCCGCTTTGCCACCGGGGAGGCCGAGAAAGACCACGGTGCCGCCGACCCGCAGCATGCCGATCGCCTGTTCGAAGGCCTGGGTGGCCACCGCGGCCACCACGGCGCCATGAACGCCGCCGATTCCCTTGCGGATCGCCGCAACCGGGTTCTCTTCCCTGGCATTGACCAGGAACTCGGCACCAAGCTTCTTCGCCAGCGCCAGCTTCTTCGGATCGATATCGACCGCGGCGACGCGCATGCCCATAGCCACCGCGTATTGCACCGCGATGTGGCCAAGTCCACCGACGCCGACCACGGCGATCCATTGGCCCGGCCTCGTGTTGGTGCGCTTCAGCCCGCGATAGGTGGTGACGCCGGCGCACAAGATCGGCGCAATGGCGATGAGATCGGCGCGCTTCGGCAGGCGCGCGACGAAATCGGCGCGCGCAATCATGTATTCGGCATAGCCGCCGGGCTTGGAATAGCCGGTCGCCTGGCCGGTGCGGCAGACCGTTTCCATGCCGGAAAGGCAAGCTTCGCAATGGCCGCAGGCGCTCCACATCCAGGGCACGCCGACCGGATCGCCCTTGCGAAAACCGGTAACGCCGGCACCGAGTTGGGTGACATGGCCGGTGACTTCGTGGCCGGGAATGAGCGGCAGGACCGGCGGGCTCGCCCAGTCGCCATCGATCGCATGGAGATCGCTGTGACACACCCCACACGCCGCGACCTTGATCAGGATCTCGCCCGGTCCCGGCTCCGGAATCGGTAGGCGCTCAATCTTGAGCCTGGTCTTCACCTTGCGCAGCACCGCCGCGCGCATCTTGGTCGGTCCGCTTCCGGTTTTCGCACTCATCCTGTCGCCCTGCCTTCACGTGTTCCGATCAGGCCGATGATCCGCTGCTTGACGCCCTCGATCTCGCGCTCCTGCAGCGCCCTCCCACGGCCTGCAACCGCAGGTTCATCAGCCTCGGCACCCAGACTGCCTACAATAGCGGCCTTGTTCAAGACATGGAGCAGGTCGCGCATGTCGCGATAAGGAAAGAGAAGGCGCTCCGTCACTAGGAAGTCGCGTATGCGGTCGAGAAAATCTGGAGCCAGCCCCGCGCGATGCCGCCGCCGCCGCCGCGCATCGATCGAGAAGCCGAGCCCGCGGGACGAGAATCGTGTCAGGTACTCGGGTATGGTCAGTCCGAACACCTCGACCGGCTTTCCGGTGACGCAGGCATCGGCGATCATCGAGGCACTGTCGCAGGTGACCAGGAACCTGTCGGCGAGCGCCAGCAAAGCCGGATAAGGATTGGGCTGCGGCGGCGGCCAGCCGAACACCCGATGCTCCGGATCGCCGGAGAGTCCAAGCTCCAGGATCTCGCGCACCGGATTGGGCGTGCGCGGCCCATAGGCGATCAACAGCGAGCCGCCGAGCATGCGCTTCAGTTCGGTCAACCGGCGCAAGAGGCGCGAGCCATCGGCCGCGTCGAACGGGATCGGGGAGGCCGGACCGCCGACCAGCACGCCGAGCCAGGGCCGCGGCAGCTCGGTGAGCTGCTTCTCCCAGGCCTCGACCGCAGCGGCCTCGCGGGCGGGATCGCGGCGCACGATCGGCAGGGTGAGCGAGAGCATGTTCGCGGTCGGCGTGACGCCGTATTGCGCGGTCTCGAGCACGAGATCGATCGCTTTCGGCCTCACACCGAGTCGCCCGAGCTGAACATGCACCGCGCGGTCGCCGCTCAGTTCCTTCAGCCATTGGGCGACGATGCAAGGCGTGCGGCCGCAGCCGATCACCACATCCGGCCAGGGCGGTGTCATGCCCGATGCAGCGAAGGCATCGAGCGACGGCCGTCGGGGCCAAAGCCGCTTGCCGGCCCGGCGCAATTCGGGCGACACGGTCTTGATTGCGACACGCCAGCCGGAACCGGCGGCCAGGACCTCGCCCAGGGCCAGGACTTGCGCATTGTCGCCGGCGGCCTTGCCCTGGAGCAACCAGAGGCACGGGCTCCCATCCCGGGCGCCAGCAGTTTCTCCCGCGCTCTGCGCGTCCTGCATACTGTCCTGTCCTCACCCGTTCCCCGGCCGAATATGACCGAGCCGCGCAGGCCGGACAACCGGGCCAAGAGATGGACCTTTCGCCGCGTTCAATGCTAATCGGATCGGTATGAACGACCAGACGCCGCCCCAAGAATCGCCCGCTGTGGATAAGTCCGGAGGCGAGAAAAACGCCGTCACGCCGATGATGGCGCAATATCTCGCGGCCAAACGCGCGCATCCGGATTGCCTGCTCTTTTACCGCATGGGCGACTTCTACGAGCTCTTCTTCGAAGATGCGGTGAAGGCCGCGGCGGCGCTCGACATCGCGCTCACCAAGCGCGGCAAGCATGACGGCGACGACATCCCGATGTGCGGCGTGCCGGTCCATGCGCATGACGCCTATCTCGCCAAGCTGGTGCGCCAGGGCTTCAAGGTCGGCGTCTGCGAGCAGATCGAGGACCCGGCCGAAGCGAAGAAGCGCGGCTCGAAATCCGTCGTGAAACGCGCGGTCGTCCGCATCGTGACCCCGGGCACGCTGACCGAAGACGAGCTCCTGGAAGCGCGCTCGCACAATTATCTCGTCGCCTTGGCCGATGCGGCAGGAAGTCTCGGCCTCGCCTGGGTCGATATCTCGACCGGCGGCTTCTTCGTGCAGGCGATCGAGAAGGCCGCTTTGCCTGCGGCTTTGGCGCGGCTCGATCCCAACGAGATCCTGCTGCCCGACCGCTTGCTGGCGGCACCCGATCTCTTCGAAGTCTTCGGCGATTGGCGCCGGCAATTGTCGCCGGTGCCGGGGAGCCGCTTCGACAGCGAGAATGCCCGGCTGAGACTCGAGAAGTTCCTGGGCGCGGCGACGCTCGATGCCTTCGGTGCCTTCAGCCGCGCCGAGATCGCCGCCGCAGGCGCCATCCTCGACTATGTCGAGCTGACCCAGCAGGGCAAGATGCCGCGCCTCGCGGTGCTGAAGCGGATCTCCGCCACGGCGATCCTGGAGATCGACGCGGCGACACGGCGCAATCTCGAGCTCACCCGCACGCTCAACGGCGAACGCGCGGGCTCGCTGCTCGCGACCATCGACCGCACGGTGACCGGCGCCGGCGCGCGGCTCCTCAACGAGTTCCTGACCGCGCCGCTGACCGATCCCGCCGCCATCGTCGAACGCCAGGACCTGGTGCAGTTCCTGCTGGAGGACGATGGCCTGCGCGAAGCCTTGCGCGAGGCTCTGCGCCAGGCGCCGGATCTCGAACGTGCGCTCTCGCGCTTGACTGCTGGCCGCGGCGGACCGCGCGATCTCGCCGCGATCCGCGATGGGTTGAGCCAAGCCGCGGCCTTACGCGCGGTCATCGCGAGCCCGCGCAACCCGGCGCCGAAGCTGCTGAAAGCCGCGGAGACCGGCCTCGGCCACCATGCCGAGCTGATCGATCGCCTGGGCCGTGCGCTCAAGACCGAGCTGCCGTTCCTCAGCCGCGACGGCGGCTTCATCGCCTTGGGCTACGCGCCGGAGCTCGATGAGCTCTTGAAGCTGCGAGACGGCTCGCGACAGTTGGTGCTGGAGCTGGAAGCGCGGCTCAAGAACGAGACCGGCATTTCCAGCCTGAAGATCCGCCACAACAATGTCATCGGCTATTACATCGAAGCGACACCGGTTCATGCCGACAAGCTGAAGAGCGATGCTAAATTCGTTCTCCGCCAAAGCATGGCCAATGCGATGCGCTTCTCGACCGGCGAGCTCGCCGAGCTCGAGCAGAAGATCGTGCACGCCGCCGACCGCGCGCTGGCACTCGAACTCCGCCTCTTCGCCGATCTCACCGGCGAGGTGATCGCCCGCAACGAACCGATCGCCGAAGCCGCCGCGGCCCTGGCGTTGATCGATGTCGGCGCGTCGCTGGCGGCGCTCGCGCGCGATGAGGATTGGGTGCGGCCGAAATGCGACGACAGCCGGATCTTCGAGATCGAGGGCGGCCGCCATCCGGTGGTCGAGGCGGCGTTGCGACGCCAGAATGCCGGCGCCTTCGTCGCCAATGATTGCGATCTCTCTCCTGAACGGAGACTCTGGCTGGTGACCGGTCCGAACATGGCCGGTAAGTCCACCTTCCTGCGCCAGAACGCGGTGATCGCCGTCCTCGCGCAGATCGGCGCCTTCGTGCCGGCGAAATCGGCGCGGATTGGCGTGGTCGATCGCCTGTTCTCCCGCGTCGGCGCTGCCGACGATCTCGCGCGCGGCCGCTCGACCTTCATGGTCGAGATGGTGGAGACCGCGGCGATCCTCAATCAGGCGGGCGAACGGGCGCTCGTCATCCTGGACGAGATCGGCCGGGGCACGGCGACCTTCGACGGCCTCTCGATCGCCTGGGCCTGTCTCGAGCATCTGCACGAGGTCAACCGCTGCCGCACGCTCTTCGCCACGCATTACCATGAGCTCACCAGCCTCGCCGCGCGGCTCGCGGCGCTGAAGCCCTACACGATGAAGGTCATGGAATGGCAGGGCGAGGTGAAGTTCCTGCATGAGATCGCGGCGGGCGCGGCGGACCGCTCCTACGGCATTCACGTCGCGCAATTGGCGGGCTTGCCCCAAGCCGCGATCCACCGCGCCGAGGAAGTGCTGAAGACTCTGGAACAGGGCGAGCAGGCGAGTGCCTTGACGCGCCTGGCCGATGACCTGCCGCTCTTCGCTGCGACCGTGGCACCCGAGCCCACCAAGCTCTCCGACCCCAGCGCCGCCGAAGCCGCGCTGCGCGAAGTCAATCCCGACGAGCTCTCGCCGCGCGAGGCCCTGGACGTGCTCTACAAGCTCCGCGGCCTCGTGGGCTTGAAATGAGCACGAAAGAGTGGGCGCTGGAGATGGCGCTCTACAGTCAGTGGCAGAACGAGAAGCTCTATGGCCTCTGCGACGGCCTAAGCGACGAAGATCGCAAGCAGGACCGCGGTCTCTATTTCGGCTCGATCCACCGCACCCTCGACCACATCCTGATGGTCGATCGCGTGCTCTGGGAGTTTACCCTGAGCGGCACGCCACCTCGCGACTGGGATCCCAACCGCAAGGTCACCGACGACTTTCAGATCTTACGGGCGGAACGCATCGCCTTCGATGCCATGGTGCTGGATAAGATCCGCCTGCAGCCGAAGACCTGGCTCGACGAGACGGTGAGCTACCACCACCCGCGTTTGGGCCGCGAGCGCAGCCATCCGCGCCAGTTCATCTTGATGCAGATGTTCAACCACGGCACCCATCACCGCTCGCAGGTGACCTCGGCGCTCACGCAGATGGGAATCGACTATGGCAACACCGACCTGCCGTACAATCCGCTGTCCCAGTACTAAGCGACCCGCACGATCAGCTTGCCGAAATTCTTGCCCTGAAGCAGGCCGATCAGGCCTTCTGGGGCGTTCTCCAAGCCGTCGATGAAGTCTTCGCGGTACTTCACTTTGCCGTCGCGGATCCACTGCGCCATGTCGCGATAGAAGTCCGGGCGCTGCTCGGCGAAGTCGAACTGAATGAATCCCTGGATGTGGAATCGCTTGGAGAGGACTTCGCGCATCACCACCGGGAACCGGTCCGGTCCGGGGAAGGGCGGCAGGTCGTTGTACTGGGCGATGAGACCGCAGACGGGAATGCGGGCGAAGTTGTTCAGGAGCGGGAAGACGGCGTCCCAGACATGGCCGCCGACATTCTCGAAATAGACGTCGATTCCCTTCGGACAGGCTTTGGCGAGCTGCGCGGCGAGATCCGGTGCGCGGTGGTCGATCACCGCGTCGAAGCCCAATTCATCGCGGATGAAGGTGCATTTCTCTTTCCCGCCGGCGATGCCGACAGCCCGAGCGCCGCCGATGCTGGCGATCTGCCCGACCGCGGCACCCACAGGTCCGCTCGCCGCCGCGACGACGACGGTTTCGCCCGGCTTCGGCTTGCCGATATTGCGCAAGCCGACATAGGCGGTGAAGCCCGGCATGCCGAGCACGCCCAATGCCGTCGTGACCGGCGCCGCCTTGGGATCGAGCTTGCGCAGCTGGTCGGCTTTCGCCACCGCATGCGTCTGCCAGCCGGAATAGGAGAGCACGATGTCGCCGGGCTTATAGGCGGCGCTCCGAGATTCAAGCACCGTCGCGACGGTGCCACCCTCCATCTCTTCGCCGATCGCGGTGGGCGTCGCATAGGACGGTCCGTCGTTCATCCGCCCCCGCATATAGGGATCGAGCGAAAGGTACTGGATCTTCAGCAGGACCTCGCCGTCTTGCGGGCGTGGGATCGGCGCTTCCTCGACACGGAAATCGGAAGGCTTCGGCAAGCCCCTCGGGCGTGCCGCGAGAACGACGCGGCGATTAACCCCGGGGTTATTCGCCGACATGATTGCCAAGGCTCCGCCGGACCATGTCCTGGAAATACTGCACGCCGTCTTCGTGGCGCGGGCTCAAGGGTCCGTCGCGATAGATGCCGGATTTCAGGTTCTGCTGCACCTCCTCGCAGATGCCGAAATCCTCGCGGACGATCTGGCAGTTGGTTTCGATCGTGGCACGGTGCTTCTCCAGCAAAGCGGGACTGCGATCGGCGAAGTAGAACTCGTAGCGGAGCTCGGTGTGGGTCTCGGAAGTCGGGATGATCCGCGAGGTGTTCATACCGTCGGGATAGACCGACAAAGTCATGTTGGGCCAGATCCAGAGCCAGAGCCCGCCATAGATCGAGCCGCCCTTCTGCGGTGCCTTCATGATCACGACGCCGCGTTGATGCGTGGTCTCGAAGCGCGACATGTCGATTGCGGCATTGAGCCCCGCATGGATGCCCGGGATGTGATAGCCCTCGACGAAATTGTCGGTATAGGTCTTCCAGTTGCAGTTCATGGCGAACGCGGCGCCGTCGAGTTTGCCGAAGCTCTCGATCGGGTAGGGCTCGAGCAAAGCCGGCAGATCGCCCAGGAACTCGACCAGCGGCACGGCGTTCTCGTCAAGGCAAGCGAACACCAGGCCGCGCCAGGTCTCGACCCGCACCGGCATCAACCCATGCGATTTCTTGTCGAACCAGCCGGCCTCGCCGAAATTCGGCGTCGCCATCAGCCGTCCGTCGGTCGCGAAGGTCCAGCCGTGATAGCGGCAGCGCAGCACGTCGCAGTGCCCGTCGCCCTCGCTGAGCAGAGGGGCTGCACGGTGCGGGCAGAGATTGTGGAAGGCTTTGAGCTGGCCGCTGCGCTCGCGGATCACGAAGAGACGATAGCCCGCGATCTGCACCGCGCGGTAATCGCCCGGCTTGGCGAACTCCGCCTCCGGTCCGATGAACTGCCAGGTCCTGGCGAAGATCCCGGTTCGCTCGGCTTCATAGACGGTGGGATCGCAATACCATGCCGCCGGCAAGGACCGCACCGGCGTGGTCGAGAAGCTTTGGACCGGCTGGTTCATGGCACCATCACTCCCGCCCATTTCCATTCCGACGGGAATAATAGAGGCGCTCTAACTTCTCGTCACCAGAATCCCGTCATTCCGGCGGCGGTGCCGGCGGCAGGGTCTCGATCGCGCGCCGATTGGCGCCGTCGTCGAGATCGACATGCAGCACCCAATGCTGCCAATCCCGGCGATAGGCGGCCATGTCGGGCACCTTGAAGCGCAGGGTGCTGGTGGTGGTGGAATGGCTGCGCGCATCGGCCCCGCCGCCGCCGAACAGCGGGAAGCCGATGCCGATGCCGGAGGAGACCACGCCGTTGGAGCCGCCTTGGACGCCGACACCGAGACCGGAACCATAATAGTCATTGGTATCGGTGTAGGTGTTGCGCTCCTTGTCGATCTGATAGGCCGCGACCGTCTGTCCGTCGGGCAGCATCAAGAGCGCAGACTTCACCGGCAGCGGATCGACGATCGTGGTCAGGATCTGATCGGGAGATCCCAACACGAAATGGCTCGCCATGGATTCGCGCGGCGGCGGTGTCGTCTCGTCGCCGGAGCAGCCGGCCAGCGCCAAGCCGAGCGCGAGGCCAAGGATCGGGAGGAACGAACGGAATTGCGCGGAAACCATGCCGGAGACTCTGCGGATCGGGCCGCGCCACCACAAGGCGAGAGCGGCCCCGTCACGCCGAAGTGAAGAACACCGCCATCCGCGGAAACGGCTTCTTTTTCCCGGACCGCTCGGCTAAATTCGCGCTGCAGTTGCTAGCCGATGTAACATGACCACCGAGACCCGCCGAATCACCTTTTCCTCGGAAGAACTGGTCCAGGCTCTCAGTCGCCACCGCCGCGACGAGAAGCAGCCTTTGCCCGAAAGCCGGATCCGCGGCTCCAAGGTTGAGAGCGGTGCCGGTCCGATCCCGCGCGTTACTCTGGTGCTCGATCCAGCCGGCGGCGACGGCGCGACCGCAATGGATTTCAAGCCGACCGAGGTCGCTGTCGCCTTGATCAAGTTCTGCCGCTTGAAACGGATCCCTTTGGCCAAGCGCGCGAAAAAATCGCTTGGTGTCGATAGCGGTCAGATTTCGCTCGTTCTCCATCTCGGCGAGCACTGAGCGTCAGCGTTACTCGGAGAGCGAATCGATCTCGTGCTGCAGGCTCTCGCGCTGCGCCGAGCCTTCGGGAATGAGCGCCAGCACCTTCAGCCACATATCTTTCGCGGCCTTGTTGTCGCCCTGCGCGCGCGCCACCAGCCCGCCGTAATAGAGGCCGAGCGGATTGTCGGGTGCGAGGGTGCGGATCTTGGTGACGGTGTCGGCGAAATTCGGCGGCAGCGTCTTCGAAAGATCGCTGCTGCCGTCGATCAGCGCGTTCGCATAATCGAGCTGCACGTCGAGCCGGGTCGGAGCCAAAGCCGATGCCTTGGCCCAGGCCGCGCGCGCATCCTCGCGCTTGCCGAGCACGCCATAGGCCTTGGCGAGCCGCATCCAGCCGTCGAGATCGTCGGGCTCGGCCTTCAGCCGCCCGGCGAGCTGCGCCACCATGCTCTCGATGAAAGCCTGGCGCTCGGCGTCGGTCATCTTGGACGCGGCATCGAGATCGGATTGATCCGGTGCGCCGCCTTGCTGCGGGGTCACGCTGTTACCTGCTGAACCATTGGGCGCGCGGCCAGGCAAGGTCGCCGGGTCCTTGCCGAGCTCGCGCGCGACGCGATCGATGTTGGTCGCGAGATCGCCGTGCCAGGGGACATTCGGCGGCAGGTCGCGCTCCAGCGCCAGCCAATCGGTCAAGGCGCCGGCCGCATCGCCCGCTTGCTCCTTGGCGAGACCCAAGAAGAAGCGCGCGATCGGATCGGTGGGATCGGCTTTGAGCGCGGCATCGAACGCTGCCTTCGCCTTGTCCTCGACCCGGCCTTGTGCCGCCAGAACCAAGGCGGAGCCATAACGCGAGGCGAGCTTCGGATCGCGATCTCCCAGGCCCATCGCACGTGCAAAGGCATTGGCGGCGTCGTTCGGCCGCCGCGCCGCCATCAGCGCTTCGCCCATCGCGCGCCAGGCGGCGGGATCGGTCGGCGCCTTCTCGACTGCCGCTTGCAAGGCCTGCAATTCCGGCGAGGCCGCGACGGAATCGGCGAGACCCTGCGCCGGAGCGCCGGGCAGGCCCGGCTTTCCCAGATAGAGATAGAGCCCGAAGGCGGCCAAGGGCAGCACCACCGCCATGGCCACGATCAGCGCCGGCGCCGGCGCCTTGGCCGGCTGGAATTTCGGCGCATCGGCAAGCGCGAGAATGCGGCGCTCGATCTCGATCTGCGCCGCTCGCGCCTGCGCCTCATCGAGAATGCCGCGCGCCGCGTCGTGGTTGATCTCGGCCAACTGATCGCGGTAGACGGCGAGCGCGAAACTGCTGTCGTTCTTGAACCGCCGCGAATCGAACAATGGCCAGGCGAGGATCAGCGCCGCCGCCAGCGTCATCACGCCGAGGACGATCCAGAGCAGGATCATCATGCGTCCTCACCGTGGAGCATGCGTTGCACGCGCGCGCGTTCGCTGTCGGTCAAATCGGGCGGCGCGAGGCCGGTGCTGCCAGGCACGGCGGCCGTTTTGCTCCGGCGCTGCAACAGGATGAAGCCAAGGCCGATCGCAACCAGCACGAAAGGGCCGGCCCAGAGCAGCAGGGTCGAGGCCTTGAACGGCGGCTTTAGCAGCACGAAGTCGCCATAGCGCGCCACCAGGAATGCGCGGATCTCATCCGGGCTCTTGCCGGCCGCCATCTGCTCGCGGATCGCGTTGCGAAGCTGGGCCGCGATCTCGGCATCGGATTCATCGATCGACTGGCTCTGGCAGACCACGCAGCGGATGTCGCGCATGAAGGCGCGAGCCTGCGCTTCCATGACCGGATCGGGCAACGGCTTGTCCCGCGTCGGGTCCTGTGGATCGGCCTGCGCGAGATGCGCGCCGAGCACGATGCAGAGGACGGCGAACCACCGCAGCCAGGGCTTCATTGCTGCAGGCTCTTCAGCAGCGGACCGATCTCGGCGCGGATCCGGTCCGGGTCGACCGGCATCGGCAGGCGATAGCGCACGATGCCGTTCTTATCGAGGATGAAGGTTTCCGGCACGCCCATCAGGCCGAAATCCAAACCGGTGCGGCCGTCCTGATCGAGGCCGATCTTGGTGTAGGGGCTGCCGAGCTCCTGAATATAGGCGGCGGTCGCTTCCGGCTTGTCCTTGAAGGCAATGCCGTAGACCGGCACGTTGTAATCCTTGCCGAGCGCGAAGAGCAGCGGATGCTCCGCCTTGCAGGGCAGGCACCAGGAAGCGAAGAAGTTGATCACCGTGACCTGGCCGCCGACATCCGCGGTCGCGAGCTTCGCCGCCGCGGGGTCGAGCGGCGGCAGCTCGAACTGCGGGACCGGCTGCCCGATCAGGGCCGAAGGCAAAGCCGAAGGATTGCGGTCGGGCGCGAGGCCGCGCCAGGCGAGCCAGCCAAAGAGAACGAGCAGCAGAATCGGCAGCGCATAAAGCAGACGACGGATGGGCATTGTTCCTCAGGCTCCGGTCGCCTGGACGACGGGAAGGCGGTTGGGGACACCGATGCGATAGCGCCGGTCGCTCAAGGAGACGATACCACCCAGCGCCATCAGCAAGCCGCCGGTCCAGATCCAGGGCACCAGCGGCTGGTGGTAGATGCGGACGGTCCAGGATTGGGGACCGGTGCGATCACCGATCACCGCATAGATGTCGCCGCGGATGCTGGATTCGATCGCGGCCTCGGTGGTCGGCATCTCCTGCACTTCGTATTGCCGGCGTTCGGGGTGCAAGGTGGTGTAGGGCTTGCCGTCCCGGGTGACGCTGAAGGTCGCGCGTTCGGCGAGATAGTTCGGGCCGCGGATCGGCTCGACGCCGTCCAGGCGATAGGTGAAGTCGCCGAGGGTCACGGATTCGCCGAGCTTCATGGTCTTGACGCTCTCGGCCTTCCACGCCGCGGAGCCGGTCATGCCGACGATCGCGACCGCGAGGCCGATATGGGCGAGGGTCATGCCATAGGCGCGGCGAGGCAGGTGCCGGGCGCGGTTCCAGTTCTCCCGTGGATGGACGCGGAACAGCTTCACCCGCTCGATCCATTCGACCAAGGTGCCGACGAAGAGCCAGACGCCGAGCGCCACGCCGAGCGGCGCCAGCCAGGAGCCGCCCACCTCGCGGTTCAAGGTATAGCCGGCCGCGAAGAGCGCCAGCACGCCGGCGACCGCGAGGCGCTGCAGCGCGCCCGGAAGATCGCCGCGCTTCCACCCGAGGAGCGGCCCCACCGCCATCAGCAGCACCATCGGCACCATCAGCGGCACGAAGGTGACGATGTAATAGGGCCAGCCGACCGAGACCGCACTGCCGCCGATCACCGACATCGCCAGCGGATAGAGCGTGCCGAGCAGCACGGTGGCGGCGCCGACGCTCAAGAGCAGGTTGTTCAGCACCAGCGCGCCTTCGCGGCTGATCGGCGCGAACAGGCCCCCGGGATTCAAGTGCGGCGCGCGCCAGGCGAACAGCGCGAAGGAACCGCCGAGGGCGATGCCGAGAATCAGCAGGATGAAAAGACCGCGGGCCGGGTCCTGGGCGAAGGCATGGACCGAGGTGATGACGCCCGAGCGCACCAGGAAGGTCCCGAGCAGACTGAAGCCGAAGGCGATGATCGCCAAGAGGATGGTCCAAACCTTGAGCGCGTCGCGCTTCTCGACCACGGTCTGGCAATGCAGCAGAGCGGTGCCGGCTAGCCAGGGCATGAAGGACGCGTTCTCGACCGGATCCCAGAACCACCAGCCGCCCCAGCCCAATTCGTAATAGGCCCAGTGGGCGCCTAAGGCGATGCCGGCGGTGAGTGTGGTCCAGGCGAGCAAGGTCCAGGGCCGCACCCAGCGCGCCCAGGCGGCATCGACCCGGCCCTCGATCATCGCTGCCACGGCAAAGGAGAAGGTCATCGAGAAGCCGACATAGCCCAGGTAGAGCATCGGCGGATGCATGGCGAGGCCGGGATCCTGCAGCAGCGGGTTGAGCTCCTGGCCCTCGAACGGCGCCGGCGAGAGGCGCGCGAACGGATTGGAGGTGAAGAGCATGAAGGCGAGGAAGAAGAAGCCGATCATGCCTTGGACGCTGAGTGCGCGGGCTTTGAGCCGCGGCGGCAGGTTCTCGCCGAAGAGAGCGACCAGCGCGCCGAAGATCGCGAGGATCAGCACCCAAAGCAGCAGCGAGCCCTCGTGATTGCCCCAGGTCGCGGCGATCTTGTAGATGAGCGGCTGCTGGGAATGCGAATACTGGTAGACGGTCGCGACCGAGAAATCAGAGCGCACGAAGCAGACGACCAGCGCCAGGAAGGCGAAGCCGACGAAGGCGAATTGCGCCAGGGCCGCGGGACGCGCGAAAGACATCCAGGGCCGGAGGCCCTTTTGCGCGCCGATCATCGGCAGCACCGACTGCGCCAGCGAAAGCGCGAAAGCCAGCACCAGGGCGTAATGGCCGAACTCGGCGATCATGGATTGGTCCCCGAAGTTGTACCTGTACCCGATGTTGCCGCCGGCTGCGTGTCACTTCCCGGACTTGCGGGCTCGGCGGTGGCGCCTTCCTGCCAGCGGCCGGATTCCTTCAGAGCTTTGGCGACTTCGGGCGGCATGTATTTCTCGTCGTGCTTGGCCAGGACTTCGGTGGCGGTGAATTCTCCGTCGTCGCCATAGGCGCCTTCGACCACGACGCCCTGGCTCTCGCGGAAGAGATCCGGCAGCACGCCGCGGAAGGTGATCGCGACCGTGTTCTTCAAGTCCGTGACCTTGAAGTGGATGGTCGAGCCGTCGCCGGAGCGCTCGACGCTGCCGGCCTCGACCAATCCCCCTAAACGCACCACGCGTCCGACCGCGGGCTTGTCGGCGGCGACATCGCTCGGGCTGAAGAAGAACACGATCCGGCTCTGGAAGGCATAGAGCGCCAAGCCCACGGCGACACCCAGCAGGCAGAGACTCGCCACCAACAGATAGAGCCGCAGAGTCTTGCGCTTCATCCGCTGCTTCATGCGTCTTCGTCCGCCGCGTCTTTGACATCGATAGCGCGCTCGGCGTTCTGCAGGCGCCGTGCCGAAAGGATGAACAGCACCACCAACAACAAAGCCGCCACGCCGTAGCTCGGCCAGATGAAGGCGGCGTAGCCGCCCATGGCGAAAAATTCGCTCATGCTTGATGTCCCCCGGCCTGATGCCCACCGGTCGTCATCGCAGAAGTCGAGCGCGGGCGTGCGGTGTTGCGGCGATAGAGCAGGGTGCGCTGCCGCGCTTCCAGCAGCAGCGCCCGCATCCGCATGAAGGTCACCAGGAAGAAGTAGCACTGGGCGGCCAGCGCCATCATCAGCAGCGGGCGCAGCATGGAGGCATCGATCGAGGGACCGCCCATCTTCAGCACGCTCGCCGGCTGGTGCAGCGTGTTCCACCAATCGACCGCGAATTTGATGATCGGCAGGTCGATCAAGCCGACCACCGCCAGCACCGCGGCGACGCGGCGGCCGCGCTGCCGGTCGTCGAACGCGTTCAACAGGGCGAGATGGCCGAGATAGAGAAAGAACAGCAGCAGGAAGGACGTCAGCCGCGCGTCCCAGACCCAATAGGTGCCCCACATCGGCCGGCCCCAGAGCGAGCCGGAAACCAGCGCCACGAAGGTGAAGGTGGCACCGACCGGCGAGGCGGCCTCAGCCGCGACATCGGCCAGCGGATGACGCCAGATCAGCGCAGCGGCCGAAGCGATGCCGACCCAGCCATAGGCGAACATGGCGATCCACGCCGCCGGCACGTGGATGTACATGATCCGCACGGTGTCTTTTTGCTGATAGTCGGGCGGCGAGGCAAAGAGCGCGAAATAGAGGCCGACCGCAAAGCTGATGGCGGTTGCCGCGGCAAGCCACGGCAATACACGGCTGGCGAGGCGTAAGAACCTGCCGGGATTGGCAAATCGGTGAAAGGCAGATCCGGACATGGGTCCGGATTTATACAGGGATCACGGTCCGGACAACAGTGATCCGGGTCAAATGCCCGAGATCATCCCAAAAGGCGACGATCCGCCGCTGCGTCTCGCCCAAAGAAATCGGGCGCCACCCAGGGGTGACGCCCGTTTCCTTCAACTCTTTTCGTCTGGCCCGCCGAAGCAGACCGGACGCAAGGACGATTACATGCCCTTGTTGTAGGTGCCGTGCGGAGCAACCATGACGTCAACGCGACGATTTTCCTGGTTGTCCGTGTTGTCCGGGCTGTCCTTGGGCTCGCCGACCGCGTCAGTCGCGACGGTGGCGGCCAGCGGAACGCCGGCCTTCTTGAGAGCTTCGACGGTCGAAGCGCAACGACGACGGGCCAGTTCCTTGTTGGCGCCGCTCGAGCCCTTCGTGTCGGTGTAGCAGTCGATCTGGATGTGCGAGATCGGATACTGGCTGAGGAAGTTGCCGACCTGCGCCAGCTTGCCGCCCTCTTCGGCGGTGATACGCGAGCTGCCGGTGGCGAAGTAGATCGACGCCTTCAGCGGGCCGACATCCTGCGGCACGTGGAGCGATTCGAGATAGGCGAGGCGGGCGCGGATCGGATCGAGGATCCGGTTCAACGCAGCTTCGGCCTTCTTGCGGTGATCCAGCGCCTCTTCCGAAAGCTGCACGCCCTTCTTACGGAGCGGCAGGTTCGTGTAGAGGTACGGCGCATCGGCATCGAGGCTCGCCTTGATGTCAGACGCTTCGCGCGCCTTGTCCTCGGCTTCGACCAGGTTGTACAGGAAGTCCCCGAAGTCACCTTCGCGGGTCTGGTCGACGTTGGACTTGATGTTGGAAAGATCGGGCTCACGGTTCGGAGCGGCGCACGCCGTCACGGCGAGGCAGCAGGAACCAAGCAAAAGAAGCTTGAAATCGCGAATCATGGTTTAAGACCCCCTGGGACAATCTTCGGTCATAGGCGTTGCTGCGGAACGGCGTCATAGGCGCATTAACCGCTGCACGGCGCAAAGATAAGCCGATTCAAATGGCGGAATCCATGGGGATTCCAGTTTTCTACAGCGCTATGTGACGGAAAGCACTCCACTGTGGCGTTGGTGCAACAGATCGTTGCAAATTTCCCAATTTGCAAATAAGTGATACCGCCATGCCTAGGGGGTCACCTCGCGCAGCGCAGCGGCGGTGGCCCAGGGGCAAAGGGCGAGGGCGGCAACGTCCAATCCGCCCAGAATCAGCCAATGGGCGGTGCCGCCGATGCCGGTCAGGCTGGCATCCAGACCGGCGGCGCCCAGGATCAAGGCCGGGACGTAGAGCGGCAGGACCAGGAAGGTCAGCAAGACGCCGCCGCGCCGGGCACCCAGTGTGAGCGCGGCGCCAAGCCCGCCCAGCAGGCTTAGGATCGGGGTCGAGAGCGCCAGCGAGAGCAGCAAAGGAATATGTCCCTCCGGCGGCAGCTTCAGCATCATCGCCAGGACGGGCGCTGCGAGGAGCAGCGGCAAACCGGTCAGCAGCCAATGCGACAGGGATTTTGCAACGGTCACCAGCTCCAGCGGCAAAGGCGAGAGCAGGATCTGGTCGAGGCTGCCATCCTCATGGTCGCTCTGATAGAGCCGGTCGAGCGAGAGCAAGGCGGAGAGCGCCGCCATCGCCAGCGCGACGCCGCCCGAGATCGATTTCAGGCGCTCGGGCTCGGGTCCGACTGCGAAGGGAAAGATCGCGCCCGCCACCAGGAAGAACAGCACAACGACCAAGGCATCGATGCCTTGGCGCAAGCCCAGCCGAAGATCCCGGCGCAGCAATGCGATGAAGGCGCTCATGCGGCGAGCGCCAACTGCTTCATGCCCGGGACCGGCAGCGTGTCGTGGCTGGAGAAGATGACGATGCCGCCCGCTGCGCGCGCATCGGCGATCAGTGCAGCGAGCCGTTCGATGCCGTCGGTATCGAGCGCGGCCGAAGGCTCGTCGAGCAGCCAGAGCGGGCTCGCGCCGAGCGCGAGCCGCGCCAGTGCGAGCCGCCGTCTTTGTCCCGCCGACAATTGCCGCGCCGGCGCCGCGGCAAGATGGGCGATGCCGAGCCGCGCGAGCGCCGGCTGCACCGTGCTTGTCGCGATCTCCCAATAGGCGGCCCAGAAGGCGAGATTCTCCGCGACCGAGAGATGCGACTTCAGCGCATCGAGATGGCCGAGATAGCGCAGCCTTGCGCGGTGCCCCTCGCGATCGTCGTCGATCGAAGCACCGCTCCAGGCGATCCTGCCCGCGATCGGCGGCAGCAAGCCTGCCATCAACCGGAGCAGGCTCGACTTGCCGCTGCCATTGGGCCCGGAGAGCCAAAGCGCATCGCCCGGCTCGAGCGCGAAATCGACCGCCTCGAAAATCAGGGCCTCGCCACGCCGGCAGCCCAGTGCATCACCTTGGAACAGGGCCATCGGAGTGGAGCTGTTGCGAATCAGGACGGCCGCACAGTGCCATTCATATTTAGGCACGTCACCCCCGGCCTTGACCCTGGAGTGTCGCGAGGAGTGCACGCGCCGGACAGATGGCCGGGTCAGGTCCGGCCATGACGACGTCGGATAGGAAAGGAGAAAGAAGTGGGTCGACGCCGCGCCCCCAAGGGGATGGGGTGGGGCGCGGCGTCGAACCCGTTCTGGGCTGCGTCGCTCGGGGGTAACACGACGCTGCCCGTCGGCCTCTTCCGGCGACACCCCTCCATGATTCAAAAAGGGGGAGTCGCCGTCGGTCAGGGGCACCCCAAAACCTGGGGCGCAATGCGACGGTGGGCCGACACCGTTTCAAACAGAGGGGATGATCTCTGTCCGACGCGGACGGTCGCAACGCCCTGGGGCCGCAATAAGACCGGATTGCGGCAAAATTGTGATTTCGGCCCTCTGGCACGTTGGGCTAGGCCGAGAATTTCCGTGGATTTCCTGAGGGATGGAGACCTTCTTTGTAAACCCACTCCCTGCTATCTCAATCGCGTGATATACGATCTTCCGACCCCGGCCGATCGGCATTCTCTCCGCCGATTCGCGTTTAACACCCCCCTCCTCGGGCCCGGGTCCGGATTCCACCGCGCGCCGATGCCGGGGAAGGGCAGGCGCGACAGCATCGGAGACGAACGTGCCTGCCGCACTCAACAGCCTGAAGACCCGCAAAACCCTGAAGGTCGGGACCCGGTCCTATGACTATTACAGCCTGAAGGCCGCCGAGAAGTCGCTCGGGGACCTGAAGACCCTCCCCAACTCCATGAAGGTCCTGCTGGAGAACCTGCTGCGCTACGAAGACGGGCGCACGGTCACCATCGAGGACATCCGCGCGATCGGCGCCTGGCTCAAAACCCGGAAGTCGGACCGCGAGATCGCCTATCGCCCCGCCCGGGTGCTGATGCAGGACTTCACCGGCGTTCCCGCCGTGGTCGATCTTGCGGCGATGCGCGAGGCGATGGTGAAGCTCGGCGGCGACGCGACCAAGATCAACCCCTTGTCGCCGGTCGATCTCGTGATCGACCACTCGGTGATGGTGGACTTCTTCGCCGGGCCCGGTGCCTTCAAGAAGAACGTCGAGCTCGAATACGAGCGCAACGGCGAGCGTTACGCCTTCCTGCGCTGGGGCCAGACCGCGTTCAACAATTTCCGCGTCGTGCCGCCGGGAACCGGCATCTGCCACCAGGTCAATCTCGAGAATCTCGCCCAGGTGGTCTGGACCGCGAAGGAAACCGAGGCGCCGAAAGGCAAGCGCCCGGCGACCATCGCCTATCCGGACACCTTGGTCGGCACCGACAGCCACACCACGATGGTAAACGGCCTCGCCGTGCTCGGCTGGGGTGTCGGCGGCATCGAGGCGGAAGCCGCGATGCTGGGCCAGCCGGTCTCGATGCTGATCCCGGAAGTGGTCGGCTTCAAGCTTTCGGGCAAGCTGAAGGAAGGCGCCACCGCCACCGACCTCGTGCTCACCGTCACTGAGATGCTGCGCAAGAAGGGCGTGGTCGGCAAGTTCGTCGAGTTCTACGGCGCCGGTCTCGACGACCTGCCGCTGGCGGATCGCGCGACCATCGCCAATATGGCGCCGGAATACGGCGCCACCTGCGGGTTCTTCCCGGTCGATGCCGAGACCATCCGCTATCTCAAAGCCACCGGCCGCAAGGCGGACCGCATCGCCCTCGTGGAGAAATACGCGAAGGCGCAGGGCATGTGGCGCGACAAGAAGACGGTGGATCCGGTCTTCACCGATTCGCTGCATCTCGATGTCTCGACCGTGGAGCCGAGCCTCGCCGGTCCGAAGCGTCCGCAGGACCGCGTACCGCTCTCCCAGGTTTCGACTTCCTTCAAGTCGGCTTTGACCGACGTGTTCGGCCGCAAGGGCAATGAGAGCATGGTCTCGGTGCGCGGCGCCGATTACGAGCTCGGCGACGGCGCGGTGGTGATCGCGGCGATCACCAGCTGCACCAACACCTCCAACCCCAGCGTCATGCTGGGCGCCGGCCTCGTCGCGCGCAACGCGGTCATGAAAGGCTTGAAGACCAAGCCCTGGGTGAAGACGTCGCTCGCCCCCGGCTCGCAGGTCGTCACCGACTATCTGAAGAATGCCGGCCTCAACACCTATCTCGACAAGCTCGGATTCAACCTGGTCGGCTATGGCTGCACCACCTGCATCGGCAATTCCGGGCCGGTGCCGGACCCGATCGCGGACGCCATCGCCAAGGGCGATCTGGTCGCCGGCGCGGTACTCTCGGGCAACCGGAACTTCGAAGGCCGCGTGAACCCGGCTTGCAAGGCAAACTACCTCGCGTCGCCGATGCTGGTCGTCGCCTATGCGCTCGCCGGCAGCTTGAAGGTCGACGTCACCAAGGATCCGCTCGGCTATGACAAGAAGGGCCAGCCGGTCTATCTCAAAGACATCTGGCCGACGGCGAAAGAGGTCTCCGACGCGGTCGCCAAGTTCGTGAAGCAGAGCGATTTCAAGAAGCGCTATGCCGACGTCTTCAAGGGCGATGCCAACTGGCGCAAGGTGAAGACCGCCAAGGGCCTCACCTATAGCTGGGATGCGAAATCGACCTATGTCGCCAACCCGCCCTACTTCACGCACCTGACCAAGGAAGTGGGTGCCGCCGCGGGCGATATCTCCGGGGCGCGGCCGCTGGCGATCCTGGGCGATTCGATCACCACCGATCACATCAGCCCCGCAGGCTCGATCAAGAAGGACGGTCCCGCCGGCCAGTACCTGATCAAGCACGGCGTCGATGCGAAGGACTTCAACTCCTACGGTGCCCGGCGCGGCAATCATGAGGTGATGATGCGCGGCACCTTCGCCAACATCCGGCTGAAGAACGAGATAGTGCCGGGCACCGAAGGCGGCATCACCAAGCTCCAGCCCGCGGGCGACGTCATGTCGATCTACGACGCCTCGATGAAGTACCAGGCGCAGAAGGTGCCGCTGGTGATCGTCGCCGGCAAGGAATACGGCACCGGCTCGTCGCGCGACTGGGCGGCGAAGGGCACCGTGCTCCTCGGCATCAAGGCGGTCATCGCCGAGAGCTTCGAGCGCATCCACCGCTCGAACCTGGTCGGCATGGGCGTGTTGCCGCTGCAGTTCCAGGGCGAGATGACGCGCAAGTCGCTCAATCTGGACGGTACCGAAACTTTTGACTTGAGCGGCATCGCCGGCGGCATCAAGCCGCGCATGGATGTGAAGGTGAAGCTGAAGCGCGCCAACGGCCAGACCCAGGACTTCACCGTCACCTGCCGCATCGACACCGCGGACGAGGTCGAATACTTCAAGAACGGCGGCATCCTGCCTTACGTGCTGCGCAGCCTGGCGAAGAGCGCAGCGTAAAACGCGGGCGGGGACACGCACCCCCACCCCCGACCCTCCCCCGATTCGGGGGAGGGAGAAGAGAGTCCCCGCCCCCGAATCGTGGGCGGGTTAGGGTGGGGGTACGAATCACAACTAAACCAAAGTGACTCACCGTGGATGAAATCGTCATCCGCCCACCACTTCCCGCCGATCATCTGGAGATGGCGGCGCTCATTGAAACACTTCTGCCGCGCTACCTCTCGCGCGAGCTGACACCGGAAGGCATCGCGCATCTCCGCGAGAACTCCACGCCCGGCGTCATCGCCGCGCGATTGGGCGGCCTCATCTATCCCGCCTGGTCGCCCGCTTTCGTCGCCATAGCGGGTAGCCGCGTCGTCGGTTTCGGCGCGGTGCGCAACGAGACGCACATCACCCAGGTCCAGGTGGCCGAGGACTGGCACGGCCGGGGCATCGGCGCGCGTCTGGTTCGCGCGCTGGTCAAAGAGGTGCGTGAGCGCCATCCCCGCGCCCGGTTCGTTACGCTGAACGCTGCGTCCGGTGCGCTCGTTTCCTACCTGCGGATGGGCTTCGTGCCCGCGGGGCCGCGCTGGCTCTGGCGCGGCATCATCGCGCAGCCGATGTCGATCAGGATCGACCGCTTCAAGTGACAATTCGAATTTCAAATTTTGATCCAGCGCAAAGCGTCGCGCCCCGTGATCCGGCACAAAGTCTCCGGCAGATAGCGACAGAAACTTTGGGGCTGCCAAAAGCGGGGGCACCGGCGCGCGATTCCAAGACGCTGCGCCGGTCGCCGCCCCGCTTGTCTACCGAAGCCTTGGCGTAGGGCGATACTTCTCTAGAAATCTCGGTTAAGGCCGGCGAAGAAATTCCAAGAATGAACTTCCGCTTGGCCGGAGAACGGCGCGGATGTGGCTCAGGTCACGCCGCGCCGTTTGCTCTTGTCAGTGCCGGAAGTGTCGGATGCCGGTGAAGACCATGGCGAGGCCGCCTTCGTCGGCCGCCTTGATTACGTCGTCGTCGCGCATCGAGCCGCCCGGCTGGATCACCGCCGTCGCACCGGCCGCCGCCGCCGCCAGCAATCCATCGGCGAACGGGAAGAATGCATCGGAGGCGACGACCGAGCCCTTGGCCCAGGTCTCGGCATCGCCCGCGGTCTTGGCTGCTTCCGCCGCCTTCCAGGCCGCGATGCGCGAGGAATCGACCCGGCTCATTTGACCGGCGCCGACACCCACGGTCGCGCCGTTCTTCGCATAGACGATCGCATTCGACTTCGCATGCTTCGCCACCTTGAAGGCGAACAGCATATCGGCGATCTCCTGGGCGCTCGGCGCGCGCCTGGTGACGACCTTGAGGTCGCCGGCCCCGGTCTTCTTCGCGTCGTTTGTTTGCACCAGCAGCGCTCCGGCGATCGTGCGCACCGTCAGTCCCGCGGTCGCCGCTGACGGCATGCCGCCGGTTTCGACCAGGCGCAGGTTCTTCTTCGTACCCAGCACCGCCAGAGCTTCGGCTGTGAAGCCCGGCGCGATGATGACCTCGGAGAAGATCTTCGCGATTTCCTCGGCCACGGCGCCGTCCACAACGCGATTGGCGGCGATGATCCCGCCGAATGCCGAGACCGGGTCGCAGGCCAGCGCGCGCAAGTACGCACTCTTCAGATTGGCACCCGTGGCGACGCCGCACGGATTGGCGTGTTTGATGATCGCGATCGCTCCACTTTCTTTCGCGTCGAACTCTGCCGCCAGCTCGAAGGCCGCGTCGGCATCATTGAAGTTGTTGTAAGAGAGCTCCTTGCCCTGGAGCTGCTTGCCGAGCGCGATCCCCGGCCGCTTCTCGCCGGTGAGATACACCGCCGCTTCCTGGTGCGGATTCTCGCCGTAGCGCAACACCTGGCTGCGCGCACCGGCGAAGGAGATGCGCGGGGGAAACTTCTCGCCCGCCTGTTCCGCCATCCAGCGCGAGATCGCCGCATCATAAGCCGCCGTCCGCGCATAAGCCTGGCGTGCCAGGCGGCGGCGCGTCTCCAGGGTGGTGGCGCCCTTATGCGCCGTCATCTCTTCGATGACGACGCCATAATCCGCCGGGTCGACCACGATGGTGACGAAGTCATGGTTCTTCGCCGCGGCGCGGATCAGCGCCGGGCCGCCGATGTCGATATTCTCGATGCAGTCTTCCCAGGGCTTGCCCGCCGCGACCGTCGCCTCGAACGGATAGAGGTTGGAGACCAGCAGGTCGATATCGCCGATCCCATGGGTCTTCTGCGCCTCGACATGACTCGCGAGATCGCGTCGCGATAAGAGGCCGCCATGGATCTTCGGATGCAGGGTCTTCACCCGCCCATCCATGATCTCCGGAAAGCCGGTATGCGCCGAGACGTCGATCACCGCGATGCCGGCCTTGCGGATCGCTTCTGCGGAGCCGCCGGTCGAAAGGATCTCAACACCCTGGCCGATCAGGAACTTCGCGAAATCGGTGAGGCCGCTCTTGTCGGAAACGGAAATCAGCGCACGGCGGATCGGCCGCTCAGTCGTCGTCATCAGATCTTGCTCGCTTTCATCACTATCGCCGTCCACCTTCGCGCTGGATCAGCCATTTCAATTCGGTGCGGTCGCTCTCGATCGCGCCCAGCACCACCAGTTGCTGCGTTCGCCGCACCTTGCCGCCGGCGCCGATCGCGGCGCTCTCGGCCAGAGCGAGCTCGCCTCCTTGGACGCGCATCCGCCAGAACGAGCCCTTGGCGAGCTTCATCAGCGCCGCCTGGCCGTTCTGGGTGATCGAGACCTGGACTTGCGGGTCAAGATGGAAGCGCAGCGCAAAGGAATTTCCGCCCTTGCCCACCAGCTGGTCCTCGCCCATGAAATCCTCGCCATTGGCGGAAAGGTAGAGCCGGCGGCGATGAATGAGGCCGAAGCCTTCCTCATATCCATTGTGCGAGAGGTCGAGCCAGATCTGGCCGTTGGTCTCCTCGCGCCGCGAGGTGACGATGTCGGGTTTGAGCGCGATGCCCCCCATCTTCACGCCGCCGCCGAACGCCTTCTTCGGCGGCAGCAGCATCGACGAGTTCACATTGTCCACGATCATGGTGGAATGGGCAGCGGAGGTGCGCTGCACCTGCTGCCATTCCTTGGACCAGGGATGCGCGCCGCAATTGACGATCAGCGGATCGCCGTCGATCGACATCTCGAAGGCTAGCGTGCCGGCATGGGCATGAGTGTCGAGCCCGTGCCGCGGCGGCGTGCCGCAATCGACCAGCACCAGCGTTCGCCCACATTCCATGCGCTGGAAGCCGGTCAGCGGCAGCTGGTTGAGCGGCCGCAGTCTCCCGCCCGCGCGGCGCAACGCCGCCTCGACCCGCTTGGGATCGATCTCGGCCGTGTCGTTGAACCGCGCAGGCTGCCCGTCGCCATGGCAGAGCATCAGCACGACCGACGCCATGGTCTCGATGGTGATCTGCAAACTGTCGGGCAGCGGCCGCCGCGCCGCGGTGAACACGTCGCGCAGGTCAATGAGGCGGATCAGCAGATCCAGCATCACCTGCGGGCTACGCTCGACATGGCCGCCATCGGCCAACAATTGCCGCGGCAATTCGCGGCCGAAGAGCTTGCGGCCCTTCTCCAGCAGGCGTTCGCCCCGCGGCAGCATCAGGCCGCTCAGCATCAGCGAGATCACCGCTTCCAGCAGCGCCGCGCCGTAAAGACCATCCGGCAACGCGCGGCTGAGATGCGCGGCCTGGCGATAGAGACTCCCCATCAGCAAGGCCTTGAAACCCGCATCATCGGGGGTGGAGAGATATCCGCTGTTCAGCAGCAGATTGCGCAGCCGCGCCGCCAGGATGTCGCCGCGCCAGCTGTCCTCGCGATAGCGCAGGTTCTCGCCGAGCCAGCGCCGCGTCAGCTCCACCGCCGCAGCCTGTGCGCCCGGTGTTCCGCTGACGCGGAGATCGTTCAGCCAATCAAAGCGATCGATGCCTTCGCACCAGGCCTGGGTAGCGCCGGTCGGTCGGCTCAAAGGCCGCGGCTCGCGCACGGTCTCGCCCGCAAAGCGGAATTCCCCGGATAGCATTGCCTGGCCCGCTTGCGCATCCGCCGGCCAGGGCGTCGCGAAGGGTGCCGCGTCGAACGGCGTCAGAAAATCACCTGGGCCGACGCGCCCCAGAGAGAGCCGATAAGGCCCGCTGCGATAAAGCGGCTGCAGCAGCTTGCGCCGCGCCTGGGAGGCGATCAGCCCTGCCGGCTCGGCGAACATCATCTGCAAGCGCGGCCACACCAGATGCGGGCGCTGATTGCCCGGCCGCGTGCCATGCTTATACGTGCTGGTGCCCGCATTCGACCTCGGCGCTGCGGCGCGTTCGGCGTCGTTCGGCTCGGGGGATGCGTCGCGGGTGAGACCGTCGGCCACCCGGGGCCTCACTGCCGCAGGCGTGCGATGTTCTCGGCGTAACGTGCCGATCCGCCCTGGAAGCTCGCCGTGCCCGCCACCAGCACGTCGGCCCCGGCCTTGATCGCCGCGGGCGCGGTGTCGGCGGCGATGCCGCCATCGACCTCGAGATCGATCGGCCGCCCGTTTTGCGATTCCGAGACCGCGTCGATCTTGCGCCGGAGCGCCGCGATCTTGTCCAGCGCCTGCGGAATGAACTTCTGCCCGCCGAAGCCCGGGTTGACGCTCATCACCAGGACGAGATCGACATTGGGCAGCAGGTAATCGACGATATCGACCGGCGTCCCGGGATTGAGCGAAATCCCGGCTTTCTTCCCCAGCGACTTGATGAGCTGGACCGTGCGATGGGCATGCGGCCCGGCTTCCGGGTGGAAGGTGATGATGTCGGCCCCGGCGGACGCAAATTCCGGCACGTAAGGATCGACCGGCGCGATCATCAGATGGACGTCGAAGGTCTTGTTGCTGTGGGCGCGGAGCGCCTTCACCACCATCGGGCCGATGGTGATGTTGGGCACGAAATGCCCGTCCATGACATCGACATGAACATAATCCGCACCGGCAGCATCGATCGCCTCCACCTCCGCGCCCAAACGGGCGAAATCGGCGGACAGAATTGAAGGCGCAATTCTGGTCGGCTGCTGCATGGCTGGGAGCATTACCAGCGCCGTCCCGGCCTGTCACGGGTCAATCTGGATGCGGCGATTGGCGCGGATTTCGGGGGTTTTCGGGGCTGGACAGGGAAGCGCCAGTTCCCCGAGTCGACGGCCTCACGCCCGAGGTCTTTGCGGTCCGGTGGAAAAATCATTGGACCCGCCTGCAAAAAGACGGACCAATGGCGTATATCCAACCCAACTCTCCAACAGCCCCATCCTGCGCTCATGAACGCCGCCTTCCTATCTTCCGTCACCCAGACGCTCGCCACGATCCGCGCCGACGGCTTCTGGAAAGCCGAACGCCGAATTGCGACGCCGCAGGATTCCCACATCACGCTGGAGGACGGGACCAAGGTCCTCAACTTCTGCGCCAACAACTATCTCGGCCTGGCCGACGATCCGCGGCTGATCGCCGCCGCGAAGCAGGGCCTCGACGAGCACGGCTTCGGCATGGCCTCGGTGCGTTTCATCTGCGGGACCCAGACCCTGCACAAGGATCTGGAGCAGAAGCTCTCCCGCTTCCTCGGCACCGACGACACGATTCTCTACGGCAGCTGCTTCGACGCCAATGGCGGTCTGTTCGAGACACTGCTCGGCGAAGAGGACGCGATCATCAGCGATGCGCTGAACCATGCCAGCATCATCGACGGTATCCGGCTCTGCAAGGCCAAGCGCTACCGCTATGCCAACAACGACATGGCGGCTTTGGAGAAGGAATTGCAGGCGGCGGATGCCGCGGGTGCACGCTTCAAAATGATCGCGACCGACGGCGTCTTCTCCATGGACGGCATCATCGCCAATCTGAGGGGCATCGTGGAGCTTGCCGAGAAGTACCAGGCAATCGTCATGGTGGACGATTCGCATGCGGTCGGCTTCGTCGGCGCCAACGGACGCGGCTCGCCGGAACTCTGCGGCGTTGCCGATCGCGTCGACATCTACACCGGCACGCTCGGCAAGGCCTTGGGCGGCGCCTCCGGTGGCTATGTCGCCGCGCGCCAGCCGGTCGTCGATCTGCTGCGCCAACGCTCGCGGCCCTATCTCTTCTCCAATAGCCTCGCGCCCAACATCGCCGCGGCCTCGCTGGCGGTGATCGATCTCTTGCAGTCGAAGGAAGGCGCCGACTTGCGCAAGAAGCTCGCCGCCAACGGCGAACGCTTCCGCGGCGCCATGTCCAAGCTCGGCTTCACGATTGCGGGTGCCGGCCATCCGATCATCCCGGTCATGCTGGGCGAAGCCAAGCTCGCGACCCAGATGGCCGACGCGCTGCTGCAGGAAGGGATCTACGTGATCGGCTTCAGCTTCCCTGTCGTGCCCAAGGGCCAGGCGCGCATCAGGACGCAAATGAGCGCCGCTCATTCTTCCGAAGACATCGACCGCGCCGTCACCGCCTTCGAAAAGGTTGGCCGTGCCATGGGAGCCATCAAGTGAAAGCCCTCGTCAAAGCCGAAGCCGGACCGGGTCTCAAGCTCGCAGAAGTGAAGGAGCCCGAGGTCGGCCATAACGACGTCCTGATCAAGATCCACAAGACCGCGATCTGCGGCACCGACATCCACATCTGGAAATGGGACGACTGGGCGGCGAAGACGATTCCGGTCGGCATGCATGTCGGCCATGAATATGTCGGCGAGATCGTCGCCATGGGCCAGGAGGTGCGCGGCTTCAATGTCGGCGACCGCGTTTCCGGCGAAGGCCACATCACCTGCGGCTATTGCCGCAACTGCCGTGCCGGCCGCCGGCATTTGTGCCGCAACACCTTCGGCGTCGGCGTGAACCGCCCCGGCGCCTTCGCGGAGCTGCTCAGCATCCCCGCCTTCAACGCCTTCAAGATCCCGGACAACATCAATTCCAATCTCGCCGCGATCTTCGATCCCTTCGGCAACGCGACCCACACGGCGCTCGCCTTCAATCTCGTCGGCGAGGATGTGCTGATCACCGGCGCCGGCCCGATCGGCATCATGGCGGCGGCCATTGCGCGCCATGTCGGCGCCCGCTTCGTGGTCGTCACCGACGTCAACGACTACCGCCTGGAGCTCGCGAAGAGCATGGGCGCGCATCGCGCCGTCAACGTCACCAAGGAAAAGCTCAAGGACGTGATGACCGAGCTCGGCATGGTCGAAGGCTTCGACGTGGGCCTTGAGATGTCCGGCGTGCCCTCGGCCTTCACCACCATGCTCGAGCATATGAATCACGGCGGCAAGGTGGCGCTGCTCGGCATCCCGCCCGCCAACACCGCGATCGACTGGAACCAGGTCATCTTCAAGGGCCTGGAGATCAAAGGCATCTACGGCCGCGAGATGTTCGAGACCTGGTACAAGATGGTGGCGATGCTGCAATCCGGCCTCAATCTCGACCCGATCCTGACCCACCACTTCCCGGTCCAGGACTATGTCGAAGGCTTCGAGACCATGCTCTCCGGCAAATCGGGCAAGGTCATTTTGGATTGGGCCTAGGTCCCGGCATCGTCATGCGCGCGCGTGACCCGCGCATCTCTCTCCGGCTTCGCTCCGCACGAGACCCGCGGATCAAGTCCGCGGGTGACGGCGTGAGATGACCGCCATCTACATCGACGCCGATGCCTGTCCTGTCCGCGATGAGGTCTACCGTGTGGCCGAGCGCGTGGGCCTGGACGTCTTCGTGGTCTCCAACGGCTCGCGGCCAATCCGGCCTTCGCCCAATCCGCAGATCAAGATGGTGATCGTCGCGGAAGGCGCCGATGCCGCGGACGACTGGATCGCCGAGCGGATCACGCAAAGCGACATCTGCGTCACCAACGACATTCCGCTCGCCTCGCGCTGTCTGAAGAAGAATGCGCGCGCCCTTGCCGCCAACGGCAATGTCTGGACCGACAACAATATCGGCAATGCACTGGCGGGCCGCGAGGTCGGGCGCTATCTGCGCGAGACCGGGGTCAATACCGGCGGCCCGCCGCCTTTCTCTAAGGCGGATCGCTCGCGGTTCTTGAATGCACTGGATGCGGTGGTGCAGGCGGCTTTGCGGAGTTGACGCTCCGGCGCTTAGCGCATCCCGACCATGCTCTTCATCTTGCTCATGAAGCCGCCGGAAGATTTGTGCTCGGTCCGACCGGAGAGGTTGCTCCGCATGTCGCGCATCAGATCGCGCATCGCCTCGGCATCGGTATCCGCGGGCACCGGCATAGTCTTGTGGGAGAGACCGAGTTTCTCGGCGGGGACGCCGACCTCGGCCGCGGTCTCGGTGAGCTTGCCGGCCAGATCCTCCGCCGGAACGTCTTTGTCGTGCATCAACGCGAAATGGCCAGCCTCCGGGCGCGAGACTACGCCGCCCGCCGCATTGTCGATCAGCGTCTCGCCGATCTTCTGGTCGAGCGCCGCATGTCTCGCTGCTGAAAGTCCGGCGCCGGTAGGCGACACGGTCAGCACATGGGCGCGGAAGACGGAAAGATCGAGCGGCCGTCCGGCACCCGCGGCTGCCGCCGCGGCGACGGTCGCAAATTCATCCTCGGTCGCCATCGCATCGCCGTCGCTCACGTCGGCGATCGGTTTCGCGTTGGCCGCACCGTTCTCCGAGAGCAGCAGCCACCAGGCCATCGGACCGGAGCCCGGGCGCGCCTGGAGCGCCAGCTTGTTTTCGCCGCTCATCGGTGTGCGCAAGGTGACCTGGACCACCTCGTTCCAGCTGCGCTGCGAGAGCCGGCCCATCATGCGCATCACGTGCAGGCGGTCGTCATCGCCGATGAAATTCACCAGATGCTTGCCGATCAGCACCTGCTGCAGCATGCCGAAATGCCGGCTGAGATTGCCCCGCGCTTCCTGAATCTGTGTGGCTTGGTCCACCAGAAAGGACATGTCCCAGGTATCGGCCATGGATGAGTTCCGTCTCGGATGCCGCAGAAGATCGCCGTCCGATTATCGCGGCGCAAGGTTAACCAGACGTCAATTCACGGCGTGCAACTGGGGATAAAACGGCGGATTTCCGCCCTTAATCGGTTTCCCGAAGCCATACAACCAAGGGTCCGACCGCATGGAATCCTAGGCTTTTCATGAGCCCCAGGGTCGGTTCTTGCTCATAACCCACGACAGGCAAGCCGGGTGCAAAACCCTGGACCGCGGCGATGCACTCCACGGTAACGTCGTTCGGTCCAAACCGGTTGGAGATTCCGACCACCGCCGCCGACCGGCTCGCGACGCAGCCGGCGACGATCCGCGTGTCCATCTCGATGGCGATGAAGGCGTGGTCTTCATCCCGGAGCAGCGGCGGTCGAAACAGATCGAGCGGGGGTTCATCGCCGCGCCACGCGGCTTCCCAGCGCAACAGGGACTCCGCGTCTCGCATAATGTGGCACGTGGCATTGTCCGACCTCACGACAGGCTGCGGGTCGCGCCAGATCCACTGTGCCTCGAACAGCGGCGCATAGCCGAGCGGCGCCAGATCCAGGACCGCGAAACTGTCCTTCACCGCGCCCGCGCCTTCCATCTCTGCGATCGCCGTCGGCACGCGTTCCATCGGCGTCAAGGTCACGGCATTCGGATAGAACGGTGGCGCTTCGCCTGGATTGATCCACAGCTCCGGCTCTAAGCGCCCATGCCCGCCCCAGCTCCGCGTGACGGCATCGCACCATTCGGCATTGTTGCGCGCGGCGAGGGTGATGCGCGGATCGGCCGCGATCGTCACGAGGCTTTCACCAGCCGCGCCGCATAGAAGCCGTCCATGCCGCCTTCTTCCGCGAGATGGCAGGGCAGGGTTCGGACATCGCCGTCCGGGGTCAGCACGTCTCGCAGGCCGAACACATCGGCCTCGGTGAGCGACGAACGCTTCAGATCGCTGTGGCGCGCGAGTGCCGCCGTGATGCGCTCCGGCCCTTCTTCGGGCTGCAGCGAGCAGACACAGTAGAGCAGGGCGCCGCCCGGCCGCGTCAGGCGCAATGCCGCATCGATCAGCCGGTCCTGTGCGGCGGCGAGCTTCACGACGTCGCGTGGATCCTTGAGCCAGGCGACGTCGGGATGCCGCCTCAGCGTGCCGGTGGAGGAGCAGGGGGCATCCAGCAGCACCGCATCAAAGTCGCCCGCAGCATTCCAGATCGTCGCATCCGCGGTGTCGCATTCGGCGATCAAACCGAGCCGCTCGAGATTCTGCTTCAGCCTTTGCAAGCGATCCTGTGAACGGTCGAGCGCCGTAACCTTGGCGCCGGCCGCGGCGAGCTGTGCGGTCTTTCCGCCGGGCGCTGCGCAAAGATCGAGCACGCGCTGGCCCAGCACATCGCCCAGCAGTTTCACCGGCAGGCTGGCGGCGAAGTCCTGCACCCACCAGGCGCCCTCGGCGAAACCCGGCGCTTCATCGAGGCGCTGCGGCCGCTCCGGATCATGCGGGGCGCGGCGCAAGGTGCCGCCCGGCAGCGCGCGGGCATGCAACGCCTCGGCCCACCGCGCGGTTTCCGCCAGCCGCTTCACGGTGAAATCAAGCGGCGGCTCGTCCAGCAGCGCGCCGGCGATCGCCGCCGCTTGATCAGGCCCATAGGCCGCCGACCAGGAGCGCCAGAGCCAGTCCGGCAGACTCGCTTCACCCGGCGGCACTTGCGCCAGCAGCGCATCGCCTTCCGCTGCGATCCGCCGCAGCACGGCATTCACCAGACCCTTGTATCCAGCGGCACCGCCGAGGCCCGCGGTCAGCGCCACCGCGCTGTCCACCGCCGCATGGGCCGGCGTGTTCAGCACCAGCAATTGCGCGGTGCCCAGCCTGAGCACGTCGGTGACGTTCCGCGACCGCGCGGGCAACGGCCGTTCGAGACAGAGCGCCAGGATGCGGTCGATCCGCGCCAGATGCCGGAGCGTCGCCGTGGTCAGCGCGCGGACGAATTGGCGGTCGCGGTTCTCGAGTTTGCCGAGGTCGGGATGCCGCTCGAACGCGTCTTCCAGCGGCCGCTTCTGCTCGAGGACACGCGCCATCAGGTCCAGCGCGACGCCGCGCGCGGAGACTTCGATCTTTGTCGTTTTCGCACTCTTTGCCATGCCGTCTTCTAGCCTTGAACGGCGCCGCGGTCGCGCAGTTTTCGTGGCTGACGGTCTTATCCCCAGGGACCGCGCGGCTGCTGCGGCGCGGTTCCGGTTTGCGGCAGGATGCTGCGCCCGCGGCGTGCGGATGGTGGCGGCGGCGCCGAGCTTTCACCCGTCGATCCATCCATTTCCATCAACCGCGCGATGCGGTTCTCGGTCGAGGGATGGGTCGAGAACAGGTTGTCGGCCCCGGTGCCGTGCAGCGGATTGATGATGAAGAGATGCGCGCTGGCCGGGTTCTGCTCGGCGCGCGGATTGGGAATCTCGGCAGCGGCATGGGAGATCTTGTGCAAGGCCGAAGCCAGCGCCCGCGGCTCACCGGAGAGTTCGGCGCCGGCCCGATCGGCCTCGTATTCCCGGCTGCGCGAGATCGCCATCTGCACCAGCATGGCGGCGATCGGCGCCAGGATCATCACCAGCAGGGCGCCGATACCGCCGAGTGGCGAGTTGCGGTCATCGCGACCGCCGAACGCGCCGAAGAAGAACAGGGATTGCGCGAGCATGCCGATGGCTCCGGCCAGCACCGCGGTGATGGTCATGGTGAGGCTGTCGCGATTCTTCACATGCCCCAGCTCATGCGCCAGCACCGCGCGCACCTCGTCGCGGTTCAAGCGTCGCATCAAGCCGCTGGTCGCGGCGACCGCGGCGTTCTCCGGGTTGCGTCCGGTCGCGAAGGCGTTCGGCTGGTCGCTGTCGATCAGATAGACCTTGGGCACCGGCATGCTGCCGCGGGCCGCGAGTTCCTCGACGATCGCGTTCAAATCCGTGTTCTCGACCGGCTGCGCGCCGTACATGCGCAGGACCAGCTTGTCGGAGAACCAGTAGCTGCCGACATTCATCACCAGCGCCAGGCCGAAGGCGAAGACCATGCCGGTCTGGCCGCCGATCAACCAGCCGCAGGTCAGGAACAGTCCGGTCAAGGCGGCGAGAAGCAGTGCGGTGCGTGCGTAACCCATGCGCCAATCGATCTCCTAAGGGTACAATCTCCTTTCCGCAAAAAATCGTGGTGCCGCCGGGGTTTTTCAAGTTAGCGTCGGCCCATGTCTGAGACCGAGAAGATGTCCGAGAAGCCGAAATCGCCCCCGGATAACCATGGCGCGAAGCGCGAACCGCAGGATCCAAAGCCAGCCAGACCTGCGCTGCCCAAGGAGATCGGCGGGCCCAAGGGCCCCGAGCCGACCCGCTATGGCGATTGGGAGCGCAACGGCCGGGTTTCCGATTTTTAGCTTTTCTTCACCGCGGCCGGTTAGACTGAAGCCGTGGATTTCCAGATGCTTATGCCGTCACCCGAACGTGATTGGCGGCGGCTTCCTTCGGGGACTTAGGTTCAGGCGAGATGCGCTTCGGTAGGTACCCTGACGGCCCCCTCTGGAAGAGTGTGGGCCTTGCCGCGTTGCTCGCGGGCGGCTTGGTCGTTTTCGCGATGCCGGCGCTCGCCCAGCAAGCGCCTGCGGTGCCGCTGCCGATGCCGCTCACCACGCCGAAGCCGCCCAATGTTCAATCACCGGGTGTTCCGGTGATTGGAACCCAGCCCTCGCCGCCGCCCGGCTATGAGGCGGTGCCGTCCGGTGCGATTCCGTCCGCCAACATGCCGGCAGCCCCGGTCGGCGTCGCCGCACCGGTGCCGCAGCGCCAGCTCATTCGCCCGGAAACCGAATCGCGCCCGATCGTGGTCGAGCTCTTCACCGCCCAGGGCTGCAGCAACTGCCCGGCGGCCGATGACTATCTTGGCACGCTTGCGCGAAGGAAGGATGTGCTGCCGCTCTCGTTCCATGTCGATTACTGGGACTATATCGGCTGGAAGGATCAGTTCGCCGATCCGATCTTCGTCGGCCGCCAGCGGGCCTATGCGATGACGCTCGGCCAGCACATGGTCTACACGCCGCAGGTCGTGGTCGCCGGCTCCGTCGACGCCCAAGGTGCCAACCGCGCCATCATCGAGCAGCGGATCCGAGAGGCGAAGGCCCGCCAGCGCATGTATCCGATCGAGGTCGTGCGCGACCCGCAGACCGGCCAGGTGCTGCTTGAGCTGCCTGAGGCGAAGCTGCCGGTCCCGGCGACAATCTGGCTCGTCACCTATCAGTACAAGGACGAGGCGGCGATCGACCGCGGGGAGAATACCGGCCGTAAGTCGCAATCCTTCAACACGGTGCGCTCGCTGCAGAAGGTCGCGGTCTGGAACGGCGGCCGCAGCACGCTTCCGCTGAAGCTCGACGCCAAGGCCAAGGCCGCCAATCCCAATGGCTGCGCCATCATCGCCAACCTCGCCGATTACGGCCCGGTCGTCGCCGCCGTCGCCTTCGACTTCGGCGACGCATGGTAGCGGCGTAGCAAGCCGGTTCTAATCCGCGCCATTCCACGCTAGCGTGCCCCACAAGCAATCAGGGGCAGGCATGACCGACAACATTCCCTTCATCACCGCCGCGACGCTCAACGCCAAGCTGGATTACCCGTCGCTGATCGGCGCGCTGAAGGCTGCTTTCGCCGCCAACTGGACCGTGCCGGTCCGCCATCACCACGGCGTCGAGATTCCGGGCGAACCCGAGCAGACCCTGCTGCTGATGCCGGCCTGGGAAGGCGGCAAGTCGGTCGGCGTCAAGCTGGTCACCATCACGCCCGGCAACGGCGCCCGCGGTCTCCCCGCGGTGCAGGGCATCTACCTGCTGCTCGATGGCGCCACCGGCATCCCCAAGGTGCTGATGGAAGGCACCACCTTGACCGTACGCCGGACCGCGGCGGCATCGGCATTGGCCGCCAGCTTCTGCGCCCGCAAGGATGCGACGACGCATCTGATGGTCGGCGCCGGCGCGCTCGCGCGCCCGCTGATCGAGTCGCATCGCGCCGCGCGTCCCATCAAGAAGACCCTGCTCTGGGCCCGCAAGGCGGACCAGGCGGAAGCAAAGGCCGCCGATCTCGCCAAGGCCGGAATCGCGGTCGAGGTCGCCCGCGATCTCGAGGCTGCCGCACGGCAGGCCGATATCATCTCCTGCGCGACGCTTTCATCGCAGCCGTTGATCCGCGGCGCCTGGCTGAAGCCTGGGACGCATCTCGATCTCGTGGGCGCCTATACGCCCGAGCTGCGAGAGTCGGATGACGATGCGGTCAAGCGTGCGACGCTGTTCTGCGACACGCGCGGCGGCGCGCTGAAGGAAGGCGGCGATCTGGTTCAGCCGATCAAGGCGGGCGTGATCAACGAGAGCAGCGTCGCCGCCGACCTCGTGGACCTCTGCAAGGGAAAGCACGCCGGCCGTGCGCGCGACGACGAGATCACCTTGTTCAAATCCGTCGGCACGGCGATCGAAGACCTCGCCGCCGCCAAGCTGATGCTGGAACGCATGTAACCGATCATGAGGATTTGCATGGATCCAATCCGTCTCGGCCTGCTCGTTCTCATCCTCGCCGCCGGCCCTGTCGTCGGCGCTCAGGCGCAATCGACCGAAGCGACCTGGAGTTCATTCAAGGCGGAACGCTGGCAGGGCCTGAGCTCGGACGGCGAGGCGTTCGCCGGAATCCGCAGCCAATCGGATGCCGGTCTCGTCCTGCTCATGTGCATCGCGAAAGATCGCCTGGTCACCTTGACCTTTCATCCGGCGCCGCCATCGGGTCTCACCAAGCCGTCGCAAGTCGCGACGCTCGCCTTCAATGGCGCGGCTTCGCTCGGTGCCGAGCTCACCGCCAGCGAGGCGCCGGATGGCAGCATTCTCTTCGTCCTTCACGACAACGAGCCGGGCTTCCAGGCCACCATCGGCAATCTGATGACCGCCCGCAGCCTCGAGATCGACATCGTGCAGGCGGACACCGTCCAGAGCCGGCACCAGTTCACCCTCAAGGGCTCCGGCGCCGCGATGAAACCGGTGCTGAAGCTGTGCGGCCGGTGAGTCGTTAGCCGCGGTCGCGGACTACCTCCAGCTCCGCGCGGGCACTGTCAGGTATCCAACGGGAACCAGACGCAGCATTCTCTATTCCACAAACACGACTCCCTCCTCCCTTCACGGGGACAAGCCTCATGGCAAGCACGTCTGTCTGGTCCGACCTCCGGCGCCTGACGCCGGCGCAGCGCAACGCCGTCATCGCCAGCTATCTGGGCTGGACGCTCGACGCTTTCGACTTCTTCATCATGGTATTCGTGCTGAAGCACATCGCCGAGGAGTTCGGCACCGATGTGAAGTCCGTTGCGCTGGCCGTGACGCTGACGCTCGCCGCCCGGCCGATCGGGGCGCTGTTCTTCGGATTGATGGCCGACCGTTACGGGCGGCGGCCGGTGCTGATGGCCGACGTGCTTGCTTATTCGGTGCTGGAATTTGCCTCGGGCTTCGCGCCGAGCCTCACCGCACTCCTCGTGCTCCGTTTCCTCTACGGCATCGCCATGGGCGGCGAGTGGGGTGTCGGCGCCTCGCTCACCATGGAGACGATCCCGCCGCGCACCCGCGGCATCATCTCAGGGCTGCTGCAGGCCGGCTATCCCAGCGGCTACCTCATTGCCTCGATCGTCTTCGGCCTGCTCTTCCCGCATATCGGTTGGCGCGGCTTGTTCATGGTCGGCGCGGCACCGGCTTTGCTAGTGCTCTTTATCCGCCGCAATGTTGAGGAGTCGCCGGCCTTTGTCGCCAATCGCGTACGTTCCGACCGCCCGGCCTTCCTCACCGTGGCGCAACGGCATCTCGGCCGATTGGTCTACGTCGTGCTGCTCATGACGGCCTTCAACTTCTTCAGCCATGGCACCCAGGATCTCTATCCGACCTTCCTGCAGGTGCAACGCGGTTTCTCGACCGAGACCGTCAGCATCATCGCCATCGTCTACAATATCGGCGCGATCCTGGGCGGCCTCAGCTTCGGCTGGCTCTCCGAGCATATCGGCCGCCGCCGCGCGATCGTGATCGCGGCCCTGCTCGCACTGCCGATCATTCCGCTCTGGGCCTACTCGACCGCGCCGGCCATGCTCGCCCTCGGCGCCTTTCTGATGCAGGTCTCGGTCCAGGGTGCCTGGGGCATCATTCCGGTGCATCTGAACGAGCTCTCGCCGGACGAGATCCGGGGCACCTTCCCCGGTTTCGCCTATCAGCTCGGCAATCTCCTCGCCTCGGTGAACGCGACGCTCCAAGCCGGCATCGCCGAAAGCCACGGCAACGACTATGCGCTGGCGATGTCGCTGGTCTGCGGGGTGGTCGCGATCGCCGTCGCCGTGCTCGCCGGCTTCGGCCGCGAAGCACGGGGCATTGTCTTCGGCAAGCCGGAGAAGATGCAGCCGGCGGATTAGGGCTCAGAGTCCCCGCTGCACGAAGGCGTTCATCCGCCGCGCGAAGGCGGCGGGGTCGGGCAGGGCTTCGCCGTCCTGGATCCGGGCCTGGTCGAGCAGCAGCCAGCAGGCATCTTCGAGCGCCGTGTTTTGTCCGCCTTTCGACACCGCCTTGGCGAGGCTGGCGATCATCGGATGGGTGCCGTTGATCTCCAGCACGCGCGGCAGCGAAGTCTCCAGCTTCTTGTGCTGGCGCAGCAGCTTTTCCAGGTGGATGTCGAGATCGCCCTCGGCCGCCACCAGGCAGCAGGCGCTGTCGGTCAGGCGATCGGAGACGCGCACGTCCTTGACCGCGTCCTTCAGGGTCAGGCGCGCCAGGGCGATCAGGTTGTCGATGCCTTCGGCCTTCGGCTCCGGCTTCTCGTCCTTGGCCCCGTCGGCCTTCTTGACCGTATCGAGATCGGCGGCGCCGCGGGTCGCCGACTTGAACGGCTTGCCCTCGTATTCGTTGACTGCCTGCATCCAGAACTCATCGACCGCGTCGGTCAGCAGCAGCACCTCGACGCCCTTCTTCTTGAAGCCTTCGAGATGCGGCGAGCGCTGCAGCGCTTCGACCTCGTCGCCGCTGATCGTGTAGATGCCGCCCTGGCCTTCCTTCATCCGGCCGATGTACTCGGCGAGGCTGATCGGCGTGTCACCGGCGGTGGTGCGGAAGCGCGCGAGCTTCAGGAGAGCCGGGCGGTTGGCCTCGTCCTCGTAGATGCCTTCCTTCAGCACCGCGCCGAAGCTGTCCCAGAACTTCAGATACCGCTCCGGCTCGTTCTCGGCGATCTTGGCGAGCTCGCCCAGCACCTTCTTGGTGAGGCCGGCGCGGATCTTGGCGATCAACGGGTTTGCCTGCAGAGTTTCGCGGCTAATGTTGAGCGGAAGGTCCTCGGAATCGACGACGCCTTTCAGGAATCGCAGCCAGCTCGGCAGCAGGTCCTCGCAATGGTCGGTGATGAAGACCCGCTTCACATAGAGCTTCAGCGACTGCTTGCGATCGGGATGGAAGAGATCGAAGGGTTTGGCACTCGGGATGAAGATGAGGCCGGTGTAGTCGATCTTGCCTTCGGCGCGGAAATGCAGGGTCGCCCAGGGTTGGTCGAAGGCATGGGCGACGTGGTGATAGAACTCGGTGTATTGCTCCGGCGTGATCTCCGATTTTGATCGGGTCCACAGTGCCGCCGCCTGGTTGACGTGCTTCGTCTCCGTGCCGTCGTTGAGCCGCACCGGCAGGGCGATGTGGTCGGAATACTTGGCGACCACTTTTGATACATTGGCGCCGTCCAGCCACGTATCTTCGCCCACCTTGATATGGAGGACGATCTCGGTGCCGCGGTTTTTCTTCTCGGCCGGGGTCACGGTGAACTCGCCGCGGCCCTCCGATTCCCAGGTCCAGGCCTTGTCCTCGCCGGCGCGGCGTGAGGTGACGGCGACTGTGTCCGCGACCATGAAGGCCGAATAGAAACCGACGCCGAACTGGCCGATCAGCGAGACTTTCTTTTCCGCATTGGTCTCCGTCGCGAGCTCGTTCATGAACTGGGCGGAGCCCGACTTGGCGATGGTGCCGAGATTGGCGATGAGCTCGTCATGGCTCATGCCGATCCCGTTATCGGCGATGGTCAGGCGCCGGTTCGGCTTGTCGATCGTGATAGTGACGGCGAGGTCCGGATCGTCGCCCAGCAGGCCCGACTGGGTCTGGCCGAGATACCGCAGCCGGTCGCAGGCATCGGAGGCGTTGGAAATCAGTTCCCGCAGGAAGACCGATTTGTCGCTGTAAAGCGAGTGCGCCACGATATCCAGCAGACGGCTGACCTCCGCCTGAAAGCCGTGTCTTTCAGGGTTACGCTCCGCCACCATGATTCGACGCTCCTCCGGAAAGCTTGTTTTCGGCCGCTCATATGCTGAAATCCGGCGCCGGATTCAAGGGGGTCGGCCCTTCATAAATCCCCCGGTTTCTGTCAGCATACACGCCGAAACGGGATTGAGGGTGAACCGATGACTGCCGCTTTGAAAGCCGTGCCGGGCAACCCGGCGACCAACCGCTCCGATGAGGAATGGCGCCTGCGCCGCGAGCTTGCGGCCTGCTACCGGCTGATCGCTCATTTCAAGATGACCGACCTCATCTTCACCCATATCTCGGTGCGGATTCCGGGGCCGGAGCACCACTTTCTGATTAACCCCTATGGTCTTTTCTTCGACGAGATCACCGCTTCGAACCTGGTGAAGATCGGCCTCGACGGGCGGGCGGTGGAGCCGACGCCCTATCCGGTCAACCCGGCCGGTTTCGTCATCCACAGCGCGATCCATGGCGCGCGCGACGATGCGCATTGCGTGCTCCACACCCACACCAAGGCGGGCTGTGCGATTGCCGCGCAGAAAGATGGGCTGCTGCCGCTCAACCAGATCAATCTCGAGTTCTACAACAACATCGCCTATCACGATTACGAAGGCATCGCTCTCGACCTCGACGAACAGAAGCGGCTGGTCGCCGATCTCGGCACCAAGGCGGTGATGATCCTCCGGAACCACGGCCTCCTCACCGTCGGCAAGGATGCGCAGCAGGCGTTCCTGCGCATGTACTATCTGGAGAAGGCCTGCGAGATCCAGCTGACCGCCCAGGCCGGCGGCCAGGCGCTGGTCATCCCGCCGAAGGACGTCTGCGAGCATGCCGAGCGGCAGTTCAACGCGCCGCCGCCGCCCTCGCAGGACGGCCGCACCTTGAGCGATCCCGACGGCTACGATCTCGCCTGGAGCGCGCTGCTGCGTCTCTTGGACCGGATCGATCCGAGCTACAAGAACTGATGCGGCGTCTCCTTCTTGCACTGTTTCTGTTCGTTGCCGCCTGTGGGACGGCGGCCGCCGACGATTTGATTGGGCGTTACGATGGCATGGGGAGCACGCCCGACAATAAGAATTACAAAGCATCGGTCGAGATCCAGGAGCAGGGCCAAGTCTACATCGTTCTATGGAAGCTCGCGGATGGTGCAGCCTACGAAGGTATTGGTCTCCGTCAGGGTGACACCCTCGGTTCAGCCTACGGCCCTCATGGCAGCAAGTTTGGACTATACGTCTATCAAATCAGCGGCGGTACGTTGACCGGTACTTGGGCCGACAGCACCGACTTGAAGTCTGAGCTGGGGCGGGAGACCCTCGAGGGTTCCGCCAATCTCAACGGCGAATACAAAGTGACACTCGGGCAGAACCGCGACGGCCTCACCAATTATGATGGGAGCGTGATGCTGCAGCCCAACGGTGACACCTACGTTGTCATCCGCAACATCGGGAAAAGGACGACTATCGGCGTTGCCGTTCGCCTGGGTGATCTCCTCGTCGTTGCGACGGGCCTGGGAAAGCAAATGCCGGGCGTGGTCGCTTATGAAAAGAAGGGCAATAACAGTCTTTCAGGAATTTGGGCGTCGATAGCGCTTCGAAAAACCGGCGACACCAGCGTCACCATCTCGGCATCGAAGAAAGCAGGTTCCGAAACGCTCGTCAGGGCGCCATAGGCGTAAGTTCAGACGATCAGATTCTGCGGCTTCCCCGCGAAGAAGTTGAGGATGTTGTCGAGCCCGCCGCGCACCAGGCGCTCCAATGCCGCGGTGCTGTTGAAGCCGATATGCGGCGTCAGCACGACATTGGGCAGATCCTTCAGCGGCCGCGCCGGGATCGGCTCGGTCGGAAAGACGTCGAGCCCGGCGCCGTAGATCTTGTTCTCGATGAGGAGCTTCTCCAGGCAATCGTAATCCATCAGCCCGCCGCGCGCGGTGTTGATGACGATCGCGTTGGACTTCAGCGAATTGAGCAGGACCGCATCGATCAGTCCGCGGGTCGCGTCATTGAGCGAGAGATGCAGCGAGACGACGTCGGAGGTGGCAAAGAGCTCGGCGAGGTCGATGAACTTCACGGTCGAGAAGTTGCGGCGATAGCGGCCGGCGCTGCGGGTCCAGGCGACCACCTCCATGCCGAGGCCGAGCGCCATGCGGGCGGTCTCCCGGGCGATCGGCCCGAAGCCGACCAGGCCGATCCGCCGGCCCTTCAATTCGATGCCCGAGGGATGCTCGGCCCAGCCGCCGCTGCGCACGATCCCGTCGAACTGCACCACCCGGCGCGCGACGCCGAACATCAGCGCGATTGCATGCTCGGCCACGGTGCGGTCGCCATAGCCCGGCACGTTGGCGACACGAATCCCGCGTTCCTTGGCCGCCTCGAAATCGACGAAGCCGTCCACGCCGATGCCGAGGAAGGAGATGATTTTGAGATTGGGGCAGGCGGCGATGACGGTGCGGCTGACCTTGGCCCAGTTCAGCAGGATCGCGTCGGCCTCGCCGCAGCGCGCCATCAGCAGCGCATCGCTATCGACCGTACCGGTCTCGATTGCGAGCGTCATCCCGGCCGGAAGCTTCCAGCTTTGCAGCAGGCCGACCGTTTCCGGCGAGGCGTCGGGTGAAGCGATCAGCGGCAAGGCAAGGTCCCCGGATTGCGAGCGCGCTTTTGCATTGTTGCCGAAGTCGCGCCGCCGATCCAGTCTCTGAACATGAAGGATGGGAAGAAGAAAGATGCCACCGCAGGCTACGAGAAGGACCTGGAGCGGCTGGTCCAGAAGCTCGAGGCAATCCCGTTCGAAGCGTTGCACCGCGAGGTCCCTGCCGCTCCTCCCGTCGCCGCCCGCCCGGATCCTGGATATCGGTGCCGGAACGGGCCGGGATGCCGCTCGGTTTGCGGACTTTGGCTACGATGTGATCGCGGTGGAGCCGGCGTTGGGTCTGCGTGGTCGCGGACAAGCGCTGCATCCGTCGCCGCGCATCACCTGGATCGATGACCGCCTGCCGGATCTGGCGTCCATTCGCGGGACTTTCGATGTGGTCATGCTGACGGCGGTCTGGATGCATCTCGACCCTGACGAACGGGCGCGCGGCATGGCGCGGATCGCAGCACTCCTGAAATCCGGCGGGCTCACTTGCCTCACCTTGCGCCATGGGCCGGTGCCGGAGGCGCGGCGCATGTTCGACGTCGCCGGGGATGACACGATCCGCCTGGCAGAGGCTGCAGGACTGAAGCCGCTCGTCCATCTGGAGAACCAGGTCGCGATTTCCGGCAATCCCGGTGTCACCTGGACGCGGCTCGCATTCCGGAAGTAGAGTCGCCGCCTTTCCGAATATTTGCGCAGGGAGCACAGCATGAAACCGGTGGTCTGGGGCGTCGTCAGCACGGCGCTGATCGGCATGGAGAAGGTCAATCCGGCCATGCTGAAGGCGAAGGGGGTCGAGTTCCGCGGCATCGCCTCGCGCGACTTGAAGAAGGCGCAGGAGGCGGCGAAGAAGCTCGGGATTCCCAAGGCCTATGGCTCCTATGCTGAGATGTTCGCCGATCCGGAAATCGAGGCGGTCTATAACCCGCTGCCCAATCATCTCCACGTGCCCGTCACCATCGAGGCGCTGAAGGCCGGCAAGCACGTGCTCTGCGAGAAGCCGATCGCGCTCACCGCCGCCGAAGCCGAGCAGCTGGTCGAGGCCGAGCGCGCCTCCGGCAAACTGGTGGCCGAAGCCTTCATGGTGCGCTGGCATCCGCAATGGCTGACGGCGCGCAAGATGGTCGCCGAAGGCCAGATCGGCGAGGTGCGCGCGGTCCAGGTCAGCTTCAGCTATTTCAACGACGACCCGAACAACGTCCGCAACATGAACGACATCGGCGGCGGCGGTATCTACGACATCGGCTGCTATTGCATCATCTCCGGCCGCTGGTTCTTCGGCGCCGAGCCGGAGCGGGTGGTCTCGATCATCGACCGCGACCCGAAGTTCGGCACCGATCGACTGGCCAGTGCGCTGGTGAAATTTCCCGGCAACCGCCAGCTCTCCTTCATGGTCTCGACCCAGCTCGTCCCTTATCAGCGGGTCCAGGTCTTCGGCACCACCGGCCGGATCGAGATCGAGATCCCCTTCAACGCCCCGCCGCCCCATGCCTGCCGCGTCTTCAAGGATACCGGCAAGGATCTGAAGGGCAGCAGCATCGAGACCATCACCATCCCGCCTTGCGACCAGTACACGCTTCAGGCCGAGGCCTTCTCCAAGGCGATCCGCAAGGAGGAAGCGTGGCCCTATCCGATCACCGACGCCGTCCAGCAGATGCGCATCATCGACGCGCTCTATAAGAGCGGTGAGAGCCAGAAGTGGGAGGCGGTGTAGCCCCGGGTCCCCAGCTGACCCCGACCGCTCTCGCCCGTTTCAGCGCCTGTCGTGGTCGCTTAACTGATTGAGAAAACACGCCAATCCGTGCTGATCCAGGGCAAAGCCGACCCCCCGCTTCGTCGGGGTCCGGTCGGGGTTGAGCATGGTCCACTCGACCAGGCGCAACACCGAAGAGGCGGATCGTACCGCTTTTGTTCTAAAATGTCGACCTGAGACCCAGCCGGGACAAGCCACCCAGCCCAAGGCGAATTCAGCGACGTCCAATCCCTGACTCCGCTCTTGCCAGCCCGCTGGAAAAGCCTATATTCCCGGCAAATCCCAGGATCGTTGTGAGATCCAGATAAGGGTGGGCCAACGGCCCGCCTTTTTTATTGCCCGATTCTCATTCCGGCGCCTGGGAAATAGCGACACGGACTGACTGAAGAGAAGCATGGCGCTGAGCCAGACGATCGAACGCATCATCACGCCGACGGTGGAGGGCATGGGCTATGAGCTCGTGCGTCTCACCGTCTCCGGCGGCCATCGCAAGACTCTCCAGGTGATGGCGGAGCGCAAGGACGGCCTGAATATGTCGCTCGACGACTGCACGCACCTGTCCCGCGCGATTTCCGCGGTCATGGATGTCGAGGACCCGATCGAGGGCGCCTATTCGCTCGAAGTCTCCTCGCCGGGCATCGACCGGCCGCTGACCCGGCCCAAGGATTACGACCGCTTCGCCGGCTTCGAGGCGAAGCTCGAGACGCGGGCACCCATCGACGGACGCAAGCGCTTCAAGGGCAAGCTGCTCGGCGTCGAGGGCGAGACCGTGAGGATCGAAGTCGAAGGCGCGGCGCTGGCGCTGCCGCTCGAGGAAATCGAAAAAGCCAAGCTGGTGCTGACCGACGATCTCATCGCCGCGCATGAGGCGAACGACGGTGGCGCCAACGAAGAACCAGACACCTTGAATTGAGAGACTGAGGTTAGAGAGAAGAAGCCATGGCCATGGACACCACGATCGCCATCCCCCGGATGGAGCTGCTGCAGGTCGCCGATGCGGTCGCCCGCGAGAAGAGCATCGACCGCGACGAAGTGCTGATTGCGATGGAACAGGCGATCCAGAAGGCCGGCCGCTCCAAGTACGGCCATGAGCACGACATCCGTGCTGCGATCGACCGCAAGACCGGCGAGATCAAGCTGACCCGCGTCCAGGAAGTCGTGGACGAGGTCGTGGAGAACGAGGCCACCCAGATCCCGATCAAGGCCGCGCATCGCCGCGATCCGGCCCTGAAGGTCGGCGACTTCATCATCGACGATCTGCCGCCGATCGATTTCGGGCGTATTGCCGCCCAGACCGCCAAGCAGGTCATCGTCCAGAAGGTCCGTGAATCCGAGCGCAAGCGCCAGTTCGAGGAGTTCAAGGACCGCAAGGGCGAGATCATCAACGGCCTCGTGAAGCGCGTCGAGTTCGGCAACGTGACCGTGGACCTCGGCCGCGGCGAAGCCATGCTGCGGCGCGACGAGCTGCTGCCGCGCGAGACTTTCCGCAACGGCGACCGCGTCCGGGCCCTCATTCTCGACGTACGCGAAGAGCCGCGTGGACCGCAGATTTTCCTCTCGCGCACCCATCCCGATTTCATGGCGAAGCTGTTCGCCCAGGAAGTGCCGGAGATCTACGACGGCATCATCGAGATCAAGGCCGTGGCGCGTGACCCGGGCAGCCGTGCCAAGATCGCCGTCATTTCGCATGACAGCGGCATCGACCCCGTGGGTGCTTGCGTCGGTATGCGCGGCAGCCGCGTCCAGGCCGTGGTGCAGGAGCTCCAGGGCGAGAAGATCGACATCATTCCCTGGTCGCCGGATCCGGCGACGTTTGTCGTGAACGCGCTCGCACCTGCAGAGGTCGCCAAGGTCGTGCTCGACGAGGATTCGGGTCGCATCGAAGTCGTGGTGCCGGACGAGCAGCTCAGCCTCGCGATCGGCCGCCGCGGCCAGAACGTGCGCCTTGCTTCGCAATTGACCGGCTTCGACATCGACATCCTGACCGAAGAGCAGGAAAGCAAGCGCCGCCAGGAAGAGTTCAAGACGCGTTCGCAGATGTTCATGGACGCCCTTGATGTGGACGACGTCATTGCCCAATTATTGGTGACCGAAGGGTTCACCTCCATTGAAGAAGTCGCTTTTGTGCCGACCGAGGATCTGGCCGGCATCGAAGGCTTCGACGAAGACGTCGCGGCCGAGCTGAAGACCCGGGCCGTGGCCTGGATCGAAGCCGAGGCCGAGCGCATGAACGCGCGCCGCCGCGAATTGGGCGTCGCCGACGATGTCGCCGCCATCGAGGGCCTCACCCCTGCCATGCTGGTCGCCTTGGGCGAGAAGGGCGTGAAGTCGCTGGACGACCTCGCCGATCTCGCGGCCGACGAGCTCAATGACGAGAAGGACGGAATCCTCAAGGCTTTCGAGATTTCGACCGAGAGCGCCAACGCCATCATCATGGCGGCCCGTGCCCATTGGTTCGAGGACGAGAAAAAGGCGTAAGGCTTAAGACGTATGGATGCAGCGATGAAGCCGGAGAAGAGCGGGGAGGAGGCATTGCCGCCGGGATTGAATCCTGGGGGCGATGCGGACGGCCGCTCCGTGTCCGAGCGTCGCTGCATCGTGACCCGCCAGGCCCTGGAGAAGGATCAGCTGATCCGGTTCGTGCTCGGTCCCGACAACGCGATCGTGCCCGATCTCTCGGAGAACCTGCCCGGCCGGGGTTACTGGGTTACGGCCAGTCGCAAAATCCTGGCCGAGGCGGTCAAGAAGAATGCTTTTGCCAGGGCCATGCAGGCGGCGGTGAAGCCGGATGCCGATCTGGTGGAGCGGGTGGCCGGTCTGATCGACCGGCAAGTGATCGATCTGCTGGGCCTGGCCCGGCGAAGTGGCAGTTTGGTGACCGGTTTCGAAAAGGTGGACGTCGCTTTGCGCACCGGCAAGGCGGTCCTGCTGATCGAAGCCAAGGATGCGGGGGCGGATGGACGCGCAAGGCTGGCGCGACACACCCTTCCTGGAGTAGAGATATGGGCGCCGCTGACGGCCGAGCTGCTCGGCCGGGCCATCGGGCGGGACCACGCGGTGCATGTCGCGGTTGCGCCGGGCGGTTTAGCCAACCGCCTCAAGATGGTGCTGCGGCGCCAACAAGGCCTTTCTGACGACGGGGTTGCCGGTGCGGGCCACGCACCTGCTCAACCTCGGACCGAGTAAACGAAGCGACCAAGCGGAACTGGAACTGAAGCAACGATGAGCAACGAAACCGAAGCGCCGACCCGGAAACCGCTCAAGCTGTCCTCGCCGGGCAAGCTCGAGCTGAAGAAGACGGTCGATGGCGGCCAGGTTCGCCAGAGCTTCCCGCATGGCCGCACCAAGACGGTCACGGTCGAGCTGAAGAAGAAGCGCACCTATACCCAGGGCGCCGGCGGCAAGATGACCGAGGTCCCGCACGAAGCCGAGGCGAAGCTGGGTCTGACCACCCCGCCGCCGGCCGCGGTCGAAGTCGACGAACGCCCGCACCATACCCTGACCGAGCATGAGCGGGTCGCCCGCACCAAGGCGCTCGAGCAGGCCCGGCGCGACGAGGACGTCCGCAAGCAGTTCGAGGAAGAAGAGGCCAAGCGCGCCGCCGAACGCAGCGAGCGCGAGAAGGCCGAGCTCGACAAGCGTCGCCGCGAAGAGGACGACCGCAAGGCCGCCGAAGAGGCCGCCAAGGTGCAGCGCGAGACCCAAGCGCAGGCCGCGCTGGTCACGGCGGCCCGTGCCGAGAAGACGACCGACGCCGGGGGCCATGCCCATGTCGGCAAGATGCATCTCAACAAGGCGATGGCCAAGCAGGCGACCGAGGAAGCCGACGACGCACCGCGTCGCCGCGTCGGTATCCCCGGCCGGCCCGTGGTCGCGCCGAAGCCCGCGCCGACCCGCACCCGCGGCGGCGAGCGCCGCGGCGGCGCCAAGATGACCGTGGTCCAGGCGCTCGATTCCGAGACATCCGAGCGCATGCGTTCGGTGGCGGCCTTCCGCCGCCGCACCGAGAAGGAAAAGCGCGCGTTGATGCAAGACCAGGGCGCGGCGCTCAAGGTCGTGCGCGACGTCATCGTGCCCGAAGCGATCACCGTCCAGGAGCTGGCGAACCGCATGGCGGAACGCGGCGGCGACGTGATCAAGGCGCTGATGAAGATGGGCGTGATGGCGACCATCAACCAGACCATCGATGCCGACACCGCGGAACTGGTGATCTCCGAGTTCGGCCACCGCATGCGCCGGGTCTCGGCCTCCGACGTCGAGGTCGGTGTCGAAGGTGCGGAAGACGCGCCGGAGCACATGGTGCCGCGGCCGCCGGTCGTCACCATCATGGGCCATGTCGATCACGGCAAGACCTCGCTCTTGGACGCGATCCGCCAGGCCGATGTCGCGGCCCACGAAGCGGGCGGCATCACCCAGCATATCGGCGCCTATCAGGTGACCGTGCCGTCGGGCAAGAAGATCACCTTCATCGACACGCCTGGCCATGCTGCGTTCACGGAGATGCGCGCGCGCGGCGCGAACGTCACCGATATCGTCGTGCTGGTCGTGGCCGGCGACGACGGCATCATGCCGCAGACAGTGGAGGCGATTCGCCACGCCAAGGCGGCGGAAGTGCCGATCCTGGTCGCCATCAACAAGATGGACAAGCCGGATGCCAATGCGCAGCGGGTCCGCCAGGAGCTGCTGAACCACGAGCTTGTGGTCGAAGAGATGGGCGGCGACGTGCTGACCGTCGAAGTCTCGGCCAAGACCAAGATGAACCTCGACAAGCTCGAGGAAACCCTGCTGCTGCAGGCGGAAATCCTCGACCTGAAGGCCAATCCGGACCGCATGGCGCAGGGCGCCGTCATCGAGGCCAAGCTCGAGCGCGGCCGCGGCGCGGTGGCAACGCTGCTCGTGCAGAAGGGCACACTCCATGTCGGCGATATCTTCGTCGCCGGCACCGAATGGGGCCGCGTCCGCGCGATGCTCGACGATCGCGGCGCCACCGTCGAAACCGCCGGTCCCGCGACCCCGGTCGAGGTGCTCGGTCTTCAGGGTACACCGTTGGCGGGCGACGTCTTCTCGGTCGTCGAATCCGAAGCCCGCGCCCGCGAGATCACCGAGTTCCGCCAGCATCAGCTCCGCCAGAAGCAGGCGGCGGCGGGTGCCCGCGGCACGCTCGAGGAGATGTTCTCCAAGATCGCGGTCGGCGAAGCGCGGGAGCTTCCGGTGGTGATCAAGGCCGACGTCCAAGGTTCGGTCGAAGCGATCGTCAACAGCCTGAAGAGCCTCTCGACCGACGAGGTTGCGGCCAAGATCCTGCATTCCGGCGTCGGCGGCATCAACGAAGCCGACGTGACGCTGGCAAGGGCATCGGGCGGCATGATCATCGGCTTCAACGTGCGTGCCAATCCGCAAGCCCGCGAGCTGGCTAAGCGCGACCAGGTCGATATCCGCTACTACTCGATCATCTACAACGTGGTGGATGACGTGAAGGCGGCGCTCTCGGGCATGCTGAAGCCCACCCTGCGCGAGCAGTTCCTGGGCAATGCCGAGATCCGCGAAGTCTTCCAGATCACCAAGTCCGGCAAGGTCGCCGGTTGCATGGTGACCGAGGGCACCGTGAAGCGCGGCGCCAAGGTCCGCCTGCTGCGCGACAACGTGGTGATCCACGAAGGCAGCCTGAAGACCCTCAAGCGCTTCAAGGACGAGGTCCGCGAAGTGAAGGAAGGCTTCGAATGCGGCATGGCCTTCGAGAACTACGAGAATATCCAGAAAGGCGACATCATCGAGTGCTTCGAGATGGAAGAAGTCGCCCGCCAGCTGGCGTAAGCGCACCTCCGTCGCCCGACGGAATGAACAGAAGGCCGGATGGTGACATCCGGCCTTTTTGTTTTGAGCGCTCACCGCAACATCCCACTCGGTCGTCATCCCAGGGCTTGGCCCTGGGACCCACGAGTTTGTTTCAGACGCTCAATGCAAGCTGCGCGAAACTCGTGGATGCCAAGGCCAAGCCTTGGCATGACGACCCAGTGTGGAGTCGGTGCGGAGACCTACTGGCGTGCTATCGTCCCACCTATGCTCTCTCCCTTTCCCGTCCGCCTCGTTGACTCCGATCCCGACTGGCCGCGCCAGGCGCAGGAGCGCATCGCGCGGCTGCGGGTGCTGGAGCCGGTGCTGGTCGTGGTGCACCACATCGGCTCGACCTCGGTGCCGGGGCTGATCGCGAAACCGATCATCGATCTCATGCCGCTGGTCACCGATCTTGGCGCACTCGATCAAGAGCGCGGCGCGGTCGAGGCGCTCGGCTATCGCTGGCATGGGGAATACGGCATTCCCGGGCGGCGCTATTGCACGCTGGAGATCGGGGATCGCCGGGTGGCGCAGCTGCACTTCTTCACCATGGGATCGCCCCAGGCGCACCGCCATCTCGCGTTTCGAGATTATCTGCGGGCCCATCCCGGCGAAGCGGCGGCCTATGCCGCGGTGAAGCGTCGCGCGCGGGACCGCCATCCCCATGACTCCCATGCCTATGGCGCGGAGAAACAGCCATGGATCGACCAGGCCGAGGCACAGGCGCTGGCCTGGTATTCCGCGCGGAATGCTTGACTCCTGAAGCAATCCGGGCAATTGCAGCGTTGAAATGCCCAGGAAGAAAAAATCATCGGCCCCGACGGGCCAGCGCCCCTTGCGCGTCGGCGAAGAGATTCGCCATGCGCTGTCGCACATCCTCACCTATGAAGCCGATCGGCTGGACGATCCCGACCTTTACGGCAAGAGCGTCACGGTCACCGAGGTCCGGATCAGCCCCGATCTGCGCAACGCGACCGCCTTCGTCGTGCCGCTGGGCTCGACCGTCAGCGGCGCGGATTCCGCGCCGCTGATCAAGGCTTTGAACCGCGCCGCCGGCTATTTCCGCGGCATGCTGGCGCGGGAAGTGCGGATGCAATTCTCGCCCACCATCCGCTTCAAGCTCGACGAGAGTTTCGAAGAAGCGAGCCGCATCGAAGCGGCCTTGCACGATCCCGCCGTCGCCCGGGATCTCGTGCGCGATGACGACGAGGATGAAGACGATCTCGAAGCGGACGAGAAGGACTGATGGCCCGTCGTAAGAAGGGCCAGAAGGTCGATGGTTGGGTGATTCTGGACAAGCCGGTCGGCATCACCTCGACCGCCGCGGTCGGTGCCGTCAAACGGCTGTTCGACGCCCAGAAGGCCGGACATGGCGGGACTTTGGATCCGCTGGCGAGCGGCGTGCTGCCGATCGCGCTGGGCGAAGCGACCAAGACCATGTCCTTCGTCATGGACGGGGAAAAGTCCTACCGATTTACTCTGGCATTCGGTGAGGCCCGCACCACCGATGACCGGGAGGGCGAGGTAACCGCCCGCTCCGATCACCGCCCGGCGGATGCCGAGATCGTCGCCTGCCTGCCGAAGTTCACCGGCTCGGTCGTCCAGGTCCCGCCGGCCTTCTCGGCCATCAAGGTCCAGGGCGAGCGGGCCTATGACCTGGCCCGGGACGGGGAGGCGGTGGAGCTCGCGCCGCGGACCGTCGAAATCCACGATTTGAAGCTCGCCGAGCGGCCCGATCCGGACCATGCGACGTTCGCGGTAAAGTGCGGAAAAGGCACTTATATGAGGGCCTTAGCCCGGGACATCGCCAAGGAATTGGGCTCGGTCGGGCATGTCTCAGCCCTGCGCCGGACGGGGGTGGGTCCCTTCACCGAGGCGGGGGCGATTTCGCTGGACCCCCTGAAGGCTTTGGGACATAGTCCCGCCGCTTTTAAGCACGTTTTGCCGATCGAGACCGCGCTGGACGACATCCCGGCGCTGGCCTTGACGGCCACCGAGGCGATACGCCTTCGGTCCGGACAACCGGTTGGGCTTCTCCACCGTCTAGACCGCGACCGTATCCGGGGATTTGCCCCGGGCGACATGGTTTGCGCCATGTCGGAAGGCAGGCTCGTTGCTTTGACCCGTTTTGAAGCAGGCGAGCTCGTTCCGGTGCGCGTGATGAACCTTTAGATTTCTCGAAAGGAGAAACCCGATGTCGATTACCGCAGAGCGGAAATCGGAAGTCATCAAGGAATACGCCAAGGGCACCAACGACACCGGCAGCCCGGAAGTGCAGATCGCGATCCTGTCCGAGCGGATCAAGAATCTGACGGAACACCTGCAGAGCCACGAGAAGGATTTCCATTCCCGTCGCGGACTGCTGGTCATGGTCGGGCAGCGCCGTCGCCTGCTCGACTATCTCAAGAAGAAGAACAACGCGCGCTATTCAGAGGTCATCACGCGCCTCGGCCTGCGCCGCTAAACGATCAAGCGATCCCGTCCCTGGGACCCCAGGGGCGGGATTGCTGCATTCAGGGCTCCGCCAAGTTTCAGCGACCGGCAAGGTGGAGTCTTTGGCCCCTTAGGGGCAAGAGTGGGGCCGGGCCGACGCAAGCAACGCCATCAAATTTGTACAGCAGCGTTGCTTTCGCGGGTCCGGCGTCGCATCGGTCGCGTCACGCATGTAGAGACTCCTGAAGGCCCAATGGATGGGCGGGAGTCTGAAAGGACTCACATATGTTCAAGATTTTCCGGAAAGAACTCAACTGGGGTGGCCGCAAGCTCGTTCTCGAGACCGGCCGCATTGCCCGCCAGGCCGATGGCGCGGTGCTCGCGAGCTACGGCGACACGGTGGTGCTCTGCACCGCGGTCGGCGCCAAGGCGCCGAAGCCGGGCGTCGATTTCTTCCCGCTGACCGTCAATTACCAGGAGAAGACCTTCGCCGCGGGCAAGATCCCCGGCGGCTTCTTCAAGCGCGAAGGCCGTCCGAGCGAGAAGGAAGTTCTGACCTCGCGCCTGATCGACCGGCCGATCCGCCCGCTGTTCCATGCCGCCTATCGTCATGAGACCCAGGTCGTCTGCACGACCTTGAGCCATGACATGGAGAACGATCCCGACATCGTCGCCTTGGTCGGCGCTTCCGCCGCCTTGACGCTGTCCGGCATTCCGTTCATGGGCCCGATCGGCGCCGCGCGCGTCGGCTACGTGAACGGCGAATACGTGCTCAATCCGAAGATCAGCGATCTGCCGGAATCGAAGCTCGACCTCGTCGTCGCCGGCACCACCGAAGGCGTGCTGATGGTGGAATCGGAAGCGCAGGAGCTTTCGGAAGAGGTGATGCTGGGTGCCGTGAACTTCGGCCATCAGCAGTTCCAGGCGGTGATCAACGCGATCATCGAACTCGCCGAGCAGGCCGCGAAGGAGCCCTGGGCTCTGGCCGAGGCCAACCCGGAAGTGGAATCGGTTTATGGCGCGCTGAAGAGCCAGTTCTCGACCTCGCTCGCCGACGCCTACAAGGTCACCGCCAAGCAGGAGCGGACCAACAAGGTCGCCGAGGTGAAGGCCAAGGCGAAGGAAACCATCGGCACCGACGAGAAGAAGGCCGAGCTGGTCGGCAAGCTCTTCAAGGAGCTCGAGAAGGACATCGTCCGCGGCAACATCCTCGACACCTCGAGCCGCATCGACGGCCGCGACCTGAAGACCGTGCGTCCGATCGTATCGGAAGTCGGCGTGCTGCCGCGCGCCCATGGCTCGGCTTTGTTCACCCGCGGTGAGACGCAGGCGCTGGTGGTCGCGACCCTCGGCACCGGCCAGGACGAGCAGATCATCGACGCGCTGGCGGGCGAATACCGCGAGAAGTTCATGCTGCACTACAACTTCCCGCCCTATTCGACCGGCGAGGCCGGCCGCATGGGTTCGCCGGGCCGCCGCGAGATCGGCCATGGCAAGCTGGCCTGGCGCGCGGTGCGTCCGATGCTCCCCGTGGGTGACGACTTCCCGTACACCCTGCGCATCGTCTCGGAGATCACCGAGTCCAATGGCTCGTCCTCGATGGCGACCGTCTGCGGCACCTCGCTCTCGCTGATGGACGCGGGCGTTCCGCTGAAGCGCCCCGTCGCGGGCATCGCCATGGGCCTCATCAAGGAAGGTGAGCGCTTCGCGGTGCTCTCCGACATCCTGGGCGACGAGGATCATCTCGGCGACATGGACTTCAAGGTGGCCGGCACCGACCAGGGCATCACCGCTTTGCAGATGGACATCAAGATCACGTCGATCACCGCGCAGATCATGCAGATCGCGCTGGAGCAGGCCAAGGGCGGCCGTCTCCACATCCTCGGCGAAATGGCGAAGGCCCTGACCGGTGCGCGCGACAGCGTGAACCAGAACGCGCCGCGCATCACCGTCATCAACATCCCGAAGGACAAGATCCGCGAAGTGATCGGCACCGGCGGCAAGGTGATCCGCGAGATCACCGAGCAGACCGGCGCCAAGATCGACATCGAGGACGATGGCACGATCAAGGTCGCGGCGGTCGATGCCGCCGCCGCCACCGCGGCGATCAACTGGATCAAGGGGATCGTGGCCGAGCCGGAGCAGGGTGTGATCTACGACGGCAAGGTCGTGAAGATCATGGACTTCGGCGCCTTCGTGAACTTCCTCGGTTCCCGCGACGGCCTCGTGCACATCTCCGAGCTCGCCCCGCAGCGGGTGAAGCAGGTCTCCGACGTCGTCGCCGTCGGCCAGGCCGTGAAGGTCAAGGTCATCGGTATGGATGACCGCGGCAAGGTGAAGCTCTCGATGAAGGTGGTCGATCAAGCGACCGGCGCCGACATCAGCGACCAGGTCGCCAAGGAAGACGCCGCGCGCCGTGCAGAGCGCAACGCGGAGCGGCAAGCTGAATAAGTAGGGCCGAGCCGGCCGGTGGCGCTCAACCTTCCGCAGGTGATCGGACATCGGGGCGCGGCCTTGGCCGCCCCCGAGAACACCCTGGAGAGCTTCCGCGAGGCGGCGGCCCAGGGTGCCAAGTGGGTCGAGTTCGACGTCGGCCTCTCGGCCGACGGACAGTGTTTCGTGCTCCACGACGACACGCTCGACCGCACCACCAGCGGCAAGGGCCCCGCGCATCTGAAGACCGTCGCCGAATTGCAGGCCTTCGATGCCGGCTTCTGGTTCGGCAAAAAGTTCGAGGGCGCCAAGCTTCCGACTCTGGCCGAGACCATCGCGTGTCTGACCGAGCTCGACCTCATGGCCAATGTCGAGATCAAGGCGGCGCCGGAAAAGCGCCATGCCGAGCTGGCGAAGGCGGTGGTGACGGAGCTCCGCAAGCTCTGGCCCGCGGCGAAGCCGAAGCCGCTTATTTCCAGCTTCGAGCTGGAATGCCTGCGCACCGCCCAGGCGGAAGCCCCCGAATTCCCGCGGGGCTATCTCATCTGGGGCCGCGAGCTCGATTGGCTGGCCAAGGCGCGCAGCGTTGCCGCCGCCACCATGAACATCGACAGCGACCATGCGACCCGCGAGTGGATGGCCGAGCTGAAGCAAGCGGGCTATGGCGTGCTGGTCTGGACCGTCAACGCACCGGAACGCGCCGCGCGGCTGATCGAATGGGGCGCCGATGGCGTCTTCACCGACGCGCCCGGCGCCGTCTTGGCCCGGTTGGGCAAAGGCGTATAATTACGCACACCTGTCAGCCGGCCCAACGCGCCGTCATCCCGGCGCTAGGCGCCGGGATCCACGCCTTGGATGCCGCACGATTGAAAGGCGTGGATGCCGGGACCAAGTCCCGGCATGACGGAGTTAAACGAGTCTGCCTGGGAGTGAATCGTTGAAGCCGCTGAACACGCTGAAGATATCGGGGATCGACGTGCTGCCGCTGGTGGAAGGCGGCAAGGGCATCTCGGTCTCGAACGGCGAATCCTCGGGCGCCTGGGCGGCGGCCGGCGGCATCGGCACCTTCTCCGGCGTCAACGCCGATTCCTACGACGCAAACGGCCAGCCGATCCCGCAGATCTATCACGGCAAGACCCGCCGCGAGCGCCACGAAGAGCTGCTCGCCTATGCGATCCGCGGCGGCATCACCCAGGCGAAGATCGCCTACGAGGCCTCGAACGGCAAAGGCCGCATCCATATGAACGTGCTCTGGGAGATGGCCGGAGCCGAGCGGGTGCTGCACGGCGTGCTCGAAGGCGCCAAGGGGATGATCCACGGCGTCACTTGCGGCGCCGGCATGCCGTACAAGATCGCCGAGATCTGTGCGCATTACGGACTCCACTACTATCCGATCGTGTCCTCGGCGCGCGCCTTCCGCGCGCTCTGGAAGCGCGCCTATCACAAGTTCCACGACCTGCTCGGCGGCGTGGTCTACGAGGATCCGTGGCTGGCGGGCGGCCATAACGGCCTCTCCAATGTCGAGGACCCGAAGAAGCCGCAGGATCCCTATCCGCGCGTGCTCGAGCTCCGCCAGCTGATGCGCGACGAATGCGGCCTCGCCGAGACGCCGATCATCATGGCGGGCGGCGTCTGGTATCTGCGCGAATGGGCCGACTGGATCGGCAATCCGGACATGGGGCCGATCGCCTTCCAGTTCGGCACGCGCCCGCTGCTGACCCAAGAGAGCCCGATCTCCGACGCCTGGAAGCAGCGCCTGCTCCATCTCAACGAGGGCGACGTCTATCTGAATCGGTTCAGCCCCACCGGCTTCTACTCATCGGCGGTCAGCAACCCATTCCTCGACGAGTTGAAGGCGCGGGCCGAGCACCAGGTCGCCTATAGCCAGAGCAAGGTCGGCGAGCACGAATGGCCGTTCCCGGTCGGTGCGCGCGGGCGCCTCGTCTATCTGACCGCCGCCGACAAGCTGCGCGCCCAGAGCTGGGTCGATCAGGGTTTGACCGAGGCGTTGCGCACGCCGGACTCGACGCTGATTTTCGTGAAGCCGGCGCAGGCCAACGAGATCCTGACCGACCAGATCAACTGCATGGGCTGCCTCTCGCAGTGCGCCTTCTCCAACTGGTCGCAGAACGAGCAGGGCACCACCGGCCGCAAGGCGGACCCGCGCAGCTTCTGCATCCAGAAGACGCTGCAGGAGATCAGCCATTCGGACAAGATCGACGACCAGCTGATGTTCGCCGGCAACAAGGCTTATCGCTTCCGCGACGATCCCTTCTACTCGAACGGCTTCATTCCCACCGTCAAGCAACTGGTCGAGCGCCTCGTCACCGGCGACTGACCGGGGGCGACCAGCCTCCCGAAGGAAACAACACCCCGTGTCCCGATCGCATGCCGGATCGCTCCTGCTGCTGCTCGGCCTGGCCGTGTGCTGGGGATACAATTGGGTGGTGATGAAGATCGGCTTGGCAGATGCGGGTCCGGTCGCCTTCGCCGCGATCCGCTGTCTCGGCGGCGCCATCATTCTGGCACTTGTGCTGCTCGCTTTGCGGCGCAGCTTCCGCATTGCCGAGCCTTTAACCGTCGCGGCGATCGGCCTGCTGCAGACCGCCTTGGCCCAAGGGCTGATTGCGATGGCGTTGCATGGCGGCCAGGCCGGCAAAAGCGCGGTGCTGAACTACACGCTCCCGGTCTGGGTGATGATCCTGGGCTTCCTGTTCCTGAAAGAGCGCCCGCGCCTGATGCAATGGCTGGCGACGGCGGTGGCTTTCGCCGGCGTGATGGTGATGACCTTCCTCAACGGCAAGGCGGTCTCGCTGGAGCCGATCGGCTTCGCGCTCTCGGCCAGCATCTGCTGGGGCGCCGGAACCGTGGTGACCCAGTCGCTGATGCGCCGCCATGGCGGGCGCATCGACACGCTCGCTTTGACCGCGTGGCAGCTCGGGATTGGGGGCATCGTGCTCACCTTGCTGGCCGTCGTTGTGCCGGAGGCGCCGCTGCACTGGACCACCAGCCTGATCCTGGCCCTCATCTACAACGTCGGCCCGGCAAGCGCGGTCGCCTTCCTGCTCTGGTTCATGCTGCAGCAGCGGATCGAGGCCAATGTGCTGTCGCTGATCGTGCTGATCGTGCCCTTGGTCGGCATCGCTGCCGGCTGGCTGCAATTGGGCGAGCAGCCGAGCCTGCCCGACGCCATCGGCATGGCGCTGATCTTGACCGGGATTGCGGTCATGGTGTTGAGCCAGCGCCGCAAGCTGCCGGTGACCGCCCAGGCCGAAGGCTAGGCCATGGCGCAGGGCAGCGACGTCCTCAAACGCACGCTCTCGCCGACCATGTCGCTGGTGGTGATCGTCGGCCTCTCGATCATCTGGGGCTATCACTGGGCGGTGATGAAGATCGGCCTCTATTACTGCGGCGGCCTGACCTACACCGCCATCCGCTGCCTGATTGCGGCACCGGTGATGCTGCTGATCATGAAGCTGCGCGGCACCAGCATCCGGCTGAAATCACCGAAGGCCGCCATCATCGTCGGCATCGTGCAGACCGCCGGCAATTTCGGCATCGGTGCCATCGCGGTGCAATTCGGCGAGGCGGGACGCAGCGCCGTTCTCACCTACACCATGCCGTTCTGGGTGCTGCTGCTGGGCTTCCTCTTTCTCGGTGAGCGCGCCGGCCCGCGGCGCTGGATCGCCGCATCATTGGCAGGGGTGGGCACTTTGCTGGTGGCGCTCGCCGGTGGCGTCGCGCAATTGGCGCCCGTGCTGCTTGCCATCGCCGCCGGCATTTTCTGGGCGAGCGGCGTGCTGCTCTATCAGCATTTCCACAAGAAGCATGCGGACGAGCCGACGGTCTTCGCCGCCTGGCAGCTCTTGGTCGGCGGCATCAGCATGGGCATCTTCATCCCCTTCGCGCCCGGCGAGCATGCGATCGAGTGGACCCCGGCCTTCCTCGGCGCCATCACCTATACGACGGTGCTGGCAACCGTGGTCGCGGTCTATCTCTGGTTCCTGCTGATCTCGCGGTTGGAGGCCGGCGTGGTGGCGCTGGGCATCCTGTTGGCGCCCGCGATCGGCCTGGCGTCGAGCTGGATCCAGTTACAGGAACGCCCGGCGCCCTTGGAGGCGCTCGGCCTCGGCATCATCCTCTTCGCCATCGCCTTCTTCGCCTGGGCGCAATGGCGGCGTGCAAGGACGGCAGCGCCCGCGCGCTAGCTAGCTAGTGATCGTAGTCGTCGGATTCGCCGTGGAGCCAACGATCAATGGCCTCTGCTGCAATAAGCTCCAGGATGTACTGAAGAATGATCTCCAGATAGGCCATCAAGGCTGGTCAGCCAGTGTCGCGGCCGTCGCATAGCCGGGCGACTGGTGATAGATCGCCGATGCGCTTGCACCGATCATGAAACCGCACGACATCAGCAAGACCACCGCACACGCATGCGCTCGCGCCGGTGTCTGCATACTGCGCTGAAGCCACGCGTAGAGAGCCGCATAGACGCGGTCTACCGGCCACAGCAAAAGGCGACTGATGAAGGCGATAAGACGGAAGATCGCTCCGAAGATGCGCCCGAAGATCTCAAAGAGGATCTCGAGCAAGACGCGAACCAGCGCTTCGAAGATGATTTGAACGATCGCATGCAAGAGCGACGCGATCGCGCGGATCACGCCGCCCGCCAGTTCGTCGACCACGCCGACCACCCCGATCGCGGCCCATCCGCTCGCGAAGTGATATTGTCCGAGGCCAAGCGACTTTCAAGTGTGGCAGCCGCCGGCGCGAACCGCTCGAAGCGCGGCTTAGTGGCAGCTCAAGTCCGGTAGCGTCGATAGGATCGGCTGCCATTTGTCGAAGCCGTCGAAGGCTTCCGGCTGCCAGGGCCAGACGCCCTTGGTCGATGGCCAGACCAGCTGCAGCACCTCGAAATTGTCCCCTTTGTAGAGCCAGCGGTTCCAGCCGAAATAATCTCGGTAGTGGATCCGACCGACATTCAAGAACAGTACATCGAAGCCTTCTAGAAAACCGCTGGCGGACTGGCCATGGCTGAAGCGTTCGCCATCGCGGACCCGGCGGTTGTATTCGTTGACGGCGAAATGGGAGATCGGCTGCTTCAGGCCGATCACGACAATCTCGGGGACAGCCGATGTGCGCTGAATACCGACGGAATAAGAGAACGGTGGCAGCTCGCCCTCACCGGCGACATGGATGACGTGACATCCATACTGCTCGATATTGGAAAGAGCCTTGGCGTTTGCCGCTCGTTCCCGTTCTTCGTTCAACGAGTGCCTCCGCTGTTCGAAGCAACTACTCCGCAAGCGCGAACGGGCTGAACTTCGTGTCGCGGTCGTAGACGTCGACGCCTTCGTGGCGCTTCAGGTAGTTCACCACGAGATAGGTGAGCGGCGTCGCCGCGGTCTCATAGGTGACCTTGAACAGCCACTGGAAGATGACGAGGCTCAGCAGCACCTCGTTCGGCATCAAGCCGTAGAAGGCGATGGTGCAGAAGATCGCGCTGTCGAGCGCCTGGCCGACTACGGTCGAGCCGATGGTGCGGGTCCAGAGATACTTGCCGTTGGTCCAGACCTTCATCTTCGCCAGCACGGTCGAATTGGCGAACTCGCCGAACAGATAGGCGAGGAAGGAAGCGGCGAGGATGCGGAACTGGGTGCCGAGGATCGCCTCGTAGGAGGCCTGGTCGTGCCAGTCCGGATTGGCCGGCAGCATCTGGCCAAGATAGATCGCGCAGGCCGCGAAGAAATTGCAGCCGAAGCCGATCCAGATCGCCTTGCGGGCGCGCTTGAAGCCGTAGACCTCGGTCAGCACGTCGCCGAGGATATAGGTGACCGGGAAGATGAGGTCCGCGGCTTGCAGCGTCACCGGGAAACCGAAGACGGTGAAGGTCGAGATCATCTTCACCGCGATCACGTTGGAGACCAGCAGGTCGGTCACGAAAAAGGCCACGACCACGACATAGAGCGTCGAATGTTCGGCCTTCTTGAGCATGGTCTGCATGGCGATTTCCTGGGCGATTTGAGGCGTTTAAGGGCCAAACCCGGTAGGGCTGGCTTTCCGCGACGGCCGCTGTTATAGCCGCGCCCGATGGGCCTGAAAACCGCCGATTTTGACTTCCCCCTGCCCCCGGACCGCATTGCTCAGCACCCGGCAAAACCGCGGGATTCCGCCAGGTTGCTGGTGGTCGGGGCGGGTCTTGCTGACCGTTCCATCCGCGACCTGCCGGACCTGCTCCAGCCGGGTGATCTGATGATCGCCAACGACACCAAGGTGATCCCGGCCCAGCTCGAGGGTCGGAAAGGGGAGGCCAGGATCGAGGTCACGCTGATCCGCCGCTCGCCGGAGGACGCGCGGGTCTGGGAGGCGTTCGCCAAGCCGGGGAAGAAGCTGAAGGTCGGGGATCGGGTGGAGTTCGGCGAGCTTTCGACGGATAGACCCGTCGACCCCTCACCCCAGCCCTCTCCCGCAAGGGGAGAGGGGGATCATTTCGCTGCTGAGCGTGACGGATTCTCAAAGGCTGGTGCAACAGCGTCCCCTCTCCCCTTGCGGGAGAGGGACAGGGTGAGGGGTCGACGAGGACCATCCGGCTTAGCGCTCAGCGCTACAGTCCTCGCCAAACAAGACTCCGGCGAGATCTCTCTCCGCTTCGACTGCGCCGAGACCGAGATCATGGCTGCGCTGCATCGCATCGGCTCGATGCCGCTGCCGCCTTATATCCGCAAACTGCGTGCGGTCTCGGCGGAGGACGATGCCGATTACCAGACCATCTTCGCGTCGCGCGAAGGCGCGGTCGCGGCGCCGACCGCGGGACTGCATTTCACGCCGGCGCTCTTGGACGCGCTGGCGAAGCGTGGAGTCGAGCAGGCGCGCGTCACCTTGCATGTCGGCGCCGGCACCTTTCTGCCGGTGAAGGTCGATGACATCGACAGCCATCGCATGCATTCCGAATGGGGTGAGGTCTCCGCCGCCACCGCCGAAGCTTACAACCGCGCGCGCTCCGAAGGGCGGCGCATCGTCGCCGTCGGCACGACTTCGCTGCGCCTGCTGGAAAGCGCGTTGGACGTTGAGGGCAAGCTGCAGCCCTTCTCGCGCGAGACCGACATCTTCATCTATCCGGGAAAGACAGTGCGCTCCGCCGATCTGCTGCTGACCAATTTCCATCTGCCGAAATCGACGCTCTTCATGCTGGTCTGCGCCTTCGCCGGCACCGAGACGATGCGCGCGGCCTATCAACATGCCATCGACACGGGCTATCGCTTCTTCTCCTATGGCGATGCCTGCTTGCTGGAGAATGCCGCATGAGTCATTTCGATATTCTCGGCACCGACGGTAAGGCGCGGCGTGGACAGCTCACGACCGCGCATGGCGTCGTCAACACGCCGGCCTTCATGCCGGTCGGCACGGCGGGCACGGTGAAGGCCATGCTGCCGGAATCCGTGAAGGCGACGGGGGCCGAGATCATCCTCGGCAACACCTATCACCTGATGCTGCGGCCGGGCGCGGAGCGGGTCGCGCATTTCGGCGGCTTGCACAAATTCAGCAACTGGCCGGGCCCGATTCTGACCGATTCCGGCGGCTTCCAGGTGATGAGCCTGTCGCAGCTCCGCAAGATCACCGAGGAAGGCGTCGCCTTCCGCTCGCATATCGACGGCGCGAAGATCATGCTGACGCCCGAGCGCTCGATCGAGATCCAGCATCTGCTCGATGCCGACATCACCATGTGCTTCGACGAATGCACGCCCTTTCCGGCGACGGAGCAGCAGGCAGCGGATTCGATGCGGCTCTCGATGCGCTGGGCGGCGCGCAGCCGCAAGGCGTTCCAGCAACGCGCGGGCTATCACCAGTTCGGCATCGTGCAGGGCGGGATCTATCGCGATCTTCGCGAGGAATCGGCGAAGACCCTCGCCGAGATCGGCTTCGAGGGCTATGCGATCGGCGGTCTGGCGATCGGCGAGGGCCAGCAGGAGATGTTCCGGGTGCTCGACTTCACGCCGGATTTCCTGCCCCAGGATCGGCCGCGCTATCTGATGGGGGTCGGCCGGCCGGAGGATATCGTCGGCGCCGTGCAGCGCGGCATCGACATGTTCGACTGCGTGATGCCGACGCGTTCGGGCCGCACCGGTCTGGCCTTCACACGCCGCGGCGAGCTCAACATGCGCAACGCGCGCCATGCCGAGAACACCGGGCCGATCGATCCGGATTGCGCTTGTCCGGCCTGCCGCAACTATTCGTGCGGCTATTTCCATCACCTGATCAAGGCCAAGGAAATGCTCGGGCCGATGCTGCTGACCTGGCACAACCTGCATTACTATCAGGAGGTGATGCAGGGCCTGCGCGGCGCGATCGCGGCCGGAAGCCTGGATAGGTTCGTCGCCGACTTCCATGCCCAAAGAGCGGAAAGCGAGAGTGACAAAAGTGCCGATTGAATTGATTGCCAGCGATCTCGACGGAACCCTGCTGCGTCATGACGGAAGCTTGTCTAAGCGCACCGTCAGTGCGGTGCGCGCGGCGGTCGAAGCCGGCTTCAAGGTGGTGCTGTCGAGCGGCCGTCCGCCGCGCACCGTGCAGCCGATCGCCGACCAGCTCGGCCTCAAGGGCCTCGCCGTCTGTTCCAACGGCGCTATTCTCTACGATCTCGACAAGCGCGAGGCGTTCGGCCACCGCCATGTGCCGCGGGATGCGCTGAAAAACATCATCACGAAGGTGCGCGAACGCGAGCCGAATGTCAGCTTCGCCACGGAATACGGCCATCGGGTCGGCGCCGAGCCGCAATTCCCGCGGCCCGAGACCTGGGTGAGCGGCCTCAATCCCAAGATCGGCGATATCGAATCGCTCACCGCCGATGCGATGATCAAGCTCGCCATCCATCATCCCGACCAGGCGGTCGAGAAGCTGGCGGCACTGGCGCGGGAGATTGCCGGCGACGAACTCTCGGTCACCTTCTCCGGCCAGCATTTCATCGAAGTCGCCGCCGCCGGTGTCTCCAAGGCGCTGGGCCTGGCGGAGGTTTGCAAGCGGCTGGGCGTCGATCCCAAGTACGCGGTCGCCTTCGGTGACATGCCCAACGATCTCGCGATGCTGAGCTTCGTCGGCCGCGGCGTCGCCGTCGGCAACGCTCATCCGGACGTGATCGCCGAAGGCCATGAGACGACCGGGACGAATGACGAGGATGGCGTGGCGCAGGTGATCGAGCAGCTTGTTGCCACGCGCGCCCGCGCGGCGCAGTAGCGGAGGATTCGATGGCGAAGAAGTCGAAGTACCAGGGCCTCACCCAGCTCGGCGCCAAGACCGAGCTGCCGGCGGAGCCCAGCGTGAAGACGCTGGAGCGCGTTCCCAATCCGCATCCACGCGAGAACTACACCGTGCGCTTCACGGCGCCGGAATTCACCTGCCTCTGCCCGGTCACGGGGCAGCCGGATTTCGCGCATTTCGTCATCGACTACCTGCCGAACCAGTGGCTGGTCGAATCGAAGTCGTTGAAGCTCTATCTGCATTCGTATCGCAACCATGGCGGTTTCCATGAGGGCACGACCCTCGACATTGCTAAAGATCTGATCGCCGCGATCGCGCCGAAATGGATCCGCATCGGCGGCTATTGGTATCCGCGCGGCGGCATGCCGATCGACGTCTTCTTCGAGAAGGGCAAGCGGCCCGCCGACCTCTGGGTCCCGGAGCAGAAGGTCGAACCTTATCGCGGGCGGGGCTGAGTCTGCCGCAGCGTCATGGCGCGAATCTCAAGCATTCGTACCCCCACCCCGGCCCTCCCCCGATTCGGGGGAGGGAGAAGAAAATCCCCGCCCCCGATTCGGGGGCGGGTTAGGGTGGGGGTACGTGCAGCCGAGGCGCTCCACGCATGAGCGCCAATCGGCAGATCCGAGACGCCATTCGCAACAAAGCCCTCGAGCTCGGCTTTGATGCCGTCGGCTTTGCCAAGGCGACATTGGCGCCGCAAGCGCAGGAGAATCTGAAGAGCTTCATCGCCCAGGGCCTGCATGGTGAGATGGATTGGATGCCGGCCAAAGCCGACCGGCGTGGCGATCCGCAGGTGCTCTGGCCCGATGCGAAGAGTGTGGTCGTGCTGGGCCTGAACTATGGACCGGACGAAGATCCGCTGGAAGCGGCGCCCGCTTCCGACCGTGCCAACATCTCGGTCTATGCGCGGCATCGCGACTATCACGACGTGCTGAAGAAGAAGCTGAAAGCGCTCGGCCGCTGGATCGCCGACACGCAGAAGACCGAGGTGAAGGTCTTCGTCGATACCGCCCCGGTGATGGAAAAGCCGCTGGCGCAGGCGGGTGGCATCGGCTGGCAGGGCAAGCACACCAATCTTGTTTCGCGCGAGCTCGGCTCCTGGCTGTTTCTGGGTGAAGTGTTCCTGGCGCTCGATCTCGAGGCCGATGCAGCCGAGAGCGATCATTGCGGCGAGTGCCGACGGTGCCTCGATGCCTGTCCGACGCAGGCCTTCCCGGCGTCCTATCGGATCGATGCGCGGCGCTGCATCTCCTATCTCACCATCGAGCATAAGGGCTCCATCCCGCGCGATCTCAGGCCGCTGATCGGCAACCGGATCTATGGCTGCGATGTCTGCCTCGCCGTCTGCCCCTGGAACAAGTTCGCGCAGGCCGCGGCGCAGCCGGAGCTGAAGGCGCGCGCCGATCTCACCGCGCCGGAACTGGCCGCGCTCGCAACGCTGGACGATGCCGCTTTCCGGCAACGTTTTTCCGGATCACCGGTGAAGCGGATCGGGCGGGATCGGTTCTTGCGCAACGTGCTGATCGCCATCGGCAACAGCGGCCAGGAACAATTGCGGGCTTCCGCCCAGCAGCACCTCACCGATGCTTCGCCGGTGGTGCGCGAGGCCGCGGTCTGGGCCCTGGGGCGCCTCGCCTCACCGGCCGAGACGCGGGCCCTGGCGCCGGAGACCGCGGATCCCGATCCGGGCGTGGCGGAAGAATGGCGGAATATCTTGGATCGTTGATTCAACGTGTGATTGGTTTCTGCAGAGGCCGGTGTCAACGCGAGGTTAACTTTCTTGCACCAACGTGTGGGTATCACCGCGGCCTTGGCTTTGAGGTGGTGCCGAGGCGGCCTATAATTTTCAGCCAATTCCACGGGACTATTTTTGCGGCTCGGTCGTTTTAGGCGCCCTCCGCTGTCGGGGTCTAACGGGCATGAATCTTTCCTTCTCGGGGTTTAGCGTGAAAGCTATCGCGGCTCTCAGCGCCGGTTTCGTGTTCATGCTCGGCCTCGTCGTTGCGGGCGCCGCTTCGGCGGAACCGCGCGTCGCGCTGGTCATCGGCAACTCAGCCTATCAGGGTGACCTGCCCGCACTGCCCAACCCCGCCAACGATGCCAAGCTGATGGCGCGGACGCTGAAGAGCGTCGGCTTCGACGTGGTCGAGGCGGAGGACGCGACCCAGGACGATATCAAGAAGGCGATCGCCTCGTTCAGCGAGAAGCTGACCGCCGCGGGCACCGAAGGCACCGGCCTGTTCTTTTATGCCGGTCACGGCGTGCAGGTCGGCGGCGAGAACTACCTGATCCCGGTCGATGCCAAGATCAAGCGCGAGGCGGATGTCGACCTCGTCGCGGTCTCGGCTTCGACCGTGCTGAAGCAGATGGAATTCGCCAACACCGCGGTCAACATCATCATCCTCGATGCCTGCCGCAACAATCCGCTCGGTGACGGCGCGCGCAGCATGAGCCGCGGCCTCGCCAAGATCGAGACCGCGCCGCGCGGCAGCTTCATCGCCTATTCGACCGCGCCGGGCTCGACCGCGGCCGATGGCGACGGCGCGAACAGTCCTTATACGACGGCCCTGGCGGAGACCATCACCGAGCCCGGCCTCTCGATCGCCGACGTGTTTCAGGAAGTGCGCACCAAAGTGCTCGCATCCACGAAGAACGCGCAGACGCCCTGGGATTCCTCCTCGCTCACCGGCCGCTTCTATTTCAAGCCGCCGGAAGCGGGCCCGGTGGCGGGGGTGGTGGCACCGTCGACTTCGGCGGAGGAAGAGAAGCTGAAGAACGAGAAGACCTATTGGGATTCCGTGAAGGACAGCAACGATCCTGAACAAATCCAGATGTATGTCGGCAAGTATCCGAACGGCTATTTCGTCGACCTCGCCAATGCCAAGCTCGATGAGCTGAAAGGCGGCGCACAGGTCGCAAGTGCAGACGCCGTCCAGGCGCCGAAGCCGGAAGCGGCTGCGCAGGTCGCGGCCAAGCCGAGTGCCGGTGCGAGCTTCATTGCGCAGAGCCAGACCGTCTACGCCAAGTCCGGCGGCCAGGTCCGCGCCGCGCCCGATGCCGGCGCCGCGCTCGTGTCGAAGCTGCAGGCCAACACCGAAGTGACGGCGACCGGTCTTTCGACCGACGGCAAGTGGTGGCGGGTGGCGCTCGCAGACGGCCAGACCGGCTATATGCACAAATCCGTGGTCTCCGAGCAGCCGCTGCAGGCCGCTTCCGCCGCACCGCAGCTACAGGCCGCGGTGCAATCGGTCCCGCCGACGAACGGCGCCGGTGTCGAGATGATCAGCGCCAATGCGGCACCCGCCCAGGGGGCGGTCGGGGTGCCCACCGGGGCGCCGGCCGGCAACGACATCGATATGCAGACCCTGGGTCAGGCTGCGAGCGCGATCCAGAGCGGCAATCTCAGCCAGGCGGGTTCGGCGCTCAACGCGCTGTTCGGCAGCGGCCGGGCGTCGAACCAGCAGGCCGCCTTGCCGCAGGTTCAGTTCCAGGAGCTGAACATCACGGTCACCGTGAAGAAGGGCACGCTCATCCGATCCAGCCCGATGTTCAATGCCGCGGCGGTCGCGACCGCGACCCAGGACACCAAGCTGCAGGCCCGGGGCAAGACGGCGAATAACCTCTGGTGGCAAGTCGTGCTGCTGGATGGAACCTTTGGCTATGTCGAAGGCCGGCAGATCGCCCAGTAGCCATCTAAGCCATCGCAGACGCGCCGCGTTGCGCAGACATTCGGCTCCGCGTTAATCTCGCAGGCTTGAGCCAGCGCGGTCCGTCGCTGGATGGACGGGGAGCGCGTTCCGAGCATGAACCCGAAATCTGCGTTCCTGGCCGCGTTGGCGGCGACGCTGCTCAGCCTGCCGGCCCTGGCCGATCAGCCGGTTTCACGCCCGCCGCAAATCGCGCCCCTGCAAGTGGCGCCCCTGCAAGTGGCACCTCTGCAAGTGGCACAGGGCGACAGCGAGCTCGATTTCTGGAATGCGATCAAGGACAGCAAGAAGGCCGAAGATTATCAGGCCTATCTCGACAAATATCCCAACGGCAATTTCGCCGATCTCGCCAAGCTCCGGGTGAAGAAATACGCGCCCGCCGAAGCCGCGCCCGCAGCCGCAGCACCGGCGGCGACCCCGGCCGATCTGCAGCAGCAGGACATCGCCAGTTGGAACGCGATCAAGTCAAGCAAGAACGTGGACGACTACAAGAGCTATCTCGAGAAATACCCGAACGGCGAGTTCGTCGATCTGGCGAAGCTCCGGATCGAGCAGCTGAGTCCACCGGCCGCCGCGCCGGTGGAGCAACCGGCTGAGCCTGTGCCCGCCGCTGCAGCGCCGGCGGCGCAACCGGCTGAGCCCGCAACGCTGACCTTCGAAGCGAAAGACGCGACCGTCTATGCCAAGAGCGGCGGCCAGGTGCGCGCCGAGCCCGATCCCAAGGCCGCCCTGGTCACCAAGCTGAAGACGAATACCGAGGTGCATGCGACCGGCCTCTCTGCGGACGGCAAGTGGTGGCGGGTCGAGGTCTCGGGACAGAGCGGCTACATGCACCGCAGCGTGGTGAGCGAGAAGCCGGTCAGCAAGGCCGCGCCCAGCAAGAAGAAATCGACGGACGAAGCCGCGGTCACCGGCCCGGATGAGGAGGTCTGCAAGCCGACATCCAAAGCTGGGTCGAATGCCCGCGTCTCCGCCTGCGAGCGGCTGGTCGCGAAAGCGGGTGGCGACACGGCGAAGGTCGCGGCGCTCGGTGCGCTTGCGGCCGCGCTCAACAAAGCCAAGCGCAGTGACGAGGCGATCCGCAAGTACGAGCAGGCGGCGGTCCTGGCGCCGCGCGATCCCAGCATCTACTATCGGATCGGCCTGGTGCGCTTGGATCAGCGTCGCTTCCCGGAAGCGCGCGCAGCCTTCGAGAAAGCCGCGCAGCTCGACAACCAGGATTCCGACATCGTGTTCCAGCGCGGCATTTCCTACGTCGGCGTCGGCGACTTCGAGAAAGCGAAGCTCGAGGTCGAGCGTGCGCTGCTCATCCCAAACGACCCCGCGCTGTATTACGAGAAGCTCGGCGAGATCAACATCGCGCGAGGCGATCTCGACGCCGCGAAAGTGGCGCTCGATCGCGGCAGCAAGGCCGATCCGAACCGCCATTCGCTGACACTCGCCGCGGTGAGCTACTTCACCGGTGCGAGCGATGCCGCGGCGCGCCAGGCAACCGCCAGCCGCGGCGATCCGACCGCCGCGCTCTGGAGCGCGCTCATCAAGAAGCAGAAGGGCGATGCCGCCGGTGCGGCTGCGGTGCTGGAAGCGGGGCAGGCCGCCTCGGGCGATGACTGGCCGGGGCCGATCTTCGCGGCGCTCTCCGGCGGCACCACGCTGGCCAAGGCGCGGGCGGCGGCGAAGAACCGTGATGAGAACACGCAGTTCGAGCAACTCTGCGCCTTGAATTTCTTCGCCGGGGAATGGGCTTATCTCCAGGGCGACAGGGACGCCGCCCGCGCGGCGCTTCAAGCGGCACTCGACACCCGCGCCTACTGGTCGCTGGAATACGCGGCCGCCAAGGCGCGCCTCGCCAATATGGGCGGTTAACGTCGGCCCCGTTCCACCCGAACGGGCCCGATTCTTTAACGATTACAAAATCGGGTTCCAAGCCACCGGCGGATATGGCAATATTCAGACCATGCTTGAAGCTCGGCCCTTCACCCCGATGGTCCAGAAGCTGCGGTCGGCCGGGTTGCGCCCGACACGCCAGCGCATGTCACTGGCAAAGCTTCTGTTCGATGCCGGCGACCGCCACGTGACCGCCGAGCAATTGCACCAGGAAGCCACTGCGGCGCGGGTCCGGGTGTCTCTGGCTACCGTCTACAACACGCTCCATCAGTTCACCACGGCGGGCCTGCTGCGTGAGGTCGTGGTGCAGCCCGGGCGCTCCTACTTCGACACCAACACCTCCGACCACCACCACTTCTTCATCGAAGCGAACGGCCATCTCGAGGACATCCCCGGGGATTCCGTGGCCCTCGCGCGCCTGCCGGACCCGCCCAAGGGAACCCGCATCGAGCGCGTCGAAGTCATCGTCCGGGTAGCCCGCGACTGACCTTCCAGCGCACCGTTTCGCCTTTTATTTCAGGCGCGCGACGCTCTGTTTAGAGTAGTTCTAGTCTGTTGACAGCGGCAGTTTCGACTGCCTATGATTCGCGCCGGATCGGGTTCGGGCCATGCGACCGGACCGGGCCTGCCGACGTTTCGCCCAGGACGTTCGCGCCAAGAACGTTCGAAAAGAACACTGCCGAGAAACGACTGCGCCACTGCAAAGGGAGCAAGCAAATGGCAAACCTCAAGAACTCCAAGACCGAAGGCAACCTGAAGGCGGCTTTTGCCGGCGAGAGCCAAGCCAACCGTCGCTATCTCTATTTCGCACAAAAGGCCGATGTCGAAGGCTACAACGACGTCGCCGCCGTATTCCGTTCGACGGCGGAGGGCGAGACCGGCCATGCCCATGGCCATCTCGAATTCCTGGAAGCCGTGGGCGACCCGGCGACCGGCCTGCCGATCGGCGGCACCGCGCCGAACTTGAAGGCGGCGATCGCCGGCGAGACCCATGAGTACACTGATATGTACCCGGGTATGGCCCGCACTGCGCGCGAAGAGGGCTTCGACGAGATCGCCGACTGGTTCGAGACTCTGGCCAAGGCCGAGAAGTCGCATGCCGGCCGTTTCCAGAAGGCGCTCGACACGCTCGGCTGATCTTTGAGCCCCAAGCGTGACTGATACATCCGCCGGAACCGCGCCGCGCAATTCGAGCGGCGCGGTCCGGCCGATGCTTCCATTTTTCCGGACGAACCTCTCTCGGATAGGGCGATGCGCGAAGGCAGCCTAGAGCCACCGGTCCGCCACCCGATCGCGTGGCAGGATCCCGACTTCTATGACATGGCGAAGATCGAAGCGGAGATGCACCGCGTCTTCGACATCTGCCATGGCTGTCGCCGCTGCTTCAATCTCTGCGATTCCTTCCCGCGCCTGTTCGACCTGGTCGATGCCTCGCCCGACGAAGTGGCCGGCGTCAGCACTGCGGACTACAAGCAGGTGGTCGATGCCTGCACGCTCTGCGACCTCTGCTTCATGACCAAGTGCCCTTACGTGCCGCCGCACGAATGGGCACTCGACTTCCCGCATCTGATGCTGCGCTACCGCGCCGCCGAGCTGAAAGCCGGCAAGGAAGACAAGATCGGCGCGCAGTTCACCGAGACCGACCGCAACGGCAAGGCCGCCGGCCTGGTGGCGCCGATCGCCAATGCCGTCGCCGGGAACAGCCTCGCCCGCGCGGTGCTCGAGAAAGTCGCCCATGTCGACCGCGACGCCTTCCTGCCGAAGTTCCACGGCCGCACCCTGGTGCTGCGCGCCGCCGAGGAGAAGCCGGAAGTCAACGCCGCGGCGCCGGCTTTCGGCCGCAAGGCCGTGCTCTATGCGACCTGCTTTGCCAATTACAACAATCCCGAGATCGGCACCGCGACCCGTGCCGTGCTGGCGCAGAACGGCGTCGAGACCGAGGTCGTCTACCCGCGCTGCTGCGGCATGCCGCATCTGGAGCGCGGCGACGTTGCGCGCGTGGCCGAGCACGCGCAGACCGTGGCCGACGCGCTGCTGCCTTATGTGGCCGAAGGCTATGACGTGATCGCGCTGGTGCCGTCCTGCGCGCTGATGCTGAAATTCGAATGGCCGCTCATCCTGCCGAACGACGCGCGGATCAAGACGCTGGCCGACGCGACTTTCGACGTCAGCGAATACGTGGTCGATATTGCCCGAAGAGAGGGCCTGGCGCCGGGCTTGAGCGCGCTGCCGGGCGGCATGGCGGTGCATATCGCCTGCCATTCCCGCGCCCAGAACATGGGCCAGAAGGCGGCGGAGATGCTGAAGCTCATTCCCGACGCCGACCTCGCGGTGATCGAGCGCTGCTCGGGCCATGGCGGGTCCTGGGGCATCTTCAAAGGCAACTTCCAGACCGCACTCAAGGTCGGGCGGCCGGTCGCGCGCCAGGCGATCTCGTCGGGCAAGGCGTTCGTCGCCTCGGAATGCCCGCTCGCCGGCGAGCATATCGTCCAGGGCATGGAGCGCCTCGACGCGGATAAGGCGCCGGAGCATGCCTGGCATCCGATCCAGCTCTTCGCCCGCGCCTACGGGCTGAACTAGAGATCTTTCTACGGAGTTCTTCGATGACCGCAGCCAAGAAAACGGCGATCAGCCGTGCCGACATCCTGCCGCAGACCGAATACGCGGCGAAGCGCTCGGAATTGCGCAAGACGGTCGTGGCGCTGAAGCGCAAGCGGCGCGTCGAGGTCGGCCCGGTCGCGACCTTCTATTTCGAGTGCTATGCGACCATGCTGCAGCAGGTCCAGGAGATGCTGCACATCGAGAAAGGCGGCGAGGCGCAGATCGAGGACGAGCTGCGTGCCTACAACCCGCTGATCCCGCAGGGCAGCGAGTTGACCGCAACCGTCATGTTCGAGATCGACGATCCGGTGCGCCGCGCGCGCTTCCTGGCGCGCCTCGGTGGGGTCGAGAACACCGCCTTCTTCAAGCTCGACGGCGAGGTGGTGAAGGGCGTCCCCGAAGCCGACCAGGAGCGCACCAACGAGGAAGGCAAGGCCTCCTCGGTGCATTTTATCCACTTTCCGTTCACCGCAGCGCAGATCGCGCTCTTCCGCCAGCAGGATCGCCAGGTGATCCTCGGCTTCAGCCATCCGGAATACAGCCACATGGCCGTGCTGCCGGAAGAGATCCGCAGCGAACTCGCGGGGGATTTCGCATAGCAACCACCGCGACGCGTATCCGGCGCAATTAATTCAACTTGTTCCGGTGTACCTGAGGTTTATTTCAAACTAGGTTGACCGCCGACCAGGACGAGTCGGGGAAAGAAGATGGGGACGAGCCGAGCCGGCGGGCCGTGGAACGGGCAGGGCTTGCTGTTTGCCGCCACCATGCTGCTCAGCGCCTGGCTGGTCTTCCAGGTGCAGCCGATGATCGGGCGCATGATCCTGCCGAAACTGGGCGGCGCCGCTTCGGTCTGGATCACCGTCACCCTGTTCTTCCAGATCGCGCTGCTGGCCGGCTATCTCTACGCCCATCTGATTTCCGCGCGGCTGAAGCCTTGGATGCAGATGGTGCTGCATGCGGCACTCTCCGCCGCGGCGCTTTTCGTTCTGCCGATCGTGGTGCCGTCCGACTGGATGCCGCCGACCGACCGGGAGCCTCAGGCGGCGCTGATCCTGGTGATGGCGGGTGTCGTCGGCCTGCCCTTCGTCGTCGTCTCGGCCACCGCGCCGCTGCTGCAGCGCTGGTACTCCTTGACCGATGTGCGCGATGCCGCGGACCCCTACTTCCTCTACGCGGCCAGCAACATCGGCAGCATCGCCGCTCTGGTGCTCTATCCGATCGCAATCGAGCCCCGGCTCGGTCTCGTCGAGCAAAGCCACTTCTGGTCCTGGAGCTTCGGCGCTTTGCTGCTGCTGCTGGCGGTCTGCGGTGCCGTGACCCTCAAGCGCGCCAAGCCGGCAATCGCCGACACGTCCGCTTCGGCACTGGAGACCGACCGCGCGCCGGATTGGAAACGCCGGCTGCACTGGATCCTGCTGGCGGCGGTTCCGTCGAGCCTGTTCCTCGCGGTCACCATGCAGATCGCGACCGACATCGCCTCGGTGCCGCTGCTCTGGATTCTGCCGCTCACGACCTATCTTCTCACCTTCGTCATCGCCTTTGCGCGCCGCCCGATTCTTTCCGGCAACGCCGTTGCCCGCGCTATTCCCTATGCGGCGACGATCGCGGTGCTGGTGCAGGGATTCGAGACCAGCATCGGCCTGCCGCAGATCGCGATCGGCATTATCCTGCTGTTCCTGCTGGCGCTGAGCTGCCACAGCAACCTCGTGGCATCGCGACCGGCGCCGCGGCATCTCACCGAGTTCTTTCTTCTGATGTCGCTGGGCGGCGCGCTCGGCGGTGCGTTCAACGCGATCCTGGCGCCGGTGCTGTTCCCCGGAATCTATGAGTATCCGATCGCCGTCCTGGGTGCGATCGCCCTTTGGGCCGTCGCCCAGGCCAAGGGCTCTCGCGTCTGGTGGGACCTCCGGTGGGCCGCCGCCGCGGTGGTGATCTACGTGGTCTTGCGCTATGCGCTGCTCGAAGCCTCGGCGGTGATGGCGCTGAAGACGCTGGTCATCGTCAAGGCCGTTGCCGCGCTCCTCTGCTTCGTCAACCGCCGGCGGCCGGTGGCGCTGACCTTCGTTGCCGCGGCGATCCTTGCGGCCGGCGTCGATATCACTTTGCGGCCGGAATTGGCGCGGCATCGGAGCTTCTTCGGCATTCACCGGGTCGAGCTCGACCAGCAGAACAATGCGCATCTCCTGATGCACGGGAACACGATCCACGGCGCGCAGTTCGTCGATCCCGCAAAGCGCCGCGAGCCGTTGCTCTATCACGCGCGCGTGGCGCCCGCCGGCCAGTTGATCGAGGCGATGCGCCAAAGCGGCCCGGTCTCGCCAACCGGCATCGTCGGTCTGGGAGCCGGCGCCATGGCCTGCTTGAGCGCGCCAGGCGAGGACTGGGCTTTCTTCGAGATCGACCCCGAAGTCGTCGTGACGGCGCGCGATCCGCGCTATTTCACCTATCTCGCCGATTGCGCGCCGGAAGCTCAGATTCTGCTCGGCGATGGACGTTTGCGGCTCGGGTCCCAGCCCGACGGCCACTACCGTCTGCTGGTGCTTGATGCCTTCGGTTCGGATTCCATTCCGGTCCATCTGCTGACCCGCGAGGCGATCGCGCTCTATCTCCGCAAGCTCGCCCCGCACGGCGTGCTGCTGGTGCAGATGTCCAATCGCAACATCAACCTGCTGCCGGCCGTAGCACGACTGGCGCAAGATGCAGGGCTGGCCGGTCGCTGGCAGTTCTTCCCCGGCCTCGACACGCCGGGTGCGATGGTCTCGCCGTCGGAATGGGCTGTGCTGGCACGGGCGGAGGCCGATCTCGGACCGCTGCTGGCCGATCCGCGCTGGCGCGCATTCTCGGACGCCTCGGCTTGGCGGGTCTGGACCGACGACTACGTCAATATTCTCTCGGTGATCCTCTGGCCGTGGCGGTAGGCCGGAGCGGCTATTCCTTGAAATTCTCGGTCGGGTCCACGCCCCAGAACTCGGCGCGCTTCAGCCAGCCCTCATAGCCTTTGACGTTGAGCTTGCACCAATCGCCCTGGCATTCGTCGATCCGGCCGATGACGCCGGGCTCGAGCTCGGCCACCGCCGGGGCGGACTCGCTGGCGGAATCGCGCAGGGTGCGGCGGGTCTCGAGGACGATCGCCGTGCGCTTGCTGGTCAGGAGGTTGACGCTGACCCAGCCGGTGACACCCTGATAGTCACGCACACGGCGCCAGGTGTCCCATTCCTCGAAGATCTGAACCGGCATGCCGGCGCGCTGATAGACCCATTGCTTGGGATAATTCTCGCCGGGCCCGGCCCTGAGGTTGACCTCGCCGGACTTGAACGAGGCATAGCGCGGCAGCGGCAGGCCTTTTTCATCGGATTGCGCATGCGCTTGCTGCGCCGGAATGACGCAGGCGAGCATCAACAGGCCGAAGAGGGCGCGCGCAGAAGGCGAATCGAGCATTTCCCTGCCAATCTAGATCGGATCGGAGTCGCGTCAAGCTTCGACTTTGCTTGGATTTTCCACCCTTCGGCCATCCCCCGGCCCGGCGCTGGACAGAAGCTTGCCCGGCTTGCTATTGCATGATCTCCAGCGCCGGGGGAGGCGCATCCGGAGGCCCGATTTCGGAAGGGGATTGAATGCCCGGCAAGCCCTATGTCGTCGTCACGCGGAAGCTTCCGGACAGCGTCGAAACCCGGATGATGGAGCTCTTTCGGGTGAAGCTCAATCTCGAGGACCGGCCGCTCGAGCAGGCCGAGCTCATCGATGCGGTGAAGACCGCGGACGTCCTGGTCCCGACCGTCACCGACCGGATCGACAATGCCGTTCTCTCCCAGGCGGGGCCCAATCTCAGGCTGATCGCCTCCTTCGGCACCGGCGTGGATCACATCGATCTCGCGAGCGCCCGGCAGCGCGGCATCACCGTCACCAACACGCCCGGCGTCCTGACCGAGGACACCGCCGACATGACCATGGCGCTGATTCTCGCAACCGCCCGGCGGGTCAGCGAAGGCGAGCGCCTGATCCGCTCCGGCGATTGGAAGGGCTGGGGGCCGATGTTCATGCTCGGCCACCGGATCTACGGCAAGCGCCTCGGCATCGTCGGCATGGGCCGGATCGGCACCGCGGTGGCGAGGCGCGCCAAGGGCTTCGGCCTTTCGGTGCATTATCACAACCGGCGCCGCGTGCATCCGAGCCTGGAGCAGCAGCTCGAGGCGACCTATTGGGAAAGCCTCGACCAGATGCTGGCGCGGATGGACATCATCTCCATCAACTGCCCGCATACGCCGGCGACCTATCATCTCTTGTCGGCGCGCCGGCTGAAGCTGATGCAGAAGCACTCCTATCTGGTGAACACCGCCCGCGGCGAGGTGGTGGACGAGAATGCGCTGACCCGCATGCTGGAGAAGAAGGAAATCGCCGGCGCCGGGCTCGACGTCTTCGAGCACGAGCCCGCGGTCAATCCGAAGCTGCTCCGCCTCGACAATGTTGTCCTGCTGCCGCATATGGGCTCGGCCACGATCGAAGGCCGCGTCGATATGGGCGAGAAGGTCATCATCAACATCAAGACCTTCGCCGACGGGCATAAGCCGCCCGATCGCGTCCTGGAGGCCATGCTCTGAACCAAGAAGTCTCGCCGGCGAAAATCGGGATCGAAGATCCCGACCAGCCGGAAATCCGCGCGCTCCTGGAAGAGGCGGATCGCTATTACGCGACCCTCTATTCGGCCGAAGAAAACTTCCTGATCGACGTCGCCGAGCTGAAGGCGCCGGGCGTCGCCTTCTATGTCGCGCGTGATGGAAGCCGATTGCTCGGCTTCGGCGCGATCGCGGCGCGCGGCGTAGATGAGGCCGGCTCCGACTGGGCCGAGGTGAAGCGGATGTATGTAGCGCCCGACGCGCGCGGCCGCCGCATCGGCCGGCTGCTGCTCGACCGGCTGCTGGAGCATGCACAGGATCAGCGCATCCGCGTGCTGCGGCTCGAAACCGGCGACAAGCAGGCGGAGGCTTTGAGCCTCTATCGCTCGGTCGGTTTCGCCCATCGCGGACCTTTCGGCGATTATCCCGACAACGAATCCTCCATTTACATGGAGCTCAGGCTCGCCTGACCTCGCGCTGCGATGCTATCGTCCCGTCATAACAAAACACGGGAGGGCATCATGGCGTTTCAAGGCAGCTGTCATTGCGGCGCGGTCAAGTTCACGGTCGATGCCGAGATGCCGAAGCAGGCGATGAGCTGCAACTGCTCGATCTGCCGCCGCAAAGGCGTGCTGATGGCGTTCTTTCCGGTCTCGAAGGTCAAGGTCGAAGGCGAGGGCAAGCTCCAGGCCTATCAGTTCAACAAGCACCGGCTTTCACACTGGTTCTGCAAGACCTGCGGCATCCACACTTTCGGCGGCGGTAAGGGACCGGACGGCAACGAGATGCGCGCGATCAACCTGCGCTGCGTGCCGGAAGCGGATCTCGACTCGCTCACCATCCAGAAATTCGACGGCGCGTCGGCTTAATCGGCCGCCGCGCCGTCTTCCGAGCTGTCAGCTGATGCCCTGGTTGGCGTTCACGTCGACCAGCAGATGGGCGGTCTGGTTGCCGACCTGGGCCACGTAGTCGTTATAGGCATGGCCGTAGTTGAGATCGACGCCGGCGAACTGCCAGCCCTGGCCGATGGATGAAACGACGTCGTCGTTGTTGCCGGTCACGGTCAGCCAGCCGCTGTCGCTGACATCGAGCACGTCCTGGGCGGTCAGCACCAGGCCGGCGCTCACGTTGGAGAAGTCGAGTTCCTCGATCCCCTTCGCATGATCGGCGATATCGCCCAGCGCAAAGGAGCCTCCCTGCAGGAAGCCGAGCGTGTCATGGCCGGCGCCGCCGTCGATCGTGTCGCTCAAGAGATCGCTCGGCATCACGTTGATCGTGTCGTCGCCGTCCTCGCCCCAGACCATGTCGTCGTCGCCGCCGGCCTGGATCGTGTCATTGCCCATGCCGCCATGGATGTGGTCGTTGCCCGCCGCGCCAGCGAGGAAATCGTCGCCATTGCTGCCGGACATCGTGTCATTGCCGGCGCCGCCATACATATGGTCGTTGCCGTCATCGCCGGCCATTAGATCATCGCCGTCATCGCCGTAGAGCGTGTCACTGCCGGCACCGCCGGCGACCGTGTCGTTGCCCGAACCGCCGGAGACGTAGTCGTCGCCGCTGCCGCCGTCGACCAAATCCTCAGCGGCGCCGCCATAGACCACGTCATTGCCGTCATCGCCATAGGCATAGGTCGTGTCATTGCCGGCATAGAGCCAGTCGTTGCCGGCATCGCCGTGCATCACGTCATGGCCGTTGCCGCCCATGAGGAAGTCGTCGCCATTGCCGCCCGACATGGTGTCGTTGCCGTCGCCGCCGAGCAGCGTATCGTTGCCGTCCTGGCCGAGCAGGTGGTCGTTGCCGGCATCGCCCTGGACCCAGTCGTTGTCGGCGCCGCCCCACATCCAGTCGTCGCCGTCGCCGCCATAGAGGACGTCGTTGCCGGTATCGCCGAGCATCACATCGTTGCCGATGCCGCCCCAGAGCCAATCGTTGCCGTCGAAGCCTTCCATGAAGTTGTAGGTGACGCTGATGCCGTGGATCTGGTCGTCGCCGCTGGTGCCGTAGTAGCTGAGCGGCGAGAACACGAACTGGATCGGGACATAGGAGAACTGACTGAACATGCGACTCTCCTCCGGGACATGCCGGCCGGACCATCCGGCCCGCTGATGCAAGGAGGTCGCGCTGAAGGCGGATTGGGGTCGCCGCGCAGGTGACGGTCCGCACGCATGTCAGGTTATGGCAGGGCGACCGGTGACGACCGGCACAGCTGCAGACCGAGCGGATACACCACAAGGTCAAGAAGCGAAAAAAGGCTTAGCGGTCCCAGCTCTGATTGGTGAGGACGACGCGATAGCCGTCGGGATCCTCGAAGGTCTTCCCGTACTGGTCCCAATAGGGATTGTTCGACGGCACCGGTTTGAACCCGATGTCGACCATGGCGCCGACCGCCGCCTGATAGGCGAGGCGCTGCGGCAGATAGAGCACCAGCAGATTGTCCCTGGTCGGTGCGCGGCCGGCCTTGTGGCCTTTGTGATGGGTGAAGGCGAGATGATAGGCTTGCCCCGGATGCCCGAGGATCACCCCGGCAAAGCCCTCATGGTCCTCGAAGCGGGTCAGGACCTGGAAGCCAAGCCCCTCGCAATAGAAGGGCAGGAGAGCATCGATATTGTCCGTCGGGCGGACGATCCGGAGCGTCGGCGTCCAGATGTCATAGCCCTCGGACATCAGCGGGTCCTGCATCACCACCCTCTCATCACCCTGGGACTCAAGCTTTGGAACAGCAGGGGCAGTCGGGATCCTTGGCGATGCGGACGGTGCGGAAGGCCGGCGCCAGCGCGTCGTAGATCATCAGCTTGCCGGAGAGTGAATCGCCGAGCCCCAGGATTTCCTTCAAGACTTCGGTCGCCTGCAAACAGCCCATGACACCGGCGACGGCGCCGAAGATGCCGGCTTCCTCGCAGCGTGGAATGAGATCGGCCGGCGGCTGCTCGGGGAAGATGCAGCGGTAGCAGGGATAGCCTTCGCCCAAATGCGCCTTGTAGGTCGAGAGCTGGCCGTCGAAGCGCAGCAAAGCCGCACTCACCAGCGTCTTCTTCAGCTTGAAGCAGACATCGTTGAGGAGATAGCGGGTGCGGAAGTTGTCGCTGCCATCGGCGATGATGTCGTACTCGCCGATCAGCCGCTCGACATTCTCCGCGTTCAAGCGCTCCTGGTGGGTGACGACCTTGATGTCGGGATTGAGCTTTTCCAGCCGTTGCCGGGCGCTCTCGACTTTCGCGACGCCGAGCGTCGTCTCGTCGTGGATCACCTGGCGCTGCAGGTTGGAGAGATCGACCGTGTCGTCATCGACCACGCCCAGAGTCCCGACGCCCGCGGCGCCGAGATAGAGCAGCAGCGGCGCGCCCAAGCCGCCGGCGCCCACGACCAGCACGCGGGCCGCGATGAGCTTGGCCTGGCCTTCTTCGCCCACCTCATCGAGGATGACATGGCGGGCATAGCGTTCGAGTTGGCGGTCGCTGAGTTCGAGCATGCAATTGCGCTTTCGACCGAGTGGAGTTTGTCCTTGCCCCACTTCCGGCTCGCCGGAGAGGCGCAGACGCTATTCTAAACCCTCGAACAAGGCCGTCGAGAGGTAACGCTCGGCAAAAGAGGGCAGGATCACAAGGATGCGTTTTCCGTCCATGCCGGGGCGTCGGCCAAGCTCACACGCGGCGGCGAGCGCACCCCCGGAGGAAATGCCGACCGGCATGCCTTCGACTCGGGCCGCCTTGCGGGCCATGGCGAAAGCATTGGCATTCGAGACGGTCAGAACCTCGTCGATCACGGCGCGGTTGAGGTTGTCCGGAATGAAGCCGGCGCCGATGCCCTGGATCTTGTGCGGACCGGGCTGGCCGCCGGAAATGACCGGCGAGTCCTCGGGCTCGATCGCGATCACTTTGACGCCGGGGATCTTCTGCTTGATCACCTCGCCGACGCCGGTGATCGTGCCGGCCGTGCCGACACCGGACAGGAAATAGTCGAGCTTGCCGTCGGTATCCTTGACGATCTCCTCCGCCGTGGTCTTGCGGTGGATTTCCGGATTGGCGGGATTGCTGAACTGCTGCGGCATGATCGAGTTCGGAATTTCCTTCAGCAGCTGCTCGGCGCGCTGGATGGCGCCCGACATCCCACGCGGCGCCGGAGTCAGCTCCAGCTCGGCGCCGAGCAGGCGCAGCATCTTGCGCCGCTCGATCGACATGCTCTCCGGCATGGTGAGGATCAGGCGGTAACCCTTGGCCGCCGCGACGAAGGCGAGCGCAATCCCGGTGTTACCAGAGGTCGGCTCGACCAAAGTGGCGCCGGGCTTCAGCTTGCCCTCGGCTTCGAGGGTCTCGATCATCGCGAGGCCGATCCGGTCCTTCACCGATGAGAGCGGATTGAAGAACTCGCACTTGGCCAGAAGATCCGCCTTCACGTTCTCCGACTTGGCGAGCTTCGCCAGGCGCACGATGGGCGTGGCACCGATCGTATCCAAGAAGGTGTCGTAAATCCGCCCGCGAAACTGGGCCGCTGCTTCGGTCATGACCGCTCTCTTATACCGCTGATATGCTTTACTGCTCGTTCATCGACGCCCAGGCGCGGTCTTGGCCACACCCAAGGTCGTCATCCCAAGGCTTGGCCTTGGGATCCACGAGTTTCTATCAGGATGCACCGCGCCAGTCGCCCCAAACTAGCTCCCCGCTCGCGGCAAGCATGCCATCCACCCAGATAATCTAGATGCTGAAGTCCAAACGTTGATGCGCGTCCGAGCGTATGCCGGCGGTCTGCGCCTTCTGGCAGAGATCCTCCAGCGTTACGGCATCGAGTTTGGCCAGCATTTCGAGCTGCAGCTGGCGCCAGAGCGGACGGACGACTTCGAGCCCGACCCGGGATCCGGAAGCGGTCTCGACCGGATCGGCCCCACCTTCGAATTGGCGGACCGCGCGAACGATCTCGCCCATGGAAATGCGGCGCCGCTCCTTGGCCAGCATGTAGCCGCCTTTCGGGCCACGATGCCCAGCCAGGATGCCCGCCCGCACCAGATGCTGCAAGACCTGTTCCAGATAGCGCCGCGGGATGCCCTGGCGGCCGGAAATCTCGCCGGATTGCACCGGCTGGGAGCCGCCGTAATAGGCGATGTCGAGAACCGCCTCGATTGCGAAGAGGAGGCGTTTGGAAGGGTGCAGCATCGCAACGGCCCTATCCATGGAGACCCTCCGATACTGCGATTTTGATTCCTGTCGAGCCGAAGCCGCCGGTTCCTCGTGACGTGGTGTCCAGAGCGGCTGCTTCCGACCATTGCAGCCGGGTCACCGGCGCCACCACCATCTGCGCGATGCGATCGCCGCGCTTGATGGTGAAGATCTCCTGGCCGTGATTGATCAGGATGACCCCGACCTCGCCGCGATAATCGGCGTCGATCGTGCCGGGCGTGTTCAAGGTGGTGACGCCGTGCTTCAGCGCGAGACCGGAGCGCGGCCGCACCTGCGCCTCGTAGCCCGGCGGCAGTGCCATTGCAAAGCCGGTCGGGATCAGCGCGCGTTCGCCGGGCGCCAGGCGGAATTCATCGGCCACCGCGGCGACGAGATCGAGGCCGGCACTCTCCGCCGTCGCGTAATGGGGCAAAGGCAGATCCGCGCCATGGGCCAGGCGCGTCACCCTTACGGTAATCGCGGGCACGGTGATCGGGGATTCAGGCATTGATCCTTCCAAAATGCGCGGCGATGCGTTGGCCGAGGCGATCGGCGACCTCGAGCTTGGAGAGATCCGGCCAATCCTCGCTGCGGTCATGGGTGACGAGATGAATTGTGTTGCGGTCGCCGCCGAAGGTGCCGCGGTCGGGTGAGACGTCGTTGGCCAGGATCCAGTCGCAGCCCTTGCGCTCCAGTTTCGCCTTGGCAAAGGCGACCAGATTCTCGGTCTCGGCGGCAAAGCCGACCACCAATTTCGGGCGCTTGGAACCGGCCTGCGACATGCTCTGTAAAATGTCGGGATTGGCGGCAAGTTCCAGGTTTGGCGCGCGGCCGGAATCGTCCTTTTTGATCTTCTGGTTGGCGGCTCTCGCGACTTTCCAGTCGGCGACCGCGGCGGCGAACACGCCCACATCCACGGGCAAGGCCGCCTCGCAGGCGGCCAGCATCTCCGCCGCGGTCTCGATATGCCGCATGGTGACGCCGGGCGGATCGGGGAGCCGCGTGGGGCCCGAGACCAATGTGGTCTCCGCACCCATGCGTGCGAGTGCGGCCGCGATCGCGTGACCTTGCTTGCCCGAAGAGCGGTTGGCGATGTAGCGCACCGGATCGATCGGTTCGAAAGTCGGGCCGGAAGTCACCAGCGCCTTCAGACCGTTCAGTGTCGCATCGGCGAGCAGGGTTTCGATCGCGTTCAGGATGTCATGCGGCTCGGCCATGCGGCCGGATCCGACCTCGCCGCAGGCGAGATCGCCGGCATCGGGCCCGACCATGCGGATATGCCGGCTCTTCAGGGTCGCGACATTGGCCTGGGTCGCCGCGTTCTGCCACATCATGACGTTCATCGCCGGCGCCAGCAGGACCAGTGCGGAGGTCGCCAGCAGCGTGGCGGTCGCGAGATCGTCGGCGAGCCCGTGCGCGAGCTTGGCCATGATGTCGGCGGTGGCGGGCGCCACCAGCACCAGGTCGGCCTCGCGGGAGAGCCGGATATGGCCCATCTCGCTTTCATCGGTGAGCGAGAACAACTCCTGGTAAACCTTGTGCTCGGAGATGGCCGAGAGGCTCAAGGGCGTCACGAACTCGGCGCCGCCTTTGGTCAGGATCACCCGGAAGGAGAGGCCGCGCTCGCGCCCGCGCCGGATCAACTCCAGCGTCTTATAGGCGGCAATGCCGCCGGCGACGATCAGCAGAACTCGCTTCCCCGCCAGCATCGGACCTCCAAATTCCACAGTTCCTGCCAGTATTTATTCCGCAGAAGCACTATTTTCAAGATTGGCGGAATGACCCGTCAAGAGTAGCCCTTTCGGGCTCCGTGGATTGAAAATGAGGCGCGTCCCAAATGGAATAACCACAGGCCGGGCCGGTCGTTCCCCACCCCAGCCGCGGAAAATAGCCGGTCTGTGGTTAATGAGGCTTCTGTAGGTTCGGCTCGGGAGAGAGGATTCTTCTGCCGGCCCGCCACTCTTTGGACCAAAGCCTACACCCGATCCCCTAGACTGCGCGGCTTCCGTTTCTGAATTTCCGGGGAAAGATTTCACACCCATGGGGCCGACACCCGATACCATCACCAGCGACACCGCGCTTCCCGCCAAGGCCGATATCGTCGTCATCGGGGGCGGCATCATCGGCACCTCGGCGGCGCTCGAGCTTGCGGAACGCGGCCTTTCGGTCGTGCTCTGCGAGAAGGGCAAGATCGCCGCGGAGCAGTCGAGCCGCAATTGGGGCTGGGTCCGCAAGATGGGCCGCGATCCCCGCGAGCTGCCGCTGATCGTCGAATCGCTCCGGATCTGGGACGGGCTCAACCAACGCCTCGGCGGCGAGACCGGATTTCGCAAATCCGGCATCCTCTACGCGCTCTCCGACGAATCCGAGATCCCGCGCCACGAGGCCTGGCTCGAATACGCGCGGCCCTATCAGCTCGACACCAAGATGCTCTCCGCCGCGGAGACCGCTGCCCTGCTGCCGGGGATGCGCAACAAGGTCGTGGGCGGCCTCTACACCGCCTCCGACGGAAGGGCCGAGCCGCAGAAGGCCGCACCCGCGATCGCACGTGCCGCGCAAGCGCATGGCGCCGTGGTGCTGGAGAATTGCGCGGTGCGTAGCGTCGAGCGCTCCGGCGGTCGCGTTTCCGGCGTGATCACCGAAAAAGGGCACGTCGATTGCTCCGGCATCGTGCTGGCGGGCGGCGCCTGGTCCAATCTTTTCTGCGGCAATCTCGGCATCGACCTGCCGCAATTGAAGGTGATGAACTCGGTGCTGCGCACCGAGCCCTTGAGCGGCCTGCCGGAGACCAACACCTGGGCCAGCAAGTACGCGTTCCGCAAGCGGCTCGACGGCGGCTATACGGTCGCCGACGGCGATGCCAACGACGTCGAGATCGTGCCGAACGCGTTCCGCTATTTCACCAAGTTCATGCCGGCGATGCGCAGCCAATGGAAGGCGCTCCGCCTGCATCTGAGCGGCGCCTTCCTCAATGAGTGGAACACGCCGCCCTCCTGGAAGCCTGACGCGGTGACACCCTTCGAGATGCTGCGTACCCTCGATCCGGTCCCGAACCACAAGGCGACCGAGCGCGCGTTGCAGAACCTGATCGCGGCGCATCCGGGCTTCGCCGGCGCCAAGGTGGCGCAGCATTGGGCCGGCATGATCGACGTGACGCCCGATGCGGTGCCGGTGATCTCACCGGTCGACACGCTGCCGGGCTTCGTCATCGCGACGGGATTTTCGGGCCACGGCTTCGGCATCGGCCCCGCCGCCGGCAAGCTCGCCGCCGATCTCGTGACGAATGCGCGGCCGGTGGTGGACCCGAAGGATTTCCGGCTGGGACGTTTCTTCGACGGCTCGAAGATAGAATTGATCAGCGGGATTTAGCGGCCGAACAGCAGCCCCGCGGCCAGCACGGCGATGATGATCCAGAGCCACCAGCTGGAGCCCGTGCGGTTGATGACCTTCAGCGCTTCCGGATCGAGCTTCAAGCCGCCTTCGGCCAGATGACCGACCAGGCGGTCGATGTTGCGCATCACCGCGGGCAGGCGCTCGACGGCGTGGATGAACTCGCGGCCGGCCTGCTCGATGCGCGCCTGGGGCCCGCGATTTTCGATCATCCACTGCTCGATCAGCGGCGCCGCCAGGCCCCAGATGTTCAAGTGCGGGTTTAGCTGCCGCGAGACACCCTCGGCGATCAGCATGTTCTTCTGCAGCAGAAGCAGCTGCGGCTGCACCTCCATGTCGAAGGTCTCGGCCGCGGCGAAGATCTGCCCCAGGATCTTGGCGAAGGAAATTTCCGCCAGCGGCTTGCCGTGGATCGGCTCGCCGATCGATCGCAACGCCAGGGTGAAATCCTCGACCGACTGCGAGGCGGGCAGATAGCCGGCATCGACATAGACCTTGGCGATCCGTGCGTAATCATGCTCGACGAAGCCCATCAGCATGTCGGCCAGGAAATAGCGCGTCTTCACGTCGATCCGGCCCATGATGCCGAAATCGACCACCTGGATCGCGCCGTCAAGACCGACGCTCATGTTGCCGGGATGCTGGTCGCCGTGGAAATAGCCGTCGCGGAACGCCTGGTGGAAGAAGACCGCCGCCGCCTTGCCGAGGATTTCATCGACATCGAGTCCGGCCGCGCGCATCGCCGGCCCATCGTCGAATGGAATGCCGGAGAGGCGCTGCTGGGTCATGACGCGCCGCGCGGTGCGGCTCCAATCGATCTCCGGGACGCGATAGGAGGGATCGCCCTCGAAATTGCCGCGGAGCTCCGAAGCGGAAGCGGCTTCGAGGCGCAGATCCATCTCGACCCGCACCGTCGCCGCGAAGGTCTTCACCACCTCGACCGGTTTCAGGCGGCGCAGCTTCGGCTGGGTGCGCTCAATGACCTCGGCGATCCAGAGCAGGAGATCGATGTCGCGGGCAAAGGCGAGCTCGATATCCGGCCGCAAGACCTTGACCGCGACGGCGCGGCCTTCGGGATGCGCGGCATCCGGCGTCGTCACCGCGAAATGCACCTGGCTGATCGAGGCGGCCGAGACCGGCACGTCGTCGAATTGCAGGTAGAGGAGATCGACCGGACCGCCGAGCTCGGCCTCGATCGTGCTTCGCGCCTCGAAGGAGCTGAAATGCGGAAGCTGGTCCTGCAGCTTCGCGAGATCGGCCGCGACCTCTTCGCCGAGCAGATCCGAGCGGGTCGAGAGCACCTGGCCGAATTTGATGAAGGCGGGGCCGAGCTCGCTCAGCGCATTGGCGAGGCGCTCACCGGGGCGGAGATCGCCGACCGGCCGGCCGAAGATCACGCGGATGAAGAACAGCACGACCGGCGTCAGTCCGGCGCCGGCGAGCGCTTCCTCGAACGGCGACAGCGCGCCATGCCGCGCTGCGCTGCGCGCCATCTGGAACAGGCGATAGAGAGAACGAAGTGCGCGCAGCATTTGCTCTAGATCCGCCAGCCCGAATGAAGTGCGGCGATGCCCGCGGAGAGATTGCGATAGGAAACGTTCTGGAACCCGGCTTGCGCGATCATGGCGGCGAGGTGGTCCTGGGTCGGAAAGCGCCGGATCGATTCCACCAGGTATTGATAGGAGTCGCGGTCCTGCGCCACATGCTGCCCGAGCCAGGGCAGCACCTTGAAGGAATAGACGTCGTAGAGCTTGGCGATCGCCGGCACCGCGACATGGGAGAATTCCAGGCAGAGGAATCGCCCGCCGGGCCGCAACGCGCGATAAGCCTCGCGCAAAGCCTTCGCCTGATCGCCGACATTTCGCAGGCAGAAGGCGATGGTGTAGGCGTCGAAGCCCATCTCGCCGACCGGGAGAGATTCGGCATTGCCGGAGACCCAGTCGATCCCGGAGAGGATGCCGCGGTCGATCGCCCGGTCGCGGCCAACCGAAAGCATTTCCGGCGTCAGGTCGCAGACCGTGATCTCGGTCTCGGGCGCGCGCTCATGGATGCGGAAGGCGATATCGCCGGTGCCGCCGCCGACGTCGAGGAAGCGCTGGCCGTTCCTGGGGTTGAGCCAGTCGATCATCGCCCCCTTCCAGAGGCGATGGATACCGCCCGACATCAGGTCGTTCATCAGGTCATAGCGGCCCGCAACCGAGGAAAAGACCCCGCGCACCAACTCGGTCTTCTCCGCGGCATCGACGCGGCGGAATCCGAACCAGGTTTCTCTTTGCCCTTCGTTCATGCGCCGGACAATAGCGACCGGATTCTGAATAGGCCAGCGTCCCAGGGCCGCAGCCTCCTGACAGGCGCTGACAGTGGTACCCGGGGCTGCCCTTGGAACCCTCCGAGCAAACGACTAAGTTGGAACTTCCATCGAACATGTTCCGTGTCCCATGCCTGAACTCCCCGAAGTCGAAACCGTTGCCCGCGGCCTCGCGAAGAGGCTGGAGCGGCGCAAGCTGGTCAAGGTCGAGACCCGGCGTGGCGACCTGCGCTGGCCTTTCCCCAAGGGTTTCACCGAGAAGCTGACCGGGCGGAAGGTGATCAAGGTGCGCCGGCGCGCGAAATACATCGTGGCCGAGCTCGATGACGGCAACGCCTTGCTCGCCCATCTCGGCATGTCGGGGCGCATGCTGCTGTCCAAGGGGCGGCCCGAGGTGCTGGAGACCCATGACCATGTCATCATGGAGACCGATGACGGCTGGTGTCTGCGCTTCAACGATGCGCGCCGCTTCGGGATGATGGATCTGGTGCGCACCGACAAGCTGGAGCAGCACAAGCTGATCAAGGGCATCGGCCCGGAGCCGCTCGGCAACGAATTCAGCGGGCCGATCCTGGCCGCGGCCTTGAAGGGCAAGAAAACCTCGATCAAGGCCGCCATTCTCGATCAGAAAGTGGTGGCGGGTGTCGGCAACATCTACGCGTCGGAAGCTCTCTACCGCGCCGGCATCAGCCCGAAGCGCCTGGCCTTGAGGGTCCAGGGCGACCGCGCCGAAAAGCTCGCGACGGCGATCAAGACCGTGCTGAACGAAGCGGTCGCGGCGGGTGGTTCCTCACTCCGGGATTACGTGCAGGCCGATGGTGAGCTCGGCTATTTCCAGCATCGCTGGCGGGTCTATGAGAAGGAGGGCCAGCCCTGCCCGGACTGCAAGGGCACGATCCGTCGCATAACGCAGGGCGGCCGAAGCACGTTCTATTGCCCGAAGTGCCAAAGATAACCATCTGAGTGTTCGAGATCACAAAGACAAGAGTACCGGCGATGCAGGAAGAAGTCGTTTCCGCGACCGTCGACTGGCTGGTCCAGGCCGCCTTGGGCGGCCGCAGCCAGGGTGAGCTGCTGCAAGGCGTGTGCGAGCGCTTCGTCGACGGGGGAATCCCGTTGAAGCGCGTCGCAGCCGGCTCGGGCCTGCTGCACCCGACCATCGATTCCCGCGGGTTCCGCTGGTCGCGCGGCGAGGAAGTGCAGCGCGAGGAATACTTTCACGACCGCGTCACCATGGACGATTGGGAGAAGAGCCCGTTCCGCACCCTGGTCGAAGGCAACGAGCGCTCGATGCGGCGTCGGCTCGAGGGCGACTATCGGCAAGGCGAATATGAGCTGCTCGACAATCTGAAGGCCGGTGGCGCCACCGACTACTACGCCGTGATCCATCGCCATGGCGATCCCACCGTCAGCGGCAAGCTCGGCGACTTCGTCTCCTCCTGGACCATGGACCGTCCGGGCGGCTACAGCGATCAGGAGATCTCGCAGATCGAGCGCATCGCCTCGGCCTTTGCATTGAGCTACCAGAGCCGGTCGATGCACGGCACCATCCGCACCTTGCTCGAGACCTATCTCGGTCGTGGCGCGGCGCAGCGGGTCCTGCTCGGCAACATCAACCGCGGCCAGGCCGACGCGATCGAAACCATCATCTGGTATAGCGATCTCCAGCATTTCACCCGCATCGCCGACGAGGTGGAGCGCGAGCATCTCCTGAGCTTCCTCAACGAATATGCCGAATGCCTGGTCGAATCGATCGAGGCGCATGAGGGCGAGGTGTTGAAATTCGTTGGCGACGGTATTCTTGCGATCTTCGCCGATACCGATCTCGGTATTGCGCGGGCGAATGCGCTCGATGCCGCATTCCGCGCCGAGGCGAAGATCGTCGCGCTCAACGAGCAGCGTATGGCGCAAGGCCAGCGCACCACGGACTTCTATCTGGCGCTCCATTGCGGCGATCTGCTGTTCGGCAATTTCGGCAGCCGCAACCGGCTCGACTTCACCGTGCTCGGCCCCGCAGTCAATGAGGCGAGTCGCATCGGGGGCATGTGCCGTTCGCTGGATCAGCGCGTGATCGTTTCGTCGGCTTTCGCGGAAGGGGCGGGGCCGCGCCGCCGCGATCTGGTCTCGCTCGGCCGCTACGCACTTCGCGGCGTGGGCCAGCCGCAAGAGCTCTTCACCATCGACCGCAGCACGCGGCGAGTTTCGTAGCTCTAAGCCGTCGCGACCAGACGGACGGGCGCGTTGGTCGCGCCGGGGCGATCGGAGGCGAGCACGTATTTCACCCGGTCGGCCGGCAGGATGATCTTGACCGTGGTGCCGGCATGACGCGCGCTCACGATTTCCAGCCTGCCGCCATGCAGCTCGACCAGCGAATTTGCGAGCGGCAGGCCGAGGCCGGCGCCGTCCAGGCCGCGGTTGAGATCCTGGCTGGAGCGACCGAATGGCTGGAGTGCCGTGGCGATGTCGGCTTCGCTCATGCCGATGCCGTTGTCCTCGACATTGATCATACAGGAACGGCCCTCGGCGAGATGGGCGGAAAGCGCGATGCGGCCGTGATCCGGGGTGAACTTCACCGCGTTGGACATAAGGTTCAGCAGGATCTGCCGCAGCTTGCCGCGATCCAGCATCAGCATGAAGTCTTCGGTGACCGGCATGATTCGGAAGTCGATCATCTTCGCCGCGACCTGTTCCTCGAACAGGCGCAGGCAGACCTTCGCCTCGGCCATTGGATCGACCAGGATGTTCTCCAGCCGGAGATGACCGGATTCCGCCTTGGTGTAGTCGAGCAGGCTGTTGATGACGGTCAGCAGATACTTGCCGCTGCGGTTGATGTCATCGACATAGCCGGAATAGTTCGCGTGGCCGAGCGGGCCGTAGGCGCCGCTCTTCAGGACATCGGAGAAGCCGATGATCGAGTTCAGCGGCGTCCGGAGCTCATGGCTGATATTGGCCAGGAATTTCGACTTCGATTCATTGGCGGATTCGGCGCGGGCCTTGGCGGCGCGCAGCTCGGCATGGACCCGGTTGCGCTCGGTGATGTTGCGCAGGTTGATCACCAGGCCGTTCACGTCCGGATCGTCGAGCCGGTTGGTGCCGCGGAACTCGAGATCGACCGTGTCGCCGGATTTGCTGCGGCAGCGGATTTCGCCGATGACCGAGTCCTCGCGATTGCCGAACAGTCGGTCGAGCAGGGTGCGGGCGGCGACATCGTCCTCGCCGATGACGATATCCGTCAGCGGACGCCCGATCAGCGCACCTCTGCCGTAACCCAGGATGCGCTTGGCGGAGGGCGTGTCGAAGACGATGCGGCCTTCGGCGTCGAGCACGGCGATGATGTCGGAGCTGGCGCTGACCATCGCGCGGAAGCGCCGCTCGCTGCGCGCCAGCTTCTCGGCGTCGGCGGTTGCCTGGCGCATCAGGCGCTGGTCGAACAGCGCCGAGGCGAGGCCGAGCGAGAGGATGACGAAGGTGGCGCCGGCGATCGTCACCGCCAGCAGCCGCGAATCGATGCCGGTGCCGGCGACCTGCGGATCGGTGGTCAGGCAGAGCACGAAGGTAGCGGCGGCCATGCCGGTGAAATGCATGCCGGCGATTGCGGCCCCCATCACCACCGAGGCGCCGGCCTTCATCAGTAGGCCGTCGAGCTTGAAGCTCAGCCACAGCGCGACTGTCGCTGCCGTCACGGCGATCGCGATCGAGGCGATGAACAGCGTCCGGTCGTAGCCGATGGTGGCCCGCATCAGCATGGCCTCCATCCCGGAGTAATGCATGATCACGACGCCGATGCCGGTCACCAGGCCGGCGAGGACGAGGCGCACGGGTCGCAATGAGCCGAAGGCGATCAGGGCATAGCCGGCACCGACCGCGACGATCGCGAACAGCATCGAGGCCGAGGTCCAGAGGAAGTCGTAGGAGATCGCCACCGGCATCGAGAAGGCCAGCATGGCGACGAAGTGCATCGACCAAATGCCGCCGCCCAAGGCAATCGCGGCGCCGCAGAGCCAGACCAGACGCGCGCCGCCTCGGGACGAGCGAATCCGGCCCGCGAGGTTGAGCGAGGCGAAGGAGGCGAAGGTGGCGATGACGCAGGACAAAGCGACCAGGCGCAGGTCGTACTGGCCGCCCAGGATCAGACTGGCGGGAGGCAAGATCCATTCCCCTTGGATTCTCGATAAATGCGACCTTAGGCCTGAGGGTGTTAACGAGTTGTCACCGAAGCGCACTGTAGCGCTGTGCACACACGTCTGTGTGCCAAGTGACCGCCGCCAGACGCCGAGCCCGCCTCTGGCCACCCGGAACGATCCGGGCTAGAAGGATCGCCCCTCAGTTCCGGGAGAATCCGCATGCAACGCTGGCTCGCCGCCCTGCTCTTGCTGTTCGCCGCGATCGTGCCGGCTTCTGCCGCGGAATATCTCAAAGCGGTGAGCGACCTGCCCTTGGCCGATGGCTTGAAGGAACAGGCCGACAAGGCGACGGTGTTCGACACGCCCTTGGGGCGGATCGTCAACGCCTATGCGACCGGCAACCTGAAGCCGGCGGCGGTGCTGGATTTCTACGACGACACCCTGCCGGCGCTCGGCTGGGACCGGCAAAAGTCCGGCACCTATCAGCGCAAGAACGAGATCCTGAAGATCGACGTCTGGGGCCCGGATGAGGGCCCGGTCAATGTCAGCTACACCCTCTCTTCCCAAAATCCGGGCCAGAACCAGTGAGCGCGTCAGTGAGCAATGCGGCTTTCGAAAACCTTCTCGTCTCGACCAAGGGCCGGGTCGGCGTCATCACCCTGAACCGGCCGAAGGCGCTGAACGCGCTCTGCGACGCGCTGGTGGCGGAGCTCGGCCATGCGCTGGACGCCTTCGAGGCAGATCCGGAGATCGGCGCCATCGTCATCACCGGTTCGGAGAAGGCCTTCGCCGCCGGCGCCGACATCAAGGAGATGAAGGACCGGAGCTTCATCGACGTCTATACCAAGGACTTCATCACGGTCGGCTGGGAGCGGGTCGCCGCCTGCCGCAAGCCGGTGATCGCCGCGGTGGCGGGCTTTGCGCTCGGCGGCGGCTGCGAGATGGCGATGATGTGCGACTTCATCATCGCCGCCGAGACCGCTAAATTCGGCCAGCCCGAGATCACCCTCGGCATCATTCCCGGCGCCGGCGGCACCCAGCGGCTTGCCCGCGCCGTCGGCAAGGCCAAGGCCATGGACCTGGTCCTGACCGGCCGAATGATGGACGCGGCTGAAGCGGAGCGGGCCGGTCTGGTCGCCCGGGTCGTTCCGGCCGAAAAGCTGCTGGACGAGGCCATCGCTGCGGCGGAGAAGATCGCCGCCATGTCCCTTCCGGTCGCGATGATGGCCAAGGAATCGGTCAACCGGGCCTTCGAGACCACGCTCGCCGAGGGCATCCAGTTCGAGCGCCGGATGTTCCACGCCACCTTCGCCACCGAGGACCAGAAGGAGGGCATGGCCGCCTTCATCGATAAGCGGAAGCCCGCCTTCAAGAACCGCTGAACCAAGAATCGACGATCGGCTAACGGTTTCGTAACCATATTGCGGTTGTCTAGGATCGAACGATTGTTGGATCCGGCACCCGAACCATGTCTGTACCGCAAGCCTCCGCCCTGCCGCGCTTCACCTTGAGGTGCATGCAAGTGTCGATCGACCTGAAGCTCTATCCGGTGGTCGGCATGAACATCCAGGAAGTGATGATCGGCGGCGCACCGGATTGGATCGCGCCGAAACAGCGCCTCGACTTTTCCTTCGTCATGGATCTCCAGGGCAAGGAGCGCCGGCTGCCGACCTACGGCGTGGTGCTCAGCAACGATTCCCGCGGCCTCGACATCCGCTATCGCCCGCCCACCGCCCAGTGGCGCGCGATCCTCACCAAGCTCATCACCGACGAAAACCGGTGACTTTCTGAAAACAAAAACGCCCGCCTCATTCGAGGCGGGCGTTGAGTTTCGTGGGGATGAGAGGTTGTCGGCGCGGGTTCCGGGGGATGGGGTTGGAACCCGCGCCGACGAAAGGACCTTCCGGTTACGGCCTCGCGGGGCGTGGAGGCAGGGGCTGGCCGCAGCCCGTGGGGTCCTATCTGTCAGTGCTATGCGTTATCGAGCTTCACCGCGATGAACAGGCTGCGGCCCTGGCGATCGACCAGCATCAGCAGCACGTTCTCCTTGTTCTCCTTCGCCTTCTCGGCGAGGCGCTTCACGTCGGCAGGCGAAGCCACGGCGGAGTCCGACACCCGCTTGATCACGTCGCCGGGACGAATCCCCTGGTCGGCCAGAGGACCGTCGGAGTCGAGGTCGGCGACCACGACGCCGTTCTCTTTGTCGTCGAGATTGAACATCTGCCGGGTCGTCGCGGTGACCGGTGCCAATGTGGCACCCAGCGCCGAGACCTGGACGCCGCTGTTCGCATCGGCCGGGCTGCCATCGTCCTGGCTCTGCTGGTCATTGCTGGCGACCTTGTCGTCTTCCTTCAGCTTGCCGATCGTGGTCGCGACCGTCATCTCATGCTTGTTGCGCAAGATGCCGAGCTCGACCTTGGCATTGGGATCGGTCTCCGCGACCAGCCGCGGCAGGTCCCGCATCTCGTGGACCGGCTGGCTGTTGTAGGAGACGATCACGTCGCCGGGCTCGAGCTTCGCCTTCGCCGCCGGGCTGTCCGGCTGGATGCTGGCGACCAGCGCGCCCTTCGGCTCGTCGAGGCCGATGGCCTTGGCGATCTCCGGCGTCACCTGCTGGATCTCGACGCCGAGATAGCCGCGCTGGATCGAGCCCTTGTCCTTGAGCTCCGCCAGGATCGGCTTGGCGAGGTTGGACGGGATCGCGAAGCCGATGCCGACCGAACCGCCGCTGGGCGAGAAGATCGCGGTGTTGATGCCGACCACGTTGCCGTTCATGTCGAAGGTCGGGCCGCCGGAATTGCCCTGGTTGATCGAAGCGTCGATCTGCAGGAAGTCGTCGAACGGACCCTCATGGATATCGCGGCTGCGGGCCGAGACGATGCCGGTCGTGACCGTGCCGCCGAGGCCGAACGGATTGCCGACCGCGAGCACCCAGTCGCCGACCCGCGTCTTGTCGCTGTCGCCGAACTGCACATAAGGCATCGGCTTCGGGGCTTCGATCTTCAGCAGCGCGAGGTCGGTCTTCGGATCGGCGCCGATCAACTTGGCCGGATGATCCACGCCGTCGGTCGTGGTGACCTGGATGTCGGTCGCGGATTCGATCACATGATTGTTGGTGACGATGTAGCCGGTCGGGTCGATGACGAAGCCGGAACCCAAGGCCGTGGCCTTGCGCTTCATCGGCTTCTGCCCCTGCCCCTGGTTCTCCATGAACTGCTTGAAGAACTGCTCGAACGGCGTGCCGCGGAGGTCCGGCATTCCGGGCTGCTGCTCGGAATCGGCGGTTTCGACATGGGTCGAGGAGATATTGACCACCGCCGGGGTGACCTTGGCGGCGAGATCGGCGAAGGTCGCCGGCACCATCTGCACGGTGCCGTTGGTCTGGTTGCTGAGATTGGTGTCCGCATGCGCCGGCTGAATGACCGACACATCCTTGACCGCCAGCCCGCCGACGAAGGCGGGGACCGCCACCAGGCCGGCCGTGGTCGCGGCCAGCGCCAGCCTGCGCGCCACACGGTTCTGCTTGAAGAGATCGAACATCGAGTAATCCTCCGGGACGAAAGGGGTCGGGGCGATGAGACTGGGTGGGCAATGCCCCGCTCTGTTGCGAAGGATATTGGGGTGTTATCGCCTCCCCGCGATGTCGACCAAAGCCCCACTTGGTAACGAATTGCGACGCCTGGAGAGGCTGTTACAATGAGTTACACTTTTCCGGTCGCAGCGCTTCGGCGCGCTTCCAAGATGACGGCGGCAACCTGTCATTGATCCGAATCTGGGCGCCCAAGACGGTCGGGTGCGTTATGGAGAAGCATGGAAAAGACGCCGCACATCCTGATCGTGGACGATGATCGCGAGATCCGCGATCTGCTCTCGCGGTTCCTGCAGAAGCACGGCTTCCGGGCGAGCACCGCCGCGGACGGCCGCGACATGCGCAAGATCCTGGCCGATGCGCGGATCGACCTGATCGTCCTCGATGTGATGATGCCGGGGGAGACGGGCCTGCAGATCTGCGCCCAGCTCCGCGCCCAGGGCATTCCCGGACCGTCGGGCCCAGGGTCGACCGGGGGTGCCGCCCGCACCCCGATCATCATGCTCACCGCCGCCGGCGAGGACACCGACCGCATCGTCGGGCTCGAGATGGGCGCCGACGATTACCTGCCGAAGCCGTTCAATCCCCGCGAGCTGCTGGCCCGGATCCGCGCCGTGCTGCGGCGGACGGAAGATGGCGGCCGCCCGGTCGGCGAGGTCGACACCTCGATGATCCTGCATTTCAACGGCTGGCAGCTTGATCTCGGCGCCCGGCGCCTGACCGGGCCCGAAGGCAATGACATCGACCTCTCGGCCGGCGAGTTCGATCTTCTCTCCGCGTTGGCGCAACGCCCGCGCCGCGTGCTCTCGCGCGACCAGCTGCTCGACCTGTGCAAGGGCCGCGCGGCGCAGCCCTTCGACCGCAGCATCGACGTCCAGGTCGGGCGCCTGCGGCGCAAGATCGAACCCGATCCCGCCGAGCCCCGGATCATCACCACGGTGCGCGGCGGCGGCTATATGTTCGCGCCGGAAGTGACCCGCGGCGGCAAGGATCGCGCGCAAGCCGCCTCCAACTCCGCACCGGGAGTCGGCCCCGCGGGCGCATGAGGCTTCTTCGATGACGTTGCGCCGATGAAGTTCAGGCGGTTCGCGCCCGACAGCATCCTCGGATGGCTGGCTTTGATTCTGGTTGCGGGGCTCGCCGCGAGCCAAGCGCTGACCGCGCTCGCCCACAACATGGACCGCAACGAGGCGATCGTGGAGATCGAGGATCTTCGCGCCGCCGAGCGGGTCGCGACCTTCGCCACCTTCCTGCAGCACACCGCGCCGGTGCTGCGGCAGAGCGTCGCCTCGTCCTTCAGCGGGCCTTCGATGACGGTCGAGGTCGCCAACCGCTCGAACGTGCCAGAAGATGAAATCCCCGACCGCCGGCTCGGCCATCTGGCGAAGGCGGTTTCCGAGCGCCTGCACGGCACCTATTGGCAGGAAATCCGCGTCTCCGAAGCGGCGCCGACCGACGATCAGAAGGCCAGGGGCGTGATGCCGATCCGCACCTCGATCGCGCTCCGGGACGGCGCCTGGATCAACTTTGAATTCTCGGCGATCGAATCGCTGCCGCTCGCCACCTTTCGCGTCATCGCCTGGACCGCGGCCAGCGTGCTGCTGGTGCTGGGCTTGAGCTACTACGCCTTCCGCCGCGTGACCCGTCCGCTGGAGAGTTTGACGCGCGCCGCGGAATCGCTCGGCCGCTCGGGCCGGACCGAGACCTTGCAGGAGACCGGCGCCAGCGAGGTGCGGCGCGCCGCCCGCGCCTTCAACGAGATGCAGGGCCGCATCCGCCGCCTGCTCGAGGACCGGATGCAGATGGTGGCGGCGATCTCCCATGATCTCCGCACGCCGATCACGCGCCTCAAGCTGCGCGCCGAGTTCGTCGAGGATCCCGAGCAGCGCGAGAAGATGCTGCGCGATCTCGACGAGATGGAGACCATGATCAAGGAGACGCTGGCGCTGGCGCGCGAGGACGCGAACCCGGAGCCGCGCGCGCAGCTCGATCTCGCGCAGCTCTTGGCCGACAGCGTCGAAGGCCTGGAGCATGTCGCCGTCGAGATCGATCCCGCGTTCTCCAAGGGTGGCGCGACGATCGAGGCACAGCCGATCGCCTTGAAGCGCGCCGTCGCGAACCTCATTGAGAATGCGGTGGTCTACGGCAAAACCGCGCATGTGCGTCTCGGGCAGACGCCGAAGGACTTCGAGATTTCGATCAGCGATGAAGGCCCCGGCATTCCCGAGGCTGAGCTCGATCGGGTCTTCCGCCCCTTCTATCGCCTCGAAGCCTCGCGCAACCGGGAATCCGGCGGCGCGGGCTTGGGACTGGCCATTGCGCGAAGTGTCGTCCGCAGCAACGGCGGCGATATTGTTCTGGTCAACCGTCCCGAAGGTGGCCTGCGGGCGACCATCTCCCTGCCGAAGTAGCCGAGCTGCGACATTTTCGATCTGTTGCGTCGCAAAAAGTCGGGTCGCAGTGAAATAATTGGTAAGGCCACTTTTCCAGTTGACCAATCCGAGCCCCGAAGCGCACGGTTCGGTTCGTCAGGGAGAGAGAGAGAAGAAGAACAGGCGAATGCCGTTCCAGGTCGTCGAGTCCCAACGCCTCTATCAGCAGGTGGCCGAGCAGCTCGGCGGTCTGATCGACCGCGGCGAGTTCCGCGAAGGCGACCGCCTGCCGCCGGAACGCGAGCTCTCCAAGAAACTCGGCGTCAGCCGCCCGGTGGTGCGCGAAGCGATGATCGCGCTCGAGATCGCGGGTCTGGTTGAAGTGCGCGGCGGCGCCGGCGCCTTCGTGAAAAATGCCCGCCTCGGCGCCGATCGCGCGCTGGCGGCTCTCCCCGATCAGGGCCCGAGCCCGTTCGATCTCATCGCCGCGCGGAAATTGCTCGAAGGCGAGATCGCCTTCATGGCGGCGACCGCGATCCAGCCCGACGATCTGAAACGCCTCGAGCAGTCGATCGAAGACATGCGCGTCGATATCGATGCCGGCCGCGACAGCCGTCCTGCGGACCGTGTCTTCCACGTCCGCCTGGCCGAAGCGACGCGCAACGCGGTTCTGGCGCATCTGGTCGATGGCATGTGGACGCATATGCTCACGCCGATCTTCGACACGCTGGGCAAGCACGCCAATCTTTCCGGCAATGACCGCATGACGGTGGACGACCACGCCGAGATCGTGGGTGCCTTGAAGCGCCACGACGGCGAAGCGGCGCGCCGCGCGATGCGTGAGCATCTCTCGCATGTGGAGAAGATCCTGATGCGGGGCGATCTGGAGTAAGGGATTTCTCAAGACGGCGTCGGACCGCTTCCGGCAAATGAAAAGAGTCTCTAGGGAGGATTTATGAACCAGTTTCGAATGATGTTGCTGGCCGGCGTGACGGCCGTGTCGGTTGCAGGCGCGCTGGGCGCAGCCACCATGGGATCGGCCTGGGCCGAGGACATCAAGGAAGTGCAGATGCTGCACTGGTGGACCTCGGGCGGCGAGGCGGCGGCGCTGAACGTGCTCAAGCAGGATCTCGCCAAGGAAGGCTATGCCTGGAAAGACGTTCCGGTCGCCGGCGGCGGCGGTGAGGCCGCAATGACCACCTTGAAGGCGATGGTGGCCGCCGGCAACCCGCCGACGGCGTCGCAGATCCTGGGCTACTTTGCCCTCGACTACGCCGAGGCCGGCAAGCTGGGCGACGTCACGGAGCTCGCCAAGAAAGAAGGCTGGGACAAGACGGTGCCTGCGGCGCTGCAGAAGTTCACCACCACCGACGGCAAGTGGGGCGCTGTCCCCGTCAACATCCACTCGGTCAACTGGGTGTGGATCAACAAGGCGGTGATGGAGAAGATCGGCGGCACCGAGCCGAAGACCTTCGATGATTTCGTCGCCCTGCTGGACAAAGCCAAGAAGGCGGGTGTGACTCCGCTCGCTCTCGGTGGCCAGCCCTGGCAGGAAGCGACCATGTTCGATTCGGTGGTCGCCTCGACCGGCGGCATCGAGTTCTACAAGAAGGCGTTCATCGATCTCGATGAATCCGCCCTGACCGGTGACACCATGAAGAAGGCGTTCGACAATCTCGCCAAGCTGCGGGACTACACCGATCCGAATTATGCCGGCCGCGACTGGAACCTCGCGACCGCCATGGTCATCAACGGCGAGGCCTTGGTGCAGGTGATGGGCGACTGGGCCAAGGGCGAGTTCAACGCCGCCAAGAAGGTCGCGGGCACGGACTATCTCTGCTACCGCTTCCCCGGCACCGACGGCTCGGTGATCTACAACACCGACATGTTCGCCATGTTCGACGTCTCGGCGGACCGCAAGGCGGCGCAGCTGGCGCTGGCCGATGCCACGATGAGCCCGAGCTTCCAATCGGCGTTCAACGTGGTGAAGGGCTCCGTGCCGGCGCGCATGGACGTGCCCGACACCGACTTCGACATCTGCGGCAAGAAGGGCATCGCTGACGTCAAGAAAGCGAATGCCGAGGGCACCTTCGTCGGCTCGATGGGCCAGAACTATGCCCAGCCGCCGGCCGTCGCCGCTGCCTATCACGACGTGGTCACCAAGTTCTTCCACGGCGAGATCAAGACTTCGGATGACGCGGTGAAGGAACTCTACGCGGCGCTCGAAGCGGCGAAGTAACCGGCAACCCCTCCCCCATGCGTGGGATGCCTCCCCATACGCGTGGGGGAGGGGGCCGTTTCACCGCGATGCACCGATGAAATCCGCTTTGACCGACACCCCCGCACTTGAAAGCACGCAGCCGAGTTCGCTGCGGGCGAAGGCTCAGGCCTGGCTGCCGCGCCTCGTCCTGGCGCCGTCCTTCGTCCTGGTGCTGATCTTCGTCTACGGCTTCAATCTGTGGACGGTTTTCTTGAGTTTCACCAATTCGAAGGCCTTCGCCAGCACCAAGCTTGTGGGCTGGACCAATTACGAACGGCTTTGGAACTGGACCTTCGCCAGCGACCCGCCGTCGAACTGGCACACGGCCATCGTCAACATGGCGATCTTCGGCATCCTCTACGTGGCCTTCTGCCTGGCGCTCGGCCTGCTGCTGGCGATCCTGCTCGACCAGAAGATCCGCGGCGAAGGCATCCTGCGGCCGATCTATCTCTATCCGCTGGCGCTGTCCTTCATCGTCACCGGAACCGCCTGGAAGCTGTTCCTCGACCCGCGCATCGGTCTCGAGAAAGCCATGCATGATTGGGGTTGGCTGGGCTTCAGCTTCGACTGGGTGGTGACGCCGTCGAAGATGATCTATTGCGTGGCGATCGCCGGGATCTGGCAGTCGTCGGGCTTCGTGATGGCGATGTTCCTGGCGGGCCTGCGCGGCGTCGATGGCGAGATCATCAAGGCCGCGCAGATCGACGGCGCCTCGACCTTCGCCACCTATCGGCGCATCATAATCCCGATGATGCGCCCGGTCTTTCTGTCGGCGATCATCATCCTCACCCACCTCGCCATCAAGTCGTATGACCTGGTGCTGTCGGTCACCGGCAAGAATCCGGGTGGCGCCGCCGAGCTGCCTTCGACCTTCATGTATTCCTTCACCTTCACCCGCAACCAGATGGCGGTGGGTTCGACCAGCGCGGTCATCATGCTGATGACGATCGCGGCGATCATGGTTCCCTACCTCTATTCCGAACTGCGGCAGAAGCGCTCATGACAACGGCCGATCCCGCCATCGTTCCCGCCGTCACGGTGAGCGAACCCGTTCGCCATTCTCCCACCGGCCATTCCATGGTGACGCGGATCGTCATCTATGGGCTGCTGCTGCTCTTCGCCCTGGTCTACATCCTGCCTCTGGCCGTCATGGTGATGACCTCTCTGAAGCCGTTGGGCGAAGTCACCGGCGGCAACATGTTTGCCCTGCCGAAAGAGCTCACCTTCTATCCCTGGATCCAGGCCTGGAGCGAAGCGCGGATCGGCGTCTCGGAGACGACCGGCATCAGCGGTTACTTCCTGAACTCGATCAAGATGGTGATTCCGGCCGTCGCGATCTCGACCCTGCTCGGCGCGCTGAACGGCTTCGTGCTGACCAAGTGGCGCTTTCCGGGCCACAACCTGGTGTTCGGCATGATGCTGTTCGCCTGCTTCATCCCGTTCCAGTCGATCATCATCCCGATGGCGGTGATCCTCGGCCATCTCGGCAGCTTCGGCAACACGCTGCGCGACCTCACCGGTTACTCGTTCGGCTTCGGCGATCCGATCGTGAACCTGGTGCTGGTGCACGTTGTCTATGGTCTCGGCTTCACCACACTGTTCTTCCGCAATTATTACGAGGCCTTTCCGACCGAGCTGGTGAAGGCGGCCATGGTCGACGGCGCCAGCTTCTTCCAGATCTTCCGGCGGATCATGCTGCCGAACTCGATGCCGATCGTGATCGTCACCGTGATCTACCAGTTCACCAATATCTGGAACGACTTCCTGTTCGGCTCGACTTTCGCAGCGGGCGATCACGCGCCGATGACGGTGGCGCTCAACAACCTGGTCAACACCTCGACGGGTGTCGTCGAATACAATGTCAACATGGCGGCCGCGATCATCGCCGCGGCGCCGACGTTGATCGTCTATATCCTCGCCGGCCGCTACTTCGTGCGCGGCCTGATGGCGGGCGCGGTGAAGGGATAACCCCAATGGACCAATCATGACGACGGCTCTTGAGATCAAGGGATTGAGCAAGCGTTTCGGCACCGTCGATGTGCTGAAGAATATCGATCTCACGCTCGACAAAGGCGGATTCCTGGTGCTGGTCGGCCCGTCCGGTTGCGGCAAGTCGACTTTGCTCAACACCATCGCCGGATTGGAATCGGTCAGCGCCGGCGAGATCCGCATCGACGGGCAGCTGGTCAACGGCCTGCACCCCTCGAAGCGCGACATCGCCATGGTGTTCCAGTCCTACGCGCTCTATCCCAACATGTCGGTCGCCGAGAACATCGCCTTCGGCATGGAGATGCGCAAGGTCGCGAAACCGGAGCGCGACAAGGCGGTGGCCGCTGTTGCCAAGACGCTGCAGATCGAGCACCTGCTCGACCGCCGGCCGAGCCAGCTCTCGGGTGGCCAGCGCCAGCGCGTCGCGATGGGGAGAGCATTGGTGCGCCAGCCGCGCGTCTTCCTGTTCGACGAGCCGCTTTCCAACCTCGACGCCAAGCTCCGCATCGACATGCGGATCGAGATCAAGCGCCTACATCAGCAGACCGGCACGACCACCGTCTATGTCACCCATGACCAGATCGAGGCGATGACGCTCGCGACCCGCATCGCCGTGCTCAAGGACGGCGAGGTGCAGCAGGTGGGTTCGCCGGGCGAGATCTACAACACGCCCGCCAACCTGTTCGTCGCGGATTTCATGGGCTCGCCCTCGATGAACCTGCTGAAGGGACGGGTGGCAAAGAACGGCAGTGCGGCCGCGATCAATTTCGCGGCCGATGGCGCGCAGCCGGTCACGCTGGCGGCGCCGACCGGTGCCGATATCAGCCGTCTGAACGACGGCACCGCGGTCATTCTGGGCATCCGGCCGGAAGCGGTCAGCGATCTCCAAAGCGTCGATCAAAAGGCCAGGACCGTGGCGACCTTCGACGCACCGGTCGAGATCGTCGAGCCGGCCGGCTCCGACACCTTCGTCGTGACCAGGATCGCCGGCCAGGAGATCACGGCGCGGATGCGCGCCGACGCCGATGTGCGCGTCGGACAGGACCACGCCTTCGCCTTCAATCTGGATCGGGCCGTGCTGTTCGACCCGGCCAGCGGCAACCGGATCGGCTGACGGGACTTCCTCCTCAGAGGTGAGACATGCTGAACATCCGCATCGACAATATCGGCGAGAGCATCAAGACGGCGAAGCGGGCCATGCGCGCCAAGCTGCCGGACTTGAAGAAGATCATGGCCGAGGTCGAGGACGACCTGAAGCGCGAGGTCGAGGTCGTCGCCAATGCCCGCGCCAAGGGCAACAACACCGTGCCGATCATCGAGTACCAGGACATCGTCGATGAGAAGGTCTCGGAGGCGACCAAGGCGGAGCTTCGCCGCCGCGGCGTCGCCGTGGTGCGCGGCGTCTATCCGAAGGCCGAAGCCACGGCCTGGAACGACGAGCTCGGCACCTACCTCGACAAGAACCGCTACACCGATCGCAAACCGGCGCCGAAGGTCAAGGACGAGTATTTCAGCAAGCTGAAATCCGACAAGCCGCAGATCTTCGGCATCTACTGGTCGAAACCGCAGATGCAGGCCCGCACCCATCCGCACTCGGCCCGCACCCGCGCCTTCATGAACCGGCTGTGGAAGTTCGAGACAAACGGCAAGAAGCATTTCGATCCGGACCGTGAGACGCTCTATGCCGATCGCATCCGCCGCCGCCAGCCCGGCGACAAGACCCTCGGCCTCTCGCCGCATATGGATGCGGGCTCGGTCGAACGCTGGCTGGACGATGAGTACCAGCATGTCTTCCGCCATGTTTTCTCCGGCAACTGGCGCGCTTACGAGCCGTTCGACGGTGCCGGGAGAGCGGAGACCGACGAGATCCCGTCGCCCGCGGTCTGCAGCATGTTCAGGAGCTTCCAGGGTTGGACCGCGTTGACGCCGCAAGGGCCCAATGACGGCACGCTCCAGGTCATGCCGATCACCAAGGCGATGGTCTACCTGTTGCTGCGCCCGCTGATGGACGACGTGCCGGAGGACGTGCTCTGCGGCGCCGAACCGGCCCGCGCCTTTTCGATCGAGCCGGAATGGCATCCGCTGCTGACACCCACGCGCTCGTCGATCCCGCATGTCGAGCCCGGCGACACCGTCTTCTGGCATCCCGACATTGTGCATTCGGTCGAGGACGAGCATCGGGGCCAGGGCTACAGCAACGTGATTTATATCGCCGCTGCCCCTTACTGCGCGAAGAACGCTGCCTATCTGGCCAAGCAGAAGGACGCGTTCCTCTCCGGCAAGAGCGCACCGGACTTTTCGGCCGAGGATTACGAGGTCGATTTCGAAGGCCGCGCGACGCCCGCGGACCTGACCGAGCTCGGCAAGAAGCAGATGGGGCTGATTCCGTGGTGATTGCATCGCTCCAGCCCGCTCGGCCGTCATGCCAAGGCTTGGCCTTGGCATCCACGAGTTCGTTTCAGGCAAACTCGTGGATGCCAGGCCTGAAGCCTGGCATGACGATCCAGATTGAAGTTGACTATCTCCAACAAGACAAAAAGTAACGAGGCATTCAGTGGAAGAAACCTGGCGCTGGTTCGGTCCGAAGGACAAGATCCCGCTGCAGCATGTGCGGCAGGCGGGTGCGACCGGCATCGTGACGGCTCTGCATCACGTGCCGAACGGCACCGCCTGGAGCACCGACGACATCGCCAAGCGCAATGCAGAGGTCAAGGCCGGTGGCATGCGCTGGTCGGTGGTCGAGAGCATTCCGATCTCCGAGGAAATCAAGACCCGCACCGGCGACTGGAAGAAGCATCTCGAGGCCTATGGCAAGTCGATCCGCGCCCTGGCGGCAAACGGCATCGACACCGTCTGCTACAACTTCATGCCGGTGATCGACTGGACTCGCACCGACCTCTTCTACAAGATGCCGGACGGTTCGCTGTCGCTGCGCTTCGATGCCAACGAGTTCGCCGCCTTCGACCTCTTCATCCTGCGGCGCCAGCATGCGGCGGCGGAATACACGCCGGAGCGCATCGAAGCCGCCCGCCAATGCCATGAGGCGATGACCCCGGACCAGCGCGAGAAGCTGACCCGCACCATCATCGCCGGCCTGCCCGGTGCCGAAGAGAGCTACACCATCGAGATGCTGCGCGATGCGCTCGACAAGTATCGCGGCGTCACCAAGGACGAGTTCCGCGACCGGTTGGGCGAGTTCCTCGACGCGATGACGCCGATCGCCGAGGAGGCGGGCGTGCGGCTCGCCATCCATCCGGACGATCCGCCGCGCTCGCTGCTCGGCCTGCCGCGGATCGTCAGCACCCAGGAAGACGCGCGCTGGATCCTGAACCGGGTCGAGAGCCCGAACAACGGCCTAACCTTCTGCACCGGCTGCTACGGCGTGCGGCCGGACAACGATCTGGTCGCCATGGCGAAGGAATTCGCCGCGCGCATCCACTTCTTGCATCTCCGCTCGACCAAGCGCGAGGACGATCCCGAGAGCTTCTTCGAAGCCGATCACCTCGCCGGCGATGTCGACATGGTCGGCGTCATCACCGAGGTCTTGAAAGAGGAGATGAAGCGAGAGTCGGCCGGGCGCGGCGACAAGGAAATACCGATGCGTCCGGATCACGGCCACCAGATGCTGGACGACATCGACAAGTCGGTGAACCCCGGCTACTCCGCCATCGGCCGGCTGCGCGGCCTCGCGGAGTTGCGCGGCGTCGCGACGGCGGTGAAGCGGATGCTGGGCTAAGACGACCAGTTCTTCTTGAAGTCGCCGAACAGGGTCAGCCCGCCGCAAGCGAAGAGCGTCTGCCCGGTGATGTAGCTGGCATCATCCGACGCGAGGAACGCGAACACCGAGGCCATTTCTTCCGCTGCGGCCGAGCGCCCCATCGGGATATGCGATTCCACGTCGTGCCGCATCTTCGGATCGTTGATCCAGCGGGCGTTCATGTCGGTGTTGACCGCACCCGGCGCCACCGCGTTCACCCGGATGCCCTTGTCGGCATATTCCAGCGCCAGCGTGCGGGTCATGTTTTCCATGCCGCCCTTGCTGATCGAATAGGCGATGTAGCCGGGCTTCGGGATGATCTCATGCACGCTGGAGCAGTTGAGGATCACGCCGCCGGAATGCCTGGTCTCGGCGCCGTATCCCAAGCTTCCCGTGGGCCGGTCGAGGAAATGCCGTAATGCTGCCTGAGAGCAGAGCAGCGCGCCGGTGAGATTCACGGCGATGATCCGCTGATACTCCTCCAGTGGATAGGACTCGCTCGGATATTCCGACTGGATGCCCGCATTGTTGACCAGGATATCGAGCTTGCTCCAGGTGCCGAGGACATCCTGGAACATGGCCTCGATCGCTTCGGCCTTGCCGACATCCGCCTGGACGACGCGATGCTTGCGGCCCTCGAAGCCGTTCTCGGCCGAGATCGCCTGCACCGATTTCAGCACATCTTCAGCCGCACCTTTGGAGCCCGCATAGTTGATGGCGACATGCGCGCCCTCGGCGGCAAAGCGCTCGGCGATGGCGCGGCCGATCCCGCGCGAGGCGCCGGTGATCAGCGCGAAGCGGTCTTCCAGCCGGCGGCATTGGCTTGTCATGGGGCTCATCCGTTCCACGGGTTGCGTGAGGCTCGGATAGCCGATCCCAACCCGCTCGGCAACCTGAATGGGCAGCTAGTGGATGCGCGGCGAGAACAGCGCCGGCCCGTAACTCACGGCGTAGAGCAGGAACGCACCGGCCCAGAGCATTCCGGCGGCCGCCACGGTCATGCTGTAATCGGTCGGCAGCCAGGCGGCGCTCACCCGCAGCAGGGCGCCCAGCGTGACCAGCAGATAGATCACCCGCGTCGCCGGTCCTGCCGTCAGCGGCCGCCCGGTATGACCGAGTGTCGCCCGCGTCATCACGGCAAGGGTCATCGTGCCGACCGTGCCAGCGGTCAAGGCATGCATCGCCTGGCTCGTCTCGATGAGCGTCGGCACGAGGGCCGCGAGACCCAATCCCAGCAGCGCGAGAACCAGCCAGAGATAGCCGAGATGCAGAATCACCACGAGCGGCTCGGACAGGGTGTGCTGCCCCTGCCAGCGCGCGAGGCGTATCGCCTGCAGCGCCGAGGCGGTGAGCAGCAGGGCGCCCGCCCATGCTTGCGCCGGCTGGAACGCCCAGCTCAGCATCGCCACCACCGTGACGCCGACGGTCACCTTGTCGAATTTGTTGAACTCCGGCGGCAGCTTTCCGGGCTTCGGCTGAGCCTTCACCAACCAGTTGCGGGTGAAGGCCGGCGTGATCCGCCCGCCGATCAGCGAGATCAGGCCGGCGATGAGCGCCAGCGCCAGGCGCCCCCCCAGCATCGGATCGATCGTGGTCCATTCCGGCAGGAAGGAGATCAGGTCGGCGACGCCGAGCAATCCGATCACCGCGACGACCGGCAGGTTGTGGATCGCCTTGGCGCTGGCGACTTCGCGCGCGGCGATCGCGACCAGCACCAGCCAGAACAGCAGCTCCGGCGCCATAACGGCCGCCGGATAGACGGCGACATGCGCTTGCAAGCAGGAGACAATCCGCGCGAGCAGCCAGAGCGAGAACAATCCCGCCAGGCGCCAACCCGCGACGGGCTTGCGACCGGTCCAGTTCGGGATCGCGGTCAGCAGGAAGCCGGCGAGGATCGCACCCAGATAGCCGAACACCATCTCATGCGCATGCCAGCGCATCGGGTCGAAACCGGGTGCCGGCGCCACGACACCGCCGGTGAAAAGCCCGATCCAGACCGGGATGGCGATGCCGGCAAAGACGGCGCCGGCAAAAAAGAACGGGCGGAAGCCGAAGCTGAAGAAAGCAGGGCCCGAAGGGGCCGGCTCCCCGATCTGTATCGCTGACATTGCAAGTCTCTCTTTCGAGTCAGAAGCTAGTCTATGTCGCGGCACGATACAGTGCGCCAAACGTCGCGCTTCATCCGCCCAGGGCCGGCCGCATGGCCCCTCTTCCAGCTTTGCAGTTGCGGGACCGCGCCGAATTGCTTTTGATCAAGTGGTTATTTGCCGGGGGGAGACGCGATGAAGCAGCACTTCGCCATGCTGGCGGCCTACAACACCTGGGTCAACGAGCGGCTCTATGACGCCGTGGCGAAGCTGCCGGATGCGGATTACCGCCGCGATCGCGGGGCATTTTTCGGCTCCCTCCATGGCACGCTCAATCATCTGCTGCTGGGCGACATCATCTGGATGCACCGCTTCACCGGCGAAGGCGAGGAACCCGGCAAGCTCGACGATATCCTGTTCGAGGACTTTGCGATGCTGCGCCAGGCGCGCCGGCGCGAGGACGCACGGATCGAAGCCTATGTGAACGGTCTCGACGATGGGCGGCTCGCCGGCACGATCACCTATCAGACGACGCGCAACCCGACCGTGATCGAGCAGGAGCTGACGCCGCTGCTGATCCACTTCTTCAACCACCAGACCCATCACCGGGGCCAAGCGCATGGCCTGCTGACCGCGGCCTGCGGCGAAGCGCCTTCGTTCGATCTGCTGGTCTATCAGCGCCAGACCGGTATCAGCATCCGGCGGGGCAGCGGCGGCAATTTCGCACCGACCGAGCAGCGCCCCGCCTAGCGGGCGTCGTGGAAAATGACGCCGAGGGAGAAGCGCCGGCCGCTCTTCAGCCGGCTGACGCCGTGGCGCATGGTCACGCGATAGACTCCGCGCTTGCCATGCACGGGCCGCTGGTTCACGGCGAAGAGCACTGCCTCGCCTTGGCCCAGCGTGACGACCTCGCCGCGCGACTGCATGCGCGGCCTTTGCTCGGTCAGCAGGAACTCGCCGCCGGTGAAGTCGCGCGCCGGATCGCTCAGCAGGATCGTTGCCTGCAGCGGAAAGGCGAGCTCGCCATAGAGATCCTGGTGCAGGCAGTTGTAATCCTCGGCCTCGTATTTCAGCAGCAAGGGTGTCGGCTTCTTCTGGCCTGCTGCATGGCAGACCTTCAGGTAGTCCGCATGCCGCGTCGGATACGCTTTGCCGCCGGTCGCCGCCTGCCAGCGATTGGCGGTCCCGGCGAGGTGCGGATAAAGCGACGACCGCAAGGCGGCGATCGTCTCCGGCAAAGGGGAAGCGAAGTATTTGTACTCGCCGCTGCCGAAGCCATGCCGCGCCATCACCACGCGGCTCCGAAATGCCGCTTCCTCGCCGTAGAGCGCGGCAACCTCGGCGCATTCCTTGGCGGTCAGGATCGGACCCGTCACGGCGCTGCCGCGCGCATCCAAGGCGGCGGCGATACCCATCCAATTCAAGCCGGCGATGCGGTCGGCGATAGATTTCGGCATGGCGTCTCCCTATTCAGAAACACCTAAGCACCGCGCCGCGGTGCGACACTCCGAATCTTGCTAGGCGCGGAGCCAGGGCTTCGCCCAGCCGAGTCCGTCTGTCGTCTTACCGCGCGGCCGGTATTCGCCGCTGACCCAGCCGGAATAGCCAAGATCGTCGAGCAAGGCGAAAAGCGCCGGGAAGTTGATCTCCTGCGTCGAATCCGGCTCGTTGCGCCCGGGCACGCCGGCGATCTGCACATGGCGGATGATTGGCTGATGGTCGCGGAAGGTCTGTAGTAGCCGGCCCTGGGTCATCTGCAGGTGATAGGCGTCATATTGCAGGAAGACATTGTCCGCGCCCGACTTCCCGATCAGCTTCAGCGCCGTGTCCACGCTGCCGTTCAGATAACTGGGAAAGTCGATCGGGTTCAGCGGCTCGAGCATCAGCTGCACGCCGGCCTGCTTCGCCAGCGGCGCCGCCCAGGCGAGATTGGCGGCGAAAGTCTCGAGCGTAGCACCTGCAGATGTCAGCCCCGCCATCACATGCAGCCGCGGGCAGTCCAAGGTGTCCGCATAATCGAGAGCCACCTCGATCGCTTCGTGGAACTCCGCCTCCCGTCCGGGCAGGCCGCCGATGCCGCGATCGCCCTTCTCCCAATCGCCCTGGGCCGTGTTGAACAGGACCTGCTGCAAGCCGGCACCCGCCAGCCGCGCCGCGATCTCCTTCTTCGGGAAGGCATAGGGGAACAGGAACTCCACCGCCTCGAATCCGCATTTCCGCGCCACCGCGAAGCGGTCGAGGAATTCGTGCTCGGGAAACATCATCGAAAGATTGGCGGCAAGACGCGGCATGTTCTTTCCTCAGGGTATCGGATACTTCGCCACCAAAGCGGCGACCTGCTCCTTGGAGAGAAACTTGGTCGCGTGGCCTTGCAGCAGCAGATAGAGCTTCGCGGTCTCCTCGAGCTCCTCGATCGCATTGACCGCGGCTTCGAGCGAAGTGCCGGCGACGATCGGTCCGTGATTGGCGAGCAGCACCGAGGAATGCTTGGCCGCGACCGCGCCGACCGCGTCGGCCAGGGTCGGATCGCCCGGCGGAAAATAAGGGAGCAGCTTGAGCTTACCCACGCGCATCACGTAATAGGCGGTGATCGGCGGCAGCGCATCGTCGGGATCGAGTCCGTCCAGCACCGAGACCGCAACCGAATGCGTGGAATGCAGATGCACCACCGCGCCGGCGGATTTCCGCGCGCCGTACATCGCGATGTGGAGCAGACTTTCCTTGGTCGGCGCATCGCCACCCACATGCTGGCCGTTGTCGTCCAGCTTGGAGAGGCGCGCCGGATCCAGGCGGCCCAGCGAGATATTGGTCGGCGTCATCAGCCAGCCGCCACCGATCCGCATCGAGAGATTGCCGGCGCTGCCGAAGGAAAGGCCACGCTCGAACATCGAGCGGCCGAAAGCGGCAAGCGAATCGCGCGCTTTCGTCTCTTCACTCACTGCAGCGTCTCCAGCGCCTTCATGAAGAAGTCCTCGGTCCCGAAATTCCCGGACTTCAACGCCAGAGCCAGTGTGGGCGTTCCGATCGCCAGACAGGCCGGGACACCGGGATCGATCTGCGGCCCGATCTGCAGCGCCTTGATGCCCAGGCCCTGAACCACCGCGCCGGAGGTCTCGCCACCCGCGACCACCAGGCGCCGCACGCCGGCCTCGACCAGCCCTTGCGCGACTTTCGCCAGCGCCTGCTCGACCAGCGCGCCGGCCTTCTCGCGGCCGAGCTTGTCCTGCACCGCCTTCACCTCCTGCGGCGTGCCGCCGGCATGAACCAGCACCGGGCCGCCGCCAAGCTTCTGTTTCGCCCAGTCCAGCGCCGCCGCGACCGTCGCCTCGAAATTCTCGGCGAGCTTCAGCGGATCCAACGCATGCGCCGGATGCTGCGCGCGGAAGGCGGCGACCTGGCCCATGGTAGCCGTCGAACTGCTGCCGGCCACAATGGCGCCGAGCCCGCCCACCCTGGACAGCGGCGCCACCACATCACGCTTGGGAATGAGGCCGGCCTGGCGGAAGTTCGCTGGCAGGCCGATTGCCGCACCGGAGCCGCCGGTCACCAGCTTCATCTCGGCGCAGGCCGCGCCGAGGGTCATCAGATCCTCATCCTCGATCGCGTCCACGACGGCGTAGCGCACCAGCTTGCGCGTCAGATACCCGAACGATGCACTCATCGACGAAGCGCCCTGCCGCACCGTGGTGATCGGCACCAGGTCCACGCGCGCCCGCGTCTGGCGGCTGAGGACACGGACCAGGTTGGAATCCTTCATCGGTGTCAGCGGGTGGTGCTGCATCGGCGAGTCCGAGAGCAACAGGTTGCCTACGAAGAGATGCCCCAGATAGATCGTGCGCCCGGTCTCCGGAAACGCCGGGCAAACCGTGGTCAGGCCCGCATCCAGCTCTTCGACCAACGCATCGGCGACCGGGCCGATATTGCCCTGATCGGTCGAATCGAAGGTCGAGCAGTATTTGAAATAGAACTGCCGCGCGCCGCCGGTCTTCAGCCAGCGGCAGGCTTGCAGCGACAAGGCCACCGCCTCCTGCACCGGAATGGTGCGCGATTTCAGTGCGACGACGATCGCCTCGGCATCGGGCAGCGTTGTGCCCGGCGCCGGGACACCGATGGTCTGGACGACCGACATGCCGCGGCGCGCCAAAGTGTTGGCGAGGTCGGTGGCGCCGGTCAGATCGTCGGCGATACAGCCGAGAATAAGGGACATTTACTTCGTTGATGCGATGCGCGTGACGGCATAGGGGCGAAGGGCGATGGTGCCGACCTTCTTGCTCTTCTTGCCCGATTTCGCGAGGAAGGCCAAGTCGGTCGTGGCCTTGACGAAGCTGCCCTCGTCCAGCACCGTGACATCGGCCGCCCCGTCGAAGCCCTGCACCCGCACCGTTTGCGGCTGCGCCGTCAGGTTCGCGAGCCAGAGCACCGGGCCGGACTTGCCCTTATAGGCGAGTGCCGCGATCTTGCCCGCATCGCCGATCTCGGTCGCAATCTGCTTGCTGCCATCGGCCGCCGCCAGATCTTTGATCAGGTGATAGACCGGATAAACCGAAGTACCTTTCAGCCCGTCGAAGTAAGGCTGCGCATGTGCGGTCTTGGCATAGACCATGCCGGCCGGACCGGTGGTCGCGCCCAGGGTCACGACCTGGACGCCGCCTTTCGCCCAGGCGCTGACATAGCCGACGCTCCAGGCCGCGCCGAAAATGCCGCGCTGCCTGGGATCGATCGTCGAGAGACAAACCCGCTCGTTGTTCGGGTTGTCGACCGAGCTGGCGCCATAGGGATTGTTGCGCGCCGGAATCGTGCTGGGGCCGAGGTGATAGGGGATCTTGCCCAGGAAGCTGCGCGTGGTCTTGATCTGATAGGGATGCGATTCCAGGGTCTCCATCACCGAGACATCATCCGCCGCATGCACGATCGGGCTGGTCGTGTGGGTCACGTAATCCAGCACGCCCTCGGGCGGTCGCTTGCGATTGAGCTCGGTGAAGAAGGCGAACATGCCGCCGCCGGCATGGGAACCGGGGAAGAGCTTCTTCACCGCAGCGGCCTGCTCGGCGAAGCTCGGGGCATCCGGGAATTTGCTGCCCGGCAAAGTGCCCTTGAGATCGACCGCCGGCGAGGTCGAGACCGCCGCCGGCTTGATTCCCGCCTGCCTTGCTGCGTCAGCAACCCGTGTGAGTTCCACTTCGGCCGGGGCCTTGCCCGGCAGCAGCACTTCCAGGATCACCGCGGCGCCGGTCGCATCGGCGAGGCGCTTGAAGTTTCGCATCGGGCCGGCGATATCCGACTCGCGCGCGTCGACATGGCAGACCAGGTGTTTCGGCCCGGCCGCCTTGATCGCGTCCACGGCAGCAACCGAGTTCGCCGCCTCTTCCATCGGCACGGCGACCCCGAGCTCCGGCATCGCAGCACCGGCACGGCCCAGGGTCACGTCGATCTTCTTCGCCGCACCCGCTTTCTTCGGCCGCGGCATCTTGCCGGTGAAGCGCAGTGAGACCTTCTGGGTGAAGGACTTGCCGGCCGGCATCGTGTACGGCCACGGCTCCGCCAGCGGCCGCACATAGGTCTTGAACGAGGCATCGCTCCAGTTGCGATGGTCTTCCATCTCGAAGGCATAGCCTTCCATCCGGCAGGTGACCGAAAGCCCGTCCATCACCTTGTGCTTCAGGGCACGGATGTCGGTGAAGGGGCAGGCGGGATTCACCAACGCTGGAAACTTGCTTTTCTCCTTCTTCCCGTCGGTGTGTTCGACTTCGACCGGGAAGCCGGCGACGCCTTTCAGCGGGTGCAGCACGACGAAGCCGGTGCGGTTGGTGGTGAAATCCTGCTCCGGCGTCGCGGTCGCCTCGAAATCGAGATCGCCTGCCGCGTTGCAGGTGATGGCCGCATCATAGGCGATGGTGGCCGACGCATCGCCGCAGCGCGCGTGATAGCGAATCGCGAAACCGTCCTTTTTCTGGCTGAGCTTCAGGTCGCTGATTTCCGGGGTGAAGGTGCCCCAGTTCTTGTCGCGCACCAGGAAGGCGATCGCGCGGATCACCTCGACATCGCCGACGCGGATATAGCGCAGGGCGCCATTGCCGAACTCGACGCTGAGCGCGCCCGCGCGCAAGGTCTTGCTCTTCGGATCGACCGCGTCCGTGCCGGTCAGCTTGATGTTGCGAGAGAGTTTCGCGGCAGCCATCTCAGTCTCCCCAAATTTCTAGAGCACGGTCTTTAAAGAACCTGGCCGGTTTCCGGATCGATCAACACGGAACGGCCGATATCGATGTAAAGATCCAAGGTCTCGCCCGGCCCTTGCACGTCGTGGCTGGCAAGCTCGGCCATGATCGGCTGGCCGCCCAGCGGGAAGGTGATGAAAGCGCGGGAACCCGTCGGCTGCAACAGCTCGACGGTGGCCTTCACCTTGGCGGCGCGACCGGAGAGCTGGCCGGGGTCGCGGCTGAAATGCTGCGGCCGGATCCCGAAGACCACGGCGCGGTCCGTGAGGTTCGCGTGACCGGGAAGCTCCAGTGCGCTGCCATCGGCGAACTTGACGGCGCCGCCCGATCCGTTGCGCACGAAGCTCGCCGGAACGAAGTTCATCTTCGGCGAGCCGAGGAAGCCCGCCACGAACCGGGTCGCCGGCCGCTCATAGAGGTCGAGCGGCGTTCCCGCCTGCTCGATGAGGCCGTCCTTCAGCAGCACGATCCGGTCGGCGAGAGTCATCGCCTCGATCTGGTCATGGGTCACATAGATCATCGTCGTGCCCAGCTCCTGGTGGAGCCGCTTGATCTCGCTGCGCATCTCGTCGCGGAGCTGGGCGTCGAGATTGCTCAAGGGCTCGTCGAACAGGAACAGCCGCGCGTTGCGCACGATCGCCCGGCCGATCGCCACGCGCTGGCGCTGGCCGCCGGAAAGCTGCCGTGGCAACCGGTCGAGCAGGTTGGTGATCGCCAGCATCTCCGCGGCGCGGCGGACGCGCTTCTCGATCTCATCCTTCGGTGTCTTCCGCGCACGCAGCCCGAAGGCGATGTTCTCGAACACGTTCATATAGGGATAGAGCGCATAGTTCTGGAACACCATGGCGATGTCGCGATCCCGCGGCCGCACGTGATTGACGACCTTGCCGCCGATCTCGATCGTCCCTTCGCTCACCTCTTCGAGGCCGGCGATGGTGCGGAGCAAGGTGGACTTGCCGCAGCCCGACGGACCCACCAACACGGTGAATTCCCCAGAAGGCACTTCGAGATCGATGCCCCGGACGGCGGGGACGAGTCCGTAACGCTTGTGGAGCTTGGTGATTTTAAGGTCAGACATGATGAGTCTCGATGACGAAGCAAACTCGGTCGCGAGTAGATTGCAGCTGCTGAGTCTTGAAAGGCGCCAACATCCCCGTCATCCCTTGACCGCGCCCATGGAGATGCCGCGCACCAGATAGCGCTGCATGAAGGCGACTGCGACGAAGACCGGCGCGGTGCCGAGCACCGACATGGCGGCGATCTTGGCCCAGAAATTCGACTGGCCGCCGAAGTAATGCGTCACCTGCACCGTATAGGTGATGACCTCGGTGCGGGTCAGCACCAGTGCGAAGATGAAGTCGTTCCAGGCGAAGACGAAAGTGAAAACCGCAGTCGCGAACAACCCCGTCCGCGCCATCGGGAAGACCACGCGCCACAAGACCTGCCAGCGGGTCCAGCCGTCGACCAGCGCGCTTTCCTCGAGCTCCAGCGGAATGTCCTCGATATAGCCGCGCATCATCCAGATCACATAAGGCAGATTGAACGCGGTGTAGAGGATGATCAACCCGTGATAAGTATCGACCCAGCCGAAGAAGACGTAGAGCAGGAAGATCGGGAACACGATGGCAATCGGCGGCACCATGCGCTGGGAGATGATCCAGACCGCGAGGTTCTCGCCGCCGGTCTTGAACCGCACCAGGCTGTAGGCGGCCATGGTGCCCAGCACCATGGCGATGACGGTGCTGGTCCCGGCCAGGATCAGGCTGTTCAGCACCGAGACGGCATCGCCATCCTTGAACAGGCCGACATAGTTCCCGAACTGAAAATGCGACGCGTACCATTTGGGCGGAAAGGCGAAGATCTCGGCCGGCGTCTTGAACGAGATCATGAACAGCCAGTAGATCGGGAAGACGAAGATGACCGTGAGCACGATCGCGATCGCATAGCGGACCGCCAGCCGCGTGCCCGGGCGCTGCATCAGTGGGCGGGTATCTACGGCGCTCATTTGGCGAGCCCCATGCGCCTTATCGCCCAGGTGACGATCACCGTCAGCAACGCGATCACCAGGAACGCGATCGCCGCCGTGTAGCTGGTCTCGAACTGGGAGAAGCCCTGGACATAGGCGTAGATCGAGATGGTCTCGGTCATGGTGCCGGGACCGCCCGAGGTCAGCGACCAGATGATGTCGAAGATGCGCACCAGATCGAGGCCACGGATCAACAGCGCGATCGCCATCACCGGCCAGATCGCCGGCAGCACGATCTTGACGAACACCCGCCAGGCGCCGGCGCCGTCGATCTCCGCCGCCTCGGTCAGCGACTTATCGACATTGGAGAGCGCCGCCAGCAGGATCAGGAACATGAACGGCGTCCACTGCCAGATCTCGCAGAAGATGATCGCCGGATAGACCAGGTGCGGATTGATGTTCCAGAGCAGGGTGACGGGCTGGCCCGCGAACCAGCCGAGAATCTGGTTGATCGGTCCATAGCGGTTGTCGAGCAGCAGCCGCCAGATCGCCCCCGCGACGATCGGCGAGATCACCACCGGCAACATCAGCAGCGAGACGAAAACCTGTCGTCCCGGCATCGGTTCGAGGAAGAGCTGCGCCATAGCCAGGCCGAAGATCAGCTCCAGCGGCAGCGCGATCACCGTGATGATCAAGGTGTGCAGCAGCGATTCCCAAAGCCGGGTATCGACAAAGAGATGTGCATAATTCTTGAGGCCCACGAAAGACGTGTCGGCCTCGGTCATGGTCAGGTGCTGGAAGCTGACGATCAGCGTGTAGATCAGCGGAAACAGACCGACCAGCAACAGCAGGAAGATCGCCGGCGCGATCACCCAGTACTTGAAGTTGCGGTCCGGCGCGCGCGTCGCGGCGTGGTCGATGGTGGTCGCGGTCATTGTTTCGCGTTCTTTTTGGATGCGGCGGAGCGATGGCACCCCCACCCAACCCTCCCACCGTCCGCGAAAGCGGACATTCGTCCGCTGCGATGGGGGAGGGCTTTACTCGGTGTTGCCGACTCCCTCCCCCGACTTCGGGGGAGGGCGGGGGTGGGGGTGCGACACACTCGTTGCATCAGATCGATACTCAAACGATCACTTCGGATAAGCGCCGGACTTCGACGCCCAATCCGCGTAGACCGCCTTCTGCTTGTCGACGCCGATCTCGGCCGTGATCGCGTCCCAATCGGCCGCGGCCTTGTCCAAGATCGCCTTCGGGTCCTCGCCGGCCCAGAGCTTTCCGATCGACTGCCGCAGGACCTCTTCATACTTGTCGGTCTGGAGCAGCGACAGGTCCAACAGGCCGACCTCCGAGGCATCCTTCAGCGTCTTCAGGTAGTCCTTGGCATCGGGCCAGAGCGCCAGATAACCGGGGTCGGTGTAGTGCGAGGTCCGGAACGGATCGCGCAACGCGGTCGGCAGCTTCACCCGCTGGGTGCTGATCTCTTCCGAGTTCAGCCATTGGATGAAGAGATAGGCCGCATCCTTGTTCTTCGAGGTCGAGGCGACCGAGAGCGCGAAGCCCGCGGCCAGTTCCGGATGGCCTCCCGGCGGCAGGGCATAGCCGACCTTGCCGGCGATCGTGGACTTCGGCACCCAGTTCAGCGCCTCTTCATCCGTGCCGTAGCCCGCGGCCCAGCGGCCATAGGGCGGCCAGGAGATGGTCATCGCCGTTTGCCCGGCCATGAAGGCGGCCAGGTTCTCGACGAAGCCGAACTGCTCGACTCCCGGCGGCATGAACTTGTTCTCGTTCCGCATGTCGGTGAGAACCTTCACGCCGATGTCGCTGTTGATGGTCGCCTTCATCGTGTCCGCGTCGAAGAACTTGCCGCCTTCGTTGCGGAATCGCTCCTCCAGCATGAACATCGTATAGGGCGGCTGGCGGAAGAACGCCGCGCCATAGGTGTTGGGCTGCATCTTGTCGGTCAGGAACTGGCCGACGGTGTCGAAATCCGCCCAGGTCGTCGGCACGGCGAGATCCTTGCCGGTCTTGGCCTTGAACTCTTCCTTCACCTTCGGATCGTCGAAGATGTCCTTGCGGTAGTACATGACGAAGACATCGCCATCATCCGGGAATCCGTAGATCTTCCCATTCACCTTCATCTGGTTGTCGCGATAGATCGGCGCGATCTTCTGCAGCTCGTCGCCGTAATTGTACTTCGCAACATAGGGATCGAGATTCTCTAGCGCACCGGCTTGGGCGAGATCGGGCATCCAGGCGGGGATGACGTTCAAGGCGTCATAGGCGCCGGTGCCGGCGCGGTATTCCTGCATGATCTTGGTGAACATCTCCGCGGTCTGCACCTCGACCACGTTGACGTGAATGCCGGTCAGCTTCTCCCACAACGGCCCGGAAAAGTTCTTCGGGTCCAGCGATTGCAGGCCCGCTTCCCAGACGATGTTGATGGTCGTGCCCTTGTATTGCTGCGCCGCCTTGACCGCGGTCTCGGCTGCGCTTTGCGCGCTGGCCGCTTGCGACCAGGCTGCGAGAGCGAGGCCCGCAACGGCGCCCGCCCAAGTCATCTTCTTGACGAGACTCATAGCACCCTCCCAGTGTTAGGCGAGACGCGCCTGCGTCCGCCGCGATCGCGCCGCAAAACCGGTGCGGCGAGATTCTCCCCTCAAAGCCTGCCGGCGTCTTATGCGCCGTAGCGGCCCTTGTAAGCCTCGAGCCGCGCCTTGAAGCGCGGCGAATCCACCACCGCCCGGTTGACCACGCCGCGCGGCACGCGGCCATGCTGCACCTCCAGCACGGCCTTCACATCGGCGGCGCCGTTCCCGGCGAAGCACTGATCGGTCCAGCACAAAGCGTGCGGCGCAACGATCACATTGTCCAGCTTCAGAATGGGCTCGTCGGCCGGCACCGGCTCGACTTCGAAGACGTCCAAGCCCGCGCCGGCGATCTTGCGCTCCTGCAGCACCTTGGTCAGCGCCTTCTGATCGACGATCGGGCCGCGCGCCGTGTTGATGAGATAGGCGGTCGGCTTCATCAGCGCCAGACGCTCGGCATTCACCAGATGATGCGTCTCAGGCGTGAGCGGGCAGTTGACCGAGAGCACGTCGGCGCGGCGGAACACATCCTCCAGGCTCACCAGTTCGATGCCCAATTCCCTTGCGACCGCCTTGTCGGCGAAGGGATCATGGGCGATGAACTTCATGTCGAAGGGCTTCGCCATGCGGAACAGCTCGGCGCCGATATTGCCGATGCCGACCGCGCCCAGGGTCCGGCCCACAAGGCCGACGCCCATATGCGCGCCGCGCTGGTTGAACGTGTCCGGACCGCCGCGGGTCAGCCGGTCCTTGGTCAGCATCTTGCCGGTCAGCGCCAGCATGAAGGTGATGATCGAGACCGCCACCGGGCGCCGCACACCGTCCGGCGTGATCACCAGGGCGATGCCGGCATCGGTGCAGGCCCGCACATCCACGCTGTCGTAGCCGACGCCGAACCGCGCCACCACCGAGAGCCTGCCGTTCGGATGAATGCTCTCCTTGCCGAAACGCGGCACCAGCAGGATCAGCGCGTCGAAATCCGCGAGCTCATCCGCCTTCAACGGGCTGTCGGCGCCGATATAGGCCATCTCCACGTTCGGCGCGGCAATCAGCGGCTCAAGATCGAAATCCGGGAAGGTCGGCGAACCGTCCGACTTCTTGAAGTCGCCGGAGAGCGCGACGCGGAACGGGGCGGTCATTTCTTCCCTGCCCCCCGGGTCCCTTTGGCCTTGCCCTTGCATTGCACGCGCAGCTTGGTGACCGCCTCTTGCAGCGCGTTGTGCAGCACCCAGACATCGCCGGAATAGCAGATGAAGTCGAAGCCCCAGCGGCTGTTGATCTCGACGCCGGTCTCGACATTGGGCACCAGGCGGCCCAGGGACTTGCCGTGCTTCGCGGTGGCATTGGCAACCGTGTCGATCGCTTTCAGGAACTTCGCATTTTCGAACTGGCCGGGAATCCCCAGCGAAACCGAGAGGTCGAAATGCCCGACCCAGAGGCAATCGACGCCGTCCATGCGCGCCATCTCGTCGGCGTTCTTCACGCCTTCCGCGGTCTCGATCTGGCAGAACAGCGTGGTGCGCGCGTTGGCCGCCTTGAACTTCTCGCTGACCGCGCCGGGCCGGTAGCGGTCATGGGCCACCTGCAACGCCACGCCGCGCTTGCCGTCCGGCGTATACTTCATGCAGTCGAGAATGTGCCGCGCCTCCTTGGCCCCGCTCACCATCGGCAGCATCACGCCTTCGGCGCCCATGTCGCAGGCGCGGGCGATGTGGTGATACTCCTTCGAGGGCGCGCGCACGATGGCGGGCAGGTCGGCGGCCTCGAAATAGCGCAAGGCGCTCTTCACCGTCTCATAGCCGAAGCCGGAATGCTCCAGGTCGAACAGCACGAAGTCGCAGCCCGCCGATTTCATGATATGGCCGATGCCGGGCGTCGCGAACTCGACGATGAAATGCCCGAATTTCGGCGTCCGGTTGCCCGCCATGGCCTTGAGGCCTTGGTCGCTCATGGTCTTACCTCCACTGTGTTTGGCGTCGGTTGGCTCGACGCCATATTCTTTCTTGGCCGCCTACTCGGCCGACCCCTCGCAGACGAGGTCGTATTCGGCGACGGTCTTGTCCGCGACCAGCGCCGCGCTCGCCTCGTTGAAGACCGCGAAGTGCCGGGTCTTAAGATGCGCGTCGAAGGCGGCGCGATCGTCATAGATCTCGTAGAGCAGGATGCGTTCCGCATCTTTCCGGTTCGCGCAGACGTCAAAGCGGCTGCAGCCCGGCTCGTCGCGCACGGAAGCGCGGGCATTGTCGTCGATCAACTGGCGGAATTCCGCCATCTGGCCCGGCTTCACTTTGAAATCGACGACGATCACGAAGCTCACCTTCGGGTCTCCCCGGGATTCGCCGCGCCGTTTTCCTGCATCGCGCGCCAATAGGCGTTCGAGACCTGGTCAAGATGCGCCTTGATCACCCGCTCGGCGCGGTCCGCGTCATGCGCGGCGATCGCCTCGTAGATCGCCTTATGGGCGCGATAGGCGATCTTGTTCTGCCCCGGATAGGCCAGCGTCACATGCCTCTGCTCGACCAGCCATTCCGCGATCGCGGAATGCATGGCCGTGAAGATCGGATTCTGCGGGATGAGCGCCAGCACGTAGTGGAACGCCACATCGCTCTTCTCGAACTTGGGCAAATCGCCGATGCACTGCCGGTTGTGGTCCAGCGCATCCGCCAGCGCCCGGATGTCGGAATCGCGCGCATGCTTGGCGGCATGGCGCGCCAGGCCGATCTCGAAGAAGTTGCGGGCTTCCTGAAACTTCCGGATGCCGTCGGGCTCGGCCAGCATGTGCCGCGCGGCGCCTGCCAAGCCCTCCATCATCACTTCCGGCGTGGGCCGCGTGACCTTGGCGCGCTCGCCGGAGCGCAGCTCGATGACGCCCATCTTCTGCAGATGGAACAAGGCCTCGCGCACTGCGGTGCGCCCGACGCCGAATTGCTGGGTGAGCTCGCGCTCGGAGGGCAGGGCATCGCCCGGCGACAGCGCGCCGTCGCGGATCATCGCCTCGAGGCCCGAGGCGACATCCTCATAAAGCCGGCGCCGCCGGACGGTTGTGCTCCGAGCCCCCGAAAGCATCCTGGTCTACCTATCATACCAGATGACGCTGAACGCTATCGACTCACCCGACAACGAGTCAACGCCGAACCAATTGTGCGCCGCGAGAGTCGCACCAGAGTCCCAGATCAAAGAGTCATGGAGCGCGGATTGCCGGAGAGGAATTCCATCCGGCAGAATTCGATGAAGGCCTGTGCCGGCGTCGGCAAGGTCGCGCTGCGCGACCAGGCCAAGCCGACATCCATGGTCGGAATCGTCGCCGCGACCTCGCGCGATTCGAGCTTGTCGCCTTCCAGCGACCAGGGCCGATACACCATGTCGGAGAGGATCGTGATGCCGGTCCCGGTGGCGACCAGGCTGCGCACCGCTTCGACCGAGTCCGTCTGGAAGATGACGTTGGGCTTCAGCTTGTACTTTGACCAATAGGTGAGGGTGGTGACGGCCGCCTCGTCGATCGAGAGCTGGATATAGGGCTCCTTCGCCACATCCTTCAGCGTTACCCGCGGTTTGGCGAGCAACGGATGACCGGTCGCGGTCCAGAGCCGCCGCCGCGATCTTGCCAAGGTCTCGGTGGCGAAGTCGTCGCTGTGCTCCAGGTTGGAGACCAGCACGATGCCGATATCGAGCTGGCCTTGCGCCAACTGCTTCTCGATGGTGCTGCGGCCGAGTTCCTTGATCGTGACCTCGACGTCGGGAAAGCTGCGCCGGAAGCGCGCCAGCGGTGCCGCCAGGAAATAGCCGGCCACCGTGATGGTGACGCCGATCGACAAGGGTCCCGCGACCCGCGGCCGATGCTGACCCACAGCGGAGGTCGCCGCGGTCAGCGCCGAGAGAATGTTCCGGCAATGCTGCAGAAAGACATAGCCGTCATAGGTCACCTTGATCCCGCCGCGGTGCCGCGTGACCAAAGGCGTGCCGACGGTCTCCTCCAGGTCCTGGATCGCCTCGGTGATCGCCGAAGGCGAGATGCCGACCACGGAAGCCGCGGCGACCACCTTGCCCGCTTCCGCGGCGGCGACGAAGTACCGGATCTGCCGGAGATTTAAACTCATGGTGGCTCGCTGTTGCATCCCACTCGGTCGTCATCCCCGGGCTTGGCCCGGGGATCCACGAGTTTCTTTTTAGCCTTTCCAAACTCGTGGATGCCCGGCCTTCGCCGGGCATGACGACCGAGTGGTTGAGGCATTCCGCACACTTGATCCGTTCTAAAATCCAGCATTCGGATTTTCCGAAATCCTAATTCAAAATATCGCCCTTTACAAATATCGGCCCCGACCCGCCAAATCGTGACAAATGCGGCGGTGCAACACGTCGCGACGGATTCCGGCAAAGGCAGCCGGGTCATGGGGACGGTTGTCCTCACAGGGAAGGCAAGGGAGTCGAACATGAAATCCTCACTGCGATTGGCAGCGGGTGCCGCTGTCCTGGTTTCGGCGAGCGCCGTGGCACTCGCCGCCGATTGGTATCCCTACAAGATCGAATCCTGGGAAAGCTTCGACATGGCGAGCCCGCGCCACAGCATGGACTACTCGCCGCTGGAGAAGGCCGCGTCGAAGCACAAGCTCTGCGTCTCCTTCCCGCATATGAAGGATGACTACTGGCTGGCGGTCGATTACGGCGTGATCGCCGAAGCCAAGCGCATGGGCGTCTCCATGCAGGTGCTGGAGGCCGGCGGCTACACCGAGCTCAACAAGCAGATCAGCCAGATCGAGAACTGCGTCGCCGGCGGCGCGCAGGCGGTGATCATCGGCGCGATCTCCTTCGACGGCCTGAACAAGCAGGTCGGCGAGCTCGCCGACAAGAAGGTGCCGGTGATCGACGTCATCAACGGCATCTCCTCCGACAAGGTGACGGCGAAGTCGCTGGTCTCCTTCGGCGAAATGGGCGGCAAGACCGGCGAATACCTGGTGAAGCTGCACCCGAAGGGCGGCACGCCGGTGAAGGTCGCCTGGTTCCCCGGACCCGCCGGCGCTGGCTGGGTCGAGGCCGGCAATACCGGCTTCCAGGAAGCGGTGAAGGCGGGCGCGATCGAAGTGGTCGACACCAAATACGGCGACACCGGCAAGGAAGCACAGCTCGCTTTGCTGGAAGACGCGCTGACCGCGCATCCCGATATCAACTACATCGTCGGCACCGCGGTCACCGCGGAGGCCGCAATGCAGCTGGTGCGTGATCGCGGCCTCGAGGACAAGGTGAAGATCCTCTCCTACTACTTCACCCCGGGCGTCTATGAAGGCATCAAGCGCGGCCGCATCCTGGCGGCGCCGACCGACTCCGCGGTCATCCAGGGGCGGGTCGCCGTCGATCAGGCGGTCCGCGTCCTCGAAGGCAAGCCGTTCGAGAAGCATGTCGGCCCGGCGCTCTATGTCATCGACTCCAGCAACGTGAAAACCTTCGACCGTGACTCCTCCTTGGCGCCGGATGGCTTCAAGCCGGAATTCTCGGTCGAGTAAGCAGTCCCGTGATCGCGCCGAACCCTGACGCGATTGCCGTGCAGCCCGGCGCCGCCCCCACTGGCGGCGCCGGGACGCTGCTCATCGAGACCAAAGGCCTCTCCAAGCACTATCCCGGCGTCGATGCGCTGGTCGATGTCGATTTCGAGCTCAGGCCCGGCGAAGTCCATGCGCTGTTCGGCGAGAACGGCGCCGGCAAATCCACGCTGATCTCGATCTTGGCCGGCGCCAATCAGCCGACTCGCGGCGAGATCCATTTCCGCGGTCAGCCGCTCAGCCTCGCGGATGTCGGCGCGGCGCGGGCGCGCGGCATCTCCGCGGTGTTCCAGGAATTCTCCCTGGTCCCGCAATTGACCGTCGCCGAGAACCTGTTCCTCGGCGACGAGCCGATGCGCGGCGGCTTCCTCGACCGCCGCAACGAATCGAAACGCGCCCGCGAATTGCTGGAGCGCCTCGGCTTTCCGCTGGAAGCTGATCGCCGCGTGCAGGAACTCTCCCGCGCCGAGCAGCAGATGGTCGAGATCGCGAAAGCCTTCCGCTCCGATCTCTCGGTGCTGATCCTCGACGAGCCGACCGCCTCCTTGACCGAGAAGGAAACCGAGAGCCTGTTCTCGCTGATCCACCAGGCCAAGGCGCGCGGCGTCGGCATCATCTACATCACCCACCGTATGGTGGAGCTCCGCCGCATCGCGGATCGGGTGACCGTGTTGCGCGACGGCCGCAAGGTCGGCCTGGTCGATGCGCACGCCGCCGACGAAGCAACCTTGATCCAGATGATGTCCGGCCGCCCGATCTCCCAGGTCTTCCCCAAGGTGAACTACGCGCCGGCGAAAACCCTGCTCTCGATCGAGCGCCTGAGCACGACCGACGGCACAGTCCGCGACGTCAGCCTCGAGGTGAAAGCCGGCGAGATCGTCGGCATCGCCGGCTTGGTCGGCTGCGGCAAGTCCGAGACTGCGCGCGCCTGCTACGGCCTCAACCGCGTCGCCAAGGGCCGGGTGATGTTCGACGGCAAGGACGTGACCGGCTGGAAAACCCGCCGCATGCTCGATGCGGGTTTCAGCTATCTGCCGCCCGACCGCCACAAGGAAGGCCTGGTGCTCGCCCGCAGCGCCATCGAGAACACCTCGCTGCCCGCGCTGCATCTGCCGCAATTCTCCGGCAACATCTTCCTGAAGCGCCGCCGCGAGAAGGACACGGTTTCCCGTCTCGCCGAACAGCTGAAGCTGCATCCCTTCGATCTCCAGCGCGAGATGGCGGCCTTCTCTGGCGGAAATCAGCAGAAGGTGCTGATCGCGAAGATGCTGACCCGCGATGTGAAGCTCTTTGTCTTCGACGAGCCGACCGTCGGCGTCGATGTCTCCACCCGGGTCGCGATCTACCGCCTGATCGCCGATCTCTGCGAGGCCGGCGCCGGCGTGCTGATGATCTCCTCCGACCTGCCGGAAGTGCTCCATCTCTGCAACCGCGCCTATGTCATGTTCCGCGGCGCGGTGCAGGTAGAGCTCCAGGGCAGCCAGATCACCGAGGACCGCGTCCTCAGCCATTTCTTCGAGCGAGCAGCCTAGGGGTCCGATGTGACGATGCAACACGCGATGCCTTCCGAGCAGCAGGCCAAGACACAGCTCCTGGTTCGCCTGTTCCTGAGCATCGGCGTGCTGCCGATCCTGCTGGTAGTGGCGCTCGTTCTGTTCTCCCTGCTCTCGGACAACTTCTTCACCTTCAACAACATCGCCAATGTGCTGCGGCAGACCAGCTATCTGACGATCGTCGCGCTCGGCCAGATGATCGTGATGCTGACCGCCGGCTTCGACCTCTCGGTCGGCTCGACCTTGGCGGTCACCTCGGTGACCAGCGCGCTCGGCATGGCCGGTGTCGCCGCCGCCTATCCGGATCAGCCCTGGCTCGCCATCGCCGCGGGTGCGCCGATCGGCTTCCTCTGCGGCCTCGCGGTCGGCGTGGTGAACGGATTGGGCGTCGCCTTGCTCGGCGTCTCACCCTTCATCGTGACCCTGGGCATGGCTTCGGTCGGCTTCTGTGCCGCGCTCTATCTCACGTCGGGCACGCCGGTCCGTGGGATTCCCTACGAGTTCGCCGACACCTTCGGCTCCGGCGGTTTCTGGGGATTGAAAGCGCCGGTCTGGGTCGCGCTCATTCTCGCCATCGCGGTCTACATCCTGCTGAACTGGACCCGCCTCGGCCGGCACTTCTACGCGGTCGGCGGCAATCTGAAAGCCGCGGCGCTCTCCGGCGTCCACACGCGGCTGACGCTGTTCATGGCCTATGCGGTCTGTGCCGGCTTGACCAGCATCGCCGGCCTGTTGCTCACCGCGCGCATGGAGACCGGCGAGGCCAATATCGGCACCAGCATGCCGCTGCAATCGATCGCCGCCTGCGTCATCGCCGGGGTCTCGTTGCGCGGCGGTACCGGCAACGTGCCTTACGTCGTGCTGGGCGCGGTGTTCTTCGGCGTCATCGAGAACGGCATGAACGTCTCGGGGGTGAGTTCCTATCTGCAGATCGGCGTCACCGGCGCGATCCTGGTCTTCGCCGCGGTCGCGGATGAATTCCGCCGCCGCCTGATCGGCCGCAAGACTCTTTAGGAGGAAGTGAAATGGCATTGATCAACTGCGACATGGGCGAAAGCTACGGCCTCTACAAAATGGGGGATGACGACGCCATCATGCCGCTGATCACCGTCGCCAACGTGGCCTGCGGCTTCCACGCCTCCGATTTCAACCACATGCGCAAGACCGTGCAGAGCGCGAAGAAGAACGGCGTCAAGGTCGGCGCACACCCGTCTCTGCCCGATCTCCAGGGCTTCGGCCGCCGCGAAATGAAGATCTCGCGCGAGGAGCTCGCCAACTGCATCATCTACCAGGTCGGTGCCCTGAAAGGCTTCCTCGAGGCCGAAGGCATGCAGCTCTATCACATCAAGCCGCACGGCTCGCTCTACGGCATGGCGGCGCGCATGGAGCATGCGGCGCATGCGGTGGCCGACGCCGCGGACGTGTTCAAGGTGCCGATCATGGGCATGATCAACACGCTGCATGAGAAGATCTACACCGAGCGCGGCCATAAGATGATCGCCGAGTTCTATGTCGATCTCGATTACAATGACGATGGCGGCCTGATCATCACCCGCGAGCACGACGCCAAGGATGCGAAGGAAGCGGCCGACAAGGCGATCCGCGCCATCAAGGAGGGCAAGGTGAAGAGCATCGGCGGCAAGGACATCGCGGTCGGTGCCGACACGATCTGCGTCCATTCCGACACGCCGAACGCCGTCGAGCTCTGCCAATCCGTCCGCGCGGCGATCAAGCCGTATCTGACCGCGGCCTAAGAGACTTCAGAAGAGGGGAACACATGGCCAAACAGATCCTGTCGCCGCTGCCCGGCACCTTCTACCGCCGTCCGTCGCCCGACCAGCCGGTTTATAAGAACGAGGGCGACACGGTCGCGGTCGGCGACGTCATCGGCCTCGTGGAGGTGATGAAGTCCTTCAACGAGGTGAAGGCGACCGAAGCCGGCAAGATCGTGAAGTTCCTGGCCGAGAACGAAGACGCCGTCATGGCCGGCCAGCCGCTCGCGGACTTGGCGTAGCGCCGTCCGCATGCCGATAAAGAAGCTCCTCATCGCCAATCGCGGCGAGATTGCGGTCCGCATCATCCGCGCCGCGCGCGAGCTCGGGATCAAGACGGTGCAGGTCCACAGCACCGCCGACGCCGAATCGCTCGCGGTCAAGCTGGCGGATGAGGCGATCGCCATCGGCCCGCCGCAGGCCGCGAAATCCTATCTCAACATCCTGGCGATCATCGACGCCGCGCTGAAGACCGGTGCGGACGCGATCCATCCGGGCTACGGCTTCCTCGCCGAGAATGCCGGCTTTGCCGATGCTATTGCCGCCGCCGGCTTGACCTTTGTCGGCCCGAGCGCAGACGCCATCCGCATGATGGGCGACAAGGTCGCGGCGCGCCAGGCGGCGGCAAAGGCCGGTGTGCCTTGCGTTCCCGGCAGCGACGGCCGCGTCGACGATCTCGACGCCGCCCGCGCCGTGATCGCCAAGACCGGTTTCCCGATCATGATCAAGGCGGCGGCCGGCGGCGGTGGCCGCGGCATCCGCATCGCTGCGAACCAGGAGGAGTTCGACCGTCTCGTGCCGCAGGCCAAGGCGGAAGCGCTCGCTGCCTTCGGCGACGGCGGCCTCTATCTGGAAAAGGTCATCGAACGCGCCCGCCACATCGAGGTGCAGATCCTCGGCGACGGTGAGCGCGCGGTGCATTGCTTCGAGCGCGAATGCTCGCTGCAGCGCCGCCGCCAGAAGGTCTGGGAGGAGGCGCCCTCGGTCAGCCTGCCGGAAGCGGTGCGCCAGAAACTCTGCGCCTCCGCGGTGGCGCTGGCGGAGTCCGTGAAATACAGCGGCGCCGGCACGCTCGAATACCTCTACGACGACGTGACCGGAGACTTCTACTTCATCGAGATGAACACAAGGATCCAGGTCGAGCATCCGGTGACCGAGTTCATCACCGGCGTCGATCTGGTGCGCGAGATGCTGAAGATCGCCGGCGGTGAGAAGCTGCGGGTGAAGCAGAGCGACATCCAGATGCACGGCCACGCGATCGAGGTCCGCATCAACGCCGAGGACCCGGCGCAGAACTTCATGCCCGGCCCCGGCACGGTCTCAGAGCTGCGGGTGCCCGGCGGCAATGGAGTCCGCTTCGACACTTTGCTCTACGCCGGCTACACGATCCCGCCCTTCTACGATTCGCTGCTCGGCAAGCTGATCGTCTGGGACGAGGATCGTCCGGCCGCCATCGCGCGCCTGGTGCGCGCGCTGCATGAGCTGGAGATCGGCGGCGTCAAGACCACGCGGCCCTTGCATCTGGCGTTGGCAACCGACCCGTCGGTGCAGAAGGCGGATTTCCATACACGCTGGCTGGAAGGCTGGCTCGAAAGCAACACGGCGAAACTCGCCGCGGAATGAACGAAGGCGGAGGTGGGGCGATCATGAACACCCGATATTCCTTTGGCGGCGACGAGCACATCTTCGTCGAGGTGGACGAGGAGATGTCGCTGGAGGCCTTCTTCAAGAGCCTCTCGATGACCACGGCGGTGAAGGAGAGCCGGATCAAGGGCGTGACCGAGATCTGCCCGGCCAACGCCTCCTTTCAGATCAAGTTCGATCCCGACGTGATCGCGCCAGACGACATGCTGGCCGAGCTGAAGCGCCTGGAAGGCGCCGCCGAGAAGGCGGAATCCAGCATCAAGACCCGCATCGTCGAGATCCCGGTTCTCTACAACGATCCCTGGACGCACGAGACGCTCATGCGATTCCGCGAGCGCCACCAGGATCCGAAGAGCACCGACATCGAATACGCCGCGCGCATCAACCATCTCGATGGCGTCGACGGCTTCGTGAAGGCGCATTCGGGCGCCCCCTGGTTCGTCTCCATGGTCGGCTTCGTCGCCGGCCTGCCCTTCCTCTACCAGATGGTCGATCGCAAGCGGCAGATCGAGGTGCCGAAATATCTTCGCCCTCGCACCGACACGCCGAAACTGACGGTCGGCCATGGCGGCTGCTTCGGCTGCATCTATTCGGTGCGCGGCGCCGGCGGCTACCAGATGTTCGGCATCACGCCGATGCCGATCTACGATCCGAAGCAGGAGATCAAATACCTGAAGGACTTCATGGTGTTCTTCCGCCCGGGCGACATCGTGAAATGGAAGCCGATCGACCGCGCCGCCTATGACTCCGCAGTGGCGGATGTCGAGGCCGGCAAGTTCTCGCCGCTGATCCGCGACGTGACTTTCTCGCTGGACGAATTCCAGAAAGACATCGACGGGACCAACGCGAAGCTCATGGGGGTGCTCTATGGCCGTTAAAGTCATCAACCCCGGGCTTTCGACCACGGTCCAGGACCTCGGCCGCCCCGGCTACTATCATCTCGGCATCCCGCTTTCCGGCGGGATGGACCGCTTCTCACTCCGCGCCGCGAATATGCTGGTCGGCAATGAGGAGGGCGCCGCGGTGCTCGAAGCCGTCTTCATGGGGCCCGAGCTGCAGTTTGCATCGGACGCGATGGTCGCCGTCACCGGCGCCGAGCTGCCGCCGAAAGTCGATGGCGAGGCGAAGCCGACCTGGAGCGCTTTCAAGGTGAAAGCCGGCCAGACTCTGGGCTTCGATTTCCTGAAGAGTGGCGCTCGCGCCTATATCGCGATCCAGGGCGGCATCGATGTGCCGGTCGTGCTCGGTTCGCGCTCGACCTACACGCTCGGCGCGCTCGGCGGCCATGAAGGCCGCAAGCTCGCCCCCGGCGACAGCTTGAAGGTCGGCGGCGTCGCCAAGGCCGCGAAGGAAGGGACGACGATCCCCGCCAATCTTCGCCGCCTGCCCGGAAATCCGGCCGAGCTCCGCGTGGTGCCCGGCCTCTACTGGCACCGCATCACCGACGGTGCGGGCGCGCAGTTCTTCGCCGACACCTGGAAAGTGGCGCCGGAGGCCGATCGCATCGGCTACCGCTTCAAGGGCGGCAAGCCGCTGGAATTCGTGCCGCGCAAGCAACCGTTCGGCGCCGGCAGCGACCCCTCGAACATCGTCGATGCCTGCTATCCCTATGGCTCCGTCCAGGTGCCGGGCGGTACCGAGCCGATCGTGCTGCACCGGGACGCGGTCTCCGGCGGCGGCTATTTCATGGTCGGCACCGTCATCTCCGCCGACATGGACCTGATCGGCCAGCTCCAGCCCCATACGCCGGCCAAGTTCGTCAAGGTCGACATGAACGGCGCGCTACAAGCGCGGCACGACCGCGAGGCCCTGCTGAAGAAGGTGCGTGCATCGTTGAATTGATGGACGACAGCACCCACACCTCCGGTCCGCTCGTCGGTCAGCCGGTCCGACGCAAGGAGGACCGCCGCTTCCTGACCGGCGAAGGCCGCTATGTCGATGACATCGCGCTCCCCGGCATGAGCTGTGGCGTGGTGCTGCGTTCGCCGCATGCCCATGCCCGCATCGCCCGCATCACCACCGACCGTGCCGCGGCGATGCCCGGCGTGCTGACCATCCTCACCGCGGCCGATCTCGACGCGGCGAAGATCGGCGGCCTGCCTTGCGGCTGGGGTGTGCCGCTCGGCCAAGGCAGGAAGCAGGTCGAGCCGCCGCACCCCGTTCTGGCCGGCGAGATCGTGCGCCATGTCGGCGATCCGGTCGCCTTCGTGGTCGCCGAGACCCGCGAAACGGCACTCGACGCGGCCGAGGCGATCGAGATCGACTACGCACCGCTCCCGCACATCACCAACCTGGAACAATCCGTGGCACCCGGCGCGTCGCAGGTCTGGCCGGAAGCGAAGAACAATCTCTGCTACGACTGGGCGGTCGGCGATGCGACGGCGACCGACCAGGTCTTCGCCCGCGCCGCGCATGTCACCACGGTGAAGCTGATCAACAACCGGGTCCATGCCTCGCCGATGGAGACCCGCGGCACGATCGGTCATTACGATCCCACGACCGAGCGCTACACCCTCTACACTTCGAACCAGAACCCGCACATCATCCGCGTGCTGCTCTCGGTCGCCACCCTCGGCGTCAGCGAGGACAAGATCCGCGTCGTGGCGCCCGATGTCGGCGGCGGCTTCGGCATGAAGATCTATCACTATGCCGAGGAGCTGCTGGTGGTCTTCGCCTCGAAGCGGATCCGCCGCCCGGTCAAGTGGATCTCCGACCGCAGCGAGGCCTATCTCTCCGACACCCACGCGCGCGATCACGTCACCACCGTCTCCGGCGCCTTCGAAGCCGACGGCACGATGATCGGCCTCAAGGTCGACACCATCGCGAACATGGGCGCCTATCTCTCGACCTTCGCCCCGGCGATCCCATCCTTCTTCTACGCCTATCCGATGCCCGGACCGTACAAGACCCGCGCGGTGCATTGCCGGGTCCGCGCCGCCTTTACCAACACCGTCCCGGTCGATGCCTATCGCGGCGCCGGACGCCCCGAGGCAACCTATGTCCTCGAACGCCTGATGGATGCCGCGGCGCGCGAGCTTTCCGTCGACCGCGTCGAGATGCGCCGCCGCAATCTCATCCCGGCCAGCGCCTTCCCCTACAAGACGCCTCTGCTCTGGACCTATGACGTCGCCGATCTCCATGCCTTGCTCGACCGCGCGGTCGAGGTCGGCGATTTCGCCGGCTTCGAATCCCGCCGCGCCGAATCCAAATCACGCGGCAAGCTGCGTGGCCTCGGCTTCGCCTATTACATGGAATCCTGCGGCATGGGCCCGTCGAAGCTGCTGAACGAGCAGGGCTGCCGCGCCGGCCAATACGAAGTCGGGACGGTGCGCGTGAACCCGACCGGATCCATCACCGTGCTGACCGGCAGCCACAGCCATGGCCAGGGGCACGAGACGGTCTACGCCCAGATCGTCGCGGATGCGCTCGGCGTGCCTTTCGACCAGATCGAGATCGCCCATGGCGACACCGACCGCGTGCCCTACGGCATCGGCACCTATGGCTCGCGCTCGATCGCGGTCGGCGGCTCGGCGATGAAGCTCTCGATCGACAAGGTGATCGAGAAAGGCCGCAAGATCGCCTCGCATCTCCTGGAAGCCGACGTCGTCGACATCCGCTTCGAGAACGGCGAATTCAAAGTCATCGGCACCGATCGCAGCGTCAGCTTCAAAACGGTGGCGGGCGCGGCCTACAACCCGATCGCCTTCTCCCCGACCGAGATCGAGCCCGGCCTGGAAGAGACGACCTATTTCGATCCGCCGGATTTCACTTTTCCCTACGGCGTCCACATCTGCGAGATCGAGATCGATCCCGAAACCGGCAAGATCGACATCCTTGCCTTGGCCGCGGTCGATGATTTCGGCAACCAGATGAATCCGGCGATCGTCGCCGGCCAGATCCATGGCGGCCTCGCGCAAGGCGTCGGCCAGGGCATGTTCGAGCAATGCGCCTACGACGATGCCAGCGGCCAACTCCTCACCGGCTCATTGATGGATTACGCGCTGCCGCGGGCCGACGACCTGCCGCCGATGCGGATCGAATCCCTCACCACGCCCTGCAAGAACAACCCGCTCGGTGTCAAAGGCTGCGGCGAAGCCGGCGCCATCGCCGGCCCCGCGGCTTTGGTCAGCGCCGTGCTGCACGCGCTGGCACCGCTCGGTGTGACCACGATCGACATGCCGGTCACCTCGGAAAAGGTCTGGCGCGCCTGTAACCCGCAGGGCTGACTTCGGCATGGATTGATGCCAGACTCGCCCGCTTGTTCCCACAAGCGAGCGCATCATGACGGCCCCGGTAGAAAAACGCCCCAGCACCGCCTTCACCTCGATCGACTACGAGAAGAAGGGGAAGCAGACCGGCTTCATCATGATCCCGCATTCGCCGCATGAGGACGCCTGGGGCGCGACACGGGTGCCGGTCGCGGTGATCGCCAACGGCAGCGGCCCGACCGTGATCATCGAAGGCGGCAACCACGGCGACGAATACGAGGGCCCGATCGCGATCACCGAACTCATCCGCGAGCTCGATCCGGGTGCCATCCAGGGCCGGCTGATCCTGCTCCCTGCCATCAACGTGCATGCGGCGATGGGCGGCGCGCGCACCTCGCCGGTCGATGGGCTCAACTTCAACCGCACCTTTCCCGGCGATCCGCATGGCTCGATCACCCAGCAGATCGCGGCCTATATGATGGACGTGCTCTTCCCGATGGGCGATGCCTTCCTCGATCTCCATTCCGGCGGCTCCTCGCTTGACCTGCTGCCGAGCGCGATCATCGAGCCCTCGACCGATCCGGTGCTGCGCCGCAAGAACATCGAGGCGGCGAAGGCGTTCGACGCGCCCTTGACCGTGGTCATCGACAATATGGGCGATCCGCGCACCGCAACCGCCGCGGCCTGCCGCAGTGGTCTCGTCACCACCGGCACCGAGATGGCGGGCGGCGGCACCGTTCGACCGGAGGCGATGGCGATCTGCCGCCGCGGTGTCAAAAACGTGCTGGCGCATCTCGGCGTGCTGCCCGCGTCGGATCAGGCGCCGGTGCGCAACGACGGCAAGCTGCTGGAGCTGCCGGGCGCCGAGGCCCATGTCTTCGCCACGATGGACGGCATCTTCGAGCCCTTCCACGCGCATGGCCGCGAGGTCCGCGCTGGCGAGGCCGCCGGCCGCATCCACTGCACCTGGGATCCCACCAAGGCGCCGGAGACCGTGCATTACCAAGCCGATGGGATTCTCTACGGCCTGCGCCAGCCGGGCCGCGTGCGCCCGGGCAATTGCTGCGCGGTCGTCGCCTCGCCCTATTCCGGGAGTTTGCTTTGACTGGCTTCACCGTCAAGCCGCTCTCGAAATCCACTTGGGGCGCCTTTGCGGCCCTGGTCGAGCGGCACAATGGAATCTGGGGCGGCTGCTGGTGCATGGCCTTTCACGATCCGGAGGTCCGCCACCACAAGTTCAACACCCAGAACCTCCGGGCCGAGAAGGAGAGACGAGTCTGCGCCGGCGAGGCCCATGCCGCTCTGGTGTTCGACGGCAAGACCTGCATCGGCTGGTGCCAGTTCGGCCCAACCGAGGAACTGCCCGCCATCCATCGTGCGCGTGCCTACAACGACGGCCTGAAGAAGCTGCCAGATTGGCGCATCACCTGCTTCTTTACCGACAAGGCCTATCGGGGCCGGGGCGTCGCCCGACTTGCGCTGCAGGGTGCGATTCAGGAGATCCGGCGCCTCGGCGGCGGTGTAATCGAGAGCTTTCCGGAGGATGCCGCGAACCGCAAGGCATCCTCGGTCTTCCTGTGGAATGCCGAGATCGGAATGTTCGAGCGCGAAGGCTTCAAGCGCGACCGCCGCGTCGGCAAGCACGCTTGGGTCGTGACGAAGCGCGTGCGCAAGCAGGCTTAAGCCGTCTCTTCGAACAGTTCCCGGCCGATCAGCATGCGGCGGATCTCCGAGGTGCCGGCGCCGATCTCGTAGAGCTTGGCGTCGCGGAGCAGGCGCCCCGTCGGGTAGTCGTTGATGTAGCCGTTGCCACCCAGGAGCTGGATCGCATCCAGCGCCACCTTGGTGGCATTCTCCGCCGCGAACAGGATCGCACCCGCCGCATCCTTGCGCGAAGTCTGACCGCGGTCGCAGGCCTTGGCCACCGCATAGACATAGGCCCGGCTCGCATTGAGCGTCGTGTACATGTCGGCGAGCTTGCCCTGCACCAGCTGGAAGGTGCCGATCGGCTCGCCGAATTGCTTGCGCTCATGCACATAGGGAATGGCGACGTCGAGCGCCGCCTGCATGATGCCGATCGGCCCGGCCGCCAGCACCGCCCGCTCGTAATCGAGGCCGGACATCAGCACGCGGACACCCTTGCCGACCTCGCCCAGAATATTCTCCGCCGGCACCTCGCAATCGCGGAACACCAACTCGCAGGTGTTGGAGCCGCGCATGCCGAGCTTGTCCAGTTTCTGCGCCGTGGAGAATCCCTTGAAGCCCTTTTCGATCAGGAAGGCGGTGATGCCCTTCGATCCCGCCGCGGGATCGGTCTTGGCATAGACCACCAGCACATCGGCATCCGGACCGTTGGTGATCCACATCTTGTTGCCGTTGAGGACGTAGCGGTCGCCCTTCTTCTCGGCCTTCAATTTCATCGAGACGACATCGGAACCCGAACCCGGCTCGCTCATCGCCAGCGCGCCGACGTTGCTGCCGTCGATCAGCTTCGGAAGATAGCGTTGCTTCTGCTCAGGTCTGCCGTTGCGCCGGATCTGGTTGACGCAGAGATTGGAATGCGCGCCGTATGAAAGCCCAACCGAAGCCGAAGCGCGGCTGATCTCCTCCATCGCCACTGTATGCTCGAGATAGCCGAGCCCGGCGCCGCCATACTCTTCCTCGACCGTGATGCCGAGCACGCCGAGATCGCCGAACTTCTTCCAGAGATCCATCGGGAACTCGTTCTTGCTGTCGATCTCCGCGGCGCGCGGAGCGATCTCCTTGGCCGAGAACGCCTCCACCTGGTTGCGGAGCGCACCGACCATGTCGCCCAGATCGAAATCGAGCGTGCTTCCCGAATTGCGCATGCTTCCCCCTAGAGTGCCGGCTGCTTCTCGATCTTAGCAGAGGCGGCGGTTTCCTTGCGACCTGTGCGATAGCGCGCCTGAAGCTGCGGCCATTGCGCATCGAACTTCTCGAACGCGGCCATCTTCACCGGGCCGAAGCCCCGCACCTGGTCCGGCGCCGAGGCCAGGGCGATCGCCGCGAACTTGTTCTCCGCGTTGAGCGATTCCGCGACCTCATCCAGCATAGCCTCATAGGTCTTGATGAGCCTGCGCTCGCGCTGCCGCTCCTCGCTGCGGCCGAAGATGTCGAAGGCGGTTCCACGCAGCGCCTTCATCCGCGCCACCCAGCGCAAAGGCATCCGCATGCCCTCGCCGAATTGCTTCTTCTTCGGGCGCCCGAGATCCGGGTCGATCTTCGAGATCAGCGGCGGCGCCAGATGAAAGCTGAGCTTCCCATTGCCCTCGAACGTTTCTTTGAGCTCCCGCTCGAAGGCCGGATCGGTCAGCAGCCGCGCGACCTCATACTCATCCTTATAGGCCAGCATCTTCGCGTAGTTGATTGCAACCGCCCGGGTCAGCGCCTCGCTGCCGAGCTTGCTTTCCACCGCGCGGATGCGCGAGACGGCACTGCGATACTTCTCCGCCAGCTTGGCATCCTGATAGGCGGTCAGGTGCTGCGCCCGGTGCGAGATGATCTCGTCCACGGTCATGTCGCTGATGGCGCGCTCGTCTTTGGCCGGCACCAGCAGCTCGGCAATCCGTTCCGGATCGGCGGCGGCGACGCGGCCCCAGCGGAAGGCGGTCTTGTTCATCGCTACGGCGACGCCGTTCATTTCGATCGCCCGCATTAGCGCGGCTTCCGACAAGGGGAGCAGTCCGAGCTGCCAGGCATATCCGACCATCATCATGTTGGAGGCGATGGCATCGCCGATCACCTTGGTGGCGAACCGGTGGAAATCGACGATCCGGAGGCCCGGCTTCACCGAATCCTTGATCGCCTGCAGCACCGATTCCTGGCGGAAATCGAAGTCGCGGTCGCGGACGAAATTGGCGACCGGTGCGTTGTGCCCGTTGACGATCGCCGCCGTCCGCGCGGTCGAGAGCATCTCCATGCTCTCGCGCGAGATCGCCACCACCGAATCCGCCGCCAGCAGCAGGTCGGCGGAGCCGCCGGCAATCCGCGGCGTCGAGATATGGTCGGGATCGCTGCAGAGGCGGATATGCGAGATGACCGCGCCGCCCTTCTGCGCCAGGCCCGCGACCTCCAGCACCATCGCGGCTTTCTGGTCGAGATGCGCCGCCATGCCGATGATGCCGCCGATGGTCAGCACACCCGTTCCGCCGATGCCGGTGACCGCGATGTTGAACGGCGTATCCAGGACCGGTGCGACCGGCGGTTCCGGCAGCTCGTCGTCCTTCAAGCGGATGCCTTCGCCCTTCCGGGGCTGCACGCCCTTGATGGTGACGAAGGACGGACAGAAGCCCTTGAGACAGGAGAGATCGACATTGCAGGCCGACTGGTTGATCTCGCGCTTCCGGCCGAGCGGCGTCTCTTTGGGCTCGATCGCGATGCAATTGCTCTGCACCGAACAATCGCCGCAACCTTCGCAGACCGCATGGTTGATGAAGACCCGCTCTTCCGGCTCGGGTGCCAGGTTGCGGTGGCGCTTGCGGCGCAGCTCGGCGGCACAGCCCTGGTCATAGACGATGACCGAGCAACCCTCGATCTCGCGGAACTCCTCCATCGCGCGGTCCATATGCTCGCGCGGGTGGACCGTGACGCCGGAGGGAAACTCGCCCACCGGCAGTTCATCGACATCGTCACTCAGCACGGTGATGTGCTCGACGCCCTCGGCGCGGATCTGCTGCACCAGCTGGCCCAGCGAGAGCTCGCCATCGACCTGCTGGCCGCCGGTCATCGCCACGGCCTGGTTGTAGAGCAGCTTATACGTGATGTTCATTTTCGCCGCGACAGCCTGGCGGATCGCGAGAATGCCGCTGTGGAAATAGGTGCCGTCACCCAGGTTGGTGAAGAGGTGCTTCTCGGTAGTGAAGGGCGAAATACCCATCCAGGTGATGCCCTCGGCGCCCATATGAGTGAAGGTCTCGGTGCGGCGGTCCATCCACTGCACCATGAAATGGCAGCCGATGCCGGCGGCGGCGCGGCTGCCCTCGATCACCTTGGTCGAGGTGTTGTGCGGGCAGCCCGGGCAATAATGCGGCATCCGGTTGACGATCGGCGTGTAGCCTTTCAGGCGCTGCTCGCGTTCGGTAAACCAGGCGAGCCGTTCCTGCAGCCGTGCCTTGATGTCGCCAGGAATATCCATCCGCATCAGCCGCGCGACGATCGCCTGGGCGACCAGGCTCTCCGAAAGTTCGCGGTCGAGCGGCAGGAACGGCACCTCGTGCTCGTCGAACTTGCCGACGATGCGCGGGCGGACATCGGTCTTCCAGTTGAAGAGATGCTGCTTGATTTGATTCTCGATGATCTCGCGCCGCTCCTCGATGATCAGGACCTCTTCGAGGCCCTCCGAGAACTGCCGGATGCCATGCGGCGGCAGCGGCCAGGGCATGCCGACCTTGAACAGGCGCAGGCCGATCGCCTCGCCGGTCTCCCGGTCGATGCCGAGCTGCTGCAACGCCTCGCGCACATCCTCATACGCCTTTCCCGAGGCGACGATGCCGAAGCGCGGGCGCTTGGCATCGATGATCAGCCGATCGACGCCGTTGACGCTGCCGAACTCGATCGCCGCATAGGCCTTGTAGGTCTGCAGCCGATGGTCCTGGGACCAGCGATCGTCCGGCCAGCGGATGTGCAATCCGCCATTCGGGATCACAAAGTTCGGCGGTTCGATGAACGAGCATTCCTCCTGGTCGAGATCGACCACCGCGTTGGACTCGATCGTGTCCGACAGCACCTTCATCGCCACCCAGCAGCCCGAGTAGCGCGACATCGCGAGGCCGAGCAGGCCCATGCGCACGAACTCGTGCACGCTGGAGGGATAGAGCACCGGGATCACCGCCGACATGAAGGCGTGATCCGACTGGTGCGGGATCGAGGAGGACTTGGCGCCGTGATCGTCGCCGGCGAGGCAGAGCACGCCGCCATGCTTCGAAGTGCCCGCGGCATTGGCGTGCTTCAGCACGTCGCCGGAGCGGTCCACGCCCGGGCCCTTGCCGTACCAGATGCCGAACACGCCGTCCTTGGTGGCGCCGGGCCACAAACCGACCTGCTGCGTGCCCCAGATCGCGGTCGCGGCGAGATCCTCGTTCACCGCCGGCTGCGCGATCACGTCATGCGCTGTGAGAAACTTCTTCGCCTTGCCGAGCGCGGTGTCATACCCACCCAGTGGCGATCCGCGATAGCCAGAAATAAAGCCGCCGGTGTTCAGGCCGGCGGCCTGGTCGCGGCGCTTCTGCACCATGGGAAGTCGGACCAGGGCCTGGATGCCACTCATGAGAACGCGCCCGGTGGTCTTGGTGTAGACGTCGTCCAGCCGGACGTCGGCCCGAATGTCAGAGTTCATGGGGGAAATAAGCATGGGTTGCGCGCTCTCCGAGTCGCAGGGGCCTCAGCCGATTTCTCCGCAATCTAATCACGAAGCCCGAGAAGGTCCTTGCGTATTCCATCAACCCGCCGGACGCTTTGTTGTTTCGCGGATAGGGCGGGACGCAATATTTCAACATTGCTGCGCCGCAGCGTGACTTTCGCGGCGGCAGACCGCTAGGATGCGCCCATTCAGGGAGAACCCATGGCGCGATTGGAAACCAGTCTCGACCGGCGATCGGACACCTATCGCCAGAACCAAGCGGCTTTGGCGCAGGCGGTGGCGCAGCTCCGCAGCAACGTGGACAAGGTCGCCGAAGGCGGCGGCGCCATGGCGCGCGAGCGGCATCTGAAGCGCGGCAAGCTGCTGCCGCGCGACCGCGTGCGGACGCTGATCGACACCGGCTCGCCCTTCCTGGAGCTCAGCCAGCTCGCCGCCTGGGGCATGTACGAGGACGAGGTGCCTTGCGCCGGCATCATTACCGGCATTGGCCGGGTCTCGGGCCGCGAATGCCTGATCGTCGCCCATGACGCGACGGTGAAGGGCGGCACCTATTTCCCGATGACCGTAAAAAAGCACCTGCGGGCCCAGGCGATCGCGCAAGTCAACCATCTGCCCTGCATCTATCTGGTGGATTCGGGTGGCGCCAACCTGCCGAACCAGGACGAGGTCTTTCCCGACCGCGAGCATTTCGGCCGCATCTTCTACAACCAGGCCCAGATGTCCGCCGCCGGCATCCCGCAGATCGCCGTGGTGATGGGCAGCTGCACCGCGGGCGGTGCCTATGTCCCCGCCATGGCCGACCAGACCATCATGGTGAAGAACCAGGCGACGATCTTCCTTGGCGGCCCGCCTTTGGTGAAGGCCGCGACCGGCGAAGTCGTGACCGCCGAAGATCTCGGCGGCGCCGAAGTCCACACCCGCACCTCGGGGGTCTCCGATTATATGGCGGAGAACGACGCCCAGGCGCTCGGCCAGGCGCGCAGCATCGTTGCCAACCTCAACCGCGTGAAGCGCCACGGCCTGGAAGTGAAAGAGCCGCGCGCGCCGCTCTACGACCCTTCGGACATCTATGGCATCGTGTCCGCCGATCCGCGCCAGCCCTATGACGTGCGCGAGATCATCGCCCGCATCGTCGATGGCTCGGAGCTCGACGAGTTCAAGCCGCTCTACGGCGCAACACTCGTCACCGGCTTCGCGCATATCTGGGGCTATCCGGTCGGCATCGTCGCCAATAACGGCGTGCTGTTCTCGGAATCATCCTTGAAGGGCGCGCATTTCATCGAACTCTGCAGCCAGCGCGGCATTCCGCTGGTCTTCCTGCAGAACATCACCGGCTTCATGGTGGGCCGGAAATACGAGAGTGGCGGCATCGCCAAGGACGGCGCCAAGATGGTGACCGCGGTCTCCTGTGCTGCGGTGCCGAAGTTCACGGTGATCATCGGCAACAGCTTCGGCGCCGGCAATTACGGCATGTGCGGCCGCGCCTATGATCCGCGCTTCCTGTGGATGTGGCCCAACGCCCGCATCGCCGTCATGGGCGGCGAGCAAGCCTCCAACGTTCTGGCGCAAGTGAAACGCGACGGCATCGAGGCCAAAGGCGGCAAGTGGTCCACCGACGAAGAGGCGAGCTTCAAAGCGCCGATCGCCGCGCAATACGAACGCCAGAGCGACGCCTATTACGCCACGGCGCGGCTTTGGGATGACGGCCTCATCGATCCCGCCGAGACTCGCAACGTGCTCGGTCTTGCTCTTTCCGCCTCTCTCAACGCGCCCGAAGAGGAGACACGCTTCGGCGTGTTCCGCATGTGAGTCTTATTGTCGAGACACAGAACGGCGTCACCACCCTGACGCTGAACCGCCCGGAAGTGCACAACGCCTTCGACGAAGCGCTGATCGCCGAGCTGACCGACGCGTTTAGTGCCGTGGCGGAGGACGACACGGTCCGTGCTGTCGTGCTGCGCGGCAACGGCAAGAGCTTCTCCGCCGGCGCCGATTTGAACTGGATGAAGCGCATGGCGGCCTATGACGAGGCGGAGAACCTGGCCGATGCCAGCCGCCTCGCCTTGCTCCTGCACAGCATCGACACCTGCCCGAAGCCTGTGATCGCGCGGGTGCACGGCAACGCCTTCGCCGGCGCGATCGGCCTGATCGCCTGCGCCGACCTTGCCGTGGCGGTGAAGGAGGCGGAGTTCGCAGTGACGGAAGTGCGTCTGGGCTTGATCCCCGCCGTGATCAGCCCCTACCTCATCCGCGCCATGGGCGCTCGCCAGGCGCGGCGCTGGTTTCTCACCGCGGAGCGCTTCCCGGCCGAGCAGGCGCTGGCCATGAACCTCATCCACGAGGTCGTCGCCGCCGACGAGCTCGATCCCTGCGTCGATCACTGGCTGGACGCGGTGCGCAAGGCGGGACCGCATGCACTCTCGGCGGCGAAGCTGCTGGTGCGCGCGGTCGATCAGAGCCCCAGCCCGGAAATCATCGAGGACACAGCCAAGCGCATCGCCGCAATCCGCGCCGGCGCCGAGGGCAAGGAGGGCGTCGCCTCCTTCCTGGAGAAGCGCAAGCCGGGCTGGGTGCAATGAGCGCGATCGACACCGTCCTGATCGCCAATCGCGGCGAAATCGCCTGCCGCATCATCGTGACGCTGCGGCGCATGGGTATCCGCAGCGTCGCCGTTTATTCCGAGGCCGATCGCAACGCGCTGCATGTGGCGCTCGCCGACGCCGCCTTTGAGATCGGCGCCGCGCCGCCACGCGAGAGCTATCTCAACCAGGCCAATATCCTAAAAGCCGCGAAGGAAGGCGGCGCCGATGCGATCCATCCCGGCTACGGCTTTCTCTCCGAGAATGCCGGCTTCGCCGAGGCCTGCGCCAAGGCCGGCGTGATCTTCATCGGGCCCCCGGCGTCCGCCATCCGCGCCATGGGCTCGAAGAGCGAGGCCAAGGCGCTGATGGAGAAAGCCGGCGTGCCGCTGGTGCCCGGCTATCACGGCGCCGACCAGTCGCTGAAAGTCCTGCAGGCTGCAGCCGACAAGATCGGCTATCCGGTCCTGATCAAGGCCTCGACCGGCGGCGGCGGCAAGGGCATGAAGGTCGCGGCCACTGCCGCCGAGTTCAAGGACGCACTGGAATCCGCGCAGCGCGAAGCGAAGAACGCCTTTGGCGACGACCGCGTGCTGATCGAGAAATACTTGACCCAGCCGCGCCACATCGAAGCGCAGATCTTCGGCGACTCCCACGGCAATATCATCCATCTCTTCGAGCGCGACTGCTCGATCCAGCGCCGGCATCAGAAGGTGATCGAAGAAGCACCGGCGCCGGGCTTGTCGGTCGAACGCCGCGCCGCCATCGGCAAGGCGGCGGTCGAAGCCGGCCGTGCGGTCGGCTATGTCGGTGCCGGCACCGTCGAGTTCATCGCGGAAGGCGAGAACTTCTACTTCATGGAGATGAACACCCGTCTCCAGGTCGAGCATCCGGTCACCGAAGCGATTACCGGCCTCGATCTCGTGGAATGGCAGATCCGCATCGCGCGCGGCGAGAAGCTGCCGAAGGGGCAAGGCGATCTCGCGATCCACGGCCATGCGATGGAAGTTCGCCTCTATGCCGAGGACCCCGCGCGAGACTTCCTGCCGCAGACCGGTACCTTGCATCATCTGCGCTTCCCGGACGAAGCGCGGGTCGATTCCGGCATCCGCGCCGGCGATGCGGTCTCGATCCATTACGACCCGATGATCGCCAAGATCATCACCCATGGCGCCGATCGCGCCGAGGCGATCGCACGGCTGCGTCGCGCGCTGGCGGCAACGGAAGTCGGCGGCCTCGCGACCAATCTCGAATTCCTGCAGGCGATTCTGCGCCAGAAGGATTTCGCCGCCGGCAAGGTCGATACCGGCTTCATCGAACGCCATCGCGCTGAACTGCTGCCGGAGGTGCAGCCTTTGCCGGTCAACGCCCTCGCGCTCGCTGCACTGGCGGTGTTGCGTGCCGGCGAACGCGAGGCGGCGGAAGCCGCACCCGCCGGCGATCCCCATTCGCCCTGGGCGCGGCTCCCCGGCTGGCGCGTCAACCGCGATGCCTATTCCGATCTCGTCTTCCAGCACGGCGAGGCGACGCTGACGGTGCGCGCGCATTACCGCGGCGGCAATTATGCGCTGACGCTGCCGGACGGCACGGTCGAGGCCGAAGCGGTGCTCGACGCGGATGGCACGATCGCGGCCCGGATCGGCGCCGTGCGCTGCAAGGGCCGCGTGATCCGGCGTGAGGCAGAGTGCCTCGTCTTCCTCGACGGCGCGACGCATCGGCTGATCCTGATCGATCCGCGCCGTCCCTCCGCAGCGGGTTCCGCGACCACCGGCAAGATCCTGGCCCCGATGCCGGGCACGGTGACCAAGATGCTGGTCGCCGCCGGTGCTGCCGTAACCAAGGGCACCGTGCTCGCCATCGTCGAGGCGATGAAGATGGAGCATGCGGTGAAGGCGCCGCGCGACGGCAAGGTGAAGTCCGTCCACTTCGCCGCCGGCGATCAGGTCTCGGACGGCGCCGAACTGCTGGTGCTGGAGGAGGCATGACGCTGCCGTCCGCCGTCCGCATCGTCGAAGTTGGCCCGCGCGACGGCCTGCAGAATGAGCCGACGCCGGTCTCGGTGCAGGCGCGCATCGCGCTGATTGAGGGCCTGGTCGAGGCGGGCGTGAAGACGGTGGAGGCGGGCAGCTTCGTCTCGCCGAAATGGGTGCCGCAGATGGCCGACACCGCCGCCGTGCTGGCCGGCCTCAAACGCCAGGCCGGCGTGCGCTATCCGGTCCTGGTGCCCAATCTTCAAGGCCTCGAAGCCGCGGAAGCGGCCGGTGCAAAGGACATCTCGATCTTCGCCGCGGCCTCCGAGAGCTTCAGCAAGAAGAACATCAACTGCTCGATCGCCGAGAGCCTCGACCGCTTCCGGCCGGTGGCGGCGCGCGCGCTGGAGCAGGAGCGCCGCTTGCGCGGCTATGTCTCCTGTGTGCTCGGCTGCCCCTATGAAGGCGAGATCGCGCCCGAGGCCGTCGCCCGCGTCTCGAAGGCGCTCTTCGACATGGGCTGCGAAGAAATCTCCCTCGGCGACACGATCGGCACCGGCACGCCGCTCAAGGCCAAACGCATGATCGAAGCGGTGGCCATACACGTGCCGATGAAGCAGCTCGCCGTGCATTTCCACGACACCTACGGCCAGGCGCTCGCCAACATCCTCGCCACCCTGGAGATGGGGATCGGCGTGGTCGATAGCTCGGTCGCGGGCCTGGGCGGCTGTCCCTATGCCAAGGGCGCTTCCGGGAATGTCGCGACCGAGGATGTCGTTTACATGCTGAACGGCATGGGAATATCGACCGGCATCGATATCGATCGTCTGGCGAAGGTCGGTCGCGGCGTGCTGCAGCAACTCAACCGCGCGCCGGCATCCAAAGTCGCACAGGCTTTGGCGGCAAAGACGGGAGTGTGACGACGGTCGCGGTATTTGAGAGGCGATCGACGCTAGGAAGCAGACCTCGATAACGAGGCGCAGCCTTGGGAGGCGCACATGACCACAGCGATGAGTTATGTCAGCGGCATCAGCGACACGCCGCTGCTCGGCAAGACCATCGGGCAGGCGCTCGACGACGCAGCGACTGCTTGGGCTGATCGCCCGGCGCTGATCGATCGTGGCACCGGCACGCGCTGGACTTGGGCTGAGCTCCGCGATCAGGCCGATGCCTTCGCCGCCGGCCTGTTGGCCTTGGGGCTGAAGCCCGGTGAGCGGATCGGCATCTGGTCCTTAAACCGCGCGGAATGGGCGCTGACCCAATTCGCCGCGGCCAAGGCCGGGCTGATCCTGGTGACGATCAACCCCGCCTATCGCCTGACCGAGCTCGAATACGCGCTGAACCTGGTCGGCTGTTCCGCGCTGGTGACCGCAACGCAGTTCAAGACCAGCGACTATATCGGCATGCTGAACACTTTGGCGCCCGAACTCGCCACCGCGACGCCGGGCGCGCTGAAGGCGACGAAGCTGCCGAATCTGCGCATCGTGATTCAGATTGCCGGAAATGCCCCGGGCACGATACCTTTCGCCGACATCGCCAAGCGCGGCGGCGACATCCAGCGCGCGGAACTGAAGCGCCTCGCCGCGACCCTGCAATTCGACGACCCGATCAACATCCAGTTCACCAGCGGCACCACCGGCAATCCGAAGGGCGTGACGCTCACCCATCACAACATCCTCAACAACGGGTATTTCGTCGGCCGCGGCTGCGCGCTGACGCCGGAGGACAAGATCTGCATCTCCGTGCCGCTCTATCATTGCTTCGGCATGGTGATGGGCAATCTCGCCGCGGTGAGCACGGGTGCTGCCATGGTCTATCCGGGCGAGGGCTTCGATCCCCTGACCAGCCTGGAGGCGATCTCGGCCGAGAGCTGCACCGCGATCTACGGCGTGCCCACCATGTTCATCGCCCAGCTCGAGCATGCGCGCTTCAAGGAGTTCAACATGGCGAGCCTCAGAACCGGCATCATGGCCGGCTCGCCTTGCCCGATCGAGCTGATGAAGAAGGTCATGGCGCTGATGAACGTGCGCGAGATGACCATCTGCTATGGCATGACGGAGACCAGCCCGGTCAGCTTCCAGAGCGCGGTCGATGACCCGATCGAGCGCCGCGTCTCGACCATCGGCCGGATCCATCCGCATCTCGAAGTGAAGATCATCGACGCCGAGGGCAGGATCGTGCCGTGCAACGAGAAGGGCGAGCTCTGCACCCGCGGGTATTCGGTGATGCGCGGCTACTGGGCGCAGGCCGACAAGACCGCGGAGGCGGTCGATGCCGGCCGCTGGATGCATACCGGCGATCTCGCGACCATCGACGAGGCCGGCTATTGCAACATCGTCGGCCGCATCAAGGACCTGGTGATCCGCGGCGGCGAGAACGTCTATCCGCGCGAGGTCGAGGAATATCTCTACCGCCACCCGAAGATCCAGGACGTCCAGGTCTTCGGCGTCGCCGACCAGAAATACGGCGAGGAGCTCTGCGCCTGGGTGCGTCTGCGCGCCGGCGAACAGCTCACCGAGGCCGAGGTCCAGGCCTTCTGCCAAGGCCAGATCGCCCACCAGAAGATCCCGCGCTACGTCCGCTTTGTGGAGGCCTTCCCCACCACGGTCACCGGCAAGGTCCAGAAGTACAAGATGCGCCAGGCGATGGAGGAAGAGCTCGGCGTCAAGGCGGCGAAGACGGCGTAGGGGATCCCAACTTGCAGTTTACTCGGTAGTCATGCCAAGGCTTGGCCTTGGCATCCACGAGTTTGCCTGTCACAAAGTAACTCGTGGATCCCAAGGCACCGCCGACGCAGGTCGGCTTCGCCTTCGGGCCTTGGGATGACGACGGAATTTGAAACGAACAACGAGAACTCACATGAGCAACGACGGAAAAGTGGTCCTGGTCACCGGCGCCGGCAGCGGCATCGGCCGCGCGGTCGCGCTCGCATTCGCCAAGGCGGGCTATCGCCTCGCGGTGACGGGGCGCCGTCCGGAGCCGCTGAACGAGGTGGTGGCCGAGGCGGGCAAGCCCGCGGTCGCGATCCCGGCCGACATGACCGATCCGAAATCCGTGGCGGCGCTCTTCGCCAAGGTGAAGGCGACCTTCGGCCGATTGGACGTGCTGTTCAACAATGCCGGCACCAACGCCCCGGCGATCAATCTCGAGGAGCTCACCGCCGAGCAATGGAAGTCGGTGGTCGATACCAACATCAGCGGCGTCTTCTACTGCACCCAGGAAGCCTTCAAGATCATGAAGGACCAGGACCCGCAGGGCGGCCGCATCATCAACAACGGCTCGATCTCGGCGACGGCGCCGCGGCCGAACTCCGCGCCCTACACCGCGTCGAAGCACGCCGTTCACGGCCTCACCAAATCGACCGCGCTCGATGGGCGCAAGTACAACATTGCCTGCGGGCAGATCGACATCGGCAACACCCTGACCCCGATGGCGCAGCAGATGACCAAGGGCGTGTTGCAGGCCGACCTCTCGGTCAAGACCGAACCGACCTTCGACGTGGAGCACGTGGCGAGCTCAGTGCTCTACATGGCGAGCCTGCCGCTCGACGCCAACGTGCTCAGCCTCACCGTGATGGCGACCAAGATGCCGTTCGTCGGCCGTGGCTAGCAGCGCACGTGTCCAAGGTCGCGCGCATCCCGATTACCAATGTCTACGCCGACGGCGCCTATACCGGCTGTATTCTCGTAGGACCCAAGCAGAAGCCGATGAACGTCCTGCTGGACAGCGGCAGCGCGGTCTTCGCGCTGGATGGGCGCAAGTACAAGCCGGACAAGGCGGCCGGCGACCGCAGCACCAGGTTCGCGCAATATATGAGCTATGCCGATGCTTCGCATTGGTCGGGCGGCGTCATCAAGACCACGGTCTCGGTCGGCCGGACGGGGAGGCTCATCACGGCCGAGGGCATCAATCTCGCCCTCGCGACCCAGCAGACCAAGGGGATGTTCGGCAAGACCGACGGCATTCTCGGCCTTGCCTATGCGCCGCTGGACGAGGCCTGGGAGATGCCGAAGGACACGACGGCGAACGTCTACAGCAGCACCAAGGTGCGGGAAGGGCGTTACACCCAGATCACGCCCTATCTGCGCCATCTCGACCAGCGCGGCGTGGTCTCCGACATCTTCGCCTTCTACACCTTGCGCTCCTGCATCCATCGGGCCGGCAAGAACCCGGCGGACGATCCCTTGAACAAGGGTTGGATGGTGCTGGGCGGCGGCGAGCAATGCCGCGAGTTCTATCAAGGCAGGTTCCAGACCGCGAAGGTGCTGGCCGAGCAGTGGTACAACACCAACCTCAAGGCCATCATCGTCGGAGACACGGCGCCGCTCAGCGTTCATCAGCTGCCGCCGGCCGGCTATCCCTCCAACTCGATCGTGGACAGCGGCACGACCAGCATCGATCTCGGGCCGTTGCTGCTGAAAGCAATGATCTCGCGCTTCAAGCCGGACCAGCAGCGTCTGATGCAGGCGGCGCTCGCGCGCAAGCAGCCTTGCGTGCCGATGGACGGGCTCAACTTGAAGAAATGGCCGGACTTCACCTTCATCCTGCAGGGGCTCAACAAGACCGATGTGGTCTTGAAAGTGCGCCCGCAGGATTACTGGCAGGTCCATGCGCCGAAGCCCGGCCTCGCCATGCTTGCGCTCACGCAAGGCGAGCCGGGCTTCGCGATTCTCGGCCTACCGCTGATGAACGGCTATTTCACCATCTTCGACGGCGAGGCCGACAATGACCGCGGCGTGGTCAAATTCGCGCCGCGGGTTTGATCGCTACTTCGCCGCACCCGGTGCCGTGAGCGTGGCGCCGTCATCGGCGACGAAGACCGCGAGCAGCGAGGCGGGCTCGGTCGCGCTGGCATTCTCGCTCACCAGATGGCTCGAGCCCGGTGGCTCGAAGAAGAACTCGCCCGCCTTGTAGACCTTGGCGTCGCCATCGCCCGAAACCTGCGAGCGGATCGCGCCCGAGAGGATATAGGCGAAGACGCTGCCGGAATGATGATGCGCGCCCGACTTGCCGCCGGGCGCGTAGTTCACCACCACGGCGCTCAACGCCTTGCCCGGCACATTGGGCAGCAGCTGCGCGAAAACCCGCTTCACATCGGCATCGTCGGCCTGCGCGCCGGTGGAATGGGTGAGGGCGCCGAAACCGGCGAATAAAGCGATCGTGCCGAACGCCAAGACGGCGAGGGTGTGGGACTTGCGTTTCATGTTCATGCTCCTTGCTCGAAATCAGGCGGCCTTCACCTTCACCGGATGCTGGTAGCGGAGGCCGATCGCGATCCGGTTCCAGGTGTTGATGACACCGATCAGCGTGGTGAGATTGGCGGTCTCGGTCTCGTTGAACTGCTTCCTCAGTCCCTCGTAGACGTCGTCCGGCGCATGGGTTTCGCTGATCAGGGTCAGCGCCTCGGTCCAGGCCAAAGCGGCGCGCTCGCGCTCGGTGTAGAGCGGCGATTCCCGCCAGGCGTCCAGCAGATAGAGCCGCTCCTCGCTCTCGCCATGGGCGCGGGCGTCCTTGGTGTGCATATGGATGCAATAGGCGCAGCCGTTGATCTGCGAGGCACGGGTCTTCACCAGCTCGATCAGGGAGCCTTCAAGGCCGCTGGCGGCGATGACCGGCTCGATCGCGGCGACCGCCTTCATGGTCTCGGGTGCTGCGGTATAGGCGTTCAGACGGGCTTTCATTTTGATCTCCTGTGGGTTCGTAAGGTTTGTCCGTGTGTTCTGCCCTGAAAGACGTAGGCCAGCGGAGCGCTGTGACAGGCGACCGCAAGACTGTGACGGTCCGCACAGGTGACATCGCCCCGCAACGGAACTAGGCTAGAAGGCATCAGTTCTGGGGGAACGGCGTAAGGAGTTCCTCGTGCCCGAGATCACCGTCAAACCGCTCATCAAGCCCGAGCTCAAGGTCGAGAAGCCGCGGCTCTACAAGGTCATTCTGCTGAATGACGACTACACGCCGCGGGAATTCGTGGTGCGCGTGCTCAAAGCCGAGTTCCGCATGACCGAGGACCAGGCCCATGCGGTGATGCACACCGCGCACACCAAGGGCCTGTGCGTGGTCGCGGTCTTCACCAAGGACATCGCCGAGACCAAGGCGGCCCGCGCCACGGATATGGCCCAGTCCAAGGGCTATCCGCTCCAGTTCATCACCGAACCGGAAGAGTAAGCTTCCCGACATCCCTCAGTTGAATCCACGAGCCGCTTGCGCACGCTCATATATCCGTGACATACTTGGAATATATCATCATAAAAACAATCACTTATATTGAAAAAACAAGGAACACGGCAGAGCGACACGGCCTACGAGCAGCTGCGGCAGATGGTGATCCGCGGCGCGCTGAAGCCGGGTGCGCTCATCGAAGAGGCAGCGGAGATGGCGCGGCTGGGCGTCGGTCGCACGCCGCTCCGCGAGGCCCTGCAGCGTCTCGCGCATGAGGATCTGATCGAGGTCGTGCCGCGGCGCGGCTATTTCGTCACCATGATCTCCGGCGCAGAGATCTTTCAGATCTACGAGGCGCGGCTCTCGATCGAGCTCCAGGTCGTGCGCCTGGCCGCCGAGCGCACCTCGCCGGAAATCGTGGCGGCGCAGAACGCCCTGCTGGATGAAGCGCGCGCCGGCATGGCGGCGGACAACCGCGACCCGGCCTGGAATCTCGAGATCGACGAGCGCTTCCACGGCCTCGTCTCCGCGGCCTCGGGCAACCGCATCCTGGCGGCGACCGTGACGCGCTTCTACGGCCTCTCGGTCCGCACGCTTTATCTCTCCAAGATTCCGATCACCTTGGTGAAGGATGAGATCGCCAATTTCGTTGCGGTCTTCGATGCGATCGCGGCGGGCGATCCCGATCGCGCCGAACGCGCCATGCGCAAGCACCTGGAATTCGACCCGATGACCGTCATCGGCATCACGCCCCAGGCGCGCAGCGGCGACACGCCGAAGATATCGGTCGAGGCCTGAGCCAAATGGGGGCGATCTCGAACCGGCGCGGCTTCCTCGTCACCTTGCTGATGCTGGCGCCGTCGACCGTGCTGATCGCCGTCTTCCTGATCGCGCCCATGGTGATCGTGATCGGCTACAGCTTCGCCGGCCGCGATGCCTATGGCGGGATCGTGCCGGGCTTCAATCTCGATTCCTACCGCGAGCTGTTCCAGCCGCTCTATGTCCCGATCTTCTGGAACTCGGTGAAGCTCGCCTTCTGGAACACCGTGCTTTGCGTCGCGGTCGCCTATCCGATCGCCTATTTCATCGCTTTCCGGGCAGGCCGCTGGGCGCCGGTCCTCTTGATAATGATGCTGATTCCGTTCTGGATCGACTTCCTGATCCGCATCTCCGCCTGGGTCGTGCTCCTGGGGCGTAATGGCCTCATCAACGCGACGCTCACCGCCACCATCCTCGACGAACCGGCGCGCATGCTCGGCACCTATGGCGCGGTGCTGGTCGGGCTGGTCTATGCCTTCCTGCCCTCGGCGGTGTTCCCGATCTACGCCGCCCTGCAGCCGATCGATCGCTCGCTGCTGGAAGCCGGGCGCGATCTCGGCGCCGGCCCGTTCCAGAATTTCCGCCGCGTCACCCTGCCGCTCTCGCTGCCCGGCGTGATGGCCGCCTGCCTCTTCGTCTTCGTCCCGTCGATGGGCGTCTTCGCGATCCCGGTGCTCTTGGGCGGCGGCAAGAGCATCATCGTCGGCAACCTGATCGTCCAGCTCTTCCTCGACTTCCGCAACATGCCCTTGGGCTCGGCGGTCTCGGTGCTGCTGCTGATCTTCTCGTCCTTCGGCATTCTCCTCTACATGCGCGCATTGCGGCGCGTGGAAACGGCGCGCGCATGAGTGATGCCGTCCTCACGCCGAAGCAGAAGACGCGGATCTGGATCGAGCACCATCTGCTCGGCCGGATCTCGCCGGTGATGACCTTGCTCGCCTATTTCTTCCTCTTCGTGCCGATCGTGGTGCTGGTGGTCTATTCCTTCAACGCCTCGCGCTCGACCGTGGTCTGGAGCGGCTTCACCTTCGACTGGTATGGCGAGGTGTTCAAGGACCGGGGCTTGCGCCAGGCCTTGCAGGTCAGCGCCATCATCGCCTTCGTGTCCGCGCTGGTCAGCACGGCGATCGGCGCCTTGACCGCGCTCGCGATCGTGCGCCGGCGCTTTCCCGGCCGCGATGCGCTGGCGACGCTGCTGCTGGCGCCGATGGTGCTGCCGGAAATCGTCATGGCGGTGGCGCTGCTGGTCTTCATGGTGGCCCTCAACCTCACGCTCGGCTACTTCTCGATGATCGTCAGCCATGTGCTGATCACCGTCCCCTTCGCGACCCTGATCATCCGCGCCGCCGCCGCGTCGCTGGACCGAAGGCTGGAAGAGGCCGCGGCCGATCTCGGCGCCGACGAATGGCAGGCTTTCTGGCGCGTGACGTTTCCGCTGTTGCTGCCGCCGATTGTCACCGCCTTCCTGCTGGCAGCAACCTTGTCCTTCGACAATTTCGTGATGTCGACCTTTACGTCGGGCGTCGGGACCACGCCGTTGCCGCTGCGGATCTATTCGATGCTGAAACTTGGCATCACGCCGGAGATCAACGCCTTGGGCACGCTGATGGTGCTGCTCAACGTCTTCGTCGTGGTGGCCGTGATGGGGCGGCACCTGTCGCTCATTCTGAAGAAGTAGCAAGAACGTCTAGGGGCTTTCCGTTAGGAAGAAAGGGTGGACTATGAGTAAGAGAACCTTGATCGGGATCGTCGTCGCTGCCGTGGTGGTGGTTGTCGCCGGCTTCCTCTACATGCAATCCAGGGGGTCGCAGGAGCTGCATATCTATGCCTGGGCGGATGAGGTTCCGCAGGCAGTCCTGGACGACTTCTCCAAGGAAACTGGAATCAAGGTGACTCTCGATACCTTCGATTCGAACGAATCGCTGATCGCCAAGCTGGAGGCCGGCGCCTCGGGCTATGACCTGATCGAGCCCTCGCAATACGCGGTGCAGATCCTGGAGAAGAAGGGCCTGGTCGAGCCGCTCGATCACGGCAAGCTCGCGAACATCGGCAACTTGAGCAAGGTGTTCCAGGAGATCTCCTTCGATCCCGGCAACAAGGTCAGCATTCCCTTCATCTGGGGCACCACCGGCTTTGCCTACAATTCCGATTGCGTGAAGGAGCCGATCACCTCCTGGAAATCGCTCTGGGACGAGAAGTACAAGGGCCGCATCTACATGCTGGACAACATGCTGGCGGCCTATATCGCCGGCCTGCAGGTCAACGGCTTCAAGGCCAACACCACCAATGCCGACGAGATCGCCAAGGCGACCCAGACCCTGATCGACCAGAAGCCGCTGCTGGCCGGCTATAACAGCACCAACTTCGCCGACCTCGTCTCCTCCGGCGAGGCCTGCATCGTCGAGGCCTGGAGCGGCAACGTGCTGCAGGCGATCGAGCAGAACCCGAAGGTGCATTACGTGCTGCCCGATGAAGGCGGCACGATGTGGGTGGACGGTTTCTCGGTCCCGAAGGGCGCCAAGAATCTCGACGCCGCCTACAAGTTCCTGAACTACATCCTGCAGCCCGAAGTCGCCGCCAAGGTGACCACCCTCACCAAGGTCGCCAGCACGGTCGCAAAGGCGAAGGAGCTGTTGCCGCCGGAGCTCGCCAACAACCCCGCGGTCTTCCCGCCGGAGGACAAGATGGCCAAGGCGGACTTCATCCTCGATCTCGGCGATGCGATGAAGCATTACCAGGACGGCTGGACCAAGGTGAAGGCCACCGAATAGTTCCTCCCTGAGCCTGGCGGCGGGGCGCGGAACACGCGCGCCCCGCCGCTTTCTCCAGCTTTTCCGGATAGTTTTCTGATGAGCGATATCGCCGTCGAGCTGCGCCACGTCTCCAAGAGCTTCGGGTCATCCGCGGCGGCGGAGGTCAATGCGGTCTCGGACATCAACCTCGCCATCGGCAATGGCGAGTTCTTCACCCTGCTGGGGCCATCGGGCTGCGGCAAGACCACGACTCTGCGCATGATCGCCGGCTTCGAGCAGCCGACCGGCGGCGACCTGCTGATCCGCGGGCAGAACATGAACGGCGTGCCGGCGCATCTCAGGCCGGTCAACACCGTGTTCCAGTCCTACGCGCTGTTTCCGCATCTGAACGTCGGCGACAATGTCGGCTTCGGCCTCGACGTGAAGGGCGTCGCCAAACCGGAGCGCCAGAGCCGCGTCAGCGAAGCGCTGAAGCTGGTGCAGATGGACCATATGATCGCGCGCAAGCCGTCCGAGCTTTCCGGCGGCCAGCAGCAGCGCGTCGCCCTGGCCCGCGCCCTGGTCAACCGGCCCTCGGTTCTGCTGCTCGACGAGCCATTCGGCGCCCTCGACCTGAAGCTCCGCAAGGAGATGCAGATAGAGCTCAAGCACATGCAGCGCCGGCTCGGCATCACCTTCATCTTCGTGACCCATGACCAGGAAGAAGCGCTCACCATGAGCGACCGCATCGCGGTCATGCACAAAGGCAAGGTGCTGCAGGTCGATGACCCGATCGGCATCTACGAGCGCCCGACCACTTTGTTCGGCGCCGGTTTCATCGGCGAGATGAACTTCCTGAAAGCCCGCGTGACCGAGAACGGCCATGTCGCCGTCGGCCCCACGACGATCGCCTTGTCGACTGCAGGAATTGCCAACCGCAGCGACGTCACGCTGGCCCTTCGTCCCGAAGCACTCTCCTTTGTTCCGTTCGAGAACGCCAGGGCGCCGTTGCTGCAGCTCGACGGCGTGTTGCAGGACTCGATCTATATCGGCACCGACCGGCGCTATCAGGTCCGGCTAGAAACCGGCGAGACCGTCTTCGTCCGCATCCAGAACAGCGGGCGCCACATTCCAAGCCATCTCTCGAACGGCGACCGCTGCAGCCTCTACGTCTGCACCTCCGACATCCGCATTCTGACCGAGTGAGTGAAATGAGTTTCAAATCATATCGAATCGAAAAGATGCCGCCGCAATTGCCGGCGCCGGCCATGGCTGAGTTGCAAAAGGTGGAGGCCGCGACCATCGGCCATTACCTGCACGACCGCTTCATGGCGCCAGCGTTGCAACCGATCCTGCCAGGCCATCGCATCGCCGGCACGGCGGTGACGCTCTCGATCCCCGGCCCCGATTCGACCTTGCTCTACTATGCGATGGACCGCATTCGCCTCGGCGACGTGCTGGTGGTGGACCGCGCCGGCGATGATCGCCATGCCCCCTGGGGCGGGTTCATGGCGGCGGTTGCCAAGCTGCGCCAAGTCGCGGGCGTCATCATCGACGGGCAGGTGACCGATCCCACCGAGATCCGCGCCCAAGGCGTGCCGACCTGGGCCCGCGGCGTCTCGCCCATCACGACGAAGCTGCTCAATCTCGGCGGCGCTTTCAACCTCCCGATCTCCTGCGGCGGCGTCGCGGTCAATCCGGGCGACGCGGTTCTGGCCGACGATTGCGGCATCGTCGTATTGCCGCCGGCCGAAGTTGCCGGTGCGACCAAGGTGGCGCTCGCCGATCAGGCCGATGAGGGCGCGTGGCTCACCAAGCTCCGCGCCGGCAAGAAGCTCCAGGAATTGGTCGATATCGAGAAGATGATCGCCGAGCGCAACAAGCTGGACGGAGCTTCGCATGGTTGACGCTCCCTCCAAGCTCGCGGTCTGGCTCACCACGCCGAACCACATCTTCGTCGAGATCGCCAAGGATCTCGGCTATTCCAAATTCCTGCTCGACATCGAGCATGGCCTGTTCGACCTGGAACCGACCGACCGCCTGATCGCCTTCATCAAGTCGCTGGGTTGCGAGGTCTATGCCAAGGTGCTGGGCCCCGCGGTGGTGCCGATCCAGCAGGCGCTCGACATGGGCGTCGACGGCGTCATCATCCCGCACATCCTGGGCGTCGAGCATGCGCGCGAAGTGACGGCGGCGGCGAAGTATCCGCCGCTCGGCGTCCGCAGCTTCGCCGGCACGCGCACGGCGAAATACGGCGGCGTCAACCAGGCCTGGTACGAGAGCGAGAACAAGCGAACCAAGTGCTTCCCGATGATCGAATCGAAAGAAGCCTGCGCCGACGTCGAGAAGATCCTGGCGCTGCCTACCGTCGATGGCTGCTTTCCCGGCACCAGCGACCTTTCCTTGAGCAGTGGTCGCGGCGCCTACAAGAACACCGAGGAAGACAAAAGCGACCTCCGGCGCATCGCCGCCGCCGCGAGGGCCGCCGGCAAGCCCTGGATCATGCCGGCCTGGACGCGGCCCGAGCGCGCCTTCGCGCAGGAGCTCGGTTGCGACTGGATGGTCGTCGTCGATGAAACCGGCGCGCTCTACACCGGCCTCAGCCAAGCTTTGAAGGACTAAGACCATGACCAAGGAAATTGCGTCCGGCGCGTCGCTCATGCAATTGCTGAATGCCTATGGCGTCGACACGGTGTTCGGCATGCCGGGCGTGCACACGCTGGAAGCCTATCGCGGCCTCGACAGCGCCAACATCCGCCATATCGGCGTCCGCCACGAGCAGGGCGCCGGCTTCATGGCCGATGGCTATGCCCGCGTCTCCGGCAAGCCGGGCGTCTGCCTCATCATCAGCGGCCCCGGCGTCACCAATGCCGCCACGCCGATCGGCCAGGCCTATTCCGATTCCCAACCCATGTTGATCATCTCCAGCGTCGCCGCCACCAACGACCTCGGCATGGGCCGCGGCATGCTGCACGAGATCCGCGACCAGGCGCGGGTCACCGAGCCGATCACCGCCTTTTCGCTGGTGGCGCAGAATCCGGAACAGGTGCGCGAGCTGGTGCACCGCGCCTTCGCGGTCTTCGCGACCGAGCGGCCGCGTCCCTGCCACATCTCGATCCCACTCGATGTGTTCAAGCAGCCCGACGGCCGCGCGCCGAAGGCCCGCGTGGCGCCCCCTCTGCCGCTCTGCGATCCGAAGGCCGCCGAACATGCCGCGAGGCTGCTCGCCAAAGCGAAACGCCCGGTGATCATCGCCGGCGGTGGTTCGATCGGCGCTGCCAAGGAGCTGGTCGCAATCGCCGAGAAGATCGGCGCCGCGGTCATCCCGACGATTGCCGGCAAGGGCGTCATTCCCGACGATCATCCGCTGGCCTTCGAGGTGACCTTGGATCGACCGGAGACGCAAGCCTTCCTCGCCAAGGCCGATCTGGTGCTCGCCGTCGGGACCGAGCTGGCCGAGCCGGATATCTGGCAGGACAAGCCGCTCGATTTCGGCGGTCCGCTGATCCGCATCGATCTCGATGCCGCCGTGCTTGCGCGCGACTACGACAGCGCCGTTGCCATCCGCGCCGATGCGAAAGCGAGCCTCGTGGCGATCGGCGCCGCGCTCGACAAGCTCGGCGCAAAAGGCCCCGGCTTTAAGGGTGGTAACGAGATCGCCGAATGCCGCGCCGCCGAGCGTGCCAAGCTCACCGCGCTCGAGCAGAAGCATATCAAGGTGCTGGAAGCCATGCGCCGCGCCATCCCGAAGGACGGCATGGTCTTCACCGACATGACGCAGATCGCCTATACCGGCTACGGCTTCTACCGCTGCTTCGATCCGAAGACCTGGTTCTTCCCGGCGGGCTACGGCACCCTCGGCTTCGCATTGCCGGCGGCGATCGGCGGCCAGTTGGCGGCGCCGAAGCGGCCGGTCGTGGCGATGATGGGCGACGGCGGATTCCTCTTCACCATGCAGGAGCTCGCCACCGCGATGGAGCAGAAGCTGCCGCTCGCGATCGTGCTCTGGAACAATGACAGCCTGGCGCAGATCCGCGACGGCATGAAGGCGCGGAACATCCCGACCATCGGCGTCAACCAGCTCAACCCGGATTATATCGCGGTCGCCAAAGCGTTCGGGTGTCGAACCGCACAGCCGAAGAGCCTTGCCGATTTCGAGCGGGCCTTGCAGGATGCCTTCGCGGCCGATCGGCCGACGCTCATCGAAATGCGCGAAGACGCATCCTATCTCGCCTGATCAGGGGACATTATGGACACCACCGAGACCGTCACGCTCGCCAATTGGCGCCGCTCGCCCTGGAATCGCTGGGCCTTCCACCATGTTTCCGAACTGGTGCCGGTCGCGGTGATCCCGACCGATCCGTCGCGCTCAAAGCCCCTGCGGGAAGACTTGGTGGTGCCGAACGCTCTCCCCGACGGCAGCAGCATCGATCAGGTTCTGCGCGAGACCGAGACCGACGGCTTCCTGGTGCTGCGCGACGGCGCCATTCTCTACGAATGGTATGCAAACGGGCTCAGCGCCGACCAGCCGCACATCGTCTTCTCGATCTCGAAGTCGATCTCGGCGATTCTGGCCGGCATCCTGGCGGACCAGGGCAAGCTCGATCCCGATGCGCCGGTCACGCAGTACATCCCGGAAGTCGCCGGCTCGGCCTATGCCGATGCGACGGTCCGGCATGTGCTCGACATGACGGTCAGCATCGTGTTCGACGAGGCCTATCTCGATCCCGAGAGCGCCTTCGCCCGCTATCGCGAGGCGATGGGCTGGAATCCGGTCGGCGATCCGGCGAAGACTCCCGGTCTGCACCGGTTCTTGACGACCTTGCCGCGCGGGGCGGAACCGCATGGCGAACGTTTCCACTACGTCTCGCCGAACTCGGATTTGCTCGGTTGGATCATCGAGCGCGCGGCCGGCCGGCCCTATGCGGAGCTGCTCTCGGATCTCGTGTGGAAGCCGATGGGCGCCGCGCACGACGCCTATGTCACCATCGACAAGGCCGGGGCATCGCGCTCGGCGGGCGGCATCTGCACCACGCTCCGCGATCTCGCGCGTTTCGGCGAGCTGCTGCGCCTCGGCGGCAAGGGCATCGTGCCGAAGGGTTGGATCGACGACATCCTGACCAATGGCGACCGAGAAGCCTGGAAGCGCGGCGACATGGCGGCGATGCTGCCGAACGGCCGCTATCGCAGCAAATGGTACGTGATCGGCAACGGTCACGGCGCCTGGACCGGGATCGGCATCCACGGCCAATGGCTCTATATCGACCCGAAAGACAAACTGGTGATCGCGAAGTTTTCCTCGCAGGGCCTGCCGGTCGATGACCCGCTCGATCACCGTCTGCTCCGGTTCTTCGAGCAGGTCGGCGGCTGCTTCGCCTAAAGGTTCCTCGTCCCTCACCGAGTAATCCTCGCCGTCCCGGCAAGGATTACTCGATTTACCCCCGATAATGGGGCGCCATCATAGCTGCACGGTTCCTCCCGGAGTGCAGAATGAGCAGCGTCCCCATCAACGATGACAAACCGGGCACGACGGATGTGCTCTGGTTCCTGCCGACCCATGGCGACGGCCGCTATCTCGGCAGCGAGATCGGTGCGCGCCACGTCTCGCTGAATTATCTTAGCCAGATTGCCCGCGCGGCCGATGAGCTCGGCTATTTCGGCGTGCTGATTCCGACCGGGCGCTCCTGCGAGGATTCCTGGATCGTGGCCTCGGCCATGGTGCCGCTGACCCAGCGGCTGCGCTATCTGGTCGCCGTGCGTCCCGGCCTCTCCGAGCCCTCGATGACCGCGCGCATGGCGGCAACGCTCGACCGGCTCTCCAACGGCCGGCTGCTGGTGAATGTGGTGGCCGGCGGCGATCCCAACGAACTCAAAGGCGACGGCGTCTTCCTCGACCACGATCTCCGCTACGAAGTGACCGGCGAATATCTCGCGATCTGGAAGGCGCTGCTGTCCGGCGAGGAGACGACGATCAACGGCAAGCATCACAGCGTGGAGAAGGGCAAGCTGCTCTATCCGCCGGTGCAGCAGCCTTATCCGCCGCTTTATTTCGGCGGCTCCTCCGGCGCCGGCCAGGAAGTCGCGGCCGAGCATGTCGATGTCTATCTCACCTGGGGCGAGCCGCCTTCCGCCGTCGCCGAGAAGATCGAGGCCATGAAGAAGGCGGCGGCCGCGCGCGGACGCAAATTGAGCTACGGCATTCGCCTCCATGTCATCGTACGCGAGACCGCGGAAGAAGCCTGGCGCGAGGCCGACAAGCTGATCCACCATCTGGACGACGAAACCATCGCGACGGCGCAGAAGGCCTTCGCGCGTTTCGACTCGGTCGGCCAGCAGCGCATGGCAGCGCTCCATGGCGGTCGCCGCGACAAGCTCGAAGTCTATCCCAACCTCTGGGCCGGCGTCGGCCTGGTGCGCGGCGGCGCCGGCACCGCGCTGGTCGGCGATCCGGAGCAGGTCGCGCGGCTCATGAAGGAATACATCGCGCTCGGCATCGACCGCTTCATTCTCTCGGGCTATCCGCATCTCGAGGAATGCTACCGCTTCGCCGAGCTGGTCTTCCCACTGCTGCCGCTCAAAGCCACCACCGGGAACGATCTCGGCCCGGCGCGCAATGCAGGACCGTTCGGCGAGGTCATCGCCAATGTCGCCGCGCCATCCCGGCGCGCGGCCGAATCCTGATTGAGAGACGGAGACACGCGATGAAGCGCAGAGAATTCCTGTTGGCCGCGGCGGCGGCGCTCCCGCTCGCCGGAACATTGTCCGTGCGCAAAGCCTTCGCCGACAGGCAGGTGCTGCGCGTCGGCTATCAGAAATACGGAACGCTGGTGCTGCTGAAGGAGAAGGGCACGCTGGAAGGCGCGCTCGAGCCCCTGGGCTATTCGGTCACCTGGACGGAGTTCCCCGGCGGCCCGCAGCTGCTGGAGGCGCTGAATGTCGGCGCGATCGATTTCGGCACCGCCGGCGAAGCGCCGCCGATCTTCGCCCAGGCGGCCGGCGCGCCGCTGATCTATGTCGGCTACGAGCCGCCGGCGCCGCAAGGCGAGGCGATCCTGGTGCCGAAGGATTCCCCGATCCAATCCGTGACGGACTTGAAGGGCAAGAAGGTCGCGCTCAACAAAGGCTCCAACGTCCATTACCTGCTGGTGCGCGCGCTCGAAGATGCCGGGATCTCGGTCAAGGACATCCAGCCGGTCTATCTGCCGCCGGCCGATGCGAGAGCGGCCTTCGAGCAGGGCTCGGTCGATGCCTGGGTGATCTGGGATCCGTTCCTCGCCGCCGCTTCGGCCGCGACCGGCGCCCGCACCCTGCGCGACGGTGAGAAGCTGGTCGCCAACCATCAGTTCTTCCTCGCCGAGCGCGGCTATGCCACCGCGAACCCCAAGGTGATCGACGCTGTCCTGCAGCAGTTGATCGCCATCGATACCTGGGCCAAGGGCGATCCCAAGGGCGCCGCCGCGGTCTTGAGCCCGAAGGTCGGCATCCCCGCCGATGTGCTCGAAGTGGCCTTGGCCCGCCAGGGCTATGGCGTCGCGCCGCTGACGCCGGAAGTCGTCGCCGCGCAGCAGAAGATCGCCGACACCTTCCATACGCTCGGCATCCTGCCGAAGCCGATCAATGTCAGCGACGCCGTCATCAAGCTCGGATCCTGATGCGGTCAAAGGTCCTAGACCACCTGCTGCCCTGGGCGCTGCCGGTTCTCCTGGTCGTCCTCTGGGAGGCCGGCGCGCGCAGCGGCGTGATCTCGTCGCGCATCCTCCCCGCGCCGAGTGCCGTGGCGCTCGCCTTCTGGGTCAGCCTCGCGAACGGAGAGCTCATGCATCACACGCTGATCAGCACCCGGCGCGCGCTTTACGGCCTGCTGATCGGCGGCGGGATCGGCTTCGTGCTCGGCGTGATCAACGGCGCGCTGCCGCTGGCCGAAAGGCTGACCGATTCCTCGCTGCAGATGCTGCGCAACGTGCCGCATCTCGCGATCATCCCGCTGGTGATCCTCTGGTTCGGCATCGATGAGAGCGCCAAGATCTTCCTGGTCGCGATCGGCGTCGCCTTCCCGATCTATCTCAACACCTTCCACGGCATCCGCATGGTCGATCGCGGGCTCATCGAGATGGGCCGGATCTACGGCCTCTCGCCGCTGGCGCTCTACACCCGCGTCATCCTGCCGGGCGCGCTGCCCTCGATCCTGGTGGGCTTGCGTTACGCCTTGGGCATCATGTGGCTGACGCTCATCGTCGCCGAGACCATCTCCGCCCAAGCGGGCATCGGCTACATGACGATGAACGCGCGGGAGTTTCTGCAGACCGACGTCGTGCTGCTCGGCATCATCATCTATGCGCTCCTCGGCAAGCTCGCCGACATGGCGACCCGCTGGCTGGAACGCCGCGCGCTCGCCTGGCATCCCTCCTTCCAGACCCAGGCCGCGACGACGGTGGCGGCATGAAACGGTCGGCGCTCCAGGCCGAGCAGAAGCAGCTCGAGCCGGTGGTCGAGCCCACCACCGAGCCAGGACTGCCCGCGCCGAGCGACGCCGGTGTCGGCATCCGCGTCGGCGCGGTCGCCAAGGCTTTCGGCGAACGGGCCGTGTTCCAGGATCTTTCGCTCGCGATCGAACCCGGCACTTTCGTCGCGATCGTCGGCCGCTCGGGCTGCGGCAAGACCACCCTGCTGCGCTTGATCGCCGGCCTCGAAACCGCGGACAGCGGCAGGATCGAGATTGCCGACACACCCGTCGCCGGGCTGCGCAACGACGTGCGGCTGCTGTTCCAGGAGCCGCGCCTGCTGCCCTGGCACCGGGTGATCTCCAATGTCGGCATCGCGCGCGGGCCGGATTGGCGCGCACTCTCCCAGGCAGCGCTGGCGGATGTCGGATTGGGCGATCGCGCCAATGACTGGCCTTCCGTGCTCTCCGGCGGCCAGCGCCAGCGCGTGGCGCTGGCCCGCGCGCTGGTGCGGCATCCCAAAGCCCTGCTGATGGATGAGCCGTTCGGCGCCCTCGACGCCCTGACCCGTGCCGAGATGCACAAGTTGCTGATCCGCATCCGCCGGGAATACGGCTTCACCGCCCTGCTCATCACCCACGACGTGCGCGAGGCACTCGCCCTGGCAGACCGCATCGTCGTGCTCCGCGAGGGCGCGGTCGCCCTGGACGAGCCGATCAACGTGCCCCTGGAGCTGCGCGGCACCAGCCCGCGCCTCGCCCATCTCGAGCATCGGGTCCTCGCCGAAGTCTAGAGCCTTTCCAGCCTCCGGAACCACCCGAGCAGCCCCTGTGTTGACGCGACGGGTGCGGAGGCGCCTCCTTGGAAAGGGTGCAACCATGACCTTGGACGAACAAATGGTCGCCGACCGCCGGCGGCTCTGGCACGATTTCAGCCGCCTGCTGTTCTGGGGTGCGCTGCATGTCGCGGTCTTCCTGGTCGTCGTCGTGATGTTCGCAGTGGCCGGACCGCATGCCGGCACGATCGCGATCGCCGCGATCTTGATCGGCGGCAATCTCGCGATCACGGCGGGCTATTTCTCCAGCCGAAAGTGGTGACGCCGAAATATAAGGTCTGGCCGCCCGCGCAACTCCGGTCCCGCCTGCACACATTATGATGTAGCGCGCCGACTCATACATTGCCGCCGGCGGAACACTGCTGGAGAGGTCCAAACATCCGGACCTTGGTGTAGTATTCGGAACGGAATCCGTATCAACGGAATGCGCGCCGATGGCCCAGCAGAATTCCCTTCCAGAGGTGAAGCGCGGCCCTGCTGAGCGTCGGCAGGTAACGGCCCTTTCCTACGACCTTGTGGAATCCACGCGCCTCGCGGCGCAGCTCGATCCGGAGGACCTGCGGGCCTTGCAGCGGCGCTTCCACGAGATCTGCACCGATGCCATCGCGCAATACGAAGGATATGTCTCCCGATACACCGGCGATGGCGCCATGGCCTACTTCGGCTATCCCACGGCGCACGAGGATGATCCCGAACGCGCCATCCGCGCCGGTCTCGCGATCCTTGCGAACTGCGGCGCGATGGATGCCGAAGCCGGAATCGCCGGAACCCGCATCGGGGTTCGCGTCGGAATCGCAACCGGCCTGGTGGTGGCCGGTGACTTCAGCGGCGATCGCCGGTTCGACCAGGATGACGTGGTCGGCATCGCGCCGAACCTCGCCTACAAGGTCCAGGCATCGGCGCCGGCCAATACCCTCGTCATCACCGCAGCGACCCGGGAGCTCACTGCCGCGCTGTTTCAGTGCCGCGCGCTTGCCGCCATCCGGGTTTCCGGTTTCGCGGAGCCGCAGCAAGTCTGGCAGGTAATTCGCGCGCGGAACCGCGATACGCGATCCTGGAGCGCGCGGCTGCAGGCGCTGACGCCGCTGGTCTCGCGCGACGAGGAGCTCGAAATCCTGGCGCGCCGCTGGACGCTTGCCGCAGCCGGCGAAGGACAGATGGTGCTCGTCTCGGGCGAGCCGGGCATCGGCAAGTCGCGGCTCGCCGGCGTGCTGAAGAGTCGCTTGCCGCGCGGCGACTGCCTTGCCATCACGCTGCAATGCTCGTCGCAGGAGACCGACACCGCGCTCCATCCGGTTGCGCGACTGCTGCAGCGGGTCCTCGGCAATAACCGCATGACGGAGGATGCGGCGGCGAAGCGCCTCGCGGCGGCGACCGGCATCGGCCAGGCGCAACTGACGGGTCTGGTGCGCGATTTGCGGCCGCTGCTCGATCCCGCCCGCGCGGTGGACGCCGGACCGGAGCAATCGGCGGAGCAGATCCGCCAGGGCATGTTCGATGCCCTGATTACCCTGCTCGAACAGGCCAGTCTGCGGCGGCCCCTGCTGGTGACGGTGGAGGACGCCCACTGGCTGGACCCGACGTCGGAGGAGCTCCTCTCGCTCCTGGTCGAGCGGATCGACCACCTGCCGATCCTGGTCATCGTGACGTTCCGCCCGACCTATCAGCCGCGCTGGATCGGCCTGCCGCATGTGACGCTGCTCGCGCTCAACCGGCTCTCCCGGCGCCAGGCCCCGGCGATCGTCCGCCACATGGCGCGCGGTCAGGCGGTCGCCGATGATGTCGTCGACCGCATCGTGGCTCTTGCCGACGGCGTTCCCCTCTTTCTCGAGGAGATGAGCCGGACCGCTTTCGATACGCACGTGCGCGCGGCCAACGCCCAAAGCGGCAAGGCCCAATCCGAGCCGTTCATTCCGACGACCCTGACCGATTCGCTGACCGCGCGCTTGGATCGGCTCGGCTCGGCGCGCGAACTGGCACAGACCTGCAGCGTGATTGGCCGGAGCTTCGACCTCAGCCTCGTGCTTCGATTGACGGCGGGAGATCCGGAAGCGGTGGAACGCGATCTCACCGCGCTGGTGGCGGCCGGCCTCGCCGGGGTTCGCGGCCGCGGCATGCAGGCGAACTATTCTTTCAAGCATGCGCTGATCCAGGAATCCGCCTATCGGAGCATGCTGCGCGACCGGCGTCAGGGCGTTCATCGTAAGCTGGCCGACATTCTGGACGGCGACGGCGCCGCGCCGGAGACTCTCGCCTATCACTATGAGCAAGCCGGTGCCGCGGCGCAGGCGATCGAGCATCTCCAGACCGCCGCCGCCGCGGCCGGGTCGCGCTCGGCCAATCAGGAGGCGACACGGTTGCTGGAGCGCGCGCTCAATCTCCTGCCGTCCCTGCCGGCGAACCGGGCGCGCGACGAGAAGGAACTCGAGCTCCTGGTGGCGCTCGGTTCGCCGCGCCTGAGCATCAGCGGGCCGGGTGCGCCGGAAGTCCAGCAGCTCTACGACCGGGCCGTTGCGCTCTGCCAAACGCTGCCGATCAGCCGGCAGCATTTTGCCGCGCATTGGGGCTGGTGGTTCACTTCACGCGACAACCGCGAGGCGCTTGTGCGTGCGGACCTGCTGTCCACGCTGGCGGACGAGCTTGGCGACGAGGACCTCGTTCTGCAGTCGCATCATTGCCAATGGGCCATCCAATGCAGCTTCGGCAATCACCGCAGCGCGCTGGAGCACATCCGGAAAGGGATCGATATCTATGATCGCGGAGACTACGGGCATCATTCCGCGCTCTACGGCGGCCACGATGCGAAGTCGTGCGGTTTGGGCGAAAGTGCCTTCTCGCTTTGGCTGACCGGACATTACGATCAATCGCTCGCCGCGATCGACCAGGCGGTCGCGCATGCTGAAGCCCTGGCGCATGCCGGCAGCATTCGCCACAGTCGCGATCAACAAATCATGCTGTTCTGTTTTCGCGGTGATGCCGCCAAGGTGCATGCGTTGGCGGAACTGAGCGCCGCTTACGCCCGCGCGCAGGGCTTCAAGGGCCTCGAAGCACAGACCCGCTTCTTCAGCGCCTGGGCCCGTGCCGTCCTCGGTGTGCCGGAGATGCACCTTGATGAACTGACGGAGGCGTTGGCGGCGCATATCGAAATCAACACGCCCGAAGACCTGCCGATCTACTACGAGATGGCGGCGCAAGCCTTCGCCACCAAGGGAGAGCCCGCCAGCGGGCTGCCCTTGCTCGAACAGGCGATCGGCGACGCCGAGCGCAGCGCGCTGCAGATGTGGACCGCCGAACTCCACCGCCGGCGCGGCGTTCTCCTGATGCAGGTCTCGAGCGACAATCGCGCGCAAGCGCTTGCGAGCTTTGACCTCGCCATCGGCCTGGCGGAGCGGCAGGGCGCTCGGGCGTTGCTGCTGCGCGCCTTGAGCGACAAGGTGCGCTTCTCGGAAGGCGCCGACCGCCAATCCGCGTGCGCGGCGCTGGCGCAGCTCGCGCGCGACTTGACCGAGGGGCGCGATTTTACCGATCTGGTGGAAGCAAGGCGCCTGCTGGAGGAAGTGACCGCTTCATGATGCTAGACGGCGTCCTGCCGGCGCTGATCCAGGGTCGCCAATCGCCGCGCGCTTTTGCACCTGAGGAAACCCTGGCCCGGGCGATGCCGCATCTGCGCGCCCTCGGGATTACGCGCATCGCCAACATCACCGGGCTGGACCGCCTCGGCCTGCCGGTCGTCAACGTGATCCGACCAAATGCGCGGTCGCTCACCGCATCCCAGGGCAAGGGATTGAGTCTTGCCGCCGCCAAAGCATCGGGGGTGATGGAATCGATCGAGCTGCATTGCGCCGAGCAACTCCCGCTGCCGGATGAACTTCGCACCGCCGATCAGATGGCCCGTTCGCATCGCATGCCCGACCTCGGTGCCTTGCCACGGGAAAAGCCGACGCCCTTCGCCCGCGACACGCCGATCTTCTGGACCGAGGGCGAAGAGCTGGAAAGGAACCGCTCGATCTGGGTGCCTTCCGAGCTGGTCCATATGAACTACGTCTTGCCTGAGGAGCCTGGCGCTGGAAACTTCCTGCTCAGCAGCAACGGCCTTGCCTCCGGGAATACGCGGGAAGAGGCGATCAGCCATGGCTTGAGCGAGCTCATCGAGCGCGATGCCAGCGCGCTGTTTGCGGCCGATTCCTCTCTGCTCCAGGACCGTCGGCTTGATCTCGCCAGCATTGACGATTCCCTTGGGCAAGCGCTCGTCGCCGGCCTGCGTGAGTTGGGCATGGGAGTCGGTATCTGGGACATCACCAGCAATGTCGGGGTCGCGGCGTTCCGTTGCGAGATCATGGAAGAGCCGCGCGACGGTGTTGCCTTGCCCCGTCCCGCGAGCGGCGAAGGCTGCGATCCCCACCGCGGAATCGCGCTCTGCCGGGCGATCACGGAAGCGGCGCAGGCGCGGCTTGGGACGATTTCCGGCGTGCGGGACGATCTTTTGCCGGAGCTCTACACCAAGGTGGAGCACCGGGCCGATCTCATGACCTGGTGGTCGCGCCTGGTTTACAGCCCCGGTCAATGGCGGTTCGCGGCGGCGCCGCATCGCGCCTGCGCCGATGCGGCGGCGGAGGTTGCGTTTCTCCGCGAGCGGCTCGATCGGGCTGGCTTGGACAGCGTCATCGCCGTCGATCTCGGCGCGCATGGGATCGATGGACTCGCCGTCGTGCGGGTCGTCGTTCCCGGCCTTGAGCCGCCGCCGGAAGCCGGCTGCCGCCCCGGGCGGCGCCTGCAAGCGAAGCTCGCCGTCGCATGAACGCCTGCATCTTTCTCGGTCCTACCCTCCCGATATCCGAGGCGCGTGCCATCCTGGATGCGGATTACCGTCCGCCGGTGGCCCATGGCGACGTTTATCGTGCGACGCTGCAGGAACCGCAGCCTCGCGTGATCGGTATCATCGACGGCTATTTCCGACATCGGGCCGCTGTACGGCACAAGGAGATTCTCTGGGCCCTGTCGCAGGGCATCGCCGTGTTCGGCGCCGCCAGCATCGGTGCGTTGCGCGCCGCCGAATTGGCGGATTTCGGCATGATCGGCATCGGGCAGATCTTCGAGGACTTCCGCGATGGCCTGCTGGAGGACGATGACGAGGTCGCCGTCGATCACGGACCGGCAGAGCTCGGCTATCCCGCGGTCAATCTGGCGATGGTGGACATTCGGGCAACTCTGACCGCCAGCCGAGCCCAAGGGGTCATCTCGGAAGCCACGGAGCGCGTGCTGATCGATATCGGCAAGCGGTGCTTCTATCCGGATCGCAGTATTGCCGTGCTCGTCGAGCAGGCGCGCCGGCTCGGCGCGCCGGAGCAAGAACTGGATCGGCTGGCGCAGAGCCGGACGATCGGTGCGAAGCACAGTGACGCGGTGACGATGCTGAAGGCTATCGATAGTTTCATGCGCGAGAATCGCGCGCCGCCGCGCGGCGACTTCCGGCTCGCATGGACGGATTTGTGGGAGGCGGATGTGAAGGCCGCGCGCAGCGCGCCTGAATAACCCTGCATTCACCTTCGAATACGCCATTTGATCTCCCCAAATCGGGGTATATGGCGCTTGGTCGATCGCAATTCGGTATCGGCAGATGACACAACCGGAGCGCACATGTAAGATGGCCGAAGAGTTGAGCAAGCATGCTCATCGGTGATCCACCAACGCACTGATGGAGTTTTGAATGACTCTTCCTGTTGAGGTCGTCACCGGCCGTGAGCAGCCGAGTGTTCCTTATTCCCCATCCAAGATCACGCTCTACGGCATTCCGATGCCCGCCTTGGCGGCCAATATCGGCAGTGTGACGCAGGTGCCGACCAAGCCGGCCATGGTCAATGTCATCATACCGATCTGCGACAAGGTGCAGTTCTACTCGGCGTTGATCTATGCCTATGCCTTTCAGGGTCATTGCTATCACCTGCCCGAGCCGACGATTCTCGTCGTGCAGGGTGCTCTGACACCAGCTGTGGGATTCGGCTTCGATCAGTTCCAGGTGCCGGCCGGGGGCGGACCACCGGTCAACCAGACTTCCTATTTCATGTGGGTCGTCGAGAAGCTCGACCGCACGATGCAGCTCGAAATGACCAGCGACACGTTCGAAGAGATCGTGCTGAAGCGCGGGCTTACGGGAACGAAACAACCCTTGTCCTATGCCACGCGATTCTCCGTCTCACATCGCGGCGGCAAGCTGATGGAATAGGAGGAGCGAAGCCTATGTCCGAACCGCCGCCCCCCTACCTCACCATCGCGATCAGATACATCGCCGGCGCAAAGGGCGTCGTCAACTTCGAGGAGATTCTTCCGGCGCCCAACGGATCCGTCGCCCTGCAGGTCAATCTCAAGATCACCCAGCCGGCCGAAGGGGAGGACGGAAAAGCCGACTTGGTCATCCTTGGCACCAACAGTCCCGTCGAGGACATGATCTATGACCGCGGCAATCACCAGAGGATGTTCAACGATACCAATGCCAGTACATCGAGTCCGGTACTGGGCGGCAATTATACGAACGGCTGCCCATGCGTGTATCCGCTGGATCTGACCTGCCCGAACGACGACGATGTTCAAGAGCCCTTCGACATCGAGTCGCCCGTCAAAGGCAACGGCTTCCGGATCAGAGGAACGCTGGCGAGCTACGCCTACCACGAGGGTGATACAGTCGAGGGCATTATGGTGGTCGTGCTGGCGCCTTAACCGATCACGTCTTCACCGGATGCGGCTCTTCGTAGATCTCACGCCAGCGAAAGACTTCTCTGAGCTGCTCCTGGTGGCGGGCGCCGCTGATGGCGAAGTCCGCATCAATCAGATGCGTGACCACGCTCGAGAAGGTCAGATCCGTCGGCAATAGCTTCTCCCAAGCGGCGGTCAGGCGGTTGCCGACGGCGTCCCGGGCCTGCATCAGTGCGGCCTTGAACTGGAAGTGACGGTTGGCATAAGCGCTTTCGAAGAGGCGATGGATTGTTTCGAGAGCCTCCGGGCGCCGGTCGAGGTCCAGGACCGCGTCCCTGAGATCGCGGTGGATCAGACCCTGGTCCACCAGGTTCTCGATATAGAGATAGGCCATGAAGTCGAACAGCGCGCCGGTCATCGGCCGGGAGAGGTCGTGAATCTCGTCGGAGACTTCAGACATCTTGCGGGAATTGCTGGCGATCCGGATCTGTCGCGTCTCCGAGAGCTCGCCGATCCGGCTGAGCTCGTTCAGCGTGTAGATGTTGCCGCGGGTCGAATGCAGCAGCCGGTCCAGGACGCTGTCGAAATGCATCGTCGAGAGTAGGGCGACCACATCGGCATTTGATTCGTGGAAGGCCCCGAACTCTTGGGACCAGTAGCCCTCGATCGGCAGCCCCATGAGCGAGAACAGCAGGCCGTGGCCGAGTTCATGAGCGATGACGTCGAAGTTCAGCCCGTAGGATTGGTATTGCCCGGCATCGTCCTTGCGATGCCCGAACTCCATATAGCCGTAGCCGGACTGGGCGTTCTCCCAGTCGATCATCGGGATGATCTCGAGCCGTTCGTAGCTCTCGCGGAACTGCCAGGGAATCGCGCGGCCGAGATAGCTCTCGAAGATGTCGAGGACCCGGCGGATCGACCCATAGACATGAACCGCGACGAACTCCCGGCACTCCACCGGATAATGATCGAAGTGTCCTTCCGGCCCGGGCTCGACCGGCGGATGGCTTTCGCCGCGATAGGGCGGCAGGTAAGGATATTCGTAGGGCAGGGTCTTGCTGACGGCGTCGATGACGTAGATCCGGTCATCCGCCGGACCGGCGGCGACGCTCCCGGCCGGTGGCGACAGCCAGACCACCTCCGGCTCGCCGAATCCGGCGAGAAACGGCGCCTGGGGGAACAGCCGGACCCGCGTTCCGAAATCGCGGATGCGCGCATCGTTGGTGAGCGGCATGCACCAGACCCCCGAACAGCCACGTCCGATGGCATCGTACGCCGCACCGGCGTCCTCGCAAAGAGGGTTGCGCGGGCGGGCCGGTTGACAGGTCTGGCCGGGCAGGCCGTGCCTGGTCTATTCTCCCGCCGCCAATGAGCAGGGGAGAGGTACACCATGTCTGGACGCATGAAGCTCGACGTTTCGAAGATCTGCTTCGGCACATCCTCGCTTTCGAGCATGCCGGACACCTATGGCTACGAGGTGTCGCCGGAGCGCGCCCATGACACCGTGCGCACCATCTTCGACAGCAGCGTCAACTTCCTCGACACCTCGCGGATCTACGGCTTCGGCCGCAGCGAGGAGCGGATCGGCGAGGTGATCCGCGAGCGCGGCGGCCTGCCGAAGAACTTCGTCCTCTCGACCAAGCTCGACCGCGATCCCAAGACCAACACGTTCGACGCCGGTGAAGCGCGCCGCTCGCTCGAGGAGAGCCTGAAGGCGCTGCATCTCGACCGGGTCCAGCTCCTCCACCTGCACGACCCCGAGCATGCCCGATCGCTGGCCGAGGTGACCGGCCCCGGCGGCGCCCTGCCGGCCTTGATCAAGATGAAGGAGGCGGGGCTTTGCGACGCGATCGGCCTTGCGGCCGGCACGCTCGACGTGATGATGCCTTTGCTCAAGGACTGGGAATTCGACGCCCTCATCACCCACAACCGCTTCACGCTCGTGAACCGCAACGCGACGCCGATGATCGACTTCGCCGCGAGCAAGGGCATCGCCGTGCTGAACGCGGCCCCCTATGCCGGCGGCGTGCTCGCGAAGGGCAGCGATTCCTTCCAGCGCTATGTCTATCAGGAAGCGACGCCGGAGATGCTCAGCCCGGTGAAGCGCGTCGAGGCGGTCTGCGCCAAGCACGGCGTTCCGCCCGGAGCGGCGGCGCTGCAATTCTCGATGCGCGATCCGCGCATCACCTCCACGATCTGCGGTGTCAGCAAGCCGGAGCGGGTGAAGGAGACCCTGGCCTGGGCCGAATGGAAAATCCCGGCGGCTTTGTGGGACGAGCTGAAATCGCTGCCCTTCGCCATGGACGACCCTGAAGCGACGCGCGCATACAGCGCCGGATAGGTCAGCCCGCCCGCCGCGCCACGACGCCTTGTGCGGGGGGCAGGGGAATGCCCGGGTCTCGCGCATTGATGAGGTCCGCGGCCACCCGGCCGGAGCCGCAGGACAGCGTCCAGCCGAGATGGCCGTGTCCGGAATTGACCCAGAGGCCCTTGATCCGGGTTTCGCCGATCAGCGGCGTGCCGGACGGGGTGACCGGGCGCAATCCCGCCCAGACCCTGGCCTGCTTCAGGTCGAGATGCTGCTGCAGTTCCGGAAAGGTGAAGCTCGCGTTGCGGATGATGGCATCGGCCCGGGTCATCGACGGGGTCGCGTCGTAACCGGCGATCTCGGCCGAGCCCGAGACCCGCATCCGGTCGCCGATCGGCACGAAGCCGAACAACTTGCTGTCGTCGATGATGGGCACGTTGGGCGCGCTGTTCCAGCCGCCGCGCTTGAAGGTGATGGAAACGCCCTTCACCGGATAGATCGGTACCGTGATGCCGTTCTTCGCCAGCATCGGCGCCGTGAAGCTGCCGAGCGCCACCACCACGGTATCGGCGGCGATCTTGCCTTTGTCGGTCACGACGCCGGTCACTTGGCCGTCGCTGGTCTCGATCCGGTCGATCCTCTCGCCGAAGCGGAGTGCCACGCCCTTGGCGGCGCAGGCCGCGGCCAGCCCCTGTCCGAACTTGTTGGAATCGCCGACCTCGTCGCGCTCGAAATAGAGCGCGCCCGCCAGCGTCGATTGGGTCGCCTTCAGCGCCGGCTCGAGCTCGACGCAGTGCTCGGGCGAGATCCGTGCATAGGTGAGGCCGTGCTGCGCCAGGACGTCGCTGGAGCGCTGCGCGTTGTCGAGCGACTCCTTGGCGCGATAGATCTTGATGACGCCGCGCGTGGCGCGGTCGTAGGGAATGCCGGTCTCGGCGCCGATCTCCTGCAGCGACTTCAGCGAATGCAAAGCAAGGTGCAGGTTGGAAAGCGCGTTGGCGCGGAAACGCTCCGGCGTGCAGTTGCGCGCAAAGGCGAGGCCCCAGCCGAGGATATGCGGGATGGCGCCATAGCGCAGGAGTAGGGGCGCGTTCTCCTTGCCCAGCCATTTCAGGATCTTCATCGGCATGCCGGGCTGCGACCAGGGCTCGACCTCGCTCGCATGGATGATGCCGCCGTTGCCCCAGCTGGTCTCCATCGCCGCCTCGGTCTGGCGTTCGATCAAGACCACGTCATGGCCGGATTTCTTGAGGTACCACGCCGTCGCCGTGCCGACCACGCCGGCGCCCAGAACCACTGTCGTCATGCCCCATCCCCGTCGGTTGTTCTATTGTCGGCGCGACGGCGATGCTGCGGCCGGCGCGCTAGAGATTGCTCTGCTTCCTGGCCTTGCCCTTGCTGTTGGCGTTGCTGGCCGGTTGTTCCGCGGCGTTGCCGTCTTCTTTCGGTCCGGCCCACATGGATTCGCGCTCGCGCTCGATGCGGCTGGCGACGTCGCGCGCGACCTGGCGCAGGATCTCCTCGGAGAGCCGCTTCGACTCGCTGTAAAGCTCGCTGATCAGGCGCAGATGGCTGGTCATCTCGTGGAAGGCGCGCATCGGGTCGCGCGCGGCCACGGCCTCGTAGATCGCGGTATGGTCGCGGATCGAGAGCCGATCGGCGTCGGGCATGTGGATCGTGGTCGTGCGCTGATCGACCAGCCAGCCCACCAGCGCGTCGTTCACGCTGATGAAGATCGGGTTGCGGGTGATGACCGCGAGCTCGGCGTGGAACGCGACATCGGTCCGGATGAAGACCGCGGTGTTGCCGATCGCCTGGGAATTGGCGTCGAGCTTGGATTTCAGGCGCTGGATGTCCTCATCGGTCGCCACGCGCGCAGCCTGCCAGGCAACGCCCGCCTCGAACAGCAGGCGGGCCTGCTCCATGTTCTCCTGGCCCTGCGGGTTCGAGGTGACGCGGCGGACCAGGCCGGCCATCTGCCCGACCATGAACTTGCCGGAGGGCGCGGTCACCCGGGCGCGGGCGCCGCTGGCGATCTCGACCAGGCCCTGCTGCTGCAGCGTGAACAGCGCCTGCCGCACGGACGGCCGACCGACGCCGAAGCGCTCGGCCAGCTGCTGTTCGGAGGGCATGGAATCGCCCTCCTTGAATTCTCCGGTGGAGATTGCGCGTTCGATCTGCTCGGCGATTTCGTCGGCCCGCTTGCGTCGGCCGAGCGGCACGGTGGATATCGGCGTCTTCATGTCCTCGCTCAAAATCGGCCTCAACGTTAGAGGACAATCTCCTACCCACGATGCCGGCGGGCGTCACGGCAATTCGTGGGAAAGTGATCAAACTGTCAATAGGTATACAGCCTATTTATCCTTGACCCAAGCCGAACGATCAAGTTAACTCGGTCCCAGCCGCTCTTGGCGACAGGAAGCAACCGGCCGGAAACGGTCGGAAAGGCGTCCGCCCAAGGGGTTAGCGGCCCAAGGGGTTAGCGGCCCAGGGGGTTGGCTGGGCGGGAGGCGTTCGGTCGATCTCGGGCCTGGGAGGTTCCGCGCCGACCTGTTCGCAGGCGTGTTTCCGGGTTTCGGCCGTTCGGGCCGGTCCAAGGGGGAGTCCAAGAGAATGAAGAAGGCGTTTCGCGCCGATCACGCGGTGCCGATCTCCAAGGCGATCCGGGCCGGCGATTTCGTGTTCACCTCGGCCTATGGACCGTGGCTGTTCGACCCGCGCGACCTCACCTTCGATGCCGACGGCACCATGCTGGACGACGGGACCGGCAAGAAGGACATGCCGTTCGACGAGCAGGTGCACAAGACCTTCGGCTTCATCAAGGAAGCCCTGGCGCTGGCCGATTGCACGCTGGACGACGTGGTCAATTGCGAGTGCTGGATCACCGATTCCCGCGACTTCGTGGCCTTCAACAAGATCTACGAAACCTATTTCACCAAGGACCCGCCGGTGCGCTCGATCTTCCCGATGCGCTTCAACTTCACCTGCAAGGTCGAGATGAAGGTCGTGGCCTACAAGCCGCTGAAGGGGTGATGTCGCCCCGGGCCAACCTCTTCCAGGTTGTTACCTTCGCGACGGATCCGCTGCACGGCAATCCGGCTTTCGTCCTGAGCGGCGCGCGCGGCCTACCCGATGCGGCGCTGATGGCGGCGTGCACCATCCTGCGCACCGATGTGGTCGCCGTGCTCGACGACGCTACGGACGGCATCACGCCGCTGCGCTTCTTCACCAGCTCCGGGACGCATGGCGGGGCGGGGCATGCGACGCTGGCCGCCGCCCATGTGGCGCTGCGCAACGGCACGCCGCAGCGCGCGATCGTCCTGCACACCGCGAACGGCGCGCGCGCCGCACAGCGCGAAGGCGAGCGCATCGCCGTCGAGTTCCCGGTGATGCCCGGCGATCGCGTCGACCGTGACGCGGATGTCGAAGCCGCCCTCGGCGCCCGCCCGCGGGAAACCTTGATCGCGCCCTTCGGCTACGTCGCCGTCTATGACGATCCCGGCGTGATCGCCGGGATGCGTCCCGACCTCGACCGGGTGGCCGGTTTCGACCGCACCGCGCTCATCGCCACGGCGCCCGGCAGCGACGGCGCCGATATCGTCATCCGCGTCTTCGCGCCGAATGTCGGCCTGCCCGAGGATCCTGTCTGCGGCACGGCGCATCGCATCATCGTGCCGTATTGGGCCGAGCGCCTGGGCAAGAAGAAGATCCACAGCCGCCAGCTTTCGCCCCGCGGCGGCGATCTCTTCTGCGAAGACAAAGGCGCGGTGATCGTGATCGGCGGCGACAGCCGCCTGGTCATCGACGGCACGATCCGGCTGCCGGATTGATGAAGCCGATCTTTTCCCAGCCGCGAGAGACCGGACCGCTGGTGACGCTCCGGCACGGTCCCTATGCGCTGACGGTTGCGCCGCATTTCGGCGCGCGCATGGTCAGCTTCCGGCATGGCGCGCGCGACGTGTTGCGTGCGACGCCGGACGAAGTGATCGCCAAGCCGCTGGTCTACGGCTTCGCCGGCTTTCCGCTGATGCCCTATTCCGGGCCGCTGTTCGGCCGGGGCTTCCGCTTTGCCGGCGAGGACTATGTGCTCGCGCGCAATGTCCGCGAGGAGCCGTCGGCGACCCACGGCGATTCCTGGATCGCGCCGTTCCGGATCATCGACCAGAGTGACTCTGCCCTCACGCTCGAGATGGAGCATGTGCCGTCGCCGGGTACTTTCCCCTTCCGGTATCGCGGCCATATCCGCTATGCGCTCGGCGCGGAGGGCCTTTCTATCCGGCTGCGCGTCACCGCGCGCGACCACCGGCCGATGCCGGCCGGCATCGGCATCCACCCGTACTTTCCGAAGCACCAGGGCACGCGGCTGAAGTTCAACTGCGTCGGCGTCTGGCCGCCGGACGGGCCGGAAGTCGTGGCGGTGGGCTGCGGGCCGCTCACCGAAGGTTTCGATTTCGGCACCGGCCAGGACATCACCGATGTCGTGATCGATCGGCTGTTCGAAGGCTGGGACGGCCATGCCGAGGTGATCGCCGCCGACGGCTTTCGCACCATCATCGAAGCCGATGGCGCCTTGGACAAGCTGCAGGTCTACAGCGCCTGGGACTACCCCTACGTCTGCGTCGAGCCGGTCAGCAACACCAATGACGGCACCAACCGGATGGCGGCCGGCGTGGCCAGCCACGGCATCCGCGTCCTGGAGCCGAACCGCTCGCTCGAAGGCACGGTCCGGATCTCCGTCGCAACCCCCGGACGTTCTCGCTAGCTAAAGCTCGGCGTTCACGATGAAGCCGGCATCGACCAGCAGTGTCGCCGAGGTGACATAGCTCGCGTCGTTCGACAGCATGAAGGCGACGGCGCCGGCAAGCTCCGCGGGCTTGCCGATGCGGCCGAGCGCAATGCGCTCCAGGTAGTATTTCATGACCTCGGGCTGATCGATCAGGCCTGCACTCATCGGCGTCTCGATGGCGCCCGGCTCGATCGCGTTGACGCGGATGCCGTTCTTGCCGAGCACGGCACCCAGCGCCTTCGCCAGCATGCTGATCGCGCCCTTGGTGCCGCAATAGGCGACCTGGGTCGGCGCGCCGACATGGGCCGAGATCGAGCTGATCAAGACGATCGATCCGCCGTGCTTCTCGGCGATCATCTGCTTGGCGCTCTCGGTCACCACGACCCAGGCGCCGCGCACATTGGTCTCGAACAGATTGTCGAAATCCTCGATCGAGGTCTCGTCCCAGGGCATGAACGGATTGATCGCCGCATTGGACACCAGGTAGTCGAGCCGGCCGCCGCGCTTGGCGACCTCGCCGACCATCGCTTTCACCTGTTTCGGGTCGCGCATGTCGCAGGCGATGTCGAACGCCTCGCCGCCGGCGGCCTTGATCTGCGCCATCGTCTCCTTGGCGTCGAGGCCGGGCTTGTAGTTCACCGCGACCAATGCGCCTTCGGAAGCGAGGCGGACCGCCGTCGCCTGGCCGATACCCGTGCCCGCGCCGGTGACCAGCGCGACTTTGCCAGCGAACCGGCGCTCCATGGTGTTCTCCCTGAATGGATCGAGACTGAATGGATGAATGGATTGAGATCAGAACAGGGCGATGGGATTCCACGGACATCCGGTGGCGCCCGGCAGCCGCAGCGGCAGGCCGATCACCATGAAATCCCAGCGCTTCTCCTCGAGGCAGGCCTGGTGCACTTCCTCGAGCTGCAGGCTGTCCGAGACCAGCATGCCCATCGCCGTCAATTGCAGCGGATGGATCGGATAGGGCATGTCCTCGACATTGCTCGGCACCGTCTCGCCGTCGCCGTCGGGCAGGAAGGCCGCGATCTTGCGCTCATGCATCCAGGGCACGGTGTCGATATGCAGACCCGCCTTGCCTTCGCCATTGGGCGGATAGTCGTTGCTCCAGGGGCCGAAGGCGAGCCGGCGTGCATGATGCCCGGTGCGAAACACCAGGATGTCGCCTTCGCCGATCTCGACGCCTTGCGCCTTCACGATCGCTTCCAATTCGGCGCGGGTGACCGCCTCGCCGGGCTCCAGCCAATCGACACCGCGGTAATGCGCGGCGTCGATCAGCACGCCGCGCCCGACGATGCCGTGATAGTAGGCGGCAATGCTGCCCCATTCGGAGCCGCGCGAGGTCAGGAGCTCCGCGGGCTTGTTGTTGTAGAGCCTGCCCTTGTAGGCCACGTGGTTGAGTGCATCGACATGGGTGTGGCAATCGCCGTGGCTCGCCATGGCGAGATAGCACATGCCGAAAGAAAGCCCGCTCTTGGTGATCGGGATGTCGTGCATCAGCGACATGTGGTGCACCGCCGGGTTCGGATTGTCCGGACCGGCCTGCTTGTTGATCGGAATCGCCATGGAGGCGGAGCGCCCCTTCTTCACCAGCTTGGCGGCAGCCGCAATCTTCTCCGGCGTGATGTAGTTGAGCGTGCCGAGCTCGTCGTCCGGCCCCCACTTGCCCCAGTTGTCCCGGCTCAGCCGTTCGAACATGGCATCGAACTCCGCCAGCGTGACCGGGGCGGGCGGTGTCAACTTGCGCGTCGTGGCAGGTCGGTTCATGGCGGGCCCCCTAAAAACATATGGGCTGAAAAACAGGCCAAGCTTAAACGGACGGGCGCGGGGCATTCTACCCCGCGCCCGCACCCGACGTCATTCGGTCAGTCGTAAGTGTGCACTTCGAACGCGGTCACCCCGTGATCGGCGTTGGTGGTGCCGACGCCGAAGTTGAAGCCGATCCCCGGGCCGCCGGACTTGATGTTGTCGTCCATCACCTGGATCTTCTCCTGGCCGTTGAGATAGCCGGTGATGAGGTTGCCGACGATCGAGGCCTCGATGATGTCGCCGTCCTTCACGCCGTACTGCTTGCCGATGAGCTTCTTCAGCGAGGTCCAGCCGCCGACCGGGCCGTTCCAGCGGACGATCTCGGCATAGCCCTCGTCGCTGTCGAGCACGCGGAAGAACACTTCATAGCCGTTGCAGAAGTTGGCCTTCATGTTGTGGCGCAGGCGGATCTGCACTTCCTGGAACACCTTGTTGGTCTGGTTCCGGCTGAACACCTTCACCTTCCCATACTGGTTCGGCCCCCATTGTCCGGTCAGCACAGCGGTGGGATCGTCGTAGTCGCCGACCGGCGCGCCGCCCGCGATCGCGCCCGCGCCGAGGCTGGCCTGCTCGGCGCGCCGTTCCGCCACCTGGTTGCGCGAGACCTCGCCGAAGGCGACGCCGTCCTTCACCAGGACGTCGCACCAGTCGACGCCGTCCTTGCGTCCGTTCAGCCACAGCCCGCCTTCGGAAAGCGGCGTCTCGGTCTTCTTGAAGTCGGTCTTGTAGGAACGGACCGGCGTCTTCTTCGGCAACTCCATTGCCTTACCCCTTTTCGGTGTTGTTGTGGCCCGTGCCCTCAGAGCGGCCGGTGATGTTCGGTATCCTCGCGCTCGCCGATCACCTCGGCGGTCTTCGACAGCCAGGCCTCGTCACCCGTCATCTTCTTCCAGATGATGATGGCGACACCCAAGCCCAGCCAGATCGCCGCAACCAGCGGTGTCCAGTTGTTCGGCGCCGCCGGCAGCGGCACGAAGGCGGCGTAGATCGAATAGAGCAGCACCAGGCTGGTGCCGACCGGGAAGATGAAGTGCTTGATCCAGCTGAACTCGTCGCGCGCCTTGGTCCAGAAATAGACGACCAGGCCGACGTTGGCCGCGATGTAGACGAAGATCACGCCCAGCACGAGCACGAAGGCGATCAGGAAGATGAAGAACGGCCAGGGACCGCCCAGCAGCAACGGCCCGCCGAAGCCGAGCGCGATCGACAGAATGAGCTGCGCCGTGACGGCGTTGCTCGGAGTCTTGCGCGTCGGATGCACCTGGGCGAAGAACGCCGGCAGCACGCCGGCGCGGCCCATGCTGTACCACATGCGGGTCGCGACGTTCTGGCAGGCCAGACTCGCACCGAGCACCGACGTGATCATGGCGAGCAAGGTCAGCCACCATGCACCACCCCAGACCCGGTGCGCGACCACCAGCCCTGGCACTTCCGCCGAGGTCTTCAGGTTGGCGAGATCATCGGTGCCCCAGCCGATCACCTGGCCCCATTGTGCGATGACCAGCATGCCGCCGATGATCAGGATCGACGCCATGATCGAGCGCGGCACGTTGCGGCGGGGATTCTCGGTCTCCTCCGCCAGCGGCACCGCCGCCTCCCAGCCGGTCAGGCCCTGCACGGTCAGCACCACCACGATGAAGAATCCGGAGGTTGTCGCCAGGCCGCCGGGGTTGAACGACGTGGTGAAGGTCGCGAAGGTGAAGCCGCCCGGGCCCGGATCGATGAGGCCGGTGACGCCGAGCGCCAGCACGATCAGGAATTCCGCCAGGCCGACCGCGACGATCCATTTGATCGAGAACGAGATGCCGGTGTAGCCGGCCCAGGCCACCAGCGGAATGCCGATGGCGACCGCGGCCCACCATGGGAAGGTGATGCCGTAATTCGCGGCCAGCTCGTCCTGCAGGATCTGGCCCAGCACGGCGAGCGAGGGTCCGGCGACGACCGGCGAATAGAGCACGAAGACCCAACCGGTGAGGAAGCCCATCGATGGCCCCAGCGTCCGGCTGACATAGGTGAAGTAGCCGCCCGCCGACGGGAATTTCCGCGCCAGCTCCATCAGGCAGACGCCGAGCGGGATCACGATGATGAGGCCGATGAGATAGGCGAGCGGCGCTTGTCCGCCCGCGAAGCTCACCAGGGTCTGGGTGAAGAAGAACGCGGCGATCGCGGGTGCGATATGCGTGACGTTCTGCATGACCGCGCCGGCCAGCCCGACGGCGCCGGGCTGCAATCCGGTGACCGCGACGTAATCCTTTCCGGACGATTCGACGAAACTGGCCGAACCTCGGTTCGTGGTGTTGGTAGACATGTGTGCCCCCTCGTCTTGTGATTGACCCGGCCGCTTGTTTTCCGGCCGTTATTCGCGACGGAGATCTACGGCCTCACCGCTCTCCCCGCGGCAGCAAGCGCGGCGCATCCTCGAAGGAACGGAGGTACGCGATCCGCCCGTCCTTCAGCCGCATCTCGTTCACGCCTTCGACCAGCCAGCCCTTGTCTTCATGATCGAACAGGACCGCGCGGTACTGCACGCACTGCGCGTCGCGTCCGGCATAGGTCGCGGTGACCTCGACCGTCAGTCCGGGATAGGCGTCGAAGCTCTTCCGATAGAGTGCCGCCACCGCGTCATGGCCGCGATAGCTGCCGTCCGGCGTCACCACTTCGGCATCCGTCGTGAAGTGGGTCAGCAGCTTTTCGAGGTCGCGCGCGCATTCGTCTTGCCAATAGGCGATGGCCTTCGCCGCTGCCGCGGCAAGCGCGTTGCGCGCCGGCTCCTGGCAGATGTCGCGCAGATCGAGTCCGGGCGCCGCCGTGACCGGCTCCGCCGAGCGATCCCGCGCGGCGCTCAAGGGTGTTGTGCCCCACGCATGGATATGGACATGCGAACGCCGAAACGACGCATGGCTCTCAGCCTCCCGAGCTGTCCCGCCTAAACGATTCTTCTTATGAGGGCTGGCTGTTGGACGGGTTTCGCGCGTCCGCGCCAACCACCTGTTCGCTTCTGTCGTCAGTTAACTTGATCGTGCGGTCGGGGTCAAGGATAAATAGGCTGTGAACCTATGGACAGTTTGTTCATCGCCGCCCGGGCTGGGCGCCGACCGAGCCAAGCTCGGCCACAAAGCCAGCTATTCTCGATTGTTCGCTGCAGGGCCGGCTCCGTAAGCTTGCGGATTGCTCAAGGGAGACCGCCATGCCGCTCGACAACGCGTCACTTCAGGCGACGACCGTCTCGGAAACCGGCCGTCGCGCGATCGCCCAGGCGACCGACGAATATCTTGGATGGATCGGTGATCCGCTGGCGACACTGACCGCCGCTACGGAGCAGGATCCGGATTTCTCCATCGGTCACATGCTGATCGGCGACCTCAGGGTGCTCAGCGGCGAACCTGGGCATTCGGACGGCGTGCAATCCGCGATCGCCGCGGCAAGGGCGCGCACTGCGGCGCTCTCGCCCTGGGAGAAGGCGCATCTCGCGGCCCTGGAGGCCTGGTCGAAGGATGAGATCCGCCGCGCTGCTGCGATCTGGGAAGAGATCCTGGTCGAGCATCCGCGCGACATCTGGGCCCTGCGCTTTGCGCACGATACCTATTTCTTCCTCGGCGATGCGGGCAACCTGCGGGACTCGGTCGCCCGCGTGCTTCCGGAATGGTCCGAAGACGACCCGCATTACGGGTTCCTCCTCGGGATGCAAGCCTTCGGCCTGGAAGAAGCCGGTGACTTTCGTCGCGCCGAGGTGACCGGTCGTCGCGCGATCGAGCTCAATCCAAAGGATACCTGGGCGGTTCATGCCGTCGCGCATGTGCTCGAGATGGAAGGGCGAACGATCGAAGGGATCGGCTGGCTCGGGGATCTCAAGGAGCATTGGACGCCCGCCACCGGCCTCGCGGTGCACCAATGGTGGCACTTTGCGCTCTATCTCATCGAGCGCCGGCGCTTGGATGAGGCGCTTGCGATCTACGACACGCAGATCCGCGCGACGCAATCGGGCGCGATCCTGGATCTCGTCGATGCCGCTTCCCTGCTCTGGCGCCTGAAGCTGGTCGGAATCGACATCGGTGAGCGTTGGCGGGAGCTGGCGCCACACTGGTACGGTCATATCGATGACCATGTCCTGGTCTTCAACGACATCCATATCGGCTTCGCCGCCGGCGTCGCCGGCGACCGCAACGCGCTGACCAAGCTCGATCAGTCGCTGACCGGCCATATCGAGCGCAGCCAAGGGACCAACCAGAACATTTCCGCCGAAGTCGGCCGCGACGTCCTGCGCGCGATCGCCGCGTTCAGTGAACAGGATTTCGAGCGCACGATCGCGCTGCTGCTGCCGATCCGCTATCAGATCCGCCGCATCGGCGGCAGCAATGCCCAGCGCGACATCTTCAGCCAGACCCTGATCGCCGCCGCGATCAACGCCAATCGCCTGCCCCTTGCCCGTGCCTTGGTCGCCGAGCGCGTGTCGCTGAAGCCCGGCAGCCGGACCGCGAAGCAGCTCTACGACGAGGTCCTTGGAAAACTCAGCCGGGTGAGCTGACGCGGATATCGGCCGCCCCACAGACAACCCGTTTGGCCCCGGGTTGTAACCCATGTCTCCGGTACGAGCTGTTACCGATGGGTCCGGGCCGGACACGGAACTGGCGGAGAGAGTGGGATTCGAACCCACGATACGCTTTCACGTATGCACGCTTTCCAAGCGTGTGCCTTCAACCACTCGGCCATCTCTCCAGCGCGCGGGAACCTAACCGAGGCTCCTTTGGCGTGCAACACTCCTTAACAGGGCGAAAGCAACGCAATGGAGGGTGAGTTTGAATTTTATTTGTTAGGTTTATAAGCAGTTTTCGGTATTTTTTATCCAAATAAATCAATGGCTTAGTATCCATTTCCACATGACAGAGCCGGTCCGTCGGCGTAGGCTTTCCTCCGTCCTTCAATCCAATCGGCATAGGGGTGCTTCCCATGACGGTACGACGGATCATCGGATTGGTACTGCTGGCCGCGGCGCTGATGTTCGGCGCTGCGGAGTTCTGGTTCACCATCGTCCCCACCTACGGCGCTTCGGACATCACCATGGGCCGGCTCTGGGTCCTGGTCAGCGCGCGCAGCCTCAATGTGGTGCAGGCGCTGGTCGTCAATCATCTCTGGAGCCCGATCTGGAATGTCGGCATCTCGCCGGTCCTGGTCGCGCCGGCCTGGTCCTTCTTCGGCGCCCTCGGCCTGCTGTTCTTCATTTTCGGCCGGTCCAAGGTCGCCGAGCGCTGACGCCTCCCCCCGCGCAAATCCGCGCGGTCTCCGACTCGGTTACCCGGCGGTTTTCCGCCGGGTAACTTGATTTCAATTAATCTCCAAAGAGACTATGGGGCGAGGACATTCCGGCGCCCCTTTGGTTCTGCAGCTCAGGGCCCGCCGGTCGGTCAGAACGCCGCCAGCGAGGCCCGGATGAACTTTCTCAGCGCGATCTTCGATACCCAGCAATTCGCCCCGCATGGGCAATGCCTGCTCTGGCAGCCGGACCTGCTCATTCTCTACACCGTCTCCGACACGGCCATCGCACTCGCCTATTTCTCCATTCCGCTGGCTTTGGGTTATTTCGTCTTCAAGCGGCGCGACATCGCCTTCCGCTGGGTCTTCGTTCTGTTCTGCATCTTCATCGTCGCCTGCGGCACCACCCATGTTTTCGACGTCTGGACGCTCTGGAACCCGGATTACGGCATAGCCGGCGTCGTCAAGGCGCTGACCGCAGTCGCTTCGATCGGCACCGCGGTCATGCTCTGGGACCTGATGCCGAAGGCGCTGGCGCTTCCCGGCCCGGTGCAGCTCGAGAGCCTGAACCTGCTGCTGCAGAAGGAGCTCGGCGAGCATCGCAGCGCCCATGCGACCCTGAAGGACATGACCGAGGCGCTGGAGCATCGGGTCCAGGAGCGCACCGTCGACCTCGAGCGCGAGATCGCGCAGCGCCGCGCCACCGAGGCGGAATTGCTGAAGAGCCGCGAGCAGTTCCGCCACCTCTTCCTCAGCAATCCGCTGGCGATGTGGATCTACGACCGCGACACGATGCAGTTCCTGGAAGTCAACGATGCGGCGATCAAGAACTACGGCTATGCGCGCGAGGAATTCCTCAAGATGCGCTTGCCCGACATCCGCCCGCCGGAGGAGGTGACCCGGCTGATGACGGTGCTGGAAAAGGGTGTCGGCGCCTATGAGCAGAGCAGCAACTGGCGGCACCGGCGCAAGAACGGCGAGGTCATCACGGTCGACATCTTCACCCATGAGATCGCGATCGAGGGCCGCAACGCCCGCCTCGCCGTGGTGCTGGATGTGACCCAGCGCAACATCGCCGAGGAGCAGCTCCGCCAGGCGCAGAAGATGGAGGCCATCGGCCAGCTGACCGGCGGCATCGCCCACGACTTCAACAACCTGCTCGCCATCATCCAGGGCAATATCGAGCTGGTGCAGGAGCGGGTGAAGGGCGATCCGAAGCTCGCCGAGATGATCGACTTCGCACTTCGTGCATCCGAGCGCGGCGCCAGCCTCACCAAGCGCCTGCTCGCCTATTCGCGGCAGCAGCCGTTGGCGCCGAAGCCGGTCGATATCGCCGTGCTGATCGCGGGCATGACCGATCTCCTGCGCCGCGCGCTCGGCGAGACCATCGAGGTCAAGATCCACATGGCGCCCGGCCTCTGGCCGACCCGGGCCGACCCCAACGAGCTCGAGCATGCGACGCTCAACCTCGCCGTCAATGCGCGGGACGCGATGCCGAATGGCGGCACGCTCTCGATCGAGGCCGAGAACACCCATCTCGACGCCGCCTATGCCGATCACAATATCGAGGTGAAGCCCGGTGCTTATGTGATGATCGCGATCACCGACACCGGCGCGGGCATGAACAAGGACGTGATCGATCGCGCCTTCGAGCCGTTCTTCACAACGAAGCCGATCGGCCAGGGCAGTGGCCTCGGGCTCTCCATGGTCTATGGCTTCGTGAAACAGTCCGGCGGGCACATCAAGGTCTACAGCGAGCCCGGCCAGGGCACGACGATCCGGGTCTATCTGCCGCGCTTTGCCGAAAAGCCGGAGGCCGAACCGGCGACCCACGACGCCGCGCTCGAAGCCGATCACAAGGGCGAGGTCATCCTGGTGGTGGAAGACGATCCCGACGTCCGCAAGCTGGTCCTCGGCATGGTGGAGAGCCTCGGCTATCAAACCATCTCGGCGATCGACGGACCGAGCGCCCTCGAGGCGCTGGAGCGGGTCGGCAAGATCGATCTCCTGTTCACCGATGTCGTCCTGCCGCGCGGCATGAACGGCGCGGCGCTGGCCCGGGCCGCGCAGCAGCGCCAGGCCGGCCTGCGCGTGCTCTACATGTCCGGCTACACCCGCAACGCCATCCTGCACAACGGCGCGCTGGACGAAGGCGTCCAGCTCATCACCAAGCCGTTCCGCAAAGCCGACCTCGCCGGCAAGCTGCGCGAGGTGCTCGCCGGCTAGCGGCTAGTCGATCTTCCGCGCGTAGTTCCCGCGGACCTGCTGGTTGATATAGGTGGCGAGGCCGGCGCCGGCGCGGGCCAGCGCGATCATCTGCGCGACGTGCATCTTGCCCGGCTTGGTCTGGTCGTAGAGATAGGTGCCGCCTTGCGTGAAGCGCACCTTGATCGACCGGTCGCCGATCTCGAAGGATTCGACGCCCGCGCTCCCGGTATGCGCCGAACCTGCGGTGTGATTCCCGATGAAATTCATGTCGACCTCGCGCGGACCCGTCCGTGCCACGAAACGGAGGGCGATCGCTTCCGGTTCCCGGATGAATCCGCGGCGCGGCGATCAGTCGGCGAAGGCGGCCTTGGCGGAGGCGGTGTGCGCGGCCTTGAGCGGCCTCACCACCTTGGGATCGGTGACGATGTAGGCGGCGACGCTGCGGCTGCGCGAAGTGCCGCTGCCCAGGATCTTCCAGTGCAGCGGCTTGGTGCCGGTGTAGAGGTCGATCTGGTTGTCGCCCATGGCGCCGAAATCGGCGACCAGGAAATAGCCGTCATGCTTCTGGCCGTTGGGCAGCTTCAGCCCGCGCGCCGCCGGGATGTAGAGCACGGTGCCGAGCTTCAGCCCGTCGGCCTTCACCGCGATGGTGCGATAAGGGACGAGGCCGTAGGCCTTGGCGCCGAGACCGTCGGTGCTCGCGAGCCGGACGAAGCGGTTGCTGCCGAGGTCGAAGGCGGCGCAGCGCGGGCAGGAGAATTCCGGCAGCGCGCAATCGACCAGGCTGTCGCCGCCTTTGCCGGCGACGCTGTAGAGCACGCCCGAGACCTCGACCGTGCCTTGCAGCGCAGCGGTGCAGAAATCCTCGCGCGAGAGTCCGACGCCGAGCGGCTGGTCGTCGATGTTGAGGAGCTGCACCTCCATGCCGGGCTTGGCGTGGACGACGTGATACTGGCTGACATGGAGCGTGAGCTTCTTCAGCGCACCGGTCGCGGCTTTGGGCAGGCTGAAATCGTCGGCCTGCACACCGAGCGGCGCACCGAGCATGACGAACAGAAAGAGGAAAAAGCCGAACCGGCGCCAAAGCCCGCGCCGCTCGGCCAGCCACTTCACCACGCGTGAGGTCCCCGGAAGTTCGTGGGGCGGTACGCTGGCCCAGCCCCGCGCCGCTGTCAAATCACGGAATGGTAAATCAGGCCGCCTCGGTCTTGCGGCCGGACTTCGCGGCTTCCGTCGCCTGCTGCAATTGCTGCTTCAGCTCCTCGGCCATCTGCTTCAGGACCGCTTCGCGCTGGTCGGGCTTCATGGCCTTCAGTTTTTCGCGATCCAGCCCATGGGCCGCGAGCCAGGCATCGGCCATGCGCTCGGCCAGCGACTTCTTCATATAGGCCAGGAATTCATCGACCGCGGCGTCACCGCCGGTCTTGCTGTCCTTCACATCAGATTGGCTCATGCTCAATGACGGGGTGGTGACCATCCCGAAGCTCAATCCGCCGATCCCTGACATCGTCCTGCCTCTTCAACTGTTGGAGCGGGCAAAATCTGCCCTTCATGCTGCCGCATCTCCGATGTCGCAAAGCCCGTGCCAGCGCTGAATGTAACGGGCTAAAGTGTTAATATCGAACCGGCCTGCTTCGGGGTTACGCAATGGATTCACTGGTCTGGGGTCAATTGGTGCGGCGCTATTTCCAGGCGGCCGCCGCCTTGCTCGACCCGGCGAACCTGCGCGCCGGCTCGTTCCAGCGCGACCAGGCGGCGATCAAGGCCGCAGCGGCGCGAGACCAATCCTTCGAAGAACGCGGCACCGTCCTCGCGGAGTGGCTGGCCTATCACCGCATTGGCCCGGCCACGCCGGACCATCTGGCGCGGCAGGTCCTGCCGGTCCTGGACCGGCTCGATGCCGCGGAGATCCCCTCGGCCTTCAACACCTTGCGCGCCGCGATCGCACGCGACGACACCCGCCGCAGCTTCATGGTGCTGACCTCGCGCCTGCTCTGGACCCGCTTTCCGGAAGCCGCACCGGTCTATGACAGCGCGACCGTCAACGGTATCGCCTTCCTGGTGAAGCTGCTGAAATCGGTCGAGCTCCCGACCGCCTATGAACGGCTCACCGAGGAGCGGCGCTACGACGACCATGACGGCTATCTGCGCTGGGACTTCAACGACAAAAAGATCGTCGACCAGTGGTACTACAAGGACTTCGTCCAGTCGCACGCGGCACTCTACGCGCGCTGCCGCCCGGAGATCATCCGCTTGATCGCCGAAGCCGGCCGCGCGGTCAGCACAGCCAGCCCGTTCCAGGTCTTTGACCGCATCCTCTGGCTGGTCGGCGATCACCGGCATGATTACAGTTTGAAGGGGTCCGAGCTCTGATGCTTGCACCGGATGTTTCCCATGCGCTGGTGCCACGCGGCGTGATCTTCCTGATGCAGAGTGGAGGCCTTCTGCAGGGAGCAGCGTCATGACGAGCGTCGATATCCTGATTGCCGGCTCCGGCCATATGCCGGAGCAACCGGATGGGCCGGGGTTCCGGCACAAGCAGCGCATCGCTTCGACCGTCTCGGCCTTGCTGCCGCCGCCGGTCATGCTGCTGCTCTCGATCTTGTCGATGCAGATCGGCGCCGCGGTCGCGACCAAGCTGTTCGCGACTTTGGGTCCCGCCGGCACGGTCTTCTTCCGCCTCGCCTTCTCGGCGGTCTTTCTGGTGATCGCCACCCGGCCCGGCATCCGCGCGATCTTCACGGCGCAATGGCGCGCGATTGCCGTTCTCGGTGTCGCCATCGCCATGATGAACATGCCGTTCTACCTGGCGATCGACCGCATTCCGCTCGGCGTCGCCGCGGCGATCCAGTTCATCGGGCCGCTGGTCGTCGGCATGGCGACCTCGCGGCGGCCGCGCGATTTCCTCTGGCTGGCGATGGCGGCCGGCGGCGTGGCGATCCTCAGCCGCGACATCGGCACCGCCCTGGATCCGCTCGGCGTCTTCTACGCGCTGCTCGCGGCGGCGGGCTGGGCCGGCTTCATCCTCGCCAGCAAATGGGTCGGTCAAACCGGACAGGGCGGCACCGGTCTGGCCTTGAGCCTTGCCGTCGCTGCCCTCTTCGCCGCCCCCTTCTACATCGGCGAAGGCAATTTCGGCGCGATCAGCTGGCCGGCGATCGCCGGCGCGCTCGGCGTCGCGATTCTCTCGACCGCTCTGCCGCTCTCGCTGGAATTCGCCGCGCTGAAACGCCTGCCGGCGCGGGCCTACAGCGTGCTGGTGACACTGGAGCCGGCGACCGCCGCGATCGTCGGCCTGCTGCTGCTCGGCCAGCCGCTCGACTTCGGCATCTCGGCCGCGATCCTGCTGATCAGCATGGCCGCGCTGGGCGTCACCCTGTTCGACCGCAAGCGCTGAAGGTTCGCATGTCCTCCTATCGCAATTCCGAAACGCCGCCGGCGATCATGGCGGGCTCGCCGCCCGCGCTCACCGTGCCGAAGCTCGACTGGGACCGCGCGCCCTGGAACCGCTGGGCCTTCCAGCACATCCGCGAGATCGTGCCGACGCAGGAGGTCTGGCGTGGGCCCGGTCATGCCAGGAAGCTGCCGCGCGACGAACGCGATCTCGACGCGCTCGCGGTCGACGGCTGCGATGGTGGCAAGACCACGCTCGCCGGCCTGCTGGACGAGACCTTCACCGACGGCTTTCTGGTGTTGAAGGACGGCATCATCCGCACCGAGCGCACCTTCAACGGCATGACCGAGCGCAGCCTGCATCTCTCGCAATCCGTGGCGAAGTCGGTGACGAGCGCGGTCTGCGGCATCCTGGTCGGCCGCGGCTTGATCGATCCCGAGAAGCAGGTCACCGATTACCTGCCGGAGCTCGCCGACACCGCCTATAAAGGCGCCACCTTGCAGCAGGTCCTCGACATGCGCAGCGGCGTCAAGTTCAGCGAGGACTATACCGACCGCTATTGCGAGGTCGGGCAGATGGATGTCGCCTGCGGCTGGAAGCCGATCCCGCCCGGCAGCGATCCCGACTTCCAATGGCCGCAGCATATCTGGGAACTCATCCTCTCCCTCAAGGAATGCGACCGCCCGCATGGCGCGGAATTCAACTACCGCTCGATCGAGACCGACGTCATCGCCTTCTGCCTGGAGCGCGTGACCGGCAAGCGCCTGCCGCAACTGGTGTCGGAGGAGATCTGGCAGAAGCTCGGCGTCGAGGAGAGTGCCAGCTTCACCGTCGATTGCGCCGGCTATGCCTTGGCTTGCGGCGGCTTCAACGCGACGCTGCGCGACTATGCCCGCTTCGGCCAGATGATCCTGGAGATGGGCGCCGGCATCGTGCCCACCGCCTGGGTCGAGGCCACCCGCAACGGCGGCCGCCACGGCCCGCAATACTGGGAGATCTTCAACCAAGGCTCCTACAAGAACCAGTTCTGGCTCGACGACCCCAAGGCGCGCAATCTCATGTGCGTCGGCGTGTTCGGCCAGCTGATCTGGATTTCCTTCGACCACAACATGGTGGTGGTGAAGCTCTCGACCTGGCCGGATTTCACCGACACGGCCAAGGAACGCGCAACCCTCGGTGCCATGCACCGCATAGCTGAAGCCCTGGCGTAATTCGGCACTTCTGGCCATATAGGCGAGACCCGGAGAAGGAGCCAGCATGGCCAAGAAGCTGCAGATCGATTTCGTCTCGGACGTGGTGTGCCCGTGGTGCGCCGTCGGGCTCGCCAGTCTCGAGACCGCGCTCAAAAAGCTCGACGGCGAGGTCGAGGCCGAGCTGCATTTCCAGCCCTTCGAGCTCAATCCCGACATGGCGCCCGAGGGCGAGGATCGCGATGAGCATCTCGCCAAGAAATACGGCCGCTCGAAGGCGGAGTTCGCTCAAGCGCGCGAGACTATCCGCCAGCGCGCCGCGGCGGTCGGTTTCACCATGAATCCGCAAGACCGGATCTACAACACTTTCGACGCACACCGCCTGCTGCATTGGGCCGCTCTGGTCGACAAGCAGAAGCAGAGCGAGACCCAATCTGCCCTGAAGCACGTCTTGCTCCGCGCCTATTTCACCGACGCCCGCAACATCGCCGATGTCGCGGTGCTGGTCGCGGCGGCGAAAGAAGCCGGCCTCGACGAGAAGGAAGCCCGCGAGATCCTCGAGTCCGACCGCTATGCCGCGGAAACGCGGCTGGAGGAGCAGGCCTGGCTCGCCGCCGGCATCAACTCGGTGCCGGCGATCGTCGTCAACCGCACCTACCTCATCTCCGGCGGCCAGCCCCCCGAAGTCTTCGAGGCCCATCTCCGCGAGATGGCCCAGAAGGAGGCATAGGCGGGAGGATTAACCGTAATCCGGCGCGATCTAGCACCCCATTGTGCGAATCGCCGCCCGCTGCGCTTCAGATTCGCCCAACCGTTACCAAGTCTTCACACTGGTCATCTATGCTGATGTGACGTCCAGAGGGGGGAGGTCACATGCGGGGCTTCAGACTGGCAATGCCGCGTTTCATGATCGCGGCCTGGGTGATGACCTCGGTGGTCGTCGCCATCGCCTACACGCTCTGCCTCGGCACCGCCCAAGCCGTCATCCCCCACGGCCCCGACCACACCCAGCGCAGCTAAGCGATCTCCGCGAAAAGCACGACCAAGGTCGCGCAATCGAGCGGCATCTCGTTGTTCGCCTGCACCATCCGCGTGTGCAGCCCGCGCGGGCCGAACACCTCGTTGACGATATGCGAGGCGCCGTTCAGCACCTTCGGATGATCGGTGAAACCCGGCGCGCAGCCGAACGTGCCTTCCAGCCGCAGGATCCGGTTCACGCGATCGAGATTCCCGTCCAACGCCTTGCGCACCTGCGCGATCGCATTGAGCGCGCTCAAGCGAAACGCCTGCGTGCCCTGCTCGAGTGAGAGCTCCGCGCCGATCTTGCCCTTGAACTTGAGCTCCCCGTTGATCCAGGGCAGCTGCCCCGAGGTCATCAACAGGTTGCCGGTGATGATATACGGCAGATAGTCGCCGGCCACGCCGGGCGCCGGTGGCAGTTCGATACCGAGGTCGCGCAAGCGCTGCTCGGGCGTGCGGTTGTCGTCAGCCATGTGCGTTTCCTTTAAGTGGATAGACCCGTCGACCCCTCACCCCACCCTCTCCCGCAAGGGGAGAGGGGGGTCTTATTCGCTGCTGCTACAGACGATCTAAGTCGCTTACGCGCGGAGCGCGGACAACGTCCCCCTCGCCCCTTGCGGGAGAGGGCTGGGGTGAGGGGTCGAAGACTCTAACCAATTCAACTCCGCACCGTCTCCCACTGCTTGCTGGCCGCCGACTTCAGCACCGCGTCCGTCACATACTCCGTCGCCAGCGCATCGCGGAAGGTCGGCGCCGCCGCCTTCCCGCTGCTCAGGCCCTCCAGGAAATCCGCCGCCTGATGCACAAACGTGTGCTCATAGCCGATCTGCAAGCCCGGCACCCACCAGTGGCTCATATAGGGATGATCGCCATCGGTGATGTGGATCGAGCGCCAGCCGCGCAACGGCCCCTCGTCGCCATGGTCGAACCATTGCAGCCGGTGAAGGTCGTGCAGGTCCCAGAAGATCGAGGCCTTCTCGCCGTTGATCTCCAGCGTATAGAGCGCCTTGTGGCCGCGGGCATAGCGCGTCGCCTCGAACATGCCGAGCGAGCCGTTCTTGAAGCGCGAGAGGAACATGCTGGCATCGTCGATCTTCACCTCCGCCACTTGGCCCGACACCGCATGCTTGCGCTGCTTCACGAAAGTCTCGGTGGCGCCGGTGACGGTCTCGATTCCGCCGTTCAGCCACAGCGCCGTGTCGATGCAATGCGCCAGGAGATCGCCGGTGACGCCGCTCCCGGCGACGCTCGCATCCAGGCGCCAGGTGCCGGTACCGCCTTGCGGCACATCGGCCGAGATGGTCCAGTCCTGCAGGAACTTGGCGCGGTAGTGGAAGATCTTCCCCAACCGCCCTTCGTCGATCAGCTTCTTGGCCAGCGTCACCGCCGGCACCCGGCGATAGTTGTACCAGACCATGTTCGGCACCTTGGCCTGCTCGACCGCGGCCACCATCCGCTCGGCCTCGGCGGCGGTGCGGCCCAGCGGCTTCTCGCACATCACCATCTTGCCGGCCTGGGCAGCCGCGACGGCGATCTCCTCATGCGTGTCGTTGGGCGAGGCGATGTCGATCAGGTCGATGTCCTTGCGCGCGATCAGCTTGCGCCAATCGTGCTCCGCGCTCTCGAAACCCCAGTTCGTCGCGAACTTCAACGCCCCTTCCGCCGAGCGCGTGCAAACCGCTTTCAGCACCGGCTCATAGTCGAGCTTGAAGAATTCCGGCGCCTGGCGAAACGCATTGGAATGCGTCCGCCCCATGAACCCGCCGCCGATGATCCCGATATTCAGCTTCTTCCTGGCCACGTGATGTGTTCCCTGTTTTTTGAGCTGCCGGGCGTCAGCAGTAAAACTGCTTTGCCCTAAAACTGGATAGTCATCCCAAGGCTTGGCCTTGGGATCCACGAGTTTGCCCAACGTCACTCACCGCCGCAGAGAGAAACTCGTGGATGCCAAGGCCAAGCCTTGGCATGACGAGCGAGAAAGAGGCGCGAGCGGAGCGAGAGCCGCTACTCCCGCCACCCATGCGCATCGCGCACCTTCAGCATCGCGCCGAGCACGTCGTTCCAGGTCTGCTGCTGCTTCATCACCGCATTGGGGAACATGCAGCCGTCCCAGGAGAGATGCCGGATCTTCTTGGTCAAGGCGCCCTGGTCGTCGCGCAGCCAATAGCCGGCATGCTTGGCGATATCGAGCTTGCCGTTGGGATCGGTCGCCTGCACGTGGCGGCCGGTCTTCTCGTGATCGCCGGAGCCGAACACCGTGCCGTCGTTCTGCGCCACATGGAAGTCATAGGTCCAGGGCCGCAGCGCATCGGCCACCTTCTTATAGGCCTTGTCGAGCTCCGACCGGTCCTTCCAGTCGTAATCCTTCGGCAGCAGCCGGTCCTCTTCCGAATTGTAGCCGAGGGTGAAGAGCATCGAATGCGCCATGTCGGCCTGATAGCCGACCACGCCCGGCATGCCGACCTCCTCCAAGAGGTCCACGTTCTTCCGCCACGACTGCATTCCGCCCCAGCAGATCTCGCCCTCGGCGAACAGATACTCGCCGTGGTCCTGCGCCACCTTGCCGGCCTCGCGGAAAGTCTCGGCGATCTTATGCGTGTTGCCGGCCGGATCCTTCTCCCAGTCGGTGACGCTGGACGAGGAATCGATCCGCACGCCGCCCGTGGGGCGGATGCCCATGTCGCGCATCCACTTCCCGATCACGCAGGCCTTGCGCACCGCTGCGACGAACTTCGCCCGCTCTTCCTTCGAGCCCATGGCCGAGCCGCCGCCGGCCCCGCCCCAGATCGGCGCTACGAAGGAGCCGATCTTCAAGCCATAGCCCGCAATCTTGTCCACCACGCGCTTCACATCGTCCTTGGAACTGTCGATCGAGACATGCGGATCCGCCAGCCACAGATCGACGCCGTCGAACTTCACCCCATCGACGTCCGCCTTGGCGGTGAGCTCCAGCAAAGTGTCGAGATCGATGAACGGCTCGGCCCCCGGCGCCCCCTTGCCGACCACCCCCGGCCACATCGCGTTGTGGAGCTTCGGATAGTTGTTGTTGTGCTCAGCCATCGCAGCGTCTCCTCCCAGAGAAAATCAAAGGGCGCGGGCGAGCCTCAGGCAAAGGCGCACGGCGCCGAATTAATCATCCAACCAAGAGATCTCCGCCGCCCATTCCTCTCTCGGTCGTCATCCCAAGGCTTGGCCTTGGGATCCACGAGTTCCCCTCCGCTGCACGGCGGAGTCCGCGGATGGTCCGCCTCCGCGAACCGCGACCATCAGAGGGCCAACATCAATCGCCCTGGTCCAACAAAGGAGGAAGAGGAGGCCTCAGTCCCGGAGCCGCGATAACCGCCCCACAACAAAACCCCAACGCCCGTTTCCGGCTTCTTTTTCTTGAACGCGGGGCTGAAAGCGCAGCCCCCAACTCCTCCCGCCCGTCCACCATTTCTCCCGGCCGACTGGGCATAGCCGAGAGTGTTCGGGATGCAGGCGCAGAGTGTCAAGCACGTCGCGCGCGGGGTAGGAGAGGATGAGCGGTTTGTACCGGGGGGTGAGCGATTAGTTATAAACCGGTATTGAAGCTGAATTAAACCATACGGCATCCAACCGCACTGACGTCGGCACCTTGGCGGTTACCTCAACTGAGCCTTTAAATTTGGCTTCGAAGCTAGCTTAGATCGTCGCAAAATTCTGCTCCGCAATATCTCGAGACTCTCGGCAACAATAGGGTAAAGCAAGCGTCCGTTGCTACTCATGCAGTTATTGTCTAACGCACAGCGGCCATTACGCAAACGCAGAGGGGCGTAGCGGTCTCAATATCGCGGAGGCGCTTATTGACCTAAGCTCATGTCCGCAATCAACAGTACAGTACATCTATCACCGCTCGCCCATCTTAGGTGCCGGAGACCGCTAGAGCTTCGCGGCAACGGAGTTCCAGGGACATAATACTGAATTCGCCATCCCAGCTCGGAGTTGGGTGTATCTGACGCCGTCAGCCATCCCCGTCTCATCGGTCGTGACATCCAAGATATCCTGCGCGATCCAGAATCGCCGGCCCTTGAAGCGGTCTTCCTTCACGTCGCGATTGCGCTCGAAATAGCTCGACAGATAGAGCAGGGGCTGCGGCAGGGGCCTTGCGTTCGCAGAGGACGAGCGGAATGACCAGGCGGCCGTTGCCGTCGGGGTAGGGGTGGATGGCCTCGCAGTGAGGGACGCCAGCGCACGGGTGATCGTCGGAACGAACTCGCCGGGCGCGTCTTGGCGAAATCCTGGCCTTTCACAATGCTGCCGCATCGTGCAAACAATGAAGCCCGCATTGCACGACCCGGGCAAAAAATGCAGACATCGCCATTGCCTTGCCGTTAACTGCATCGGCGGAGCAGCCTGTCATTCGCTCGCTTGGCTTCCGCCTTCGGCTTGGCGCGGGCTTCCCTGGGGCTGCGAAATCGGCTTCGCGTCCCGCGCGATGCCCAGCGCCCTGGTGGCCCCCAATACCATCGTCCTTGCCGGGTTGCCTACCGGGCGAGCACTTTGTAGAGGTGGCGAATGACAACACACAGACGGCTCTCGCCGCGCGAATAGGATGCGTGCCGCGCCTCCCCGATCGGCGGCCGGTGACGCCAATCGTCTTACAGAAGGGCCTGATCGTGGAAATCGACACCGACAAGATCGACGATGCCGTGCTGGCCCCGCTTTGGCTCACGCTCCATGATGAACGGCGCGCTTGGAAAGGATTCGACTGGGATGCGCTCGCGCGGCTGCATCGCAAGGGGCTCATCGACAATCCCGCCAGCAAGGCGAAATCCCTCGTCCTCAGCGATGAAGGTCTGACGCGCGCGGAAATGCCTTCCGATCTCTGTTCACCCGTTCATAGCGTCATGCCGCCGTATCCGCGCGCGAATTCTCGATCACTTTTTCTCCGCACCATCGCAGCGCGTGACTCGATCGAGTACAATGTGCCTCGCTGTTTGACATTGTGAGTTCTGCTTCGGGCGTAGGTCCTCAACGGCACGGGACTGCCAACGTTGACCGGACGTTTACAGAATCGCGCAAGGGTTCTGCCTTCCGCGCGCGATCGCGCTTGCGTCGTCAAGGGCTTGGCCCACGTTTGCGATCTCGAAAATAGCTAGGCCCGTAAATGGAGGCTGGGCTCGGCGTGCGTGTCGTCAACCCCGACAGGACCCCGACGGATCGAGGGGTGCTTTGGACCTCGCGCATGAGCACAACACCTTCATCACCAACGCCTTGCGCTGCCCCAACGACTTGCAAAAGCGGGCGAGGCCGTCGGGGTCGATGCGCGGTCGGAATCGGTGAAGCGCGGTGCCGGCCCGTCGCGCGATGTACCGTGCCGCGCCGCGAACCTTTACCGGGCCTTTACAGAATCGCGGGGCCATTTCCGCGCGAAGAATGCGCGCGCCGCTTTCATCGCCAGAGACTTAGAGGCGCTTTTCCGCCGCGCAACCGCGTCGCGGCCGTAAAGGTGAGATCGCCGCCCGGCCGCGCGCCGGATCGAAGCAGCGTCAGCGCGTCGCCGATGCTGGCGCGGCCTCGCCGGCCGCCGCGCTCCGTTTCCGCCGCCAGCCGAGGAGACCGAGACCGCCCAGCGCCGCGGCGAAGAGCGGGAGTGCTGCGGGGATCGGCGCGGAGCTCAGCGTGCCGTTGAATCCGGCGCCGGGCCGGCCGATGCCGGGGAAGCCGATCTGGAAACCGCCCGGACCGGGATCGAACAGCGCGGCGGAGAGATAGGCCGAAGGCAGCGCATCGCTGTCGAGCACGCTGCGGCTGAGATCGACCAGGGTCCAGGTCATGCCGCCGACCGTGTAGAGGCCGGTCGGAAAATTGGAGGTGATGGTGGCGAAGGCGCCGAAGTTCAGGAAATCGGAATCGCCCGGGTCCACGTCGTTACCGACATAGATCGAACCGCCGGTGAAGCTGAGATTGTAGCCGTTGCTGAAGACGACACTGCCGGAGACTGCGTTCTCATAGCGGCCGGTCGCGCTGTCGGGATCGCTGTCGGGCACCGTCGTGTCATAGGAGAATTGGATCCGATAGGTGTCCCCGAGCGAGAGATAGGGGAAGGCGGGATCGCTGGTCTGGATGATTTCGCCAGTATAGACGCCCGAGACCGTGGCGGCTTCCGCCGTCGCCGCGCCGAACAATCCGGTCAACAGAGCCGCCGAAACCGCCGCGAGAACGCGCTTCATCTCTCGACCTCCCAATGCTTGCCGACCGCCCCGGTCGCCGGCGCGATCAGAGCATGGCGACGCGGAATCGGTCCATGAAACATTCCGGAAATGCACAGTTGGATGACGGAGTTTCGCTGTCGCGTGGCGGCACCGCCCATTATTGTGCCGTTCGCATGAACAGCACGCCGAGTCCCGATCCCATCGCCCGGGCGCCCATCGATCGCGCGCCCATCGATCGCAAGCGGGAGAAATGGATTCTCGCCGCCACCATCATCGCCTCGACGATGGCGTTCTCCGATATGACCATCGTCAACGTGGCGCTCCCGGTGCTGCAGCACAGTCTCGGCGCGTCCTTTGCCGCCGTGCAGTGGGTGGTGGAGAGCTACACGTTGGTGCTCTCGGCGATGATCCTGGTCGGCGGGGCGATCGGCGATCTGTTCGGGCGGCGGCGCGTGTTCTCGATCGGCATCGTCATCTTCGCGCTCGCCTCCTTGGGCTGCGGCCTGGCGCCGGATCCGGAAACCTTGATCCTCGCCCGCGGCGTGCAGGGTTTCGGCGCGGCCTTGATGATGCCGGGCAGCCTTGCCATCGTCTCGGCGAGCTTCCCGCGCGAACGGCAGGGCGATGCGATCGGGCTCTGGTCGGTCTCGACCGGCGTCTCGATGGCGGTCGCGCCCGCTTTCGGCGGCTGGCTGATCGACACCTTCTCCTGGCATGCGGCTTTTCTCATCAACCTGCCGCTGGCCGCCGCGGCGCTCGCCCTCACGCAATGGAAAGTGCCGGAGAGCCGCTCGGACCATGCGCGGGCGCTCGATCTGATCGGCATGGCGCTGGCGATCCTGGGGCTTGGCGCGCTGACCTACGGGTTGATCGCCGTCGGCACGCATGGTTTCGCCGATCCTTGGGCCTCCGGGCCGATCCTCCTCGGCGCGCTGGTGCTGGTGCTGTTCGTGCTGGCCGAGCGCCGGGCGCGCGATCCGATGGTGCCCTTGCGCATGTTCAAGCTGCCGAATTTCGGCGGCATCCAGGCCTACACCTTCCTGCTCTGGGCAGCGCTGCACGGCACCACTTTCTTCGTGCCCTTCCGCCTGATGCAGGTGCAGGGCTTGAAGCCGACCGAGGCCGGCATGGCGCTGCTGCCTTTGGTCATCATCGCCTCGCTGCTCTCGCGCTGGTTCGGCAAGCTCGCCGACAAGCTCGATCCGCGCCTGCTGCTGGTCGGCGGCGCGCTCTTGACCGGAAGTGGATTTCTCATGCTCGCGGTGCCGGATGCGCAGACGCATTATCTCATCGGCTTCATGCCGCCGCTCATTCTGATGGGGCTCGGCATGGGCATGTGCCAGGTGCCGGTGACGGTCGTGGCCTTGAACGCCGCGGGGCCGAGCCATGTCGGCACATCGTCGGCGATCAACAACATGGCGGCGCGCACCGGCGGGCTCATCGCCATCGCCGTGTTCGGCCTGGTGCTGAGTTATGGCTACGACGCGGCGCTGACGCCCGCGCTGCAAGCCGCCGGCCTGCCGGAAGCCGCGCGGCACGCGCTGGAGCTGCAGCGCGCCAAGCTCGCGGGCTCGACCGTGCCGGCCGATCTCTCGCTTGTGCAGCAGGAAGCGGCCATGGCGGCGATCAAATCCGCCTTCATCACCGGCTATCGCTGGGCGATGGCTGCGGCGGGCGCCATGGCTTTCGTGAGCGCGCTGGTCGCCTTGCGTTTCATCCGCCGCAGCCGAACCTGAGCGGCGGCGCGCAAGGCCCGATCGTTACGCGTTCCCGGTCACCGCGCCGTGCGGCTCCTTGCTGAGCCAGTGGTAGATGGCGCCGCCCAGCGCGCCGCCGATCAGCGGTGCCACCCAGAACAGCCAGAGCTGCTGCAGCGCCCAGCCGCCGACGAAGAGCGCGGGGCCGGTGCTGCGCGCCGGATTGACCGAGGTGTTGGTGACCGGAATGCTGACCAGGTGAATGAGGCAAAGCGCGAAGCCGATCGCCAGCGGCGCGAAGCCGACCGGCGCCTTGCCGTGCGTGGCCCCCATGATGATGAACAGGAACAGCATGGTCATCACCACTTCGGTCACGAAGCTGGCGGCGAGGCTGTAATGGCCCGGCGAGTGATCGCCATAACCGTTCGAGGCCATGCCGTTCGCGATGTCGAAGCCGGGCGCGCCGCTGGCGATGAAATAGAGCAGGCCGCCGGCGACCACGCCGCCGATCACCTGCGCGACGATATAGGGCAGGATCTGGCTGGCCGGGAAGCGACGGCCGGCCGCCAGCCCAACAGTCACCGCCGGATTGAGATGGCAGCCCGAGATATGGCCGATCGCATAGGCCATGGTGACGACCGTCAGGCCGAAGGCGAGCGAGACCCCGAGCAGGCCGATCCCGACGCCGGGAAAGGCGGCGGCGATGACCGCACTGCCGCAGCCGCCGAAGGTCAGCCAGAACGTGCCGATCGCCTCAGCCGCCAGCTTGCGCATGTCCATGATCCGTGTCCCCGAATAATCCCCGTTTCTCGGAGAATAGCCGATCCGCACCCGCTGACAAGGATGCGACGCGCTCAAATGCGCGTGTTCAACCGCGGGGTTGCTGGCGGCGGCGCCCGGTGCCGCGCCGGGCGGTGGTGCGGGCGACGCCGGCGGCGTCGCCGGCTTCGGATCCGGGCTCGGGCTTGGCCGGCGCAGGCTGTGCCTTCGGGCGGATCAGCATGTCGCCGCTGGCCTGGCGCTTGATCTCGAAGGCGCGGGTCTTCGCCACCAGATCGCCGAGCTTGGCGGCGCCATAGGTGCGCGGATCGAAATCGGGCGCGAGATTGGAGAGCCGCTGCCCGACCCCGCGCAAGCCGACCCAGCCGTCTTCATCGGACATCTGCGCGATCACGCGGGTGAGCAAAGCCACCGCGGCATCGGCGGGCTCCAGCGACTTCGCCGCGGCGGGTGCGGCGCGATCCGGCGCCGCGGCCTCGGGCAGCAGGTTCTCGGTGTAGATGAAGCGGCGGCAGGCTTGGCGGAAGCTCTCCGGCGTCTTCTTGGCGCCGAAGCCGTAGACATCGACGCCCTGCTCGCGGATCCGGGCGGCGAGCCGCGTGAAGTCGCTGTCCGACGAGACCAGGCAGAAGGCGTCGAACCGCCCGCTGTAGAGCAGGTCCATGGCGTCGATCACCAGGGCGATGTCCGACGCGTTCTTGCCCGTGGTGTAGGCGAAGTTCTGCTGCGGCACGATCGCGAATTTGTTCAGCAGGTCGGCCCAGGATTTCAGGCGCGTGCTGGAGAAATCGCCGTAGATGCGCCGCACGCTGGCCTCGCCCATCTTGGCGACTTCCTCGAACAGCCCGGCTGCGATCCGCGGCGAGGTGTTGTCGGCATCGATCAGCACGGCGAGCCGCGCAGAGCGGGGTTCGGTGGCGGCCATCGTCCTTGGCCCCGTCAGTTCTCGGTCTTGGTTTCGTCGGGAGAATCGGCCGGCGCGCCGCCCTCCGCGAGCCGTTTCGCCTCTTTGGCGGCGGCCTTCTCGGCCTTTTTCTCGGCTTTGGCCTTGTCCCGCTGCATGCGGTCGAATCGATAGTTCGGCGTGCGTCCCATCGGCGGCCCTTTCCTTTGTTTAAGACTCTATCTCCACCAGGATTGGCCCTCTCTGCAAGCTATATCGCCGCTACCCGAGCCGCTCCGCATAGTCGTGGACATGCTTGTTGATATAGGTCGTCAATCCCGACCCTTTCCGGACGATCCACTTCATCCGGTCCAGATGCTCCGACCCCGGTTTCTCGCGGTCGTAGACGTAGGTGTCCCGGACGCTGTGCTTGAAGCGCACGATCATGAAGTTGTCGCGCACCGCAACCGCTGTTACGCCTGAGTTGCCCTTGCCGTAGGGCTGGAGTGGGATCCGTTCGCCGTTATAGAGAACGGATTCCAACGCTACTCGTGCATCTTCAGGGCGGCGATGAAGGCGCTCTGCGGGATTTCGACGTTCCCGTACTGGCGCATCTTCTTCTTGCCCTCTTTCTGCTTGTCGAGCAGCTTGCGCTTGCGGCTGATGTCGCCGCCGTAGCACTTGGCGGTCACGTCCTTGCGGAGCGCGCTTACCGTTTCGCGGGCGATCACCTTACCGCCGATCGCGGCCTGGATCGCGATCTTGAAGAGCTGCCTCGGGATCAGGTCCTTGAGCTTCTCGCAGAGCGTGCGGCCGCGCGCTTCCGACTGGCTCTTGTGGACGATGCAGGAGAGCGCATCGACCGGATCGCCGTTGACCATGATGTTCAGCTTCACCAGGTCGCCGATCTCGTAGCCGTCGAGGTGATAGTCGAAGCTGGCATAGCCGCGGCTGACCGACTTCAGCCGGTCGTAGAAGTCGAACACGACCTCGTTCAGCGGCAGGCGATACTGCAGCATCGCGCGGCTGCCGGCATAGGTGAGATCGATCTGCACGCCGCGTCGGCCCTCGCAGAGCTTCAGGATCGAGCCGAGATACTCGTCCGGCACCAGGATGGTCGCCTTGATCCAGGGCTCTTCCATATGGTCGATATGCACCACGTCCGGGAAGTCTGCCGGGTTGTGCAGCTCGATCATCGTGCCGTCGGTCTTGTGGATCTTGTAGACGACACTCGGCGCCGTGGTGATGAGGTCGAGGTTGAACTCGCGCTCCAGCCGCTCCTGGATGATCTCCAGATGCAGCAGGCCGAGGAAGCCGCAGCGGAAGCCGAAACCCAGCGCCGCCGAGGTCTCCATCTCGAAATGGAAGCTGGCGTCATTGAGATGCAGCTTGCCCATCGCTTCGCGCAGCGTCTCGAAATCGTTGGCATCGACCGGGAAGAGGCCGCAGAACACCACCGGCACGCTCGGCTTGAAGCCGGTCACCGCCTGGGCCGTCGGGCGCTTCTCTTCGGTGATGGTGTCGCCGACCGCGACGTCCGCGACCGCCTTGATGCTGGCGGTGAAGAAGCCGACCTCGCCCGGGGTCAATTCCGGCAGGGTCTCGGATTTCGGCGTGAACACGCCGACCTTCTCGATCTCGTAGACCGAGCCGTTCGACATCATGGTGATCGACTGCTTCGCCTTCATCACGCCGTCGATCACGCGCACCAGGATGACGACGCCGAGATAGACGTCGTACCAGCTATCGATCAGCAGGGCTTTGAGCGGCGCCTTGGCGTCGCCCTTGGGGGCGGGCAGGCGGTGGACGATCGCTTCCAGCACGCCCTCGATGTTGATGCCGGTCTTGGCCGAGATCTCGACCGCATTGGAGGCGTCGATGCCGATCACGTCCTCGATCTGGGTCTTCACCCGGTCCGGTTCGGCGGCGGGCAGATCGATCTTGTTCAGGATCGGCACGATCTCGTGGTGGTTCTCGATCGCCTGATAGACGTTGGCGAGAGTCTGCGCTTCCACGCCTTGGGATGCGTCCACCACCAGCAGCGAGCCTTCGCAGGCGGCCAGGCAGCGCGAGACCTCGTAGGCGAAGTCCACATGCCCGGGCGTATCCATCAGGTTGAGCTGATAGGTCTCCCCATTCTGCGCCTTGTAGGCGAGGCGCACGGTCTGCGCCTTGATGGTGATGCCGCGCTCGCGCTCGATCTCCATGTTGTCGAGCACCTGCTCCTTCATCTCGCGGTTGGTTAAGCCCCCGCAGGCCTGAATCAGCCGGTCGGCCAGGGTGGACTTGCCGTGATCGATATGGGCGATGATGGAGAAGTTGCGGATATGCGCGAGGTCGGTCATTTCGGGATCTTAAGTTCCTGAGTGCGGCGCAAGATAGGGGCTGAAACGGTTCCACGCAACCGGCGAAAAGATAGCGTAATCAAATGGTTATGTGAGACGCTGGTGGCTGCGTGCAGGCGCCGCTAGGCTGAACCCTTCAGACACATCATCGGAATGGAGGTCTCATGCACCGCTGGGCCGGACTGCTCGCCATCCTCATTCTGCTCGCTGTCGCTCGACCGGCCCTGGCCGAAGACCAATGGATGACCTTGCCGCCAACGCCGTCGTTGCCCCAGGCGACGCAGAGCGGGCTGGCGCAGGTCAACGGCATCAAGGTCTGGTACGCGGAGTTCGGGCCGACCGACGGCAAGCCCGTGATCCTGTTGCATGGCGGGCTGGGCAATTCGGACTACTTCGGCCTGCAGGTCCCGGCGCTGGCGCAGAAGTATCGCGTCATCGTGATGGACAGCCGCGGCCATGGCCGCAGCGCGCGAGATTCGCGGCCCTACGGCTATGACCTGATGGCCGAAGACGTAATCGGGCTGCTGGACTATCTGAAGATCGAGAAGACCGCCCTTGTCGGCTGGAGCGACGGTGCGATTCTCGGCCTCGACATCGCGATCCATCATCCGGATCGCCTGACCAAGCTCTTCGCCTTCGCCGCCAATTCGAACACCGCCGGCGTCGCCGACATCAGCACCAGCAAAGTGTTCAACGCCTATATCGAGCGCACCGGCGGCGAATACGAAAAGCTCTCGCCGACACCGAAGGACTTCCAGGGCTTCCTCGACCAGATCGGCAAGATGTGGGCGACTCAGCCGGATTTCACGGACGCCCAGCTCGCAGCCATCACCACACCGACCTGGATCGTCGACGGCGATCGCGACGAGGCGATCAAGCGCGAGAATACCGCGTACATGGCCGCGCATATTCCGGGAGCGGGGCTGTTGCTCCTGCCGCAGGTCAGCCATTTCGCCTTCCTGCAGGATCCCGAAGGCTTCAATGCCGCGGTGCTGCATTTCCTGGACCACGTGCCGGAGGCGAAGTAGCCGATGGAGAACACTTCGGCGCCGGCCGAAACCTTTCCGGATGACGCAAAACCGCCGATGGCGTAACGGGAGGGCTCAATCGGAGCCCGCCCGTGACGACCCGACCGAATCTCGCCTTTGAACTGCTGCTGCTCCTGGTGCTCGCGACGCTCTGGGGTGCCTCCTACACATTCATTCGGGTCGGCGTGGAGACCATCCCGCCGATCAGCTTCATCGCCGCGCGCACGCTGATCGCCGGTGGCCTGCTGCTGTTCATGATGAAGCTGCGCGGCCTCAAAATGCCGCGCGATCGCGCCACTTGGCGGAAGTTCCTGTTCCAGGCCTGCTTGAACAGCGTGGTGCCCTTCACCCTGATCGCCTGGGCGGAGAAGACGGTGGATGCCGGCCTCGCCACCATCTTGAACTCGACGTCGCCGATCTTCGTCTTTCTGCTGACCGCGCTGATCACCCGGCATGAGCCGGTGACGATGCGCAAGCTGTTCGGCGTTGTCGCCGGCATCGCCGGCATAGGGCTCATCGTCGGCGTCCAGGCCTTGGGCGGGCTCGGCCATGAACTCATTGCCCAGCTCGCGATCGTCGCCGCCACGATCTGCTATGCGGGGGCGGCGATCTTTGGCAAGACCTTCAAGGGCCTCGATCCGCTCCTGCCTGCCGCGGGCTCGATGCTCTGCGGCGCCGCGATCCTGATCCCGGCCAGCCTCATCTTCGAGCAGCCCTGGACCCTGGCGCCTTCGACGGATTCCATCCTCGCCCTGCTCGGCCTCTCGGTCTTCTCGACGGCGCTCGCCTTCACGATCTATTTCCGGCTGCTCCACACGCTGGGCTCGATCGGCACGACCTCACAGGCCTATCTCCGGGTGCCGATCGGTGTTGCGCTCGGGGTGGTCTTCCTCGGCGAGAGCCTTGCCCCCAGTGCCCTCGGCGGGCTGCTCTGCGTGATCGCCGGCGTCGCCGCGATGACCTTGCCAAGGCGCGCAAAGGTTGTGCCGGCCTGACCCTGCAGGCGTCCAGTTCAGGATTCGGATATTCCATATGCGTCAGAGGCTTGTCGCGCCCGAATAGTGCGTCTCGCTGAAACCCGAATCGATGGTTAAGAAAGGAATAATGCCCGCCCTCGGCTCGTAGTCGTTGTGGCGCGGCAGAACCAGGCGGCGCCGCACACTCTCTGATCAGGCTGGAGGCGGATCCGATATGAAACTCTCGACCCTTGGCACCCTGATGGGTGCCGTGATGCTCTTCCTGGCCACACCGGCCGGTGCTGCGACGGTCACCGGCACCAGCATCGTCAATTCCATCGGCACGGGCGATTTTACCGTGACGGATCTCGCCGACGGCGCACAAGGCATCAACGGCGCGGATTTCGACAACGGCAAGCGCTATTACGACTACCTCTTCAGTTTCACCTTGAACGGCACGGCCGACGTCACCGCGAGCGCGACCGCAACGGCGGGCACCAATGTGCTTGAATCGCATGTGGCGCTGTTCAGCACCTCGCCGGCGGGCACCAGCCTGAATGTCGGCCACAATCCCGACCCGCTGACCACACTCACCGATGTGACCGGCCTGTTGACCGACACAAGTCACGGCCCCGCCAACAGCTTTCTTAACTCGGTAACGGCGGCCAATCTCGCGGCCGGCACCTATTTCATGCGGGTGTTCGGCGTGATCGCCGGGAACAGCGACATCAACAGCCACCTGGTCGAGCTCACCGGCAATGTCACGGCGACGCCGATCCCGGCGGCCCTGCCGCTCTTCGCCAGTGCTCTCGGCCTGTTCGGGTTCATGGGCTGGCGTCGCAAGGCGGCAGGATCCGCCGCGGTCTGAGATATTCCGGTCCTCCTGGAAACGGCGCTCCGATGGGCGGGGCGCCGTTTTCGTTTCAATGTGCGGAACGCCCATACCCCCGAGCCTATCGGCGATCCCCCTCATCACACTATCGGGCACAGCTCCGGCTTCGTGGTTAACAAAAGGAATAAGTCCCACCGCCATTCGTACTCATCCCCATGCGCCAAACCTCCAGTCCGGCGCGCTTGTCTTTTTGGGGATAGAGGCCGAAATGAAACTGTCATTTTTGGGTGCCCTGGTCGGCGCCGTGATGCTCGCCCTGGCCGCACCGGCCGGTGCCACGACCGTGACGGGCACCAGCACCGTCAACGCGCTGGGTTCGTTCACCGGCGATGCGACGCTGAATTTCGGCGCCGGCGCCACCGGCACGAATGTCGCTTCCTTTGGCGGCGGCAAGACTTTCTATGACTACATCTTCTCGTTCACGCTCAACGGCCCGAGCGATGTGACCATCTCCGCCATCGCGACGCCCAACGGCAATTATAACTTCGATGACCACTACGCGGCGGTCTACAACACCTCGCCCGCGGGTACTTCGTTGGATAATGCCACGCCCCCGATCAGCCCGACGAGCCCGACCGGCTTGCTGACGCTGGACGGCAGCAACGGCGCCTCGCCGATCACCCTGGCTCTGAGTGCCGGCACGTACTATCTGCGTCTGTTCGGCCTGCTCCCCGGCAACATCAACAGCGGCCACGCGCTGACCTCGGTCGCCGGCACGCTCACGGTTGCCGCCACGCCGATCCCGGCCGCCTTGCCGCTGTTCGGCACCGCGCTCGCCCTGTTCGGCTTCCTGGGCTGGCGTCGGAAGTCCGCGGCACCCGCCGCGGTCTGAGACAAGTCGTCCTGCAAGAACGGCGCCCCGGTCTTCGGGGCGCCGTTTCTATTTTCTGCTTTTGCTCTACTTCTATCGCCCTAGCGCGGCGCTAGGGCAAATCCAGGACCGTATCGGCGAGCTTCTGAAACCGTGCTTCGCCGCGCAATGCCTTGAACGAGCGATCGATACGAATGCCGAGCAGATCGGATTCTCCGCCGGCCAGCGATTGCTCGAGCGAGGCGAAGGCGGCATCCTTGTCGCCGAGCAAGGCCGCGGTCCGCGCCACGTTGAAGGCGGTCTCGCGGCCGGCGGCAAGCTCGCTCTTCTGCACGGCAAGCATCGCGGCGAACAAGCCCTTGGCGCCGTCGTTGCGGAAGCCGGTCCTCGCCGCTTCGATCTCCGCCTTCAGGGCGGTGTTGCCTTCGATCTCCGCCGCCTTCAGCGACTCACGGAGATAGTCGTCGTAGCGCTGCTGGTCGAGATAGACGGTGGCGAGATAGTAATGCGGCGCGAGGAAGTCGGGAGCGCTCTGCGTCAGATCGGCGAGCACCGCGATCGCTTCATCGACATGGCCGGAATAGAACAGGATCAGGCCGCGATTGGCGCGGACGGCATGGGAATCGGGGTCGAGCTCCTGTGCCTTGTTGATCGCGCGCAGCGGCTCGTCGAACGTGCCGGTGTGCATCATGATCAGCGCATACCAATGGAACGTCCGGCTCGACTTGGGATCGAGGCTGAGCGCGCGTTGGAACAAGGGTTCGGCGCGGCGCAGATCCTTGGAGCCGTAAAACAGCGCGAAGCCGAGCGCGCTGTAGCCGTCGGCAAGTCCGGGGTCGAGGGCGATCGCTTTCTCCGCTGCGGCCACGGCATGCGGATAGGCCTCGGCCGGCTTCATCACCCCGTATTGCGCCAGCAGATTATAGGCATTGCCGAGCCCGGCATGTGCGGCGGCATAGCCGGGGTCGAGAGCAACGGCCTGGCGGAACTCGCCCAGCGCCGCCTTCAAGCCTTCGGCGGTGCGGGTGTTCCAATGATAGAGGCCGGCTTGGTAAAGCTGGGCCGCCTCGGCCGAAGGTTGGTGCGGCACCGTCTTCGTGCTGAACGTGGGATAGGCAATGAGGGCGGTGATCGCCAGCAGGACAATACCGCCGAGCGCGGCGATCAGCCGGGTGGGCCTGCGTGACGGCGTGATCGGTTCCGCATCGGCCGGAACAACGACGGAGGCCGGCTCCGCCTCTTGCACTTCGGCGAGGTCGGGGCCGCCGCGGCTTCCCTTCAGCCATTCCTCGAGCTCGACCACGTCGGCGAACACCGCGGTCTTGGCGCCGCCGGGCGGGCGATGAATGGGGAGGCCGCGCTGCAGCTCCCACCGTTTCACCGTGCGCTCGTTCTTGCCGAAGAAGGCGCCGATCTCTTTCCAGCCGCTCAGCCGCCGCTTCAGCGGCGTCGGGTGGATATCGCTTCTCTCGGTTTCGGCGCGCACGTCTCGATGGTTCCCCGAGCGCTGCGGGAACGGCCCGCCTCATCCTTCGTGGGTATCATGCAGGCCGCATGCGAGTCGAGCGCAGGATTGTGACCGGATCCTCCAAACGTGCGGTTTTTGGGGCTTTTTGCGCAACCGGTGTCGAATGTCCCGAGATGTCCCGACCCGTCCTGACATGCCGGGTTCGTTGCGGTGACGGCACCCCTAAGCTCCTCGCCATCGAACCACGCCGGCCAGCACACCTCCCGCACACAGAGGGGTGTCGAGGGCAAAATGGGGAAGCAGGCATGATGACAAGGATCAAGATTGCGCGTGCTGTGTCGGGCGGTGCGTTGTCACCGGCCGACCTGGCCCTCGGAGCACTCGGGGTGGCCGCGCGCCGCCGCAAGATGCAGGCGGGATAGTTCTGTTGCCCTGTTCGGACTAAGTCGACTTAAAAAACTCGCGAGCGGACGGGATCTCACCGTCGCTCCGCCTCAGGGGGAAATCTCGTGCCAATCTCGTTTCGCCCGGGACGGCAGATGCTGTACGCATCCGCCATCGCCGCCGGCACTCTACTGACCATTGGCGGCGCGCTGGCCGATGACGTCAACATCACCACCGACACGCAGAACGTCGATCTCGATACCCACGTCGGATCGACGGCGCATATCGCCGGCGGCGTCACCGTCGGCTTCGACAGCCCCGCCATCAGCGCCTCGCTGCAGCCGTGGACCGTGACCAATGATGGAACCGTCATCGGCGGCAACACGGTTACGCTCGACCAGGGTGGCACGTTTGTGAACCAGAGCGGTGCAACGCTCAACGGGACGGCCACCGCGATCACCTTCGGCTACAAGCCGTTCGGCCTGCCGCCCGCGGGTGGACCCGGCACGATGGAGAATTATGGAACGATCGTCGGCGGCGTCGAAGGTGTCACGATGTGGCTCGGCGGCACGGTCAACAATCACCAGGGCGGTACGATCAGCACGGCAACCGGTGTCAACGCCGTGACTATCGGCCAGGGCACTTCCCGCAGCTTGCTCAACAGCGGCACGATCCAGGCCACCAAGACGACCGGCTTCAGCACCGGCGTGCTTATCCAGGGCGGACCGTCGAGCTTCACGAATACGGCGACCGGGATCATCTATGGCGACTATAACGGCGTCTACGGCAGCGCTACCGTGGTCTTCACATCGTTCAGCAATGCGGGCTCCATCACCTCCGCGCGCGGTCCCGCAGTGGAAGCGACCGGTGGGGGCACGCTGACCAACAGCGGAACCATCGCCTCGACCAATTCCAACGGGATCCTGACCCGGAACGCCGCAACGGCCGAGGTGATCAATAGCGGCACTATCACGGGCGCCGTCAATGCCATCAACTTCAACAGTGCCGGCGGCGTCGGCGCCGCGCATACGCTGCGGCTGCGGACCGGCTCGGTGCTGAACGGCAATGTGCTCGGCGGCACCGGCACGGACAATCTCATCCTGGAAGGCGCCGGCAGCGAATCCGTCGCCAAGTTCTCCAATTTCGAGACTCTGTCGATGCAGGGTATCGACTGGACCCTGACCAACAACGGGACTTTCGCGACCAGCGCGACGGTTCAGTCCGGCACTCTGCACGTCAACGGCCAGCTCACCAGCCCGACCGTGACAATGGCGGTGGGCGGCACTCTGGCCGGAACCGGCACGATCATCGGGTCGGTGATCAACAACGGCAATGTGGCACCCGGCAATTCGATCGGCATGCTCAACATCACCGGACCCTACACCCAGGCCGGCGGCTCGCGCTTGACCGTCGAAGTGGATAGCACCGGCGCATCCGACCGGCTTTCCGTCACCGGCGCCGCGACCATTCAGCCGGGCGCCGCCGTCAATGTCGAGGCCGCGCCCGGCACCTACACGGTCGGAACCCGCAGCACGATCCTGACCGCAACCGGCGGCGTCAGCGGCATTTATGACACGCTCACCGACAACGCGGCCTTTGTCGACTTCGCGCTCGGCTACGACGCCAACAATGTCTTCCTCGATGTGCAACGGATCTCGGTCGCCTTCGCGAGTGTGGCCGAAACGCCGAACCAGCATGCGGTTGGCGGCGCGATCGAGACCCTCGATCCGAGCAGCCCGGTGCCGCAGGCGATGTTCGGCTTGACCGAGGATCAGGCGCGCGATGCCTTCGACCGGCTCTCCGGCGAGATCTACGCCAGCACCAAGGGCCTGCTGGTCACGCAGAGCGAAGGGCTGCGCAATGCGCTGGACGATCGCCTGCTCCAGCCCGACAGCGCCGGCGATGCCCCGCTCAACACATCGCAACGGAGCTTCAACTTCGCCGCCGCCGATGCCGCCTGCACGCCCGCCGCTTGTGCTCTGGGCTCCGGGCCTGCGCTGACCGCCTGGGTGCGTGCCTTGGGCAGCTGGGGCAGCGCGGACAGCGACGGCAATGCAGCCTCGCTGAGCAGCGAGACCGCCGGCATGCTGGCCGGCGCCGATGCCACGTTCGACGAACGCTGGCGCGTCGGCCTCGCCGCGGGCTACAGCCATACCGGCGTCGATGCGGATAGGCGCGCATCGACCGCGTCGATCGACAGCTATCATCTCGCGGCCTATGGCGGCTATCACCAGGGTCCATTCTCGGCGCGTGCCGGCTTCACCTATTCGTTCCACGATATCGACACCGAGCGGCACGTGGACTTCCCCGGTTTCTCCGAGCATGTCGATGCCGACGGCGCGGCGCGCAGCGCCCAGGTCTTCGGCGAGATCGGCTATGACATCCATCTCGGGGCCGCGACGATCCAGCCGGCGGCCGGCCTCAGCTACGTCAACATCGACAGCGACAGCTTCGACGAGGGAGACGATGCGGCGGCCTTGCGCGCCGGCTCCGAGAACGACGATTTGCTATTCTCCAGCCTCGGCTTCCGGGTGGCGAGCGTTACGCAAACCTTCGGCCTGCCGTTGCGCCTGCATGGAATGCTCGGTTGGCGCCATGCCTACGGCGACACGACTCTGGAGAGCCGGCTCCGTTTCAGCGACGGTAGCGCCCCCTTCACCGTGAGCGGCACGCCGATCGCCCGCGATGCGGCGCTGATCGAAGCCGGCGCCGATCTCGACGTCACCGGCAACCTGACCCTCGGCCTCTCCTACGCGGGGCAGATCGCCGCCGAGTCACGCGAGAACGCGGTCCGCGGCGACATTCGGCTGCGGTTCTGACGCCTATTTCCGGAGCTCGCCGCCGGTTGCCTTGTTGACCGCGGCGACGATCTTGGCCGAGACGCCTTCGATCTCCGCGTCGGTCAAGGTCTTCTCGCGCGGCTGCAAGGTCACGGAGAGGGCGATCGACTTCTTGCCCTCGCCCAGGCTGCCGCCTTCGAACACGTCGAAGATCGAGACCTCGGTGATCAGCACCTTGTCGGCCTGCTTCGCCGCCTTGATCAGCTTCTCGGCCGAGACGTCGCTCGTCACCACGAAGGCGAAGTCGCGCGCCAGCGGCTGGAAGTCCGAGGCGTCGAGCAGCGGACGTGCCGTGCCTTTGGAACGGGGCATCGGCACGCGGTCGAGGAAGACCTCGAAGCCGACCGCCGGACCCTTGAGATCCAGCACCTTCATCACCTTCGGGTGAATCTCGCCGAACACGGCGAGCACGTTCGGTCCCAAGCGCAGCGAGGCCGAACGGCCGGGATGGAAGTAGCCCGGCGCATCCGAAGTCGCCTGCAGGTTCTCAACGGGTGCGCCCAGCGATTCCAGCAAGGCGACCGCATCGCCCTTGGCGTCGAAGGCATCGACATGCCGCGGCTTGCCGCTCCAATGCCGCTCGTTGTAAGCGCCGACCCGGATGCCGGTCGCGCCCGCGAGCTGCCCCTTCGGCGTGTCGTTGGCGTAAGAGGGGCCGACTTCGTAGACCGCAAAGTCGGCGATGCCGCGCGCCGCATTGCGGCCGGCGGCTTGCAGCAGGTTGCCGAGAATCGAAGGCCGCATCACGTCGAGATCGGCGCTGATCGGGTTGGCCAGCGGGATCAGCGCATTGTCGCCGGCAAAGAGGGCGGCAACCGTGCCCGGCATGAAGCTGAAAGTGACGGCCTCCTCGAGGCCGCGGGTCGCCAGGATCCGCTTCGTTACCTGGACCCGCTTCTGCGCCGGTGTCACCGCCGTCTTCGGCAGGCCGCTATCCCGTGGCATGGAGACCGGCGCAATGTTGTCGAAGCCGTTGACCCGCAGCACCTCTTCGACGAGATCCGCTTCGCCTTCGACATCGGCGCGCCAGGTCGGCGTCGTCACCTGCCAGACAGTGCTGGCCGGAATGGCCGTGAAGCCGAGCGCCTGCAGGAACTGCCGCTGCTTCTCCGTGCCGATCACGCAGCCGCCCAGCGATTCGACCCGGGCCGGGCGATAGTTGATGGTCCGCGTGCCCTTGGGCATCGTCCCCGCCGCGGTGACTTCGCTCGCCTCGCCGCCGCAGAGCTCAAGGATGAGCTGGGTCGCGATATCGACGCCCCAGCTCGCCGATTTCGGATCGACGCCACGCTCGAAGCGATAGCGCGCATCCGACAGGATACCGAGCCGACGCCCGGCGCGCGCAACCTGGATCGGGTCGAACAAGGCGACCTCCAGGAAGACGTCGGTGGTTTCCAGCGCGCAGCCGGATTCCTGGCCGCCCATGATGCCGCCGATCGCTTCGGGGCCGCGGCTGTCGGCGATTACCACCATCCCGGCCTCGAGCGTGTAGGGCTTGCCGTCGAGCGCGAGGATGGTTTCGCCTTCCTTCGCCGCGCGCATGGTCGGGTCGCCCGCGATCTTCTTGGCGTCGAACACATGCAGCGGGCGGCCCAGGTCATAGGTCACGAAATTCGTGATATCGACCAGCGCGGAGATCGGCCGGAGACCGATCGAAGTCAAGCGGTCCTGCAGCCATTGCGGGCTCGGCCCGTTCTTCACGCCCTTGAAGTAGCGGCCGGCCACATAGGGGCAGCCGGTGGCGGCGCTGGGATCGATGCGCCACTGGATCGGGCTCTTGAACGTGCCGGAGACATGCGGTGGCGCGAACGGTTTCAAGGTGCCGATTCCCGCAGCCGCGAGATCGCGGGCGATGCCGCGGACGCCGAGGCAATCGGCGCGGTCCGGCGTCACCTTGATCTCGATGATCGGGTCGTCGAGGTTGCGGTACTTCACGAAGCTCATGCCGATCGGCGCGTCATCGGGCAGCTCGATGATGCCGTCATGATCCTGCCCCAGGCCCAGTTCGCGGGCCGAGCAGAGCATGCCGTTCGAAGCCTCGCCGCGGATGTTGCCGGCCTTGAGGTCGAGGCCGGTGCCCGGGATATGCGTGCCCGGCGGCGCGAATACGCCCTTCATGCCGGTCCGCGCATTGGGCGCACCGCACACCACCTGCACCACGCCCTTGCCGGTATCGACCCGGCAGACCCGCAGGCGATCCGCATTGGGATGCTGCTTCGCCTCGGCGACGAAGCCGACCACGAAGGGCGCCAGTGCCTTGGCCGGATCGTCGATGCCTTCGACCTCGAGGCCGAGCGCAGTCAGGGTCTTGGCGATCTCGGCCGCTTCGGCCCGCGTGTCGAGATGGGTCTTCAGCCAGGAGAGGGTGAACTTCATCGCGTCAGCCCTCCCACGACCGAAGGCACGTCGAGCGGCAGGAAGCCGTAATGCTTCAGCCAGCGGAGATCGGCGTCATAGAAAGTGCGCAAATCCGGGATCCCGTATTTCAGCATGGCGATGCGCTCGATCCCCATGCCGAAGGCGAAGCCCTGGTATTTCTCGGGATCGAGGCCGCAATTCTTCAAGACCTTCGGATGCACCATGCCGCAGCCCAGAATCTCCAGCCAATCGTTGCCTTGGCCGAGTTTCAGCTCGCCGCCGGAACGATCGCAGCCGATATCGACCTCGGCCGAGGGTTCCGTGAACGGGAAGTAGCTCGGGCGGAAGCGGAGCTTCAGATCGTCGATGCCGAAGAAGGCGCGGCAGAAATCCTGCAGGCAGCCTTTGAGATGCCCCATATGCGTGCTCTCATCGATCACCAGGCCTTCGACCTGGTGGAACATCGGCGAATGGGTCATGTCGCTGTCGACGCGATAGGTGCGGCCCGGGCAGATCACACGCAGCGGCGGCTTCTCGCTCTGCATGGTGCGGATCTGCACCGGCGAGGTGTGGGTGCGCAGCACCATCTGGCTGCCGTCCGGTTTCGCCGGCAGGTAGAAGGTGTCCTGCATCTGGCGCGCCGGATGGTCCTTCGGGATATTCAGCGCTTCGAAGTTGTGGAAGTCGTCCTCGATATCCGAACCTTCCCGGACGCCGAAGCCCATCTCGCCGAAAATCGCGATGATCTCGTCGATGGTCTGGCTGATCGGGTGGATGCGGCCGACCTCGCCCGGCCGCGCGGGCAGGGTCATGTCGAGCTTCTCGGTGGCGAGGCGCGCTTCGATCGCCGCGTCGCCCAAAGCGGCTTTGCGGGTCTCGATCGCGGCGGTGACGGCATCCTTCACCAGGTTCAATTGCTGGCCGAAGTTCTTGCGCTCTTCCGGGGCGAGGGTGCCCAGCGTCTTCATCAGCCCGGTGATCTCGCCCTTCTTGCCGAGCGCCTCCACCCGGATCGCCTCCAGGGCGTCCACGGTGGCGGCCGTCTCGGCGGCGCCCTTCCACTTGGTTTCCAGCTCGGTGAGGTTCTGCATCGTCCCTACTCGTGTTCCCCAAAAAGAAGGGCCCAAAAAAGAATGGGGGAGGTCCGGATAACCGGCCTCCCCCACCCACGTCAACAGGTCGAGAAACCGGCTATTCCAACTGCATCAAAAAGAAGGCCAGAGCGCCGGACAGCATGTCCTGCTTCTTGCCGTCCACGATGGCGCCATCGAAGGCCACCTTCTTGGTTTGCCGGTTGTTGATGAAGTCGAGTTCGACCTCGTGCTTGTTGCCATTGCCGCTGATCCGCTTGATCACCGCCTGGACGCCGACGATCTGGTCGCTCTCGTATTTCGGGGCCGGGCCGCCCTTCCATTCCACGGTGCCGCGGGCGCCGGCGATTTCCACCGCCAGCGCTTCGTTGTTCTTGCCGGGCATGACGCTTTCGGCGCGCTTCACCGTGTCGATGTCGTCGGCGTAGCGGTCGCAGCCGGTGAGAGCCGCAACCGCGACGACGAGAACGAGAGCGAGACGGGCCGGAAGCACGATTCCCAGCCTTACTTTACGAGCGCCTCTTGGGCCTGGCGGCAGAGCTGCGCAAAGGCCGCGGGCTCATGACCGGCGAGCTCGGCGAGGACCTTGCGGTCGATCTCGATGCCGGCCTTCTTCATGCCGTTCATGAACTGGGAGTAGGTCAGGCCGTGCTCGCGCACGCCGGCATTGATGCGCTGGATCCACAGACCGCGGAAATTGCGCTTCTTGGCGCGGCGGTCGCGATACGCATACTGCAGGCCCTTTTCGACCTTCTCGATCGCGATCCGGTAGTTGGTGCCGGCGCGGCCGACATAGCCCTTGGCCATGTCGACAATTTTCTTGTGACGGGCGTGCGAGGTGACGCCGCGCTTGGTGCGTGCCATTTCTGGTGCTCCTCTTTCTGATCCGCGTTACAGGCCGTTCGGAAGGAAGAACTTCCGGACCTTCTTGGTGTCCTGATCGGCCATGACTTCCATACGCCGGCTCTGCTGGCGCATGTCGGTCGGACGCTTGGACATGCCGTGACGCTTGTTGGCCGGCTTGAACTTGACCTTGCCGGACGCGGTCAGAGAGAAGCGCTTCTTGGCGCCGCTCTTGGTCTTCATCTTGGGCATTTTGCTTCCTTTGGATACGGGTTGCTCATCGGCGGCTTGGGCATGCCCTATCACTGAGCCGTAGCCGCCTTTCCCACCGGTCTGGCCAGGGGACGCGGGGTTATAGCGACTAGCGCTTTTGGAAACAAGGGGATAAGGCGGACAAAGCGCCGCTTGACAAATTTTGCCAATCTCCAATATTCTAATAATAACAATGGGGTAGCGCAATGCCGACGATGAATGTCAGCCTGCCGCAGGCTCTGGCCGAGTTCGTTGAGAAGGAAGTTGCCTCCGGCAACTACGCGACGGCCAGCGAGGTGGTCCGCGACGGCCTCCGCATGCTCCGCGAGGAGCGGGCGGTTTACGAAGAAAAGCTGGCGATCCTGAAGCGCGAGGTCCAGCGCGGGATTGACCAGATCGATGCCGGGGAGTTCTCCGAACTCACGCTTCCTGAAATTTATGCCCAGGTGAAAGCGAAGCGGTCCGGCAGTTGAACGTGCCGGCCTTGCGATATCGGTTCTCACCGCTGGCCGCGGCCGATACCAGGTCCATCCTCGAAGAATCCTATCGTCTCTTTGGCGCGCTACAGCAGGACCGTTACTTCGACCTTCTTATGGCCGCGGTAGAACGCGTGGCTGCTGATCCGCTCGGCCATGGATCGAGGGCTTGCGATGAACTTGGTCGCGGTTATCGCTCGTTTCATATCGGACATGCTGCTCGTCGAAGAGGGGCGGCAGCTCATGTGCTCTTCTATCGGCCTGCCACGACAGCCGATGGCGAAACGGAAGTTCTGATCGCTCGCGTGCTCCACGAGCACATGGATCCGGAGCGCCACATTGAGGGGTGATCCGCGCTTCCTTGTGCTAAAGGCCCATCAGCACGTGCCACAGCCACAGGATGCCTGCCAGGCCCCAGAAATAGGGGTCGATTGCCAGTGCGGCCAGCGCTGAGAGAATGCCGATCAGGCCCCAGCCCCATTGCCGCTTCAAGCACGCGAGGAGGCCTGCGATCAGGGCCAAAGGCGCCAGCAGCAGGGTCGCCTTGTAGAATGCCGTGACGCCGAAGATGACGCTGATGGCGCCGAAGACCGGCGGTGAGAAGCTTTGCCGCTGCGTCTCCGGGCCGCTCCAGGGCCGCAATTCTTCGAGCAAAGTGGGGCGGGGCGGCAGGGCGGGCGGCGCCGGCGTGAATCCTGCATCGACCGCCTGGCCAAAGACCCGCGCCGGGAGGCGCGGGTTCGGTTCGTTTTCCGGTTCCGAAGACGGGCGCGGATCGTTCATGGAAGCCCAACCCGGAGGCTAGGCATTGGTGGCGCTCACTTCGGCGCCACCACCATGACCATTTGGCGGCCTTCGAGCCGCGGGTGGGATTCCACCTTGGCGACCGCGTCGAGATCGGCCCGCACCTTGTCCAGCACCTTCATGCCGATTTCCTGGTGGACCATCTCACGGCCGCGGAAGCGCATGGTGACCTTCACCTTGTCGCCTTCCTCGAGGAAGCGGTGCACCGAGCGCATCTTCACGTCGTAGTCGTGAATGTCGATGCCCGGGCGCATCTTGATCTCCTTGACCTCGATGACCTTCTGCTTCTTGCGGGCCTCGTTCTTGCGCTTCTGCGCCTCGTACTTGTACTTGCCGTAATCGAGGATCTTGGCGACCGGCGGGCTCGCCGTCGGCGAGATCTCGACGAGATCCAGGCCGATCTCCTGCGCCATCGAGATGGCTTCACGGGTCGAGATGACCCCGTGCATGGTGCCGTCTTCAAGCACCAGTCGGACTTGCGGAATGTTGATCATTCCATTGACACGCGGACCGGAATCCCGGCTCGGCGCGTTGTCTTTCTCGGGTGGTCTGGCTATGGCCAACTCCTGTTTCGGTTCAGAAAAAAATAAAAGCGCCGCTGCCCGCGGGTCCTGAGAGGTCTCAGGCCCGACGGTAGGCGGCGTTCAAACGATGTCACTCAAAGGACGTCATCCAGCCTGCATTATGGCAGAAGTACCCTAGGACTCGCAATTCGGGTCCTGGCGTCCTCAATGAGTATTTTCCAGCGGCGAGCGCGCCTGCTCGGCCAGGGCCCGGATGGCTTCGTCCAGGGGGAGAACCTTCTGGGTCTCCTCGCCCAGATACCGCAGTGCAACAGTGCCGCCCTCCTGGTCGCGCTTGCCGACGGCCAGCACGACCGGGACCTTGGCGAGGCTGTGCTCGCGCACTTTGTAGCCGATCTTCTCGTTCCTGAGGTCGAGCTCCACGGCGAGGCCGGCCTTCTCCAGAGCCGCCTGGACCTTGCGGGCATAGTCGTCGGCTTCCGAGACGATGGTGCAGACCACGACCTGCAGCGGCGAGAGCCAGAGCGGGAACTTGCCGGCATAGTGCTCGATCAGGATGCCGATGAAGCGCTCCAGCGAGCCGAAGATGGCGCGATGCAGCATGACCGGGCGGTGCTTCGCCCCGTCCTCGCCGACATAACTGGCATCAAGCCGCTCGGGCAGAACGTAGTCCACCTGGAAGGTGCCGCATTGCCAGTCGCGGCCGATCGTGTCCCTGAGCACGAACTCCAGCTTCGGGCCGTAGAATGCGCCCTCGCCGGGATTGATGCTGAACTCGACGCCGGCCGCCGCCGTCGCCTCTTTCAAGGTCGCTTCGGCGCGATCCCAGACCTCGTCGGAGCCCGCACGGACTTCCGGGCGGTCGGAGAGCTTCACCTTCACATCGGTGAACCCGAAGTCGCGATAGACCGAGAGCAGCAGGTCGCAGAAATCTTTGCACTCCGATCCGATCTGATCATCGGTGCAGAAGATATGCGCGTCATCCTGGGTGAAGGCGCGCACGCGCATGATGCCGTGCAGCGCGCCCGAGGGCTCGTTGCGATGGCAGGAGCCATATTCCGAGAAACGCAAAGGCAGGTCGCGATAGCTCTTGAGGCCTTGGCGGAAGATCTGGATATGGCCGGGGCAGTTCATCGGTTTGACAGCAAGAGTCTTGTCGTCGCCGTCCTGCACGATGAACATGTTCTCGCGGAACTTCTCCCAATGTCCCGAACGTTCCCAAAGCGAGCGGTCCAGGATCTGCGGCGTCTTCACCTCCTGGTAGCCGGCCTTGTCGAGACGGTGGCGCAGGTAGTTCTCCAGCTTGCGATAGAGCCGCCAGCCCTTCGGGTGCCAGAAGATGGCGCCGACCGCTTCTTCCTGCTGATGGAAGAGATTCATCTCGCGGCCCAAGCGGCGATGGTCGCGCTTCTCCGCCTCTTCAAGCTGCGTCAGATAGTCCTTCAGCTGCTTCTCGTCGGCAAAGACCGTTCCATAGATGCGCTGCAGCTGCGGATTCTTCGGATCACCGCGCCAATAGGCGCCGGAGACGCGGAGCAGCTTGAACGCCTTGCCGAGCTTGCCGGTCGAGGGCAGATGCGGGCCGGTGCACATGTCCAGCCACTGACCCTGCTTGTAGATCGAGATCTCCTCGTCGGCCGGAATCTGCGTGACCCATTCGGCCTTGAAGCGCTCGCCGTGATCCTCGAACCACTTGACCGCCTGGTCGCGCGACCAGATCTCGCGGGTGATCGGCTCGTCGCGATCGACGATCTCCTTCATGCGCTGCTCGATCGCCGCGAAATCCTCCGGCGTGAACGGCGCGTTGCGGAAGAAGTCGTAATAGAAGCCGTTCTCGATCGCCGGGCCGAAGGTGATCTGGGTTCCGGGGAAGAGCTCCTGCACGGCTTCCGCCAGCACATGCGCGCCGTCATGGCGCAGCAGCTCGAGCGCTTCCGGGCTGGTCTTGGTGACGATCGCGACTTTCGCATCCTTGGCGATGACATGCGAAAGGTCGCGGAGCTCGCCATCGACGCGGATCGCGAGCGCCGCCTTGGCCAGTCCGGGACCGATCGAAGCGGCCAGTTCCGCTCCGGAAACCGGCCGGTCAAACGGGCGCTGCGCGCCATCCGGCAGGGTGATCGTCGGCATAAACAGGGTCCTCAAAACACGAAAAACCGGCCCAAACGGCCGGAATCCGGGAATTTAGTGGGATTCAGGGGGGTGTCAAGGAAACCGGAGGCGTGGGGGAATCGAACCCCCAACCTCCCGATTAGCAATCGAGCGCTCTGTCCGATTGAGCTAACGCCCTATACGCCTCAAGCAAGCTCAAGGGATGCAATCCAGGTGGAAGTCGCAGTGCGTTTCGTCAAGATGCCGGTGTGATTACTCCCACCCGACGCAATAGGGCTCCGGCTGCATGTCTTCCGGGCCGCCGATCTTGTCCGGCTGCGGGAAGCGCGCCTTGAAGGTGAAGGCTTCCGGCGTCGGGCCTTCGGCATTCAGCTTCCGGAGCTTGGCGAGGCCTTCCTCGACCGTGGGCTTATGACCTTCCGGGACCCACCAGAGCACCTGATAGGCGCCTTCGGGGCGCTGGAACCATTCGCGGCGGCGGGCCATCACCAGGCGGTGGGCGCTCTTATAGGCGAAGTCGAAGAGGCTCTCGACACTGGCCCAGACCGACATGTTGACGATGAACTTCGGGTCGGCACTCGCCTGGATGTCGGTGGCGTTACCGCTCTCGCTCTGCAGCCGCCAGACGAAGCCCGGGCTGCCGTCAGCCAGCGCGTTGACCTCGTCCAGCTGCGCGACGAAGTCGGCGAGCTGGGGATGATCAAGCGCTTCCACCGCCGTGGCGACGTTGATCTGTGCGATATGCCAGGACATGCTTCGCTCCCCCGATAAGCTTCACGGCTATATTGGGAGAGCGAAGCGCCCGGTCAAGTTGTGGGATTTGGAGCCTTAGGCCGCGAGATGCGCGGTGCGCCAGCCGGCGTCGCGGCGCTGGAGCGGCTCCCGCAGGACAGGCGTTGCTAGAATCGGCGTGGCATCGCCGGCGGTCGGGCTCTCGTCCTCGAGGCCGACGGCGCGCTGGAAGGCGACGTAGATCGCCGGATGCGCCACGATCAGCACCGGGCCGGGGCGCTCCAGGGCGGTGTTCATGGCGCGCACGCCGCGGGACAGGAACTTGCGGATCGATTCTGCGCCGTCGGGGGTGACGCCATGCTGCCAGGCATCGAACCAGCCGCCGGCCGGTGCACCGTCCAGGCTGCCGAAGCTGCAATCGCGCAGGCCTTCGATGGTTTCGATCGGCGCATGGATCTGTGCCGCGACGATCTCGGCGGTCATCAGCGCGCGGTCCTGCGGGCTCGAGCAGATGGTGCGGATGCCGCACTGGCGCAGCATCTCGCCGGCGCGGCGCGCCTGCGCGAGCCCTCGCCCATTGAGCGGCGCGTTGATGCGGCCGGCGAGCTTGCCGTCGCGATCCCACTCGGTCTCGCCGTGATGCAAGAAGAAGAAACGGGTGCGGTGCAGATTGGCGGCGATGGTCATTCTGAAATCTCCCACTCGATCATCGTCTCGTTTCAATCTCGGGCGGCTAACCATCCCCACCGTTCCGAGCTCGCTGCATGTCGGGTCTCAACGACCGCGGCCTGCATTGGTTTCCACGCAAATGCGTGATCAACCATGCGCTTGAGATTAGTCATTGAATGCGGCGCGATTGCGGCGCTCGCTTGACGATGACAAGACATCGTGCGCTGCGTCACAGTTCAGATGCTGCACGTGCACTGCAGCATCACGCACTGCTTCAGAATGTTTCAGTCAAAGATTTTCGGGGAAGCTGACGATCAGTCAGCTGCGTGTTGAATCATGCGGCGACGGCGGCGCCGGGGCGCAGGCGCTGATAGATGTCGAGCGCCACACCGCACATGCGCTCGCGGCTGCGATGCTCGCGCATAATATCGATGATATGCCGACTGAGTTCTTCGCGGCGATCGATCGCAAGGCCGAGCGCTTCGCGGATCGCCCAGGAGAGCGCCATGGCATCGCCCGGCGGGGCGAGCCAAGCCATCTCGTTGCCGCTCAGCATGTCATGCATCACCGGGAAATCGCTGGCGACGATCGGCCGGCCCAAACCGAGCGCCTCGATCACCGCGCGATTATGCGCGCCGGCTTCGAGATACGGCGCGACCACCACATCGGCCAGCATCAGCGCCGCGGGCATGTCGCGGCATTCCTCGGCCAGCAGCACGCGGTCGGAAAGGCCCTGGGCCGCGATCTCCTTGCCGAGCTGGTGGCGGAACGCCGGGCCGTCGGCATCGGGGCCGACCATGATGCAGCGCAGATCGACGTCGCGGATCAGGCTCAGCGCTTCGACCAGCACGCTGTGGCCGCGCTCCTTGGCGAAGCGCCCGGGCAGCATGACCACCGGCCGGTCGTCCGGCACGCGCCAGAGCTGGGCCTGCTGGATCACGCGATGCGCGGAAACCTGGGCCGGATCGAAGCGGCTGAAATCGATGCCGAACGGAATCACGGTGACGCGGTCGCGCAGATTCGGAACGGCGCCGAGCAATTCGCGCGCGGCGAGGTCGGAGGGCACGGTCACCTCATCGGCGCCTTCGAGTGCGGCGCGCTGCCGCTTGCTCAAGCCCGCGACGCGCGAGGCATCCTCGTAGAAACCGATCATCAGCTTCACGCCGGCTTCGGCCGCCGCGGCCCGCGCGATCAGCAGAAGATCGAGCCCGTGCGCGTGGAGAATTTCGACATCGCTTTCGGCGACGAGTTTCGCGAGACGCTTCGCCGCGCCGAAACCGCTGAACGGCGCGCGGCCGCCGAGTTTCACCTCGATCGGCTGAATGCCGTGACGCTGCAACTCATGCGTTGCCGCCGCGGCGTGATAGGCGATCGCGGAACGGCCGCCGATATCGTTCAACGCCGCGGCGAACTCGACGGCCATGCGTGCCTCGCCGCTGTGATCGAGTCGACGTAGCAAATGGAGGACGGTGGCGGCGCGCGCCGGCCTCTTGGCCGAGCCGCGGCTGCTATAAGCAGTGGTTCCGGTGGCGCTTTCGATTGACATGGTGCTGAATTTCGTTGGTCAGGTATTTTACCGGGATGACGGAGTCCAATCCATTGCAAAGCGACCGTGAGCCCACACAAAAAGGCGAGTCGGGCATCGCACAGTTGCAGATCGATCACGGTTCCTTTCTCGCCTATCGCCGACGTTCCGCGTCGGGAGACGGTCTTAAACATCCGGGAATCGTTTTCTTGACCGGCTTCAAGTCGGACATGACCGGGACAAAGGCTTCTGCGCTCGACGAATTCTGCCACGCGCGAGGCCTGGGCTTCCTGCGCTTCGATTATTCGGGTCACGGCGCTTCGAGCGGCGACTTCCTCGATGGGACCATTTCCCGGTGGTTCGCCGATGCGCTCGCGGCTTTCGATCGCCTGACCGACGGGCCGCAAATCCTGGTCGGTTCCAGCATGGGCGGCTGGATCATGCTGCTGCTGGCCCTGGCGCGGCCGGAGCGAATCAGAGGCTTGATCGGTCTCGCACCCGCGCCGGATTTCACCGAGCATCTGATCTGGTGGAATCTTTCGGACGATGAGCGCGCGCATCTGCTGAAGGACGGAAGACTCGAACGGCCTTCGGACTATTCACCGGAGCCATACGTTGTCACCAGGGCGCTCATCGAAGACGGGCGCAAACACCTGCTGCTCAACGGCAGGATCGCGATCGACGCACCGGTGCGGCTCTTGCACGGTCTCAACGATCGGGATGTCCCGCATGCGGTCTCGCTGCGATTGCAGAGCAGGCTCGCGTCACCGGATGTGGTCTTGCACCTGATCAAGGACGGCGACCACCGCCTGTCGCGGCCGCAGGACATCGCGCGTCTCTGCGCCGCGGTCGATGAGCTGGTTCAGCGCTCGGCTGCGAGCAGCGCTGCCAATCCGGCGCGGTAATCCGGGTATTTCAGCGTGACGCCGAGCTCGCGTTTGATGCGATCGTTCCGCACCCGCTTGTTGTCGTCGTAGAAGCTGCGCGCCATCGGCGAGAGCTGCGCCTCGGCAAACGGCACTTCCGGCGGCGGGGTCACGTTGAGCAGCTTGCAGGCATGGGTGATGACCTCGGCCGGATCGGCCGCGTCATCGTCGCAGACATTGTAGGCGGCACCCGGATTGGGATGTGCGATCGAGGCCAGCAGAACCTGCACGATGTCGTCGCGATGGATCCGGCTGAACACCTGGCCTGGCTTCACCACGCGACGCGCCTTGCCCGACCGGACGGTGTCGAGCGCGGAACGGCCGGGGCCGTAGATTCCGGCGAGGCGGAAAAGATGCGCCGGAAGCGGCAGCGCCAGCCAGCCGGTCTCGGCATCGAGGCGCCGTCGGCCGCGCTCGCCGGTCGGGATAAGCGCGCTGGTTTCATCGACCCAGCCGCCCTGCCGATCGCCATAGACCCCGGTGGTCGAGAGATAGCCGATCCAATTGAGATTCGGGGCGGCCTTGGCGAGGGCCGCGCCATGCACTTCCAGCACCGGATCGCCATGCTCATCCGGCGGCACCGCACTCAGGAGATGCGTCGCGGTCGCAAGGCGCCGGTCGAGATCCGCAATCGGATGATCTCGATCAAAGATCACGATTTCGAGACCGAGCGCCTTGGCCTCGTCCGCATGAGAAACATCGCGAACGGTTCCGGTCACGCGCCAGTCCCCATTGGGCGCCTTCAGGGCGCGGGCCAGCGCCAAGGCGGTGTAGCCGAGGCCGAAGCAGAAAAGGTGCGGTTTTTGGGTCATGTCCTTCCAGCTTGCATTTTGCCGGCTTGCATTTTCACTGGGCGGAATCGATGTTCTGGCCGCTGCTCAATATCCGCGCGGCGGATAGCTGACAAGGTTAAGTCTGAAGAAGATGCACCGTCTCTTGATCGTCCTCCTGCTCGCCCTCGCCGCTGCGCCAAGCCTTGCGCGGGCGGATACGGCCGCGGCCAACGGGGCGCAGCCGGCCGCAGAGGCCGTGCCCCAGGACCAGGCGGCCCAGGAGCAGAAGTACCAGGACTGCATGAAGCTCGCGGGCAAGACCCCGAAAGCCGCGCTGAAACGGGCCATGGACTGGGAAAAGGCCGGCGGCGGCGACGCCGCGCGGCACTGCGTGGCGGCCTCCTACATGGGGCTGAAGCAGTATGACGACGCCGCGATGGAGCTTGAGCGCATCGCCCAGACCATGCCGCAGGTGAAAGCGCCGATGATGGCACAGCTGTTCGGCCAGGCGGCGCAGGCCTGGATGAACATGAACCAGCCCGACCGCGCGCTCAACGACATCAACCAGGGCCTGAAGCTCAACAAGAAGAGCGTCGATCTGCTGGTGTTCCGCGCCATCATCTACGGCAATAAGGAAAAGTATTTCGACGCGCTGGACGACCTCAACGCCGCCTATGATCTCACCTCCGACCGCGCCACCATCCTGATCCTGCGCGCCACCGCCTATCGCAAGCTGGAGCAGCCGGACCTCGCCAAGGACAATATCGAGCTGGCGCTGAAAGCCGATCCCAACGATCCCGACGCCCTGCTCGAACGCGGCACCCAGCGCGCCGAAGCCGGCGACCGCGACGGTGCCCGCACCGACTGGGTCAAGCTGATCGAGGTGGCGCCGAACTCACCCGCGGCCGACGACGCCCGCGATGGCCTGGCCAAGCTGGATGTGAAGGCGAATTGAGGGGTCGAAGACTCCCTCCGATTACTTTTAAAAATCCAGATCCGCGTAATGCGGCGGGGGCGGCGCGCCCGGCAGATTGTCCGCCAGCAGCGCGCGGAAGCTCGGCCGCGATTTCAGCCGTGCGTACCAGTCCTTGGCGCCTTCGTGATCGTCCCAGGGCACGTCGCCCAGGTAGTCGATCGCCGATAGCTGCGCCGCCGCCATCAGGTCGGCCAAGGTCAGGACCGGTCCGGCCAGCCAGGTGCGCCGTTCGGTGAGCCAGGCGATGTATTGCAGATGAATCCCGATATTGGCCTTGCCCGCCCGTATGGCACTGGAATCCGGGCCGCCGCCGGCATTCGGCATGAAGCGCTTGAAGATCTTTTCATGCAGCAGGTTGCGCGTGACCTCGCGCTCGAACTTGCCGTCGAACCAGTTGATCAGCCGCCGCACCTCGGCGCGTTCCGGCAAGGTCCGGCCCAAGAGCGGCACGCCGGCGCCGGCGGTGTCGGGATAGGCCTCCTCGAGATATTCGAGAGTCGGAACGAAGCCGCAGAGCGTCACGCCGTTCTCCTCGATCAACACCGGAACTTCACCGGCCGGGTTGACCATCAGGAACTGCTCGCGCCGGTCCCAGGGCCGCTCGACCACGAAATCGGCATCCAGCTTCTTCTCCGCCAATTGCAGGCGAATAAGGCGGGATTGTGGCTGCAGCGGATGATGAAGGAGGCATCGCATGATTCGCGGCGGAAGATAGCAGCGCCAATGCCGCTTCGCCAAGTCCGCGCGCCCCCGGATTCGGGCCCGCGACGCAACCGACTCCCCGCGCGGCGCTTGTTCATCAGGAGACTCGATCGAGGGAGACGCGGATGTCAGCCGAGCCCAAGCCCAAACGGCCGGAAATGCCGGCGCCCACGCCGCCGCGCCCGGAAATGACCGGAAGAGGCAGGCCAGGAACGATGCCGGAGAATCCGGCCAACGTCGATCACGAGCATGAGCCTGCGGGCATCGACCCTGGAACCGACCGCACCAAGCAACGCGAAGAGAAGAGAGGCAAGTCATGAACACGACCACAGGCAAGATCGGCAACGGCATGGAAGCCGCGCGCGACACCATCAATCAGGCGGGTGAGCGAATCGACGAAGCGACCCGCGATACGCGCAAGGCCGCCTCGGAGAAGCTGAATGAAGGTGCGGCTTACGCCCGCCAGCATGCCGGCGAGGCATTGGAGACGGCGCAGGGCCTGGCCAAGTCGGCCGGCCGCTATGCGCGGGACAATCCGGGCCAGGCGATCCTGATCGGCCTCGGTGGCCTGCTGCTGGCGAGCCTACTGTTCCGACGGCGTTAGCTAGACCCTGAGCCCACGCGTCGTGAGCGAGAGGCCGGGGATATGCCCGGTCCGCGCCCCGGGCAGGATCAGGCCGCGCTGATGCGTGTCGCTGAAATCGGCCCCCCGCAGATCGGCGGCGGTCAGGTTCGCCTCCGATAGATTGGTGCCGTGGAAGTCGGTGGCGATCAGCCACGCCGATTTCAGGTTGGCGCGCGCCAGCAGGCAGCGGACCAGCTTGGCCGCGGCCAGGTTAACCCCGCGCAGATCGAATCCGGACAGGTCGAAGCCTTCGAGCTCCAGCCGTCTTCCGGTATGGCCGAGGCTGTCGACCCATAGCGCGTGCTCGCCGAGCCGTTTCCGGACCTCGTTGTCGCTCAGCCGCGGCGCCGAGCCGACCGGGAGCGAGGCGGCGAGCACCTGGTCCCGCGTCGCCTCATCGACCACCGCGGCGGTGGTGAAATCCGCACCCTCCAGCTCGGCGCCCGCCAGCCGGATCCCTTGCAGCTGCGCCGCGGCGAAATTGGTGCGCCGCAGGTCGGCGCCGGAGAAATCCGCTTCCAACAAGAAGGCGCCGCCGAAATCGACGCTGATCAGCTTGGCGCCGACGAAGGCGGTCTGCTCCAGCCGCGCGCCGCGGAAACGGCAGGCCGGGGCGCTGTTCTCGTCGGTGCCGCGGGAGAAATCCTTGCGCAAGTCGGCGGCGGCGAGCGAGGCCCGCGTCATGTCGCTGCCATGGAACACCGCGCCCCGGAGATCGGCCCGCTCGAACACGGCGCCGGTCAGGTCGGCTTCGTCGAAGCTGCTGCCGGTCAGGATCGCGTCACGGAAAACCGCGCCGCGCAGACTGGCGCGCTCGAAATTGCAGCGCAGGAAATAGGCGTCGGTGAAATCCATCAGGCTGAGGTCGAGCCGCCGCAGGTCGCAATCGGCCAGCATCATGCGCTGGCTGCGGGGGCGCCCGAGTCGCCAGTTGCGATGGAGCTCCTCGAGCCGGCGCATCGCGCCGACGTCCAAGGCCAAGCCTTTGAGAACCTTCTGTCCCGGGCCTTCCAAAGAGTGGGCTTCCATAGGCAGCGAGTCCGATACGCCAATATGGTGCCGCTCTGAAGCCCGCAGCACAAGATAAGAACGCACACGCGGATGGGAACCGAGTCGCGAAGCCTTGCTGACGTGAAAGCATTCGAGTCGAAGTTTAGCGAATCGTCTCGCGGGGTGACGAATCAGACCAGCTTGATCTGCCAGGCACCGCCCGCTTCGCTGGGCGGCTGGAAATGCGCCAGCACGGCATTCGGCAGATGCGTGAGCTCGGCAAAACCCAGCAGGCGTTGCAGTGCCCAAAAGACGCCGCCATGCGCGACGATGAGGACCGGATGGTCGAGCGTCAAAGCCTCGATCATGCCGGCCAGCACGCGCTTCCGGAAATCGCCGAAGCTCTCCGGCCCTTCGACCAGGCCGTCGGCGAACCAGCGGTCGAGCCAGCTCCCGTCGGTGCTGCCCTCATAGGGACCGACATCGAACTCGCGCAGCGCATCGTAATGCGTCATCGCGAGGCCGAGATCGCGGTTGACGATCTCCGCCGTCCGCCTTGCGCGGCCGAGCGAGCTGACCGCGATCGACTTCAGTCCGAGTGTGGCGGCGATGAGGCGCGCCGCCTCCGCCTGTTCTTCACCGCGTGCGTTGAGCGGCACGTCGGTCATGCCCTGCAGCTTGCGCGCCTTGTTCCAATCGGTCTCGCCGTGGCGCAGGAAGTAGAACGGGTGGCGCGGCAGCATTGTCAGAGCAGAGCCTCCAGCCGCTGCCACAATCCGGCATCGGTGAAATCGGTGATCGCGGCCACCGCGCCCGATCCCAGCAAGGCCGCATCGGGATGCGCGGTGCGGATGCCATAGGTCGCGATGCCGGCGCCGTGCGCGGCGCGGATGCCGGGCAGCGAATCCTCGAAGGCCAATGCCCGATCGGCCGTGGCGCCGAGGCGCTGCAACCCGGTGCGATAGGGCAGGGGATCGGGCTTCGCGCGTTCGAGCTCGTCGCCGATCACGAGCTCAGTCATGCGCCGGTCGAGGCCGAGCCCATGCAGCATCATCTCGGCATTGGCCCGCGGCGCATTGGTGACGACCGCATAGGGCACGCCGTGCGCGTCCGCCCAGTCCAGCAACTTCAACACGCCCGGCGTCGGCGTCAGGGTTTCGAGTTGGTCGCGGAACAGCTGCTCCTTGCGATCGGACAGCGTGATGCGCCGATCCGGCGTCTCGTCGGGAAACATCTCGCGCATGATCTCGTCATTGGGATGCCCCATGATCCGCGCCTTGTAATGCTCGAGCGTGATCGTGCGGTCGAAATCCTGGAGCAGGATGCGAAACGCCTCGACATGCAGGTGATCGGTATCGGTGAGCGTGCCATCGAGATCGAAAAGAAGCGCCGTGCCGTTCGCCATGATGCCCTGATGCAGCAAATTTCCGCGAGATTACTGGCAAACACTCAGCCGGCGGTCAAGCAACAGTCGCTACTTGGGCGGGAGACATCCATTGCGGCGTGCTTCGCGCACGGTCATCGAGAATTCGCAAGGCATCATGATGAAATGCTCTATGAAGTCCGCCTCACTCTCTTCGGGGACCACGGGACCCGTGATGAACCCGACGCCGTGGTCATGGCTCGGCGGGCCATCGCAGAGCTCTTCGTTGCGAAACTTGAAGGCCTGATTGGTCTTGCATGGCGCGCTGGCAATTTTCCAAGCGCGGTAGCGCTCATCATACTCCTTCCGCGACGCCTCCGCCCTCTCGCGCTCCGCAGCCTTGCCCTTGGCGTACAGCTCCTTTGCCTGAGCGATGTCTGCGTTCAGTTCAGCATCGGTGAGTCGAGACAAGCGGTAGGCGCGCATCGTCGCCATGTCGGGCTCCGCGGTCTCGGGCCCGAACAGATACCAAAGGCCGTAAAGCACACCCACCAGAGCGGCACAGCCCGAGAGGAGGAACATCAAGCTTCGAAACGTCATGGGACGCATCACTCGCTCGGATTGAAATATTCCGAACTATTTCTGCCGATGGCGAGGCGCAAGGTCAAGGGAGTATCCGATGCACCGGATCCGGTGATCGATCGATGGAATCTTGTCGCATTGTCTGTAGTGCCGCCCGGTGCCCGGCGAATGTCAGTCGCTCGATCGCCGCATCGACCGCGAGCCAGGCAAATTCACTCTGGCTGTCATCCAGAGTGACGGTGGACTCTCGCTCGATCATGAATAGGAAGAGCGGCATCAGCTCGATCGTGTTCTCGGCGGGATCGTAGAAGCTGTCCACGATGCCGGTTGTGAAGAGCGCGCCATCCATGATGCCGGTCTCTTCCTGGATCTCGCGCAAGGCGGTCTGCCAGGCTTTCTCGCCGGCTTCGATGCGTCCGGAGACCGGGCACCAGGCACCGACCGGCGGCGTCTTGCGCTTCAGCAGCAGGACGCGCGCGGAAGCGCCGGTGCCCGCGACGACGAAGGCGATGACGCCGCGGGAGCGAACCGGCAGATCACTCGGCAAGCTTCTTCGCCGGCTTGTCCGAGAGCGGATGCTCCAGCTTGTCGACCATCTCCTTCGGCGCCACCTGCCAGAAGCGGCCGCGTTCCAGCGACCAATCCGACACCAGGCGGGCGGCGAACTTGGACTGCGTCTCCTTGGCGTGCTCGGCGATCAGCGATTTCAGGTGCTGCTCCCAATGCGCGGATTCGAGGCGCTGCCAGACCACGCTCTCGGCGTTGACATGGGTCGCGAAGTTCTCGGCGGCGTCATAGACGAAGGCCATGCCGCCCGACATGCCGGCGGCGAAGTTGTCGCCGACCGAGCCGAGGATCACCGCCGTGCCGCCGGTCATGTATTCGCAGCCATTGGAGCCGCAGCCCTCGACCACCACGTCGGCGCCGGAGTTGCGGACGGCGAAACGCTCGCCGGCCTGGCCCGCGGCGAACAGCTTGCCCGCCGTGGCGCCGTAGAGGACGGTGTTGCCGATGATCGTGTTGAGATTGGTGACCAGCGGGCTCGAAGGCAGCGGCCGCACCACGATCGTGCCGCCGGAGAGGCCCTTGCCGACATAGTCATTGGCATCGCCGAAGACTTCGAGCTTCAGGCCCTGTACCGAGAAGGCGCCGAGCGACTGGCCGGCGGAGCCGCGCAGACGCACGGTCACATGGCCGGGCTTCAGCCCGAACATGCCGAACTTCTTGGTGATGTGCGACGACAAGCGCGTGCCGATCGCGCGGTAGGTGTTCCGGATGTTGTATTGCAGCTGCATCTTCTCGCCGGCTTCGAACAAGGCGGTCGCGTCCTTGATCATCTGCGCGTCGAGCGTGTCCGGCACCTCGTTGCGGCCTTCCAGCGTGCAATAGCGCGCCTGGTCGCCCGCATCCGCCTGGGCGAGAATCGGATTCAAGTCGAGATCGTCCAAATCGGCGGCGCCGCGGCTCACCTGCTCCAGGAGCTCGGTGCGGCCGATCACCTCGTTCAGAGTGCGATAGCCCAGCGAAGCCAGGATCTCGCGCACCTCTTCGGCGATGAAGCTGAACAGGTTCACGACCTTCTCGGGCGTGCCGGAGAACCGCTCGCGGAGCTTCGGGTCCTGGGTGCAAACGCCGACCGGGCAGGTGTTGCTGTGGCACTGCCGCACCATGATGCAGCCCATGGCGATCAGCGAGGCGGTGCCGATGCCGAACTCCTCCGCGCCGAGGATCGCGGCGATCACCACGTCGCGGCCGGTCTTGATGCCGCCATCGGTGCGGAGTTTCACCCGATGCCGCAGCCGATTGAGCGTCAGCACCTGATGCACTTCTGAGAGGCCCATCTCCCAGGGCACGCCCGCATACTTGATCGAGGTATGGGGCGAGGCGCCGGTGCCGCCGACATGGCCGGAGACCAGGATCACATCCGCCTTGGCCTTGGCGACGCCCGCGGCGATCGTGCCGATCCCGGAACGCGCCACCAGCTTCACGCAGACCTTGGCCTTGGGGTTGATCTGTTTCAGGTCATAGATGAGCTGCGCCAGATCCTCGATCGAATAGATGTCGTGATGGGGCGGCGGCGAGATCAGCGAGACGCCCGGCGTCGCATGGCGGAGCTGCGCGATTTCGACCGTAACCTTGAAGCCCGGAAGCTGGCCGCCCTCGCCGGGCTTGGCGCCCTGGGCGACCTTGATCTCGATCTCGCGGCAGTTGGTCAGGTATTCCGCGGTGACGCCAAAGCGGCCCGAGGCGATCTGCTTGATCGCCGAATTGGCGTTATCGCCGTTGGGCCGCGGCTTGAAGCGCGAGGAGAACTCGCCGCCCTCGCCGGAATCCGACTTGGCGCCGATCCGGTTCATGGCGATGTTGAGCGTGCCATGGGCTTCCGGCCCCAAAGCGCCCAAGGACATGCCCGGGGTCACGAAGCGCTTCCGGAGCTCGGTGATGCTCTCGACCTCGTCGATCGCCACCTGCTGGCCGGTCGGCACGAAGTCCAGCAGGTCGCGGATCGCGACCGGCGGCGCCTTCTGCACGCCTTCCGAATATTTCTTGAAGGTCTGATAGGATTCGGACGCGACCGCGCTCTGCAGCATGTGGATGAGCTCGGCGGCCCAGGCATGGGTCTCGCCGCTCTTGCGAAACTTGTAGAATCCGCCCACCGGCAAGGCGACGAAGTCTTCCGACCAGGCGCGCGCATGCAAGGCGAGCACACGGCGCTGGATGCCGATCATGCCGATGCCGGAGATGCGCGAGGCCATCGACGGGAAATATTCGGCGACCAGCGTCCGCGACAGACCGAGCGCCTCGAAATTGGCGCCGCCGCGATAGGAGGAGATCACGGCAATGCCCATCTTGGACATGACCTTCAGGAGCCCCTGGTCCACCGCCTTGCGGTAGTGATCCAGGCACTGATCCAGCGTCATCTCGCCGAACAAGCCGCGGGCGCGGCGATCCTCGATCGCGGCCTCGGCGACATAGGCGTTGACCGTGGTGGCACCCACGCCGATCAGCACCGCGAAGTGATGCACGTCCAGGCACTCGCCCGAACGTACGTTCAAGGAGGTGAAGGTGCGCAGCTGGTGGCGCAGCAGATGCACATGCACCGCACCGGTCGCGAGAATGGTCGGAATCGCCGCGCGGGTTGCCGACACCTTCTCGTCGGTCAGAATGAGATGCGTGGCGCCGCCGCGCACGGCGTCCTCGGCCTGGCGGCGGATCGACTGGATTGCGTCGCGCAGGGCGTTCTCGCCGCCGTTCACCTCGAAAGTGCAATCGATCTCGGCGCCGCTCTTGCCCATATAGGCGCCCATCGCCTGGAACTCGGCGGTGGTGAGGACGGGGGAGTCGAGCTGCAGCAGTTTGCACTGCCCCTCGTCCTGGTCCATCACGTTGCCGAGGTTGCCCAAGCGCGTCTTCAGGCTCATCACCCGCTTCTCGCGGAGTGAATCGATCGGCGGGTTGGTGACCTGGCTGAAATTCTGCCGGAAGAAATGATGCAGGCCGCGATAATGGTCGGAGAGCACGGCCAAAGGCGTGTCGTCGCCCATGGAGACGATCGCTTCCTTCGCTTCCTCGACCATCGGCTGCAGCACCAGCTCGAGATCTTCCAGCGAGAGACCCGCCGCCACCTGGCGGCGGCGCAGATAATCCTTCTCGAAGATCGCCGGCTCGCCGCGCCGCCGCTTGATCAGGTCGTCGATGACGGTGATGTTCTTCACCCAGGCGCCGTAATCCTCGCCGGATGAGAGATCCTGCATGATCTCGTCATTGCCGTAGAATTTGCCCTCGGCGAGGTCGAGCGCCAGCATCTGGCCGGGGCCCAAGCGGCCCTTCACCCGGATCTGGTTCTCGTTCAGCTTCACCATCCCGGCTTCGGAGCCGGCGACCAGCAAGCCGTCCTCGGTGATCGCGTAGCGCAGCGGCCGCAAGCCGTTCCGGTCCATGGCGGCGATCACCCAATTGCCGGCAAAGCCGCAGATCGCGGCCGGCCCATCCCAGGGCTCCATCACCGAGTTGCAATAGCTGAACATGTCGCGGATCTTCTGCGGCATTGCCGTGCGGCCGTCCCAGACATCGGGAATCAGCAGGCATTTCACCATCGGCAGCGGCCGTTCCGAGGTGGTGAGGATCTCGAACACGTTGTCGAGCGCTGCGGAGTCGGAGCCGCTCGGCTGGATCACCGGCTTCAACTCGGCCATATGCTCGCCATAGACCGCGGAATAGAGCCGGGTCTCATGCGCGCGCATCCAGTTCACATTGCCGCGGAGCGTGTTGATCTCGCCGTTATGCGCGATCACGCGGAACGGCTGCGCGAGGCTCCAGGTCGGGAAGGTGTTGGTCGAATAGCGCTGGTGATAGATCGCGAAATTCGATTCGAAGCGCGGATCGGTCAGATCCGGATAGAAGGAATCGAGCTGCTCGGCGAGGAACATGCCCTTGTAGATGACCGAGCGGCAGGAGAGCGAGCAGATGTAGAGCTCGGTGATGTGCTCATCCAGCGCCGCCTTCTCGATATGGCGGCGGATGATGTAGAGATCGGTCTCGAATTCTTCCTCACTGACGCCGCGGTTGTTGGCGATCATGATCTGCTCGATCTCGGGGCGGCTCGCATTGGCCTTCTCGCCGATCACGCCGATATTGACCGGCACCTGGCGCCAGCCATAGATCGTGTAGCCGTAATTCAGGATCTCGCGCTCGACGATGACCCGGCAGCGCTCCTGCTTGCCGAGGTCGGTGCGCGGCAGGAAGATCTGGCCGACCGCGAACTTCGCCGGGCCGATCTCCTGGCCGCCCTTGCGGATGAAGTCCTCGAAAAAGGCATGCGGGATCTGCACATGGATGCCGGCACCGTCGCCGGTCTTGCCATCGGCGTCCACGGCGCCGCGATGCCACACCGCCTTCAGCGCTTCGACGCCCTTCAGCACGACTTCGCGCCGCGGCTTGCCGTCCAGGGTCGCGATCAAGCCGACACCGCAGGCATCGTGCTCGTCGGCCGGGTCGTAGAGGCCGGTCGCGGCTAGGTGGGCTGCGTTCTGGCGGAAGAGGTCGAGTTCGGACTGGCTCATGGCAGCGTTCCCAAAAACAGAAATTCGAATCCGGCAGCGGCGTCAGATCGGCGTCTGCAGCCCGCGTTTTCGAAACTCGTCGGCATATTCCTTGACCGCCTGGGCCGTCACGGCCTGCGCCCATACCGTGCTGACGCGGGCCATTTCCTGGGACATCAGCGGCTGTTCCTTCGCCAGCTTCCGTCCCAGCGGCGATTGGTAGAACTGGATCAGCTGGGCGATCTCGTCGGCGGTGAAATGGTTGGCGTAGATGACGGCGCCTTCACGGATCACCTCGGGCAGGCGTTCCTTCATCTTCGGAACGACAAACTGGTTCATGACCTCGCTGACCTCCGCCTCCTTGCCCGGATTGGCCTGCTGGATCAGCTGGGTCAGCCCCGGCGAGATATGGTCCAGCATCTGGACCAGCATCGGCTTCAGTCCGGCGAGATCGAGCAACTCGGCGCTGAGCGCGATCGTCTTCTCGTCCGGCGGATTCGCCGCCGCGGCATCCTGGGCCGAGGCGGCCGGCGTGACGGCAAGCCAGAGGGCGGTCATCAGCGCGATCAATCCAGACTTGGACCGAGACATGGTTCCGGGCTCCATTTGTCCTGGGGCTAGGTGCATTGGCGATCCCGTCCGGCGCTCGAGGCCGGTGCCGTGCCCTGGCTCAGGAGCCGGGCTGGTGGTCGCAGTCGAGCTTGACGGCGCCTTCGGGGATCAGCGATCCCCCTTTGGGGGTCAGCGTCTTCTTGAACGCGGCGACCGTCTCGGGAATGCCGTTGTCTGCCGGCAGCACCAGCTTCAGTTTCTCGCGCGCCGGCTCGGTCTTGATGAGATAGTAGGCGTAGTCGATGAAGGCGATCGGCACATCCTTGGAAGAGGCTTCGCCCTTGGTCATCGCGCGCAGCTCGTCGGTCGCATTCTGCGAGTTGTAGAACACCTCGGCCACCAGGCAGAGATACTGCTGCTTGTGCGTGGTCGCGAAAGGCAGCAGCGATTCGTTCAGATACTTGAACACCGCGTCCTTGCGGCCCGGATTCGCATTGAGCGTCGCGACCGCGATCACGGCGACGATGTTGTAGGGATCGTCCTCGCCCTGGAGCGCTTTCTCGAAGCGGCCCTTCTCGTAGGCATTCGGCAGCTTGTCCAAGCCGCCTTGCACCCAGTAATGCGCGGCGAGGGCCAGCGATGCCGTCGCCCGCTCGCGGTCGATCTTCGCCCAGGCCGTGCTCGATCCGAGGATCGCCACGGCCAGCGCCACCGCAATGCCGCGGCTGCCGTTCGAACCGAGAATCGCCCCAACCCTGCTCATCGCCCCATTCCGCTGTCGATCCCGGCCGGCCGGTACCCGTCGCCACTGGCGAGCCGCCCCCCGGTTGCAGTGTCACCGCAATTTTCGGGACAAACAAGCGAATGTCTTGCTGATCGCGCCGATTGCGCCAAGCGACCACCGGATCGGGTCCCGAAGCGGGATATGCATGGCCGCGTCGCATCGTCACTCCGCCGCGCGCTGGACGGCGGTCGAGAGATATTTGTCGATGCTGGCGGCCGCATCTCTCCCATCGCGGATGCCCCAAACCACCAGCGAGGCCCCGCGCACGATGTCACCAGCGGCGAAGACGCCGGGGATCGCCGTCATCAGGGTGCGCCAGTCGATCTTGATCGTGCCGGCCGCGGTGACCGCGAGCGCCGGCGCGTCGAACAGCTTCGGCAGCGCCTCGGCGTCGAAGCCGAGCGCCTTCACCACCAGATCCGCCTCGACGTCGAAGTCGGAGCCCTCGATCGGCGTCGGCACCTGGCGGCCGGTGGCATCGGGGGGGCCGAGGTGGATGCGGGTGGTGCGGACGGCGCGGACCTTGCCTTGCGTATCGTCCAGGAATGAATGCGGCAGCGACTGCCAGAGGAACTCGACGCCCTCTTCCTCGGCGTTGGCGACTTCGCGCTGCGAGCCCGGCATGTTGGTGCGGTCGCGGCGATAGAGGCACTTCACCGATTTCGCCCCCTGGCGGACGGCGGTGCGCACGCAATCCATCGCGGTGTCGCCGCCGCCGATCACGACGACATTCTTGCCTTCCGCATTGAGCGCACCGGATTCGAATTCCGGCACGTGATCGCCGAGACCCTTGCGGTTGCTGGCAATCAGATAGTCGAGTGCGGGCACGATGTTCTTTGCGCCGGAGCCGGGCGCCTGCAGCTCGCGCGCCTGGTAGACGCCGGTCGCGATCAGCAGCGCATCGTGCTTCTTGCGCAAGTCGTCGAGGCTGGCATCGCGGCCGATCTCGAAGCCGGTCTTGAAGACGACGCCGGATTCCTTCAGCAGCTCCGCGCGCCGCAGCACGATCGGCTTCTCGAGCTTGAAGTTCGGAATGCCGTAGATCAGCAACCCGCCGACCCGGTCGTGGCGATCATAGACCGTCACCTGATAACCCTTGCGGCGCAAGAGATCGGCGGCGGCGAGACCCGCGGGCCCGGCGCCGATGATGCCGACGGATTCCTTGCGTTCGCGCGCCGGCTTGGCCGGTTTCACCCAGCCCATGTCGAAGGCGGTGTCGGTGATGTATTTCTCGATCGCGCCGATCGTCACCGTGCCGTGGCCGGACTGCTCGATCACGCAATTGCCTTCGCAGAGCCGGTCCTGCGGGCAGATGCGGCCGCAAATCTCCGGAAAGGTGTTGGTGGCGGAGGACATCTCATAGGCCTCTTCCAGCCGCCCCTCGGCGGTCAGTTTCAGCCAGTCCGGGATGTTGTTCGAGAGCGGGCAATGCACTTGGCAGAACGGCACGCCGCATTGCGAGCACCGGCTCGCCTGGGCGGTCGCCGCCTGCGGGGCGAACTCCGCATAGATCTCGCCGAAATCGCTGCGCCGGGTCTCCGAGGCCCGCTTCTCCGGCATCGCCCGTTGCAAATTGACGAATTTCAGCAGCTTCTCGGCCATGCCTGCATCCCGCTCCATCCCGGCCGATGAACTTAAAAATGGGCTTCCAGTCTTCACGGGCAGGGCAGGCTGCCGCGCGGTCGGGAACAATTAACCGAAATTCCCGACCCTATCGAGCGGAAAATGACAATTAGGACAAAAATTCTGACCTAATATTCCGTAAGTTGTCACGGTTCGAGTCGTGCCAAGCGAGACCAGCCCGGATTAACCCAACATTAGTACCGATTCGGTACTAATTTGAATGCGTGAACGCTCCGATTCGCGATGTTATAAGTCCGAACCGCTACAGGTTGAGACGCATCAGTGCCGAATGCCGACATCTTGATCATGGCAATCCTCCGGAGTGTGTCGGAGATCCTGCCCATCGATCCGGAGGCCCATTCCGCGCTGCTGACGCGCCTGTTCTGTTGGGCGACCGTCGATCACATGGCTGCCGCCGCCGGCTTCCTTGGGCTCCTGGTGGCCCTGCTGGTCTATCTCTGGCGGGATGTCCTGCAGATGGTGCGGAGCCTGCTCCGGATCCTCCGGGGCAAGCGCGATTCCGGCGCCGCCTTGATCCTGCATTTGCTGGCCGCATCGGTGCCGGCGTTCGTCATCACTCTCGGGCTGCGCGGCCTGCTCGACGTCACGATCCGGGAACCGATCTACATCGCCGTGCTGCTGGTCGCTTTCGGCGTCGTGCTCTATGTCGCCGACCAGGCCGGCCTCACGGTGCGCCGCGTCCAACAGATGCACTGGAGTCAGGCGCTGATCATCGGCGTCTTCCAGGGCTTGGCCGTGCTGCCCGGCGTCAGCCGCATCGGCATCGTCATCACGGTCGCGCGCACGCTCGGCTATGAGCGCCCCGACGCGGCGCGCTTCGCATTGCTGCTGTCGATCCCGTGGATGCTGGCTTCCGCGCTCTACAGTTTCTGGCTCGGCATTGCCGCGCGGCAAATGGTCGACGACGAGCGCGTGCTTCTCACCGCTGCGATCAGCGGCATCGTCGGCTTCCTCGCGATCGCCTTCCTGATGTACTGGGTGCGGCGCGGCAGCTTCACGCTCTTCGCGCTCTATCGCGTGGCGCTCGGCGGCGCGCTGATCTACGCGCTCTACCGCATGCCGGAACTGGCCTGTTCCTAACCGACGCGCGAGTAATAGCCCTGCGGCCGGTAGCGATCGAGATAGGTCGGCAGGATCGGCTCGAGCGCGGTCGGCGTGATGCCGAGTTCCTTGAAGCCCGCGGCCTGCGGGCCCACCACATTGTCGCGCTTCAGCAGCTTCACCTGATCGGCAGTGAGGAGCGGCTTCATGAAGGGTATCGACTGCAACAGGGTGCCTTGCAGCGAGGCGAGCGCGAAGGGCAGGGAGCAGAGACAGCGCTTGCGGCCGATCTCCGCCAGCATCAACGTCATCAATTCGCGGAAGCTGTAGATCCTGGGGCCGCCGAGCTCATAGGTCTTGCCGGCATGGGCGTCCGGATGCTCGACCGCGCGGGCGATGGCTTCGGCGACGTCCAGCACATAGACTGGCTGGAAGCGCGTGGTGCCGCCGCCGATCAGCGGCAGGCCCGGTGCAATCAGCGCCATCTTGGCGAAGCGGTTGAAGAAATCGTCCTCCGGCCCGAACACGATGCTCGGGCGCAGGATGGTGGCAGTGGGAAACGCCTTGGTGACGCCCGCTTCGCCGGCAGCCTTCGAGCGCGCATAGGCGGCGGGCGATTGGCTGTCGGCGCCGATCGCCGACACATGGGTCATAACCCGCACTCCGGCCGCAGCCGCGGCTGCGGCCACATTGGCGGCGCCTTGTGCATGCACGGCGTCGAAGCGCTGCGGCCCGGCCTGGAACAGGATGCCGACCAGGTTGACGACGGCAGTGGCGCCGGATACCGCCGCTCGCACCGAGGCCTGGTCCCGCACATTGACGGCGACCGGCGTCACTTGGCCGACATGGCCGGCGGTCTTGCAGAACAGGGCCTCGTCGGGGCGCCGCACCGCGACGCGCACCTGCCAGCCCTCCCGCGCCAGGCGCCGCACCGCGTAGCGGCCGATGAAGCCGGAGCCGCCGAACACCGTCACCAGTTCGCCGCGCATCTTCGCCCCTCATCCCTTTGCCGAATAAGGGTTAGATATGTGCCAAAGGTTGCACGTTGTAAACGCTGCGGAACGGTCTGAGCCGATCGCCCATGCGACGAAAAAAATGCCGCTTTAATGATTGACTTCAGAGCGTTTCTGGACAGAATGCGCCGGCCAAAACGCCCGGCGCTCCGGGCGACCGGACGGCCTGTGCCCAGGTGGCGGAATTGGTAGACGCGCTGGCTTCAGGTGCCAGTGGCCGCAAGGTCGTGGAGGTTCGAGTCCTCTCCTGGGCACCATCGCTCCGATGATTTATACCGGCGGATCGCAGCGACAAATCTGCGCCGGATCGGGGTAATCTTCGGCCGCCGCCGAAGGGCGGGATTTCGGGGTAAGGCAATGAGCATTCATCTTTACAAAGGCGACCTGCCCGAGGGGCTCGATCTCGGCCGCGAGGTTGCGGTCGACACCGAGACCATGGGCCTCAACCCGGTCCGTGACCGGCTCTGCCTGGTGCAGATGTCTTCCGGCGACGGCGTCAGCCATCTTGTGCAGATCCCGAAGGCCGAGCCCGGCCGGCTGCATCAGGCGCCGCGGCTGAAGGCGCTGCTGGAAGATCCGAAAGTCCTGAAGATCTTCCATTTCGCCCGCTTCGATGTCGCGGCCTTGAAGGCCTATCTCGGCGTGCGTTGTGCTCCGGTCTATTGCACCAAGATCGCCTCGAAAATGACGCGGAGCTATACCGACCGCCACGGGTTGAAAGACCTGTGCAAGGAGTTGCTCGACGTCGAGCTCTCCAAGCAGCAGCAGTCCTCGGACTGGGGCAGCCCGGATCTCACCGAGGATCAATTGCGCTACGCCGCGTCGGACGTGCTTCACCTTCATAAGCTGAAGGCGAAGCTCGACCCGCTTCTGGCGCGCGAAGGCCGCACCGCCCTCGCCGCCGCCTGCTTTGAGTTCCTGCCGACTCGGGGTGAACTGGATCTCCTGGGCTGGGAAGAGCCGGACATCTTCGCGCATTGACGGATCGGCGCATCGGCACGGCAGCATCGGTGTCGCAGAGTTGAACCGCAATTAACGCTGCGTTGACCATATTTTGTGCGGGCCGTCACGTCCTGGTTCCTGAGCGGGATAAATGCCCGAGCGGCGCTGGGAAATCCCTGTTGTTTTCAAGGGATATCTGAGAAAATTGCGCCCACGGGGCCCTTGAGGCAGGGGAAGGTCCAAGGGAAGGCCGAAGTGCAAGGCCCTTGAGGCAAGGGTGGACACCCTTGGGGCGAGGGTTAGGAATCGAGTGGATGAACAAAGTGCCGAACGCCGCCGCAAGCGCTGAAGGGTCGAGAGCGCCAGAGTCGAATGCGTCGGCACCGACGCCGATGAGCGGCGCGGAGCACGACGATCTCGCCGCGGCGAAGCGCGTGCTGCATCAGGAGGCGGACGCTTTGCGCCGCCTCGCGGACAGTTTCGACGGCACGTTCCTGAAGGCGCTCGACATCCTCTTCGCGGTGACCGGGCGGGTGATCGTCACCGGCATGGGCAAATCGGGCCATATCGCGCGGAAGATCGCGGCGACCTTGGCTTCGACGGGGACGCCGGCGCAGTTCGTCCATCCCGCGGAAGCGAGCCATGGCGATCTCGGCATGGTGACCTCGCATGACGCCGTGCTGGCGCTCAGCAATTCCGGCGATGCGCCGGAGCTCTCCGACATCCTCGGTTACGCGCGGCGCTGGAATATCCCGGTGATCGGAATCACGATGCGGCCGGAAAGTGCTCTCGGCACCGCCGCCGACGTGACGCTGGTCTTGCCGAAGACCGCCGAGGCCGGGACGATCGGGCATGTGCCGACGACCTCGACGACCATGATGCTGGCGCTGGGCGATGCCTTGGCGGTGTGTCTGGTCGAGCGCAGGGGCTTCTCGCTCGAGGACTTCCGCGAACTCCATCCGGGCGGCAAGCTCGGCCAGATCCTGGTCCGCGTTGGCAACTTGATGCATGTCGGCGAGGAAATGCCGCTGATCGGCACCGACGGCGCGATGTCGCAAGCGCTGCTCATCATGACCGCGAAGACCTTCGGCTGCGTGGGCGTCGTCAATGCCGGCGGCGACCTGGTCGGGATCGTCACCGACGGCGACTTGCGCCGCCACATGGGGCCGGACCTCCTGCGCGCGCAGGTCGGCGACGTGATGACCAAGGGTCCGCTGACCATCCGCGCCAATGCCCTCGCCGCCGAAGCGGTGCGGGTGATGAACGAGCGCTCGATCACCAGCCTGTTCGTGACCGACGGAACGAAGCCCGCCGGCATCGTCCGGCTGCATGACTGCCTGAAAGCTGGGGTGGCCTGAAGCGATGCCCCCGATGACCGACATGAACCGTCCCGACATGCCGGACCTCGTTGCACCTCGCCGCGTCTTCAAGCGCAAGCGCAACAAGGGCCTCATCACCGCGCTGAAGATTGCCCTGCCGCTGGTCGCGGTCGCCTGCGTCGCCTATATCGTGGTCTACCAACGCCAGGTGCAGATCGTCCATCCGATCGAGGTGGTCGGCGAGCTGAACAACCCGGCCTCGCCGAACGCCGACGTGAAGGTGCAGCAGGTGCAGTACAACGGCGTCGATGCGCAAAATCGGCCGTATACGATCACCGCGGAAGGCGCCTCGCAGCCGCAGAAGAGCGCACCCGCGCCGGCGGCCGATTCCGACGCGGACGCCGATGCCGGCCACCCGCCGGCGGCGCAGCCGGCGCAAGCCGCCGCGCAGGCCGAAGACCTTATCAATCTGCATAAGCCGGTCGCCGACATGACTCTCACCGACGGCAGCTGGGTGGCGCTGAAGGCGGATGACGGAGTCTATCACCGCGAGACCGGCATGGTGGATCTGAGCGGCAACGTGACCCTGTTCCATGACACCGGCCTGAGCTTCCAGACCGATGCGGCGACGGTCGATATGAAGAACGACTGGGCGCGCGGCGATCAGCTGGTCGAGGGCCAGAACGCCGACGGCGAGATCAACTCGGATGGCTTCGAGATCAAGGATCACGGTCAGACCATTCTGTTCACCGGCCGCGCCTATCTGAAGCTCTTCGCCAAGCATGCGAACGGAGGCGGATCATGACGCCGTTCCGTTCGGTTGCGCTGGCCGCGTTGCTGGCTTTGGCGGCGCCGCTCGGTGCGCTCGCCCAGGATCAGGCCCAAGGTCAGTCGTCAACGACCACATCGACCGACAGCGGCTTCGATCTCGGCGGCTCGCAGCCGATCGAGATCAGTGCCGACAACGGTATCGAGTGGAACCGCGACGCCAAGACCTACACCGCGCGGGGCAGCGCGGTTGCGGTGCAGGGCACATCGGAGGTCCATGGCGAGACCCTGATCGCTTCGTACACCGCCAGCAGCAGCGAGATCGAGCACGTCACCGCCGAGGGCACGGTGAAGATCATGAGTCCGAGCCAGACGGCCTATGGCGATCACGCCGAGTACGACCGGGTGAAGCGCCTGCTGGTGATGACCGGATCGAATCTGAAGATCGTGAACGCCGATGAAACGGTGACGGCGCGGGATCAGTTCGAATATTGGCAGGACCAGGATGTGCTGGTCGCCAAGGGCAACGTGTTGATCGTGAAGACCGACGGCACCAAGATCAACGGCGACAAGGTGACGAGCTATTTCCGCAAGAATGCCGCGACCGGAAAGCGCGAGGCTTTCCAGGTGAAAGCGGAGGGCAATGTCCGCGTCGACACCGGCAAGGAGATCGCGACTTCCCAGCACGCGGTGTTCGATCCCAACACCAAGATCGCCGTGCTGACCGGCGACGTGGTGATCATCCAGAACCAGAACGTGTTCCGCGGCGCCCGCGCCGAGATCGACACGGCGAAGGGGATCAGCCGCCTGCTGCCGGCCGACGGCCAGCGGGTGCGCAGCACGATCCAGCCGAAGTCGCAGAAGGCCAATCCTGATCAGGGCTCCGCGCTGCCGGGCAGCCCTTCCACCAGCGCGGCGCCCACCGGTGGCGATACGCTCGCGCTCAGCAGCACGGCGACGGTGCAATGAACCGCGCCCACGCCCCCGAACCGCGAGATGAAGAAGACGTCCCGGCCGAAGCGAAGCCGAGCGACGGCGGCAGCGTGAACGGCACCACGCACGATCCTGCACCCTTTACCAAGGGGGCCGACGGCCATGCGCTGATCCATGTCAACGGCATGACCGTGGACCCGCGCACCGTCGAGGGCCTGGTCGCCTATCACATCGGCAAGCAGTACAAGGGCCGCCCGGTCGTGCGCGACGTCTCGATCGGCGTGCAGCGCGGCGAGGTCGTCGGCCTCTTGGGTCCGAACGGTGCCGGCAAGACCACCTGCTTTTATGTCATCACCGGCTTGATCAGGGCCGATGCCGGCGCCATCTATCTCGATGGCGAGGAGGTCACCGATCTCCCGATGTATCAGCGCGCCCGCGGCGGCATCGGTTACCTGCCGCAGGAAGCATCGGTCTTCCGCGGCATGTCGGTCGAAGACAATATCATGACCGTGCTCGAGGTCACCGAGCGTGACCGTTCGAAGCGCAAGCCGATGGTGGACCGCCTGCTCGCCGAGTTCTCGATCGAGCATCTCCGCCGCACCCAGGCGATGGCGCTCTCCGGCGGCGAGCGGCGCCGCGTGGAAATTGCGCGCTGCGTTGCCATGCGGCCGAATTACGTTCTGCTGGATGAGCCCTTGGCCGGCATCGATCCCATCGCCGTCGGCGACGTGCGCGACATCGTCACGCATCTCAAGGACCGCGGCATCGGCGTGCTGATCACCGACCACAACGTGCGCGACACGTTAGAGATTGTCGACCGCGCCTACATTCTCCACGAGGGCCATGTCCTTCGCGAGGGCTCGCCGCGGGACATCGTCCGCGACCCGCAGGTCCGGCGTGTTTACCTTGGAGAAAGATTCTCCCTGTAGTACCGTGGCCTCATGGCCGTTACGCAGAGGATAGATCTCCGGCAAGCACAAACCCTGGTGATGACGCCGCAGCTCCAGCAGGCGATCAAGCTGCTGGAATTGTCGAACCAGGATCTCGTCGCTTATGTCGAAACCGAGCTCGAGCAGAATCCGTTGCTCGATCGGGGCGACGACGACCGCAGCGGAGAAAATTCTGCCGAGCGCACGGAAGACTTTGCCGGGGAGACGGAATCTTCTGCCGAGGCCGGCGATCACGATCGCATGCTCGACACCGCCGAGTACAACGCGCGGGAGTCGATGCCCGACGAGAAAGATTCGCCGCTCGACACCGATTACGACAACACCTATTCCAGCGCGCCGACCGAATCGCCCGCCGGCGGCGATCTCTATGACGGCGCCTGGCGCGGCACCGGCGGCCGCAGCGATTTCGGCGACGGCGAATACGGCATCGAGCAGACCGCGCAGCGTCCCGAGACTCTGCGCGAGCATTTGGAAGCGCAGCTGACCCTCGACATCACCGATCCGACCGAGCGCATCATCGGCCTGCAGATCATCGACATGCTCGATCCCGCCGGCTACATCGGCGGTGATTTCGCGAACCTCGCCGACCGTCTCGGCTGCCCGCAGGCCCTGGTCGATTCGACACTCGCCAGGCTGCAGCAGTTCGAGCCCTGCGGCGTCTTCGCCCGCGACCTCGCCGAATGCCTCGCGCTGCAATTGAAAGAGCGCGACCGGCTCGACCCGGCGATGCAGACCATGCTCGCCCATCTCGATCTCCTGGCGAAGCACGACCGCAACCAGCTGATGAAGCTCTGCGGCGTGGACGCCGAGGATCTCGCCGACATGGTGACCGAGATCCGGGCGCTCAATCCGAAGCCCGGCCTTTCCTTCGAGATGGAAGAGGTCGAGACCGTCATTCCCGACATCCTGGTGAACCGTCGCCCCGACGGTTCCTGGTCGGTCGAGCTCAACACCGACACGCTGCCGCGCCTGCTGGTCAACCAGCAGTACCACACGCTGGTTTCGTCCAAGGCGTCGAGCAAGGCCGAGAAGGAATACATCAGCGACCGCCTGGCCGCCGCGAATTGGCTGGTGAAGACCTTGCACCAGCGCGCGACCACGATCATGAAGGTCGCCTCCGAGATCATCCGTCAGCAGGAGATGTTCCTGCTGCACGGCGTGCAGCATCTGAAGCCGCTCATTCGCCGCGACATCGCCGAGGCGATCGGCATGCATGAGAGCACGGTCAGCCGCGTCACCACCAACAAGTACATGGCGACTCCGCGCGGCCTCTTCGAACTCCGTTATTTCTTCAGCGCGGCGATTCAGGGCGCCAACGGGGCGGACAGCCATTCCGCCGAGGCGGTCCGGTCCCGGATCAAGGAACTGATCGATTCGGAGCCGGCGGGCGACATCCTGTCCGACGACAAGCTGGTCTCCATCCTGCAAGGGCAGGGCGTGGACATTGCCCGGCGGACGGTTGCTAAGTATCGAGAATCGTTGAAAATACCTTCGTCGGTCCAGCGCCGGCGCGAGAAAGCCTTGCGTTCGGCATGATCATCGCCACATGCTTTGAAAGGGCATCCTTCTAGGGTGTCCCTGGAAGAGTCTGGGGCGGTATTGACTTCGCCGGGAACGGTTCCTATGGTCCCGGCCGTTTTGCGGGGGCGCGTTCGAGCCTTGACTGCAATGTGCCCAGCGACAATGGAGACGCGGCACGCGGAAACGGTGCTGCCGCGGACTTGTTCGGCGCTCATTCTGGAGGCGCCCCTGTTCCCGACATCGAAGATCCCGACATCGAACGATCATTGGCAAGCGGACAAGAAGCGATGAACCTGACCGTCAATGGCAAAGGCATCGACGTTGGTGAAGCGTTGAGAACCTACGTCGCCGAAGGCTTGGACCGGATGTTCGAGAAGTATTTCTCGAATCCGATCGAAGCGACCGTGACCTTCTCCAAGCAGGGCTACCGATTCCACGCGATGATTTCCGTGCATGTCGGTCGCGGTATCCTCATGCAGGCGGAAGACGACGGCGGCGACGCCTATGCCGCCTTCGACATCACCGCGGAGACCATCTCCAAGCGCTTGCGCCGGCATAAGCGCCGGTTGCGGGACCATCACCGCGCCGACACCGACTCCTATGCGGCCAAGCAGTTCGTGCTGGCGCCGGATGTCGGCGAGGAGACCGGGGAAGCCGGCGAGGGCATCGACCACGCCAACGGCCATGCGGCGCTGATCGTCGCCGAGCTCGAAGCGGATATTCCCACTCTCACCGTCGGCGAGGCGGTCATGCGCCTCGACCTCGCCGAGACGCAGGCAATGCTGTTCCACAATCGCGCGCATGGGGGGCTTAACATGGTTTACCGCCGCAACGACGGCAATATCGGTTGGGTTGATCCGGCAACGAAGCCGGGTGCCGCCGGCGTGGATTCACGGGGCGCCGAGCCTCGCAGAGCGGGAGCACCGGCGCGGCGCTAAAAAGCGGACCGCGACGAACCTTCCGCCACGCCGATCCGACATAAGTCGGGTTCGGCCCTGCGGGTTCACCTGGGGCGAATGGAGCACGAGGGATCATGGAGATCGAGGATCTACTGTCGTCACCGGCGCAGGTCATGCCGCGCCTCAAAGTCTCGAGCAAGAAGCAGGCGCTGCAGGAGTTGGCGCGCCGCGCCGCTGAAATCACCGGCGAGCATGAGCGCCAGATTTTCGACGTGCTGCTGGAGCGCGAGCGTCTCGGCACCACCGGGGTCGGCAACGGCATTGCGATTCCGCACGGCAAGCTCGCCGATGTGAAGAAGATGTTCGGCCTCTTCGCCCGGCTCGAGAACCCGGTCGATTTCGAGGCGATCGACGAGCAGCCGGTCGATCTGATCTTCCTGCTGCTGGCCCCGGAAGGCGCCGGCGCTGACCACCTGAAGGCCTTGGCCCGGGTCTCCCGCCTGCTGCGCGACCGCGCGATCTGCGAAAAGCTCCGCGGCGCCGACCAGGCCGAGGCGATCTACGCCCTCCTCACCGACCGCGCCCACAGCCACGCGGCCTAGCTTCGCGACACGGCACCGGCCTCTTGGACCATGGTCCATCTGGGCCGCCCCGGCCACCGGCGTACAGTTCCCCTGTCGGAATTCGTAACCTGAAGGGGGCCGTCGATGCTGGGCCGGGCTTTGATCATGGGAGTGGCGCTGAGCGGCGCCCTGATATCGACGGCGATGTTGGCGGGTTGCGGCGGCGGTGGCGCCGATTCCACTGTGCACAACACCACGGTCAGCAAGGGACAGGCGCTGATCGACCTCAAGAAGGCTTATGACTCCGGCGCGATCAGCGAGCGCGAGTACGAAAAGCAGCGCGAGAAGATTCTCGACGACGATTGAGGGTCGGTCGGGCCATGAAACGATCTCATATCTCTCTCGCGCTGATCGCCGCATCGCTGCTCGCAACGGCGCTCTTGGTCACCGCCTGCGGCTCGAGTTCCGAGGTTCACAACCGCCTGGTCTCGCCGGAGCAGCAGGCCGCCGATCTGAAGCGCGCCCTCGATGCCGGCATCATCTCGCAGGCGGAATACCAAAAAGAGATGGAAAAGCTCCACGACGCCAACTGAGCGCGCGCGCCAGCTGCGACGTTCACTGCGCCTTAACCTCCAAGCGCTGAATATCCCACAGGGTCGCCTCTGCAATCTTTCATAGAATGCAGCGCGGGGCGAGTGGGGGGATTCATGCTGTTTGCTTTGTTTTCGTGGGGCGGCCGCATGGGCCGATTGGCCTATTTCGGCTATTCGTTTCTGCTCGTCGGCGTCCTGGCCGTGATTGGCTTGGTCCTGCTGTTGCCGCTGCGCAATGCGGGAGATGGTGGGCTGGGGGTCGGAATCGCCATCGGCGCCATTCTCACCCTGGCGCTGTTCTCCGGCGGCTTTTGCCTGGCCGCGAAGCGGCTGCACGATCTCAACCTGCCGGCATGGCACTACGCCTGGATCGTCTTGGTGCCGGCATTCCTCAACGGCGTGGGCCAAGTGATGAGGCAGTCTGGTGCGGAGTTTCCAGGCCTGCTGACCGGTCTCCTTGGCTCGGTGATTTCGATTCTCGTCGGCCTGTTTCTATTGTTCTGGCCGGGAACGGACGGCGCCAACGACTACGGCGAACGCTAAACGCTTAGAGCGGGCGACGACGGGTGGATGGCGACGCCGCCCCGAAGCGCGTGTGCTTCAGGGCGGAGCGAAGGTCTGGGTTCAGTGCAGAGTGACGGGGGCGAGGCCGTTCTCGACGGCCGCGGCGATCGCCGCGTTGCGGTCGGGGAGCAAAGCGAGCTGCTGGCCGTTGGCGGCGAAGATGCCGACGGCGGTGCTGCCGTCGACCTCGACGTCCTTCAGGTAGGCGACGTCCTTCACGCCCAACGAGAGCAGGTCTTCGGTCGTGATCTTGCGGATCTGTTCAAGCGATACCATGGCTTTTTCTCCTGGGAAGTCCCAGTTACTCCGATCGTTCTTCATCTGGCTGCGTATTTCCGTATTCAGCTCTTGGCGCTGCCGGTCACTGCTATTTCTGCAGGACCATTTGGCCGGTCACTCGTCCGCTGTGCGGCTTTCTTGATCGGCACGGTGCGGACCTGCGGTTCCACCTTGGGCCGGGCGAGCTCGATCGAAAGCAGACCATTATCAAGGCTGGCACCGGTCACTTCGATCCCTTCGGCCAGCACGAAGCTGCGCTGGAACTGTCGCGCCGCGATTCCGCGGTGCAGATAGATTCGGTCCGGATCATCTTTCTGGCGGCCGCGCACCACGAGCTGGTTGTCCTCGACCTGGATCTCGAGATCCTCGATGGCGAATCCGGCGACGGCCAGCGTGATGCGCAAGGCTTCGTCGCTGACCTGCTCGATGTTGTAAGGCGGGTACCCTTCGGAACCGGTCTTCGAGATCCGGTCGAGTGTGCGTTCGAAGTGATCGAAGCCCAAGAGCAACGGGCTGTTGAAGAGCGATAGTCTCGACATTTCCTGCCCCTCCATCCGAGCGAGCCTTAGAGGAATTCCGCGATGCCCGTTTCCGGCCCATTGCGGTGGCCCCGCTCGGTTCCCGAGCCTGGCGCCATGAGCAGTAAATGGTCCGAGAAATTAACTTTTCAAGCGCTCCAACCGTTCCACAAAGCCGTTGCCCATGGTTGTCGGAAGCGGCTCCACCGGCGGCTCGGACAATTCACACCGCTGTCCACAAGCCTATCCACAGCCGATGATAATCCGTCGGTGTAAAAAACCCTGCTGGTACCGAAGCTTGGCGGGCGGGTTGGCTTCGACGCCCAGGAAATGACCAGAAGATCATTTTTCGGTTGTGGCCGGATACAATATGCGGCGCGGCTTGCTTACATCTCCGGGCCAAGCGGAGCCCAGTGTCCAGGGTGGACATTGCCATCGACGCGTGTAAGGTTGCGCCCGCGAAAGCCAAACGAGGCCCCTCACGGTGCGCGGGGGCCCCAATCCCAATAAGGAAGCACGATGGGGGCTACATCGGCAGGGGCGGCCAAGGTCGAAGCCGGCAAGCCCGAGGCGGCGAATCCGGGACCGGCCGGCGCCATTCGGCTCGACGGGCATGTCGGCAGGCGCAGCCGGCGCGGGCCGCTGCCCCAGCTCGATGCCATTGAGCTCCGCCTCGACGCCCCGGACCTCGAAACCGATCTTCGCTTCGCCCTCGATTACTGGTTCCAGAAACGCGCCGGACGTCTGGCGCCGACCCGCGCCGACATCGACCCCATCGATATCGCGCCGCTGCTGCCGCGGGTGATGCTGGTCGATGTCAGCACCGATCCGATCGACTTCCGCTTCCGCCTCGCGGGCACGGGTCTCTTCAAGATCCACGGCGCGGAGCTCACCAACAAGCGCGCGCTGGATCTCGAGCCGCCGGCCTATGGCGCGCTCATTCATCGCCTCTACTGCGACGCGCTTGATCGCCGCACGCCGATCGCCCACCGGGTGCTGATCGAATGCGAGACCCGGCGCAGCGCCTACCTGCGCATCATCCTGCCGCTCTCCGAAGACGGCGTGGTGATCAATCGCCTCCTCACGGTCGAAAGCTACGCCGACGCCGCGCAGGACCTCCGCGACTGCTTCGAGGAAGCACGCTTGAGCGCCGGTTCCCTCTAGTCGATCCAGCCCAATTTGATTCGTCATGGTCCGCGAAGGCGGACCATCCACGAGTTCGCTTGGGCGTGACGGATGCAAACTCGTGGGATCCTCCGCCTTCGCGGAGGATGACGAGCAACGGTGGCCTGAGAGTTCAGTCTAAAGTGCGCCCGATATCGAGCGCCGCGCCCCGCAGGCGCGGCAGATGCTGCAGCGCTTGGGTCAGATCGAGCCGGGCCTTTGCCGCATGGCAGGCGACGGCGCCGACCAGGCGGCCCTTGTGATCGGTGACCGGCACCGCGATCGCGACCAGGCCGACGATGAATTCCTCGTCATCGGTGCCGTAGCCGCGGGTCGCGGTCTCGGCGAGCTCGGTCTCGAGCCGGCTGCGCGAGGTGATCGTATTTTCGGTCAGGCCCGAGAGGTTGAGCGTGTCCAGCAGGCGGCGCCGGCGCTCCGGCTCCATCATCGCCAGGAACAGCTTGCCGCTCGCGGTGCAGTGGATCGGCACCCGCGATCCGGTTTCGAGATGGATGCGCAAAGGCCAGCGCGATTCCACGCGCTCGACATAGAGGACTTCATTGCCGGCGAGTGCGGTGAAGTTGCAGGTCTCGCGAATCTCATCGACCAGCTTCTCGAGGATCGCGCGCCATTGCACGCTGGCCGAGCCGCGGCGGATTGCGTTGAAGGCGAGACGCTCGGTCGCCGGGCCGACTCGATAGCGATAGCGGCCGGGCTCGCGCGTCAGGTATTTGGACTCCTCCAGCCGGACGCAAAGCCGATGCACCGTCGGCTTCGGCAGCCTCAACTGCGTGCCGATCTCGGCCAGAGTCATCGGCTGCGGCGCAGCGGCGACCAGCTGAATGAGGTCCAGCACGCGAAACACCACCGAGCGCCGGCCTTTGCCGCCGCGCTCCATCGCATCGGCCCCAGGGTCCTTAGGGGGGTCGGCCAACGGATCTGTGGGTTCCATCTCTCGTGACATGGAACCTTTGTAGCACCGAATTCCTAAAATTCGCTGAATTTACGTTGCGGATCTCCACAAACTCGTGTGTGGCCGTGTGGATCGTTCCGCAGTCTGAGCCGGAGGGGGCACGGAAACGAAGAACCCCCGCCGCAGCTTCCTGCGGGCGGGGGTTTCGTCTGGTGGACCCAAGCGGGATCGAACCGCTGACCTCCACAATGCCATTGTGGCGCTCTCCCAGCTGAGCTATGGGCCCGAACTCATGCCGCCGGGTGCTGGGACCGGGGGCGGAAAAGCGGCTGGAAGCTAGAAGCGCCCCGCTTTCATTTCAAGCAAAATCCGTCGGCGGGTCGGGAAGCGCTTAGCGCTCCCCTTCGCCCTCATCCGGCTCGATCGTTTCCGGGATGTCCTCGTCGTCCTCGCCGAGCTCGGAGGTATCCTCGATCACGTCGTCGGATTCCTCTGCGCCTTCCTCGGTCTCGACATCCGTCTCGGGATCCGGGAGCTCCGGCTCCTTCACCGGCTTCACCGGCACGACCTTCTCCGGCGCGCGGCGGCGGCTCTTCAGGATCGCCTCCGGATCATAGGTGGCGCCGCATTTCGGGCAGACGATCGGGTCTTTCCGGAGATCGTAGAAGTGGGCGCCGCAGCTCTGGCAGGTGCGCTTCGTGCCCCATTCCGGTTTGGTCACTGTCGGCTCTCCATATTCGATTTCGGGGAGGCCGGTTATCAGGTGCCGCACCCCCGCGGGTCGGGGTGCCGTTTGCCATGTGACAATGGCGCTGTCAACACGGGATGCTGCGCAAAAAATCCGGCAAAATGCCGTCGGTTGGCCCATCGCTGGGCCGGTCGGTTGGCAGCCCGCGAAATTTCCACCCGGCCCGCCCTTGTGCTAGAGAGGCGCGCCTTCACGGCCGACCCTGACGTAACCTGCCCTGACAGATGAGCCCCGGCTGACGCGCCCCAGATCCAAGGACCCATGAGCAAATCCCATTCTCTGCCCCGGCCGCTCCAATCCGGCACCGCCAAGAAGGGCCTCCTGGGCCGGATCCGCGTGCCCGGCGACAAATCGATCTCCCATCGCTCGCTGATGCTGGGCGCCCTGGCATTGGGCGAGACCGAGATCCATGGCCTGCTGGAAGGCGAGGACGTGTTGCGCACCGCCGAGGCCATGCGCCAGCTCGGCGGCGAGGCCGAACGCGGCCAGGACGGCGTCTGGTATGCGCGCGGCCGCGGCATCGGCGGATTGCGCGAGGCGGCCGAGGTGCTCGACCTCGGCAATGCCGGCACCGGCACGCGGCTGCTGATGGGCCTGGTCGCCGCCTATCCGATGACCACCTTCTTCACCGGTGATGCCTCCTTGCGTTCGCGCCCGATGGCGCGCGTCTCCGATCCCCTGAAGCTGATGGGCGCGCAGGTCGTCGCCCGCAGCGGCGGCCGGCCGCCGCTTGCCGTCATCGGCACCAAGGATCCGCTGCCGATCACCTACAAGCTGCCCGTGGCTTCCGCGCAGGTGAAGTCCGCGATCCTGCTTGCCGGCCTGAACACCGCCGGCGTCACCACCGTGATCGAGCCCGAACCGACGCGCGACCACACCGAGCTGATGCTGAAAGGCTTCGGCGCGCAGCTTGTCGTCGAGCAGACCAAGGAAGGCCGCGCCGTTTCGCTGACCGGCCAGCCGGAGATCACCGGGCGCAAGATCGTGGTGCCGGGCGACCCGTCTTCCGCCGCTTTCCCGATTGCCGCGGCCCTTGTGGTTCCAGGCTCGGAGCTCACCATCGAAAATGTCGGCCTCAATCCGCATCGGATCGGCCTCGTCGAGACTTTGTTGGAGATGGGCGCCGACATCACCATCGAGAACGCGCGCGTCGAGGCCGGCGAGAAGGTCGGCGATTTGCGCGTGAAGCACGGCACGCTGCGCGGCGTCACGGTGCCGGCGGAGCGCGCGCCCTCGATGATCGACGAATACCCGATCCTCTCCGTCATAGCCGCGTATGCAGAAGGCGAAACGAAGATGCTGGGCTTGGGCGAGCTCCGCGTGAAGGAGAGCGACCGCCTGGGCGCCATGGCGCGCGGCTTGAAGGCCTGCGGCGTCGATGTCTCCGAAGGCCCGGATTGGCTCAGCGTCAAGGGCAACGGCAAGCCGCCCGCCGGCGGCGCGAAGATCGACGTCAATCTCGACCACCGGCCGGCCATGTCCTTCCTGATCCTGGGGCTCGCGGCGAAGCAGCCGGTCGCGATCGATGACGGCGCGCCGATCGACACCAGCTTCCCGACCTTCGTCGAGTTGATGAACGGCATCGGCGCCGGCATCCGGCTGCAGAACCGATGACCCGGAATCGATGACCCTCACGATCGCCATCGATGGGCCCGCGGCCGCCGGCAAGGGCACGCTCGCCCGGCGTCTCGCCGCCGCCTACAACCTCGCCTTTCTCGATACCGGATCGCTTTACCGCGGCACGGCGCTGACGCTGCTGCGCGGCGGGGTCGAAGCCCCGGATGATGCCGCGGCCGAGGCGGCGGCCCGGAAGCTGAAGCCCGAGCTGCTGACCGATCCGGAGCTCCGGGCCGAGGCGACCGGCCGGCTCGCCTCGAAGGTGGCCGCCATGCCCGCGGTCCGGGCGGCGCTGCTGGACTGGCAGCGGGCCTTCGCCAAGCACCCCCCGGCGGGCAAGCAGGGCGCGGTGCTGGACGGGCGGGATATCGGGACTGTGGTACTCCCGGACGCAATGGTTAAGCTCTACATCACCGCCTCCGACGAAGCCCGGGCCATGCGCCGATTCAAGGAGTTGCAAGAGAAGGGCGAGGCCGCTATATACGCGCGAGTTTTGGAGGACATGCGGGAGCGGGACGCCCGGGATACGGCCCGTTCGACAGCTCCCATGCGGCCGGCGGAAGACGCCCTGATCATCGACACTTCGGCACTGGATGCCGAACAGGTGTTCCGCCTCGCTCAAGATTGCATCGCGCAGAAAATCTGAACCCGCAACGGCCTGCAATCCCGCACGCCGTCGCTCCACCATTCAAGACCACCGGACACAACCGGTTGGCCTGAATAGTTTTTGAAAGGAACTAGAACCACATGGCTAAATCTGCAGCCGCCCGTGTCACCAAGGAGCGCGTCGAGACCGACAGCTTCGCCGCCCTGCTCGAGGAAACCTTAGGCGCCGCCCAGGGCCTCGAAGGCAGCGTGCTCTCCGGCACCGTCATCTCGATCGATGGCGAGTTCGCCCTGGTTGACGTTGGCCTGAAGTCCGAAGGCCGCGTCGCGGTGAAGGAATTCGCGCTTCCCGGCCAGAAGGCCGAGCTCAAGGTCGGCGACGTCGTCGACGTCTATCTCGAGCGCATGGAAGACAAGAACGGCGAAGCCATGCTGTCGCGCGACAAGGCCCGCCGCGAGGAAGCCTGGACCCAGCTCGAGAAGCAGTTCAAGGACAACCAGCGCGTCAACGGCGTGATCTTCGGCCGCGTGAAGGGCGGCTTCACGGTCGACCTCAACGGCGCCGTGGCTTTCCTGCCGGGCTCGCAGGTCGATATCCGTCCGGTGCGCGATGTGGGCCCGCTGATGGGCACGCCGCAGCCGTTCCAGATCCTGAAGATGGACCGCGCCCGCGGCAACATCGTGGTCTCCCGCCGCGCCGTGCTCGAAGAGAGCCGCGCCGAGGCCCGCAACGAGCTGGTTGCGAACCTCAAGGAAGGCCAGGTGCTGCAGGGCGTGGTGAAGAACATCACCGATTACGGTGCGTTCGTTGACCTGGGCGGCGTCGATGGCCTGCTGCACGTCACCGACATCGCGTGGCGCCGCATCAACCATCCCAGCGAAGCCTTGCACATCGGCCAGACCGTCAACGTCCAGGTCGTGCGCTTCAACCCGGAGACCCAGCGTATCTCCCTCGGCATGAAGCAGCTCGAGGCGGATCCGTGGGAGGGCGTGCAGGCGAAGTACCCGGTGGGTTCGCGCTTCAAGGGCCGCGTCACCAACATCACCGATTACGGCGCCTTCGTGGAGCTGGAGCCGGGCATCGAAGGCCTGGTGCACGTTTCCGAGATGAGCTGGACCAAGAAGAACGTCCACCCGGGCAAGATCGTCTCCACGTCGCAGGAAGTGGAAGTGATGGTGCTGGACGTCGATCCGGTGAAGCGCCGCATTTCGCTCGGCCTCAAGCAGTGCATGGAGAATCCGTGGTCGGGCTTCCTCGAGAAGAACCCGGTCGGTTCCGAGCTCGAGGGCGAAGTGAAGAACATCACCGAGTTCGGCCTGTTCGTCGGCCTCACCCCGGAGATCGACGGCATGGTCCATCTCTCCGATCTCGACTGGGAGCGCCCGGGCGAGGAAGCGGTGCAGGATTACAAGAAGGGCGACATGGTGAAGGTGAAGCTCCTCGACGTCGATATCGAGAAGGAGCGCATCTCGCTCGGCATCAAGCAGCTCACCAAGGACAACTTCGCTGAAGCCTCGACCGCGCTGAAGAAGGGCGAGGTCGTGACCTGCACCGTCACCTCCATCAACGAGGGCGGCGTCGAGGTCTCGGTCGGCGACGGCGTCACCGGCTTCATCAAGAAGAACGATCTGTCGCGCGAGCGCAGCGAGCAGCGTCCGGACCGTTTCGCCGTCGGCGAGAAGGTCGATGCGAAGATCACCCAGATCGACACCAAGACCCGCAAGGTCTCGCTCTCGATCAAGGCCCGCGAGGTCGAAGAGGACAAGCAGGCGATGGCGGAGTTCGGTTCGTCCGATTCCGGCGCGAGCCTGGGCGACATCCTCGGCGCGGCCCTCAACAAGGCCAAGAAGAGCGACAAGTAAGACCAGCGGCTTAGGGTGACCTGAGCAACAAAATTACAAAATAGTGCGTGTTCGGGCCGGAAGGGCATCCCTTCCGGCCCTTTTTTCTGGCCGAATCCGGGCCGAATCGGGCTGTAGCCCAAAAAACGTATTAAAATGAGCGACTTATCCTTGACGCGGGTCGATTCCCTTGGCACGCTTTTGAAACTCCTGGGGTCGGCCCCCCGGGGTGGCCAGGGGAAGGCCGGTCGCAGGCGATGTTTTTCGCCACACGCGACAGGCGTGCGGGGACAGGATGACGAAATCCGAACTTATTCTGCGGATCGGGGAGCTTAATCCGCATCTTTATCATCGGGATGTCGAGCGGATCGTCACCACGATCTTCGAAGAGATCACCAACGCCTTGGCAAAGCGCGATCGCGTCGAGCTCAGAGGCTTCGGTGCTTTCTCGGTGAAGCAGCGCGACGCCCGCAAGGGCCGCAATCCCCGCACCGGCGAGACCGTCGCGGTCGACCAGAAGGTCGTGCCATTCTTCAAGACCGGCAAAGAGTTACGCGATCGCCTGAACGCCAAGATCGACCCGGGCACACCCGCGAAGGCGCCCGAGCCCGCGCCGGCCGCGAACAAGCCGCCGGTCAGCGGCGGCGGCGAGTAAGCTTCACACCCTTCGACAGATCGGATCTGTACAATGCGGCAGCGTTGCAGGGCATGGTTAAGCTTGCCATCGCCGCACGGCGCAATTAGACCGCGTTGACACCCGGCTACGCAGGAATCGCCCATGCGCCGTTTCGCCTGGATCGTGACGCTTCCGATCATCGCCATCGTCACCGTCTTCGCGGTGATGAACCGCCAGGACGTGGCGCTCAATCTCTGGCCGTTGCCCTGGGATTTCGCGATGCCGGTCTTTCTCTTGACGCTGCTGCTGATCTTGTTCGGCTTCTGCTTCGGCGTGCTGGTGATGTGGCTGAGCGGCGCGAAGCAGCGCCGGCAGCTCCGCGCCGCGAAGCGCGATCTCGACGAAGCGAAGATGGAGCTCCACACACTCCGCCGCGCCCCGCCGCAAGCGCGCAGCACCGGCACAGCGCTCGCCACCACACAGACACGTCTGCCCGCCGCCTGAGTGCAATGAAATTCGGCATCGCGTTCGGCGCGGCCTTGGCCGCGCTTCTCGCCGTCTGCGCGCCCGCGCTCGCGTTCGAGAACTATCTCTACACCGGCGACGGCGACCTTCCGGGCCTGCAGAAGATCCTCGAACGTCCCGACATTGCCGGCGCGCAGGTGGTCTATTCCTGGAAAGCGCTCGAGCCCAGCGAGGGCCGGTACGATTTCTCTTCGATCGACCGCGACCTCGCCGCGACCGGGCATCTGAAGAAGAAGCTCTTCATCCAGATCCAGGACCGCTTCTTCGCGGTGCAGGCGCGCAACATCCCCGCTTATCTGCAGACGGATAAATATGCCGGCGGCCTCGCCGCGCAGGTCGACAATGCCGGCGAGGGTCAGCCCGCCGGTTATGGCTGGGTGGCGCTGCAATGGAATGCCGACTTGCGTGCCCGCTATCAGGCGCTGCTCGCGGCGCTAGGAGAAAAATTCGACGGCCGCGTCGCCGGCATCAACCTGCCGGAGACCGCGGTCGACATCGACATGAAGCACGATGCGACCGGCTTCTCCTGCGACGCCTATTTCGACGCGGAGATGGCAAACCTCGCCGCCGCCCGCGCCGCCTTCAAGCAGTCGCACGTCGTGCAATACGTGAACTTCTGGCCCTGCGAATGGGAGAACGACCACGATTACATGGGCCGCATCTTCGCCTTTGCCGAAGCACACAAGATCGGCCTCGGCGGCCCGGACGTCATTCCCTGGCGCAAAGGCCAGATGAAGAACGCCTATCCCTTCTTCCACCAGATGAAGGGCAGGCTGGCACTGGTCGCGATGGCGGTGCAGGAGCCGACGCTCACTTACAAGAACCCGAAGACCGGCAAGCGCTTCACCCGCGAAGAGTTCACCGATTTCGCCCGCGATTATCTCGGGGCCGACATCGTGTTCTGGAGTTCGCAGTCACCGTGGCTGGGGACGAAGTAGTCGGTCAAAAATGGAAAGAGCGAAGAACCGAATGGGCGCCGATTACGGCACCCATTCCATGTTCGCGCGCCAGAGCTCGGCGCGTTCTTGCGCCTGGGCGATCTCGATCTTGCTCATGCGCGGCGCGATCGCCTGCATCTCGGTGGTGGCGGCGATCGCATCGTCGGAGCCGGAGAGCATGAACCACTTATAGGCTTCGATGCGATCGGTCGATGTGCCGACGCCGTTCGCCAGCATCAGGCCGAGATTGTGCTGGGCCATGGTGTTGCCCTGGTCAGCCGCGCGCTTGTACCAGGAAAGCGCCTTGTCATAGCTCTGCTTGGTCAGCGTGCCTTCGTAGTAGATGACGGCGAGGTTGTACTGCGCGTAGAGATCGCCGGCATCGGCCGAGCGCTTGAAGTAATCGACCGCACGCCACTTGTCGGCATCGACACCGAGCCCTTCGAGATAGATGAGGCCCATGATGCGCATCGCCCAGGGATCGCCTTGGCTCGCGGCCTTGCTCGACCAGCTTCGGGCGCTTGAGTAATCCCGCGTGATGCCGGTGCCCTGGCCGTAGCGGATGCCGAGCTCGCGCTGGGCGTCGGCGCGGCCGGCATCGGCCAGTTGCTGAATCTGGGCCAGCGGCTGGTCGCGCAAATCCTCCGCGAAGGCGCTCGCGGCGTGAAAGCCAAGGGCGCCCATGAGCAAGGCGCCGAGCATCCATGGTCTCATTCTTCCGTCTCCCGCTGGACCGGTCTTGCGCGCCGATGCCAGCTCCCCTGGGATTGGAGCTGGGAACATCATCGCCGCGCGTCTTGTGTCCATGCAACCGTTTTCGGGTTAAGATTCGGAAAACCTCAACGCTGTAAGGAGTTAGTTAGCTGACGCTGCGACAATTCGCCGACCGCCCTGTGACCCCGCTCCCATTCCCTCCGGGGCGCTGAATCGGAGTTCTTGCAAAATGCGAATGCCCGCAACCGCCTTGTTTTCCGCGCTTTCCTTGGCCCTTGCCAGCAGCGCGGCCCTGGCTTTCTCCGACGAACCGGCCCCGACCGGGTCCGGCGTCCAGAGCCAGTTCAGCGATCCCGACGCGGCGGTCGACAACCTGGCCAATGCCGCCGCCGGCCAGTCCGGCACCTCGGTCAGCACCGGCACCCAGATCCCCGCCGGCGCCCGTCCGGCCGCGCTGGCCCAGCCCTCGGCGGCGGATGCCGAGCCGGCCAATCCCGGCTGGCCCGCCTGGATGGTCTGGCACCAACAGTAAATGTCTGAGCTGAAATGCCTTTTTGCCGCGTCTGCCGCGGTTGACTCCGGCCGCCCGAACCCCTAGTTTCCGCCCCGCTTAGCCGGGAAATGGTAAGCCGCTGGCCCCGAGGGGCTCCGTCCGTCCACGAGTTTCGTGCGCGGGCGCATTCGTGTTTTGGGCTTTTAGGCCCGCGGATTTAAAAGGCGCATGTTCGAGAAACTCTCCGAACGACTGAGTGGTGTCTTCGACAAGCTGACCCGTCGCGGTGCGCTGTCGGAAGCCGACGTCGACGAAGCCCTGCGCGAAGTTCGCGTGGCCTTGCTCGAAGCCGACGTGGCGCTCCCGGTCGTGAAGGATTTCATCGAGCGCGTGCGCGTCGGCGCCGTCGGCGAGAAGGTCATCAAATCGGTCACGCCGGGCCAGATGGTGGTGAAGCTCGTCCATGACGAGCTCGCGCGCACCCTCTCCGCCGGCGAGCAGCAAGAGCCCGGCATCAGCCTGAATGCCCCGGCGCCGGTTCCCATTCTGATGCTGGGCCTGCAGGGCTCGGGCAAGACCACCACCTCGGCGAAGATCGCGAAACGCCTCACCGAGAAGCAGAACAAGAAAGTCCTGATGGCGTCGCTCGACGTCCGCCGTCCGGCCGCCCAGCATCAGCTCGCCGTGCTCGGCGAGCAGACCATGGTGCGCACGCTCCCGATCGTCCCCGGCGAGCCGCCGGTTGCGATCGCCAAGCGCGCGATGCAGATGGGCCGCCTCGAAGGCTTCGACGTGGTCATCCTCGACACCGCCGGCCGCCTCGCCATCGACGAAGAGCTGATGGCCGAGGTGAAGGCCGTCAGCGACGCGGTGCATCCGCATGAGAGCCTGCTGGTCGCCGATGCGATGACCGGCCAGGACGCGGTCACCGTCGCGAAGTCCTTCCGCGAGAAGGTCGGCGTCACCGGCATCGTGCTGACCCGGATCGACGGCGATGCGCGCGGCGGTGCGGCGCTCTCCATGCGCCAGATCGCCGGCGCGCCGATCAAGCTGCTCGGCACCGGCGAAAAGCTCGACGCGATCGAAGACTTCCACGCCGACCGTCTGGCCGGCCGCATCCTCGGCATGGGCGACATCGTCAGCCTGGTCGAAAAGGCGATCGAGACGACCGAGGCCGAAGAGGCCGAGCGTCTTGCCAAGAAGATGCAGAAGGGCCAGTTCGATCTCGACGACATGGCCTCGCAATTGAAGCAGCTGCAGAAGATGGGCGGCCTCGCCGGCGTCATGGGCATGCTGCCCGGCATCGGCAAGATGCAGAAGCAGCTCGAAGGCAAGGTGGACGAGAAGCACGTCAAGCGCTCGCTCGCCATCATCTCCTCGATGACGCCGAAGGAGCGCCGCAACCCCGACCTCATCAAGGCCTCGCGCAAGAACCGCATCGCCAGCGGCTCCGGTGTCGGCGTTCAGGAAGTGAACAAACTCCTGAAGCAGCACCAGGAGATGCAGCGCATGCTGAAGCAGGTCTCCAAGCTCGGCCAGAAGGGCCTGATGCGCCACGGCCTCGGCGCCCTGATGAAGGGCGGCATGGGCGGCATGGGCGGCGGCGGTATGGGTGGGATGCGATGATCGATCATCTCTCGGTCGGCGTGTCGGATCTCCTGCGCGCCAAACGCTTCTACGACGACGTGCTGGCGACGATCGGCTGCGCCTGCATTTTCACGGTCGATATCCCGGGCCAGGGCGTCGTCGCCCATGGCTATGGCGAGATCGGCAGCGACCATCCGCGCTTCTGGATCGGCCTGCCGGAGACGCTCGACGCCAACGCGAACGCCAAGGGCGGCGCGCATATCTGCTTCGAAGCCAAGCGCCGCGCCGACATCGACGCTTTCCACGCCGCGGCCTTGAAGGCCGGCGGCAAGGACAACGGCCAGCCGGGCCTCAGACCGCATTACCACGCCAACTACTACGGTGCCTTCGCCTTCGATCTCGACGGCAACAAGATCGAAGCCTGCAGTCACCATCCCGAACCCTGATCTAGTTTGACTTCAAAGGAGACTAAGAACCATGTCGTTGAAGATTCGTCTGGCCCGCGGCGGTGCGAAGAAGCGCCCGTTCTACCGGATCGTCGTGGCCGAGAGCCGCTTCGCCCGTGACGGCAAGTTCGTCGAGCGCATCGGCTCCTACAACCCGATGCTGACCAAGGAAGACCCGCTGCGCATCGTGCTCGACACCGAGCGCGCCAAGTACTGGATCTCCAAGGGTGCGACGCCGTCGGAGCGCGTGCAGCACTTCTTCCACAAGGCGGGCCTGATGGAAGCGCCGAAGCGCCACGAGCAGACCAAGCAGGACAAGCCGAAGGCGAAGGCCCAGGAGCGCGCAAAGGCCCAGGCCGATGCCGCTGCGAAGTCCGCCGAAGCGCCGGCGAGCTAAGCTCTTTCATCCGGAGCGATGAAGGACGATAAGCAGATGATCCTGTTGGGCGCGATCGCCGGTGTGCATGGCGTCAGGGGCGAGGTGAAGGTGAAGTCCTTCACCGCCGATCCCCTGGCGATTGCCACCTATGGTCCGCTCTACGACGATGACGGCCGCCGCTTCGACTTGAAGCTCACGCAGAAGGCGGCCAAGGACACGATCGTGATCGCGAAGATCGACGGTATCGTCGATCGCAACGCTGCCGAGGCGCTGAAGGGCAAGCGGCTCTACGCGCCGCGCGACGCCCTGCCGGCGATCGCCGACCAGAACGAGTTCTATGCCGCCGATCTGATCGGCCTCCGGGCCGAGGATGGCAACGGCCGGAACTTGGGCAAGGTGGTCGATCTCGCCGATTACGGCGCCGGCGACATCATCGCGATCGCGGGTGGTCCGGACGGCGATTTCGAATTGCCGTTCGCCGATCGCTTCGTCCCCGTCGTGGATCTCGCGGCGTCGAGGATCGTCATCGATCTGCCGGACGACTTCTTCACCGCGAAACCGGTTGGAGAAGAGGGAGGTGACTGAGCGTCGGCCCTGGACGGCACGTGTTCTGACCCTTTTCCCGGAGATGTTTCCGGGCCCGCTGGGGCAGAGCCTCGCGGGCAAGGCTTTGGAGAAGGGTCTGTGGCGGCTGGAGACTTCGGACATCCGGAGCTTCGCCACCGACAAGCACAAGACCGTCGATGACACGCCGTTCGGCGGCGGGGCGGGGATGGTGATGCAGCCCGACGTGGTCGATGCGGCGCTGGAAGCGGCGACGCAGGACGGACTTGGACCGGCCATCTACCTCACGCCGCGCGGCCAGCGGGTCGAGCAGGCGCTGGTGCGGGACTGGGCCGCGGGACCGGGGATGGTTCTGGTCTGCGGCCGCTACGAGGGGCTCGACGAGCGGGTGATCCAATCCCGCGGGCTCTTGGAGATCAGCCTCGGCGATATCGTCCTTTCGGGCGGCGAGCCGGCGGCTCTGGCGATGATCGATGCCTGCGTCCGCCTCCTGCCCGGTGTCATGGGCGCCGAGGAGACGCTGGAGGAGGAGAGTTTCGAGCGGGGGCTCCTGGAGTACCCGCATTACACGCGGCCCGCGGAGTGGAACGGGCGGAAGGTGCCGGAGGTGCTGCTCTCCGGCCACCACGAGAAGATCAGGGCCTGGCGTCACGCCGAGGCCGAAGCGGCGACGAAATTGCGGCGGCCCGACTTGTGGGCCGCCTACGAGAAACAGAGACACAAGAGTTCGAGACGAAAGGAAGACTGAAATGACCACCCTGACGAAGATCGAAGCGGCGCAGGTCGCCAAGCTGAAGGAAACCGCGAAGCTGCCGGAATTCCGTCCCGGCGACACCGTGAAGGTCAACGTGAAGGTCGTCGAAGGCGACCGCGAGCGCGTGCAGGCCTTCGAGGGCGTCTGCATCGCCCGCAAGAATGCCGGCCTCAACTCCAGCTTCACCGTGCGCAAGATCTCCTACGGCGAAGGCGTCGAGCGTATTTTCCCGCTCTACTCGCCGCGCCTCACCTCGGTCGAGGTGGTACGTGCCGGCGACGTCCGCCGCGCGAAGCTCTATTACCTCCGCGGCCGCCGCGGCAAGGCCGCCCGCATCTCCGAGCGCGTGGACAACACCCAGGCCAGCGGCGAGTAACGCCTGCCACGCTTCCTGCTCATGGCAGCACTGCCATGAGCGGCGTTGACCGTTTCGGTCAAGGATAAATACTTGAAGCAGTCATCGTCCCTCACCGCTGAGGGCCGATGACTGTATCTGGGTAGTTCGGGACAAGGCCTGCCATGCCGAAAACGCTCTTCGACAAGATTTGGGAAAACCATCTGGTGCACCGTCAGGATGACGGGACGTGCCTCATCTACATCGACCGCCACCTCGTCCATGAGGTGACCAGTCCCCAGGCCTTCGAAGGGCTCCGCAACGCCGGGCGCAAGGTGCACCGGCCGCTCGCGACCCTCGCCGTAGCGGATCACAACATCCCCACGACCGACCGCTCCAAGGGTATCACCGAGGAGGAGAGCCGGATCCAGGTCGAAACGCTCGAGCAGAACTGCCGCGACTTCGGCGTGCCCTATTTCTCGATGGACGACATCCGCCAGGGCATCGTCCACATCATCGGCCCGGAGCAGGGCTTGACCCAGCCGGGCATGACCATCGTCTGCGGCGACAGCCACACCGCGACCCACGGTGCGTTCGGCGCGCTCGCCTTCGGTATCGGCACCTCGGAAGTCGAGCATGTGCTGGCGACCCAGACGCTGATCCAGCGTCCGGCCAAGAACATGCTGATTGAGGTGAACGGCAGCCTCGGCCTCGGCGTGACGGCGAAGGACATCGTGCTCGCCATCATCGGCAAGATCGGCACCGCGGGCGGCACCGGCTATGTCATCGAATATGCGGGCGACGCGATCCGCAGCCTCTCGATGGAAGGCCGCATGACGGTCTGCAACATGTCGATCGAAGGCGGCGCGCGCGCCGGCCTGATCGCGCCGGACCAGATCACCTTCGATTACCTGAAGGGCCGCCCGATGGCTCCGAAAGCCGGCGCCTACGAGCAGGCGGTCTCCTACTGGAAGACTCTGCCCTCCGATCCCGGCGCCAAGTACGACACCGAGATCAAGCTCTCGACCGCCGACATCGCGCCGCAGGTCACTTGGGGCACCAGCCCCGAGGACGTGCTGCCGATCACCGGCAACGTGCCGAATCCGGGCGACGTCGCCGACGAGAACAAGCGCCGCGCCATGGAGCGGGCACTCGACTATATGGGCCTGAAGCCCGGCACCAAGCTGACCGACGTCGCGATCGACCGCGTCTTCATCGGCTCCTGCACCAACGGCCGCATCGAGGATCTGCGCGAAGTCGCGAAGATCGCCCAGGGCAAGAAGGTCGCGAGCAACGTCAACGCGATGGTCGTTCCCGGTTCGGGTCTGGTGAAGCAGCAGGCCGAAGCCGAAGGCCTCGACAAGATCCTGGTCGAAGCCGGCTTCGAATGGCGCGAGCCCGGCTGCTCGATGTGCCTGGCGATGAACCCGGACAAGCTGAAGCCCGGCGAGCGTTGCGCGTCCACCTCGAACCGCAACTTCGAAGGCCGCCAAGGCCGCGGCGGCCGCACGCATCTCCTCAGCCCCGCGATGGCCGCCGCCGCGGCGATCACCGGCAAGCTCGCGGACGTACGGCAGTTGGGGAAGTAACCCCGGTCCCGGCCTCAACGCCACCGACCGGCGTGATCCGCCTCGCTCGTCACTGCGAGGCGGACGTCGTGCGCGCAATCACCGCCGCCGCCTTCATCCCTGCCTACCAGCCGATCATCGGCACCACGCCAAGGCCGGCGCTGGAAGACTACGCCCCGCGCATCGCGCGCGGCGAGGTCTGGCTGTTCGACACGGAAGCCGGACCCATCGCGACCGTGGTGCTCGAGCCGCGCGAAGACCATCTCCTGGTTTATGTCATCGCCGTGCTGCCGGAGCACCAGGGCCGGGGCCATGCGCGCGGCCTGTTGGCCTTCGCGGAGGACCAGGCGCGCGGCAGCGGGCGCTCCGAGATTCGGCTCTACACCAACGACCGGATGGAGAAGAACCTCGCGCTCTACAAGAGCTGCGGCTTCATCGAATGCGGCCGTCGCCCGCATCCGACCCGGGCCGGGATAACGCTCGTCGACCTGGCCAAGCGGCTCGATCCCTAGGGGCGCGACAGAGATGCACAGTTGAGTGTCCGGCCGGCTATGCTATCGTCCCGCGCCTCTCACGACCGCCGAGCACAGCACGCCGAATGAACGCCGCTCTCCGCACTCTCTGCCTCGCCTTCGCCCTCCTGATTTCCGCCTGCGCCCCCGAAGCCGACACCGTCCCGGCTGCGTCGCTCGGCCAGGCAAAGACCGTCGGTATTATCTCGGCGATCGGCGACAAGTTCTCCTTCATCACCTCCACCTTCGAGAACCAGCCGGCGGAAAGCTACGGCATCGACCCCTATGCAATTGGTCTGGTGAAAGAGCAGCTCGCCGGCCGCTACAACATCCAACCGATCAAATACGACCCGGCGGAATTCGGTCCCGACCGCGCCGAGCTGCCGGCGACCGGCCTGTTCGCGCCCGGCGATCCGCTCGGCGATGTCATCCGCGCCCATGCGATGCCCAGCAACCTCGACCTCTACATCGTGCTGATGAAAGGCATGACCAAAGTCGAGAACGGCAACCGCGCGATGCACGGGCTCGGGATCATCAAGGGTGGCGATCTCTTCACCACCAACTACTGGGTGCACGCGACCTATTCGGTAATCGTGGTCGACGGCCATAGCGGTGAGATCCTGGCCGACAACAGCGCGATCGACAGCGCTCATCCCTTCGATCTCCTGAACCCGCCGGATCTGCCCGGCCCCTTCATCGAAGTCGATGCCGGCTACTGGCCCGAAGACATCAAACACGTTCCCGCCGATAAGATGCAGAAGCTGGCCGATGCGCTGAAGCCGCTGATCGCCCGCACGCTGTCGGACACCATGCGCGCGATGAAGATCGCGCAGTAAAGTCCGGGTCAGGGGGATGCGCGTCCCCGCTTCTGACCCGGACCTCTTTCTCCTAAACCGGCAACCCGTGCGAAGAGTCTACTCTGCGTCGCTCGGCCGGCTCACCATGTCGGCGCTCCCTGGTGATACGTCGGGATTGAGGGCCGGCTTCTTGCAGGTGACGGTGTACCATTGCTGCGGCACCTGCCCGACGACCTTGCCGCTCGCGTCGGCCAGGTTGAAGCCAATGCGCACCTTCTGGGACTTCAGCGCCGCCGGGCTACCGCCGCTGGAGGCCAGCGTGCCGGCGAAGTTGCCGCCGCTGCCCCAGTCGAGCTCGCGATTGCGAACAGATGCTTCACCTTGTTCGCACCGACCGAGACCGGCTGCGGGGCGGTGAGGAAGGCATTGCCGAGGAACAGCGCCTTGCCGTCGAAGGCGCTGCCGGTCTTCACCAGGCCCTGCAGCAGCAGATTCGACGGGCAGATCTGGCCGTTCACCATCACGGTCTTGCCTGCGGCCACGGTCAGCTCCAGCTTGGGCAAGGTCTTGGCCTGAATGTCCCCAGGAGCCGGCGCGGTGCAGTGCATGCGATAGGCGGACCACGGCGACTTGAAATCGATGTTCTCGCCGACCATGCGCACCTTGCCGATCTCGTCGCCGTTCGGGTTGTTCGGCACGTCGTATTTGTCGGAGAACATCACGGTCTTGGTGAAGTCGGTCTTCACCGTCTTGACGTCGCTCTTCTGGCCGCCGCTATGCTCATAGCGGAACTTGACCTCGGCATTGGCCAGGTTGGTCTCGATCACGCCGGAGAGGATGATCTTGCATGCGCCGTTGGCAGTGGCCTGCTCGATGGTGACCAGCGTCGCCTGGCTCACCGTGACCGGCGCCTGCACATTCTCGTCCACATTGCGATGCGGGCCCTCGTATTTCATGCAGACGATCTTCGGCTTGAGCGGGGGCTGCCCGGTGCCCTCGACCGGGTCGTTGTGCAAATCCGCGTAGTTGCGATAGGTGACGCTGCGCGGGAATTTGGCACTCGGCTCCAGCACGTGCTCGCTGCCGAAGATGGCGGCGTTGCTGCCGCCCTGCGCCCGCAACTGGTCGGCCTTGTCGTTGCAGGCCGCGACCACGAAGTCGTCGATCGCCGCCGGATCGACCTCCATGACGATCTGCCGGTGCACGGAGTTCGGCCGGTCGCCGACGCCGTAGCTTTTTTCGACCACGCCCCATTTCGGCTCGGGCGGGCGGCTGGTATGGCCGAAGCTCCAGCCCCAGGTCTTGCCGTCGAACCGCAGATTCGGCGCCACGGCCCAGTGCAGGATCCGATCGGCACCCCCTTCGATGACCAGTTGCGCCTCGAACCGGATCTTCTCATCCCCGTCGGTCACGAGTTCGGTGTAATGCGTGCCGTCGCTCTTCACCTGGAATGTCGGCACCGCGGTCGCCTTGACGAACACATCCACCCCGTCGGCAATCGCCGGAGACTGCGCCCAGGCGAGGATCGCCGCCGCCAGGGGCAGAGCGAGCCTCATGCCGGAGACCGGAGGCAAGTTTCTCAACATGGCTCAACCCTCCGGCGTGTAATAGGTGCAGGAATAGCTGAGCGTCAGCGCCGCGATATCCGGGTTCTGGTTGCTGTTCGCGTCCGCGTCGCCCGCCAGCGAGACCTGCGAGGCGGTCGGATGATGCGGGCAATGGATCACCGGCGTCCGGCACTCGAACGAGCTCACGGAACCGAGCGGCGACTTGACGACGTTCACCCGGTTGAAACCGGGCGCGCAGCGCGCGAGCTCGGGCTGCATGATGGTGTTGGTCGCGGTGGGCGGCTTCGGCGGCAGGGTCGGCGCGGTCAGGACCGACTCGGCGAGAGCCCAAGGTGTCGAGAAGCACAAGGCCGCCGCGATGATCGCGGTGGAAAGGGAGTTCGAACGCATCTTCATGATGTCTCTCCTATGCGGGAAGGCAATCGGCCGCGCGCGGCGGCGCGATGCGGGTTTCAGCGTGCAACCGTCGTGACGCGGCCGACGAATGGGCGGCCGTGCACGGTCTTCTTCACTGTCTCTCCGGTGAACTTGATGGGTTCGGTCTGCGGCGCTTCCGGCCAGAACGTGTCGAGATTGATGATGTCGCAGATCGTGATCTCGTCTTCAGTCTTGCAGTTGGTCCAGCATTCGCCGGGCGTCGAGAGATCCTTGTTGCATTCGAGGGCAGACCGGCCGGTGCCCGCGCCGGTGAGCGGAGGGGGATTGGTGCAACCAAAGTCGCCCCACTTGCAATGCGTCGCCGGTGGCGTTGCCAGCGTGCCGTCCGCTCGGGCGGTGGCTGTTTCGAGTGAAGTCGAGATTCCCACGGCCATGACGATCGCTTGCAGCATGGCGGCCTGCCGATAGAGGTGATGCTTCACGACACGCTCCTCGCTCTGGGTTGAGCCCGGTTTGGCGCCTGAAACGCCACGAGAATCACGGGCGGTTACAGGAGCGAGGTCGAAGCGGTGTCAGGTCAGGTTCATGCCGCATACCTAACAACTGTGCGCGCTCTCACACCCGTGATCCGGACTTGGTCTGCGGGTGTGACTCTCGGCCGGAATACGCACCGAAGCCTGGCCTGGGGGCAGGGATGCTCGCTGCAATTCAGATTGCAGAACGGCGAAGATCCAGCCCATCCTTCCTGGGCCAAAGATGACAATGGGGCGGGGAATGGCGGGATTGAGCGATCTGCTGCGCGCCGAGCTGACGGCGGTCAACCAGCAGTTCATCCACGTTCTCGCTCTCAACCGGCTCGGCCACGCGGCGGAGGCCGACCGCCTCTACGAAGTGGATGTGGTCGATTTCCCGAACGCCATGCAGATCATCGATCATCACATGGCATCAGGCCGGGACCTGCGTCTGCCGCTGGAACTGCCGCAGCCGGGATTTCCGATGCGCGGGCTCCTGCAAGCCGAGCTTCAAATCGAAGCGCGCATGCGCGACCTGCTCGCGACCATCGATTCCGCGGACAACGCGGCGCGGCGGCTATGCGAGCGCGCCGCCGAATCCCGACCCGCCTATCAGGCCTGGCTGACGGGCATGCTTGCGGACAATCCTGAGGCGCCGATCGCGCGCGGCCATCCCGCGATCGATCCGCTCTTCGCCTGCCTGATCGCCGTGCTGGAGCACCAGATGATCCGGGCCTTCGCGGCTTGGCATGGCGGCAATGCAACGGAGGCTGACCGAGCCTGGGCGAGCAGCGGCGTGGCGATGGTGCAGGCGACCGATCTTGTAAATGCATTGACCGACCTCGGCGCCGTGCCTTTGGCCTCAGGCGTACGCCCGACCGACCTTCCCGGATGGCTTGGAGACATCGCCGTCGAACGCGATCTGATGGCCGCTTATGGGCGTGCCGCGCAGTCTGCGGCGCAACAGGCGGAGCCTCCGCTGCAAGAGATCTGCGGCCGGATCGCGGACTACACGCGCAGCCTCGAGACTTGGCGACCGGAAGCGCCGCACCCCGCCATCGCCGCCTGCGCTCCGTCCTTCCGCAGCTTCTCGGCCACACTGCGGAAATTCGTGAGGCCGTCGCCGTGAATTTCGTGATCCGCCGCGCACGACCAGGCGAAGCCGATGCCGTGCGCGCGATCAGCGCCGCGGCCTTCATTCCCGCCTACGCGCCGATCATCGACACCGCGCCAAGGCCGGCGCTGGAGGATTACGCCCCGCGCGTTGCGCGCGGCGAGGTCTGGCTGCTTGAAACCGAAACTGTGTCCATCGCCACCTTGGTGCTCGAACCGCATGAAGACCATCTCCTGGTCTACAGCATCGCGGTCTTGCCGGAGCATCAGGGTCAAGGCCATGGCCGCCGCCTGCTGGCCTTCGCGGAAGAACAGGGGCGTGAGACCGGCCGCGCCGCGCTCCGGCTCTACACCAACGACCGGATGGAGCGGAACCTCGCGCTCTACAAGCGCTGCGGCTTCACGGAATCCGGCCGCCGCCCGCACCCGACCCGCGCCGGGATCACCCTCGTGGACCTCGCCAAGCCGCTCGCGCGGTAGTTCTTTCGAATTCCATTCCCGCTGGCGGCCCGGTGCCATCAGGAGTCCTCAACCGCGATGCGCCTCAAGTTCGGCGCGCAGGGCTGTCGCGGTTGCGGCAAGGAGTTCGCCGGAGGCTCGCGGCATCGGTCGAAACGTCAGCTTGTCCTCGGCGATATACCGGCGAGATGTGATGTCGGTCTTCTCGACCATCGGCACCACATGCGCATGCACATGCAGGTGATCGCCCCCGGTGAACAGGAACGCGACTCTCGGCACGCGGTAAATACGCTTCATTGTCCGTGACAGGCGTTGGCCGAGGCGAAGAATTCCGACCGCCACCGCATCCGGCAGATCCTCGAAGGTTTCGAAGTGTTGCCGCGGAATGAGGAGGCTATGGCCGGACCTGATCGGACAGATATCGGCGACGGCCATGACGAGATCATCCTCATAAATGACCTCGGCATGAACTTCGCCGGCACCGATCCGACAAAATATGCACGCATGCATCCCATGGTCTCCTGCAGTAGAGGACTAGCCCGATTGTACGGTCGCAGCCGTGCCGGTCATACTCGCCGTACGCATGTATTGACAACGTATATACAGACGATAATCTCCGGCCATGGCCAAGGATCGTCCCTATCCGCCCGCGTCTCGTGCTTCCCGCACGGCACCTGCCGCATTGTCGGAGCCGTCGAATGCGGCGATCAACCTGCGCATCGGCAGCGATACCCGCCGCTTGATCGACGACGCGGCAGCCGTGCTCGGCAAGACGCGCACCGAGTTCATGGTCGAAAGCGCGCGTCAGGCGGCGATCGACGTGTTGCTTGACCAGCGGCTGTTCGTGCTCGATCCCGTGCGATACGACGCCTTCGTCCATGCGCTCGACAACCCGCCGGCACCCGGGCCGAAACTGCGCGCCTTGCTGCGTCGCCGCCCGGCATGGGAGCGCTGACGCCCGAAGACCGGCGCTCGAAGCTGTCGGCGCCCGTGCCGCTCTCCGCCGATCACGATCTTTTCGGTTTCGATTGCGGCGTTCCGGCGCTGAACGATTGGCTGACGCAGCGGGCCCTGAAGAACGAAAGCCGGTTCTCGCGTACCTATGCCGTCTGCGAGGGTGCGCGCGTCGTCGCGTATTTCTGCATCTCGGCCGGTGCGGTGGAGCGTGCGGCGGCACCGGGCAAACTGCGGCGCAACGCTCCGGATTCGATCCCGATCTCCGTCATCAGCCGCCTCGCCGTCAGTCGCGACCATGCGGGAAGGGGACTCGGCGCCGACCTGCTGGCGGACGGGCTGCGCCGCATCGCCGTCGCCTCGCAAAGCATCGGCATCGGCATCGGCGCCGTCCTGGTCCATGCCAAGGACGATCGCGCCAAGGCGTTCTATCTCGCCTGCGCGGAGTTCATCGAACACCCGGCCGACAGCCGGATCCTGTTCCTGCCGATCGAAACGGTCGTCGCCGTCTTCGCGCCGGCCGCGTCTCCATAGAACAGAGCCACCCACCCAGGCTCGTCAGCGCCCAGCGCAGGCGCGCGTTGCTGCGCGGCTGACCGATGCTCGACGGGCCGCCGCTCGCCCGGTTCTCGTTCTGCGCGGCCCGCGCGCTTGCCGCGCTATCCATGAACCGCCGCAAGGCTTCGAGCCAGACCTTGAAACCCTTCTGCTCGAAATGCTCCACCCATTGCGCACGCTCGTCCAGGTCGCAGTCGAAGGTGGCCCACCATTCGACCAGGGAGCGTCCATCGGCCGTGATCGGCACCACGCGGATGGTGGTGCGGTAGTCCTCGACCGGGAACGGACAAGAGCCGGTGAAGGCATAGCTGTAGCTGCGCTCGACATCGGAATGCGCAAGCAGCACCTGTCGCGTGATGCGGCCGCCGATGGTGAAGCGCCGCACCGCGCCGACCTGATCGCCGGCCTTGCCGTCCTCGACCTGGACCTCGGTCTCGACGCCGGCCCAGGCATAGTGATCGAAGGGACGGATCACCGCCCAGATTGCTTCGGTGGAATGCTCGAGAACCATGCTGAAATAAGCTTTCGCCATGGCTTGCTCCTATACTCGGTGTGTCGTGCGATAAAGGTCGCGCGGCGGGCGGCGCAAAGGCCACCCGCTTCTTGCGCCAGCGAATGTTCTGCTTAAGCCGCCGTCACCCGCTCCATCACTTCCCACGCCGCCTTCACCCGCGCTTCGTTCGGATAGAACTTGTTCGCCAGCAGCACGATGCCGAGCTTCTGCTCGGGTGCTGCGAAGAGATAGGCGCCGAAACCGCCGGTCGAGCCGGTCTTGTTGAAGATGACGTCGCGGCGCGGCGGCATCGGTGGATCGATGGCGGTCGCGGGGTTGGCCTTCAGCGACATCTGCTGCGAATTCCCTTCGGTCATCGCCTTCAGCGCGACCGGCGTCTCGTATTGCTCCCAGATCAGATCCTGGATGAACGGACCGGAACGGTAATAGCCGACATGGGTCGCGGCGATGGCGCGGGCGACCGCGTCCGGGGCAGCCTTGCCGATCCCCATGCTCACCTCGAGAGTGCGCAGCAGATCGGTCGTGTTCGAGGTGACGCCATAGGCCTCGGCCGCGATCGGGCTCGGCGTGACGCGCACGGCTTTGCCCTCGCGGGTGCCCCAGGCATAGGCTGCGTTCTCCGTTTCGGGCACGTTGATGTAGCTGCGGGTGAGGCCGAGCGCCGGAAAGAGTCGGGTCTCGGCGAGCTTGGCGAAGCTTTCGCCCATCGCTCGCGCCGTCGCGATGCCGAGCAGCGCGATGCTGGGATTGGCGTAAGTGCGCATTGCGCCCGCCGCGTATTTCGGCTTCCAGGCGCGGTACCAGGCGATCAACTGCTCGTCGGTCTTGACTTCGTCCGGGAGCTGCAGCGGGAAGCCGCCGGCGGTGTGGGTGGCGAGGTCGAGCAGCCGCACCTGCGCGATCGGGCTGCCTGCGAGCTCCGGCATGTGCTGCCCCACTATGTCGCCGAGCTTCAGCTTGCCGTCGATCTCGGCGAGCGTCGCGAGCGTCGCGGTGAAGGTCTTGCTGATCGAGCCCAGCTCGAACAAGGTCTCGCGCGTCACCGTGATCTTCTGCTTCGGCGAGGCGCTGCCGAATTCCGCGAAATGCCGCCTGCCGTCCAGCGTGACGCCGACCGCCATGCCCGGAATTCCATACTGCGCCATGACCGGCTTCACCGCTTGGTCGATCGCCGCGCGCACCGTTGTCTCGTCGGAATTCGCGGCAAGGGCGTTGTGCGGCGCGTTCAGCGCGAGCGTGGACAGAGTCGAGCCTGCGAGCAGGACGAAGTGACGCCGGTTGAGCATGGTGATCCTGATGATGATGAGGTGATGGGAAGGCGAGAAACGTGGCGGCGAATTCATCGCCGCGCAAAGCGCCGATTTTGTGGCGGCCTTGGGGGAATATTGCGGTGCCGCTCTCAGCGATAGCACCGTGAGAACAAAAATGGTACACTTCTCGTGATGGAGCTGCGCCTTCCGCAGCGCAAATGGACACCGCCGCGCAACTTCGACCGGACCTTTACAGGGGCGCGGGACTTTGACGGGGCCTTTACCGGAACGCGCCACCCCGACCGGACCCAGACGATATCGGGGGTCGCTTTCGATCGCTTCGATGGCACTTCTGCGCGCGCGGCCAAGAGCTTGGCGCAGAATTGGCCGCTGAAAAACGGGTGGAGGGCGTCAGGGGGCGGCTCACCAGGAACGCCGTCTCCGCACCCGGCGCGACAGGGGGCCGGGGCGGAGACCCATGGGCTTCTTGAGCGGTCGGGTTTGGACCCATGGATGCCCGCGGACTTGGGGGAAAGCGGGCATGGCGAAGGTGTCTCTGGATGCCTGTTCTACGGCTGTACGGAACCTTTCATGCGTTCGGAATTGCCCGCCGATTTGGTACCGAGGCGGATCAGCCGCTCGCGGTCGCGCTCATGCCGGATGACCTCGGCGCGCACCCGCAGGAGATCGCGGCGCGCCACCAGGCCGAGCACGGTGCCGTCCTCGCGCTTCACGATCGGCACGCGGCTCGCGTCGCTCTCCGCCATGCGATCGGCGAGCGCGCCCACCAGCTCATCCGCGTAACCCAGGGTGAGATTCTGGCCGACTAGCTGCTCCCCGATCGTCTTCTCGCTGTCCCAGCCTTCCAAGGTCCAGCGCAGGGCATCGGCGCGCGAGACCATGGCGACCAGGCGATTGCGCTCATCCACGATGGGATAGCTCTTATGGCGCAATGGTGCTCCCTGGGGCGAGTCCGGCGCGGTGAAGAAGTTCAGCACCGCGCCGATCTTCATTTGCGCGGGGAGGGTGTCGGCGGGCTGCGCCATGATCTCGCCGACCCGCATGATCTCGAAGGGATCGACGATGTATTCCCGGAGCACGTGATGCCCGCGCCGCGCCACCTTCTCGGTCAGGATCGAGCGCTTCAGCAGCAGCACGGTGGTCGCATGCGCCATGGTGCAGCCGATGGCGAGCGGCAGGAGGGCGCCGATATTGTGCGTGAGCTCCAGCGCGAAGATCATCGAGGTCAACGGCGAGCGCATGGTGCCGCCCATCATCGCCGACATGCCGACCAGAGCCCAAAGCCCGTCATCGCCGATCGGGAGCACATCGCCGACGATGGCGCCCAAGGCGCCGCCCATGATCAGCAGCGGCGCCAGCACGCCGCCCGACGTGCCGGAGCCCAGGGCCACCGACCAGATCACCGCTTTGACCGCGATCAGGAGCAGTGCCGATTGCGCGCCCATATCGCCGTTGAGCAATGCCTGGACGTTGTCATAGCCGACGCCGAGCGCGCGCGGATCAATGAGGCCGCCGAGGCCGATCACCAAGCCGCCCGCCATTGGCCACCACATCCAATGGATCGGCAGGCGCTGGAAGAAGTCTTCGAAGCCATAGACCATCGCGGTGAGGAGGCCGGAGGCGAGTCCGGCGCCGATGCCGAGCACTGCGGCGAGGCCGAGGCCGAAGGGATCGAGCGCGCTGCTCTCCGCCATCGGGAACAGCACGCCGCCGGCCAGCAGGTAAGGCCGCCATGCTGCGGCCACCGCGGCGGCGATGGCGACGGGCACGAAGCTGCGCGGCTTCCACTCGAACAGCAGCAACTCGACCGCGAGCAGCATGGCGGCGATCGGCGTCCCGAAGGTCGCCGACATGCCGGCGGCAGCGCCGGCAACCAGGAGCGTCTTGCGCTCCGCATTGGAAAGATGGAACAGCTGCGCGAACAGCGAGCCGATTGCGCCCCCGGTCATGATGATCGGACCTTCCGCGCCGAACGGGCCGCCGCTGCCGATCGAGATCGCCGAGGAAAGCGGCTTCAGCACCGCGACCTTGGGCTGGATCCGCGAGCGGCCGATCAGGATCGCCTCCATCGCCTCCGGGATGCCGTGGCCGCGGATCTTCTCCGAACCGTAACGCGCCATCAGGCCGATGATGAGACACCCGGCCACCGGCACCAGGATCGCCCAATATCCCAGCGGATTGCCGGCGATCGAGACGGTCGTGGCGGAGAGCCGGCCGTAATAGGCGAGGTTGGTCGCGATCGCGATCAGCCGGGTGAGCGCCCAGGCGGCCCCCGCCCCGGCCGAGCCGACGAACAAAGCCATGGCGGCCAGGATCAGGAGGCGCCGGTCGGCGCTGAAGTCGCGGAGCGTGTCGGTCGGGTATCGCATGGCCGTCTCGTCAGGTTTCGAGCGTCGTTATATATCGTAATGCGATATAATTTTAAATGCCTGCCAAGGCAAGGCGTCCCCCGATATCGGGCCCCCAATATCCACCATTGCGCCGCGGCGCCGGGCCGGTTCTAAATGCCTTATGGGGAAAAGCCGGATTCGACGATGACGGAGACCAGAGCGAAGGCCGCCGCCGACAAGGCCAAGCCGCAACCTGCGGATTATCAGGCGCTGGCGAATTTCCGCTATGCCTTGCGGCAGTTCATGGAGTTCAGCGCCAGCGCCGCCAAGAACGTCGGCCTCACACCGCAGCAGCACCAGGCCATGCTGTCGGTCATCGGCGCGCCGGAGGGCCAGGCGGTGACCATCGGCTTCCTGGCCGAGCGGCTGCTGCTGAAGCACCATTCGACGGTGGAGTTGGTCGATCGCCTGGTGGAGCTCGACCTGCTGGCGCGTCATCCGGACCCCGCCGACCGGCGCAAGGTCCTGCTCAGCCTGACGCCGAAGAGCCGGCGCCTGCTGACCAAGCTCTCGGCGACCCATATCGAGGAGCTGCGGCGGATCCGCCCGGTCTTCGCCAGTCTTCTGGAACGCCTCGACGTCTAACGCGCGAACTGCGACGTGGCGAGAATGAGCTTCATCGCATCGAGGCCGGACTGCCAGGCGCCATGCGCGGTCTGGAACGCGTCGGGCGAGGTCGCCTCGCCGGCGAAGAACAGCTTGTCGTCGAGCGGCTGGGCCAAAGCCGCACGCGCCTCGCCGCCGCCCGGCACCAGCACCGAATAGGCGCCGCCGATGCAGGCGTTGGTGGTCCAGCCCGTGGCCTTGGCGCTGCGGATGTCCTTCAAGATGTCCGCGCCGAACAGCTTGGTGAGCGTCTCGCGTCCGTAGTCGAGCATCGCTTCGTCGCCGGCCAGCGCCAGTTCGCGGCATTGCACGCCGCCGAGATAGAGCGTCGCCATCGGCCGGTCGAAGGGATGGATGTGGAACGAGCCCATCGGCGCATCCGGCCAGTCCATCATCGCGAAATGGGTCTCGAGCCCGAGGAAGGGATCGCCGGTGAACTCGAAGGCGATCTTCTCGGCGAAACCGAGCGGCAGCTTGGCGATCGCCTCGTGCTTCCAGTCGGGCAGCAGCGGGAAGAACTTCAGCCGCTCGCCCGCAAGTACCGCGGTCGAGACCGTGACCAGCACCGCTTTGGCGAACAGCATGCCGTCGAGCGTGCCGACCATGACGGAATCGCTGCCCCAGTCGATCGACTTCACCGGGCAGGAGAGCCGGATCTCGACCGCGCGTCTCACCTCTTCGGCCAGCGTCTTTATGAGCGCGCCGAGCCCGTCTTCCACCGGCCAGTTCTCGCCGGTGTCGTTGTAGCGGGCGAGGTTGAAGGTCGAGGCGTTGCGGGGCTCGGTCGAGATGTAGGGCGCGAAGCTCTGGCGGAAGAGCTGGGCCCAGCGGCTCGCCGGATCGATGCAGCTCTCGCAGGAGACGTCCTCGCCCGCCTTGCCGGTCGCGTCGATCCGTTCGTAGGTCGCGGTGTACATCGCGGCATATTCGGCGGCGATCGTGTCGTTCAGCCACCAATGGCCGTCATGGATGCGGAAGTCGATCTCGGCGCGGCGATAGCGGAAGCCGAGCCGGTCGGCGATCAGGCGCAAGGGATTGATGCTGGCGGCGTGCAGCCACTGGCAGCCGTGGTCGAAGGGCTGGCTGAAGCTTTCGAAATCGGTGAAGGCGCGGCCGCCGACCCGATCCTGGGCTTCCAGCACGATCGCGTTCAAGCCGGCATCGCGCGCCGCATGGGCCGCGGCGATCCCGGCGACGCCGGCGCCGATGATGATGAGATCGAACTCGTTGCTGGTCATCGGGGGGCGCCGGTCCATCATGATCTACCGCACGATCTCCGAGAGGAAGGCATCGGCCAGGGTCACGTAGCGTGCGATGTCTGCCGCGCTGTGGGCGAACGACACCTGCGGGCCGGCGGAGACGACGGCATCCCAGACTTCGCGGTTGGCCATGAAGGCGCGGCGGGCGTCGATCAGCTCGATATCCATCGACTCCGAAGCTTCCGCCGCGGTCGTTGGGAAATACGGCTTCATGCAATAGCCGGAGCGCGGGCCCAAGTGGAAGGCACGCCAGTCGAGGCCGTGTTGCTTGAACACGGCCTCGAGTCCGTCCGCCAGCGCATGGCCCAGGCGATCGACCCGCGCATAATTCTCGGGCACGAGCACCTGTTCCAGCGCCGCCTTCGCGGCGGCGACGGCAATCGCGCTGCCATAGGTCGTGCCGCCGGTTGCGAGACCCTTCGACCCGATGTCAAGGCCGATATCGCTGTCGAGATGCTTCTCCATGACATCGGAAATCGCCCGCGTCATGCCGTAGAGCGCGAAGGAGACGCCGGTGCCGAGGCCCTTGCCCAGCGTCACGAAATCGCATTCGAGCTTGCGGCTCCCGGTCAGGCCGCCATAGGCGAATTGGAAGGTATGTGCCTCGTCGAGGCAGAGCAGCGCGCCGTATTGTCTGGAGAGCGCGCGCAGGCCTTCGAGATAGCCCGGCTTCGGCTCGACCAGCAGGCAGTTGGTGAGCGCAGGCTCGGTGATGACCAGCGCGATTTCATGGCCCTTCAGCGCAGCTTCGGCGGCGGCGAGATCATTGAACGGAACGATGATCGAATCCCGGGCCGTGCGCGCCGAGAGGCCGAGCTGGATCGGCACCGTGTCGTTGCCGCGCTTGGTCACCAGCGATTCCTCGATATGGCCGTGATACTGGCCGTCGAAGATCAGGATCTTGGTGCGCCCGGTGATGAAGCGCGCGATGCGCATTACCTCGGTGTTGGCCGCGGAGGCGGAGAGGGTGAACTGCCAGGCCGGCAATCCGACCCGGCGCGCCAGCTCCTCGGTGACGGCGCGGGTATCTTCCACGGCGAGCAGGAAATGCGCGCCGTTGGCGACCGCATGGCTGACGGCATCGACGATCGGCTGCGGGCCGTAGCCCATGGTCATCGCCAGATCGCAGACATTGAAGTCACAGTAACGATTGCCGTCGAGGTCGCTAAAATGGGCGCCCGCGCCGCCGGTCGCGACGATCGAATTGTGCCGATAGAGCCCAGCCATCCAGGCAACCGGCACGCCGTTCGGCATGCTGGCGCGCGCCGCCGCGAGCCAGGCGCGGGATTTCGGCGTGCGGGCGGCAAAGGCCGCTTCTTCCCGCGCACGCAGAGAAGCGAGCGCGCTGCGGTCGATCCGGCCGGCGAGACGGGTTGCCGTGTCCATCGGAGTATCCATCGCAAGGTCATAGCAGGCGGGTTCGCCCTTGTCCCTCTCGGGCGGTGAAGGAAAAGGCCGATCGCTAAAATGCGAGCCAAATTTTAGCGCGCGATTACAGTGCCTTATTCGGATTTTCGGCACGGGAATTAAGTCCGCATTAGCGATTGCTGGGCGAATTTATCCCGTGCATCAGGAATCGCAGCAGTCGCCGGCACGGCGGCTCCGGTTCCGCGCGAAGCAGGGATATTTCATGCGCCGCCGCCGTCCGACCCGTTCCCTCCCGCTCATCGTTGTGGGGCTCGCTTTTGCCGCGCTCTGCGCGCCCTCGTTGATGGCGAGCCAGACCAGCGGTTGGTCGGTGGTGGTGGCGAACAACGCCTTCGTCGATCACGGCAAGGGCGATGCCCCGGTCGTGGTCGTCATGGGCGGCAATGTCGTGCCCGGCGATCGCCTCACCACCGGTGCCGGCGGTGCCCTGGTTCTCAGCCGCGGCGAGGACCTGGTCACCATGGCGGAGAACAGCCAGATCGAGATCGTCAATCCGCAGCCGAGCACCACCACGCTCATCGACCAGCCCTACGGCCACGTCGACTATCACGTCACCAAGGAGAAGGTGCCGCACTTCCAGGTCGATGCGCCGCTGCTGGCGACCGTCGTCAAAGGCACGACCTTCACGGTCGATGCCGACCCTTCGGAGAGCTCGGTCACGGTGAGCGAAGGCCGCGTCGAGGCGAAGAACCGACGCACCGGTGCCTCCGCCCCGGTCGGCGCGGGTCAGCGGGGCTCCATCGCGGATAGCGATCGCGGCGTCGATGTCGGACATGCGCCGGACAAGGCCGCGTCAGCGGCGTCCACCGGCGCTTCGGGCGGCAATAGCGGAGGCGGAAACTCCGGCAGCGGGCACGGCGGCGGCAATCATGGCAACGGCAATCATGGGAACGGCAATGGAAACGGGAATGGCAATGGCAATGGCAATAACGGTAACGGCAATGGCGGCGGCAATGGCGGCAACGGTGGCGGCTTGGCGAAAGGCCGAAACAAGTAAGTCCGCCGCTGTCGTGAAGGCATACCGTCGGCGCCATGGCTGACTGGCTCCACCGGGTCTTGAAGTCGCGATTCTGGGCTGCGCTCTCCTGGCGCGGCCTGGTCTTCTTCTGCTTCGGACCGGCGCTGGTGGTGCTCACGCTTTCGGGCGCGTTCTCGCAAGTGGACCGCCTGCTCGGCGATGTCAATTTTTCGCTCTGGTCGCGGCCGGCCGCCGGCGATCTCGTCCTGGTCGAGATCGACGCCAGAAGCATCGATCTGCTGGGCGTTTGGCCCTGGTCGCGGGCCAATCACCAGGCGCTGATCATGCGCCTGTCGGAAGCCGGCGCGGCGAAGATCGCCTTCGACGTCGATTTCAGCGCACGATCGGACCCCGGTGCAAACGAAAAGATGGCACTCGCCATCGCCCAATCGAAGAGCCCGGTGGTTCTTGCCGGCTTCGCGCAATGGAGCGGCCAGGATTTCCTCGTAAACCTCCCTCTGCCGGTCTTCCGCCAGCACGCGGAGCTCGGCTCGGTCAACATGATCGCCGATGAAGACAGCAAGCTGCGCCACTATCGGCTGATAGAGGACCGGCTGCCGGACAATCCCAAATCCATGGCTTTGGCGCTCGCCGGATCCGATGCCGCCGGGCCGAACGCTTTCACCATCGACTACGGTATCGAGCCGCGCTCCATCCCGCGGCTCTCCTATATCGACGTCATGCTGGGCCGATTCGATCCGGCGCTGATCAGGGGCAAGAAGGTCCTGGTCGGTGCCACCGCGCTCGAGCTCGGCGATCGCTTTGCCGTGCCGCGGTACACCGTGCTGGCCGGCGTCGAGGTGCAGGCCTTGGCCTATTCCAGCGTCGTCGGCGGTCGGATGATCGTGCCCGCCGGCACCACCTGGACGCTGCTCGGCCTCGGCATCCTGGTGATCGCCGGCATCTGGCTCGATGCGCGCGGTGTCGGTCGGCCGCGTCTGGTTGCCGGGCTCGCCGCGCTCAGCGTGTTGGTGCTGGGGAGCGTGCTGCAGATCGCCTGCGCGGTCTCGCTGTCCATCGCACCGTTGCTGGCGGCGATCGCCGGCTGGTCGCTGCTCACACTGATCCGGACCGCGCGCCGCCACGCCCACGCCGCCCTGCTGCACCGCGCCGCCGCGGCGCGCCAGAAGGCGCTGATGGAAGGCGTGTTCAACGACAGTTCCGAAGGCATCCTGATCGCCGATGAAACGGGCGCGATCCTCGCCGCGAACGGCGCTGCCAGCGCGATGCTCGAAACGGCGGCGGAAATGCTGGTCGGAAAAACGGTGACCGCCGTTCTCGGCGGCCTCGCCTTGACGCACCAGGCCACGACGGAAATCACGGCTGCGACCGCGCGTGGCCGCACCCTCGGGCTGACCGCGTCGGTCACCCGCTCGCAGTCCGGCGCCGGTGACGAACAACCGGTCTGGATCGTCACCTTCCGCGACGAGAGCGCCAAGCGCGCCATGGAAACGGCGCGCGACGCGACGCTCCGCGAGCTGCAGGCGGCGACCGCGGCCAAGAACGAGTTCCTGGCGCGAATCAGTCATGAACTCCGGACGCCGCTCTCCGCCATCATCGGCTTCTCGACCATGATCGGCGACCAGAGCTTGGGCGCGATCGGCAATCCGAAATATGTCGAATATGCCCGTGACATCCACAGTGGCGGCAAGCGCCTGCTGGAGCTGGTCAACGACATCATCGACATCACCCGCATCGAGGGCGAGCAATACGAGATCCGGCCCGATGTGCTCGAAGTCCGGAGCCTGCTTGGCGCCTGCTGCTTCGCCGTGCGCGAGGCCGAGACCTGCGGCGAGAAGAGCCTCCGCTTCGAGGTGCTTCCGGGCGCCGAGGGGATGCAATCAGACCGCCAGGCCTTGGCAAAGGTGATCGCGAAGCTGCTCTCGAATGCGATCAAGTTCACTGGCCCCAACGGCAACATCGTGCTCCGCGCGCACCCGGCCGCCAACCGGACCATGGTCTTCGAAGTGGTCGATGACGGCATCGGCATCGCGCCGGCGGCATTGAAGAACGTGACCACGGCCTTCTCCCAGGTGCGCGGCGGGCTCGACCGGCGGCATGAAGGCTCCGGCCTCGGCCTCTATCTCGCCAACCGCCTGATGCTGCTCCTCGGCGGCCGGCTCGAGATCGAGAGCAAGCCGGGTGAAGGCACGACGGTGCGGCTCAGCATTCCCGGCACGCTGCTCGAGACTTCGCAGGCGGCATAGCCCCTTCCGCCGCGAGTCTGTAGACTCGGCGGTCATGACATCGACTGCAATCGACCAGCGCCTGCTTGCCGAAGCCATCGACTGGATGATCGACGGTTGCGTCTCTGCGCCCACCGCGGAACTCGTGCTCGACCAGACCTGCGCGCGGCTGATCGCCTGCGGCGTGCCGCTCGCCCATGCCGCCGTCTTCGTCCGCACCTTGCATCCGGAGATCATGGGCCGGCGCTGGTTCTGGCAAGCGGGCAGCGGATCGGAGGGCTTGAACCTCGAGCACGATATCTTCGAGGATCCGGAATACCGGGCGAGTCCGATCAAATATGTCTTCGACGAAGCCAAGCCGCTGCGCCGCCGGCTGGACGCGCCGGATTGCCCGACCGATTTCACCTTCCTCGCCCGGTTTCGCGAGCAGGGCGTCACCGACTTCCTGGCCTTTCCGCTCCGCGCCAGCGATGGCACGGTCAATGCCTGCGCCTGGATGACCAAGATGCCGGGCGGCTTCTCCGACGCGGCCGTGGCCGCTTTGGAGGCGATCGTGCGGCCGATGGCGCGCATGGTCGAGGTGCGCGCGCTCAAGCGGATCGCCATCAACCTGCTCGACACTTATGTCGGCGGCCAGGCGGGTGCCCGGATCCTCGCCGGCCAGATTCGCCGCGGCAACGTCCAGTCCATCCGCGCCGCGATCTGGCTTTCGGACATGCGCGACTTCACCGCCCGCGCCGACCGCATGCCGGCCGCAGACCTGGTCGCATTGCTCAATCGCTATTTCGATTGTCAGGTGCCGGCAATCCGCGAGCAGGGCGGCGAGGTGTTGAAGTTCATGGGCGATGGCCTGCTGGCGATCTTTCCGATCGAGACCAGCGTCACGGCAGGCTGCGACCGCGCCCTGACGGCTGCGCGCAAGGTCGAAGCGGAGATCGCCGCGGCCGATTGGGGCGGACTGGAGGCGCCGGGCGGCGTCAAGTTCGGCGTCGCCTTGCATGTGGGCGAAGTGCTCTACGGCAATATCGGCAGCACCGACCGGCTGGATTTCACCTGCATCGGCCCAGCGGTCAATATCGCGGCGCGGATCGAAAGGCTCACGGTGGAGACCGGCCGGACCATCCTGGCCTCGGCGGAATTTGCCGCCGCCTGCGGCGACCGGATGGTCCCGTTAGGCTCCTTCGCGCTGAAAGGCGTCTCAGTACCGCAGTCGGTCTACGGCGTCGCATGAGCGCCGTCGAGGATCTCATCGCCTGGCTGGCCGGCGGCTGCCGCTCGGCGCGCGCGAATGCCGAGGTGATGACCGAGCTCTGCGAGCGGCTGGTCGGCTGCGGCGTGCCGCTGGCGCGCGGCGCGCTCTTCATCCGCACTCTGCATCCGGAGACCATGGGGCAACGGGTGCTTTGGAAGGCCGGCGAGGGGACCTTGGTCACCGCCGCCAAGTTCGAATACCTGCAGGATCCCGGCTATACCCAGAGTCCGATCGTGCATGTCTATGAGACCGGCCAAGGACTGCGGAGGAAACTCAACGACCCGATCGCGCCGAACGATTTCGTCATTCTCGACGAGCTCCGGCAGCAAGGGCTGACCGACTACCTCGTGACGCCGATCTTCTTCGGCAACGGCGACATCCATGTCTCGACCTGGTGCAGCGCCGCGCCCGAAGGCTTCTCCGACCGCGCGGTGGAGATCCTCAACCGCATCGCCGATCCGTTGGCGCGGATCGCCGAAGTGCAGGGCGCGCGCCGCGTCGCCGTGAACCTGCTCGACACCTATGTCGGCGGCCAGGCGGGATCGCGCATCCTGGCCGGCCAGATCCGGCGCGGCGACATCGAGAAGATCCGCGCGGCAATCTGGCTCTCCGACATGCGCGACTTCACCGCCCGCGCCGATCGCATGCCACCGGAAGACCTGATCGCGCTGCTCAACCGCTATTTCGACTGCCAGGTGCCGGCGATCCGCGCCCATGGCGGCGAGGTGCTGAAATTCATGGGCGACGGCCTGCTCGCGATCTTCCCGATCGACGCGACCGGCGCCCATGCCGGCAAGTCCGACATCGCCATCGTCTGCAAGCAGGCGCTCGCCGCCGCCCGCGCGGTGGAAACGGCAGTCGCCACGGCCGATTGGGGCGGGCTGGAAGCGGCGGGGGCGGTGAAGTTCGGCGTCGCACTCCATGTCGGTGAGGTGCTCTACGGCAATGTCGGGAGCAGCAACCGCTTGGACTTCACCTGCATCGGCCCGGCGGTCAACCTCGCCGCCCGCATCGAAGCGCTCAGCGGCGAGATCGGGCACACGATATTGGCCTCGGCGGCATTCGCGTCGGCCTGTGGTGCCGGAATGGCGCCGCTTGGTTCTTACGCGCTGAAGGGCGTCGCGGCGGAGCAGACGGTCTACGGCGTTGCTTAAGCCGTCTCCGCACTCTCTCCAACGGCGGCGTTCTGTCGGGCGTGGAGGATCGCGTCCAGCAGGGACGCTGCGTTGTAGGGCTTGGCGATGATCTCGAAGCCGGCCTGGTGCACTTCGGCGGCGGGCCTTGCATAGCCGGTCGAGAGCAGGATCGGCAGCCAGGGGAAGTGCTGGCGGACCTTCTGCGCCAGCTCGAAGCCGCTCATGCCGCCGGGCATCACGATGTCGGAAAGCATGAGATCGAAGCGCTCGCCGCCGATCAGCAGCGCCAATGCGGTGCCGGCATTCGGCACGTGCTGGGCCTTGTAGCCGATCATGCCGAGGATGGTCATGGCGGCAACCGCGACGTCCTCGTCATCCTCCACCAGGAGGACCGTGCCGGTGCCGGGCGCCACGACATCATTGGCGGCCTTGAGCGTAGCCGTTTCCGCGCCGGCAGCAGCAATGCAGCGCGGCAGGATGATCGAGACCGTCGTGCCGATGCCGATTGCGCTGCTGATCTCGGCGGCGCCCCCCGCCTGCTGGGCGAAGCCGTAGACCTGGCTCAGCCCCAGGCCGGTGCCCTTGCCGACTTCCTTGGTGGTGAAGAAGGGCTCGAACACCTTGGCGAGCACGTCGGCCGCGATGCCGGTGCCGGTATCGGTGACGGAGACCCGCACATGATCGCCGAACGGCGTGCCGTCGGCATTCGGCACCAGCCCGCCCACCCGATTTTCGGCGGTCGTGGCGTCCGGCGCGATGCCGTTGGGGCAGTTGACGGCGTGGACCCGCACCAGTCCACCGGAAGGCATGGCATCGCGGGCGTTGACACAGAGATTCATCAAGGCGAGCTCGAGCTCAGCCGCGTCGCATTCGAACGGCCAGAGGTCCGCAGCGAAATCGGCGACGATGCGAATGTCGCCGCGGGTCGAGCGGCGCAGCATGTCCACCAGCTCGGCCGAGCGCTCGTTGAGCGCGATCATCTCGGGCTTCACCGCCTGGCGCCGCGAGAAGGCGAGGATCTGGCGCACCAGCCGCGCGCCGCGCTCTGCGGCGCGGACGATGGTGGCGGCGGATTGCCGCTCGGGACCCGGCGCCAGCCGGTCTTCGAGGAAGCCGGCATTGCCCATGACCACGGTCAAGAGATTGTTGAAGTCATGGGCGATGCCGCCGGCCATCTGCCCGATCGCCTCGAGCTTCTGGGACTCGCGCAAGGATTCGTGGATGCGCTGACGCTCGGCCACCTCGGCCTCGAGCGCACGGCTTCTTTCGGCGACACGCTGCTCCAGCGTCTCGTTGAGATGCCTGAGCCGTTCCTCGCTCTCGCGCAACGCGATGTTGCGCCGCTCCAGCGAGGCGGCGAGGCGGGAAAAGAGCGCTCTGGTCTCCAGCAGCAGGACCGACAGGATGAAGCTCGCCGCCATGAGGCCGTAGATCCGGCCGACATAGAAGCCGAGATCGAAGCGGCGCTCGTTCAGCATGGCGCTGAGCGCGATGTCGAACAGCCAGGCGCACATCGTCACCATCAGCCAGATGTCGAGCACCGAATGCGCCTTCCGCCAGAGCGACAGCAGCGCGACGAGGCTCACGCCCGCGATCGCGCCGACGATGATGCGATAGGTCAGCGTGTAGACCGGCTTGCCGTCCACGATCTGCAGCAGGACCGGCATCCGGTCATGACCGATTGTGGTCAGCAGGACGATGGCCAGCACCGCGGCGAGGACGGCCCCGGCGGCGCGCGCCACGCCGCTGCCGTCGGTCTCGGCATCGCCCCGGAGCGCATAGGCCAGCACCATCAGCGGAAAACCGCCATGCCAGAACATGTAGAGCCAGACTGTGGTCTGCGAGCCGCCGCTGAGAAGTCCAGTTGGCGTCAGCAGGCCGGGGAAAGACAGCAGATGGCAGAGCGCCATCAGGCTGGTGAAGAGATAGCCGCAGGCGAGGTATTTGAGGCCACGCTTGCCGAGGATGGTGAACTGGCCGAACAGCAGGACGGTGGTGATCAGGTCGTTGATCGTGACCGCGGATTCATAGGCCGGGATAAAGGCGTTGATCGGTGCGAGCGCCGTTTTCGCAAACGGCACGCAGAGGGCGAAGATGCCGAGCGACACGGTGAGAATGGTGAGCGCCAGCCGGCGCTCCCCTCGGCTCGCCGGCATGATCGACAGGAAGATGCCTCGGTCTTGCACCATCGACGGCGCTGCTCTTATCTGCGGCCTAAGATAGATTCTTAAACTATTTCAGATGGCGCGTCGGGTCGACAGGTTGTGTCCGAATCCCGCACATCGCCCGGGAAGTGTGCGACGCGGCGGTAAACGATGGGTTAAATTTCGCGCGCCCGACTGTCACGTGGGCGGGACCTGCTTCGTCTCACAGCGAAAGAGAAGGAGAGGGACATGTCGCCGGATCATCCACTGGAACGGGTCTTGGCGCCCACGCGTTCGGCTTGGCCGATCGCGGGGATAATCATCGGCCTCGCCGCCGTGGCGGCCGGCCTCTATGGCGCCGCACAAATGCCGACGGCCGCGAATCATGCCGTGCAAATGTCGTCGGCCGAAGGCAACGCCGCGGCCCGGCCCCGTGCGGTGCAGCATCCGATCGCGTGCGAGAGGCTGCCCAACGTCCCGGGGAAGTCGATCACCACCCTGCTGGTCGAGTTCCCGCCCAACGCCTTCACGCCGCGGCATCGCCATCCGGGCTCGGTGACGGCCTATGTGCTCAAGGGCAGTTTGCGCTCGCAGCTGAACGATGGGCCGGTCGGCACTTTCGGCGTCGGCGGCACCTGGTTCGAGCCGCCGGGAACGATCCACAGCATGGTCGAGAATCCGAGCCCGACCGAATCCGCCGAGATCATGGCGATCTTCGTCGCCGATTCCGATTGCGGCGCGCTGACCATCTTCGACGATTAGTTTGATTCGTCATGCCCGGCAATGACGACTCAAAGCTCGCTGCTCTAGACCATGAGCTGCCTCTGCTCGCGAAACGGCTCGATCTCGCGGAAGAGGTGAGCCTGACCGCCTTGGGCGGGGGCTATTTCTCCAGCCTCGGCATCACCACCGAGCGTGTATATCCCTTCATCGCCGATGCCCGGAACCTGCCGCGCAATATCATGGAAAGTCTGGTTTTCTGCCGGTTGACCGATGTCCTAGCTGCACCGCATCGAATCACCGACGGGCATCTGCTGATCGCCGCATCGCGGGCCGGGCATCTCTTCGCCGGCACATCGGGCGGATAAGGAAAAATCCAACTCGACAACCATGACGGTTGGAGCGTTTGCCCGGATGCGCGCTCCCGTGCTATGCCCGAGGGATGGAACGCAGCGAAACCGTCGTCACGATCAACGGCGAGGAGCAGCGCCCGAATGGGCGCAAAACGCCGCGTGATCCCGCGCGCGAAGGCAGCGCCCAGGATCTTTGGCTCGGGCAGCAGATCCGTGCCTTGCGCCGGGCACAGAAGCTGTCGCTGGCGCAGCTTGCCGAACGTTCGGATCTTTCGATCGGCAACCTGAGCCAGATTGAGCGGGGCGTGCGTTCGCCGTCGGTGCGTTCTCTGCAGCGTTTGAGCAAGTGCCTGAAAGTGCCGATCGCCGATCTGTTCCAGACGCGCGCGCTGCCGCCGGCTTCCGAGCTCGGCACCATCCTGCGCCGCAAGGCGCGGCCGACCCTCAACCTCTCCAAGAACGGATGCCACAAGGAACTGCTGACCCCGATGATGCCGGGGACCTTGCAGTTGCTCCTGGTGACGCTCGATCCCGGCGGTTCGTCGGGCTCCGAGCATTACGTCCATAAGGGCGAAGAGGCGGGTGTGGTGATCGCCGGGGCGATGAAGCTCTGGATCGAGGACCAGTTTTACATCCTGAAAGAGGGCGATTCCTTCCGCTTCAAGAGCACCCGCCGGCATCGCTTCGAAAGCGCCAGCAAGCAGACGACGCGCGTCATCTGGGCCATCACGCCTCCCATATACTAGGCCCCTGGATTTGCCGTGCCTGCGCCGGGCGTGCTATCTCGCTTTGCCCGTCCAATGAAGGCGGGAAGAGCGGGGGCTGAGAATGGGTGCGGGTAAGACGATTGTGCTGTTTCCGGAGGCCGCCTTCGGCCCGGCGCTGAACTGTGTCGGCATCGCGCAGAAGCTCAAAAGCGCCGGCCACAATCCGGTCTTCGTCTGCGACAAGGGCTTCAAGGGCGTCTTCGCCAAATACGGCTTCGAGGAGAACCTGGTCGATATGTCGGGCGGCATGTCCGACGAGGAGATCGCCAAGTTCTGGGCCAATTTCATCGCCGAGAAGCAGCCACATTTCCGCCTTTCCCCGATCGACCAGCTGCCGACCTATGTGATCCCGGTCTGGGAAGCGATCGTTGACTCTGCCGTGATCGCCGAGGATGGGTTGAACGCGCATCTGCAGCGCATCAAACCGGACCTGATTGCGGTCGATAACGTGATCCTGTTTCCGGCGATCAAGCGGGCCGGCTGCCCCTGGGTCCGCATCATCTCCTGCTCGGAGAACGAGATTCCCGATCCCGACATCCCGCCGCATCTCTCCGGCTGCCATGAGAACGACAAGCAGGGCTTCAAAGAGTTCGACGACCGCTTCCTGGAGCTGGTGAAGCCGGTTCATGCGCGGTTCAACGAATTCTTAGAGAAGGTCGGGCACGCGCCTTATCCGCTCGGCCAGTTCTTCGAAGCCTCGCCGCATATGAATCTGCTGCTCTATCCGAAGCCGCTCGCCTTCAAGCGCCGCACATCGCTGGACCCGAAGCAGTTCCAGTATCTCGAAGGCTGCGTGCGCGATGAAGGCCAGTACGAGGTGCCGCAGTTCAAGAGCAACAATGACAAGCCGTTGATCTATGTTTCCTACGGCTCGCTGGGCGCGGCGGATGTCGATCTCTACAAGCGATTGATCACGGCCTTCGCCAAGCTGCCCTACCGCTTCCTGATGAATGTCGGCGACTATATCGGCGAATACACCGACGTGCCCGGCAACGTGCATCTGGAAAGCTGGTATCCGCAGCCGGCCGTGATCCCGCATGTCGATCTCTTCATCCACCACGGCGGCAATAACAGCTTCAACGAGGCGCTGTTCTTCGCCAAGCCGGCGATCATCATGCCGTTCTGCTGGGACGGTCTCGACAATGCCGCGCGCATCCACGACACCGGCTATGGCGACCAGCTTCCGCGCTACACCTGGACCGAGGAGCAACTCGCCGGGACGATCGACCGCCTGCTGAAGGACAAGGCCATGGCGGGCAAGCTCGCCGATGTCGCCAAGCACATGCAGGCGGCCAAGGGCACCGACAAGGCGGCCAAGATCCTGGCCGAGATCGCGACCACGGGCAGCTACGCGGTTCGATGACTATGTTCGTTGTTTCTTCTTTCTCGATCGTCATGCCAAGGCTTGGCCTTGGCATCCACGAGTTTCTTGGCCGGCAAACTCGTGGATGCCAGGCCTTCGCCTGGCATGACGACCGAGTGGGAGGCGAGAGATGAGTGCAAATCTGCAATCGAGCGCGCCGCACATCACCGACGCGACGACGTTCAACGACCTCGCCGATTGGGGCGTGCAGCCGGATGGCATCGAAGGGGTATCGAAATCGACCGGTCGGCTGCTCTACAAGCGGCCGGATCCATCGGTCGGCGGCAATTCGCCGGAATGCGGACTCTGGGTCTGCACGCCGGGCAAATGGCCGCTCAAAATCCCGCGCGATGAGTTCTGTCATTTCATAGCCGGGCGTGCGACCTATGTCCGCGACCCAATTGATGGTAAGGGCGGGGAAACCATTGAGGTGCGCCCCGGCACCTGTGTTCATTTCACCGCGGGATGGTCGGGCGTCTGTACCGTCCATGAGACCATCCGCAACGCCTACATGCTGCGCTAGGAGTTAGAAACCGTGACCACGCCCGTTCTTTACGATCCGAAAACCGCCGCGCCGCTGAAGGATTGGGGGCCGGTGCCGACCATGATCGAGGGCCAGTCCATGACCTCGGGCGTATTGCTCGCGAAGGGGCCGAACGGCGAGAACGAGACCGGCATCTGGGTCTGCACGCCGGGCTACTGGAACTGCCATGTCACGCGCGACGAGTTCTGCCACTTCCTGCTCGGCCGCTGCACCTATACCCACGAGAGCGGCGAAGTCATCGAGATCAAGCCGGACACCATCGCCTTCTTCCCGAAGGACTGGAAGGGCACCTGCCGAGTCCACGAGACCGTGCGCAAGGTCTATATGATTCGCTAAGAACGCCCATGAAGCACCTCTATCATCCGACCGCGCTCGATCCTTCGGCGCCGGTACCGAGCTGGTGGCGCGATTCCGTCGCAGCACCATCGGCGGAATACGCGCCGCTGCAGGGTGAGGTCGAAGCCGATGTCGCGATCATCGGCGGCGGCTATACCGGCCTCTCCGCGGCGTATCACCTCGCCAAGGATTACGGCATCAAGGCGGTGGTGCTGGAGCGCGCCTATCCCGGCTGGGGTGCATCGGGGCGCAACGGCGGCTTCTGCTGCATGGGCGGTTCGAAGCTCGGCTGGAAGAAGATCATCACCACCTATGGGCTCGAGGACGCGCGCGTCTTCCATCAGGCGCAGATGGACTCGGTCGGGCTGGTGGCGGATCTGCTCGCGGCGGAAGGCATCGATGCCGATCGCACCGGCACCGGCGATGTCGCGCTGGCCCACCGCGAGTCGATGGTGGCCGATCTCGCGACCGATGCGAAATTCATGGCCAATGCCTTCGGCGCCAAGCACAGGATGCTGGACCGCGACGGGTTGAAGGCGCAGGGGCTGGCCGGGCCGCATTTCCATGGCGGCGTCGCCGGGGAAGTCGGCTTCGGCCTCAATCCGTTCAAATACGTGACGGGTCTGGCACGTGCCGCCGCTTCGCGCGGTGCGATCCTCATGGCACAGAGTCCGGTCACCGGCTGGAAGCGCGAGACCTACGGCCATCGCCTCACCACGCCGCAGGGCAGCGTGCGCGCGGCGAAGGTGCTGATCGCGACCAACGGCTACACGCCGGAAGACCTGCATCCGGAGTTCGGTGGTCGGCTGCTGCCGGCGCTGTCGTCGATCGTGGTGACGCGGCCGACGACTGAGGCCGAGCGCGAAGCGGCCGGCTGGACCTCAACCGCGCCGAGCTACGATCTCCTCAACCTGCTGCACTACTTCCGCCTCCTACCGGACGGACGGTTCATGTTCGGTGGACGCGGTGGCGTTTCGGCGGAGCCGGGCGCACTGGCACGGCAGTCGGCGCGGATCGAGGCGGCATTCCGACGCTACTATCCCGCCTGGGCCTCGGTCGAGATCACCCATCGCTGGTCCGGCTTCGTCTGCCTTGCGATGGACCTGGTGCCGCATGTCGGCGCCTGGGAAGACGAACCCGGCACCTATTATGCGATGGCCTATCACGGCAATGGAGTCGCGCTCGGCACCTGGTCGGGCCGCGCGATCGCCCGGCAGATCGGCACCGGCGAAGCACAGACGCCGAAGATGCTGCGCCGCCCGCCGCCGCGCTTTCCGCTCCCGTTCCTGCGGCCGCTTTATCTGCGCGGCGCCTACGTCAAGTTCGGCCTGGAAGACGCGTTCGGACGTTAGTGACACGGATCACCGGGAAGCGGTTTGGCCCGGTGGCCAACTTGCACGACTTTGAACGAAGTGAGATGTTCCGGCGACCCAACGGGACGTTTCACGATCAGCTTTCTATTTCTGGGGTTCTCATGTCGCGCTCTACCGCTTTCCGGGCCAGCCTGCTGGCATCTGTCCTGATGCTGTCCGCCCCGGCTCTCGCCCAGGATCTGGTCAAGGAAGCATCGCCTTCTGATGTCAAGATCACCGCCAAGGGCGATGTCTTCGACGTCGCGATCACCAACCGCCGCTATGAGACCAACATCATGGCCTCAACCTTGGGTGGGCCGGAGATCCTCTATCAGCTGTTGCTGATCGAGGAAGCGCATGAGAGCAAGGAAGGCCTGGAAGCCGAGCCGGAGCCGGTCTCCGCCAAGATCAGGGTGGCCGCCTTCCCGATGACCAAGGACGGCAAGAGCGCCGCAAAGTTCACCATCGAGGCCGACGGCGATTCCGCCAAGGCCAGCGGGCCTTATCTGACCATCACCCGCAACGGCTGCTGCGTCGAACAGCCGACCTATGCGGTCTACAGCCTGGAGAACGGCGCCTACCTCTTCAACGCGACCGGGACCGGCGATTCCGGCCAATGGGCGACCTTGGGCGCGCAGGGCGGGTGGAAGAACGAGCGCATCCTCGCCTTTCACGCGGCGCCGACGGCGGCAGATGACACCGTCCTGAAAGGTGCGGCCAACGCGCAGATCGTGATCTCTTACGCGACCACGACCAAGCCGCTGCAGCGCGTGCTGGTCACCATGCCGAAAGCGTTGATCGACAGCGATGCCGCACTGGAATGGGCGCCGAAGCTCGAGCTGATCTCGCAGGATCAGCCGGAGGGCACCGACCGCGTCTTCATCGATCGTGCGGATAACGATCCGGCGAAGCTTTTCACCGGCATCACCGTGCGCCTCACTCTGGATGAGAAGACCAAGATCGAGATTCCGCTCGAGGGCGACGCGCTCAAGGTCGACGGCGCAAGTCTGCCGGAGGGCTTCGCCCTGGTGGCGGTGAAGCCGTAAAGTCGATCTTCGGTTTTCTGGGGAAGGAAAAGATCGCCGGCGGGCGATCGGGGGCTGATGCCCGCCGGCGGGATTTGAGCTTCAGGATCCTTCCAGAGATCCTTTCACCAAACCCTCACAGTCAATCGCAAACTTAGGGAACACTCACTCTGCCGAACGGCGAGGGGACGCCGCCCGACACGTATCAATTTGGTATCGCCGGGGCGGATATCCAGTGACGGCGGTCACAAGGCCGAGAGCACGATTAAGTGGCTGATTCGGCGAATATTTTTGGTAATCCCAGATAGCTGGCGGTCAGCATGATCCGGGTGCCGCTGACCGGAGCGCCGCGACGGACCCGCTCGATCGCTGCGTCAAAACCCACCGCATCGAAGGCCTCCGCGCTTTGCATGAAGCGGCGAATCCCGGCGATGAAGTCGCGGTCGAAGGCGATCCAGCGCGGCCATTGCACCGCATTCACCCGCCCAAAGCGGAGGTTCTTTCCCGTGCGAAGCGAGGCGCGGAAGCTCGACGTCTCCATGCCGTAGCGCAGGATGCGCGCGACGGTGTGCGCAGCGTTCGGCATGGTCGGCGGCAGCAGCGAGTCATCGAGCGGCACGCCGGCGATCCGCGGCAGCTGCTCGCGATAGAGCCGGCGATAGAATTTCTTGCCCGCCGCCTGTGCGCTGCTGATCCGCGCTGCGACCGCCTGAACATCGCGGTCGAGGAAGGGATAGATCGTTTCCACATCCGGCCGGCAGATCGCACCCTGCAAGGCCACATCGCGGCGCATCCGGTTGCGGATCGCAAAGCGGATGTAGCGCCGGTCGAAGGGCAGGCCCGGCTCGCAATTCGGGAACTCACGGGCGATGTCGTGGAGCGCATCGGGTTTCAGCGCTTCAATAGCGTCCATCTCGTCCTTGCGCAGCGCCGGTAACGTCGCATCGGGCACGCGGATCTGGCTGAAGATGATCTCCGCGGCCTGCTCATTCGAGACATTGGTGCCGAGCGAAGGTCCGGCGATGCCGAAGACATTGCGCAGGGTCGCCCGCCAGCCGCCCTTGCGCTTCAACGCAAGACCGCCGAACAAGACATCGCCGGCGATGCCGTCGAGCGCGCAGTCGATGCCGGCTTTCCGCATTGCTGGGTTGAGCGCCTGATGGAAGAACTCGGCGAGCGCGTGTTTCGGGTAGAGCGGCGCGTGCAGGCTGAAGAAGAAATCGCCTTCGACGGTTATGACGTCGAGCGGAACCGCGAGTGCGCGTGCGAGGCGCTGGGTGATGCTGCACTCGATCGTGTCGGGCGCGGCATAGGTGAACGCCCGCAAGCCCGGATCCTGCCAGCAACCGGCGATCAGCCGGCTGTCCATGCCGCCGCTGAGCTTGATGCCGTAACGCCGTTCCGGCACCTGCAGCCGGCGGCAGGCGACGCGCATCACCGCGATCAGATCGTGGCCGATCTCGGTGAGATCGCCGGGCGCCGGTCGTTCCGGCGGGCGCCACCAGGTCTCGGTGGCGATCCTGCCGTCGCGTCCGTCGATGGTCAGGATCGATCCCGGCGGGGTGCGGAAGACGTCGCGGAAGATGGTGCGGTTGCCGATCTGATAGCCGAACCAATAGAGCTCGGCGCAGCCCAGTTCATCGCGCGCGAAGGGCGGCGAGATCGCCTGCAGGCCGGGAAAATCATTGGCGAAGGTGATGCTGTCCCGGCCGACATGAATGTAGAGCGGCAGGCACCCGGTCGGATCGTTGGCGATGACGGTGAGCTTCCGCGCGTCGTCCTGGGCCACGATGTTGCAGCAGCCATTGTCGATTCCGGCCAGGAAGGCGGAAGGGTTGGCGCGGAAGGCCGAGGCGAGCGACGGTGCTTCGTCGGGTCCGCCGAGGCGGAACTTGCCGTCATGGACGAGGTAGCCGTCGATCGCGAAGCGGAAGTCCGGCAGGGACGCAATCTCCGGCCACAACCGGCCGACCGGGCGGCGGAAGAGTGCGACCGTGCCCGCGCCGATCGCGATCCGCCCGGCCAGGCTGGTGCCGGCCGTTTGCAGCTTCGCGATCTCGTCCGGGTCGAACGCCATCAAGCTTCGGGATGCCGGATGGTGCTGGCGATCCGTTGCGTGGGATCCACGCGCGGCGTCAGCAGCCCGGCGAGCAGGCCGGCGGCGTGGAAGTTGATGAGCGCGATCGAATAGAGGCCCATGACGAGGCTGCGCTTGCGCAAGCATTGCAGCAGCGCAGGACCGAGCAGCAGGACGGCGAAAGCGATGGCGCTCGTTCGAGCAAGTGGCGAGAACAGGGCGCCCGCCAGCAGGGTCAGCAGCAATATCCACCACAGGATTGCGGCGAAGCTCAACCGCGCGCCGCGGAAACAGCGCCACCAGAGGTCGGTGCCCCATTTCGAGCGCAGCAGCTCGCCATGCCCGTGCAGATAGCGCGTCTGCCAGCGCTTGAAGAGCAGCGGGAAGGCGGAAGTCGCATGGCCGTAGTGATAGACCGAGGGCTGGTCGAGCCGCCGCAGCCGCCATCCCGCCTTCGTCAGGCGAAGCCCGAGATCGAGCTCCTCGAAAGCGTGCAGGTTGCGGTCGGTGAAATAGCCGAGCGGCTGGATCGCCTCCATGCGGAAGAGGCCGCCGCCATTGAGGTGATCGAGCAGGCCGGGTTTCGCGGTCCGGTCCGGCTTCTGGTTGCGGCGCTGGAACTCGAGCGTCATCACCCGGTCCACCACCAGGCCGGCGACGCCGGCAAGCTTGGGATCGGCGTCGAGCGCGGCATGCGCGGCCGAAAGGAAAGCGGGATCGAGCTCCATGTCGCCGTCAAGCAGCAGCAGGCGTTTGCCGCGCGCATGCTGGAAGCCGAGCTGCGCGGCGCTGCCACAGCCGCGATCGGCGATACGCTGCAGTTGCGCCACCTTCACCGGGAAGCGCGACGCGACGGCAACCGTTTCGTCATCGGACAGACTGTCGGCGACGATGATCTCGGTGGTCGTGGGATCGGTCGCGGCGATGACCGACCGCAGGCAGGCCTCGATCTTCCCGGCCTCGTTCAGCGCCTTGATGACCACGGAGAGTTCCGGCCGGGGCAGAGCCGCAGCGACAGTCTCCGCGCCACCGAGGGGCGCCGTTGCGACTTGCGAAGCCATGAAGTTTCGTCCGGTGCTACAGGTGGCGGTAGATCCAGGACGGAATGTAGTGCTTGCGTCGGTTCAGCACCACGCCCTGGAGCTTGCCGCCGGCAGCCTCGATCTCTTCCATCGCCCGCTTCACCACAGGGATGCGGGTGCGGCCCGCCTCGACCACCAGCAGGCAGGAATCCGCGAGACCGGAGGCGCTGACATAGCTTGCGCCGGTCATGACCGGCGGGCAGTCGATGATGATGATGTTGAAGACATTGCGCAGCCGGTTGAACAGCGAGGGCAGCAGCCGGAGGTCGATCTCGCTGGGATCGCTGGCGCCGTCGATCGGCAAGGCCGCGAGGTCGAAGGCGCCGCCCCGCGGCACCGTGAGGCGCACGGTGCGGATCGGCGCGCCGCGCGCCGCCGCCCATAAGGTTTCCGACGCCGTGATGCCGAAATGCTTGCACTGGTCGGAGGGGCCGGCATTGCCGTCGATCAGCAGCACCGTGTTGGTCGGGGAACGGCAGACCGAGACCGCAAGCTCGCGGGCGGCGATCGAGGCGCCTTCACCCGCTTGGGAGGCGTACATCGCCAGGATCAGCGAGCCCTTCTCGATCGCATAGGCATTGACCGCCGCGGTGACGCTCAGGAGATGGCGGCCGATGTCGCTCAGCGATTCGCGATCGACCAGCTTCTTCTCGATGATCGTGTGCCGCTCCCGGAACTGAGGAAGCTGGCCGCCGGCCGTGGTCGCCACCTGGTTGGCGCCCACGCCTTGGGTCATCGGCAGATGCGTGTCGTCGCTCATTGCGGAATTCGGATCCTCGGTTCGCCCGCGCGGTGCTGTTTCAACGAATCAGCCCGCCAAAGCATTCTAGCCCACTTCCCGCAATTCCGGATGCGGCCGTTCGACCTTGGCCGAGAGCAGCCGGTCGAAATAGGCGACGGTCGCCTCGATCCCCTGGCGGAGCTGGACGGTCGGCTCCCAGTCGAGCAACTGGCGGGCCAGCGTAATGTCGGGCTTGCGCTGCTTCGGGTCGTCCTTTGGCAAAGGCAGCTCGACGATCGGGACCGCGTTGCCGACCACCTCGCGGATCACATCGGCCAGCTGGCGAATGGTAAATTCGTTTGGATTGCCGAGATTGACGGGACCGGTGACCGTTGGCTCGGTCGCCATCAGCCGGACGAAGCCTTCGATCAGGTCATCGACATAGCAGAAGGAGCGGGTCTGCGTGCCGTCGCCGTAAAGCGTGATCGGCCGGCCCTGCAGCGCCTGCATGATGAAGTTGGAGACCACGCGGCCGTCCTGCGGATGCATGCGCGGCCCGTAGGTGTTGAAGATGCGCCCGACCTTGATCTTCAGCCCATGCTGCCGGTGATAGTCGAAGAACAGGGTCTCGGCGCAGCGCTTGCCCTCGTCGTAGCAGCTCCTGGGACCGATCGGATTGACGTTGCCCCAATAGGATTCCGGCTGCGGGTGCACGTCGGGATCGCCGTAGACCTCGCTGGTCGAGGCCTGGAAGATGGTCGCCCGCACGCGCTTGGCGAGGCCCAGCATGTTGATCGCACCATGCACGCTGGTCTTGGTGGTCTGCACCGGATCGAGCTGGTAGTGGATCGGCGAGGCCGGGCAGGCGAGATTGTAGATCTCGTCCACCTCGACATAGAGCGGGAAGGTGACGTCGTGGCGCATCAGCTCGAACAGCGGATTGGCGAGCAGATGCGTGACGTTGGAGCGGCGCCCGGTGAAGAAATTGTCCACACAGAGGACTTCGGCGCCATCGGCGAGCAACCGCTCGCAGAGATGCGAACCGAGGAATCCCGCGCCGCCGGTGACCAGAACGCGCTTGCTCTGACTACTCAAGCGAACCTTCCCCCGGCGCACTTTGATTGCCAACGTGAAAAGATTTATATCCGGGGCGGACCGGCTTGGCCAATCACGGTGTGCGTTTGCTAAATAATAGCTTCCAAGCGAAGCCCGCTGGAAATGAACGAAAATTTCGATACCGGACCCAGATCGGGACGAGATCGCTGACGCAAAGTGAAGTTCCGCACACCATCGTGGAAATTCCTCCTACAACTCTATGACGCGGGCGCCATCGCGCCATTCCGACCGACGCCGCGACCGAGAAAGACAGCCAAACCGTCATGTTCCGCGACAGCGCCATCTACATCCTCAGCCGGGTGGTGCCGAGCGGTCTCGGCTTCGTCACCGGCATGGCGCTCACCTGGCTGCTGACGCCGGAAGCTTTCGGCCTCTATGGGCTGGGCCTCACCATCGTCGTGCTGGTGGCCGGCATCTTCTTCGACTGGCACGCCTTGAGCTTCATGCGGTTCTTCCAGGCCAATGCCGAAGACCCGCGCTTCATGCCGACCGTGGTGCAGACCTTCCTGCTGCTGTGCCTGGCCAGCCTGGCGGTCGTGCCGCCCGTCCTGCTGGCGGCCGCCGCGATCTTCGGTGTGCCGGACGGCGCGTATCAATGGCTGATCGCGATCTCGCTGCCGGGCTGCTGGGCCTATGCCTGGTTCGAGCTGGCGGCGCGGGTCCAGGTCGCGCGGTTCCGCCCGACCCGGTATTTCTGGATGAACCTCATCCGCAACGTCCTGATCCTGCTCTTTGCGCTGGCCACTGCCTGGGCTTGGCACAGCGCCTATCCGGTGCTGGCCAGCGGGTTCCTGGCGATGCTGGTCGCCGGGCTGCTGTTCCGGATCCCGTATCTCAGCTTCATGCCGAGCCGCTTCGACATGGCGATGGCGCGGCGCCTCTTCGTCTTCGGCTGGGCCATGGCCTTGGTGCGGGCGATCGGCGCGGCATCCTTCGCGGCCGATCGCTTCCTCCTCGAGTTCATGATCGGCACCGATGCGGTCGGCTTCTACACCGCGGCCTATCAGCTGGCGCAGACCACGATCATCACGATCGGCGCCGGGATCGGCTCCGCGACTTATTCACTGGCGGTGCGCGCGGTGGAGAGCGGCGACCATGCGGCAGTGGCGCGGCAGTTGTCGCGCAACAGCACGCTGCTGCTCGCTTTGCTGCTGCCGGCCTCGGTCGGCGCCGCCATGGTCTCCCCGACCTTGGCGAAGCTCTTCGTCGGTCCGGAATATGTGGCGCCCGTCGCCAGCATGACCGCCTGGATGGCCCTGGCGGCGTTCTTCTCCGGCTTCCGCGCCAATTATCTCGACCACGCCTTCCAGCTCGGCCACAAGACGCACCGGCTGTTGGCCGTGGTCGCGGTCACCGCGGTCGCCAATCTGCTGCTCGAGATCCTGCTGATTCCGAGGTTCGGCGCGGTCGGCGTGGCGATCGCCAATCTGATCGCCGGTGCGATCGGCCTCTCGGCCGCGGCCTGGGCGGCGCGGGCGGTGATGGCGATGCCGATCGCCTGGCGCGACGCGGCGAAAACCGCCATCGCCGTGCTGGCAATGGCGCTCTTCCTCTGGCCGCTCTATGGCCGCGACGATCTCTTGTCTCTGGCAGCCGCCGTGCTCGGCGGCGCCGCGATCTATGCCGCCGTGCTGCTGGCCTTGAACGCGATGGATCTGCGCAACGTGGTGAAGCGCCGACTCACGCGCCTTACCTAGGTCACTTAGGTCTTGGCGGGCACTTCGTCCTTGCGGCCGTAGACATCGTCGAGACGGACGATGTCATCCTCGCCGAGATAGGAACCGCACTGAACCTCGATCAAGGTCATCATCTTGTCGGTCTTGTTCTCGAGACGATGCACGGTGCCGACCGGGATATAGCAGCCTTCATTGGCCGAGAGCGGATAGGTCTTCTCGCCGACCGTCACCATGGCGGTGCCATCGACCACGGTCCAATGCTCCGACCGCTTGAAATGCTTCTGCAGCGACAGGCGACCGCCCGGCTTCACGGTCAGGCGCTTCACCTGGAAGCCCGCGCCGTCGTGGAGGCCCTGGTAGAAGCCCCAAGGCCGATGCACGACCTTGTGGTTCTGCACCTCGCCGCGATTGGCGGCTTTGAGTTTGGTGACCAGCTTCTTCACGTCCTGGGCCTTGGTGAGGTCGGAGACCAGCACCGCATCCTCGGTGACGACGACCGCGAGATTGTCGACACCGACCAGTGTCGTCAACTGCCGGTCGCTGACGACGAGGCAGTTGGTGGAGTCTTCGACCACGACATCGCCGCGCGTCGCATTGCCGTCGGCGTCGCGCTCCGAGATCGCCCAAAGCTCCGACCAGGCGCCGACGTCGGACCAACCGGCCGCGAGCTTCACGGTGGCGGCGCGGTCGGTGCGCTCCATGACGGCATAGTCGATCGAATCCGAAGGGCTCTTGCCGAAAGCCGCGGCGTCCAGGCGCGTGAAGTCGAGATCGGCGCTGCGTCCGGTCAACGAGGCCTTGGCGGCCTCGAGGATTTCCGGCGAGTGGCGCTGGAGCTCGGCGAGGAAAAAGGCGGCGCCGAAGATGAACATGCCGCTGTTCCAGAAATGCTTGCCGCCGCTCAGCATCTCCCCGGCGCGTGCGGCATCCGGCTTCTCGACGAAAGAGGCGACACGGAAAGCGCCCTCGACGCCGGACACCGGGACGCCATGTTCCATGTAGCCATACCCGGTCTCCGGGCGTGACGGCGGGATCGAGAAGGTGACCAGCAGGCCCTGCCGCGCCGCGGCGACGGCAACGTCCAAGGCATCATGCAAAGCGGCGACGTCGCGGATCGCATGATCGGACGGGGCCACGACGATGGTCGCATCCGGATGCTCTTCGACCGCCAGCAAAGCCGCGATCGCAACCGCCGGCGCGGTGCCGCGCCCAACCGGTTCCAGCACCAGCGAGAGCGGCGCACAATCGACCGCCTGCAGCTGGTCGGCGATGGTGAAGCGGATCGCTTCGCTGGTGATCACCAGCGGCGCCGCGAAACGGCTGCGATCGGCAAAGCGGAGCGCGGTGTCCTGGACCAGCGAGCGGTCGCCGAGCAGGGCGATCAGCTGCTTCGGATATTCCTGGCGGGAGAGCGGCCATAGCCGGTTGCCGGCGCCGCCGGCGAGGATCACCGGGATGACGGGGGGCACGGGGCGGACGGTCTGGCGCGGATTCTGTTCGGTTGGCACGGTCATCCTTTCCGGTCTGGATGAGACTTGGTCATAAAGCTTACGGTCTCGGCAGGAAGCAGTCTATTGCACTGCACAAAATCCAAATCAGCAAGCGGTTTCTTGGACTTGGCTGATGAAAACCGGTGCCTTGCCGCTGGCGAGACGATAGGGCGATTCGCGAATGTCGATCCTCAGGTCCACGTTGTGCGGGACCTTGAGGTAGAACTTGCGCTTCAAGACCGCGATGGTCTCTTCGGTGTATTGGGCATTCGGCACCACCACCATCAGCACGGCGGCCGGGTCCAGCTGGACGATCTGCACCGAGGCCGCGCCATCGACTCCCGAGGGCACGCGATCGAGGCCGAACACGCGCGACCCGTCGGCGAGCTTCAGGCAATCCGAGCGGCGGCCTTCGATGCCGTGGAAGGTGGAGAAGCCGAGCGAGATCCGCTCCCGTGCCGCCTCGTCCTCCGCGGCGTCTTCCGGCAGCACGGCGATGTCGCCGATGTCGTAGCGCACCAGCGGTTGGGCGCGGTTCCAGAACGGCGTGCCGACGATGCTGCACTTTCCGTCCGGCCCCGGAATGAGCTCGGGATAAGCGTAAGGGAAGATGAAGCGATAGACGCCGTCCTCGAGCGAATAGGCGGCGCAGCTGCGCTCGGTCTGACCGTAATAGTCCAGCAGCGGCGCGCCGAAGACGCGCTTCACGCGGGCGCGCAAGCCGGCACCCAAAGTCTCCGAAGAAGTGATGCACAGCTTGAAGGTGATCGACGAGTTGCGCGGCTCGGCGAGATGCGTCAGCAGCTCGAGGCTGCTCGGATAGCAGGTCAGGATCTCCGGCTGGAATTCCTGCAGCTTGCGCTCGTAATGCGGAAAGGTCCGGCTGTTGAGATGCACCGAGGAGAAGATGACCTTGTTGCGTCCCACCTCGACCCAATAGGGCGGCGCGGGATCATTCGGGTCCTTCACTTCATCGCCTCGAAGCACGGCGATCCGGCTGTTGCCGTAATCGAGGCCGACCTTCGCGGCCATCCAATCGAACATCGCCTGCTCAATTGCCAAAGACTGGATCGAACGCTTCAAACGCAGGGGCTGACCGGTGGTTCCACTGGTCGCCACATCGACCTGGGGAACCAGAGTGCGGCGCTGGAAATCGGCGGCTTCGTTCTGCAGGCGGGCCTTGGAGAGCAGCGGCCATTCGCTGAACGGCCGCGCGAAATTGTAGCCGCGATAGCCCGGCAGGTTGGCGGCCCAATGCGCAACCCGCGTCCGCAGCTTTTCCGCCATGGCGCGCCGGGTTTCGAGGTCGGCGTCTTCCATCCGCTCGAGGGCGTTGCGAAATTCAGAGTAGAAAAACGGATTGCGCTTGATGATCCGTTCGGCCGCGGGGATCTGCTTCAGGAACAGAAACATGCCGGCGCCTGACTCGAGAGCGGCGAAGTTCCGAGGTAGATCATGGACACCGGCGGATACGAGGACTCCCGGAACAACAGAAGGAGCATCAGGGTTCTAACGAAGCCCAGAATGGGCGTCAAGAAACGCCCCTCTGAAAGCGCACCTAATCCCCTTTTATATCACCATTGTGCAGCCCGCCGGACCTGCGCGCGCTGTGCTTGACAGCAGCGTATCGACTTCTCCGCATCGCCCGTGTGACCGTGTTGCGAGGTTCTGGTGAATTGGCGGGAAATGTGAAAACCTGCACCCGCGCATGGCAGGTTCCTGACGGAGCCCGATGCGCCGTCTGTCGTCCCCTGCTTGTGCAACGAGGGCTTCGCGTGCAAAAGGACCGGGTGGCGGCGATGGATACGGCCTCCCATTAACCCTGATGCACCGAGAGCGGGGCGTTCGATGCGGCAAGCGATTGTTCTGGTCTTGGCGGCTTTGTTGATTGGCTTGGGCGGCTGCGCCCCGAAGATCAAGACCAACACGATTAACCAATTCAACGCCGAATACGATCGGGTGAAGGCGCAGGGCTACCAGATCCAGCCGGGCGACACACTCGACATCACCTTCTTCTACACGCCGGAATACAACGCGACCTCCGTGCCGGTGCGTCCGGACGGCAAGATCCAGCTCTCGCTGGTCGGCGACTTTCCGATCGCCGGCAAGACACCCGATCAGGCCGCTGCCGAGCTGAAGCAGATCTACACGAAGGAGTTGAAGAACCCGGACCTCGCCGTCATGGTGAAGACGTTCGGCGCCAGCGCCGTCGTGGTTCAGGGCGAAGTTCGCAATCCGTCGCAGATTCCATTGATCGGCAATGCGCGGCTGCTGCAGATCATCAGCCAGGCCGGCGGCTTCCTGCCGACCGCCGACATTCGGAATGTGACCATCGTGCGTCACTCCACCGGCGGCAAGCCGCTGGTCACCATCGTCAATCTGCAGGATGCGCTGCAGGGTGTGAACCCCGCCAATGACATCGGGATGCTGCCGGGCGACGTGGTCTTCGTGCGGCCGTTGAAGATCAACAACGAGAATCGCGGCGGCGGGATGCCTGTGCTCACGACGCCGGGCGCCGTGCCGGAATAGCGATCGCTCAAATGGAACCGGTCTCGCTTCCGCCGACTTCCTAGGCAGCGAAGCGGCACGAGCTTTTCTCGCGCGACCCACATGCCAGCGCAGGGAATGCTGACCATGCCGTATCACGGTGATGGGTGGCATTTCCATGAGCGCTCCGGATGCATGAGTTCTTCAAGCGGGCGCCTTTCGTCCAAGATCTGATCCGACGCAATCCGATCTTCTACGCAAGATTCCGTCAGCTTCTTGACGAGACCGAGTTCATGTCGGAAGCGGATCGCTTGGTGATGCGCCGCCGCCTGCTTGGGCGCAGCATGGCGCATGCGATGCGCTTGCCGGGCTATCGCGATCGCGCGGCCGCGGTATCGATCCCCGCCGCCTCGATCGAATCCCTGCCGATCCTCACCAAGGAGGCGCTGCAGGCGCGGCCGCAGCATTTCCGCGCCCATCAATGGACCGGCATCTCGGCGTCGACCGGCGGCTCCTCCGGAAATCCGTTGCGTCTCTTGCGCTCGGCGCGATCGATCGTCGTCGAGCAGGCGACCATCGACTGGCTCGCAGCCAAGGCGGGAGTCGAGCTCAACCGCTGCCGCATCGCGGTCTTGCGCGGCGACAACATCAAGGATCCGAACGATCAGGCGCCGCCGTTCTGGCGCCGCGACGGATCGCGCCGTCTGGTCCTGTCCTCGAACCATCTCGGCCCGGCGCATTTCAAGGAATTCACGGCGGCGCTGGAGGCCTTCGGGCCGGACGTGCTGCACGCCTATCCGAGCAGTCTGCAATTGCTGACCAGCTTGGCCGAGGAGTACGGCACCAGGCTGCGATTCCCGCTGGTCATCACCTCCTCCGAAACGCTGCCGCCGGGCTTGCGCGCCCGAGTCCGTTCGGTGTTCGGCGCGGCCTTGCTCGACCATTACGGCATGGCGGAACGGGTCTCGGTGGCCTATTCACTGAAGGATGGCGTCTACACTTTCGTCTTCCCCTATTCGGCAACCGAGCTGCACCCGGAAGGCGAGAACACCTGCCGTGTCATCGGCTCGGCGCTCTGGAACTCGGTGCAGCCGCTGCTCCGCTATGACACCGGCGACGTCGCCTTGATGCCGTCGGGTGCCGATGCGCGCCGGCGTGCCCGGATCGCGCTCGGCCTCGAGCCTTTTCTGCGGATCGAGGGCCGCGCTTCCGACGTGCTGGAGCTCGCCAGCGGCTCGCGGGTCTATGCCCTGGATCAAGTGGCGCGGGGGATCGATGGGGCGACCTCGGTCCAGTTCCTGCAGCAGGCGAGCGACCTGATGCAGATCATCGTGGTGCCGAGCCGCCTCTACGGCGCCGATACGATCGACGCCATCAGCCGCAATTTTTACCTTAAGGCGCCGAAATCAGTGCGAATTCAGTTCGATGTCCGGGATGCGCCCTATCGACTGCCGAACGGAAAGGCGCCGGTCTTCGTCAGCGGCATTTCCCGCGTGTGAGGACGATCAGTTTTTCGTAACCGAACGCATTTTCGGCGTGCGGCGAAGGACTAAGTGACTATATCTCTTACCGGATTATCGGGCGGGACGATCGACGCTCTGTAATCGGCGCTCCGGGGGGAGCCGCTCGGTAAGGGTGGATGGATGAGTGCCTTCGTTAAAAGCATTCCGCTGGCGGATCGGCTGATCCGAAGAAACCCGCTCTATTACCGGGGTTTCCGGCGGCTGCTGGCCCAGTCCGAGACCGCGACCCTCCTCGAACGGCGTGCCATGGCGGCGGACCTGCTGGCGCGGAGTAGCACGTGGGCCCGATCGCTGCCCGGCTATGCCGGCTTCAAGCTCGACCGGCCGCTCACCGACCAGCCGATCCTGGTGAAGGAGACCCTGCAGGACCGTGCCGACGCGTTTCAGGCCCGCAGCTGGCTGCCGGTCGCCCATGCCGCAACCGGCGGATCGACCGGCGTTCCGCTCAGGCTGGTGCGCACGCTGCAGTCGCTCACCATGGAACAGGCGATGATCGATCATCTGGCCGCCAAGGCCGGCATCGATCTGCCGCGGGCCAGGACCGCGGTGCTCCGGATCGACCGCATCAAAGATCCGAACGACGACCGCCCGCCCTACTGGCGCCAATCCGGACCGCAGCGTCTGGTGCTTTCCTCGATGCACCTCAACGCCAGGCGCTATCCGGATTTCGCGCGGGCGCTGCAGGAATTCCGGCCCGACGTTCTGCTGGCGCTGCCGAGCAGCCTCGAGCTGCTGACCGACCTCGCCAGCGAGCACGGCGCGCCGATCGGATTGAAGCTGGTCATCACCTCGTCGGAAATGCTGCGCGCCGGCTTGCGCGAGCGGGTTCGGAAGTGTTTCGGCGCCGCGCTGATCGACTATTACGGCATGGCCGAACGTGTCTGCGCCGCCTATTCCACCGAGGACGGTCTCTATCGCTTCATCTTTCCCTACGGATATCCTGAACTCCTGAAGATCGAAGACGGCCGCTATCGCATCCTCGGCACCAGCTTCTGGAACCGCAGCCAGCCCTTGCGCCGCTACGACACCGACGACATCGCGCTGCTGCCGGAGGGAAGCTCGCCGGAACAGCGGGAGCGTATCGCGCTCGGCCTCGATCCTTTCTTCGGCATCGAAGGCCGCACCACCGATTACTTCCTGCTGGCCGACGGATCGCGGATCTACACGATGGATCAGGTGCCGCTCGGCGTGATCGGCGCGGCGACGGTGCAGCTGATCCAGGAATCGGTCGACACGGCGCTGGTGGTGGTGGTGCCGAACGGCAAGTTCTCCGATCACACTTTGGACATCATCCGCCAGAACTTCTATCAGCGCGCGCCGCGCACGGTGAAAGTGCGGGTCGAGGTGCGCGACACGCCGCATCGCCTGGCCAACGGCAAGGCGCCGGTCTTCATCAGCAATCTCGCCCGCGCATGAGCGCACCGGAGGTCGCCCGCGATCGCCGGACCGTGCTTGTCCTGACGCCCCTTGGTGAAGGCGGCATGGGCGGGATCGATCGCCTGATGGACGAGATCCGCCGCCGCGCAAAATCCGACGCGGCCGACCTCGACGTGAAATTCCTCACCACCCGCGGACCGGGGCATATCCTGCTCGCGCCGTTCTACTGCGCCGCCGCTTCACTCGCCTTGATCCGGTATCGGCTGACCCGTGGCCGTTGTCTCTGCCACGTCAATCTTGCCTCGATGGGCAGCACGCTTCGGAAGCTGTTTCTGACTTGGGTCGCAACGCGGCTTGGCCATGCCACGATCATTCACCTGCATGGCGCGATGTTCCACGATTACTACCGCGGCGTCGGCGCCTTCCAGCGCAGCGAGATAACCCGCATGTTTCGCGAGGCTGCGCGCATTATCGTGCTCGGCAGCATCTGGCGCGACTTCGTCGCGACGACCTTTCAACTCCCGGACGCGCGCATCCTGGTGCTGCCGAATGCGAGCGCCGCGCGTCCGCCGCGGGACCCGGAAGCGGTGCCGCCGGAGATTCTCTTCCTCGGGCGCCTCGGCGAACGCAAGGGCGTGCCGGTCCTGATCAAGGCGCTGGGACTGCTGGCGGAAACGGGACTCGCATGGCGCGCGGTGATCGCGGGTGACGGCGACGCCGCACCTTACCGCGCCGAAGCCGAGCGCCTGGGCTTGAGCGCGCGCGTGAGCTTTCCCGGCTGGCTCGGCGAGGCCGCGGCGCATGCGCATCTGTCGCGCACGGCGTTGCTGGTCCTGCCTTCGGAAGCCGAGGGCCTGCCGATGGCCGTGGTCGAAGCCTTTGCCTGGGGTGTTCCGGTGATCTCCACGCCGGTCGGATCGACACCTGATATCCTGCATGACGGTGTCGAGGGGCTGATGATCCCGGTCGGCGACGCCGAAGCCTTGGCCAGGGCGTTGCAGCGGCTGATCGCGGATCCGGTTTTGCGCCGGCAATTGGGCGCCAATGCGCACGCCACCTTCGCGCAACAGCTCGATTTCGGCCCCTATATGGAAAAGCTCGCCGCCTGCTGGCGCGCCGCTATGCCGCAAAACTAGGCTGAATCGTTACCGGTTCGGCTGAACGGAAGATGAAACGCGACGCGGAAGACGTCACCGGCCGTGGCTGCAGGCTGACGCCTTTCAAGCCGCGCTGCTTCAGCGCTGCAAGAACCTCCGGCAGCAGCAGACGGGTCGCCAGGACGGCGCTCTCCTGCGGCTCGGTGATCGCGGCATCGTGCAGCAGCAGAATGCCGCCCTCGAGATCGCGGCTGGTCATCAGCCGTGCGGTCGTGTCGGCGCAGGCCTGGCGGATGTCCGCTTCCGGCCGTCCTTCGCCGGCGATGCGGTAATCGGCGATGGCATGGCTCCACCAGGCGAATTGCACGTCGGGATGAAATCGCCGCATCGCCCGGTGAATCGCGGCGTCGCGCAGCCCGGCATTGTAGGGCAGGCGCAGGAGATAGGTTGCCGGCGTCGGCCGGTGCTTTGCCAGGAGCGCTTCGGTCCGGGCCATGGCCGCCACGGCTTCCTCGGCCTGTTCCGGGCGGTAGAACTGGTGGTCCCAGCCATGGGCATAGACCGCATGTCCGGCGGCGACCAAAGCCGACACCAGCTCTGGATGCTGCGCCACGCGCACGCCGCAGAGGAAGAAGGTCGCCTTGGCGCCGGCAGCTTCGAGCGCCGCGATCAGATGCGGCGTGCTGGCGGGATCCGGCCCGTCGTCGAAGGTGATCGCGACCGCGCCATTCTCGTCGATGCGGCGGATGACCGGCGACCATCGGCCGAGGGAAACGCGAAAGGGAATCAGGGCTCCGCCTCCGCGCCGGCAGTTTCCGATGCGGTGATCGGAGCGGTGCGATCGCCGAAGACCGCGCGATAGGCCGCCAGCAGCGGCGCCACCGAATAGTTCCAGGCCAAGACCTCGCGCACCCGGGTATAGCCCGCGGCGCCGAGCCGCTTGCGGCGTTCGGGATCCTCCAGCAATTCGACGATGCCGCGGGCCAGGGCGCGCTCGTCATTCGCGGTGACGAACATGCCGGCGTCGCCCGCCGAAACCCGGGTCTCGTGCAGGTCATAAGAGAGGACCGGCAGGCCGAAGAACATGTATTCGATCACCTTGTTCATCGTGCTCTGGTCCGACCAGGCGTTCTTCGGATCGGGATCGATGCCGATATCGGCGGTCGAGAGCACGCGGCAGAGATCCTCGTCGCTGACCCTGCCGGTGAAGGTGCAGAGCTCCTGGACGCCGATCTCGACGGCATAATCGGCGATCGCCTTCTGGTGCGGCCCGCCGCCCATGAAGATGCAGTGGACATCGGTCCGCTTCAGCTCGTCGCGCAGGACCTTGACTGCGCGCACCAAGTGATCGACGCCGTCCTGCTTGCAGATCTCGCCGAGATAGGCGATCAGGAACGGTTTGCCCTTACGCCACTTCGCATCCGGCTCATAGACTTTGAAGCGCGAGAGGTCGGGGCCGGAGCGGACGATGAACACATCCTCCGGTGTCATGCCGCCGCGTTCGACGGCGATGCGCTTGTGGCTCTCGTTGGTGGTGATCACGATCTGCGCCGCCCTGAAGGTCATCCGCTCCAGGAACAGCAGCGCCTTGAAGAGGGCGCCGCCTGCTTCGCTTGTCGCCGGCCGCTCGAACTTGACCGCGAACATCTCCGGCGAGAGATCGTGGTGGTCGAAGATGAAGCGCTTGCCGAAGGCGCGCCAGAACCAGGCGAGCGGCCAATAGGTCTCCGGCGGGTTGCAGACATGCAGCACGTCGAAGCCACGCCCCGCGATCTGCACCTTTAGGCTCAGCAGCGACGTCGCCAGGAAGCACCAGAGGAATTCCAGCACGAAGCTGATCTTTCCCTGGGCGTCGATTGGCAGCGTATAGCGATAGATGTCGATGTCCTCGATCGTCTCGCGGCTCGCGTTGAAGCCGCGCATCTTCGGACAGATCACGCTCACGCGATAGCCGTTCTTCGCCAGCGTGGTCGCTTCCAGCCAGACCCGGCGGTCGAACGGCACCGGCAGGTTCTGGACGACGATCAGCACCCGGTTGCGCGCCGGCTCTTCTCTAAAGGTGCTCACGCGGGAATCTCCCTCAAGCCACGGGCATCGCGCGGCGCCTCCAGGGCACCGGTCACCAGTGTGGTCTCGAGGCGCTCCCCGGAAGACATCTCGCCCGATCCAATCAAGACAGTGGTCGGCATTTTCTCACCGAATGCGGATGAAAACCAGCCGAGCGGCGGCTGCGCTCCGCCGCGGTGAAAGGCCCATGACAATTTCCCCGGCAGATCGATGACCGCGCCACCCTCCGGCCAGCACAACGTCGCCCGACCGCCTTCGAGCGCCACCGCGACTGTGGGATGGAAATGGAAGGCGAGGCGGACCGGCACCGGTGCGGCGGTTTCGATCCAGTCGGCGATGGCGAGACTCCGCGCGCGCCGGTTCAAGGAGAACTGCCGGAAATGCGTGACCTTGGTTTCCAGCCGGCGATAGCCGTCATGGGCGACGACAAGTTCCGCCTGATCGCCCTCATCGATGCCATGCGCGGTTTCGATCCAGCTCGTCGGCTGGGTCGACCACAGGAAGGGACCGGCCTGCACCGCCTGATCGAGGCCGCCGACCTCCAGCGTGTTGTGCGCGAGGGTCGAGCGGAAGTACCGCCGCCATTCCGGCTCGCCCTGATAGCAATAGGTGCCGGGATCGATCAGCACCGGTCGTCCGCCGACCGAAAGCTCACAGGAAAGCGCGTCGGCATGGCCATGCGCCGCGGTCGAGAGAAATCCATGCGGCCCATGATCGATACGGACGGAGATCGCGTCATCGCGCGTCCGCAGGAAGGTAATGCCGGCCTGCTTGAAGACATTCGGCCGCTTGCCGGGCCGCAGATCGCCGCCACGCTGCTTGGCGAGCGCCGCCGCGACCTTACCGAGGACGAAGCCGCCGGCCGGCTTCGGCCACCAGTCGCTGCCGCCGAGCACAGCCGAGGCGAGCTCCAGCAGCGGTGCCCAAGGCCCGGTCTCCGGCGCATCCACCATCAGCGCAAACGCATCGTCGCCGTCACCCTGGCGCGGCGCTTGAGGCGCACCGGTCGGGTCGAGCGTGAGATTGGCCGCCAGCGCATCGGCCATCCGCGTCAGAATGCGCCTGAAATCGTCGGAGAGCGGCCGGCCGCCGGCGTCGCCCTCGATCGCGGCGAGCAGCAGCAGGCCGAGGACATAGCCGTGATAGCCGAAGGCGAGCTCGCGGTTGAGCCCGTCGGCGAAAGTCTGGGTGATCGCCTCCTGCTCGAGGATGCCGGCGGCCAAAGCGGCCCAGCGCGCCTGTTGCGGCGTGCCGGAGAAGGCCGTCGAAGCGATGAACAAACCGGCCGCCTCCGCGATCAGATGGTTGTTCGCGGAAGAGCCACGGCTATGCAGCGCCGAAAGCCAGCGTTCGTGCTGATGGAGCTGCAGCAGGAAATCAGGGTTGCGCTCGAACAGAGCCGCGACGCCGGGCCAAGCGCTGAGCAGCCGCCGCGTCCAGACGAAGGCGATCAGCCGCATGCCGAGCTCTATCCCGCTCAGCCAGTGGATCCCCCTAAGTGGCGGGTTGGCGCGCCACCAGGATTGGAGATGCGCCGCCGCGTGCTCCGCGAAGCGTGCATCGCCGGAGAGCTGATAGGCGGCGGCCAGCAGCGTCACATGATGCAGCCGCGACGATTCCCAGACGTATTTCACGGTGCCGACCTGAAGCGGGTCGCGATAGGGAACGGCGAAGCAATATTGCTTGGGATCCGAACGGATGCCGGTGCGGATGTCGCGGTGCCAGTCGGGATCGGCCGGTGCGGTGTCGAAGTTATGGCCGAACACCGGCCAGCGCCCGGCCAGAATCTCTTCCGCCGCGCGCAGCAAGCGCCGCTTCGCGAGCGGATCCACCGTCTCCAACGCGTGCAGTGCCGCACCGGTCCAGGCGATGCTGCCGACGGCAGGTGCGCTCGACTTCGTGAAGCGCCAGCTTTGCTGAATGAACGCCGTGCGCATGCGCCAGGCGATCTCGGCGACCGACATCCGGCGCAGGCGGCGGAGATACCAACCGAGTTCCAATCGGGCCTCGTCTGACCTGGGCGCTAAACCGCAGACGCGCGCTACTTCGCCGGCAGCGGCTTCAAGTCGGGCAGGGCCGCGACCACCGGCACGCTGAAGATTCGTTCGGCACCCTCGACCGTGATGATCGTGTTGCCGAAGGAGAGCGACATCAGTGTGATGAGGCCTGCGATCACCACGCCGATCGCGATCCCGGCCAGGCCGAAGAAGGTCTTCTTCGGGAAGACCGGCCGGGGCTCCAATCGCGGCGCATCGATGATCGAGACGCTGGAGACCTTGGCCAGGTCCATGTTCTCGGCGAGGCGGGCCTGCTCCAGATTGGTGCGCAGAGTTTGGAGGTCGGCGGTCAGGCTCAGAATCTGGCGCTCGAGATTGTTGACCTCGAGCTCGCTTTCCTGAAGCTGCTTCAACTGATCGTCGAAACTGGCGATCTGCTCGCGATAGCCTTCGATCTGCGACGTGATCGGCGTCAGCTCCGACTGCGCCGTCAGCAATTGCTGGTCGATCGAGGCCAGCAGCGGATTGGCGCCGGTCCGGGTCTTGGTCGAGTTCGGCGACTGCGCCTGCTTCACGAATTGCTCGGCCTGGGCGATCTGCGCGCGGATCTGCACCATGGCGGGCGCGCTCGGCTGGTAGCGCTGCTCCATCTCCTGCTCCTTCTGGCGGAGCGCCATCAGCTGCTGCAGCGCCTCGCTGGAGGTCTGCGACGAGGGGTCGGTCTCGCTCTCGAGCGCCGCCATCTTCGGCGTGTTGGCCTTGCTCTTCTGCAGGAAGGCGACCTGTTGCTCGAGCGCGCCTTCCTTGATCTGGGCGTCATGCAGCAAGGTCTGCACCTGGGCGCGCTGCTGGATCAGGCTGGCGCGCTGCTCCGGGATCGAGAAGGCGCCGGTTTGGTTTTGGTACGCGATGCGCTTGGCATCGAGACCTTCGAGCTCCTTCTGCTTGGTGGCGATCTGGTCCTCGATCGGCGTGGTCAGGCCGGCGCTGTAGACATTGACATGGCGCGCCTGGAAATCGGTCAGCAAGGCCGTCAGCACCTTGGTCGCGATCTCAGGATCCTTGCTCCGGAACCCGACATTCATCACATTCGAAAGATCGATCGGATCGACCCAGAGCTGCGTCTCGAAGCGGGTGACGCCGCGCTCGAGCGCCACGTCGTCCGGCGCCGCGGCGAGATCCGGGTACAAGGTTCCGACACCAATCTTCTTCAAGGTCGCTTCGGCGAGGTCTTTGCTGTTCAGGATTTCGACCTCGGACTTGACGATCTCCGCCATGGTCGATGAAGGCAGGGCGAACTCGTTCTGGCCCATGCTCGTGGCCGGCGTGAACTCGCGGCCCGGTTTGATCAGCAGTTTTGCATCCGCCTGATAGACCTTCGGCAGGGCGAAGGCCAGGATGACGGCGATCACCGGCGGCACGATCAATGCGATCGCGATCCACCGCACATTGCGGAAGACGGCGGCCAGCAATTCCCGAACCGAAGGCAAAGTGCTCAAGCTGATCTCCCCACGTTGATCCATCGGGACGCCGCTCCAACCCGGGAAGCGGCCGGCTCCGATTTCGGCCTCTTTGTACCGGTTTTTCAGCCGATACCTTAATGAAAACGCCCACGTTCTCCCGAAGGAAATCCGGCTCGGAAAGCGCAGGAACGGCTCGCTTCGCTCGTGTGTCTTCGGAACCAAGCATAGGAGCGTTGGTTTGGGACGGGGAGGGCATCGGAGACGGATTCCACGATCCGATACATTATGGTATGCGAGTTTGGGTCACCCGACGATCACGCTCTGCATGGGATGATCGTCTAAATCGTTATAAGTCGGCAGCGTGGTAACGCGGTCTCGCGGCCGGGGAATTTGCCGAAGAATGGCCGCGACGGGGCTTCGGCGCATTGGGTGGGGAGTGGGTTCGGATGGAGGGGTCGTTCCTTCAAGCGGCGCAAGGGCGGCCGGTGGGCGCCGCGGTCCGCACGCCCGGAGCGCGATTCTATATCGAACCGCCGATCCTCGGCCTGCTGTTCCTGATGCTCGATGTGGGACTGTTCGCGGTCCCGGGCTTGCTCATCGCGAACCACACCGGCCTTCTGACAACGGACGGCGCCGCGACCATGCAGACCGGTCTCGCGCTCTGCCTCGCGGTCGCCTTCTTCTTCGCGGCGGCGCGCGCCTTCGACGCCCATGACGGCTTGAACATCATGCGCCGCTCGATGGCGGCTCAGCTCGCCTTGAGCCTGATCTGCGTGGCGGGCCCCGCGCTGGCCTTGCTGCTGATCTGCCGGGTGCTCACCGGCAACGCACCGGCGGTGCAGCCGGTGACGTCCTGGCTGCTGGCCTGGGCGGCCTGGAGCGGCGGCGGCACATTGGCACTGCAGATCCTGGCGCGCCCCGTCGTGCAGCGCTGGCGGCAGGCCAGTCTCACCGGCCATCGGGTCGCGATCGTCGGCTCGGGCGAGCCGGCGCAGCGCCTGGTGAGCTGGCTCGAAGCGAACGCCCGCGACGTCGTGCAGGTGGTTGGCTTGTTCGACGACCGCCGCGGCCGCGAGCCGGAGCGGGTCGGGCTCTCGCATCTCATCTGCGGCACGACCGGCGACCTCATCGAATATTATCGCCATGCGCCGATCGACAAGATCATCATCGCTTTGCCGCACCATGCCGAGGAGCGGCTGCTCGCGATCCTGCAGCGGCTGAAGCAATTGCCGGTCGATATCGCGCTGGCGCCCGATCTGGTCGGATTCCGGGTGCCGGATTCCGCGACTGCGGAGATGGCGGGCTTGCAGATGCGCTCGCTGGCGCAACGGCCTCTGCGCGCCTCGCAGCGCTTCATCAAGGATCTGTTCGACCGGTCGCTGGCGGCTTTGCTGCTGCTCCTGCTGGCGCCGCTCCTGCTGGCTCTGGCTTTGGGGGTGAAGCTCTCCGGCTCCGGTCCGGTCTTCTTCCGGCAGGAACGCCACGGACTCGGCAACCGGGTGTTCCATGTGCTGAAGTTCCGCACCATGCGTGCGGAGATGCACGATCTCGGCGGCGGGCGGCAGACCGAACGCAACGACCCGCGGGTGACGCTGTTCGGCGCGATCCTGCGCCGGACCAGCCTCGACGAGCTGCCGCAGCTGATCAACGTGCTGAAAGGCGACATGTCGCTGGTCGGTCCCCGCCCGCTGCCGCTGCAGATGCGGGTCGATGACCGGCTGAACTACGAGATCGTCGCCGAATACGCCTTCCGCCACCGCGTGAAGCCCGGCATCACCGGCTTGGCCCAGGTGAAGGGCCATCGCGGTGCCGTCAGCACGGCGGAGGCGCTGAAGTCCCGGATCGCCTATGACCTCTACTACATCGACCACTGGTCGCTCTGGCTCGATCTGAAGATCCTGGCGATGACGAGCGGCGCCTGCGTGTTCGGGAAGAATGCCTTCTAGTCAGGCGTCTGGACATCGCAGGGCCGCACGCCGAATATCACCACATCATTTCGCCTCGGGGTCTCTATGCGCATTTCGGTCTTTGGCATCGGCTATGTCGGCGCCGTGTCCGCGGCTTGCCTTGCCGCCGACGGCCATGACGTCGTTGCAGTCGATACCAATTCCAACAAGGCCAAGATGATCAACGACGGCGTCGCGCCGATCGTCGAGACCGGCTTGGCCGAGCTGGTGCGCGAAGGTGCGCGCAGCGGCAAGCTGCGCGCCACCACCAGCGCCGCCGAGGCGGTGATGGGCAGCGCCTGCTCGCTGATCTGCGTCGGCACGCCCAGCCTCGGCAACGGCAATCTCGACCTCGGCCAGGTCGAGCGGGTCTGCGAGAGCATCGGCACCGTCCTTGCGCGGAAGAGCGACTTCCATGTCGTCATCATCCGCTCGACCATGCTGCCGGGATCGATGGCCGAGGTGGTGAAGCCGGCCCTCGAGCGCAGTTCCGGCAAGAAGATCGACCGCGATTTCGGCCTCGCCATCTTCCCGGAATTCCTGCGCGAGGGCTCGGCGATCCGCGACTATCGCGAGGCCGGCGCCGTGATCTTCGGCGTCTCCGATCCGGAGACCGAGCGCGTGCTGAAGGAAATCAACAAGGGCGTGCCCGGCCAGCTGCACGTGACCGATCTCGGCACCGCCGAGGCGGTCAAATATGCCAACAACGCCTGGCACGCGACCAAAGTGGTGTTCGCGAACGAGATCGGCGCGCTCTGCAAGGCCCATGGCATCGACAGCCACAAGGTGATGGAGATCGTCTGCGCCGACCGCCGGCTCAACATCTCGACCGCCTATCTCCGTCCCGGGTTCGCCTATGGCGGCTCCTGCCTGCCGAAGGATTTGCGCGCCTTGCGCTACCGCGCCCGCGCGCGCGACCTCAACCTCCCGATGCTGAACGCGCTCTCGGATTCGAACGAGCACAGCATCCAGAACGTGGCCGAGATGGTGATGAATGCCGGCGGCCGGAAGGTCGGCCTGATCGGCCTTTCCTTCAAGGCCGGCACCGACGATCTGCGCGAGAGCCCGGCCGTGGGCCTGGCCGAGCGCCTGTTCGGCAAGGGCTACGATCTCAAGATCTTCGACGCCAACGTGAACTATGCCAAGCTGATGGGCTCGAACCTGAGCTACATCCAACAGCATATCCCGCATCTCTCCGAGCGCCTGACCGACGATTTGAACGCGGTCGCCGCCCATGGCGACACCGTCGTGGTTACCCATTCCGATCTCGGCGGCGCGCCCTTCCCAAAGCTCAGGCCGGAGCAGACCGTGATCGATCTCGTGCGCCTGCCGGCCGCGGCGCAAGCGGGCGGCCGCTACATCGGCCTCTGCTGGTAGCGCTTACGAGAGTCCGCGGGTCGCGAGGCGCAGTCCGGGGATCGATCCGAGCTTGGCGTCGCTGAGATCGATGTCGCGGCGATGGGAGTCCTGGAAATTGGCGCCGCGCAGGTCGGCACGGGCGAGATTGGCCCGGGTCAGATTGGCGCCGCGGAAATCCGTGGCGATCAGCAATGCCGCTTTCATCTGCGCCTCGGCCAGCAACGCGCCGGAAAGATCGGCGAGGCAGAGGTTGCGCCCGGAGAAATCGGCCGCCGTCAGGTCGACGCAGGAGAAATCCGCGCGGGCGCCCGCGCTGCCCTGGCTCTTCACCCAGATTGCGTGCTCACTCACCATCTGCGCCACGTCCTTGGGGTCGAGACGGCGGAACTCGGGTCCCTTCATCCGGAGCACGTCGAGCCGCCCACCCATGTCGGCGGCGATGATGGCGCCGGAGAAATCGGTATCGGCCATATGCGCGCCGGCCACCACCGCGTCGCTGATCTCGGCATGGGAGAAATTGGCGCCGCGCAGATCCGCCGCCATCAGGTTGGTCGCGGCCAGCAGCGCGCCGGAGAAATCGGCGTTGCGCATCTTCGCTTCGGAGAAGTTGACCCGCGTCAGGTTGGCGCCCTTGAAGGAACTGCCGCTTTCATCGCCGGAATCGGCGTCAACCCGGAGATCGACCCGGTCGAGCACGGCGTCGACCAGATGCGCGTCGAGGAAAGAGGCGCCGCGCAAATCGGCCCGGGCGAAGTCGGCGGCGGTCAGGTCCGCCTTGTCGAACTTGGCGCTCCTGAGAATGGCGCCGGTGAACTTCGCGCCCCGCGCTTCGATCGCGGTGAAGTCGCACTCGATGAAGATCGCGTCGCTGAAATTCATATGGCTGAAGTCGAGCGCGCCGAGATCGCAGCGGCGCAGCATCGCGCGCCGGCCGCCCTGGCGTCCGGCGACGTAGGCGGCGTGGAACTGATAGAGGCGTCGGAGAGCATCCTGCGAGAGCCGTACATCCGCAACTTCGTTGGGATGCAGCTTGGTGATCTTGGGCATTATATCGCATTACGATAATCTGTGTTCGGTGCAAACTATCGCCGCGGCCGGCTGAGATTTCAAGTATCGGCGCGATGACAACCGTCGATGCGACAACATGCATCGAGAACTTCTCGGCAAAGTCGAATCAAATTCGGTCCAAATCAATCTGGCCTGGAGCAACTCGCGCGGTTTAGTATCCTAGGCATGTTCGATCCCGGACAGAAAAAAGCGCGCAACAAATACGCGGTCGAGGTTGAGCTCGAGGACGGCAAGGTGCAGACCCTGTTTGTCTTCGTGGCACCCAACACGCGCGTCATCGACATGCTGAACGACGAGCGGATGTTCATTCCGTTCGAGACCACCGACGGCAACATCATCATGTACAAGAAGAGCGCCATCAAGCGCCTGACCGAGCTGTTCGCCGCCGAGCGTTCGGCGACCCGCGATCCCTACGACATCATCGACGTCTCGGCGAAGGCGACGGACAAGGAACTGCACGATGCCTATCGCCGCGCCATTGCCTCGGTGCATCCCGACCATATCCAGGCGCTCGGCTTGCCGCAGGAATTCATCGACCTCGCGACGAAACGGGCGATGGCGGTGAACGACGCTTACGACCGGATCAAGCGTGAGCGCGGCATGGCGGTGGTGGAGCAACCGCCGTTCAACTAGAGCCTTCGCGCCAGCCGCAGGACTTCAGCGCCGCGCGCATATGCGCCGGCACCGGCGCTTCGGCGCTGACCGGCGGTTTCGTCGGGTAGAGCTTGAACGAGACGGCGCGCGACAGGAGATGCAGCGGCCGCGCGCCCGGAGTCTTGTCGCCATATTGCGGATCGCCCAGCAGCGGCGCGCCGAGCGCAGCGAGATGCACGCGGATCTGATGGGTCCGGCCGGTCTTCGGATGACATTCGATCCAGGCCAGTTTTTGACCGGAGGGGCCGTCTCCGGTGCCCAGCACGCGATATTCCGTAACCGAGGTCTGGCCTTCCGGATCGATCACCATCTTCCAGCCGCCGGTGCGGTTGGTGATCTTCTTGAGCGGCCGATCTATGACGCCCTCGGATGGGGCCGGGATGCCGGAGGTCACCGCCCAATAGGTCTTCTCGACGCCGCCGCCTTGGAACAGCTTGCCGAGGCGCGAGAGCGCCTTGCGGTGACGGCCGAGCACCAGGCAGCCGCTGGTATCGCGGTCGAGCCGATGGGCGAGGGCGGGCGGATGCGGCAGGCCGAAGCGCAAGGCGTCGAGATGCTTCTCGAGATTGTCGCCGCCGGCGGGACCCGCATGGACCGGCAGGCCGGCCGGCTTGTCGATGATCAGGCAGAGCCCGTCACGGTAGAGCAGGCGTTGCAGCAGCTCGGATTCGCGCATCAGCGGCCCAGCATCAATCCAGCGTCACGACGACGTGACCGTCGACTTTGCCGGATTCGACGGCTTCATGCGCGGCGACGATTTCGCTCAAGGGATAGCGTGCGGCGACCGAATGGATGAGTTGGCCCTGGCGCAGCCATTCATTGACTTCGTTCGTGCCGCGGCAGCGCAGTTCGGGCGGCTGGTTGTAAACGATGAAGAAGCGGTAGCCGATATTGCCCAGGATCGACGCGCCGAAACTCACCGGCACTTCGCGGGCGCCCGAGCCGTAGACGACGATCATTCCGTAATCGGCGACCAGAGCCGGCAGCTTCGCGATGTTGGCGGCGAAATCGACCTCGATCACGCGATCGACACCCTTGCCGCCGGTCAGATCCTTCACCCGCTGGACCAGATCCGCGCTCTTGTAATTCACCACGGCATCGGCGCCGGCGGCTTCGGCCCGCGCGGCCTTGGCCTCGGAGCTCACCGTGGCGATCACGTTGGCGCCTTTCAGCTTCGCCATCTGCACCGCGTAATGGCCGACCGATCCGGCGCCGCCTTGGACCAGCACCCACTGGTCCCCCTTGGACGTAGGGGCGACGCCGCCATCGGTCTCGACCGCCTGCCAGGCGGTCAAAGCCGGGATGCCGAGGCAGGCGCCGGTTTCGAAATCGACATTGTCGGGGAGACGAACCGCCTGGACCGCGGGCACGACGACATATTCCGCGGCGGTGCCGAAGGCGCGCTTCCAGCGGGCGTTCCAGAGCCAGACCCGCTCGCCGATGCGGGATCCGGGAACGCCGGCGCCGACCGCCTCGATGATTCCGGCGCCGTCGCTGTGCGGGACGATGCGCGGGAACTCGTTGGTGGCGCTGCTGGTGCCGAGCCGCATCTTCACATCGGAGGGATTGACGCCCGAGGCATGGACCCGCACCAGGACTTCGCCTGCCTGCGGCGCGGGTTTCGGAGCATCGCCGACTTTGAGGACATCCTTGGCTGGGCCGAGTTTCTCATAGGTGGCGGCGCGCATCTTCTGGCCTCCAAAATGAAAACGAGCGGTCGCCCAAAATAAAACGGGCGGCCGCCTGCTGGCGACCGCCCGTCTTGAAGCGTTCGATCGGGCTTAGACCGCCTTCAGATTGACCGCCGCGGTCTTGCCGCGCTCGGTGGCGAGGTCATAGCTGACCTTCTGGCCTTCGGCCAAGCCGCTCATGCCGGCGCGCTCGACGGCGGTCACGTGCACGAACACATCGCTGGACCCGTCGGAGGGGCGGATGAACCCGAAACCCTTCACGGAATTGAACCACTTCACAGTACCCTGAGCCATAACGGCCTCCTCAAGCTTGAAACAACCGCGCGCCACGCGCGGACCACAAAAACAACCAGTGATGGGAAGCTTGAGAACTGCCGGCGGGGACTGCCGGGCCGCCAAGACCAGCCAAAACGTCGATTGCGGGCGCATCTGTGCGGGTTTCGGGGGCCGGTGTCAAGCCGGGGTCTCAGGCGTCGAAATTGGCAGGACAGGCCTGAAATCCTGGATTCGGACCTTGCGTCAATCTGTTATCTGCCTGGAACGTGGCGCATGGCTGACACGTTGACGCGCCGGATTTGGTTAAATTAGTGTTTCACCCAAGGGCGCGTATCCATCTTGGGGATGATGGGGAAATGTTCGGACTCCTGCTGAAGCACGGCCTGAAACAGGGCCGGATCCATCTGATCGATCACCGCGGGCGCAAGACCACCTACGGCGCGGGCGTGCCGGAGGTGACGTTGCGCCTGAATGACGCCAGCATCGCCTGGGAGATCGGGCTCAATCCCTTTCTCAAGGTGGGCGAGGCTTATATGGACGGGCGGCTCACCATCGAGCAGGGCTCGCTCTACGACCTGATGGATATCGGGCTCGCCAACACCAACGAGTTGAGCGGCGCCTGGACCCAGAAGCTGAGCGGAGCGGCTAACCGGATCCTGCGCTGGTGGCACCAGACCAACCCGATCGGCCGGGCCCGCGAGAACGTCGCGCACCACTATGATCTCAGCCGCAAGCTGTTCTCGCTCTTCCTCGACGAGAGCCTGCAATATTCCTGCGCCTATTGGCCGAAGCTCAACATCAGCCTCGGCGAGGCGCAGCAGGCGAAGATGCGCCACATCGCCTCCAAGCTCCTGCTCGAGCCCGGACAGCTTGTGCTCGACATCGGCTGCGGCTGGGGTGCGCTCGGCATTTATCTCGCCAAGACCGCCGGCGTGAAGGTCATCGGCGTCACACTCTCCAAGGAGCAACTCGAGGTCGCGCAGCAGCGCGCCAAGGATGCCGGCCTCGAAGGCCAGGTCGAGTTCCGGCTCCAGGATTACCGCCTGGTGCCGGAGCGCTTCGACCGCATCGTCTCGGTCGGCATGTTCGAGCATGTCGGTATCAAGCACTACCCGGAATTCTTCCAGCAGGTCGAAAAGCTGCTGAAGCCGGCCGGCGCCGCCTTGCTGCACGCGATCGGCCGGAGAGATGGTCCGGGCTACACCAATCCCTGGCTCCGCAAGTACATCTTCCCCGGCGGCTACAGCCCGGCGCTTTCGGAAGTGCTGCCTTGGGTCGAAAAGACCGGCCTTTGGGTCACGGATGTCGAAGTGCTGCGGCTGCACTACGCCGAGACGATCAAGCACTGGCGCGCGAACTTCGAGAAGCACCGCGACGAGATCAAGAAGCTTTACGACGAGCGCTTCTGCCGGATGTGGGAATTCTACCTGATCGGCAGCGAGCTCTCCTTCCGCTACGACTACAACATGGTCTGGCAGCTCCAGATGTCCCGCGGCATCAACACCGTGCCGATCACGCGCGACTACATGTTCGACTGGGAGCGCAAGGAAGCCGCCCGAGAGTTCCCGTCCGTGCCGTGGAAGAGCGGTCGCGCGGCGGAATAGCGGACGCCTTGCTGCTGGTTTGAGACCGAGCGACCCCTCACCCAACTTTGCCTAAGCTCTGCTTCGCCTCGCTAAGGCTCCGTAACCCTCTCCCGCAAGGGGAGAGGGACCCCCCAGCGCCAGCCTTTGAAACCATCACGCAGAGCAGCGACAAAAATCCCCCTCTCCCCTTGCGGGAGAGGGCGGGGTGAGGGGTCGACGGGTCTATCCGCTCAGAACGCTTCGGCCGGCAGGGCCATCAACGTCGCCTTGCCGGCGGTCAGCATGGTGAACAGGCTGTTGGTCTCCGGCAGCAGGCGGGCCATGAAGAAGCGGGCGGCGGCGAGCTTGGCTTCGTAGAAGGCGGCTTCATCGCCGCCTTTCTTCTCCAGCGCGATCTCGGCCATGCGGCACCACATGTAGGCCAAAGCGGTCAACGCGAAGAGCCGGAGATAGTCGGTCGCGGCGGCGCCGGCTTCTTCCGGATCGGCGAGGCCGGCTTGCGCCAGCCAGGCGGTCGCCTGCTGCAGCTTGGCAAAGGATTTCGCGGTCGGCATGACGAACTCCTGCATCTCCGGCTTCTCGGACGCGGCCTCGATGAACTCGGAGACCGGATGGAAGAAGCGCCGCGCCATGCGGCCGACGCCGGTGCCGAGCTTGCGCCCCACCAGATCCAGCGCCTGGATGCCGTTCGTGCCTTCGTAGATCTGGGTGATACGCGCGTCGCGGACCAGCTGCTCCATGCCCCATTCGCGGATATAGCCGTGGCCGCCGAAGACCTGCACGCCGAGATTGGCGGCGTCGAAGCCGTGATCGGTGAGGAACGCCTTCACGATCGGCGTCAGCAGAGCGACCAGATCATCGGCCGCTGCGCGGCGCTCGGGATCGGGATGATGCGCGGCGATGTCGAGCTCCATGCCCATCCAATAGGAGAGCGCGCGCGACGCCTCGGTCAGCGACCGCATCTTCAGCAGCATGCGGCGGACATCGGGATGGACGATGATCGGATCGGCCGGTTTCTCCGGGAACTTGGCGCCGGAGAGCGCGCGCATCTGCAGCCGGTCGCGGGCATAGGTGACGGCGCCTTGATAGGCGGCTTCGGCGATGCCGAGTCCCTGCATGCCGACGGCGAGGCGTGCGGTGTTCATCATGGTGAACATGGCCGACATGCCCTTGTTGGGCCTGCCGACCAGCCAGGCTTGCGCACCGTCGAAATTGATGACGCAGGTCGATGAGGCCTTGATCCCCATCTTCTTCTCGATCGAGCCGCAGGCGACCTTGTTGCGTGCGCCGGGATTGCCTTGCGCATCGGGCAGGAATTTCGGGCAGACGAAGAGCGAGATGCCGCGGATGCCTGCCGGCGCCTCGGGCAGGCGCGCCAGCACCAGATGGATGATGTTCTCCGTCAGGTCGTGCTCGCCGGCGGAGATGAAGATCTTGGTGCCGAAGAGATTGTAGGAGCCGTCGGCATTCGCTTCCGCGCGAGTCTTGCACAAGCCCAGGTCGGTGCCGCAATGCGGTTCGGTGAGGCACATCGTGCCGGACCACTCGCCCGAGACCAGCTTCGGCAGGTAGAGCGCCTTCTGTTCGTCGCTGCCATGGGCGTGGATGGCGTTGTAATTGCCGTTAGAGAGCCCCGGATACATGCCGAAGGAGAGATTGGCCGAGCAGATCATCTCCTCGACCGCGAAGTTGATCAGCTTCGGCAGGCCCTGGCCGCCGTAATCCGGATCGCAAGGCAGGCCTGGCCAGCCGGACTCGACGAACTTGGCATAGGCTTCCTTGAAGCCCTTCGGCGTGGTGACCACGCCGTTGTCGAAATGGCAGCCTTCCTCATCGCCTGGATGGTTGAGCGGCTGCAATTCCTCCTCGCAGAACTGCCCGGCCGCTTCGAGGATCGCATCGATCGTCTCCGACGTCGCCTCTGCGTATGCGGGGACGGTGTTGGAGAGCGAGTCGGCCTTCAGCAACTCGTAGAGAATGAACTTGATCTCGCGAAGCGGGGCTTTGTAGGCGGGCATGGGATCTAGCTCCAAACGGTGCGTCGTACCCCCACCCCGGCCCTCCCCCGATTCGGGGGAGGGGGAAGAAGGAGCTCGGTGCAGTTCCCTCCCCCGAATCGGGGGAGGGTTAGGGAGGGGGTGCGAGTCACCGGTGACGTCGACATGCTCAATTCCGAAGCGGCTTGCCGGTGGTGAGCATGTGCTCCATGCGGGCGAGGGTCGGGTCGGTGCGCAGCAACGCCATGAAGGCCTTCTTTTCCAGCTTCTGCACCTGATCCTCGGTGACCACCGCGGTGAAATCGGTCGCCCCGCCGGAAAGCACTTCGGCCAGTGCGTCCGAAACCGTCACGTCATGCGGCAATGCCTTGCCCTGCAAGCGAAAGCCATCGACCGCGAGCTGCAACGCCGTGCGACCTGTCGGGCCTGGAAGCCGGAGCTCTTTCGGCTCCGGCGCCTTGTAACCGGCGGCCAGCAGTTCCAATGCGCGCTGCTTGGCGTCGAACAGCAGGCGGTCGCGGTTCATGCTGATGCCGTCGCTCGGGCGCAGCAGCTTCAGCTCCTTACACTCGGCTGCCGACTTGCCGACCTTCGCCAGCGAGATCGTCTCGAAGGCCGCGGCGACCGGCGGCATCGGGCCTTTCGGATCCTTGGGCCCGGGCTGATTCCGCAGCAGCAACTCCTTGCAGCCGCCCCAGCCGGGGATCAAGCCGACACCGACCTCGACCAGGCCCATATACGTTTCCGCGTGAGCCACAACGGCGGCGCAATGCAGCAGCACCTCGCAGCCGCCACCGAGAGCCATGCCGCTCGGCGCGCCGACCACCGGGAAAGGCGCGAACTTCACCGCTTTATAGGCCGCCTGGCCTTGGCCGATCAGGTCCTCGATCATCGGCCACATGGCGATGTTCGCGGCGAACAGCGCGAGGCCGATATTGGCGCCGACCGAGAAGTTGTCGGCCTCGTTGTGGATGACCAGCGCCTTCATGTTCTTGCCGACATGGGCGACCGACTTCTTCACCATGTCGAGCGTATCGGGATCGATCGCGTTCATCTTGCTGTGGAACTCGAGACAGGCGACGCCGTCGCCGATATCCCAGAGGCTGGCCGAGCCGTTCTTCAGGATCGGCTTTCCCGCGCGCTTGATGTCGGAAAGCAGCAGCACGCCCTCGGCATGCTTCACATCGTGATAGGTACCCTCGGCGCCGAGATATTGCAGCTTTCCGCTCTCGACCCGGTAGAAGCCGCCTTTCTCCGCCGCCAGTTTCAGCAAGGGCGGCACCGCCAGCTTCTCGACGGCGAGCTTCTCTGCGAACCAGGCGGCGCCGAGCTGATCGATCATCTCGAACGGCCCGCGCTTCCAGTTGTAGCCGGTCTTCATCGCGAGATCGACGTTCACCACGTCGTCGGAAATCTCTGGCACCAGCGACGCCGCATAGGTCAAGAGCTTCGAGAGCACGGCCCAGGCATATTGCCCGCCCTTGTCCTTATGCGTGACCAGGACCTTCAATCCGCCCTTCGCGGCATCGGCGGATTCCAAGCGCGCGCGATTGGAGACGTTGTATTCTCCGGTCTTGAGGCTGATCGATTCCTTGACCTTCTCGGCGCCGTTTCTCTGGAGGCGATAGAAGCCGCTCTGGGTCTTGCCTTTCCGGCCGATATTGCCTTCCTTGATCATCCGGTCCATCAGCGGGAAGTCGCGGCGCACGGCATGATAGGCGTCGCCCGGCGGCAGCGATTTCCGCAGCGACTCATCGACCTTCGGCTGGAGATCGATGCCGACCAGGTCGAGCAGGCCGAAGATGCCGCTCTTGGGAACACCAATAGGCCGGCCCATGATCGCGTCGGCTTCTTCGACGGTGAGGTCGAGATCGATCGCCGCATTGACGGCGGCCTGCATCCAGAAGACGCCGATCCGGTTGCCGATGAAGCCCGGCGTGTCCTTGGCGGCGATGATCGCTTTTCCCAAGCGCCGATCGCCGAAATCGCTGATCGCGGCCAGGGCTTCCGGCCGGGTCTTCGCGCCGCCGACCACCTCCAACAGCCGCATGTAGCGCGGCGGGTTGAAGAAATGCGTGATGCAGAAGTCGCGCTGCAGGCTCTCCGCCTCGTCCTTGAGCAGGCTCTGCAACGGGATGGTCGAGGTGTTGGACGAGACGATCGAGCCCTTTTTCCGGAAAGGCTCGATCTTGCGGAACAAAGCCTGCTTGATCTCCAGCTTCTCCAGCACGGCCTCGACGATCCAGTCCACGTCCTTGAGCTTGTCGAGATCGTCCTCGAGATTCCCCGGCGTGATCAGCTTTGCCGCCGCCTTGGACATCAAGGGTGCCGGATCAGCCTTCAGCAGCTTATCGATGGCGCCTTTCGCAATGGCGCTGCGATCCGTGGCCCCCTCGGGTACGATGTCCAGCAGCAGTACCGGAACGCCGGCATTGGCGATCTGCGCGGCGATGCCGCTGCCCATGACGCCGGCGCCGATGACGGCCGCTTTCTCGATGGTCATTACACCGCCTCCAGGATGGTGGCGATGCCCTGGCCGCCGCCGATGCATTGGGTCGAGAGCGCGAACTGCTTGCCTTCGCGCTTGAGCAGGGCCGCAGCCTTGCCGGTGATGCGCGCGCCGGTGGCGCCCAGTGGGTGACCCAGGGCGATCGCGCCGCCATCGAGGTTCACTTTCTTCGGATCGATCTTCAGGTCGCGCATGCAGGCGAGCGCCTGCGCGGCGAAAGCTTCGTTCAACTCGATCACGTCCATATTGTCGATGGTGAGGCCGGCGCGCTTCAGCGCCTTGGCTGTCGCGGCGACCGGCCCGATGCCCATGATCTCCGGCGCACAGCCGGCGACCGCGACGCTCTTCACCTTGGCGAGGACCTTCAGCCCATGCGCCTTGGCAAACTCCGCAGACGTCACGAGGCATGCGGCGGCACCATCGGTCAGCGGCGAGGAAGTGCCGGCCGTGACCACGCCGTTCTCGTCGAAGGCGGGCTTCAATCCGGCCAGGGCCTCCAGGGTGGTTCCTTCGCGGATGCAGCCGTCGCTGACCACCTGGTCCTTGCCGTTCTGGATCGGCGTGATCTCGTCCTGCAACTTTCCGGCTTGGCGCGCGGCGGTCGCTTTCGCCTGGCTCTCGACCGCGAAGGCGTCTTGTTCGGCACGCGAAAGGCCGTATTTCTTCGCGACGTTCTCCGCCGTCGTGCCCATGGAGATATAGGCGGCGGGCAAGCGCTCATTCAGCGCCGAGTTCGGCATCGGGTTGAAGCCCATCATCGGCACCCGGCTCATGCTCTCGACCCCGGCGCAGATGAAGACGTCGCCCGCACCCATTGCAATGGCACCCGCCGCCGAATGGATCGCCTGCATCGAGGAACCGCAGAACCGGTTGATCGTGGCACCCGCGACCGACTGCGGCAGGTCGGCGATTAAAGCGATCAGCCGGGCCACATTCAGACCCTGCTCGCCTTCGGGGAAGGCGCAGCCCAAAAGCAGGTCCTCGATCTCTTTTGCGTCGATGCCGGTCTTGGCGATCAGCGCCTTGACCACGGCGGCGGTCAGGTCGTCCGGCCGGACCTTGGTGAGATCGCCCTTGTTGGCGAAATGGAACGGCGACCGGACATAGCCGGCGATGACGGCCTCTTTCATGTTCTCTCCTTCGCGGCGGCGTATGCGGCCGCGGCTTCATCGATCAGGATCTTCTTCTGGATCTTGCCGACGGCGGTCTTCGGCAGATCGGCACGGAATTCATATTGGGTTGGTTTCTCGATCTTCGAGAGCTTGTCTTCCAGGAAATGCGCCAGCTGCGCCTCGCCCAGGCTCGCGTCGGCCTTCAAGGCGATGATCGCCTTCACGGTCTGGCCGCGATAAGCATCGGGCACGCCGATCACGGCACATTCCCTGACCGCCGGATGCTGGTAGATCGCCTCTTCGACCAGGCGCGGATAGACCTTGAAGCCGGAGCAGTTGATCATCTCTTTCAAGCGATCGGTGATGAAGACATAGCCCTCGTCATCGATATGTCCGACATCGCCGGTATGAAGCCTTCCGTCGATGATGACTTCGGCCGTCGCGTCGGGCTTGTTCCAATAGCCCATCATCACCTGCGGACCGCGGAAGCAGATCTCGCCGGTCTCGCCGGTCGCGAGCAGGGTCTTGCGGTCCTCCAGCGACACGATCTCGCAGATCGTTCCCGGCACCGGCAGGCCGATCGAGCCCGGCTTGGAGCCGCGATCCGGCGGGTTGATGCAGGTGACGGGCGAGGTCTCGCTCAAGCCATAGCCTTCCAGCAGCGCAGCGCCGGTCTTGGCCTTGAAGGCCCTGGCGACTTCACGCGGCAAGGGCGCGCCGCCGGAGATGCAGATGGCGAGCGAGGAGAGGTCGAAATTCTCCGCGCCCGGCGTGTTGAGCAGCGCGTTGTAGAGCGTCGGCACGCCGGCCATCGCATTGGGATGCTTGCGCGCGATCAGCCGCAGCAGCTTCAGCGCGTCGAAACGTGGCTCCAGCAGCATGCAGGCGCCGAAGGCCAGGGTGAGATTCATCACGCAGGTCATGGCGAAGGCGTGGAACAGCGGCAGCACCCCGACGATCCGGGTTTCCGGACGGTCCAGCATATGGAACCAGAGCTGGATCTGCCTGGCGTTGATGTAGATGTTCGCGTGGCTCAATGCGGCGCCCTTGGGCACGCCGGTCGTGCCGCCGGTATATTGCAGCACCGCCAGCGTGGTCTTGGGATCGATCAGCGGCAGTTCGATCTTGCCGTCATTGTCGATGAGATCCTTCATCGCAATGCAACGTTCGTCCTCGGGCAAATGCGCGATCGACTTCCGCATCACGATCGGGAACAGGAAATTCTGCGGGAAGGGCAGCTGCTCCGCCATCGGGCAGACGATGACGTGCTTCAGCCGCGTCGTGCCGAGCTGGTGCGTGATCTTCGGCAGCAGGATCGCGAGATCCAGGGTCACCATGAAGTCGGTCTCGGAATCCTCGATCTGGCGCGCGATCTCCGGCTCGACATAGAGCGGGTTGAAATTGACGATGACGCCGCCGGCCTTGAGGCCCGCATAGTAGAAGACGACGAACCAGGGACAGTTCGGCAGGAACAGGCCGAGCTTCATGCCGGGCTTGAACCCGGCCTCGATCAGGCCCTTGGCGGCGCGATCGGAGAGCTCTTTGACCTCGGCATAGGTTATGCGCTTGTCCTGGAACTCGATGCAGTCGTTCTCGGGAAACAGCGCGGCGGATTCTTCCAGCAGCGCGAAGACCGGCTTGGCATGCAGCGGCGCCGCCCAGTCCACCTCGGACGGGTAGTGTTTCAGCCAGGGATAGGACGGCGCAGCCGAATCCATCGGGCCTCCGTGTTCCGCCCGCTAACTCTCCCCCGGGAGCGATGGCGGAAGGCCAAGTGTCCCATCCTGACCAAGTGAAGGCAAATTAATGGTTAATGCCGTTCACCCGACACCCGCGGCCTCCGCCCCGCTGCTCGGCGTCGTTTCACGCGGGGAAGCGCAGGATCACGACCAGGCCGGGCGCCGCATCCTCCAGTTCGACCGCAATCCGGTGGAGTTCCGCAACCGCCGCGACCAGGCTGAGGCCGAGGCCACTCCCTGGCGTGGACCGGCTGGCATCGAGACGATAGAACCTCCGGAACACCTTGGGTCGCTCGGTTGCGGCGATGCCGGGCCCGTTGTCCCGGATGCGGAAGACCGGTCCCGACGCCGTGGCTTCGAGCTCGAGCTCGATCCGGGTCCCGGGCGGCGTATGCCGCAGCGCGTTCTCCACCAGATTGACGAGCATCTGGGTCAACAACTGTGGATCGCCGCTGACCGTGAGCCGCGGCGCGATCGACGCGGTGAGGACCTGCCGCCGGTCCTCGGCGACGACGGTGTAGGTCTCGAAGAGGCTCTGCGCAACGCCGGACAGGTCGACGGCGCTGAACGCGGCGCGTCTCGCACCGGACTCGATCTGCGCGATCCGCAGCAGGGCGCCGAAGGTCGCCAGGATCGCGTCGGTCTCGCCGATCGCCCGCTCGACCGCCACGCGGTACTCTTCGGCGCCGCGGGCCTTGTCGCGCGCACCCTCGAGTCCGTGGCGCAGCCGCGTCAGCGGTGTCCGCAGGTCGTGGGCAATGTCATTGGAGACCTGACGCAGGCCCTCCATCAGCGCCTGGATTCGTTCCAGCATCTGGTTCAGGTTTTTGGACAGCTGGTCGAACTCGTCGCCGGTGCCCCGCAGCGCGATGCGCCGCCCGAGGTTGCCGTGCATGATCTCGCCGCTGGCATCGGTGATGGTCTTCAGGCGGCGCAGCATGCTGGCGCTGATCGCCCGGCCGCCGATCAGCACCAGCACGAATATACCCGCGAGGCTCCAGCCCGCGATATCGACGATCTCGTCCTCGAAGTCGGTGTAGCGGTCGGTGTCTTTCCCCATCAGCAGGAACCAGCCGTTGCGCAGCAGCAGTCCCTTCGCCAGCAGCGTGTCGCTCTCCTCGCCGCTGTTGGACTCGCCGGGATCCAGCTGGGGCGGGATCGGCAGCTGATGCCAGCCTGGCCGCGGCGCAGCGACCGGATCGAGGTTGCCGGCGATGCGCTTTCCGCCGTCGTCCTGCAGCAGGTAGTAGTCGGCGGTGTGCCCGGGAGGACCCGCGCGCTGGTTGATCGCCTTCGCCACGGTCTCGATGCCGCCGGTGTCGAAGGCGTCGACCAGCAGGGACGCTTCGGCCTCGATCTCGGCGTGAAGCTGATCCTCCATGAACTCCGCTGTGACCCAGTAGATGGCGCCGAACAGGAACAGCACCGAGGCGCCGAGCAATGCGAAGTAGAGCAGCGTGATCCGGAAGCTATAGGTGCGCCAGGGCCTACGCGTCGGCAGCGATGGAATAACCATGTCCGCGCACGGTGTGAATCAGCGTCTGGCCGAAGTGACGGTCGATCTTGGCCCGCAGCCGGCTCATGTGGGTCTCGACCACGGTGGTCATCGGATCGAAGTGGAAATCCCAGACGTTCTCCAACAGCATCGTCTTGGTCACGATATCGCCGGCGTGGCGCAGCAGGTATTCAAGCAGGCGGAACTCGCGTGCCTGCAGCTCGATCGCCTTCCCGCCGCGCGTCACCGTGCGCCTGATCAGGTCGAGCTCCAGATCGGCGACGCGCAGCACCGTTTCGCTGGCGGTCTGTCGCGGCCTGCGGCCGAGCGCATTCACCCTGGCAGCCAGTTCCACCAGGGCGAAGGGCTTCACCAGATAGTCGTCGCCGCCCGCATCGAGCCCGGTCACGCGATCATCGAGTCCGGCGAGGGTGCTGAGGAACAGGACCGCCGTTGCGGCGCCGTCGGCGCGCAGCCGTCGCACGACGGAAAGACCGTCCATCCCCGGCAGCATCCGGTCGACGATGAGCAGGTCATAGGGATTCACCGCGGCGCGTTTCAAGCCCTGGCATCCGTCCGCGGTGCGATCCACTTCATGCCCCCGCTCCGACAGGCCGGTGACGATATATCCGGCGGTCGCCGCATCGTCTTCGATCAGGAGAATGCGCATTTGCTCGCCTCCCACCCGACGGCAATCCATCGCTGCGATCCCGAGCATAAGACGAACCGGGCACGGCTGCACTTACGAATCCGTAAGTTGCCGGCACGGCGTGCGGCGCGCATTTTGCCGGCGGGTGGGGACAAACCCCAGTGCAGGAGGCGGCGATGGCCCCGATCAATCCAACCGATTTCGTTTCGGTGATCGACAATTCCTATTTCCCGCTCGAGCCGGGCACGACCTATGTCACGGAGAGTCCCGACGGTTCGGAGGTCGGCACCTTCACGGTGACGCGGCAGACCCGGGTGATCGACGGCGTCACCTGCGTCGTGGTCTCCGACATCTCCACCGTGGACGGCGCGCTGTCGGAAAAGACCAGCGATTACTTCGCGCAGGATAGAACCGGCAACGTCTGGTATTTCGGCGAGGCAACGGCGACATACGAGAACGGCCACGTGGTCAGCACCGAAGGCTCCTGGCTGGCCGGTGTCGACGGAGCCGCGCCCGGCATCGTCATGGAAGCCGCTCCCAAGGTCGGTGATTCCTACGACCAGGAGAACGCGCCTGGCGTTGCCGAGGATCACGCGCAGGTGGTGTCGCTCGGCAAGAGCGCCATTGACGTGCCCTACGGCCAGTTCGACCAGGCGTTGACGACGCGCGAGACCTCGGGGCTGGAGCCGACGGCGAACGAGCTCAAGTCCTACGTCAAGGGCATCGGTTTCGTGCTGGCCGTGGATCAGGTCACCGGCGAGGTCGAGCAGCTGGTCAAGATCAGGATCGACGGCACTTCCGGCGCCGATAAGCTCACCGGCAAGTCCGGACCGGACGAGCTCCGCGGCCATGACGGCAACGATCGCCTCGACGGCGGGCATGACCACGCCGCCGACAGCCTTTACGGCGGAGCGGGCGACGATCGCATCGCGGTGCGCGACGGCGACCGTGCCTATGGCGGCCGGGGCAACGACGTCTTCACCCTGTTCGACGCCGGCTTCGGCACGATCGACGGCGGCAGCCAGAGCAGTCGCGACCTGGCAAAGACCCATGGCGACATCCTGCACTTCGAGGGGCACCTCACGGTCCACGACGTCGCCAGCCGGATCGCCGGAATCGAGACCATTTCGATGAAGGACGGTCACGGCGGCGATACGCTGCGTCTCAGCGCCGCCGACGTGCTGGACCTCGGCGACGGCACTTTCGATCCCGCGTCCTGCGGCCATGACCACCATGGCAAGGGGGACGCCGTGCGTATCGGCGGCGATTGCGGCGACCAGCTCACCCTGACGGGCGGCAAGTGGCACGAGATCGATGCCGGCAACGCCCCTCGGGGCACCGACGTCTATGTCGCGCAGTCGGCAACCGGACACAACAGCTACGTGCTGGTCGATGAGCACGTGACCGTGCACGCGAGCTAGCTAGAGCGAGCCGCCGACACAGCCGGCAAAGGTTAAGCCGGCGAAGGACATGTTCTTGAACACTGCGGTCGCGCCCCGATCCTTCAGGCGCCCGACAAGTCCGGGTGCGTCGTCGGCAACCACCAGCAGATTCTCGAACCAGGAAGGCGATACCAGCTTCGCACCGGCAGCAGCGCTCGCGGCGACCGATTGGGCGGTCTCCGTGCCGATCGGAAAGAGCACGATCACGGTCCCGCTGGCCTCGGTCGGCAAGGCGGCAGCTTTGAACAGCAGCACCATGCCGCCGAGCCAGATTCCGGTGATCCAGGCCAGCAGCTTCAGGGCAAAGCGGTGATCGGTTGCATCAGGCACTTTGCAGGGCCACCCGCGCGGGCCGCTCGGCGATCGGCCAATGCACCGCGGCGGAAAAGACGCCGAGCCCGACGCTGATCCACCAGACCAGGGTGTAGGAGCCGAAGGCGTCATAGGCCCAGCCGCCGAGCCAGACGCCGATGAAGGCGCCGATCTGGTGGCTGAAGAAGACGACGCCGAACAGCATCGACATGTAACGCGGTCCGAACATCAGGGCGACCAGGCCGGAGGTCGGTGGTACGGTCGAGAGCCAGAGCAGGCCCATGGCGGCGGAGAAAGCGAGCACGCTTGGCACCGAGACCGGCGCAAGCACGAACAGCGCGATGACGCCCGCGCGGCCGAGATAGATCGCCGAGAGCAGGTTCTTCTTGCTGCGGCGCCCGGCCAGCACGCCGGCCGCATAGGCACCGATCGTGTTGAAGAGACCCACGAAACCGATCGCCCAGGCGCCGGCGGAAGGGCTCAGGCCAAAGCCCGCGATATAGGCCGGCATATGCACCTGGATGAAGGCAAGGTGAAAGCCGCAGACGAAGAAGCCGGCGATCAGCAGCCAGTAGCTCTTATGCGCCGCGGCCTCGCGCAGAGCCGCGCCGAGGCTCTGCGGCTGTTGCGCCTCCGTGGCAGGCGCGCTGCGGCTCCGCAGCGCGAAGGCGACCGGGATGATCGGCAAGACGGCGGCGGCGAGCAGCATCAGAGCGATCGGCCAGCCCCAGGCGGCGATGAATCCCTGGCCGATCGGCGCGAACAGGAACTGGCCGAGCGAGCCGGCCGCCGTAGCGATGCCCGAAGCCCAGGTCCGGCGTTCCGGCGGCAGCAATCGGCCGAAGGCGCCGAGCACGATGAACATCGAGGCGCCGGAAAGCCCGAGCCCGATCATGATTCCGAGCGTTAGGTGCAGTGCCAGCGGTCCTTCGACCACCGCGCCGAGCGCGATCCCGGCGGCATAGAGCAGCGCGCCGCCGGCGAGCACCCGGCCGGCGCCATAGCGATCGGCTATGGCGCCGGCGAAAGGCTGGCCCAAACCCCACATCAGGTTCTGGATCGCCAACGCGAGCGCAAAAGTCTCACGGCTCCAGCCTCGGGTATCCAGCATCGGCTCCTGGAACAGGCCGAAATCGGCGCGCACGCCGTAGCCGATCAGCGAGACGATCGCGCCGGCGATGACGATGCGGGCCGGGGTCGCAAGGCGCGACATCATTCGCTCGCCCGTCATTCACTCGCCCGGCCGGCTGCAGCCAGGCGCTTGGCGCGTTCGGCGGCAAAGCGCGGCGTCATCTGCGCCTTCACGTCCCGCGCCGTGATCGCCTCGCCGCAGGCGGCACAGGCGGTGACGATGTGGAGACGGTGGTTGCAGCCCTTGTGGGTGCGGATTGTGGCCGGACCCTGGGCGCTCTTCAGCCACTTCTCGCCCCAGCCGATGAGAGCGATGAAGGCCGGATAAAGCTCATGGCCGCGCTCGGTCAGACGGTACTCATAGCGCGGCGGGTGATCCTGATACCGCCGCTTTTCCAGGACTTTGTGCCTGACCAGCTTCTTGAGGCGCGCTGCGACGATATGCGGTGCCGCGCCCAGGTTCTGTTGAAATTCGTCGTAGCGACGCGTGCCGAGGAAGCATTCGCGCAGGACCAGCATGGTCCAGCGGTCGCCGATCACGCCCAGTGTGCGGGCCAATCCACAAAGGGAATCGTCGATCTCGTCCCAGCGCATGGGTGGATCCTACTAACTTCTGAAAAAGAAGTCACTACCCCTATTTCACACCTCGCCGTCTCGCCCGGATGCATTTTGGCGTGCGCCATGGCATATCTCCATCAATGAGCTTCGAGGTTTTCTTCGAATCCATTCAATCCGAGCCCTTGCGTGTGCTCGCCCGGCAATGGGCCGCCGCGCGCGGCAATCGGCGGATGCCGGCTTTCCGCGACATCGACCCGGTCGGGATCGGCCGGCATCTGCGCTACGTTTGGGCATGGAAGTACGACCGGGATGCGGATGCCTTCACCGGACGCCTGGCCGGCGAGGAAATCGACCGTGCCTTCGGCAAGTCCTTGCGCGGTGCGCGGATGGTCGAGTTTTACGCGCCGGAGGTCTATGCAACGGTGTTTCCGCGACACCGCCAGGTGGTGACCGGGCCCAGCTTCTTCCTCGGCACCGGCATGGTCTTCTCGCGCATGGGCTACAGCATGACCGGTGAGCGGATCAGCCTGCCGCTTTCGGAAGACGGCGGCGTCGGCGACGGCATCATCGGCGGGACCTACTATACCAATCTGCCGCCAATGCCCCATGAACGTCCGCTCGGCGCCGATTTCACGCCGGAGCAGGTCGCCTTCTATCCACTCGATATGCCATGATGTGTCGCGTATGACCTTTCAGGCGTTCCAACAGAGCATCGTTTCGCCCGACTTGCAGGCGATCGCCGCCCATTGGGGCGACGCTCGGGGCACGAAGCGCATGCCGGCCTGGAGCGACATCGATCCGGTCGCGATCGGCCGGCGCCTGCGTTATGTCTGGGCCTGGAAATACCAGCGCGAACCGGAAGACTTCATCAACCGGCTGGCCGGCGAGGAGATCGTCCGCGCCTTCGGCAAGTCGCCGCGCGGCCGCAAGATGACCGAATTCTTCGACCCCGAAGTGTACCGCACCTTTCTTCCCTGGCATCTGCGCATCGTGCAGGAGCCGGCGTTCCTGCATGGGGCCGGAAAGGTCTACAGCCGGGTCGATCGCAACTTCTCCGGCGAGCGCATCATGCTGCCGCTGTCCGAGGACGGCGAGACGGCCGACGGCATTCTCGGCGCGACCGTTTATCTCGCCTCCGCAGGCGTCGGCGCCGCGACGTCGTTCGATACCGAGAAGCTCGACTTTTATCCGCTGGATTGAGCGTCACTTCCGCAGGTAGTGCGGCTGCGGTCCATCGCCACTTTGACGGTGGTTTGATCGGCTTGTAGGATCGCGGGATGAGCGTCGCCGAGGGCCCGGTTCCCGCGCAGAAGGAGAGTAAGGCCGCGCCTGCGGCCAGGCCGATCCTCACCTGGAGTTTGCTTGCAGGTCTCTGCGCGATCTACGCCGCCGAAGTCATGCTTCCGGTCGGCGGCGGCATCAAGTTCAGACCGAGTATTGAGACCGTGGTTGCCTATGGCGCGCTGGTCCCGGATCTCGTCTTCGAGCGCGGCGAGTGGTACCGCCTGCTGAGCGCGCCGCTGCTGCATGGCAGCATCCTGCACATCCTGATGAACGGGCTGGCATTGTGCTCGATCGGACCGGACCTGGAGCGGATGATCGGCCGGGCCCGGCTGTTCGTTCTGTTCTTCCTCGGTGCGATTGGCGGCGCGCTGGGCTCGATGGCGGTGAACTCGACCGAGATCGTCTCGGTTGGTGCCTCGGGTGCCATCATGTGCCTCATCGCCGCTGCCTTCGTGATCCTGTTCCGCTCGCGCCAGGAAAAGCGCTGGGACATCCAATGGGAGCTGCTTCGGGCCGTTTTACTGTCGCTCGTGCCGCTGATCTATGGCAATGGCCGTACCGGCATCGACGGCGGCGCGCATCTCGGCGGCGTGCTGACCGGCCTAGTGCTCGGCGGCCTGCTGTGGGCGATCTGGAAAGAAGACGGGCCGGCGCTCCGCTGGGCGCGAACCGCACGCTGGTTCGCCGGTCTCGGCCTGTTGTTGTTCGTCGTCGCTATTCATCGGGCCGCCGCACTGCATGAGCAGTATGCGCGGACGGCGGATTTGATTCCCGAAGCGGAAATGCCCGAGACTGAGGACGCCATCCAGCGCCGGGGTCCGGAGCTCATTCGGCAGTATCCGAATGATCCGCGTTCACATTGGCTGCAAGGCGAGGTCTATCACCTCTACAAGGTCCATGATCTTGGCAATGCGGAGCGCGAATTGCGGTTGGCTCTGGCCGATCCATCCCTGGGAACCAGGTTCCTGCCGGAACTGAGGCGCAAGATGGAGTTCGATCTGGCGCGGCTTCTTCTGGATACCGGTCGCGCGGAGGAGGCGCTGGAACTGGCTAAGTCCTTCTGCAGCGCCGCGGACGAACACATCGTCCAACTTTTCAAGAAACTCTGCCCGACCGCGAACTGAGCCTGCTCAGCTCCACTTCCGGGTCACGCTCTCGACCGCGGCGGTGACGATACGGCGGGGGAGAAACCGCATCGCGGCGGTCGCGAGGTAATTGCCCGGGCCGACGATGTGGACCGTGCGATGGCCGAGCGCCTGCAGGCCTTCACGCACCACGCGTTCCGGCTCATGCATGGTGAAGCCGAGATGCTCGATCCCGGCGCGCTCGAAGAAGCGTGTCCTGGTGGCGCCGGGGCAGAGGGCGAGGATGTCGATCGGCCGGTCGGAGAGCTCTTCCGCCAGGGCTTCGGTGTAATGCAGCAGGAAGGCCTTGCTGGCAGCGTAGGTGGCGAAGAACGGCATCGGGCCGAAGGCGGCGGCGCTGGAGACGTTGATGATGCCGGCGCGGCCCCCCGGTTGACCTCCCGGTTGCCCCTGCTTTGCCTCGGCGCGGCGCAGCATGCCGGGGATGAGGGCACGGCAGATCTCGACCGGAGACAGTGCATTCACCTTCACCATCTCGGCTTCACGCTCCGGCGTGTTCTCGATCACCCGGCCGAGCTTGCCGATGCCGGCATTGTTGATGACGAGATCGACGGCGGCGCTTTCCGCCGCCGCAATCGCCGCGCCCCGCTCCTGATCATCCGAAAGATCGGCGGCGACGATGCGGACCACCCGGCCCGGCGATGCCAGCTCATGGGCGAGTTTGCTGAGGCGATCGCGGTCGCGCCCGGCGAGCAGCAAGGCGGTCGCGCGCGGCAGGCGGCGGGCGAAAGCTTCGCCAATCCCACTGGATGCACCCGTGATCAGGGCGGAGCGAAACGCCATCAACTTCTCCCCAGGACAAGGGAACCTTAGCTGTCAGAGTGGCGCGGTTGCAATCCATGGCGGTCTATGGCACCTCACGATGGCCCTTCCGACCAGATGGATATCCTCCGAGGAACCAACCCACCATGAGCGACTTCCGGACCCTCGACGACCTCGACTTCCGTGGCAAGCGCGCGATCGTGCGCCTCGATCTCAACGTCCCGATGAAGGACGGCAAGGTGACCGATTCGACGCGCATCGACCGGTCTGCGGCCACGCTGAAGGAACTGGTCGGCAAGGGCGCCAAGGTGATCGTGATGGCGCATTTCGGGCGGCCCAAAGGCAAACGCGCGCCGGAATTCTCTTTAAAGCCGCTGGTCGAGCCGCTGGCGAAAGCGCTCGGTCGTCCGGTCGCCTTTGCCGACGACTGCATCGGCGCGCCCGCCGAACAGGCCGTCTCGAAGCTGAAGGACGGCGATGTGCTGCTGCTGGAAAATCTCCGCTTCCACGATGCGGAGGAAGCGAACGATGCGGGCTTTGCCAAGGCGCTGGCATCTCTGGCAGACATATATGTGAACGACGCATTCTCGTGTGCGCATCGCGCCCATGCCTCGACCGAGGGTATCGCGCACCTTCTGCCCGCAGTCGCGGGGCGTCTCATGCAGACGGAGCTCGATCACCTCGGCGCTGCGCTCGGCAATCCGAAGCGGCCGGTGATGGCGATCGTCGGCGGCGCCAAGGTCTCGACCAAGCTCGACCTCCTCGGCAATCTCGTCGGCAAGGTGGATCTCCTGGTGATCGGCGGCGGCATGGCCAACACCTTCCTCTTTGCCGAGGGCAAGGAAGTTGGGAAATCACTGGCGGAGCGCGATATGGCGTTGACCGCGCGCAAGATCGTCGCGGAGGCCAAAAAGCAGAACTGCCGCATCGTGCTCCCGGTCGATGCGGTGACCGCGGGCGAGTTCAAGGCCGGCGTGCCGACCAAGACGGTCGATATCAACGCGGTGCCGGCGGATCAGATGATCCTCGACATCGGGCCCAAGTCGGCGAAGGAGATCGGCGAGCTCTTGAAGACCTGCAAGACCCTGGTCTGGAACGGCCCGGTCGGCGCCTTCGAGACGCCGCCTTTCGATCAAGGCACGACCGCGGCAGCCAAGGCCGCTGCCGCGCTCACGCAGGCGAAGGCGCTGCTCTCGGTCGCCGGCGGCGGCGATACGGTCGCTGCCCTGGCACATGCCGGCGTGGTCGATCAATTCTCCTATGTCTCGACCGCGGGCGGCGCCTTCCTGGAATGGCTGGAAGGCAAGGACCTGCCCGGCGTCGCCGCCCTCAAGCACCCATGAGCGACGACCCTTCTCAAGCGAAGGGCAACTTCAAGCGCGTCGTCCCGGAGGGCGACAGTCTCGAGCGCCTGGTCTGCGTCGATTGCGGCTTCATCAACTACGAAAATCCGAAGATCGTCGTCGGCTCGGTGGTGCGCGATGGCGGCAAGATTTTGCTCTGCCGCCGCGCGATCAACCCGCGCAAGGGCTATTGGACCCTGCCCGCCGGCTTCATGGAGCAGCACGAGACCACGGCGGAAGGCGCCATGCGCGAGGCGTTCGAGGAGGCGACGGCGAAGATCGCGATCGATGCTTTGCTCGCCGTTTATTCCATCCCGCGCCTCAGCCAGGTGCAGCTGATCTACCGCGCGCATCTCGCCACGCCGGGCATCGCACCGGGTCCGGAGAGCGAAGAGGTCGGCTTCTTCGCCTTCGACGAGATTCCCTGGAAGGATCTCGCCTTTCCCTCGGTGCATTGGGCGCTGGGACACGACCGCGAAGCCGGCGACCGCAAGGACTTCCCGCCCTTCGTCAATCCGCCCGGTGAATTCGGCGACCTGAAGCCGGCAGGACTTTAGTTCTTGTGGAATTCGCCCGCGGTGCGGGCAACGCGCAAGCGCTCAATCGGCGCACGACATCCGAGCGAATTTCCACTGCATACTCCCGAATTCATATCAAACGGCCAGCGACGCACTCTGCCGATTGTGGTATGATCGCTGCCTGCTTTCCGACGCGCGCAGCGCGTAGGCGGGCGCTGTTTGACATCGTGAATGTCGTCGCACCTGACGCGGCTGCTTGCTGCTCTGCAACGCAGACCCGACGCAGACAGGATCAAGCAACGCAGACCGGACGCAGACAGGATCAGGCAACGCAGACCGGACGCAGACAGGATCAAGCAACGCAGACCGGACGCAGACAGGATCAAGCAACGCAGACCCAACGCAGACAGGATCAAGCAACGCAGACCCAGCACAGACAGGATCAAACAACGCAGACCCGGCACGGACAGAAAAAGGGAATCCATGCCGCTGCGGCATATCTCAGCGGGCCAATCTGCGGCGAAATGCATGGCTCCGCTTGTGCCGAAGCATCCGCAACCTTTACCCAGCCTTTACAAGACAAGGGGCATCGCTTCGCCCCTCGAACTGAGAAAAACGGCTTCATGGTCAAAAGCTTGATGTCACAACACGCGCGGAGAATTGAGCGAAACCGGTAAAGGTGTATCCGGATTCACCGCGGCCGTGGCTTCGCCCTGGCCGTGGGCTCCGCCTGCAAGGGATCGTCCGGCCAGAAGTGCTTCGGATACTGGCCGCGGAGATCGGCGCGCACCGCGGCATAGCCGTTCTTCCAGAAACTGGCGAGATCGCGGGTGACCTGCACCGGCCGCCGCGCCGGCGACAGCAGATGCAGCAGCAATGGCACGCGGCCGCCGGCCAGGCGCGGCGTGTCGACCGCACCGAACATCTCCTGCAGCCGAACGCCAAGCACCGGTGACGCCGGATCGCTGTAATCGATCGCGATCCGCGAGCCGGAGGGCACGGCGACATGCGTCGGCGCCGCCTCGTCGAGCTTCTTCCTGAGCTTCCAATCGAGCAGCGCTTCCAGCGCCGCCTTGAGATCGATCCGTGCGAGATGGGCGCGCCGCGTGACACCGGGGAGGAACGGCGCCAGCCAATCCTCCAGCCGCGCCATCAAAGCCGCATCGCTGAGATCCGGCCAATCGCCACCCTCGCCTTCGACCCGGCGCAGGAAGGCAATGCGCTGGCGCCAAGCCTCGATCTCCGCTGTCCAGGGCAAACCGGTCAATCCCATCTCGCGGATGCCGGCGATCATCGCCGCAACGACGGCATCGCCCGACGGTGTCGCCAGCGCGCGCTCCTCCAGCACCAGCGACCAGAGCCGTCGCTCGGATTTCGCTTCGACGGTTTCCGTGCGGGAATTCCAGGCGATCGCTTCGACCGTCTCGATCGCCTCGGCGAAATCGCTCTCGATCTCGGCGAGGGTCAGCGGCGCGGCGAGGAAGATACGCGTCTCGCGCCGGTCGCCGTCGAGCGCCGCGACCGCGAGAAATTCCTCGCGCGCCAGCGGATCGGTTTCGTTGAGCCGGGCGCCCTTGCCGCTGGACAAGCGATACTGTCCCGGCCCGCCGCGCCTTTGCGCCAGGCGATCGGGGTAAGCCAAGGCGACGGCCGCGCCCACGGCATGGCGGTCGGGGCTGCGATCGAGCGCGATGCCGAGCTGCTTGCGCCAGGCTTCCGCGGAACGGCGCACGCGATCGCGGGCGCCGCGCTCCGCCGGTCCCTCGCCATGCAGCAGGTCCAGCCGGTGCCGGAGGTCGGCATCCTCGTTCCGGCCCTTCACCAGATCGCGCTCCGAGAGCAGGGAAGCCAGATCGCAGGCGAGCGAGCCCGATCCCTGTTCCTTGGCCTTCAGCATCATATGCGCGAGCCGCGGATGGGTGCCGAGCTCGGCCATCACCTTGCCGTGCGCGGTCGCGCGATGTTGTGCGTCGAGCGCGCCCAAGCGCCGCAGCAGATCGCGCGCCTGGGCGAGCGGCGCTTCCGGCGGTTGATCGAGCAGCGCCAGGTGCGCAGGGTCAGTCGTCCCCCAGCTGCCGAGTTCGAGCGCAAACGGCGCCAGATCGGCCGATAGAATCTCCGGCGGATCAAAGGGTGCGAAGGCCCGCTCGCTCGCCTCGCTCCACAGCCGATAGCAGATACCGGGCGCCGTGCGTCCGGCGCGCCCGCGGCGCTGCTGGGCCGCGGCCAGTGATACCCGCATGGTGCCGAGGCGGGTCATGCCGGTGGTCGGATCGAATTGCGGCAGGCGCTTCTGGCCGCTGTCGATCACCAGACGGATGCCGTCGATGGTGAGCGAGGTCTCGGCGATCGAGGTCGCGAGCACGATCTTGCGCCGGCCGCGCGGATCGGGCTTCAGCGCCAAGTCCTGTTCGGGAAGCGGCAGATCGCCGTGCAACGGCAGGATCGCAAAGTCGTTCTCGGCCATCCGGTCCTGCAGCGCGGTCTGCACGCGGCGGATCTCGGCAAGGCCGGGCAGGAAGACCAAGGCATCGCCGGCCTCCTCCTGCGTCGCCTGCAGCACGGCCTTGGTGACGCGATCCTCGACGCGCTCGATCCCGCGTCCCGACGGGTCGCCCAGATGCCGCGTCTCCACCGGAAAGGTCCGGCCTTCGCTGGCCACAGTCTGCGCATCCGGCAGCAAGGTCGCGATCTGCGCGGTGTCGAGCGTCGCCGACATCACCACAATCCGGAGATCGGGCCGCAGGCTCTGCTGGGACTCGAGCGCCAGCGCGAGGGCGAGATCGCCGTCCAGCGAACGCTCATGGAACTCGTCGAACAGAATCGCGGCGACCCCCTTCAGCTCGGGATCGCCCTGCAACTGCCGGAGAAAGAGTCCCGTGGTGACGCTTTCGATCCGGGTCTTCGGCCCGATGCGCCGATCGAGACGCACGCGATAGCCCACGGTCTCGCCGACCGCTTCCTTGCGCTCATCCGCCATGCGCTGGGCCGCCGCGCGGGCGGCGAGGCGCCGGGGCTGGAGCAGGATGATCCGCCCTTCCTTTGCCCAGACAGCTGACAGCAGGGCGGGCGGCACGCGGGTGGTCTTGCCCGCCCCCGGCGGCGCGGAAAGCACCAGATTGACTCGCTGCGCCAGGGCGTCGCGGATCGCCGGAAGGGCAGAATCGATAGGAAGTGTGTGCATTATCAATAAGTTACTGACTTAACCAGAGCGGTTTGCGGCGCCGTGTCGCTCTGCCGAGATCGTGAAAGGTACGTAAGGATTCTGTCAGGCACGATGGTTAGCTTACAGTCCGTTCAAGGTTCGAACGACGGCTGCCGACCTCAGGGGAATCCTCGGCAAGCAGCCGCCAAGACGGTGCGGGGCGCACCGGCGGGGCAGTTGTATATCGGAGTTATGGGAACATGCGGCTCCTGCTGGTTGAAGACAATGATCGTCTCTCGGAATTTCTGGAAAAGGCTCTGCACGACAGCGGCTTCACCGTCGACCGGTGTGCCAGCGCGCAAGATGCCGATGCGGCTCTGGCCGGGGTCAAGTTCGACGCCACCATCATGGATCTCGGCCTGCCCGACGGCGATGGCCTGGGCCTGGTCAAGAGCATGCGCACCCGTGGCGACCAGACCCCGGTCCTGATCCTGACCGCGCGCGACGCGCTCAACGACCGGGTCGGCGGCCTCAACGGCGGCGCCGACGACTACATGGTGAAACCCTTCGCCATGGAAGAGCTGATCGCGCGGGTGAAGGCGCTGCTGCGCCGTCCGGGCGCCGCCTTGGGCGTCGAGCTCAATCTCGGCAACGTGACGCTCGATACGACCGGCCCCAACCTCACGGTGGCCGGAAAGCCGGTCTCCCTGACCCGCCGCGAAGTGACCCTGCTCGAGATCCTGTTGCGCCGTCCCGGCAAGGTGGTCAGCCGCAGCGCGATCGAGGACGGACTCTACGGCTTCAACGACGACGTCGGCTCCAACGCCCTGGAAGTCCTGGTCTCCCGGCTCCGCAAGAAGCTGATCTCGGTCGGCGCCGATATCCAGCTCCATACGGTGCGCGGCGTCGGCTACATGGCGATGGACCGCGGTTGATTGATCCCAGGGGTCGGTAGGAGTCTCGGCGCGCCGGGGGAAACCCCGCGCGCCGCCAACCGCTTGAACCGGTCGCCGTCGCCTGCGGTGGGCGGTATGGTGTCCGACATGGGCTCCAACCGCGCCTCCCTGCAATCCCGCCTCATCCTGCGGCTCTGTGCCGTGTTCGTGGTCTTTTTCGTGCTCGCGGGCATGGTGGTCTTCCTGATCTACCACACCGATTCGGAAGAGATTCCGTTCGATGTCCTGGTGGACGACCTGCATGCCCTCAAGACCGCGATGACGGTTGAAAATGACGGGCGCGTCAACGTGGACGAGGCCAAGCTCTCGCCGAGCATCGGCTACATGGTCCGCACGTTGGACGGCACGGTGAAGCTCTCAGGCGGACGCCACGCCGACGAGCTGCAGGTGATCGAAACGCCGGCGCTCGACGAGGTCACCGAAAGCTGCCGCCTCGCCGGCAAGGAAAGGCCGCAGCGCGAACGACCGCGCAACCGGCAGTGCAGCCTCTCCGAGCTGCTTGAGATCAACGGCAACACGCTGGTCATGCAGGTGACGCGGCGGATTTCGCCGACATCGACCGCGCTCGACGCCTTGTTCTACGAATGGCTCGGCGAATATCTCCCGGTCACGCTGCCGATGCTGCTGGCGCTCCTCGCGGCGCTGATCTTCACCTTGCGCGGTGCGTTGAAGCCGCTGGAGCGGTTGATGCGCTACGCCCGCGCGATCAATCCGGCACAGACCGGCGTGCGACTGCCGACCGACGATCTGCCGAAGGAGCTGCTGGGTGCGGTGGAGGCGGTCAATGCGGCGCTCGACCGGCTGGATCGCGGCTTCCAGGCGCAGCGCGATTTCCTGGCCGACGCCGCCCATGAGCTACGGACGCCGCTCGCGATCCTCGCCGCGCATCTCGACAGCATCAAGGATCCGGCCCGCACATCGGCCCTAAGGGCGGATGTCGAGCGCATGACCAAGCTGGTCGGTCAGCTGCTGATGGTGGCGCAGCTCGAGGCGCTGACCATCCGCCCGGACGAGCAGGCCGACCTTTCCGAGATCGCTGCCGAGGTGGCGATCCTGATGGCGCCGCTCGCGGTGAAGGCGGACCGGAACGTTGCCGTGCTGAACGCCGAGCATCCGGTGCCGGTCCGCGGCAATCGCGATGCGCTCTACCAGGCGCTGCGCAACCTGGTCGAGAACGCGTTGAAATACACGCCGCCCGGCACCGAGGTCGAGATCGAGGTCGATCCGAGCGGCGGCGTCTCGGTCTCGGATCGCGGACCCGGAATCCCGCAGGAGCAGCGCACGCTGCTGTTCCATCGCTTCTGGCGGGCGGACCGGCGGCAATCCGGCGGTGCCGGGCTGGGCCTTGCCATCACGCACCGCATCGCCGCGGCCCATTCCGGTCAGTTGCTGGTCGATGACAATCCCGGCGGCGGCGCGCGGTTCACCTTGCGCGTGCCGCGGATCGGCTGACAAGGCTGCCCGATCTTCGTGGCGCTAGCGGATCAGATCGTCCTGATCGAGCCTGCCGTCGTAGCGGAATCCGCCCTTGCCGTCCGGCTGGAAGATGGCGGCTTCGCCGGGCGCGAGTTCGACACCGGCCACCCGGCGCACCTGGTCCTCGGTGTCCACCAGGACGGTGTTGGTGCCCGGCGCGGGCGGCTCCGCCAGCAAGCGGCTGACGAACCCGACATCGTAAAGCTGGGGCTTCAGCATCGCACGGCCGAAAGCGAGCTCGGCGGTTTCCCGCGTGCGACAAAGCGGCAGGGCATAGACTTCGCCGATCGGCACGCTGAACGATTGGAAGGTCTGCCCGATCCGGACGGCTTCGTCGCGTCCCTTGGCCGTGAGATTGCGCTGCATCGTGCAATCGGTGAAGGCGGCCAGCGGCGTCTCGGCGTCGAAAGGCTCGCGGGGTCCGGAGTTCCGGCTGGCATGGCGCAGGTAGATCACATAGCCGCCCTTGGTCATCGCACGCTCGATCCGCGCCTCCTGTATCTCGCTGATGAAATAGGGCGTGACGGCGGCACAACCCGCGACGAGCGCCAGCAGGGCGCCGCGGCGAAGGTTCTTGCGGGAAAGCATGGGGAGATCGACCTTGTCGTTGCGCGATCTCCATCTTCCTCCAGCAATGTGACAAGGCGCTGTCCGCTGTGATAAAACGGCGCGAAATTCGGGCAGGAACCGGCATGAACCGATTGGTCGATAGGGAAAATTCCGCGGAGCGTACAAGCTTTGGCCGCCGCCGGCTGCTGCTGGCGCTGACCGGGACTTTGGTACTCCCGGCTTGCGGCTGGAAGCCGCTCTACGAGCGGCCGGGAGCGAGCGTCAATTCCGGCGGTGCCGGCACGGCCCTCGCGCAGATATGGATCGACCCGGTGGAACCTCAGAAGGGTCCCAGCCCGCTGGGCGGAGACCTGGACGCACTCTACGATTCCCGGGCAGCGCAGCTGCTGCAGAATTATCTCAAGGAAGCGCTGAACCCCTATGGCCCGCCCAATCCAGGGCGCTACCACCTCGGCATTCAGCTCATTCAGCAAACCCGTTCGGCAGCGTCGCTCGGCGACGGAACGACGACGCGCGAAGATCTCATCATGGCCGCCGAGTTCCAGCTTTTCGACCCCACCAAAGTCGACACCACCAAGAAAACCAAGGCCGCCCCTAAGACCGAAACCGACCCCGAGACCCTCAAGAAGCGGGCGAAGGAGGAGGACGCCGCGAATGGAATCCTCTTGAGGGACCAGACCAAAATCGTCACGAGCTATGACATTCTGCGCGAACCCTATGCGGATCTCACATCGCGCCGCGATGCGCAGCAGCGCGCCGCGCAGCAGATCGCCGAGGCGATCCAGACCCGCCTCGCGGCCTTCCTGGTGCAGTAGCGCTGCAGGACTCTCAGAGGTCCTGGAATCTTTTGTAGACCAGGCCCGACCAGTCCGGGATCGCCTTCAGCACGGCGACGATGCGCGACGCGGCTTGGCCGTCGCCATAGGGATTGACCGTGCCCTGGGGGGCAAGCGCCAGCGCCTTCTGGATCGCCGCGCCGATCGCCGCGCGCTCCGGCGGGCTATCGATGACCGAACTTGCGCGCAAGCGGCCGTCTTGCCGCCGCCCGATATTCACCGTCGGCACGTCGAAGCTCGGCGCCTCGTAAAGCCCGCTCGATGAATTGCCCACCACCGCCGCGGCGCGCCGCATCAGATTGAGGTAGCGTTCCGCCCCGAGCGAGACATGGGCAAAAGTATTCGGCCGCTTCTTGGCAAATGCCTCGATCGTCGCGTTGAGCGCGCGCCCGTCCGAATCGGCGTTGGCGAGCGTGAAGACGATCGCAATCGCCGGATCGATCGCATCGAGGGCGGCCAACAGCTCGTTCAATTGATCGAGCGAAGGCAGCGCATCCAAGGTGACCGGATGGAACGTCACCAGCAGATAGCGCCCGCCGAGCTTGTGGCCGAGCGATTTTTCGAGGTCGCTCGGCGCGATCTGCGGCGCGCGCAAGATCGCGTCGATGCCGGTGCTGCCGACCGCATGGATCCGGTCTTCGGCCTCACCGAGCTGGCGCAGCCGGCGCGCGGCATCGGCATGGGTCGGGAAGTGGATGCTGGCCATCTTGCTGATCGAATGCCGGAACACATCGTCCAGTGCGCCGTCGGTCACGTCGCCGCCGAAAAGATGGGCGATCGGGATCTTTTTCACGAACGCCGCTTGGGCCGCGGCGAAAGTCTCATAGCGATCGCCAAGCACCAGCACAAGGTCGGGCTTGAGTTCGTCATAGGCATGGGCAAATCCCCCGACCGCCTTGCCGATTGCATCGGCCATCGCGGTCGCGTCGTCGCGCTTGTCGAGGATCGGAATGCGCTTCGCGACCTCGAATCCATCGGCCGTGATCTGATCGACCGTCATGCCGAACTCCGGCGCGAGATGCATGCCGGTCGCCATGATCGAGAGCTTGAAGGATGGTTCTTCCAGAATCCGCCGGATCGGCCAGAGCAGCAGGCCGTAGTCCGCGCGGCTTCCGGTCACCAGAGCGATATGGCGTTGCGCGCTCATTATGCCTGGCCCAGGAAGGGCGAGCTCGGCAGGTTGATGATCCGTGGCTGCAATCGTTCCGCAACATCGAGCGGCATGCGTGGGCAATCCTTGTACATCGGCAGATGATGATTGAGGCGCCAGCAGGCGCGGGTCATCAGCCCGACATCATGGCAGGCTTGCAGGATCTGATCACGCCGGGCGAGATCCGGCGCATCCAGAAAAAGGGCCGAGAGCCAATAGTTGCCGCGGCTCTCTTCAGGCTCGCGGAACACTGAGACGCCCGGCATGTTCGCGAACACCGCTTCATAACGCTCTTGGACCCGGCGTTTGTTGGCCAGCAATTGCGGCAGCTGCTCCAGCCCGGCGCAGCCCATGGCGGCATTGATGTTCGGCAGTCGGAAGTTCCACGCGACCTCGTCGTGGATGAACTCCCAGGGATGCGGCTGCTTCGCCGTGGTCGTCAGATAACGGATGCGCCTTCCGACTTCCGGATCTTGGCTCAGGATCGCGCCGCCGCCGCCGGTGGTGACGATCTTGTTGCCGTTGAAGCTCATCGCGGCGATCGGCGCGAGACTCCCGCAGCCCCGGCCCTTGTAGGTGCTGCCGATCGCCTCCGCCGCATCCTCGATCACCGGAATGCGCCAGCGCGCTGCGACTTCGTTCAAGGTATCCATATCGACCGGATGGCCGAACACATGCATCGGCAGGATCGCGGCGATGCGGCGTCCGCTGCGGCGATGCCGCGCGCCTTGATCGGTCAGCTCGGCGATGTCGCTGAGATACTGGCCCAGCGCATCGGGATCGACGCCGAGCGTACGCTCATCGCTGTCGATGAAGTGCGGCACCGCGCCGACATGCGCGATCGCATTGTTGGTGGCGACGAAGGTCAGGCTCGGCGACAGCACCTCTTCATCGGCCTTCACGCCGGCGACGCGGAGCGCGATCTCGATCGCAACCGTGCCATTGGCGACCGCGGCGCAGGCGGCGGCGCCGGTGAGATCACACAGCATCTGCTCGAACTTCGCGACATACGCGCCGTTATAGGAGACCCAGCCGGTGTCCAGGCAGTCCTTCACATAGTCCCATTCATGGCCGGTGAACCTCGGCTCGTGCAGCTGGATCGGCTTCTCGCTCTCGCCCACGACCGAACGGATCGCGGCGACGATCTCCGCCGGCGTTGCGCTGCGCCCGATTTTCATAGCATCAGACTTGGTAGCGGCTGGGGTCATAACCGGCGAGATTCCGTGGATCCTTGAACCAGGCGATGGTCTCGGCGAGGCCGCGCTTGAAGCCTTCGCGGCCGGCATATTGCGGCCGCCAGTCGGTCAGCGCCTTGGCCTTCTCGGTCGAGGCCCAGAGCCGCTCGACCTCGCTGGCATCCGGCCGCAAGCGTTCTTCATCGACCTGGATGTTGATCTCGCGGCCCATCAATTCGGCGATGATCGCGGCGGCATCGCCGATCGAGACCTCGAAGTCGCTGCCAACATTGGTGACTTCGCCGACCGCCTTCTCTGAGCGCATCACCGCGAGGAAGCCCGCCACCGTGTCCTTCACGTAGCAGAAGTCGCGCGTCGCGGTGAGGTTGCCGAGGCGGATCTCGTTCTTGCCGCTGGCGATCTGGGTGATGATGGTCGGCAGCACCGCGCGGGCAGATTGCCGCGGCCCGAACGTGTTGAACGGCCGGATTACCGCGACCGGCAATCCGAAGCTGCGCTGGAACGCTATCGCCATCTGGTCGGCGCCGACCTTTGTGGCGGCGTAAGGCGACTGCGCATTCAACGGATGCTTCTCGTCGATCGGCACGTATTGCGCCGTCCCGTAGACCTCCGAGGTCGAGGTCTGCACGAACTTCCTGACCCCGAGATCCCGCGCCGCGGTCAGCAGGTTGAGCGTGCCGTTGACGTTGGTATCGACATAGCTCTCCGGTGCCGCATAGGAGTAGGGAATGGCGATGAGCGCCGCCAGGTGGAGGACGGTGGTACAGTCCTGGACCGCGGCCCGGGCGCTGCCGGAATCGCGGACATCGCCGGTGAAGAAATCGATCTCCGCTCGCACGTCGTCGTCCAGCCGGTCGAGATGCCCGCGGGTCCCGAAGCTGTTGTAGAGGCAAAAGGCCCGCACCTTGGCCCCCTGACGCACCAGGGTTTCGGTCAGGTGCGATCCGATGAAGCCGTCGGCTCCGGTTACCAGAATCCGGTCGTCCGCCATGGTTTTCCGCAAGAATCAAGTCGGTAGTGACATAAAAAGCGCCGGAGTATAAGCATGGGCCGAGCACGCCGACAAGGTAACGGAACCTTGGCGCGAGAGGCCTTTGGGAGGGATTTTTGGGCAGCGACCGGGTCATCGTCATCGCGGAGGCGGGGGTCAATCACAACGGCGATCCCGAGCTGGCGCTGCGCCTGGTCGATGCCGCGGCGGAGGCCGGCGCGGACTATGTCAAGTTCCAGACCTTCAAGGCCGCGGCGCTGGTCACGCGGACCGCGCCGAAAGCGGCCTACCAGGATCGGAATGCCCCCGAAACGCGCACGCAATACGAGATGCTGAAGGCGCTCGAGCTCAAGCCGGAGACGCATGGGCTGTTGATGCAGCGTTGCCGGGAACGCGGCATCAAGTTCCTCTCCACGGGCTTCGACACCGAGAGCGTCGCGCTGCTGGCCGATGTTCTCAAGCTTCCGCTCATCAAGGTCTCGTCGGGCGATCTCACGAATGCGCCGCTGCTCTTGCAGCTGGCTCGCTCGCAGGCCGACCTCATCCTCTCGACCGGAATGGCGACCTTGGAGGAGATCGAGATCGCGCTCTCGGTCGTGGCTTTCGGCTATCTCAAATCCGGCATGCCGTCGCTCGATGCCTGCCGCGCGTTGCTCGCCACCGCGGAGGCGCGCGAGGTCCTGAAACGGAAGATCACGCTCCTGCATTGCACCAGCGACTATCCCGCGCAGCCGACCGACGTCAATTTGCTTGCCATGGACACGTTGAAGACGCGCTTCGGCGTGCCGGTCGGTTATTCCGACCATACGGTGGGGACGCTGGTCTCCGTCCTCGCGGTGGCGCATGGCGCCTGCATGATCGAGAAGCACATGACGCTCGATCGCGGCATGGAGGGACCGGATCACCGGGCATCCCTGGAGCCGGCGGAAATGAAGGCGATGGTCGAGCAGATCCGTTTCGCCGAACTGACGCTCGGCTCGCCGGAGAAGAATCCGACCGCGGCGGAACTGCCGACCCGGATGGTGGCGCGCAAGCGCATCGTCGCCGCGCGGTCGATTCCGACGGGAGAGCCGTTCAGCACCGACAACCTGACCACCAAGCGCACCGTGGACGGATTGGAGCCGATGCTGTTCTGGCAACTGATCGGCCAGCCGGCGCGCCGCGACTATCAGGCAGACGATGCGATTGAGCTCTAGAGCGGCGCGCAGATGACCGATGCCGTTCTCTTGTCCAAGAAGGACAAGTTCAGCGAGATGGCGCAAGTGGTCGCCAAGCTCGCCTTCAGCGAAATAGAATGCATCTCGGGCACCGTCGGGGATCCGTTTCCCGAAAGCGTCGTCCGCCGGAAGCCCAAGCTCATCCTCTCTTTCCTCTCGCCCTGGATCGTGCCGGCGTCCCTGCTGGAAGCGAGCCGTCTTGCGCTGAACTGGCATCCCGCATCGCGCGACTATCCGGGCATCGGCTGCTACAATTTCGCGCTCTATGAGGGCGCTGCCGAGTATGGCGCGGTCTGCCATCACATGGCGCCCAAGGTCGATGTCGGCGCGATCGTGGAGGAAAGACGGTTCAAGATCGCCGCCGCCGAAAGCGTCGAGACCTTGAAGCTCCGGACCATGATCACGATGACGGCGATGTTCCACGACATGGTCTTCAAGCTCGCCTCGGGAAGTGTGCCCCAAGCCTGCGGTGTCGCCTGGTCGCGCAAGCCCTTCACCCGCCGCCAATTGAACGAGCTCGCCCGCCTCGACCCCACGATGCCGGAGGATGAGATCCAGCGCCGCGTTCGGGCCACGACCTATCCGGGATATCCCGGACCGCAGATGGAGGTCGACGGCAAGACCATCCACTTTCCGGTCCCGGATCGCCCGCCGCTGGCCTGACGCGGCCAACACTGATAGCTTCCACCGAGATTTTTCCAGCTAGAGCGACGATCTTGAAGAACTGGCGTTCCGCGATACTCAACGGCGACCACTCGATCCGGCAGGCGATGGAGGCGATTGATCGCTCCGCGCTGCAGATCGCGCTGGTGGTAGGCGAGAACGACCTTCTGCTCGGCACCGTGACCGACGGCGACATCCGCCGCGGCCTGCTGCACGGTCTCAATCTCGATTCGCCCGCCGCCCAGGTGATGAACACCAAGCCCAAGGTCGCGCGCCAGGGCATGAGCCGCGTGGAGTTCATCGAGCTGCTGCGGCGCCACAACCTGCACCACCTGCCGCTGGTCGATGGCAACGGGCGGCTGGTCGGGCTCGAAAGCGATGTCGAGCTCTATGAAGGCGCGGAGAGAGACAATTGGGTCGTGCTGATGGCGGGCGGCCTCGGCCAGCGTTTGCGCCCATTGACCGATGACACGCCGAAGCCGCTGCTCCCCGTCGGCGACCGGCCGCTGCTCGAGATCATCATCAACCGCTTCACCGCCCAGGGCTTCCGCAAGTTCTTCGTCTCGGTCAACTATCGGGCAGATCTGGTGGAAGCGCATTTCGGCGACGGCAGCAAGTTCGGCGCCGAGATCCGATATCTGCGCGAAGACCAGCCGCTCGGCACCGGGGGTGCCGTCGGCCTGCTCCCCGAGCGGCCGAGCTTGCCCTTCGTCGTCATGAACGGCGATCTGCTGACCACGATCAACTTCGAGACCCTGGTCGACTTCCATCAGCAGCACGGCGCAGACATGACGCTCTGCGTCCGTCCCTACAGCCACCAGATCCCTTATGGCGTCGCCGAGATCAAGGGCGGCGAGGTGGTCTCGATCGTCGAGAAGCCGAGCCATGAATGCTTCATCAGTGGCGGCATCTACGTGCTGAGTCCGAAGGTGTTCGATCGGTTGCAGCCGCTGCGGCGGGTCGATATGCCGGATCTGATGCGCGAGCTTATCGACGGTCAGCAGCGAGTCACGGCCTTCCCGGTCACCGAATACTGGATCGACATCGGCCGCATCGAAGATCTCGAACGCGCCCGCCAGGAAATCGACCTGGTCGGTTAGAATGCGATCGGCTAGCGGTTAAAGGTCCCGAGCTGCTCCGGCCGGCGGCCGCGGCGGATGTCCCCGGCCTCAGCGTTCTTCAGATGATGCGCCAGCAGCACGCCGAAGCGTGAATTGCCGAGACCCGTGCGGTGCGGGCGCTGGATCAGATCGACGTCCGGCTTGCCGTTGCCTTCGATCAGGCAGGGTCCGTCTTCCAGGATCGCCACATCCCATCCTACGGCCACGCGATCGCCGATCATGTCATGGGCGCGCTTCACCAGGGCAACCGCCTCGGGCCAATGCGGCAGGATACGCCCTTCGATCGGAGCCCCCGTCACCGGATGACGCGCGTGCCAAGCTGAATCGACTCTAACGCCGAGATCGGTAGCCCGGCCGAGCCTGCCGGTCTCGAGATCGACCGCGGCGGCGATGCCGCCGGCATGGATGTTGTCGACATGCGCGCCTGGGCGCTGCGGCATGCGGAAAACGGCATGCGTCGCCTCGATCTCGCCCCGCTCGTCACGGGCCGTCAGGATGCGCGCGGTCGCAAGAGCGCCGAGATTGAGATCGGCGAGATTGCCGTGATTGGCAAGGCGGGCCTCAATGACGCGCTTCTTGAACTGCGCCCGGCTCTTCAGATGTTCGGTCAGCTCGGCCGCGGTCAGGGTGCGGCCCTCGGCATCGCGATAGCTGCCAGTCGCGTATGACCATTTCTCCGCGCCGCGGCCGCCCCGACCGAGCCTGATCTTCACGAAGAGGTCGACCGGCGGCAGTTGGGTCATGGCGGGATCGACGAAGGCGACGTTCCTGGCGTCGACCGTTGCGATCACCGCGCTGGCCCGCAGGCCGTGCTGTTGGCAGATCTTCGAGAAATGGAGCTTGCTCGCGAACGGCACCCGCAACTCCCGGCGCTGTTTGCGATCGATCAGCCAGCGATAGATGAAGGGCTTCACCTGGACCCGCTGCAGATAATCCGCCGCATGGGCACGCCGCTCGTCGTCGTGGAACTCGAAGGTGTAGTACCAGAGCGGCGGCACCATCCATTGTGCCGCGACTTGGATCTGCTCGACGAACTGGCGCAACGGCGACTTGCCGCTGGTCCGGCTGCGGCTCGGCCCCAGCCGGATCGCCAGATAGGCGGCGTGCAGAATCGTGCTCGGCCACCACAGGATGATCGCGACGACGAAGCAAAGGCGATCGGCCCAGGTGCCGCGGCGCCAGGCACCGCGGATCCACTGTTGTCTCAGATAGCCGGCAGCGCTGTTCGGCGTGTCGCGGCCGAAGCCCGGAAGCGGCGGCGGATACCAGGTGATCAGCATCGCCCGAAGTTTACTTGAAACCTACTTGAAGCGGTATTCCGTCACCTGACGATAGACCTCTCCCGGCAGCAAGGTGGACTGCGCGAAATGCCGGTTGTGAATCGCGTCGGGAAAGCGCTGCGCCTCGAGGCAGAATCCGGCATGGGGGAAATGCTTCTGTCCGGCGATACCCGGCCCCATCGGCCGCACCACGGCGCCGGTATAGAGCTGCATGCCGGGCTCGTCGGTCGCGCATTCCAGGGTCAGGTCTCCGGTCGGCGACACCACCTTGACCGCGACATCGCCCGACTGGCCCACCGGCGGCAAGGTGTCGAGCACAAAGTTGATGTCATAGTCGAACGGCTTGCCCTCACCGTGCCGGATCGGCCGCAGCTTGCGGAAATCATAGGGCGTGCCGGTGACGCTGCGGATCTCTCCGGTCGGAATGAGATCGCTGTCGAGCGCGGTGATGAAGCCCGAGGCGATCTGCATCTTGTGGTCCCAGATCTCCGCGTTCTCGGCCAGCGTGAAGTAGGAGTGGTTCACCAGGTTGACCAGGGTCGGTGCATCGGTGGTCGCGGTCATCTCGACGCGGATGGTCGCCGGCTCCAGCAGGCGATAGATGCAGAAGACTTCCAGATTGCCGGGATAGTTCTCCTCGCTATCCGGCGAGTGCAGCCGGAAGGTCACGCTGCTGTCATTATGATCGGCGACGTCCCAGACCCGCTTCGCATAGCCGACATTGCCGCCATGGAGATGCGTCTTGCCGTTCTCGTTCTTGGCGAGCTGGAAGCTCTTGCCCATGAGCGTGAACTGGCCGTTGGCGATGCGGTTGCCGACCCGGCCGCAGGTGGCGCCGATCGAGGCATGGCCGGTGCGATAGCCGTCCACGGCTTCATAGCCGAGCACCACGCGTCGCTTCTGTCCATTGGCGAGCGGCACGACGAAGTCGCGCAAGCTGGCGCCGAAGCTGATGATCGAGGCCTCCGCGCCAGCCGCCGAACGCAGCCGGATTTCCTGGACTTGTTTGCCGTCGGCTTCGCCGAAGGGTGCAATGCTCACGCTTTTTCTCCCGGAGAATCGTGTCGAGGCGGGAGTTTGGCCTAAGAGCGGCGCGCCTGCCAGCCGCTTGAAGATCGAAGTGCTGACGCCGATCTGAGGGCCATGCCCAGGACCGCCATTCAACCCGATCTCTTCGCCGCCGAGGCGCTGCCGCCGGGGTTTGCCTATAGCGAAAACCGGATCGATGCCGCGCTCGAGCACACCCTGCTGCGCGAGATCGAGACCCTCCCCTTCAAGCCGTTCGAGTTCCACGGCTTCTTCGGCAGCCGCCGGGTCGTCTCCTATGGCTGGCGCTACGATTATGCCGGCCGCGCCGTGAAGGCGAGCGATCCGATGCCGGATTTCCTCTTGCCCTTGCGTGACATCGCCGCCGATTTCGCGAACCTGCCGCCCGATCGGTTCCAGCAAGCTTTGGTCACCGAATACGCGCCCGGCGCCGGGATCGGCTGGCATCGCGACAAGCCGATGTTCGAGGACGTGGTCGCCTTCTCGCTGCTGGCGACCCGCACCCTGCGCCTGCGGCAGAAGGACGGCGCCGGCTGGACCCGCTATTCGCAGATAGTGGCGCCGCGCTCGACCTATCTCCTGCGCGGGCCTGCGCGGTTCGACTGGGAGCACAGCTTCGCGCCGGCGGAAGAGCTCCGCTATTCGATCACGTTCCGAACCTTCCTGCCCGGCGCGCAGCCCGGGTAAAACTGCGCCGTTTCAGTTGTTCCTTTTCTGTTCCTGGTCTAGAATCCGGCCATGGCAAGACGCGCCGGCACCGCCGACCTTCCTTTGCACAATGGCCGCGTGCCGCCCTGGCTGGCGGCGCGGATGGCGAAGCTCGGGACCGTGATCGCCGAGGCGATCATCCATCACTACGGCCGCACCGAGTTTCTGCGCCGCCTGGCCAATCCCTTCTGGTTCCAGTCCTTCGGCGCCGTCATGGGCATGGACTGGCATTCCTCGGGAATCACGACCAGCGTCATCGGAGCGCTCAAACGCGGCTTGGGTCCGTTGCAGAACGAGCTCGGCCTCTATGTCTGCGGCGGCCGCGGCACCCATTCGCGCAGCACACCACACGAGCTGACCGCGATCGGCGAGCGCATCGGCGTCGATGGCACTGCGCTCGCCCGCACCAGTCGACTGGTGGCGAAAGTCGACAGCGCCGCCTTGCAGGACGGCTTCGATCTCTACCTGCATGGCTTCGTCCTGGCGGCGGACGGGCAGTGGACCGTGGTGCAGCAGGGCATGAACGGCGATACGCGGCTCGCACGCCGCTATCACTGGCTCTCGGAAGGCCTCACCAGCTTCGTCGATGATCCGCATGCGGCGATCGAAGGCCGCAACCAGGGGGCCATCGTCAATCTCGCCGATCACCGCGCCGCCGCCTCGCGTTCAGCGCAGATCGAGCTGCTCACCGATCTCGGCCCCGACCGAATCGCGACCGAGATCGCCAAGCTCGAAGGCAAGACGCCGGCGCAAGGCGAGCTGCCCTACCTGATCATGCCCGCGCATCACGACGTCCGCGCGGAGGACATCATCGGCCGCCGCCTGCACGCGACCCTCGCCGCGGCTGCCAATCGCGGCCCCGCCGATTTTCCCGACCTATTGCTGACGCCGGGCGTCGGCGCGCGCACGGTGCAAGCGTTGGCGATGGTGGCGGAGGTGGTGCATTGCGCCCCATGCCGCTTCGCCGATCCCGCGCGTTTCTCGCTGGCCCACGGCGGCAAGGATCGCCATCCCTATCCGGTGCCGATCAAGGTCTATGACGAGACGCTGCGAATTCTGAAAGGCGCGGTGCAGAAGGCGAAGCTTGGCCGCGACGAGGAGCTCAGCGCCATCCGCCGGCTCGACGATCAGGCGCGCAAGCTGGACGGCTTGGTCTCCGGCCCGAGCGTCGACGCCTTCATCGCGAACGAACGCGCGCAATCACCGATGCTCGGCGGCCGAAGCGTGTTCGGCTGGGAGGAAGATCTCGTCAGCCCGGAACCGAAACGCGGCGCTGCAAAGGCAGCTCCCAGTTCGGCGTGAGCCCGCAGAGCAGATCGAAGAAGCCGATCGCGGTGCGCGCGTCTTCCTTCACGTTCTCACGGAACGAAGCCCAGAACTGCCGCTCTTCGGCATGGGCGGCCGGTTGCAATGCGGCGAGCCCTTCCTGCTCGATCACCGCACCGACCAGGGAGAAGCAGTAGCTGGCGTAAGCGTAACCTTCCGGCCAGGTCGTCATTGCCTCGGGGAAGGTTTTGTGCAGGACTTCGACGCCGCGATGCTTGATTTCGATCGGGTGATGCTGGAACAGTTCTTTCAGCATCAGCCCGCCGGCGAAGATCAGCAGATCGCGCCGGTCGGTCTCGACCTGGTCCCGCAATGCATCGAAGTTGCGCCGCCATTCGCTGAATGCCCGGGCCAGGGCTTCGTCGTCGATCTCGAAACCGAACGCGCTACCCTTGAACAGCAACTCGGCATTGCGATGGAAGGAGGAGGCGACCGTCCGGTATCGCTTGGCGCGCTCGGCAAGCCCGGTCTCGTTCAGCATCTCCGGCTTCAAAGGGGTCAGCATCGCACCTCCAACCAATCGAGCCTGCATCTTACCGAAGCCCGTCGCGGGGGCCAGATTGGGAAATTCAGATACAGATTGCCATCGAGAGTAACATTTTACTCGGTTTCCTCAAGCCGAGAGACGCCTGAAACCGAGCGCAGAACGAGGCCAACTCGTTGAAATCCGCGAAATTGCTGCAAAAGCTCACTGGCCTCAAAATGAGACATTTGAATTTCAGATTGGCATTTAGTATTGTCTGACGAGAAAGCGCGGGCGCATTCCGGCAAGTGGAGCCCGCCAAAAGCTCACCGTGGCCCGTGTCATGTCTGGTCTCGTGACGCGAGAAAACGGCCAAATCAGGCCAGCTTGGGAGGATAAACATGCCGAGGAAAGGGGGATCGCTGCTCACGCGGCGGTCAGTGTTGAGGTCTGGTGCCGCTCTGGGTGCCGCCGCCGGGTTTGGCGGAGCCTCGTTGTTCAATATCGGCCGCGGCTTCGCCGCCGATCTGCCGGATCCGGCCAAGGTTCTGGCCGAGATCAATGTCGGCAAATATGTGAAGGCCGACTATCGCAAGCAATACGGCCTCGCCGATGACGAGCTGCTCTGGGATCCGAAGAAGGATTGGATCCGCACCGTCGATTGGGAAAAGGTCCGGAGCGAGTTCGCCGGCAAGACCGTGAAGTTCGCGATCGGCGCGGCCGACGCGGAATCCGCCCAGGACGGTCTGAAGCCCTTCGAGCAGCTCTCCGGCATGACGGTCGAGCTGGTGCCGATCCCGGACGATTCGCTCTACGACAAGGTCGTGGCCGAGTTCGTCTCCGGCAATGCCAGCTTCGACGCGCTGCAATTCTTCTCGCCCTGGCTGGGCGATTTCGCGGGGCAGGGCTTCCTCGCCAAGCTCGACGAATATGCCGACAAGTGGAAGCTGCCGCTCGACGACTTCTACGACACCTACAAGCTCAACTATGGCTATTGGGGCGGGCAGGGCCTCTACGGCATCCCGTTCGACTGCGACATCCAGATGCTGCATGTCCGGTCGAAGTACTTTAAGGAAGTGACCGGCGGCGACGTCGATCCGAAGAACACGATCAAGACCTATGACGACCTGTTGAAGCTCTCCGGCGAGCTCAACAACGCCAGCAAGGGCGTTGCTGGCGTCGGCTTCATGGCGGCGCGCGGCTTCTGGTCGACCTACACCTGGGAACATGTCGCCGCGCAATACGGCATGGATCTCTTCAACGACAAGTGGGAGCCGGTCTTCAACGGCGATGCCGGCGTGAAAGCGCTGGAGATGATCATCGCGCTGCAGAAGAACGGCCCGACCGGCGTCGCCGGCTGGGGCTGGGGCGAAAACCGCGCCGCCTGGCTCGGCGGCCAGCTTGCCACCAATATCTCCTGGCAGGATTCCGGCACGCAGGCGACGCGTCCGGACCAGAGCAAGATCGTGGACGACGTCATCACGATCTATGAGCCGCGCGTTGCCGGCGGCCGCTTCGCGCCGCCCAACATCGCGGGCTCGACCTCGGTCGTCACCGCGACCTCGAAGAATGCGGAAGGCGCATTCCTCATGTTGGCCTTCCTCACCACCGCCTCGATCATGGCGATGAACGAGGCCAATGCGAATGGCGTAGCCCCGGGCTATCGCTCGGTGCTGAATAACGCCAGCCTGCGCAAGGTCTCGCAGCCGGCGGAAGTTTGGGCGACCGAGCTCGACTATGCCTGGTGCGCCCCGCGCCTGCCCGGCATGTTCGAGATGGAACAGGCGCTGGGCAACGAGATCAACAAGGCGGTGGTCGGTCAGGCCTCGCCGAAGGAAGCGCTCGATGCCGGCGCCAAGGCCTGGAAGGAAATCATGGACAAGAACGGCTTCTACGGTGGCAAGCCGCCCATCGACTTCGCTTCCGTGGTCGACGCGACCTGGGTCGGAAAGGGCAAGACACCTCCGGTCTAAAGGTGTCTAGTTCAAGCATGTCGATTGCGACGACCAACGCCACAAATGGCAAGGGACGGGCGGCTTCGGCCGCCCGTCCGCGCCTCTATCGCCGCCGCTCGCCGATGCGGCGGAAGCTGTTTCCCTATCTGCTGGTCATGCCGGCGGTGGTCTATCTGCTCGGGATCACCTTCTATCCCGGCATCTACGCCATGGTGCAGAGCCTCTTCCGGGTGAAGTTCGCGTCCTGGACCTTCATCGGCCTCGAGAACTACGAGAAGCTGCTCACGGACCCGGAATTCTGGGCCAGTCTCTGGAACACCTTTGCGATCGGCGCCAGCGCGCTGGCGCTGCAATTCGTCATCGCGATGACCCTTGCCGCCTTCGCCTATCGCGATCCCTGGGTGCGCGGCTGGCGTATCGTGTTCCTGCTGCCGATGCTGTTCATGCCTTCGGCGGTCTCCTTCATCTGGAAGCTCGCCTTCAATGACGGCGGCATCGTCAGCAACCTGCTGATGGGCGCCGGCCTCATCGATAGTCCGCTCGATTTCCTCGGCAATATCTGGCTGGCGCGGCTCTCGCTGGTCATCACCGATGTCTGGCAGTGGACGCCGTTCCTCTTCATCATCTTCGTCGCGGCCCTGCAGTCGCAGGACATGGAGATCGAGGAAGCCGCACGCCTGGATGGCGCGCGCTGGAGCCAGATCTTCTTCAACATCTCCCTGCCGATGATCCAGCCGATCGTGGCAGTGGCGCTGGTGCTGCGCGGGATCGACATTGTCACCATGTTCACCTCGGTTTTCATCATCACCGGCGGAACGCCGGGCGGTGCCACCGAGACCGTGAGCTATTTCATCTATCGCAACGGCTTCAAGCGTTTCGACTTCGGCTACGCCTCGGCCGCTTCGGTGGTCCTTCTGGTGGCGACGGTCATCGTCGCGCAGACTTTCGTGAAGCGCTTCTTCAAGTCAGGGCGGGATTGATGAAGAGTCTTCGCCACCGCGCACCGTCCAAGATTCTCCGCCTGACGATCCTCGGCGCCTGGGGCTTGTTCTGCGTGCTGCCGATCCTCTGGTTCCTGTCGATCGGCCTGCGCCCGCGCACCGAAATCATCTTGCCGCAGCCGATCTACTGGCCGACCTGGACCATCGACGCCTGGAACATGATCTGGAGCGATTGGCCGATGGGCTATTACCTCCGGAACTCGATCGTCGCGGTGCTCGGCAGCGTCGTCATCGATCTCCTGCTGGCGATTCCGGCGGCCTATGCGCTGGCGCGTTACCGGTTCAAGCTGCGCGAGGACATCGGGTTCTACATCCTCTCCACGCGCATGATGGCGCCGGCTGTGGTTGCGATCCCGATCTTCTTCCTGTTCCGCAATCTCGGCCTGCTCGACACTGTCTGGGCGCTGATGCTGGTCTACGCGGCCATGAATCTGTCGCTTGTCACCTGGATCATCCGTTCCTACATGCTGGATATCCCCTCGGAGATCGAGGACGCGGCGCGGACCGACGGGGCGACGGATCTGAAGATCCTGGTGATGATCATCGTGCCGATGTGCCTGCCCGGGATCATCACCGCGGCGGTGATCGCGGTCATCTTCGGGATCAACGAGTTCCTGTTCACGCTTTTGATCGCCTCGACCAAGAGCGCCTATACCCTGTCGGTCGCCCTGGCGAATTTCACCGGCGGCTCGGATGGCATCATCTACAACGCGATCTCCATGGTGTCCTTTCTCGCCTTCATGCCGGTCCTGGTGCTTTTGATGACGATCCAGAACCATCTCTCCCGCGGCTTGACAATGGGCGCCGTGAAAGGATGAATCGAGGCATGTCCGTTTTGCCCAAGCTGCCGAAACTGCCCAACTCCCTCGGTTCCCATGCCGCCAGCGTGGCGGCCAATGCCCGCGACGGCCTCCGCGCCGCGCATTACTTCGTCCAGGAACTGGCCACCACCGACGATCCGACCGGGCAGGGCGGCGGCAACCCGCGCAAGCGCCCGACCTGGCTGCTGCCGGCCGATGCGCCGACCTCGCTCATCACCGGCTTCATCGCCCAGAACGCCCGGATCGCCGACAAGGTGATGAACTGGTCCAGCGACGCCGCGGCCGCCTTGCTGTCGCCCGACTGGCGTGCGCTCCCATCGCCTTTCACCCGCAACATGATGCGCGAGATCGCGGCGGCCATCACCAGCCAGAGCTTCGCCGCCAACGCGTTGTTCAACGCCTATTTTTACCGCGCCGGCCTGCACATCCTGGGGCGCTACAGCAAGCCGCCTTATCTGGTGCTGGAGAACCGCATCGACGCCGCGCGCCGCGCTTTGGCCGCCGCCGAGCAGCCGGCCGCGTCGGATGTGGCCTTCATGGCCCGTGCGCTGATCGCCCTCGTCCGAGCCGCACCGGTCGCCGAAGCCGGTGCCATCGATCCGAAATCTGTCCTGGCCAAGACCAAGGATCCCAATGTCAGCATCGCCGCGGTCGCCTGCGTGGCGCTACTGTTCGGCGACCAGGGCAAGCCGACCGACGAGATCGACGAAGACAAATTCTTCGCCATCGTCGGCGCGCTGATCTCACCCCGGCTGCCGACGATCGAGCAATTGATCACCCGCGACGACGTGAAGAAGCTCGAAGCCGAGCTGGCGTCGATCAAGGCGCTGTACTAGTTCTGCGCCGTTGCCTCAAACTCGGTCGTCATCCCAAGGCGTGGCCTTGGGATCCACGAGTTTCTTTTCCGCAACACTGAAGCTGCTCGGTAAACTCGTGGATGCCAAGGCCAAGCCTTGGCATGACGGAGTGCGTTAGGCAGGCGGTCAGACCGCCTTCGCCATTTCCGCCTTCTTCACCGGCGTGCTCTGCATGAACGACCAAGTGTGGTCGAACGACTGCACGCCCGCCTGCGAACCCAAGCCCGTCGCGTTCAAAGCAGACGTCGCCTGCGCAAACCGCACCGCCGTCTCCGCTGGCATGCCGCGGCACAGACCCACGGCGAATCCGGCGTTGAACGCATCGCCGCAGCCGCAGGTGCATTTCACGTCGATATCGAAAGCCGGCAAGGCGAAGCGCGTGCCGTTGACATGGTGGTAATAGGCGCCATCGCCGCCCAGCGTGAACACGCAGCATTGGACGCCGATATCGAGGAAGAAGCGTGCCGCCTGCTCCATGTCCTCGATGTTCGAGAGCGCCCGCGCCTCCTCGATCGAGGGTAGGAAGTAATCGACATAAGGCAGCACATCAGCGACCGCCTTCATGTCGTCGGGCGAGGTGGCGAAGACGTCGAGCGTGGTGATGGCACCTTTGCGCTTCGCCTCTTGCATCAGCTCGGCATTGCGGCCGCGGCGGTCCATGGTTTCAGTGAGGCCGATGCCGCCGATATGCACGACCTTGGCGTCCGTCACCTGCTCCAGCAACTTGTCATCGACATAGAAATCGCCGGTCGCACCCTTCATATGCAGCGCGGGGCGCGAGCCGTCGGCCCGCGTGGTCACGATCGAGGAAGAGGTCTTGCCGCCCTTGATCAACTGCATGCCGGCGGCATCCACGCCGAAGTCAGCCAGCCGCTCCAGCACCCATTTGCCCATCAGGTCGTCGCCGACCCCGCCGACCGCCAGCGTCTTCAGCCCCATCTTCGCCGCGGCGATCGCCGCCGTGCCGGCCGCGCCGGAGACCGCAAGCGTGAGCTCGTCGATGAAATAACAGCCGCCGCCGGGCGGCACGGCGGTGAAGGGCCAGCCGAGGCAGTCGAACGTGTAGAAACCGGTCGACGAGAAATCGTATTTCATAAGCCACTCCTCCCGGCGCGCGGATTGACGCCCCGCAGCCTTATTTCTTTAGGCCTTATTTCTTGCGGATCAGCAATTCCTGCGCCGTCGCCTCGGTGGTGATCAGCGCGTTGCAGTCGATCAGCTTCATGGCGCCCAAGAGCGCGTCGACCTTCTCCGATCCGCCTGAGGCGATCACCCGCCGCGGCACTTTGCGCAACGTCGGGATCGGGATCGACATCACCCGGTCATTGACCGAATGATCCACCAACTTGCCCTCGCGGTCATAGAAATGGCAGAGCACGTCGCCGACCGCGCCGGCCCGCACCAGCTCGGCGCGCTCGGCCTCGGAAACCAGGTTCACCTTGAAGGTGCTTGAGCTGGCGGCGATATAGCCGACGCTCGTCACTGCCATGTCGAGCCTTTCGGCACGGCGGAACACGTCGTTCAATCCGCAGCGCTCGATGAGCGCGGAGCGCGTCGCCGGCGAATCCACCAGAGCCGGGGCAGGGAGCAGGTAGCAATCCGCATCGGTGATTCGCGCGAACTGCCAGGCAAATTCCGAAGGGTTGTAGCTCCGCGCCTGCAAGATGCCGCCCATCAGCGAGACCACCTTCAGGTTCTCGACATCCTTGGGCGCCAGGGTCTGCAGCGCATCGTGCAAGGTGGTACCCCAGCCGACGCCGATCGACATGTCGGAGTGCAGGCGGTCGGTGATGAACATGCCGGTCGCGACACCGATCGAGCGCGCGATGTTTGCGGGATCCGAAGGTTCGGGAACGACCACGGCTTCTTCGAGGCCGAAGGTCTGGCGCAGCTGCTTCTCCAGATCGAGGCATTCGGCGATCTCGCCCTCGATCCAGATCTTCACCTCGCGCTGCTTCAGCGCTTCGTTGATGTTGCGGACGACGGTGACGCGGCCGATGTCGAGCTTCTCGGCGATCTCGTTCTGGGTCAGGCCCTCGACATAGTACATCCAGGCGATGCGGATGCGGTTGCGGGCCAGCCGCCCGCTCCGGCGCAACTCCTTCCCGCTTGCCGACTGATCTCGCGGCATCGACTTCTGTCCCTTTCGCGACCCCCTGGTCTCGCCAGCATATTGGTCCAGTGGCATCTTAGCTAGACCAGGAGCCGGAGCGGGGCTTCGATCAGGTCCCGGAAGGCGCTGAGCAGCTGGGCGCCCAGCGCGCCATCGACCACCCGATGGTCGCAGGAGAGGGTGCAGTCCATCCTGGTGCCGATTCGGATCTCCTCGCCGACCACCACGGGCCGGCGAGTCGCGGCGCCGACCGCGAGAATGGTGGCCTGGGGCGGGTTGATGATCGCGGCGAAGCTCTCGATCCCATACATGCCGAGATTGGAGAGCGTGGTCGTGCCCCCGGCAAAGTCCGAAGGCTGCAGCCGCCGATCCTTGGCCCGGGCGGCCAGATCCTTCACTTCGGCCCCGATCTGGCCGAGCGTCTTCGACTCGGCGGCACGGACCACCGGCGTGTAGAGCCCGCCCTCGACCGCCACCGCGACGCTGACATCGACCGCCCGATGGCGACGGATGCCCTCGTCGCTCCAGCTTGCATTGGCCTCGGGGATCTGCCTGAGAGCGAGCGCCAGAGCCTTCACGATGAAATCATTGACCGAGAGCTTGAGCAGGTTCTCGACCGCGTTGATCTCGGCCCGGAGCTTCAGCAGTTTCTCCATATCGCAGGCAGCGCTCAGATAGAAGTGCGGGACCGTAGTCTTGGATAACGTCAGCCGCTCGGCAATCGTTCGCCGCATGCCGTCGATCGGGACGAGGTCGTAATCTATATTCGCCTGCACAGACTTCGCCGCGGGAGCCTTGAGCTGAAGCTGCACATCATTGGCGCTGATCCGCCCTCGTGGCCCGCTGCCCGCGATCGCCGTGAGATCCAACCCGTGGCTGCGCGCAATGCGACGCGCCAGCGGAGTTGCGCGCGGCTTCGACGAGTCACCAGAAGAAATCGGTGCGATTTCGGCGGAAGCAACCAGAAGCCTCGGTGCCTCGGCAGCCTTTGCCGGAACAGCGCTGGGCAAGCGGATCGCACTCGCATCCTCGCCTTCGCCGAAGATGAACGCGACGGCGACACCGACCGGCACCACCGCGCCTTCCTTGGCCGAAATCTGCCCGATCGTGCCGTCGCCGGGCGCTTCGACCTCCATGGTCGATTTGTCGGTCTCGATCTCGAAGATGGTGGCGCCCTTCTTGACCCGGTCGCCATCCTTGACCAGCCAGCGGCTGATCGTGCCGGCGGCCATGTCCATATCGACCTTGGGCAGAATGACCTCGATCGGCATGGTCAGATCCGGCCGCTCAGCAGCTCGCGGACGCGCGTGACGATCAGATCGGTCTGCGGCACCGCCGCTTTCTCGAGCACCGGGTTATACGGAATCGGCGCCTCGGCACCGCCCAACCGCAGGATCGGCGCGTCGAGATAGTCGAAGGCCTCGCTCTCGGTGACGATGGCACTGATCTCGGCGCCGATGCCGAGCGTCTTCACGCCCTCATAGACGCAGGCCAGACGTCCGGTCTTCTTCACGCTCTCGATGATTGTCTCGCGGTCGATCGGACGCAAAGTGCGCAGATCGATCACCTCCGCATCGATGCCCTCGCCGGCAAGGATCTCCGCGGCTTCGAGTGCCCGATGCACCATGATCGAGGTGGCGACGATGGAGATGCTGCTGCCCGCGCGCCGCACGATCGCCTTGCCGATCGGCACCCGATAGGGCTCGGCGGGAACGTCGCCCTTCATCTTGTAGAGCAGCTTGTGCTCGAAGACCATAACCGGATCGGGATCGTCGATCGCCGCCAGCAGCATCCCCTTGATGTCGTAAGGCGTCGAAGGCTGCACCACCTTCAAGCCCGGCACATGGGCAAGCCAGGCTTCCAAGGACTGGCTGTGCTGTGCTGCGGCACCGGTGCCCGAGCCGGCCGGGAAGCGCATCACCAGCGGCACCGAGACCTTGCCGCCCAGCATGAAGCGGATCTTGGCAGCCTGGTTGACGATCTGCTCCAAAGCAAGCGCGGAGAAATCCGAGAACTGGAACTCGAAGACCGGTTTGCACCCCGCCAATGCTGCACCGACCGCGACACCCGCCGCGCCCAATTCGGCGATCGGCGTGTCCATCACCCGGTCCTCGCCATAGCGGTGCACCAGGTCGCCGGTCACCTGGAAGGCACCGCCATAGACGCCGATATCCTCGCCCATCAGAAAGACGGTGGGATCGGCATCCATCGCCTGGGCGAGCGCTTCCTGGATCGCCTGGGAATAGGTCAGCTCACGGGTGATCGGGGCGTTCATGCGGCGGGATCAATCGTGTAAACGTCGCGGGTGACTTCGGAGGGAACAGGATCGGTGCCGTTGCGGGCGAACTCGATCGCCTGCGCGATCTCAGCCTCGGCCGAGCTGCGGATCGCATTGATCTCGCCTTCAGCGAGGATCTGCCGCGCGATCAGCGCCTGCTCGAAATGGCCGATCGGATCCTTGGCCTGCCATTCCTCGATCTCTTCCTTGGTGCGATAGCGGTTGCGGTCGCTCTTGGAATGGCCGCGGATGCGATAGGTCTTGCATTCGATCAGCGTCGGTCCTTCGCCGGCGCGAGCCCGCAGCGTCGCGTCGATCACCGCTTCGGAGACGTCCTCGATGCGGTTGCCGTCGACGATGACGCCCGGCATGCGATAGGCGGGCGCGCGGTCCGCGACATGCTCGACCGCCATGGAGCGCTCGGTCGAGACCGACATGCCGTATTTGTTGTTCTCGCAGACGAAGATCACCGGCAGCTTCCAGATCGCCGCCATGTTCAGCGCCTCGTGGAACGCGCCTTCGTTGGAAGCGCCGTCGCCGAAGAAGGAGATCGCGACATCGTCGCGCTTCTGCTTCTTGATCGCGAGCGCCGCGCCCACGGCAATCGGAATGCCGCCGGCGACGATGCCATTGGCGCCGAGATTGCCGCTCTCGACATCGGCGATGTGCATCGAGCCGCCGCGGCCGCGGCAATAGCCTTCTTCCTTGCCGAAGAATTCCGCGAACATCAGCTTCGGGTCGGCGCCCTTGGCGATGCAATGACCATGGCCGCGATGGGTCGAGGTGATGTAGTCGGTCTTCCTGAGATTCATGCAAGCGCCGACCGCGGAGGCTTCCTGGCCGATCGAGAGATGCATGGTGCCGTGGATCAATCCGCGCATGTAGGACTCTTCCGCGCCTTCCTCGAAGCGGCGGATCAGATACATGCGGCGCAGCGCCTCTTTCAGCGCCTGTGGCGGGAAGGCGCGGTAGAACGGTCGCTGGTTGGTCGCGTCACCCTCGCGGCGCGCGGCTTGCGGGTGGCTCATGCTCAGATCCTCATGCAGGCACCGCCGCGAGCAGCTCGTCCTGGCGCTTCCGGAGCTTCACGATTCCCGCGCCTTCGTCCACCGCGCAGTTCGCATAAGTCAGCAGCTCGCCCTTCTTGATCGCCTTGGTGACCTTGCCCTTCTCCAGCAAGCCACAGGGCACGGCGCGGTTCTTCTGCGCCTCGCCATAGGTCATGATCCAGGCGCGGTAGGTGTATTCGCCGATCGCATCGAGCTTGTCGCCCGGCACGAGATCCTTCTTCGCCACCGCGCAGACTTCGGCGCTGGGACGTGCGAGCGGCACCATGTCCGAGGTGCCGTAGAGCACCGCACGGGCGCAGGAGAGCGGCACTTCCAGGCTGGTCAGATGATAAGGGCGGTAGAAGGTGTAGTAGGGGCCGGCGCCGAGCTTCAGGTCATGCATGCGCTCGCGCAGCCGTGGATGTGCCATCTCGGCGACCACGAAGACGCCGGGCGCGACACCCTTGCCGATCGAATAGTCGACCACGCCCTTCCTTGACAGCACACCGCCATCGCTCACCGGACAGAGCACCTTCTCGAGCTGATCCAGAGTGGCCGCGGGTCCATGCATGCCGGGCAAGTCGGGAACGAGACCGGTCGCATTGGCGATGGCCGCCATCTCGACCATGGTCTTCGAGCCATCGACGAACTCGACCAGCATGCGCGGATTCATGTTCCGGCGCTTGGCCTCATCCATGTACTGGTCGGGCGTCGCGTCGATGTTCAGCGGGTTGTTCTTGCCCTTGCCGGCGGCGACGATCGGGTAGCCGAGGCCGGTTACGAAATTGATCAGCTCCATGCAGGAGCTCGGCTCATCGCCGGCGCCCAATGTGTAGACCACGCCCATCCGCCGCGCTTCGCTGGCGAGATAGGTGCCGATGGTCACGTCGGCCTCGACATTCATCATGATCAGATGCTTGCCATGCTCCATGGCAACGAGGCCGATCTCGGCGCCGACGGCAGGCTTCCCCGTGGCGTCGATCACCACGTCGATCCGGTCGTTGCGGCAGACCAGCTGCGCATCCTGGGTGATCGCGGTCTTGCCCGCGCTCAAGGCCTTGTCGAAATCGGCGGCCGTCTCGACGAAGGCGAAGCTTTCCGGCGGGCGGCCGGCGATCTGCAGCGCGCGCTTTGCCGCCTCGATGTTGATCTCGGCGATCGCGGCCACGGTGATGCCGGTCATGTGGTCGCATTGGGTCACGATGTCGGTGCCCATTTCGCCCGATCCGACCAAGCCGATCCGGATCGGCGCCTTCGCCTGGTTGAGGCGGCGCTCCAAATCGACGCTCAAGCCGCTGGCCGGCCCAATTCTGTTTGCGGGCATGCGACCCTCCCCTGCTTGTTCCTTGGCTCAATTAGATACATTTATGAGTTTGTGAGTCAATAAGTGATAATATATCTCGCAGGCGCGAAATCAGCGGGTAATTCAGAGGTGTGGCGGGTCTGAATGCGGGCGGCGGCTTCCCGCTGATGACCCGCGACGCGTCAGAACTGGGCACAAAACGTACGATCGCGGTCTAAGTGTTGCATTTTCGCGCCGCTCCTGCGATCTTGCCGCCTGACAGCCCGCGACGCAGAGTTCGGCCCCCAGAAGCCGGAAGGCCCACGGGAATCGGGAGGACGGAGAGTTTCATGGCTCAGATCAGCTTGCGCGCCGTCTCCAAGGCGTGGGGCAGCTTCATCGGCGTTGATGCGGTCGATCTCGAGATCCGCGACCGCGAGTTCATGGTGTTCCTCGGCCCATCGGGCTGCGGCAAGACCACGACCATGCGGATGATCGCCGGGCTCGAGGAGCCGACCGCTGGCGAGATCCAGATCAACGGCGAGGTGGTGAACGACGTCGATGCGCGGGACCGTGACGTCGCCATGGTGTTCCAGAGTTACGCGCTCTATCCCAACATGTCGATCTACGAGAACATCCGCTTCCCGCTGCGCATGCGACAGATTCCGCAGTCGGAGCATGACGGTCTCGTGCGCAAGGCCGCGGCGATGGTCGAGCTCGGCGATTATCTCGACCGTAAGCCGCGCGCGCTTTCCGGTGGCCAGCGTCAACGCGCGGCTCTGGCACGCGCGATCGTGCGCCAGCCGCAAGTCTTTCTCATGGACGAGCCGCTCTCGAATCTCGACGCCAAGCTCCGCCTCACCATGCGCGCGCAGCTGAAGCATATCCAACGGGAATTGGAGACCACGACCATCTACGTGACCCATGACCAGATCGAAGCCATGACCTTGGCCGATCGGGTCGCGGTGATGAACAAGGGCAAGATCCAGCAGCTCGGCACGCCGGACGAGATCTACAACAGCCCCAACCATCTGTTCGTCGCGGGCTTCATCGGCTCGCCGGCGATGAATCTCATCCCGGGTGCCATCGAAGGCGGCACCTTCATCGGCCCGGATACGCGCGTGCACATCCCCGGCATCCAGTCGCGCGCCGGCGTCGTCCTCGGCATCCGTCCAGAGGACATGGACGTCGCGTCACCGGAGCAGGGCAACCTCGTCTCGAAGGTCTATTCCGTGGAGCCGACCGGCGATCAGACCCTGGTCACCACCTGGGCCGGCGAGCAGCTTGTGGTGGTGAAGGCCGACCGCGCCTTTCGCCAGGCGATCGACACCACGATCGCCTTCAAGTTCCGCCCGGACCGCGTCTTCCTGTTCGACCAGGCCGGCGGCGCGCGGATCTAATCGACCATAAACCGTGAGCTGAAGGGCAGGCTCGCCGCGCCGACGGCCTTGGGTGACGGCCCGGTCTCCCCCAGGATCGCTTTCAGCCGCGGCAGTTTGGACGAGAGCTTGCGGCAGATGCTGTCGCAGATATCGCGCGGCGCGCGCGAGGCGAGCACCACCGTGGTGAACTCAACGAACTGGCTGACCGCGATCAGCGACTGGATCATCTCGTCGGTCAGCCGGTCTTCCCACCCCTCCAACGCCGCGCCGTAATCGGGCCAAGCCGCATCACGCGCCCAAAGCGGCGCCGTCGCCTGACCTTCACCCGCGAGCGTTCTCTCGAGCGCGGCCAGTCCCACGTCGAAGCTCACCGTGGAATTTCCGTTGTGGATCTGGTGATTGAGCACCAGGCGGCCATGCAACCGGGCGCCGAGATAGAAGTACAGGTAGTCGGCGAGCGGCTTGGCGACGCCGAACATGCTTTCGCCGCTGGCGGCGGCCGTGATGTCGTTCTGGACGAACACGGCAATGCCCAATTGCTCCTCGATCTCGCTCTGGAGCGCGGCGAAATACGCCTCGTGATCGCGGCCGTCTGCTGCGCGGTGCGGCAGCGCGAGGCCGACGCCGGCCAATCGTTCGCGCGCCTTCTTCGGCAACATGGCCACGGCTTCGCGGATGGTCTGCAGGAATTCCGAGTGGTTGGTGCTGCGATCCGTCGCCGGATTTGGCAGGGTCGCGTGAAACCGCGCCGTGCCGACGAAGTCGATCAGCACGACATCGGTTTGGTGGCTGCCGACGCTGATGCCGATCGAGAAGGCGCCCTCGGCGTTGAGCACGATCGGAACGGTCGGCGGACCGACGCGGCCCTTTTGCGCCTCGCCCTTGGCCACCAGCCCTTCCTGCTCCAGCGAGCGGACCAGCACCGAGACGGTCTGCGCCGATAGGCCGGTGCGCTCGCCGATCTCAAGCCGCGTGGTCGATCCGCTCTGTAACAGCAGCGACAGCACCAGGCGTTCGTTGTAGCTCCGCACGCTGACCGCGTTGAGGCCGGAGGCGCGGTCGGCGATGCGCAGCGGATTGGGTGGCGCAAACCGCATGTCAGGCATGGTTCACTTCCAACCGATCGCTTCAACTTCGCGCGCCAGCGCCAGACCGAGCGCTTGATGTGCGTGTTGGTTCAGATGGAAACCGTCGAGCGGATCGCAGGCGGCAACGCTGCCGGCGTCGAAGAAATGCACCTCGAGCGAATCAGCGGTGATCTCGAACTGCAATGCGAGCTCGTGCGACTTCTCCGGCCCACCCTTGAAGATGCCGGCCCAGTTCTTGATGTCGTCGAGCATCGGCGGCGGTGCCACGACCATGATCTCTGGAATGGAGCCGCGCGGCCCCGGGGCCAGCTCCTTGATGTCATGGACCAGGCAGCCGATGCCCATCGCGACCTCGGAAGGCGGCTGATGGAAGCGCGCCTTCAAGTCGTTGGTGCCGAGCATGATGATGATCAGGTCCAGCGGCGCATGGCTCATCACGCAGGGGCGGAGATAGGTCCGCCCGTTTTTACCGGCGCCCTCGACCGGGTCGTCATGCACCGTCGTTCTTCCGCTCAAGCCTTCCTCGATCACGCGCCAGTCGCTTCCGAGCGCCTGTGCGAGGATTCCGGGCCAACGCGCCTCGAACCCATAACGGTCGAGCGTCAGCCCGCCCGGAATCTGGCCATGGGTGTTCGAATCGCCGTAGCACAAGACGGTGCGCAAGCTGCGGATCTCTCGAAGAGTCTATCCAGAACAAAGAGTTAAGCCAGCCGTGGCGCTGGTTCACAGCAGGGACATTCATCGCATCACCCACCCATCATAGCAAGGCGGACAATTATTCATTCACTCTGAATAATTATTGACAGGCCTCCAGCACCGTGTTTGATGTTGGATCGGAGGAGATTTCAAAAACGCGGCCACAAGGTCGCTCTGCAGGTTGCTTCGCGCATTTCTCGAGCATCACGAACCCCGAACCAGGCGCTTCGGGGCACGGGCGGTGCTGTGCGTGAAGTCATCCTCGCGGGACGAACAACAAGCCTGAACTGAGGAGGAACTGGATGATCAAGAAAAGCATCGCGACCGCGATTGGGTTTGTCGTCGCGGCCGGTCTCGCCATCCCAAGCTTCGCGGAGGACTTCAGCCCGATGCAAGGCGTGACACCCGCCGCCGGCGACAACCCCGTCGTCGAGACCGGCAAGTACAAGAAGGACTGCGGCTGGACCATCGGCATGAGCGACTTCGGCGTCAATGCCAACACCTGGACCGTCCAGGTGGCACACGAATCCGAAGCTGCGGCCGCGCGGAACAACTGCATCAAGAAGTTCATCCTGCTCGACGCCAACTTCGATCAGAAGAAGCAGGTCGCCGACATCGAGGATCTGATCGCGCAGAAGGTCGATGCGATCATCGTGCAGCCGGTCACCTCGACTTCCGCCGATGCCGCGATCGAGAAGGCGGTGGCGGCCGGCATTCCGGTCGTGGTGCATACCGGCCGGGTCGAGACCAAGGCCTACACCACGGAGATCCAGGGCGGCGCCGAGCATTTCGGCAAGGTGATGGGCGACTGGCTGGTGAAGACGGTCGGCGACAACGGCAAGATCTGGGTGTTGCGCGGCCTCGCCGGCCATCCGGAGGATACCAACCGCTATAACGGCCTGGTCGAGGCGCTGAAGGGCACCCATGTGAAGATCATCGCCGAAGAGCATGGCGACTGGCAGTACGACAAGGGCAAGAAGGTCTGCGAGACGCTCTATCTCAACAATCCGGACGTGGACGGCATCTGGTCCTCCGGCGCCGACATGACCCGCGCTTGCGTCGATGTGTTCAAGCAATTCGGCGCGCCCATCCCGCCGATCTCCGGCGAAGGCAATAACGGCTTCTTCGGCCAGTGGATCAACGACGGGTTCAAGTCGGTGGCGCCGGAATACGCGCCCGCCCAGGGTGCGGCCGGTGTCGATGCTGCCGCGGCGCTGCTGGAGGGCAAGCCCGGAATCTACAAGCACTATGCCTATAACCCGCCGGGCTGGGACCTCGAGAAGGCGAAGAAGTATTACCGCGACGATCTCTCGGCCAATGTCTGGTGGCCTTCGGAACTCTCCGAAGAGCAGCTCCAGAAGTGGTACAAGAAGTAGCGTCATCACGGGTGATCGCGTCCGTCGGAGTCACGATTCCGGCGGGCGCGGCGCCGCTCCTGCCATGACAAATCTCATCGAAATGTCGGCCATCTCGAAGTCGTTCGGCAGCAGCCGCGCGGTCGATCGGGTTTCCCTCGAACTCGCCGCGGGTTCGGTCCATGCGCTCATGGGCGAGAACGGCGCCGGCAAGTCGACCTTGATGAAGATCCTGGCCGGCGTGGTCCAGCCGGACAGCGGCGAGATCTTCAAGGACGGCCAGCGCGTCGCCTTCGCCAACCCGCGCGAAGCGCTCGATTCCGGCATTTCGACGGTCTTCCAGGAACTCTCGCTGCTGCCCAATCTCAGCATCGCGGAAAACATGTTCCTCGGCCGGGAGCCGATCACCCGGTTCGGCGCCGTCGACTATGGGAAGATGAACGCCGCAACCAAGGCGGCCTTGGCCGAGCTCGGGCTCAAGATCGATCCCGGTACGCTCGTTTCCGAATTGTCGATCGCCGAACGCCAATTCGTGGAGATCGCGCATGGCATCAAGGCGGATGCCGCAGTCTTCATCCTCGACGAGCCGACGGCGGCACTCAACGCGGCGGATGTCGAAGTCCTGAACCGGCAGATCCGGCGCCTGCGCGATTCCGGCAAGGCGATCGTCTACATCTCGCACCGCATGGACGAGATATTCGAGATCTGCGACCTCGTCACCGTGCTCAAGGACGGCAGGCGCATCGGCACCTGGCCGCTCGCGGAGATGACGCCGGCTTCGCTCATCGCGAAGATGGTCGGGCGTGAATTGCGCGATCTCTTCCCACCGCGCGGCGCGAGCACTGTCGATGTCATGCTTGACGTCCAGGCTCTCCAGCTCGAGGCCGACAGCAAGCCGTTCTCGTTGCAACTCCGCAAAGGCGAGATCGTGGCGCTGGCCGGGCTCGAAGGCCAGGGCCAACAGAAATTCGCCCGCGCCCTCATCGGCGAGCATCAGCCTTTCGGCGGCGCCGTTTCGATCAAGGGCAAACCGCTGCCGATGCCCGTGTCCCGCGACGCGGGTATCCGACGCTTGCAGAAGCTGGGCGTCGGCTTCGTGCCCGAGGATCGCAAGGAGGAAGGCCTGTTCCTCGGCCTCCCGATCGCGCTCAACATTGCCATGAGCCTGCATGCGTCCCGCGGCGAACTCGCTCCGGCGCGGAGCTATGGCAGCACGGTCGGCGAGACGATGGCGGATATGAAGGTCAAGGCTTCCAGTCCCTCGGCCGTCGTCCAGTCGCTTTCTGGCGGCAACCAGCAGAAGGTTCTGCTCGGACGCTACTTCGCGGCCGGCCTCGACATTCTCATTGTCGAGGAACCGACCCGCGGCGTCGATGTCGGCGCAAAGTCAGAAATCTACCGGCTGCTGCGTGCCTTCGCCGAGCGCGGCGGCGCCGTCCTGGCGCTGTCGCGCGACACGGTTGAACTGATCGGCCTCTGCGACCGGATCTACGTGATCCATGGCGGCACCATCGTCTCGGAGATGCGTGCCGAAACGGCGACCGAGCATGCCATTCTTGACGCGGCACTGAGCGCATGAAGACCGGATTGCTCGACAAGCTGGCCGTCCGTCACACCAGGCATGGCCTCTGGGTCCTGCCGGCGCTGATCGCCTTCGCGATCGCCATAGTCCTCGCGTTGCAAGCGCCGGACTTTCTGGGCGCGGCGAATGTCTTCAACCTGGTCGCCCAGACCATGCCGTTGATGATCACGGCGATCGGCCAGATGTTCGTGGTGATCATCGGCGGTCTCGACCTTTCCGTCGGCTCGCTGATCAGCCTGGCCACGGCCGTGCTGGCGCTGGGCGGGCCGAGCTGGGTGCTGATCCCTGCGGTCTTCGTCATCGCGGCCCTGGTCGGACTGACCAATGGTTATGTCACCACGCGCCTCAACGTCCACCCGATCATCGCGACCTTGGCCATGCAGTACATCCTGCTCGGCATCACGCGGATGCTGCGCCCGGTGGCGGGCGGTACGGTGCCCGATATCGTCATCAATTCGGTCGCGGGCAGTCTCTTCGGCATACCGATGCCGGTCTTCTGGGCGATTCTCACCATCCTGGTCGCCTGGAAGCTGCTCCATGGTACCCGGTTCGGCCTGCATCTCTTCGCGATCGGCGGCGGTGTCGCCTCGGGCGCCGAGCAGGCGGCGCGCAATTTCGGCATTGCCGACCGGCGCAACATCATGCTGGCCTATATGACCTGCTCGCTCTTCGCGGCGCTGGCGGGTGTCTTTCTGGCCGGCCGCATCGTCTCCGGCGATCCGAATGTCGGCCTGCTGTTCGAACTCGACGCTATCACCGCGGTCGCCATCGGCGGGACCCAGCTGTCCGGCGGCATCGGCAGCTTGCAGGGGACGGCGATTGGCGCGCTCGTTCTCGCCTTGCTCTCGAACGGCATGAATCTGCTCAACCTCTCGCCCTTCGTACAGACCGCGATCAAGGGCAGCATCCTGCTGCTCGTGGTCGGGTTACAGACTCGCAAGAAGATGGGGCTCTGACGATGAGCGCCCAGATCGTTCGCCGGCTACTTCGCGTCCCACCGTCCTATGTCGTGTTCGCCCTCCTGTTGATCATTCTCTGGTCGGCGCGGCCGAATATGCTCAACGTCAATGTCATGGGCGTCTTCGTCCGCCAGGTGGCGCCACTGGGCGTATTGGTGCTGGGCCAACTCCTGGTGATGCGGGTCAAAAGCATCGACCTCTCCGGCGGCGGCGTCATCCTGCTGGTCAATTATTTCATCTCCTCCGGCCTGTTCCCCGGCGCCTCCTGGATATTCTTCACGATGCTAGCGCTCGGCATCGGAACGGTCATCGGGCTCTTCAACGGGCTGATGGTGGCCAAGCGCCGCGTCTCCGCGGTGATTGCAACCCTCGCCGTCAGCATCATCCTGCTCGGCCTCGTGCAGTTCCTCTCGAGCGGCAAGCCGCCCGGCGACGTGCCCACCTACTTCAATCAGGTCTACAATACCAAGTGGCTTGCGGTGCCGGTTCCTGTGCTGTTCTGGGTGGCGCTCGCAATCCTGATGTCGCTGTTCATTTCGCGGACGGTGTTCGGCCGGTTCATCGCCGCCGTCGGCGAGAACGCGACGGCCGCGCATTTCTCCGGCGTGCCGGTGGAGCGCACCGTCGTCGTCGCACACACCATCGCCGGATTCATCGCCGGCATCGCCGCCCTGGTCCAGACCGCCTCGATCGCGGTCGGCAGCGTGCGCGTCGGTCTCGACCTGCCGATCCTCGCCGTGGCGGCCACGATCCTGGGTGGCGTCGTGTTCGGGCGCGGCGAGGGCGGGGTCTGGGGGCCGTTCTTCGGCGTGCTCTCCTTTGCCCTGCTCTTCGTCGTCATGACCGTGTTCGGAATTCCGGAGCCCGGGAAGCTGATCGCGCAAGGCGTGATCATCCTGCTGGCTGCGATTCTCTACGGCTTGAGACGCCCACAGACCGAATGAACGAATGGATGCGAAAGGGAGATCATTGATGCCCGAGACGAAGTCGAGCTTTAAGACCGACACGAAGTCGATCCTGTGCTTCGGCGATTCGCTGACCTGGGGCTGGATCCCGGTCGTGGAAGGTTCGCCGACTGAGCGATATTCTTTCGCGGACCGCTGGACCGGCGCGATGGCCGGTCATCTTGGCGCCGGCTGTCACATCATCGAAGAGGGCCTGAGCGCGCGCACGACCAGCGCCGACGATCCGAACGATCCGCGGCTGAACGGCAGCCAATATCTGCCGACGGCGATCGCCAGCCATCTGCCGCTCGATCTCGTCATCATCATGCTGGGGACCAACGACACCAAACCCTACTTCCAGCGGACGCCCTATGACATCGCCTATGGCATGGCCAAACTGGTCGGACAGGTGCTGACCGGCGCCTATGGCGTCGGTACGCCTTATCCCGCTCCGAAATGCCTGGTGGTCGCACCGCCGCCGCTGACGCCGATCCCGCATCCTTTCTTCCAGGGCATGTTCGGCGGCGGCCATGAAAAGTCGGCACAACTCGCCCAGCAATACCGGGACATGGCCAACTTCATGAAGGTAGATTTCCTCAACGCCGGCGAGTTCATCACGACCGACGGCGTCGACGGCATTCACTTCACAAAGCAGAACAACCACGACCTCGGCAAAGCCATCGCCGCCAAGGTGAAGGAAATCTTCAGCCGTCCCGCCGCCGGTAAGGCGGCCTGATTCCGCCGCATCCAAGTCTCCACTGGGTGCGAACAGCGCGGGACCGGCCCGCAACCGGTCCCGCGCTTTCTCAATAGCTCTTCAGATACTCCAGCAGCGCCTTGCGGTCGGCCTCGGAGAGATCCGTGCCGTAGACATGGCCGCCGTTTCCGTCGCCGGGACGCGCTGTGTCAACCTCGCAGTCCGGCTGGTCGCAGGCCGCGGTGGCAAAGCCGAGTTTCGCCGGGTCGTACTGACGCGCGCCGAGCGCGAACTTCCGCGGCCGCTGCTCCGGCGGCAGCAATAGGTCGTATAAGTTCGGCACCGATCCGTTGTGCAGATAAGGTGCGGCGGCCCAGATTCCGTAGAGCGGCCGGGCGGCATAGGGCCCATAGGGCGACTTGGTATCGAGCAGTGTGTCGCGCCAGGCGACTTCCCCGCGCCGGTCGAAATCCTCCATCGCGCGTCCCTGCGCCGGATCGATGCCGTCCGCCGCGTAGGCCTTCTGCTTGATGCCGTCCACCGCCACCTGAACGATCCTGGCGAAGGAGTTGCCGGTGAACGCCCCAGCCTTGACGCCGGCGCAATCCTTCAGCAGCACGGAGTCTTCGCCGCTGTAGGACCGCGGCGACGCGGAGAGTGGCCCCGGGTCGGGAATGGGGCAGGATATCCGGAGCGCCGCGATCGGATCGGTCCCGACGTCCTTCGGCTGCATGCTGCGCAGCCAGAGCAGACCGGATGCGGTGCGCCGATCGTCGCCATATTCGTGGCATCCGGCACATTGCTTCTGGAAGATGATTTGGCCCGATGCCGCCAGCTTGGCGTCGATGTCGCCGAATGCCGCCGTGGGCCATTGCGGCGGATCGATGTAATAGGCCAGCCATTCCAGCGCATGCATGTTCTTCATCGGAATCGAGTTGTCGAACAGCGAGTCCGATCTCGCCGGATCCAGCACGACGGTCGCTCCGGCACCCAGCGTCTCGGTGACGTTGCGCTCCATGACCGTGTTGGTGTCCATGGTCCATTCGACCCAGTCGTAATCCTTGAAGCCCCAGACGCGTGGGAAGCTCTGTGGCTGCGCCAGATAGGTTTCGACCGGCTGCAGCGCCTGCGCCTTGCGTGACCAGAGCGGCGGGAATTTCACCGCCGCGTCCAGCTTCACCATGTTGGCGGTGTTGACCTTGAACTCGCCGCCCGCATCCGCCTTGCGCAGGCGCGTGAACAGGAAGTTGCGGGTGCCGTCGAAGGCATCGAGACGGCCGAAGCCGGAGGTCGGATGCTCGGGATCGCGCCGCTCCTTGGCGGTGCGGATGACGGAGATCAGCTCCAGCCTTGCGTCCAGCCGGTCGCGGTGCATCAGCACATTGGCGCCGTAGTAGACGAGTGTCGCCGGCCGCACCAACGGTGCGGCGATGCTGTAGCGCTGGTAATCCTGCCGCCCCAGGCGCTTCAACGCCCGCCAGAGCTTGCCGCGATCGTCGGCCGTGGCCATCAGCGCATCGACCGCCTGCGAGTAGAAGAGCTGCAGGTTGAACATGTTCGGCGCGCCGTCCACCCGCACCGCCTTGCCGTCGTGATGCAACTCGCTCACATGGCAGGCGGCGCAAGTGACGCCCGCGAAATCCATGCCGAAGGTGAAGCGGTTGGACGCAACGGTCAGTCCCACCGGCAAGCCGTCGTCACGGCCCGGATCGGGCAGCAGGCCGAAACGCTTCAGGTCCTCGACGAAAGGCTGGCGCGAGTTTGGATCGGCCACCTCGACCGCGGTCAGCAGGGTCCAGGGCAGGATCTCGGAGCCCTGCGAGAGGTGATAGAAGGATTCTTTCTGGGCAGCGGTCAGACCATTGCTGTAATCCGCGATCAGCGTCGGGTCCGGAGCGTCGAACTTGACCGCCATCGTGTCGTCGAGGGCGCCGCTCACCACCGGAATGGCGTAGAGCACTGCCGCCAGCAGGTAGAGGCCGACCAGAACGAAGCAGACATATTTCAAAAGGCGAATGAGTTTCATGGCGATCTCCTTCGCTCAGGCCGCGCGCCTCAGGGCCGTGCGCCCCACGGCAACACGAACACTTTCAACGCGCCCCACAGCGCCTTCAGATCGAACTGCGCCTGGTAGACGTCCGGCGGCGCCGGGCCGCGCCGCGTCAAGGTATGGATCGCCTCCCAGGCGCAACGGGCGGAGTATTCGATGGTGAAGGCCACGTCCTTCGGCACCTCGACGTACTGGCCGAACAGGCCGAGATTGGTCGAGCCTTCGGGCACCGGCGGCGGCCGGTCGGTGCCGGTGCGCGGCAGCCAGATGTTGTTGCTGTAGGGCAGGTCGCAGGGGACGCAGATCGACGTCGCCATGATCTTGTCGAAGTCGCGGTCGAGCCGCATCTGCCGCAGCACTTCTTCCAGGATCTCCGCACCGGTGCAGGCATCCATGTTCTTCTGCACGTAGGCACCGGCGTTCTGCGGCAACAAGCCGTAGCCCCACCAGACGGAGGTGCCGGTCGGTTGCTGGTTGATTTCCGGCTGCAGGAATACGGACAGCGACACCATCCAGGGCGAGTCGATCAAGCTGACCAGGCCGCCATATCCCGTCTTGCTCCCGGTCAGCTTCTCCAATGCATCGGTGAACTCGGTGCCGGTCGTGGTGACCGTGAAGCTCACCCAGCGTGAATCCAAGACGTGCTGCTGGCCGAAGAATGCGCCGGGATTGCCGAAAGCCGGGCACCCTTCCGCCAACTTCTCCCACAGCCGCCACGATCGCCCGGCATGCTGCGGCACCGGCGCCTGGTGCATCGACCCGATCGAAAGATCGGCAGCTTGCGAGCCGAAGGTCAGCAGCACGATATCGTCGGGCGCGACCGCGATCGAAGCCGCGCCACCGCTCTGCTCGATGTCGAGCCGGTTCGCGGTGATACCGGGCGTCGGCGCGAAACCGACATCGCGCACGAAGACGCGGTTCCGCAGGTTGGCGCCTTGCGCCTTGAGCCAGGCGACCAGCGGTACGATGAAGGCCTCGTTCTGGTTGATCGGCGTGCGCAGGATTTGCGCCATGTCGGAAAGGCTCGGAAACAGGTGCAGGGTGCGATTGAGGTAGCGGCGCAGCTCGGTGGCGCTGTGTTGCGGCAGCGAGCCCATGATCGTCGAGTACATCAGCCAGAACTCGGACTTGAAGAAGGACGGGGAGAAGAACTCGCGGATCCGGCGTCCCTCAAGTTTCTCTTCCGACGTCAGCGCGAGCTTTGCCAGAGCAAGCCCGTCACCCAGGCCGAGGCCGAAACGCGGTCCGTGCACTTTCTTGCCGTTGCGATCGAGCAGCCGCCCTTGGTTGTTGAACGGGTTCTGCTTGTTGAAATCGAAGAACTCGTCCTTGACGGAAACACCGGGCTTGCCGGGGTAAGGAATATCTTTCAGCAGATCGAAGGTGCAGCGGAATTGCGCATCGAAGACCGAGCCCGACGGCAGGATGTAGCCGCTCTGCGCATTCCCGCCGAGCGAGAACGAGCCGCCCATCTCGGCATCGGCTTCATAGATGGTGATGTCCGGGCCCGGCACGCCCGCGTTTCGAATGAGATAGCCGGCTGCGGCCAGCCCGCCGAACCCGCCACCGACGATATGCGCTTTCATCTGCCGCTCCCCCACCCTGGGTTTAAGCGATCGATTCGACCTTCGCGCCGGAATTGCTTGTCCGGTCACGCTACGCCCCGCACCGGTTGATGCCTAGGCCGAGGCGAACCGTCTGTGCGGACCCGCACAGTTGCGCAGCGGCTTAAAGCGGAATCATGACGAATACCGCGCGGTCCGGCGGTGGATCGGCCAGGGTGAAACCGCTGGGGTCTTGGGCGCTGGATCGAGGGGGATGGATGGTGCCGTAGGAGGGATTTGAACCCCCGACCGCCCGCTTACGAAGCGGATGCTCTACCACTGAGCTACTACGGCACTCCAGGAGCGGCCGGCCGGGCAATCGAGCCCCGGCGGCGCGGGCCGGAAGCTAGTTGATCAACCGCGCCGCGTCAACCGACGGAGCCAATTGGGTTTCCAGCCGTTTTTCGGCGGGCACCGCCGGGGTCTCGGGTGCCGGAATCTGCGGCGAAACCAGGGGTTTCGCGGCCGGCGGCGGGGTTTCCACAGGCAGTGTCTCGGGCGCCGGCTCGGTCGCGGCGGCCGGGACCAGCAGGATGTCGGCGCTGGGCAGGACCGGGCGCTGCCAGCGGAAGCTGTCGATGCCGGAGCAATGCGGGCAGACCGCCTGCCAGTGACCGGAGGCGGGGCCGGCCTCGCCCGGATGGCCGCAGACCGAGCAGATCCAGGCGGGATCGGGCTGCGCCTCGGCGGCCGCGTCCAGCCATTGCCGGACGGCCGCTTGCGCATTCCTGGGATCGGGCCGCTCGCCCTCTTCCAGCGCGGCCATGGCGCGGCAGGTGCCGTGGCTCAAGCCGTCACGCGCACGCTCGGCCGCGACCAGCTTCTCCAGATGTTTCCGCGCATCGCCCCAGAGCCCGGCGGCCAGCGCCGCCATGCCGAGCGCGCGATACGTCTCGACATGATTGGGGTTCTGACGCTGCAAACGCTCCAGCCGTTTCATCCGATCGGCCGGACGCTCGCCCGGCTCGGCCTCGATATAGGCGCGGGCCAGCAGCGGATGCGGGTTGGAATCCCAATCCTGCTCGATCAGCTTGACCGCTTCGCGCTTCTTGCCGAGACGCAGCAGCAGGTTGGTGAGGATGAGGCGCGCCGGAATGAGCGCGCTGTCGAGCTTCAGCGCCTCGCGCGCCGAACGCAGGCCGGTATCGTGATCGGCGTTTGCGGTCTCGGGCAGAAGATGCAGCCGCGCCCGCTCGGCCAGCAGCACGGCGCGGCGATGCTGGCCTTCCTTGGCGGTCATGGCACCCGCACGCACCAGCGCCTTCAAACTCTCTTCCGCCGACTTGCCGTGCTTCACCTGCAGGCGATGCGCGGTCTCCGCCGCCCATTCGGCATGGGGATGCGATTGCAAGGCGGCTTCGGCATGGGTCAACGCCGCGGTCTCGTCGCCGCGCTTCAACGCCGCCGTGGTCAAGCCGCGCAAACCGAGCAAGGCCGCTTCCGGATTCTTCGACAGCGCTTCGAAATAGCGCGCGGCGGCATGCTCGTCGCCTTCCATCTGCGCCGCCTGCGCCGCCAGCAGCAAAGTCAGCGGCGAATGATCGAGCAGTCCATGCGCGGTGCGGGCGAGCCGCTTGGCTTCGGTGGCATCGCCCGCGGCGACCGCGACCAGGCCGCGGGTCAGTGCCTTGAAGCCCTTGGCTTGGCGCCGGTTGCGGCGGAACAGCACGAAGTCGCTGGGTGCGCGCGCCACGATGTGCCAGAGCCGCCACAGCAGATAGAGCAACAGGATAAAGACGACCAGGACCGCGAGCGCGGTGCCGACCGCGAGGTCGATGTTGTAGCCGAGCCATTGGATCGAGACATGGCCCGGCCGGTCCGCCAGCCAGACGGCGGCGGCCACGACGATCGCGATCTTGATGAAGAACCAGACAGTGCGGCCGAGGGTCATGTTTGCGGCGCGCTCACTGTTCCGGTTGATTGCTGCTGGGCGCCAGCAAGGCGGTCGCCGTCTGGTCGAGCGTGCTGCCTGCCTGGTCCTGCGCCAGCCGCGCCTTCGCACCGTTCAGCCAGGACGAGGCGGCTTCGGCCGGCTTGCCCTGGAGCGCGCCGATCTCGGCGACGGCGCCGGCCAAGTCGCCGGCTTTCAGCTTGGCTTCGCCGCGCGCGAGATGCGCCAGCGGCCCATCGCCTTCCGCATTCTCGCCCATGGGACGAACGGTGACCGCTTCCGACAGCCGGTTGATCAGCCGCTCCGACCAGCCGGGCTCGGCGCCGACCGCAGCGGAGGTCGCCTCGGCATTGGCGGCCTCGGCGATCTTTTCGGTCGGCAGCGTCGTCTGCAACTGCGCCAGCGTCGGCGCGCCACCCGCCGCCAGCGGACGCAGGGGATCGAGCGCCGATGCGAGCTTGCCCTGAAGATCGCTGTCGGACGCGGCGAGGTCATCGACCGCCTTCAGATTCGCCGCATAAGGCTTGTCGAGCGGCAAGGCGCCGCGCAGCGCACTCAGCGCGACGACCGCCGCCGTGCGCCGCTGCTCGGCGGCCGTGACGCCCGCCGGCTGCGCAGCGATCTTGCCGACCGTGCCGGAGAGTTCGCTCTGCTGCGCCTGCAGCGCCTTGATCTCGTCGCGCGCGGCGTTGAGCTGCTGGGTCAGCGCGTCATTGGCCGATTTCAGCGCCGCAATATCGCCGGAGAGATCGGGTCCGGCCGGTGCGCTCGACGCCGATTGTGCCTGCTGCGAGATATCCGTGAGGCTGGATTCCAGCTTGGCGATCCGGTCCTGCAATGGCTGCAGATCTAGGGTCGGCGCCATTGGCGCGGGCGCCTGAGCGAGCGTGTTGACACTCTGCTCCAGCTTGCCGAGGCGATCGGAGAGCGCCGTCGTTTCCTGAGCGATCGCCGCCTTCGCATCGCTCACCGCCGCATTGACCGCATCGGGGCTGACACCAGCGCCGCTGCTGTTCTGCGCCAAGGCATCGATCTTGCTCTGAAGCGCCGCAAGCTCCGCACTTTGGTCCGCTGCCGACGCGGCCTGCTGCTGCGGATGCCAGTAAGGCTGCGTGTAAACCACCGCCACAGCCGCCGCGGCGCCGGCAATCAATCCGGCGACCACGCCGCCGAAGATGCCGCCGGACTTTTCCTTGGGCGGCGGCGGGTTGTAGAGCGGCGGCGGCGTGAAGTTCTGCTGCATGGTCTCCTCGACGCGCGGCGCTTCCTTGGGAGTCTCGGGCTTCGGCGGCAGCACTTCGACCGGCGGCGTGCGGCGTTCGATCTCGGCCTCAACCAGCGTCAGCATGGCCGGCTGGTCCGGGCTCGCCGCGGTTTCGACACGCTGCCAGCCGAGATCGGCGATCTCACGAGCAACCGCGGCACTGAGACACAGCGCCGCGGTCTTGCCCAGGCTGGGCGCATCGGCGGCGCGCCACAATTCGGCGAAGGTGCGGGCGGTGCGCGGCGAGAACAGCAGCACCATATCGACGCCGCCGAGCGCCAGGTTCATCCGCGTCTCGTGCGTCAGCGCGGTCGCGGTCCTGGCTTCGTAGAGCACGACGCGACGGAGCGTGAACCCCGCCGCTTCCAGCTTGCCCTGGAGATCGCCGGCCAGCACCGAGGCGGCACCATGGAACAGCGGCCCGGCCTTGGGGTCGAGCGTGCGGATGACGAGGTCGGCGAGGGTATCGACATCGCCGCCGGCCGCGGTCACGTCGCTGAAACCGACTTCGCGGGCGACTGTCGCGGAACCGTCACCGACGGTCAGCACCTTGAGGTCGCGGCGCGAGCTCTTGGCCGCGAAAGCGCGCACCCCGTTTGCACTCGTGAAGAGCAGAGCCTGCACACCATCGAGATCGATCACCGCTTCCGGATGCGGCGCGATCTCCAGCAGCGGCTCCACCGTGCATTCGACGCCGCGGCCTGCCAGCAGTTGCGCCAGCGGTTTCGCATCCTCCAACGGCCGGGTGATCAATGCATGCATGGTATTTCCTCGTATCGCCCCAGGGCGTCGGAGACTTGAGTCGGAAGCCTAAGCCAGGAAGTTCGGCCCCGCCAGCGCCTTGAGCTTTTCGCCCACCGCGCGGCCAAGCGCCGCAGCGCCGTCCAGCGTGGCATTGCCGGTGTCTTCGGCGCGATGCGACTCGGTGCCGTCGGGAAGCGCAATCAAACCCCGGAGCCGGAGCGCGGTTCCGGAAATTTCCGCATGGGCCGCGATCGGCGTCCGGCACGACCCGTCGAGCACCGCAAGGCAGGCACGCTCGGCCGTGACCGCGATCGTGGTCGGTTTATGATCCAGCGGCGCCACCAAAGCCGCGACGCGCGGATCGTTCTCGCGGATTTCCAGCCCGATCGCACCCTGGGCGACGGCGGGCAGGAAATCATCGGTGGAGAGAATCGCGGTCGCCGCATCGACACGGCCTAGCCGTTTCAATCCGGCCAGCGCCAACAGGGTGGCCGCGGCCTCGCCGCGCGCGAGCTTGTCGAGCCGGGTGCCGACATTGCCGCGCAACGGCTGCACCTTGAGATCGGGGCGTAAGCTGAGCAGCTGTGCCTGCCGGCGCAGCGAGGCGGTGCCGACGATAGCGCCTTTCGGCAGGCCCGCAATGCTGTCGGCGACCGGCGAGATCAGCACGTCGCGCGGGTCCTCGCGCTCCAGCATGGCGGCGATCACCAGGCCGTCGGGGAGCCAGGTCGGCATGTCCTTCATGGAATGGACCGCGAGATCGATCCGGCCGTCGATCAAGGCCTCCTCGATCTCCTTGGTGAACAGGCCCTTGCCGCCGATCTCGCTGAGGGTCCGGTCCTGGACCTTGTCGCCGGTGGTTTTGATCGGGACGATGGTGACGTTTTCCGGCTTGAGATCGGCATGCGCCGCCAGCAGCGCCGCCTTGGTCAGCTCGGCCTGGGCCAAGGCCAGCGGGCTGCCGCGGGTGCCGATGTTGATACTGGTTCCGGAAACCGCCATAACTGCTGCGCCGCGCCCATTTTCTTGAGGATTTCGGGTCCTTTTAGCCGGGCGGGGCCGGGCAGACAAGGCTGGCGGTATCGGCATTCACGATGATCGTTTTAGGGATTGAATCGAGCTGCGACGAGACGGCGGCGGCGGTGGTCGACGACCAGCGCCGGGTGCTGGCCGAGGCTTTGTTCTCCCAGCTCGACGAACACAAGCCCTATGGCGGCGTGGTGCCCGAAGTCGCCGCCCGCGCCCATCTGGAGCATCTCGCCCCCCTGATCGAGGCGACCATGCGCCAAGCCGGGATCGGCTTCGGCGATCTCGACGGCATCGCCGCGACCGCCGGGCCGGGCCTGATCGGCGGGGTCATCGTCGGGGTCACCATGGCGAAGGCCATCGCGGCCGTGCACGGCAAGCCGTTCTACGCGGTCAACCATCTGGAAGGCCACGCCTTGAGCGCGCGGCTCTCCGACGATGTCGCCTTTCCCTATCTGCTGCTGCTGGTCTCCGGCGGCCATTGTCAGCTTCTGGTGGTCGAGGATATCGGCCGCTATCACCGCCTCGGCGCTACGATCGACGACGCCGCCGGCGAAGCCTTCGACAAGGCGGCGAAGCTCTTAGGGCTCAGCTATCCCGGAGGCCCCGCGATCCAGCGCGCCGCCGAAGGCGCTGCGGCTCCCGTGCTCGACCTGCCGCGCCCGATGCTGGGGCGGCCGGATTGCAACTTCTCCTTCAGCGGGCTGAAGACCGCGCTCCGCCAGCGCGTCGAGGCATTGCGCCCGCTTTCGCCGGAGATGGTCGCCAACCTCGCCGCTGGATTCGAGATCGCCGTGACCGAATCCATCGCCGACCGCGTGAAGCGCGCCATCTTTGCCGCCCGCGAACGCGTACCGAACCTGACCGCCCTGGTCGTCGCCGGCGGCGTCGCCGCCAACAAACGCCTGCGCACGCGTTTGGCCGAAACCGCCGCTAAAGCGAGCCTGCCGCTGGTCGCACCGCCGATCGCGCTCTGCACCGACAACGCCGCCATGATCGCCTGGACTGGCATCGAACATTTGAAGCGCGGCGAAGTGAGCGCGCTGGATTTTGCGCCGCGTCCGCGCTGGCCCTTGGACAATGATGCACCGGCGCTCCGCGGCGCCGGTGTGAAGGCATAGAAGAAGGAGACGTAAATGCAATTCATGGCCTACTGCCTCGACAAGCCCGGCGCGCTCGATGTCCGGATGGCTAACCGGCCCAAGCATGTCGAATACCTGACCTCGTATAACGACAAGCTGCTCTTCGCCGGGCCCTTGCTCGACGGCGAGGCGATGATCGGCAGCCTGCTGGTGCTGGACGTCGCAGACCGCGCCGAGATGGACAAGTTCCTCGCCAACGATCCCTATGCCAAGGCCGGCTTGTTCCAGTCGGTCTCCGTGCACGGCGTCAAGAAAGCCTTCCCGAAATAGGAGAAGCCGCGATGCAATACTGGCTGATGAAGTCCGAGCCCTCCGCCTATTCTTGGGCTCAGCTCAACAAGGACGGCAAGACCGGCTGGACCGGTGTCCGCAATTTCCAGGCCTCGGCCAATATGAAGAAGATGCAGAAGGGCGATCGCGTCTTCTTCTATCACTCCAACGAAGGCCTGGAGATCGTCGGCATCATGGAGGTCGCGAAGGAATACCACCCCGACCCGACCGACAAGACCGGCAAGTTCGGCATGGTCGAGGTGAAGCCGGTCGCACCGGTTCCGACCCCCGTCTCCATGAAGGAGATCAAGGCGACTCCATCCTTGAAGGACATGGTGCTGGTGAAGAACTCGCGCCTCTCGGTGCAGCCGGTCACCGCCGCCGAGTGGAAGCAGGTCTGCAAGATGGGCGGGGTGAAGTAAAGCGCCGCCCCGCGCCACAGCCTCTTTACATGAGGGCGCGGTTTAGGCGCAGTTTGCTTCGACACAAGCTGAGCCATGCATTCAGTCGACGACTGGCCCACTGAGGCATGCTGAAGCGGCATGGATTCTTTTTTCTGTCTGTGTCCGGTCTGCGTTGGCTGATTCTGTCTGCGTCCGGTCTGCGTTGACTGATTCTGTCTGTGTCCGGTCTGCGTTGACTGATTCTGTCTGCGTCCGGTCTGCGTTGGCTGATTCTGTCTGCGTCCGGTCTGCGTTGGCTGATTCTGTCTGCGTCCGGTCTGCGTTGCTGCCGATAGGAAGATCGGCCACCGCCATAAACACCACCGAGTGGGTGGCTGACGCAACATTCACGATTTCAAACAGCGAAGCGATCATATCACGTTCGGCAGAGCGCGTCGCTCGCTGTTTGCTGTGAATTCGGGAGTATGCAGCGGAATTCGTGCGCTACTTCGAAAACAACTTCTGCATCTCGCCATAAGGCAACGCGGCGCCGTAATCGACCACGCCTTTATCCAGCAGTGCCTTTGCCGCATGCTGGAAGCCGCCCATGGCGGCGCTGTAAAGCCCGCTCCCCACGCTCAGGCGTCGCACGCCGAGCCGCGCGTAATCGGCGACATTGGCGCCGGCGCCGATCAGCACATTGAGCGGGCGATCGATGGACTTCAGCACGCTGGTGACATCAGCCTCGCTGCCGACACCTGGAGCGAACAGCACGTCGGCGCCCGCCTCCTGGAACGCCTGCAGCCGCTTGATCGTGTCGGCGAGGTCTTTCCGGCCCCAGAGAAAATTCTCCGCCCGCGCCGTCAGGGTGAAGGGAAACTTCATCGCCTTCGCCGCTTCGACCGCGGCCGCGACGCGCTCTTTCGCAAGGCCGATGTCCACGATCTCGTCGACCGCATCCTCGACCGAACCGCCACAGAGACCCGCGGCGCCGGCGAGGCGAATGGTCTCCGCCACCACTTTGGGGTCGCGGCCGAAACAGCCTTGCAGGTCGGCGCTCACCGGCAGATCGGTCGCCGCGGCGATCGCGCCGAAATTGGCCAAGGTCGCCTCGCGGCTGACGACGTTGTCGCCGTCCGGCTTGCCGAGCGTGAAGGCGAAGCCGGCGCTGGTGGTGGCGAGCGCTTTCGCGCCCCAAGCCTCCAGCAGCTTTGCCGAGCCGATGTCCCAGGGGTTCGGGATCACGAAGGTGCCGCTCTGGTGCAGCTTGCGGAAGGTTTCGGCTTTCTCGGCTTGGCTGGCCATTTCAGAGCTCCGTCATGATGAGGGACCCGGTTTTCCCCGGTTTCGCCTTAGTTCCGCCGTCGGCGGAACGCGATGGCCTCGCACCCTGCCTCTGGGGACACACCCGAGCAAGAGGGGAAAGTGATGAGCGACCAACACCCTGACACTCCGCGTCAGGAGCCCATACCGAGCGCGCCAAAACCGCGCCAGCCGTGGCACCGGAGCTTCGGCCTCGGCACCGCCGGATTCGAGGCGACCAAGCGCGCGGTCTTCCTCGGCCTGCTGATGCTGGTGCTGCTGATCCCGCTCAGCATGATCGAGGACCTCGTCACCGAACGCGAGGACCGCAAGCTCGAAGTCGATTCCGAGATCACCAGCCAATGGGGTGGCCCGCAGACCATCCTGGGGCCGATCCTGGTCGTGCCCTATCGCTATGTCAGCGAGGCCGGCGACGGCACGTCGGGGCAACAGCGCATGGGCACCAGCCAGCTCTACTTCCTCCCGAAGCATCTTGAGATCGCGACCGACGTGAAGGCCGAGCGCCGCGCCAAGAGTATCTATGAGGTGCTGGTCTATGGCGGCAGTGCGAAGCTCGCCGGCGATTTCACCGGGCTCGCCAAGCCGCGCGGCGATGTGGCGCCGGACATGATCGACTGGAGCGCGGCGAAGCTCCTGATCGGCATCGCCGATCCTTCGGCCATCCGCGGCATGACCATCGCCGTCGCCGATCAGATGCCCGTCGCCGAGGATGCCTTGCAACGCGATGCCGGTCTGTCGTCCAGCCTCGCCTTGGCCGTGCCGCTCCGATCGGAAGACGTGGCGAAGCCGCTCAGCTTCTCGATCGGCATCGACTTCCGCGGCAGCTCGGCCTTGCGCTTCGCGCCGATCGCCGACGTGACATCGGTGAAGCTCAAGGCCGATTGGCCGCATCCGGATTTCTCCGGCCGCACCTTGCCGGACGAGCGCAACATCACCGAGAGCGGCTTCGATGCGACCTGGACCCTGGGCGCGCTCACCCGCGGCTTCCCCGCGGCCTGGCGGCTCGGCGAAGCCAATCCGGAGACGCTCTGGAACACCACCGTCGGCGTCACCTTCGTCGAGCCCGGCGACGTGCATCAGCAGACCGACCGGATCCTGAAATACGGTGTGCTGGTGATCGCGCTCACCTTCGCGACCATCTTCATCAGCGGGTTGTTCGGGGGCAGACGCGTGCACCCGATCCAGTACTTGATGGTGGGCGCGGCGCTCTGTCTCTTCTATCTGCTGCTGCTCTCGCTCTCGGAACACATCGCCTTCCTGCAGGCCTATGTCATCGCCAGCGCGGCGGATATCGCGATGATCGCCTGGTACGCCTGGCGCACCATGAGTCGCAAATTGGGCTACGCCGTCGCGGTGATCCTCGCCGCCGTGCAAGCCTATGTCTATGATCTCTTGCAGATGGACGACTACGCGCTGCTCGCAGGCACGATCGCACTCTTCGTGGTCCTGCTGGCCGCGATGATCGTGACGCGGAATATTGATTGGTACCGCATCGGGAAGGAGCGGGCGGCCTAGGCCGCCCGCGCACTCTTACCCAGCCCGCACGCGCTTCAGGAACTCATCCACGCGAAGCTGCAGCTCGTCGCAGCGCTGGCCGACCAGTGACACGGCGTTCGCCATGTCGGAGGCGGTCTGGCCGCTGCGGCGGGCGCTCTCGGCAACGGTCTGGATGTTGCCGCGAAGCTCCGAGGTGCCGGTCGCGGCCTGCGTCACCGCGCGGCTGATTTCGCCGGTGGCGGCTTCCTGCTCGGTCACCGCCGCGGCGACCGTGCCGCCGATCTGGTTGATCTGCTCGATGGTCTTGGCGATCTCGGAGATTTCCGCCGCCGCGGTGCCGGTCGATTGCTGGATCGCCTGCACCTGGGTCGAGATCTCCTCGGTCGCCTTGGCGGTCTGCATGGCGAGGTTCTTCACCTCGGAGGCCACCACCGCAAAGCCTTTGCCGGCTTCGCCCGCGCGCGCCGCCTCGATGGTCGCATTGAGCGCGAGCAGGTTGGTCTGGCTGGCGATGTCGTTGATGAGGGTGATGACCGAGCCGATCTGCTCGGCCGTGGAGACCAGGGCGTTGACCCGCTCCACCGCGCCGCGCGCCCGGTCGGCGGCGGAATTCGCCACCGAGCTGGAGCTGTTTACCTGCTGGCTGATCTCGCGGATCGAGGCCGCGAGCTCTTCGACCGCCGCGGCGACCGATTGCACGTTATCGGAAACCTGGCCGGCGGTGTTTTCGACCGCGCCGCTCCTGGAGACGTTGTCCTGCGCCGTGCCCGACATCGCGTCTGCGGATCGGGCCATCTGCTGGGTCGTGATCGCCATTTCGCCGATCGACTTCGAGACTTCCTGCTCGAAGCTGGCGGCGAGTTCATTGCGCGCCTTCTTGCGGTCCTCCGAGGCGCGCTTCAGCATTTCGGTCTGATCGAATTGCAGACGCTGGTTTTCGGTCAGGCCCTGCTTGAAGGTCTCGACCGTCCGCGCCATATCGCCGATCTCGTCGCGGCGCGCGGTGGCCGGGATCTCGACGTCGAGCTTGCCGGAGGCGAGTTCCTTCATCACCTGCGCCATGCGGCGCACCGGCCGCGCGGTGCTGGAGCCGACACCCCAGGCGATCAGCAGGCAGACGACCAGGACGCAGGCTCCGATGCCGACCGCCCAATAAACCATGCTGTCGACCCGGCCCATGATGGTGCTGCGCGGCACCGTCACCAGCAAGGTCCAGACGTCGGGTGAATCCTCGAAATGCACCGGCACCAGGACCGAGAAGCTGTCGCCTTCGAGCAGGTTCGAGGCCTCGTCGCCGATCTCGACCTCACCCTGCAGCGCCTTGTCCTTGTGATTCTTGTAGAAGGCGTCATCGACCGGCTTGCCGACCAGATCCTTGTTCGGGCTGGTCGCCCAGTTGCCGGAAGCGTCGATCAAAGCGGCGCGGCCTTCGCCCATCGGCCGGAGCTTGTCGAAATAGGCCAGCAGCTCTTCCATCCGCATGTCGATGCCGGTGACCCCGAGCGCCTTGCCGTTCTCGATCACCGGCACGCAGAAGCTGACCAGCCAGACGATGTTGGGCTTGTCCTCGGTGCCGAAGTTCCAGCCGGACGGATTGGTGACGTGCAGCTTCATGCTCTGCATCGGCACATTGTAGTAATCGAGCGGATTGGTGCTGGTGTCGAAGTCGTAGGACTTATCGAAGGTCAGCGTGTTGTCGGTGCGGTAGACATAGGGGACATAGCGCCCGTTGCTCTTGACCGCGGTGACCGGCGCCTTGTCGCCGACGAAATCGGCATCCTTGCCGTCGAAGGCATTGGGCTCATAGGTGCCCCAGATGCCGAACCAGCCCAACTCCGGCTCGATCTCGGTCTTCAGAATGGATTCGAAGGTCGTGCGGTCGGCCTTGTTCGCGGCCCGCATGGCGAGGGTGGTGCGCGCCAAGGCCCGCGCCGCCGTCAGCGCCCGGGCAAATTCCCCATTCACGTGCTCCGCTTCCTGTCGGGCGGCCGTGGCCAGACCCTGCTTGGCGGTCGCGGTCAGGCCGTCGGCCGCCTGCAAGGTAAGCAGCACTGCCACGCTGGCAACGCCGAGCACGGCGATCAATGCACTGGCCAGCACGATCTTGCCGCGGATGCCGATGGTGGAGCCTCTCATGGTCGAAACGAACCTCTCTGTCCGGCGACGGATTGTCGCTGCATGAATTCCTGAGCGATCTAGCGCCTTTGTGGTTGAGCATTGGTTAAGGCCGGCCGGACCCGCCGCTTGTAATCCCAGGGTTTTTCCGTTGATAATCCATCCAACCGGCCGGCAAGGCCGAATTTCATGCGCCTGAAATGGGGAGCAAAAGGCATGAGCGACCAGACCGAGTTTCCGGTCCCGGAAGATGTGGCCAAGCATGCCCTGGTGGATGCCGCCCAGTATGAAGACCTCTACAAGCGGTCGGTGACCGACAACGAGGGCTACTGGGCGGAGCAGGGCAGGCGGATCGACTGGATCAAGCCCTTCACCAAGGTGAAGGACGTCGATTACACCGGGGAGGTCCGCATCCGCTGGTATTACGACGGCACCTTGAACGTCTCGGCCAATTGCATCGACCGGCACCTGCCGAAGCGCGCCAACCAGACCGCGATCATCTGGGAAGGCGACAACCCCAAGGAAGACAAGAAGATCACCTACGCGGAGCTGCACGAGCAGGTCTGCCGCCTTGCCAATGTGATGAAGGCGCATGGGGTGAAGAAGGGCGACCGCGTCACCGTCTATCTGCCGATGATTCCGGAGGCGGCCTATGCGCTGCTGGCCTGCGCCCGGATCGGCGCGATTCATTCGGTGGTGTTCGGCGGCTTCTCCCCCGACAGCCTCGCCGGCCGCATCCAGGATTGCGCGTCGAATTTCGTGATCACCTCCGACGAAGGTCTCCGCGGCGGCAAGCCGATTCCGCTGAAGAACAATGTCGATGAGGCGCTGAAACACTGCCCGACGGTCAAGACCTGCATCGTGGTGAAGCGCACCGGCGGCAAGGTCGCCATGCAGAGCGGCCGCGACCTCTGGTATCACGAGGAGACCGCGAAGGTGTCTCCGGACTGCAAGCCCGAGGAAATGAACGCCGAGGATCCGCTCTTTATCCTCTACACCTCGGGTTCGACCGGCAAGCCCAAGGGCGTGCTGCACACGACCGGCGGCTATCTGGTCTATGCCTCGCTCACCCATCAGTTGGTGTTCGACTATCACGACGGCGATATCTACTGGTGCACGGCGGATGTGGGCTGGGTCACCGGCCACAGCTACATCGTCTATGGCCCGCTGGCCAACGGCGCCACCACCTTGATGTTCGAAGGCGTGCCGAACTATCCGGACGCCTCGCGCTTCTGGCAGGTTTGCGACAAGCACCAGGTCAACATCTTCTACACCGCGCCGACCGCGATCCGCGCGCTGATGCGCGAAGGCGAGGCGCCGGTGCAGAAGGCGAAGCTCACCAGCCTCCGCCTCCTGGGCTCGGTCGGCGAGCCGATCAATCCGGAAGCCTGGCTCTGGTACCACCGCGTGGTCGGCCGGCATCGCTGTCCTATTGTCGACACCTGGTGGCAGACCGAGACCGGCGGCATCTTGATCTCGCCGCTGCCCGGCGCCACCAAGCTGAAGCCCGGCTCGGCAACCAAGCCTTTGCCCGGCATCCAGCCGATCATCGTCGATGCCGAAGGCAACGTGCTCGAGGGCGCCACCGAGGGCAATCTCTGCATCGCCGACTCCTGGCCGGGCCAGATGCGCACGGTCTATGGCGACCACAAGCGCTTCGCCGAGACCTATTTCAGCACCTATAAAGGCCGCTACTTCACCGGCGACGGCTGCCGGCGGGACGACGACGGCTATTACTGGATCACCGGCCGGGTCGATGACGTGATCAACGTCTCCGGTCATCGCATGGGCACGGCGGAAGTCGAAAGCGCCCTGGTCGCCCATCCCAAGGTCGCCGAGGCGGCCGTGGTCGGCTATCCGCACGACATCAAGGGCCAGGGCATCTACGCCTATGTGACCTTGAAGATCGGCGAGGAGCCGACCGAGGCCTTGCGCAAGGAACTGGTGCAGTGGGTCCGGAAGGAGATCGGCCCGATCGCCTCGCCGGACCTGGTGCAATGGGCGCCGGGCCTGCCGAAGACCCGCTCCGGCAAGATCATGCGCCGCATCCTCAGGAAGATCGCCGAGAACGAGTTCGGCAACCTCGGCGACATCTCGACCCTCGCCGATCCGAACGTGGTCCGGGACCTGATCGACAACCGCGTCAACCGCGGGTAGCCGCCGGCTGGGCGAGAGGCGCGCGATGTCCGCCGCCGACGGTCGCAGCAAGCTGCTGCATCTGCTGGACATCAATGCGCAGGACGGTCAGGTCAACTGGCCGGCCCGCGGCGGTCTCGTCCTCGCCATCCTGCTCTCGGTCGGCAGCGCCTCCATCATCACGCTGCCGGACCTGCCGAGCTACGAGCGGTTCGACTGCCACGTCGCCGCCGCCGTCGCCGGCGTCATGTTCCTTGCCGAGTATCTCTGGCGGATCTGGCGCGCGCCCTTGCTCGATCCCGACCTTCCGCATGCGCGGCGGCACTATGTGTTTTCCTTCATCGGCATCGTCGATTTGCTCTCGGCGGCGCCGCTGGTCGGTCTGGTCATCCCCGATTTGGCCGATGAACTGCTGATCGGCCAGTTGCTGGCCTTGTTCAAGCTCTCGCGCTTGACGCCGGCCCTGTCGCTCGTTGCCACCGTGCTGAAGAGCGAATGGCGGGCGCTCGCCGCGGCTTTGCTGGTCATGCTGGTGCTGCTGGTGATCGCCTCGGGCGTCATGTATCTGCTGGAGCGTGGCGCCCAGCCGACGGTCTTCACCTCGATCCCGCGTTCGCTCTGGTGGGGCATCGTCACCATGGCGACGGTCGGCTATGGCGACATGACGCCGGTGACCGGCTTCGGCCGGCTGTTCGGCGGCTTCGTGATGCTGCTCGGGATCGCCATGTTCGCGGTGCCGGCCGGCATCCTCGCGACCGGCTTCGCGACCGAGATCCGCCGCCGCGATTTCGTCGTCACCTGGAACGCGGTCGCCCGCGTCCCGCTGTTCTCCGGCCTGGACGCGACCCGCATCGCTGCGATCGCTCGGCTGCTGAAGCCGCAGATCGTGCCGCAGCGCCAGGTCGTCGTGCGCCGCGGCGAGCCGGCCGACGCGATGTTCTTCATCATGGACGGCGAGGTCGAAGTCGAGATCGAGCCGCCGGTCCGCCTCGCCAAGGGTCAGTTCTTCGGCGAGGTCGGCCTGCTGCTCGACACCACTCGCAACGCGACCGTCGCCGCCTTGAGCGAATGCCGGTTGCTCGTCTTGGACCGCGCCGACTTCCAGCGCCTGATGGCGCAACACCCGGATTTGAAAGCGCGGATCGAAGCGATCGCGGCGGAGCGGGTGAAGCGCTAGTCGACGGGTCTATCCGCCGACCCTCACTCCATCACACTCCGCAGCGCCCGGTTGGCCACCGCCAGCATCGAGAGCTCGATCTTGCCCACCTGACGCAGATCCGCGAACAGCTGGTCGATGCGCTGGGCCGTGACCGTGCGGCCGGCGCGCCAAGCCTCGATCGCTTCCTTGGCCGGCTTGCCCTTGGCATCTGCCAGCACCGCGGCGGTCAGATCGCGCTGATGGCCGTAGAGGTCGTCGATGATGGCGAAGACAGCGAGCCGGTCCCAATGGTTGTCGCCGATCAGCTTGCGCGCACCCTCGCGCAGCCAGTCGAGGCAGAAGACCGTGCCGATGTCGTAATAGACCGCGGCGGCCTGCTCGACCTTGATTCCGGCCTTGGTCGCGATCCGGACGATGTCCAGCGACGACCAGAGCTGCGGCAGGTTGGCGATGCGCTTGGCCAGATCCTCCGGCACGCCCTTTTCCATCAAACCCGCGCGATACTGATCCATGTCGGACCGGTCGGACTCCGAGATCAGCTCGTACATGGCGCCCTCGAGCGCCGTGATGCCCGGCTGCGCCTCGGCGAGCAGCGCCGAGACGTCGAGCGGATGCGTGCCGTTGCGCAGGAACCACGAAGTCGCCGGTTCCGCGAGACGGTTCATCTCGATCAGCATCTCGGTCTGGACCTTGGCCTCGACCTTGTTGTCGAGCGACTCGATCGCGGACCAGAGCTCGCGGAAGCGGAAGGTCTCGCGCACGATCGCATAGGCGCGGGCGACGGCATTGGCCGGCTGCCCGGTCTTCTCGCGCACCACATGGACGAAGGTCGAGCCCACGCGGTTGACCAGTGAATTGGTCACCAGCGTCGCGATGATCTCCCGGCGCAGACGATGCTTCTCGATCTGCTGCCGGAAATCCGACTTCAAGGCCGGCGGGAAGTAGTCGTAGAGGTCCTGCACCAGCCGGGGATCGTCGGGGAGATCGGAGGGCAGCAGTTCGTCATAGAGCGTGGTCTTGGAATAGGCGAGCAGGACGGCCAGCTCCGGCCGCGTGAGGCCGATGCGCTGGGCCAGGCGCTCGCGCATGATCTCGTCGTCAGGCAGGAATTCGATCGCCCGGTCGAGCTTGCCGGCGCGCTCCAGCGCCCGCATGAAGCGGTTCTGCTGATCGAGGAGCGTGAAGCTCAGATTCTCCGCCACCGACAAGGCCTGTGACTGCAGATAATTGTGCCGCAGCACCAGCTTGGCGACGTCGTCGGTCATGCTGGCCAAGAGCTTGTCACGCTGCTTCATGGTGAGGTCGCCATTGGCGACCGCTTCGTTGAGCAGGATCTTGATGTTGACCTCGTGGTCCGAGGTATCGACGCCGGCCGAATTGTCGAGCGCGTCGGTGTTGAGCTTGCGGCCGTTCAGGGCCGCTTCGATGCGGCCGCGCTGGGTGAAGCCGAGATTGGCGCCTTCGCCGATCACCTTGGCGCGAACGGCATCGCCGTTGATGCGGATCGCATCATTGGCGCGGTCGCCGACCTCGAGATGGGTCTCGTCGGTCGCCTTCACATAGGTGCCGATGCCGCCGAGGAACAGCAGATCGACCTCGGCCACCAGGATGGCCCTGATCACCTCGTTCGGCGTCACCGTTTCCTTGTTGAGCCCGAGCGCTTTCTGCGCTTCGGGCGAGAGCTTGATCGACTTGGCGCGGCGCTCGTAGATGCCGCCGCCGGAGGAGATCAGCTTCGCGTCGTAATCCGCCCAGGTGGAGCGGGGCAGGTCGAACATGCGCTTGCGCTCGGCGAAGCTCGCCTTCGGATCCGGATCGGGATCGATGAAGATGTGCATGTGGTTGAAAGCGGCGATGAGGCGCGTCTCCGGCGAGCAGAGCATGCCGTTGCCGAAGACGTCGCCCGACATGTCGCCGACGCCGACGCAGGAGAAGGCCTGGGCCTGGATATCGGTCCCGAGCTCGCGGAAATGCCGCTTCACGTTCTCCCAGGCGCCGCGGGCGGTGATGCCCATCTTCTTGTGGTCGTAACCGGCCGACCCACCGGAAGCGAAGGCATCGTCCAGCCAGAAACTATAGGCGCGGCTGACCGCGTTCGCGATGTCGGAGAAGGTCGCGGTGCCCTTGTCGGCTGCGACCACGAGATAGGGATCGTCCTCGTCATGCCGCACGACCTGGGTCGGCGGTACCACCTTGCCGCCGACCAGATTGTCGGTGATGTCGAGCAGACCCTTCATCAAGGTCTGGTAGCAGCGGATGACCTCCGCCTGCATCGCCTCGCGGTCGACGACGCCATTGGGTCCTGCGGCTGGCGGCCGCTTCACCACGAAGCCGCCCTTGGAGCCGACCGGCACGATGACGGCGTTTTTCACCATCTGCGCCTTCATCAGGCCGAGCACCTCGGTGCGGAAATCCTCCTTGCGGTCGGACCAGCGGATGCCGCCGCGCGCGACCTTCCCACCACGGAGATGCACGGCCTCGGCATGGGGCGCATAGACGAAGACCTCGACCAGCGGCCGCGGCAAAGGCAGCTCGTCCAGCTTCTGGGAGTCGAGCTTGAAGGAGACGTATTCCTTCACGCCGCCATTCGCCGGCGGCTGGAAGAAGTTGGTGCGCAGCGTGTTGACGACCGCGTTCACATAGCGGCGCAGGATGCGGTCATCGTCGAGATTGCTCACGGCTTCCAGCATCTGCTCGATCTCGGCGTTGATCTTCGCGGTGCCGGCCACGCGATCTCCGGTGAAAGCGGGATCGTTCCGCAGATGGAACAGGCGCACGATCGCCTGGGTGATCTTCGGATTGCCGCAGAGTGTGGCCTCCATATAGGCCTGGCTGAAGGCGATCGCCGCCTGCCGCAGATATTTGCAATAGGCGCGGATCAGCGCGACGTCGCGCCAGGCGAGGCCCGCCGTCAGCACCAGGCGATTGAAGCCGTCATCCTCGAGCTCGGCCGTCCAGATGCGGGCATAGGCATCCTGGAAGCGGTCGCGCAGCTCCGCGACGTCGATCTCGGCGCCGTCGGAGGTGACCATGACGAAGTCGTGGATCCAGACTGGCTCATCCATGCCCGCCGGCTCGATCGCATAGGCGTTCTCGCTGATGACGCGCAGGCCGAAATTTTCCAGCGAGGGCAGCACGTTCGAGAGCGCGATCTTCTCGGTCGCCCGGTAGAGCTTTAAATGCAGCGCGTTGCCCGCCGCCTCGACCGGTCGATAGAGATTGATCGGCGGCGTCTGGGCTTTGAGGGCCTGCTCGACCCGCTCGATATCGGCAACCGCCGCTCTCGCGCCGAACTGCTCCTGGAAGCCCATGGGGAAGGCTTCCTGGTATCGCTTCAGCAGGCTCAAGCCCGTGGCCTCGCCCTTGATCTCGACCAGCGCCTCTTTCAGCCGGTCGCGCCAGGAGCGGCAGGCATCGGCGATCTGGGTCTCGACCTCCTTGAGATTGACGGCGGGAATCTCGCCCGGCGTGGTCGCGACGATGACGTTCAGTCTTGCCAGAGGCCCGTCATCCATATGCGTGTAATAGGTCGTGACCCTGCCGTTGAAGGCGCGTGCCAGGGTCTCCTGGATGGTCAGCCGGATGTCGGTGGTCATCCGGTCGCGCGGCAGATAGACGAAGCAGGAGATGAACCGCTCGTAAGGATCGCGGCGGATGAACAGCGCGACGCGCTGGCGCTCCTGCAGATTGAGGATGCCGATCGCGATCTCGTAGAGCTCGTCTTCCGTGGCCTGGAACAGCTCGTCGCGCGGGAAGGTCTCCAGGATGTGCTGCAGCGCCTTGTCATCATGGCTGTTCTTGGCGAAGCCGGCACGCTTGGTGACCTGCGCCACCTTGTGGCGGAGCAGCGGGATGTCCCAGGGGCTGCGGCTATAGGCGACCGAGGTGAAGAGACCGACGAACAGCCGCTCGCCGACCACCTTGCCCTTCTTGTCGAAGCGCTTGACGCCGATCGCATCCATCGGCGCGTCGCGATGCACGGTCGAGCGCAGGCTGGCCTTGGTCACCAGCAAGGGTTTCGGCTGGGTGATGAAGCTCCGGATCTCCGGCGGCGCGTCCTTGCGGTTGCGGATGCCCTCGAAGACCCGGGCGTTGAAATCCCTCAGGACTCCCAATGCGGGACCGTCGCTGATCGTGTAGCTCGCGTCCTTGCCGCTGCCGGAGAGCGCGTATTCGCGATAGCCGAGGAAGGTGAAGTGGTTGTCGGCGACCCATTTCAGGAAGGCCAAGGCCTCCTCGCTCTCCGCCTTGTCGACGCCGGCCGGCATCGCGGCGACGTCGTCGATCGTGTGCATGAGCTCGGCGAGCATCGCCTGCCAATCGACCACCGCCCCGCGCACATCGGCCAGCACGGCCTCGATCCGCTTCTTCACCTCGTCCATGCGCGGCCCGCTCGCGGCCTGGGCGACGCGGAGTTGCATGACCGATTCAGCCGGGGCGTCGGCCTTGCCCAGCGACAGCAGCTTGCCGGCGGCGTCGCGCTCGATCCGCATGATCGGATGGATCACGAGATGCACGGCCATGTCTTGGCGATTGAGCTCCGCGGTCACGGAATCGACCAGGAACGGCATGTCGTCATTGACGACATCGATGATCGTGTGCGGGCTCTTCCAGCCGTGCTCCTCGACCTCGGGGTTGAAGACTCGGATCTTCGGCGTGCCGGGCGTGCGCTTCTGCGCGAAGTTGAAGAGCGAGAGTGCGGCCGAGAACAGATCCTCGGGCGCTTCATCCGCGATGTCGTCCGCCGCGACGTTGGCGTAGAAGGCGCGGATGAATTCTTCGACCGCCTTCTGCCGCGGTCGTTCGATACGCTCGCCGACAAAGCGCAGGATGTCGTCGATGAATTTCGTCTTGAGGTTTTCGGCTCGCATGATCGGCTCGCTCGGGACTGTTATGCGGAGGGTTTGGAAACGCGGGGACAGCCGTGTCGCAGATTTCCGGGAAATTTCGGCATGAACAGGGTAAAGACTAGCTTAAGGCGCTCCGCCCCGCCAGTTACCGAACCATCGATAATATCGGCGGGCTGCGGTTAAGTGCCTGTCGAAGCGACGGTTTTTGCCGTCGTTTGTTCACGCTCCATTAAACATCTGTTGCGACAGTCATGCTCCACTGGAAGCGACACCGACGCAGCGCAAAGGAGCCTGGCCATGATGATGGATGACGTGCGTGGCGAGGTCGTGTTGCGGCGCCTGCCGCCGGACGTCCTGCACAGCCTGACCACGGAGCAGGTTGCCGCGATCCGCAACGCCGCGAGCTCGGCCCGCGCGCGCCGGCATCCGATCGACGCGCGCTTCGGCATGCGCCTGCCGCTGCTGGGGCGCTCCTACCTGGTGCTCCTGATCGGCAAGGACATGCGCAGCCCGAAGCGCCGCGCCGCCGACCGTCAGCTCCGCCCGACCGACCGCATGAGCACGCTGCTGCTGGTGGGCTTCGGTGCTTCCGCCTTCGCGCTCGCCGCCCTGATCGGCGTCGTGGTCCAGAATGCGTTTCTGGCGAGCTAGCGCCGCCCTCCTTCTGGCGCTCGGTTTCGCAAGTCAGGCTGCCGCCGATCCCCGCGTGCCGGCGGATTCCACCCAGTGGCCCTGGATCGCGATCGGCCGCCTCAACCGCGAGATCGGCGGCCATTGCACCGCCGCCTTGATCGGCGCGCGCCAGGTGCTGACCGCCGCCCACTGCCTCTTCAACCAGAGCACCCAGCGTTGGGCCTTGCCGGACGAGGTGCATTTCGTCGCCGGCTATCAGCGCGGCCGCTATGCCGCGCATGCCAAGGCCGTGCGCTTCACCATCGCGCCCGGCTATAACCCGAACCGCCGCACCGAGCTCAAGGAGATGGCGCGCGACTGGGCGATCATCCAATTGGCCGCGCCGCTCGCGGTGAAGCCGATCCCGCTCAGCAAGCGCTCGCTCGAGGACACGGTGGCGGCGGCCGGGGCCGGCGAGATGAACGTCGCCGGCTATGCCGTGGATTACGGCGAGCAGCTCATGCGCGACCAGGGCTGCGCGCTTCTCGGCGAAGCCTCGGACGTGAAGCTGCTGATCCACCGCTGCGACGTGACCTTCGGCGTCTCGGGCGCGCCGCTGCTGCTGATCCAGGACGGCCAGGCCGAGATCATCGGCATCCACAACGCCATCGCCGAAAGCGCCAAAGGCCAGATCGCCACCGCCGTCCCGGTCGCCGCATTTGCGGGCAACGTGAACGCGGCGCTCGCGCCGTAACCCGATAGAATCATCGACCCCTCACCCCAGCCCTCTCCCGCAAGGGGAGAGGGAGATTGTATCCGCGCTGCGCGCGTAAGAATTCCAGTCCGTCTGTATCAGCAGCGCTAACAAAACCCCCTCTCCCCTTGCGGGAGAGGGCGGGGTGAGGGGTCGACGGGTCTATCCGCTATGTCTCTCTGAAGGCGCCAGCCGCAGCACTAGGTAGCCCAACACGGCCGAAGCAATCGACCCCGCCAGCACGCCCAGCCGCAACGGCGCCGCCGCTTCCGGTCCGGCGAAAGCCAGCGTGCCGATAAAGAGACTCATGGTGAAGCCGATGCCGGTCAGCACGCTGGCGCCGTACATCTGTGGCCAGGTCACTCGATCCGGCAGGCGGAACAGGCCCAAGACCACGCCCAGCACGGCCACCAGCATCACGCCCAACTGCTTGCCGATGAAGAGGCCGCCGGCAATGCCGAGGCCGATCGGCTGCAGGAAGGCCGCGAGCCCGATCCCGCCGCCCAGGGGCACGCCGGCATTGGCGAAGGCGAAGATCGGCATGATCCCGAAGGTGACCCAGGGATGCAGCGCATGCTCGCAGCGCCGCAAGGGCGCGTGCTCGCGCGGCCCGTTCACTTTCAGCGGAATGGCGAAGGCGATGGCGACGCCGGCCAAGGTCGCATGCACGCCGGATTTCAGCACGCAGGCCCAGATAAAGATCCCGACCAGTACATAAGGCCAGAGCCGCAGCACCCCGAAGCGGTTCAGCAGCACCAGGCCCAGAATCCCGCAAGCCGCCAGCCCCAGCGAGAGCAGCGAGAGATCCGCCGTGTAGAAGATCGCGATGATCACGATCGCGCCGAGATCGTCGATGATCGCCAGCGCCAGCAGAAAGATCTTCAACCCCTCAGGCACCCGCGGCCCGAGCAGCGCCATCACGCCGACCGCAAAGGCGATGTCGGTCGCGGCCGGGATTGCCCAGCCGTGATGCGTCTCCGGCGTCGCCCAGTTGAAGCCGAGATAGACCAGGGCCGGCGCCGCCATGCCGCCGAGCGCGCAAAGGCCGGGCAGCGCGATCTGCCTTGCGCTGGAGAGTTCGCCTTCGAGGACCTCGCGCTTGATCTCGAGCCCGACCAGGAAGAAGAACACCGCCATCAGACCATCGTTGATCCAATGCAGCAGCGACTTGTCGAACGAGAGCGCGCCGAGGGTCGGCCCGAAATGCAGGTCGAGCAGCGCCTCATAGAGCGCGGCCAACGGCGAGTTGCTGATGATCAGCGCCAGGGCCGCCGCGGCCAGCAGCAGAATGCCGCCGGCGCTTTCGAGCTTCAGGAATTCGCGCAGCGCCTGCAAAGGCACCGGCAAGCCGCTCGCTCTGCCGCTCGATTCCTGGTCACCCGGCATTGGTCCCCTCGGCAAATCACTGCCGCATAGATAGGGGGCTCAGTGCCGGGTGTCCTGCGATTTCGAAAGCGGCGTTTCAGGAGGCGATGAAATGCGGCGCCCAGAGGATGAGGGTGATCAGCGCGCCGAAGGCGGCGCCTTCGCCGATCTGCTGCATGATTTTGGAGACCCCGGTGCCGACGGCCTGTGTCCGAAACATCGCAAACCTCACCCTCTGTATTAATTATGTACCCATAATGTTCTCATTTCATTCCAGAAGTCAAGAACGAGAGTCAGACCAAAAGGGACTTGGCTGAAATCGTCGGATCAATGTCCTTTCCGCCAAACTCGTCCGGCGCGAGAATGCCCGCATGAAACGCCCCGACCCCAAACAACAGTGCCCGCACCGCGTCGTCATGGTCGCCTATGACGGCGTCGAGCTGCTCGATGTGGTCGGTCCGCTCGAGACCTTCGCGAATGCCGCCGACTTCGCAACGGAGCCCGACGCCTACACGGTCAAGATCGCGGCCGGATGGGCCGGCCCGGTGCACGCTTCGTCCGGTCTCGTGCTGAACGCGACCCTCGACTATCGCGCGATCGCCGCGGCGGACACGGTGCTGATCGCCGGCGGCACCGGTGTTGAGGAGGCCGCCCGTGACCTCGCGTTGCGCGAGGCGCTGCGCGAAGCCGCTCTCAGGTCCTGCCGGATCGGCTCGGTCTGCACCGGCGCCTTCGTGCTGGCGGCGGCCGGGTTGCTCGACGGGCGTCGCGCGGCCACCCATTGGAAATATTGCGCGCGCCTGGCCGAGCGCTTTCTCGCGGTCACCGTCGAAGCCGACCCGATCTTCATCGTCGATCGCGGCATCTGGACCTCGGCCGGCGTGACGGCGGGGATCGATCTGGCCCTCGCCATGATCGAGCAGGACCACGGGCCGAGAGTCGCGATCCGCACGGCGCAGGAGCTGGTGATGTTCCGCCGCCGTCCCGGCGGCCAGTCGCAGTTCAGCGCCGAGCTTCAGCTCCAGGCGACGCCGCATCGACCGATCCAGGACCTGCAGGAATGGATCCTGGAGAACCTCACCGCCGAACTCTCGGTCGAGGCCTTGGCCGACCGCATGGCGATGAGCGAACGCAACTTCGCCCGCGTGTTCCGCCGCGAGACCGGGCTGACCCCCGCCCGTTTCGTCGAGCAGGCGCGGCTGCAAAAGGCGCGGGAGATGCTGGAGCTGGGCACGGCCGGCATCGAAGCCGTCGCCTTCGCCTGCGGCTATCAGAGCGCCGACGTGCTGGCCCGCGCGCTGATGCGCCGGCTGGGCGTCGGTCCGCTCGACTACCGCCGCCGCTTCGGCGCGATCTGGAAATCCGTTCAAGCAGGAGAGACCCATGTCGATGCCTGATGCCGAGCTCACGGCGCTCGCCCGGTCGCGCACCCTGGATGTTGCGATCCTGCTTTTCCCGGAGGTCGAGGTGCTCGACTTCGCCGGGCCGTTCGAGGTCTTCTCGGTGGCATCGCGCATCCACCGCGGCACGGAGCACGGACCGTTCCGGGTCTCGACCGTGGCCGCCCAGCGCATGCCGGTTCCGGCCCGCCACGGCTTGCCGGTGATCGCGAACTACACTTTCGAAGAGCAGCCCCGCGCCGACGTGCTGATCGTCCCCGGCGGCATCGTCGATCAGCCGCTCGGCGATCCTGCGACCTTGGCCTGGCTGTCAGCTGCCACCATGGCGGCCGCGCTCACCGCCTCGGTCTGCACCGGCGCATTTCTGCTGGCCAGGATCGGCCTGCTCAAGGGCCGCACAGTCACCACGCACTGGGAAGACATCCCCGAGCTCCGGGCCGCCCATCCCGACCTCACCGTGGTCGAGGACGTGCCCTATGTGGATGAAGGCCGCATCGTCACCTCGGCCGGCATTTCCGCCGGCATCGACATGAGCCTGCATCTGGTGGCGCGCATCCTGGGCGCCGCGGCCGCCCAAGCGACCGCGCGGCAGATGCAATACGACTGGAGCGAAGCGCGCGCGGCGGCTTAGGGCGAGACGGTCTGGGTGACCGCAATCGGCCGGCTGTTCCTGAGTTCGTTCAGCAGGTCGCCATAGGCCCAGATCGCCTCGGGCTGCACATCCGGCGAGCGCAGCAGCGGCTGTAGCTTCTCGACGCGCTTACGGAGATCGTCCTGCCCGAAGACCTTTTCCTTCGAGAAGTGGACGCCGAGCGCCGCGCCATAGAAATCGAGATTCTCGAACTGCGGCCCGACCGAGAATTCGGTCAGCGCCCGGACCTTGCCGTCCGCCCAGCGGCCGAGCAGCCGGTCCTTGCCGTTGCTCCGCTCGATGAAGCTGTAGAGCGCACCGTCATACCAGCTCGGCAGGCTGACGCCGGGATGCTTGCCGTCGCCCCCCTGCCGTTCGAGGATCAAGGCGTCGCTGAGATCGGTCAGCGGACTCTGCGTCGTGCAGACGCCGGCATAGCCGGCGCGGGTGAACTTCACCAGCATGGCGACATTGTCCTTCTGATAGCAGACATCGCCGCTCGCCTTGCGATAAAGCACCATCGTGTCGGTCTTCGGCGCATAGGCCGCCACCGAATAGCTGGTCTGGGTCAGCACCTTCATGCAATCGATGTCGCAGCCGGTGGAGGGCAGGACCAGGACCTCGTGCTGCGCCTCCGGCTTCAGGAAGGCCCGCTGCTCCAGGCCGCGCACTTCCAGCATCTGCAGATAGCCGGTCGCGAGGAAGGTCGCCGCCGATAATGTGGCGGCGAAGACGGGGCTCAAGGCCAGCCCGATGCGCTTCTTGGTGCGGCCGACGATCAAGAGCGTCAGCGGCGGCACGATGATGCCGAGCGCGATCAGGATCCCGAGCGTGCCGGTGTAGTTGAGGAAGGCGGTGAGAAAGTCCGGCAGGATCCGGAGCAGGCCAAAGCCGACGCCCCACGCCGCCGCGAGGGCCAGGCAACCGATCAGGATGTCGCTGCAACACCGCAGCAGTGGAACCGACGCGCGCATCGTGTCCTCAGTCTTCGTTGCGTTTGTCCCCAGTGACGAAGCTAACCCGGCGATGGTTAACGTCAAGCGAATCGCACGAAAATTGGTGCGATTGCCATGGAACCGTGTCCTATCGGCATCACTTCTGTGGCAGAATTTCACGCGAGAATCGCGCGCTACTGTGAATTGAACGCGCGACAGCGGAGCGGACAGTTCAGGCGCCGCCGGTCCAGAGGGCGAGTCGACGCCTTCAGTTCGGCCGCATCGCCTTCATGCGATAGATGCCGCGCTTGGGGCTGCTGAACATCTCGCGCAGCAGCGGATGGCGGCAGGGATCGCCGCTCTCGTCGGCCAGCAGATTCTGCTCCGAGACATAGGCGACATAGGTCGTCTCCGCGTTCTCGGCCAGCAGATGATAGAACGGCTGGTCCTTGTGCGGGCGCACATCTTCCGGAATCGAGGCGAGCCATTCCTCGGTGTTGTCGAACACCGGGTCGACGTCGAACACGACGCCGCGGAACGGGAAGACGCGATGCTTCACCACGTCGCCGATCTTGAACTTCGCTTCACGGAATATGCTTGCGTTGGCCGAAACCGAAGCGGCCGCGGCACGTACCGTTGCATTGGACATTGTTGTTTCTGACCCCGCCGGCATTCTGCCGTCGATCCTTTCGATCGTCCCCGGATCGAAGCTAGTCACGCCCCTGGCGCCGATCAAGCGAGATGCGCCGGGCTGTACGCGATTGCCGCCGAACCGTGACGATTCCGCACCATACAAGTGGTTGAATTAACGCCTGAGAAACGTCGCCACCGCGCGAGTTGTTCCGGTTTCCCACAGCTTCTTATGACGGAGATCACACGCACTGTGATTAAGGCGCGTCTCGTTAATCCTGCGCCCGCGAATCCGGCAGGGGGCAGCCTTCCCGCTCGCAGGCGCCGGCGTCGCAATACCTGCAGGTGTGATCCGCCTGGGCGCCGTCGCTCACCAGGTTGTTGAGCATCTGCGGCAGGATCCGCTCCAGCATCTTGCGATCCGTGGCGCTCAGACCGCTGAGCGCCTTGCCGAGACTCTTCCGCCGGCCTTCGAGCAGACGTTCCGCCACCTTCTCGCCCGCCTTGGTGAGGACCAGGACGACGGCGCGCTTGTCGTCGCAGGTCTCCCGTGCGACCCAGCCGGCTTGGGCCAGGCGATCGACCAGGCGCACCGTGCCGGAGTGACTGAGCGTCAGATAGCGCGCCAGCGCCTCGATCCGCGTATCCGGATTCTCGCGGATCAGGATCAAGGCGGCCGGCGCACTGTCGCCGACCGCGCAAGCCTCGTCGAAGGCATCGTCCATGCTGTCGTTGACGGCGACGCTGAACGCGCCCAGCAAATTCTCCAGCCGCGTGGTCATCGTGTCTGCTTCCCTTGGCGGATCCGTCTCCCCAAGGGAAATATGCGCCGAGCACATATCCGTCAAGCCCGCAGAATTCAGCGCTCACGCTTGCGGCGTCGCTCGGCTTCACGCCGCTCGTCGCTGTCCCCCATCACCTCGCCGATCAGCCACGGCGCCCGCACCAGGGCCGGCCACATCAGGAAGCTGAGACCATGGGGTACGCGGTTGTCCTTACGATTGCTACGGTCCATGACGTTCCTCCGGTTTGACTGCACCAGTCGCGATGTATGACTGATGCATCTATTTATATGTGTGACGCATACACATTGTCAAGTCCCCGCGGAGGATGGCACTTCGCGCCGCGAATCTTTGGCGGTCAACGCGTTGCACGGGGCGGCCGGTGGCTGGAGCGATCCAATGGATTCCCCTGTGACGACCCGCACAACGGAGCGCTGCTTATCGATTGAACGGAAAGGGAAATCGGAGTGCTTGTTTGAAGGGCCTTGAAGCTGCGTGAGACGCTTCAAGTTGCACTCAGAGTCGCTACTGGAACGCCACTTCCGCGAAACTGCGCAGCTTCCTGGAATGCAGCTTTTCCAGCCCCAGCGCCCGCAGCCGCTCCATGGTGCGGATGCCGATCTTCAAATGCTGGCCGACCTGCTGCTTGTAGAAGGCGTCGGCCATGCCGGGCAGCTTCAATTCGCCGTGCAGCGGCTTGTCGGAGACGCAGAGCAAGGTGCCATAGGGCACGCGGAAGCGGAATCCGTTGGCGGCGATGGTGGCGCTCTCCATGTCGAGCGCGATGGCGCGGCTCTGGCTGAAGCGCTGCACCGGCTCGCTGTAATCGCGGAGCTCCCAGTTGCGGTTGTCGATCGTGGCGACCGTGCCGGTGCGCATCACGCTCTTCAATCCCTGGTCTTTGAGCCCCGTCACCTCGCTGACCGCCTGCTCCAGGGCCACCTGGATCTCGGCCAGGGCCGGGATCGGAATCCAGAGCGGCAGGTCGCTGTCCAGCACGTGGTCGTCGCGCACATAGGCGTGGGCCAGCACATAGTCGCCGAGCTTCTGCGTGTTCCTGAGGCCCGCGCAATGCCCCAGCATGATCCAGGCATGGGGCCGCAGGACGGCGACATGATCGGTGATGGTCTTCGCGTTGGAAGGCCCGATGCCGATATTGATCATCGTGATGCCGGAATGGTCCGGCCGCACCAGGTGATAGGCCGGCATCTGCGGCAGGCGCTGGGTCGAAGGCGGCGGCGGGGTCTCGCCCGGCCTTGTCATCCGGTCGCCCGGCTCGACGAAGGCCTGGTAATCGCCGCCGCCGCTTTTCATCAGTTCCTGCGCCGTGCGCACGAACTCGTCGATATAGAACTGGTAGTTGGTGAAGAGCACGAAGTTCTGGAAATGCTGCGGCGAGGTCGCGGTGTAGTGCTTCAGCCGGAACAGCGAGTAATCGACCCGGGGTGCGGTGAACAGGGCCAGCGGATGCGGCACGCCGGGCGGAACGACGGCGGTGCCGTTGACGATGTTGTCGTCCATCGCCGCGAGGTCCGGCAGGTCGAACAGATTGCGCAGGTTCTGCAGCGATTCCGGCGCCAGCTCGCCTTCGACATGCACGTCGGGAAAGGCAAAATGCACCGGAATCGGCGTGTCGCTCACGCCGACCTCGATGCCGACATGATGGTTGCGGATCAACTGACCGATCTGCTCGGTGAAATAATGGTTGAAGAGGTCGGGCCGTGTCACCGTGGTGGTGAAGGTGCCCGGCCGATCGACGAAACCGTAGGAGAGCAGGGTGTCGCGCGGGGCAAACCCGCTGACCGTGATTGCGACGTAAGGATAGCAGGCGCGCACCGGCCGGGCCGGCGGCCCCCCATGGACAGCCTGGCCGCCGACATAGGCGCGAAAGGCGTCGCGCAGCCGCGCGGTGTTGGCGTTGTAGATGTCATGGAGCCGCTGAACCGCGGCCTCGGCGCTGTCAAACCGCTCCGGTTTGAAGGCCTCGGGAACAACAGGACGATTCATCGCCGGATTCTTAGCACAAGGCGATGACAATGCGTAGTGCGGAGTCGGAGCGCCCGGCACTGGACATGAAACCGCAATGCCGGGCAGAGTCCCGGCATGCTGGTCAGATCCGCTTGGATCTATTTGCAATTCCATGCGCGGGAAGCCGCCGCGATCGCGGTGGTTGCCGCTGTCGTTGCCGGCTTTCTCGCTCTGACTTATCTGCCTTACCGCTCGATGAACTTCGGCTTCGGGCCGGAATGGGATTGCACCAACCCCGGCCGGGGTGAATCGGTCTGCGTGAAGCGCCAAACGCCGCCTGAGACACCCGGCTGAAGCGCGCTACGATCGCTTCGATCGCGGCTTCGACGGCGTCCCGCACAGCATCGCCACGCCGGCCTCCGCCACCGCCTCGCAATCGGCGCGGCTTTCGCCGGAGCGGGATCGCACGGCCAGTGCGAACATGATCGAGTCCGCCAGCTTGGCCAATATCGCGGGATCCGACCCGGCATCGATCTCCCCGGTCTTCTTGGCCAGGCGGAAGCGCTCTTCCAGCAGCGAATCGAACAAGGCCAGGCTGCCGCGATAGGTCGCGCGCACCTTTTCATTACGCACGGCTTCGGTCGCCGCCGTGCCGATCAGGAAGCAGCCGCGCGGCGCGGGTTCGTTCGAGAAATAGAGTGCCAGCGCCCCCGCATACATTTCGCGCAAGCCTTCCGCCAAAGGCTTCCGGGGATCCAGCGCCACGCGGATCGCCGCGGCGCCGTCATCACGATAGCCCTCCAGGGTTTGCAGATAGAGCGCCTCCTTGTCGCCGAAGGCGGCGTAGACGCTCGGCCGGTTCATCGCCATGGCGGCGCTCAATTCGTCGAGCGAGCTCGCCGCGTAGCCCGCATCCCAGAACACTTCGCGCGCCTCGTGCAGCGCCTTGTCCGGGTCGAAAGCGCGCGGGCGTCCCCGCGGTCGTCCGTTGGGCCGCCCCCGTGATTTGGCTTTGGCTTCGCTCATTTTGTACCGATCCGCATTATATTCTTGACTCCAGAGTCCTGACGGGTATTATTTTGTACCAATCCGCATAATAATCAAGCCCGGGAGATTTCCAATGAAGCTCTATATGCACACCGCCGCCTGTTCGCTCTCGCCGCACATCGTCTGCCGCGAGCTTGGCCTGGACGTCGAGCTCGTCGCGGTCGATCGCGCCACCCACCGCACCGCCGATGGCGGCGACTATCTCGCGGTCAACGGCAACGGCTATGTGCCGCTGCTGGAGCTCGCGGACGGCACGCGCCTCATGGAAGGCCCGGCGATCGTGCAATACCTCGCCGATCTGAAGCCGGAAGCGGGCCTGGTGCCGCCGGCCGGCACGCTCGAGCGCGTGCGGCTGCAATCCTGGCTCAACTTCATCTCGACCGAGCTCCATAAGCCGCTGGCGATGCAGTTCCACTTCACCGCCTCGCGCGAGCAGCTTGCGGCCCTGGTCACCAAGCGCTTGAACTGGCTCTCGACCCAGTTCACCGGCCCCTATCTCATGGGCGATCATTTCTCCGTCGCCGACGCCTATCTCTTCGTCTGCTTGAACTGGACCCAGTTCCTGAAATTCGATCTCTCGCCCTGGCCGGCCCTCACCGACCTGATGCGCCGCGTGGCCAAGCGCCCCGCGGTCCAGCAGGCGCTCGCCGCCGAAGGCCTGATTCCGCGCGATAAAGGCGGCGCCTACTACACCCTGTCGCAGGCCGCCGAATGATGACCACGGCCGAGCTCATGGACCGCTTCAACGCGGCTTTCCTGAACCACGATCCCGCGCTGCTGGAAGATCTGGTCGCCGAAGATTGCACTATAGAGAACACCGTGCCGGCACCGGACGGCGCGCGCTATGAGGGCCGCGCAGCCTGTCTCGGCCTCTGGCAGCAAATCGCCTCGGCACAGGACATGTGGTTCGACGTCGAAGGCGTCGAAGTCTGGAACGATCGCGCCATCCTCCGCTGGCGCTTCCACTGGGGCCAAGGCCCCGCCGACCAGGTCCGCGGCGTCAACCTGATGCGGGTCCGCAACGGCCTGATCGTCGAGGCGCAGGGCTATGTGAAGGGGACTGGCCACTGACTGCGAAGGCTCTCTTCTTCTTCTTCCTTCTCCCTCCTCCTCCCCAAGATGGGGGAGGGTTGGGCATCGAGCTGGTCAAAAATAAGGCGGGGCAAGCCCGTCGCTTAAAGCGCCCGGCCTTCCCGATGCGCTCGTCCGCGTCGCCATCCTGCAAAGCCGACCGCCCCAAGGCAGGTCAAGAAGAGCGGCAGAGTAGCCGGGATCGGCGTAGACGTGATGCCGGCGAGCACTACGTTGTCGAATTGTGGCCGGCTGCGGCCACCACCCCACTCCGCCAGGACCACGTTGGCAACTCCGAATGTTAGGGTATGAAGTCCAGGCATCCCACCGAACACGCGGGACTCGCTGGTGGTCCCGCCACCCTCAAGCGTGAAGGTGAACAGGATAATATCAGTGGGGCCGCGATTGAAAAAATCTGTCATGTCAATACTGGTGAAAGTGAACGGCATGCCGTCATGGGCGCGCATCTTCACCTTCTCATTCGAAAAGTTCGGAGCCAGCGTCGCCGATAGACTGGTGTCAGCATCGAAAACTCCGTTGTTGATGGTAATGAAATTCCCGGCCCGATGAGGATCCGTGGTGAAATCAACGCCCTTCTCGGAATAATCCGTCATCGTGCTGACGCCCCGTGCAAAATCAAAGGTGAGCGTGGTGGCTTTGGCGCTCCCGCTCCCAATGATCACTGCCGCCATAGCTACTAATAGGACAGAGAGTTCGGATTTCATGGGGGGACATCTCCAGAAGGTTGACGTCAAGTCATCTAGTGATTTTCGATGCGCAACCGGAATGCGACAGCAGGCCAGAGAGCCCAGCTGTAATCAAATTTCTGTCTCGGATTCCCGTGCCAGCACGCCAGCGGCGATCGGGAGCATTCACGCCATATGATGGAGCGTCGACTCTAGCGAAAAACCGAGCGTCGGGGAAATTCAACGATGGAGCGAAGCGAGCCATTAACGTGTGGAAGCGTTTTCCGGAATGCGTTTACTTGAAGATCCGGCGCTCTAACCCCGTGGCCGCCTGACGCTGTCCATGCTACGGATAAAGTGCCTCCGCGGCGAGCCCAGGAGCCTCATGAGCGCATCTCTGCAGACCTACTTGCTGGCGCTTTCGGCGCTGTTCTCGATCGTCAATCCGCTGGGCTCCGCTTTCATCGTCAGCACGGTCACGGCCGGCCGCGGCTCGAGCGAGCGCATGCAGCTTGCGAGCAAGATCGCGCTCTATTCGGCGATCGTCATGCTGGTGGCGCTCTGGGGCGGCGCCTATGTGTTGAGCTTCTTCGGCATCAGCCTCTCGGCCCTGCGCATCGCCGGCGGCGTCGTGGTGGCGATCAATGCCTGGAGCCTGCTGCAGGCGCCGGAAACCACCGAGGCCCGGAAGCAGCGCCAGGCGTCCGAGGCCGAAGGCATCGACGCCGTCGCCTTCTTCCCGCTGACCATTCCCTTCACCACCGGCCCCGGCACGATCGCGGTCGCGATCACCCTTGGCTCCAACCGTCCCTATGCCGGCGAGGCGGCGCTCGCTTTCGTGCTCGGCGCCTCGGCCGCCGCGCTCACGGTCGCCGGGATCGTCTGGGTCACCTATGCCTTCGCCGACAAGATGGAAGCGTTGCTCGGCCGCTCCAAAGCCCAGGTGGTCTCGCGACTTGCCGCCTTCCTCCTGCTCTGCGTCGGCACGCAGATCGCCTTGAGCGGCGTCTCCGACTTTATTAGCGGCTTGCACCTCGCAGGGGCGGCGTGATCGGGGGCGGCGTGACGCTTTCGTGACGGCCGTCGCGCGTTAATCGCTTGCTAGGAAATTCGGACTAGGCCCTTCATGCGAGGAGGGTGAGCGCCAGTGTTCGAGTCGGAAACCGCAAACCGCCTGCGCGGCAAGGAAGGGGTCCGCTTCTTCGGCGACATCCACGGCTGCCATGCCGCGTTTGCGGCTCTGGCCGAGGACGCGGTCGCCCGCAACCTCCACCTGCATGCGCTCGGCGACCTGATCGACCGAGGACCGGATTCACCGGGCTGCATGCGCCTCGCCTGCGACCTTTCCGATTCCGGCTGGCTCGACCTCAACCCCGGCAATCACGACGAGCGCTTCCTGCGCTGGGTGCAGGGCGAGCGGGTGCCGGTCAAGCCGAACGGCCTCGGCTCGACGCTGGCCCAGCTCGAGCGCGCCACCGATCGCAAGCCGCTCATCCGCCGCTATGCCGATCTCCTGCTGCGGGCGCCGCTCTGGTGCCGCTTCGGCCGGCTCTATTCCGTGCACGCCGCTCTGCACCCGGAGATGATCGGCGGCGACGGCCCGCTGCTCGCGCATTCCGACTGGAATTCCGCGCTCCATTACTTCGCGCTCCAAGGCGAGATGCGTTCCGATAACGATCCCGAACGCTGGGCGCTCGGCCGGCGCAGCTTCAACTGGCTGGACCATATCCCGAGCGGCGTCACTGTGCTGGTCGGCCACAGCACCGTCTCGACCGAAGGTCCCCGCGAGCGCCGCAACGCCGCCGGCGGCCGCATCGTCCATCTCGACACCGGCCTGCAAAGAAGCGGCCGCTTGACCTATATCGACGTGCCGGCCAGCGTCATCGAATGCCGCGACGAGCCGGAGATCGAAGCCTTCCCGCAAGTCACCGAAACCGAAATCCGCGCCACCCGCGCCGCCAAGCACGCGCGTTAGCGCGGCTGTTCAATCGCGCGTTGCAGTGCTAAGCGTGGAGACCATGGCCTATCCGCGGAAGATCGAAGAGGCGCTGGAGATTCTCGATGCCGCCGGCGTCACGCGGCAACGTGCGGCCACGCCGATTCACAAACTGCTTTGGACATTGGGCGTGGAGGTCAAGCCGCCGCTCTTCAGCAACTTCTTCGCCAATGCCGCTTTTTTCGGCGTCGGGTTCGGTGTGAAGTTCACAGTACTCATGGCCGCGGTGGACCGATACTTCGATCCAGATCGCCTCGCCACCTCGTTCCTCATTCAGTGCGCGGGCACCACCATCTTCTATACTCTGATCTCGGCCGCGATGATTCAGCGTCGCGCCGGCAAGCTCAGCCTGCCAGACTGGTCCGAGATCGGCATCGCCGATCGCTTCGACTAGCGCGCCCCAGCTTCCTCCAACAGAGCGATGATCTTGGTATAGCCGCGCTGCTTGGCATGCTGCAGCGGGCGCACGCCGTCCTTGTCGGCGAGATCGACATCCGCGCCGGCCTTGATCAGCGCCGCCACGATCTGCTGATGTTTCTTGCCGCCATCGGAGAGGATGATCGCCTCCAGCAGGCCGGTCCACCCTAAGCGGTTCACGTGATCGACCGGCACGCCGGCCTTGATCAGCAGCTTCACCGCATCGACATGGCCGCGCTCGCAGGCCGGAATCAGCGCCGAACCGCCATAGCGGTTCACGCGCGTGAAATCCGGCCCGGGCTTGGCGGCGATCAGAACTTTGAGGATCTCGACATCGCCCAAGGCGCCGGCCAGCAGGAAGGGCGAGTCCTTGATGTTGTCCTGCGCGTTCACATCGGCGCCGGCTTCGACCAGCAGCTTCACCGCCGCCGCGTCGCGCTTCCGCACCGCGAGCAGCAGCGCGGTCGCCCGCGCCGCGTTGCGCGCGGTCAGCGGCGCGCCTGCCTTCAGCAGCTTCCTCAGCCCCGCATGATCGCCGCGCTCCACGGCGGTCAGCACGGCCTTGCTGGGATCTTTCGCCATATTCGCCTCGACGAGAGCCGCTCTATTCGTCGGCGCCGGTCGGGCCGCCGACGGCCTGACTGTAGTTCTGCGTGAGATAGCTGCCGGCGATTTCGGTGATCCGCTCCAGCATGCCGTTATCCGTGCCGCCGACCGACCACGCCCCGCCCATCGCCGCCGCGCGCTGATAGAATTCCGGCTCGGCGATCACCTGATGGGTCGCCGCATCGGTCAGCTTCAGTTTCATCACCACGGCCGAGCTGCCGGCGAAGGCGCCGGCAAAGAACCGGGTGCCGCCATCGACGAATTTCAACTGATCGACCGTGGGTTCGATCTGCAGCGTGCGGCCGCTCGGATCCGATTGCTCCCAGGCCTTGGTGATCGCGGGAAACTTCGTTTTGATATTGGTATCGATCTTCGTCAAGGCGGCCGTCTCCGCCTTGGCATCGGCCGAAGCCTGCAGCGGCAGCAACTGGAAATGCGCGAAATGCGCCAGCGGCTCCGCCGGCGGCGGATTGGCCTTCGCGCTAGGCTCGATATGCGTGACACAGGCGCCGAGCAGCAGGAGCGAAAGCCCCTGGACGGCGCGCACCATCAATTTACTCATGGATTCCCCGAACGCGATTCTTGCGGAGTGAGGCCCTACAACTAAGGCGACAGAACCGCCGTTATAGCGAGGATGCGGAGCGACCTCCAGTCATTTCCGGCGCGTGGTCGCTGCGCCTGGTTTCTGCGCCTCGAAATCCGCGCGCAAGGCGGCGATCGCTTCCGCCGACAGGCCCGCGACATTGCCGTAGTCGCGCTTCCAGTCGGGATCGCCGGTCCAGCGCAACGGCGATTGCATCGTCGTGCGCGGCGCCGTCGCTTGCTCCAGCAGGTCGAGCGCGAGGTTGAGGGTCAGATCCTGCGACGCCGGATCATGGGGCCGCCCCGCCGCATTGCCGAGCGGAAGATCCGAGAACAGGAAGCGCGGCGAGGCGACCTGCTCCACGATGTCCCGGGCCGCGCCCATGACGACGGTGGGAATGCCATTCTCCTCCAGATGCCGCGCCACCAAGGTCAGCGACTGATGACAGACCGGGCAATTCGGCACCAGCACCGCCGCATCGACCCCGTCTTCCCGGCAGCGTGCCAGGACGTCCGGCGCATATTCCTCGCGTGTCACACGCTGGCTGCGGTTGGTCGGCACGCCATAGAAGCGCTTCGCCACACCGCCGATCCGCGATGACCGCTTGAGAGCCGCCAGCGGGAAGTAGCTGCCCTGGTCATCGGCGCGCGTGTGCCTGAAGTCGATCGCCACATGGTTGATGCCGAGCCGGGGCTCCGGCTCCGTGGGTTCGGCATAGACCCGGAAGAACTTGGCCGCGCCGTTATACCGCGCGCCCGGCCCTTGATCGCCCTGACCCGGAAGCTTCAACGCCGCCGTCGTCACCAGCGCCACCCGCGACTCCCGCAACGGCTTCGTCAGCGCCTGAAACGGCGCCGCCGCATGCTCCGCCCAGCGATACGGGGCCGGATAGCCGAGGGCTGCGTAATAGTCCCGCGTGCGGGCGATATAGGGAATGGGCACATCCATCACCCCAGCATCGCGAAATCCTCTTCTTCCGCAAGCCATCCTTGGCGGCTAGTCTCCAGCAAAACCTGAGGGACCCTCATCTTGTCCGAATACCACATCTACGAACCGAAGAACGGTCACGGCCTGGCCCATGATCCGCTGAACTCCATCGTCGTGCCGCGGCCGATCGGCTGGGTCTCGACCTTGGATCAAGAGGGCCGGCGGAATCTTGCGCCCTACAGCTTCTTCAATCTCTATTCCTACAAGCCGCCGATCGTCGGCTTCTCCTCGAACGGCTGGAAGGACAGCGTCCGCAACATCGCCGAGACCCAAGAGTTCGTCTGGAACCTTGCGACTCGCGATCTCGCCGAGCCGATGAATCTGACCAGTGCGCCGCTGCCGCACGGCGCCGACGAGTTCGAGCGCGCGGGACTCGAAGCGGCACCCTCGCGCTTGGTGAAGCCGCAGCGCGTCGCCTTGAGCCCGGTCGCCTTCGAATGCAAGCTGACGCAGATGATCCCGCTTACCAATCTCGCGGGCGAAGAGGTCAATTCCTGGCTGACGCTCGGCGAGGTGGTCTGCATCCACATCGACCGGCGGCTCATCGTGAACGGCGTCTACGATTCGGTCGGGGCGAAGCCGATCGCCCGCGGCGGCGGCCCGACCGACTATTTCGCGGTGGAGGAAAGCGTGCGCTTCCACATGCGCCGCCCCACGGCCTAGCGCGGTGCGATGCTAGACACCCGCTTTCTTGTGGGCGTCGCGCAGCAGGCGCACGTATTCCAGGATACCGCAGGCGTTGGACAGCCGGTCGTATTCCTCCTTGCTGTCATGCGCCAGCTGCTGGCGCTTGCGCACGACGGTGAAGATCGCCAACGCTTCCTTCACCGCGGCGGTGGCCTGCTGCTCCAGGGCCGATTGCGATTCCTTGACCGAGCCGCCGGTGACACCGCGCTCGCCGACCGCGGTCAAGGCGACTTCCACCGCCCGCCGGGCGATCGGGATCAGCTTCTCGTCGATCCGCACATGGCCCTGCTCATGCTCGCTGGTTGCTTTGTCCAGGCAGGAACCGGGCTTGATCTCCGCGGCGATGAAGACGGTCGTCGTCCAGCTCATGCTTGCTTCGGCCGAGCGCATCCGGGTGCAATAGACGCCGTTTCCGGCATCGGTGGTGATGAGGTCGATATGCACCGCGGAATCGCTGAGCTCGGCATCGGCTATGCCGAGTGTATCCTTGTATTCTTCCATGCCGGCGCGCCGGGAGTCGCTCGGGATCGCGTTCAGCGCGGTTAGGCCCATGCTGCGGTCCTCGCGCACCGGCGGGCGGTCGATCCGCACCGTGACTTTGGGCACGGGCGGCCCGTCGCAATCCGCGCGGGCGATTCCCGGCAGCAGGATGGACAAGAACAGAACCGCGATCAGGCAGGTCGCGCGCTTCATGATTTCCCCAAGGCGAACCGCATCAGTTTAGCCGAGTTTTCTGCCGCCGCACGACGAAAGAAGCGCCCGACTCATGCGAATCGGGCGCTCCCCTCACACGCGGTTAGTGCTTCGGCGCTTCATCCGCCGGGGCAACCGCCCCGTTCGCCTTGGCCGCCGAGATGAGGCTTGCCACCGGATTGCCGCCGGCATTGAACCCGGCCTCCTTCAGCAAGCTGTCGATCACCGGCGACTGGGCGCGATAGGCGAGCAGGGCATCAAGCAGGCTGTCCGCCCGACCTCCACCACCAGGGACGCCACCACCGCCGCCGCCGGCCAGCGCACCGCCGATACCGCCGCCGCCCCCGAGGTCGATGATCTTGACCTCGCCGATCTTCTCCAAGGGCTTCACCGCCTCGGCCAGGGCGATCGGCAGGATGCGCAGCCGCTCCCGCGTGATCTCCAGCTCGATCACCGCCGCGGACATGGCGTTCCGCGCCTCGTTGATCTTGCGCTGGCCTTCGGCTTCCACGGCATAGGTTTTCTCCTGCGCCTCGGCCGCGATCTTCGCCGCGTCGGCCTCGGCCTGCGCCGAGATCTTGATCGCCGACGCTTTGTTCATCGCCGCTTCCTTCTCCGCTTCCGCGGCGACGGTGATCTTGGTCGCCTCTTGTTCAGCCTGCTGGCGCGCCATGATCACCGCGGTCTGCCGGTCGCGCTCGGCGATCGCGATCTTGCGCGCCGTCTCGACCGATTCCGAGGCGCTGGTGGCAACCGCCCGGGCTTCTTCCGCCTTCGCCTGCGCCACCGACTGCTCCTGGCTCTTGGCCGCGACCACGATCGAACGATCCTGGTCGGCGAGCTCGACGTCACGCTGCTTGGCGATCCGCAGCGTCTCGGCGGTGCGATCCGCCTCGGTCTGCTTCTGCGCGATGGCGAGCTGCGCGTCGATGCTGGCCGATTCCTGCACCTTCTTCGCCAGCGCCTGGCGTTCGGCGATCGACTGCTCCGCCTCGATCTTCGCGGTGGCCTCGGCCCGCTGCGCCTCGGCTTCCTTCAACGCGGACTCGGCACGGGTCGCCGCCGACTTGTTGACGATGTCGCGCTGCTGGTTGAGCTCCGCCTCCTTCTTCTGGCGCTCGATCTCCAAGGTCTTCTGCCGCGCATCGAGATCCTGCTGCGCGATCGTCACCTCGGCCGCGCGCACGGTCTGGTTCCTCTCCTGGCGCTTGGCTTCGGTGATCTTGGTCAGCGCGGTCAGGCCTTCGGCGTCGAACGCGTTGTTCGGGTTGAAGTACTTGGTGTCGGTCTGGTCGAGCTTGGTCAAGCTGGCGCTTTCCAGCTCCAGGCCGTTCAGCTCGAGATCGCTCGAGACCGTGTTCTGCACCGACTTCACGAAAGCCGCGCGCTGCTCCTGCAGGTCGGCCAGCGTCATCGTCGCCGCCACCGAGCGCAGGGCATCGACGAACTTCGCCTCGACCAGCTCGCGCAGCATGGCCGCGTCGTTGGTGCGGGCGCCCAAGGTCTGCGCCGCGAGGCCGATCGACTGCGAATCCGGCTTCACGCGGACATAGAACTCGACGCCGATATCGACCCGCATGCGGTCCTTGCTGATCATCGCCTCGGCATTGTCGCGGCGAACGTCAAGCCGCAGGGTCTGCAGATTGACCCAGGCGATCGAATGAAAGACGGGGAGCACGAGCGAGCCGCCGTCCAGCACGACTTTCTGCCCGCCGAAGCCGGTGCGCACATAGGCGCGGTCTTTCTCCGAACGGCGATAGAGCCTGGCCAGCACGATGCCGATGGCGATCAACGCCACCAGCACCAGCACGGCCGGAATCATCAGCTGAAAGATCATGTCCATGTTAAGTCCTCACCTCCGAGTCACCGGACCCCAGCCGCCGGCAGGCCCCCGCGACCCACACGCGGGGATTCCAGATTCTTGCTGCGAGGGTGTTTCGCACCCCCCTCCCAACCCTCCCCCCGATTCGGGGGGAGGGCTCTTCTCTTCTCCCTCCCCCGAATCGGGGGAGGGTCGGGGTGGGGGTACGAATCACCGCCGAAAATCAGATGCTCTTCCCCAACAACCGCTCCTCGCTGGGCACCACCGTCAGCGTCCCGCCGACGCGATCGACCACCAGCACGCTCGTGCCTTGTTCGATCGTGAGGTTCTCGCGCGCCGGCAGCACCCGCGGGAAATGCGCATTGCCATGGGCGTCGAGCACCTTGGCGCGCCCGGCCGAATCCCAATCGACGGGACCCAAGGTGACGACGCCGGTGCGCCCGATCAGCTCCGCCTCATCGACCGCATAGCTCTCGTCCCGCGGCAGGAAAGTCGCGAGGACGCGGCTCACGGCGCGCGTGGTCGGGATGACGCCGAGGAAGGCGAGCAGCGCGGCGGCCACGGTCGGCAAGGGTGTCGCGACATGCATCGCCACGATCTGGATCGCCAGCCCCACCACCGAGAACACGCCGAGTGCGGCCATCAGCAGGATCAGCAGCGGCACCCGCCCGGCGTTCAGCCAGTCGTAGAAGCTGCCGAACAGGTTGCCGTGCGGCACCTCCGCATGCAGGTCGACGACGCTTCCCCCGTGATTCAAGTGGGCGGCGTCGACCTGCACGTCGCCATGGTCGAGCCCCAGCAGGTGATCGACCGCACCCGACAGCGAGTGCCCGAACACCAGGCTCGTGACCTCGATCAGGCAAAGCCCCACCAGCACCAGACCCGCAATCACGAAGGGCTGGAATCCCACCTCTGTCAGAAACGAAAACATCGCCTCACCCCGAACGCTGGACTCCGTCCACAACCGACAAGCTCACGGCAATCAACAGCTCGAACGCATCCGCATTCCGAACAATCAACCGCGCCGGACTCTTGCCATTCCATTCCGCGCCGTAGCCGGCGACGCGGAAGGGGATGGTGACGCGTCCGCTCAAGGTGGCGATCGAGACCAGCTCGATGCCCTTCAGCCCGTAGAGTTTCTCGTCGAGCGGCGCGCCCTCGACAATCTTGCCGCGCCGCCGTTGCACGAAGTCCTTGAAGGCGAGCGTCACCGCGCGCGCCTGCAGCCCGCTTTCCCTTCGCGTCGCTTCGTAGAAGTTGCGGTGGAGAACGACCAGGTCATGGCTGTGCTCCGCAGGCACTTCTGCCTCGAGCCAGCGCAGCAACTCCCGATGCGCATCCACCGTTTGCCGCAACAATGCGGCCACGGGTTCATCTTCAGGATTGTTGCAAAGCAGTTGCAACCTGCAGTGCCCGAACTCTCCGCCTTTACGACCTCTGGTCACGGGATACGAATAAAAGCACCGATCGGGTGCTTTTCAAGGATGCGTGATCGGCATTTTGTGGTTAACTCGGAAACCGGAGCCGGAACAGGCGCTTGCAGCGATTTTGCGCTGCATCAATGCAAAGGTCGGGGCTCGGCATTAAGGATACCGGTCTATCCATGAGCGCGTGACCCCCGAGCGATGACGACGAGCGCCAACACGGCTGCGAGCACCGGCGGCTATCCCCGCACCACTTCGCTCGACTTCCTGACGCGCTGCCGTCCGGCCACGGCGGCGTTCTTCCACTACTGGAATGGGAAGCGCGGCGAGCGCGCGATGCCGTCGCGCGCCGACATCGATCCGCTGGAGATGAAATCCTGGCTCGCCGGCACCGCGCTCATCGATGTGAAGCACACGCCGGACGGTCCGGCACCCTATGAATTGCGCTATCGCCTGATCGGCACGCGCCCCACCGAGCTCCGCGGCCAGAACGTCACCGGCATGCGGGTCGAGATCGGCTATTTCGGCGCCGACCTTGCCGCCGCCCTGGAGAACTACCGCCTGGTGATCACCGGCAAGACCCATGTCTACGACTGGGATCGCACGCCGTCCTCCGACGGCTTCAGCCGCGAAGCCGAAACCCTGCTGCTGCCCTTGAGCACAGATGGTGAGGTTGTGGACATGGTGCTGGTCTATCAGGAGGTGGACACGCTGCGCTGAAATGCGGCAAAACCGGCGGTAGTAACGCATCAGGAAGTCCAAATGCCCCCGTCGCCGCTTTGCCCGCCTGCCGCTGCCGGTCCCCTTGATCGCCGCTGCGCTCATCGTTGTTTCCTGCGCGAAGACCACGCCCGCGCCGCAGCCTGTTGCCGCCGCGGACATGCCCGCCAATGCCGTCGCACTGACTTTCGGCCGCTGTGATACCGAAGCAAATACCTGCCCGCGCCCGACCGAGCCGAAGGCGGCCGGCGATGCCGCGTTCCAGTCGGCGCTGCTGAAATGTTTTCAGGCACAGCTCGGACGACCGGTTTACCCGCTGGGCGACGCGCCCATCCCGCCCGGCTTTTGGCTGGATGCCAGCGTCGAGCCGAAACCGGCGGATGTGCAGGCCGGCCGGACGAAGGTCCCGTTTCGTTTCTTTCACGGCGCGGGCAAGCAGTTGGGCGGTTTCATCTACATGCTGCCGGCCGATGTCGCGTCCTATCGCGAGATCTGCCGGCAGTTCTCGGAATACGCACATCCAAGGCTCCAATAGGCGGGGTTCGGTTTTGTCATGACGCCGCCGGATTGCTAGGCTGCGCCCGGCAACAGCACCGGCAGGCCCATGACCGATTCTCAGACGCGCACCAAATTCACCGGCACCGCCCGCTACATCACCACCCGCGACCTCGAGATCGCGGTCAATGCCTCCGTCACGCTCGGCCGGCCGCTGCTCGTCAAGGGTGAGCCCGGGACCGGCAAGACCGTGCTCGCGGAAGAGGTGGCGGCCGCGCTCGGGCTCCCGCTCATCACCTGGCACATCAAGTCCACCACCAAGGCGGCGCAGGGCCTTTACGAGTATGACGCGGTGGCGCGGCTCCGCGACGGCCAGCTCGGCGACGCGCGCGTGCACGACATCCGCAACTACATCGTCAAGGGCAAGCTCTGGAACGCGTTCGAGAGCGAGACGCCGGTCGTGCTCTTGATCGACGAGATCGACAAGGCCGACATTGAGTTCCCGAACGACCTCCTGCAGGAGCTCGATCGCATGGAATTCTTCGTCTACGAGACCAAGGAGACGGTGAAGGCGCGGCACCGCCCGATCGTCATCGTCACCTCCAACAACGAGAAGGAACTGCCCGACGCCTTCCTGCGCCGCTGCTTCTTCCACTACATCCGCTTCCCGGACAAAGAGGTGATGGAGAAGATCGTCGCCGCGCACTACCCCGGGATCAAGCAGACCCTGCTGCGCGAGGCGATGACCCTCTTCTACGAAATCCGCGAAGTCCCCGGCCTGAAGAAAAAGCCCGCCACCTCGGAGCTGCTGGACTGGCTGAAACTCCTGGTCGCCGACGACGTGCCGGTCGAAGCCCTGCACTCCAAAGACCCCAAGGTCGTGGTGCCGCCTTTGTACGGCGCCCTGCTGAAGAACGAGCAGGACGTGCATTTGTTCGAGCGCGTGGCGTTCTTGGCGAGAAGGGGGCAATGAGGCGGATAGACCCGTCGACCCCTCACCCCAGCCCTCTCCCGCAAGGGGAGAGGGGGATTTCTTTGCCGTGACCGGCAAGCACATCCGGGCTGCAGCGTTGCGGCAGAACCAGACCGACGCTGAAAGGCGGATGTGGATGCTGCTGCGCGATCGCCGGCTAGCGCACTTGAAGTTCAAGCGCCAAGAGCCGATCGGTCACTACTTCGTCGATCTCGTGTGTTTCCAGAAGCGTCTGATCATCGAGCTGGATGGTGGCCAGCACAACGAGAATGCAGCCGACGAAAAACGCACGGCCTGGCTCGAGTCTCAGAATTTCAAAGTCATTCGCTTCTGGAATAACGACGTCCTCAAAAACCCAGAAGGGGTGCTCACATCAATCCTTCTGGCGCTCAAAATAGCCCCCTCTCCCCTTGCGGGAGAGGGCAGGGGTGAGGGGTCGACGGGTCTTTCCCAGGAGGACCCGAAGTAATGTTCGCCGGATTCATCACCGCGCTCCGCAACCAAGGTGTCCCGGTCAGCCTCACCGAATACCTCACCCTGATCGGTGCGATGAAGGCGGGCGTGGCGCAGCTCGATGTCGAGGATTTCTATTTTCTCGCCCGCAGCGCGCTGATCAAGGACGAGCGCCTCATCGACCGTTTCGATCGGGTCTTCGCGCTCTATTTCCACGGCCTCTCCGCGGTCGGCGGCGAAGTCATCGCCGAGATCCCCGACGACTGGCTGAAGGCGCTGGCCGAGAAATATCTCTCCCCGGAAGAGCTGGCGCAGATCCAGACCCTGGGCGGCCTCGACAAGCTCTTGGAGACCCTGCGCCAGCGCCTCGCCGAGCAGAAGGAACGGCACGAGGGCGGCAGCAAGTGGATCGGCACGGCCGGCACCTCGCCCTTCGGCGCCTATGGCGCCAATCCGGAAGGCATCCGCATCGGCCAGGACAAGAGCCGCAACCGCCGCGCGGTCAAGGTCTGGGACAAGCGCGAATTCAAGGATCTCGACGGCGAGGTCGAGCTCGGCACCCGTGCGATGAAGCTCGCATTGCGCGGCCTCCGACGCTGGGGCCGCGAAGGCGAGGCCAATGAGCTCGATCTCTCCGGCACCATCCGCAAGACCGCGGAGAATGCCGGTTCGCTCGACATCCAGATGCGCCCGGAACGCCGCAACAAGATCAAGGTGCTGCTGCTGCTCGATATCGGCGGCTCGATGGACGATCACATCGAAGAATCGGCGCGTCTCTTCTCCGCCGCACGCTCGGAATTCAAGCATCTCGAGACCTGGTACTTCCACAACATGCCCTATGAGCGGCTGTGGCGGAGCAATCGCCGCCGCTATGACGAATGGACGCCGACCACGCAGGTGCTGAACGCCTATGGCGGCGACTGGTCGCTGATCATCGTCGGCGACGCCACCATGAGCCCCTACGAGATCCTGCAGGCCGGCGGCTCGGTCGAGCACAACAACGACGAGGCCGGCTCGGTCTGGCTCGGCCGCTTCCTGAAACATTATCCTCGCGCGGTCTGGATCAATCCCCGCGACCGCGAGCGCTGGGACTACACCCAGTCGGTGAAGCTGCTGCGCCAGCTCATGGCCGACCGCATGTTCCCGCTGACACTCGATGGTTTGGACGATGCACTGCGCGCGCTGAAGCGACCGCTGTGACCAACGAACCGGTCGACTGAAAAGAACAAATAAGGTACAATGGGTGCATTGATGGCTTGATTGGCGCCGGCTGCTACCGCGCCGCAACGTTTACCGGGCGTTTACAGAATAGAGGCCCGGCATTGACGTCCGGCGGAGCATTTCCACCAGTAATCTCAGCGCCTTGCGGTGCTTTGACCGGCCCGAGGTCGGTTTGGTCCGTAAACGTAAGACCGCTCACTTCACCCCGGCGAAGCACTGCCGCAAACCCGCCTCGAACGCGTCCGCAGAAACGCCCGAAATCGCCTGCAGCGTCCCCATGACGTCGCGCCGGAATGTTGTCGGCACGCCGGCCTCGCCCAGAAACCGCTCCAGCACATCGATCTCCGGATCCAGCGTCCCATCGACCCAGACCATCGCATGCACCAGAACCGCCGCCAGCAACTGTCCGTCTTTCTGTCCCTGCCGTCGCCGTTGCGCGATGCCGATGATCTTCTGTTTGCCGATCGCGATGTCAAAGCGGCCGGGACAGCAGCTGCCCTCGATCTCACCGACCGAAGCCGTGACACCGCAGCTCTGCAATGCGGCCAGCATCCCATCGGCGAAATGCCGGAACGCCGCGTCGATCCCTGGCGCCCGATCGCGCGGCGTTGCATAAGCCAGCGACACATTGAGTGTACCCGCGGTTTGCGGCACCGGCCCGCCGCCGGTCCGGCGCACGATGACCGGCCAGCCGCGCTTGCTCGAAGCCGCCGCCGCCGCGGCGAATCCTTCGCGATGCGCCAGCAGCGAAGTCACCACCAGGCAGGGGCTGGTGCGCCAGAGCCGCAGCACGCCGCGTTCTGGTGTGCCGAGCACATCCTCCAGCAGCTGCATCTCTCCGGCGATATCGCTTTCGGCGCCCGCCCCCGGCAACCCGCGCCTGATCTCGAGGTTCATGAGACAGGCATTACCACATCCCGCAGATCTTGAAACGCTTACGCCGCCTTCTCCTCCTGTTCCTGCTGGCGCTCACAGCCGGCGGCGTCGCCGTCTATGAAAGCTGGATCCGCCTCCCGCCGAACTTCCTTCCCTGGTCGCCGGTGATGCTGGATGCGAAGCCGGGCTGGTTCGCCAACATCCAATTGAACGCGCTCTCGACCGACGGCGCCGCCTGCCGCGCCGCACTCGGCCGCTCGACCATGAAGTTTTCGATCTTGGCCGACCGCAAGATCGGCCAAGATTGTGGCTTCACCGACGTGGTGCGCGCCGATGCGACGCCGATCCCGTTCAGCCCGCGCCCGGTCGCGACCTGCGCCGTGACCGCCGCGCTCTATTGGTGGCAGCAGCGCTTGGACGCGCTTGCGCAGGCGGAGCTGCACAGCCGCGTGGTCCGCATCGACCAGCTCGGCACTTACGCCTGCCGCAACATCAACTCCGCCGCGGAGGGAAGGCGCAGCCAGCATGCCACCGCCAATGCGATCGACATCGCGGCCTTTTATCTGGCCGACGGGCGTGTGATCTCAGTCTTGAAGGATTTTGGCAAGGCGACGCCGGAGGGCCGCTTCCTCGACGGCGCGCATGACGCCGCCTGCGGCCTCTTCAACATCGTGCTGGGGCCGAAATACAACCGGCTCCACGCCAACCACTTCCACCTCGATTTCGGCGGCTTCCGCTTTTGCCGTTAGAGCGTCTTCGCCTTCAGCGTGTCGCAGGCGTTGGCGTCGCCGCTTTCCATGCCGCGCTTGAACCAGCGGACGCGCTGCGCCGAGGTGCCGTGGGTGAAGCTGTCGGGCACGACATAACCCTGGCCTTCTTCCTGCAGCTTGTCGTCGCCGATCGCGGTCGCGGCGTTGAGCGCTTCATCGACATCGCCGACCTCGACGATCTTGCGCTGGTTGGCGTGATAGGCCCAGACGCCGGCGAAGCAATCGGCCTGCAGCTCGATCCGCACCGAGGCCGAGTCGGCGCCGGACTGGTTGCCGCCATAGGCGCGCTCCATCTCCTCGGTGATGCCGAGCAGATGCTGCACGTGATGCCCGATCTCATGCGCGATCACATAGGCCTGGGCGAAATCGCCCGGCGCCTGAAAGCGCTGCTTCAGCTCTTCATAGAAGGAGAGATCGATATAGACCTTGGAATCGCTCGGGCAATAGAACGGCCCCATCGCCGCCTGTCCTGTGCCGCAGGCAGTGGCGGTGCGGCCGGAGAACAGCACCAGCCGCGGCGGCTGATATGTTTCGCCTCCGGCCTTGAATATCTCGCTCCAGGTGTCCTCGGTATCGGCCAGCACGACCTCGACGAATTGCTTCATCTCGTCGTCCTGCGGCGCGCTGCCGACGGTACCCGACTGCTGCTCGTAGCCGGTGCCGCCGACACCGCCGCCCTCGATCTGCGAGAGCAGCGCAGTCGGATCGACGCCGAAGAACCAGCCGACCAGCAAGATCACGACGATGCCGAGCCCGCCGACCTTGACCCCGCCGCCGCCGAGACGACCACCGCCGCCCAGTCCGCCGCCGAACCCGCCGCCGCCACGCCGGTCCTCAACGTTATCGCTGCGCCGCCCGCCGCGCCAAAGCATTGGAAGCCCTCCCGTCTCAAAACAGGTGATCAGTCTAGCTCAGGGGAAACCCCTTGCGCAGGGGCTTGGTTGCTAGGCGCTTTCCGCCCGCGCTTGGCGGCGCCAATGGGCGATTTCGATCTCGACCCGGTCCTGCGGGATGGTGTCGAAGAGATCCAGCGCGCCGCCGAGCGCGCCGGCGGCGACCAGCCCGTCCTGCGACTGCGCCTTGCGCCAGAGAAGGTAGATCGTGGCGAACTCCTCGCGCGCCATGCCGATCGCCCGCGCGGCGATGGCGATGCTCTCGCCGTTGTTCTCCTTGACGAAGCGCTGCACCAGCCCGATCGGCAGGTTCGCCATCCGGGCGAACATGGCCTCGGCCATGGCGCGCTCGCCGCGCCGCAGGGTCTCGACCATCAGCCGCGGCGAGAGCCGGAAGCGCGGGTCCGGCAGCGGCATGCCATCCGGCTCCGGGGGCGGCTCGGTGGGGACCGGCGCGGCGCCGGCGAAATCCGGCTCGTGCGGCGCGCCGTTCTCGACCGCGAGACTCAACAGATTGCGCAGCCGTGTGATGGTGTCGCCTTCCTCCGGCGCCAGCTCGAAACGCTCGATCAGTTCCGCGCGCACGGCCGGATCGGCCCATTCCGCCATCTCGATCCCGGCCTGCTCCATCAGCTCCGGGCGCTTGGCGATGCGCTGCTGCAGGTCGAGGTCGTCGCGCGCCATCTCGATCGCATCGGCCATCGCCGGGATCGAGAGCTTGATGGTGTCATTCTTCAAGAGAATGCGGGCGAGATCGGGATCGGCGCGCCGCATCAAGGCGTCGGCCACCATCATCGGCAGCCCGCGCCGAGCGGCGATGATGGTCGCGCGCTCCGGATCCTCGGCCAAGGCCATCAGGTCCATGGTCGCCAGCGATTCACCCTGGAACAACACCAGCGAGGCGATCTCGATATCGTCCTCGGCCAGCAGCTTGGCGAGCGCACCGGGGGCAAACGGCGCGTTGGCGGTCGCATAGGCGAGCTCCAGCCGGGTCTCGACCGTGGCGAAGGGCTGCAGGATCTCCAGCAATTCGGAGAAGCCGCGGATCTCGCCTTCGGCAAGGCCCTGGCCGCGCGCCAGGAACAGCTGACCCAGCAATCCGAACAGCCGCGAACGACCCTCCGGCGTCCGGTCGCGCGCCGCTTCCATCAAGGCTTCGATGCTGAAGGACTCGGTCATAGCGGGGTACTCTACCAGATGCGCGGATCAAGTCTGCGCACGACGTATCTTATAAACGTCATCGCCGGGCGTGACCCGGCGATCTCGCGCCGACTACTTCACCGCTTGGAGATGGCCGCTTTCGATCGAGCGTTCGGCGGGCAGGGTGACGGTGGCGCGGGTGCCCTTGCCGACCTGGCTTTCGAGTTCGAGGTTGCCGCCATGGAGCCGGGCGAGGCCGCGGGAGAGCGGCAGGCCCATGCCGATGCCTTCGAAGCGGCGGTCGAGATCGGCCTCGACCTGGGCGAAGGGCTCCATCACGCGGTCGAGATGCTCCGGCGCGATGCCGATGCCGTTATCCTCGACCGTGATCACGACGCCGCCGTCGGGGCCGATCGTGGCGGCGAGGCGGACGCGGCCGCCGGGTGCGGTGAACTTCACCGCGTTGCCGAGCAGGTTGACCAGGATCTGCTTCATCTTGCGCTTGTCGGCATTGATGCGCGGCAGGCGCGGGGAGATGTCGGCGCTGAACTTGATGGCGCGGGCTTCCATGCGGCTGTGCACGATGCGGCGCGCGGATTCGAACAGCTCCTCGATGTTGCAGGCCGCTTCATGGAGCTCGACCTCGCCGGTCTCGATCCGCGACATGTCGAGGATGTCGTTGATGACTTCCAAGAGGCGCTGGGCGCTGCCATGGATGTCGCCGACATAGGCCCGGTATTCCGGATTCTCGACCGGGCCCAGCAGGCCCATGCGCATCACGTCGGTGAAGCCGATGATGGCGTTGAGCGGTGTCCTGAGCTCATGGCTCATGTTGGCGAGGAAGTGGCTCTTGGCGCGGCTTGCGACTTCCGCCGCTTCCTTGGCGCTCCGGAGACTCTCCTCGCGGCGGGTGAGTTCGGTGATGTCGGTGGCGGCGCCGCGGAAGCCTTTGAGGCTGCCGTCGGCCTTGTCGAAGATGGGGGCTGCGCTCATCAGGAAGAGCTTGCGGCGGCCGTTGCTGTCATCGGCGTCGAACGGCTGGTCGCGGAACGGCGAGAGGCGCTCCATGCGCCGGCGCAGCGCCTGGCGCAGCGGCTCCGAGCTCACCATCGTCAAGAGGTTCCGGCCGATCAGCTCGTGCGGCGAGAAGCCAAGCACATTGTTCACCCGGTGGGTGACCATCTGCAGGTTGAAGCCGGCATCGGTCTCCCACATCCAGTCGGAGGAGAGCCGGATGAAATCCATATGGCGGTCGAGCACGGTCGGATTCTCGTCGCCGCGTTCCGCCACCTCGGCCGAGAGGTTCAGCAGGCCGCCGAAGCCCGCGAGCTGGCCGCGCTCGTCGAACAGCGGCACCAGGCGCGAGCGCAGCACCGCGCCGGTCCCGATCGTGTCCTCGCGGAACATCGGCTGGCGCTTGAGGTCGATCTCTTCGGCGATGTCTTTGAGCGGCAGGATCTGGCCGATCTGCTTGCCGCCGGCCTTGGTCTCGGTGATCTTGCGGAAGGCGGCGTTGCTCCAGACGATCTCGCCGCGCGTGTCGGCCTGGAAGAGCGCGGGGCCGAACTCCAGCGTCTCCTTGGCGAAGGCTTGCTGCAGCAGCTCGGGCCTTGCCGGCGCGACCTTGGCTTTCGGCGCCGATGACACGAGGAAGGGATTGGGCTTCATGCGCTCTGTCGTCCTTGTTGCTCTTCCACGCTTCTGATGGCGTAGAGATAGTCGGGGTCGCGGCGCCAGCGGCCGATGACGGTCGCGGCATTGCCGTGATTGATGCGGTCGAAAAATTCGAGCGCGCGGCCGAGATCGGCGGGGTCCACAGAGTTGCCGCCGGGCCGGGCCTTGCGCGTGAGGAGATAGATGCTGGCGAACTCTTCGCGGCTCAGGCCGATGCCGCGCGCGACCACCGCCAGACCCTGGCCGCCTTGCTCATAGCAGAGGCGGCGGATGAGCGCGGGGCGCAACCCGGCCATCTCGGCCAGCATCGCCTCGAACAGCGGGACCTCGCCGCGGCGCAGCGTCTGCATCAGCAGCCGCGGCGTCAGCTTGCGGCCTTCGCCCAGAGCCTGGGCGAGTGCGCCGGCCGCATCGGGGTCGGGCTCGTGCGGCCGTTCGGATTCCTCGCGGGCGATCGGCTCCAGATTGTCGTCGAGCTTGTCGATATCGATGTCGAAGCGCTCGATCAGCGACTGGCGGATTGCGGCGGAGACCCAGAGGCACATGCGGCGCGCGAGCTCCGGCGGGAGATCGCGGCGTTTCACCAGCGGCTCCTGGAACTCGTCCACCGCCTTCGATTGCTCGACCAGATAGGCCATGGTCGCGCGCGAGATATGCGCGTCCTGGTTATCGAGCAGGGTGCGGATGACGTCCTTCTCGCCGGATTCCACGAGGGCATCAGCAACCGCGGTCGAGAGGTCGCGGCGCATCGCGATCGCAAGCAGATGCTGGGTCGAACGGTTGCGTACGATCTCGATCAGGTCGGCATCCTGCAGCACCGTGCTCCGCAGCAGCATCGGGCTCGCGATGTCGATCTCGTCATTGGCGAGCAGCACGGCGAGCTCGCGCGGCGTGCCCGGCGCGTCGGCCAGCTTCACCGTGAGCTTGCGGCGGATCTCGCGCGAGACCTCGCGGATCAGCTTCTCCAGGATATCGGTGATGAGGGCGCGCTCTTGCAGCGTGAGGACGGTGTTCCGTTCCAGGAACACATCGCCCATCGCTTCGAACAGCTGCTCACGTGCCTGGTCCGACTTCTGTCGAGCCAAGGTCATGAGCTGTTCTGCACTGAGGGGTTCCAACGCCATCCCGCCCCGCACCGACGATCCCGAACCCGATTCCCAATGGGACTCTTGGGTCCATGGAATCGCCTCACATTTAAATACGATACAGTCCTAATCTCGTTAATGTCAAACCAATACGCGAAGAATCGACGCTACAAGTTTGATTCATCAAGGGAATTTAGGCTTAAAGAAAGCTGAACAATCAATATTCCGCGGTCATAAATGCGGCGAGCCACTAGGCATAGGGCATTATCCCCCAAACCCGGTGTGTAAAGCCTTAACGCGGCGGGGACCCGGCGGTTTTCTGATTCGGGGTCGGGTCGAGGCTTAGAACTCGGTCGAGGAGACCAGCTTGTTGATCTTCTCGGCCTTCCAGTCGATCACTTTCCCCAGGTCCTTGGGGTCCATGCCGAGGGTGCGGGCGGGCTCGCCGACGGCGAGGCCCTGCTTCACGCCGAGATCGACACCCTTGGCGATTGGCGCATTCGGCAGGTCGGAGAGCGTCTCGCCGACGCCCTTGCAGTTGACGGTGCCTTCCAGCACCAGCAGCGAAGTCGTGTGGTCCTTGATCGACATGATCCATTCGGTGCCGCGGGCAGCGCTGGTCACCAGCGAGGAGTTGATCTCGAAGTTCGAGCCCGCTCCGGCCTTGGCCACCGCGGCGCGCACCACGCCGTCCAAGAGGGTGGCTGCGATGTCGCGCTTCGAGCCTTCGAACTTCGCGGTGTCGATGTTGAGCTTGGAGTTCTCACCGAGGGTGATGATCGAGCCGTCCTTGAACTGGATCTTCAGCCGCGCGTCCGGACCGGTCACGATACCGTCGCCGGCTTCGATTTTGGCGCCCTCGGCCAGCATGACATTGCCGCCGCCGCGCACCGCCCGGGCTTGATTCCGAAGCTTGGTGACCGAACCGACCGAGTCCGCCGCGAGCGCCCCCTGGATCCCAAGGCCCGGCAGGCCGATGGCGGTGCAAAGTGCAGCCGTCATCCGCAAGAACAGGCGGCGGCCAAAACCGGGATTCCGATCGGACAACATGGTGCGAGAGCCTCTTGGACTGCGTGAGTCTCAACAGGAGACCCGTCGAAGCTATTGCCTCTTTCGACCCCGATCTTGTCAAGCCAACAGGGTCAACATCCCCACGTGAAAAGGAGCCCCACACACAAAGGTGGCGGCAGGACGCAATGCCTGCCGGTCACGCGATCGTCAGAATTGCACCTCAAGTCCGGCTCCGAAGGTGCGCGGATGCTGGATCACCGCCGAGTCATCGGCGGTGAACTCCATCACCGGCTCGGTCGCGTCGAAGATATTGTCGACGAAGGCGAAGAGATGCACGCCGTCGATCCGATAGCCGAGCTGGGCATTGGCGCTCCAATAGGGGTCGATCTTGGCCCGACTGTCATTGACGATGTCGGAGTAATAGGACTCCGAGTAGCGCAGGTTCGCGCCGAACTCGATGCCGGTCCAATGCCTGTAGTTGCCGCCGACGTCGAGCGTCAAAGCCGGTGCCCGCGGCAGATCGTTGCCGTCGATGTCTTCGGCGCGGCCGCCGTCGAGGATCTCGGTCTTCAGCAGGCCGAGATTGCCGAACAGCTCGAGCTCCGGCACCGGCAGCCACTTCGCGCCGATCTCCGCGCCGAAGGTGCGGGCGTGCGGTGCGTTGACGACGATGAGCGAGGTCGGGGTGAGATTTACCGGCAGCTGGATGTCCTTGTAGTCGGAATAGAAGATATTGCCGGTGAGCTGCAGCCGGTCGCCGTCCAATTGCGCGCGGGTGTAGATCTCGCCGGTCCAGACATATTCCGGCTTGTAGGTGTAGCTGGTGAACGGGAAATCGAAGTTGATGCCCGCACCGCCGCCATTGTAGCCGCGATAGCCGACCATGCCGAAGGTGAGATCGTCATTGGCGTGCCAGGCGAGGCCGGCCTTTGGCAGGAAAACGACCTGCTCCTCGTCGAGATCGACCGGGAAAAGTTCGCCGTCGGTGTCCTTGCGATAGCGCCGCTCCCACTCGACGCGGCCGCCCAGAGTGAAGTCGATCGCGCCTTCGAAGGTCGAGAGCGTCGCCTCGCCGAAGCCGGCGGCGGTCGTCGTCTTGTCGTCGAACTCGGCGGGGCCGATATCGATCTTGTCGCGCTGGGTCTCGCGGTAGAAGTATATGCCGGTGACGCCTTTAAGCCGTCCCTCGATGCCCTTGAAGCGCAGGCGCTGCTCGGTCGCGACCTCCGAGCCGTTGATCTTCATGTTGCCGCCGCCAGGCTCGGCCTCGCGCCAGACATTGAGATCGGCGAGCGAGGTCGTGTTCTCCAGGGTGAAGTTCTCGTTCACCGCGTAGCTGGTCTCCAGGATGCCGGCGGTGGTGCTGGGGGCGAAGGTGGTCATCGCCGGGAACGATGTCCTCTGCTCGCGGAAGGGCCGCCGCAAACCTTCGGCCTGCGGCCCGACTTCCTTGGAATAGCTGACCGTCAGCAGCGCCTTGAAGCCTTCGATCGCCTCGGGCTGGAACAGCAGCTTGCCGCGGAAGGTCTGCGAGTGGAAATCGCTGGGATCGGTGACGCCCGGATAATCCACCATGCCTTTGACGAAGCTCTCGCTGCTCTCGTGGTCGAGCGCGATGCGGAAGGCGAGCTGGTCATCGACAATCGGTCCGGAGACCATCGCCGACTGGCCGAACAGATGGTCGTTGCCGCCGATCAGCCGGCCGCCGACCTGGTAATCCCAGGTCGGATCCTTGGTCTTGATCGCCATCGATCCGGCGATCGCGTTGCGGCCCTGGAGCGTGCTCTGGGCGCCGTTGAACATCTCCACCTGCTCGACGTCCCACATCGAGACACCGCCGAACACCACCTCGTTGTAGCTGGTGGCGCGGCCATCGGCCTGCACGTTCAAGCGCGGCCGCACGCCGCCGAGGAAGGCGTTGCCGCCATTGGTCGGTCCGGTGCCGTCGAGGCCACGCACCGCCGGGGCAAGGCTGTCGGCGCCGGTACTGGTGACGCTCGGCAGGTGATTGAGCACATCGTTGGAGTTCTCGAGATCCGGCCGCTTCTCGAGATCGTCGGCGGTGACGACGGTGACGCTGGATTGCGTCTCGGCGAGGGTCCGCGTGCTGCGCTCGCCGGTGACGACGACCGGCGGCAGTGCCGTGACCGCGCCTTGCGTCTGTCCCTGCGGCGCCTCGGCCAGGGTGATCGCATTGTCGCCGACGAAGCTGTAGGTGAAGCCGGTGCCGGCGAGCATCCGGTCCAGCGCGTCCGTCGCGGTGAGCTTGCCTTTGACTGCTTGCGTGGTGCGGTCGAAAGGCTGCGCGCCGGAATAGACGACCAGGAGCCCGGTCACCGCCGCCAGATCGGCCAAAGCCTCCGGCAGCGGCTTTGCCGCAATGTCGATGTCATACGTCGCAGGATTTTGTGCCAAGGCGGGCAGTGCGCCCGTGCCAATCAAGCCAACCACCAGCAGGGCCTGCAACAGCCCCATAAACCGACACCCCATCATTCGTCCCCAAAATTCTTTCAGCCGCGCCGCAATGCGCGGTGCTCAACAGGGAAGACGGATGAAATCGGCCGATCCCCCACTCGAAAGATTCAATCGAGCAACACCAGATAGTCGGTGATACGGCGGATGCGGAGATTGAGGGTCTTGGCGATCGCGTCCAGAGCCGCTTCCGGCGCGCGGAGATCGAAGACGCCGCTGACCTCGCGCTGCCGAATGGTCTCGTCGAGGATCAGGATGGTTCCGCCGTGATGGCGGCTCAGCGTATCCACCACCTCTCCCAGCGAAGCGCGATAGAACACCGCCTGATGCCGGCGCCAGGCGAGCGACGCGGTGGGATCGAAGCGCGTGACGTTGCCGGCGCCGCGGTCATCGACGCGGACCTGCTCGCCGGGGCGCAGCACCAGTGGCGCACGCGGCGTCGCATCGGGTGTCACCTCGATCGAGCCGTGGACCAGGCCGACGCGCAAGCTGCCGTGCTCGGCCTTGAGATCGAAGCCGGTGCCGAGCACGCGGACATGCGCCTCCGGTGCCGCGACGGTGAAGGGCCGGCTGCGGTCGGGTGTCACCTCGAACAGAGCCTCGCCGCGATAGAGCGTGATGCGGCGCTCGCCCGAGGCGAGATCGACCGCGATCGCGGTGTCGGCGTTCAAGGTCATCGTGCTGCCATCCGCCAGGGTCACGGTTTCGATCTCGCCCGTGCCGGTGACATAATCGCTGCGCAACGTGTCGAAGCCGCCAGTCGTCAGCCAGAAGGCGAGGACCGCGATCGATGCGACCGCGCTCGCGACATACGCGCCGATCCGGCCCCGGCGGCCCACCCGTTGGCGCGCGCGGTCGAGGCGCCGGCGGCAATGATCGAGCGCCTTGGCGATGTGCTTCTCGACCGTGCGCTCCGAGATGCCGAGGCGGAGCGCGATTTCGCGCATGCTCATGTCTTCGCCCCGATGCAGCCGGAACACCTCGCGGCATTTCGCCGGCAGTTCGCGGATCGCGGCATCGAGCGCGCGCAGATCCTGGCGCGCGGCGAGCACCGCATCGGCGGCGGGTGCCGCGCTGGCAATCTGCTCGGCCACCGAATCATCGAGCGGTGCCGCTTCGCGCAGGCGCTCCTGGCGCAGGCGATCGGTGATGAGGTTGCGGGCGACCCCGTAGAGATAGGCGCGGACGTTGCGGATCGGCTCGACCGGCGCCGCGCCGGCCGCGCGCAGCCAGACATCCTGCACGATGTCAGCCGCCAGATTCGGACAGGCGACGCGCGTGGCGATGAAGCTCTTCAGCTCGTCGTAATGCGCCTCGACCGCGGTCGCGAGATTGACCGCAGTTTCGCCGGCGCTCGACGGCGTGGAAAAGGCGACCTCGCGCCGGTGGTGAAGCGGCTGGTTCATTATGCGCCGCGACTGTAGGGCAAATAAGAATTATTCGCAATTTAGAAGAATCGACCAAAATCTCCCGTGGACAACTCTCCAGGGCGGCTCAACGCGGCGGGCCGCTCAACCCAGGGCCGGCGCGTCCGCTGCGGCGAACAAGGCTTCGAGCGCGGTGCGCGCCTGCCGGCCGATGCCGGATTGCTTGCTTTCGCGCGGGCCGGCGATGTTCAGCGTCTCGATGCCGTGGCGACGCAGCCAACCGGCGAAGTCGGCGGATTTCAGCTTGCGGTCGAGATCGATGACCAGCGCCGGTTTCCCGTATTCACGGCAGAGGAAGACTGTGCGCTGCGTGCCGCCTTCGGGCCGGCCGCGGGTCAGAATCAACGTGCCGTCGGAATAGGCGACGTTCAAAGCGGTGCGCATCGCGTAATCGGCCGAAGCGCATTCGGTGAGCCGGTACTTCGCGGCGATCCGGCCGCTCTCTGAGCGGCGGCCTTTCGGGCAATAGCCGCCATGGGGAATCCCGCGGCGGATCGCGAAATCGAGCGCCGCCCGGTCGACCCCGGTCTGGCCGCCGGACACGATCTTCTTGAGCTTCAGCATGGACCGGCGAGGTTACCGGCCCAGGAACAAAATAGCAACAAATCTGCCAGGCAAATGCCCCGGCGCTCATTGCTGGCCCGTTAGATCGCGATCTTGGCTTCAGTCTCGGTTTCCGGCTCGGGCAGGGTGTTGAGGTCGGGGATCACGCGCTCGGCCGGGAGGGTGATGGTGATCGTCGTGCCTTTGCCGGGTTCGCTCTCCACTTCGATGCGGCCGCTATGGAGCTCGACCAGGCGGTGCGAGATGGCGAGGCCGAGACCGCTGCCGCCGAACTGGCGGCTGATCGAGTTGTCGCCCTGCCGGAACGGGCGGAAGAGATGCGGCAGCACGTCGGGCGGGATGCCGATGCCGGTATCGACGACGGCGATCTTCACCTCGCCGTCCTTGGTGAGGCCGCCTTCGATCTTCACCGTGCCGTTGCGCGGCGTGAACTTGACCGCGTTTGAGAGCAGGTTCAGCAAGACTTGTTTCATGCCGCGTTCTTCGGCCCAGACCCGCGGCAGCGCGTCGAAGCCGCTGGCGGAGAGCTTCACAGCGCCTTCGGCGGCGCGCGACTTCATGATGTTCAGGCAGACGTTCACCACGTCGCCGATCGCGAGCTCCTCCTCATAGAGGACGTGCTTGCCGGCTTCGAGCTTGGAGACGTCGAGAATATCGTTGATGAGCTCGAGCAGCAGCAATCCGCTTTCGTGGATGTCGCGGGCGTAATCGACGTAGCGCGCCTGGTCGGAGCCGAACAGCTGGTCGCGGATCACCTGGGAGAAACCGATGATGGCGTTCAACGGCGTCCGCAATTCGTGGCTCATGTTGGTGAGGAACTCGCCCTTCGAGCGGTTGGCGAGCTCGGCCTCGTTCTTCGCCTCGATCAGCTCCTGCTCGTGCTGTTTCAGATCGGTCACGTCCTGGAGCGCGCCGAACAGTTGCGCGGTGTTGCCGTCGGGGTCGCGCATGCGCTCGCCGGCGGAGCGGATATAGATGGTGCTGCCGTCCGGCCGCAGCATCCGGTATTCCAGCGAATAGGAGTCGATCTCCTCGCGCGCGAAGGCGCTGCCGATCGGCAGCAGGCGCAGGCGGTCGTCCGGATGGACGAACCGCTCGATGAAGTCCGGGAGGTTCGCGATCGGCGGCTCGGGCACGCGCTGCAGAATCTCGGTGTAGAACTCGTGGTCGAACACGATCCGGCGCGCACCGTGCTGGTCTTCCTCGGTGTGCCAGCAATAGAGCTTGGCGACCCTTTGCGCGCGACGCAGCTGGTATTCCGAGCGGCGCAAGGTGGCTTCGGCGGTCTTCACCTCGGTCAGATCCTGGATGATGCCGATGCCGTAGAGCGGGCGTCCATGCTCGTCGCGGATGCGTTCCGAGACCGAGCGCACGTGGCGGATGTCGCCGCTCGGATGGGTCGCGCGGTAGCTTATCGTGTAATTGTCGATCAGGCCCTCGTCGAACTCCTTGAAGACGCCCAGCACCATCTCGCGGTCGTCGGGATGGACGAAGTGCGCGCAGAACGCCTGGCCGTCGTCCCACTGGAGCTGGTCGCGGTCGGCGCCGAAGATCTCGCAGACCTCGTCGGAGAGCTGGCTGTGATTGACGTCCTCGCTGCCGCCGTCGGGGCTTTCCCAGTACCAGTAGCCGAGCTTGGCGAGGCGATAGGCGCGGCGCATCTGGCGCTCGACCCGGCGCATGGCGATCGCCGAGCGCTTGAGGCCGGTCACGTCCTGGACGATGCCGTTGACCTGGACCAGGCGTCCCGCGGCGTCGAGCCGCTTCTCCGCGCTCTCGAGTACATGGCGGATCGATCCGTCGGGAAGGATCACGCGGTATTCCTGGACATAGCTCGGTACGTCGCCGCCGAGGAAAGTCTCGTCCAGCTTCTTCAAGTCGTCGCGGTCGTCGGGATGGACATAGCGGTCATAAAAGATGCCGCCGGCTTCGTTCATCTCGGCGGCGCTGACGCCGAAGATTTCCGCCGCTTCCGGTGACCACGTATAGGGCACCGTGGAGATATCGATCGCGCGGCTGTTCGGATCGAACGACCAGTGGCCCATCTTGGCGATCCGGTAGCCGAGCTTCAGCTTGGCCTCGCTTTCGCGCAATGCGATGTCGGCGAGGCGCTGCTCGCTCACATCCTGGATGGTGCCGACGATCTGGATCACGCGGCCGCTGTGGTCGAGGATCTTCTCCGCGCTCTCGAGGATATACGCCATCGTCCCGTCGGGCCGCAGGAAGCGGTATTCGTGGGAGTAGCTCGGCCGGTCGTCGACCGGGAAAGTGTCGTTGAGGGCCTGGAGCTCCTCGCGATCGTCGGGATGGATGTAGAGAAAGAAGTCCTTGCTGAGATCGAGTTCATCGCCGGCAATCCCGTAGATTTCCTTCACCTGATCCGAGAAGGTGTAGACGCCGGTCATGTCGCCGTAGGCGTCGCTCGTGCCGTCCGGCTTGACCCGGTCGGGGTCGAAGCTCCAATGGCCGAGCTTGGCCATGCGGAAGCCGTGCTGCAGCTTGGCTTCGCTTTCGCGGATCGATTGCTGGGCCCGTCTGGCATCGGTGACGTCCTGCAGCGTGCCCGCCATGTAGCTCATGCGGCCGTCGGGCTCGAACACCTTCTCCGCACATTCGCGGATGTAACGTTCGCCGAGTTGCGGATGCAGGATGCGATATTCCTGCACGTGGACCGTGCCGTCGCCCTGCTCGAACTCGATGTAGCGGCGTCGTGCCAGCGGCCGGTCGTCCGGATGGACCAGATTCCAGTAGTCGACTCCGGCCGCGGTTAGCGCTTCCGCCGTGACGCCGAGCAGTTCCTTGGTGTCGTCGGTATAGGTGTAGACGCCATCGTCCGGTCGCCATTGCCAATAGCAAAGCCGGGCGATGCGATGCGCCTGGTGCAACATCGCCGCCTGCTGCATCAGCGCGGCATCGCGGTCGGTCAGTGTCGGCAATGAAGACGCGGCGGGGATTGCAGGCGCGTTGCGGGAGAGACGCAGCAGCAGCGCGATGACGCCCGCTCCAAACAGCAGGATGGCGGCAAGGCCGACCGGACGGCTGCCGAACCACGCCGCCAATCCGGCACAAGCAACCGCAATCGCCACCAGCACGAGGGCGGCAGCGGTTTCGGGTGTTTTCAATGGTGCGGGCGGTTGGTTTCCGGCCACTCCGGCCTCAGACAAGGTTACACATCCAAGGCGCTAACCTGACGTTTAATCCTTGAAGATTGGTTTATTCGGCCTGCGACGCCGGCGCGCATTTCCAGCAAATTCAACTTAAATTCCAGAGCGCTAGTCTGTGCGATCCGGCGCTTGGGTGGCCGACAACAAAGTCAGTCGGGAATGAAATCCCATAATCGGGTTTAGCTGCCTTTTAGACCGCAAGGATCCGCCTTCGGATCCGGGATATCCATCATCCGCGCCATGATGGTCGAGGTGCGGGACTGGACATAGGGACCGGGTTTGGCGACCGACCATTTCAGCGGCGAGGGGAGCACGGCGACCAGCAGGGCCGCCTCGCGCCGGCTGAGGGCGCTGGCCGGTTTCTTGAAATAGGTCTGCGCCGCCGCCTCGGCGCCGTAAATCCCGGGGCCGAACTCGACCAGGTTGAGATAGACCTCGAGGATCCGCTTCTTGCCCCACATCAGCTCGATCAGGCCGGTGAAGTAATATTCGAGCGCCTTCCTGGGATAGGTGCGGTCGGGCCAGAGAAAGGCGTTCTTGGCGGTCTGGTTGCTGATCGTGCTGCCGCCGCGGATCCGCTTGGACCGCTGGTTGCGGTTCCAGGCGTTCTGGATCGCCTCCCATTCGAAGCCATTATGGGCGCAATAGCCGGAATCCTCCGCCGCGATGGCTGCGCGCGGCAGGTTGGGCGAGATCTCATCATAGGAGACCCAGTCCTTCTTGAAGCCGTAGCCCTCGACCAGGCGGATCACCATCAGCGGCGTGATCGGGATCGGCATCCAGGCGTAGAGCGCGGTCCACATCACCGAGACCAGCAGGAAGAGTCCGATGATACGTGCGACCAGGCGGAAGAATCGCCGCAGCCGTCCGGGCTTGCGCGCCGCGACAACGATCGGCTTGTGCTCCCCTTCCGGCACGGACCCCTCTGGCATACTTGGTCATACCGGCATCGTGACCCCTGGACAAGCCGGGGACGGGTGGAGAAGCTGTGCCATGCTTGAAATGTCCAATCAGCTCTCCGCGCCCGAAACGCCGTTCGAATTTCCGCTGGCGGCGCAGCGCATTTGCCGCGGCGTCACGCGCCTGCTGGACGGGCTCGGCTTCGCCGCGCTGCACGAGTTTCCGCTGAAGGCCCGACGCCGCGCCGATGTCATCGCCGTGAACAGCGCGGGCGAGATCGTCATCGTCGAGGTGAAATCCGGCCGCGCCGATTTTCAGTCGGACCGGAAATGGCCCGAATATCTCGAGTTCTGCGACCGCTTCTTCTTCGCGGTCGAGCCGGATTTCCCGCGCGAGATCCTGCCCCTCGACTGCGGCCTCATCGTCGCCGACGCCCATGGCGGCGAGATCGTCCGGCCGGCGCCCCAAGGCAAGCTCAACGGCAATCGGCGCCGCGTGCTCACCTTGGAGATCGCGATCTCGGCCAACCGGCGGCTGGCGCGAATGCTGGATCCGGATCTTACGCTTTAAGCCCGAACGGATCGTCGCAGGACGGCGAGGGTTCGGTGAACCACTTGGCGCCGTCTTTGGTCATGTAGAAGTTGTCCTCGAGGCGGATGCCGAACTTTCCGGGGATGCAGATCATCGGCTCGTTCGAGAAGCACATGCCGACATCGAGCGGCGTGTCGTCGTTCAGCACAAGATACGGGCCTTCGTGTCCGTCGAGGCCAATGCCGTGTCCCGTGCGGTGCGGCAGGCCGGGCAGCTTGTAGCCCTCGCTCATGCCGTTGGCGACCAGGCTCTTGCGCGCCGCACGATCGACGTCGCCGCAGGGAACGCCGAGCTTCGCGGCCTTGAAGGCGGCGATTTGCGCATCCTTCTCGATCTGCCAGTAGCGCCGCTGCTCCTCGGTCGGCTCGCCATAGACATAGGTGCGGGTGATGTCGGAGAGATAGTTGTGGACCCGGCAGCCGGTGTCGATCAGCACGAAATCGCCGTCCTTCAGGACTTGCGGATCCTTGACGCCATGCGGGAAGGCCGTGGCGGGGCCGAACAATACGATGCAGAAAGTCGAGCCCGGCGCGCCGGTCTTGCGGTGCGCCACCTCGATGAAGCTCTCGACCTCGGTCGTGCTGATGCCGGGGCGCAGGATCGAGGCGGCCGCCTGCTGCACTTTCAACGTCATGTCTTTCGCGCGCTGCATCAGCGCCAGCTCCGCCGCTGACTTCTGCATGCGGCAGGTGCGGGTGATTTCGGACGCATCGAAGAAGTCGTAGCGGTTGCCGAGGGTACGGATCTTGTCGAACAGGAAGAAGGGCGTGCTCTCGTCGATGCCGACCCGCGCGGTCGTATCGCCCGGGCACATCCGGTCGAGCATGGAGATGAAGAGCGCGGTCGGCGCCTCATGCTCCTCCCAGCAATTTACCTTGCCCGGGACGACCATGTAGTCGTGGACCGTGCCCTCTTCGAACTTGGGCGCCAGGAACTCGACCTCGCCTTCCGCCGGCAGGATCGCGCCGACCATGCGCTCGCTCGCATGCCAGCGCATGCCGGTGAAATAGAGCAGGCTCGACCCGGCGTTGAGATAGACGGCGGAGATGCCGCGGCCGCGCATCAGTTTCTGCGCTTTCGCGATCCGCGCGCGATACTCGCTTTCGCCGATCGGCTCGAGGCCCGCCGTCATGTTGCTGAGCTCGGCAAGCGCCTGCTCCGCCGTCTTGCCGCCGACGCCGATGGTCATGTGTGCTGTGCTCCGATTGAATCGCCTGTGTGGGTCCGCTCTGCCTACGCGCCCGGGCATTGCCGGGTCAAGTCCGGTCGCGATCGCGGCCCGTGTGTTAGCCGATTACTACCTGCGGCCCCCGGTTGGCCCTAGACTTCCGGCGTGATTGTTTGGAGGGGATCGCAAATGCACCGACGTCTGCTGGGCGTGGTATTTTTCGGCGCCGGGCTCTCGCTCGGATTTTCCGCGGCAGCCGGCGCGGACGATGTCGCAACCGGCGCCGCTCTGGTCAAGAAAGCCTGCACCACCTGCCATTCCCTGGTGACTCCGGCCGAGCCCCGGCAGGGGCCGAACCTGGTCGGCGTCTATGGGCGCGCCGCCGGCACGCTGCCGGGCTTCAACTATTCGCCGGGTTTCAAGGCCGGCGCCCAGGGGGTCGTCTGGGACGAGGCCAATCTCGACCGCTGGCTGACCAATCCGCAGGCGATGTTTCCCGGCGCGGTGATGCTCTATAAGCAGGCGAACCCGGACAAGCGCCGGGCCATCATCGCCTTCCTGCAAACGCTGAAATAGAACGGGTCCTGCGAAAGAAAAAACGGGGCCGGCACCGCCGACCCCGTTCAGCAGGTCGAGGCTTAAAAGTCAGATCTCCTTCTTCGCCATCGCGTCGGCGATGAAGTCGGCTTGGCGGATCGCGAGAGTCACGATGGTCAAGGTGGGGTTCTCGGCGCCGCCGGTGGTGAACTGGCTGCCGTCCGAGACGAAGAGATTCTTGATGTCGTGCGTCTGGCCGTGCTTGTTGACCACGCCATCCTTCGCCTCGGCGCTCATCCGGTTGGTGCCGAGATTGTGGGTCGAAGGATAGGGCGGCGTGTGCCAGCTCTCCAATGCGCCGGCCGCGCTGTGAATCGCCGAGCCCTGGATATAGGCGTGATTGCGCATGGCGACGTCGTTCGGATGGTCGTCGAAATGCACATTTGCGACGGGCAGGCCGTATTTGTCCTTCACGTCCTTGTTGAGCGTGATGCCGTTCTTCTCCTGCGGCATGTCCTCGCCGACGATCCACATGCCGGCCATGTGGCTGTATTGATCCATCGCCGCTGCGAACTGCCGGCCCCAGGCGCCGGGCTCGAGGAAGGCCGCCATGAACGGGACGCCGAGAGAGAGCGTCTCGAACTCGTAGCCGCCGACGAAGCCGCGGCCCGGGTCCAGCCGCGCCTCATCCTGGACGATGCCGGCCATGGTGGTCCCGCGATACATGTGCACCGGCTTCTCGAAGGTGGAGTAGACCGAGCCGGTCATGTGCCGCATGTAATTCTTGCCCACCATGCCGGAGGAATTGGCGAGGCCGTCGGGATATTTGCCGCTGGCCGAGTTCAACAGCAGGCGCGGGCTCTCGATCGAGTTGCCGGCGACGCAGACCACGCGGGCCTTCTGCTCATGCTGGTTGCCGTCGCCATCGGCATAGACGATTCCGGTCACCTTGCCGCTGTCGTCGTGGCTGATCTTCAGCACCTGCGCGCCCGGCCGGAGATCGAGCTTGCCGGTCGCTTCCGCCTTCGGGATCTCGGTGTAGAGCGTCGACCACTTGGCGCCCGACTTGCAGCCGGCAAAGCAGAAGCCGATCTGCTGGCAGGAGCCGCGCCCATCGCGCGGCTGCGAGTTGATCGCCATGCGTCCGGTATGCACTTCCTTATAGCCGAGCTTCTTGGCGCCGTATTCCATCACCTTGAAGTTGTTGTTGCCGGGGAGGCCAGGAATCCCGTTGGTGCGGGTGACGCCCATCTTGTCCTCGGCCTTGGCGTAATAGGGCTCGAGATCGGCAAGGGTGATCGGCCAGTCGAGCAGATTGGCGCCGGGAATCTCGCCATAGACGGTCTTGGTATGAAACTCGTGCTCCTGGAAGCGCAGCGATGCTCCGGCCCAATGGGTGGTCGAGCCGCCGACGGTCTTGCAGATCCAGGCGGGCAGACCGGAGAAGTCCTGATGCACCCGCCAGGTGCCGGACGTGGTCCTGGGATCCAGCCAGGACAGCATGCCGAAGGCTTCCCACTCGTTGTTGACGAAGTCCTCGATCTCGTTGCGCTGGCCCGCTTCGAGCAGGACGACCTTCACGCCCTTCTGGCAGAGTTCGTTGGCCAGCGTTCCGCCGCCGGCCCCGGAGCCGATGATGACGACGACCGAATCGTCGCTGAGTTCGTAGTTCGCCATGATGCCTGTCCTCCCTCAACCCTGCTTCGGCAGCCAGTCGATGTCATCGAATCCGCGGTGCAGATAGCCGCCATGCTCGGCGGAGGAGCCCTCGTAGCCGAGCTTCTTCCAGACTTCGGGATCGTTGTAGAGCGTGGTGACGACGGTGCCGCGCACCTTCTGGAAGAAGGGATCGGTCTGCATGCCGACCAGGGTGGCGAGCCGGCGCGCTTCCGTGGCCTTGAGATAGCTGCCGCTATTGGCCTTGTCCAAGGCAGCGGTTCCTTCGGTCAGCAGCTTGGCGAGGGCCTCGTCCTTGGCGGCGGACTGATCGAGCGCCTCCACGACCTTGGCATAGGGCGCGTCGTCGAGCTGATCGTGCGGATAGAGATCGCGCGTCATGCGGATCAGAGTCTTGCCCGTGGCCGGGTCGAGCTTGCTGAGCGCCAGGGCCCAGGCCCCGTTCGGACCGATGACAACGCCGCCGCCGGCCGCTGCGGCAGCTGCGGCAAGGCTGGCCGATTTCAGGAATGTTCGGCGGCCCAGTTTCTTTATCGCCATTTGCGTTCCCTCCCGTTGATTGTTCTCTCGGCCGATCCGGCCGTTCTCGTCTCGCGTTTCACCGGTAGCGGCCGTGGCGCTCCAGCACCTCGATCTTGTAGCCGTCGGGGTCCTGCACGAAGAAGAAGCGCGCCATCAATGCGCCGTCGCGGTGAAACTCTTTCACCGGATTGGGATTGAACCCTGCCGCGGCGAAGCGTGCCTGCTCGGCGGCCGCGTCGGCGACGACCACCGCGACATGGCCATAGCCGTCGCCGTGCGAATAGGGTTCGGTGCGGCCCTTGTTCCAGGTCAGCTCGATCTCGAAATCCGCCTCCGGATTGCGCAGATAGATCAGGCTGAAATCGTCGAAGTCGAAACGATCGGCGATCTTCAGGCCGAAGGCGCGATCATAAAAGGCGATCGACCGCTCCGGCTCCAGCACGCGGATCATGGTGTGAATCGCCTTGGCCATCTTCCGCGCACCCGCCCTGTTCCGGTTCGAGGACGAACCATGCACAGAGCTTACGCGCGGCGGCCGCGGGCTTGGTGGTAGAGGGCTACTACAAGCGCGGAAGCCGTCGCGCTTTGCGCGCGACGGCGGCGGGGGTTATTGCGCTGCGACGAGCTTGTTGCGACCGCGAGAGGCCTGGTCGGAGGCGCAGGCCGGATCTTGGAACGGATCCAGTCTCATCGGCTTGGCTTGGGCGCTTTCCGCAGGGCTGAGATAGACCAGGCAGGAAACCCGCAGCAGCGAGGCGAAATTCGCGACATGGCCGTGGATCTCGAGCGCTTCGTCATAGAGCGTGGTCAGGAAGCGCGGCAACGTGATGTTCTGGCCGGCAGCGATTTCCGACAGGATGTCCCAGAACCGGGCTTCGAGCCGGATGCTGGTGGCATGTCCGCCGAGGCGGATCGATTTGGTGATGCTCTCATAACTGGCCGGATCCTGTCCGGCAAAGATGCGGCACATGGCGTCCTCCCCGTAATTCCCGCGGTGATCTTCTTGTCGCTTTCGACTTGGGGATCATTCTCACGCCCTCCGGAGAAGGGCGTCAATTGGCAATTCGGTCGATCACTCGGCCCTATTGCGCGGCCATCGTCGTCTTCGCCCCTACGATCACCGGGTCTGCCGCGACCAGGTCGACCAGCCACTCGCGGAACCGTCGGATGCGCGGCTCATCGGCCCGCTCCTTGAGACAGGCGAGATACCAGCGCGCCGGCTGCTGCACGTCGATCGCAAAGGGCTGGACCAGGCGGCCGCTCTTGATGTCGGGCGCGGCGAGAAAATGCGGCACCAGGGCGATGCCTTGCCCGTCGATGGCCGCTTCGATCGCCAGCAGATAGGTGTCGTATTTCGCGGCGGAGCGGCCTTTCAGCTGCGGGACGCCCGCCGCATCCAGCCAGTGATGCCAGTCCTCGACGGCGGTGTAGACCTCGAGCATGGCGTGATTGACCAGGTCCGCGGGCTGCCGCAATCCCATGCCGGCCTGCGCGATGCCGGGCGTGCAGATCGGCGTCAGGCGCGCGTCGAAGAGATGGGTGTAGTGGAGGTCCGGGTTGTCCGGCTTCACGGTCGAGATCATGCCGATATCGGCAAAACTCGGGTCAAACTCCCAGTGGAAGTCGCGGGTGTGGAACCGCACCAGGATGTCGGGATGGCGGGCCTGGAAGAAGTGCAGCCGCGGAATCATCCAGCGCATCGCGACCGTGATGTAGAGCTGCACCGTCAAGTCGCCGCCGAGCTCGGCACGGCTGACCAGAGCCGCACCCTGGGCGATCCGGTCGAAGCCGTCGCGGAGGTAGGGATAGAACTGCGCCCCGGCATCAGTCAGCGCGATCCCGCGCGACACGCGGCGGAAGAGGGCGACCTTCAATGCATCTTCCAAAGCCGCGACCTGGTGGCTGATGGCGGATTGGGTGATGCCGAGCTCCTCGGCGGCCCGCCGGAAGCTGTGGTGCCGGGCGGCGGCCTCGAAGCTCCGGAGGGCGGTCAGGGAGGGCAGGGCGCGCTTGACCATGAGCGTTTTTAACATGAATTTCATTCATCTGGCGATGAAAAAGCCTCTCTTGTCCGGATGTCGAAAGGCCAGGATTATCGCCAAAAATCAGCATACTGCGAGGATCCGAGCCATGAGTGACGTTCAAGCCGAAGCCCCGCGCTCCGAGGCCGGTGCAAGGCCCGATTCTGTCCGAAGGGGCGGGCGCGAGGCACGCCGTGCCTTGCGTGCGGCGCCCTTGCCGCAGAACGAGCGCCCGGTGCGGGCCGGCATGGAGGGCGGGCGCTACAAGCCGCTCTCCGACGGCGACATCCTGAAGATCCACAACACTGCACTCGACATCCTGGAGCAGATCGGCCTCGCCGACGCGATCCCGACCGGCATCGAATACATGACCAAGGCCGGCGCGAAATTGACCGACAAGGGCCGCCTCGTCTTCCCGCGTGCGCTGGTCGAAGACACGCTCGCGAAGTGCGCGCGCAACTTCGTGCTGCACGGGCAGGACCCGCGCCACGACATGGAGCCCTGGGGCAAGCGCGTCTATTACGGCACCGCGGGTGCGGCCGTGCACATGGTCGATCCGGTGACCGGCGAGTATCGCGAGTCCACCACCAAGGACCTCTTCGACATCGCGCGCATGGTCGACACGCTCGACAACATCCATTTCTTCCAGCGCTCCGTCGTCTGCCGCGAGCTGCCCGATCCGCTCGAGATGGATTTCAACACCTGCTACGCCTCGGTGATGGGCACCACCAAGCATGTGGGCTCGAGCTGGGTGCATGCGGACCATCTGAAGAAATCCTTCGAGATGCTCCACATGATCGCCGGCGGCGAGGACAAGTGGCGCGCGCGGCCCTTCGTCAGCCAGTCCAACTGCTTCGTCGTGCCGCCGCTGAAATTCGCCCAGGATGCCTGCGCCTGCCTGGAACTCGCGGTGCATGGCGGCATGCCGGTGCTGCTGCTCTCGGCCGGCCAGGCGGGCGCCACCGCGCCGGCGGCCTTGGCGGGTGCGATCGCGCAGGAAGTCGCCGAATGTCTCGCCGGCCTGGTTTATGTGAACTCGATCAAGCCGGGCCATCCGGCGATCTTCGGCACCTGGTGCTTTGTCTCGGATCTTCGTACGGGTGCGATGTCCGGCGGCTCGCCGGAACAGGCGCTGCTCTCGGCCGCCTCGGCGCAGCTCGCGCAGTTCTACAATCTGACCGGCGGCACCGCCTCGGGCATGACCGATGCGAAAATGCCGGATGCGCAGTCCGGCTATGAGAAGGCCTATAACCACGCGCTGGTCGGGAATGCGGGCGCCAATCTCATCTATGAATCGGCGGGCATGCAGGCGAGCCTGCTCGGCTTCTCCTTGGAGAGCCTGCTGATCGACAACGACATCATCGGTGCCGCCCAGCGCACCATCAAGGCGATCGAGGTCACCGAAGACTCGCTCTCATTGGAGACGATCCGCGAGACTTGCCTGAAAGGCCCGGGCCATTTCCTCGGCTCGGACCAGACCCTGGCGCGGATGCAGTCGGAATATGTCTATCCGGTGATCGGCGACCGCTCGAACCCGAAGGATTGGGTGGAGCAGGGCCGCCCGACCATCCTCGACCGCGCGATCAAGAACACCAAGTCGATCCTGGCGAAGCACTATCCGCGCCACGTCTCCGACGAGATCGACGATCAGATCCGCGCCAAGCTGCCCGTGCGCCTCGCCCGCGAGGCGATGCGGCCGGCGACCTAGTTACGAAGGCGCATACCCCCACCCTAACCCTCCCCCGATTCGGGGGAGGGGATTGCGCCGAGTTCTTTCTTCTCCCTCCCCCGAATCGGGGGAGGGTCGGGGTGGGGTCCGAAACACCGAGTGCCGGTGCGCACGAAGAGACTGAGGGAAGCAACACCATGTCCGACCATGCCCGCGTAGTGATCATCGGCGGCGGAGCCGTCGGCACCAGCGTGCTTTATCACTTGGCAAAGCTCGGCTGGACCGATTGCCTGCTGATCGACCGCGATGAGCTGGCGTCGGGCTCGACTTGGCATGCGGCCGGCAACGTGCCGAACTATTCGACCTCCTGGAACGTCATCAAGTACCAACGCTACACCTCGAAGCTCTATGCCAAGCTCGGCGATGAAGTCGATTATCCGATCAACTACCACGTCACCGGCTCGATCCGCCTCGCGCATCGCAAGGAGCGCATGGAGGAATACGGCCATGTGAAATCGATGGCGCGTGCCCAGGGCATCGATTTCGAGGTGATCGGTCCGAACGAGATCAAGGACAAGTATCCGTTCATCGAACTCGATGACATCAGGGGCGGGCTCTGGGATCCGTTCGACGGCGATATCGATCCCTCGCAGCTGACGCAGGCCTTTGCCAAAGGCGCCAAGGACAAGGGTGCCCGCGTGCAACGCTTCAATCCGGTCAAGGCGATCCGGCAGAAGCCGAACGGTGAGTGGGAGCTCGACACCAAGAACGGCATCATCACCGCGGAGATCGTGGTCAATGCCGCCGGCTATCGCGCCGGCGAGGTTGCGGCCATGGTCGGCCAATACCTGCCGCTCGTCTCCATGCAGCATCAGTATTTGGTGACCGAGCAGATTCCCGAGCTCTCGCAGCTCAAGCACAAGCTGCCGCTGCTGCGCGATCCCGACGTGTCATATTATCTCCGCCAAGAACGCGAAGGGCTGCTGCTCGGTCCTTACGAGTGGGACTGCAAGGCCGATTGGCTGAACGGCATTCCCGAGGAATTCTCCTTCCAGCTCTATCCCGACGATCTCGATCGCTTGGAGAAATACATCGAGGCGGCGATCGGCCGCGTGCCGATCCTCGGCCAGGTCGGCATCCAGAAGGTGATCAACGGCCCGATCCCGTATTCGCCGGACGGCAATCCGTACATTGGCCCGCAGCATGGCCTGCGGAATTTCTACAACTGCAACACCTTCAGCTTCGGGATCAGTCAAGCCGGTGGTGCTGGCAAGACCATGGCGGAATGGATCGTCTATGGTCAGCCGGAATGGGATCTCTGGGGCTTCGACCATCGGCGCTTCACCGATTTCGCCGATCACGACTACGTCCACCACAAGGCGGTCGAGCTCTATCAGAACGAATACGAGATCGGCTTCCCGGTCGAGGAACGCCCCGCCGGCCGGCCGCGTAAGGTGACATCGCTCTATGACACGCTGAAAGCCAAGGGCGCTTTCTTCGGCGCCCGCGGCGGCTGGGAGCGCGCGGCTTATTTTCCGCGCAATGCGAAAGAGGCGGAGCAGAAACTCTCCTTCCACCGCGCCGAGATGCGCTGGTTCTCAGCCGTCGCGGAGGAATGCAAGGCGGTCAACGAACGCGTCGGCATCATGGACTTGGGCGGCTTCACCAAATACTGGGTGAGCGGGATCAGCGCCGAGGGGTGGCTCGACAAGATCATCTGCGGCGCGCTGCCGAAGCTCGGCCGTGTCTCGCTGGGCTATGCGCTGACCGAGCGCGGCACCATCCTCTCCGAGTTCACGGTGACCCGCGTCGCCGCCGACAAGTTCTATCTGCTCTCGGCCGGCTCCGCGCTCTGGCATGACACCGACTGGCTGCAGGCGCAGCTGCCGAGCGACAATTCGGTGAAGCTGGAAGAAGCGAGCCAGGCCGGCTCATCGCTGGTGATTGCCGGTCCGAAGAGCCGCGAGCTCCTGGCGAAGATCACCGATGCGGATCTCTCCAACGCCGCCTTCCCCTGGCCGAGCGCCCAGGAGATCACGGTCGCGGGCAGGAAGGTTCTGGCGCTCCGCGTGAACTATGTCGGCGAGCTCGGCTGGGAGCTGCATGTCCCGATGGTCGATCTCGTCCACGTCTACAACGCGGTCTGGAAGGCGGGCGAGCCTCTGGGCATCGCCGATTTCGGCATGTATGCGATGGAGAGTCTCCGCCTCGAGAAGGGCTATCGATCCTGGAAGCAGGACATCACCCATGAATACACGCCGTTCGATGCCGGCCTGGAGCGCTTCGTGAAGCTGGAGAAGGGCGACTTCATTGGGAAGAAAGCCCTGCTCGATCGCCATGCCAAAGGCGAGGTCGAGCGCTTCGTGCCGTTGATCGTCGACACACCCACGGCTGATGCCTTGACCTGCTCGATCGTGTTCGACGGCGCGACGCAGGTCGGCATCGTCGGCTCCGGCGGCTACGGCCACCGCATCGGCAAAAGCATCGCGCTCGCCTATGTCCGCAAGGACCTCAGCGTCCCGGGTTCGAAGCTGGAGATCGAGATCCTCGGCCAGCGCTACAAGGCGGTCGTGGTGCAAGAGCCGATCTACGATCCGAAGAACGAACGGCTGCGGGCGTAATTGATGCAGTCGATGACCGTATCGACACGACCGATTTGTCTGTCGCTCGATGTTGCATCCATACTCGGTCGTCATCCCAAGGCTTGGCCTTGGGAACCACGAGTTACTTGCGTTGCATCGACAAACTCGTGGATGCCAAGGCCAAGCCTTGGCATGACGAGCTGAGTTAACCCCCCCAGCGAGACCGAAACCGTCATGACCCTCCCCACCAAGGCCCGTGTCGTCATCATCGGCGGCGGAATCGTCGGCTGCTCCATCGCCTATCACCTCGGCAAGCTCGGCTGGAGCGACACGGTTCTCCTGGAGCGGAAGAAGCTCACCTCGGGCACGACCTGGCATGCGGCGGGGCTGGTGCGGGCCTCGCTTTACACCGAGAACCTGACCAAGCTCGCGAAATACACGGTGGATCTCTACACCGGGCTCGAGGTGGAGACCGGGCAGGCGACCGGCTTCGTGCAGCCGGGCTCGCTCTCGATCGCGACCAATGCGGAGCGCTTCGAGGAGCTGTTGCGCGGGATGGACATGCTGCATGCCTTCGACGTGCCGGCGGAGAAGTTCACCGCCCAACAGGTCCAGGAGAAGTGGCCGCTGATGAACGTCGATGACGTGCTCGGCGGCGTGTTCTACCCGAAGGATGGCAAGTGCAATCCGGCGGACACGACCATGGCCTTGGCGCGCGGCGCGCGGATGAAGGGCGTGAAGATCTTCGAGGACGTGAAGGTCGAGGAGATCCTGACCGAGAACGGCCGGGCCACCGGCGTGCGCACCGAACAGGGCACGATCACGGCGGATTATGTGGTCTGCGCTGCGGGCATGTGGTCGCGCGAGATCGGCGCCAAACTGGGCGTCAACATTCCGCTCCATGCCTGCGAGCATTTCTACATCGTGACCGAGCCGATGGAGGGCATGACCGCCAACCTGCCGGTCATGCGCGACATGGATGCCTGCGCTTATTACAAGGAGGACGCGGGCAAGCTGCTGCTCGGCGCCTTCGAGCCCAAGGCGAAGCCCTGGGGCATGGACGGCATCCGCGAGGACTTCGCCTTCGACGAGCTGCCGGAGGACTTCGATCACTTCCAGCCGATTCTGGAAGGCGCCATTCACCGCGTGCCCAGCCTCGAGAAGGTCGGCATCCGCAAGTTCTTCAACGGGCCGGAGAGCTTCACCGCCGACCAGCGCTACATCCTGGGGCCGGCACCGGAGCTCAAGAACTTCTTCGTCGCCGCCGGCTTCAATTCGATCGGCATCCAGTCGGGCGGCGGCGCCGGCATGGCGCTCGCCCATTGGATCGTCAACGGCGAGCCGCCCTTCGATCTCTGGGACGTCGATATCCGCCGCCTGATGCCGCATATGAGCCGCAAGAGCTTCCTGGTGCCGCGCGTCTCGGAAGCGCTGGGGTTGCTCTATGCGATGCACTGGCCGTATCGGCAGTTCGAATCCTCGCGCGAAGTGCGCCTGACGCCATTCTACGAGGATTGGAAGAGTCTCAACGCCTGCTTCGGCGAGGTCGCCGGCTGGGAGCGGCCGAACTGGTATGCGCCGAAAGGCGTCGTGCCGGAATACCGCTACTCCTATGGACGGCAGAACTGGTTCGACTATTGCGGCCGCGAATGCCGCAACACCCGCGAGCGCGTCGGCCTGCTCGACCTCTCGACCTTCGCGAAATTCCTGGTGGTCGGCGCCGATGCCGAAGCCGAGCTGCAGCGGATCTGCACCGCGAATGTTGCCGCGACGGGACGCGCGCATTACACCCAGTGGCTGAACGCCAAGGGCGGGATCGAGGCGGATCTCACCGTCACGCATCTCCGCGATGGGCGCTTCATGGTGGTGACTGCCGCGGCCACCGCCACCCGCGACTGGAATTACCTGAAGGCCAACATCCGCCCCGGCGCGCAGGTCGAGCTGGTCGATGTGACGGCGTCCTTTGCGGCGCTTGGCCTCATGGGGCCGAAGAGCCGCGAGGTGCTCGCCAAGCTGACCGATGCCGATCTCAGCAACGAAGGCTTCCCCTTCGGCTCGACCCAGGGGATCGAAATCGGTGCGGCAAGGGTGCTGGCGCAGCGCATTTCCTATGTCGGCGAGCTGGGCTGGGAGCTCTACATCCCCGCCGAGTTCGCGCGCGGCGTCTTGAAGCTGGTCCTCGAAGCCGGCGAAGAGTTCGGTATCCATCCGACCGGCATGCATGCGATGGATTCCATGCGCATCGAGAAGGCCTTCCGGCATTGGGGCCATGACATCGGCACCCATGACACGATCCTGGAGGCGGGCCTCGGTTTCACCTGCGACTTCACAAAGGACTTCATCGGCAAGGCTGCGGTCGAGCAGCAGCGGTCCGAGAATGTCTTGAAACGCCGCATGGTGCAGTTCGCCATGGAAGACCCGGCACTGCTGCTCTATCACAACGAACCGATCTATCGCGACGGCCAGCGCGTGGGTCTCGTGACCTCGGCCAATTACGGCCATACCTTGGGCGCCGCGATCGGCATGGGCTATGTCTCGAACGATGGCGGCGTCGATGGCGATTTCATCAAATCCGGCAAATTCGAGATCGCCATCGCCGGCGTCCGCCACAAGGCGCGGGCAAGCCTGCGGCCGATGGTCGATCCGACCGGCGCGCGGATGAAGGTCTAATCCGCCAGCGCCCGGCGCTGTTGCAGTAATGTTTCAAGCAGGTCCAGCAGCTTCCTGCGGTCGACCGGCTTGGCCATAACGCCGTCGGCGCCGGCTTCGCGCGCGGCGATGTCGACCTCGACGATGTCGCGGCCGGAGAGCATCACGATGACCGGGCCGGGCTCCGGTTCGGTGCTGCGCAGCGACCGTGCGACCTCGTAGCCGTTCATGTCCGGCATGGTGACGTCGAGCAACACGACGTCGAAGCGGTGCTCGCTTGCGAGCGACAGCGCCTCGCGGCCGCCGCCGGCGCCCAGCAGTTGGGTGCAGCCGGCCTTGTCGAGGATCGCCTTGATCAGCTCCAGCGCGAAGGGCGAATCATCGGCGACCAGAACGCGGCAACCGGCAACCAGGGTTTCCGTCAAGCGATCCATCCTTACAGCGGCCATCCCGAGCGGCGGCCCCGGGCGTCCTGTGAGTCATCTTGCGTGGCATCTTGTCTGCCGGCGCGGCCCCTGGCAACGCCCGTGAGTGGCAAGGCCCGTGACTCCCGCCTGCGTCGGATGTCTAATCAGCGGCACGAAACGGGAGAGATGAATCACGGTGCTCGGCCGGTCGAAATGGGGCTGGATCCTGGCGGGCCTGGTGCTATCGCTGGGCATCGCGCTCGTGCTGGCAGCCGAGGGTCTCGGCGGGCGGAACATGGGCGTGGGTCCAGTTCTGCTGCTGCTGGGGCTGGGATGGTTCGGCCTTCTGGCGGTCTTCGTCGTCGCGATGGGGCGATCGCATGCCCGGCGCGCGCAATCCCGCACTCCACGCGCTTCCGCCAACCCGCCGCTGGAAGGACGAATCATCGCGGCGACGCGACTTGCCGATCTGCCGGCGGTGGCGCTCGACACCGAGACCACGGGTCTCGACCCGCTGCGCGATCGCATCGTCTCATTGGGTGCGGTGCGTCTCGAGGGCGCCGAGCTGCTCCGCGACCAGGTGCTCGATCTCCTGATCAATCCGGGACGAAGGATCCCGGCGGTTTCGACCGCCGTGCACGGCATCTCGGACAAGATGGTGCTGGACGCTCCGGCCTATGCCGAGGTCGCGCCGCAGATCATGGCGGCGCTCACGGGCGTCGCGCTGATCGGGCATCACACGGTGTTCGATCTTGCGGTGCTGCGCTGCGCCTCCAATGCAATCGGAATCGACTGGCAGGATCCGCCCTGGCTGGACACCGCCTTGCTTTATTCCGCACTCCATCCCGAGGCGCGGGTGTTCGATCTCGATGCGGTGGCAGAACATGTCGGCGTCGTGGTCCGCGGAAGACACACGGCCCTGGGCGATGCGCTCGCCACAGCCGAGATCTACCTGAAGCTGCTGCCCGGCCTGCAGGATCACGGCATCGTCACCCTCGGCCAGGCCATGGCCTTCCAGATGACCAGCCGCAAGGCGGCGCGGGCGCATCGGGTCGGGTCATGACGGCCGAGGCGGCGCTCAGCCGGATCGATCCCTTTCCCTACCAGCATCGCCTCGCCGAGGTGATGAGCAGCCCGGTCGAGACCATCGATCCCAAGGCCAGCTGCACCCATGCCGCGGCCACCATGCGGCGGCTGAAGATCAGCTCGTTGCTCATCCTCGGGCTGGACGGCCGTCCCGCCGGCATCATTACCGAGCGCGATCTGCTCAATGCCATTGCGGAACTGGGCGCCGGCGCGCTCGACCTCCCGGTGGGAAAGCGGATGAGCGGGCCACTGGTCTGCCTGCCTCCCGATGCCTTCGTCTTCACCGCTTTGGCGCGGATGGCCCATGGCGGCTATCGCCATATGCCGGTGGTGGACCCGGTGAGCGGCAAGGCGGTCGGCATCGTGACCGCCGGTTCGGTGCTGAAGCTCCGGGCACAAGGCGCCCTGGTCCTGGCCGAGGATATCGGCGCCGCGCAATCCGCCGCCGCGCTCGCCGCGATCCAGAAACGGCTGCCGGCGATCGCCGGCGGACTCTTAAAGGAAGGCGTCGGCGCCCGGCAGATTGCGGCGGTGATCAGTGCGGTCCTGCGCGACATGTCCGGCCGGGCGGCAGAGCTCGCCTGCGAATCCCTGGAAGCCGAGGGCAAGAAAGCGCCGGCGCGCTGGTGCTATCTGGTGCTGGGCTCCGGCGGGCGCGGCGAAAGTCTGCTCGCGGCCGACCAGGACAATGCCCTGATCCATGACGGTGAAAGCGACGACGACCCGTGGTTCGCGGAACTCGGCAAGCGCGCCTCGGAGATCCTGGACGGTGCCGGGGTTCCGTTCTGCCGCGGCCGGGTCATGGCGATGAACCGCAACCTCCGCCACAACCTCAAGGGCTGGCGCGAGGAGGTCGCGTTCTGGGTCGAAGCCTTGGCGCCGGAAGCTTTGCTGAATGCCGACATCTTCTATGACTTCGTCCCGGTCGCCGGCGATTTCGGACTGGCTGTCGCCTTGCGTGACGCGGCGACCGAGCTCGGCCGGGATCCGGGCTTCATCAGGGCGCTGGCCGGGACCTCGGCGCGGCGCGGCAGCGCGCTCAACATTTTCGGCCGGTTTCGCGAAGAGGACGGGCGGGTCGATCTGAAGCGCGGCGGCTTGCTGCCGATCGTGTCCGGGGGACGGGTGCTGGCGCTTCGGCTCGGCGTCAATGCGACCGCGACGCCGGAGCGCTGGCGCGCCGCGGTGGAACCGGGGTTTGTGCGACGCGAGGATTTCGCCCGGATCGACGACGCCCATGAGATGATCCTGGAGCTCATCCTCTCGCAGCAGATCGCCGATCTCGCTTCCGGCCGCGCGCCCGGCACCGCGGTCGAGGTGCGGCGCCTGCTCGGCCTGTCCCGCGAGCGCCTGAAGCAGGCCTTGAAGATCGTCGGCGAGATCGACCTTATTTTGAACCACGTCCTGGGGCCCTAATGACGCACGCGCAAGCACCGGGGGCGAGAGCCCATTCCATCGACAGCCTGATCGGCGAGATCACCGCCCTGACCGAAGAGGACCGGGCGCTCCTGCTGCGGCTGCGCCGCGAGCGGACCGATCGTCAGCCGCCGGTTGCGCCGCCGCTCGGCACCGGCGACCGCGTGGCCGACTGGATCGCCGCAGTAGTCGGCTCCTGGCCGTTCGTGATCGTCCAATCGGCGCTGCTGACCCTCTGGATTCTGGTCAACGTCTATGCCTGGGTGCAGGCCTGGGATCCCTATCCCTTCATCCTCTTGAACCTGATGCTCTCCTTCCAGGCCGCCTATACCGCGCCGGTCATCCTCATGAGCCAGAACCGCCAGGCGAAGCTCGATCGCGAGGACCAGGCGAACGACTATGACGTCAACCTGAAGGCCGAGCTGGAGATCGAGCTGCTGCATCACAAGATCGACCTGCTGCGCAGCAAGGAAATCCAGCTTTTGACCGAGCTGGTGAAGGAGCTGTCCCAGAAGCTCGATCGCGCCGGCGCCTGACGGACTCCGGCTTTTGGCGCCGCCCGGGGCCTCGCCGCCGAACTGCCTTCGGACTAGGATCGGGGCATGCCGGAACTCTGGGATATCGTCGATCTCACCCTTGCCGAATCGCCGGCCATTGCTGCAGCCGTCGATTACTGGCGCGCCCGTGCCGGATCGGCTGCAATGCCGAGCCGCGCCCAGATCGACCCGGTCGAGATGCGACCCTTCCTGCGCAAGGTCCTGATCATCGACGTGATGGAGAACGGCGACTTCGTCTATCGCCTGTGTGGGACGGAGATCAGCGAAGCGAACGGCCGAGACCTGACCGGCCGGCGCGCCGATGAAGACAGTCTCGGTGCCTCGGCGCCGCAATTCCTCGACGCTTACCGGCGCACCATCACCGCGCGGGCGCCGGTTTTCTTCGTCGGCCAAATGTGGTGGCAGGAGCGGGGCTATGTCTCGTTCGAGCAGGTGTTGCTGCCGCTTTCGGGTGACGGTCAACGCGTCGACAAGCTGTTCTGCGTCGTCGATTTCGAGATCCGCGCCCGGCGCTAGCCCGCTCCGTATTTTCCCTTAGCGGGTCTGAAAGGCGCGGATTTCCTCAATTCCTCGCATTTGCCGCAATTGCAGCGCGGCAGCGCCATAAACCGGCGCTTAAACATTGGCGCGTAGAGTGATGCCTGTCACCGCACACGGGGCCGGCTCTTGTGATCCCGGTCATAGCGACGAACCGAACCCGGTGACACGTTGCAGCGACAGTTCAGTACCGACCACCGATTGAAGGAATACCGCCGTGTCTCGTCTTCGTGCCGCCGCCCAGACCATGCCGCAGATTCCTGCCGGGCTGAGCACATTCCTGGCGCGGGTTTTTCTCGGTGGCTTCGTCCTCTTCCTGCTGGCGCTGGCCAGTCACTCCTGAGACCGCGGCGATGCCCCGCTTGACCCTTCAAGCCGGCATCCGCGCCTTCGCCATCTTCGACGCCCTGGTCCTTCTGGCTCTGGTCTGGCTGATCGCCACCTCCGACCTGTTTTCCTGAGAATCTAACGGCGGAACCGGATGATTCCCGGTCGCTGATCGTGGTTTAGCCTGCCGCCCGGGGGTGCTAGCCTCCGCGCCATGGCACGGCGTGAACTCCTGATTACCGAAATCCCGGCTGAGCGTATTCCCACCGATCTCATGGATTGGGTGGTCGGTTTTGTGGATTGCCCGGGCCTCGTCTTCCTGGACAGCGCGCTCCGGCACGACGCCCTCGGCCGCTATTCCTTTATCGCCGCCGATCCCATCCACCGGCTGGTCAACCGCGGGGATGCGACCACGATCGACGGCGCACCGTTTGCCGGCTCGCCGTTCGAGGCGGCCGCGCATCTGCTGGCGCGCTATCCGATCGAGCAAGTCCCCGGCCTGCCGCCGTTCCAGACCGGGCTGGCGGGGCAGTTCGGCTATGGGCTTCGTCATCATGTCGAATCCGTGCCGGCGCATGGCCGGAGCGACCATGGCTTCCCCGATTGCGAGCTCGGCTGGTACGACGTCGTGGTCGCGGTCGACCACCGGGACAATCGCGCTTACGTCTTTGCCGGCGGCGACCATGCCGAGGCGCGGACGGCATGGGCTCTCTCCCGACTGAACGGCCAGGCGCGCTTTTCGGCACCGGATTGGGAGATCGAGCCGACGCCGGACCTGACCGCCGATCAGTATCGCCGGGCGGTGCGCCGGACCATCGACTACATCGAGGCCGGCGATATCTACCAAGCCAATATCACCCAGCGCTTCCAGGCCGCCCTGCCGCCGGGGTTCGATCGGCTGGCGATGTACGACGAACTCAGGCGCCTCAACCCGGCGACCTTCGCCGCTTTCATCGATTTCGGCGCGACGGCCTTGCTCTCGTCCTCGCCGGAACGGTTCCTGAAACTCGAGAACGGCGTCATCGAGACCCGGCCGATCAAGGGCACGCGCCCGCGCGGGAGCAATCCGGCTTTGGACGCCGCGCTCGGCCGCGAGCTGCTGACGAGCGAGAAAGATCGCGCCGAGAATCTGATGATCGTCGATCTCTTGCGCAACGATGTCGGGCGCGTGGCGAAGCTGGGCTCGGTTCAGGTCCCGGTGCTGATCGGGTTGGAGACTTATGCGACCGTGCATCACCTGGTCTCCGTGGTGACAGCCGCACTCGATGACGGCAAGAGCGCGGTCGATCTCTTGCGCGCGGCTTTCCCCGGCGGGTCGGTCACGGGTGCCCCGAAGATCCGGGCCATGGAAATCATCGCCGAGCTGGAGCCGACCGAGCGCGGGCCCTATTGCGGCGCGATCGGCTATCTCTCGGCCGGCGGCGCGATGGACACCAACATCGTGATCCGCACGCTGCTCATCGACGGCGACCGGATCTCGTTCCAGGTCGGCGGCGGCATCGTCGCCGACAGCGACCCGCAGGCGGAATGGGAAGAGAGCCTGACCAAGGCCAAGGCGCTGATCCAAACGCTGGCCGGCCGCAGCCGGCGCGCGGCCAAGAAGAGCGCCTGATGATCTATTTGAACGGCGCGATCGTGCCTGAGGATTTCGCCCGGATCGATCCCGCCGACCGCGGCTTCACTTTGGCCGACGGGCTGTTCGAGACCCTGCGCGCCTATCGCGGCAAGCCGTTCCGGCTGGAAGATCATCTCGTGCGGCTGGAGTCCTCTGCGCATGCGCTGGGCATTCCGCTGCTGTTCGATGCCGTCCGGATCGCGGAGGCCGTGGTTGAGTTGCTGGAGGCCAACAGCCTCACCGAAGGCGATGCCGCGATCCGCATCACGGCAACCCGTGGGACCGGGCCGCGCGGCCTGGCACCGCCGGCCGACGTGCAGCCGACCCTGCTGATCACGACGACGGCCTATGCATCCTTGCCGGAGTCCTGCTCGGCGACGATCGTCGACATCCGGCGCAACGAGGGTTCGCCGCTCTCGCAGATGAAGTCGCTTGGCTATCTCGACAATGTCCTCGCCGCACGCGCAGCGGCGGAGCGTGGCGCCGAAGAGGCAATTCTGCTGAACAATGCCGGCCGCGTGGCCGGTGCCGCGCGCGCCAATGTCTTCGCCGTTCTGGATGGAAGGCTGCTGACCCCGCCCTTGAGCGACGGGGTACTGCCGGGCATCGCGCGGCGCGTGGTGCTGGAACTGGCCGCGGCATTGCGGATGCCCGCACAGGAAGCCTCGCTCTCGCCGGCCGATCTCATGGGCGCCCGCGAGATCTTCCTGACCAATTCCCTGTTCGAGATCCGTTCGGTCGGACGGCTCGACGACCGCGAGTTCGGCGCCGCCGAAATCGCCACCAGGCTCCGCGCGGACTATCGGGCCCTGGTGTAACCGAAGGGGGTGACGCTCCCTTGCGATCCGGCTAGGCTCGGCCACCTTTTTTCGACTCCAACAGGGGAACTCCATGGCCAAGGTCTTTGAGACGCTGGACGAGCGATTCAACAATCTCTTCGTCGGCACCGCGCAACTGGACAAGCTCTATACCGGCTGCCGCTGGGCGGAAGGCCCGGCCTATTTCGCGGCCGGTCGGTACCTTGTCTGGTCGGACATCCCGAACGACCGGATGCTGCGCTATGACGAGACCAGCGGCCAGACTTCGGTGTTCCGTGCGCCGGCCGGCAACACCAACGGCCACACGGTCGATCGCCAGGGCCGTCTCGTTTCCTGCGAGCATGGCGGGCGCCGGGTCTCGCGCACGGAGTTCGACGGCACCGTCATCACGCTGGCTGACTCCTACAAGGGCAAGCGCCTGAACAGCCCGAACGACGTGGTGGTGAAGTCGGACAACAGCATCTGGTTCACCGATCCCAGCTACGGCATCGACTCCGACTACGAGGGCAACAAGTCGAAGAGCGAGATCGGGCGCTCCAACGTCTATCGCATCGACCCGAAGAGCGGGGCGGTCACGATCGTCGCCGACGATTTCGTGCAGCCCAACGGCATCGCTTTCTCGCCGGACGAGAAGGAGCTCTACATCGTCGATACCGGCGCCACCCACAAGAAGAACGGGCCGAAGCACATCCGCCGCTTCGAGGTCAAAGGCGACAAGCTGAAGGACAAGGGCGTGTTCGCGAAATGCACCGCCGGTCTGTTCGACGGCTTCCGCTTCGACACCGAGAACCGGATCTGGACCAGCGCCGCCGACGGCGTGCATTGCTATGACAGCGACGGCACCCTGATCGGCAAGGTCCTGGTGCCGGAAGTCGTCGCCAATGTCTGCTTCGGCGGCCCGAAGCGGAACTACCTCTATATCTGCGGCACCACCTCGCTCTACGCCGTGCGCCTCAAGGTGAACGGGCAGAAGACGTACTGATCGCCGCGCCTTTACGGCCTCCGTCCCTGGCGGGGGCCGTAAAGCTGCATCAAGCTCTTGACGCTGAACGCTTTCGCCTCATTTGACGAGGCCTAAGCGACCCCCGTTCTGTAAAGGCTGGGTAAAGGTTGCGGCGGGTGACGAGGCTCAATCGGGCGATGCCGCTTCGGGACGCGATCGCGCCCGGCTCCAATGCGGCACTTCACGATATCAAACAGCGGCGCCAATTGTACCACGATCGCCGCCGCAAGTCATCGCTGACCGCGTGTCTGTGTGCCGCTTGAATTCAGGAGTATGCAGCAGAATTCGGCGTGACGATGTGGGATGAGGCGGCATGCCGGCGAGTGGGTGGCGGCGGTGACGTCAACGCGGAAAGGTTTACGCGTGGCTCCCGTCGCTTACCAGCACCGCCATCAGCAGCGCGTTCTCCTTGCCGCGGTTGACCCAGGCGTGGTTGGTGCCGCGCTGGATCACGCAGTCGAAGGGCTTCAAGGTCCGCTCTTCTTTTTCGAGGACCAGCGTGATCTCGCCCGAGAGCAGGATGATATAATCCGTGGTCGGCGACTTGTGCATCGCCGGATGCTTGGAGGTGTCGGGTTGCAGGTGGCCGCCCTTCATCGCGGCGAACCATTCTGCATTGGCCTTGCGCTTCTCGTCTTCGGAGAGATGCGCAAATTCGCTTTCCGGCGGGATCTCGAAATAGCGGAACAGGGTGCCGCCTTCCGGCGGCTCCAATTGCGTCGACAGCGCGCCGTGATCGATGCCGTCCGTATGATTGACCTTGCCACGGCCGGTGATCCAGAGCTCGGTCAGGACGGTGATGATGTTGTCGGCGATGCCGTCGATCATGACGCCGGACTTTCCCTCGGCGTCATTGGTGGTCACGATGCGTCGGATCTGTCTCAGCATTGCGCTCACCCTGCGAACCGCGGTTCGGCGATGCCCTTCACGCCGAGACCTGTGACCGCGAACAATCCTCCAGCCGTGGCTTCCTTCTGCGGCACGCCTTTCATGGGACGCCCCATCGAGGTGCAATAGAGGATGTCGAGATTGGCGCCGCCGAACATCACGCTGGTGAGGTTGCGCACCGGGAACTCGATCATCCGGTCGATCCGGCCATCCGGCGCATAGCGGATGATCCGCCCGCCGAAGACATGTGCGTTCCAGATGAAGCCTTCGGCATCGACGGTCGAGCCGTCGAAGGTGCCGGGATATTCCCAGGCGGTGAGGAATTTGCGGCGGTTCGAGACGTTGCCGGTCGCGATGTCGTAGTCGTAGGCGTACATCACCTTGTCGTAGGAGTCGCAGAAGTAGAAGGTCTTGTTGTCCGGCGACCAGCAGGGCCCGTTCGAGCATTTGATCCCGGAATCGAGCTTGTGGATGGTGAGATCGGGATCGAGCCGATAGAGCGCCGAGTTGCGCACCGGACGCTGGCCGCGGTTCGCATCCTCGCGGTCATGGTCATAAGACATATAGCCCGCGATGAAGCGCCCGCGCCGATCGACCTTGCCGTCGTTCAAGCGATTCTCCGGCTCGTCGGCTTCGGGATCGCCGATATGCGTGAGCTTCTGGGTCGCGAAGTCGTAGAGGCTGAACCCGTTGGCGAGCGCCAGGACCGCGCCGCCCTTCTCGCGCAAGGCCATCGAGCCGATATGCGAGGGCACGAAGTAGCGCTTCACGTCGCTGCCGTCTTCCTTGGCGCTGTAGATCTCGGCGGCGGAGCTGTCGATCCAGTAGAGCCGCTGCTCCTTTACGTCCCAGAGCGGCCCCTCGCCCAGATGGTTCTTGGCGTCGACGATGCAGCGGATCTCGACCATGGCGTTTCTCTCCCCTCAGTTCTTGCCGGCGGCGTTTTCTTGGTCGCCGAGGATAGCCGGCCCGAGCCGGATGGCAATAAATTTTGTGATCACATATCGAAGATAGACGGTGTTTCAAACCGTCTACGGCTGCTGTAGGCTGGTTTGCGAGGCTTTATGATGGTCCCGACAGGGCGATTCGCCCGGGTTTGACTTGAGGCTGAGAAGAACGCGATGGACGACAAGGTCAGACCGATCGACGTCACGACCGTGCAGGAGCGGGTCTATCAGGAGTTGCGCAACGCGCTCTACCAGGGCCGCTTCATGCCGGGCGAGGTGCTGACCATCCGGGCGCTGGCCGCGGCGCTCGGCACCAGCCCGATGCCGGTCCGCGAGGCGATCCAGCGGCTGGTGACCGAAAACGCGCTGACCCAGCTCCCCAACCGCACCTTCCAGGTGGCGGCATTGACGCTCGAGAATTACGACGAGTGGATCCGCATCCGCTGCGAGATCGAAGGCTATGCGGCCGAGCGCGCCGCCATGCGGGCGACGCCGAAGATCTGCAGCGAGCTCCGCATGATCAACAGCACCTTCGGCAAGTCGATCGAGGCCCGCGATGCAGCCGGCATGCTGGAAGGCAATCAGCATTTCCATTTTGCGGTCTATGAGGCGGCGCAATCCGACGCTCTCTTGAAGATCATAGGCTCGCTCTGGCTGCGCTTCGGGCCGGTGCTCGCCTTCGTGCAGCATGTCGATGGCTCGATCGAGATGTTCCGCCGCGGCGTGGTGGTGCATGAGCGCGTGATCGCCGCCATGGAGCGCCGCGATGTCGAGGAAGCGCGCTTTGCTTTGGCACTCGATATCCGCGCCGCGGCCGCCTGGTTCCGCCGCCACCATTTCGGCACTACCTACGAAGCTCAGCCGGAACCATCGGCACGCCGCGGCCTGGGGCGTCGGCGCTAGCGCCACATTTATCAACCTTTGCGTGTTCAACGAAGGAGGCCGGACAATCGGTCTCCGCGCGCACCGCCATATCCGTACCAGAAGCGGCCGGGATCATAATCCTAACTGTGATCACAGATGTTAGATAGAAGATGTTGACCAGGGCCCGGACCATCGCAATACTGGCCGGGACGCGGCCTCCAGGGAGAGGCCGTGCGAGGGGTATGGGCGGCCAGCGAACGAGCCGCCCAAAACGATGAACCGGGAGGAAAGCGATGAAGCTTCAGTGGAAGTCGAAGATCGCGGCTGCCTGCTTGGCGGGCGCGATGGGTCTGGGCGCGTCGAACGGCAGCGCGCAAGCCGATGAGAAGTTCAAGATCTTCCTGTCGATGTCCTATATCGGCAATGACTGGCAGGCCGAGGCCGCCAATATGCTCAAAGCCATGGCGCTGAGCGCGACCTATCGCGACAAGGTGGACTTGCAGGTCCAGGTCGCCGGCCCCAGCGCGCAACGGCAGATCCAGCAGATCAACGCCATGGTGCAGGCCGGCGCCAAGGCAATCATCGTCTATCCGATCTCGCCGACCGCCTTGAACCAGGTGGTGAAGAATGCCTGCGCCAAGGGCGTCGTGGTGGTCGCCTATGACTCGATCATCGAAGAACCCTGCGCCTACAACGTTCATATCGACCAGAAGGCCTGGGGCCGCCAATCGGCCGAATGGCTGGTCGATAAGCTCGGCGGCAAGGGCAACGTGGTGATGGTGACCGGCGTGCCCGGCACTACGGTCGACACGCTGCGCAACGAAGGCGCCAAGGAAGTCTTCGCCAAGCATTCCGGCATCAAGGTGATCGCCGAAGCCAATGGCATGTGGAGCCAGGCGGTGGCGCGCACCGAGCTTTCGAAAGTCGTGGCGACGCGGCCCTGGGACCAGATCGATGGTCTCTGGATGCAGGCCGGCTGCTACACCGCGAACTCGATGCAGAGCGAAGCCGGCATCGCGGACGACAAGCTGAAGCCCTGTGCAGGCGAGGCCTCCAACGGTGGCCGCATCCAGATGCTGCCGGTGGGCACCGAGGTCGAAGGTGCGAGCGGCACCTACCGGCCGATGGGCGCCAAGCGCTGGTCATCGGGCTCGCAGAACTTCACCGGCGCGCTGGCGCTGACGCTGGCGGTGAAGAAGCTCGAGGGCAAGGAGATCCCGGCTCTCACCAATGTCGAGCAGAACATCGTCACCAACGAGAACGTCAAGCTTTGCAAGGAAGGCAGCTGGGCGGAGATGAAGGCGGGCTGCAACGTGTTCCAGCCGGCGATCATCGCCAATCCGGGCTGGTTCGCCTCGATCTATTCGGAGACCACGCCGGAAGTCGGCTTGAACGCCGCATTGGTCGGGCAGCCGGAGCAGTAAGCGGCTGCTAGCCGAGCAGCTTCAAGAGACCCGCGGTGGCGGATTCGATGTCACCGCGGAGGTGCGCCGCGCAGGCTTTGGCGTCGCCGGCGCGGATCGCCTTCAGGATGAGCTTATGCTCGTGATTGGCGTTGTCGTAATTGCCGGCGCCGCGCACGCCATGGAGCAGATGGAAGTAAGGGCTGACCTGCAGCCACAAACCTTCGATCACCGAGAGCAGGGTGTCCGATCCCGATGCGGCGTAGATCGTGAAATGGAAATCGTGGTTGCCGCGGACATAGGCGCGGGTGTCGCCGGCCTCGACCGCCTTGGTCATGGTCTCGACCAGGGCGCTCAATTTGGCGATCTCGTCCTTGCCGATGAGCGGGGTCGCCCAGGAGGCGGCGAGGCTCTCGATCTCGACCCGGACCTTGGTGAGATCGGTCAAGCGGTCGGATTCCAGCTCCGGGATTCCGACCGAGCGGCCGGAGATCACGCGCAAGGCGCCTTCCGCGGTCAGGCGCTGCAAAGCTTCGCGCACTGGCATCGCGCTGACGCCGAAAGCGCTCGCCAGGCCCTGGATGGTGACGAGCTCGCCCGGCATCAAGCCGCCGTCGAGGATCATGGTCTTCAGGCGGCGATAGATCTCTTCAGGCAGGGTGACGCGCGCCACCTGCATCTGGGGCAAGGCGGAGGTGCGTCGTTTCGATCTCTGAGTCGTATCCACGGACATTGCGTCGCTGCGGGTATCGCTGAGCCGTTGCTGCGTCAAGGGCATTGGAGGAACGCCCTTGCTCGGCCGATGATATCTGATTTATGATCAAATGATCAAAAAGAAGTTTGGGCTCCGCGCCGATGTGGCCGCGGTCGGGGTCCAGGGCGCGCGACGCACCCGACGCCAATCGGCCGCACGATGGGAGAGTGATGATGAAATCGTGGAAATTGGGGTGGCGATTCCTCGCCGCCGGCGCATTGGCTGTGGGCATGATGGCCCAGTCCGGCGCCGCGCATGCTGAGAAGTTCAAGGTCTTCCTGTCGATGTCCTACATCGGCAATGACTGGCAGGCGGAAGCCGCGAACATGGTGAAGGCCATGGCCGCGCATAAGGACTTCGCCGACAAGATCGACCTCCAGGTGCAGGTCGCCGGGCCGAACGCCCAGCGCCAGATCCAGCAGATCAACGCCATGGTGCAGGCGGGCGCCAAGGCGATCGTGGTCTATCCGATCTCGCCGACCGCGCTGAATGCTGTCGTGAAGAATGCCTGCAGCAAGGGCGTCATTATCATCGCCTATGACGCGGCGATCGAAGAGCCCTGCGCCTATAACGTGACGATCGACCAGGAAGAGGCCGGCCGCGTCACCGCCGAATGGCTGGTGAAGAAGCTGAACGGCAAGGGCAACATCATCGCCATCACCGGCGTGCCGGGCACTTCGGTCGATACTCTGCGCACCAAGGCGGCGAAGGAAGTCTTCGCCAAGAACCCCGGTATCAAGATCGTCGCCGAAGCGGTCGGCATGTGGAGCCAGGCGGTCGCCCGCACCGAGCTCTCGAAGATCCTCGCCACCCATAACTGGAACGAGGTCAACGGGCTCTGGATGCAGGTCGGCTGCTACACCGCCAACGCGATGCAGCTCGAAGCCGGCAAGAAGGTGGAAGAGCTGCTGCCCTGCGCCGGCGAAGGCTCCAACGGCGGCCGCATCCAGATGCTGCCGGCCAGCGCGAAAGTGGAAGGCGGCGACACCCCGCCTTATGCGCCGATGGGCGCGCCGCGCATCTCCTACGCCTCGCCGCCGTATTCCGGCGCGCTGGCGCTGAAGCTCGCGGTGCAGAAGCTGGAGGGCAAGGACATTCCGAAGCTCACCACCTTGCCGCTGCCGATCGTCACCAACGAGACCATCAAATATTGCGAGACGGGTTCCTGGGATGAAATGAAGGCCGGCTGCAACGCCTTCCCGCCGTCGCTCGTGCCGAATCCGGGCTGGTTTGCCTCGATCTTCTCAGACCAGACCCCGGAAGTCGGGTTCCAGGCCGCCCTGATCGGCCAGCCCGAGCCCTGAGTCACCCTCGACCTGAGCTGGACGGCGCCCCACGCGTCGTCCAGCTTTCTTTTCTCACCTGCACTCGGACACGCATGACGCAAGCCGTTGCCATCGCAGCCGACCACGTCCGCAAAGCCTTCGGTGCCACGGTCGCGGTCGATGACGTTTCGTTCGAGGTGGCGGAGGCCAGCGTCCATGCTCTGCTCGGCGAGAACGGCGCCGGCAAATCGACCATCGTCAAATTGCTGAGCGGCCTGATGACGCCCGACCAGGGCGGTTTCCAGGTGTTCAGCCAATCGGTCTCGCTGAAATCGCCGCGCGCCGCGCATCGCTGCGGCATCCAGACCGCATTCCAGGAAATGACCCTGGTGCGCGACCTGACCGTGCTCGAGAACGTGCTGTTGCCCTATGCGCCGATGAATCCGCTCGGCCTCATCCGCCGCCGCGCCGCGCAGGATGCGGTGGCGCAGCATTTCGCCGGCCTCGGCCTCGAGAGCATCGATCTGCAGGATGAGGTCGGCCCGCTCGACCTCGCCATCAAACAGAAGATCGAGATCGCCCGCGCACTCTATCGCAAGCCGAAGATCCTGCTGCTGGACGAGCCGACCTCCTCGCTCTCCGGCGGCGACGTCGATTGGCTGGGCGAGGTGATCGCGCGCGAGAAGGCGCGTGGCGTCACCGTGATCTTCATCTCGCATCGCCTGAAAGAGGTGCGCGACTTCTGCGATTCGCTGACTGTCCTCCGCAACGGCCAGCATATCGCCACCGGCAAGGTCGCCGACTTCAACGACGAGGAAGTCATCCGGATGATCGTCGGCCGCTCGATCGGCCAGGCCTTCCCGGAGAAACCGGCGAAGACCCATCAATCCGGCGCCGAAGTCTTGCGGGTGGAGAATCTCGCGACCAGCGGCAAGCTCGCCGATGCCTCCTTCGCGCTGCACAAGGGCGAGATCCTCGGCATCGCCGCCCTCCAGGGCATGGGTCAGCTCGATCTCTTCCGCGCCTGTTTCGGTGCCGCGGAGCTCACCGCGGGCCAGATTGCCGTCGACGGCAAGCCGGTCACCATCGCCAGCCCGACCGATGCTGTGCGCGCCAATATCGGCATCAGCCTGGTGCCCGAGGACCGCAAGACCGAGGCGCTGTTCCTGAAGCTCTCCGGCACCCAGAACACGTCGATCCCGGTAATCGACCGCTTCTCCAATTTCGGCTTCATCGATGTGAAGAAGGAGCGCGACGCGGTCTCCGGCGTGTTCCAACGGGTCGAGGTTGCGGAACGCGCGCTCTGGACCCGGGCCGGCGCCTTCTCCGGCGGCAACCAGCAGAAGATCGCCATCGCCAAATGGCTCCTGGCTGAAAGCCGGGTGCTGCTGCTCTACGACCCGACCCGCGGCATCGACGTCGGCACCAAGCACGAGCTCTACCACCTGATGCGCCAGTATGTGGAGGCGGGCGGCAGCATCCTGCTTTACTCTACCGAGATTCCCGAATTGGTGCATCTCGCCGACCGCGTGCTGGTGCTCTACCAGGGCCGCATCGCCCGCGAAGTCGCCGGCGCCGATCTCAACGAGGATTCGATCATGCGCGCCGCACTCGGCCATGGCGACGCATCCAACGGGTCCTTTGGGGGACGCGCCGCATGACCAGCCTATCCGCCGCCGCGACCCCACAGCGTCAACGCCGCACCTTACGCCTCGGCCGCTATCAGGGCGTGCTGGTGGCGCTCGGCGTGTTCATCCTGCTCATGCTCATCAACGATTGGATGAGCGCCGGGCCGATGAGCTATTTCGAGGTGAGCTCGCTCTCGACCGGCGGCGCACCGCTCGCCATCGCCGCGACCGGGCAGACACTCGTCATCCTGACCGGCGGCTTCGACCTCTCCGCCGGCGCGGTGATTTCGCTGGTCAACGTGGTGGTCGCGACCAACATGCCGGACAGCCCCGGCGGCATCCTGCTCTGGTCGCTGCTCGGCGTCGCGGTCGGCATGGCAACCGGCGCCTTCAACGGCTTCTTCATCGCCTTCTTCCGGCTGCAGCCGATCGTGGTCACGCTCTCGACCATGTTCATCGTCCAGGGCCTGACCCTGCTGGTGCTGGACAAGCCCGGCGGCATGGTGCCGATGGGCCTCAGCAACGCGCTGGCGCTCGATGCCGTGCCCGAACTCGTGCCGATGGCGCTGGTCCTGCTCGGCATCATCGTCCTGCTCTGGCTCTGGCTGAAGAGCACAAGGCTCGGCACCGCGATCTATGCGATCGGCAGCGACATGGAAGCGGCGCGGGCGCGCGGCATCTCCGTACGCCTCACGCAATTCCTCGTCTATGTGCTGGCCGGGGGTTGCTACGGCTTTGCCGGCGTCTTCGTCAGCGCGCAGACCGGCGCCGGCGATCCGCTGGTCGGCAATTCCATGCTGCTGCAGATCTTCGGCGCGGTGGTGGTTGGTGGAACGCGATTGGGCGGCGGACGCGGCGGCGTGGTTGGCTCGATCATCGGCGCCTATATCCTGATGATCATCGTCAACATCCTGCTGGTGTTGAACGTCTCCGCCTATTATTCGACCGTGGTCGAAGGCTGCATCCTGATCCTCGCCGTATTGGCCGGCGCGCTCAGCCGCGATTCGCGCGCAGCCAAGCATCTTCGGGCCGGCTATGTCCGCTTCCAGGCCTGGCGCAAGGGCATGCTGCCGCGCCAGGTGAGTGACGCCGCACAACGTCTGGTCCTGCCGGGCATCGAGGCGAAGCCGAGCAAGACACCGACGCCTTCGTTCCTGGTGCGCAATGCCGAAGCGATCCGCTATGCGCTGCCGGCCTATGTCTGCTTCCTGATCGTGCTGGTGGTGACCGAGCTGACCGTCGGCCGGGCGCTCGGCAACCCCGGCTATTACAACTCGATCCTGGTGCTCTCCTCCTTCCTGCTGATCCTGGCGCTGGGGCAGGGAACGGTCATCCTGACCGGCGGGCTCGATCTCTCGGTGCCCTGGACCATCGCGCTTTCCGGCATTCTCCTGGCCGGCATGGTCAACGGGCAGAACGGGCCGATGATCTATGCGCTGCCGCTGGTGCTGGCGATCGGCTGCCTGGTCGGCATCGCCAACGGCATCGGCATCGCGATCTTCGGCATCTCGCCGATCGTCATGACCCTCGCCATGAACGGCATCCTGCAAGGCTTGGCGTTGCTCTATTCGCAGGGCACGCCGGCCGGCTTCTCTTCGCCGCTGATGCGCTGGTTCATGACCGACAAGACCGGCCTCGTGACGCCGGTCGTGGTCTTCATCATCCTTTTCGTGATCGCCGCGGTGCTGCTGCACCGGCGCACGCCCTTCGGCCGTCGGGTCTACGGACTCGGCAACGGCGAGAAGGTGGCGGCATTGTCCGGCATCAATGTCGACCGCACCATCATGCTGGTCTATGCGCTCTCCGGCTTCTGCTCGGCTTTGGTCGGTTGCATGCTGACCGGCTTCTCCGGCCAGGCCAGCCTCGGCATGGGCGACGAATACATGCTGCCCTCGATCGCCGTGGTCGTGGTCGGCGGCACCCTGATCACCGGCGGGCGCGGCTCCTATCTCGGCATGGTGGGCGGCGTGCTGCTGCTGACCGCCCTGCAGACCCTGCTCGCCGGCACCACGCTGCCTTACGCCACCCGCGTCATCATCTTCGGCCTCGTCGTCCTCGCCGCGGTGATCGCGCTTCGGGAAAAGAATCACTAGGGAGTTTGAAGTATGGCGCAACTCGCCGGGAAGAAATGGGTCGACGGGCTGAAGCCCGGCTTGCGTGTGGTGATCTCCGCCGGCGCTTCGGGCATCGGCCGCGCCATCAGCGACATGCTGATCCAGCACGGCGCCAAGCTGCACATCTGCGACGTCGCCGACAATTTCCTTGCCGACTTCAGACAAGCCCATGCCGGCCATGGCGTCACCAAGGCCGACGTCTCCAAGGAAGCCGATGTCGAGCGCTTCTTCGCCGAGGCCAAGGCGACGCTCGGCGGTATCGACGCGCTGATCAACAATGCCGGCATCGCCGGGCCGACCGGCGGCGTCGATGAGATCACGCCGGAAGACTGGCGGCGCTGCATCGACATCGACTTGACCGGCCAGTTCCTCTGCGCGCGGCTCGCGGTGCCGGAGATCAAGGCGGCGGGCGGCGGCGCCGTCGTCAACATGTCCTCGGCGGCGGGCAAGCATGGCTATGCCTTCCGCACGCCCTATGCGGCGGCGAAGTTCGGCGTCATCGGCTTCACCCAGAGTCTCGCCAAGGAACTCGGGCCCTCGAACATCCGGGTCAATGCGATCCTGCCCGGCATCGTCGAAGGCCCCCGGATCGAGGGCGTGATCGGCGCAAGGGCCGAGCAGCTCGGCATCAGCTACCAGGAGATGGAGAAGGAGTACCTGGCGAAAGTCTCGCTGCGCCGCATGGTCTCGCCGCATGACGTCGCTGCGATGGTGCTGTTTCTACTCTCGCCCTTGGGTGAGAATATCTCTGGTCAATCACTCGGCGTCGACGGCAACGTCGAGACGCTCTAAGGGAAGATCATCATCATGGCGAAGATAGCCATCATCGGCAGCGGCTTGATCGGGCGGGCCTGGGCCATCAGCTTCGCCCGCGCCAGGCACGAGATCAAACTCTACGACCAGGTGGCGGGCGCCGCGGAGAAGGCGATCGCCTTCGCCCGCGAGATGGCTGTGCCGCTGGAATCCGAAGGCCTGCTGGAGGGCCAGACCGCCGACCAGCTGGTTGCGCGCATCAAGCCCGCCGCAAGCTTGCAGGAGGCGCTCAACGGCGTCGTGCACGTCCAGGAGAACACGCCGGAAGACGTCGCGGTGAAGCAGAAGGTCTTCGCCGAACTCGACGCGATCGCGGCACCCGAAACCGTGCTCGCCAGCTCGACCTCGGCGATTCTGCCTTCCAAATTCACCGAGCACCTGAAGGGCCGGGGCCGCTGCCTGGTCATGCACCCGATCAACCCGCCTTATCTCATCCCGGCGGTGGAGATCGTGCCGGCGCCCTGGACCGATCCCGCGGCGATGGAGAAGACGCGGCAACTCGCCGTCGCGTCCGGCCAGGCGCCGATCGTGATGAAGCGCGAGCTCGACGGATTCGTCATGAACCGCATGCAGGGCGCTCTGCTGGAAGAGGCCTTCCGCCTGGTCGCGGATGGCTATGCGTCCGTCGAGGACGTCGATGTCGGCATCCGCGAGGGCCTCGCTCTGCGCTGGTCCTTCATGGGCCCGTTCGAGACCATCGACTTGAACGCGCCGGGCGGCGTGAAGGATTATTGCGAACGCTACCAGCAGATCTATTCGAGGCTTTTCCCCTCGATGCAGCGCCGGGTCGATTGGGCCGGCGAGGTGATGCAGACCGTCGAGAAGGAACGCCGCGCCAAGCTGCCCGCCGCCGACCTGCTGAAGCGCCACACCTGGCGCGACCGCCGCTTGATGGCGCTGACGGCGCATAAGCGCAAGGCCGCCAAGGAGATTGGGAGTTGATGCAGATAGACCCGTCGACCCCTCACCCCAACCCTCTCCCGCGGGGGGAGAGGGGGCTTCTTCTCGCTGCTCAGCGAGAGAGTGTTACCAAGGCTGGCGACACAGCGTCCCCTCTCCCCTTGCGGGAGAGGGACAGGGTGAGGGGTCGATGACACTCACCGCGCAAGACTCGCTCTAACGAGAGGCACAACACGAATGGCCACGAAACGCAAAGTCATCATCACCTGCGCCGTCACCGGTGCGATCCACACGCCGTCGATGTCGCAGTACCTGCCGGTCACGGCCAGCGAGATCGCCGATGCGGCGATCGGCGCGGCGGAGGCGGGGGCGGCGATCGTCCATCTCCACGCCCGCGACCCGAAGACCGGCAAGCCGGATCAGACGCCGGAAGCCTTCGAGCCCTTCCTGAAGATCATCAAGCAGCGCTCCAACGCGGTGGTGAACCTCACCTCGGGCGGCGCACCCTGGATGAAGATCGAGGAGCGCATCCAGCCCTCCATCAGGTTCAAGCCCGAGGTCGCCTCGCTCAACATGGGCTCGATGAATTTCGGCCTGTTCCCGATGCTGAACCGCTTCAAGGAATTCAAGCATCCTTGGGAGAAGGAGCATCTGGAGAATTCGGTCGATCTCATCTTCCGCAACACCTTCAAGGACATCGAATATGCGCTGCGGACCTTGAGCGACAGCGGCATCCGCTTCGAGTTCGAATGCTACGACGTCGGCCATCTCTACAACCTGCATCACTTCCTGGAGCGCGGGTTGGTGAAGCCGCCGCTCTTCGTGCAGACGGTGTTCGGCATCCTCGGCGGTATCGGCCCGCATCCCGAGGATGTGATCCACATGAAGCGCACCGCCGATCGTCTGTTCGGCGACAAGTATCAATGGTCGGTGCTCGGCGCCGGACGGAACCAGATGCCGATCATCTCCATGGCGCTGGCCATGGGCGGCAACGTCCGCGTCGGCCTTGAAGACTCGCTCTGGGGCGGCCCCGGCCGTCTCGCGCAATCCAATGCCGAACAGGTGACGCTTGCCCGCAAGATGATCGAAGGCCTCGGCATGGAAGTGGCGACGCCGGACGAAGCGCGGGAGATCCTGAGCCTGAAAGGCGCGGACAAGGTCTCGTTTTAGGGGAGCAGACGCCATGCGGATCGAAGTGCTGGTCGATGTGAAGACCATTCTGGGCGAAGGCCCGCTCTGGGATGTGGAGCAGGAGCGCCTCTACTGGATCGACAGCTTCGGCTGCAACGTCTTCCGCTGCACGGTCGACGGCCGCGAGATCCGCGCCTGGGACGTGCCGGCGAAGATCGGCTCCATGGCACTGCGGAAGGACGGCAATGGCGCCATCTGCTCGCTCGCCGACGGTTTCCATCTGCTCGACTTCAAGACTGGTGACTCGACGCTGATCCACGATCCGGAACCGGACCTGAAGACCACCCGCATCAACGACGGCAAGGTCGATCGCCGGGGCCGTTTCATCTCGGGCTCGATGGACACGATGGAGTCCGGGCCGAACGGCTCGCTCTACCGCGTCGATCCCGACTTCAAGATCACCAAGCTCGACAGCAACATCATCGTCTCCAACGGCCCCTGCTTCAGCCCGGACGACAAGACCTTCTACTTCGCCGATTCCTGGTCGGGCGAGATCTGGGCCTATGACTACGACGTCCAGACCGGCAGCGTCTCCAACCGCCGCACCTTCACCAAGATCGACACCTCGACCGGCGGCGCCGCCGACGGATCCACGGTCGATGCCGAAGGTTGTCTCTGGAACGCGCAGGTCTATGACGGCAAGCTGAAGCGCTACACGCCCGACGGCAAGGTCGAGCGGGTGATCGACATGCCGGTCAAGAAGGTGACCAGCGTGATGTTCGGCGGCCCGAACCTCGACATCCTGTTCGTCACCTCCATGGCAAAGCCGCCGCTGCCGCGCTTCCCTGGCGATGGCGTGCTGCGCGGGAGCCTCTTCGCGATCTACGACCTCGGCATCAAGGGCGTGCCGGAGCCGCGCTTCGGCGCTTGATCGCGCTGGGCGGCAACCGCCGAATCCTGCTGGCCGAAGCGGTTCTGCTGGCAGCGTTGCTCGTTGCCTGGGAGAGTCTCTCCCATGGACTCACGGTCGCCGATGCCTCCGGCCTGCTGCTGGCACTGACGCCGCTCGCACTTGCGGCGATGGCGCAGAGCGTGCCGGTGCTGGCCGGCGGGCAGGGCCTCGCCGCCGGCGCCACGGCTTTGCTGGTCGATATCCTGCTCGGCATGGCGCCGATCGCCGCTCCCGGCGATGCGTTGCTCTGGATCGCTCTCGGCCTCGTGATCGGTGGCGCGATCGGTTTGGCGAACGGAGCCTTGATCGGATTTCTGCGGCTGCCTTCGACCGCCGTCACCTACGCGACCGGCATCGCGGTCGGCGCGCTGGCCTTTGCGCTAGCCCAGGACGGCGCCGGATCGAACCCGCCACAAGCGCTGACCAAACTTCTATTCGACCCGCAAATCCTCGGCCTGCCGCTCATCCCCATCCTCGCGCTGACGATCGTCGTGCTCGGCGGCGCCTGGTTCCAGCGCACGCGGCTCGCGCTTGCGCTCCACAGGCTGGGGCAGGGCGCCCCGTCTGCCGAACGCGCGCTGCCGGCCGCGCGGCTGCGCTGCATCGCCTATGGAATCGCAGGCCTCGGCTACGCTGCGACCGGAATCGTGCTTGCCGGGCAGATCGGTGCCATGGATTCCATGCTGGGCGCGCCGGTTCTGGTGCAGATCTTCGCCGCCGTCGCCTTGGCGGGAAGTTGTCCCGGCCTGCGCGGCGGCAGCATTGCGGGCGCGCTGCTGGGTGCGGCGATCGTCACCGCGACCGCCAACCTGCTGATCCCGCTCGGCGTGCCGGACATCCTCTCGCCGGCGCTGGATTCCGCCTGGCTGCTGCTCGGCATCGCCGCCTGCGCCGCGATGCGCGATCGCGCGCCGCGCCATGTCACCGCCGGCCCACTCTGGCCGCATGCCAGCAAGCTCGCGATTTGCGGCCTGATCGTTCTGGTGACGCTCGGCTTCGCGCGCCCTGAAGCCGCCGGCGTCGCCACCATCGCCGCCGGTCTCGCGCTGATGACGGTCGGGCAGGGCGCCGTCATGCGCCTTGGCGGATTCGATCTCGCAATGCCGGCGATGATCTCGCTCGCCGGCATGATGACCGTCGCGATCAGCCAGGGTTCATCGAGCCGCTTCGTCCTCGCCGTCGCATTGACAACCGCAATCGCGATCGCCATCGGCCTCTGGCACGCTTTCCTCGCGCCGCGCCTCGGTCGGGCTGTTATTTTGGCGACGCTGGCCAGCGCCGGCATTCTGCAAGCCGTCGCCGTCGCCCTGATGGTCTGGCTGCCGACCGGCTTCGCGCCACTCGCATTCACGGCTTTCGCCGGTGAAACTTGGCTCGGAATCCCAAAGCCGGTCTGGATCCTCGCGCCCGGCGCCTTCGCGCTCGCGGTCTTCCTCGATCGCCAGCGCAACCGCCTCGTCTTCAGCTATGTCGCAAGCGCGCTGTCCGCGGCCCTCTTCGGCATCCTGCTCGCCTGCACCGGGGGCAACTTCCGGCTCGGCCTGGTCGATGTCTATATGGTGCCGGTGGTGGCGGGCGCCGTGCTCGGCGGCATCGACTTCATCGGTGGCCGCGGCACTCTGCTCGCAGCCTTCGGCGCCGTGTTGCTCCTGCAGGTCGCGGACACGGCCTTGGTCGGGCTCGGCCTTGGCTATGAGGCACGGCTCGCCGTGATGGGCGCAATCATCCTGCTGCGGACCGCGCTACGACGCGACGCGCTGCTGCGGTTCCACCGTCGCTAAAGCCTGCGCGAGTTCGTCCGGACCGTAGGGCTTGGAGAGTCTTGGCAGATCCTTGGCGTAGGAGCCGGGGAGATCCGCAAATCCCGTGGCGAGGATGATCGGCATGCCGGGGATAAGCTTGTGGATCGCCTCTGCCAGCTGGCCGCCGGTCATGCCGGGCATGGCGTGGTCGGTGATGACCACGTCGATCGGCTGACCGGAGCGCATGACTTCCAGCGCCTCGGCGCCCGACGGCACCCAGAGCGCCGCATGGCCGAGATCCTCGACCATGGTTGCGGTGACATGGCCGACCAGCGCCTCGTCATCGACCACCAGCACCATGAACTGGTCGCGCGTCGGCGTCGCATCGATCGCGGTCTGCGCGGAGGCCATCAGCGCGGTCGCCGCGGCGGCGACCGGGAACCAGAGATTGACCGTGGTGCCATCGCCCGGCGCGCTGGTGATGTGGATGGCGCCGCCCGATTGCACCGCCATGCCCTGCACGGTCGAGAGGCCGAGACCGGTCCCCTTGCCGCGTTCCTTGGTGGTGTAGAAAGGCTCGGTGCAGCGTTTCAGTGTCGCCTCGTCCATGCCGGCGCCGTCGTCGATCACCGACACCTCGACATAGCGGCCGCTCTGCAGCGCCACCATCGCATTGCTCATGTCGGCGTTGCGCGCCGTGATGGTGACGCGGCCGCCCTCCGGCATCGCATCCCGCGCATTCAGCGTGAGATTGAGCAAGGCGAGCTCGAGCTGGTTGGGATCCACCTCGATGAGGTCGAGGTCGTCGGCGATATGGAGATCGATCGCGATGGTGGGTCCCACCGAGCGCCGCAGCATCTCGGTCAAGCCATCGACCAGCGCGCCCAGGTGGATCGCCTCGGGATGCAGCTCCTGCCGCCGGGCGAAGGCGAGCAGGCGCTTGGTCAAGGCGGCGCCGCGCTCGGCGCTCTCCTGCGCCGCCTTCAGCATCCGCTTCGACTTCGGGTCGTCGGGGATACGCTTGCCGACATATTGCAGGCAGCCCAGGATGCCCATCAGGAGGTTGTTGAAGTCATGGGCGAGCCCGCCGGTCAGCTGGCCAAGGCTCTCCATCTTCTGCATTTCATGGACCTGCGCCATCGCGACTTCGCGCTCGCGCGTCCGCTCCTCGACCCGTTTTTCGAGCTGCTGGTTGATCTCGGCCAAGGCGGCGGTCCGTTCCGCGACCCGGTGCTCGAGCTCGGCGTTCAGGTCTTCGAGCGCGCGGGTCTTGCGGTGCAGGTCGAGGAAGATCCGCACCCGCGCCCGCAGCAGGTCCGGCACGATCGGCACCGGCATGTAATCGACCGCGCCGTGCTCGTAGCCCTTCAGGAGATCGAGCTCGGTCACGGAAATCGCGGAGACGAACATCAAGGCGGTCTGGGCGAAGCGCGGATGGTCGCGGATCATGCGTGCGAGCTCGAAACCGTCGAGATCCGGCATGCAGACGTCGATCAGCACCAGGGCGATGTCCTGCTTCAGCAGGACCTCCAAGGCCTCGCGGCCGGACTGCGCCTTGATCAGGTTCTCGCCGAGATCGCTGAGAATCGCCTCATAGCTCAGCAGCTTGGCCGGCTGGTCATCGACCAGGAGGATGTTGACGGGTTCCACCGGTTTCATCCCGTCTCCTAGCGGTGCAGCCACATGCGCAGCGCCGAGAGGAGCTGCTCGGTGTTGACGGGCTTCGCGAGATAGTCGGAGGCGCCGGCTTCCAGGCACTTCTCCCGGTCACCCTTCATCGCCTTGGCGGTGAGTGCGATGATCGGCAGGCGGCGAAATTCGGGCTTGCTCCGAATAACCTGCATAGTCTGGTAACCATCCATTTCCGGCATCATGATGTCCATCAAGACCAAGGCTACTTCGTCAGAGGTTTCCAGAGTCTGAATCGCTTCCTTGCCGGTCGTGGCGGTCAACACATTCATGCCGCGCCGCTCCAGCACGCTCGAAAGCGTGAAGATGTTGCGGGCATCGTCATCGACCAGCAGCACGGTGCGCCCGACCAGATCCTCGTCCGAGGAATAGAGCCGCTCCAGCATCCGCTGCTTCTCGGCCGGCAGATCGGTCACGACGCGGTGCAGGAAGAGCGCGGTCTCGTCCAACAATCGTTCGGGCGATTCCACACCCTTCACCACGACGCTGCGCGCCATGGTATGAAGCTGGGCGTCTTCCTCGGCCGTCAGCTCGCGGCCGGTGAAAATCACCACCGGCACGTCGGACAGATTATCCTCGTTGGAGATCCTGGACAGGAGATCGAAGCCGGAGACGTCGGGCAGGCGGAGATCGAGCACCACGCAGTCGAACTTGTCGCTGTGCAGCGCCTCCATCGCCGCGTTGCCGCTATCGACCGCCATGATGTCGATGTCGTCATAGCCCAAGAGCTCGCTGATGCCGAAGCGCTCGGCAGCGTTGTCCTCGACGATCAGCAGCTTGCGCCGCCGCGCCCGGCTGAACTCGGTGATGCGCTCCAGCGCCTTCTCCAGGCCCTCGGTGCTCGACGGCTTGGTGATGAAGCTGAAGGCGCCGCGGGCGAGGCCGTGCTGGCGGTCGTCTTCCAGGGTCACGATCTGCACCGGGATGTGCCGGGTCAATGGATCCTGCTTCAGCTGGCTCAACACCGACCAGCCCAGCATGTCGGGCAGGAAGATGTCGAGCGAAACCGCGCTCGGCTGGTATTCGCGGGCCAGCGCCAGGGCCTCGGCGCCCTTATGTGCGATCAGCACCCTGAGATCGTGCTGGCGCGCCATGTCGGCGACCATCCGGGCGAAGGTCGGATCGTCCTCGACCACCAGCAGGATACGGTCACCCGGCTCCAGCAGGGTGCGGTCATCCGGCACCCGCTCTTCCGGCATGTTGGCGAGCTTGTGGCTGATCACCTCGATCGGCGCGTTGCGCCGCACGCGGTTCTCCGGCTGTGGCTGCTCGATCGGACCGACATAGTTCAGCGGCAGGTAGAGGGTGAAGGTGCTGCCCTGGCCGGGCATTGACTTCAGCTGGATCTCACCGCCCAAGAGGCTCGAGAGCTCGCGCGAGATGGCGAGGCCGAGACCGGTGCCGCCGAACTTGCGGCTGGTCGAGGCGTCGGCCTGCTGGAAGGCCTCGAAGATGATCTTCTGCTTCTCCTGCGGAATGCCGACGCCGGTGTCGGTGACCTCGAACGCGACCACCGCCGGCGCACGGCTCAAGGTCGGGTGATCCGCCGACCAGCCGCCGTTCGCCTTGCTGATCGAGAGCTTCACGCCGCCGCGCTCGGTGAACTTGAAGGCGTTGGAGAGCAGGTTCTTCAAGACCTGCTGCAGCCGCTTGGCATCGGTGATCATGCTGCGGTCGAGCGTCGGGTCGAGGTGCGCGTCGAAGGTGAGCTTGCGATTCTCGGCGGTATGGCGGAACGGTCGCACCACGGAATCGAAGATCGTGCTGAACAGCACTTCGCCGGCTTCCACCGAGACCGTGCCGGATTCGATCTTGGAAAGATCGAGAATGTCGGTGATGAGGTTCAATAGATCGGTGCCGGCGCCGTGGATGGTGCGGGCGAACTCGACCTGCTTCGGTGTCAAGTTGGTGTCCGGATTCTCGGCGAGCTGCTGGCCGAGGATCAGGATGTTGTTGAGCGGCGTGCGGAGCTCGTGGCTCATATTGGCCAGGAACTCCGACTTGTACTTCGAGGTGAGGGCGAGCTCGGCGGCCTTTTCTTCCACCGCACGCCGCGCCTGCTCGATCTCGCGGTTCTTGCGCTCGACCTCGACGTTGCGTTCGGCCAGCTGCTGCGCCTTGAGCTCCAACTGCTCGTTGGTCTGGGTCAATTCGCGCTGCTGGGTGGTCAATTCGCCGGCGAGCTGCTGCGACTGCACCAGCAGGCCTTCGGTCTGCATGGTCGCTTCGATCGAGTTCAACACGATGCCGATCGAGGCGGTGAGCTGGTCGAGGAAGGAGATCTGCAGGTCGGTGAAATCGTTGACCGATGCGAGCTCGATGACCGCCTTCACTTGGCCCTCGAACAGCACCGGCAGGACGATGTCGTTCTTCGGCACGGCGCGGAACAGGCCGGAGCCGATCGGCACGACATGGCTCGGCATCTCGGTGATCAGGATGCGCTTGGCATCGGCCGCGCATTGCCCGATCAGGCCCTCGCCGACACTCAGGCGTTGCGCATGGCCGTCCAGGCCCTGGTCGGAATAAACCGAGAGCCGGCGGAGGCTCTCGGTGCTCTCGACCAGATAGATGACGCCGTTCTGCGCGCCGACCAGCGGCGCCAGCTCGGACAGCAGCATGCGGCCGACCGCGGAGAGATCGCGCTGGCCCTGCAGCATGTTGGTGAAGCGGGCGAGGTTGGTCTTCAGCCAGTCCTGCTCGGTGTTGCGCTCGGTGGTGAGGCGCAGGTTGCCGATCATGGTGTTGATGTTGTCCTTGAGCTCCGCCACCTCGCCGCGGGCATCGACCTGAATCGACCGGGTCAGATCGCCCTTGGTGACGGCAGTCGCCACCTCGGCGATGGCGCGCACCTGGTTGGTCAGGTTCGCGGCCAGCAAGTTGACGTTGCCGGTCAGATCCTTCCAGGTGCCGGCGGCGCCCGGCACGTTGGCCTGGCCGCCCAGGCGCCCTTCGACGCCGACCTCGCGCGCGACCGAGGTCACCTGCTCGGCGAAGGTCGCGAGCGTGTCGGTCATGTTATTGATGGTCTCGGCCAAGGCCGCGACCTCGCCTTTCGACTTCACGGTCAGGTTCTGCTTCAGGTCTCCGTCGGCGACCGCAGTCACCACCTTCACGATGCCGCGCACCTGCTCGGTCAGGTTCGCCGCCATGACGTTGACGGTGTCGGTCAGATCCTTCCAGGTGCCGGCGACGCCGGGCACCTGCGCCTGGCCGCCCAGGCGCCCGTCGGTGCCGACCTCGCGCGCGACGCGGGTCACTTCCGAAGCGAAGCCGTTGAGCTGATCGACCATGGTATTGATCGTATTCTTCAGCTCCAGGATTTCACCGCGCACGTCCACGGTGATCTTGCGGCTCAAGTCGCCGCGGGCGACGGCGGTCGTCACTTCGGCGATGTTGCGCACCTGGGTGGTCAAGTTCGCCGCCAGCAGGTTCACGGTGTCGGTCAAGTCCTTCCAGGTGCCGCCGACGCCGGGCACCACCGCTTGCACGCCCAATCGGCCTTCGGTTGCGACCTCGCGGGCGACGCGGGTCACTTCGGCCGCGAAAGAGCGCAGCTGCTCGACCATGGTGTTCAGCGTTTCCTTCAAGAGCAGGATCTCGCCGCGCACGTCCACGGTGATCTTCTTCGACAAGTCACCATTGGCAATCGCGGTCGCGACCTCGGCGATGTTGCGGACCTGGCCGGTCAGGTTCGAAGCCATGAAGTTGACGTTGTCGGTCAAGTCCTTCCAGGTGCCGGCAACGCCGGGCACGGCCGCCTGGCCGCCGAGCTTGCCCTCGGTGCCGACTTCGCGCGCCACGCGGGTCACTTCCGAGGCGAAACCGTTGAGCTGATCGACCATGGTGTTGATGGTGTTCTTCAGCTCGAGGATTTCGCCCTTCACGTCCACGGTGATCTTGCGCGAAAGGTCGCCCTTGGCGACGGCGGTGGTGACTTCGGCGATGTTACGCACCTGGCCGGTCAGGTTGCCGGCCATCGAGTTCACGTTGTCGGTCAGATCCTTCCAGGTACCGGCGACGCCCGGCACCTGCGCCTGGCCGCCCAAGCGGCCCTCGGTGCCGACTTCACGGGCGACACGCGTGACTTCCGAGGCGAAGCCGTTCAGCTGATCCACCATGGTGTTCAGCGTTTCCTTGAGCTGCAGAATCTCGCCGCGCACGTTGACGGTGATCTTGCGCGACAAATCTCCATTCGCGATCGCGGTGGCGACCTCGGCGATGTTGCGCACCTGGCCGGTCAAGTTGCCGGCCATCGAGTTCACGCTGTCGGTCAAGTCCTTCCAGGTACCGGCGACGCCCGGCACCTGCGCCTGGCCGCCCAAGCGGCCTTCGGTGCCGACCTCGCGCGCCACGCGGGTGACTTCGCCGGCGAAGGCATTGAGCTGATCCACCATGGTGTTCAGCGTTTCCTTGAGCTGCAGAATTTCGCCCGACACGTTCACCGTGATCTTGCGTGACAAGTCGCCCTCGGCGACGGCGGTCGCAACCTCGGCGATGTTGCGGACCTGGGCCGTCAGGTTCGATGCCATCGAGTTCACGGAATCGGTCAAGTGCTTCCAGGTGCCGGCAACACCCTTCACCTCGGCCTGGCCGCCGAGCTTGCCTTCGGTGCCGACTTCGCGGGCCACACGGGTGACTTCGCCCGCAAAGGCGTTGAGCTGATCGACCATGGTGTTGATCGTGTCCTTGAGCTCGAGAATCTCGCCGCGCACATTGACGGTGATCTTGCGCGACAAGTCACCATTCGCGATGGCGGTCGCGACTTCGGCGATGTTGCGCACCTGGCCGGTCAGGTTGCCGGCCATCGAGTTCACGGAATCGGTCAGATCCTTCCAGGTGCCCGCGACACCCGGCACCTGCGCCTGGCCGCCGAGACGGCCGTCGGTGCCGACCTCGCGCGCGACGCGGGTGACTTCGCCGGCGAAGGCGTTGAGCTGATCGACCATGGTGTTGATGGTCTCTTTCAGCTGCAGGATCTCGCCCGAGACGTTGACGGTGATCTTCTTCGACAAGTCGCCGCCGGCGATGGCGGTCGCGACCTCGGCGATGTTACGGACCTGACCGGTCAGGTTGCCGGCCATCGAGTTCACATTGTCGGTCAAGTCCTTCCAGGTGCCGGCGACGCCCGGCACCTGCGCCTGGCCGCCCAAGCGGCCCTCGGTGCCGACTTCCCGCGCCACGCGGGTCACTTCCGAGGCGAAGCCGTTCAGCTGGTCCACCATCGTGTTGATGGTGTCCTTCAATTCCAGGATTTCGCCGCGCACATCGACGGTGATCTTGCGGCTCAAGTCGCCACGGGCGACAGCCGTGGTCACTTCGGCGATGTTGCGCACCTGGTCGGTCAGGTTGCCGCACATCGCGTTGACGGAGTCGGTCAAGTCTTTCCACGTACCGGCAACGCCCGGCACCAAGGCCTGGCCGCCGAGCTTGCCGTCGGTGCCGACTTCGCGCGCGACGCGGGTCACTTCCGAGGCGAAGGAGCGCAGCTGATCGACCATCGTGTTGATGGCTTCCTTGAGCTGCAGGATCTCGCCGCGCACGTCCACGGTGATCTTCTTCGAAAGATCGCCATTGGCGACGGCAATCGTCACGTCGGCGAGATTGCGCACCTGGGCCGTCAGGTTGTCGGCCATGGAATTGACGCTCTCGGTGAGGTCCTTCCACACGCCGGTCACGCCGCGCACCTGGGCCTGGCCGCCGAGCTTGCCTTCGGTGCCGACTTCGCGCGCCACGCGGGTCACTTCCGAGGTGAAGACCGAGAGCTGCTGGATCATCGTGTTGACGATGGTCGCCGAACGCAGGAACTCGCCTTTCAGCGGCCGGCCATCGACCTCGAGCTGCACGGTTTGCAACAGGTCGCCCTTGGCGACCGCGGTGATCGCGCGGGTGACGGCGGTGGTCGGCCAGAGGAGATCGTCGATCAGCGTGTTGACCGAAGTCTCCATCTCGCCCCAGGCGCCGTGGGTGATGCCGTACTTGACCCGCTTCGAGGTCTTGCCGTCGCGGCCGACCACCTGGCCGACCTGCTCGAGCTGCTGCGCCATGCGCTCATTGGCGGAGACGATGTCGTTGAACGCGTCGGCAATCTTGCCGGCAAGCCCGACCTGGTCAGTCGGCAGCCGGACCGAGAAGTCACCCATCCGCATCGCCTGCATGGCCTGGAGCAGTGGGGAAAGAATCGGATCGGATTCGGCATGGCCGTTCCCGGAAGTGCGGGGCGGGGGTGGCGCCTTCCGGGCCTTGGTCTCGGAACTACGCTGCTCGACTTTGGCCTGAGCCATAAAAACCCCCGAAGGTGATGTGATCGGGGGCTCGATCGCCCTTCAGCCCACGCGCCCACCCTCCAGTGCCCGCACTGAAGAATTCACGTGTCTGACCAGACGCTTCGCGCAAGTTCCGGACCCCGAGGCGATATTCGCCATAACCGGAAACCCGGATCGTTGCCGGGAGTTCCTTCATCGCCACGGCAATTCTGGACTCCAATTCCGGAATCTCGGGATCTCCGACATTTGAGACAAACCCCGGGAATAACGGCAAAAATCTGCATTTTGTGCCTGCGCTCCTAGCCCCGCCCCTTGATTGCCGTTGCCCAACTGCGGGAAGCTTTACACCGCGAGCCTGTGAAGAATCGGTGACACCGATACTTCGGGCTTGCGCTGTAAAACACGAGTGCACCGATGCGTATTTTTCGCGACCGCGTTTCGACCCACCGCATTTCGACCCACCGCATTTCGACTGGGCATCATCCCGGACAATCGGACGGGCCGGTGAAGTAACAGCCTGGGCTCACGCGCCATGAGTGCTCTCGTCCTGCTTGAGAACGATCAGCTCCGGATCGTGGTCGACCCCATGGTCGGCGGCACGATCCGGAGCGTCGAGCATCAGGGGCTCGGCGTGTCGGTGCTGGGAAAAGTGCCGTGGAAGGCCGAGACCACCCCGCTCGACCCGGCGACGGTCAAGGACGATCGGCTCTGGCTCTCGCGCTATTCCGGCGGCTGGCCGATCCTGTTTCCGAACGGCGGCGATGCCTGCATGTTTCACGGTGTGTTTCACGGCTTCCACGGCGAGGCTTCGGTCGCACCCTGGGACATGCAGATGGATGACCGTGCGATCACGCTGCGCCGCCGCTTCCAGAGCGTGCCGGTCGAGCTCCAGCGCGAGATCACGCTGGAGGGCGACCTGCTGCTGATCCGCGAGACCGCGCGTGCCACGGGCGCGGAGCCTGCCACCGTGATCTGGGGTCATCAGCCGAGCTTCGGCTCCGACCTGCTCGACGGTCCGGTCGAGCTGCAGTCCAGCGCCCGCGGCTTCATGAGCGACGAGCGGTACGACGCGCCGGCCAATCCCTTGCGGCCGGGCGGCAAGGGCCGCTGGCCGATGATCTCGAGCAAGGCGAAGAACGCGCTCTACGATTTGAGCCGCCCGCGCGAGCCGCTCTCGGCCATGACCGGACTCGGCGATTTCCCGCCGCAGATCACCGGCGGTGCCTGGGTCACCATCCGCCGGCTCGACAATGCGGTGGGCATCGCGCTCTCCTGGGACGAGGATGTCTTTCCCTATGCCTGGCTCTGGTTCGAGCTCAACGGATTGCAGGACGCGCCGTGGAACGGGCAGACAAGGTTGATCGCGGTCGGACCGAACACGACCTGGCCGGCCAGCGGGCTGGCCGATGTCGAAGCGCAAGGCGGCCGTCTGCTCACCTTGGCGCCCGGCAAGGACGTCACCGCCGAAATCCGCCTGCAGGTCTTTAAGCCCAACGGTGCGGTGCGCGGCGTCAATCCTGACGGCCGCGTGATCGGCTGACGGCTCCCGTCCCATTGGCGTCGTCCCAGTGCTTGCACAACTTCGCGTGAAGAACGCCCTCTAACCCGCAGGATTCCCGCGGGTTTGGGGTTTAACTGCTTGTCATCGCTGTAACCTCTTGATTAGCTTGGCAGGAGCGGATCGAAGGTCGGGCATTCATGGCGCGCGGGCTGAGAGGTTTTGGACTGGGGGCGCTACTGCTGGCCGTGATCATCCTCGGCCTGGGCGGTCTGGCGGCATGGTGGCTGCTCTATCGCCTTCCGGACGTGACTGCCGCATCGCAACAGCCGGTCATCCCGGACGCGCTCATGCAGGCGCCCGGCGTCCTGCAAAACGAGATTGCGGCGCTCAAGGCCAGCAATGACCGCCTCGCGTCGGGTATTGCGGATGCCGAGGCTTTGCTCAAGGGCGATGTCTGCGATCCCAAGACCCAAGCCGCGCTGGAAACACTGCTGCAGAAGATCGAGTTCGGTGCCCAGCTCGAGACACCGCCGGCGAAGATCGACAACGCGGCCAAGGCCTCGCCGGCAAGCTTCGCGGCGGCCGATGGAGCGGGTGCGCTGCGCAACGACGCGCTGGTGAAGCAGCTCAAGGCGCAAACCGTGTTCATCCTGGCGCCGACGGGCGGCGACGATGTCATGCTCGGCTCCGGCATGGTGATCGGCCCGGGCTTGGTGCTGACCAATCGCCATGTGGTCGCGAGCTCGGTCGGGCGCGACCTCGTGGTGATGGCCTCGACCCTCGACCATCCGCTGATCGGCCGGGTGAAGGTCCTCTCCTCCGAGCCGGTCGGGAATGCCGGCGACAATTACTCGGACGACTTTGCCTTGGTCACGGTGAACGGGCCGCTCTCCGCGCCGCCGCTCAACATGGCGGGCGCGGTACAGCCGCTGGACCAGGTCGTCGCCGCCGGCTTTCCAGCCAACGTCATCACCGCCGACAAGCAGTTTCAGGATCTGCAGGCCGGCCTTGCCGTCGGCATGCCCGAAGTCGTGCTGAGCCGCGGCGACATCCGCGTCGTCGAGAACCAGGGCGGCCCGACGCCCGTCGTCGCACACACCGCGGAGATCTCGGAGGGCAATAGCGGCGGCCCGCTGGTCAACACTTGCGGCCAGTTGGTCGGCATCAACACCTTCGGCATCCGCATGCCCGGCGAAAGCCGTTCCTCCGGCTTCGCGATCGGCAACGGAGCGATCGACCGCTTCTTGAAGAGCCAGAATGTCGCCCTCGAGACCGGCGGCACCTGCTCGACCGATCGCTTCTAGGGCCGGCCATGCGACGTCTTCGCCTGACACGCACCACCGCCGACGCGGCCGACCCGATCCTCCACGCGGGAGCACCGGTGATGGCTTCCGCATCGACGCTCCTCGAGCAGGTCGGGCGTTCGGTGCCGCAGCTCGCCGGTTTCTTGGCCGAGCCGGTCATCGCCGACGATCGCAACACCATCGACTGGTACGCGACGATCTCCGGCACCGCGATCCCGCTCCAATCGCTGCACGGCGGCGATCGGACCGCCGCCGAAGAACGGCTGCAATTCCGCCTCGGCCAGCTCCGCGCGCTCGCCGCGGCGACCGCCGATCCGCGGCAGAAAGCCCTGCTCGAAGCGGCGGCCAGTTATCCCGGTCCGGACAGCGTCTATGTGGTCGGTCAGGAGCCGGTGCTCACCCAATGGGGCAGCCGCGCACGCCACGCTGCCGCCGCTGCCGTTTCGCCGGTTGCGCAAGCGGCCACGGCTGCGACCGCTGCGGCGGTTGCGGCGCCCACCGCGCGATCCTGGCTGCTGCCGGCTTTGCTGGCGCTGGTTCTTGCGGTGTTGCTGGCACTCGGATGGCTGGCCTGGATGCAGCGCGATAGGTTGGTGGCGTGGCTCTCGCCGCCCGAGGTCAATGCGCTCGAGCCGGCGATCAACGCGGGCCTGGATCTGGTCGCACAGCTCGATGCGGAACGTCAGCGCGCGAGCGCCCTGCGCGATCAGGTGAAGGCTCTGCGCAAGGAATTCGAAGACAAGAAACTCGCCTGCGCCGCTGTTCCACCACCGGAGCCGACACCGCCGCCTCCGCCTCCGCAGCCGGAAAAGAAGGTCGAGACTCCACCACCGGCCCCGAAGCCGGAGAAGAAGGTCGAGGCGCCGAAGCCGGTGACGCCGAAGCCGGAGAAGAAGGCCGAAGCGCCACCCAAGCCCGAGCCGCCGAAGGAAGTCGCGGCCGCAACGCCGCCGCCACCGCCGCCGCAAGCGACGCCGAAGCAGGCATGCGAGCAGGCGATCCAGGAGCGCAAGTCCTGGGACGCGCCGGAAGTCGTCTTCGTGCTCGATGCCTCGGGTTCGATGGCGGAGGATGCGGGCGGCGAGACGCGGCTTGATTCGGCGAAGCAGTCGGTCGCCGTCATCGCCGACAACCTGCCGGCCGATGTCGATACCGCCTTGGTCAAATTCAACGGCTGCAACGCCATCGACAACGACTACTTCCTCGACCGGAATCAATTGAAGCAGAAGGTGAATGCTCTGAATCCGCAGGGCGGCACGCCGCTCGGCCGCTCGATGGAGCGCGCCGCCAACATCCTCAGCAAGAAGAAGCCCACGGTCATGGTGGTCGTGACCGACGGCGAGGACAGTTGCGGTCAGAAGGATCCCTGCGCGGTCGCCGCTGCCGCCAAGGCCAGCCATCCGAATTTGACGATCAACGTGGTGGATGTCAGCGGCACGGGCGGCGGCGCCTGCATTGCGCAGAACGGCGGCGGCCAGGTCCTGCCCGCGCGCACACCAGCCGAGATCAAGCAGGCGATGCAGCAGGCGACCTATGCGAAGACGCTGCCATCGGCCTGTAAAGGAAAGCAGTAGATGTATTCCGGTCCGCTTCTTAAGTCAGGCAACCTGCGCGACTACACGGCCTTGGGCGAGATCGGCCAGCCGGTCTATGCCGCCGCCGATCAGATCCGCACCGCGGTCCTGCACCAGATCGGCCGCGAGGCCGCCGACCTCTTCGCCGTGCCGAAATTCGATTCCGTCGGCCGCAATATCGACTGGTACGCGCCGGTCGAGGGCGACATCGTGCCCTGGGAGGCCGCTTCTCCCGAAGAGCGCGATGCGGCGCGGCAACGCCTGCTCGAGCTCAATGACAAGATCGAGGCGCATGCGCGCCGCATCACCGCCGATCCGCAGAGCAACGACCAGCTCGTGTTCGGCCGCCTGCTGACGCTCTGTCCCTATATTCCCGACACCTCGCACATCTTCATCATCAAGGGCCAGCCGGTCGTCACCTTCTGGGGCTTCGTGCCGGCCGGCGCGGATCCCAGCCGTCACCGCCTCGCCGATGTCGTGAAGCAACCGCCGGTGAAGCCTGCCGCTGCGGCCGCGCCGTTTTCGCCTGCGCCCGCTGCGGCGCTGGCTGGCGGTGCCGCCGTCGCGGTGGCCGAAGGCGCAAGCTGGTGGCGCTGGCTCTGGTGGCTGCTGGGTCTCCTGCTGCTCCTCTTGATTCTGTTGATGGCGCTCCGCTCCTGCGACGTGATCGAAGCGCCGGTGCCTTATCTCAGCAACGGAGATATTGTCTGGCCCGGCGAGACGCCGGTCGACAACACGCCCGTCGACAATACCGTCGTCACAGTGCCCGGTGGCACGGTTACCGGAACTGGCACGATTGACGGGACGACCAGCGGCACCGTCGTGGTTCCCGACGGTACGGTCGATCCGAACGCGCTGAAGGAGCCCGACGCGACGGCGCCCGGCACGACGCCGGAAGACCAGAACGCGCCGGACCAGGGCACCGAGCCCAATGCGGATCAGAACAAGCCGCAGGATCAGCAGACTCCCGAAGACCAGCAGAAGCAGGATCAACAGAACCAGGACCAGCAGAAGCAAGACGAGCAGAAGCAGGATCAGCAGACGCCGCCCGATCAGCAGAAGACTGACCAGCAGAATCCGCAGGATCAGCAAAACAAGGATCAGCAGGGCGCGCAGCCGCCGATCAAACCGATCGAGCTGCCCGCCGATGCCGGCAATGCCAAGAACGGCCCCGCCGATTTCATGCAAGGCCAGTGGCGCTCGCAGACCGGGCTGCGCGCCTCGGGCTCGAATGCGCCGGCGACCATCGGCTATCAGTTCGACAAGGACGGCAAGGGCACCACGACCCTGCATCTCGGCAACGGCGTCTCCTGCAGCGGCGCCTCGGCCGCGACCACGCAGAACGGCAAGCTGACGATCCAGGATCAAGGCGGTCTGAATTGCTCCGATGGCAGCAACTTCCAGGGCTCGACCGTCGAATGCAGCAAGGGTGCCGATGGCAAGACCCATTGCGTAGGGCGCTACCCAAATGGGCAGACATACGACATATTGCTGGGGCAATAGGGGAGATCGTGTTGCGCGTTCATCCATCGCAGCCGCGGACGGCAAGCGGAGAGGTCTATGCTCGCTGAATTGACCAAATTCGGCGAGGGCGTGACGCTCATTGCTGAGAGCGGATTGCAGTTCCTCGACTTCGGCGTCGCCTTCGATCGGATCAACCGGGCGCCGCAGGTCGGCTTCGCGCGCGACGGTTCCGGCGCGCTGGTCCGGCTCGACTATGACGAAGCGGATGACAGCTATCGTCTCCCCGCCCAAGTGGGCGCTGCCGCCGGATCGGTGCGCAGCCGCGAAAAGCCGATCATCCAGATTTCCTTGAGCGACACCGTCGCGCTGCTGGATTCGACCTGGCTGCCGATTCCGATCCTGCGCGCGCGGCCCGGCCGCAGCTTCGATCTCGGCCCCACCAACTGGGCGCGGGCGCGCCTCACCAAGCTCGCGACACCCGACGAGGACGGCTTCACCCATCGCCTGACCGTCGCGATCGACACCGCCGTGCTGCCGGTGCCGGAGGACAAGGCGATCGGCTATCTGGCGCCGGCCGGCAACGATATCGGTGCCGGCCAGCCGTTCATGCTCGCCGCCCGCGGCTTCGAGCCTTTGCCGTTCGTCGGGCTCGACTGGGTCTCGCGCTGGATCCGCGATGCCTATCGGCAGAATGCCGCGCGGCATCTCCGCTATGAGTCCGAGGATATCGAGCGCGAGATCGGCCGCGGCTTCGACGTCGCGCATTATCTCACCTTCATCGGCCTGCTCGATCAGTTCTTCGAGATCCCGCGCATCACGCTCTTGCGCAACGAGGATGACCGCGCGCATCCGACCATCGATGTCGACCTGGTGCTCGATGTCGGCAATTCGCGGACCTGCGGCATCCTGATCGAGGACCATGACCGCGAGGATTCCTCGCTGCACAACCGCTACGAACTGGCCCTGCGCGATCTTTCCGAGCCGCAGCTGGTCTATCGCGAACCCTTCGAAAGCCGGGTGGAATTCAACCAGCCGACCTTCGGCTCGGAGAGCGCCTCTTCGTTGAGCGGCCGCGCCAATGCCTTCAGCTGGCCGACCATCGCCCGCGTCGGGCCGGAGGCGACCAAGCTTTCCGCCCAGCGCCGCGGCACCGAGGGCTCGACGGGCTTGAGCAGCCCGAAGCGCTATCTGTGGGACGAGGAGAGCTATCTCCACGGCTGGCGCTTCAACCAGTATGAGAGCGAGGAACAGCGCGAGCGCCTCGCCACCGCCTATCCCTATTGCCAGTTCATCAACGAGGCCGGCGAGCCGCTCTACGCCTTGGAAGCCACCGATCCGCGGAAGATCCCGGTCTTCGATCCGCATTACTCGCGCAGCTCGCTGATGATGGTGATGCTGTCGGAAGTGCTGCTGCAGGCGCTGTCGCAGATCAACAGCCCCATGCAGCGCATGCGCCAGGCGCAGTCGAACCTGCCGCGCCGTCTCCGCCGTGTCGTGCTGACCGTGCCGCCCTCGATGCCTTTGCCGGAACAGCGCATCCTGAAGCGCCGCATGGACGATGCGGTCGCCACGGTCTGGAAGGCGATGTCCTGGCATGACGAGACCGCGGCCCCCGACGACGAGACCAAGCCGCCGAAGCTGCCTTTCCCCGAGATCATCATGAAATGGGACGAGGCGACCTGCGGCCAGGTGGTCTATCTCTTCTCGGAATGCGCCAATCACTTCGGCGGCGATCCGCGCCTCTTCTTCAAGACCATGCGCCGCCGCGACGTGGCGCCGAGCGGCGACGAGCGCCTGCGTGTCGGCACGATCGACATCGGCGGCGGCACCACCGATCTCGTGGTGACCGACTACGTGCTGCAGCCCGCCGAAGGCAATGCGGTGAAGATCGAGCCGCGGCAGCTCTTCCGCGACGGTTTCCGCCTGGCCGGCGACGACATCGTGCTCGAGACCATCAAGTCGCAGCTCCTGCCGGCGATCGAATCCGCATTGGCTGCGGCCGGTGCGACCGAGATCGAGTCTCTCATGTCGCAACTGGTCGGCTCGGAGAACCTGAAGATCGAGGATCAGGTGCTGCGCCAGCAATTCACCGCGCAGGTCCTGGTCCCGGCCGCGATCTCCCTGCTGCATCTCTACGAGAACTACGATCCGGTCGAACGCGCGCCGGTCCGCAGCATGACCATAGAGGAACTGCTGCAGGGCCGCCGCCCGCAAGAACGAGCGGTCGCCTATTTCAACAAGGGCGCCCGCAAGACCCTGGCGAATGGCGCGGCGTTCGACGTGCTGAAAGTGCCGGTTTCGGTCGACCTCGACCGCTTGCACGCGATGTTCATCGGCAAGGACATCGATCTCAACGGCCCCTTGAGCTGGCTCTCCGAAGTCGTCGCGCGCTATGCCTGCGACGTGCTGCTGCTGACCGGCCGGCCCTCGCGCCTGCCGGGCGTGCAGGAGCTGGTGCGCTCGCTGATGCCGGTCTCGCCCGACCGCGTGATCCCGCTGCACAACTACCGCGCCGGCGCCTGGTATCCGTTCCACCGCCACGGAAGGATCCAGGATCCGAAGACCACGGCCGCGGTCGGCGCCATGCTCTGCGTGCTGGCCGAGGGCCGCCTGCCGAATTTCAGCCTGCTCTCGCAGAAATTCGATCTGAAATCGACCATGCGGTATTTCGGACGCCTCGACGGCAACAACCTCATTCAGCCGGAGGACGTCTATTTCGCCGATATCGATCTCGACGATCCGGACTACCAGCTCCCGAACCGCGCGATCGTCATCTCCGGCCCGATGCGGCTCGGCTTCCGCCAATTGTCGACCCCGTTCTGGACCGCGGCGCCGCTCTATTCGCTGAGCTATCGCGAGGACGCGCGCGCCGAGCTGCACAATCTCACCTTGCTGGTGACGCTCGAGCTCGACCGCAGCGGCGGCAACCGCCGCGCCAAGGCGGCGCGCGACCAGGGGCAGGAACGCTTTCGCATCGCGCGCGTTGCCGTTCGCGAAGCCGACGGCAGCGAGGGCCGCAGCATCGGCAAGGACCGGCTGCTGCTCCGGTTCAAGACGCTGAACAGCAATGTGCTCGAAGCCAATGACTACTGGCTCGACACCGGCTCGGTCCTGGTTTGAGCCCGGCCGGAGGAACTGAACGAATGACCGACACTCTCTCCAGCACCGGCATCGCGCTCGGCCAGGCGATCGGCGGCGCCATCGACTGGGTCTCCGAGACCCGCGCCACCGCGAAATCCGTCGACCGCGAGGCCGACCCGACGATCGAATCGCTCCGCCGTATCCGCAACAAGAGCCGCCGCCTTGCGAAAGCCGCGTCGCGTCCGCCGGCGATCGGCATCTTCGGCATCAGCCAGGCGGGGAAGTCCTTCCTGGTGGACTCGCTCTCCAAGGGCGAGAACGGCCGCGTCGAATCGATGTTCGGCAACACTCGCCTCGATTTCATGAAGCACGTGAACCCGCCCGGCGGCGGCAAGGAGGCGACCGGCCTCGTCACCCGCTTCACCCGCACCAAGTCGAAAGCCCCGGCCGATTTCCCGGTCGAGGTTGAGCTGGTGAGCGAAGCCGATCTCATCAAGATTCTCTGGAACTCTTACATCCGCGACTTCGACCAGGAGGCGATGACCGCCCGCGTCGAGCCGGAGAATATCGACGAGGTGCTGCGCCGCGTCGGCCCGCAGCGCCAGTCGGCGCCGGTGCCCGGCCTCACCGCCGATGACGTGGTCGATCTGATGGACTATTTCGACCGCCTCTCGCGCAAGACCAGCCAGAGTCTCCGCGGCGCCTACTGGCCGAACGCGATCGAGCTGGCGCCGTACCTGCTCCCGGCCGCCCGCGCCGATCTCTTCGGCCTGCTCTGGGGCGGGCTCGATCAGCTCTCCAGCCTCTATCTCCGTCTGCAAGCCGGCCTCGCGATCGTCGATCACGCGCGCTCGCTGCATTGCGAGCTCGGCGCTCTGGTCGAGCGCGATGCGAGCGGCGAATTCTCCCAGGCGAAATGCATCAACAATGTCGATTGCCTGCGCCTGCTCGACGGCGATGGCGGCGATCCGGTGAAGGTGCGCCCGGTCCTGGACAGCGGTTCCGGCGGCGTGAAGGAATTGCGCCGCGGCCTGCTCGCCGGCGTCACCGCCGAGCTTCGCTTCACCTTGACCGAAACGCCGGTCGCTTCGGTGCTGGAAAGCACCGACCTCATCGACTTCCCCGGCTATCGCGGGCGCCTCAAGATCACCGATCCGAAGCGCGAATTGCTCTCGACCGCGGAGGAGCGCGAGGACGGCTATCACGTCTCCGATATCTGGCTGCGCGGCAAGGTCTCCTATCTCTTCGAGCGCTACACCGAAGACCAGGAGATGAACGCGCTCATCCTCTGCGCGCCCTCGACCAAGCAGAGCGACGTGCAGGATATCGGCCCGGTGCTCGACGACTGGGTCCGCACCGTGCAGGGCGAGACGCCGCAGATCCGCGCCCGCCGCCCGTCGGGCCTGCTGATCGTCACCACCATGTGGGACCTGCGCCTGCTGCCCACCGCGAACGAGACCGCGGAGACTCTGCGGGTCGCCGGCGACGCGGTCATGCACATGACCTTCGAGCGCTTCCGCACCTATGACTGGGTGCGCGACTGGGACGGCCGCCCGTTCCGCAATCTCTTCCTCACCCGCAAGCCACGGGTCGAAAGCCTGCTCTTCGGCATGACGGACGGCGCGGAGACCGGCGTCGTCCCGGGCCAGCTCGGGCGTCTCGCGCAGATCCGCGACTACTTCCTCGCCGGCGAGGAGGTGCAGAAGCACATCGCCGAGCCCGCCGCCGCCTGGGATGCGATGCTGGCGGCGAATGACGGCGGCGTCGGCCGCATCGTCAAATATCTGGAATCGATCGGCATCGGCAAGCTGAAGACCCAGCGCCTGCAGGAGCAGCTCCTGTCGCTGGTCACCGAGACCCGCGCCAAGCTCGAGATCTTCCATGTCGGCATCGGCGGCGAAGAGTTGGAGACCAAGCGCAAGCGCGCCGAATGGCTGGTCGGCGCCATCGCCGACAACGAGCCGCCGCGCTTCGCCGAACTGCTCGACGTCCTGCTGCTGGATGCCGAGCAGATGCGCTCCTGCTACTTGAGCATCGACACCCGCGGCGGGCTTACCAATGGCAAGAGCGCCACGGGTTCGCTCCGCGACCTCCTGAAGAGCAAGGGCGCCTCGGCCGCGCCTGCGCCGAGCAACCGCGCGCGCCACTTCGCCGATGTGGTGATCGCCGCCTGGGTCAACCAGCTCCGCGACCTGCCGCACAACGAGAAGCAGCTCCGCCATGTCCGGCTGCAGACCGAGACGGCGCGCGTCATCGTCGAGGAAATGATCGCGGGCGCCTTGCGCACCAAACTGCCCGACCAGATCGCCCAGGCCTGTTCCGCGACCGAGATGAGCGCCACGCGCCGCCGCGCCCAGGTCGCCGAGGAGCAGGTGACGATCGCACGCCAGGAACTCGCTGCCTTCACCTCCTATCTCGGCGCGCTCGGCCGGCCGCGCCCGATGAACATCGTGGTCGGCAATCGCCGCATCTTCGAGACCATCAAGGCGCCGATCGAGCTGCCCGAGCTCGAAGAGGCCGATCACGGCGCGCATGCGCTGCTGCTGATGTCCGACTGGCTGACCGCGCTCCATGACCTCGTCATCGAGAACGCCGGCTTCACCGAAGGTTCCGAACTCTCGCCGGCCCAGGCGCGCACCCTCGCCGCCATCGTCGCCGCTGTCGATGTGCAGGCGCGAGCATTGGTGCAGTAATGGCGGCGATGCGCGCTGAACTCATCGGCCAGGATCCCGGCCGCGCCCAGCTTCGGCTGCACGGCGTTTCAGCGGAGGCGGGCAGCGTCCGCCTGCAGATCCGCCGCAACCAGGGTCCCGACACTTACCTCGGCGGCGAAGGCCGCTGGCAGAGCTCCCCGGATTTCTGGTTCCCGGTCTCCGCTTCCAGCCGCACCGCGACGGCGGACGGTATCGACATCGCGATCGGCCCGGAGATCGTCGATCCGATCGCCGCCGCGCTCGCCGGCAACGCGTTCCAGGTGACGATCGAAACGCCGGCCGGCACTTCGAGCGCCACCATCGTCATCCCGCAGCATCCGATCCTGCTCGCCTCGGCCGCTGCCGGCGCGCCGCGTCCAGCACCGGCGCCCGAACCGGAACCGACGCCCGCGCCACCGCCGCCTCCGGAACCCGAACCCGCGCCGCCGGCACCAACGCGGCCACCGCTGACCGCCGATCCCAACCATGCACCGACCGAGCGTCCCTCGGGCAGCCGCTTCGGCCTGATCGTCGTGATCATAATCGTGGTCTTAGCGCTGGCAATTGCCGGCTACTTCTTCCGCGACAAGCTGTTCGGCGGCAAGGAAGCGCCGGCGCCGCAACCCGCCGCGCCCGCACAGAGCGAGCTCGACCAGATCAAGACCTTCCTCACCGCCAATCCGAACGCGCCGGAACGCCTCGCCAAGGCACGCGAGACCCTGGCGGCCTGCCAGCTCAACTGGGCCTCGACGCTCTACCGCGAGCTCGGCCAGGCCGGCGATGCGGAGGCGGCTTTGGCGATGGGCCGGCTCTATGATCCCAAAGACCCCGTCTGCCCTGCGGTTGGCGCGCCCAACCGCACGGTCAGCTCCGACACTGCCGCGTTCTGGTACCGCAAGGCGATCGATGCCAAGTCGGTGGAGGCGCAGCGACGCTTGGGCGCGATGCTGGTTGCCGCCGGCAAGGACGATCCCAAATACCAGGAGGGCATCGACCTCCTGAAGCAGGCGGCGCAACAGGGCGATGCCGATGCCGCGGCGAAACTGAAGGAGTTGGGCCAATGATGCTGCGCAGCCTCGCTCTCGCGTTCAGCGCCTTTCTCGTTCTCGCCCAGCCCGCAACGGCCGCCGACAAGCCGCTGCTGATGGAGGGCAAGAAGACGCTCTACCAGCGCGTCCTCGCCCAGCCGGATGCGAAGCTCTTCTCCAAGCCCGGCGCCACCGACGGCAAGCCGGTTCCGGCGATGAGCATCTATTATGTCTATGCGCGCCAGGATTCCGGCGGCGGCGCCTGGCTGCAGGTCGGCCCCGCCGCCGACGGCAAGACCGTGGGCTGGATCCCGGCCACCGGCACGCTCGACTGGAACCAGCAGATCGTCCTCACCTTCACCAATCCTTCCAACCGCGATCCGGCGCTGATGTTCGACACCGCGGACAATCTGGAGAAGGTGCTGAACGCCGACGATCCGGGCAAGGCGGCGGGCGATCTCCGCAAGACCATCGCTGGCGGCAACCTGCCCGCCGATTTTCCGGTGATCGCCACCGAGCCCGACAAGTACATCGACTTCACCAAGCAGTTCTATCTGCTCCCGATCCTCGATGCGAAGGAGCAGATGACCCAGGCCGGCTTCAACACGACCGAGCTGCAACTTGCCTCATTGCCGGCCGTCGCGGTCGATGCCAAGGCGCAGCAACCGGCGGCGCCGAGCGATGCCGAGATGCTGCAGAACTTCACCGCCGGCGTGGTCTTCGTCATCGATTCCACCAAGTCGATGGGCCCCTATATCCAGCGCACCCGCGAGGCGGTCGAGAAGCTCTACGAGGATATCAGCGGCCAATCGGTCAGCAGCAAGGTCGCCTTCGGCCTGGTCGCCTTCCGCGCCGGCGGCAAGGAAGCCGGCATCGGCTATACGTCCAAGGTCTTCGTCGATCCCAACAAGACGGTCGACAAGGCCGGGTTCATGAATGCGGTGAAGGACCTCACCGCCGCCACGGTCTCAACCCCGCGCTTCGACGAGGATTCGCTGGCCGGTGTCATGAGCGCCTTGAAGGAGATCGACTGGTCGCGCTTCGGCGCCCGCTACATCGTGCTCATCACCGACGCCGGACCCTTGAGCGGCAACGATCCCATCTCCTCGACCAAGATGAATGCCGACCAGGTGCGTCTCTACGCCAAGGACCAGGGCGCCGCGATCTACACCCTGCATCTCCTCACTCCGGCGGGTGCGAAGGATCACGCCGGCGCGAAGTCGCAATACGAGATCCTCAGCGCCTATCCCGGCGTTGCGAAGCCGCTCTACTACCCGATCGCCGATGGCAGCGTCGATAAGCTCGGCACCGCGGTCGAGCTCCTGTCCGAAGCGGTGGTGAAGCAGATCGAAGATGCCTCTTCCGGCAAGGTCACGGTCGGGGCCGAACCGGCAGCGGCCGGAAAGGACGACATCGAAGCCGACACCGCCGCCGTCGGCCACGCCATGCGCCTTGCCTATCTCGGCCGCGCCGCCAAGACCACGGCGCCGAAGCTGGTGCAGTCCTGGATGATCGACCGCGACTTCGCCAAGCCCACGGTCGCCACCGTCGACGTCCGCGTGCTGCTGACCAAGGCGCAATTGAGCGACCTGCAGCAGACCTTGAAAGGCGTGCTCGACGCTGCCCATGAGAAGCAGTTCGATCCCGCCGGCTTCTACGATGCGGTGAAGTCGGTCGCCGCCGCCCTTGGCCGCGATCCCGCGAAGCTGCAGGACCCGAAGGCCACGTCGTTGAGCCAGATGGGCCTGCTTGGCGAATATGTCGAAGGCCTGCCTTATAAGAGTGCTGTGCTCAACATCGACGAAGACACCTGGAAGTCCTGGCCGATCGCCCAGCAGAACTACTTCCTGGACGAGCTCGAGCGGAAGATGGCGCTCTACAAGGCCTATAACGCCGATGTCGATCGCTGGGTGAAACTCAATCCGGACGCGCCGGCCAGCGAAGACGTCTATCCGGTGCCGCTCGACGCGCTCCCCTAAGATGGCCGAACCGGTCCTCGTCATCGCCGGTCTCGAGATGCAGCGCGGGTCGGCCGACTCCCGGTTCCGCATGATCGTCGATCGCCTGGAATTCCAAAGCGGCCAGCCGGTCCTGCTGACCGGCGAGAACGGTTCCGGCAAGAGCTCGTTGCTCGACGTGATCGGCTTGGTCCTCAAGCCGACACAGGCCGCAGAGTTCGCCTACCACCGGCGCGACGGCGAGCCGATCGACATCGCCGCACTCCTCGCCGCTGAGAAGGACGCGGCGCTCACCGACATCCGCTGCTCCGAGATCGGCTATATGCCGCAGACCGGCGGGCTCGTGCCCTTCCTCTCGGTGAAGGACAATATCGAGCTGCCGGCGATCCTCTGCGGCCGGCTCGATCCCGCCTTCATCGAACAGCTCTGCACCGCGCTCGAGATCACGCCGCTGCTTCTGGCGTTGAAGCCGCAGGCGTTGTCGATCGGCCAGCGCCAGCGCGTCTGCATGGCCCGCGCCTTCGCGCATCGCCCGCGCCTGCTGTTGGCCGACGAGCCGACCGCGTCCTTGGATGCCGCGAGCGCCGCGGTCGTCTCGGAGATGCTGATCGAGATCGCGCCGGAATACGGCATCACCCCGGTGATCGCCACCCACGATCCGCGCCTGACCGAGAAGGCGGGTGCACGCCGCGTCACCCTCCACGCCAAACCCGTCGGTCCGAGCGAGGTCGAATGTCGAATCGCCGCCGCAGCCTGACGCCCGGCGTGGGCAAGCGCCTGGCCCAGGTCGCGGCGCTCGCGGCCAAGGGCCTGTGGTTTCACCGCCGCCTGACGCTCTACCAGGTGATCGGCCTCGCCGCGGTGCTGGTGCCGCTGTTGTTGATCGCCGGCCTGAAGAACGGTTTCATCGAGGGCATGCTGGCGCAGCTCCGCGCCGACCCGCGCAATCTCGAAGTCATCATCGTCGGCAATCGCAATCTGGACGCCGCTTGGTTCAAGACGATCAAGACCAATCCCGCCGCCGGCTTCGTGATCCCGAACACGCGCTCGCTCTCCGCCACCATCACGCTCGCGAACGAGCAAGGCGGCATCAGCGGCGATGTGCAGATGATCCCGACCGCGCCGGGCGATCCGTTGCTCGCCGACCTGCCGGTTCCGACCACGGATGACGCGGTGATCCTCTCGGAAGCCACGGCGCGCAAGCTCGGCGTCAAAGCCGGCGACACCGTCCGCGGCGCCGTGCAGCGCCGGATGAACGGCCAGGACCAGGCCTCGGTGCGGCCGCTCCTGGTGCAGGCCGTGGCGCCGGAGAATCTCGCGACCGGCGATTTCGCCTTCGTCAGCCTGCGCCTGCTGGTCTTGAGCGAGGATTACCGCGACGGCAATGTCGAGAGCATCGACATCCCCGGTTCGGACGAGGCCGCCTTGCAGGGCCGCGCTTATGCCTCAGCCCGGCTCTATGCCCGCGATCTCGACCAGGTCGAAGTTTTGGCTTCGGCGGTCGAGCAGACCGGCGTTTCCGTCCGCCTGCGCAGCCAGCAGATCGCCGTCGTGCGCACGCTGGACCACGGCCTCAACTGGGTCGCCGGCATCATCGTGGCGCTCGGCATGGTCGGTGTTGCCTGCTCGATCGCGGTCAGCCAATGGCTCGGCGTCGAGCGCCGACGGCGCGAGATCAGCGTGCTGAGGCTCATCGGTCTCACCCGTGCCAACGCAATGCTGATGCTGGTGGCCGAAGCCTTGGTGGTCGCCACCTGCGCCTTCATCATCGCGGCCGGCGTGTTCCTGGCGCTCTCGCCGCTGGCCGACAGCATGATCGCCGCGGTCGAGATCATCGACGGCCCGATCTGCCGATTGGCGCCGGAGCAGTTCCTTATTCTCTTTATCGTCACCGCGATCGCCGGCGGGCTCGGCGCCCTGATCGGCGGGGCGCGGGTCCTCGGCATCGAACCGGCAGAGTGTCTTCGTGAAGCATAAACTTGCAGCCGCCGCCTTGTGCGCGGCATTCTTCAGCGGCAGCGCCCTGGCGGCGGACACGCCCTGGCCGGCGAAGCTCGCCAACCCCGATCCGCTGGGCGACGACGTTACGCTGCCGATGCCCTGCGGCGGCTCCATGGTCTTCCGCAAGATCGCCGTGCCCGGCGGCGGCATGCTGGACGATTACCAGATGACGCTCGGCGGCGCCGATCCAAGCTACGCCTTCTCGGAATATTCGCGGGCGAGTGCCATCGACGGCCCGTTCTCCGACACATCGTCCAGCCGCTATTACCTGCTGGCGAAATACGAAACCACGCAGATGCAGTTCGACGCGCTGATGAAGAAGGACTGTCCGAAGCCGGAGATCAAAGGCTGGCTCCCGGTCACCGGTGTCACGCGCCTGGAGGCCGAGCAGTTCGCCGATGCCTATTCGGTCTGGATCATTGCCAACGCCAAGGACAAGCTGCCTTCGGTCGGCCGCGAGGTCGCCTTCGCGCGCCTGCCGAATGAGGTCGAGTGGGAGTTCGCGGCGCGCGGCGGTCTCGCGGTCGCGCCGCCGGAATTCGAGCAGCCGGTCTTCCCGATGCCCGAGGGCATGGCGCAATACGTCGCCTATGCCGGACCCGAATCCGCCAACGGCAAGCTGCAGGTGACCGGCCTGCTGAAGCCCAATCCGCTCGGGCTTTACGACATGCTCGGCAATGCCGAGGAGTTCGTCGCCGATCTCTACCAGCTCGACCGGGTGAAGCGCCTGCACGGGCGCGCCGGCGGCGACGTGGTGAAGGGCGGCAGCTATTTGACGCCGAAGGAAGCGATCCGCTCGGCCTATCGCGTCGAATATCCGCCCTACACCGCCGAAGGCCCGCGCCGCTCCAAGGCGACCGGCTTCCGCCTCGTCGTCACCGCGCCGGTCCTGACCGACGATTCCGCGGTCGATGCGGCGCGAAACGCCTGGGAGAAGTTGGGGAAATCCATCGCGCCGGAATCCAGCCAGCCGCTCGCCAATCCGCTGGATGAGATCCAGGCGCTGGCGAAGATGGCCGATGACGCCGCCATGAAGGCGCGGCTGGAAACGCTCGCCGGCACCGTGAAGGAGCAGATGACCCGGGTCGAGGAGCAGCGCGCCAAGGCGGCGCAGGCGCTGATCCATCAGGGTGCGTGGCTCGGCGCCTTGATCCAGCACGATCACGAATATTTGGCCTTGCTCCAGGAGCAGCTGGAGCGCCGCAAGAAGGATCAACCGCAGGATTCCAATCGGATCGCCGTGGCACAAGCGAGCGTGGACGACCAGAAGAAGCGGATTGACTCGAATTTAACGCTTTACGGGTCGCTGATCATACAACTGCGTGACTATGATCAAAACCTCTTGAAGAGCCAGGCTGAGGCTCTCGGGGGCGAGTTGACTCAGCGCGGGGCGTCCTATTTGAATCCCTTCAGCCAGGCGTTGCTTGCAGCCATCCTCAAATATCGATCGGACAATACCGTCCGGTCTGAAGAGTGGCTCAAAGGAATCAATGGCGTGAGCGCCAAGTAGGGGCGTTCGCACCAGCGAGCGTGGGCCAGGACTTGGGAGTGTGATGAGAGTTCCTTCACCCGTGCGCGGCTTCGTGCTGGCCGCGGCCTGTATCACCGCTTTTCAGGGCGGTGGTTGCGCGTGGAGCAGCGGCGGCCCGCCGCCCGGCTACGATCCCAACCGCAGCGCCGGCGCCAAGTCGGGGCAGCAGCAGAGCCAGCAGGCGCCGCAGGGCGGGAGTTCCCAATCCGCGAACGGCCAGCCGGGAAACTTCAGCTCGGTGGTCAAGTCGGGCGGCGTCGCCGCCTGCATGAACATCAACGAAGACCAGGTGCCGGTGAACTATTTCGAGACCGTCGGCGTGGCGACGGTCGCCGGTGCATTCCTGGCGGCGTTGCTCGGTGCCGCAGCCGGTGCGGTCTTGTCCAAAGACCACGGCAAGGGGGCCGCCACCGGTGCGGTCATCGGCGGCGTGGCCGGCGGCGCGCTGGGTGCCGCGTCCGGCGTGCAGACGGCGGAGCAGAAGAAGTATTACGCCGTGCAGCTCGCGCGCTACGACTGCCAGCTCGAAGCCGCGCGCGATGAAAATGCCAAGCTGAAGCAGTCCGGCGAAGCGCTGCAGAACTCGGTCGACACCCTGACCGGCCAGCTCGACCAGCTCGAGAACGACTATGCCAACAAGCGGATCACCAAGGCGCAGGCCGAGAAGGAGTTGGCCTCGATCGACGCCAGCGCCGCGGCGCTCAAGACCCGCATGGCGTCGATGAAGGCGAATTCCGAAGAGTACGAGCAGATGGCTGCGCAGACCCAGCAGACCGCCCAAGGCACCCGCCGCAAGATCGACGAGGCGCGGGTCGATGAGCTCGATCAGCAGATCGCCGACATGCGCGACCAGAACGAAGATCTGGAGCGCGAATACGACAAGCTGGTAGAACGCCGGAAGGCCGTGGTCCTGCAATGAGTGGAAGAATGTTGGGTGTCGCTGGCAGAATTCTGCCGCTTCTGCTGCTCGGCTTGCTCGGCGCCGGCTCGCTCACCGGCTGCGCCTCTTCCTGCACCGGAAATCCGGCCACGGACAATTACTTCTGCGCGCAGCGGAACATGGGCGCGTACCAGAACCAGCTGAGCCAGAAACAGCAGCAGACCGAGAACCTGCAGGACGAGAACGTCCAGCTCGAGCGCCAGAACCAGGATCTCGCCGCGCAGCAGAAGGATCTCAACCAGCAGATCGACAAGGTCTCGGCCGAGCTTAAGACCCTCGACACCGATCTCAACAAGATGAATGCGCGCATCGAGAAGGCGCGCTCCAACAACGCGGTCAATCAGCAGAAGCTGACCCAGGCCCAGCGCGAGTTGAAACGGGTCCAGGACCAGACCAAGCTGGCGCAGACCGACACCGACGCGCCGCAGGCGCAACGGCAGGCGGAGCTCGATGCGCTGAAGAAGCGCTACGCCCAGCTCGAATCCGACATCGATTCCATCATGCAGGGCAATTAGGCGTGCCCTTCGAAGGCCTCGCCTGGCTCAATCCGCCGCTGAGTGAAACGCGGGCGGATAACGCGCTCACGGTGAAGACCCGCGGCGCCACCGATTTCTGGCAGCAGACCTTCTACGGCTTCCGCCGCCACAGCGGGCATTTCTTGCACCGCACCGTCGCCGGCGACTTCACCGCTTCGGTCAAATTCGTCGGCCGCTACGAAGCGCTCTACGACCAGGCGGGCCTGATGGTCCGCACCGACGAGACGCATTGGGCGAAGACCGGAATCGAATACACCGACGGCGAGCGCCATCTCTCCGCCGTGGTCACCAACGAATTCTCCGACTGGTCGGTGCTGCCTTATCGCACCGCCCGCGACGAAGTCTCGATCCGCCTGACCCGGCATGGCGAAGCGATCCGGATTCAATATGAGGATGCGACGACCGGCCAATGGCAGATGGTGCGCCTCGCCTATCTGAAGCCGGCGGCGGAATTGCAGGTCGGCCTCATGTGCTGCTCGCCCGAACGCGAAGGCTTCGAAGTCACCTTCCGCGACTTCGAAATCGGCCCGCCCATTGATCGGGCGCTGCACGCTTAGGCAGCTTGCTGGCCTGCATTGAGGCGGCGGAACAAATATGGTACAATCCCGGGTGTGAGTGCTTGATCTCGACTGTTGCTACGGCTCTACCAACCCCGACACGACCCCGACAGATCAAGGGGCTGGCTCGTCCGACGGGGTGAGTATTTTTCCATAAATATTCAGGCACTTAGTGTGCGAAAACCGCGCTGAAAACCGGCGAAGTCCGTCAGGGTAAACTTTAAAAGGCAAGATTCTTATTTTGTTCCTAATTCTTGACTCTGGCACTGGTGAGAACACATGATGAACAAATGCCAGAGCATCCAGCCCTTGCCGCTAACCAGAACCGCCCCGCGTCCATCGACGCCCTGCGGGACCAGGTCGCGCGGCTGGAGCGGCTCGGCGCCACCACCCAGAATCGCCCCAAGGGACCTGGGGGCTCCTTGCGGCCGGTCACCTTGGGCGCCGCCGAGCTCGACCGGCATCTCCCCTGGGGCGGCCTGCCTCGGGCCGCTTTGCATGAAGTGGCGGGCGAGGGGGCCGATCGGGAAGAGGGCGCGGCCGCGGCCGGCTTCGCTTCTCTCTGGCTCGCGCGTTTGCAGGACGCGGGGCCGGTGCTCTGGATCGTGCGTGCGGGCTGCCGTGCCACGATCGATCTCCACGCCCATGGTCTCCATCAACAGCAGCTCGACCCGAAGCGCCTGATCCTGGTCGCCGCCAAGCGCGACGACGAAGCCCTCTGGGCGATGGAAGAAGGCTTGAAGGCAAAGAGCCTCGGGGCGGTGCTGGGCGAGGTCGAGAAGCTGGACCTGACCGCAAGCCGCCGGCTGCAGCTCGCGGCGGAGACCGGCGGCGTCACCGCCTTCGTGCTGCGGCGCTGGCGGCTGATGGAGCGCGCAATGCGCGACGCGGCGCAGCCGATCGCCGCGGTCACGCGCTGGCGCGTCACCGCATTGCCGACGGAGAACGAAATCTGCTGGCAGGTCGATCTCGCGCGCTGTCGCGGCGGCCGCCCCAACACCTGGATCATGGAGAAGGCACATGGATCGGATGAACTCCGCCTCCAACTTCAACGGGGGCAATCGAACCAGCACGCGCCGCTATCTGGCGATCTGGCTCCGCTTCTGGGCGGCCGACCGCTGGCAACGGGCACACGGACCAACTGATCGACAAGGGGGTCGGCCTTTCGTGCTGGTCGAGACCGTCGGCCCACGCCGCGAGGTGCGCGCGGCCGATCCGCGCGCGATCGCCTGCGGCATCGCCCCGGGACAAGGCGTCGCCGATGCCCAGGCTCTGGTGCCGGATCTCCTGGTCTTGCCGGCCGATCCCGCCGGCGATTTGGCCGCTTTGCACAAGCTCGCCGAATGGGCGACGCGCTTCTCGCCCTTGGTCGCACCCGATCCCAACGACGGTCTCATGTTGGACATCACCGGCTGCGCGCATCTTTGGGGGCCAGGGGATAACGGGGAAGAAAAGCTGCTGGCCGATGCTTTGCAGCGTCTCCGCAGCCATGGCTTCGACGTGACCGGCGCCATCGCCGGCACGATCGGCGCCGCCTGGGCCGCTGCGCGCTTCAGCCAATCGAAGCAGGGCACGATCATCCCGGCCGGCGCGGTCTCCGGCGCGCTGGACGGTCTGCCGGTGCAAGCCTTGCGCATCGACGCCGCCACCGCCGACGGGCTGCAGCGTTTGGGGCTCCGAAAGATCGGCGATCTCTATCCGATGAAGCGCGCCGGCCTGGCGCAGCGCTTCGGCACCACTTTGATCAAGCGGCTGGACCAGGCCTTGGGCTGTGCCGCCGAGACGCTCTCGCCGCTTTTGCCGCCGCCAGAACATCGGATCGGCCTCGGCTTCGCCGAGCCGATCTCGGCGCCGGAATCGCTCCACCGCGTCTCCGAGATCCTGGTCGGGCGCCTGGCGAAGGAACTCAGCGCCCATCAGCGTGGCGCGCGCATGCTGAAGCTCTCCGCCTATCGCCTCGACGGCGTCGTCTCGGCACTGACCATCGGCACCGCGCGGGCCAGCGCCGAGCCGCGGCATCTCTTTCATCTCATCGCCGAGAAGCTGGAGCGGATCGATCCTGGCCCCGGCATCGAGTTCATGAGCCTCGCCGCCGAGCGCACCGAGGTGGTGACCGCGCTGCAATCCGGCATGATCGACATGGACGAGGCCGCGGTCTCCGCCGCGGATCTCGCGCCGCTGATGGACCGCCTCGCCAATCGCCTCGGCGCCGAACGCCTGGCGCGCCCAATCCCCGTGGAGAGTCATGTGCCGGAACGCGCGATAAAAATGGTCGCCCCACTCCAGGGTCAGAAGAAGGTGCAATGGCCGAAGCTGCCGCCGCGCCCGACCCGCCTGCTGCCCAACCCCGAGCCGATCGAGGTCATGGCGCCGGTGCCGGACGATCCGCCGATCACCTTCCACTGGCGCCGGATCCGGCACCGCGTGGTCTGGGCAGAAGGTCCGGAGCGCGTGGCGCCCGAATGGTGGCGCCCTGCCAGTCCGGACGCCAACGAGAGTTTGGAGACCCGCGACTATTACCGCGTCCAGGACGAGACCGGCGGCCGCTACTGGCTCTACCGCGCCGGCCTCTACCAGGCGGAGAAGCAACCGCGCTGGTTCCTGCACGGCGTCTTCGCCTAATGGCCTATGTCGAGCTTTCCGCCTTCACCAACTTCACCTTCCTCGAAGGCGCCTCCCATGCCGAGGAGCTGGTGGAGGCGGCGGAACGGCTTGGCCATCGCGCGATCGCCATCGCCGATCGCAACACCCTGGCCGGCATTGCCCGGGCCCATGAAGCCTGTGCCGCGCTGAACTTCCATTTGATCGTCGGCTGCCGGCTGGCCTTCCAGGATGGCCGCGAGGTGCTGGTCTTCCCGACCGATCGCTTCGCCTATGGCAGGCTCTGCGAGCTGCTGACCTTGGGCCGCCGCCGCGCGCCGAAGGGCGAATGCCATCTCGACTACGCCGACCTCGCCCGGCACGGCGAAGGCATGATCGCGGTGGCGCTGACGCCGGATGAAAGCGACGCGACATTCCCTATCTTCCTCACCCGCCTCAAACAGGACTTCAAGAAACGCGCCTACATGGCGCTTTGCCATCGCTATCACGGCGGCGACCGGCGACGGCTGGAGCAGGACCAGGCGCTCGCCGATCGCGTCGGCCTGCTGACAGTGGCGATCAACGACGTGCACTATCACGCGCCGGAGCGGCGGCCATTGGCGGATATCCTCACCTGCATCCGGGCGACCTGCACCATCGACGAAGCCGGCTATCGCCTGCGCAAGAATGCCGAGCGGCATCTGAAGCCCGAGATGGAGATGCGTCGCCTGTTCCGCGGCTTCGAGGCGGCGGTCGATCGCAGCGGTGAGATCGCGGAGCGCTGCCGCTTCTCGATGGTCGAGCTCAAATACGAATACCCGACCGAGGTCGTGGGTCCGGAAGAGACCGCGCAGCAGACCCTGGCCCGCCTGGCCTGGGAAGGGGCGGCTTGGCGCTATCCCGCGGGTACGCCGTCGGAAGTGTCGAAGCAGATCGGCGAGGAGCTGGCGCTGATCGAGCAGCTCGACTTCGCGGCGTATTTTCTCACCGTCCACGACATCGTGCGCTTCGCCAAGTCGCAGAACATTCTCTGCCAGGGCCGCGGTTCGGCGGCGAACTCGGCGGTCTGCTACTGCCTCGGCGTCACCTCGATCGATCCCGCCGAGGGCAACTCGCTGTTCGCCCGCTTCATCAGTGCCGAGCGCGGCGAGCGGCCGGACATCGACGTCGATTTCGAGCATGAGCGCCGCGAAGAGGTGATCCAGTACGTCTACAAGAAGTACGGCCGCGACCGCGCGGGTCTCGCGGCGACGGTGATCCGCTATCGCTCGCGCTCGGCGATCCGCGACGTGGGCAAGGCGCTCGGCCTCTCGACCGACGTGACGGACACGCTCGCCAAGACCATCTGGGGCTGGTCGCAGGAGATCGTGCCGGAGGAACGGGTGCGCCAGCTCGGCCTCGATCCTGCGGACGCGCGTCTCGCGATGACGCTGCAATACGCCCGTGCGCTGATCGGCTTCCCGCGCCATCTCTCGCAGCATGTCGGCGGCATGGTGATCTCGCGCGGGCCGTTGTCCTCGCTGGTGCCGATCGAGAACGCGGCGATGGAAGACCGCACAGTCATCCAATGGGACAAGGACGACCTCGAATCCCTGGGGCTGATGAAGGTCGATATCCTGGCGCTCGGCATGCTGACCTGCCTCCACAAGGCCTTCGATCTGATCGTCAGCCAGGGTGGGCCGCAATACACGCTGGCGACGATCCCGCAGGACGACAAGGCGACCTATGACATGCTCTGCCGCGCCGACACGATCGGCGTGTTCCAGGTCGAGAGCCGGGCGCAGATGAGCATGTTGCCGCGGTTGAAGCCCAAGAAGCTCTACGACCTCACCATCGAAGTCGCGATCGTGCGCCCCGGCCCGATCCAGGGCGACATGGTGCATCCCTATCTCCGCCGCCGCGAGGGCAGGGAGCCGATCGACTATCAAGGCCATCCCGAGCTCGAGAAGATCCTCGGCAAGACCCTGGGCGTGCCGTTGTTCCAGGAACAGGCGATGCGGATTGCCATCGAATGCGCCGACTTCACCCCGGACCAGGCCGACGGCTTGCGCCGCTCGATGGCGACCTTCCGGCACAATGGCGATGTCGACAAATACCGTGGCCCGTTCATGGAGGGGATGAAGCGGAACGGCTACAACATGGATTTCGCCGAACGCTGCTTCAAGCAGATCGAGGGCTTCGGCAGTTACGGGTTTCCGGAATCCCACGCCGCGAGCTTTGCACTGCTCGCCTATATCTCTTCCTGGATCAAGTGCCATCACCCGGCGGTCTTCGCGACCGCGCTGCTCAACAGCCAGCCGATGGGCTTCTACCAGCCGGCGCAGATCGTGCGCGATGCCGTCGTCCATGGCGTCGAGGTGCGGCCGGTCGATGTCAATCTGAGCGCGTGGGATTGCACCTTGGAGCCGGGCGCCAACGGCCCGGCGATCCGCCTCGGCTTCCGCCAGGCGAAGGGCATCGGCGACAAGGAGATCCAGCGCCTCTTGGCCGCCCGCGGCGCAGGCTATCGCACCGCCGAGCAGCTCTGGCGCCGCGCCGAGCTGGAGTCACGCACCTTGGGCGAGCTCGCCAATGCCGATGCCTTCCGCTCGATGGGATTGGATCGCAGACAGGCGCTCTGGGCGGTGAAAGGATTGGGTGAAGCGCCGCTGCCGCTCTTCGCCGCGCAGGAGGCGGTGATGGAGCAGCATGCCGAGGAAGGCGCCGGCCTGCCGCAGATGCCGCTCTCCCAGCACGTGATCGAGGATTACCGGTCGCTGCAATTGACCCTGAAGCAACACCCCATGGCCTTCCTGCGCGAACGCCTGACGCAGCGCCGCGTCATCGCCAACGATCGACTGTCGACTTGTAGAAACGGCCAGAAGATCGCCGTCGCCGGCTTGGTGCTGGTGCGGCAGCGGCCGGGCACCGCCAGCGGCGTTATCTTCATGACCCTGGAGGACGAGACCGGCATCGCCAATGTCGTCGTCTGGAATCATCTCTTCGAGCAGGCGCGCGGCGTGGTGATGACCGCCAAGCTGATCGGCTGCGAAGGCAAGCTGCAGATCGAGGGACAGGCGCCGAATCAGGTGATCCATGTGGTGGCGGAACGCCTCACCGACCTCACCGGCATGCTGCAAAGCCTGCGCGAAGACTCGATGACACCCGTGGACAATCCACAGGCATCGGACCAGCCGTTTCGGGTCCCGGTCGCCTGGGCAGACGCGGTTGTGCACCACAACACAAGGCCCGATCCGCGCGAGCCGGCCCCGAAAGACTGGAACCCACCCGCGGTGCTGGACATCCGCAGCCGGGATTTCCACTAAGGGGGCTTCGCGCTATGCTGCTCGCGCCATCCTCGTTCGGGGAGACCTCCAACGGCCGGGCCGCACGACGCGAAAGATCACCCGGATCCCGGCGATCATCACCCGGATGTTATCGCCGTGCATCGCTATTGGGAGGAGAAACGCCGAGGGAGGCTGATGCCGTCCCGCGCCGACATCGATCCCTCGGAGCTCCGCCGGTACTTGCCCGGCATCATCCTGATCGATGTGGTCGATGATGCGCGCCGCTATGTCTATCGGCTGGTGGGCACAAGGGAGGTCGCAATGCGCGGCAAGGATCCGACCGGCCAGTCGATGATCGAGGGCTTCTTCGCCGCGAGCCTGGAAGCCGCCCTCGCCATCCCGGACCGGGTCGTCGCAACCAAGGCGCCGTATTTTCTGCACCGCGATTTCATCGCCCCGGACGGGCGGCTGGGCTACGAGGACCTGATCATGCTGCCGCTCTCCAAGGACGGCGAACGGGTCACCATGATCATGGGCTACACCCATCACCGCCTGGCGTGAGCTTTCCACAGCCGCTCATGCAGCCAATAGGCGAAGCTGCCGACCGAGCCGCCCAGCAGGGCGATGCAGGTGCCGAACCCGGCGGAACCGGTCACCGCCGTGCCGACCGCAAAGCCGATGGCCATCTGCACCACCGCCCAGGTCCCCGATTTCACCAGATCGCCCAACATCGCCGTTCTTGTAGCCCAATTGAGAATCGTTCTCAATTGAATATGGCGCGTCCGCCCGGCTTTTGGAGCCGCAAATTCCCGATCCCAGCCATCGAAGCCGTCGATCGATCAGAGCAGGACGGCGCCCACCGCGAGCGCGGCGAAGCAGGCGGCGGCGCACCAGCGCACGTATTTCAACGGAATCTTCGCCGCCAGCTTGTTGCCGAAGAAGATCACCGGCGCATTCGCCAGCACCATGCCGAAGGTGGTGCCGAGCACGACCGAGAAGAGGTCGGGAAAGCGCGCGGCGAGCGCGACTGTCGCGATCTGCGTCTTGTCGCCCATCTCGACCAGGAAGAAGCAGATCAAGGTGGTGAGGAAAGCGCCCATGCGCCAGCGACCGACGCCATCGTCTTCCTCTTCGATCTTGTCCGGAATCAGCGCCCAGCCCGCCATGATGGCGAAGCCCGCGGCCAGGCCCCAGCGCAGCAGGTCCGGTCCCGCGATGTCGAGCAGCACTTCCTTGAGATAATGCCCAATGGCGCCGGCGCCGGCATGGTTGGCGAGGGTCGCCCCGAGCATGCCCCAGAGGATCGGCCAGGGCTTGCGGAATTTCAGCGTCAGCAGCAAAGCCAGAAGCTGGGTCTTGTCACCGATCTCGGCGATCGCGACGAGGCCGGTGGAAATGGCAAAGGCGTTCAGGGAAAACATCGGGGCAGGGGAACCAAAATCGTCGGGTCGGACGAGGGCGGAACTTCGGCGAGGCCACCGTCGTCCAACCCGGACCCGGTCACCGCGCCAAAGGTCTCGCCAGATCCCGCGATCACCCTCTTGGATTCCAAGGTGTGATCACTCGACCGCTCCGGCCATGGTGCCGTTCAGAAACGGCGACCAAGTCTGTTGACCGGACCCCTGCGTGAGATGCAGGCGGCTACTCCCCAATGGGCGAGGAGGCAAATAGCCGGTTTCCCCCGAAATGGCAAGGTGCGGCTCGTCGCACCGGCTTAGGCCAGGAATTTCAGGCCATTTATGACCTTGTCGATGATCTTGCGCTCGGCATGGAATCCGAGGCCGACCAGATCCAGCGCCTCCCGCGGCGTGGCCGCGACCGAGGCGCGGTTGTCGATGTCGTTGGTCGTCTTGAACAAGGGCTCGGTGTAGATCGCAAAGGTGAGCCCGCGGTTGCGCGCCCGCTCGTACGTCCGGCGCATGGCCTCCGCATCGGCGCCATAGACGAAGACCGGCTCGCGAATGAGCGGCGTATAGACCGTCGCGTCGGCGTCGCGGTAAGGCTCGCCGGCCATCTCCGGGAAATGATGCGTCAGCCCGCCGGAGATGAAAGCGGCGACATTGGCTTTCTGCCAGGCGGCGAGATCGTTGCGGATCACGAGAGCGGTCTTGGTCGGGTACAGCATGTCTGGCATCATCGACGTCATAGCGCCACCCGTCTTGGATGTTTGTGCATGGTCGAGGCTCACGATTTCTTAGTGACCGACAGCCCGATGCCGGGCCTGGAAAGGCTCGAGGCGCGCTTCTACGGCCATGCCTACGATCCGCACCGGCACGAGACCTATGCGATCGGCCTGACGCTCGATGGGGCGCAGGGCTTCCGCTATCGCGGTGAAGCGCAGGTCAGCCAGGCAGGCCAGATCATGGTGCTGCACCCGGACGAGCAGCATGACGGTCACGCCGCGGTGCCGGACGGATTCAGCTATCGCATGATCTATGTCGATCCCGCGCTGATCGGCCGGGCGCTGGATCACGAGGGTGCGCGCACGCTGCCCTTCGTCGCCGAAGCGGTCACGCGGGATCGCGCCATAACAGCCCTCATCATCGAGGCCTTCACCGATTTTCCCGGCAAGCTCGATCCGCTTGCCGGCGACGCGCTGCTGGCGGGTTTGGCCGATGCATTGGCGCGGCGCGCCCGACACGATCAACGGCGCCCGACGACCATGCCGCATCACGCGCTGCTTAGAGTCCGCAACTTCCTCGATGCCGAGTTTGCACGTCCGATCGATTCCGCCGACCTTGAACGCGTTGCCGATCTCGACCGCTTCAGCCTGGCTCGCGCCTTCCGCCGTCGCTTCGGCACGGCGCCGCACCGGTATCTGGTCGCGCGCCGCGTCACCGCCGCGCGCAGCCTGATCGCGGATGGTGCACCGCTCGCCGAAATCGCCGGCGCCTGCGGCTTCGTCGACCAGAGCCACTTGAACCGGCACTTCAAGGCGCATTTCGGCATGACGCCCGGCCGCTACGCGCGGCTCGTGGCGCGCTGAGCTAAGCGCTGATCAGGTTCTTGTTGCCAGCCTCCAGCACGAAGCTCGCCAGTGTCTCGAGCTTGGCATTGGGATCGGCGGCGTCGGAGATCGCCTGGAAGCGGGTCATCATCCGCTCGGCGCTCACGTCCACCACCGAATAGCCGCGGCGGCGACTCTCGAAGAACTTTACCTGCGGATTGGTCGGCAGCCACTTCGCCACCATCTCGTAGGGCGGGCCATAAGAGGTGACCGAGGTGCCGACGAACTCGGTCGCGATCGTGGTGCCGTCGGCCTCGCGCTTCAGCTCATTGGCCCAGAAGGCGTGGTTGTCGCCGGAGAGGACCACCGGGTTGGCGACGCCGCTGGATTGGATGTGGTCGAGCAGGCGCGTGCGCGCTGCGGGATAGCCGTCCCAGGCTTCGGTCCATTCATGCGCTTCGGTGCCGGGATGGTTGTCGTGCAGCGGCGCCATCAGCACGGTCTGGCCGATCACGTTCCAGCGCGCCTTCGAGGTCGCGAGCCCGTCATAGAGCCAGTCCTCCTGCGCCGCGCCGAGCAGCGATCGCGACGGGTCGATCAGCTCCGGGCATTGCTTCGCCGTCACCACATGCCCGCCGCCATAAGGCGGGGCATAGCAGGCTTCGCGCGAGCGGTATTGCCGGCCGTCCAGCATCGAGAAACTCACCAGATCGCCGAAACTATATCGATCATAGATCCGCATCGCGGTGCCCGGCGCCGATCCCGGCTGCAGGCAGCGGCTGGGGCGGAGCGGCATGTGCTCGTAGAAGGCCTGATAGGCCGCGGCGCGCTGCAGCAGGAATTGCGCCGGCGGCTCGAAATTCGAAGCCCACTCGCCGGCATAGTCGTTCTGCACCTCGTGATCGTCCCAGATCGTCAGCGCCGGTGCCGCGGCGTGCAGCGCCTGCAGGTCGGGATCGAGCCGGTACTGGGCATAGCGGTTCCGGTATCCGGCGAGCGTGGTCGGGATCTCGGTCTCGCTGTGGCGCCGCACCGTCGTCTTGTCCGTCGGCGCTGAGGTCTCATAGATGTAGTCGCCGAGGAAGAGCACGAGGTCCGGTGCCTCCGCCGCGAGATGGCGATAGGCGGAGAAGTAGCCCTGCTCGTAATTGGCGCAGGAGACGAAGCCGAAGCGGAAACTGTCGAGCTTCTGGTCCTCGCTCGGCGCGGTGCGCGCGCAGCCGATCGGGCTCTGCGCACCGTTGGTCATGAAGCGGTACCAGTAAGGCCGGCCGGGCTTCAGGCCGGCGATCTCGAGATGCACCGAATGGGCAAACGCGGATTCGGCACGCGCCAGGCCGCGGCGCACGATCCGCTGCATCAGCGGATCCTCGGCGATCTCGAAGTTGAGCAGGACATCGCCGCCGCTCAAGCCGCCGGGCGACTGTGGGTCGCGCGACAGCGGCTCGGGGGCGAGACGGGTCCAGAGCACGAAGCCGTCGGGCAGTGGATCGCCGGAGGCGACACCGAGCGGAAAAGGATCGTTCTGCGCCGCCGATGATTGCGGCGGGATCAGGCGACCGCCGGCGAGGCTGGGCGTCGTCAGCAGCGGTTGCGCCAGAGCGGCCAGGCCGAGGCCAAGCGCCCGGCGGCGGCTGATGCAGGCCCCCTTGGACTGGGCCCCTTTGGACTGGGAAGGGCCGCCTATCGACGGCCGCACAGCGTCTTGACCCGGAGCGACAGCATGCAGCGGGATTCCCTGATCATTCATGGCGTCCAGCGCTCTCACTCCCGAGTCGACGCGCTGCCGCCCACGCTGCTTCCCGCTACCGGTTCAGTGTGACGATTGTCGGGGCAAATGAAAGAAGGTTTGGGTTTCACTCTGTAACAGCGCGCGATTTGGGTGCTGCCCGAGGTCAACTGCCGAGGCACGGCACGGTGATCGCGCACTTCGTCAGGATGTCGTAACATTCGTGACGCCGGCTCGTTGCCGAGAGAGATCGATCGGAGTCTGCCTTGCGTCGCGTCGCTTCTGCCTTGGACTTGAGCTCATCGAAGATCGCCGGCCTGACACGATACTGGGAGGCGAAGCGCGGGCGCCGGCCGATGCCGCTCTGGTCCGACATCGATCCGGCCGAGATCAAGCCACTGCTGCCGCATCTCCTGGTCACGCGCTACGAGCGCTATCCGTTCCGCGTGCGCTTCGTCTTGGTCGGCACCTGGCTCGCGCAATATGCCGGCAGCGATTTCACCGGGCGCTATCTCGACGAGCTCGATTTCTCCAGCGAACTCGACACCGACTGGCCCGCGCATCATGTCCAGTTCGTCAAGAACGCGGAGCCGACCTTTGGCCTGTGTCGCTTCCTCACGGAATCCGGGCTCGAGCGCGAGTATGAATCGGCCATGTTCCCGATCGCCGGTGCGGACGGCGTCACGGTCGAGCGCGCGCTCGGCATCGAGGATTTCCCGGTCGGCATCGAGACCGTGCCGGACGCGCGCATCATCGCGCCGCCGCCGCGTGTGCTCACCCCCGGCACGGCGCCGGCGGAGCGTCACTCGTCATCCGGCCCGCTGCTCACACCGATCGCCGCCACCGACGCGGAGTTTCGCCGCTGTCTCGCCGAGGCAAAGCTGCCGACCGCTGATCTCATCGGTTCGGGCAAGCGCTATTTTCTGCTGATCGAAGCGGGCGAATGCCGCGGCTATGGCGGCTTTGAGATGCGCGGGTCGCATGCGCTGCTGCGCTCGATCGTCGTCGTGGGATCCGAGCGCGGCCATGGCTATGGCCGCACCCTGGTGCATGGCCTCGTCGCCGAGGCTCAGAAGCTCGGGTTGAACGATGTCTGGCTGCTGACCGAGACCGCGGCGCCATTCTTCTCCGCGCTCGGCTTCACGCCGCACGCCCGCGAAGGCGCGCCGCCGGAAATCGCCACCACCCAGCAATTCACCGAGCTCTGCGCGGTGAGCGCCAAGCTGATGCGACGCGAGATCAGCTGACCGCCCGCTCGCTCGTGACCCTGAGCGGCACCAGGTCGCGGAACAACGGTGTCGCGATCAGCGCCTTGGCGGCTTCGATGTCCGGCGCCATCTCGCGGTCCTGATCCCAGAACGCGACCTTGGTGCGGAGCGCTTCCAACGCCGTCGCCAGTTTCGGGCTGGTGGTCACCGGCTTCCTGAGATCGATGCCTTGCGCGGCGGCCAGCAGCTCGACCGCGACGATGCCGGCGGTGTTCTCGGCCATGTCACCGACCCGGCGTGCGGCATAGGTCGCCATGCTGACATGGTCCTCCTGGTTCGCAGAGGTGGGGAGCGAATCGACGCTGCCGGGGAAGGCCATGGCCTTGTTCTCGCTCGCGAGCGCGGCGGCGGTGACCTGGGCGATCATGAAGCCGGAATTGAGGCCCGGCTCGGGGACCAGAAAGGCCGGCAGGCTGCTCATCTTCGCATCGACCAGCAGCGCGATGCGGCGCTCGGAGAGTGCGCCGATCTCGGCGACCGCGATCGCCATCGTGTCCGCCGCAATGGCAACGGGCTCGGCGTGGAAGTTGCCGCCGGAGATCACCTCGCCGGTATCGGCGAAGACCAGCGGGTTGTCGGAAACCGCATTGCACTCACGGCCGATCACGGCGGCGGCGGAGCGCAACGTGTCGAGGCAGGCGCCCATCACCTGCGGCTGGCAGCGCAAGCTGTACGGATCCTGCACCCGGCCGCAATCGATATGGCTCGCACGCAAGGGGCTGTCGGCCATCAGATCCTTCAGCGCCTTGGCCGCTTCGATCTGGCCCGGCTGCCCGCGCACGGCCTGGATCCTGGGGTCGAACGGCGCGTCGCTGCCGAGGCAGGCATCGGTGGTCATCGCCCCGGCGACCAGTGCGGCGAGATAGACGTCCTCCGCGGCGAACAGGCCGGCGGCGGCGAGCGCGGTCGAGACCTGGGTGCCGTTCAAGAGCGCCAGACCTTCCTTGGCGACCAGCGTGATCGGCTGCAGGCCGGCGATGGTCAGGCCCTCGACGGCGGACAGCGTGCGGCCTTCATGGCGCACCGCGCCGATGCCGAGCAGCACGGCGGAAAGATGGGCGAGCGGCGCCAGATCACCGGAGGCGCCGACCGAGCCCTTGGACGGAATGACCGGGTAGACTTCGGCGTTCAGCAGCTTCACCAGCGCATCGATGACGCTGCGGCGGATGCCGGAGAAGCCGCGGGCCAGCGCGTTGATTTTCAGGATGAGAATGATGCGCACGATCTCGTCGGCGAGCGCCGGCCCGATGCCGGCCGCATGCGAGAGGACGAGGCGGCGCTGCAGCTCGGCGACCTGATCGTCGGGAATGCGGGTATGGGCGAGACTGCCGAAGCCGGTGTTGATCCCGTAAGCGACCTCGTGTCGGTCGAGGATCGACTGCACCACCGCCGCGGACCGGTCGATTTCGGCATGGGACTTCGGATCCAGCGCAAGTTTGCGCCGGCTTTTCGCGAGCGCGCGCAGGTCGGGAAGGCCGAGCCGGCCGGGGTTGAGAACGAAGGGCGCGTCATTCATGATAATTTCTCCCGCGGCCGCCGCCGGCGAAGTCGGAAAAGGAATAGCTGGTGCTCAGCTCTGCTGTACCTGTCTATACAAGCTCGCCCGGCGCCGCGCAACGGATCCCTATGCTTTCCGCAGCTTAGCGTGCCGCAGCGGCGGGTCCAGCGCCCAGGCAAAAGCTGTCGCCAGCGCTTCAGAATATGTCGCGGTGGCGCGGCTGCGACATTCGGAAACCCGGTACTTGTCTTGCCAATTCTGGCCTCTCCCGGCACTCTGCGGCCCGCTTCGGACCAGGGGTGAACCGCACAAGGTTAACCGGCAGGGGCGGCACGGACTGCGCAACACAGGTGGATCTCATGGCGAATGACGCCGGCGAACTCGATCTCAACAGCCTGAACGACGATGATCTCGTTCAGCAGATGCATGACGACCTCTATGACGGCCTGAAGGAAGAGATCGAGGCGGCCGTCCACATCCTGCTGGCGCGCAAGTGGACCCCCTATGACGTGCTGACCAAGGCGCTGGTCGAGGGCATGCGGATCGTCGGCATCGACTTCCGCGACGGCATCCTGTTCGTTCCCGAAGTGCTGCTGGCCGCCAATGCGATGAAGGCGGGCATGTTCATTCTTCGCCCGCTGCTCGCCGAAACCGGAGCGCCCAAGGTCGGCAAGATGGTGATCGGCACCGTGAAGGGCGACATCCACGACATCGGCAAGAACCTGGTCGGCATGATGATGGAGGGTGCGGGCTTCGACGTGGTCGATCTCGGCATCAACAACCCGGTCGAGAAGTACCTGGCCGCGATCGACGAGCATCAGCCGGACATCCTCGGCATGTCGGCCCTGCTCACCACCACCATGCCCTATATGAAGGTCGTGATCGACGCCCTGATCGAGAAGGGCATCCGCTCCGACCATGTCGTGCTGGTCGGCGGCGCGCCCTTGAACGAGGCCTTCTCCAACTCGATCGGCGCCGACGCCTATTGCCGCGACGCGGCCGTCGCGGTCGAGACCGCCAAGAGCTTCATGGCCAAGCGCCAGGGCTCCGCCCTCGCCAAGGCCTGATCATCGCGCAAAAACGAGACGGACAGGACCCCGCCCGGGAAACCGTGGCGGGGTTTCGTCGTTTTATCACTCGAACGGCGGCCCGAAACCCAGAGGACGGCATGAATCACTGCGCTGCACTAATGATCTCCATGCTGCTGCTGGGCACGAGCACGGCCCAGGCCGCGGAACCGGTGACGATCGGCATCGCGGAGATCGGCTTCATTGACAGCGCCGGCGCGCCGGATACGAAACAGAAGAAAACCCGGGTCGCGCGGGCGAAGAAATTTGCCGAGGCCCTGCGCAAGGATCTCGGCGCCGACGGCAAATTCAAGATCGTGACCCTCGATTGCGGCAAGGACCCTTGCTCGATCGCGAACCAGACGCCGGAAGACCTGATCGCGGCGGCGAAGAAGGCCGGCGCGCGCGTGCTGCTCTACAGCAGCGTGCAGAAGCTCAACCCGGCCATTCAGGCGCAGGCGGTGGATATCGAAGCCGCCAAGCTGGTCTTCAACCAGTCGATCCAATTGGGCGGCGACGACGCCAAATCCTGGCAACGCGCCCAGCACGACCTCTCCGCGGCGCTGCTGAACGCGCCGCTCACACAGCAGTAGTTGCGTCAGAGTTCCTCAGCAAATCTATCGCGCTTCCCCTGATTGGGGTAGAGGCGCTCCTTTAATTAACCTCAAGTTGCAATTCCGCGAACTCGGCGTACACTACCGGAACGCGCGACGGGGAGTGTCGCGCCAACGGGGAAGCGAAAATGAAATCCGCCATGAAACCGGTCGCGGCCATCGCCGCGAGCGCGCTGCTGCTGCTGGGCTCATGCAACGGCGATCCTTTTGCACTCAATTTGCAGAAGGTCAACGAGACGGAACCCGCGGCGCCCGCGGCGATCACGCTGACGAACGCGCAGATCTATCCGCGAGAAAATCTCATCAACGATCGCCGCGTCGAGGAAGCTTATATCGCGCGACTGCTGAAGGAGAGCGAGACCATCCCCTTCACTCCAGCAATCAAGCGCGATCTCAACGCCTTCACCAGCCTCATGCTGTCGCTGAGTGCGTCGTTCAACCCGACGGCTGGCGCGCAAGCGCGTCGCGTCGAGGACGTGAATGATATGAAGCTCGAGCTCGACAAGGCGGCTGTCGATCTGCAGTTGGCGAAGCTGCAGAAGGAGCTCGCCGATTTCAAGCAGAGCGGCACAGCCACCGATACTACGGGTCTGGTGGGACCTGACGGTTCGCAGAAATTCCAAACGACCGGAACCACGGCGGCGCAAGTTCCGCCGGATGCGCTCGCCGATGTGAACAAGAAGATCGATGCATTGACCACCAAATTGAGCGATTTGAAGACCGCGGTGGATAAGCAACTCGCCACGCCGAACAACGGCGCGTCGCGAGACTTGCAGGTCGGCGCGACACCCCAGGAGGAGCTGGACGACCGGCAAGCGTATCGCAGTGGGCTTTATGCGGACTGGGAAGCGGCGCGTCTCGACGGCAGCCATGACCTTAATGGCAACGCCCTTTACCGGCTGCAGATGCAAGCCAACGTGGCGCCCGGCAAAATCAAGAACCGATATGGCGTCGCCCTGGTCACGCTCGAGCACGAGCAGCTCAGCCAAGATGCAATCAATGATCTCTATCTGGAATGGCTTGCCTCGATCAACGCAGATCTCAATGCCGTCCCGGATCAGGGACGCATGCCGAAAGAGCAATACTATGCCCTCGCCTCAGGGACTGGCCTGTATGAAATCATGGACATTCCGTTCGGTGGCGATACATGTAAAGCAGCCCGGACCGCCGGCCTGTCTGCGCCCGTCGATTCTTCCTGCGCCGTGCTGCCGGTGGCAGTCCCGGCGGCCGACGCTGCCTTCATTCGCAATTACCTGTCCGACGTTGACGGTTGGGACGCCCGCTTCCAGGCAGTGCGAAAGTTCTTTGACAAAGTGCGCGGCGGGGTGAGCACGCCCGACGACGTCAAGGCCTATCTTCTCCTGGCACAAAACCAGCCTGAGTCGCATTTCCCGGCCGACGCCGAGCCGAAAATTACCGATGCTTGCCATGGCGAACTCGTCCGCGCGAAGGGTTTCAAAGACCCCTCAGTTAAGCTTGCGCAGCTGCTTGCTCTGCAATCCATTCAGTTTACAGGCGATGGCACGATGACGCTTTACGAGTTTCAGCGCAACGTGCAGCGCATTTCCGCAATCGGCAAGCTTGTCGGTGCCGTACGGTTCCAACGCGCGGATGAAGGCATGGCTTTTGTGAAAGCCGATGGGGCGCCGCTGACAGGCGATAACCTAAAGACAGCTCTGAGGGATTATCACATTGTCACGGGTGGATTGACCGAATGGTCTGAGATCGGTGACGAGTTTGTAAATCTCGTCAATATGGTGAACGCGGTGGAGCATACCGGTTGCAAGCTGCAGCGGCGTTCCGAGTTCACGCCACGTCCGTTCTACGAGGCCGTCGCCGAGGATCGCAGTCAGGCGAACAATTTTGTCTACTCGACGGCGCCGCGTCAGCTTGCACAGCGCGTTTCGACGGTGACGAGCGCGACCGAGGCTCTGCAGTTGATTGGAGCCTTGAGCGCGTCGCTGCCGACTTCCGGCGTCAGTGTCGACGCGGCGGCCGACTACATGCACTCCGCAACGGGACGTGCCGACGCGCTGGAGTCTCTGCCACTGGTAATTGGTTTCTCCGATGCGTCGCCGATTGCACCAAAAAAGCCGGAAGCGGACGCGAAGCTCGAAGCGGCGCAGGCCTTGAGTTTCGGTTGGCTATTCGGTCCGAAGGCGGTGGTCAATCCGGAGAACCACACGATGGAGCTGCGCCAAGTCCCCACCAATCAAAGGGTAACCGCGGACATTTCGATCCCCGGATGGTGGAAGGAAGTCAAGATCACCACCAATGCCGCTTGGGTGAAGAACTTTTACGATGGCAGCATCACGCCTGACGTGATCAAGGTCGGACGCCCGCAGACCTATACCAAGTCCATCCCGAATGCGCAGCGGATGGAAAATCTGACCGACTACATGAGTAGCGTGGTTTGGGGACAGGAAGCGCGCGCAGCGGCGATTTATTCCGTTGAGCCCCATGATCTCTCGACCTGTGCGCAATCCGCTTCTTTCATTATTCGCGGGCCGAATCTTTGGCGGAACGGCGAAGTCTACCTCAATGGCCGTCCCGCGAATGATCCGGTGCATGTCCTCCCCGATATGCGCGGCATCGTCGCCGACTTCAATCTTGCCGGCTTGTTCCCGACACCGGCCCCGGCAACCGCGAAACTCCAGGTCTTCACGCAGCTTGGCGGCACCGATAGCGAAGTCAACCTGCAATCCGCCGATTGCGGTCAAGCTGGCGAGGGACAAGTCTTGAATGTTGATGTCCAATCGCCACCGGCTGCGGCGCTCGGCGGTAGTTACACACTTGTATCTCCCTCCGCTTGGCCGAACGGCGCGACTTTCAAGGTGAAAATCTTCCCCGAAGGCCAATCCAAGAATGCAGGTCAAACAACGGATATGATCTCGGCGACGCCCACTGGAAGAGAACTTAAGGTAAAGATGCCGGCGACGCTGACCGGCAGTCCGCCGAGCGAGGGTGGCAAATACGCCGGCGCGGTATTCGCTGCGACCGGCGACGAGACCAAGCGCATCGCCGAGTTCGGACCGCTCTACCTCTATTCAGCAGCGGACGAGGGAAGCCCGAAACTGTCGGTCAAGCCTGGCACTCGAAAGGCAACGGATTGGCCGAACATCGGCGTCCACGTTGTCGTCGATTTGCCGGCAGCATACGGCGACGTTCATAAGAATAGCGCCGGGGCGACTCTCAAGCTGATCGTTACCGATCAGTATGGGAAGGCATATGGCGAACCACTGCCGATCGATACTTCCGTGTCTGTGCTGAATAAGAGAGCTAAAGCGCAAAGCGATTTAACCCTGAAGGCGGGAGACGTGACGGATCTACTCAAGCAAGGCGATACAGTCCCATTGACCCTCACGCTGGTTGATGCAAATGGGCAAGCCGTGGACGGTGGGCCGGCGACGGTACAAGTAACTTTGACCAAGAACTGAGAACCCTCACCAAAACACCAGCGCCCGGATCTCGATGCTCTCTCTGAGCACTTTGGGGTCCGGGTAGTTGGGGTCGGCGAAGGCGCCGTGGGCGCTGAAGCGGGCGCGGGCCGGTTCGGAATCGTAGGTCTTGATCAGCACGACCTCGTCGCGGCTCATCTCCGGGAAGTAGAACCAGCGCTGCGCCGGGTTGTAGGCGATGGAGTAAATCTCGCCGACCCGGTCCGGGTAGATGAGGTCGGTCGCCAGCACGTCGTCGGCGCGCAGGCTTTCTGCGTCACCCAGCGCCAAGGGGAATTGCTGCAAGGGTCCGACGATCGGGCGCCAGACGTTGATAATCGCGAAGCGCTTCCTGAGGCGCGCCTCGGCTTCCTCCGGCACCAGATCGCGGACGCGCTGCGGGCCTGATTTCAGCGTGTAGTCGTTGTGCACGCGCAAGACCGCCTCGCGCGGCAGGCCGACGCCCCGGGGCTGATTGTGCGACGTGCGGATCGTGTGGTCGAAGATCACGACCTTCGAAGCGCCGGTCTCGGCTTTGAGCAGCGCCTCGGCTTCGGGATAGTAGCTGTTCTTCAGTTCGACCTCGTCATAGAGGTCGGCGGTCTTGGTCGTGTGCCGCACCAGCGCGAAGCCCTCGCGGTCGACCGAGAAGGCGTCGGCGAGCGGGCGGCCGTCCTGGATGAAGACCTTCCGGTTCTCGTAAGAATGCGAGCGCACCGGCGTGCCCGGCGGCGGATCGTATTGATGGGAGAACGGCTTCCGCCCGTCCGGAATGATGAAGTTGAGCTCCGCTTCGACGCCGGCCAGCTTCGATTGCGGGCTGTGAACCGCGGAAGCATTCGAGTTCTGCTGCAACATGCTGCTCTCCCGAGAGACTGCGATACCTCACAATTGGGCGTTTCTATCTCCCTGGTAAACCGATCATTGTTCACATCTGAGGCGAGAAAACCTCACACAACAGCGGAGAGGAGCGCGCTGCCGGGCAGGCGGTGGATCCGCCCGAAACCCGCGACCAGCAGCGCCTCCTGGATCTCGAAACGATAGAGATGGAAGTCGCCGAAGCCCGCATAGCCCTGCGCCGAGGGCTGGCGTTGGAGGTAGAGCGCACGGTTTTCCGGCGTGTCGGCGGGGACCACGCGGCCGATCAGCGTTACGCGCGCGCCGGTCAGCGGTTCGGCCAGGCCTGCCGTGCCGTCAAACAGCAGCGAGGCATGCGGATCGCGCTTGAGGTTCTTGGCATGGTCGCTCAAGTCGGAGAGCAGCAGCAGCGGCTGCCCGGTCTGATCGCGCCCGGGCAGAACCAGCGAAACGAAAGGAAAGGTTTCGGAACCGGCACTGTCTCCGGCCCGTTCGGCAAGGGAACCGAGATAGGCGCGGGTCGCGCCCTCAATCAATGCGCGGGTGGTTTTTGCCGGTTCATCGTGGTTAAGAGTCACGGTTTCACACTGTAATTTTGCTTGCGTAACAATAGATTGCCCCCATATCCGGCGCAGCCGCAAGGATTTGGGGCCGGCTCCGAAACGGCGCAGTTTTGCCCAATTTCGGTCACCATTCCGCGCGAACCTTGGCAGGACACCAGCAATTCTGTAAACGTTTCGAAGATAAGGAGAATTCTCGTGGCCCAAGCCGCTGCGCCGCAGACCATCGCGCTGGTTGACGACGATCGCAACATCCTCGCTTCGGTCTCGATGACGCTCGAGGCGGAGGGCTTCGCGGTCAAGACCTATACCGACGGCGCCGAGGCGTTGCGGGCGCTCTCGACCACGCCGGTCGATCTCGCCGTGCTCGACATCAAGATGCCGCGCATGGACGGCATGGAGCTGCTCGAGAAGCTGCGCCGCACCAGCGACCTTCCCGTGATCTTCCTCACCTCGAAGGACGACGAGGTGGATGAGCTCATGGGCCTGCGCATGGGCGCCGACGACTACATCAAGAAGCCGTTCTCGCAGCGCCTGCTGATCGAGCGCATCCGCACGCTGCTGCGCCGCGAGATGAGCCGCGGCACGGCCCAGGCGGCCGGCGAGGCGCAGATCATGCGCGGTGAGCTGATGATGGATCCGACGCGCCATCTCTGCACCTGGGCCGAGAAGCCGGTCGAGCTCACCGTCACCGAATTCCTGCTGCTGAAGGCGCTGGCGCAGCGCCCGGGCCATGTGAAGAGCCGCGACCAGCTGATGGACGCCGCCTATGGCGAAAACATCTATGTCGATGATCGCACCATTGACAGCCACATCAAGCGCTTGAGAAAGAAGTTCAAGGTCGTTGACACCGAGTTCAATCAAATCGAGACGCTGTATGGCGTGGGCTATCGGTACCGCGAGACCTGATCGCGCCCGCGCCGCGCCTTCTGTCCTGAAGGATTGATCGGCCGTGGCCGACACGATCAGGGACAGCGGCAGGGTCGAGCCGACTTTGGGCAGCAACCAGCGCGCCAGTCATACGGACTGGCGGCTGCCGGAATCCGAGTCCAAACCAGGCACCATCATTTCCTTCTTCCGCCGCAAGCCGAAGCGGGCTGCCGCAGAATCGCGGCCCGAGCCGCAGATGAAGCGCCGTGTCGAGGCGCCGGCGCCGAAAGCCGAGCGGCCACTGCCTGAAAAACGGAAAGCAGCAGAACCCGCGCGGCGCGCTGAGCCCGAACCGGAAAAACCGCGCGCCAAGTCGCCGCCGGCACGGCGCAGTCTGTGGATGTCGCCGATCACCCGGCGCATCCTGCTCCTGAACGTGATGGCGCTCGCGATCCCGGTTTTCGGTTTGCTTTACCTGCCGACCTATCGCGACAGTCTCATTCAATCCGAACTCGAACTGCTGAAAACCGAAGGCGAGCTCTTCTCCGGCGCGCTGGCTTCGAGCGGCGTCGTCACCGATCCCGACGGCAGCGAGCGCTTGCAGCCCGACACGTCGCGCCAGACCATCCGCCGTCTGGTCGATGTCTCGAAGACGCGCGCGCGACTCTTCCTGCCGAGCGGCACTTTGATCGCGGACAGCTTCCTGCTCTCCGGCCCCGGCGGCATCCTGTTGATCGAGCCGCTGCCGCCGCCGGAGCCGCCGGAAGGGCCGATCCTGGCGGCTTTGGGCGGTGCCTATGACTGGTTGCTCGGTCGCTTCCCCGCCAGCGATCTCTATCCGCCTTACGGCGAAGCTGCAGTGCAGGTCGCCGACGACTATCAGGAGGTGAAGCAGGCGCTCGACGGCGAGACTGGCACCTTCGTGCGCTCCGGTGGCGACGGCTCGCTGGTGCTCTCGGTCGCCGTGCCGGTGCAGCGCTATCGCCAGGTGCTGGGCGCCTTGTTCCTCACCAAGGCGGGCAAGGGCGTCGAAAGCACCTTGCGCAAGACGCGCCTCACCATCATCGCGGTCTCGCTGGTGGCGCTCGGCATCACGGTGCTGGCTTCGCTCTATCTCGCCAGCACGATCGCCTTGCCGATCCACCGCCTGGCCGATGCCGCCGACCGGGTGCGCAGGTCCAAGGGACGCTCGGCCGGAATTCCCGATCTCTCCAGCCGCCGCGACGAGATCGGCGATCTCTCCGGCGCACTCAGGGATATGACCGAGGCGGTCTGGCGCCGGATGGACGCGATCGAGCGCTTTGCCGCCGACGTCGCGCACGAGATCAAGAATCCGCTGACCTCGCTCCGCAGCGCGGTGGAGACCGTGGCGCGGGTCGAGGATCAGCAGCAACAAAGAAAACTGATGAGCATCATCCTCGACGACGTGCAGCGCCTGGATCGCCTGATCAGCGACATCTCGGATGCGAGCCGGGTCGATGCGGAAATGTCGCGCGCGGAGACCAGCCGCGTGAAGATCCGCGATCTCATCGCCGCTTTGGTCGATATCCATTCGGTCACCGATGGCGACGGCAAGCCGAAGGTGGTCGGCGATCTGCCGCCGGCCGACCAGCTCATGGTGCTCGGCGCCGAGGGGCGCCTCGGCCAGGTGTTCCGCAATCTGCTCTCGAACGCGCTTTCCTTCAGCCCGCGCAACGGCACCGTGACCCTGAAGGCGCGGCGCGACCATGGCCGCGTCATCATCCACATCGAGGATGAGGGCCCCGGCATCCCCGAGGACAAGCTGAAGGCGATCTTCGACCGCTTCTACACCGAGCGGCCGGAAGGCGAGAAGTTCGGCACCCATTCGGGTCTCGGCCTCTCGATCTCGCAGCAGATCGTCGAGGCGCATAACGGATCGCTCACCGCCTCCAACCGCCGCGACCGCGCGAGCCGGGTGATCGGTGCGCGCTTCACCATCGATCTCCCGGCAATTTAAGACGCCCCCATGATGCCATTCGGGCGATGAGCGGTTCCGACAGTCTGGCGATCCACGGCACCGCCATCGCGATCGGCAACGCCGCTTTGCTGCTCACCGGTCCTTCCGGCAGCGGCAAGTCCGACCTCGCCTTGCGCATGATCGACGGCGGCGCGCGATTGGTTGCCGATGACCGGGTCGAGCTTGTCGTCGAAGCTGAGCGGCTCTGCTGCCGCGCGCCGAGCGATGCACCTCCCGGCCTGCTCGGCCGGATCGAAGTGCGGGGCATCGGCATCGTCCCGGCGCCGCGGACGAATGGTGCAACACCCGTGCAATGGCTGGTCGAATTGGTTCCGGCGACCGAGGTCGAGCGGCTGCCGGCGGCGGAATCCCGGACTTTTCTCGGCCATGCCGTGCCGGTCCTGCGCCTCAATGCTTTCGAGGCCTCCACGGCGGTCAAGCTCCGCCTTGCCGCCGCCTGCGGACCGGGATTAATAATGGGCCGCGAATGAGCAGCCAAAAAGCCTTGGCGGCCACCGAAGCCGCTTCACCCCTGGGTAACCCGCGTCCGCAAGCCCCGCGTCGGCGCCTGCTGCTGGTAACCGGACTTGCCGGTGCCGGGCGCAGCACCGCGCTCAAATGCCTCGAGGATCATGGCTTCGAAGCGGTCGACAACCTGCCTTTGGCGCTGCTGCCGCATCTTGTCTCCGGCGTGAACGCCGCGGGCGAGGCGCCGCGCGCCCAGTCGATCGGGTCTTTGGCGATCGGCATCGACAGCCGCACCCGCGATTTCAGCGCCGAAGGTCTCTCGCGCCTGTTGCAGGATATGAAGTCCGATCCGGCGCTTGATGTCCGCCTGCTGTTCCTGGACAGCGACGACGAGACTCTGCGCCGCCGCTTCACCGAGACGCGGCGCCGGCATCCGATGGCACCAGACCGGCCGGTCTCCGACGGCATCGCGCAGGAACGCCGGGTGATGTTCCCGCTGCAGCAGGTCGCCGACCTGGTGATCGACACCAGTGACCGCACGATCGGGGATTTCAAGGCGCTGCTCGCGACCGAACTCGGCCTCGAGGGCAAGAGCGGGCTTGCCATCACCGTGATTTCCTTCTCCTATCGGCTCGGCCTCCCGCGGGAGGCCGATCTCGTTTTCGATGTTCGTTTCCTCGACAATCCGCATTACGATCCCGCGCTTCGTCCGCTGACCGGCGAGGATGAGCGAGTCGGGCGCGCGGTCGAATCCGACCCCGCCTATGGCGGTTTCTTCGCCGGCATGACCGGACTATTGTGGCCGCTCTTGCCGGGGTTTGAACGGGAGGGAAAAAGCTATCTGACGATCGCAGTCGGGTGCACAGGGGGACGCCACCGCTCGGTCCATGTCGCGCGCCGCTTGGCGCAGTGGCTGGAGGGGAAGGGCCGGCCGGCGATTGTGCGCCATCGCGATCTGGACCGCGGCGTGTCCAATACCGGTTCGACCGGGCCTGGCGCACCGCCATCGGGAAGGGGATGATGATCGGCATTGTGTTGGTGACCCACGGCAACCTGGCTAGCGAGTTCGTCGCGGCCCTGGAGCACGTGGTCGGAAAGCAGACCGGCGTGGCCGCGATCTGCATCGGCGCTGAAGACGACATGGAGCAGCGCCGCAAGGAGATCCTGGAGACCGTCGCCAAGGTCGATCAGGGCAAGGGGGTCGTGCTGCTGACCGACATGTTCGGCGGCACGCCCAGCAACCTCGCGATATCGGTGCTCGACAAGGCGAATGTCGAGGTGATCGCCGGCGTCAACCTGCCGATGCTGATCAAGCTCGCATCCGTGCGCGGCTCGATGAGCCTGCCGGCCGCTGTGACCGCCGCGCAGGAGGCCGGCCGCAAATACATCAACGTCGCCTCTCAACTCCTGAAAGCGAGCGAGTGCTGACATGGCCGGTGGTGAGTCCATGAGGGGGGATCAGCCGCAAATCATCAAGGCGCGGATCCAGAACCAGAAGGGTCTGCACGCCCGCGCCGCCGCGAAGTTCGTGAAGGTCGCCAACGCCTATGACGCCGACATCCGCGTCGTCAAAGGCGAGACCGACGTCGAAGGTCGTTCGATCATGGGACTGATGATGCTGGCAGCCGGCATCGGTTGCGAGATCGAGCTGCGCGCCTCCGGTCCCGGCGCCGGGCCGGCGCTGGCCGCCCTGGTCGATCTCATCGACCGGAAGTTCGATGAAGAATGAGAAGCCGGATGACGGCACCAAGCCGCGCCGCAAACGCAAGTCTGCGGATGGCGAACGGCGCGAGGTCGTCCTCAAGGGGCTAGGCGTCTCGGCCGGCATCGCGATCGGCGAGGCGCATGTCGTCGAGATCGGCGCCGTGCAGATCCCGGAATACGACATCAAGGAATCCGAGATCGATGCGGAGATCGCGCGTTTCAACGAGGCGCTGCAGAAAGCCGATCGTCAGCTCAAAAAACTGAAGACCAAGAGCGCGGAGCTGCACGGCGCCGCGGCGGAGGAGCTCGGCTTCCTGCTCGACGCCCATATGCAGATGCTCTCCGGCTCCCGCGTGGTGCGCGGCGTCGAGAGCCGGATCCGCCGCGAGAAGATCAACGCCGAGGCCGCGGTCCAGGCGGCAATCTCCGCCGTTGCCGAGGAATTCGAGGCGCTCGACGATCCCTATCTGGCGGCGCGCGCCGACGATGTGCGCGAGGTCGGCAACCGGCTGCTCAGGAATCTCACCAAGACGCCGTACGAGGCCTTCAAGCATCTGCCGGACGGCGCCATCATCATCGCCGAGGAACTGACCCCGGCCGACACCGCACTCTTGGATCCGAAGCGCGTGGCGGGTTTTGCGACCGCGATCGGCGGTGCCCAGAGCCACACCGCGATCATGGCGCGCTCGCTGGAATTGCCGGCGGTGCTCGGCATTCCCGAGCTGCTCACCAAGGTGAAGAGCGGCGATCAGATCGTCATCGACGGCTATACCGGCCGCGTCGTCATTCACCCGAACCGCGAGCGTCTGGCGCAATACGAACGGCGCACCGCCGAGATCGAGGAAGAACAGAAGAAGCTCGCGCGACTCCGGAAGCTCCCGTCCATGACGACGGATGGTCGCCGGATCGGCCTCTATGCCAATCTGGAGCTGCCGCGCGAGGTCGAGAACGCGCTTGCCGCCGGCGCTGCCGGCGTCGGCCTGCTGCGCACCGAGTTCCTCTACATGAACCGGCCGGACCTTCCGACCGAAGACCAGCAATACGAGATCCTGCGCGAGATCGTCGAAGGGATGAGCGGGCGGCCGGTGACCATCCGGACCCTCGACATCGGCAACGATAAGCTCGCGCCGGCGCTCAAGGATCATATGGGCGAGACCGCGAATCCCGCGTTGGGTCTGCGCGCGATCCGCTTGAGCCTGCGCGACCGCGATCTCCTGGACGCGCAATTGGGTGCGATGCTGCGCGCCGGCGCGCACGGGCCGATCCGCATCCTGCTGCCGATGATCTCGGCGGTTTCCGAGGTGAAGCAGACCCGCGCCGCCATGGAGCAGGTGGCCAAACGGCTGAAGAAGCGCGGCGTGAAGATCGCCGACCCGCTGCCGCCGCTGGGCTGCATGATCGAAATCCCGGGCGCGGCACTCGCCGCCGATGCGCTGGCGCAATGCTCGGACTTCTTCGCGATCGGCTCCAACGACCTCACCATGTACACGCTGGCGATCGACCGCGGCGAGGAGCAGGTGGCGCATCTCTACAACCCGCTGCACCCGGCGGTGCTGCGCCTGATCCAGTTCGCGACCGAGGCGGCGTTGCGCGCCCGCATCCCGATCAGCGTCTGCGGCGAGATCGCCGGCGATCCCAAATTCGCACCGTTGCTGCTGGGCCTCGGCATCCAGGAGCTCTCGATGGCGGTCGGCAACATCCCGCGCGTCAAGCAACGCGTCCGCGGCCTCGACTTCGCCGCGGCGGCGCGGTGCGCGCGCAGCGTCATGGAACAGACCGATTCCGGCCGCATCGCCATGCTGCTCGACGACTTCAACGCATTGGCGACATGAGATCGACACGGGCGCACCGCATTCCCGCCGCGCGCCCGCTGCGATGACCCTACAGCATCCACCCCGACTCATCGCATCGGGGGAGTTGCGATCATGCTGAAACTGCTACGCTGGTCCGTCGGCGCCATCCTTGCGCTCATCGTGCTTTACATTGCAGCGGCCCTGGTGCTCGGCCTCGTTCCGGCGAACCGGACCTTCACCGAAACGCCAGACGGTATCCCTATTGCCGTCTGCTCCAATGGCGTCCACACCGATTTCGTGCTGCCGGCGAGGAGCGCGGTGGTGGACTGGTCCGCAATCTTCCCTCCGACCAGCTATCCCATCGATGTCACGCGCTTCGATCACATCGGCATCGGCTGGGGCGATCTTGATTTCTATCGATCGACGCCGCGCTGGGCCGATTTCGACCTCGGCATCGCCTTGCGGGCACTGGCCGGGCTCGGCCCCGCCGCCCTGCATGTGCAGTATCGGCCCGGGCCAGGCGCCAACGAAGACTGTCGGGCGATGACGGTCAGCGTTTCGCAATACGAGGCCCTCAGCGATTACATCGCCGCGACCATCGCTTCCCCGCTTCCTGCCGCGCCGGGCTATGGCGGCTCCGATCTCTTCTATCCCGCCCAGGGCCGGTTCAGCCTCCTCAAGAGCTGCAACGTCTGGGTAGGGGAGGGTTTGAAGGCTGCAGGGCTGCCGACAGGCGTCTGGACACCCTTTTCATTCCAGGTGCTGAGCCATCTCTAATAGCGGCGATTAAGCTTCCTAAATCCTTAATATAAAAAGCAGATTTCGACTCTCGCGACGCTTGCTCCGCTTCCGCCCGCCTGCTATAGCGCTGCCCGAAACAGACGAGCAGGAGAAGCCGAATGTCCGCAGCGCCCGACACCAAGACCGGAGATTTCAAGGTCCGGGATATGAGCCTCGCCGATTGGGGCCGCAAGGAACTGAACATCGCCGAGACCGAGATGCCCGGCCTCATGTCGCTCCGCAAGGAGTTCGGCAAGTCGCAGCCGCTCAAGGGCGCGCGCATCGCCGGCTGCCTCCACATGACGATCCAGACCGCGGCGCTGATCGAGACGCTGACGGCACTCGGCGCCGAAGTGCGCTGGTCCTCCTGCAACATCTTCTCGACCCAGGACCATGCCGCCGCCGCGATGGCCGCGGCCGGCATTCCGGTCTTCGCCTGGAAGGGTCAGAACGAGGAAGAGTTCTGGTGGTGCATCGAGCAGACCATCCAGGGCCCGAACGGCTGGACGCCGAACATGATCCTGGATGACGGCGGCGACCTCACCCAGATCATGCACGACAAGTACCCGCAGCTCCTCGCCAAGGTGAAGGGCATCTCGGAAGAAACCACCACCGGCGTGCATCGTCTCTATGAAATGGCGAAGAACGGCTCGCTGAAGGTCCCGGCGATCAACGTCAACGACTCGGTGACGAAGTCGAAGTTCGATAACAAGTACGGCTGCCGCGAGAGCCTGGTGGACGCGATCCGCCGCGCGACCGACGTCATGATGGCCGGCAAGGTCGCCGTGGTCGCCGGCTTCGGCGACGTGGGCAAGGGCTCGGCCGAATCGCTGCGCCATGCCGGCTGCCGCGTGCAGGTGACCGAGGCCGACCCGATCTGCGCGCTACAGGCGGCGATGGAAGGCTATGAGGTCGTGACCATGGAAGATGCGGCGCCCAAGGCCGACATCTTCGTGACCGCCACCGGCTGCGTCGATGTCATCACCGTCGAGCATATGCGCGCGATGAAGGATCGGGCGATCGTCTGCAACATCGGCCACTTCGACAGCGAGATCCAGGTCGCCGGCCTGCGGAACTTCAAGTGGCACAACGTGAAGCCGCAGGTGGACGAGATCGAGTTCGCCGACGGCAAGCGCATCCTGCTGCTGGCCGAAGGCCGCCTGGTGAACCTCGGCTGCGCCACCGGCCATCCGAGCTTCGTCATGTCGGCGTCCTTCACCAACCAGGTGCTGGCGCAGATCGAGCTTTGGGCCAACCATGCGAAGTACGAGAAGAAGGTCTACGTGCTGCCGAAGCATCTCGACGAGAAGGTGGCCTCGCTCCATCTCGCCAAGGTTGGCGCCAAGCTGACCAAGCTCTCGGAGAAGCAGGCCGCCTATCTGGGCGTCGCCCAGGCCGGCCCGTTCAAGACGGACCAGTATCGGTACTAATTCGCGGCAAATGCTGCGGAACAGCGGGGGAGCCTCAGGCTCCCCCGTTTCGTTTTTAGGGCGTTTCGTTTTGGGCTTTGGCGCGAATCGGGGCTAGACTGCGGCCCGATGGGAACACGGGGTGGAGTCGCAAGTCTGTGCGTCTTGGCGCCGGTCGCCGTGCTGGCGGCCGTTCCCCGTGCCGCTTTCGCACAGTCCACCATGCAAATCGGGGCCACGCCGGGTGGCGGACCCGCCATGGGCCCGCTGGGCTGGCTCTTCGTCCTCTTTGCTCTGGCGGGGGCGGCCATCGCGATCATTCTGCTGCGGCGCCTGCAAAGGGTCCGCGCGGCGCTCGCCCGGGCCGAGGCGGAGCGCGACCAATTGCGCGGCCGCGAAGCGGCCTTGTCCCTCGGCCGGATCCGCTGGCGCAGCGGCGGTGGATTTGACGTCGAGGACAATGCCACGCGCCTGTTGAGCGCCCGTCCGGAGAGCACCGAAAAGCTCCTGGCGCTCCTGGCTGAATCCGATCGGTCGGATATCGCCGCCGGCCTTGCGAAGCTGGAGCGCGACGGAACCGCCTTCACGGCGACGACCAGATGCACCGCGACTGGCCGACGCATCAAGATCAGCGGGTCGGCCGCCGGCGCGGAGCGCGTGCTCTGCCTCGATGATGTCGAAGAGCTGCTGCAAAAGACCGTGGCGCCCTACGAGCAGGGGCGGACTGAGCTCGGTCAGCTCTCGTCGATGCTGGACCGGCTGCCCTATCCGGTCTGGCGGCGCGATTCCGCCATGACGGTCACCTATTGCAACCGCGCTCATGCGCGCCTCTTCGGCACCACGCCGAACGAGGTGATCGCCAAGAGCCGGGAGATCAGCTCCGCCGCGAAAGCCTTGGCCAAGCGGGCGCAGAAGCTGAGCCTGGCGCAATCGGAGAGCCAGCAGCTCGTGGTCGATGGCCATCGCCGGCTCTACGACTTCCACGAAGTGCCGCTCGAGGATGGCACGCTGATCGGCTACGCGCTGGACCAGACCGCGCTCGAGGAGAGCCATGCCGAGCTGGTGCGCCATATCGCGGCCCACGACGACGTGCTGCAATCCTTGGGCAACGGCATCGTGATCTTCGGCCCCGACCGGCGGGTCAAGTTCTTCAACACGGCTTATCGCGAGCAGTTCAGTCTCGACGCCGCCTTCCTGCGCGGCGAGCCGACCATCGACCAGGTGCTGGAGGCACTCCGGGAACGCCGGCAGATCGCGGAGCAGGCGGATTTCCGCTCCTACAAGCAGGAATTCATCCGCCATGTGATGACGCTGGTCGAGCCCTTCGAAGACCTGATGCACACGCCGGGCGACGCCACGTTCCGCATGGTCGCGACCCCGCATCCCTTCGGCGGCGTCACCCTCACCTTCGAGGACGTGACCGACAAGCTCACCATGGAGCGGAATTACAACACCCTGATCGCCGTGCAGAAGGAGACGATCGACAATCTCTACGAAGGCATCGCCGTCTTCGGCAGTGACGGTCGGTTGAAGATCTACAATCCCGCCTATGCCAAGCTCTGGAACCTCGCCGACGAGGATCTCGGAGGCGAACCGCATGTCACCAAGATCGTCGACCTGGTGCGGCCGTATTTCGAGGGGCCGTATGACTGGACGGAGATCCGGCAGCGCATCGTCAGCGACGCGGTGGAGCGCACGCCGCGCAGCCTGCGCCTGGAACGCAAGGACGGCACCATCATCGATATCGCCGGCATTCCGCTGCCCGATGGCGGCAAGCTGTTCAAATATGCCGATGTCACCGACAGCATCAACATGGAGCGGGCACTCCGCGACCGCAACGAGGCGCTGATCGCCGCCGACCGCCTGAAGTCGGAATTCATCGCCAACGTCTCCTACGAGTTCCGCACGCCGTTGAACGTCATCATCGGCTATGCCGAGTTGCTGATCCGCCAGTATTTCGGGGCGCTCAACCAGCGCCAGGCGGAATATGCGGCGAGCATCCTCGATGCCGCGCAGGGGCTGCTGCTGATGGTCGGCGACGTGATCGACGTGGCGGCGATCGAGGCGGGCTACATCCGCCTCGACATCGCCGAGATCCGGCTGCGGCCGGTGCTGGAATCGGTGATGCGGCTCTATCAGCAGCGCGCCCACAGCCGCGAGATCGAGCTGAAAATGGATGAGGTCGGCGACGGCTTGACCCTCAAGGCCGACGAGCAGCGGCTGAAGCAGGCATTGGCCAATCTCATCAGCAACGCGGTCGGCTCCGGCTCGGTCGGGAGCCGGGTGGAGATCACCGCCGGCAACGAAGGCAACCATGTCGCGATCTCGGTGACGCAGACCGGGCTGCAGGGCGTCATCGGCGGCGAGGCGACGGATTTCGGCGTCACCTCGGTGGCGCGTGCCTCCCTCGGCCGCGGCACCACGCGCGGCCTCGGCATGGCGCTGGTGAAAACCCTGATCGAGCTCCATGGCGGCAGCATGGAGACCCGCAGCGGCCCTGGATATCGCATGGTGGTTTGCCGCCTGCCGCTCGAAGCCATTGCCCGGGCGCCGGTCGCGGTCAGCGGCTGACCGAAGAAAAGGCCGCGGCGAGCAACGCCGCAGTGAAGCCGGCCGCCAAGGCCGCCCATTCGCGCTTGGTTGCGGCCATGGCCGCAACGGCGGCGAGGCTGCCGATCAGGCTCGGCCAGCCGCCCTCCCAGACGCTGGCCGCGGCGAAGGCGACGAAGAGGTTGCCGGGTGCCAGGCGCAGCAGGCGTTGCATCAGGGTCAAGTTCGGCAGCGCGCTCGCCATCAGGAAGCCGCCTGCGCGCATCGCATAGCTCGCGGCGCCGACCGCGAGAATGACCGCCAGGACGTGGACCTCAGGCATCGTCGCCGCGCAGCGCGCTGAACAGCGTACCGGCCGCGCCCCCGCACAGCATGGCCCAATGCGGCCCGAGCGTCACGGCCGTGCCGATCGCGGCGGCACCCGCAACGGACCAAGGCAGCAGCGACCGCCGGCCGCGCCACTGGCTGGGCAGCAGCGCGACAATGAAGGCCAAAGGCAGAAACGCGGCGGCCACGGCGAGCGCTCCGGCGGGATGCAGCGGCACGACATGGCCGAGAGCCGTTCCACCGATCCAGCCGATCGCCATCGGGACTCCGCTGCCGAGCAGATAACCGGCATCGCGCCGACCGCGATCCGCTTCGGCGATGGTCATCAACCATGAGGCATCGGCCAGAGTTCCGAGGATCGGCAGCATCCGGCGCTTGGAGATGTCGGGGAAGAGCTGGCGGAGATGCGCGCCCATCACTAGGTAGCGCGCATTGACGGCAATGCAGGCGATCACCATCGCCGCGATCGGCGGCGGAAAAGCCCAAAGCCCGAGCGTGACCGCCTGCGCCGTGGCAGAATAGATGAACAGGCTGAACAGGACGGCGCTCGGCAGATCGAGGCCGAGGCCGCGATAGGCGATGCCCATCACCATGCCGGCTAGGCCGTTGCTGGCGATGAAGGGCAGGGCGGCGATGAATCCGCGGCGGAAACCCGCAGCGGTCCATGGCGCCGGTGGGGTGGTTGAAGTTATCATGGTCATGACCATTAGAATCGGAGCGCCCCGGATGTCAAGAGACCCGATCCGCGCCCTGTCGCAGTTCTTCGGCGGCCGCGCCTGTCTCGATTTCGCGAATACGGTGGATTGGCGCCTCTCTGATGACCCGCAGGAGCTCATTTCCGACTACGCGACCCTGCTGCGTTGGTCGGAATTGCGGGCGACTTTGCCGCCCGCCGCGATCAAGCGGCTGCGGGCTTTGAGCGCCAAGGAACCGGTCCTGTCGGAAATCGTGCTGAAGGAAGCGCGCAAGTTCCGTGCCGAGATCTGCCGCGATGCGACGGCGCTCGCGACGGGTGAAGCCGTCGATCTCGCGCCGGTCAATCGCCGCCTGGCGGGAGCGCCCGCCCAGCCGCGTCTGGTCAAATCAGCCGACGGCCATGTCTATGATCTGCCTGGGAAGCAGCTTGAGGAGCCGCTCTGGCCGGTGCTCTGGTCCTGGGCCGCCGTGCTCACGTCGGAGGACGCGCGCCGGCTTGGCTGGTGCCAGGCCCAAGGCTGCGGCTGGTTCTTCGTCGATGAAAGCCCGAACCACGCGCGAGCCTGGTGCTCGAGCGAAGTCTGCGGCAATCGTGAGCGGGCGCGCCGCGCTTACGAGAAGAAGCGCAAATCGGCCTGACCGTTCAGCGCGGAACGCCGCTGGTCGTCGAGTACTCGAAATGCAGCACCTCGCCGGGATGGACCAGCGGATAGATCGCATGCGCCGCCATGGCCGCTTCCGAGAAGCCGCAGAGAATGAGCTTCAGCTTGCCGGCATAGTTGGCGATATCGCCGACCGCGAAGATTCCCGGCGCGCTGGTCGCGCAGGTCTTCGGATCGACCACGATGTGATTGCGCTCGACGTTGAGGCCCCAATGCGCGATCGGCCCGAGATCCATGGCGAGTCCGAAGAACGGCAGCAGGATATCGGTTTCCAGCCGCTTCACCTGGCCATCCAGGGTCGCGACCTCCACCGCCTCGAGCTTGCCGTTGCCGCCGACCAGCCCGTGCAGCTGGTATGGCACCACCAGATCGATGCGGCCCTCCTTGGCGAGCGCTTCCATCTTGGCGACGGACTCCGGCGCACCCCGGAATTTCGGCCGACGATGCACCACCATGATGCGCTCGGCGATGTCGGCGAGGCCAATGGTCCAATCGAGCGCCGAATCACCACCGCCGGCGATGACGACGCGCTTGCCGCGGAAATCCTCGCGCCGCTTCACCAGATAGAAGACGCTGGTGCCTTCATACTTATCGAGATCGTTGAGCGGCGGCCTATTCGGACCGAACGCGCCGCAGCCGGCGGCGATGACCACCGCCCGCGCTTCGATCACGGCGCCCTGATCGGTCTCGACCTTCCAGCCATCCCCGTTCGGGGTCAGCTTCTCGACCCGATGGCCGAGGTGATAGGTGGGCTTGAAGGGAGCCGCCTGCTGCTCGAGCTTGCCGATGAGCTCGGCGGCATCGATCTTCGGATGGCCGGGAATGTCGTAGATCGGCTTCTCCGGGTACAGCGCCACGCATTGCCCGCCGGCGCCTTCCAGCGCGTCGATCACATGGCATCGCATCTTCAGCATGCCGCATTCGAACACCGCAAACAGGCCGACCGGCCCCGCGCCAATGATCGCCACATCCGTCTTATGGGTTTGCCCCATCGTGCCTCTCTCCCGTCAAACGCAGCGCATCCTGCCCGCCGAATCCCCCCCGATCAAGGTGGTGGATCAAGGCTTCGGCCATGTTAAAAGCAGCGCCGATATGGGTGAGCCGGAGCCTGGCGACTTGATCGAAAGCGACGTAATCCTGCCGAACCCGGCAGCAACCGAAAGGCTGGCTGCGATCGTTGCCGCGGAAGTGCGTCCCGGCGACGCGATTCTGCTTTCCGGCGACCTCGGCGCCGGCAAGACCCATTTCGCCCGCGCCTTCATCAATGCGTTAACCAGCGCGCAGGAAGAAGTGCCGAGTCCGACCTTTACCCTGGTGCAGACCTACGACGCCACGGTCAAAGGCGCGCCGGTCGAAATCTGGCATTTCGATCTCTATCGCCTGAAGTCGCCCGACGAGACTCTGGAACTCGGCATCGAGGAAGCCTTCGCCGAAGGCATCGCGCTGGTCGAATGGCCGGATCGCTTGGGGAGCCTGAAGCCGCGCGAGCATCTGGAACTCCGCCTCGCCATCACCGGCGACGGTGCGCGCAAGGCGACCTTGGTGCCGACCGCGGCCTGGCGCGATCGCGTGGCTGCCATCACAAAGGCCTCCGCATGAAGTTCCTCGCCGATCGTGGCTGGGACGGAGCGGTCGCGAAGCCGCTGGCCGGCGACGGCTCGGTGCGCCGCTATACACGCTTGGTTCGTGGCGGTCGGAGCTGCCTGCTGATGGAATGCCCGCCGGAGCTTTCCATCGAACCGTTCCTGAAAGTCGACGCGCTGCTGCGAAAGCTGGGATTGAGCGCGCCGGAAGTCCTCGCATCGGATGCAAGCGCCGGCCTCGCCTTGGTCGAAGACTTTGGCGACGACACCTTCTCGCGCCTCCTCGGCGACGGCGCGGATGAAACCGCGCTCTACCGGCTCGCGGTCGATCTGCTGATCGAATTGCACCGCCGCGCGACGCCGGCCGATCTCGCGAGCCTTCCGGTCTTCGACGACGACCGGGCGCTCGACGGCCTCTTCCGCATGCTCGATTGGTACTGGCCGGCGATCCATGGCGCACCGGCCAGCGAAACCGTGCGGCGGGAATTCGAATCCGCCTGGCGCGCGGTGCTGCCGCAGATGCGCAGCGTGCCGGATTCGATCGCGCTCTTCGACTATCACACCGACAATCTGCTCCGCTTGGATCGACCCGGCGTAGCGGCTTGCGGCATCATCGACTTCCAGGACGCGGCACAGGCGCCGGTCGTGTTCGACATTGCGACCCTGCTGGCCAACGACCGGCGCGCAATCCCGGATCGTCTGCGCGACGCGCTGATCGACCGCTATCTGGTGGCCTTCCCGGCGCTCGACCGTGACGCCTTCATGACGGCCTTCGCGGTCAAGACCGCGCATTGGAACACCCGGATCGTCGGCACCTTCGCGCGGCTGTTGCGGCGCGACGGCAAGCTGCATTATCAGAGGTTCATGCCCCGCGTCTGGTTCCTGATCGAGCGCATGATCCAACATCCCGCACTCGCGCCGGTCGCGGAATGGTATCAGCGCCATCTGCCCCCGGCGGACCGGCGCATTCTTGAAGTCGATGAACGGAGTCCCGCGTGACCACCCCAAATCTTCCGAAATCCGCCATGGTGATGGCGGCCGGCTATGGCACGCGCTTGCGCCCGCTGACCGACACGGTGCCGAAGGCGATGGTGAAGGTGTTGGGCCGGCCGATGATTGACGTCGTGCTCGATCGCCTCGCCGCCGCCGGTGTCGAGCGGGCGGTCATCAACCTGCATCATCTGGGCGAGGTGATCCGCGACCACCTCAAATCCCGCAACGACATCGAGATCGTCTATTCCGAGGAGAAGGAGATTCTCGAAACCGGCGGCGGCACCAAGAAGGCGCTGCCGTTTCTGGGCAGCGATCCCTTCTTCACCGTCAACGCCAAGATCATCTGGCTCAACGGCCGCGAGGATGCCTTGCATCGTCTCGCCAAGGCCTGGGATCCTGAGCGCATGGATTCGCTGCTTCTATTGCACCCCACCGTGACCGCGATCGGCTATGACGGACCGGGCGATTTCCTGATGGACCAGGAAGGCAAGCTCAAGCGCCGTCCGGAATGGGAGGTGGCGCCCTTCCTCTACAGCGGCGTCAGCATCACCCATCCGCGCCTGTTCGACGCTTCGCCGGACGGCGCCTATTCCGTCAATATTCTTTGGAATCGCGCGATCGAACAGGGTCGACTCGCAGGCATCCGCCATGACGGCGAGTGGTACCACGTCTCCACGCCGCAGCATCTCCGCGAGGTCGAGCGCGAACTCGGCTTCCACGGGATTCGCTTCTAGTCCAAAATCCCGCGGATGACTCCGCGCAAATCCGTCTTCACGATTCCGACCGGTGTGCCCTTCGCCGATGCCTTGGCCGCGGGCCTGATTGCGCGTGCTGGCGGCGAGCCTTTGGCACTCTCCAAGATGACGGTGCTGCTGCCCAACCGCCGCGCCGCCCGTGCGCTGGCCGAAGCCTTCCTGCGCCAAGCCGGCGGAGCCGACGGCATTCCCGGCGGCGGCCTGCTGCTGCCGCGACTCCAGCCGATCGGCGAGCCGGACGAAGAGAGCCAGTCGATCGCCGAAGCCGGCGTGCCCGGCATCGACGCCGCGGAGATCCCGCCGGCGATCGGCGACCTCAGGCGGCGCATGCTGCTCGCACGTCTCATCCACCACTCGCCGCAAGCGCGGCTCGGTGCCGGCAGCGGCACCATCGCCTTCGACCAGGCGGTGCGCCTCGCGGCCGAGCTCGCGCGCCTCATCGACCAGGTCGCGACCGAGCGGCTCGACTTCGCCAAGGTCAAGGACCTCGCCCCGGCGGATTCGGTCTACTGGCAGCTCACGGTGCAATTCCTCGATCTCGTGCAGGAGAACTGGCCCGCGATCCTCGATGCGGAAGGCGTGCTCGACCCGCCGACCCGCCGCAACATTCTGCTCGACCGCCAATGCGCGCTCTGGCGCGAGCATCCGCCACAGGATCCGGTGATCGCCGCGGGCTCGACCGGCTCGGTCCCCGCCAGCGCAGACTTGATCGCTTTGGTCGCGGGCCTGCCGCAAGGCATGGTCGTGCTGCCCGGCCTCGACCGCAACGCCGATGAAGCGACCTGGAAGGAGATCGCCGAAGACCAGAGTCATCCGCAATTCGGCCTGAAGCAACTGCTGAACCGCCTGGAGACCGAACCGAAAGACGTTGCCGTCTGGCCAAGCGAAGGTTTCACCGGCGCGCCGATGCTGCGCTCGCGCATCGTCGCCGATGCGCTGCTCCCGGCCGCCGTGACCGAGAGCTGGGAGAAGCGCGCGAAGCAGGGGATCGCCAGCGCCGGGGAATACGCTGTCGAGCAGGCCTGGCGCGATGTCGCGCGCATCGACTGCGCGACCGAGCAGGAGGAGGCGGGCGTCATCGCCCTCGTGCTGCGCGAAGCGGTCGAGCGACCGGCGCCGGAACGCGCCGCTCTGGTGACGCCGGATCGCGGCCTCGCCCGCCGCGTGAAGGCGGAGCTCCTGCGTTGGGGCATCAAGATCGACGATTCCGCCGGCGAGGCCTTGCGCCTGACACCACCCGCCGCCTTCTTCCTGCTGATCGCCGAAGCCGCCGCGGCGGAATGGGCGCCCGTGTCCTTGCTCAGCGTGCTGAAGCATCCGCTGGCCTCGGGCGGCATGGTGACCTCGGAGTTCCGCCAGAAGGTGCGGGGACTCGAACGCACGATTCTGCGCGGTCCGCGTCCGAAATCGGGACTGGATGGTCTGCGCGACACACTCGAAGGCGCCCGCAGGGCGACCACGCGCGAAAGCGAGCGCGAGGCAATGCGCAACGCCCAGTATTTTGTCGAAGCGTTGATCGAGCAAACCGCGGCTTTCGACGACCTCGACGGTCCGCGCCCGATCGCCGAGCGTCTGGAAGCGCAGGTGCGTGTCGCTGAAGCGCTGGCGGCGACCGATGCCGAGACCGGCGTGTCGCGCCTCTGGGCCGGCGAAGACGGCGAGGCCCTGGCCGATTTCATCCAGGATCTGCTGCTCGCGGCCCGCGACATGCCGGCTTTTGACTGCGCGGGTTATGCCGCACTGCTACCGGAGCTGATGGAAGGCATCGCCGTTCGGCCGCGCTACGGCCTGCATCCGCGGCTCTTTATCTGGGGTCCGCTGGAAGCGCGCCTGCAGCAGGCGGAGTTCGTCGTGCTCGGCGGCTTGAACGAAGGCGTCTGGCCGCCGGAGCCCGCGGTCGATTCCTGGCTCAACCGGCCGATGCGCCGCGACTTCGGCCTCCCGGCGCCGGAGCGGCGTATCGGCCTCTCGGCGCACGACTTCCAGCAGGCGATGGGCGCGCGCCAGGTCGTGCTCACCCGCGCGCTGCGTGCTGACGGACAACCGACCATACCGGCGCGCTGGCTGCTGCGACTCGAGGCGTACCTCAAGCTGCTTGGGATTGATCAGAACCTGATCGCGGCTTCCGGGCAATCGGCACCGGTCTGGCGCGGCTGGCGTCATCGCCTCGACCGCGCCGAGATGGTGCAGGCGATCGCACGGCCGGCGCCGAAGCCCGGCGCCAAGCTGCGCCCGGTGAAACTCTCGGTGACGCAGATCGAAACCTGGATGCGCGATCCCTATGCGATCTATGCGCGACATATCCTTAATCTCAGGCCGCTCGATCCGATCGATCAGGATCCGGATTTCTCCGATCTCGGCACGATCGTGCACCAGGCCTTGCACCGCTTCGTCTCGGAATTTCCCGACGACCTTCCGCCGGAAGCAGAAGCGCGCCTGCTGGAGATCGGCCGCGCGGAGTTCAAGACCTATGAGAACAAGCCGGCGGTCATGGCCTTCTGGTGGCCGCGCTTCGAGAAGATCGCGCGCTGGTTCATTGCCAACGAGATCGTGCTGCGCCCCAATCTCGACGAGAGCCGAACCGAATTGGACGGCACGCTCAAGCTCACCGAGGTGAAGCCCGCCTTCGAGCTCCGCGCCCGCGCCGACCGCATCGACCGGCAGTCGAACGGCGATCTGGTGGTGATCGACTACAAGACCGGCGCACCACCTTCCTCGAAAGAAGTGCTGCTGGGTCTGGCACCGCAATTGGCACTGGAGGCCGCGATCATCCAGGGCGGCGCCTTCAAGGATCTGGCCTCGGGTCCGGTGGGACGCCTGGAATACTGGCGTCTCTCCGGTGGGGCGACATCGGGCGAGATCAAGGAGGTGCGTCAGCCCGGCCGCAGCGGCGGTCCGGTCGACCCGAACGACCTCGCCGAGGAAGCCCGCTCCGGTCTCGTCGCCTTGCTGCAAGCCTTCGGCCGTGACGGCGCCGCCTATCCGCCGGTGCCGCGCGCCGATTACGCCCCGCGCTACAGCGACTATGAACATCTGGAGCGGATCGGCGAATGGTCGGTCAACCAGACCGACGAGGAAGCGGGCGATTATGGCTGAGATCGTGCCGCTTAAGCCCGCTTCCGCGAATGCGGCCGAACGCGCAACCCGACTGCAACGCCAGGCCGCCGACCCCGCCGTCTGCGCCTGGGTCAATGCCTCGGCCGGCTCCGGCAAAACCACGGTCTTGCGCGACCGCGTGCTGCGCCTGCTGCTGGCCAATGCAAAGCCGACGGCCATTCTCTGCCTGACCTTCACCCGCGCCGCGGCGGCGGAGATGGCGAACCGCATCGCGACGCAGTTGCGCGAATGGGCGATCGTCGACCTGGATATGCTGGTGAAGGATCTCGAACGCCTCACCGGGGCGCGGCCGGAAGAGGCGATGATTCGCCGGGCCCGCAGCCTCTTCGCCCGCGTGCTCGATGCGCCGGGTGGCATGCGGATCGAGACCATCCACGCCTTCTGCCAGTCCTTGCTGCGCCGCTTCCCGCTGGAAGCCCAGGTGGCACCGCATTTCCGCCTGATCGAGGAGCGCGACTCCGCCGAGCTCTTGTTCGAGGCGCGCGAATCGATGCTCATCGCCGCCCGCGCCGGGCAGTCGCTGTCTCTGACGCAAGCGCTCGCCCACGTGGTCGGCCGGATGCATGAGAGCCGGCTCAAGGAGTTGCTCGACAGCTTCATGCAGGAGCGCGACCGGCTTGAAACCTTGCGCGACGACCGCATGGGATCGGTCGAGGGCCTGCGCCGGGCGATGGCGACCACGCTCGGCACGCCGGAGGACGCCACGCCGGATTCAATCATCGCCGCGGCTTGCGCCGAAGGCGCCTGCGACACCGCCGCCTTGCGGCGCGCGATCGAAGAGTTGTCCAATGGCGGGAAGACCGATCAGGATCGCGCCGAAGCGCTCCGGGCCTGGTTGCATGCCGAGCTCGACGAGCGCGTGCAAGGCTTCCACACCTACAAGAACATCTACTTCACCCAGGACGGCGATCCCCGGAAGACCCTCGCGACCAAGGCTGTGGCGCAATCCTGGCCGGGCATTACCGATGCTCTACGCGCGGAGGCGGATCGCATCGCCGACACGCTCGAGCGCCTGCGCCTCGCGCAATGCCTGGCCGACAGCCACGCACTGGCGGTGCTGGCGCTCGACATCCTGCGGCGCTACACGGCGCTCAAGGCCCAGCGCGCGGTCCTCGACTACGACGATCTCATCCTCAAGGCTCGCAACCTGATGCGGCGCCAGGGCATCGCGCAATGGGTGCTCTACAAGCTCGACGGTGGCATCGATCACATCCTGGTCGATGAGGCGCAGGACACCAACCACCAGCAATGGGATCTCATCACGGCGCTGACCGAGGAGTTCTTCGCCGGCGATGGTGCCGCCACCGAAGATCCCGACCGCGCGACCCGCACCATCTTCGCGGTCGGCGATCAGAAACAATCGATCTTCAGCTTCCAGGGCGCCGAGCCGGAAGCCGCGCGCGTGGTGCGCAATCACTACGCGGAACTTCTGCCGGACGAAACCACACGTGACGATCCGCGTCCGCCCTTCCTCGACGTGCCGCTCGACGTCTCCTTCCGCTCGACCGGCGCGGTGCTGAAGCTGGTCGATGCGGTGATCGCCGGTCCGGCGCGCGACGGCGTGCTCGATCCAGGCCAATCCCTGACGCATGGCCTGAAGCGCACCGGCCAAGCCGGCCTGGTCGAAGTCTGGCCGCGCTGTCAGCCGGTCAAAATGGACGATCCGGAACCCTGGGCCGTGCCGCAGGTGACCGCCGGCACCGCCTCACCGCTCGAGCGCCTCGCTCAAGCGATCGCCGCGAAGATCGCCGCCATGGTGAAGGGCGAGGAGATGCTGCCATCGCGGGGCCGTCCGATCCGCGCCGGCGACATCATGGTGCTGGTGCGTTCGCGCGATCCCTTCGTGCTCAACCTGGTGCGCGCGCTCAAAGCCCAGAAGATCGAGGTCTCCGGCATCGACCGGCTGCGTCTGCTGGAAGACATCGCGGTCATGGACCTCATGGCCTTCGCCGATTTCCTGCTGATGCCGGAAGACGACCTCAATCTCGCCAGCCTGCTGAAGAGCCCGCTGATCGGTCTCGGCGAAGAAGAAGTGATGAAGCTCTGCGTCGATCGCGGCAGCCAATCGGTCTGGCAGCGCCTCAACGCGATGGCGCCGCAGACGCTCTTCTATCGCGAGGCCGCCGATACGCTCGGCCACTATCTGGGCCGTGCCGATTTCGACTCGCCTTTCGCGCTGTTCGCCGACCTGCTCGGCGCCGGCGGCGGGCGGAAGCGCATCCACACCCGATTGGGTCCCGAAGCGGACGAGGCGATCGACGAGTTCCTGAACCTCACCCTGCGCTACGCCGCGGGCAACACGCCCTCGCTGCAAGGCTTCCTGCAATGGATCCGCTCGACCGCCTCGATCGTGAAGCGCGAGCTCGGCGATTCCGCGGCCGACGAGGTCCGCATCATGACCGTGCACGGTGCCAAGGGCCTGCAGGCACCGATCGTCTTCCTCGCCGACAAGCCGCAATTCGACAATCGCTCGACCGGCCTGTTCTGGATCGAGGGCGCCGGCACCGAGCTCCCGCTCTGGTCGCCGCGCAAGCAGGCCGACGTCTCACTCACGGCGCGGGCGCGCGCCGAAGCCCAGCAGAAGCGTCGGGAGGAATCCAACCGCCTGCTCTATGTTGCGCTGACCCGCGCCGAAGATCGGCTCTATGTGTGCGGCCGCCTCGGTCTCAAGGCCGCGTCGGAAAAAGGCTGGCACGAGCGGGTCGCCGAAGCTGTTCCGCAGTTGAAAGGCTCGCTCACCGCATCGCTCGAAGACTGGCAGGCCCCGCCGGGCATCAGCAAGGAAGAGGGTTGGCTCGGCGAAGCCTTTCACTATGCCGAGCCCCAGCTCGCCGCGCCGGAATCGACCTCGGCCAAAGGGAGTCTTCCCATCGAAGACTCCGAGCTGCCGCGCTGGTCGGTGACTTTCGTCGCCGCCGAGCCTGATCCGCCGCAACCTCTCGCGCCGTCACGTCCCTCCGAGCCCGAGCCCGCGACCCTGAGCCCGATCGGCACCGATCAAGGCTATCGCTTCAAGCGCGGCCTGCTCGTGCACCGGTTGCTGGAATTGCTGCCGAACGTGCCGCCGGCTTCATGGCCGAATGCCGCCGAGCGATTCCTTTCGCGCCGCGCGCACGGGCTCAGCACCGTGCAAGTCGGCGAGATCAGCGCCGAGGTGCTGCGCATTCTCCAGGATCCGGAACTTGCCGCCTTGTTCGGACCCGACTCGCGGGCCGAGGTTCCGGTGGTGGCGACGCTCTATGACCGGGGCGGCAAGACTCAGGCGCTGACCGGCCAGATCGACCGGTTGCTGGTGCGGGAACGGGACTGCGTCATCCTGGATTACAAGTCCAACCGGCCGCCACCCATGGAGGTGCAACGGGTTGCCCCCGCCTATTTGCGGCAGCTCAGTGCCTACCGGGCGGCGATCGCGGTGATTTACCCAGGGAAAACAATCGCCTGCAAGATTCTCTGGAGTGCGGTGCCGGTGTTGATGGATATCCCTGCTCCGCTTCTGGATATGCACATGCCGGGGCCGCATGCCACATCCGCTCTGCTTGACCCGGGCGGGGGGCGTCCATAGATTTGTTAACAAGTTTGGGCCGTCCGGTGACGGACCACTTCGGAACACGCGCAAGCGATCAACAAAGGAAACGCGATGAGCACGACCCATGTCAGCGACAGCTCTTTTGACTCAGACGTCCTGAAGGCGGCCGGCCCGGTGCTGGTCGATTTCTGGGCGGAGTGGTGCGGCCCCTGCAAGATGATCGCTCCGGCGCTGGAGGAGATCGGTCAGAAGCTCGAGGGCAAGCTGAAGATCGCCAAGATCAACATCGACCACAATCCGGCGACGCCGAAGAAGTACGGCATCCGCGGCATCCCGACCTTGATGGTGTTCAAGGACGGCCAGGTCGCCGCGACCAAGATCGGCGCCCTGCCGAAGCAGCAGCTGGCCGACTGGATCCACTCGGTGATCTGAGCCCCCATTACGTGGGATGGTACGAAGCCCCGCGCCGCAAGGCGCGGGGTTTTTCTTTGGCTTAAGCCGATTGCCGCCCGATCTCTTCCTTGCGCCGCGCCACATAGGCATCGAGCGCCTCGGCGATCGCAGGGTCGAGTGCCGGCTGCTCGTAGCTTTTGAGCAGCTCCTTCCAGATCGCATTGGCGCGCTCGGTGCCGGATTTGGCGCCGCTGTCCTGCCAGTTCTCGAAATTGCGCCAGTCGGACAGCATCGGCTCGTAGAAGGCGCGCTCGAAGCGGGCGAGGGTGTGGCCGGTGCCGAAGAAATGCCCGCCGGGTCCCACTTCGCGGATCGCCTCGAGACCGAGACTGTCCTCGTCGATCTGCAGCGGGTTCAGGAATTCCCGCATCAACTGCAGCATCTCGGCATCGAGGATCAGCTTCTCGAAGGAGGCGGTCAGTCCGCCTTCCAGCCAGCCCGCCGCATGCTCGATCAGATTGACCCCGCCCATGATCGTGCCCCAGAGCGACATGCCGCCTTCATAGGCCGCCTGCACATCGACGCAATTCGATGCCGTCACATTGGAGGAGCGGAACGGGATATTGTAGCGCCGTGCCAGCTGCCCGGAGGCGAGTGCCGCCTTGGCATATTCCGGCGTGCCGAAGGCGGGCGATCCGGTGCGCATGTCGACGTTGGAGGTGAAGCCGCCATAGAGCACCGGCACGCCCGGCGCATACATCTGCGCCAGCGCGATGAGGGCGAGCGCTTCGGCATTCTGCTGCGTCAGCGCGCCGGCAATCGTGACCGGGCTCATGGCGCCGGCGAGTGTGAACGGCGTCATCGCTACCGGCTGCCCGGCCTTCGCCATGGCGGCGAGGCCTTCGCCCATCGGAATGTCGAGCCGCAGCGGCGAGTTCGAATTGACGACGGTCAGCGTCACCGGGCTCGCGCGCAATTCCTCGCGCGTCTTGCCCATCGAAATCGCCGCCATCTCGATTGCATCCTCGACGCGATAGCCACCCAACGCCCAGCACTGCCAGGTCTTGTCGGTGAGCGCGATCGCCGCGCGATAGAAATCGAGATGCCGCGTCTCGGCGGGAAGATCGGTCGGCTCGATCGGACAGCCGCCTTCCTGATGAATGACGTTCAGCCGATGCACGATTTTGATGTAGTCGCACATGTCCTGGTAGTTGCCGGCGCGCCGGCCGCGATCGCAATCGCTTGCGAAAGCGGGGCCGCCGGTCGCCGCGAAGATCATATGCGGTCCGCCGACCCGGACGTTATGGGCGGGATTGCGCGCTTCGAGCGTGAACTCGGAGGGTGCCTTGGCGACGAAGCTCTCGATCAGCTCGGGTGCGAAGCGCACCCGCTGGTTGGTCTCGTCGATCTCGGCGCCGGCGGCTTTGAGGACGCGGCGGCTCTCCTCGTGCAGCACCTCCATCCCGACTTCCTGGAGGAGGCGGAGTGAAGCGCGATGGATGGATTCGAGCTCGTCGGCGGAGAGCAGCTGGATCGGCGGATAGCGGTTCTCGATCCGGGCAAAGGGCAACTGGCGGATGCCCTTGACCGGCACCCGGCGTTCCTTCCTGCGCAGCGTCTCGCGGGCGCCCCGTTCTCCGCTCATCCTCGATATCCTCGGTCCGCGATTGTCTCCAAGCTGTATACAGCTTGGTATCCGCTGTCAATTGGCGGGGAGGCCGGCGAGGCGGGGGCCAGTCTCAGGCATGGCCTGGGAAACCGGCTGCCGCAGATAGGGCAGGAACTGGCTGGCATTGACACCAAGCCCGAGCGGCTCGGACTTGTTGTGCGGCATATGGCCGAAGCCGGCGATGATTCCGATCAGCGCTGGCTGGTTGGCGCCGTCCAGCAGGAGAATCCCGCCGCCGCTGTCACCCACCCGGAAGATGCAGTCGAGCTGCAGCCAGCTGTCATCGGGAAAGATGCCGAGCTCCTGTTGCGACAGCAGCCGGCATTTCTCGTGCACGCGCAATTCGTCATAGGGGCCGCTGCCATAGCCGGCGGTCACCAGGCGATTGCCGGAACCGATCATGTGCAGCATGCCGTCGATCGTGAGATTGGCGACGGTGATCGGCGGCACGGCGGTAACCGGCGGGCTGATCTGGACCAGAACCCAGTCCTTCGACACGTCTTCGTTCCGCAGTTTCCCGGCCCGCAGCACGGCGCCCTGGCCGAGGAAGGCGATGCCGCGCGACGGCGGCAGCACCTGCAGCCCGCCCATATTCGGGCGGAAGATGAGCTCGTTCGGCGAAGCGGGGCGCTTCAACGTGTTGAGGAACAGGCAGTGCGAGGCGGTGGCGATCACGTCCTGCGCCACCAGCACGGCCGAGCAGTGCAGCTCGGAATCGCTGGTCTCCATCTGCCCGATGGCGGCGGTCCAGGTGAGGGTGGCGGTCGGTCGGATTGGCGGCGTCACGGCTTGCTCGGTGCCGCAGCCGCCCAGCAGAGCCAAAATCAGCAGGCCGCAGATCAGAGCGAGCCGCGACGTCAGTTGCCTCATTCTCGATCCCTCGGGATTCGCTGTTCGATTCGCCTATTGATTCGCAGGGAAACTACCAGCTTGGCTATGACAAAGGCATGGCTTCGTGCAGACCAGGGCCGCAAAGCCGACCCCCATTTTCGGAGTGATGACGGGGGGCCGGAACTGGGTTAGAAGCTCCCCACCGAGGAAAGCGGGAGAAGGGCCTTGAGCGCGATGAAACTGCTGCGCAAGAGCGGCGTCCTGGCGGCAATCGACACGGCGGACCTGGAGGCGGCGGCGGCGCAAGCCGGGCGGCTCGGGCCCACGGTGGCCGGCATCAAGCTCGGCCTCGAATTCTACATGGCGCATGGCGCGCAGGGCTATCGGCGCATCGCGGGAATTCTCGCGGCCAAGGGGCCGGCCCCGATCTTCCTCGACTTGAAATTCCACGACATCCCGAACACGGTCGCGGGCGCGGTGCGCTCGGTGGCGCCGCTGGAGCCGCTGATCCTCAATGTCCATGCCTCGGGCGGCAAGACCATGATGCGCGCCGCGCGCGACGCTGCCGCCGAAAGCGCCGACAAGCTCAACCTGCGCCGGATGAAGCTGATCGGCGTCACCGTGCTGACCAGCCTCGACGATGTCGATCTCCGCCGCGTCGGCCAGTCGGTTCCGGCGCGCGATCAGGTGCTACGCCTGGCCGAGCTCGCCAAGGAGAGCGAGCTCGACGGTGTGGTCTGCTCGCCGCAGGAGATAGCGCCCTTGCGCGAGCGTCTCGGCAACGACTTCCTGCTGGTGACGCCCGGTATCCGTCCGGAATGGGCCGCGACCGGCGACCAGAAGCGCATCATGACTCCGGCCGAGGCCGTGCGCGCCGGCGCCGACTATCTGGTAATCGGCCGGCCGATCACCGCCGACCAGGATCCTGCCGGTGCGGCCGGCCGGATCGCGGCGGAGATCGACGCTGCTTAAGATCGCTGCAATAAAATGATTGTGGAGCCCAAGCGCGAAATCCTGCTCGGTCCTCTGCTGCGCGCCGGCGTGCGGCGCAGCTGGGCGGCGCGCGACCATTTCCTGCGCTTGAGCGTGGCGCCGCTCATTGTGATGGTGGCGATCCTCGTGCCGCTGCAGAGTGCGCTGGAACAGATGATGTTCGGCAGCGAGGTCACGGAGCTGCCGCAGGCCAGCGGTCAGACGGCGCTGCTGCTGGTCGCCTATGTTGCGGTGCTGACCGTGTTCGCGGTCAATTGGCTCAGACAGCTCACGCTGGGGATGCGCGCGGTGCCGGGCCTCGGCCTCTCCTTGGGTGGCCGGAACATCCGCTTCTTCCTGGTGATGCTGGCGACCTTGTTCGGGAGCGGCGCGCTTGCCGTGATCCTCGTCTTCATCCTCGGCCCATTCGGTCTGCCGGGCGCGGGTGCCGCCATCATGGTCAGCGTGCTCGCCTGGGCCGTGGTTCTCGCCCGCATCTCGCCGAGCTGGATTGGCATTGCGATCGATGCGCCGATGCCGCTCAGCGTCGCCTGGCGGCGCACCGCCGGCCAGGGCTTCAAACTGCTGCTCGCTCTGCTCGCGATCGACGTGCCGCTCATGTTCGTGCGTCAGCTGGTCGGTGCGCTTTTCGTCGGCACCGGCCTACTGGACGCAGCGCCCCTCACCTTCACGCTGATCACCGCCATCCTTCAGCTGGTCGGCACTGCCGCCCAGCTCGCGATCCTGGCGACGGCCTTTCCGTATTTTCTGCGCGAGACGGTGTGATGCCCACGTCTTCCAAAGGCGTCGCGGCCAAGATCTGCGGCCTGAAGACCGCTGAATCGGTCGCCGCCGCGACGGAGAATGGCGCGGATTTCGTCGGTTTCAACTTCTTCCGCAAGAGTCCCCGCTATGTCGAGCCGGATGCGGCCGGGGCCTTGGGCCGTGCGATGCCCGCCCGTGTCGTGAAGACCGGCCTCTTCGTCGATGACGACGATGCGCGGATCGCCGCGATCCTGGCCGCGGCGCCGCTCGACCTGCTGCAACTCCACGGCAGCGAGACTCCGGAACGGGTCGCCGCCATCAAGGCGAAGTTCGGCCTGCCCGTCATGAAAGTGATCAAGGTGCGCGACGCCGGCGACATCGCCCGTGCCGCTCAGTATGAGACCGTGGCCGACCGGCTGCTGTTCGACGCCCAGCCGCCGGCCGATATGAAGAATGCACTCCCGGGCGGCAATGCGGTCAGCTTCGACTGGACCCTGCTCCAGGGTTTCCACTCCCGGCTGCCCTGGATGCTCTCCGGCGGCCTCACGCCCGCCAACCTGGCCGAGGCGGTGCGACAGAGCGGGGCGCCGGCGGTCGACGTGGCGTCGGGGGTCGAAGACCGACCCGGCGAGAAGAGTCTCAGTAAAATCAAAGACTTCCTGGTGATTGCCCGATCCCTGTGAGGCGGGTTGGCCTTTGACCTTTGTCTTGGTCTATGGTTGATTGCGCCCCTTTCGCTGGACCCGTCACCTGTAGAGCCGTGAACAAACCCAATACATTCCGCGCCGGCCCCGATGAACACGGCCGCTTTGGCATTTTCGGCGGACGTTTCGTCGCCGAGACGCTGATGCCGCTGATCCTCGCCGTCGAGAAGGCTTATGACGAAGCCAAGGCTGACCCGAAGTTCGCCGAGCAGATGGAATATCAGCGCAAGCATTACATCGGCCGGCCGAGCCCGCTTTATTTCGCGGAGCGCCTGACCAAGGAGCTGGGTGGCGCGCGCATTTACTTGAAGCGCGAGGAGCTGAACCACACCGGCTCCCACAAGGTGAATAACTGCATCGGCCAGATCCTGCTCGCCAAGCGCATGGGCAAGACCAGGATCATCGCCGAGACCGGCGCCGGCCAGCATGGCGTGGCGACGGCGACGGTGGCGGCGCTCTTCAATCTGCCTTGCACCGTCTATATGGGCGAGGTCGACATCGCCCGGCAGCAGCCCAATGTCTTCCGCATGCGTTTGCTCGGCGCCGAGGTCGTGCCGGTGAAGTCCGGCACCCGCACCTTGAAGGATGCGATGAACGAGGCGTTGCGCGACTGGGTCGCCAATGTCGAGAACACCTTCTACATCATCGGCACCGTCGCCGGCCCGCACCCCTATCCCGTCATGGTGCGCGACTTCCAGAGCGTCATCGGCGAGGAAGCGAAGCAGCAGCATCACGAGGCGGAAGGCCGCCTGCCGGATGCGCTGGTCGCCTGCATCGGCGGCGGTTCCAATGCGATGGGCCTGTTCCATCCCTTCCTCGACGACACGTCGGTGGAAATCTATGGCGTGGAGGCTGCGGGCGACGGGGTCGAGACCGGCCGCCATGCCGCGTCGATCACCGGCGGCCGCCCCGGCGTGCTGCACGGCAACCGCACCTATCTGTTGCAGGATGCCGACGGCCAGATCGCCGATGCGCATTCGATCTCGGCCGGCCTCGATTATCCCGGCATCGGTCCGGAGCATTCCTGGTTGCACGATATCGGCCGCGCCAACTACGTCTCGGCGACCGACGAAGAAGCGCTTGAGGCTTTCCAGCTGCTCTCCCGCGTCGAAGGCATCATCCCGGCGCTCGAGCCTTCGCATGCTCTGGCGTACTTGAAGAAGCTGGCGCCCAAACTGGGGAAGAACAAGACCGTGATCGTCAATTTGAGCGGCCGTGGCGACAAGGACATCTTCGCCGTCGCGGAAAGGCTCGGAACCAAGCTATGACCACCCGCATCGAACGCCGCTTCGCCGACTTGAAGGCGGAAGGCCGCCGCGGTCTCGTTACGTTTGTGACTGCCGGCGACCCTGACTATGAGACCGCGCTCGAACTGGTGAAGGCGCTGCCCGCCGCCGGTGCCGATGTGATCGAGCTCGGCATGCCCTTCACCGATCCGATGGCCGATGGGCCCGCGATCCAGGCCTCGTCGCTGCGCGCGCTGAAGAGCGGCATGACGCTGAAGAAGACGCTGGCCTTCGTCACGGAATTCCGTGCTGTCGAGAAGAACACGCCGATCGTGCTGATGGGTTATTACAACCCGATCTATTCTTATGGCGTGGATGCGTTCCTGAAAGACGCGCTCGCGGCCGGCGTCGACGGGCTGATCATCGTCGATCTGCCGCCGGAGGAAGACGCCGAGCTCTGCCTGCCCGCGCTGAAGGCCGGCCTCAACTTCATTCGCCTGGCGACGCCGACCACCGACGATCAGCGCCTGCCGACCGTTCTCAAGAACACCTCAGGCTTCGTTTATTATGTCTCGATCTTAGGGATCACCGGCACCAAGTCGGCGAGCAATGTCGATATTGCCAAGGCGGTCACGCGGCTGAAGCGCCACACCGATTTGCCGGTGGCGGTTGGCTTCGGCATCAAGACAGCTGATCAGGCGCGGGCCGTCGCCCAAGAGGCCGATGCCGCGGTGGTCGGATCGGCCATCGTTTCGCGCATCGCGGATTTGCTCGATGCCAACGGCAAGCCGAAGCCGGGGCTCAAGGAGCATGTGCTGGAACTGGTGCGCGATCTCGCCGGCGGCGTGCGTTCGGCGGCGAAGCCGCGGAGTGCCGTCGCATGAGCTGGCTCACCAATTTCGTCCGTCCCAAGATTCGCGCGCTGGTCAAGAAGCCGGACACGCCGGACAATCTCTGGGACAAGTGCCCTTCCTGCGGCCAGATGATCTTCCACCGTGAGCTGGAAGCCAACCAGCGGGTCTGCACCCATTGCGGCCATCACCTGCGGATCGGCGTGAAGCGCCGTCTCGAGCTGATGTTCGATGACGGCAAGTACGACCGTGTCGAGCTCCCGAAGGTCGAGGCCGATCCGCTGAAGTTCCGCGACCGCAAGCGGTATACCGACCGGGTGAAGGAATCCCAGTCCAAGACCGGCGAGACCGACGCGATCATCGTCGGCTCCGGCACGATCCTCGGCATTCCGGTGGTGGTCGCCGCCTTCAACTTCGAATTCATGGGCGGCTCCATGGGCATGGCGGTCGGCGAGGGTCTGGTGAAGGCCGCCGAGGTCGCCGTCGAGAAACGCGCGGCCATGATTGCGATCCCGGCTTCCGGTGGTGCCCGCATGCAGGAGGGCATCCTCTCGCTCATGCAGATGCCGCGCAGCGTCATCGCCGTCGATCGCGTGAAGGAAGCGGGCCTGCCGTTCATCGTGCTGCTGACCGACCCGACCACCGGCGGTGTGTCGGCGTCTTTCGCGATGCTGGGCGACATCCATGTGGCGGAGCCCGGCGCTGTCATCGGCTTTGCCGGCCAGCGCGTGATCGAGGAGACGATCCGCGAGAAGCTGCCGGAAGGCTTCCAGCGTGCCGAATACCTGCTCGAGCACGGCATCGTCGACCTCGTGGTACCGCGGAAAGAACTGCGCGAGCAGCTCGCCCGTCTGATCGGCCTCTTGACCAAGCGTGAAGCGGCTTAACTTTTAGCGATAACGACCGTGAACAAGATCGCGTCGGTGAACGCGTCGCCCCACTCTCCCAGCAGTTCCAGCGACATCGTGCTGGAGCGGTTGAACAAGCTGCATCCAAAGCTCATCGATCTCGAGCTCTCCCGCGTGCAGCGCCTGCTTGAGCGGGTCGGCAGTCCCGAAAAGAAGCTGCCGCCGGTGATCCATGTCGCCGGGACCAATGGCAAGGGCTCGGTGATCGCCTATCTGCGCGCCTTCCTCGAGGCGGCCGGTTATCGCGTCCATGTCTATACCTCGCCGCACCTGGTGCGTTTCAACGAGCGGATTCGCCTGGCGGGCAAGCTGATCGAAGAGCCGGCGCTGATCGAGCTGCTCGAGGAATGCGAGCAGGCCAATGGCGGTCAGCAGATCACCTTCTTCGAGGTCACGACGGCCGCCGCTTACCTGGCCTTCTCCCGCAATCCAGCCGATATCCTGTTGCTGGAAACCGGCCTCGGCGGCACGTTCGATGCCACCAATGTGATCGATCAACCTCTGGCCTCGGTGCTGATGCCGATCTCCATGGATCACATGCAGTTCCTCGGCGACACGCTGGAGCAGATCGCCGCCAACAAGGCCGGCATCATCAAGCAGGGCCGTCCCGCGATTGTCGGCCGCCAGCCTGCCGAAGCGCTCGCCGTCTTCGAGGCGAAGGCCAAGGAGTTGAACGCGCCGCTCTACCGCTACGGCAAGGAGTGGTTCGTGGACGGGCTCCTCAAGGACTCGCTCCGCTTTCTAGATACGCGCGGCCCGCGCCGCTATCCGCCGCCGGGCCTGCTCGGCTCACATCAATTCGCCAATGCCGGGACCGCGATTGCCGCGACCCGTTGGCTGGAGGGTTTCAAAATCGACGACGGTGCCATCGCGCAGGGCTTGCGCAATGTCGAATGGCCGGCGCGCATGCAACGGCTGACCCACGGGCCGCTGGTCGAAATGCTGCCGCGGGACTGGGAGCTCTGGCTCGACGGCGGCCATAACGAGGATGCCGGCCAGGTCATCGCCGACATGATCCGCGGCTGGCAGGACCAGGACCGCAAGCGCGGCGCCGATCTCCGTGCCCATGCGATCTTCGGCATGCTCTCGACCAAGGACCCGGTCGCATTCCTGAAGCCGCTGGCGCCCTTGCTGGAAGACCTCAACGCCGTCGCCATCCCCGGCGACCATGCCTCGCTCTCCGCCGAGGATTGCGTGAAAGCCGGCACCGAAGTCGGCTTGATCTCCAGCGCCTTCCCCTCGGTCGAAGCGGCGCTGCGCTCGGTCGTCGACTCCCATGACGACGGCCCAGCCTGCCGCGTGTTGATCTGCGGCTCGCTCTATCTGGCGGGCACCGTGCTGGCGGAGAACGGCTAGATATAAACCGTCATGCGCGGGCTCGACCCGCGCATATCTCCATCCGAGAAAAGCTCTGCAGCAGATCCCCGGGTCAAGCCCGGGGATGACGATCTATTAGAAATTCTGCGCCTCGACCGGCTTCTCGCGGCGGAAGAGGTGCTTCGGCCATTCGAACACCACATCCAGGCCGACGCGTCGCAGCGCCAGGGCCATCACGATCGGCAGAAACAAGCCCGCCGTGCTGCAGAGCAGGAAGATCGGCCAGAACGAATCCATATGGAACACCCGGACCAGCACCTGCCGCGTCAGCGACGAGAACACGATATGCGCGCAGTAGATCTCCAGCGAGAAGGTGCCGAACAGGTTCAAGAGCCAGTTCACCACCGGCACATGCACCAGGAAGCGTGAGATCTGCAGGCAGGCCAGCACGCCGATGATCGAGGCCGGGATCGCGACCAGGTGGTACTTCGAGAAGCCGAACCAGTAATTGACCAGGACCGGCAGAGCGATCGCCAGCGCGATCAAGGCACAACCGACCGCCGGCCCGAACGGAAAGCCCTTCGCGCGCAGGATCCGGTTGAAGCCGATGCCGAACAGGAAGAACAGGAAGAGATAGGGCAGCCGCCGGATCGCTTCCGCGTCGAAGAACGGGATGATCGCCAGCAGCAGGATCGAAATCAAGAACGTGGTCCGCAAGCCCCGCTTCAGCAGGAAGTAGGCCGCGACGTAATAGATGAACAGCGACTGCAGGAACCAGAGATGCGAGCCCGGCGTGATCACCGTCAGCAGCACCTCGTTGATCGTCCGGTTGTCGAATTGCGAGGGTTTCACGAACCAGTAGATCGAATAGACGTGCGCCCAGACGAGATAGGGCCAGACCACCCGCTGGGTCTTGCCGGTGAAATAGGCCTTCGGCCCCTTGCGCAGCGAGTAATCGACGAAGAGGCCGGCGACGAACATCATCAGCGGCATGCGGATCATGTCACCGACCGGCGTCCAGAAATCGAACAGCCCCTCCGGCGTCAGCCCGGCATTGTTCATCGCCTGCAGGATGTGGAAGGTCACGACCGAGACTTCGGCCAAGCCGCGGGCCATGTCGATCCAGGCGGTGCGCGACGGCGCCGCCGCTTTCTGCGCCGGCCCCGGCTTATCGACCGCAATCGTACTGACCATCCGATACTCCACCCGAATGCGGGGGAGAATGCAGTTTTGCACCGCGGCAGACAAGGTGAATCCGGGCGAATTCAGCGCCTGAATCCGCGCTTCCGCTCACGATTCTGTAAACGATCGTCATTGCCGGGCTTGACCCGGCAATCTGTTGCCGAACGGAAACAGATGCCCGGATCAAGTCCGGGCATGACGATTCAATTGCGTCTCAGCGCGCGGGCTTCAGCGGATACATGAACTGGCTCCAGTACCCGTCCGGCACCGGGTGACCGCCGACGCCATAGCCGCTCGGCCAGTTCTTGCCCGGCAGATGATGCGTGCCGAACAGCCGGTCGAGCAGCGGGAAGTGGATCGCGAAATTGACATCGATCGCTTCCTTCTCGATGCCGTGGTGCCAGTGGTGGAATTGCGGCGTCGCGAACAGGTGCCGCACGAAGCCGAAATTGAACCGTACGTTGGCGTGCAGCAGGGTCGAGTGCAGGAAGACGAAGAGGATGTAGACCTTGAGCGCCGTCTCCGAGTAGCCGAGCGCATACATCGGGATGACGGTGAAGCCGCGCAGCGCCACGATCTCGAAGAGGTGCATGCGCGAGCCCGCCATCCAGTCCATCGCCTGGGCCGAATGATGCACGGCATGGAATTTCCACAGCAACGGCACCTGGTGGAAGGCGCGATGCAGCCAGTACTGCACGAAATCCGTCAGGAACATGATCTCGAGGATTTGCAGCCAGACCGGCTGGCTCGCCATCAGCGCGCGGAGCTCGGTCCACTGCGTGTTGGCGACGATGGTGAGCGCGGGTTTCAGCGACAGATAGGTCAGCGACTGCACCAGCAGCGAGTTCACCAGGAAATAGAAGAGATCGGCGCGCCAGTCCTGGCGGAAGATCGACTGCTCCTTCAAGCGGCCGAAGATCCGCTCCAGCGGAATGAAGATGATGCCGAGGAAGGCGAGGTTCATCAGGAACCAGTCGAGCCCGAAATAGACACCGGTATCGAGCACTTCGCTGGTCTGCGCGCGCGAGCCACCGAGCAGGGTCGCGATCAGGATGCCGGTGACCGCGGTGAAGCCCATGATCTTCTGCCGGCGCAAGGCGAGGTTCAGCACCGCCAGCGCGAAGCCGAGGATCAGCACGACATGGAGCGCCAGGCGCACCAGCCCGACATCGAGCTGCTCGCGCAGCATCGGCGTCGTGAGCACATTCGGATACTTGATGCAGAGCACCGTGATGAGGCCGGCCAGCGCGCAAGCGAGCGCTAGCACGCCGCTGATCCACCCCGTGCCGAACTTGCGTTCCGCCTGCTCCGATTGGAGATCGGACCGCAAAGCCTGCCGTAACTTACCCATGGTCATCCCCCGAAGGATCGCATTCCGCGCCCCGCACTGCCCATTGGGACGCTCCCCAAGCGATCACGGTTCAGAGGTTACAACGGAATGACGAGATGGAACACCGGAGTTCAATCTCCTGGTGACCTGGATCACCTTAACCATGACGGGTCTCGACATGCGAAGACGGCTCTTGGAAGTGCCGCCAACTCAGCTCTGCGCCGCAGCCTTCCGCACCACGACCAGGCAATCATGGTTCATCTGCTTGATGACCGCGCATTTGGCCGCGGCGGCCGACTTGTCGGCGAAGGGACCGGCCTGGATGCGGTGATAGATTCCCTTGGTACCGAGATCGACCGATTCCACGGTCAGCACCAGGCCGTCGAGCTGGGTCCCGAGCTCTTTCTGCAGGCGGCTCCATTCCGGCGTCGCTTCGTCGGCGTTCTTGACCGCGGCGAGCTGGATCCGAATCCCGGGGATGACTTGCCCGACGGTGCCGATGACGCCTTCGCTCTGTTTCGGCGTCGCGATCACCGGCGCGCCGGTCGGCCGCCAGGATTGGACCAATCCTTCGGCCTGCTGCCGCTCGGCGGGCGAGAGGCGCTTGGCGATGACGCCGCGATTGGCTTCGGAGACGGTCTTCAGCTTCGACTTGGCATCGGCGCCCTGGGCGGCCAGCGAGAACCACCGATAGGCCTCGATATTGTTGACCGGCACGCCCATCCCCTTGGCGTAGACCATGCCGAGCCGCGCCTGGGCCTGGGCATAGCCCTGCTCGGCCGAGGCGGTCATCCATTTCAGCGCCTGCTGCATGTCGCCGCCATGGCCACCGAGATAGATCTCGCCCAGCAGATATTCCGCGGTCGGACTGCCCTGGTCAGCCAGTGGCACCAGCTCCTGGATCGCCTTGTCGTACTTGCCCGCCTGCATGAACTGGCGGGCTTCGGCCTCGCCCGCGGTGGCGAGCGGCGCGGTGCCCGTCAGTCCCGCACCCAAAGCAGCGATCACGGCGATCACCGCCGCGCCGCGTTGCAGGGTCAGGCGCATCGACAAGCTCCCACGATGGTGCGACTCAAGGAGGAGCAGCATAGTCGAAATGCCCGAGTCGCGACTAGGGTCGAGATCACAAACGCGTTCGCACCTGTGCTGGGGCTTTTGCGACGCCCATCCCCGGCGATAATGCCTTCCCCCGAATTCTACGTCCCTAGGTCAGACCCGGATACTCACCCAAAAGGAGTCAACGATGACCGAGCTCAAAGCCGATCTCCATTCCCCCGCGCGCCGCGACGTGCTGACCGGATTTGCCGGCCTGTCGCTTGCCGCTTTGCTCGCCGATCCGGTCCGCGTCGCGCAAGCGGCGGCCGGATTGGAAACCGTCACCGTGAAGACGCCGAGCGGCCGTTCGGTCTCCGCCGCGCTCGCCTTGCCGGCCACGGTGCCGGCCGGCGGCGTGATGATCATCCACGAATGGTGGGGCCTCAACGACCAGATCAAGGCCGTGGCTTCGGAGCTCGCGGCCAACGGCTTCGTCGGCCTCGCGATCGACCTCTATGACGGCAAGGTCGCGGCCGATCCGGACGGTGCCAAGGCGGCCATGGGCGCGGTCAAGGATGACGAAGCCACCGAGACCTGCACCACCTGGATCGATCATCTCTACGGCATGAAAGAGGTGAACGGCAAGGTTGCGACCCTCGGCTTCTGTTTCGGCGGCGGCTGGTCGCTGAATGCCTCACTCGCCCATCCGGTCGATGCGACCGTCATCTACTACGGCCGGGTCGACAAGCCGGCGGCGGAACTCCGCAAGCTGAAAGGTCCGGTGCTCGGCCAGTTCGGCAAACAGGACACCTTCATCAACCCGGAGATGGTCAAGGCCTTTGGCGGCAATATGAAGGAAGCCAACAAGCCGCATGACATCTACAGCTACGACGCCAACCACGCCTTCGCGAACCCCACCGGTCAGAACTACGACAAGGAAGACGCCCGCATCGCCTGGGACCGCACGATCGACTTTCTGAAGCGGAACATCGGTTAGCTCAGTGGAGCAGCGGTCGGCGGCGCCTCAAGCCGTCGCTGGCCGCAACTGCGCCGCATCCTTGCCCGGCCGCGCGATCAGCAGTGAGATCACTGCGGCGACCAGGCCGGTGAACCCGGCGATCACGAAAGCCTGCACGTAGTTGCCCTGCCAGGAATGCATCCAGCCGGCGAAGGCGGCGGCGCAGGCGGCGCCGATCTGGTGGCCGGCGGCGACCCAGCCGAAGATGATCGGTGAGTCCTGGGTGCCGAAATTCTCCTGGATGAGCTTCAGGGTCGGCGGCACGGTCGCGATCCAGTCGAGGCCATAGAAGACGGCGAACAGTCCGAGCTCGTAGAAGCCGAAATCGGAATAGGGGAGATAGATCAGCGAGAGGCCGCGCAGCCCGTAATACATGAAGAGCAGCTTCCTGGGATCGAACCGATCGGTCAGCCAGCCCGAAGCCGTCGTGCCGATCAGATCGAAGATCCCCATGGTCACCATGAGGCCCGCCGCCTGTACCTCGATGATGCCGTGATCGCCGCAGAAGGCGATCAGATGCGTGCCGACCAACCCGTTGGTGGTGAAGCCGCAGACGAAGAAGGTGGCGAAGAGATACCAGAAGGCGCGGGTCTTCGTCGCGCGGACCAGCGTGCCCAGCGAAAGCGCCACCAGGTTGCGGCGATCCGGCGACGGGTCCGTTTCTTCCGGCGTGGCGCCGAAGCGGCGCAAGCCCAGATCCGACGGCCATTCCGGCAGCAGGAGATAGACGACCGGTATCATGATCGCCGTGCCGACGGCGACCGCGATCGCCACGTTCTGCCAGCCGCCGTGTTCGGTCAGCCAGGCGAGGCCGGGGATGAAGATCAGCGTGCCGGTCGCCGTGCTCGCGGTCATGATGCCCATGATCAGGCCGCGATGCGTGGTGAACCAGCGCGCGACGATGGTCGCCGCAAGAACGAGGGCCACGCAACCCGAGCCGATGCCGGAGAGGAGTCCCCAGAGCAGGATGAGCTGCCAGGATTGGCTCATGAAATAGCTGGCGCCGATCGCGAGCGACATGATCGCCAGGGCCACGGTGATGACGCGGCGAATGCCGAAGCGCTGCATCAGCGCCGCGGCGAAAGGTCCCATCAGCCCGTAGCAGAGGATGCCGAGGCTGGCGGAGAACGAGATCGTCGCGCGATCCCAGCCGAAGGCTTGTTCCAGCGGCTGAATCAGCACGCTGGGCGCGCCGCGCTGACCGGCCGCGACGAGCAGGGCGAGGAACACGACTCCCACCACCACGAACGCATAGTTCTTTCCAAACGGGGCGCGCCGTACTATCTTCATGTTACTAACCGGTACGTATCTGAGTGGAATGCCTATATACGTACCGGTCCGTACCGGTGTCAATTGAAGTTTTAAACTACTGATATGGCTAGGAAAAACTTAAAAGGCCCAACCGCTGAGCCGGTGCTCGCCGCCGACCGCATCCGCAAGACGGCGCGGGAGCTGTTCTACCGCGAGGGCATCCGCGCGGTCGGCGTCGATGAGATCGTCTCCCGCGCCGGGGTGACCAAGCCCAGTCTCTATCGCAGTTTCTCGTCAAAGGACGAGCTCGCCGCCGCTTACTTGCGCGACTATGACGTCGAGTTCTGGGCCCGCTTCAACCATTCCGCCGAAAAGCATCCGAACGATTCGAAGGCGCAGATCCTCGACTATCTCCGCGGGCTCGCGGAGCGCGCGCAGCGGCCGGACTATCGCGGCTGCGGCCTCACCAACGCCGCGGTCGAGTACCCCATTCCGCACGATCATCCCGCCCGCCTCGTTGCCGAAGACCACAAGGAGCGGCTGCGCAAGCGCCTCACCGAAATGGCGAAGGGAATGGACGCGCAGTGGCCGGAAGTGCTGGCAGACGGCCTGCTGTTGCTGATCGAAGGCATCTTCGTCACCGGCCAGCTCTTCGGTGCCGGCGGCCCGGCCATGCACGCGGCCGAGATTGCGGAGATGATGATCGAAGCCAGCCGCGCGAACTGAGCATCATTCGGCGCTTATGCCCTTCCTTCCGCTTTCTTTTGTCGTCGCAATTCTGCTCCTCGTCTTGTTCTTCGCGGTATGGAAGAGCGACGATGCGCCGGCTTCCGGGGCGCCGCGCAACACCCCCTTCCTTGCGCTGATCCTGGTCAGCGCGTTCCAGGCGTTTCTTTCCGGGCTGCGCTGGGGCTACGGCCTCCAGGAGGTGATGGTTGTGGCACCCGTGGGCGCCGCTTTGGTGCCGCCGCTGGTCTATGGCGGTGTCGCCCGGCAGGTTCGGAACAGCCGCTCTTCGCCGTCCCTGCGCCTCGGCCTGCATGCGCTTCCCGCCATCTTGATCGCCCTGCTGGTGGTGACATGGCGCGGCGCCATCGATGTGGCGCTGCCTGCGATCTTCATCGGCTATGCCGGGGCGATCCTGCACCTCATGCGGGCGGGACCGGATGCCCTGCGAAGGACTCCGTTCGAAAGTGCCGCGCCGGTCTATCGCGCGCTGTTCTTTGCGGCGGTGACGTTGCTTCTGTCGGCGGCGCTCGACCTGTTCGTATTCCTGGATTTCTCCTGGACCCAGGGCCGGCATGCCGCTTCCATGGTGGCCGTCGCCAATCTCATGGCGCTGATCATTCTGTCGATCGCCGGCGCGGTGGCAGTTCGCGGCCGGGCTCCCGCCGAGACCGAAGACGAGGGCGGATCGTCGGTCGCAGTGCCGGGCGACCGGGAAACGCTCGATGCCATTCAGGCGCTGATGCAGACCAAGCGGCCTTATCGCGATCCGGATCTCAATCTCGATCGCCTGGCGCGCAAGGCGGTTCTCCCGGCGCGGCGGATTTCGGCGGCGATCAATCGGGCGACGGGCAAGAACGTCTCCCAGTTCGTCAACGACTTCCGCATCGCCGAGGCTTGCGACCTGCTTAAGGATACCGACAAGTCGGTGACCGAGATCATGCTCGAAGTCGGTTTTCAGACCAAATCCAACTTCAATCGCGAGTTCCGCCGCGTCGCGCAGATGACGCCGGTCCAGTGGCGACAGAACCGGGCATATTCGGCCTGATCCGGCCCGCCTGACGGACTAAATCGCGATTCAGCACCATCGGAAACGCGTTCGAGGTCGAGGGACCGAGGGGCGGCCGGCCATGCTGCCGGCCTCCGGTTGCGGATGAACCGCTGCCGCGACGCTCCAAGGGGGATTTCGATGAAGCTCTGGATCATGCTTTGCGCTGCGGCAATGTCCGCGGCGATCCTGCGACAGCCGGCCGATGCCGAGGACGGTGTCGGTGTCCGCCAGATCGCAGCGCCCTCCCAGGCGCGCGGCAGGGATCTCGATGTCACGGTCTGGTATCCGGCACAAGTGGGCGGCGCGCCGATCGTGCTCGGCGAAAGCGCGTTCTTTCAGGGGACGCCCGCCCTGCGGGATGCCCCGATCTCGAACGGGAGGTTTCCGCTCATCCTGCTCTCCCATGGCGCCGGCCTTGCGGGAAACCCGCAAGCGATCAGCTGGATTGCGACACCTTTGGCCGGGCAAGGATTTGTGGTGGCTGCACCTGCGCATCCTGGAAATTCCGGCAAGAACCGGTCTGCGGCTGAGACCATGAAGATCTGGCTTCGGCCGGCCGATCTCAGCGAGACGCTGAATGCGATGGCGAAGGATTCGTTCTTCAAGGCGCACATCGACCCGGGCAATGTCGGTGTGCTCGGCCTTTCCATGGGCGGCAACACGGCTCTGGCGCTGGCCGGCGCCCGCATGGATCCGGAACGCCTGGCGGGCTATTGTGATACGGACGCGATCAATGCGTCGCTATGTGAATGGGTCCGGCAAAGCGGCGTCGATCTTCACGCCCTGGTTTCGCGATCCGCCGGCCGGGACAACAGGGACCAGCGCATCCGTTTTGCCATGGCGATCGATCCGGCGCCCATCGACGTCTTCGACTTGAAGAGCTTTTCCGGGATTTCGATTCCGGTCGGCCTTGTAAATCTCGGCCGGCCGGGGAAGATTCCAGTCACGACGGAAGCTTCTGAAGCTGCGAAGACCATTCCTTCGGCGAGTTACGCGGTGATCGAGGACGCCAGCCATTACAGCATGTTTGCCGAGTGCAAGCCCGGCGCCTCGGCGCTCGCCGTATCCGAGGAGATCGGTGACCCGATCTGCATGGACGGCGGCGGGCGGTCACGCAACGAAATCCACGCGCAGCTGATCGATCTGGCCACGGCCGCGTTCAGTCGAACGCTGAAAACAGCCCCGTAGTCCGGAGATGGAACTGCCGCCCGTCCTGCGCCAAGCCGTCGATGCGGTGCTCGAAGGCACTTCCGGGCGCGATCTCGCCGCCGCCTCGGATGCGCTCTCGCAGCGCTATCGCGGCGAGGTGCGGGACGGGCGCCTCCATGTCGCCGACGATCTCGCCGCGCGTGCCTACCTCGCCGCGCGCCTGCCCGCCACCTTTGCCGCGATCCGCGCGACGCTCGATGCTGTTGCCGCCGTGCGCCCGGATTTCTCGCCGCGCCGCCTGCTCGATTTCGGCGCCGGGCCCGGGACGGTGCTCTGGGCGGTGAATGATTGCTGGCCGGACCTCGCCGCCGCGACCTTGATCGAAGCCAGCACATCGATGCGCAAGTTCGGCGCGGAATTCGCGTCGCGGAGCGGCGTCGCGGAGATCGAATGGCGCAGCGGTGCACCGAATGCCGGCGTGCATGAACTCGTCACGCTCGCTTATGTGCTGGACGAACTCGATCCCGCGCAGCGCGCGGCGCTCATCCAACAGCTCTGGTCATTGACCGGCGACACGCTGCTCATCGTCGAGCCCGGCACGCCCGCCGGCTATCGACGCATTCTCGACGCGCGTGATCTCCTGCTGCAGCAAGGCGCCCATATGATCGCGCCATGTCCACATGGAAGCGCATGCCCGCTCATCGCGCCGGATTGGTGCCATTTCTCTCGCCGCGTCGCGCGCAGCCGCATTCATCTCCAGGCCAAGGGCGCCGAAGTGCCGTGGGAAGACGAGAAGTTCAGCTATCTCGCCGTGTCGCGGAGTTCCGGGTCCCTGCCGGAAGCGCGCGTGATCGCGCCGCCGCGCGCCGGCAGCGGCAAGGTCGAGCTGAAGCTCTGCGACAGCGATGGCGCAGCGCGCGCCGCCTTGATCACCAAGCGGGAGGGCGACCGCTACAGACGCGCCAGGCGCCTCGACTGGGGCGACGCCCTCTGATCACGCCGGCTTTTTGGCCCGCAAAGAGTAACTGAGCGGCAGCGGCAGGCGATCCTTGGGCAGCCGGTACATCCGGTTGCCGTCATATTCCAGGCAGGGCCAGAGCTTCCAGGCGAGCCGGTCATGCTCGTGGAACATCTCGATCTGCAGCCCGGCCTCGAGCAACGCGCCGAAGATCTCCTGCAGCGGGTGGGCCCATTCATGGGTCCGGGTATGCGCGAGCCTCGCTTCCTTGTTGGCGTAAGTGCCGTCCTCGTCGATCACCTGCGGCTCGGCATGCGCGAAATAGGGCCAGTCGGGGATCAGCGGATCTTCGGCCTTCTTCTGCCCGAGGGAGAGCGCCATCGGGTGTCCCTCCAGCAGGTAGAGGAAGCCGCCGGGTTTCAGCACCTCGGCCACCACGCGCGCCCAGCGGTGGAGATCCGGCAGCCAGACGATGGCACCCCAGGTGACGTAGGCGATGTCGTAGGTGGCACCCAAAGCCGCCGGCGCGTCATAGACGTTGCTCTGGACAAAGCGCCCGTCGATCTTCGCCTCGGCGGCGAGCTGCTGCGCCGCGGCCACGGCATTCGGCGCGAAGTCGAGCCCGGTCACCTTCGCGCCGCGGCGCGCCAGCGACAGCGTGTCGAGCCCGAAATGGCATTGCAGATGCACCAGCGACTTACCGCGCACATCGCCGATTTCCGCGCTTTCAATCGGGTGCAGGGTGTCGCCGCCTTCGCGAAAGGCCTGGGTCAGATAGTCCGACGAATTGACATGGGTTTCGACCACGCCGTTCCACCAGGCGAGGTTGATCGCGAAGGATTCCGCGTCGGACATGGTGGTTCCCCTGCATCCAAGAGTATAATCACCCCGTTCTAATGCCTGGGCAGGACCGCGGCAATCCGCGCGTGAACGTGACTTGAGTCGGGCGTCGCGCCTGCCCACCTATCCTGCATTGGAAATGCGAGGATCCTCGCGATGCACAATGAGATGAATATCCAGACCAAGACCAAGCTGGCGATTGTTGCGGTTGTAGCCATTGCCGCGCTCGGCATTGCGGCGCCGCTCGCCTTCGCCGACAGCGTCGGCGCACCGACCTCGGCCGCCGGCGGCGTCAGCGCGCCGTCGAGCCCAAGCCGGCCAAGCGCGGTCGGCCCCCAGGGCGGCACGAGCGGCAGTTCGGCTGTGGGCGGCAGCGGCGGCTATGGCTATGGCAGCTATGACTATGAGCCGCTGAAGCTCGCGCCGGGGACCGGCAAGTTCGAAGGCCCGAACAACGGCACGACGACGCCTTGCGTCGGCTCGACCGGCTTCGGTTCGAGCGGCGGCGTTCCCGGCCACAAGTGCTGAGTCTAGCGGCGGCCGGCGCCGGCAAAGCGGCGCGGCCCCGGCACTGAATCTTCTTCGAACAGGGCGGCGAGCTGTTCCAGCACCGTGCCGCCCAATTGCTCGACATCGACCAAGGTGACGGCGCGGCGATAGTAGCGCGTGACATCGTGCCCGATGCCGATCGCGATCAGCTCCACCGGTGAGCGGAGCTCGATCCAGTCGATGACCTGTCGCAGGTGATGCTCCAGATAATTCCCGGGATTGACCGAGAGCGTCGAGTCATCGACCGGCGCGCCGTCGGAGATCACCATCATGATCTTGCGTTGCTCGGACCGGCCGATCAGCCGGTTGTGCGCCCAGAGCAAGGCCTCGCCGTCGATATTCTCTTTCAAGATGCCTTCGCGCAGCATCAGCCCCAGGTTCTTGCGCGCGCGGCGCCAGGGCGCATCGGCCGACTTGTAGACGATGTGCCGCAGGTCGTTGAGCCGGCCCGGATTGCTCGGCTTGCCGCCGGCGATCCAATGCTCGCGCGACTGGCCGCCTTTCCACATCCTGGTCGTGAAGCCGAGGATCTCGACCTTCACGCCGCAGCGCTCGAGCGTCCGCGCCAGGATGTCGCCGGTCATCGCTGCGACGGTGATCGGCCGGCCGCGCATCGAGCCGGAATTGTCGATCAGCAGCGAGACCACCGTGTCGCGGAACTCGGTATCGCTCTCCTGCTTGTAGGAGAGCGGCACTTCCGGATTGACGATGACGCGCGGCAGCCGCGCGGCGTCGAGCAGGCCTTCCTCGAGATTGAAGTTCCAGGAGCGGTTCTGCTTCGCGAGCAAGCGCCGCTGCAGCCGGTTGGCGAGCTTCGCCACCACCGCCTGGAGATGCGAGAGCTGCTGGTCCAGCATATGGCGGAGCCGCGTCAGCTCGTCGGCATCGCAAAGCTCCGCCGCGTCGATCACCTCGTCGAACTGGGTGGTGAAGGCGCGATAGGCGGGCTCGTTGCGGCCGCGGTTGAAGTCCGGCTCATGGCGCTTGGACGGCCGGCCCGGCTGTTCATCGCCGGCCTCCATGTCCATGTCGGAATCTTCGGTGTCGTCGGCCTCTTCGGCCTCCGTGGCTTCGGCCTGGGCGGCGTCCGCTTCCATCTCGACGCTGGATTCCGACTTGTCCTTCTCGCCGCCCTTGGACTGCTGGTCGTCGGGCTGCTGCTGGTTCTCCTGCTCATCCTCGGATTCCTCGTCGGAATCCGACTCCGCGTCCTCCTGCATGTCCTCGAGTTGCATGTCCTGCAGCAGGCGCCGCGTCGCTTTGGCGAAGGCGCGCTGGTTGCCGAGGACGTCGGAGAGCTGGCCGATATCGTCGCGCACCTGGCTTGAGAGCTCGTTGCGCCAGGCATCGACCATGGACTTCGCGGTGGCGGGTACGGCCTGGCCGGTCACCGCCTCGCGCACCAGGAGACGCATCACCTCGGCGAGGTTATTCTCCTGGCGGGCATTGACGCGCGCATAGCCCTTCTGCCGGCAATGCTCCTCGAGTTGCGCGGTAAGGTTCTGCGCCACGCCCGCCATCTGCTTCGAGCCGATGGCTTCCACGCGCGCGGTCTCGACCGCGTTGAAGATCTCGCGCGCGAGCGGCGTGCGCGGGCTTTCCTTGCCGTGGGTCTTGACGTTGTGGTGCTTCAGCTTGAGCGCGATCGCATCGGCCTCACCACGCGTGCAGGCGACCTCGTTGGCCGGCATGTGGCGCGAGGGCGCGGTCAGCCGTGCCTCGCCGCCGAGCAGGCCGGTCTGGCCGCCGCCGGCGGCGCCGGGGGCGAAGCTCACCTGGACGTCGGTGCGCTCGCCGATCGCGCGGATCGCAGCACCCGTGACGCGGCGAAACTCATCGACCGGATTTTTCGGTCCAGTCATCGGGCGATCAATGCGAAAGCTGGGCCTTGGCCGCGCTGTCCTTCAGGTCCGTGCCGAAGCAGCGCTGGTAATACTCCGCCACCACCGGCCGCTCGAGCTCGTCGCACTTGTTCAGGAACGAGACCCGGAAGGCGAAGCCGACGTCGTTGAAGATCCGCGCATTGTCGGCCCAGGTGATCACGGTGCGGGGGCTCATCACGGTCGAGATATCGCCGTTGATGAAGCCGGCCCGGGTGAGGTCCGCGCAGGCGACCATCGCGTCGATGGTCTTGCGGCCGTCCGGCGTGTCGTATTGCGGGCACTTGGCGATGACGATGTTGCTCTCGTCGTCATGCGGCAGATAGTTGAGGGTCGAGACGATGTTCCAGCGGTCCATCTGGCCCTGGTTGATCTGCTGGGTGCCGTGATAGAGGCCGGTCGTGTCGCCGAGGCCCACCGTGTTCGCGGTCGAGAACAGGCGGAAGGCCGGGTGCGGGCGGATGATCTTGTTCTGATCCAAGAGGGTCAGCTTGCCCTCGACCTCGAGCACGCGCTGGATCACGAACATCACGTCCGGGCGGCCGGCATCGTATTCGTCGAACACGAGCGCGGTCGGGTGCTGCAAGGCCCAAGGCAGCAGGCCTTCGCGGAACTCGGTCACCTGCTTGCCGTCCTTGAGGACGATCGCGTCCTTGCCGATGAGATCGATGCGGCTGATATGGCTGTCGAGGTTGATGCGGATGCAGGGCCAGTTGAGGCGCGCCGCGACCTGCTCGATATGGGTCGACTTGCCGGTCCCGTGATAGCCCTGGATCATGACGCGCCGGTTATGCGCGAAGCCCGCCAGGATCGCCATCGTGGTGTCGTGGTCGAAGCGGTAAGCCTCATCGAGATCGGGCACGTTCTCGGAACGCTGGCTGAAAGCCGGAACCTGCATGTCGGAATCGAGGCCGAACTGCTGGCGCACGGAGATGGTGATGTCCGGCAAGGTGGACTTGTCGTACGCCGATCCGTTCTTGGCCGAGGCGGAGGTTTGCAAAGCCATCAGAGCAGGTTCCAAAATCCAGAAATGGGGGGAAGTTCAAGCCAATTCAAGGACTTGGACAGTGCCCCGCCGCAATCCGGCCGACCCGCCAAACGCTTGAACCGGCAAGCGTTTTAAAGGCTTTGCCCTGTGCTGACTAGGGGGATGGCCGAAGGCCGGGGTTGCGATTTTGGTAAGGGTGCCAGCGAAGCGGACGAACCCGCTTCGGACGGTGACAATGGAGACAATCGGCTGTCACCCGGGCTGCTGTCACCGGGCGCCTGGGATGGAATCCCAGGCGCACCGGGCAATCGCGAACTTCGTTACTGCGCGATCTCGTACGGAACGACGATCTTGTCCTGGTGTGCGAAGACCAGGCAGGGCCTGCCGCCGTTGCGGGTCGAGCACTCGTTGATCGCCGCCTGCGGGGTCAGCGAACCAACTTCGCAATAGGTGTCGGGGCAACCGGTCAGCCCCCAACCGCTGCCGTCCGTGGTCACGGCGTAGTAGCCGTTGCCAACCGGTCCGGAATAGCTCTTCGGCATCAGCCAGTGCTTGTAGTTGATGAAGGCATCCCAGACGCCCTTGGTGATGACGACCTTTTGCCCAGCCGGCACTTCGGCGACCGGTGCATCCTTCTTGGCAGAAGATCCACAGGCGACCAGAAGCAGCGACAGAGCGGCCACCGTGGCAAGCGCAATCGATCTCATGACGTAATCCCCTTGACTGAAATCGGTACGCTTTCATACACGCCTATCGCTTGAAAAGCGAGGCGGCATCATTTCTCATGGGTGTGAGGAACAAGCCATCGCGCCCGCTCGCTGAGCCCTTCGCAATTGGACAAGCCGGCTCGGCCATGGCATGGAAAGACATGGGGCATCGGACAATCCTGGGTCTGGTCTTGGGCGGCGTGCTGCTCGGCGCCGCGGCGCCCGCTTCGGCCGATGACAGCGATCTCTGCCTGGATGCGATCACCCATCAGGAGACGCAATACGGCATGCCCGCCGGGCTCTTGAAAGCCATCGCCCGGGTGGAATCCAGCGGCAGCCCCTATGGCGATATCGCCAAGCCCTGGCCCTGGACGCTCAATGTCGGCGGCGAGGGGCACTATTACCCGACCAAGGAGGCGGCGCTGACCGCACTCACGGCCTACAAGGCCGAGAGCGACGTCAACATCGATGTCGGCTGCATGCAGATCAGCCTGCGGCACCACCCGAACGCCTTTCCCGATCTCGCGGCCGCGCTCGATCCGGCGTCAAACGTCGCTTATGGCGCACTGTTCCTCGCCGCCTTGCACGACAAGTCCGGCGACTGGATGGTCGCGGCCGGGAACTATCACTCGAGCACCCCCGGCTTCGGCGACACCTATCGCGGCCTTGTCCAGGTGGCGATGACCGGCGGACGTCTTTCGTCGCATGGCGTGAACGTGGTCCGCGCCACGTTGCCGGACGGACCGGCGGTGATCAGCATCAGCCAGGTCGGCGGGGAGCTGGTGATCCGACGCCTCACGCCAACCGGCCAGCCGATCGAGGGCAGCGAGGCCCAGTCAGCGGGCTATGGCGCCACCTGTGACCATAAGCAGAACCAGCCGGCCATGAGCGCCGGGCAGGGGGTCCGGGTCTGGTCGGGCGTCTGCCAGGATGAACCCAATGCCGGCAACCGCATCACCGTCGTTCAGCCCTGAGGCGGGACCGATAGAAGTGTCTAGTGCAGATGCTTCAGCTTGTCGGGGTTCCGCACGATATAGATCGCGACGATCTTGCCGTCCTCGATCTCGAACGCGGTGGTCTGCAGCTCGCCGTCGCCCTCGAGCGTGACGAAGCCGGGCAGGCCGTTGACGAAGCTCGCGCGCACCAGCTTCGATTCATTGTTCTTGAAGTGGTTCGCCAGGTGGACGTGGGCCTTCATGACCGCGTCGAATCCGATAATCGGTTGCTTGACGGCCGGGCGCTTGCCACCGCCATCCGCATAGACGGTGATATCATCGGCCAGCATCGCGCCGAGTGCCTGCATATCGCCGCTGCGCGAAGCGGCGAAGAAGGCCTCCGCAAGCGCGATGCCGCGTTGCTTGTCCACCTGGAAGCGCGGCCGGGCCTCGCGGACATGGGTTCGCGCGCGGGTGGCGAGCTGGCGGCAGGCGGCGGCATCACGCTGAATGGTCTCCGCGACCTCCTCGAAATCGAGGCCGAACACGTCGTGCAGCAGAAAGGCGGCGCGTTCGAGCGGCGACAGGCGCTCTAATGCGAGCATCAGGGGCAAGGTGACGTCTTCCTCGACGTCCTCCTCCACGATGGGCTCGGGAAGCCAGGGGCCGATATAGGTCTCGCGCTGGTTCCGCGCGGATTTCAATTGATCGAGGCAGAGCCGCGTCACGACCCGGCGCAGGAAGGCTTCCGGCTCGCGCACCGCGCTGCGGTCGGCCTTCATCCAGCGGATGAAGGCCTCCTGCAGAACGTCGTCGGCGTCGGCGACGGAACCGAGCATGCGGTAGGCGACGCGCTTCAGTTTCGGCCGAAGCGCGTCGAACGCCGCCGTGCCCATATCTTCCGTCACGCTGCGGCGGCCTTGTTCATGTCCTTCACCGCCTGCGGATCGACCCAGAGTCCGAAGCCGACGGCCAAGCGGTTCCAGCCGTTGATGACGTTGATCATCAACGTGAGCTTCACCTGTTCCTCCTCGCTGAATTGCGCCTTCAGGGATTCATAGGCGCTTTCATGCGCGTGGCCTTCCGAGAGCTTGGTCAGCGCCTCGGTCCAGCCAAGGGCCGCACGCTCGCGGTCGCTGTAGCAGGGCGCCTCGCGCCAGGCCGCCAGCAGGTTGATGCGCTGCTCGGTTTCCCCCTTCTCGCGGGCGAACACCGTGTGCATGTTGAGGCAGTTGGCACAGCCGTTGATCTGCGAGGCGCGGATCTCCACCAGATGCATGAGCTTCGGCTCCAGGCTGGCGGCGATTGCCATCGACGTGCCCTGCCATTTCTTCATGAGCTCGGGAGAAGCGGCGAAGGGGTTGAGCTTCGGTGTCATGGTTCGTCTCCGTGTTTTTGTTACCTCTATTCAGACGAACGAGGGATGTGGGAATGTGACATCCGCGCCGAAATTTTTCGTTGGTGCCGATCAAGGAAAGTTTTCAAGGGCTTAATGCTGCTGGAGGGGCTCATGACTGCGACAAATCTTTCCGGATCCTGCTTTTGCGGTTCGATCCGATATCGGCTGACGCGGCCGCCCATGATCGTCAACTGCTGCCATTGCCGCGACTGCCAGAAGCAGACCGGCGGCGCCTTCGCCATCAATGCCGTCATCGAGCGCAGCTCCGTCGAACTCGCCGACGGATCGCAGGATCCCATTCGCACGACGGTCAAGACCGATTCCGGGCGCCATCACGACATCTATCGCTGCGCGGAGTGCCAGTCGGCGCTGTGGAGCGATTACGGCCGCCGCGGCGTGATGGTCTTCGTGCGCGTCGCGACGCTCGACCAGGCGCATGACATCGCGCCGGATGCCCACATCTTCACCCGCTCGAAGATGCCGTGGGTCGTTCTGCCGCCTGGCGCGCACAGCTTCGACGTCTACTACGACATGCAGAAGGAATGGTCCAAGGAGAGCCTGGCCCGCCGCGCCGCCATCCTCGGCAACGGCTGACGCTACGTCGCCTTCGCGGCCAGCTCCAGCACCGCATCGACCACTTTCAGCGGCGCCTCGCGCGGGAAGAAGTGGCCGGCGACCGGCACCACCTCGCGGCGGTAGAAGCCGGTGAATTGCGGCGCGTCATGTTCCGAAAGTGCGGGTCGATCGACGCCGTCCTCGGCGCCATGCAGGACGACGGTGGGGGCTCCGATCTTCGGCCGCAAGGCGAGGCGCCGCTCGATGTCTTCATAGGCCGGATCGCTCGGCGCCGCCTGGAAGCGATGCCGGTAAGAGTGGATCACGATGTCGACATAGTCGGGATTGTCGAAAGCGGCGCCGGTCGCCGCGTAGGTCGCCTCGTCGAAGGCCCAGTTCGGCGACCACATCTTCCAAATGAGACGGCAGAGCTCGTGCCGGTTGGCGGCGAGGCCGGCGACGCCGCGCGGCGTGTTGAAGTACCACTGATACCAGAAGCGCCATTCCTGATCGGCCGGTTCGGGCTTCACATTATTCGCGATGTTCTGGATGTTGTATCCGCCGATCGAGACCAGGCCCTTGACCCGTTCCGGCCAGAGCGCCGCGACGATACAGGCGGCGCGGCCGCCCCAGTCATAGCCGGCGAGAAAGGCGCGGGCGATGCCGAGCGCATCCATCAGCTCCTTCAAATCGCTGCCGATGGCGCCCTGCTGGCCCGAGCGCATGATGTTCGGTGTCAGAAAACGTGTCGGCCCATAGCCGCGCAGGTAAGGCACGATCACCCGATAGCCTTGCGCCGCGAGGGGCCCCGCGACGCCGTCCCAGGTGCGCACATCATCGGGAAAGCCGTGCATGAGGAAGATCGGCGTGCCATCGGCCGGACCGCTTTCTTCATAGGCGATGTCGAGAACGGATGTACGGGCGCGCTTGAGCGTGGCCGTCATGCTTCGGCCGCGGCGGCTTTCAGCGTGCCATAGGCCTGGTTGACCAGCTTCAGCTGCTCTTCGGCGCTGGTATCGCCGCCATTGGCGTCGGGATGCAGCCGCTTCACCAGCGATTTGTAGCGGGCGCGAATCTCGGCCCAGGTTACCGGGGGGACAAGCTCGAGCACGGCGAGCGCCGCTTCTTCCTTGCTTTGAACCCTCTGGCGCTGGCGGCGACGCTCTTGCTCGGCGCGATTCTTCGCGGCGTTCATGCGCGCATTGATCGCCTCGCGCACGTCATCCGGCATGAACTCGGTCTCATCCATTCCGGCGAAGCGGCGCGCCGCGGCGCTGGTCCCCCACTGTCCGAGCGGCCAGGTGGGCCGCTGCCAGACCGTGTCGAAGCGCACCTGCTTCTCGATCTGGTCGGTGTTCATGCCGGCGTAGAAATCCCAGGACTTATTGTATTCGCGCACATGGTCCAGGCAGAACCAGAGATATTGGTTCAGCTGGTCCGGCGCCTTCGGCGCGCGATACAGTCCCTCGGCCTCACATCCGGCATGATGGCAACGCATCGCCTGCGGTGGTGGATCGGGTATGTGATAGCGTTTGGCCATTTTCCCAGTATGGCGGAGCGGGCGGTACCGGTGCAAGCCGAGGCCCTATGCCACACCTGCATCGCTGCCGCCCTCGATTAGCCCTTGGTCGGGATTGTCTCTCGTGATCGTGCAGATATGGTGACAGAATCCAGGCCGGACAAGAATATGTGTGGAGTGTGAAATGAGTACGGTGAAGGCGCGGATCGAAAGCAAGCTCAAGGCAGCTTTCGCGCCCGACACTTTGGACGTCGAGGACCAGACCAATCAGCATCATGGTCACGCCGGCTGGCGCGAGAGTGGCGAAACCCATTTTCGGGTCGCGATCCGCAGCGCGCAATTCACCGGTCGTTCCAGGGTCGAGCGACAGCGCGCCATATATCAGGTTTTGTCCGAGGAACTGGCCGGCCCGGTGCACGCCTTGGCGATTTCGGCCAGCGCACCGGGCGAAGCCGAAACATGAGAGATACCCGAAAATGGGGATGGGCAATTTTCCCGGCAATGTTTCCTAACTTACTAGGATTGAAGCGAAAAACTCTACAACCCGGTTGACTTAATGGTGAATAACATCTAGCGATAAGCGTACTCGATTTGAGTAGGGACGGCGCCGGCGATGGTGGGATGACCAGATCCGGTGAAATCGGGGTCGGAAAGAAAAATGGCAAAACGGCCGAAAGCGGCAATGATTGCCCGCAACGTGACAGTGGCGGGCAGGCGAACCAGTCTGCGTATGGAACCCGAGATGTGGGATGCGCTGCAGGAAGCGGCCGCCCGCGAAGGGGTGAACCTGCACGACTTCTGTACTGGCGTGGCGAAGAAGCGCGGCGGCTACAGCATGACGGCGGCGATCCGCGTCTACCTGCTGGACTACTTCCGCGACGCTGCGACCGAGGCCGGCCATCGTGCTGTCGGCCACGGCAAAGCCAAAGGCAAGCGCTAGAAGCGATCAGCTTTTCGGCTGATAGAAATCCGGCCAGCTCTGCTTCACGACCTCGCCATCGGCGGCGAGCGCGTGACAGGTGTCGATGAAAGCCGGGCGCTTCTTCTTTGCTGGGGTGCTTTCGCGCGGCGTTGCTGCGGGTTGCGCGCGCCGGCGGCGCTGCTGCTCGCCGTAGATGGTCTGAAACGCCACCGTCGCCAGCGTGCGCAACAGCTCGACGTGATGCGTGCAGCCCGCAACGCCGCCGAACTTTTCCTTCAACAGCGCGCTCCAGCCGCGGCCGATCCTTGCGCCTTTCAGCGATGCGAAGACCGGCGTGATCGCGGGGCAGATTTCGAACGGACCCGCCGCGGTTTCGGCGATCACGTCGAGGATCTGGAACTCCTCGTCGATGGTGACGCGGATCCGCATGTCGTGCAGCGGCTCATCGGCTGTGATCTCGCCGCGGAAGTCGTTGGGAAAGGCATAGGTCTTCCGGTCGGTCATCCGGCCTTCGATGTCGTAATGGCCGTCGGCGCGCTTATAGCCTTCGAAGGCGAAATCGCGCTTGTGCAGCAATTCGCGTTCCCCCAATTCGCGATCCCGGGAGTCTTGCGTCACGCCGCTGCCCCGGTCGTGCCGCCGCCACCCGGCTTCTTCGGTTGGATCTTGACCGAGACGGTCGTGTTCGGATCGGTGGGCGCCGTCGTCGGTGTAGCCTCGGCCTCGCCTTCCGGCTTGGGCTCCGCGGGCGGTGCCAGCTTCACCCGGGTGATCTGGTTGCGGCGCCGGTCGAGGATCTCGAAGCGGAAACCGTAGAACACGAAGACCTGGCCGACCATCGGAATGCGCCGCGCCTCGTACATCACGAGGCCGGCGATGGTCGACGCGTGCTCATCGGGCAATTGCCAGCCGAACTCGCGATTGAGGTCGCGGATCGTGACCGTGCCGTCCATCACGTAGGACCCGTCGGCCTCGGCGGTGACGCCGGAGACCTTGATGTCGTGTTCGTCGGAAATGTCGCCGACGATTTCCTCGAGGATATCCTCGAGGGTGACGATGCCCATCAGCGCGCCGTATTCATCGACCACGATGGCGAAATGCTCGTGGCGCGCACGGAAGGCTTCGAGCTGAGCGAGCAGGTTGGTGCTGTCCGGGATGAACCAGGGCTTGCCGGCCAGCGCGACGATGTCCAGGCCCTCGAACTTCCATTGGTTGGCGTGGAGTGCCCGCAGCAGCGCCTTGGCGTGCAGCACGCCGACGATGTTGTCCGGATCGCCGCGATAGATCGGAATGCGCGTGTTCGGGCTGCTCAGCGCCTGGTTCACGATCTCCTCGATCGGGAGCTCGGCATCCAGCATGGTCATGTTGCGGCGATGGACCATGATGTCCGAGACCGGAACGTCGTCGAGGTCCAGGATCGAGTGCAGCATCTGCCCGGTATCCTGGATCTCCTCGGCCGAGCCCGCATGCAGCTGGATCGCGCCGCGCAATTCCTCGATGCGCGCCTCGACGCCGGGCTCGTTCACGATCTTCAGGCCGAAGAGGCGCAGGAAGCCGCTGCAGATCATCTGCGTCACATGCGTGATCGGAAAGGTCAGCATGACGAAGAAGTTCACCAACGGTGCCACCGTCAGCGAGAACCGGTCGGCATTGTTGATCGCGAAGGTCTTCGGCAGGACTTCCGCGAAGATATAGAGGAACGCGGTGGCGGTGATGGCGCCGACCGCCGACATCACGCCGGTGTCGCCGAAGGTGTTGGTGAGCAGCGTGCTCATCAGCACCGCGGTCAGCGCATTGACCAGCGTGTTGCCGAGCAGAACGGTGCCGATCACCTTCTCCATCTTCTCATGCAGCTTGGCGACGCGAATGGCGCGTTTGTTGCCCTGGCTGATCAGCGCCTGCATGCGTGCCCGCGAAACGGCCGTCAGCGCGGTTTCCGATCCGGAGAAGAATCCGGATGACACCAGCAGCAGGAGTAGGCCCACGATATAGATGATCATCGTGTCATCCATGTCTCAGACTCCAAGCCTTCAGGCGGCGATGGCGGTTTCCAGCAGCGCGGAGATTTCGTCGAGATCGGCATGGGCCGGGAAGAAGGCCTTGCCGATGCCCTTGGCGAGGACGAAGGCGATGCGCCCGTCCTGCACCTTCTTGTCGCGGCCCATATGGCGGATCAGCCGTTCGGCCGACCATTCGCGGCCGTCGATCCAGCTCGGCGCGGTCGGCAGGCCGACGCTGGCCAGATGCCGCTGCACCCGTGCCGCGTCTTCGAGCGAGCAGAGTCCCAAGCGCGCCGAAAGGTCGAAGGCCATCACCATGCCGATCGCCACTGCCTCGCCATGCAGCAGCTCGTCGGAGTAGCCGCATTCGGCTTCCAGCGCATGGCCGAAAGTATGGCCGAGATTGAGCAACGCCCGCGCGTCCTGCTCGCGCTCGTCGGCGGCGACCACGCGCGCCTTGTTGCGGCAGCTTTCCAGCACCGCGTGGCGCAGAGATGCGTCGGCGCGCTCGATCACATCGACGCCGTTGCTCTCGAGCCAGGCGAAGAAGGCGGGATTGTTGATGAGCCCGTATTTGGCCACTTCGGCATAGCCCGCCAGCATCTGGCGCCGCGGCAACGTGTCGAGCGCGGCCGTATCGGCCAGCACCAGGCGCGGCTGGTAGAAGGCGCCGACCAGGTTCTTGCCCTGCGGCGTGTCGATGCCGGTCTTGCCGCCGACGGAAGAGTCGACCTGCGCCAGCAACGTGGTCGGGATCTGCACGAAGTCGATGCCGCGGAGCGCAACGGCTGCCGCGAAGCCGGTCAAGTCGCCGATCACGCCGCCGCCGAGCGCCACCAGGGCGGTGCGCCGCTCGATCCCGAGCTCCAGCAATTGATTGAGGAGGTTCTCCAGCCCGGCGAAGCTCTTGGTCTGCTCGCCGGGTTCCAGCACGATGCTGTCGATGGCGATCCCGGCGGCGCGGATCGAGCGCTCCAGGCCTTCGAGGTGATGGCGCGCGACATTGCTGTCGGTCACCGCGACCACGCGCTTCTGCTTCAGGAGCGGCAGCATCAGCTTGCCGGCATCGGCGATGAGACCGCGGCCGATCAGGATCTCATAGCCGCGCTGGTCGAGCTCGACGCGCAGCGCGTCGACCCTGGGGCGGTCGCTCATGGTGCGTGCGCGGGCTGCCGCGCGGTTTCCAGATAGGCCTCGAGCGCTTCCAATACGCGATCCATGGTCATCTCGGGCGGACCGTCGGCGCTGTCGACCGTGACGTCGGCTTCGGCATAGACCGGATAGCGGACATCCATGAGCTCGGTGAGCTTGGCGCGCTGGTCGACATTCTTCAGGAGCGGCCGGTCGTTGCGGCGGCCGACCCGCTTCAGCAGCTGTTCCAATTCGGCGCGCAGCCAGATCGAGATCGACTTGTCCTTGATGAGCGCGCGGGTCTGCGCGTCCATGAAGGCGCCGCCGCCGGTCGCCATGACATGGACCGGATTGTTCAAGAGGCGCGCGATCACCCGGCGCTCGCCGTCGCGGAAGGCCTGCTCGCCGTGCACCTCGAAAATATCGGAGATGCTGCAGCCGGCGGCCGCCTCGATCTCGCGGTCGGCATCGACGAAGGGCAGGCCGAAATGCTGCGCCAAACGCTTGCCGATGCAGCTCTTGCCGGCGCCCATCAGTCCGACCAGGACGATGGTGCGGTCGAGATTTCCGCCGGGAATCACTCTGTTCATCCGAATCCGCCGTAGCTTCGCACAGTCAGTAATCTGGTCCGATCCGGCCCGTTCACCCGGCCGTGATCGAAAACGAGACTAGCATAGAGAATAAGCCCTATGGCAAGTTACCCGCCATCGCAGCCGGCCCGCGCCGGTAAAACGAAGCGTTTCTTATCAAGAACTTGGGCATGAATCGGATCATCCTCGGAGTCGTGGTCATCATCGTGGTCCTGCTGGCGGGCGGGGTGGTCTTCCTCGGCACCTATCAGCAGCCGCCGGCCACTTCCAAGATGGAAGTCCAGGTCCCGAATGACCGGCTGTCCCTGCAATGACGGCTCGCCGCGGAGGCCGGCCGTTCTGAGACCGGCCGCCTTCGCCGCGCTCGCGCTGCTGGCGGCCTCTATCGGCGGCCCTTTGGATTCGGCCTGGGCGCTGTCGCCGCCGACCGAGCTTGGTCCGCCGGAACCGCCGGCCGGCAATCAGCCGCAACCGGCGCCGCCGAGCGGATCGGGCAACACGATCGACAGCCAGCCGCTGCCGGCGCCAACCGACGTTCAGCCCCCGATTGGCGAAACGGCGCCGCCGCCGGATGCGACCGGCACCCTGCCGGGCGCCGCCGCACCGCTGCCGGAATCCGCAGCTGCCATAACTACCCCGCTGCCCTCGATCGGCGCCGATCTCGGCTCTAATCTCTGGCTCGGGTCCGAAACCTCGCGGCTGATGTCGTTGATCCCGATGCTGCCCGCGCCGGTCACCGTGCCGGGACCGCGCGATCTGCAGCTTCGCGTGCTGACCAGCGCGGCGGCACCGGCGGGTGCGGCACCCGGCACCGATCCACTGCTCTCCTTCAAGGCCGACCGGCTGAATGCGATGGGCTTCGCCGAACGGGCGATGGGCATGACCAGCGCCGCGGCGAATGCGGCGCCGGTCAATCCGCAGCAGACCGTGGAGCAGGCGCTGACCGCCGGCGATTCCGGCGCGGCTTGCGCGACGGTCGACAGCGAACTCGCCAAGATGGCGACGCCGGATCTCTATTGGCGCAAGGCCCTGATCTATTGCCAGCTCGCGCGCCAGCAAGTCGACCAGGCGGGGATCGGTCTCGATCTCCTGCGCGAGCTGCCGAACAAGGATGCGGCGACCAGCAATTTCGTCGCCGTCGCCTCGGTCGTGACCGGCGATGCCAAGGCGAAGTCGGTGAAGAAGATTGCCAGCGCCGATCCGGTGCTGATCGCGACCATGAAGCTCGCCGGCCTGCCGACACCGGCCGCCGCCGCCGCGGCGCCACCGAAGCCGAGCGGCCTCGCCGGCACCGTTGTGATCCTGCGCGACGGCGCGCAGCCTTTGCCCAACCGCATCGACGCCGCGGAGCGCGCTTTTTCCGCCGGTCTCATTCCGGCCGAGGACTTGATCGCGCTCTATGAGCTGGCGCCTGCGGCGGCCGGCGATCCGGCGGCGGCGCTCTCGGCGGCGGATTCGCCTTTGACCCGCGCCGCGCTCTACAAGGCCGCCGCTTCCGCCGCGACGCCGGACCAGCGCGCGCGCCTGATCGATGCAGCATTGCAGCGCGGCCGGGTGCGCGGCGATTACTTCGCGCAGGCGGCGCTCTACGCGCCCTACGCGCAGCAGGTGCAGCCGGCGCGCAATCTCGCCTGGTTCGCGCCGGAAGCCGCACGCCTCATGTTCCTCGCCGGCAACAACGATCGCGGCGCCTTCTGGCTGAACCTGGTCGAGAGTGCGCCCGGCAATCCCGATCTCGCGCGCCAGGCGCCGGCCTTGCGCCTGCTGGGCCGGCTCGCGCGCGGCAAGGGCGGCATCGTCGGCGATCAGGATCCCGTCGCCGCATGGGCAAAAGCGACCGGCGCGGACCAGCAGAAGACGGCGCAGGTCTATGCGCTCTTCGCCGGGTTGGGCCAGAAGATCGGCGGCTGGACCGGCTTCACGCCGATCACCCAGAACGGCAGCATCGCGGCGCAGATCAACCAGGCCGCCATGTCGGGGCGGCGCGGCGAGACCGTGCTGCTCTCGCTGATCGCGTTCGGCGGCGACAGGCTCGCCGCGACCGATCCGGCGGCGCTGACCGCGGCGCTCGGCGGCCTCAATTCGGTCGGCCTCGGCAAGGAAGCGCATGACATCGCGCTCCAGGCCGCGGTGCTGATCGGTCTCTAGAATGCCTGAGACACCCTCGTCCGACACACTGATCGAACGCTTCCTCGAAATGCTGAGTGCGGAGCGCAATGCCGCGGCCAACACCCAGGCGGCGTATCGGCGCGATCTCGAAGACGCAGCGGAGTTCATGGCGTCGCGCAAGCTGACGCTCGGCGACACCGCCACGGCGGATCTCTCGGCCTATCTCGCCGCACTCGACAAGCGCGGCCTCGCGCCGCGCAGCTCTGCGCGGCGGCTCTCTGCGTTGCGCCAGTTCTTCAAGTTCCTGGTCGCCGAAGCGGTGCGCAGCGATGATCCCTCCGCGGCGCTCGATGGGCCGAAGCTCGGCCGCCCGCTGCCGAAGCTGCTCGACGAAGAGGAGATGGTGCGCCTCATCGAAGTCTGCGCGGCATTGGATGGACCGAACGGCGCGCGGCTGAAGGCATTGGTCGAGCTCTCCTATGCCAGCGGCTTGCGCGTCTCCGAGCTGGTCGGCATGCCGCTTGCCGCGGCCTTGCGCGAGCAGCCGGTGTTGATCGTGCGCGGCAAGGGCTCGAAGGAGCGCATGGTGCCGCTCAACGCGCCGGCTCGCGCGGCACTCAACGCCTATCTCGAGCATCGCAAGGCATTCCTGCCGAAAGGCCCGAGCGGAAAGCCTGGAACCTCGCCGCATCTCTTTCCCTCGCGCGGCAAGGAGGGGCATCTCACGCGCCAGCGCTTCGGGCAGTTGCTGAAGGATCTGGCGATCAAGGCGAACATCGCGCCCGAGCGGATCTCGCCCCATGTGCTGCGCCACGCCTTCGCGACGCATCTCCTCGATCACGGCGCCGATCTCAGGAGCCTGCAGAAGATGCTGGGCCATGCCGACATCGCCACGACGCAGATCTATACCCATGTCGCCGGCCGCCGCTTGGCCGAGCTTGTCGAGGCGCATCATCCCTTGGCAGCACCCGCGCGGCGTAAAAAACCCGAGCATTGACAGGGCTCTGGATACCCGCCACAAACCCGGGAGCCGAGCCCCCGCGGCATTCTTCCGGCATTTTCCAGGAAAGTTTCCGCAAGGGACTAGGAGCAGGGCAAGGATGAGCTTCAAGATCGTTGAACAGGCACCGGCGCGTCTCAACCGCAGCGAATTGGCGGTCCCCGGCAGCCAGCCGCAACTCTTTGAAAAGGCCGCGAAATCCGCGGCGGACGTGATCTTCCTCGACCTCGAGGACGCGGTCGCGCCTGACGACAAGGTGCAGGCCCGGAAAAACGTTATCGCGGCGCTCCGCGATATCGATTGGGGCACCAAGGTGATGTCGGTCCGGATCAACGGTCTCGACACCCATTTCATGTATCGCGACGTGGTCGACGTCATCGAGCAAGGTGGCGAGCGGCTCGATCTCATCATGATCCCGAAGGTCGGCACCGCGGCCGATGTCTACGCGACCGACATGCTGGTCACGCAATGCGAGGCGGCCGTCGCGCGCAAGAAGAAGATCGGCTTCGAGATGATCATCGAGACCGCGCTCGGCATGCAGAACGTGCACGAGATCGCGGCGGCCTCGAAGCGCAACGAGAGTCTCCATTTCGGCGTTGCCGACTATGCCGCTTCGACCAAGGCGCGCACCACCAATATCGGCGGCGCCAATCCGAACTATTCCGTGCTGACCGACAAGGATGCGTCGGGCAATCGCGACGTGCATTGGGGCGACATGTGGCATTACGCCGTCGCCCGCATGGTGGTCGCCGCGCGCGCCAATGGTCTCCGCCCGATCGACGGTCCGTTCGGCGACTTCTCCGATGCCGATGGCTACAAGGCCGGCGGCAATCGCGCGGGCGTGCTCGGCTGCGAAGGCAAGTGGGCGATCCATCCATCGCAGGTGGCGCTCGCGAACGAGCTCTTCACGCCCTCCGATGCCGAGGTGAAGAAGGCGCATCGTATCTTGGAGGCGATGACGCAGGCCCAGAAAGAGGGCAAGGGCGCCGTGTCCCTCGACGGGCGCCTGATCGACCTCGCTTCGATCCGCCAGGCGGAAGTCCTGGTCGCCAAGGCCAAGCAGATCGCCGCCGCTGCCTGAACCAATTGACGGATCTTTATGGCCACCTTCCTCGACTTTGAAAAACCGATCGCCGAGCTTGAAGGCAAGATCGCCGAGTTGAAGCATCTTGCCCAAGGCGACGAGGTCAACATCGCCGAGGAGGTGGCGAAGCTCCAGGCCAAGGTCGAAAAACTCACCAGGCAGACCTATGCCAAGCTCAGCCCTTGGCAGAAGACCCTGGTGGCGCGGCATCTCGAGCGGCCGCACTTCGGTGACTATGTCTCCGGGCTCATCACCGATTATGTGCCGCTTGCCGGCGACCGCGCCTTCGCCGACGACAAGGCGATCATGGGCGGCCTCGGCCGCTTCAAGGGCCGCCCGGTCGCGATCATGGGCCACGAGAAGGGCAACGACACGACGGGTCGCGTCCGCCACAGCTTCGGCATGGCGAAGCCCGAAGGTTATCGCAAGGCCATTCGACTGATGGAACTCGCCGACCGGTTCAAGCTGCCGGTGATCACGCTGGTCGATACGCCGGGTGCGCATCCGGGTATCGAAGCCGAATCGCGCGGCCAGGCAGAAGCGATCGCGCGCGGCATCGAGACCTGCCTGAAGATCGGCGTGCCTTTGGTCTCGGCGATCATCGGCGAAGGCGGCTCGGGCGGTGCGATCGCGCTGGCCGCCGGCAACCACGTGATCATGCTGGAGCATTCGGTCTATTCGGTGATCTCGCCGGAAGGCTGCGCCTCCATCCTCTGGCGCAGCGGCGATCAGAAAGAGGTCGCGGCGGAAGCGCTGAAATTGACTGCCGAAGATCTGAAATCGCTCGGCATCATCGACGAGATCGTCGCCGAGCCGCTGGGCGGCGCGCATCGCGCGAAGCAGGAGACGATCGAGCGCTTGGGTGACTCGCTCGCCGCTGCGCTCGCGCGTTTCGACAACATGGACGGCGACACCGTCCGCCGCGAGCGCCGCGAGAAGTTCCTGGCCATGGGCCGCGGCGGCCTCGCGGCCTAATCCCAAAAAGTCATGCGCGCCCCCGGACTTGATCCGGGGGTTGATCCGCGCATCTGCCCGTTGAGGTGTGAGGTCACGAATTTCGTGATCGGATTCCGCCCGCAGGGATTCATTTCGCCTGTCGTACTACTTGCATCGGGGCCGAGTGGTGCCCCTGACACAAGGAAATGCGATGAATATCAAGCGTTTAGCCCTGTTGACCGTTGCCGCGACCACGCTCGCGACGGCCGCTTTCGCCGACGGCGGGAAGGGTCCCGGCGGCTTCCTGAAGTCCGCCGACCTCAACAAGGACGGCGTGATCGACCAGACCGAGTTCCAGCAGAGCCGCGACAAGTGGTTTGCCGATCTCGACGCCAACAAGGACGGCTTCGTCACCGCCGACGAGCTCAAAGCCTTCGGCGACAAGATGCATGCCGAATGGGCGAAGAAGCACGCCGACCAGGCGAGCAACGACCAGCCGGACGCCGACAAGAAGCACGGCGACTTCTCGCAGCGGATTCTGCAGCGGGTCGATACCGACAAGGACGGCAAGATTTCCAAGGCTGAGTTCGACGCCGAGGGTTCGAAGCTGTTCGCGAAGCTCGATGACAATGGCGACGGCAAGATCACCGAGAACGAGATGCCGCAGCGTCACTGGGCCCGCTTCGGTGGCCAGATGTTCGACCGCATGGACGCGGACAAGGACGGCAAGGTGACCAAGGCCGAATTCGCGGCCGCCGGCGACAAGATGTTCCAGCGGATGGACAAGAACGGCGACGGCGTCATCGAGAAGGATGAGATGCAGCCGCCGCATGGCGACCAGCCGCCGGTGGACGAGCAGGCCCCAACTCCGTAATGGGATACCGTAAGGTTTCGGTCTCAGGAAGTTGATCAAGCTTGACGTTCGCAGTGGCGGGTGCTCGGTTCATAATCGGAGTCTTGCAGTGTTCGACAGTGCCGTTGCAGTGATGCCGAGATCTGATCTGGCCGAGCGCCCGCCGCGCGAGTTCACGGCGGAAAACAGCGATGATGGGTTGCTTGCGCAAGTCGCCGGCGGCGACCGGCGGGCGTTCGCCCAACTGATGGACCGCCATGTCGACCGGGCGCATGCGCTCGCGCGGCGCGTGCTCGGCAACAAGAGCGATGCCGAGGACGTGGTCCAGGACGCGTTCATGAAGGTCTGGCAGAAGGCCGGACAATGGCAGCCGGGCCGCGCGCAGTTCTCCACCTGGCTCTATCGCGTGGTGGTGAACCGCTGCCTCGATCTGAAGCGCAAGCCCGTCAACGCCGCGCTCGACAACGTGGCCGAGCAGAGCGACGACCGGCCGGACGCCTATGAGGATATCGAGACGCGGCAGCGCAACGCGAAGATTCAGACAGCGGTCGCCGACCTGCCGGAGCGGCAGCGGACGGCGATCGCATTGAGCTACACCGCCGGGATGAGCAATGCCCAGGCGGCGGAGACGATGGAAATCTCGGTGAAAGCATTCGAATCGCTCCTGGTACGAGCGAAGCGCGAGCTGCGGGGGCGGCTCGCCGGGGATGGAGAGGAATGACCATGAACACGGATGAAGAAAGATTCGAGGCGGATCTCCGGGCCGCAATGGCGCCCGAGCCGGCGAGCCTCGCCTTGCGCCAGCGCATCCTGGCGCAGGCGACGCAGGAGAGCCGGTCGCCGAAGCGATCCGGCTGGCTGGCGGCTTTGGACCCGCGCGGCTGGCGCTTGTTGGAGCTCGGTTCGCTGGCCGCGGCGGCATCGCTCGCGATCGGCATCTTCGCCGGGGCGAGCGGCCTGGTGCCCGACAGCAGCACGACGACCACCGTTGCCAGCAATGACAGCAGCAGCACGGTGGACTTGGTGGCGCTGGCCTATGACGACACCAGCGCGCTCTCCGGAGACATGCAATGACCATCTCCGGATCGGGGGCGAAGTGGCTGATCGGCGTCGCCGTGGTCTCGCTCTGCGTCAACCTGTTCCTGGTCGGGATGACGGCCGGGCACATGATCTATGGTCCGGGTCTCTTCGGCCACGGAGGCCCAGACGGGCCGCGCCGCGGCATGGAAGCGATGATCGCCGGCGTGCCGGAGGATCTCCGGCCGATGATCAAGCAGAAGTTCGAAGCCGCGAAGCCGCAGTTCCAGGCGCAGCGTGAAAAGATCCGCGCCGCGCGTGACAAGGTGGCTGCCGCGGGCAAGGCCGATCCCTTCGATCCCGCCGCGTTCGACCAGGCATTCGGCGAGTTCCAGCAGGCGATGGACGGCATGGGTGCGATCGCGCACCAGACGATCCGCGAGATCCTGCCGCAGATCCCGGCCGAGCAAAGGAAGCAACTGGTCGACAAATGGGCGAAGCGCTGGGGCCCGAAGGGCGATGGCCCGGATGGCCCACCGCCGCCGCCCCCGGGCGATCAGCCGGAGTGATAGCATAACGACGAGGCCGTCCGATGACCGCCGCTCTTCTCGCCGCCAACCGTTTCGGACTAGGGTCCCGGCCCGGCGAGCTGGCGGCGATCGGCGGTGATCCGCGCGGCTGGCTGAAGGCGCAGCTCGATCCGCGCAATGCTCTCCCGGCAACGATCGCGGCCCTGCCCGGAACCGAGAAACGGCTCGAGACCCTGCCCACGCTGATGGGCGATCCGGCCGACGCGCAGAAGAAACTGGCGCAAGCCATCCTCAAGGCCGCGCGCGAGCAGGTCCCAGAGGACAGTGCCGCGCGTCTGCAGGCCGCGATCACCAGCAAGACGCCGCTGGTCGAGCGGCTCACGGCCTTCTGGTCCAATCACTTCACCGTCTCCGGCGCGCGGCCGGTGGCCGCCGGCCTGATCGGCCCCTATGAGGCGGAGGCGATTCGTCCGCATCTCTTTGGCCGCTTCGTCGATCTGCTGAAAGCCGCGACGCTCCATCCCGCGATGCTGCTCTATCTCGACAACGCGACCTCGGTCGGGCCGAACTCGCGGGCCGGTACGCGGCGCGGCAAAGGCCTGAACGAGAACCTCGCCCGCGAGCTCATGGAGCTGCACACGCTCGGCGTCGATGGCGGCTATACGCAAGCCGACGTGACCGAGCTCGCGAAGATCCTGACCGGATGGACCATCCGCCGCCCCAACCAGCCGCAGCGCGCGATCGCCGCGGAGCGCGGTGGCGCGGTCTTCATACCGGCGATTCATGAACCCGGCGACAAGGTGCTGCTCGGCAAGACCTATCGCGACCAGGGCGAGAACGAGGCCGATGTGGCGCTGGAAGATCTCGCGCGCCGCCCGGCCACCGCGCGCTTCATCGCGACCAAGCTCGCGCGGCATTTCATCGCCGACGACCCGCCGCCGGCCGCGGTCACAACATTGGCGGAGACTTTCACCAAGACCGGCGGCGACCTCACCGCCGTCTACAGCAAGCTGGTCGATCTCGACGCGGCCTGGGCGGGCGACGGCAAGTACCGCTCGCCCTATGACTGGGTGGTGGCGATCTTCCGCGCCTTTGCCGCCGACACGCCGGAACGTGCGCGGCGCGCGGTGCAGGCGATGAACCAGCTCGGCCAACGGCTCTATTTCGCGCCCTCGCCGGCCGGCTGGCCGGACGATTCCGCCTCCTGGCTCGCGCCGGAATCCCTGCTGGCGCGGGTCGACTACGCGGAAGCGGTGGGGCGCACCAGGGGCGAAAGTGATCCGATGCAGCTCGCCGATCTCAGTGTCGGTCCTTCACTCTCGACCGAATCCAAGCTTTCGATCCAGCGTGCGCCGAGCCGCAGCGATGCCGTCGCCCTGCTGCTCATCAGTCCTGAGTTTCTGCGGCGGTAACGATGCTCAACCGCCGCCAAATGCTGTCGCTGACCGGCTCGCTCGCAGTGATGGGCACGCTGCCGGCGCGGCTTGCTCTGGCTGATGTGCCGACCGACGCGCGCTTCGTGCTCGCAATCCAGCGCGGCGCCATGGATGGATTGCACGCCGTGCCGCCTTATGCCGATCCCGGCTACAAGGCGTTGCGCGGCAGCCTCGCGCTCGGCGACACCGGCGGCGCTGACAGCGTGCTTGATCTCGACGGCAAGTTCGGCCTGCATCCGACGCTCACCGAACTGAAGTCCTGGTACGACAAAGGCGAGCTGCTGGTCGTGCATGCGGTCGCGACGCCCTATCGCGAGCGCTCGCATTTCGACGGCCAGGATCTGCTCGAGAACGGCACCACCCAGCCCCATGCCGGCAATTCCGGCTGGCTCAATCGGGCGATTGGATTGATGGGCGGCGGCGATCGCCGCCTTGGCCTCGCCCTCGGACCCGAAGTGCCGCTGGCCTTGCGCGGCAACACCGCCGTCGCATCCTGGGCGCCGGAGAAGCTGCCCGCCGCCGCGCCGGATTTCGTCAACCTCGTGCAGGCGATGTACGCGAAGCAGCCGGCTCTGCAGGCCGTGCTGCGCCAGGCGGTCGATGCCGACCAGATGGCGGCGGCTGCGGTCGGCAGCAATGCCGGCATGGGCGCGCTGCGGCCGGGCAATGCGGCGCGCATTCTCGCGGAATCCGGCGGCAGGCTTCTCGCCCAGCCGAACGGCCCGCGCATCGCCGTGCTTGAATTGCAGGGCTGGGACACGCACACCAACCAGAACGGCCGCATGGCGCAGGCGCTGACCCAGATGAACGACGCGCTCGCGGCGCTGAAGGCCGCGCTCGGCCCGATATGGGCGAAGACCGTGGTGCTGACCGCAACCGAGTTCGGCCGCACCGCGCGCCCGAACGGCAGCAACGGCACCGATCACGGCACGGCGACCGCGCTCTTTCTCGGCGGCGGCGCGGTCGAAGGCAAGCGTGTGGTCACGAACTGGCCGGGACTCGATTCGGCGCAGCTCTACCAGAACCGCGACCTCGCCCCGACCACGGATTTCCGCAGCGTGGCGAAGGCGGTGCTGCACGCGCATCTCGGCCTGCCGCAGGACGCGCTCGATCGCGTGGTGTTTCCGGGAAGCGCCGGCGCGAAGCCGCTCACCGACCTGGTTCGCGTCTAGGCCGATCGCCGCTCTACCGCGAATTTCACCAGGGCCGCACTGGTGCGGATGCGCAGCTTGCTCTTCAGGATCGCCGCGGCATTGGCGACGGTCTTGTAGGTGACGCCGAGCTCTCCGGCGATCTCCGCCAGGCTCTTGCCGTCGCCGAGGCCGTCGAGGATCGCTTTCTCGCGTTCGCCGAGATCGGGCGTCTCCGGCCGGAGCTGCGTCAAGGCGAGCGCCTGGGCGACGCTCTGGCCGAGATAGGTTTCGCCCTCGAGCACCTTGTCGATTGCGGTCACGATCGCGGCCGGATCGTCGTTCTTGGTCACATAGCCCTTGGCACCCTTGGCCAGCGCGCGCGAAACCCGGCCGGAATCACCGTACATGCTGAGGATGATGATCCGCACTGACGCATTGTCGGCTGTGATCTGTGGCATCAGATCGAGCCCATTGCCGTCCGGGAGATCGAGATCAAGCAGCGCGATCCCCGGCCGATGGCGCTTGTTGAGCTCGATTCCCGCTTGGCCGCGCTCAGCCTCCAGCAGTTCGAAGGTCTTGCGCTGCGCCAGCAGGCGCCGTACGCCGGCGCGGATCAGCGGATGATCCTCGATCAAAAGAATGCGCGTGGTCTCAGGCATGCGCCACCGCGGTGAAACGCGGCACGTCGCGATCGCGAATGAATAATTCTTCCTGTCGTGTCTGCGGACGCGCCCAGGGGATCGTCGCTTCAATCACCGTGCCGCCTTCGGCGCCATTCGCTACCGAGAGCCGCCCGCCCAGCCGCCGCACCCGCTCGCCCATACCGAGCAGGCCGAAGCCCATGTGGAAATTCGCGGGCAGTCCGGCGCCGTCATCGCGGATCGAGACGACGAGATCCCCGGCTCGGAACGCCAGCGAGACCTCTACCGTCTCCGCCTTGGCATGGCGGAGCGCATTGACCAGGCCTTCCTGCACCATGCGATAGACGGTGAGCGCCGCTTCCTCGCCGGCACCATCGATCTCTTCCTCGATGTTGAGCAGCCAGTTGATCCCGCGATGCCGCTCCGCCCAGGCGTCGACCAGGTCACCGATCGATTCGCTCAATCTCGCATGCGCCAATGAGCCCGGGCGCAAGCGATCCAGCATGCGGTAGTTCCGCTTCTGGATGTCGTCGATCATCCCCGACATGGCCTCGGTGTGCTGGTGGATCTCCGGGTCATGGGTGTCGCGGATCAATGCAAGCTCGGTGCGGATGCTGAACAAGGTTGCGCCGAAATCGTCATGCAGCTCCCGGGCGATCTCGCGCCGCTCGGATTCCTGCACCATGATCAGCTTGTCGATCAGAAGGCGATTGTCGCTCTGCGCCCGGTCGAGCGACTGCGCCAGGGCGTTGAACTTGTCGCCGATCCTTTGCAGTTCGGATACACGAGAGCGGCCGATCGGCGCGAACTCGCCGCGGCCGAGCCGGTCGATGCCACGGCTGAGCGCTTGCATCGGCCGTGCCACCAACTGTGCGGTCCAGAGCAAGGCGATGAGGATCAGCAGCGAGGCGCCGGCCAAGAGGCCGACCAGGAAGACGAGCTCCGACCAGACCTCACCGATCTCGTCGAGCGGATTGCCGACCACGATGACCTCGCCGCGCCGCGCCCCTTGGATGGTGACCGGATAGGTCTCGACCGGCCGTTCGCTTTGAAACAGGTTCACGAACCAGTCCGGCGCCGCGATGCGCGGCGTCTCGGCATGCAGCAAGGGCGGCGTGCCGCTCACGGCGGACGTGGGCAGGTAGAAGAACTGCACATGGCGCACGTTCGCCAGATTGCCCATGAGATGCCGGATCTCCGCATCGGGATTCGGGGTGTTGCCGATCGTGCGCAGCGAATAGGCGACCAGCACGCGGCCGGTCTGCATGCCGGAGCGAGTCTCCTCGGCGATGCGCTCGCCGGATCCTGCGAGCAGGATCGTCACGGCGAAAGCCAGCATCGCCGGGAGAATCAGCATCGGGATCAGGATGAGTCGCGCGCGGATCGACTGCAATCGGGCGAGGCTTCGCATGATGTCCGTCCTCGAATGAACTCGCCCGAGACTAAAACGCCCTTGCGCCGAAGGCTTCGGGAAAAAGTCCCGAAGCACGCGGGACTAATGGAATTTGCACGGTCGCACTTGCACCGCTCATAGTCGCTGCGCCGATCGAGAGCGCGGGTGGAGCGAAATCCACCTTTGGGATGAGAGGGTTAGGGCGATGCAGTCTCTCTGGATCATGACCGGTGCCGCTGTCGCACTCGCACTGCTGACGCCGCGGGAGGCCTTGGCCTACACCGCCTATGTCTCGAACGAGAAAGGCAACACGGTCAGCGTCATCGATCTCGACAAGATGGAAGTGACGGCGACCGTGCCGGTCGGCGAGCGGCCGCGCGGCATCATCATGAGCGGCGACAAGAAACAGGTCTACATCTGCACCAGCGATGCCGACCATATCGAGGTCCTGGACACCGCGACGCTGAAGGTGACGCGCACCTTGAACAGCGGACCGGATCCCGAGCTCTTCACCCTCTCGCCCGACGGCAAGACCTTGTTCGTCGCCAACGAGGACAACAACATGGTGACGGTGCTCGACACCGACAGCGGCGACGTCGCCGCCGAGATCCCGGTCGGCACCGAGCCCGAAGGCATGGGCGTCAGCCCCGACGGCAAATGGCTGGTGAACACCTCCGAGACCACCAGCATGGCGCATTTCATCGACACCTCCACGCTGGAAGTGGTGGACAGCGTGCTGGTCGATACAAGGCCGCGCTTCGCCCGCTTCACGCCGGACGGATCCAAGGTCTGGGTCTCCTCGGAGGTCGGCGGCACCGTCGCGGTGATCGACACCGCGACCCGGAAGATCCTGCACAAGATCGAGTTCGCGGTGCAGGGCATCCGCAAGGAGACCTTGCAGCCGGTCGGCATCGTGATCACGCCCGATGCCAAGACCGTGTTCGTGGCGCTGGGGCCCGCGAACCGAGTCGCCGTGATCGATGCCGAAACCTTCGAGGTGAAGGACTATCTGCTGGTCGGCCAAAGGGTCTGGCAGCTTGCCTTGACCCCGGATGCGAAGCTGCTGCTCAGCGCCAACGGAGAATCCAACGATGTCTCGGTGATCGATGTCGCCTCGCTCAAAGTCCTGAAGTCGATCCCGGTGGGCGAGCTGCCCTGGGGCGTCGCGATCAAGTAGGGGAGAACAACATGCGCCTAGCGATGACGGTCTTCGCGGTGATGCTGGTGGCGGCAGGCACGGCCTACGCCGCCAAGGGCACCCGCTTCTGGAACCTGACCCATGCGGAGATCGACAGTCTCCAACTGGCGCCCGCCGGTACGGAAGATTACGGCGACAATCTCTGCCTGCTCGACGACGACAAATCGGTCGAGGCCGACGAGCGCCTGCTGGTGACCGGGGTGAAGAGCGGTACCTACGACGCCAAGATCCACGACGTCACCGGCCGTTCCTGCTCGGCCAAGAATGTGAAGGTCGAAGAGGGCAAGGTCTTCGCGATCGAGGAGAAGCAGCTGGTCGGCTGCAAACAGTAAGGAGCAGCGCACTCCCCATAATCGTCATGGTCCGCGAAGGCGGACCATCCACGAGTTTCTTTGCCACCCGACGTACGGCACCGTCGGTCGCGTTCCCTGACGCGAACTCGTGGATGGTCGGCCTCCGCCGACCCTGACGAATCTTAGTGTGGGAGCACTGAGTTCAATACGCGAACTCTTTGAAGACCGGATCGACCGAGCCGCCCCATTTGCCGTGGAAGAGCTTCAGCTTCTCTTCCGCCGGGCATTCGCCGGAATCGGCGATGGTCTGCAGCACGTTCAGGAACCCGCTCTCGTCGGTGCCGGCGAGGTCGCCGGCCTTGCGCGCGTTGAGGCCGTGGCGGGCGATCTTCAGCGTCTCCAACGCAAGGTCGCGGACGGTGCCCTTGCCGAACTTCGCCTTCAGCGCCTGCTTCGGCACCGCCGCTTTCAGGTTGGCGCGGTCTTCCGCGGTCCAGTTCTTGACCAGATCCCAGGCGGCGTCGAGCGCCGTTTGGTCGTAGAGCAGGCCGACAAAGAGCGCGGGGAGAGCGCACAGCCGGTCCCAGGGACCGCCATCGGCGCCGCGCATCTCCAGGAACTTCTTCAAGCGCACTTCCGGGAAGGCCGTGGTCGCGTGATCGGACCAATCGGCGGTGGTCGGCATCTCGCCGGGGAGTGCCGGCAGCTTGCCCTGCAGGAAGTCGCGGAACGACTGGCCGCTGGCATCGATGTACTCGCCGTCGCGATAGACGAAATACATCGGTACATCGAGCAGGTAATCGGCATAGCGCTCGAAGCCCATGCCGTCCTCGAAGGCGAAGGGCAAGGGCCCGGTGCGATCGGGATCGGTGTCGGTCCAGATCTGGGCGCGATAGCTCATGAAGCCGTTCGGCTTGCCCTCGGTGAAGGGCGAGTCCGCGAACAAAGCGGTCGCGACCGGCTGCAGCGCCAGAGAGACGCGCAGCTTCTTCACCATGTCGGCTTCGTCGGCGAAATCGAGATTGACCTGCACCGTGCAGGTGCGGGTCATCATGTCGATGCCGAGATTGCCCACCTTCGGCATGTAATCGCGCATGATCTGGTAGCGGTTGCGCGGCATCCAGGGAGAATCGGCGCGCGGCCATTTCGGCCGGAAGCCCATGCCGAGGAAGCCGACGCCGAGTTCCGCGCCGATCGCCTTCACCTGCGAGAGATGGTTGCCGACCTCGGCGCAGGTCTGGTGGATCGACTTCACCGGCGCGCCGGAGAGCTCGAACTGGCCGCCGGGCTCGAGGCTGACATTGCAGCCGTCTTTGGTGAGGGCGATGACCTTGCCGTTCTCCTCGATCATTTCCCAGCCGAAGCGGGTGAGACCATTGAGGATGGCGCCGATGCCGTTCGGGCCTTCATAGGGAATCGGCTTCAGGGTCTTCAGGTCGAAGACGAATTTCTCGTGCTCGGTGCCGATGCGCCAAGCCGATTTCGGCTTCGAGCCCGACGAGAAATACTCGACGAGCTGGGCTTTGGACGTGATGGGCTCACCCTGTGACTTCGGTGGTGCCGACAAAACCTACTCCCCAGGAATTTTCCTGATTGGAAAAATTCTAACAGGCAAGACATCGGAACCGATGCCTGCCGAACCCCCTATGCCGGGGCGCCGGACGGGCCCCCAGTCGATCTGGGTGGCCGTTTGGCGCCGTCGCCGAGGATTGCCTGAAAGGCCGACAAGGCCGCCAAAGCAGCCGTCTCGGCGCGTAAAATGCGAGGCCCCAGCCCGACGGCCGTAACAAAGGGCAGTTTCTTCAGCCGGTCAAGCTCGTCGTCTTGAAATCCACCTTCAGGGCCGATCAAGACAGCGAACTTGTGAGGAGAACTAACATCGGATGTTAGGCCGGTTAAAGCCAGGCCGATCGGCACCGCCGCGCCCGCCTCGGCGCAGATCAGCAGATGGCGGTCCTTGGTCCAGCCGGTGCGCAAGGATTCCAAGCTGATCGGCTCCAGGACTTCCGGCACGGTCAGCCGCTCGGACTGCTCGGCCGCCTCGGTGGCGACGGTGGTCAGCCGGCTCTGGTTGATCCGGTTGCTGGCGGTGTGGGCGGTCAGGACCGGCTGGAATCGCGCGACGCCGAGCTCGGTGCCCTTCTCGACCAGGAAATCGACCGCATCCTTCTTCAGGGGCGCGAAGCAGAGCCAGAGGTCGGGCTCCGGCTCCTGCGCGCGCGTCTGCTCCAGCGCCTCCAGCACCAGGCGGCGCTTCTGGGCTTCGGCGATCCGGCCGCGATATTCGCCGTCGCGCCCATTGAACAGCAGCACGGGATCGTCGCTGCCCCGGCGCAGCACGTTCATGAGGTAATGCGCGGCGCGCTCGTCGGCCTGGAACCGCGCGCCTTTCTGCAGGTGCTCCGCGACGAAGAGTCTCGGAATCATTGTTGTGAGCCCCCGGCCCAGCCTCTAAGGTCCCGCAAATTATGAGCAGTGCCACCGACATTCAAGCCGGCGACTGGATCGACCGGCACATGCCCGAGGCAATCCGGCCCTATCTGCGCCTGGCCCGGGTCGATCGGCCGATCGGCACCTGGCTGCTGCTCTTCCCCGGCTGGTGGTCGCTGGCGCTGGCGGCCGCACCTGGTCAGCTTCCGGACGGCTATGTGATGGTGTTGTTCGCGATCGGCGCGCTGGTGATGCGCGGCGCCGGCTGCACCATCAACGACATCGTCGATCGCGACTTCGACGCCAAGGTGGCGCGCACCGCGACCCGGCCCTTGGCTTCCGGCCGCCTCAGCCTGAAACAGGCGCTGATCTTTCTGGCCATGCAGCTCGGCGTCGCCTTCATCATCCTGCTGCAGCTGGAACCGCTCGCGATCAAGCTCGGCGTACTCTCGCTGCTGCTGGTGGTCGCCTATCCCTTCATGAAGCGGATCACCTGGTGGCCGCAGGCCTTCCTCGGCCTCACCTTCAACTGGGGCGCGCTGATGGGCTATGCGGCGGTCACCGACACGCTCACCTGGCCGCCGGTGCTGCTCTATGCCGCGGGTTTCTTCTGGACCCTGTTCTACGACACGATCTACGCGCACCAGGACAAGGAGGACGACGCCCTCATCGGCGTCAAATCCACCGCGCGCTACTTCGGCGACAAGACGCGGACCTGGCTGACCGGCTTTGCCATCGCGACCATCCTGCTGCTTATGCTCGTGGTGATCACCGCCGAGCTCGGCTGGGCGGCGAAGCTCGGTGTCATCGGCGTTGCGGTCCATCTCGGCTGGCAGACCGTCAGCTGCAATTTCGACGATGCGAGGAACTGCCGCGACACCTTCTACAGCAATCGATATGTCGGCTGGATCCTGCTCGCCGGGCTCGTCATCGCCAAGCTGATGCAGTGACCGTCGCACCGTCTACGCCGGAGCAGCGGCGCCGTTTCATCGAAAGCCAGACCACGCTCGCGACGCCGCCGCTGACGCCGGAGATCAAGCTGCATCTCGCGACCGAGATCACGCCGATCTGGGAAGCGACCGAGGCGACGCTCGAAGCCAACAACCTGCCGCCGCCCTATTGGGCCTTTGCCTGGCCCGGCGGGCAGGCCCTCACGCGATTCCTGCTCGATCATGCCGATCGCATCAGGGGCAAGCGCGTGCTCGACTTCGCCGCGGGCAGCGGCCTCTCCGCGATCGGCGCCAAGATGGCCGGCGCCGAAAAGGTCCAGGCCAACGAGATCGACGACTTCGCCATCGAGGCGATCCTGCTCAACGCGGCCACGAACAACGTCGCGATCGAAGTGTTGCGCCACGACCTGATCGGCCGCAACGAGGGTTGGGATGTCGTGATCGCCGGCGACGTGTGTTACGAGAAACCGATGGCCGACCGCGTCATTCCCTGGCTGCGATCGCTGGCGAGCACCGGCGTTACCGTGCTGATGGGTGATCCCGGGCGGGCCTATCTGCCGGCGCAGGGTCTGGTCGAGGTCGCGTCTTATGACGTGCCAACCTCGCGCGAATTGGAAGACCGCGAGCTGCGCGTGACCCGCGTGCTTCGCTTGATGCCTTAGGGGTTTGCATGAAGGTTTCCGCGCTTTGGCTCTATCCCGTGCAATCGATGCGCGGGCAGAAGATGGAGGTGCTGGATTTCGCGCTCGATGGTTTGCGCATGGACCGCTGGTTCGGCATCCGCGATGTCGAGACCGGCGGCATGGTCGGCTCCTCCATGGGCAAGCGCGCCTGGCTGCCGATCATCACTTGGGATGCGGTGCTGCTGACGCCGCACGACGCCGCGGTGCCGAAAGTCGAAATCCGGTTTCCCGAAGGCGGCCATGCGGTGAGTGACGATCCCGACACCGACCGCGTGCTGTCCGATCGTCTCGGCCGCGCGGTCGAGCTGCAAGGCACGAAGGGCGTCAAGGCGGAGCGGCGCTATCGCATGGCCTCGTGCCACCTCATCACCAGCGCCACATTGGAACGGCTGAGCCAAAGTCATCCGGAAGGAAATTTCGCGCCGGAACGGTTCCGCCCGAATATGGTGCTGGATTGCGGCGCGGATGTCGGCTTCATCGAGCAGCCCTGGCTCGGCCACCTGATCCGGGCGTCATCCGGCGCGGTGCTGGAAGGCACCGAGAATTGCGCCCGCTGCGCCCTTACCACGCGGGCGCAAGGCGACCTGCCGAAAGACCCCAAGATCCTGCACACGGTCATGCTCGAGAACAATACCAACGCCGGCATCTACGCCAAGGTCGCGCAGGCAGGGCGGATTGCGCTAGGAGATGAGGTGCGAATTGAAGCGTGAGCTGAGGCGAGTATCAGGCGGTCCAGCGGTTGGATGGCTTGCATTGCTTCTGCTCGTCACCGGTTGCGGATCGAGCGGGCAGGAGCTTGCTCAGGCGGAGACGACAACGAAAACCATCGCGCCAGACGACAGCGCCGTTATCACTCAATATGGAGAATCGCTTCCGGTAACCGACGGCGATTGCGACGCTTCAGGCAACCGGATGGCGGACTTTAGCCAAGCGTTTGCCGATAACCAGGAGACCGCGCAGATCATCGCTTGCGAGCGAATGATCACGGTCCACATCCCAGTCGCTTACGGCAACTGGCACTATGGCGCCGTTCTGTTGCTTGACCGCGGTGGGACGCGATCCCGTTCGCTGGTCTGCTTTGACGAGATGGTTGGGCATTTCCTGATCGAGCCTGCACCGGAAACCGTCAGCAAACGCGATCTGATAGCTTTCACCGAGAAGAACTGCTCCGCCGGCTAGACAGAAAAAAAGGGGCCGAGATTCGCTCTCGGCCCCTTTCTCCTTGGCTGGGTAGCGCCGATCAGAGATTCGGCTGCTTGGTCGTGCGCAGGTACGGCTTGATCTTCTTGTAGCCCTTGGGGAAGAGCTTGTCGGCGTCGGCATCGCTGACCGCCGGCACGATGATGCAGTCTTCGCCGTGCTTCCAGTTGACCGGCGTCGCCACCTTGTAGTTCGCGGTCAGCTGCAGCGAGTCCAGGACGCGCAGGATCTCTTCGAAGTTGCGTCCGGTGGAGGCCGGGTAGGTGATGATCAACTTGATCTTCTTGTCCGGGCCGACGACGAAGACCGAGCGCACGGTCAGCGTGTCATTGGCGTTCGGATGGATCATGCCATAGAGGTTCGAGACCTTGCGGTCGGGATCTGCGAGCAGCGGGAAATTGAGGGCATGGCCCTGGGTTTCCTTGATGTCGCCGGCCCAGGCCTTGTGATCGCTGACCGGATCGACCGAGAGGCCGATCACCTTGGTGTTGCGCTTCTCGAATTCCGGCTTCAGGCGTGCGACTTCGCCGAGCTCGGTGGTGCAGACCGGGGTGAAGTCTTTCGGGTGCGAGAACAGGATGCCCCAGCCATTGCCGAGATATTCGTGGAACTTGATCTTGCCTTCGGTCGAGTCCTGCTCGAAGTCAGGGGCGGTATCGCCGAGTTGCAGGGCCATGGTGTCCTCCTTTGTCTTCCGTTTGACAGTCCGATGAAATCTTCTTGGGGATCTTATTCGCCGGCGACGCGTAAGACAGGCTGCGGCCGTGCGTAGTCCCTATCATGGCGGAGCGATGGGATCATACCCCGCGCTGCGGAAACCTGCGAGAAATCGATGACGGATGCAACAGTTCCGGGCTCGTCGCCGGCTTCCGCCAGAATCTCGCCCCAGGGTGCCACGATCAGCGAATGGCCATAAGTGCGCCGGCCACCGGCATGTTGGCCACACTGCGCCGGCGCGAAGATGAAGGCGCCGGTCTCGATCGCCCGCGCGCGCAACAGCACATGCCAATGCGCCTCGCCGGTCGGCACGGTGAAGGCGGCCGGGATGCTGATCATCGCGGCACCCGCATGCGCGAGATCGCGGTAGAGCTGCGGGAAGCGCAGGTCATAGCAGACCGTCATGCCGAGGTTGCCCCACGGCGTCGGCGCCAGCACCGCCTGCGCACCAGCGCGGATACGCTCGGATTCGCGATAGACCTCGCCGTTCGGCAGATCGACGTCGAACAGATGGATCTTGTCGTATTGCGCAGTGATCCGGCCCTGGTCGTCGATCAGGAAGCTTCTGTTGGCAAGGCGCTCCGGCTCGACCCGGATCGGCATCGAGCCGATCAGCAGCCAGACGCCGAGCTCCTTGGCGAGCTTCGAGAAATACGGCAGGCCGGGATGCGCATCCTGGGCGAAGGATTTCGCCAACGCCAATTCGCGGTTGGGCTCGATGATACTGGTGTTCTCGGGCGTCAGGATGAACTTGGCGCCATCGGCGGCGGCTTCGCGGATCAGCGCGGCGGCGGCGTCGAGATTAGGGCCGGTTTCGGATCCGGCCGTCATCTGCACGCAGGCGAATTTCACCGCGGCGTCACTCACGCGAGCACTCCCAGATTGCGGACGCGTTACTCCGCGGCCGGTTGGGCCAGCATGGGGGCGAGACCCCCGGCGCGGTCAAGCGCGTATAAATCGTCGCTGCCGCCGACGTGCCGGCCGTTGATGAAGATCTGCGGCACCGATGTTCGGCCGCCGGCCCGCTGCACCATTTCCGACCGACGCCTGGAATCGGCCATGACGTCGATTTCCTCGTAAGGCACTTGGCGGTCATCCAGCAGACGCTTCGCCCGGTAGCAGTAGGGGCAGATCATGGTGGTATAGATTTCGACCTTGGCCATTTCACACCATTAGGGGTGGGACCAACCTCTTCCCACGAGAGTCCTTAATAGATCGCCTCTCCTGTCCATTTTGGCAAGGCTCGCCTAGGATTCGGAGCGACTAGTCGGCCCGCACCACCTTCGCCAGGGCGAGCACGTCGACCGTCCGGGCCCCGGCCGAAATCAAGGCCTTAGCAGCCGACTCGACCGTCGCACCGGTGGTGATCACATCATCAATCAGCAGAATACGCCGATTGGTGACGGCGGTCGCATGCCGGTCCGAGACGGTGATAGCGCCTTTTACGTTGCGGAATCGGGCGAGCCGGCCGAGATGGCCCTGGCTCCGGGTCGCCCGCCGCCGGTCGAGGGCTGCGGGCAGGACCGGCAACCCGGCATTCCGCCCGATCGCCTGGGCCAGCAAGCCGGCCTGGTTGAACCGGCGGGTCGCAAGCCGGGTCCAGTGCAGCGGCACCGGCACGATCAACTCGGCGGATTCCAGCAAGGCCGCGCCGGCGCGGCACATCCAGCCCGCCAGAGCCGGCACGCTTTCGGTGCGGTCGGCGTGCTTCAGCCCGATGACGAGATCGCGGCTCTCATCGTCATAACGGAAGACGACGCGGGCCCGGTCATAGGCAGGGCGCTTCTGCAGGCAGGCGCCGCAGAGCGAGCCTTCGCCGGCATCGAAGGGAAAGGGCTGGCCGCAGCAGGCACAGCAAGGCGCGCCGAGCCAGGTGAGCTTCCGCCAGCAATCCGGACAGAGGCCTTGAGCCGCGCTTAAGATTTCGCCGCATTTCAGGCAGCGCGGCGGCAGCACCGCGTCGAGCACGGTGCGGGAGACGCGGCCGGAAAGGCGCCCTAATCCTGTCAACCTGGGACTTTGCAGCATGGGTGGGAGTGTAGCTTGCGGCTTTGCGATGCTCTAGTACTGCCGTCATGAGCTCGCCCGCGACCCCGCCCAAGATCTTCGACCGCGCCCTGTTGCGCCAGCGCCGCGAGCGCGTCGCAAAGGTCCCCGATCCGCAGTCTTCCGATCTCCGGAGCGATTTCCTGTTCGCGGAATCCGGCGAGCGCATGCTCGACCGGCTGGACGACGTGCGGCGGCGCTTTCCCTTGGCGCTCGATCTCGGCAGCCGCGATGGATTGCTGGGCCGGCTGCTGCAGGGCCGCGGCGGCATCGAGACACTGATTCAGGGCGACCTGTCGGTTGGCATGCTCCGCCGTGCCGGGGGCCGCGTGCTGCAGCTCGACGAAGAGGTCTTGCCCTTTGCGCCGGAAAGCTTCGACCTGGTGCTGGCCAATCTCTCACTGCACTGGACCAACGATCTGCCGGGTGTATTCGCGCAGATCCGGCACGTGCTCAAAGCCGACGGGCTTTTTCTCGGCGCGCTGTTCGGCGCCGGTACGCTCGGCGAGCTGCGCAGCGTGCTGATGGAGGCGGAGATCGCCGAGACCGGCGGCGCCAGCGCCCGCGTGGCGCCCTTCGCCGATCTGCGCGACGCCGCCGGCCTGCTGCAACGCGCCGGCTTCGCACTGCCGGTCGCGGATGTCGAGACGGTGACCGTCACCTATGCCGGGATGATGCCACTGCTCGCCGATCTCCGTTCCATGGGCGAGACCAACATCCTTGATGCGCGGCTGAAGCGGCCGACCCGGCGCGCGGTGATCGCCCGCGCCGCAGCGCTCTATCAGGAGAAGTTCGCTGCGCCGGACGGAAGAATCCCGGCGACCTTCAAGCTCATCTTTCTGACCGGCTGGGCGCCGCATGAATCGCAGCAGCAGCCGGCCCGCCGCGGCAGCGGCAAGGTCAATCTCGGCGAGGTGCTGCGGCCATCGCGGGATTGAGTCGCGGGATTATGGACCAGAGGTGGCGGCGCCGGGGCTCCATATTGCCCCAGCGCGGCTTGTCCTGAGTCAGTTGCAGCCGCAGTCGCCGCCATCGTCGTCGCCGCCATCATCGCCGCCGGCGGACGGCGCGGCGGCCGGTTGCGGTCGCTCGGTCACCGAAGGATCGCCGCGGCGGTGCTCGGGGACACTGCCATCGCTGTTGCCGGCCGGAGCGCCCAGATCGGACTTATCCGCATCGCTGTAGCCGGTCGTGCCGCCATGGCCGAGCGTCGCGCCATCACCCGGAAGCAGATGCGTCACCTGGTTGGTGATAGTGTTCTGCGCCTCCACCTTGCCGTCATTGACGGTCGTGTCGGTCGTCCCGTCCGGATGCACATGGACGACCACGTCCGTGCCGCGGAGCGTGAGCGTTGCGGTCGGCGTCTTGATGACGACACCGCCCTTGGGCATCTCGCCGGTGACGAAGCGCAGTGTTCCGACCGAGATCTCGATCAGCGCATTGCCCTTCACGTTCTTCGGGTCGAACACGAACGCGTCGATCATCACCTTGGACTTGGCGCCCAGGCTGAGTTTCGAATCGTCGATGAAGCGGATCAGCGCGCTGCTGTCCTCGAGGGTCTGCAGCGTCTCTTGAAAGACGACCGCGTCGCCCTTGCGCTTGGCCGCTTCACGGCCTTGCGGCGGCACGCCATAGACGTTCTGGCGGACCTGCTCCATCGCGCCCACATCCGTCGCTCCGATGTCTTTCGCTTCGACGATCTCGGCGCGCAGCAGAACACTCATCGCCGCGACAGCCGCGGCGATCTTCCAACTCTTTTCCAACGGATTGACTCCCCAGTCAAAAAATCGGCCGCATTTCGGGCCGGTCTGTTTCACGCGCCTTCAGGGCGAAGGCGCACACTCAAATCAATTCTTCAACTCCAGTGACGGCGTTGGGCCGGGCAGATCGCGATCAGCCCGGCCCCGCCGATTGCTTCGGACAGTGGCTCAGCCCGGCGTGCTGCCATTGGCATTCCGGCCGCCGCCCGAATTGTTGTTGCCGCCGCGGGATGCGTTGCGCTCGCCGCCGCGGCGCTGCTCGGGGACACCCGTGTCGCTGCCGTTCTCGGTGGTCGTGATTCCGTCATCGACCGCCGGGTCGCCGGTGTCGTCCGCGTCGGTCGTGCCGAAGCCGGTGCGGCTGATCTGCACGCTGTGGCCTTCCTCGATCAACGTGTCCTCGCCGGTCACCTTGTTGTGGACGCTGACGCTGCCCTCATCGACCACCAGCAGCGTATTGCTGCCGTCGCTCAGGACTTTGACGTTGGTGCCGCGCAGCACCATGGTCGCAGTCGGTGTGTCGATCGTTGTCTGACCCTTCGGCATCGCGCCGGTCACATAGCGGAGCGCCCCGGTCGGGATCGAGATCAGCGCCTTGCTGTTGGTGTCGCCGGGCGTATAGACGAAGGCATCGACCGTGACCTGGCTGTTGGCGCCCAGGGTCAGCTTCGAACCGTCGTTGAACTTCACCAGCATGCCGCTCTTCTGCTGGGTCTCCAGCATCTCCTGATAGACCACGCCGTCGCCGCGATGCTTGACCTCGCGGCTGGCGGCCGGCGGCGTGCCGAATGCCGTTTCCTGCACCGCTTCCACATCGCCGACCGGCGTGGTCAGCGCCGCGCTGTAAGCGGCGGCAAAGGTGGTCGCACCGAACAGGACGGTGGCGATGGCGGTATGGACCGGGCGCATGATTTCACTCCCCACTTATGCGTTCCGACGAGATTGCCGCTGAATTAGAAGAGATCCGGCATTCCGTCGAGTGATCTTGGTCACGATCGGCGGCCGGGCGCGAACAACAGGATTGTGCGCCGCGCCCGGCCCGCCTGGCCGTTTTGGTGCCGCACGGCATTGCCTGCGGCACCCCATGGGCTACTGCAGTTGCGCGGTGCTGGTGGCGACGCCGGTCGGCGTGATGTCCACGCTCTCGCCGGCGTTGTAGACCAGCTGCTGGCCGGTGCTCCGCGAGCGAACGGTGACGCTGCCTTCCTCCACCGTGAGATGGGTACTGCCGCGGTCGTTCACGCCGACGGTGACGTCGGCGCTGTTCAGCACCATGGTCGCGGTCGGGGTATAGATCGTGGTGTGATCCTTCGGCATCGCGCCGGTCATATAGTGCATCTTGCCTTCCGGCAGCGAGACGATGGCGTTCGCGACCTTCTGCTCCGGCTTGTAGACATAGGCGACGACGAAGGCCTTGCTGTTGGCGCCGAGGTCGAGCTTCGAGCCGTCGGTGAACTTCACCTTCATGCCGCCGGACTTCGAGGTCTCGAGCAGTTCGCGGTGCTGGACGATGTCACCGGCATGCTTCTCGACCTTGGTCTGGCTGGGCGCGGTGCCATAGGCGGTCTCTGCGACCGTCTCCACCACGCCGGCGTCATTGGCGAGCGCCGCGCTGCTGATGGCTGCAGTGAAAGCGGCCGCGACTGCGGCGATGATCTGAGTACGCATCGAGAGGTCTCCTGGATAAGGTTAGTTTTCGATGAACGACGGCGCCGAGAGTTACGCGCCTCAAGGCAAAGGGTCGAGTGACGCCCCGCACATGTTCAACCAACCGGCGTGACGCCGGTCACAGGAGGTCCGGACTGCGGAAGAATCAGGCCTACAGAAGGTCCTGAAGCATCGCCACCAGGGGGATATCGGCCGGCGGCATCGGGTAGTCGCCGAGCTTCACCGGCCGCACCCAGACCAGCGTTTGGCCTTCGCACGGCCGCAACGTGCCCTTCCAGCGCCGGCAGACATAAAGCGGCATCAGCAGATGAAACGTCTCGTAGCGATGCGAGGCGAAGGTGAAGGGTGCCAGGCACGCTTCCGTCACATCGATATCGATTTCTTCCTTAAGCTCGCGGATGAGCGCCGCTTCGGGGCTTTCGCCCGCATGGATCTTGCCGCCGGGAAATTCCCACAAGCCCGCCATCGGCTTGCCTTCCGGGCGCTGCGCCAGCAGCACGCGCCCATCGGCATCGACCAGAGCGACGGCGACGACGGTGAGGATCGGCAGGCCGGCTTCAGCCATCAAACGGTGGTCGCTTGCGCCGCGGCCCATTGCGCGCGGGTGAGCTTCCTGATGATCACCGGCAGCGGATGGCCGCGGACTTCGCTGGGGCGCTCGCCGGCGCCGACGATCACGAAGCCGTTCTTCTCCATCACCCGATGCGAGGCGTCGTTGGTCGGCACCGCGGCGCCCCAGATCTCCGGCAAATTGAGATCGAGGAAGCCGAAGCGCACCAGCCGTCCCACCGCCTCCGTCGCATAGCCCTCGCCCCAGTGGCGCTTGCCGAGCCAGTAGCCGAATTCCAGACCGGTTCCGGATTCCGCGGGCTGCAGGCCGATGCAGCCGATCAGGCGCCGGTCGCTGTTGCGCTCGATCGCGAAGGCGACTTCCTCGTTCGGAACGCGGTCGCCCGACCAGCCTTCCCAGCGCTTCTGCTGATCGGCGATGAAATGCTCCGCCATGGCGCGGTCATAGGGGTACGGGATCGACGTCGTGTAGCGCACGACGTCCCAATCATTGACCTGGTCGGCGATGGCGGGAGCGTCGGCCGGATGGAGCGGCCGCAGGCGCAGCCGATCGGTCGTCAGCTCAACTGCGATAGTCGGCATTGATCTCGATGTAGCGGTGGGTGAGGTCGCAGGTCCAGACCCGCGCCTTTCCGGTGCCGACGCCGACATCGACCTCGATCTTGATGTCGCGGCCCTTGATGTGCTTGGCGACCGGCGCCTCGTCGTAATCGGCGACGCGCTGGCCCTTGGCGGCGATCAGCACGCCGCCGATCTTGATCGCGAGCTTGTCGCGCTCGGCCTTCTCGCCGGCCTTGCCGACCGCCATGACGATGCGGCCCCAATTCGCGTCCTCGCCGGCGATCGCCGTCTTCACCAGCGGCGAGTTGGCGATCGAGAGCCCGATGCGCCGCGCGGCGGCGGCACTGGCGGCGCCGGTGATGTCGATGGTGACCAGCTTTTCCGCGCCTTCGCCGTCCATCACCACCTGGACCGCGAGATCGGTCAGCAGGGAATCGAGCGCCGCGCGGAATTCCTTCAGGATCGGATCCCCGGCCGATTTCGGCTTCGGATTCTTGGCCTGACCGGTCGCGGCCAACAGCAGCGTGTCGCTGGTCGAGGTGTCGCCGTCGACGGTGATGCAGTTGAACGACTTGTCCGCGCCCTTCGCGAGCAGGGTCTGCAGGATGTCGGCCGGCAGCTTCGCATCGGTCGCGACGAAAGCCAGCATGGTGGCCATATCCGGTGCGATCATGCCGGAACCCTTGCAGATGCCGTTGATCGTGACTGCGACGCCGCCGATCTTCGCTTCGCGGCTGGCAAGCTTCGGAAAGGTATCTGTCGTCATGATCGCCGCCGCCGCCTCGATCCAGGCATCGGACTTCAGTGCGCCTTTCAGGGCGTCGAGTTTGGCGGTGATCTTCTCCGCCGGCAGGGGCTCGCCGATTACACCGGTCGAGGCCATGAAGATCTCGCCCTTCTTGCAACCGAGCGTCTTCGCCGCGGCGTCGACGCAGGCTTCCGCCGCCTGCTTGCCGAGCTTGCCGGTGAAGGCATTGGCGTTGCCGGCATTCACCAGGATCGCCCGCGCCTTGCCGCCATTGAGGTGCTTGCGGCAGAGATCGACCGCGGCGGAGGGGGCGAGCGACCGGGTCAACACGCCGGCGATGGTCGAGCCGGGTGCCAACTCCATCAGCATCACGTCCGGTCGCCCCTTGTAGCGGATGTTGCAGTCGCGGACGGCAAGACGGACGCCGGCCAGCGCCGGCAGCTGCGGCGCGTGGGTCGGCGCCAAAGGCGAGACCTGGCTCATCTCAAATCCCCCGAATGAGCACGAACGAAGCAACGAAGACCGGGGCCATGCGCCCCGGTCCCTGCAGGCCGATTACTGCGGCTGACCGGTCGGGGCCAGCGGCAGCTTGTACTCTTCCTTGGTGTACTCGATCTTGGCGCCGCCGATCAGGCTTTGCACTTCGCTGTGCACCGCTTCCTGGCTCAGCGCCTGGCGGATGTCGTCCTTGCGCTGCTCGAGCGGGGCGGGCGTCTGCATCCTTGAATCTGTGATCTTGATGATGTGCCAGCCGAACTGGCTCTTCACAGGAACCTTGCTGACATCGCCGCGCTGCATGCCGAAGGCCGCGTCGGAGAACTCCTTCACCATGGTGTCCTTGGTGAACCAGTTGAGGTCGCCGCCGTTCTGGCCGCTGCCCTTGTCGATCGACTTCTCCTTGGCCAGCGTCGCGAAATCGGCGCCGCCGTCGAGCTGCTTGATGATCTCCTTGGCCTCGTCCTCGGTCTTCACCAGGATGTGGCTGGCGCGGATCTCGATCTGCGGCGGATGCTGCTTCAGGTCCTCGTCATAGACCTTCTGGATCGCCTCATCATTGACCTTCTCGGCGACGATCTTCTGGATATAGATCCGGCTGATCGCGTCCGATTCAGCCTGCTTCACGATGCGCTTCACCTCGGGATCATCCGCCAGACCCTGCGCGCGGCCCTTGGCCTCGACCAGCTGGATGCCGATCAGGCGGTTCAGCAGCTGCGGGAACAGCTTGTCGATCTGCGCCTGGTACTGGGGCGGCAGGTCGGCGGCGGAATCCAGCACGTCCTGGCGGGTGATCGGCTTGCCGTCGATCTTCGCGACGACTTCCGCGGGATCGGCCGGCGCGGGGGCGCCGTTGGCGCTCGGGGCCGGGGCGCCGCTCGGCGCAGCCTCGGCCGGCGCGGCCTCGCCCGCCGGGGCCGGCGCATTGGCGTCCGGCGCGGGGGTCGTCGTCTCGGTATTGGTGGTGGCGTCCTGGGCACCCGCGGGGCCGCCGCTCAGCACGAATCCAGCGGTCGAGACGAAGGCAACGGCGCCGGCAAGCAGAGCGGCGCGAAACGTCAGATTTGGCATAAGCCGGGATCTTTCCTGGTTCCGGGGTTCGCGGGTCCGGCCTCTGGTGGAAACTCCCAGATCGAGGCCGGAAGGCGGCGTTTTCCGCCGCAAACGGGCGGCATCATGCCGAACCGCCCCACCCGATACAAGCGGAAACCCGGCCAAAGTTTCCTGACGAATCAACGCAAATCGATGAGATTCCCGTGACTTCCAGGTCGATTGACAGGGGTCCCCGGGAACCCTATCTGTTGCCCACCTGGAAAGCCGGAAATCAAAGGTTTCTGAACATGTTCGCGGCGCTTGCCAAGCGGGTCTTCGGATCCGCCAACGACCGTTTCATCAAGTCTCTCAATTCGACGGTCGCGGCGGTCAACGCGCTGGAGCCGGAAGTCCAGAAACTGGACGACGAGGCCCTGAAGGCCCGGACCGCTTGGCTGCGCGACCGCGTCGCCAAGGGCGAGACGCTGGACGACGTCCTGCCCGATGCCTTCGCCACGGTACGCGAGGCAGCGAAGCGCACGCTCGGCCAGCGCCACTTCGACGTGCAGATGAAGGGCGGCGTCGTCCTCCACCAGGGCAAGATCGCCGAGATGAAGACCGGCGAAGGCAAGACCCTGGTCGCGACCCTGCCGGTCTATTTGAATGCGATCGAAGGCAAGGGCGTTCACGTCGTCACCGTCAACGACTACCTCGCCAAGCGCGACGCCGAGTGGATGGGTCAGGTCTACCGCTTCCTGGGTTTGACCGTCGGCGTGATCGTGCACGGGCTCAACGATGCGCAGCGCCGCGAGGCCTATGCCTGCGACATCACCTACGGCACCAACCACGAGTTCGGCTTCGACTACCTCCGCGACAACATGAAGTTCCGCCTGGAGGACATGGTCCAGCGTCCGTTCAACTACGGCATCGTGGACGAGGTCGATTCGATCCTGATCGACGAGGCGCGCACGCCGCTCATCATCTCCGGCCCGACCGAGGACAACTCGGAGCTCTACACCAAGGTCGACAAGCTGATGGCGCATCTGAAGCCCAGCGATTTCGAGAAGGACGAGAAATCCCGCCATGTCGCCTTCACCGAGGAAGGCACCGAGCATATCGAGCAGCTCCTGAAGGGCGTCGGCCTCCTGAAGCAGGGTGCGCTCTACGACATCGCCAACATCGCGCTGGTGCACCACGCCAATCAGGCTTTGCGTGCCCACACGCTGTTCGCGCGCGACGTCGATTATGTCGTGAAGGACAACAAGGTCGTCATCATCGACGAGTTCACCGGGCGCATGATGGAAGGCCGGCGCTATTCCGAAGGCCTGCACCAGGCGCTGGAAGCCAAGGAAAACGCCGAGATCCAGAACGAGAACCAGACGCTGGCCTCGATCACTTACCAGAACTATTTCCGCCTGTTCCCCAAGCTCTCCGGCATGACCGGCACGGCGATGACCGAGGCGCCGGAATTCTCGGAGATCTACGGCCTCGACGTGATCGAGATCCCGACCAACAAGCCGGTCAGCCGGGAGGACGAGGAAGACGAGGTCTACCGCTCGGCCCGCGAGAAGTACGACGCGATCATCGATGAGATCAAGAAAGCGCGCGAGCGCGGCCAGCCGGTCCTGGTCGGCACGGTCTCGATCGAGAAGTCGGAAGTGCTCTCGTCGCTCTTGAAGCAGAAGGGGATTCCGCATTCGGTGCTGAACGCGCGCTACCACGAGCAGGAAGCGCATATCATCGCCGAAGCCGGCGTGCCGGGCGCGATCACCGTCGCCACCAACATGGCCGGCCGAGGCACCGACATCCAGCTCGGCGGCAACCTGCAGATGCGGGTCGAGCGCGAGACGGCGGGCATGACCGACGTCGCCGCGATCCAGGCGAAGATCGAGCAGATCAAGGCCGACATCGCCTCCAAGCGCGAAGCGGTGCTGAACTCGGGCGAGGTGCTCGTCATCGACGAGGCCAAGAAGAAGACCCAGACTTTCCCGGGCGGTCTCTTCATCATCGGCACCGAGCGGCATGAGAGCCGGCGCATCGACAACCAGCTGCGCGGTCGTTCCGGCCGCCAGGGCGATCCCGGCCGCTCGAAATTCTATCTCTCGCTCGAAGACGACCTGATGCGTATCTTCGCGCCGGCGCGCATGGACAGCATGCTGCAGCGCCTGGGCCTGAAGGATGGCGAGGCGATCGTCCATCCCTGGGTCACCAAGGCCCTCGAGAAGGCGCAGCAGAAGGTGGAGGCGCGCAACTTCGACATCCGTAAGAACCTGCTGAAGTTCGACAACGTGATGAACGATCAGCGCAAGGTGATCTACGAGCAGCGCCGCGAGCTGATGGCCGCCGAGGATCTCAAGGAAGAGATCGCGGTCATGCGCAAGGAGACGGTGGACACGCTGATCTCCGCGCATATCCCGGAGAAGGCCTTCGCCGAGCAATGGGACGCCGCCGGGCTGCACGAAGAAGTTCTGCGCATCTTCGGCATCGACTTGCCCGTGGTCGAATGGGCCAAGGAAGAGGGCATCGCCGACGAGGCGATCCGCGAGCGCGTCCAGGACGCGGTCGATCGCAAGATGGCCGAGAAAGCCGCCAATATCGGCCCCGAGGTCATGCGCTCGATCGAGAAATCGCTGCTGCTGCAGCTCCTCGATCAGAACTGGAAGGAGCATCTGCTCTCGCTCGACCACCTGCGGCACGGCATCGGCTTGCGCGCCTATGGACAGCGCGATCCGCTGAACGAGTACAAGCGCGAAGCGTTCGAGATGTTCGAGGCGATGCTGGACCGCCTGCGCGAGCAGATCACCACCTTGCTCGCCCATGTCGAGATCCGCGCCCAGGAAGCCCCGCCGCCGATGCCGGCTCAGCCCGTCGCCCAGTCACCGCAGGGTGGCGGCGGCGCACGGCAGGTGATCGCGCAGGGTGCCGGTGCGACCAATGGTGCCGCGCGCACCAAGCCCGATCTGCCGGCCGGCGTCGATCCCAACAACCCGGCGACCTGGCCGCAGCTCGGCCGCAACGCGGAATGCCCCTGCGGCTCCGGCAAGAAATACAAGCACTGCCATGGCAGGCTGACGGCCTGATCCCGCAACGGATTGGCTGCCGCCTAGAAAAGATTCGTCATGCCAAGGCTTGGCCTTGGCATCCACGAATTTGGCCGGGCTGATCTGGTGGTGAGGAAGGAAACTCGTGGACCCCAAGGCCAAGCCTTGGGGTAACGACCGAGTATTTGTTTCCGGGCGCGCTTGCCTTGACCGAGAGCCGATAAGGCCACGCCGGCTTTGTGGCCTTTACCGGAATTCACCCGGATTTATGCCGCGGCGCGGTTCCGAACAGAGATACCTTGGTATGATTGTCGCCGGCATCGGGGCTTGCGACGATGCTGCAGCCGAGAAATAACTTGCCGTGCGATTCATGACGACTATCATGATGAAAGTGACTCTCTAGCGCCGTGCCTGCCTGGCCGGTGTCCTCCCGAACCCTAGTCCGGAGGCCCCATGATCGCTCTCAACATCAACGGCGAGACCAAGTCTCTCGACGTGACCGACGACACGCCGCTGCTCTGGGCGTTGCGCGACGTGCTCGGCATGACCGGCACCAAGTTCGGCTGCGGCATCGCCCAATGCGGCGCCTGCACCGTGCATGTGGACGGCGAGGCCGTGCGCTCCTGCCAGCTTCCGGTCGGTGCCATCGACGCCGCCAGCAAGATCACCACCATCGAAGGCATCGGCGCGACCGATGCGGGCGCCAAGATCCAAAAGGCCTGGCTCGATCTCGAAGTCGTGCAATGCGGCTACTGCCAGTCGGGGCAGATCATGTCGGCTTCAGCGCTGCTGGCGGCGACGCCGCAGCCCGACGACAAGGATATCGACGCCGCCATGGCCGGCAACATCTGTCGCTGCGGCACCTATGTGCGGATCCGCGAAGCGATCAAGAAAGCGTCAGGTGTGGCATGAACGCGCCCGCCCATCTCTCCCGCCGTTCGTTGCTGAAAGCCGGCGCCGCCGGCACGCTGCTGCTCGGCTTCCATCTGCCGCTGGCGCGGGCTGCGACCGGCAGCTTCGAGCCCAATGCCTTCATCCGCATCGCCGGCGACGGCACCGTCACCCTGACCATGCCCCAATGCGAGATGGGGCAGGGCGTCTACACCGCGATCGCGCAGATTCTCGCCGAGGAGCTCGACGCCGATTTCGCCCGCGTGGTTCTCGAACACGCCCCGCCCAGCGACAAGCTCTACGGCAATCCTTTCTTCGGCATCCAGGTCACCGGCAATTCGAACTCGATCCGCGCCTTCTGGGATCCGATGCGCAAGGCCGGCGCCACCGGTCGCGCTTTGCTGGTCCAGGCCGCCGCCGCGCAATGGCAGGTCGATCCCGCGACCTGCCGCACCGCCAAGAGCGAGGTGTTCCACGATCCCAGCGGCCGCAAGCTCGGCTATGGCGAGCTGGTTGACGCGGCTGCATCGCAGACCCCGCCGGAGAATCCGCCCCTGAAAGCGGTGAAGGATTTCGCGCTGGTCAGCAAGCCGCTGCGGCGGCTCGACACCGCCGGCAAGGTCGATGGCTCGGCGAAATACGGCATCGACGCGCTGCCGCCCGGCGTGAAGTTTGCCAGCCTGACGATCGCCCCGGTCCAGGGCGGCAAGGTCGTGAAGGTCGACGACACGAAGGCCAAGGCCATGCCGGGCGTCCGGCAAGTCGTCGTGCTGGACGATGTCGTCGCCGTCATCGGTGACCACACCTGGGCGGCCAAGCAAGGCTTGGACGCGCTCGAGATCGAATGGGACGACGGGCCGAATGCCAAGCTGAGCTCGGCCGATGTCTGGAACGCGCTCCGCGCCGCCAGCGAGACCAAGGGCGCCGTCGCCAAGGCAGAGGGCGATGCCGACAAGGCGCTCGGAGATGGCGAACGGCTGGATGCGGCTTACGAGATGCCGTTCCTCGCCCATGCCACCATGGAGCCGATGAACTGCGTCGCGCATGTGACCGCCGATGGCTGCGAATTGTGGATCGGTACCCAGGTGATGACTCGCGTGCAGAGTGAGGTTGCCAAGGCGCTGAGCCTGCCGCCGGAGAAGGTCACCGTGCATCAGCATCTGCTCGGCGGCGGCTTCGGCCGCAGGCTGGAGCCGGACATGGCGGTGAGCTCGGCCCGGATCGCGCAGAAGGTCGACTCACCGCTGAAAGTCACCTGGTCGCGCGAAGAGGACATCCGCCACGATGTCTATCGCCCGGTGTACCGCGATGTGATCTCTGCCAGCCTCAAGGACGGCAAGATCAACGGCTGGACCTATCGCGTCACCGGTTCCGCGGTCCTCGCGCGCTGGTTTCCGCCCGCCTATCAGAAGGACATCGACATCGACGGCGTCGATAGCGCGGTCGATATTCCCTACGCGATCCCCAACCTCCGGGTCGAATTCGTGCGCAAGGAGCCGGAAGTCGTCACCACCGGCTTCTGGCGCGGCGTCGGTCCCAACAACAATGTCTTCGCCACCGAGAGCTTCATCGACGAGCTGGCGCACAAGGCCGGCAATGATCCGGTCGATTTCCGCGTCGCGATGCTGGACAAGACCCCGCGCCTCAAGGCCGCGGTCCAGCTCGTGGCACAGAAATCCGGCTGGGGCGAGAAGCTGTCCGCACGGGCGGGCCGCGGCATCTCCGCCCAAGTCGCCTTCGGCAGCTTCATCGCCACCGTTGTCGAGGTCGAAGTCGACAATGCCGGCGAGGTGAAGCTCCGCCGCATCACCTCCGCCGTCGATACCGGCATTCCGGTCAATCCGGACACGATCGTCGCGCAGCTCCAGGGCGGATTGATCTTCGGCCTGGGCGCGGCGCTGTTCAACGAGATCACGATCAAGAACGGCCGCGTCGAGCAGAGCAACTTCCACGACTACCGCATGCTCCGCATCAACGAGGTGCCGAAGATCGAAGTGCATCTCATCACCAACGAGGAGCATCCCGGCGGCATCGGCGAGACCGGTGCCACAGCGGGACCGCCGGCGCTCTGCAACGCGCTCTTCGCCGCGACCGGCATTCGCCTGCGTCGCCTGCCGATCGACCGCGACATCCTGGCCGGAAAGAAGCCGGCATGAAGCGGATCCTCGGCCTCGCCGTTCTCGTCGTCCTGGTCATTGTGCTCGGTGGCCTCGGCTGGTTCGTCATCCTGGCGCCCGGCCCATTGGATTTCGCCGGCGACAGCACGGTGCCGCTGGCCGACTACAAGGAGGCCAACCCGACCGGTGTCCCGGCCTCGATGTCGAGCGCCAGCCTCATCGAGCGCGGCGAGTATCTGACGCAGGCCGGCGATTGCGCGGCCTGCCACACGGTGAAGGGCGGCAAGCCCTTTGCCGGCGGCTTCCCCTTCAACCTGCCCTTCGGCACGCTCTATTCCTCGAACATCACGCCCGACAAGGAGACCGGGATCGGCACCTGGAGCGATGCCGATTTCCTGAAAGCCGTGCGCGAAGGCGTGGCGCCGGACGGGACGCATCTCTATCCCGCCTTCCCCTACACCGCCTACACCATGATGACCGACGAAGACGTGCTGGCGATCAAGGCCTATCTCTTCAGCTTAGCCCCGGTGAAGCAGGCGACCCAGCCCAACACCTTCAGCTTCCCGTTCAGCCAGCGCTGGACGATGGCGATCTGGTCGGCCTTCTTCAATCCCAATGCGCGCTACCGCCCGAACACCGCACAGAGCGCCGAGTGGAACCGCGGGGCCTATGTCGCCGAGGCGATGGGGCATTGCGGCGATTGCCACACGCCGCGCAGCATCACCCAGGCCATGGACCATCGGAAGAAGTTCATGGGCGCGGTCGCCGCCGGCTGGAAGGCCTACAACATCACCCCCGACCAGGAGACCGGCGTCGGCGCCTGGAGCGATGAGACGCTCGCGCAGTTTATCCATACCGGGCATGTCGAGGGCTACGGCACCGCGTCGGGGCCGATGGGCGAGGCGATCGATAACAGCCTCCGCCACCTGAAGCCGGAGGACATCAGGGCGCTGGTCGTCTACCTGCGCACGGTGCCGGCGATCTCCGACCCGGCTTTGCCGGCGCCGAAGACGGCGCCCGCTTCCGCCTCGCCGAAAGAGGGACTCACCGAGGCCGACGCGCGCGGCGCCGATCTCTTCGCCGGTGCTTGCGCCAGCTGCCACGGCTGGACCGGCAGGAGCCCGGTGCTGGACGTCGCGACCTTCACCGGCGCGCGCGCGGTCAACGATCCCTCGGCGCGCAATGTGGCGCAGGCGATCGTCTGGGGCGTCACCCGCGAGACCGCGAAAGGGCGGACGGTGATGCCGGCTTTCGGCCGCGCCTATTCCAACCTGGAGATCGCCGAGCTCGCGAATTACGTCACCAAGCGCTTCGGCGCGGTGCCCTCCGCGATCACCGCGGCGCAAGTCGCGGAAATTCGCGGCCAGGCTTCGCAGTAGAAGGCTAGGCGCGCGCCAGCGTGGCACGCAAAGCCGCCAGCGTTGCATGCAAGGCGTCGTCGCGGATCCGCGGCAGCAGCGCCGCCAGAATCTCCTCCGGCGCCGCGCTGCGATTTGGTGCCGCAGGCTCTTCGGCGCCGAGCTGCCACAGCGCGTAGTCGATGAGCGCCTGCCGCTCCGGCGGAAACGCGCCGCGCAACCCACCGAGCGCGGCGGCGATTTCCGTCTCGGTCGCGAAGCCGGCATAGGCGGCATCGGCCTCATCGAGATAGCAAACCTCCGAGGCGCGGGCCGCGGGCTCGCGCGCCAGCACTCCCGCCTCGGTCACGATTGCCGCCATGGGGACGTCGTGCGGCTGCGGATGGATGGTGGGCAGGCGGAACAGGCTCCAGCCGATGCCGATCGCCGCGGCATCGTTGCCGAACTTCGCCAGCGTGCGGTCGAAGAACCCGCCGCCATAGCCGAGCCGATAGCCGGCTTGGTCATAACCCACGATCGGCGCGATCAGGGTTCGGGGCTGCATCTCGGTCGGGTCGGCCGGTACCGGAATGTCCCAGAAGCCGCGCTCCATCCTGGCGCCCTTGGTCCAGCGCCGGAAGGTCAAGGGCGCGCCGAGCTTGATGCAGACCGGCAGGCAGACTTCGATGCCGGTTTCGTCCAGTTCGCGCATCAGCGGCTTCAAATCGGGCTCCGCCTTGATCGGCCAATAGAAGGAGATCGGCGCGGGCCGGTCCTTCAGCACCGGCCGGAGCTGTTCGATCAGCCGGCGCGAGCGATCCTCCCGCACCGCCATCGTCATCGCCGCGCGCGCCGCCAGCATCTTCTGGCGCGCTGCTTTCCGCCAGACCTTGACCTCGGGCCAATTCATCCAGCGCGCACCGGCGCGATTTTCGCCGCGCTGCCGCGGATCGTGGCGATCGCCTCGGCCATCATGCGCTCGACGATCGCACCCGCCGGCTCGATCGCGGCGACGCGCGCCACGCCGTCGCCGGCATAGAGCGCCAGCGCCTCGAGATCGCCCTTGGTCTGGCGCAGCGGCGAGTTGGTGTCGTAGCGGTGGAACTTGACGCCCTCGTCCTCTGCGATCACCTCGCGCGGCAGGTCGTCGGGGTCGTAACCCCAGAGCTTTTCGCCGGCGGCCGCGGTGACGCTGTTTTTTAAGACCCGAACGGGCGCACCCTTCGGCCAGTTGATGACAAAGAGATCGGTGTGCACCGTCTCGCCGGGCTGTGCCGCAACCAGGCGCTGCTTGTGATAGTCATGGGCATAGGATTCGACGCTGGCGAGGAAGGCGGTGCCGCAATGGATGCCGTCGGCGCCTTGCGCCAGGGCCGAAGCCAATCCGCGCCCATCGACGATGCCGCCGGAAGCGGCGACCGGCACGTCCACCGCATCGACCACCTCGGGCAGCAGCACCGAGAGTCCGCGCCGGCCCCAGACATGGCCGCCGGCTTCGACACCCTGCACGATGATCACGTCGGCGCCGGCAGCTTCCGCCTTCACCGCATCGGCGACCGAGCCCACCTGATAGAGGACCAGGCAGCCGGCGCGTTTCGCCTTGGCCACGGCTTGGGCATCGACATCCCAGAAGAAGCACATCGCCGAAACGCCGGCGTTGAAGCAGGCGGCGAGCTCGTCCTCCAGCAACTTGGGCGTGGTGCAGGCGGGAATGAGATTGACGCCGAAGGCGCGGTTGGTGCGCTGCCGCACCGCGGCGATCTCGCGCTCGATCAACGCGGGCGATTCCCGGACCATGCCCAGCAAGCCGAACCCGCCCGCCTGTGAGACGGCGGCCGCCAGCTCGGAGCGCGCCGGCCCGCCCATCCCCGCGGAGATGATCGGGTAGCGACATCCCAGGCGCTCGGTCAGTGGGGTCGCGATGGTCTCCGTCGCCTGATCCATAGTCCTGCTTTCTCGCCCTGATTTCCTGCCGAGAGTATCGCATTCCGATGGATGGGATAGTCCCGGCGCGCCATCCGAAGTCGCGCGTTGCCGGCATTCGTCACTGCCGTCGGCCAGAGAATTCACGGCTCCAGGGCCTTTTCACCCATTCTTTTGCGGCCATAAAACCCGTTTTCCGTGATTTTTGCGTGACGCCCGTCACATCGGTCCGATCTTCTCAGCCTCCGAGACAAACCATCTCGTTCCTGCGGCGACTGCTCTCGGGAAGCGCGACAGCTTCCTGAAACAGGAGAGAACCATGCCTTTGCTCAAAGTCGATCCCGATATTTTCCAGCGGACCCTCGACCTCATCCAGATGGGCTACTACCGGACCTTCAACGCTTACCAGACCGGCGGCGCCGACGCCGATGCGCTGATCGGCGGCAGCAAGAACGACAAGCTCGAAGGCGGTGCCGGCGACGACACGCTGATCGGCGGGATCGGCGACGACTGGCTGACCGGTGGGGCGGGCAAGGACATCTTGTCCGGTGGCAGCGGCCATGACGTCGCGAGCTACATCGACTCGCCGGACGCGGTCAACATCAACCTCGGCAGCAATATCGGCTCCGACAACGATGCGAGCAATGCAGCCCAGGCCGACAGTGTCGGCGACACCTTTTCGGAGATCGAGCAGTTCAATGGCTCGCTCTATGCCGACCAAATGGTCGGCGACGACGCCGGCAACGAGTTCTACGGCTATGACGGCAACGACAAGCTGTTCGGCGTCAATGGCGATGACAAGCTCTATGGCATGCAGGGCGAGGACTATCTGTATGGTGGCATCGGCGTCGACTTTTTGGACGGGGGCGCCGGGGTCGACCACATCAATGGCGGCGCCGGCAACGACGAGATCCATGGCGGAACCGGTGGCGATTATCTTTACGGCGAGAGCGGCGAAAACTTCGTCTATGGCGGTTTCGGCGACGACAAGATCTATGGCGGCGACCAGACCGACAGCCTCTACGGCGAGGGCGACGACGACACGATCTCCGGCGGCGGCGAGTGGGACCTGATCTGGGGCAATGACGGCAATGACACGCTGCACGGCGACGGCGGCGACGACATCATCCAGGGCGGCGAAGGCAACGACACCATTCTCGGTGGCGAGGGGAACGATCTCGTTGGCGGCGATGGCGGCAACGACATCTTCTTCGGCGGGGCCGGCGCGGACACCGTGCGTGGCGAGGCCGGCGATGATTCGCTCTTTGGCGACGGTACTGCACTGAAGACCGCGGACGTGTTCCAGTAGGAGGTCTTCCAAGAGAGCGGCAACGACAAGATTTACGACTTCGACACCAAGAACGACATCATCTACTTCATCGACACCACCAAGAACGCCGGCGAAGTCTCGGTGGATCACACCGCGGAGGGCTGGCTGAAGCTGGAATTCGACGGCGGCTCGGTGAGCTTCGTCGGCAACAGCGAGCTGATGAAGGTGCAGAACATGACGCAGTTCCACGACGCGGCCAACGTGCAGTACAGCGACGGCGTGTTCTAAGCGCAGCGGGACAGGACACCGACGGCCCGGCGCGAGCGCACCGGGCTTTCGGGGAAAGGCGGCGGGGCGGGTACCAGCGCTCCGCCGCCGTCTCCTTTGCAGCGGACAAATAAAACTGAATTCACGCGGCGCGGCGCCGGACACACCGCGCCGCGCGTGGTAAAATCACCGCGCTGTTTGACATCGTGAATCCCGCGCTGAAGCGACGGCGCTGTGCGCAAACCATGCGGGAACCTTTACCCGACGTTTACAGAATGAGGGAGCGGATTTGACCGGACGATCGCTGGAACGCATGCCTCGTCAGAGGCTTGATGCAGTTTTGACGCCGCCAAGCCACGCAGGCCGTAAACGTTAGACCGTAAGCCTCAGCGCGTCGGCCAGCTCGGTCGGAATCAGCTCGAGCTGCAGGACGCGCCTTCCGCTGGGCTCCGAAGCGCGCCTCGAGCGGTGCAGCAACAGCGGCGACAGAATGACGGCATCGCCGGCTTCGCCGGTCAGCGGCTGCCAGGTTTTCTGCCCGACGGCCGCCGGGATCTCCGCCTGCTCGATCCGCCCGCGGCAGTGCGAGCCCGGGATTACCTCGAGCGGCCCGTCATCCACCGTCGCCCGATCGACGAAGATCCGGTAATTGCGCATCGCGGCGAGCAGCTCGACCGGCGCTTCCGCCTGCCAGCCGCCATCCTTGCGCGTGAGATTGCTGAAACCGGGCGGCAAGGCCGCAGAGGGAACCGGAATGCTGCGATCCTGATGCGGCGGCACGAACCAGTTGGCATCGGCATCCTTGCGGAACGCAGCCGCACGCGAGATCGCCATGTCCGGCAACAACGCACCGAGCTTGCCCACAATCGGTTGCATCGCCGGAGATTGCAGCAGATCGGCAAGCGCGCGCCCGGCCCAGCGCCTGCCGGCGGCGCTGCTCGGAATCCCAGCGAGAACAGGGGAAAGAGCCTCGATCTCGGCACGCTCGAACACACGCCGCTGCAACCGATAACCCGGATCGAACGGATCGGTGGCGCTGATCACACCTTCCAAATCGGCTTTCCGCTCCCGGGCAGGCCCAGGCTGGACCACATGTCGCTGACGCGATCCACCACGCTCTGGTCCATTCGGATCTCGCGGCCCCATTCGCGGTGCGTTTCGGGTGGCACCTTGTTCGTGGCGTCGAGCCCCAATTTGCCACCGAGCCCGCTTTCCGGCGAGGCGAAGTCGAGATAGTCGATCGGCGTGTCCTCGACCGTGACGATGTCGCGCACCGGATCCATGCGGGTCGAGATCGCCCACATCACATCCTTCCAGTCGCGGGCGTTGATGTCGTCATCCACCACGATCACGAACTTGGTGTAGATGAATTGCCTGAGAAACGACCAGACGCCCATCATCACGCGCTTGGCGTGGCCGGCATAGGCCTTTTTCATCGAGACGACGGCGATGCGATACGAGCAGCCCTCGGGCGGCAGCCAGAAATCCTTGATCTCCGGGAATTGCTGCTGGAGCAGGGGGATGAACACCTCGTTCAGCGCCTCGCCCAGGATCGACGGCTCGTCGGGCGGGCGGCCGGTATAGGTCGAGAGATAGATCGGGTCCTTCCGCATGGTGATCGCGGAGATGGTGAAGACCGGGAATGGCTCGACCGCGTTGTAGAAACCGGTGTGATCGCCATACGGCCCTTCGTCGCGATAATCGTCGAGGCTCACATGGCCCTCGAGCACGATCTCCGCACTCGCCGGAACCTTCAGCGGCACGGTCTTGCAATCGACCAGCTCGACCTTCTTGCCGCGCAAGAGTCCGGCGAACTGATATTCGGACACGGTGTCCGGCACCGGCGTCACCGCGGCGAGGATGGTGCCGGGATCGGCGCCGATCACCACCGCGGCCGGGAAGGGCTCCGGCTTCGCCGCCTTCCAGCGCGCATGATGCTGCGCTCCGCCGCGATGCTTCAGCCAGCGCATCAAGGTCTGGTTCTTGCCGATCACCTGCATCCGGTAGATACCGAGGTTGAAGTTGTCCTCTTTCTTTTTCGCCGGTCCTTTCGTCACGACCAACGGCCAGGTGATCAGCGGCGCCGGCTCGTTCGGCCAGCAGCCCTGGATCGGAAATTCGCTGAGGTCGATCTGGTCGCCGGTCAGCACCACGTCCTGCACCGGCCCGTAGCCGACGGTCTTCGGCTGCATCGCCAGCACGGTCTTCACCAGCGGCAGCATCTCGATCGCCTCGCGCCAGCCGCCGGGCGGTTCCGGCTGCTTCAGGAAGGCGAGCGTCTCGCCGACCTGGCGGAGCTGATCGGGCTCGCGGTCCATGCCCCAGGCGACCCGCTCGACCGTGCCGAACAGGTTGACCAGCATCGGATGCTTGTAGGCCTTGCCGGTCCGCCGGCTTATCGGCTGCTCGATCAGGATGGCCGGGCCGCCCTCGGCGATCAGGCGGGTCTGGATTTCGGTCGCTTCCAATTCGGGATCGACCGGCACCGTCACGCGCTTCAGGCGTCCGGCGGCTTCGAGGCGGGCGATAAAATCGCGCAGGGAATCATAGGGCATGGCGCGGCGAGACTAGCCGGTTACGCGCCCCCCGCCAACTAGGCGGGCTTACCCTGCCGCTTCCACTGGCTGTCCTCGTCATGGCCGAGAATGCCGATGATGGCCGGCTCGGCGGCGCCGACCCGCAGGATATAGGTCGAGTTGAGGTCGACCAGGGTCTTGCCGCCGGTCTTCACCAACCGCCAGTTCACATGGGCGAGGCCGAAGGCGTCGGAGAGCGGCTGGTAGTCCAGCTGCTTCAGCTCCGCCCGCTCGAAACCCTGCTCGGCGTAGAATTGCACGAAGCCGCTCATGTCGGCCTCGATCACCGCCCGGTCGGCGAAGGCGTAGCCCGCCGTCTCGGTCGCGATCTGGCAGGGGAAGGCAAAATGGCCGAGAATGCCGGCCACGTCCAAGGCACTGAAAGCGACAGCATAGCGGTTGAAGAAACTGCGGACTTCGGACTCGGCCATCATCATCCTTGGAAATGCGCGTGCCAGTCTTCGCAAATCGCGGCCCGCTTGTCGATGCGCTTGATCCCCTTCGCTTGATCTGGAACAACAGCTCATGACCGCCGTTCCCCGCGACTTCGCCGATCTGCTTTCGCCCGCCGGCCGCCGCGTGCTGGATGGGCGCGATGCTGCGATCTGCGGCGCCCTCGCGGACCCGCGGCGCCGCTTCATCGCGCTCGAAGGCCTGATCAACAAGAGCGCCGCGGAGGCTCTGCGCCGAGTGCTGGAGCGCGAGATGCTGCCACTGCTCTCCGAAATGGCGCTGCCGATTCCGCCCGAGACCATCTGGGAGATGCAGAAGAATTACGAGGAATGGCTGCCGAAGACCGTCCGGGTGAAGACCGCCGCCTTGGATTCGAAGCGCACCAAATCATACGCCCGCGCCAAGGAACTCGGCCTCATCGACCTGCTCTCCGGTGACAGTTTCATCGCCTTCGCCGAAGCGGTCGCCGGCCGCAAGCTGAAGCGCAAGGGCGGCCAGCAGGTGCTCTGCTACGGCCCCGGCGACTATGCCGGCCCGCACAACGACCATCACCCCGAGGACAGGGGCTACGAGAAAGGCTATCTCGACATCCACCTCTCGCTGGGCTCACCGGTGGTCGCGCATCAATATCTGGTCTACGCCAAGTCCGGCCATTTCACCGAGATGGTGCCGGTCCACGGATTAGGCACGCTCACGGTCTATCGTTTGCCGTTCTGGCACCTGACGACGCCATTGCAAGCCAAGCCCCGCCGCGAGAAAGACGCCCGCCGCTGGGTGCTGCTAGGCACGTTTGGGTTTAAGGAACTCAGCTAGGCCGCAATCATGCGCTTGCGACCGGCATAGAGCAGGCCGGTCAGCGCGGTGCCGAGCATCAGCAGCGATGACGGGATCGGCGTCTGCGCAACCTGCAGGTTGTCGAGTACGAAATTGGTGCCCTGTCCGCCGACCCCAGCGATAACGCCACCAAACGATTCGAAATGCACATCATCAACATTGAGCCAATTGAACACCTGCAGGTACGGGCCTGCGACGTCGACGGTGAAGGTGGTGCTGTAGAGCTGGACCCCGTTTCGGTAACCGGTCGCTTCGATCGAGAGGCCATTCCTCCAGGCGGCGGTAAAGTAACCCGAAATCAGATCGAACGTGGTGTCGCTCGAAATATCGGCGGGAAGTGCGAAGTCGTTGAACGCCGTCCAATCACCGGACACGAGACCGGTGTAGTACCCGCTTGCCGGAAAATAGCCACCGTCGTCAAAGCTCGCGTCGAAGTTGGTCCAGTGCAGCCCGCCATAACCGTCCGGTATCGGCGTGGAATCCGCCGCCACATTTTCAAAGTCGAGAGTTGCGGCCGCTGCCTCGGTCGAAAATCCGGCGATTATTGCGCTCGCGAGGCAAAAGAGGACGAAGCCGAATGCTTTCGACTTCACGAGGAATGAATGCATAGGGTTTTCCTTTGGCACAGAAGACACAAAAGCAGCAACAAATCGTCTACTACGCTGCGTTGAAAAAAAGCCAAAGGCATTTGTTTGAAAGTCGGTCGTGAGACGGTTAACCGCAATGCCGCGTGCGGCTACTTCAACCGCGCCGCGGTGAGCTCAGCCCATTCCGCATCGAGCGTACCCTTGAATGGCGCTGCACCCGCCGTGCTGTACCAATAGCCGGCATTGCCCTGGTCGCCTTCCTTGCGATGCAGATAGGCATGCACGCGGGCGGCGTCCTTGCCGGGCTCGTCGTCGACGCAGCCATGGGCCGTGGACCAATCGCCCTTGGCATCCCACCACAAGGCCTGCAGCGCCGGCGTGAGACCGGCGGGTGGCGCATCTGCTTTAAGCGATTGCTTGAAGGTCGCGAGATCCATGATCACCTCCCCTTCAACATTGCACCCAGGATACCCCGCACGATCTGCCGTCCAACCGAGGAACCGATCGCGCGCACCGCAGACTTGGCGAAGGCCTCGGCCACGCCTTCGCGCTGCCGGCCTGCGGGACGGGGCGCCGTCCGTCCCCATGGAGCCTGCGGATCACGGGCGACCGGATCGTCCTCCCGCCGCTGCGGCGCCGGCGCCGGCTTCGGCATTTCCGCCTTCGCCGTCAGCAGCTCATAGGCGGATTCGCGATCGACCGCGGTGTCGTACTTGTCCTTGAGCGGGCTCTGCGCCAGCACGGCTTGCCGCTCTTCCGGTTTGCAGGGGCCGATGCGGGCTGCGGGCGGCACGATCAGCATGCGCTCGACCACGGTGGGCGCACCCTTCTCGTCGAGCGTCGAGACCAAAGCCTCGCCGACACCGAGCTCCGTGATGGCCGTCGCCGCATCGAAACCGGGATTGGCGCGGAAGGTCTCGGCCGCGGCCTTCACCGCCTTCTGGTCCCTGGGCGTGAAGGCGCGCAAGGCATGCTGCACCCGGTTGCCGAGCTGGCCCAGGACGGCGTCCGGCACGTCGAGCGGGTTCTGGGTCACGAAATAGACGCCGACGCCCTTGGAGCGGATCAGCCGCACCACCTGCTCGATCTTCTCGAGCAGCGCCTTCGGCGCCTCGTTGAACAGCAGATGCGCCTCGTCGAAGAAGAAGACCAGCTTCGGCTTCTCGGGATCGCCGACTTCCGGCAGGTCCTCGAACAGCTCCGCCAGCAGCCAGAGCAGGAAGCTCGCATAGAGCCGCGGCGACTGGATCAGCTTGTCGGCGGCCAGCACGTTGATGAAACCGTAACCGGCGCGCTCGACCCGCATGAAGTCGTTCAAGTCCAGCGCCGGCTCGCCGAAAAACCCGTCGGCGCCCTGGTTCTCCAGCATCAGCAATTGCCGCTGGATCGCACCGATGGTCGGCTTTGCCACATTGCCGTAGCGGGTGGAGATCTCGGACGCATTCTCGCCGATATGCTGCAGGATTGCCCGCAGATCCTTGAGGTCCAGCAGCAGCATTCCCTGCTCGTCGGCCAGGCGGAAGGCGATGTTGAGTGCACCCTCCTGCACCTCGTTGAGCGCGAGCAGATTTGAGAGCAGCAGCGGTCCCATCTCCGAGACCGTGGTGCGGATCGGATGGCCTTGGCTCCCGAACAGGTCCCAATAGACCACCGGGAAGGAATCGCCCTGCCAGTCCTTGAGCCCCAAGGCTGCCGCGCGCTCCTTGGCCTTCGGATTGTCGCCGCCGACTTGAGAGATGCCCGAGAGGTCGCCTTTGACATCGGCCAGGAACACCGGCACGCCGTTGCGGGCGAAGCCTTCGGCCAGGACCTGCAGCGAGATGGTCTTGCCGGTTCCGGTGGCACCCGCGATCAGCCCGTGCCGGTTGGCCATGCGCAGCGCGAGGCCGAGGTCCTTGCCCGCGGCCGGGTCGCGCCCGATCAGAATAGCGTCACTCATCTCAGACCAGGGGCGTGCTCTCGACTGGCGTGCCGCCGGCTTCCTTGATCGCCTTCTGATAGGCGGTTTTGGAGCCGAACGGTCCCTGCTTCTTGAACTCGGTGATCTTGGCCGGGCGGATCTCGCCGTTCGAGTTCGGCATCACCTTGAAGAAGCCGCCCTCGCGGCCGATCAGCGGGATGATGCGGTTGAGGCGGGAGAAGCGGCGGCGGTGGTTGGCCGACTGCTCGCGCATCACCTTGCGCTCGTAGCTGTCCTTCTCGAACACCATCTCATAGGCGATGATGAACTCCTTGATGAAGTCCGCTTCCACCACCTGCATGTTGGACATCAGCCAGCAGCGGTCCTCGAAGGTCCAATAGGTGGCCAAGCCGACCACTTTGTCCTCCTTGGTGATGTAGGGATAGAACGGGAAGGCGCGGCAGGCGAAGCTGCGGTTGTCGCGCTCGCAATGGGCCGGACCTTTGCATTCCGCCGCCATGCAGGACTTGTGCATGTCCGAGAGCAGGTCCCGGTCGGCGGCATTGGTGATCTTGAACTTGTGCCAAAGGTCGGACCGGGTCTGGAGCAGCTTGAACTCGGTCTTGTCCATGATCGGGATGGCATGGCCGGTGGTGCAGCAGACCGGCTCGCCATTGTTCAGCGGCGCGCAGTACTTGCCGCAGTCATAGCGCGACACGCTCGCCTTGAAACGGTCATAAAGCACCGCGTAATCCGGCGGCTGCATCCCTTCGAACTTTGGCAATTGCGCCTCCTTGGCTCGGTCCCGCGGGGTTCAGGCGCCCTCGGAAACCTTCTTTTAAGACTGATCCGGCAAGCTGCCGCCTCTCGCTGGCGTGATCCGAATTGAACTTTGTGCATAGGTAATGGTGATGGATCGCACTGCCGAGACTCGGGATTCTAGCGTAGAATCATCAAGATTGCAGCAGAACGGGACCGTCCGGGGGCAGTTTCGGACCTTCCCAAACGAGACGAAGGGATCATGAAGCGTTTTTGGGTCGTCGGTGGCATCTATGCCGACACCGGTTTCGACCGGATTGCCGAAGGCGGCAAGGAAGAGCGCATCGGCCCCTTCCAGGACTATGCCACGGCCAAGGCCGCCTGGCAGAAGCGCGCCTGGGAAACCGTGGACAACGCCAATGCCCGGTTCCGCATCGAGGAGGAGGGCGGCGAGCCCTGCTTCTGGGTAGTGGGTGGTTCCTACTGCGACACCAAGTTCGATGAGCCGGCTGCCGGCGGCGGCGAGGAATGGTACGGCCCGTTCGACGACTACAACGTTGCCAAGACCGAATGGTCGCGCCGCTCCTGGTCCTCGGTGGATGACGCGATGTGCCGCTACCGCATCGAGAAGCTGGTGAAGGGCGAGCGCCCCCAGTCTCGAATCTCAAAAGGGGCTCAGGTCCCGGAAAAGCACCAGGCTAAGGCCGCCGGGAGCCGCCGGTGAACGAATCCCATTTCTGGATCGAGGCCCTCGGCCTCGTCGCCGCCTGCCTGACCACCTCGTCCTTTTTGCCCCAGGCGATCCGCATCTGGCGCACCCGCTCGGCACGGGACGTCTCGCTGGTAATGTATGTGATGATGGCGGCCGGCAATTCGCTCTGGCTGGCCTATGGTCTCCTGATCGGCTCGGTCTCGATGATCTTCGCCAACGCGACCTGCCTGCTCATGGTGGTCTCGGTGTTGGGGCTGAAGATCCGCGACATGATGCAGCCGAACCTGCTGGTCGAGATCGTCGCCCACGAAGCGGCGGTCGGCGCCCCCGGCGCCCCGGTCAACTCCAACGAAGCCCCGCCGACGCCCCGTACTCCGGTCGCGGCGGCTTAGAACTCGTTGCTCCTGACAAACTGAGGCCGTCATCCCGGGACTTGGTCCCGGGATCCACGCCTTTCTTTCTTCACGCCGCCAAGGCGTGGATCCCGGCGCCTAGCGCCGGGATGACGGTCTTAATGGCAGCCGTGACGCTCTACACGTCCGCCGGCACCACCCAGCCGCGGTAGTGGATCAGCTTCGCACCCCAGCTGAGATCAATATCGATATCGAAGTGGAAGCGCTGCGCTTCCGCCCGCTCGATCGCCCTCAGCCTTGGCCAGAGCCAGCGCGGCACGGCGACGCCCAGGGCCCGCATTCCGACCACGCTTAAAGTGATCCCGTCCTTCGCCTCACCGACCGCGAGGTCGAAGCAGACGATGCCGAACCGCTCGACGATCACTGGCGCTCCCTGTATCCGCGCCGGCTCCAGCACGGTGAAGATGCCCTGACCGCCGAAGTCGCGGTGCCAGATCTCGCGGCCGCGCTCGGCGATCACCGTGACCAGGGTCGGGAGATCCCGGCCGGCAGGCGGAAACTTGAACAGCCAGCCGACCGCGCGGGCCGTCCACGCCTTGCCGCGCTCGATGTCGCAGCGCCCGTGGCTCAGCAGGATATCGAGCGCGCCATGCTGGATCTTCACCGGCTTCGGCAACCCGTTGAACAGCCGGCCCAAGGTTTGTTGGAACAGCGGTTGGAGTGTCATGCCCCCTCACGTCAGCAAATCATCGAGCAGCCGCACCGTCGCGCCGCCACCTTGCGCCTGCGGCACCAACAGGTCGCGCAAGGCCGTCTCGATTTCCTGGCAGCGGAAGGCAAAGCCGATCTCCAGCGCCCGCTTCGGCAGCACCCGCGGCCCCTCCAGAATCAAGCTCGCCCGTTCGCCCAGCAGCGCGCGCAAGGGTGCTGCGGGCACCCGCATCCAGACCGGTCGATGCAGCACCCGACCCAGAGCCGCCACGAACTCCGCCTGTCGCACCGGTTCCGGCGCGGTGGCATTGATCGCGCCGCCGAACAGCGGATCGGCGATCGCGCGGGCGATCAGCTCCACCGCGTCGTCGCGATGGATCCAGCTCAGCCATTGCCGCCCATCGCCGATGACGGCGCCGAGACCGACACGATGGATGGGCAGCAGGCTCTTCAGCATGCCGCCCTCCGAGCCCAGCACCACCCCGAGCCGCAACCGGCAGACCCGCATGCCGAGCGCCGCGGCGCTGGCCGCTTCGCGCTCCCAGGCCCGGCACAGCACCGCGGCGAAACCGTCGCCGGCCGGCGCGCGTTCGTCGAGCGCTTCATCACGGCCGGTGCCGTACCAGCCGATCGCCGAAGCGCTGATCAGCACTTCCGGCTTCCGACTGCGGGTCGCCAGCCAATCGACCAACAGGCGCGTGGTGACGACCCGGCTCTCGACCAGCCGGCGCTTGCGTTCCTTGGTCCAGGCCCGGGCGACGATCGGCGCGCCCGCGAGGTTGACCACCGCATCGATCGGCAGGCTCGGCGGCAGGTCGGTGAGCCGCGTCGTCACCATCGGCACGGTGCCGAGAATGAGGTGCGCTTTGACCGGATCGCGGCTGAGGGCAATCACCCGGTCGCCGCGCTCCAGGAGCCGCCGCACCAGCGCGCTGCCGATGAACCCGGTCGCCCCCGTCACCAGCACCGTGCGGCGCTCCAGCAGTCTCCGGGTCATCGTGGCCTCCATCGGTTATATCGGATATTTCTGAAAAGACAGAAATCATTCGGCAAAAATTTTTGGCGCTTCCTATTCCCGCTTGCGGATCACCAGCCGCGCCACCTTCGCCCCCAGCCGCACCAGCTTGCTCAGCACCGGAGTCGGCAGGGTCTTCACTTGGTCATACCAGAGCGTCGAGGTTTCGACGAAGGAAAGCACCGCTTCCATGCGCTGGGTCACATCTCGGGCTGTGGATGGATCGGCCTTCGCCTCGGCGACGCATTGGGCCAGCGTTCCCATCGTGGGATCGATCTCCCGCTGCTTCCTCTGCTCGATGATGGTGAGCGCGATCTTCCAGACATCCTTCTCGGTCTCGAAATGATCGCGCCGGTCGCCCAGCACATGCACCATATTGGCGAGACCCAAGCCCTGGAGTTCTTTGAGGCTGGTTGAGACGTTGGAGCGCGCGATCGACAGCGTGTCGGCGATCTCCTCTGCCGTGAGCGGCTTGGCCGAGAGATAGAGCAGGGCGTGGATCTGTGCGACCGACCGGTTGACCCCCCAGCGCGCGCCCATCTCGCCCCAGTGCACCACATAGCGCTCCATCGGCCGGGTCAGATCCATCGCATCACGGCTTTCGGTCATTTCTGTCTCAACAGAAATATCTGACCGAAACGCGCGTGAGGCAACGGCAATAACGTCGCACCTCTTTCTCCGTCATCCCGGCGCTAGGCGCCGGGATCCACGCCTTGGGGCTCGATGAAAGAAAGGCGTGGATCCCGGGACCAAGTCCCGGGATGACGGCGGAGTTTTGGGCATCAGGGTGCGCGCACCGCCACGACGCTTTGCAGCACTGCCGGTCGCGGCTCGGCAACCTCGCCGCAGTGATAGGCCTGCACCACCAGCCCTTCCGCTTCGGCAAATCCCAGCAGTTCGCCCGGCTTCAGCAGGAAGTCCGGATTGCTCGGCCTGCCGAAGCGTTCGTTGCCGACTCCAAAGGTCTCATAGAGCAGCACCCCACCCGGCTGGAGCGCCGCGGCGATCCTCGGGAAGAGCGGGCGATGCAGGTAGTTGGTGACCACGATCCCGGTGAACTGCCGATCGCCCAGCGGCCAAGGCGCGCCGCCTTCCAAATCGGCTTCGATGATCGTGATTTGAGCATCGCCCGCGAGATCGGCGAGGCCGGAAACGTCCCGGTCCACGGCCGTCACGGCATAACCCAAGCCCTTGAAATACCGGGCATGCCGTCCGCCTCCGGCGGCGAGGTCCAGGACCGGCCCGGGCTTCGGAACGAGATGTGCATGCCGTGCAATCCAGGCTGACGGCGGGGTGACTTGCATTGCTCACACTCAGAGATCAAATATCATCCAACCGTCATGTTAGCCGGTCAGCGAGCCTGTCTCGACCGGTTGGTGCGGCGGCCCCAGATTGAAGTGAATGCGGATGTATCGGCCCGGATCATGATCCTCTACGAGCTCAACTGCGATCGGCAGCACAGTTTCGAAGCCTGGTTCAAGGACGGCGCCACCGCCGACCGCCAGCTGAAGCGCAAGACCGTCGAATGCCCGTCCTGCGGCAGCGTGAAGGTCGCGAAGGCGCTGATGGCGCCGCGCGTCGGCAAGAAGAGCAATCGAAGCGAGATCGCGCCCGTCGAGGCGCCGAGCGCCCCGGCTCCAACCGCCGCGGCTTCCGGCAAGGCGGCGATGATTCCGGCTGAGCTGCGCCAGGCGCTGATGGAAGTGCGCAAGCAGATCGAAGCCAATTGCGACTATGTCGGCGACAAGTTCGCCGAGGAAGCGCGCAAGATCCACCAGGGCGAGACCGAGGCCCGCGGCATCTACGGCGAGGCGACTGATGCCGAGCATGAAGAGCTGATCGAGGATGGAATCGAAGTCGCCCGCATCCCCTGGGTAAACCGCGGCGACGCGTAAGAGCGGACGCCCCGTCGAAATCAGAAGGCTGTCGAAATCAAAGGGCCGGTTCATCGAACCGGCCCTTCTTCGTTTCAGGCTATTTCGCCGCCATCGCAGGGATCCCCGGTTTTGCTCCGCCTCGATCCACCGGTCACCTTCTCAAGCTCCGCGCGGCTCAGCTCTTCCTCACGGGAAGTCTTCTCGGGCGCTTTCTTCTGGTCTTCTTTCTTTGGAGACGACATCGCAGAACCTCCTGGTTTTGAACGATTGGCCCGTCCCCACGGAAAGAAGGCAGGATGTCCACAGGAATTGTTTGCCTTCCAACAAGACTGTAGTCTCGGTCCGCCCTCGGGCTCAATCCGAAAGGACCGGAGTTCTGGCGAGAATCGATGACATTTACGTGGCCGGCTGGCGGCTCCGGACGCACCTGCCGCTCCCCGCGGCACTGCTCTGGCCAGCCGATCGGCCCGACGCGCCGGCTTTGACCTTCCGACTTGGCGCGGTGCCGCCTGCCTTGGCCGAGCCGGTCCTCGACCTCGAAGCTTTGCAGATCGCCGCCGACGGAACGGCGCTCGTGCGCCTCAACGGCATTGGACATTTCCTGCTGCACGGTGCCGAAGTCACCTGCGCCCTTGAGACCGAACCCGATGCGCCGGAGGTGACGGCGGCGATCTACGGCAACGTTCTGGCCTGCATCTCATGGCGCCGCGGCCAGCTCGCCCTGCACGGCAGCGCGGTCGCGATCGACGGCAAGGCCGTGGTGCTGCTCGGCCCGCGGGACACCGGCAAGTCGCTGCTGGCGGCGGCACTGGTGCGTCGCGGCCATTGCATGCTCAGCGACGAAGTCGCGACGGTCGCCGGCGGCCAATGTTTCCCGGCAGGCTCGATGCTGTCGCTGGCCGACGACGCGCTGATCGCCGCGGGCATCAGCCTCGACGATCTGCCGCAATACACCAACTTCCCGATCGCCAAGCGGCTCTGGATCGCGGGACCGCGGCCCGAACCCCGCGGCTATGACATCGCCGCGGTCTTGCGTCTGCGGAAGGCCGAAGCCGACGCGCCGATCGAGCCGGTACGGCTGGACAGCGACGATGCCGTCGCAGCCCTGCTCGACCAGTTCTATCGCCGCGACATGCTGAAGATCCTCGAGACCGGCATCGGCGCGGGCCGCGAAGCGGCGGCGCTGATCGAAGCGGCGCCGGTCTACCGCTTCCCCGTGCCGCGCACGCTCGACCGCGTCGAGGAAGTTGCGGACCATATGGAAGATTTGGTTCGCTAGAACGCACCGTCCCGGCGTGCCAGACTTCCGCGCTGGAATCACGCGTCAGGGGATGGGCATGGCGGTTTCGGACATCGTGGTGATCGGGGCCGGCATTGCCGGCGCCGGAGCGGCCCTTCGCCTCGCCGACCGCGGCTTCAAGCCCATCGTGGTGGAGCGCGCCTTTCCCGCATCGGGGCCCACCGGCAAATCCTCGGCGATCACCCATGCCTTCTACATGATGCCGGAACTCTCGCAGCTCGCGATCCGCGGTTGCGAGATCCTGCGCCGCATTCCCGAACTGACCGGCGCGGCGCCCTGCGTTTCCGAGGTCGGCATGATGTGGGTGATGAACGCGGCGGCGCAGCCGGCCTGGTCCGCCACCGTTGCCCGCATCCGGCAGGAAGGCGCCAAGATCGAAACGCTCTCGGTCGATGAGTTCGCGCGCCGTGCGCCGGGCTTCACGCTGGATCAGATCGCCATGGCGGTCTGGGAGCCGGAATACGGCTATGCTGATCCGCATGGCGCGACGACCGCCTTGATCGACGGCGCCAAGCAGCGCGGCGCCAAGGTGCTCAACAATTCCATCGCCGAGCGTATCCATGTCACCGGCGGCAAGGTCGCCGGCGTCGAGCTCGGCTCCGGCGAGCGTATCGCCTGCGACCGGGTCGTGGTTGCGGTCGGCGTCTGGTCGAAGCGTTTCTTTGCGAAGCACGGCATCGATCTGCCCGTCACCATCGAGCGCCATCCGATGGCGGTGCTCGACGCGCCGGGCAGGGCGCGCGACATCATGCCCTTCTCCTGGTGCGACGACGCGATGCTGCATTACGGCCGGCCCGACGGCGATTCCCGGATCCTGCTCGGCACCTGGGCCGGTGGTGGCACCGGTGTCCGCCACGACGAGCAGAAGCGGCCGCGCGGCGTCACCGATCCCGACTCCTACGACGAGGTGGTCGATCTCGACGAATCCAGTGACATCCTGAGCTGGGCTCTGCCGCGCATCCCGGCGATCGCCGAGCTCGGCATCCGCAAGGGCTATGCCGGCCTCTACGACATGAGCCCGGACGACAACCCGATCATCGACCAAGCCCCCGGCATCGACGGTCTCCACTTCGCCTGCGGCTCCAGCGGCCACGGCTTCAAGCTCGGCCCCGCGGTCGGCGAGGCCCTCGCCGACTGGGCCGTCGGTGAAAAGCGCTCGCAGCTGGAGGCCTTCCCGCTGCAGCGCTTCAGTGGCGGCGTGAGCCAGTCGACCTTCCTCCCGCACTGGATGCCGGACGCGCTCATGGCGGCGCAAGGCTTGCGCGCGACGACGCATGGCGTGCGCGGTGCCAAGCACAGGCTCTACGTCGTGCTGCTGAAGGACACCCGGACCGCCGGCCGCTGGGGTCTCTATGTCGGCGAGACCTCGCTCGATCCCGACATGCGCTTCGACCAGCACAAGACCGGCTACAAGGCGAGCCGCTATGTGAACCGCTTCGGCATCCGCCTGCTCCCCACTCTCTTCGAGCACTTCAATCCATTGCGGCGCTGGGAAGCGGTCGAGCTGGAGCCGGTCCTGGCCGAAGCCTTCCGCCAGGCCGGCGTGCCCTGGGTTGAAGGCGGTCACTGATCGGGTCTTGCCGAAGTTTTATGGGAGGCCGATAAGAGGCGACCTCAAAAGGATCAACCGAGATGCCCAATCCCTTCGACAAGATCGCCGAGATCGGCGTCCTGCCCGTGATCGCCATCGAGAATCCGGAACATGCGGTGCCGCTGGCGGATGCGCTTCTCGCGGGCGGGCTGCCGGTGGCGGAGATCACCTTCCGCACCGCGGCGGCCGCGGAAGTCATCGCCCGCATGGCGAAAGAGCGGCCGGCTCTGCTGGTGGGCGCCGGGACGGTGCTCGACCGGATCTCGCTCGACATCGCGAAGAAGAGCGGCGCGCAGTTCGGCCTGGCGCCCGGCTTCGATCCGGAGATCGTCGATCACGCCGCCGATGCCGGCTTTCCCTTCGTGCCCGGCATCATGACACCGAGCGAGCTCTCGGCTGCGATGCGCCGCGGCGCAAAAGTGTTCAAGTTCTTCCCGGCCGGCACGATCGGCGGACCCGAGGCGCTGAAGTCGATCGCAGCACCCTTCGCGCATCTCGGTCTGAAGTTCGTGCCCACCGGCGGCGTATCGCTGGGCAACATGCAGGATTGGCTGAAAGTGCCGGGCGTCGCCGCGGTCGGCGGCACCTGGATCGCGAAGACCGAAGACATCCGCAACGCGCAGTGGGACAAGATCGCCGCCAACTGCCGCGAAGCGCTCGCGGCAGTGGCGGCGTCTCGCAAGGCTTAGTTCAATCCCGACCCCAGACCCGGCGCTCGTTGAGCATCGGGAACTCGGTCTGGTGCCAGAGCGGATAGGCTGCCTGCTGCTCGCTGGCCTTGTCGAGCGCCTTCACCTGCGCCGGCGTGAGATTCCAACCGACCGCGCCGATATTGGCGATGAGCTGCTCCTCGTTGCGTGCGCCGATGATCACCGTGGAGATGGTCGGCTTCTGCAGCAGCCAGTTCAGCGCCACCTGGGTGAAGCTCTTGCCGGTTTCCTGCGACACCAGGTCGACCGCATCGACGATGCGATAGAGCCGCTCCTCGTCGTAATGCGGGCCGGTGCCCGGAATATTCGCGGCGCGCGTGCCCGGCGCCGCCGCCTGGCCGCGGCGGATCTTGCCGGTGAGCTTGCCCCAGCCCAAGGGACTCCACACCACCGCGCCGACGCCCTGGTCGATGCCGAGCGGCATCAGCTCCCACTCGTAATCGCGGTTCAAGAGCGAGTAATAGACCTGATGCGCGACATGGCGCGGGAAGCCGTGCTTGTCGGAGGCGGCGAGCGACTTCATCAGATGCCAGCCGGCGAAGTTGGAGCCGCCGATATAGCGGACCTTGCCCTCGCGCACGAGCTGGTCGAGCGTCGCCAAGGTCTCCTCGACCGGCGTGTTGTAATCCTGGCCATGGAGCTGCAAGAGATCGATGCGATCGGTGCCGAGCCGCTTCAACGACCCGTGCACGGTGTCGAGCAGATGCTGCCGCGACGAGCCGAAATCGTTCGGGCCCTCGCCGGTCGGAAAGGTCGCCTTGGTCGAGATCAACAGCCGCTCGCGCTTGCCCTTGATCGCCGCGCCGAGGACTTCCTCCGACGTGCCGGCCGAATAGACATCGGCGGTGTCGAACAACGAAACGCCGTGATCGAGGCAGACGTCGATCAGGCGGGTCGCCTCTTTGGCCTCGGTCGAGCCCCAGGCCTTGAAGAATTCACCCTTGCCGCCGAAGGTGGCCGTGCCGAACGAGAGCGCGGGCACGCGAAGGCCCGAAGCCCCAAGACGTCGAAACTCCATGAGTCCAATTCCCTTGTCAGAGTGTGGATGTAAGGCGGGATCTGTGCGAGTGCATCCGCGATACATCAGGACCGCGACAAGCGCAATCGTCCGACAAAAGAAACCCTCTCGCCGACACCAAAGAGTCCAACAAAGAATCCCCTCCCCCGAGATCGGGGGAGGGCTAGGGAGGGGGTTGATGCAGCCGTGAAGCTACCGGGGTGAGCGACGCTGGTTGATCCAGTGCGCTCACCCGCAACAAGAAAACCTCAAGCCCCCGCCTGCGGCTTCATATCCGCCTTGTTGATGCCGGCGACCTTGACCGGCTTCTTCATCGCATCGCGGCGGAAGGGCTCGCCGAGCTCCTGGTTGATCATCGCCTCGATCAGCGTGGTCTTGCCATGTTTCATCTGGTCCTCGATCGCCTTCGCCAAAGCCTTGGTCAGCTCGTCCATGGTGAAGGCCTGGACGCCCTGCAGCCCGCAAGCCTTGGCGATACCCGCATAACTCACCTGCTCGTCCAATTCGGTGCCGACGAAATTGTCGTCGTACCAGAGCGTCGAGTTGCGCTTCTCCGCACCCCATTGATAGTTCCGGAACACGATCTGGGTGATCGCCGGCCATTCCTTGCGGCCGATCGCAGTCAATTCGGTGACCGCAATGCCGAAAGCGCCGTCGCCGGAGAAGCCGACCACCGGCACGTTCGGACAGGCGATCTTGGCACCCACCACCGAGGGCAGACCATAGCCGCAGGGACCGAACAGCCCCGGCGCCAGATATTTCCGCCCCTCGTCGAAGGTCGGATAGGCATTGCCGATGGCGCAGTTGTTGCCGATGTCCGACGAAATGATCGCGTTGCGCGGCAGAGCGGCGGTGATCGCGCGCCAGGCCTTGCGCGGGCTCATCCAGTCCGGCTTCGCCTTGCGGGCGCGATCGTTCCACGTGGTGCCCGGATCATCCTGCTCATGATCCATCGAGGTGAGTTCCTGCGCCCAGGCCGATTTGGTCTGCGCGATGGTCGCCTTGCGCGCCGCGCGATCGGCGTCGCCGGCATTGGGGCTGAGCTGCGCATGGATCGCCTTTGCCACCAGTGCCGCATCGCCGACGATGCCGACAGAGATCGCCTTGGTGAGGCCGATGCGGTTCGGGTTCATATCGACCTGGATGATCGCAGCCTGCTTCGGCCAATAGTCGATGCCATAGCCGGGCAGGGTCGAGAACGGGTTCAGCCGCGTGCCCAGCGCCAGCACCACATCGGCCTTGGCGATGAGCTGCATGCCTGCCTTGTTGCCGTTATAGCCCAGCGGTCCCGCAAACAGCGGATGTCCACCCGGGAAGGCGTCGTTGTGCTGATAGCCGCAGCAGACCGGCGCATCCAAGGTCTCGGCCAATGCACGCGAAGCCTCGATGCCGCCCGGCGACAGCACCACGCCGGCGCCGTTCAGGATCACCGGGAACTTCGCCTTCGAGAGCAGGGCGGCTGCTTGAGAAATCGCATCCGCGCCGCCGGCCGGCCGCTCGAACGAAAGGATCGGCGGCAGCTCGATATCGATCACCTGGGTGAAGAGATCGCGCGGCACGTTGATCTGCGCCGGCGCCGAATGGCGCTTGGCCTGCGCGATCACGCGGGTCAGCACCTCGGCGATGCGGCTGGGATCGCGCACCTCTTCCTGATACGCGACCATGTCCTTGAACAGCGCCATCTGCTCGACTTCCTGGAAGCCGCCCTGGCCGATGGTCTTGTTCGCGGCTTGCGGCGTCACCAGCAGCAGCGGCGAGTGATTCCAATAGGCGGTCTTCACCGCGGTCACGAAGTTGGTGATGCCCGGACCGTTCTGCGCGATCATCATCGCCATCTTGCCCGAGGCCCGCGTGAAGCCGTCCGCCATCATCCCGCCGGAGCCTTCATGGGCGCAGTCCCAGAAGGTGATGCCCGCGGCCGGGAAGATGTCGGAGATCGGCATGAAGGCGGAGCCGATGATGCCGAAGACATGCTCGATGCCATGCCGCTGCAACACCTTCACGAAGGCTTCTTCGGTGGTCATTTTCATGGAAGTTGGTCCTGGTTGAAATCACGCGATGCCGCATCGTGCCACAGCCGCGCCAAGCGGCGTAGGTCCATCCAGGACGGCGCGATGGGTGCAGAGCCGGGCCGCTAAGTGATTGTTAGAACAGCGTCATCTCGTAATCGAGGGGAAGCCGTCTCACGCCACAGCGTCTTCACAAGAGTCCCCTCCCCCGGCATGGGGGAGGGCCAGGGAGGGGGCACGCCTCACTCCGGCAACCCCGAAAGCACGAACAGCGACGACTGCAACCCGGTCGGATGGGCATCCTCGCCGAACGCGTTCCGAAACACCTTCTTCGCCCCGCCGTTGCGGAACAGCCGGCTCAGCGCCCGGTCGACTTCCAGCCGGAAATCCGCATCGCCGCGCGGCATGGCGAGCGCATAGGGCTCGACCGACAGGAACTGGTCGCCGAGCAGGAACTTGCCGCTCTGATTGTTCTTCATCAGCATGAATTGCAGGATGGTGCGGTCGGCGAAATAGGCGTCGAGCTTGCCGCTGCCCAATTGCGCGAAGCCTTCGGAATGACTCGGCACCGTGACGACCTCGGCGGCGATCGCGCGCGCCTTCAGGAACGTTTTCAGGTCCGCTTCCGTGGTGGTGCCGCTCAAGACGCCGACCTTTTTGCCGGAAAGCTGATCGAAGCCGGTGGGACCGCCGGGCTGGATCATCATCCCGGCGCCGCTGATGAAGGTCGAGATCGAGAAGTCCATCATGGCCCGGCGCTCGAGCGTCACGGTGGTCGCCTCGCAGAGCAGGTCCGCCTTGCCGCCGGTGATCGCCTGGAACCGATCCTCCGGCGACACCTTCACCCAGGTGATCTTGAGATCGGCAAGCTTCAGCTCGGTTTGCACCGACTTCGCTACGGTGCGGCAAAGCTCGACCGAATATCCCTCAGGCTCCGCGGTCCCCGCCGCGATCGAAGAGAACGGCGCCGCATCATCGCGATAAGCCAGCCGGATCTCGCCGCTCTTGGCGATGCGGTCGAGCACACCGTCGGCAAGGGCGAGCGTGGGCAGAAGCAGCAAGATGGCGAACAGCGCAACCACGCCGGACAGAATGCGCATGATGAGATGGCTCCGATCCCCAAGACTTCGCAACGTTTGGAGTCTATCAGTCGCGTTTGAGGGCGAACGAGTTGGCCTTTGGGGTCTGCATGGTCTGGTCGATGCCGATGGTTACAGCAACGCCGCGAATTCGCTCGCGCCACAGGTGAGTTCAACGCCATGGTGCAATGTCAGCAACCCCCGCGCTGAACAAAGACGCGCGTGCTTCGCGCCCCTGGTTGATGGCTCGGAACAAATCATGTACAATCTTCCGTTGTCAGTCGATCGCTAGGTGGCGCCGCAGTCGCGCTCAACCCCGACAGGACGCAGACGGAATCAAAGATCGGATTTCGATGTCGATGCGGACTTCCGCGCGCATGCTCAAAGGCTTGGATCGGTTATGCCGGTTAAATCGGCGAAACTCCGTCTGGGTACGCAAGTGCACAACTTTGGCCCTGCCTTTACAGGAACGCGCAACGCAGACCGGACACAGACAGGAATGCGCAACGCAGACCGGACGCAGACAGGAATGCGAAACACAGACCGGACGCAGACAGGAATGCGAAACACAGACCGGACACAGACAGGAACGCGCAGCACAGACGGGACACAGACAGAATCGTCCAACACAGACCGGACACAGACAGAATGGCGCAACCTTGACCCAGCCTTTACAGGAACGCGCAACCTTGACCGGACCTTTACCGAATGGGGCATCGCCTTTCCCATTCGATGCGCACTTTCGCCCATGCCCACAAAGGCTTGATCGCTTTTCCCACCGCAGAATCCAGGTCGGCTCGTAAAGGTTGGCGTCAAGCTTCAGGCGTCTCAGTCAATCGACCGATATTGTGCCCAATCCCATCCTCAGGCTCCTCACCGCATGACTCCCGCCCGCCAGAACATCCGCAGCTTCCTCCTGCTCTCCCCTGCCGCCCTTGTCATGGCGCTCTGCGGCGTCGTGCCGATGGGTTTCGTCGCCTTCTATTCGGTGCATGACACGTTCGGCGGCAACAGTTTCATCTGGGTCGGCGCCACCTGGTTCCGGCAGATCCTGGTCTCGCCGGAGTTTCATGCAGCATTGCTGCGCAGCCTCGGCTTCTCGGTCATGGTGCTGCTGGTTGAGATGCCGCTCGGCATCTATGTGGCACTCAAGATGCCGGCGCGCGGCGTGCTCGCCAGCGCGTTCATCGTGCTCTTCACCATCCCGCTGCTCACGCCGACCATCGTCGTCGGCTATCTCTGGGCGGCGATGACCTTGCCGAAGGCCGGGCTGCTGTTCGAGGGCTTGAGCCTGTTCGGCATCAGCCTCAACATGAACCATCCGGTCGTGGTCTGGATCGTGCTCGCGGCGATGGATGCCTGGCATTGGACCGGTCTCGTGGTGCTGCTCTGCTATGCGGGCCTGCGCGCGATCCCCGACGACTATTACCGCGCGGCGCGGATCGACGGCGCGAGCGCCTGGGCTGTCTTCCGTCTTATCCAGCTGCCGAAGGTCCGCACTGTGCTGCTGGTCGCCGTGCTGCTCCGCTTCATGGACAGCTTCATCATTTACACCGAGCCCTATGTCGTCGCCCGCGGCGGACCCGGCGTCTCCACGACCTTCCTCTCGCGCGAGCTGGTGCAGACCGCCCTCGTCGAGTTCAACCTCGGCGAAGGCGGCGCCATGGCCGTGGTCTATTTCCTGGTCGTGCTCTGCGTCTCCTGGGCATTCTTCACTTTGGTCGTGTCGAAGACCAGCCTCAACCCGAAGCGGGTGGCGTCGTGACGAGCCGGCGCCCGAGCCTCGCGCCCATCCTCTACGCGTTGTTCATCGCGGTGCCGATCTATTGGCTCCTGGTCATGAGCCTCAAGACCAATGCCGAGATCGCCGGCAGCTTCTCGCTGATTCCGCTCGATCCGACCCTGGAGAGCTTCGAGGTCATCTTCAGCGACCCGGCTTGGTATCTCGGTTATCTGCACGCGCTCATCTACGTGCTGATGAATGTCGCGATCTCGGTCACCGCCGCGATCCCAGCGGCCTTTGCCTTTGCGCGCTATCGCTTCCTTGGCGACCGGGTGCTGTTCTTCGTGCTGCTGACCTTCCGCATGATGGCGCCCGCGATCCTGCTGGTGCCCTTCGTGCAGATCTTCTCCGACCTCGGGCTGATCGACACGCATATCGCGGTCGCCGTGGCGCATTGCTTCTTCAATGTGCCGATCGCGGTCTGGATCCTGGAAGGCTTCGTCTCCGGCATCCCGCGCGAGATCGACGAGAGTGCCAAGGTCGACGGCTACAGCCTGGTGGGCTATTTCCGCCGCATCCTGTTGCCGCTGATCGCGCCCGGAATCGCGATCACCGCTTTCTTCTGCTTCATGTTCTCATGGGTAGAAGTGCTGCTGGCCAACGGGCTCACGGTCGTGGCCGCCAAGCCGATCAACGGCATCATGTCCCGCGCCGGCAGCGTGAATATGGCCGACATCCCGCTGCTCGCTGCCGCCGGCATGCTGGGCCTGATCCCCGGCGTGGTGCTGATCGTCTTCATGCGCCGGCACCTGGCGCGGGGGTTCTCGATGGGCCGCGTCGTCTAGTGGCATGAGGCACTACCAGAACGCGTGGAGATGATATAAACCGCTCTGACGCCGCGCTGAACTCATTGCCGGCGAAATTGGAGATGAGAGTATCGTGTTGAAGTTCGGGCGGATCTTCGTCGTTTCGTTTCTTTTGCTGGGCGGCCTCGGCGGCTGCGCGGTCGGCAATCATCAACAATACAACGGCGTGGTGCCGGCGCTTCAAGTGAGCGGGCAGAAGAGCGTCGCGGTGGCCGTCGCGGACAACCGGCCGTATGTGGTCAATGGCGACAAGGATCCCGACTTCGTCGGCCTGCAGCGCGGCGGCTTCGGCAATCCCTTCGACGTCCGCACCGATTCCCGGAAGCCGCTTGCGACAGACATCACCGACAACATCGTCGCGGCACTGAAGCAGCGCGGGCTCGTTGCCGAGCCGGTCACCGTGAAGCCGGGCACGCCTGTTGCCGCGGTGGTCACGGCAGCGGCCGGCAAAGACCGGGTGCTGGTGCTGGAACTCCTGGAATGGAAGTCCGACACCTACACGAACACCGCGCTGGTCTATAACGTCACGGCCAACGTCTGCGATGCCGCCGGTAAGCCGCTCGCCACGGTCACCAAGCAGGGCGATGACGACCTCGGCGGCAACCTCATGGACCCGCCCGGCCACGCGAAGGACGCGGTGCCGCCGGCCGTCAAGGCAATCTTGGAGAGCCTGCTGAATGCGCCCGAGATCGTTGCGGCGCTGCAGTAGCCGGGATCATAGAAGGCAGCGCGCGACTATGGCCGCAGAAACTCCGTCACGAACCTGATCGTCGCTTCCGGATTCTCATCCATGATCCAGTGCCCGGAGTTCGGGATGATGCCGCCGGTCACGTTGGTCGCGGTGAAGCGGAGCACGTCGGCCTGTGCGGTGCCGAAGGAATGATCGCCGCCGAGCGCCAGCACCGGCATCGGAAGCTTGCCGCCGGCGGCGAGCATCGCCTGGTTGTCCTTGGCGTCCTGGGTGAAGGCGGCGAACTGCTCGAACGCGTCATGCATGGCATGCGGCCGCGCGTAGAGCTTGGCGTAATGCTGCCGCGTCGCCTCCTCGATCTTCTTCGGATCGGCCGAGAGCTCGTTGTAGAAGCGATCGAGATAGATCCGCTCGCGCCCCTTCACCAGCCGCTCCATGTCAGGGCCGCGGAAGTTGAAGTGCCAGAGCATGGGGCTCTTCAGGATCTCATCCCAGGGCCCGATGCCGGGCAGCGGCGCGTCGATCACCACCCATTTGGTGATCCGGCTCGGAAACTGCCCGGCCAGCGCGTAGCCCACCATGTTGCCGATATCATGCGTGACGAGATCCGCGCGCTCGACCTTCAGTGCATCCATCACGCCGGCGATGTCCAGCGCCTGGTTCTTCTTGGTGTAGCCGGTGTCCGGATGCGCCGAGAGACCCATGCCGCGCAAGTCCGGGACGATCACGGTGTGGTCCGCCATCAGAGCTTTGGCCAGCGGCGCCCACATGTCGCCGGTATCGCCGAAACCGTGCAGCAGCACGACATTCGGTCCATGCCCGCCCACGCGCACATGCAGCGTGGTGCCGTTGGTCTTTATTTCTTCGGTCCGAAAGCCCTTCGGATATTCACCATAGGCCAGCGCCGAACCCGCGAAAGCGAGCAGCAGCCCCAGCGCCAGCCCAAACACTCGGACCATTTATTGCGCGGCCTGCTGCTGCTTCGGTGCGTCCTTGGCCCAGCCCGCGTACCAATCCTTGAACTGCTTCCACTGCACCTCGAGATGCGCCTTCTGGCTCTTGCTGAGCGCATCGTTCGGGTTGATGTGAAGCTCGTATTCCTTGTGACCCTCGAGCACCATCAGATGCTTGTAATAGAGGACGAGGTCCGGGCCCTCGTCGAAGGTCGAGAGCACGCGCATCGCCTCATCGAGCTCTATTGCCTTGCGGCGCGCGGTGGCGTCGCCGGTTGCGGCTTTCTCGCAGAGGCTGATCAGGTGCAGCACTTCCTTCGGCAGCGCGTTGCCGACGCCGGTGATCGCACCCTTGGCGCCGCAATTGACGAAGCCGTGCACGACCTGGGTGTCGACACCGACCATCAAGGTCAGGGTCGGATCGCCGCTGGTGATGTTCTCCGCGGCATAGGTCAGCGACTGCGCGCCGCCGAACTCCTTGAAGCCGACCAGGTTCTTGTGCTTCGCCCGCAGCGCGAAGAAGAGATCGGCCTTGGTCTCGAAACCATAGTACGGGCTGTTGTAGATCACCGCGGGAAGATCGCCCGCCGCTTCCAGGATGCCGGAGAAATGCGCGGCCTGCGCGGGCGCCGAGGGCCCGCGCGAGAGCACGCGCGGGATCACCATCAACCCGCCGGCGCCGACTTGCTTGGCATGCGCCGCGAGCGACGCGGCACGCGCCGGATTCTGCGCGCCGGTGCCGACCACGACCGGGACGCCGGCCTTCACCAGGGCCTCGACGCCTTTCTTGCGATCCTCGTCGGTGAGCAACGGCCAGTCGCCCATCGAGCCGCAATAGACCACGCCCGACATGCCGAGCCCGATCAGCGCCGCGCCGCGGCGGGCAAGCGCGTCGAAATCCGGCGTGCGGTCGGGCTTAACCGGGGTCATCAAAGCGGGAATGCACCCGCGGAACACGTTGGCGGCCATGAGACTCTCCTTGAGGCGGCAGCGATCGGGATGGGCCGGACTATAAGCCGACCGCCCATCGCCCGGAAAGAGGCGAAAAACCGCGCTTTACGAGCGTTCCAGCACCGTCGCGCCGTCATCACGCCCCAGGATTGCCTGGGTGGCTATGCCGACGAAGAGCCCCGTCTCGACCACGCCGGTGATGCGCTTCAGTTCGGCCTGCAGGCCCGCGGCGTCGGTGATGACGGAAAAGCGGCAATCGGCGACGAAGTTGCCGCCATCGGTCGCGAACGCGTTTCCATCCACGCGCCGGAGCGCGGCGGTGCAGCCCAGGGCTTCCAGCCTCGCGATCGCGATCTCCCAGCCGAAGGGCACGATCTCGACCGGCAGCGGCGTCGCGGATCCCAGCTGCTTCACCAGCTTGGTGTGATCGGCGACCACGATCATCCGCGCACTCGCTTCGGCGACGATCTTCTCCCGGAGCAGCGCGCCGCCGAGGCCCTTGATCAGACTCAGCGTGGCTTCCTCGATCTGGTCGGCGCCGTCGATGGTGAGATCGATCCGCCGATGCCGCGCGAAATCGGTCAGCGGCACGCCGACCTTGCGCGCCAGTACCGCGGTCCGTTCGGAAGTGGGAATGCCGACGACATCGAGCCCTTGCGCGACGCGTTGCCCGATCAGCTCGATCGCCAGGCTCGCGGTCGAGCCGCTCCCCAGGCCCAGCACCATCTTGTTCTCAACCGCTTGGACGGCGCGTGCGGCGGCGTTGCGTTTCGCCGCGTCGAGCGTCGGATCGATCCGCTTCAAGCCGCGCCCGCCGCGGGTCCCCCGCCCAGAGATTCCGAACGCCGGTCGATCTCGCGCAGGATCGCGGCGGCGACCTGGTCCGGCCCCGGCGTGATATCGGCTTTGATCGGGTGCTCGTCGGCCCGCGGCTCTTCGAGCTGCGCGAACTGGCTCTCCAGTAAACTTGACGGCATGAAATGACCCTGCCGCACCGCCAGCCGGCTTCGGATCAGGTCATAGCTGCCCCGCAGGAAGACGAGGGCGGTGCGATTTTGCGGAATGCCGTCGAACAGTATCTTGCGATAAGAGCGTTTGAGCGCCGAGCAGCCGATCACGCCGGACTCCTCGTCCGAGACCAGAAGCTCGATCTTCTGCGCGATCCGCGCCAGCCAGGGCATGCGGTCGCGATCGTCGAGCGGCTGGCCGCTCTTCATCTTGGCGATCGCTTCCGCAGAATGGAAATCGTCGGCATCGAAATAGGAGCAGTCGAGCTTCTCGGCGAGCAGTTTCCCGACCGTGCTCTTGCCGGATCCGGAGACGCCCATCACGACGACGACGATCGGATCACCGCTCTGCAATGGCTTGTCCTTCAAATGACTCCGCCCGCGCGGGGGAAGCGGGCGCGGGCGGAGTATAGCAAGCCAGTGTGGGGCGGGGAGGCTTATTCCGCCGGCTGCGGCAGGCAATTCGCGGATCGCGCCGCGCCGTCGCCGAGACGGCACTGGCCGAGCGCCACGATCACGACCGTCGTCGCCGCTGCCGCAACCGAGACCCAGAAGCCGTTCTCGGCGCCGAAATTATCCACCACCCAGCCGGTGACGAAGGAACCGAGCGCCATGCCGATGCCAATTCCGGTCATCACCCAGGTGACGCCCTCGGTCAGCATCGACTCAGGTACCCGACGCTCGATCAGGCCGAAGGCGGTGATGAAAGTCGGAGAGATTGCGACGCCGCTGACGAAGACCGCGACGGTGAGCAGCGGGACGGTGTCGGCGATGAGCAGCGGCAGCGCTGTCACCGCCAGCACGCCGACCGCGATCAGCAACTGGCGATGCAGCGCGAGACGCAGATGAACGGCACCGAGCACGAGACCCACCAGGAAGGAGCCGAGTGCATAGACACCGATGATCAGGGTCGCGGCATTCGGCGCGCCGAGCGCCTTGGTGATCGCAACCACGGTCACCTCGGCGGTGGCGAAGGTCGCGCCGACGAAGACCAGCGCCAGGGTGATGATCTGCACTGCGCGCAGCCGGATGGCGGAGCCTTGCGCGACGGCCCCTTCCGCCGGGCGCACCTTCGGTTCGGTCGCGCGCTGCAGGATGAAGGCGGCGCTGCCGAGCGCGAGCATCACCGTGCTGGCCACCATGCCGGCTTCGGGAAAGAGCGCCACCGCAAGCCCCACCGAGAGCGACGCGCCGGCGATATAGACCAGCTCATCCAAGGCGGATTCGAGCGCGAAGGCGGTGTTGAGCTCCGGCTGGCCGCGAAAGACCTCGGTCCAGCGCGCTCGGACCATGGCCGGCATGCTCGGCATGAAGGCGGCGAGGAAGGCCGAGACGAACAGGATCCAGCTCGGCCCATTCTGGTTGGCGGCGAGGATCAAGCTGGTGAAGGCCGCGACCGAGAGAATGGTGGTCGGAATCACCACCGGGCTCTGGCCGCGCCGGTCTATGAGCCGCGAGATCTGCGGCGCCACCAGCGCATTGGTGAGCGCGAAGGTCGCCGCGACCGCGCCGGCCAGCCAATATTCGCCGCTGGTCTGGCTAAGCATGGCCACGATCCCGATCGGCACCATGGCGAAGGGCATCCGCGCGAAGAAGGCGGCGCTGGAAAACCCTATGGTTCCAGGCGCTTGGAAGATCCTGCGATAGGCGTGGCCCATGACGGCGCGCTCCTTCAAATGACCCGAGGCGCCACTTACATACGTGGCGTATGTGGGTTAGGTAGTGCATACGCGGCGTATGTCAAATTAAATACGTGCCGTATGTGAAAGATTTCGGGAGTCGTTGTGTCCAAGCCGCGCCAGGAAATGATCGCCGAGACCCGCGCCAAGCTGATCGCGGTGGCGCGGCATGCCTTCGGCACGGTGGGCTATGCCGAAGCCTCGATGGACGACTTCACCCGCGAGGCCGGCCTCACGCGCGGCGCGCTCTATCATCATTTCGGCGACAAGAAGGGATTGCTCGAGGCGGTGGTCCGGCAGATCGATGCCGAGATGTCCGCGCGCCTCTGCAAGATCAATTCCGATGCCCCCACGCACTGGCAGGGCTTCGTCGACGAAAGCGTCGCCTATATCGAGATGGCGCTCGAGCCCGAGATCCAGCGCATCATGTTCCGCGACGGCCCCGCCGTGCTCGGCGACATCACGCTCTGGCCGAGCACCAGCGGCTGCGTCGCGCAGCTCTCAGCGAGTCTCGACAAATTGAAGTCCGAGGGTGTGCTCATCGACATCGACACCGAGGTCGCCGCGCGCATGATCAACGGCGCGAGCAGCGGCGCCGCGCTCTGGATCGCGAACGCACAGGATCCCAAGAAGACCTCGAAGAAAGCCGTCGCCGGCTTCCGGGCATTCCTCGAAGGGCTGCGGAAGAAGCCGGAGGCCAAGAAGAAGCCGCAGCGTTAAGGTGCGCGCATCCGATTGATGTCGCCCGCGGCTTCCGCCTCGGCGCTGCGGAAATGGCTGGGTGGGACGCCCATCACGCGCTTGAAGGCACGGCTGAACGAGGCTTCGGAATCATAGCCGAGGCGTTGCGCGACCACGCCGATCCGCGCCTTGTCGCGGGTCAGCCATTGCCGTGCGTGGTGCATCCGGACTTGCGCGACGTAGCGTGCGGGTGTCTCGCCGACCACGCGGGTGAAGCGCTCGGCAAAGGCGGAGCGCGAACCGCGCATCGTCTTCGCGAGCGTCTCCATGGTCCAGTCGGCGTTCGGGTTGAGATGGATCGCGGCAAGCACGCGGCCGATATCGGGATCGCGCGCCGCGGCGATCCAGCCGCTGGCATCGCCGCAGCCGCGCTCGACCCAGCTCCGGATGAGGCTCGCCGCGACCACATCGGCCAGCCGCGCGAGAATGCCGCCGGCGCCGACCCGGTCCAGCGAGACTTCGCAGCCCATGGTCTTCAGGAGATCGGGAATGCCCGGCTCATTGATCGTCGCCTGGTGTACCTGCATCAACTCCGGCATCAGGCGGAGCAGGGGATGCAGCCGGTCGATGTTGAAGGTCATGCTGCCGCTGAACAGCAGCGTCTCATCGCCCCCCGGTCCGCTGCCACCGCCGCCCGCCGTGTCGAACACGTTCTCGCAGACTTTCTGGAAGGCGCAGCGGCAGAACGGAATCATCTCCGCATTGGGCGCGCTGGCGAGCGCATGCTCGGCGCCGCGCGGCAGCAGCACGGCATCGCCCGGCTCGAGCCGGATCCATTCCTTCTCCGGCGTCAGCAGCCAGCAACCGCTGCCGGAGACGAAGTGAAACCGCGCGGCCTCCTGCGCCGGGAAGGAGAGGCCCCAGGGCGCCTTCATGCGGAACCGGCCGTATTCGACGCCGTCCAGCCGCAGCCCGCGCAGCATCTCGCTCAGCGGGTCGGCCGGGGGTTCAGGGCGATCTTTGGACGATTTGGCAAGCATTCCGGTAAATCTAGCATGGAAAATCCGGATTACTAGGGGCAATTGTTAACGCCACAGAAGCCCCCTGGAGCACGCACCCATGTCCGAATCCCTCGCCGTGGCGGAAACCCAAGCCGAATCCCCCGCCCTCGATGTCGATCTTTCGATTTCCCCGGCCTGGGCCGGCGTGCTCTCGCTGGCGATGGGCGTGTTCGGCCTGGTCACCGCCGAGTTTCTCCCGGCGAGCCTGCTGACCCCCATCGCCGCCGATCTCGGCGTCAGCAATGGCGCCGCGGGACAGACGGTGACCGCGACCGCCGTCATCGGCACCTTCGCCGGCATCCTGATGCCGATCCTTACCCGCAATCTCGACCGCCGCCTGGTCATGTGGTCGCTGACCACCTTGCTGATCGTCTCGAGCCTGGTCGCGGCGTTCGCCACCAACCTCACCATGCTGCTCGGTGCGCGGCTGCTGCTCGGCATCGGGATCGGCGGTTTCTGGTCGATGATGGCGGCGATCGCGATGCGCCTGGTGCCGGATCGCCTGCTGCCGCGCGCTCTCTCCATCGTCTTCACCGGCGTCTCGGTGGCGACGGTGAGCGCCGCACCGGTCGGCGCCTATCTCGGCGATATCCTCGGCTGGCGCGCCGTGTTCGGCATCGCGGCTGCGATCGGCGTGGTCACGCTGCTGGTGCAGATGGTGAGTCTCCCGAGCCTGCCGCCGCAGGCCAAGCCCAACCTGCGCACGCTGGTTCATCTGCTGCGCCGTCCCAGCATTCGCCTGGTGCTCGCCACCATCCTGATCTCGATCTCGGGGCATTTCGCCGGCTTCACCTATGTGCGGCCCTATCTCGAGCAGGTGCCGGCGCTCTCGATCGAGTTCATCTCCCTGGTGCTGCTGGCCTACGGCGTCGGCGGCTTCTTCGGCAACCTGGTCGGGGGTGCGATCACCGCGCGCAGCGCCTAGGCCTCGGTGATCACCGGATCGCTCACGATCGCGATCACCGCCTTCGTGCTGGTCGGCTTCGGCGTCTCGCCCTGGATTGCCGCGATCGGCGTCGCGTTCTGGGGCTTTGCTTTCGGCGCGATCCCGGTCGGCGTGCAGACCTGGATCGTCCAGGCGGCGCCCGATCAGCCGGAGGGCGCCAGCGGCCTCATCGTCGCCGCCTTCCAGGTCGCGATCGCGAGCGGCGCCGTCTTGGGCGGTCTCCTGGTGGACAGCCTCGGCCCCACCGGCGTCATCGGCTATTGCGGGTTTGCGACCTTGCTGGGCGGCGGACTCGTCCTCGCCTTCAGCCGCAAGGCCGTGGCGGCCTGACGCTCAGCGCGGATGGTTCGCAGCAGGAAAGCGAGGGCGAGGCCGACCAGCAGTGTCGTGCCGCCGGCAAGACCACGCTCCATCGGCGACATGATCTCCAGCGCATGCAGTGCCGGGTAGAGCAGCACTGCGGCGTGGCCGAGCGCGAACCAGGTGATATAGAGCGGTCCATCTTCGTCCTGCATCTCATCCTCCTCGGGAATGTCCATCATCTGTAGCCGCCGCGCTGCCGCCGCGGCCATTACGCGCGGGGACAGCGGGATCATCAATGAGTGCGAGCGGGCCTATACTTGAGTATAGGCGGTGCTTCCGGAACCGGGACGGGACGGACACATTGCTGCTCGACTCTCGCCTGGTGTAAATTGAAACGCATGTCGGTTGACCTCAGCGGATCCCCCGCCTTCGCCAGAACGCAGAGCGGCGCAGCACGCCGCACCCACGCGCACCGGGTCTGGGCCTGGAGTGCCGCGGTCCTTGCGGCGGCTATTTTCGCCGTCGATACGTTCACACCGCTCGATACGGCCGTCGCCGTCTTCTATGTGATCGTCATCCATCTCGCCGCGAGCGCTTCGCGGCGATCGGTGCTGGTGAAGACCGCATTGGGCTGCGCGACCTTGACGGTGCTCAGCTACATCATCGTCCACGGTGATCACGAGCCCGGGCCGCCACTCATCCGCTGCATCGTCAGCCTCTCGGCGATCGCCATCACCAGCGCGCTCGCCCTGCGCAATCACGCCGTCGAGGCGACCCTGCGCGAGCAGGCCAACCTGCTTGAGCAGACGCATGACGCGATCTTCGTGCGGGATATGAACGATACCATCACCTACTGGAACCGCGGCGCGGAAATGGTCTACGGCTGGCCGCGCGAAGCGGCGGTCGGCCGCCGCACCGCCGACTTGCTCAACACCCGGTTTCCCGCGCCGCAGGAGGAGATCCGTGCCGCGCTCCTGCGGGACGGTGCCTGGGAAGGCGAGCTCATCCACACTGCGATGAACGGCGTGCGCGTGGTCGCCGCCAGCCGCTGGGCGCTGCAACGCGACAAGCAGGGGCAGCCGATCGGCGTCCTGGAGAACAACACCGACGTGACCGCCGCCACCGCGGCCCGCGAGGAGCTGCACCAGGCGCAGTCGGCGCTGGCGCATGCGGGACGTGTCGCGACCCTGGGCGAGCTCAGCGCCTCGATCGCGCATGAGGTCAACCAGCCGCTGGCCGCGATCATCACCAACGGCGAGGCGGCCTTGCGCTGGATGGGCCGCGCCGAGCCCGACCTTGGCGAGGCACAGGATGCGCTGAAGCGTGTCATCCAGGATGGCGAGCGCGCCAGCGAGGTGATCCGCCGCATCCGTGCGTTGACGCGCAAGAACGAGCAGAACACCACCGCGCTCGATCTCAATGCGATCGCCGAAGAATCTCTGGCTCTGGTCGAGCGGGAGATTGCCGGCCGCGGCGTCACGCTCAGCCTCGACCTCGCACGCGACCTGCCGCAGGTCCAGGCGGATCGCATCCAGCTCCAGCAAGTGCTGATCAATCTGCTGCTGAACGCGCTGCAAGCCATGGATGCGGTGGCGCCCGAGGCGCGCCGCCTGCAACTGCGCTCCTTTGCCGACGAAAGCGGCAATGCCGTTCTCGCGGTCGAGGACAGCGGGCCTGGTTTCGACCCGGAGACCGCCGGCAAGCTGTTCAGCGCCTTCTTCACCACCAAGGCTTCCGGCATGGGGATGGGGCTCTCGATCTGCCGCTCGATCGTCGAGGCGAGTGGCGGGCGCATCTGGGCGACCCGCAATGACGGTGCCGGCGCTACGTTCCACGTGCTATTACCGGGCCAGGCTTCATAGGGGGAGGCTTCGAAAAGTCATGATCACGGGCAACGCACCGGCATCGACACGCTCTGGCGCCTCCAAGAGCGACGAGACTTGGATCTACATCGTCGATGACGACCAATCGGTGCGCGACGCTTTGTCGAGCCTGTTCCGCTCGGTCGGCTACAAGGTGCAGCTCTTCGGCGCGACCCAGGAGTTCATCGACGCGAGGCGCGGCGACGGCAATTCCTGTCTGGTGCTGGACATCCGCCTCCCCGGCGCCAGCGGGCTCGATCTCCAGACTCATCTCAATCGCGCGCAGATCCCGATCCCGGTCATCTTCATGACCGGACATGGCGACATCCCGATGTCGGTGCGGGCGATGAAGGCCGGCGCCATCGACTTCCTCGCCAAGCCGTTCCGCGATCAGGACATGCTGGACGCCGTGGCGAATGCGCTCGATGCCGACCGCAAGCGCCGCGCCAGCGACGATTCCATGGCGACGGTTCGGGCCGCCTTCGAGACGCTCACCAGCCGCGAGCGCGAGATCATGGGCTTCGTCACCGCGGGGCTGATGAACAAGCAGGTCGCCGGCAATCTCGGCCTTTCCGAGATCACCGTGAAGATCCACCGCGCCAGCGTCATGAAGAAGATGGGCTGCCAGTCCCTGGCCGACCTGGTTCGCATGGCCTCGCTGCTCGGCCTTGAAACCAAGAAAGGCTGACGGGCTCAAGCGGCGCACTGCGTCGTAAAACCGCAGCAATTAAACCTCCGTATAGTCGATAGACCGGGGCAGCTCTGCCTATCTTTCCGGCAACGGCAACCGTCGCGCCGCGGCGTGCGTTGAGAACAGCTTCGAGACAGATCTTGGCAAGCGAACCTGAAGTGGCCATCCCCGTGGTCGCCATCATCGACGACGACGCTTCGGTCCGGGCCGCGATCCGCAGCCTGGTGCGCTCGCTCGGCTATGCGGCGCAGAGTTATGCGTCGGCCGAGTTGTTCCTGCTTTCCGGCGACCTGCTGCAGACCGACTGCATCGTGACCGACGTCCAGATGCCGGCCGGCATGAGCGGCCTCGATCTGCAGAAGCGCCTCGTCGAGGCCGGCATCAAGGTGCCGACCGTCTTCATCACCGCCTTCCCCGAGGAGCATGTGCGCGGCCGCGCCGAAGCGGGCGGTGCCATCGGCTTTCTCAGCAAACCGTTCGACGGCCGCGATCTCGCCCAGCTGCTGACCACAGCGGTCGGCGCGTGACGGCTCATCGGCTCGCCTTGAAGGCCGCCAATCGCGCGTCGCGCTCGGCCTGATAGGCGGGGTTGAAATCGCCCTTGAGGTCGGCGCGCTTCAGCACCTTGCCGCAGCTTTCGCAGACCGTGCCGAGGCCGGCCGGCTTGCCGCAGGTCTTGTGGATGTAGTCCACCGTGCGGCCTTCCTTTGGCTTTTTCAGCCAGGTTTCACCCCAGGCGCGCAAGGCCAGGAACACCGGATAGAGAGCCTCGCCCTTCGGGGTCAGGTGATAATCGTGCCGCAGCGGCCGCTCATTATAGATGCGCCGCTCGATGATCCCGTCGGCTTCGAGGCTCTTCAGCCGGGCGGCGACCATCTGCGGCGTGGCGCCGGTCTGGGCCTGGATCTCCTCGAACCGGTGATTCTCCGAAAACAGCTCGCGCAGGACCAGCACGCTCCAGCGGTCGCCGACCGCCGCCGCCGCCCGGCCGACCGGGCACAAGGTGGCGGGATCCAGCACCTTGGCCGGGGATTTCGTGATCGTGGTCACTTTCCTTTTCATAGCGGCTTGTTCCTATGATTTCCATAGCAATATGGTTCGGCATCGGAACGGAAGCAAGGGGTCGCGAACGGCGGCCCGCCGGATCGAGCCCAATCAAGACCTTCACCTTCCCGCCAAGGAGCCCGCCATGAACGCCATCACCCCGACCGCCAAGACCCTCTTCACCGGCAAGACGCACAGCAAGAGCGGCCGCGACGGCTATGCCAAGAGCGCCGACGGCTTCGTCGATCTGAAGATGACGCAGCCGCATCCGGCCGCCGAGAACCTGTTCGCCGCCGCCTGGTCGGCTTGCTACATGGGCGCGATCGAGCTCGCCGCCGCGCAGCGCAAGGTGAAGCTCGCCGGCAACCCGGAAGTCGATGCCGAGATCGACCTCAACAAGTCGGGCGACTCCTACTTCCTGGAGGCGCGCCTCACCGTGACTCTTCCCGGCGTCGATCGCGAAACCGCCGCGGCGCTCGCCGAAGCGGCCCATGGGATCTGCCCCTATTCGAAGGCGGTGCACGGCAACATCACGGTCACGACCACGATCGCCTAACGGACTTGAATGAAACTCAGCGGGTCTGCCGGCAATCGCGGGCAGGCCCGCTTCGATTCCCCAAATTCGGAGCCCCGAATCCGGGTCACGCAAGGAATTAATCAAACTTGCGCCTCCGAATGTGATTCGGAGGAACGCCGCCCACAAAATGCGATTTGATGTCGCACTGTCTCAGCGGCGCAACGGGCGCTGCCGACGCACTATGCTGGGAGCTGAACATGACGCGCGCGACCAAGGGCATCTGTTTCGGTTTCATCGCTGTGTTAGCACTCGGTTTCGCTTTTGCCGCGCAGCCGGCGGAGGCGACATCGATCGGCACTCTGTCCGTTGGAGATTCCTATTCGGACACGATCACCTCGAGCGGCCCGACCTTCAGCAAGGACTACGATTTCACGCTGACCGGCGCCCCGATGGGCATCACGATCCTCGCGACCGCCTTCGGCCAGTCGTCGCCGACCAACGGTGTCGATAACCTGGAGATCGGCCTCTTCGATTCCAGTCATAACCTGATCGCTTCCGCTTCGGGATCGCCGATCGCCTTCTTCGACTCCTTCGCGCAGTCCGGCATAGCGCTCGGCGCCGGCGCCTATCTCTTCACCATCTTCGGCGAAGTGACCGCCGGCAAGGATGCGTTCGTCTCGATCTCGCTCGCCGCCAACGCGGCGCAGACGCCGATCCCGGCCGCGGGCCTGCTGCTGCTGACCGGCCTCGGCGCCTTGGGCGGAATCGCAGCGCGGCGCCGCAAGGCCAAGACGGAAGCCGCTTGAACGGCGCCAGAGTGAACTTCGAAGGCCCGGACTCTCCGGGCCTTTCTTTTGCCGCATTCGCGCGCCGCAACCGGCCCGAAGGTTCCGCGCCTTAAACACGATTCTGTGTTTTTGATTCCGGAACGCCGGTGGGCGGCTCCGGTTGATCAGCGCACCACCGCCCGCTGTCGGACGTAACGGCGAACTCGTCAACTGAAACGCCATACTGAAACTCTGTGGAGGATCAGGATCATGCAGACCAGGATTTACGCCGCCACCGTGATGACGTCGGTCGCCGCCCTGCTCGCGCTGGGCCTGACGGCTGCGCCGGCCGCGGCCAGCGATGCCCAGGACAAGGTCATCTCGAACTATTGCGACAACAACACGGAGTCCCAGGACTGCAACGACTGGCGCTACAACCGCACGCGCTGGAGCCCGCAGCAGTACCAGAGCTTCTACACCAAGTATCAGACGGACCCGGCCTTCCAGTCGGCCGAGGCGCAAGCGGCGTTCGGCATGCCGGTCGGTTCGTCGGCTTCGACCAGCGAGGTCGATCCGGGCACGGCTCCGGTCAATGACAAGCTCGGAACCGCCAACATCGCAACACCGGTGAGCCCGAGCTCGAACACGCCGGCCTCCAGCCCGGCGGCGGGCGGCACGGTCAGCAGCACCTCGACCGGCAACGTGGTGAAAACGGTCCCGGAAGTGATCGGCGACAGCCCGACCCACGCTCAGGACTGCGCGGCGACCTACAAGTCGTACGACCCTGCGACCGATACCTACATGGGTCTCAGCGGCGGACGCCAGAAGTGCAAGCTCTAAGCTGAGCGGATCTTCAAGCGACGGGGCCGGGATGAAAATCTCGGCCCTGTTTTCTTTTGCCCTATGATGCCGCCGCGAAACATCGAGGAGCGCATCATGCACGACTGGAAACTCCCCTGGGACGGCGCCTGTCGTTGCGCCCGGGTCAAGATCCAAGTCAGCGCGCCGCCGATCATGACCGCCGCCTGCCATTGCACCGGCTGCCAGCGCATGAGCGCCTCGGCCTTCTCGCTCTCGGTCGGAATCCCGGCCGAAGGATTCGCGGTCATCGAGGGCGAGCCGGTGCTCGGCGGCTTGCACGGCGCGACCCGGCATTACTTCTGCCCGCATTGCCTCTCCTGGATGTTCACGCGGCCCGAGGGCTTGGACTGGCTCGTCAACCTGCGCTCGACGATGCTGGACGGCGCGCTTCCCGCCGCGCTCGCGCCCTTCGTCGAAACCTTCACCGCCGAGAAGCTGCCCTTCGCCGAAACCGGCGCCGTGCATTCCTTCGCCGCGCTGCCGCCGATGGAAGCCTGGGAAGGGCTGATGAAGGAATATGCCGACTGGACCGCGCGCTAGCCGATTCAAGCGGTGATCGATGGGACCCGGCTCGGATGCGGCGGCTCGGGAGACGACACTCTCCCGCCGACCCCGACGGCCGCGGGCTGTTTCGGCCTGCCGAATCCCGCGCAAGCCCTTGCGGTCGCGGGCGGAACTCTCACCGCAACGCGTAAAAGCCACCCCCGATTTCGTCGGGGTCCGGTCGGGGTTGCGCGATCCTGTAAAGGCTGGGTCAAGGTTGCGCGGTTCTGTCTGTGTCCGGTCTGTGTTGCGCGATCCTGTCTGTGTCCGGTCTGTGTTGCGCGTTTCTGTCTGTGTCCGGTCTGCGTTGTGCGTTCCTGTATGTGTCCGGTCTGTGTTGCGCGTTTCTGTCTGTGTCCCGTCTGCGTTGCGTCGCCCTGTCTGTGTCCGGTCTGTGTTGCGCGATTCTGTCTGTGTCCCGTCTGCGTCGACTTGGACGCGCCATGCGCTCAGCGATGAGCTCCGCAGTCTGTCCGGCAGAATCGGCATCGATTCTTTTTCCTGTCTGGGTCTCGTCCGGGTTGCGCAACCCCCGCCTGCGCCGCTGCCTATGGCGCGGCGCGGAAATTGCGGCTTCGGAAGACTTGGCACTATAGTTCACTTTTTGTTCTAAGGCAATGTTTCGCGCGGCGGACGGGGCCCAAGCCGCGCTCTTCTTGCGAATTCGCGTCGCCAGCCGGCTTGCCCCGACGATGTAGAGGAGACAGCCGAGCGCCTGGGCGCGCAAGGGCACGCCCCAGTCGATGAGAGTGCCCATAGCGCGCGCGGTCGCGGTCATGGCGGTGTGCATCATCAGCCCCTGATCGCCGAGCCGCAGGAAATAGAAGGCGATGCCCAGCGTCACCACATGCACCGCGCCGCCTGCGAGCAGGCAGGCAATGCTGAGCAAAGCCGCGACGCAGCAGATATAGCGCTTGACCGTGGTGAGATCGATCAACCGCCCGGCCCAGGTCAGAGTGAGGGCGGAGCAAACCGTGCCGGCGGCGTAGGCCGCGCCGAGCGTGCCGTCGGAGAGATGGAACGCCGCCCGGCCCAGGTCAGAGTGAGGGCGGAGCAAACCGTGCCGGCGGCGTAGGCCGCGCCGAGCGTGCCGTCGGAGAGATGGAACGCCGCCCGGAAGTCGGCGCCGAAGAGGGAGACGTAATAGGTCTGCCCGAAGGACGAGAGCGCCATGAGCAGGGCGCCGAAGGTCAGGCCGCGGCGGTGACGGAGGGCGAAGGAGAGGGTGGAGAGCATGGATAAAACGCGGCGTGGGGCGAGGACGTCCCCTAAGCCCCGCAATCGAACGGCCTCGGATAACGTGACCCTCCGGGCACAGGCTATTCTGCCGCCTTGGTGGGTCCCAGATCCAACTCCAGACCGCCGAGAACTGGCATCAGATCGTTATTTTCCTCGACACGAAGCATTCGGATGTCTTTTACGACCTTCTTGAACCAAGGGTAGATATTCCCGAGATCCTGAACTGCCATCATGCACTGCACAGGGCCGGATTTATCGTCGCCGAAATAGACGCTCCCTTGTTGCCGGCGAAAGCCGTGCCGTCCGAGCACGCGGCAAATGTCGTTATAGGCGTTCTCGGGGTAGTTGCCCGGGTAGTACCGCTCCAGGCGTTCTTGTTCCAGGTCGAACACGATGGCGTACATGCGCTTGGCCCACTGAAAGGTATTGGTCGGATTGGGGCCGGTATCGGATGAGTTGGGAACCGCTTGCGGTATCCCGACTTGCTTCACAACTCGTAACCGATTGAAGGTCTGGCGGCGCATGACCACGTAGGTATGCGCGGACAGATTCCGCCTGTCAACGGCAACCACGCAGCCGCTGGACCAGGGAATCGCGAAATGTTACGCTCCGCACCGGCATCAGGAGATGGTGCCACTCCGGCTACTGACGTGCTCTGCGCGCCTTCGCCGGAGCGGGCTTTGTTAAGCTAACCTAACGGGCGGCTTCAAACGAACCATTGTCGTCTCCTCTTGCTGTGCCGATCGCGTGAAGGTCGGAAAAACTTCAACACGCGAGCGCGGCGGTTAATCCAGAGCGGCGGCCACCTTGGCGGGTGGTCGCCGTTTTGCTTTTACTCGAAGTTATCACGATGAGGCTCGACACCTTCGTCGCCGAGCGAGATCGTAACCGCACCGATGTCCTTGTTGAAGTAGACCCCGTAAGAGAGCTGCACGAGGCGTTCACGGCGCGTGAGATAACCCAACGCATTGCTGACCTGTTTATCAGTCGCTGCCAAACCTGTGGCGGCGACGGCCGTTCTGATCTCGGCCAAAGTCCACTTCTTGCGCTCGGAATGCTCAAAGATGCTAGTGACGGTGCCGAGCACATTTCCAGACTTGGGCGCGGTCGGTGCAATCTTCTCCGCGGCTCGCTGTAGGATTTTTCTCTGGATTTGATCCGGCTGATTGCTGAGCGCCGTCACGGCACGCGAGCCGAGAAGGGCCACGACGGCATCTGCCATGCCTTCGATGACTTCGTCCGCCTCCTGGGGAATTTGAGGCTTACCGGGGAACTGGGTGATCGCCATGCGCTCAAATATGAGCCGGGATGAGCCCGGAGTCAAAGACATCCGTGGCCGCGTTCCTCCTCCGCTGGCGTTGTTACCACATTGGCAACCGGCGTCGACCCGTGTCAAGGGCTTGTGTATCGAATTGTGAAACACCCCTAAATTCCGGTGGATAAGGCTGAGCCGATAGTAGTCCGCGTTTTGCAGTTGCGAACAAATCCTCCAACAGGGCTGCTGGTTGGTAAGTTTGGCGCCGTGGTCCCTGCAAGCCTTGCTGATTGGAAGAACTGCTACGAACGCCGAGGCCGAGGATGGACAAACTTCTTTAGCAATCCCAACCGGAACTTAATCGCATACGCATCATTCGGCGTCTGGGTGAGGCGATCAAATTCAAGTAAATCGTAGTTTGCTTTCGTTATGTCTCTCTCAGCGATGGCTCGATTCTTGATTCTCGCGTTCTCAAACTCTTGGAGTTTTGCTCGCGTGATTGACTTCCTCCACTTCTGCTGAATAGCAAGATCAAACAGCAGATAATAAAGCACCACCATACCAGCTGATCTAAGAAGCTTGTCATGAGCGGTGAAGGCAGTCTGCATCTCATTGAGCACGTTCGTGACCCTTGCGGTAGTGGCCTTAAAAGCCATCTCTCGTTTTGCCTTGTTAGATTTGAAGAATGCGTCCAGATAAACTTTCTTTGTATCTACAACATCATTCGTATGAGTGAGATAAAGCATCTTCGCCGCAAGATCGCGGTGCTGATAGCGTCTGTTAGAAATTTTAAGATTCTTTGAGAAGAAGGCCTTCGCTGCGATTGCGCGTGCGAGTTTAGGCAGTGGGCCGCCAAAAGCATTTCGTTTCTCAGCAGCGTTTAGCGGTACTGCTTCGTTTAACCGAGAGAACATCTCCTCGATCAAATCTAAATCGTCCACCTGTATTGCGATCACTGAAAGGCTCGATGCGTCGAACAATTGCTTAATATGCGGGTAGTGCGTTGCCAGTTCCTCATAAGTCATGTTCGCAGCTTCGACTTCAGCATCCTTGAGATACTCAAAGTCCTTAGACAAAGAGAAATCTCCGTCAATGAACGACCACACCGCTTCCAGTCGTTGCCGACCATCAATTATTGCAAACTCGTGCTTTGACTTTTTGTCGTCTCGAAGGTCGTGAAAGTAAATCTTCGGCACATCGAAATCGTTGAGTATTGAGTCAATCAGGAGCTGCTTCTTATCCAGAGTCCACACTTCGCCCATTCGTTGATAATCAGGGTCGATGAAGATGCTCTTCCTTTGCGCATAGAGATAAAGAATTGATGAGTTCTTCACTTCAAAGGAATTGAACTTCATGACAAGATTTCCTGTGCATGCGCTGCGACATGATCGAGTTCCGGGAACATGGCAAGTCGGCTGATGTGCAGAACTTTGAGTTCTTCTCGAATGCTCGTTTTCGCCTTTGCTGGCACGATGAGACGCCATACATGCTTTTGGTTGCCGATAGTATCTAGGGCGATCTGCTCACGATGCGTTATCGTGAACACGCCTGACTGAGCTTGCATTCTACGGGTATTGCGAGGGGCGATTGCCGCCGCCGGTGAGAGGCTGCTCTTACTCTCGTTTGCCAGCCGAGTGGGGAGGTAGTTGTCCAAGACGGGATCATCACCGAAACCAGGAATCTCGGACGGATGGGGAGGCTTGATACTCGCAATTTTGTTCAGTTCGATTGGCTGCATAATCCATACAGCACCGTCGGATTTCGATCCGTCGCCCACTGCGAAGAATAGAGCAACTAGCGGACTCTCCGTCCAATCAAGCAGGCGCGTGGGCACCCCATGGTGCCTCATTATAAACAACCACTCCCACTCACTGGCAGGCCGCTCTGGAAGCAAGGCTAGTGCATCCTGCTTGAAACGAGTTATGAGCGGTGGTTCAGCAGTGATGCCGCCCTTGGCCCGAGCAATACTGGGAACTAAATGCCAGTTGGCAGCTGCCTGGCCGCGATACCAAAGCGGCTGATCCACGTGACGACTTCGTTTTAGCTCAGTGAGAAATTGGGCGACAGAAGCCACCTTCCTATCTTTATATCTCACTTAATGTTTCCCCCGATTCCCTCAATCGGTGTAAATCTATGACACTATTACGCGCTTTGAAAAGCGGTTTGGGCCGGAAGGTTTCAATCTAACGGCTTTCTCAATTGATCTGAGTCCGTCTCTCGCCCCTCACCGCCATCCCAGCGCCGGCGCCACCTGGGTCAGGATTGCCTCGATCGCATGCGCGCAGTAATCGACGCCGAGCTGGTTCGGCACGGTGAGCAGCAGCGTGTCTGCTTCCCCAATCGCTTCGTCGCCGCGGAGTTCCTCCACTAACCGGTCCGGCGCTGCGGCGTAGGTGCGGCCGAAGACGGCGCGCATGCGGTCGATCATGCCGACCTGGTCGCTGCTCTCGTTGCCGCCGAAATAGGCGCGGTCTTCATCGGTGACCAGCGCGAAGATCGAGCGGGAGACTGAGACGCGGGGCGCGCGCTGGTGGCCGGCTTTGGCCCAGGCTTCGCGGTAGGCGCGGATCTGCCTGGCCTGCTGGACGTGGAAGGGCTCGCCGCTTTCGTCCTCCTTCAAGGTCGAGCTCTGCAGGTTCATGCCCTTGCTTGCGGACCATATGGCCGTGGCGTTCGAGGCTGAGCCCCACCAGATGCGCTCGCGCAGGCCTTCCGAATGCGGCTCCAGGCGCAAGAGGCCCGGCGGGTTCGGGAACATCGGGCGCGGGTTGGGCTGGGCGAAGCCTTCGCCCTTCAGGAGGTCGAGGAAGGTCTCGGCGTGCCGGCGGCCCATCTCGGCGTCGCTCTGGCCTTCCTTCGGCGCGTAGCCGAAATGGCGCCAGCCTTCGATCACCTGCTCCGGCGAGCCGCGGCTGATGCCGAGCTGCAGCCGGCCGCCGCTGATGAGATCGGCGGCGCCGGCATCCTCCAGCATGTAGAACGGGTTCTCGTAGCGCATGTCGATGACGCCGGTGCCGATCTCGATCCGCTTCGTCTTCGCGCCGACCGCGGCCAGCAGCGGGAAGGGCGAGGCGAGCTGGCGCGCGAAATGGTGCACGCGGAAATAGGCGCCGTCGGCGCCGAGCTCTTCCGCGGCAACCGCGAGGTCGATCGATTGCAGCAGCACGTCGCTGGCCGAGCGAGTCTGCGAATGCGGCGAGGCCGACCAATGGCCGAAGGAGAGGAAGCCGATCTTTTTCATGTGTTCTTTCAGTAAAAGGACGGGGCCGGGATTGCTCCCGGCCCCCGGTTGTCCGCAGGGCGATTGGAAAGCGCTTACGCGCTGCGCGCCTTCGGCACGCGCCCCCTCACCCAGCTACGGCTAAGCTCACTGCGTTCGCCAAGCCTTCGCAACCCTCTCCCACGAGGGGAGAGGGAAACCCTGATGCGATCGCTCTGCCTTAGGCGTACGTTACGCCACCGCGGCTTCCAGGCTCGGGTAGTCGATATAGCCCTTGGCATCGCCGCCGTAGAAGGTCGCGCGGTCGGCCGGGGCCAGCGGGGCGTTCTGCTTGAAGCGCGCCGGCAGGTCGGGGTTGGAGATGAACAGCGTCGCGAAGGCGATCGCGTCGGCATTGCCGCTCTTCAGCTGCTTCTCCGCGTCTTCCTTCGTGCTGTAGCCGGCGGCGGAGATGATGGTGTTGCGGAACAGCGGACGGAAGAAGTCGGCATCGATCGGGCCGCCCGGCACTTCTTCGCCGGGGCCGGCGCGGGTCACGTGCAGATAGGCGAGGTTGAAGCGCTCCAGTGCCTTCGCCGCATAGCCGAAGATCGCGCGCGGGTTGCTGTCATGCATATCGTTGAACCCGGTGTTCGGCGAGAGGCGCACGCCGACGCGCTCGCCGCCCCAGACCGCGACCACCGCTTCCGTGACTTCGATGAGGAAGCGCGCGCGGTTCTCCACCGAGCCGCCATACTGGTCGGTGCGCTTGTTGGTGCCGTCGCGCAGGAATTGGTCGATCAGATAGCCGTTCGCGGCATGGAGCTCGACGCCGTCGAAGCCGGCCTTCTTCGCATTCTCCGCACCCTTGCGGAAATCGGCGACGATGCCGGCGATCTCAGCGGTCTCGAGCGCGCGCGGCGCCACGTAGGGCGTCATCTTGTAGTCGATGGTCATGCTCTCGCCCTTGGGCGCGATCGCCGAGGGGGCGACCGGGAGCGCGTTGTTCTCCTGCAGGGTCGGGTTGGAGATCCGGCCGACATGCCAGAGCTGCAGGAAGATCCGGCCGCCCGCCTTGTGCACGGCCTCGGTCACCTTCTTCCAGCCCTCGACCTGCGCGTCGGTGTAGATACCCGGCGTGTGGACATAGCCGATGCCCTGCGGCGAGACCTGGGTCGCTTCCGTCACGATGAGGCCGGCCGAGGCACGCTGGGCGTAGTATTTCGCCGCGATATCCTGGGGCACGAAGCCCGCGCCCGCCCGGCTGCGGGTCATGGGCGCCATCACGATGCGGTTCGGGAGGGTATAGGGACCGACTTTCACGGGATCCAGAAGCATGCGAGTATTTCCTTTGATTTCAGAAGGTTGTGATTCTAGCTGGCGTAACTGGAAATTCTTAAGTAAGTGATTACATACATAGGGAACGGGCGATTTCAAGCCCTGATCGCCGGCGGCGCATGATAAATCGAGAGCGATGAGCGTACCTGACACCGACATCCTGGAAGACGAGACCGAGACCGGCTGTAGCGAGCCGTGCCTGGTCGCGCGCCGTCGCGACAAGGAGGCGACCAAGAAGGCGCTGATCGCCGCCGCGGTCGAGGTCTTCGCGCGCAGCGGCTTCGACGGTGCGACGACCAAGGAGGTCGCCGCGCGGGCCGGCGTCAACGAAGGACTCATTCAGCGCTATTTCGGCGGCAAGGCCGGGTTGCTGCAGGCGATCGTCGGCAATATGTGCGGCGAGCGGCTCACCGCGTGCAAAGCGGCACCGCCCAGCGAAAGCCTGAAGGCGGAGATCGCGACGGTGCTGCGCCATGAGATCCTGCAGGCGGATGCCAACCGCGACTTCCTGCGCGTCTTCATTTCGCGCGCGCTGGTCGATCCCGATCTCGCCGCGAGCCTGAAGGCGCATTACAAGGACAGCCGGATGCCGCATCTGGTCCACCGGCTGAGGCACTTCCAGGCGGACGGCACGCTCGACCCCGCGGTCGATCTCGACCAGCTCGCGGCCGCCATCACCACCTTCGCCTTCGGTCTCGGATTCATGCAGCAGGTCGTGCTCTCCGAAGACCCGAAATATCTCGAAGGCATCATCGAGAACATCGCCGCGACATTGGTGCGCGGCACCGAGGCGAAGGCGTAAGCCACACGCCCTCTTGCGTCTCATCACGACAAGCGTCACCCTTCGCGCAGGGGACCAGACACATGCACTTCTACCGCGTTCTGCTCGCGACCATGCTTGCCGCCGGTTTCATCGCGCCGGCCGTGATCGATTCCGCCGCGGCCGATTCCGCCTGGCCGGTGCAGAACCGGCTGCAGGGCAAGGTCAAGGACGGCGATCCCGAGAAGGCCGACAATGTCAGCGGCATGGCCTGCGCGCCGGGGCCGCTGCCAAGGCTCTGCCTGGTGGTCGATGACGAAAGCCAGGGCGCGCAGGTCGCGATCCTGCAGGAGGGAATGCTGATCGCCGGCGATTTCATTCCGCTGATCGACGACGTCTATGAGAAGAAGCCGCTGGAGCTCGACGCCGAGGGTGTCGCCTATGCCGACGGCTTCTTCTACGTGATCGGCAGCCACGGCCGCGCGCGCCATGCCGACGACGCGGACAAGGAAGCGAAGAACGAGGCGAAGGCCGCCGCGACCCGCAAGGTCTTCCGCATTGCGCTCGGCCCCGATGCCGTCGATCTCACGACCGGCACGCTGAAGAGCGCGCCGGTCATCACGCCATCGGCGGCGCTGGCGGCCATTCTCGGGCGGGATCCGGTCATCGCGCCGTCCTTCGATCGCCCGCTGGGGAAGGACGGCCTTACCATCGAGGGCGTTGCGGTGCGCGGTGCCGATCTCTACGCCGGGTTGCGCGGGCCGGTGCTCGATGACGGCAGCGCGGTGATCGCGCGCGTGCCCTTGGCGGCGGTGTTCGACGGTGCAGAGGGTACGGCGACCTTCTTCCACCTCGGGCTCGACAAGGACACGCAGATGGACCCGCGCGGCATCCGCGACCTCACCGTGTTCGGCGACGGGTTTCTGCTGATCGCCGGGCCCGAGCAGGATCCGCCGAAGAAGCACCGGATCGCGCTCGGCGACTACGCGATCTATTCCTGGACCGAGGGTGCGGCGCCGGTGAAGCGCCTCGACCTTCCGCCAACGGGCAAGACCGACAAGCCGGAGGCGTTGACGGTCCTGGACGCCGATGCCGGAAAGGCACGGGTGCTGGTGATGTATGACGGTCCCAAGGAAGGCCAGCCGGTCCCGGTCACGATCCCGTTGCAATGAGTCCGATGCAGCCGCGGATCGCGGCCACGGCGCCGAGCCCGGCCAGCAGCAGGACGACGACGCGCCGGTAAGTCTTGGCCGAAGCCTTGTCGAACACCCGGTCGCCCAGCCAATTGCCGATCAGCATCGCCGGCACCAGCAAGCCGCCGAGGATCAGCGAATGCACCCGCATCAGCCCGCCGAACGTCGCCGAGACGGCGCTCATCGCCGCCGAGACCTGGAAGAACAGGATGAGGCTCGCGCGCCCCGCTTCATGCGCGATCGGCACCGCGAGGAACAGGAAGATCACCGACGGCCCCGGCATCGCCGCGGCGCCGCCCGTCAGCCCCGCGACCGCGCCGAAGCCCGCGCTGACCCCGGCATGCGGGTGCTTGGCAAACCGGAAGCCGAGCTGCACCGCGCCGGAGGCGGCCAGCACCGCGAGCCCGATCAGCACGCGCATGGCATTGTCCGAGACGCCCGCCAGCAGCCAGGTGCCGAGCGGCGTGCCGATGGCGGCGCCGAGCACGGTGGGGAGGAGCAACTTCCAATCGACATTGCGCCAGATCTTCGGGATGAGCTGCAGCCCGGCGATGATCGCCAGGATCATGATCGACGGCACGATCTCCGCCGGCGCGAAGAACAGCGAGAGCAGCGGCACGCCGACCACCGCCAGGCCGAACCCGGTGAAGCCGCGGATGAACGCCGCCACGAAGATGCAAAGGCTGGAGAGCGCCCAGGTGGTGAGCGAAAGATCCATCAGCCCAGCAGGCGCCCCTGGAGAATCGATTGCGTGTGTCGCGCGATGGTCAGCTCTTCATCGGTCGGAATGACGCGGATATCGATGGCGCCAAGCCAGTTCAGCTTCTCGGTGACCCGATCGCGGATCGGCGCGGCATTCTCGCCGACCCCGCCGGTAAAGATGAGCGCATCGAGGCCGCGCAGCGCGGCGGTCAGCGATCCGACTTCGCGTGCGATCCGCTCGCAGTAGATCTCGACCGCCTGCGTCTGGTTGGAGTCCAGCAGCGTCTTCATATCCGCCGTGCCGCCCAGTGCCAGCAATCCGCTCTCGTGATAGAGCAGCTTCTCCAGTTTCGGCAGATCGAAGCCTTCGCTGCGCAACAGGTGGAGGATGACGCCGGGATCGAGCAGCCCACCGCGCGTGCCCATCACCAGCCCATCGAGGGTCGAGAATCCCATCGTCGTCGCGATGCACCGGCCGTTCTCGACCGCGGCCATCGAAGCGCCGTTGCCGAGATGCGCGATGATCATCCGCTTCGGGATGTCGCCACCCAGCCGATGCAGAATGGCTTCATAGGAGAGCCCGTGGAATCCATAGCGCCGGATTCCCTTCTCCCAGAACCTCTCCGGCAGCGCGAAGCGCGCCGCGACCTCGGGCATGGTGGCGTGGAACGCGGTGTCGAAGCAGGCGACCTGCTGCACGTTCGGCAACGCTGCGGCGACCGCCTCGATCGCCGCCACATTGTGCGGCTGGTGCAGCGGCGCCAGCGGGATGAGATCGCGCAACGCTGCGATGGTTTTGTTGTCGATCTTCACCGGCGCCGTGAAGCGCGTGCCGCCATGCACGACGCGATGCCCGACCGCCGCCACGTCCAAGCGCTCGATCAGCAGGGCCACTGCGTCGCGATGGTTCTCGAGTTTCAGATTGTCGGTCGGCCAATCGACGCCGCTGAACTTGGCAACGCCCTGTCCGATGCCGGAAAGCTGGCCCCTCAATTCGCAGATGGGCAGCTCGCAGACGGGCGCGCCCTCCAGTCTGAAGGTTGCGAACTTGAGGCTCGAGGAGCCGGCGTTGATGGTGAGCAGGCGGTCAGCGGACACTTAGCGCATCTGCTCCTTGACCGCTTCGGCGAGGCGCATGATGCCGGGCTCGATGCGTTCGGTCGGGATCGAGGAGACACCGAGGCGGCAGAAATTCTTCGGGCCGGGCTGATTGAGGAAATGCACTGCACCCGATTCAATCACGACTCCCTTGGCCAGCGCGGCTTTCTCGACCGCGCTCATGTCGATGTTGGCGGGACCGCTGATCCAGAGTGCCGTCCCACCCGCGGTGAGGTTCACCGAGAATTCCGGCAGATGCTTCACCATCGCCGTCACCGCGGCGGCAAGGCGCTCGCGATAGACGTTGCACAGGCGCCGCAGCAGCGCGTCGTGATGCCCGTCGGCGAGGAAGAGCGCGATGGTGCGCTGGTTGTTGGCGGCGGGATGGCGGATCTGCAGGCGCCGCAGGGCACGCGCCTCGGCGATCAGCTCCTTCGGCCCGACCATGTAGCCGAGCCGCAGACCCGGCGCCAGGGTCTTCGACAGGCTGGAGAGGAAGACCACGCGGCCGCTGCGGTCCATCGACTTCAAGGCGGGCTGCGGGCTGCCTTGATGCGAGAGCTCGCTTTCGTAATCGTCCTCGATCATCACGAAGTCGTCGGCTTGCGCGCGCTCGAGCAGGGTATGGCGGCGCTCCAGTGACATAGTCACCGTGGTCGGAAACTGATGGCTCGGCGTCACGTAGAGATAGTCGCACTCGGCGAGCTCGGGTCCGGGGATCAGGCCTTGCTCATCGACCTTGAGCGGCAGCCTGCGGCCGGCGAAGAGGCCGGCGATGTTGCGCGCGTCGGTGTAGCCGGGATCCTCGATGCCGAACGTCGTCTTCTGGTCGAACAGCAGGCTGGCGAGAAGATAGAGCGCATGCTGCGCACCGACGGTGACCAGGATCTCGTCCGGCGCCACGCGCACGCCGCGGCGCGGCAGCAGGCGGGTGCGGATCTGCTCGATGAGCAGCGGGTCGTCATCGGTGAAGCGGTCCTTGGACCAGTCCTTGACCGCATTGACGCTGAGAGACTGCCGCGAGCATTCCCGCCAAGCGGCGAGTGGAAACAGGCTTTGGTCAACCTGGCCATAGATGAACGGATAGGGATAGTCCTGCCAGTTGGCGGGCTTCACGATGTTCCGCTGCAAGCCCGGCCGCGACTTGAAGCGCGAAGCCCAATCCGGCGCTTGATCTGGCGCAGGTTCGAAGGCCTTGGCTTCGGCTGCCGCACCTTTCGCGCGGCCGGTCAGGATCTCCGGGTTCACGAAGAAGCCGCTGCGCTCGCGGGCGATCAGGAAACCTTCCTCGACCAGGTCCTGATAGGCGAGGACGACAGTATTTCTTGCGACCTTCAGCGTCTGCGCCAAGGAGCGGCAGGAGGGCAGGGGCGCGCCCGGCAGGATCTGGCCGTCGAGGATGGCCGAGACCAGCATGCGGCGGAGCTGGGCCTGCAGGGTGACCGACTTGTCGGGCTCCAGGCGGAACAGGAAGGCGCGGCTGGCGTGGACCAATGGATACCCCTCGCTGGCCCCATCAATAAAACTCGTCAATAACCCTGGGGCGGGCCCGTTTGACGCCCGGATTTATAGCAGTTTCGTGAAACCGCGGTGAAGCTCGTTGCAACTCCCCTCAGACTGGCTATGCTGGTTTGCAACAAAAAGAGTTCGGGAGTGCCAACGCTGGGACAATCCCGCCATCCGTATGGGAAACGCCCATAGGGATCGGCGGCTGATCGTTCATAACCAGTTCGGTTACACCCAGACCGTCAAGTCCACCGCTCGGGAAAAATGCGGCTGACTGACGTGGAGAAAACCTCAGGAGGGTGACGTATGACCAAGCTGACTCCAGATCAAAAGGCGGCCCGGGATACCCTGCTCGCCGCGCGTGCGTTCAACCGGCGCACCATGCTGAAAACCTCGGTCCTGGCTGGCGCTGCCGCTGTGTCGGCGCCTTGGATCGTCAAGGATGCCTTCTCGTCCTCGGGCGAGCTCAATCTGCTGATGTGGTCGGACGAATATCCGGATCCGGTCATTCCGGATTTCGAGAAGAAGACCGGCATCAAGGTCAACCAGACGCCCTTCTCGCAGAACGAAGAGCAGATCAACAAGCTGCAGGCCACCGGCGGCGAAGGCTTCGACATCGTCTCGCCGACCTGCAACCGCGCGCCGCAGTATCATGATCTCCAGGTGCTGGCGCCGTTCGACACCAACAAGCTGAAGAACCTCGGCGCGCTGCTGCCGTCGATGCTCGGTCAGGCGAAGAGCCTCTGGACCTGGGAAGACGGTCTCTACTATCTGCCGCATTGCTGGGGCTCGGAGGCGCTTTCGTTCCGCACCGACCTCTACAAGGGCGACCTTGCGAAGCTCAGCTACGGCTCGCTTTGGGATGACAGCGTGAAGGGCCACACGCAGGGCCGCGGCCATTCCTTCCTGCTCGGCATCGGGCTGTGGTGGGATCACTCCGGCCAGCAGGCGTCGAACCGCATGCTCGACGGCTACAAGGACGAAGCCTCGTTCAAGAAGGTCTGGGATCCGATCCTGAAATTCGCGATCGAGCACAAATCCTGGGTGAAGCAGTTCTGGGATTCGGCCGACAACACCAAGTCGGGCTTGATGGAGAATGACGTCTGGATCGGTCAGACCTGGGACGGCCCGCCGCTCACCCTGAAGAAGGACGGCAAGCCGGTCAGCTACCAGGCTCCGGTCGAAGGTGCGATCGTCTGGCTCGACGGTGCTTCGCTGACCAAGGCGGCGAAGAACCTCGACCAAGTCTACGAGTTCCTGAACTACCTGCACACGCCAGAAGTCTCGGCCAAGATCTCCGACGGGTCGAACTACAATCCGGTCGTGACCGGTGGCGATGCGCTCACTTCGGCGGCCTTCAAGAAGAACTTCCAGGAAGCCTATCCTGGCGACGCGTTGAAGAACGTCTGGCCCTGGCCGGCCGAGCCCGGCTGGTACGCGGAAATCCGCAGCCAGTACGCCGAACAGTTCGCGGCGGCCTAAGGCCCGTCCGACTGGAGATGATGGTCAGCCCCGGCACGCCGCCGGGGCTGATTGTTTTTGACCCCCGAACGAACCCGGGGTTTGGCCCCAGCGATCGCTCTTGATCTGTCGGGACCTTACGTGGAAACTCGATTCAAACATTAAGAAACGGCAGGGCGGGCTTTGGAAGAGAGCAGGCATATGAGTGCCGGCGTCGAGCTTGATCACGTGACGGTCCGCTTCGGTGACTTCACGGCGGTCAAGGACGCGACACTCGACATCAAGGGTGGGGAGTTCTTCTCTTTCCTGGGGCCCTCGGGCTGCGGCAAGACCACGATCCTGCGCACCGTTTCCGGTTTCCTGGACCCGTCCGAAGGCGCGGTCCGGATCGGCGGTCAGGACATGGCCGGCTTCGGGCCAAACCAACGGCCGACCGCGCTCATCTTCCAGAATCTCGCCTTGTTTCCGCTGATGTCGGTCGCGGAGAACATCACCTATGGTCTGCGCGTGCGCGGCGTCTCCAAGGCCGAACGCAGGAAAAAGGCAGACGAACTCCTGGATCTGATCGCGCTGCCGGGCCAGGGCGACAAGCTGGTCAGCGAGCTCTCCGGCGGCCAGAAGCAGCGCGTCGCCATCGCCCGCGCGCTCTGCGTTCAGCCCAAGGTCCTGCTGCTCGACGAGCCGCTCTCGGCGCTCGACTTGAAGCTCCGCCAGCATATGCGCGCCGAGCTGCGCTCGATCCAGCAGCTGGTCGGCATCACCTTCATCTACATCACCCACGATCAGGGCGAAGCGTTGACCATGTCGGACCGCATCGCGGTCATGAGCGACGGCGTCATCCAGCAGATCGCCGACGGCCGCGCGGTCTATGACGAGCCGGCGACGGCCTTCGTCGCGTCCTTCGTGGGCGAGAACAACGCCTTTCACGGCAGCGTCGCCAAATCCGACGGATCCTTCGCCGTGATCGAGACGCCGTTCGGGCCGCTGCGCGGCCGCAACCCGAAAGGCCTGAAAGCCGGCGACCGCGCCATCCTGTTCGTGCGCCCGGAATCGGCCAACCTGGTCACCGGCAGCGCCGACACGACGCTCTCGTCACGGGTCAAGAACGTCGCCTTCGAAGGCAACATGACTCACGTCTTCCTCGAAGGCGCGGGCAAGAAGGACATCACCGTGACGGTCGGCCGCCAGAACGGCCTCGCGATCCCGGAGCAGGGCGGCGCCGCAGCGGTTTCCTACGATCCCAGCCTCGGCCTGATTCTTCCCGACGGAAAGCTCGCGCGTGAGTAGCCGCGCCTTCGTCTTTATCGTCCCGATCGTCGTCATCGCCGTCTTCTGGCTGATGGCGCGCTGGGAAGCGCGCTTCCACAAGGATGCATCCCACAAGGGATTCTTCGAACGCAACGGCAAGGTGCTCGGCATCGCCTTCATCCTGCTGGTCGCCTTCTGGGCGCTGTTCCTGGTGGTGCTGCCCTATCTCTACATGGTGGTGGAGAGCTTCCACCCGACCCTGCCGCCGATGAAGCGCGGCGGCCCCGAGGACGTTCTGACCTTCCGGCAGTATGAGTCCCTGGTCGTCCTGCCGACCGGCGGCACCAACTGGACCCATATCAACGCCTTCTTCTTCTCGATCATCGCCTCGATGGCGGTGACCGCACTCAACTTCGCGATCTGCTATCCGCTGGCCTATTACATGGCGCAGGTCGGTACTGCGCAGAAAGTCCGGCTGATCCTGCTCGGCCTGATCGTGCCCTATTGGGTGAACGAGATCCTGCGCGCTTTCTCGCTGCGCCTGCTGCTGGCCTCGAAGGGCCTGATCAACAACATCCTGGTCGGCATCGGCATCCTCGACACGCCGATCGATTTCCTCGGCAACAATGTCGGCCTCTATGTCGGCCTCTCCTATGCCTACCTGCTGGTGATGATTTTCCCGCTCTACAACGCGATCGAGAGCCTGGACAAGAACCAGGTCGAGGCGGCGCGCGATCTCGGCGCGCCCTGGTGGCGGATCCACAAGGATATCGTAATCCCCTACGCCAAGCCCGGCATCGCGTCCGGCTGCACCATGGTCTTCATGTTCTCGGCGGGCGCATTGGCCGCGCCGCTCTTCCTCGGCGGCCCGCGCACGCTCTGGTTCACCTCGGTGATCTACAATTTCTTCTTCCAGGCGTTCAATTGGGCGCGCGGCTCGGCCTACGCCTTCATCCTGCTGTTCGCCTGCATCGCCCTGGTCATGCTGATGCTCCGGCTCTTCAAGGTCTCGCTCGGGGAGACCATAAAATGAAGTCGAAGCACGTCATGAAGGCCATGCTCGGCTTCTACATCCTGCTGTTCTTCGGCTATCTGTTCGGGCCGATCATCGTGATGTCGATCACCGCCTTCAACACGCCGAGCTATCCGCAGGCCTATCCGTTCGAGAGCTTTACCACCGACTGGTTCGTGAAGCTCTGGAACGACCGCGCGATGATGGACGGCCTCACCAACTCGATCATCATCGGGATCGCGGTGGTGACGATCTCGGTACCGGTCGGCCTGGCGGCGGCGATCATCATGAGCCAGATCTACCACCGCGCCCGCAGCCTCTATTACCTGGTCACGATCTCGCCGCTGCTGACGCCCGGCGTCATCATCGGCATCTCGACCGTGATCTTCTGGAAGGACGTGCTGGGCCTGACCGAAGTCACCAAGGCGGTGTTCTACAAGGGCATGGTGCTGGCGACCCTCGGCCAGTCGAGCTTCATCTCGGCCTATGTGCTGCTGATCTTCATGGCGCGCCTGACCCGCTTCGACCGCGCCCAGGAAGAGGCTGCGCTCGATCTCGGTGCCTCGCACCCGCAGGTCTTCTGGCACATCCTGCTGCCGTTCCTGAAACCCGCGATCGTCTCGGCGATCGTCATCGCCTTCCTTTCCTCGTTCGAGAACTACAACACCACCACCTTCGCGATCCTCGCCGACCGCACCCTGGTGACGGTGCTGGCCGGCCAAGTGCGCCAGGGCACGACGCCGGCGCTGTCCGCGCTCGCGGTCGTCATCATCGGCATCTCGCTGATCGGCGCGATCAGCTACGAGGTGCTGAAACGCCGCGAACAGGCGCGCGCCGAAGCCGCCCAGCTCCGCGCCAAGCTGGCGGAGCAGGCCGAGGTCGGTGCCGCGCCGGAACTGGCGACGCAAGCGGGCTGAGATTTCGCAGCGTCGCCGCGCGTTTCTCAGGTCATGCTGTGAATCCGGGCACTGGCTCCTGGAAATCGACTCGTCTGACCCTGGCCGTACCGGGCGGATCATTCCATAAACTCCTGGAATACCGTGTGATTTTGCGCCCCTCGACTCCGGGTCCTGGGCTAGATTGACCCGGGACAGGGGCGGCGAAGAACAGAATGCATCTGCTTCCATCATGACCGAACGGCGCATCGTCACCGAGCTGCATAAGGCGCCGGCCCAGGTTCCGGGCGAGCCGCAGATCGACACCTCGCCGCAGACCGGCGACACGGTGAAGACCACCACCTGCTACATGTGCGCCTGCCGCTGCGGCATCAAAGTGCATATGAAGGATGGGCGGGTCCGCTACATCGAAGGCAATCGCGACCATCCGGTGAACAAGGGCGTGCTCTGCGCCAAGGGCAGTGCCGGGATCATGACCCAGTATTCGCCGGCGCGACTGCAGAAGCCGCTGATGCGGGTCGGCGAGCGCGGCAAGGGCGAGTTCCGCGAGATCGAATGGGAAGAGGCGCTGCGCACGGCGACGATGTGGCTGTCGGAAATCCGTGCCACCGATCCCCGCAAGCTTGCCTTCTTCACCGGCCGCGACCAGAGCCAGGCCTTGACCGGCTGGTGGGCGGCGCAGTTCGGCACGCCGAATTATGCGGCGCATGGCGGCTTCTGCTCGGTCAATATGGCGGCGGCCGGGCTCTACACGATCGGCGGATCGTTCTGGGAGTTCGGCGAGCCCGATTGGGCGCGCACGCGCTACCTGATGATGTTCGGCGTTGCCGAGGATCACGACAGCAACCCGATCAAGCTCGGCTTGGGACAGCTGAAGGGCCGGCCCGCCGACAACCGCGCCAAATTCGTCTCGATCAACCCGGTGCGCACCGGCTATTCCGCGATCGCCGACGAATGGATCGGTCTCCGGCCCGGCACCGACGGATTGTTCGTGCTGTCGCTGATCCATGAACTGCTGAAGGCCGACAAGATCGATCTCGATTTTCTGGTGCGCTACACCAACGCGCCCTGGCTGGTGATCGAGGCGCCGGGCACCGCCGACCATGGGCTGTTCGCGCGGGACGAAGCCGGCGAGCCGCTGTGCTTCGGCACCATCCGCAATGCCTGCATCTCGGCACTGAAGCCCGACGTGGCGCCGCAGCTGATCGGCGAAGTCATGCTGCCCGACGGCCGCAAGGCGAAGACGGTGTTCGAGCTGATGGTGCGGCGCTATCTCGATCCCAAATACGCGCCGGAAGCGGTCGCCCCGCAGATCGGGATCGAAGCGGAAACCATCAAGCGCATCGCATCCGAGCTGGCGCATGCCGCTTTCGAGCAGACCATCGAGATCATGGCCGACTGGACCGACTGGGCAGGCCGCAAGCACGACCGCTTCATCGGCCGCCCGGTCTCGATGCATGCGATGCGCGGCATCTCGGCCCATTCCAACGGCTTCGACACCTGTCGCGCGATCCACGTCCTGCAGATGCTGCTGGGCTCGATCGATTGCCCGGGCGGCTTCCGCTACAAGCCGCCGTTTCCACGCCTGATCCCGATGCCGCAATTGCCGACCGATGCGACCGGGCCACTGCAGCCACTCAAGGGTCCGCCGCTCGGATTCCCGCTGGGGCCAGAGCATCTGCTGGTCGATGACGCGGGCAAGCCGAAGCGGATCGACAAGGCCTTCTCCTGGGACGCGCCGCTCTCGGCCCATGGCCTCATGCATATGGTGATCCACAACGCCTGGGCGCAGGATCCCTATCCGATCGACACGCTGTTCCTCTACATGGCGAACATGGCGTGGAACTCGACGATGAACACGTCGGGCACCATGCAGAAGCTGGCCGACAAGGACCCTAAGACCGGCGAATACAAGATCCCGCACATCATCTACGCCGATGCCTATTACTCGGAGATGGTGGCCTATGCGGATTTGATCTTTCCCGATACGACCTATCTCGAGCGCTGGGATTGCATCTCGCTGCTGGACCGGCCGATCTGCGATGCCGATGGCGCGGCCGACGCGATCCGCCAGCCGGTTATCCAGCCCGACCGCGACGTGCGCCCTTTCCAGGACGTGCTGCTCGATCTCGGCGCAAGGCTGGGCCTCGCCGCGCTCTGCAAGGAAGACGGCTTCACGCCGAAATTTCCAGGCGGGCTCAAGGACTACCTGGTCAATCACCAGCGCCGGCCGGGGGTCGGCATGCTGGCCGGCTGGCGCGGCAATGGCGAGCAGTCGGGCAAGGGCGATCCCAACCCCAACCAGCTCGAGCGTTATATCGAGAACGGCTGCCATTGGCGCACCGAGATCCCGGACAACGCCAAGTTCTTCCGCCATGCCAATGCCGACTATTTCGACTGGGCGATTGCGCTCGGCCTGAAGGATCTCCGCGATCAGATCGTGCTGCAGATCTATTCCGAGCCGCTGCAGAAATTCCATCTCGCCGGTGAAGGGTTCGGCGAGAAGCTGCCGCCGGAAGCGGCGCGGTCACGGCTGAGGGAAAGATTCGATCCGCTGCCGGAATGGCATCCGCCGTTCGGCGAGGAAGTCGATCAGCAGGAATACCCGATCCACGCCATCACCCAGCGGCCGATGCACATGTATCACTCCTGGGGCTCGCAGAACGCCTGGCTGCGGCAGATCCAGTCGCGCAACGCGCTGTTCGTGAACCGCGAGACCGGTGCGAAGCTGGCCTTGAGTGACGGCGACTGGGTCTGGATCGAGAGTCCGCATGGGCGCGTGAAGGCGCCGGTCCAGTTGATGGACGGCGTCAACAAGGACACGGTCTGGACCTGGAACGCGATCGGCAAGCGCAAGGGCGCCTGGAATCTCGCGAGTGACGCGCCGGAATCGAAGCAGGGCTTCCTGCTCAACCATGTAATCTCCGAACTGCTGCCGCCGCGCGAGGATGGCTATCGCTATGCCAATGCCGATCCGGTGACGGGACAGGCGGCCTGGTATGACCTGCGCGTGCGGCTGGTGAAATGCACCGCGGAGGAATGCGGCGAGACCGCACCGAGCTTCCCGGCGTTGAAGCCGCCGCTGAAGCGGCCCTTGGACCTGCTGCAATACGGGCGGAAGTTCCGCCGCGATCGGCGCTCTAAAACGACGTTGGGCCAATGACCGCGCTTCCCGTAACATTCCAAGGGGGCGCATCCCCGAAGAAGCTCGGCCTGGTCATCGACCTCGATATCTGCGTCGGCTGCCATGCCTGCGCCGTCAACTGCAAGGAATGGAACAGCGGCGGGCATGCGGCACCGTTGAGCGATTTCGACGCCTATGGCGCGAAGCCGGACGGCGTCTGGTTCAACCGCATCCACACTTTCGAGGCGGGCGAGGGGAGTGCGGGCCGCACCGTGCATTTCCCCAAATCCTGCATGCATTGCGAGACGCCGGCCTGCGTCACCGTCTGCCCGACGGGCGCCTCGTTCAAGCGCGCGGCCGACGGGATCGTGCTGGTGGATGAGGACAAGTGCATCGGCTGCAAGCTCTGCTCCTGGGCCTGTCCCTATGGCGCGCGGGAGTTCGACGCCGCCGAGGGTGTCATGAAGAAGTGCACGCTCTGCATCGACCGGATCTACAACGAGACCTTGGACGAGCGCGACCGCGTGCCGGCCTGCGTCGCATCTTGCCCGGTCGGCGCGCGGCATTTCGGCGATCTCGGCGATGAAGACTCAGCCGTCTCGAAGCTGGTGGCCGAGCGCGAGGGCTACGGCTTGATGCCGGAGCTGGGCTATGCGCCGGTCAACCAGTACCTGCCGCCGCGGCCCTCGCAGGCGCGCGCCGGCTGCACCGGCGCCAAGCCGCTGCCGGATGAAGACGTGGCGCCGGCGGGTGGTTTTCTACGGTGGGTGGATCGGTTGCTGTCGCGATGAATGCGGAGAGAGTCTTCGACCCCTCACCCCGCCCTCTCCCGCAAGGGGAGAGGGGGTTGTTTCTTGCTGCTCGACGAGACGGTCTTGAGCCCTTACGCGCGGAGCGCGGACAAAGACCCCCTCTCCCCCGCCGACGAATGTCGGCCTACGCCGATGGGCGGGAGAGGGTTGGGGTGAGGGGTCGACGGGTCTGTCCGTCGATGTTCCACTAACGCCATGCATCCAGCCTATTCCGTCATCTTCTTCACCAGCGCGTCCGGCGGCGGATATTTGCTGCTGGCTTTGCTCGGGTTGTTCGGCGCGCTGGGTATTCTGCCGGCGGATCCGGTTCTGGGTGTGGTCGGGTTCGGGCTCGGCTTCGTGATGGTGACGGCCGGGCTGCTCTCGTCGACCTTCCATCTCGGCCATCCGGAGCGGGCCTGGCGCGCCTTCAGCCAGTGGCGCAGTTCCTGGCTTTCGCGTGAGGGTGTGCTTTCCGTCGCAACCTTTGCGCCGAGCGGCTTGCTGGCGATCCTTTGGGTGTTCTTCGGCCAAGCGCCGCTCGTGCTTGCGATCCTGACCGTCGCTTTCGCGTTCGCGACGGTGTCGGCGACGGCGATGATCTATGCCAGCTTGAAGCCGGTGCAGCGCTGGGCGAACTTCTATGTGCTGCCGAACTATCTGCTGCTGGGCTTCGCCAGCGGTGCCATCTGGCTCGCGCTGATCACGGCGATCGTGTTGCCGGCGTACTATGCGACGGTCGTCCTCGACTGGGCGGCGATCATCGGGCTGGGTCTCGCGGCGATTGGCAAGGCAGCGTACTGGCGCTTCATCGATCGCAGCCGCAGCGTGGCGACGCCGGAAAGTGCCACGGGCCTGGGCGGCATCGGCAAGGTGCGGTTGTTCGCGGCGCCGCATACCGAAGAGAACTATCTCCTGAAAGAGATGGGTTACAAGGTCGCGCGCAAGCACGCATTGAAGCTGCGGTTGATTGCGCTGGGGCTGGGCTTCACCGCGCCGGCGATCCTGGTCTTCCTGGCGACTTTCGTGACCGGCTGGCCGGCGATGGTGTTGTTGGCACTGGCGACGATCGGCAACGGGATCGGCACCTTGACCGAGCGCTGGCTGTTCTTCGCCGAGGCGCGGCACACGGTGACGCTCTATTACGGGTCAGAAACCGCGTAGCGGCAGGTCCGGCGCGCGCTGCAACCAGTTGTCGGCGCCATAGTTCGCCGCGCCGTCGATCACATGCAGGGTATAGGCATGGCGCGAGCGATCGGAGCGATTGGGCCCGCTCCAATGCGGCAGCAGGCCGTGCAGCACGACGAGCGAGCCCTTCTTCGCATTGAGCGCGACCTTGGGGCCGGTCGGATAGGGTGCCGGATCCAAGGTCTCCGTCACCAGCGTGCCGTTCTTGCGGAAGAAGCGGCTGCGCAAGCTGCCCTTGTGGCCGCCGCGGATCGCCATCATGCCGCCGTTGTCGACGTTGGCATCCTCGAGTGCGAACCAGAAGCCGATCACGCTCAAGGGCTCGGTGGTGAGGAAGGTCGAATCCTGGTGCCAGGTAACCTCGCCGCCGATCCGCGGCTGCTTGAAGATGAACATCGATTGCAGCAGGCGCGGGTCCTGGAACAACCCCTTCGCCAAGGCCGCCAGATGCGGATGCCGCGAGAAGGCGTTGAACACCGGATCCAGGTCATGCATGGCATGGCCGATCTTGTTGATCGAGAGCGCCTTCGGCTGGCGGAGCCTGCCCGCGGCGTCGAACGCCGCTTCCTCGAAGAAGAAGCGGATCTTGTCGCCGGATTCCTGGAAATAAGCATCGCGAGCGTGTGCGGCCGACGTCGTCGAGAAGACCGTTGCATGCGCTTCCGCATCGAAGTCTGCGACCAACTGCTTGGCCCGCGCCTGGAGATCGTCGCAGAACGCCGCCGGCATGAAGTCTTCGACGACGAGATAGCCGTCCTCGGCGAAGGCCTGCGCCATCTCCGGCGTGAGACCGGCATCGCTGCGCTGGAAGCGCCTGGGCTCCTCGGGAAGGATCGCGTTCATAGCGGACAGGCCGCGCCGTGCTTCAACGGCTTGAGCCCGAGATGGCCGGCGATGGTCTGGCCCATATCGGCGAAGCTCGCGCGGATGCCGACCGAATGCGGCTTCAACCCCGGGCCGGAGAACAGCACCGGCACATGCTCGCGGGTATGGTCGGTGCCTTTGAAGGTCGGGTCGCAGCCGTGATCGGCGGTGATGAGCACGAGATCGCCGGGCTGCAGCTTCGCCTCGAGCTCCGGCAGGCGGCGGTCGAACTCTTCCAAAGCCGCGGCATAGCCTTCGACATTGCGGCGGTGGCCATGCAGCGTGTCGAAATCGACGAAATTGGCGAAGATGATGGACCGATCGCCGGCCTCGCGCATCGCTTCGAGCGTGCGGTCGAACAGGCCCATGTTGTTCTCGGCCTTCATGGTCTTCGGCACGCTGCGGCCGGCGAAGATGTCGGAGATCTTGCCGATGCCGATCACGTTGCCGCCGCCGGCCAAGGTGCGGTCGAGCAGGGTTTCCTCCGGCGGCGGCGTGGTGAGGTCGCGGCGATGCGCGGTGCGCTGAAAGCTGCCGGCGCGCTCACCGATGAAGGGGCGTGCAATGACGCGGGCAATCTGCAGCGGTTCCAGCAGGCGCTTGGCGATGGTGCAGATCTCATAGAGGCGGTCGAGGCTGAAATGCGCCTCATGGGCCGCGATCTGGAAGACGGAATCCGCCGAGGTGTAGCAGATCGGCTTGCCGCTGCGGATATGCTCCTCGCCCAAGCGGTCGATGATCTCGGTGCCGGAGGCATGGCAGTCGCCGAGAATGCCGGGTAGCCTCGCCTCGGCGATGAACTGATCGAGAAAGGCGCGCGGAAAGCAGGGCGTCTTCTCTTCGAAATAACCCCAGTCGAAGGAGACCGGGCAGCCGGCGATTTCCCAATGGCCGCTCGGCGTGTCTTTGCCGCGCGAGACTTCCCGTGCGGCGCCGTAGATGCCGGTGATCGCATCGGTCTCGACGCCCGGGAGGCTGCGGCCATGCACCAGATGCGCGGCGAGCCCGAGGCCGAGCCGCGCGAGGTTCGGGATCTGCAGCGGCTTGCCGCGGCCGGCGCGGCGTTCGGCGATATGGCCGAGTGTATCGGCGTCCTCGTCGCCGAAGCGCACCGCATCCGGTGTCGCGCCGAGGCCGAAGGAATCCATGACGAGAATGATCGCGCGTTTGCTCATCGACGCTCCCTTGGGCAAAACAGTCTAGAGGGTTCAGCGCAAGGTTTCCACGACCACCGGGCCGGGCGCGGCGGCGCCGCCGATGATAAAGGCTGCGCGGAGCTCCGCCATGGCGGCTTCCGCGGCGGTTTCGCTGGCGGCATGGACCAGGGCCAGCGGCCGGTCGGGCCCGGCCTGCTCGCCGGGACCCAGCACTGCAGAGAAGCCGACGCGGTGGTCGATTTTGTCCTCGGCCCGGCGCCGCCCGCCGCCCAGTGAGACCACCGCGACGCCGATCGCGCGCGCGTCGATCTTGGTGATCGCGCCGTGGCCCGTCGCGAAGCAAGGCTTCACCACCGGTGCGGCTTTGAGATGTGCGGCGGGATTTTGCATGAGATCCTTGGGACCGCCGAGCGCGGCCACCATGCGGCCGAAAATCTCGGCGGGCGCCCCGGTTCGGAGTTCCTGCTCCGCCTGGATGCGCCCGGCTTCCGCGCTGGAGGCGAGGCCGCCCAGGGCCAGCAGCTCGCCGGCGAGCGCGATGGTCGCTTCATGCAGGCGCGGGTCGCGCGCAGTGCCGGTCAGATAGTCGATCGCCTCGACGACCTCGAGCGCGTTGCCGACATTGCGGCCGAGCGCCTGGTTCATGTCGGTGATCAGCGCCGAGGTCTTCAGGCCCGCGCCGTTGGCGACATCGACGATGCTGCGCGCGAGAGACCGGGAATCTTCGAGCTTCGCCATGAAGGCGCCGCTGCCGGTCTTCACATCCATCACCAGTGCATCCAAACCGGCCGCGAGCTTCTTCGACAGAATGGACGCGGTGATGAGGCCGATCGATTCCACCGTCGCGGTCACGTCGCGGATCGCATAGAGGCGGCGATCGGCGGGCGCGAGATCGTCGGTCTGGCCGATGACCGCGCAGCCGACCTCTTTCACCACGCGGCGGAAGGTGGCGAGATCGGGCTGGCTCTGATAGCCCGGAATGGAATCGAGCTTGTCCAGCGTGCCGCCGGTATGGCCGAGACCGCGGCCCGAGATCATCGGGTTGAATCCGCCGCAGGCGGCGAGGATCGGCGCCAGCATCAGCGAGATCTTGTCGCCGATGCCGCCGGTCGAATGCTTGTCGATGACTGGGCCGGGGAGGGCGAGACTCTTCCAGTCGAGCACGGTCCCCGAATTGCGCATCGCAACGGTGAGCGCGATCCGCTCCGGCATTTCCATGCCGCGGAAGAACACCGCCATGGCGAAGGCCGCGACCTGGCCCTCGGACACCGTGTTCCGGGTGAGGCCGTCGATCATGAAGCCGATCTCGGCTTCCGAGAGCGTGCCGCCGTCGCGTTTCTTGCGGATGATTTCCTGGGGAAGCATCGGGCTAGACCTAAAGGCTGGGCCAAGCGGGGTCAACCGGGTTGGAAACCGCGAAAATAGCGGCTTTGTGCCAGAAATCCGCGGGGTCGCGCCCGGCCGGTTAAGAGTTTCGATAGGATTGCAAGCTTAAATGGTGCAATCCCAGGTTTCCAGCTATTGGCGGACAATTCGCGCCGCCGCGACAGGCGTGATGAGCGACCAGATCAGCGTGTTGGATGCAGCGGCGCGCATCCGAGAATTGGAGCAGGAGGTGGCTCGGCTGCGCGCGGCGCAATCGGCCGCGAGCCAGCTCGATTCGATCCTCGACAACTCGCCCCAGGCGATCCTGATCCACCGCGGCGCCGCGCCGCTCTATGTCAATTTGTCCTTCGTGCGCCTGGTCGGCCTGGACAGCCGCGAAGAGGCGATGCGGCTCCCGAGCAGCATCGACGTTGCGCATCCCGATGACCGGGCCTTCGTCACCGGCCAGGTCGAGGCACGGATTGCCGGTCATGGCTTCCTGCAACATTACGAGGCGCGCATCCTCAACAGCTTGGGTGAGACGATCTGGGTCGATTGCTATGCGGCGCGGATCATCTGGCAGGGCGAACCCGCCAGCATGGTGACGATGACCGACATCACTCTCCGCAAGAAGATCGAAGCGGCGCAGCGTCATTCGGAAAAGCTGCTGAGCACCGTGTTCAAGCTGAGCCCGGACCCCATCACCCTCACCACGATGAAGGACGGGCGCTATGTCGACGTGAACGAGAGCTTCACCAAGGCGCTGGGCTGGAGCCGCGCCGATGTCATCGGCCGCACCGCGACCGAGATCGGTTTCTGGAAGGATACGGATTTCCGGCAGCGCATGATCGAGCTGCTGAAGCGCGACGGCTATGTCCGCGGCTTGCCGAGCCAGGTGCGCCAGCCGAACGGCGAGATCCGCGATTTCATCTATTCGATCGACGTGATCCTGTTCGAGGACGAGACCTTGCTGCTCGGCATCGGCCGCGACGTGACGGAGCTCAAACGCGGCGCGGATCGCCTGCGCCAAAGCATGGAATCGGCCGAGCTCGCCAACCGCGCGAAGAGCGAGTTCCTGGCCAATATGAGCCACGAATTGCGCACGCCCTTGAATGCAATCCTCGGCTTCTCCGAGATCATCGGCGGCGAGATGTTCGGGCCGACCGGCCACGCGCGCTATGTCGACTACGCCAAGGACATCTATTCCAGCGGCCGCATGCTGCTGCAGATCATCGACGACCTGCTCGATCTCTCGCGGGTGGAGCACGGCAAGCTGGAGCTGCATGCCGAAAGTCTTACCGCTAGGGACGTGATCGAAGGCTGCCTGCGCCTGGTCGACAACCGCGCCCGCGAGGCGCAGCTGCGGCTGACGACCGATCTGCCCGAAGCGCCGATCCGCCTCGATGCCGATCCGCTGCGCTTGCGGCAGGTTCTGCTCAATCTCCTCACCAATGCGATCAAGTTCACGCCGGCCGGCGGCAGCGTCACGATCGGCGCGCGCCGGGACGTGCAAGCCGGCGCGGTCGCGCTCTTCGTCGCCGACACCGGCATCGGAATGTCGGAAGCGGAGATCGCGCTGGCGCTGCAGCCCTTCGGCCAAGTCGCCAATGCCATGACCCGCGCCCATACCGGTGCGGGTCTCGGCGTTCCGCTCGCCAAGGGCCTGACCGAGCTCCATGGCGGCAATCTGGTGATCGACAGCGCGACGGGCCGTGGCACGCGCGCGACCGTCACTCTGCCGGACATGCAGCGGGAGGCCGCGCTTCCAGGCCAGCCGAGCGGCCCGATCGCGATTGAGCTCCCCACCAACGTCACCGCCGGCGGTTTCGCCGCACGCCGTTAGCGCCCTTGATTCGGCCGCGCAGCGGCCGATGATGGGGCGATGGCGGAACATGACCTCGTCATCGGCGGCAGCGGCATGCTGTCCGGCCTGGTCGAAGAAATCGCCCGCAGCGGCCGTCTTGTCTCCGTGGTGGCGCGCGGATCGGCGCGGCTGCAGCGCCTCGCGGCGCGTCATCCCAATATTCATCCGCTGCCGCTCGACTATACCGTTGATGCAGCCTTCGACGCGGGATTGGAGGCGGCTGCGCATTTGCGCGGGCCTTTCAGCCGCTGTGTCGCCTGGATGCATGACGACAGCCAGGAACGCGCGCTGAAGATCGCGCGGCAGGTGACCGCGGTCTATTGCGAGGTGCTGGGCAGCGCCAGTGCCGATCCGGCGAGACCGGAGCGGCTGGCGGAATGGCAGACGCTGTTTTCACCGCCGCCGAAGTTATGCCTCGCCGTGCTGGGCTTCGCGGTCGAGAACGGGACCTCGCGCTGGCTGACCGATGCGGAGATCAGCACCGGCGTCGGGCGCGCGCTCGAGAGCCATGAGCCGGTCACGATCGTCGGAACCGTCACGCCGTGGAGCGCGCGGCCTTAGATCACGGTGCGATGGTATAGCGGTAGCTGGCGAGTTGGGTCCACTTGGCCGCGTCGCTGACCAGGGTGAGTTTGTAGCTGCGCTGCTGGCCGTTGGCAGCGGTGCTCGTGATGGTGAGCTCGTCCTTCTCGCCGGGGGCGAAGGGCGTCACCAGGATCACCGGCTTCGCCAGCTTGCCGGCGCCGTAGATGGTGGGCGTCACCGACCAGTCGTCTGCATTGGCATCGGCGGTGAGCACGGTCTCGCCGGTTTCCAGAGCCAAGCCGCAATACTTGCTCGGCGCGCAGACCAAAGTGGGCTCGGTCTTGGCGCCGTAATCGAAGGATGTCTGTGCGGGAACCTGCTCCGGATTCCAAGGGGTCGAATCATCGACCGGCTGCGAACCGTTCTGTTGCGCCTGGGCGGCGGTCGCCATCAGGAGCGCCGCGCCGGCGACGAGCATGAAACGCATGGCGACTCCTTAGGCCGAGTGTTCCGCGATATAGGCGTGCAGCAGGTCGAACAGCTTGTCGGCGGCGGCCCGGGCCTGGACCATGGTGTGCTCGTGGCTGAGCTTCTCGCTGCTCAAGCCCGCGCCCATGTTGGTGATGATCGAGAAGCCCGCGACCTTGAGGCCGCAATAGCGCGCCAGGATCACGTCCGGCACGGTCGACATGCCGGCGATATCGGCGCCGAGCACGCGGGCGGCGCGCACCTCGGCCGGGGTCTCGAATTGCGGGCCGCTGAACCAGCAATAGATGCCTTGCTTCAGGTCGAGCCCGATCCCCCGCGCGACCGCGGCAAAAGCCGTGCGCATCTCGGGATCATAGGCATCGACCATGTCGATGAAGCGCTTGCTGCCGGTCTCGTTGAACAGCGGGGAGACCTGGGTCAGGCTGATATGGTCGGTGATCATCGCGACCGAGCCGGCCGGGATCTTGTCGTTGAGGCTGCCGCCGGCATTGGTGACGATGACCGAATGGCAGCCGAGTGCCGCCAAGGTCTCGATCGGCGCCTTCATGGCGGAAGGGTTGCCATGCTCGTAGTAATGCGCGCGGCCCTGCAGGCAGGCGACCGGCGTCTGCCCGATCCAGCCGAGGATCAGCCGCCCGGCATGGCCGACCACGCCGCTCCGCGGGAAACCCGGCAGGTCGGAATAGGAGACCACCATCGAGCGGTCGATCATATCGGCGAAGGGGCCGACGCCGGAGCCGAGGATGAGGCCGATCTTGGCGCGAAAGCCGCGCGCCTGTTGCGGGATGCCTTCGAGGAGTTGTTCGATCATCGCGCTGTTTTGGACCGGGACCGCTTGGGGTTCAAGCCCGCTTTCTTCGGCTCCGATTTCTTGGCCTTGAGGTTCCGCTTGTCGAAGCTCGCCGGGAGCAGTTCGGCAATGGTGAAGCTGGTCTTCAGGCCCTCGGGCCCGCAGATATGCACCGGCGTCTCCGGATCGGCGAACTCGGCGATGCGTTGGCGGCAGCCGCCGCAGGGCGTCACCAGCTTGCGGCCGCCGGCGATCACCGCGATCTCGCGGATCTTCCTGGCGCCGCCCAGCACCATGGCGGAGATCGCCGAGGTCTCGGCGCAGACGCCGTTGGGATAGGCGGCGTTCTCGACATTGCCCCCGGAATAGATCTTGCCGTCATCGGCCAGGATCGCGGCGCCGACCTGGAATTTGGAATAGGGGGCATAAGCGCGGCCGCGGGCATGCTTCGCGGCGGAAAGGAGTTTCTTCTGCAATCAACGCTCCTTGACGTAGGGCCGGCCGATGGCCTTGGGCGGGATCGCCTTGCCGATGAAACCGGCCAGCAGGATCACCGTCAACGCATAGGGCAGGGCCTGGATCAACTGCACCGGCAATTCGGTGTTGCCGTAGACTTTGACGCCCTGGAGCAAAGGTGCGCCGGCATCGAGGAAGCCGAACAACAGGCAGGCATAGAGCGCCGGGAGCGGCTTCCACTTGCCGAAGATCATCGCCGCCAAGGCGATGTAGCCGCGGCCCGCAGTCATGTCGCGCTGGAAGAAGGCGTTCTGCGAGATCGCGAGATAGGCGCCGGCGAAACCGCAGAGGATGCCGCCGAGGATGACCGCGCGATAGCGCAGAAAATCGACCGAGATGCCGGCGGTATCGACCACCGCGGGGTTCTCGCCGACCGCGCGCAGCCGCAGGCCGAAGCGGCTGCGATAGAGCAGCCAGGCAACCGAGGGCACCAGCAGGAAGGCGATATAGGTGAGGATGCTCTGGCCGCTGATGACCTTCACGTAGAGCGTGCCGAGCAGCGGCAGATGGGCGATGTTGTCGGTGCCGGGAAAAGTCAGCGGCATGAAGCGCTGCGTGGCTTCGAGCTGCGGCGTCTCGCCGCCGCGCCCGTACCAGGCATTGCCGAGCACCACCGTGAGGCCCGCGGCGATGATGTTGAGGGCGACACCCGAGACCACCTGGTCGCCGCGATGGGTGATGCAGGCAAAGCCGTGCAGCAGGGACATCAGCACCGCGACCACGACCGCCGCCGCCAGCCCGTCCCAGGCCGAGCCGGTCAGCGCCGCGACCACCGCGGCGGCGAAGGCGGCGGCCAGCATCTTGCCCTCGAGCCCGATGTCGATCACGCCGGAGCGTTCGGAGATCAGGCCGGCCATGGCGCAGAAGATCAGCGGGGTCGAGACCCGGATGGTGGCGCCGAGGAGATAGATGACGGTGGTGAACCACTCCATCTTCAGACCTCCCCCGCCTTGCGCTTCGACTTCTTCGGCCCGCGTTTCCTTCGCGGCGCGGCCGGCGGCGTCGGCTCCCCGTTGCCATTGGGATCCGAAGGTCCATTCGGACCCATGGTCACGATCTCGGCCTCGACCACTTCGAGCACTTCGATGGTCTTCGTCGGTTCCGGCATGGGGGTGGTCTCGAGCACTTGCGGCGCCGGAGCGGTCGGTATGGCCGCCAAAGTCGCGGTCTCTTGGGCGAGGGCAACCGGCGCGTCCGGCGCCGCCGCGGGCGAGACCGGGGCAATTTTCGCGGCGGGCTTCGCCTGGCGCCGCGTCTGATGGAGGCGCCAGAGCCTTTCCAGCAGCGGCCGGTTCACATAGGCAAGCGCGCCGGAGAACAGGATCACCAGACCCTGCATCACCACGATCATGTCGCGGGTGATGGTCGGGATATCGAAGGCGACCTCGGAGCCGCCCTGGAACAGCGCGCCGAACAGGACGCTCGCCAGGACGATGCCGAAGGGGTGGTTGCGGCCCATCAGCGCGACGGCGATGCCGGTGAAGCCGGCGCCGGCGACGAAATCGAGCACCAGCTGGCGGTGGTTGCCCAGGATCTCGTTGAAGCCGACGAAGCCGGCGAGCGCACCGGAGATCAGCATCGCCTCGATGGTGACGCGGTTCGGGCTGATGCCGGCATATTGCGCGGCCTTGGGCGAGAGGCCCGCGGTGCGGAGCTCATAGCCGCCGCGGCTGCGCCAGAGATAGATCCAGACCAGGCCGCAGCAGATGATGGCCCAGACGAAGGCGAGATTGAGCGGCGTGGTCGGCATCTCGATGCCGATCCGCGCCAGCAGCTCGTGCACATAAGGCACGCCGGCGCCGGCTTCGAAATCGCGGCTCACGACCTCCATGCTGCCGGGGATGCGGAACACGTTGACCAGCAGGTAGACCATCAAGGCCGAGGCCAGGAAGTTGAACATGATGGTCGTGATGACGATGTGGCTGCCGCGCTTGGCCTGCAGATAGGCGGGCACGAAGGCCCAGCCGGCGCCGAACAACGCGGAAGCGGCGATGCCGAGCGCGATGATCGGCCACATCGTGAGCGAGTGGTCGAATGCCAAGGCCACCAAGCCGGCGCCCAAGCCGCCGACATAGGCCTGCCCTTCGCCGCCGATGTTGAACAGACCGGCATGGAAGGCGATCGCGACCGCGAGGCCGGTGAAGATGAAGTTGGTCGCGTAATAGAGCGTGTAGCCGATGCCGTAGAGATCGCCGAACGCGCCGACGCCCATCGCGCGGATCGCGTCGAACGGATTGGCGCCGATCGCCAGCACGATCAGGCCGGAGACGATCAGCGCCATCAGCAGGTTGATCACCGGCAGGCCGAAGAGATCGAGCCAGCGCGGCATGGGACCCGGTGTTGCGTTCATTTCCGCGGCCTGATCTTCATGCCGGCCGGCAGATTGTTGCGCCCCGTCATCTCGGGCGGCAGCAGCGGCGGCGGGCCGGCGGGTGCCGCCGGTTCCGATCCGTCGGAATGCGCATTCGCCATCCAGAGGCCGAGCTGGCGTTCGTCGGCGCGGTCGGCGGTGGTCTCGCCGACAATGCGGCCCTGGAACATCACCATGATGCGGTCGGAGAGGGCGAGGATCTCGTCGAGCTCGACCGAGACCAGCAGCACCGCGGTGCCTTCGTCGCGCATGGCGATGATCTGCCGGTGGATGAACTCGATCGCGCCGATATCGACGCCGCGGGTGGGCTGTCCCACCAGCAGCACCTTCGGCATGCGCGCCATCTCGCGCGCCAGGATCAGCTTCTGCTGGTTGCCGCCGGAGAATTTGGCGGAGCCGAGATTGGGCTCCGGCGGCCGCACGTCGAACGCCTCCATCATCTTGCCGCAATCCCTAGCGGCGGCGCCGGTGTTGATGATCGGGCCGAAACCATAGGCGCGGTCGCGCTGGTAGCCGAGGATGGCGGATTCCCAGGCCGGAAAGCCGGTGACCAGGCCGAGGCGATGGCGATCTTCCGGCACATGGGCCACGCCGAGGCGGCGCATGCGCTTGGGCGAACAGGGATGCTCCGCCGTCACGTCGCGGCCGAGCACATGCATGACGCCGCTGGTCGGTGGGCGTATGCCGGAAAGGACTTCGAGCAGCTCGCTCTGGCCGTTGCCGGAGACACCGGCGACGCCGAGGATCTCGCCGGCGCGGATCGAGAAGCTGATGTCGTCGAGCCGCTTCACGCCGAACTCGTCGACAAGGCCGAGATGATCGACGCCCAGCGCGATCGCGCCGGGCTTGGCGCCGGCGCGATCCGGCGCCATCCGCACCTTGCGGCCGACCATCAGGACCGCGAGCTCCTCGCGGTTGGTCTCGGCGGTCTTGCGCTCGGCGACCACTTCGCCGTGGCGCATCACGGTCACGGTGTCGGTGACCGCCATGATCTCGCGCAGCTTGTGGGTGATGAGGATGACGGTGACGCCGCGCTCTTTCAGCGCTTTCAGAATCTGGAAGAGCTGGTCGGTCTCCTGCGGCGTCAAGACGCCGGTCGGCTCGTCGAGGATCAGGATCTCGCAATTCCGGTAGAGCGCCTTCAGGATCTCGACCCGCTGCTGCTCGCCCACGGGAAGGTCGCCGACGATCGCGTCGGGATCGACCGAGAGCCCGTAGTCGCGCTCCAGCCGCTCGATCTCGGCGCGCGCCTTGCGGATGCTGCCCTGGATCAGCATGCCGCTCTCCGCGCCGAGCATCACGTTCTCGATCACGCTGAAGGGATCGACCAGCATGAAGTGCTGGTGGACCATGCCGATGCCGGCGGCGATCGCGTCCTTCGAATTGCGGATCCGCGCCGGCTTGCCGTTGATCTGGATGGCGCCGCGATCGGCCTCGTAGAAGCCGTAGAGGATGCTCATTAGGGTCGACTTGCCGGCGCCGTTCTCGCCGACGATGCCGTGGATCGTGCCCTTGGCGATCTTGAGCGATACGTCGCGGTTGGCGTGGACCGCGCCGAAGCGCTTGTCGATGCCGATGAGCTCGACCGCCGGCGCGCTGCCGGCAGTTTCGGGAGAGGTTGAGGTTGCTGTTGCGGTCACGAAAGGGTTCTAAAATGGATCACGGCCCGGAAGGTCATTCCGGGCCGTGAAGCTTGTCCGATCAGGATGCCGGGCAGGCGTTGTCGGCCACGTAGTCGTGGACCTTGATCTTACCCGAGATGATGTCGGCCTTGGCCGCTTCGACCTTGGCCTTCATGTCGTCGGTGACCAGCGGCTTGTTGTACTCGTCGAAGGCCGCATCGACACCCTGCTCTTTCAAGCCGAGCTCGGAAACGCCGCCCTTCCAGCCGACCACCGCGCCATGCACCGCGACATCGACCCGCTTCATCATTGAGGAGAGCATGGTGCCGGGATGCAGGTGGTTCTGGTTGGAATCGACGCCGATCGCGAGCTTGCCGCTGTCCTTGGCCGCCTGATAGACGCCGAGGCTGGTGGCGCCCGCCGCGGCGAACACCACGTCGGCGCCCTGGTCGAACTGCGACTTCGCGAGCTCGCCGCCCTTGGTCGGGTCGTTCCAGGCCGCACCGGTCGTGCCGGTCATGTTCTGGAACACGGTCGCGTCCTTGTTCTGGTACTTCACGCCCTGCTCGTAGCCGCATTCGAAGCGCCGGATCAGCGGGATGTCCATGCCGCCGACGAAGCCGACCTTGCCGGTCTTCGAGGCCATGGCGGCGAGCACGCCGACCAGGAACGAGCCCTCATGCTCCTTGAACACGATCGATTCCACGTTCGGCAGGTCGACCACGGAATCGATAATGACGAAATGCGTCTTCGGGAATTCCTTCGCGACCTTCTCCAGCGCGGTCGCCTGCGCAAAGCCGACGGTCACGATCGGATCGGCCTTCTTCTGGGCGAAGCGGCGGATCGCCTGTTCCCTTTGGGCATCGGTCTGCACTTCGAACTCGAGATAGGACTTGCCGCTCTCCTTCTTGTACTGCTCCATCCCGTTATAGGCGGACTCGTTGAAGCCCTTGTCGAACTTGCCGCCCGAGTCATAGACCACGGCGGGTTCTGCGAGCGCGACGCCGGTGGAGAACGCAAGGACCACCGCCGCACCGGCGGCGCGTGTCAGGAACGTCATGATGGAGCCTCCATGTTGGCCGGTGCGTTCACGGCAAAGTGGCGCGCCGACTCGTTTCGTTGATCGAATCTGGTCAGAACCGCGCAGCCGAATCAATCACGTTTTGATTTATTTCAAGCCTTTGGAGCGATTTCCGGGCCGAGTTCTGGCCTAGCTCTTGCCCGCCCCGGCCAGGGCTTCCCGCCCGCCGTGGTTGTCAACATAGTTAATCAACGCGGCGACCACGCTCCGGTCGAAAGCCTTGTTGGCGCCCTTCATGAGCGCCTCGATGGCCTGGTCGATCGACAGCGCCTGCCGGAACGCACGGTCGCTGATCATGCCGATGAAGGCATTGGCGACCGCGATGACCCGGGCGGTGACGACGATCTCGTCGCCTTTCAGCGGCGGATTGCCCGTGCCGTCGAAATTCGCCTGGGCCTGCTGCAAGGTTTCCACCACCGGCCCGTCGAACTCGATGCCTTTGATGAGCTCGGCGCTGGTCATGATGCTGTTGCGGATCATGCCGCGCTCTTCGTCGGTCAGGCCCTCGGTCTTGGCCAGCACCGATTCCGGGATCAGGATCTTGCCGAGGTTCAAGAGGTTACCGGCGATCTCCGCGGTCTCGATCTCGACATCGGAGAGGTTCATTTCCTTGGCGACCGCGCGGGCGACCTGCGCCACGCGGGCGGAGTGCTGGGCGGCGAAGGGATCGCGCTTGTCGACCACATCGACCAGGGTCTTCACCAGCTGATTGAGATTCCGGGCGCGGCGCTCGCGCTCGGTGACGAAGTCGGTGATGTCGTCCTCGACGGAAAGGACGCCGGCCATGCCGCCGGCGGTGGCCCTGATCGGGATGTGCTCCGACTGGATCATCTTCTGCTTGCCGCCGAGCTCGACCGCACCGTATTCGGTGACGGTGCGGTTCTCTTCCATCGCCTGATGATTGAGACGCAGGATCCGCTTGGCGGCCGCCGGGCCGAGCACATTGGCGATCGGCTTGCCGATCATCTCCGCCGCGGAGATGCCCGCATCCTTGGCCGCCTGGCGGTTGGCGAAGCGGTACTTGTCGTCCTTGTCGAGGATGAAGATGCTGGTGGGCTGGCTGTCGGTGACCAGCTGAATGAGATTGCGCTGCTCCTCGAAGCGCCGGGCCATCTGATTGAACTGATAGGCGGCCTGCGAGGCGCGCCGCGACGAGCCGTAATACCAGACCGCGGCGATGATGACGGCGATCAGGCCGACCGTCAGGAACAGGACGGCGGTCAAGGTCTTGAAGCGCTCTTCCGCGGCGCCCAGTGCCTCGTCGTAATTCACCGTATAGACCAGGGTCCAGGGCACGGCCGACAAGGCGCGCGCGGTGACCAGCACCGCATCGCCCTTGTAATTCGTCTTGTCGGTCGCGAAACCGCCGGAATTCTGTGCGCCGAACACAACATCGCGGTTGGTTGCGTCGATGCCGAAGGGCGAGGTCAGCGGCTGGAGCGGATGCTGCGGATCGACGACCGGGGACAGGTAGACGAGCTTGTTGTCCTTCACCTGCACCAGCACCGAACGGCCGCTCTGGGTGGTCTCGCCCGGCTGAACGAGCCGGCCATAGAGATCGTCGGCGACCTGCCGCACGCCAACCACGCGGCCGACCTGGGCGCTGCCGGCGCCTTCCGACTGGGCGAGGATCGGGACGACGAAGCGCAGCGACGGCACGTTCTTGTCGTTGAGGTAGAGTTCGCTGACCGCCTTCTGCCCGGGCGCAGCACCCAAGGCGAAGCTGCGAAGATCGCCTTCAAACGTCGGCGCATTGGGCGAGGCCGCGAGCATGTTGCCCTTCTCGTCCACGATCAGGATGCCGCCCAAAGCGGGCTGCGTCTCGTTGACATCGACATTGGTCGCGACCTTGACCGAGAATCCGGCGCGATCGGCGGTCACGGTGACGATGTTGCGGAGATACTCCTTCAAGCCTTCGATCTGATCCGCCTGGCTCGGATCGGCGGAGAGCGCGGCGATCTGCTGCAGATAGACCTGCACCGCCTGGTTCCCGGCGATTCCCTGGAGATCGGAGAACTGCTCGTCGAACCAGCGGTTGATGTCGGCGGCGCGGCTGTCGGCGACGATCCCCATCCGGGTCTGCCATTCCGTCTTGGCCTGGTCTCGCTCGCTGTCCACGAACATCCTGACCAGAAACAGGCCGATGATGGCGATCAGGACGAGGATCGCGAATGGGAACCAGATCCGCCAATCGATCCGCGACTTGGCTGACTCCTCGACGATCGTGAACCGTGGCTCCGGCGCAGGCGTGGTGTCGGTGGGCAAGGCCCTCTCCCTTGGTGATCGGCGCGGTTTGATAGAAACGGTGGCGGGGTGACGTTGCTCGGGATGGCCGAACCACCGCCCCCGCAGCGGCCCGGTTAACCATGTCTGACGGCGGCCCGAACCCTAGCACAAAGCACGGCCCGCCAAAAGCGAGCGCCCCATGGGGGACAGTCCGGCTGGGGCAAAGCTGGACCCTGCTCACACCGATGTCTGCGCTAATATCTCGACGGCGGCGGCCGGCGTGCCTTAACATTTGTCTCGGATTGGGCCTGCCGATGGAAATCGAGGGCGACGGCAGCCGCATGCATAGGGGAAGCCATCACCATGACCGGCGTGGCCGGAAGCTGTCGAGGGAATCGGCCACGGCTGCTGACCGGTGCCTTGTTCGGCGCGCTGGCAGTGCTGCTCGCCATGCCCGCACAGGCGCGGACTTATCCCAATATCTTCGGCTCGAAGGAGATCGCGTCGAAGAACTGGGCGGTGAAGAGCAGCGCTATCGCCAATTGGGTGGCGATGCTGCAGCGCTGGTCCAACGGCAAGCCCTGCGAGAGCAACACCTGCACGTCGAAGGGCTGGGACGCGCTGGTTGCCGAGGTGAAGGCGGCGGGCGATCCGATTGCGCAGATCAAGGAAGCCAACCGGTTGATGAACGACCCGCGCCAGCACCCCTACATCGAGGACATCAACAACTGGGGCAAGAGCGAATACTGGGCGACGGCCTTCCAATTCCTGAAGAAGAGCGGCGATTGCGAGGATTTCTCGATCGCGAAATACATGCTGCTGAAGGCGGCCGGCATGCCGGTCGACGACATGCGCGTCGTCGCGGTCCGGATCCGCAGCCTCGGCGGCATCGGCCACGCGATCCTGGTGGTCTATCAGGGCGATACGGCCTGGGTGCTCGACAACCGCAACCAGCGGGTGCTGGACGCCAACCTGATCAAGCTCGAGTTCCAGCCGGCGCTCTCGGTCAACGAGAATTCCTGGTGGGTACACTTGCCCGGAAAGTGAGCCGTATGCCGTTTCGTTGTTTCATCGCTTTGATCATGGCCGCCGCGCTCCTCGCTTGCAGCGGCGCCGCAGAGGCCAGGACCTATCCGCCGCTGTTCGGCACGAAAGAGATCGGCTCCAACAACTGGAACTTCAAGAAGGGCGTGGTCCCTGACTGGCGGCAGATGCTCGGCCGCTGGAAGAGCGGCGCGCCCTGCGAGAGCACTATCTGCACCTCCAAGAACTGGGCCTCGCTGGTCGCCGAGGTGAAGGGCGCCGGCGATGCAAAGGCGCAGATCGACAAAGCCAATCTTCTGATGAACGCGAAACCCTATATCGAGGACCAGCCCAATTGGGGCAAAAGCGAATTCTGGGCGACAAGCTACGAGTTCCTGAAGAAGAGCGGCGATTGCGAGGACTACTCGATCACGAAGTACATGCTGCTGAAGGAAGCCGGGATCCCGGTCGAGAACATGCGGATCTTCTCGGTTCGGATCCGCAGCCTCGGCGGGATCGGGCATGCGATCCTGGTGGTCTATCTCGGCAACAAGGCCTGGGTGCTCGACAACCGCACCCGGTCGGTGATGGATGCGAGCCTGATCAAGCTCGAGTTCCAGCCGGTCATGTCGCTGAACGAAAACCAGTGGTGGTACCACCTGCCGAGCAAGTGAGGGCGGTTCGCCGTCGGTGCACGGGATCTTCAGTCAGCGCGATATCTCAAACATCACAGCTGCATCAACCCTCTCCCTCCGCCCTCCCCCAATCTTGGGGGAGGGGACTAGACCTAGGGATCGGCATAATCCAGTGAGTGCGGCTCCATTCTTATCCCCTCCCCCAAGATTGGGGGAGGGTTAGGGAGAGGGTTGATGCAGCCTGAGCGTCAAAGATCCAGCGCTGCGTGCTGGTCGAAAAGAACTCACGCCTTCGGCGCATATTTCGCGAGGATGCGCTGCAGCGTCCGGCGGTGCATGCGCAAGCGGCGCGCGGTTTCCGAGACATTGCGGTCGCATTGCTCGTAGACGCGCTGGATGTGCTCCCAGCGGACGCGGTCGGCGGTCATCGGCTGTTCCGGCGGCGGCGGCAGGGCGTCCTTGCGGTCGAGCAACGCGGCTTCGACCTGGTCGGCATCGGCGGGCTTCGGCAGATAGTCGATGGCGCCGGCCTTGATCGCCACCACGGCGGTCGCGATGTTGCCGTAGCCGGTGAGCATGACGATGCGGCAATCCTCGCGGGCCTTGCGGATCTGCGGCACGACATCGAGGCCGCTGCCGTCGGTCAGGCGAAGATCGACCACGGCATAGCGCGGCGGCTCGGCCTTGGCAGCGGCGATCGCGGCCTCGCAGCTTTCCGCCTGGATCACCTTGAAGCCGCGCTTCTCCATCGCTTGCGCGAGGCGCTGGCGATAGGGCGCGTCGTCATCGACGATCAGCAGCGTCTTTTCCGCGACATTCGCCCCCCCGGCAGTCATCCCCGTCTCAGTCATGTCCAGATACTCCTTCGAATGCGCTGCGGGGCCAGGTCGCGATCACCGCGGCGCCGCCGTAAGAATTGTTGCCGAAACTCACCGCTCCACCGGACCGCTCGATCAATTGCTGGGCGATGAAGATGCCGAGTCCCATATGGTCGCCTTTCCGCTCCGTCGTCTTCTTCAAATCGGTGCCGGAGGAGAGATAGGGGTCGCCCAGCCGGTCCAGCAGCTCCTTGGGAAAGCCCTTGCCGTCGTCGCTGATGGTAATGCCGATCTCGGCCGCGTTCCATGCGATCGTGACCTTGACCTCTTCGCGCGCGAATTCGATCGCGTTCTGCAGGAGATTGCCGAGGCCGTGGATCAGCTCCGGACGGCGCGGCAGCAAGGGCGCCACCGGATCGGCGGGGTCGGCCTGCTCTTCGACGCGGAGTGCCACTTCGGGGCGGCGATGCCCCTCCGCCGCAAGCTCGATCAGCAAGGGCGCCGGCATGGCGTTGAAATGGTCGGCGTGCTGCTCTTCCGGCCGGCGCGAGAGCTCGGCCAGGATCTCGCGGCAGCGGGCGCTCTGGCTGACCAGCAGGTCGATATCGGCGCGGATCGGATCGTCCGCTTCCAACTCCCGCTGCAGCTCGCGCGAGACCAGCGAAATGGTGCCGAGCGGGCTCCCCAGCTCATGCGCCGCGGCGGCCGCGAGGGCGCCGAGCGATGAAAGACTCTGCTCGCGGTCGAGCGCCGCCTGCGCCGCGGCCAGCGCATCGGAAAGCCGGCGGGTCTCCTGCGCCACGCGATAGACATAGGAGGTGATGAAGATGACCGCGAGGCCGAGCGAGATGGTGAAGCCCCAGACGAAGTTGGGTGCCAGCGCGTAGCCTTCCTCGCTCCAGGGCAGCGGCAGGTGATAGAGCGCGAGCACGTTGATGCAGGTGATGGCGAGCGCCGCGAGACCCAAGGTGCTGCGATAGCTCAAGGTGGTGGCCGAGACGGTCACCGGCGCCAGGATCAGGATGGCGAAGGGATTGTTGAGCCCGCCGGTCAGGAACAGCAGCACCGAGAGCTGCACCATGTCGAAGGCGAAGTAGAGCGCCGATTCGCGATCGGTCAGCCGGTGTGAGGCGCTGCGGCGGATTTGCGCGCCGGCGGTCACGGCGGCCAGGGCCGCGACGGTCACCAGCGAGCCCAGCAGCGGCAGCGGATAACCCATGCCGAAATGCACGAAGAGCAGCGTCGAGAGCTGCCCGGCGACGGCAATCCACCGAATGAAGACGATGGTGCGCAGGCGGATCCGGCCGCGCTGCCGGGGCAGCGGCCTCGGCCGCACTGCGTTTCGGTCGGAAGTGCTGAGCGCGGCGTCCATGTGTGAAATAGAGCCCGGAGGCGGTGCTTTTGCAAGCCCGTGGCCGATCGGCTAAGAGGATGCGGCAAGCTGGCGCACAGAACCGAATCAGCGAGTCCCTTCCGTGACCGAGTCCCCTCTCCTGGACGAATCCGGGGCGGCTGAGGCCGCTCCCGAGATCGTCTTCGTCGAAGGCCTGGTGAAGCATTTCCGCGAAGTCGCGGCGGTGGACGGAATCGGATTCACCGTGCAGCGCGGCGAGACCGTGGCGCTCCTGGGCGGCAACGGCGCCGGCAAGACCACGACCATCTCGATGCTGCTCGGTCTGCTCAAGCCGACCAGCGGGTCCATCCGGCTGTTCGGCCTCGATATCGCGAAGCAGCGGCATCGCGTGCTCGGGCGGATGAATTTCTCCTCGCCTTATGTCGATCTCCCGCATCGCCTGACCCTCAGGCACAACCTCATGGTCTTCGCCAAGCTCTATGGCTTGAAGGATGCGAAGGGCCGGATCGCCGAGCTTGCCAAGGCGCTGGAACTGGAGGCGTTGCTCGACCGCCGGGTCGGCTCGCTCTCGGCCGGGCAAAAGACCCGCGGTGCGCTGGCCAAGGCGCTGATCAACCGCCCCGAATTGCTGCTGCTCGATGAGCCCACGGCCTCGCTCGATCCCGACACCGCCGACTGGGTGCGGCACTATCTCGAGCGCTATCAGCAGGAGACGTGCTGCGCGATCCTGCTCGCTTCGCACAACATGGGCGAGGTCGAGCGGATGGCCAACCGGGTGCTGATGCTGCGCCAGGGCAAGATCGTCGATTCCGGATCGCCGGACGATCTGCTGTTCCGCTACAGCCGGCAGAACCTGGAGGAAGTGTTCCTCGACATCGCCCGCGACCGCCGCGCCGCCGGCGAAGCCGCGACCGATGGATCCAGCCGGGCCGAGGAGCGCGCGTGATGCGTTTCTCCTTCGGCCGGGTCGGCGCCATGTGCCTGCGCCATTTCTATGTGCTCCGAAGCTCCTGGCCGCGTCTGGTGGAGATGGCTTACTGGCCGACCATGCAGATGATCATCTGGGGCTTCTTCTCGACCTTCCTCTATCAGAACAGCTCGTTTCTCGCGAACGCGTTCGGCGTGCTGCTGGCGGGCGTCATGCTGTGGGACGTGCTGTTCCGCGGCCAGCTCGGCTTCTCGCTTTCCTTCCTCGAAGAGCTGTGGGCACGCAACCTCGCCAATCTCTATTGCAGCCCGCTGACGCCGAGCGAGCACGTGGTCTCGCTCTTCACCATGGCGCTGATCCGGGCGCTGATCGGCGTGCTGCCGGCCATGGTGCTGGCGATCCCGTTCTATCACTTCTCGATCTTCGGGCTGGGCCTGCCCTTGGGTGCCTTCTTCTTCTGCCTGCTGCTGATGGGCTGCAGCCTCGGCATGATCGTGACCGCGATGATCCTGCGCTTCGGCCTCGCCGCCGAGAACCTCGCCTGGTTCATCGTCTTCCTGCTGGCGCCGGTCAGCGCGGTCTACTACCCGGTCTCGATCCTGCCCGGCTGGCTGCAGGTGGTGGCGCATCTGCTGCCTTCGTCCTACGTCTTCGAAGGCATGCGGGCGGAGATGTTCGACCACGTCTTCCGCTGGGACCTGTTCGCGGCCTCGCTCGGCTTGAACATCGTCTACCTGCTGATCGGTCTCGGGATCTATCTCTGGAGCTTCTCGAGGGCCCGCTCGCTCGGCCTGCTGCTGCAGGTCGGGGAGTAGATCAGCGCGCCGGCAATCTCACGATCGCGGTGGTGCCTGCGCCCGGCGTGCTTTCGAGGTGCAAGGTGCCGCCATGCAACTCCACCAGCTTGCGGCTCAGGGGCAGGCCGAGGCCGGTGCCGCTGCTGGCGCGGTCGAGATTGCCGTCCGCCTGCACGAAGGGCTCGAACACGCGTTCGATATCCGCGGGCGCGATGCCGACGCCGTTGTCCCCGACCGCGATGATCCTTGCGCCGGTCGGATCAAGAGTGGTCGAGACTTCGACCTTGCCACCGTTCGGGGTGAACTTCACCGCATTGGAGATCAGGTTCAGCATTACCTGCCGGAGCTTCCGCTCGTCGCCTTTGACGACGATCGCCTGATCGATCGGTGCTGCTGTCAGCTCGACGTCCTTGGTCTGACTCTGGCCGCGCGCGATCCGCACCGCCGCGGCGATCATCGGTTCCAGCGAGAACTCCGCCTCGTCGAGCGTGACGGCGCCGGTCTCCAGCTTCGAGAAATCGAGGATGTCGTTGATGATCTGCAGCAGATGCCGCCCGCTGGAGCCGATGTCGCCGAGATACTCGCCGAGCTTCGCGGCGGTCCCGCCGCTTTGCACCTGCATCTGCAAGAGATCGGAGAAGCCGATGATCGCGTTCAAGGGCGTGCGCAACTCGTGGCTCATGGTCGCGAGGAAGCGGGAGCGCGCGGCCGCCGCCGATTCCGCGGCGTTGCGGGCATTGTCGAGCTCGACCAGCCGGCGCTGCGCCTGGTGGACGGTGAGCTCCAGCAGTTGCGCCATGGCGCCGAAGCCGGCGAAGCGGCCTTCCTCGGCGATCAGGAATCCGGACTGGATCGCGCCCGGATATTCGCGGGCGATCAACTGCTTGATCTGGTCCAAAGGCACCGCGCGATCGATCAGCAGCGGCCGGCGGTTGGCGAGCGGCCAGACCGGGCGGCGGTTGTAGACGTCGTACCAGAGCGGTTGGGCGAAGGCGGAGAGGATGCGGTCGCGCTCCAGCGCACCCAAGACCGTGCCGTCCGCATCGACCACGGCGACGATCGAGGTCAAAGGCGAGCGCTTCAGGATCGCGAGCACCTCGCCGCCGGTCGCTTCGGGGCCGACGGTGGGGCCGGGCTCGACCAGGTCGCCCGCGCACATGACGAAGGCCGAGCGCACCGGGCCTTCTTGCGCCTGCATGATTTCCACCGGCAGCAAACCCTCGGCATGCGGCGCGGCTTCGAAACTCCCGTCGATCATGGTGAGCACTGAGTCATCCATGGGCCGCTATCAACCACAGGATCGATGACGGGAGTGTGACGGCCGGTTGCTAAGTTATTGGTTAATAAGAGATTTACTAAGATTACAATCCGCAGGGGTCGCGCCTGGAGGGCGGATTCAGGCCGGAAATCTCAATCCAGCGCCGCAAAGGCCGCCGGATAGGTCGCGCGGCCGTGCGGCTGCGGCAATTCGCGCAGGGCCAGGCCGGCGAAGTATGGACCGGCCCAGGCGACGTCGATCGCTTCCGCCAGCATCGTATCGAAGCCGAAGCGGCCGTAATAATTCTGGTCCCCCAGGACGAGGATCAAGCCGATGCCGGCCTCCGTCGCGCGATCAAGTCCGGCTTTGGTGAGCGCGCTGCCGATCGCCTGGCCCTGGCGCTGCGGCAGCACCGAGATCGGCGCCAGGCCCCAGACGCGATAGCCGGGATCGGGATCGAGTGCCACCGGCACGAAGGCGACCTGGCCGATGATCTCGCCGTTCTCCTCGGCGACGAGGGACAGCGCGAGATCGCCGTCGGCGCGGAGCTGCCGCACCAGATCCGCCTCCACCGCCGCGGGAAAGGCCGCGCGGAGAAGCGCGTCGATGCCGGCGGCATCTTCGGGGCGTTCGGGGCGAATCTCGAAGCTCATGATGGATCGGTTATAGTGACTGCGGCCGAATCATCCAATCGCAGCGTTCATGGCAACCGAGCCCTGGTTCCTCTATCTGATCGAATGCGCCGATGGTGCGCTCTACACCGGCATCGCGCTCGATCCCCTGGCACGGTATGAGCAACACCGGGCGGGCAAGGGTGCGAAATACACCCGCGCCAATCGCCCGGTGCGCCTGATCGGCGCCATGGCCTATCCCGACCGCAGCACCGCGACCCGCGCCGAGCTCGCCTTCAAGAAGCTGAAGGCGGCGGAGAAGCGGGCGCGGATCTGGGCGTTTGATGCTGTGAACGGGTGACTCGCACCCCCACCCTAACCCTCCCCCGATTCGGGGGAGGGGACTGCACCGAGTTCTTTCTTCTCCCTCCCCGATTCGGGGAGGGCTGGGGTGGGGGTGCGAAACACCGCCACCGGCTACAGGCTGATCCCATTCTCCTTGGCGACCTCGTCATAGATCGAGCAGGCCTTGTCGTAGTCGCCCTTGCCCAAAGCTTCGCCGCCCTGGTTCACCTTCTCGTTGGCGGCGACGATCTTCTGCGAGTCTTCGGCGGTCTGCGCCTCGCCGGCCTTCTGGCCGAGCGCGGTCGCGACCTTGGTCATCTTGTCGACCGCCTGGGCCTGGTCGCAGCCGGCGAAAGCGGGGGCGGAAAGGGCCGCGAGAACAATGAAGCCGGCAGCGAAACGGGTGATCATCGATATCTCCTTGGGTTCAGCCAACACATCATGCATTGGCTGACCTTCGTCGTATCGAAGTCAGGGCCGGTTCAGGATTCTATCTTGCCGGAGAGTGATCTGCGCCACTTCTCCGCGACCTTGCGACCGGCAGCGACCTTCTCGGCGCCGGCGATGCGGGCGAAGCGGTGGACCCCGGCGCGCAAAGCGTCGGGGTCGATGGGCTTGGTGAGGTCGAGGCCGGTCACCAGCCATTTGCCGTTCTCGCGTTTGCCGTCGATCAGGCCGACCACGTCGTCCTTCCAGAGGATCGGCAAAGCGAAATAGAAGCGGCGTTGCCGGACCGGCGTATAGGCCTCGAACTTGTAGGTGAAGCCGTAGAGCTGGGTGAAGCGGTCGCGGTTGAAGAGGAGATTGTCCAGAGGTGCCACCAGCCGCACGCGGTCATCCACCTTCTTCGCAGAAGTTTCCCAGGCGGCATGATCCTTCGCCAGCGTGAACCAGGTTTGCTCGCCGTCATCGGTCCGGACCGTGATCGGCTCGAGCAGGCCTTCCTTCGCATAGCGATCGACCAGCTTGCGGCTCTCGGGCAGGCCGGGGCCGCGCCAATTGCCGTAGTGATGATTGACGCGTTGGGCGAGCTGGTTGCGGCTGGCGATCTTCAGCACGCCGATCGCCGATTCCACCATGAAGCGGTCATGGTCGGCTTTCTTGAAGCGGGGATGCTTCAAGAGTTCCGGCGCCACGTGCTCGGTGACATCGAACTGGCGGTGGAAGTTCTTGGTGCGGCCGCTGACCTGCACCTTGCCTTCGTAGAACAGATGCTCCAGCGCCTTGGTCGTCGCCTTCACCGTGTTGAAGCCGCCGATGATGCGCTCGGCTTCGAGCTCGCCGGGGCTGACGGGACCGTTGCCGAGGATCTGCTTGATGAGCTTTCGCTTGACCGGCTTCAGCTCCTCGAAATGCATCGAGCCTTCCACCGCCTTGTGGAAGTCCTGCAGGAATTGCGGCAGCCAATCCCGCCTGGTGGCGAAGATCGGATAATGCGTCTCCAGCATCCGCCTTTCGCCATAGACCATCTTGTAGAAGTCGCTGACCGGCGCGTCCGAACGCGCGACCCAGACGATCTCGTGATTCCTGAGGCCGGTGCGGATGATGGAATCGATCTGGATCATGCCGAGATCGACCGCGCGGTCCATCGACTCCGCCGCACGCCAGAAGGGACCGCGCAGGCCCAATCGGTCGCTGAGAAAGGCGCGGACTTCGCCAAGCGATTTCGGCGCGGTCTTCTGCATGGGCTCAGCTCTTATCGCTGACGCCGGCTTCGGCGAAGCTCGCCATGCCGCTGTGGCAATAGGCGGCGGCGCGGAAGAGCGGGATCGCCAGGGCGGCACCCGAGGCTTCACCGAGACGCATGCCGAAGTCGAGCAGCGGCACCCGGTTGATCGCGGACAACAGCCGCCGATGGCCGGGCTCGGCCGAGCAATGCGCGACCCAGCAATGATCGATGGTATGCGGATCGATGCGGTAGAGGATGGAAGCGGCCACCGTGGTCGCGAAACCGTCGAGCAGCACCGGCACCTTCGCCATGCGCGCCGCCATCACCGCGCCGGTGATCGCCGCCAGCTCCTGGCCGCCGAGGCATTGCAGCACCTTCAAAGGATCGCCGAGTTGATCGCGATGCCGCTTCAGACCGAGGTCGATCACTTCCGCCTTTCTCTGGAGCTGCGGGCCATGCACGCCGGTGCCGGGGCCAGCCCAGGACGCACCGTTGCCGCCGAACAAGGCGGCGGCCATCGCCGCGGCGCTGGTCGTGTTGGCGATGCCCATCTCGCCCAGAGCGAGGAGATCGATGCCGGGCTCGACGCAGGTCATGCCGTAGGCCATGGCATGGGCGCATTCGCTCTCGCTCATCGCCGGCGCTTGCGTGAAGTCGGCAGTCGGCTGATCGAGCGCCATCTCATAGACGCGCAAGTCCGAATCGGCGTTCTTGCAGAGCTGATTGACCGCCGCACCTCCGCTCGTGAAGTTCAGCACCATCTGCTTGGTGACTTCCGCCGGGAAGGCGGAGACGCCCAGGGCCGCGACACCGTGATTGCCGGCGAAGACCGCGACTCGGGGATGCTCGACCGTCGGCGGAGTCTTGCCCTGCCAGGTCGCCAGCCATTGGGTCATCTCTTCGAGCCGGGCAAGGGCGCCGGCGGGTTTGGTCAGCACCGCCTCGCGGGCGGCGGTCGCTTTTGCCGCCGCGAGATCGGGGCCGGGAAACTCGGCGACGATCCGGCGCATATCGTTGAGATCGTTGGTCGGACGTTTTTCAGCGGCAGAAGCAGGCATGGGAGCAAGGTCTTTCTGGACGATTTGGGGTCGGCATTCGGCTTTTCCGGCGCGACCGCCTGTCCTATAAACGGGTTATCAGTTTGGGTGAAGCGCCACCAGGAAAAGGCCGAGGATCGTCAGCATTGGACCGTGGGCGGATGAACACCAGCACGCAAGGGGGTTCTCCCGCGCAACGGGGCATCGGCTTGGCTCGATTCATCACGTCATGGCGGCGGGACCTCTTCCTAGCTCTGTCATTCTTCACACGTCTCCCCGTCGGCTTCATGGCGCCGAAGATGCCGGAACCGCTTGCTGGAACGACGGGCGGCACTGAATCGGCCACGCCGCAATTCCGGCTGGGCGAGGCGTCGCGCGCCTTCCCGCTGGCCGGCCTGGTGATCGGCCTCGCCGGCGGGTTGGCCTATTGGATCGCGGTCCAGATCGGTCTGTCCGGTCTGTTGGCGGCATTGCTTGCCGTGGCCGCGACCGCGGCGCTGACCGGCGCCCTGCATGAGGACGGCTGGGCCGACTTCGCTGACGGGCTCGGCTGCCGCGGCGACCGGATCCGCAAGCTCAGCGCCATGAAGGACAGCCATATCGGCAGCTTCGGCGTCCTCGCCCTCATCTTCGGAACCGGAGTGAAGACCGTCGCTTTGGCGCAGCTCCAGACGCCCGACAACGTGGTGACGGCTTTGGTCGCGGCGCATGTCCTCGCCCGCGCCGTGTTGCCGCTCGCCATGCGCTCGCTGCCGCTGGCGACGGCGCAAGGGCTCGCCGTGATGGCGGGCCGGCCGTCGGCGCAGGGAGTTTATGCCTCGCTCGGGCTCGGCCTGGTGATCAGCTTCTTCGCCGTCTTCCTCCCCGCGGCGATCGTGGCGCTCATCGTCGCCATCGTCGCCGCCGCGCTGGTGGGCGCGATTGCGAAGCGCCAGTTCGGCGGCTATACCGGCGATGTCCTGGGCGCGATTGAGCAGGTCGCCGAGATCGCCGTCCTCATCAACCTGGTTTCGCTCCTCACATGACCCGAACCGTGACTCGCTGGTGGTGGGTGCGCCATGCGCCCGTGAAAGAGGCGGCGGGTCGCGTCACCGGCCAGCTCGATCTCGAAGCCGATTGCGGCGATCACGAGCAGATCGCGCGGGTCGCGGTGCGGCTGCCGCAGAGCCCGATCTGGATGTCGAGCCAGCTTCGCCGCGCGCGCCAGACCCTCGACGTGCTGCACAAGGCCTGCGGCGTCACCGGCGCGGCCGTCGAGGTGGAGCGCGACGTCGCCGAGCAGGATTTCGGCGACTGGCAGGGCAAGACCTATGCCGAGCTCGAGGTGAGTGACGCCGATCGCTACAAGAAATTCTGGATCGCCCCCGGCACCACGCGCCCACCGGGAGGAGAAAGCTTCGCCGATGTGATGATGCGGGTCGCCCGCGCCGTCGAGCGCCGCTCGGCAACGCATGCCGATGCCGACATCGTCGTGGTCGGCCATGGCGGCTCGATCCGCGCCGCCGTCGCCCAGGCGCTCGGCCTGGGTCCCGCGCGGGCCTTGGCGTTGCAGGTCGATCCCTTGTCGCTGACCCGGCTCGACCGCATCGCCGATGCGAGCGGTGTGGTCTGGAGCATCGGCTGCGTGAACGCTTAAAGCTTGCAGTTGAAAAATTGACCGGCCAAGTTGGCCGTGTTAGCTAATCCTTCATACGTTGCGGCCAGTCTAGCGGGACGATTTGAACACCCAGGAGCGTGTCATGCTGAGCATTTCGTCTCATCCCGCCGCATCCAATCCTTCACCGCAACAGAAGCAGACCGCCACGGCCACTGCGGATCCGTCGAATACCACCGCCTCCGCAACGCCGTCGCCCGCGCCGTCTTCCGCCACAGCGTCATCCCCGGCTGCGTCATCGCCGGCGACGTCACCCACGGATTCCGTGGCGCTGTCGAAGACGGCGAAGGCCGCGCTTTCGGGCTCGCTCGCCGACAAGATTGCTTATTACAAGCAGTATATGCCGACCCGGGCGGGATTCTCTTCAACCGCGCTCGCGGAAGCCGTCGCCAATCCCGGCGGCCAGTCCTTCTCCGCCGGCAAGAGCTTCTCCCAGGTCGCCACGGCGGCCCGCGCCGAACTCAACAAGCAATACTCCACCATGGCCGCCAGCGGCGCGGCCTATGACCCCGACAGCCGCGTGGATCGAAACTCGGCGTTCGGCAATCTCGATCGGCGCGCACTCGCGGCGGTGGCAAACAATCAGGGCGGGTTGTTCACCAAGCAGGAACAGCAAGTCGCTGCCAATCTCATGGCCCAGCAACGAAGCCTGGCGATCGGCATCTACAGCGGGCCGCCCGAGCTCAAGGGCACCTTCATCGACCGGTTCGCGGGCCATGAAACCGCCCGACAGCAAGCCAATATCGCCTTCCTGGACGATGTCAGCGACGACGAGAAGGCAACCGGTGCCTGGGCCTCCGCCCGCGCGGACGCGGAGAACGCCGCTCAAGGCGAGGAGCAGGATGCAGGCCTGGAAGCCTTGAAACTGCGACTCTCGGCCCAGGATGGGATGCAGTAAGGCGGGTGACGCTTAGAGCGTCACCACGATCTTGCCGAACTGCTGGTTGGATTCCAGATAGCGATGCGCGTCGACGATCTCCTCGAACCGGAAGGTCTTGGCGATGATCGGCGTGAGCGCGCCGGAGGCGAGCCCTTTGAGCACGAAGGCCTTGGCGGCTTCCAGCCGGGCGGGGTCGGCGGTGATCTCGTGGATGAGATAGCCGCGCAGGGTCAGGCTCTTGCTCAAGACGGCGAACAGCGGGAAGGGCGTCGGCTCCGGGCTCAAGGCGCCGTATTCGATCAGGATGCCGCCGCGCGCCATCGCCGCGGTCAGCGGCTCGAAGGCCGGTCCGCCGACCGGATCGAAGACCACGCGCACGCCGTTCTTGCCGGCGATGTCGGTGAGCTTCGCGCCGAGGTCTTCTTCCGCCGTGGCGATCACATAGGTGGCACCGGCATCGCGCAGGGCTGGTTTCTTGGCCGATGAACGGGTGACCGCGATCGGAATGGCGCCGACCATTCGGGCGATCTGGATCGCCGCCAGGCCGACACTGCTCGAGGCCGCGGTGATGACGACGAACTCGCTGGCCTCGAGCCTGGCGATGTCGATCAGCGCGCCATAAGCCGTGACATATTGCATCCAGACCGCGGCGGCGGCCTCGAAGCCGAGCGATGGCGGATGCCGGACGACATGGGCGGCGGGCACATTGGCCAGCTCGCCATAGGCCGGCCAGCGCACCTGCGAGAGCGGCGGCACCACGCTCACCGCATCGCCCACCTTGAGATCCGCGACGCCGGTGCCGATCTTCTCGATGACACCCGCCGCTTCCAGGCCGAGGCTGGAGGGCAACGGTGCGGTCTCGATATAGGTGCCGGAGCGCAGCATGGCCTCGGCGCGGTTGAGGCCGAGGGCCTTGACCCGGATCCGCACCTCGCCCGGGCCCGGCGCCGGAACCTCGATCTCGTCGATCTTCAGGACCTCGGGTCCTCCAAGCTCATGAAAGCGAACCACGCGCGGCATCGGGGATACTCCAAAACAGTGGAACTGAATGGAGCTGTACCAGGGCGCCGCAATGCGGATAAATGGCGGCCCGGGTATTTCACTCGAAACCCAGGGTTTTGAATCCGGGGTTTTGAACAAGGAGCTTCGACCATGGACCGCCTCACCTCGATGGCCGTGTTCGTAAAGGCGGTCGATCTCGGTTCCTTCGCCGCCGCGGCCGATGCGCTGGCGCTCTCCGCGCCGATGGTCGGCAAGCATGTGCGCCTGCTGGAAGAGCGCCTGGGCGCGCGGCTGCTGAACCGCACCACTCGGCGGCAGAGCCTGACCGATTTCGGCCGGTCCTATTACGAGCGCTGTCGCACCGTGCTCAGCGAAGCCGAGGCGGCGGATGCGTTGGCGGCGGATCAGCGCTCGGAGCCGCGCGGCCGCTTACGGGTCGCCATGCCGGTCCATTCCGGCCGGCGCTGCGCCGCGCCGATCCTGCTCAAGCTCGCCGAGCGCTATCCGCAGCTCGAGCTCGATCTCTCCTTCGCCGATCGTCTGATCGATCTCGCCGACGGCGATCATGACCTGGCGATCCGCACCGGCACGCTGGAGGACCGGGCCGGCGTGATCGGGCGGCGCGTGGCGCAGCAGCGCATGGTGGTCGTGGCCGCCCCGGCCTATCTCAAACGCCACGGCCGGCCGAAGCGGGTCGAGGATATCGTCCGGCATCAGGCGATCATCTATCGCCGGTCCGGGCGCATCAGCCCCTGGCGGTTTCCGCTCGATGCCGGAAAACCGGCCGAGATCACGCCGGTCGAGATTACGCCGGTCGGGCGGTTGCGGCTGGACGATCTCGACGCGATCGCCGATGCCGCGGCCAGCGGCTTGGGATTGGCCTGGCTGCCATCCTGGCTGGTGCGCGCGCGCCTGGCCGCCGGGGCCCTGATCAGCGTGCTGCCGAAGCAGCCGCCTTATCTCTACGACGTGACCGCGCTCTGGCTGCAGACGCCGCATCTGCCGCTCAAAGTGCGGCTGGCGGTCGATGCCCTGGCCAAGGAATTGCCCAAGCTGATGGCTTGAATCAGTGCGCGGCGACCGACGCGCATTCGGCGCCGATCGGGTCCTCCGGCGCGCCGGCCTCGGTGATCATCGGGATCGGTGCCGGCAGATCGAAGTACCAGTCCCAGATGACCGCCGACGTGCTTCGGTCGATGACCAAGGCCGTCTTGCCGATCGCATCCCAATGCGCGGTGATCAGCTGGTTGGCAAACGCGCTCGGATCGCGGCTCACCGGCGCGCAAAGCGGAACAGCGGCTTTCGGTTTCAGGTCCGCCGGTGCCGATGGCCAGTCTTCCGGCCAAGGCACCTGCCGCTCAGGGGGATCTTCCGTGGCGCCGATCATCAGCTTCACGGCTTTCGGCATCCAGGATTGCGGCGCAGCGATCCGGTATTGCAGCAGGCGGTCGCAGACTTCCAGAAGCTTCGGATCGGTCTCGTCGCGATTGCGCTGCCAGCCGCCGGCGAAGGTGCGGCCCTCGGCCTGGCACGGCCAGGCATTGGCGCTGAACCGGCGATACTGCTCGCCATCCCAAATTTCGAGAATGGTGCTGCCGACCTCGGCGGCGGCGGCGAGGCCGGAATGCGGATGGGCGATGGATTTAAGATCGGCGAGGGCGTCGCTGCGGAGCCTCTCCGCTGCGTCGCGATCGAGCTTGCCGTAGGCCACGCCGCGTCCGGCCGGATCCGGATCGGCTTGCGTCGGGGCGGTGCGGGTAATGATCTGGCCGTCATCGTAGAGCACGAAGCGAAGCCCGTTCGGCAAAGGGCCTTGCGGCAGGCTGATGCGCGCAGTCTCGAACAGGGCGATGACCGCCCGCGGCGGCAGGTTTTCGTCGGCGACGGATTGGCTGCCGCCCATAGACAGCAGAATCGTCGCTAGCCCAAAAACGGACAGAATCCGCATGAAGGAACTAAGCCTCGATCACCGTCAGCTGCCGCTGCAGCGTATCGACGATGTGCCGGAGGTCGCGGCTGGATTTGATCTGGCGGTTCCTGGAGAGGAGCACGAAGTTCGGCTCCTTGTCGCCGCGCAGCAGCACCTTGGTGACCGTGAAGATCGCCTGTTCCTGGCTGCGCTTGAAGATCGAGAAGATCGCCATGTTGGAGCGGTGGTCGATGGCGTAATCCCGCCAGATGCCCCGGGCGACCTGCCGGCTGTAGACGCCGAGCAGATGGTTCAAATCCTCGCGGTCGAAGAAGACCCTGCGGCCGTCTCGCCGGTATTCGGACAGAAGAAGGAGCTGCGCCAATCAGCCTCCCCGCCAGCGCGAGCGAATCGCCGTGCCACGCCCAATGACGGAATCATTGCCGCATTCACGCCCGGTCGTAAAGAGTCTCGCGCCGAAAATCCTGCGCGACACCCGGAACATCACGGTTGGTAGGCGTAGACCGTCGTCTCCGAGGTGTGCTCGGCGTCGGTCTGGTCGTAGCAGGCGACGTTGCCGCGGACCTTGTAGCAGGTGCCCTCATATGGCCGGTGCAGGCGCGCCTGCTCGGCGGCGATCTCGGCCTCGGAGAGGCAATATTTGCCGTTCTTGGTGTAACGCAGCACCGAGCAGTCGTCGCCGGTGATGGCCGAGACCAGGTGGTCCGACACCGTCTTCCCGGAGGCGTTCAACGAGACGCCCTCGACCGTGGCCGCGATTCCCGCGGCCGGCAGCACGCCTATGGTCTGGCATCCCGCCATAGCAAGGCCGCCGAGCAGCAGCAGCGCGAGGCCAAAAAGGCGCCTAGAGGGCAGGCGTCGAAACGGGGTGCGGGCACGCTTCACCGGGGCATCCTTACAATGGGTCGAACCGGTTAAAGCAAGTTCCGTTCCAACCCGCGGCGGGCGGTCATTCCGGCCGCCAAATATGGCCCCAAGGGCTCGCTTGCACTCAGTTTGCACTCGGGGGACCAAGTCGCTATGTTACCGCCCGATTTCGGCCGACCCCCCGTGATTCAGGGCAGATTCCGGTCCCGGCCGCTTGCGCCCGATGGAGTTTAAGTGGCTGATATCTTTCAGGAAGTTGATGAGGATCTGAGGCGCGACAAAGCCCTCGCTTTCTGGAAGAAGTACCAGAATCACATCATCGGTTTTGCCATCATCGCGGTCGCCGCGACCGCCGGCTTCTCGGGCTGGAAATACTGGAAGCAGCAGCGGATCGAGGCCAACGGCGCCGCCTACCTGCAGGCGCTGCAGACCCAGGCCAAGGACCCCAAGGCAGCCGTTGCCCAGTTCGAAACCCTGGCCAAGGACGGCGGTGGCTTTGCCGTCCTGGCGCGGTTCCAGCAGGCCAGCCAGACCCTGAAGGACGGCGACAAGGCCAAGGCAGCGGAGCAGTTCAGCGCGATCGCCAAGGACGGCTCGGTCGACAAGGCGCTCAAGGATCTTGCCGCGGTGCAGGGCGGGCTCGCCTGGCTCGACGCCGGCAAGCCCGAGGATGCGGCGAAGCTGGTCGAGGGCCTGACCGGCGACAACGAGCCCTATCGCTTCTCCGCGCTGGAGGTCCAGGCCCAGGCGGCGCTGGCCGGCGGCGACAAAGCGAAGGCCAAGAAGATCTATGAGCAGCTGAAGCAGCTGGGCGCGCTGCCGAATGCGCCACAGGGCGTCTCGGCCCGGGCCGAGATCATGCTCGAACGGCTCAAGGACTGACCATCGTGAAGTTCCGCTGTCCTCCTGCGAAGCAATGCGGCGCAGCCCTGGCGGCGGGTCTCCTGGCATTGGCGCTTGGCGCCTGCGAGCCGACCAAGGTACCGCTGCCCGGCGAGCGCGTCTCGGTGCTGCAGCTCAACAAGGACCTGAACGTCGATCCGTCGCTCTCGGAAACTCCGGTGCGTCTGCCGAAGCCCTATGAGAACAAGGACTGGCCGCAGCCGGGCGGCAACCAGGCCCATGCGATGTACCATTTGCAGGCCGGCACCGGCGCCTTCAAGCAGATCTGGAGCGCCAATATCGGCAGCTCCGCCGACAGCGCCAACCGCCTGCTCGCCGAGCCGGTGATCGCCGACGGCAAGGTCTTCACCCTGGATTCCGAGAGCCTGGTCCGCGTGTTCGACGCCGAGACCGGCAAGAAGATCTGGGAGAACGACCTCACCCCCGACACCGACGACGACGATCTCTTCGGCGGCGGCATCGCGGTCTATGAAGGCAAGGTCTTCGTCACCACGCCTTTCGCCAAGCTGATCGCGCTCGACGAGAAGGACGGCAAGAAGGTCTGGGAAGTGGATGCGCCCTCGCCGATGCGCGCACCGCCCTCCGCCAGCGACGGCCGCATCTTCACCGTCACCATCGACAACCAGCTCGTGGTCTATGCCAGTGACGACGGCCGCCGGCTCTGGTCGAACACCGGCGTCGAAGAAGCCGCGGGCTTCCTCGGCGGTGCCACGCCCGCTGTGCTCGGCGATGTCGTGGTCGCGGCCTATACTTCGGGCGATCTGCTGGCCTTCGACGTCGTGACCGGCCGCTCGCTCTGGAGCGACAACCTCGCGGGGCGCACCGGCGGCAACGCGGTCGCGGCTTTGACCGACATTCGCGGCCGACCGGTGATCGACCGCGACCGGGTGATCGCGATCGGCAATGGCGGCGTGATGGCGGCGATCGATCTCCGCCGCGGCGGCCGCGTCTGGGACAACGGGCTCGGCGGCACGCAGATGCCCTGGGTCGCCGGCGACTTCCTCTACGTCATCACCAGCTCCAGCGAAGTCGTCTGCCTGACCCGCGAAGACGGGCGCATCAAGTGGGTGCAGTCCTTGCCGCCTTTCGAGGATATGGAAGACAAGGAAGACCCGATCTACTGGTCGGGTCCGGTTCTGGTCGCGGACCGGCTGCTGGTCACGGGGTCGAACGGCGTCGCACTCGCCTTCTCGCCCTATACCGGCAAGCTTCTTGGCAAGCAGACTCTGCCGGACCGGTCGCACCTGCCGCCGGTCGTTGCCAACAAGACCGTCTATATGCTTTCCGACGACGCCGATCTGATCGCCCTGCGATGAGACGGCATAGCTCATTCAACCGGCGGAGCATCTTGCGCCGCCGGTGTTTTCAACGCGCGACCAAGTGGGCCTGACGAGAGATACGCTAGAGAATGCCGAAACGTACCGACATCCAATCGATCCTCATCATCGGCGCCGGCCCGATCGTCATCGGCCAGGCTTGCGAGTTCGACTATTCCGGCGCCCAGGCCTGCAAGGCGCTGAGACAGGAGGGCTACCGGGTCATCCTTGTGAACTCCAACCCGGCCACGATCATGACCGACCCCAACCTGGCGGATGCGACCTATATCGAGCCGATCACGCCCGATGTGGTGGCGCGGATCCTGGAGAAGGAAAGACCGGACGCGGTGCTGCCGACCATGGGCGGCCAGACCGCGCTCAACACCGCAATGGCGCTGGAGAAGTCGGGCAAGCTGAAGGAGCTCGGCATCGAGCTGATCGGCGCCAATGCCCGCGCCATCGACATGGCGGAAGACCGGCTGCTGTTCCGCGAGGCAATGGACCGGATCGGCCTGGAAAGTGCCAAAGGCGCGCTGGTCAACTCGCTGGATGAAGCGCTGAAGACCCTCGACATGGTCGGCCTCCCGGCGATCATCCGTCCGAGCTTCACGCTGGGCGGCACCGGCGGCGGTATCGCCAACAACCGCGAGGAGTTTATCAAGATCGTCAGCGGCGGCCTGCAGGCCTCGCCGGTCGGCGAGGTGCTGGTCGAGGAGTCGATCCTCGGCTGGAAGGAATATGAGATGGAGGTGGTCCGCGACAAGGCGGACAACTGCATCATCATCTGCTCGATCGAGAACGTCGATCCGGTGGGCGTGCACACCGGCGATTCCATCACGGTTGCGCCGGCGCTGACCCTCACCGACAAAGAATACCAGCTGATGCGCAACGCCTCGATCGCGGTGCTGCGCGAGATCGGCGTCGATACCGGCGGATCGAACGTGCAGTTCGCGGTCAATCCCGACAACGGACGGCTGATCGTCATCGAGATGAATCCGCGCGTCTCGCGCTCCTCTGCGCTGGCGTCGAAGGCGACCGGCTTCCCGATCGCCAAGGTCGCGGCCAAGCTCGCGGTCGGCTACACGCTCGACGAGCTCATCAACGACATCACCAAGGTGACGCCGGCCTCCTTCGAGCCGACGATCGATTACGTCGTTACCAAGATGCCGCGCTTCACCTTCGAGAAGTTCCCGGGCGCCGAGCCGATCCTCTCCACCTCGATGAAATCGGTGGGTGAGGCGATGGCGATCGGCCGCTCGTTCCAGGAATCGGTGCAGAAGGCTTTGCGCTCGATGGAGACCGGCTTGACCGGCTTCAACGAAGTGGCGCTGGAGAAGATCGACAAGGCCTCGATCCTGGCGCAGCTCACGAAAGCGACGCCGGATCGCCTGCTGGTGATCGCGGAAGCCTTGCGGCATGGCCTCACCGTCGAGGAGATCTTCGAAGCCTCGAAGTTCGATCCCTGGTTCATCCGGCAGATCGAATCCATCGTCGAGACCGAGAAGCTGATCAAGGAACAGGGCCTGCCGAAGACCCGCGAAGCGCTGCTGCGCCTGAAGCGCAAGGGCTTCTCCGACGCGCGTCTGGCCGAGCTCGCCGGCACCACCGCCGACGCGGTGCAGAAGCTGCGCCACGATCTGAAGGTCCGTCCGGTCTACAAGCGGATCGACACCTGCGCCGCCGAGTTCGCCTCGGCGACGCCCTATATGTATTCCTGCTACGAGGGCGAGAACGTCGACACGCCCGAGGATGAGGCGGATCCTTCCGATCGCCGCAAGGTCATCATCCTCGGCGGCGGCCCGAACCGGATCGGCCAGGGCATCGAGTTCGACTATTGCTGCGTCCATGCCGCCTATGCGCTGAAAGAGGCCGGCATCGAGACCATCATGGTCAACTGCAATCCGGAAACGGTCTCGACCGATTACGACACCTCGGACCGGCTCTATTTCGAGCCCCTGACGGCCGAGGACGTGATCGAGCTCGCCCGGGTCGAGCAGCGCAAGGGCACGCTCTTGGGGTGCATCGTGCAGTTCGGCGGCCAGACGCCGCTGAAGCTCGCCGCCGCGCTGGAGAAGGCGAAGATCCCGATCCTCGGCACCTCACCCGATGCGATCGACCTCGCCGAGGACCGCGAGCGGTTCCAGAAGCTGCTGCATGACCTGGATCTGCGTCAGCCGAACAACGGCATCGCGCGTTCCGGCGAAGAGGCCGAGCGCATCGCCGGCGAAGTCGGCTATCCGGTGGTGATTCGCCCCTCTTATGTGCTGGGCGGCCGCGCCATGGAGATCGTGCACGAGCCGGATCAGCTCCGCCGCTACATCCGGCGCGCGGTGCAGGTCTCCGGCGACAATCCGGTGCTGATCGACTCCTATCTCGAAGACGCGATCGAGGTCGATGTCGACGCGCTCTGCGACGGCAAGGATGTGTTCGTCGCCGGCATCATGGAGCATATCGAAGAGGCCGGCATCCATTCCGGCGACAGCGCCTGCGCGCTGCCGCCGCACACGCTCTCGCTCGCTGTCATCGCCGAGTTGCGCCGCCAGGCGGCTGCGCTCGCCATAGGCCTCAAAGTCGTCGGCTTGATGAACATCCAGTTCGCGATCAAGGGCGACGAGATCTACGTGCTGGAGGTCAATCCGCGCGCCAGCCGCACCGTGCCCTTCGTGGCGAAAGCGACCGGCCTGCCGATCGCGAAGATCGCGGCGCGGGTCATGGCCGGCGAGGTGTTGCGCGACTTCCAGCTCGACGCGACCAAGCGCCACCACGTTGCCGTGAAAGAGGCCGTCTTCCCCTTCGCGCGCTTCCCCGGTGTCGACATCATCCTGGGCCCGGAGATGAAATCGACCGGCGAGGTCATGGGCTTGGATTCGAGCTTCGCCCGTGCCTTCTTGAAGGCCCAGCTCGGCGCCGGTCAGCGCCTGCCGCGGACCGGCACGGTTTTCATTTCGCTCAAGGACAAGGACAAGCCCGGGATGGTGCCGGCGGCGCGGAAGCTCCTGGAAATGGGCTTCGACATCGTGGCGACGCCCGGAACCGCGTCATTTCTCCGAAACCAGGGGCTCGACATCCGTGCCATCAACAAGGTGCATCAGGGTTCGCCCCATATCGTCGAGGCGATGCAACGCGGCGAAATCAAGTTGGTTTTCAATACGGTAGCCGGACAGAAGGCGATTGCGGACAGCTTCAGCCTCAGGCAAGCCGCGTTGATGGGCCAGATTCCTTACTACACCACGATGGCGGGCGCGCTCGCTGCCGTGGAGGCGGTCGGGGCCCTGGCCAGCGGAGACCTTGAAGTCGCTCCCCTCCAATCGTACTTTAACGTTTCGACTGCCTGATAATCTGGGCCTGTCGGGTGCTGGTGGCCGGTTAACCATTTGCTTGGTGAACCGGAAGGACCTCGCCCGAGGGGTCGTTTTTGCGTTTCGGAACTCGAAAACATGAACAAGATCCCCATGACCGCGGACGGCTACGGCCGTCTGGAAGAAGAGTTGAAGCAGCTGAAGACGATCGAGCGCCCGGCCATCATCCGGGCGATCGCCGAAGCGCGCGAGCACGGCGACCTCTCCGAAAATGCGGAGTATCACGCCGCGCGCGAGCGCCAGAGCTTCATCGAAGGCCGCGTGCTCGAGCTTGAGGACAAGATCTCGCGCGCCGAGGTCATCGACGTCTCCAAGCTCTCCGGCAAGGTGATCAAGTTCGGCGCCACCGTTACCCTCATCGACGAGGACACCGACGAGAAGAGCGCCTACCAGATCGTCGGCGAGGACGAGGCGGATATCAAGTCGAAGCGCCTCGCCATCACCGCGCCCTTGGCGCGCGCGCTGGTCGGCAAGAAGGTCGGCGATTCCGTCGAGGTGACGACCCCCGGCGGCTCCAAGTCCTACGAGGTCGCCAAAGTCCAATTCAAGTAAGTGGGCGGGTCGTGCCGGACATGTTCAGTCGAGTCCGGCACGCTGTTCTCATCGGCCTCTTTCTATGCGGATCGCTGCTGCTCGGCGCTCCCGCCTTCGCTGAAGATTCCTATCTTCTCGCGCTGACCTGGCAGCCGGGCTTCTGTGCCGATCGTGCTGCGCAGGCCGAATGCAGGATCGCGGCGAAGGACAAGCCGCGTCTGGTGCTGCACGGTCTCTGGCCCGACTGGGACGTGAACGGCGACGGCCACCGCGATGCCGGCGACGACTTTTGCATTTCCGGCGAGAGCGACCGCAAATCCGTGATGGCGCTCGACGGCGGCAATTGGCTGAAGCTGCCGGCGGTGAAGCTCTCGGTGGCGAGCGCCCATGATCTCGAACTGGCGATGCCGGGCACGACGGTCGGCCTCGACCGTCACGAATGGTGGAAGCACGGCACCTGCTCCGATCTCAAGGCGGAGGATTACTTCACCACCGCCATCGTCCTCCTGCGCGAGGTGGAGCGGGGCAGTCTCGCCCGCCTGCTGGTCGACCAAGCCGGCGGCACGCTCGCCCGCAAGCGATTGCTCGAAGCCTTCGAGACGGATTTCGGCAAAGGCAGTGCGAAAGCGCTGATGCTCGATTGCGAGAAGAGCAACGGCGGCACGGCGCTGCAGGAAATCCGCATTCGGATGAAGCGCAGCGGTGTCACCCAGGGGCTGACGGCCGATAGTCTCGCCGTCCCCGCCAAACCCGCCCGCGGCGACTGTGCGGTGGATGTCGTGGTTCCGACCTGGCCGCGCTGACCTGGGTTCAGGTCGTCTAAGGCATTCTCGATCTGCGGCAAGCGGCCGTGCATGATGACGGCCGTCACCGGGACTTGGTGACGCACGTCACCAACCGCCGAATGGGATCGGGCGACCCATTGTCAAGCGCGACATGACGCGCATCTACGAGACGCGGATGTCGATCTTGACCCCGATCCAGCTCGAGACAGAGATGCTGAGCTTCGCCGATATCTTCACCGACGGTTGCGACGTGAAGTTTGTGCAGGGTGCGAGTTGCAATGTCCGGGCAGCGCTGCCGGATGGCAGCCTGGTCGATCTCGCGGATGTCTATCGCGGCCGGCTGAAGCCCAGCGACTTCCATTTCGAATACGGCAAGGAAGACTGCCCTGAAGCCGCACACACGTTCTGTGCTCCCGCGCCGATCTGGAAGTGAGCTTCTATCCGCTGAAACTCAGTTGAACCCGGCCGCCTCGCGCACGGCGGCGTTCGGCTCCTCTGCCTCGATCGGCACGCCGGGCAGCAGCTTGGAGGTGCGGATCGCCAGCGCCGATTTGACGTGGCTGACATTGGGCGCCGGCGTCAGATGCGTGGTCAGGAACTTCTGATACGCATCCCAGTCATGGGCGACGATCTTCAAGAGGAAGTCGGTCTCGCCCGCCAGCATGTGGCATTCCCGGACCATGGGCCAGGAGCCGACCAGGGCCTCGAAGGCCTTGAGATCCGTCTCCGCCTGGCTGTTGAGGCCGACATGGGCGAAGACGGTCACGCCGAAGCCCAAGGCCTCGGCATTGACTTCGGCATGGTAACCCTTCAGGTATCCGCCTTCCTCCAGTGCCCGCACCCGCCGCAGGCAGGGCGGTGCCGAGATCCCGGCCCGCGCCGCGAGATCCACATTGGTCATCCGCCCGTCCGCCTGAAGGTCGGCGAGGATGCGGAGATCGATCTTGTCCAGTTTGGCCCGGCGCATGAAATCTTCCACCAGCGAAGCATGAATTTGCGAAATTATATTACGAGAAATTTCCTTTCGCAAATGATGTGAGCCGCGTCTCTATCGGGGATCCGGGAAGCCCGGTAGGATCAGTTTTCTCGGATTCTCACACTCACCGGTTGCTCAGGAAGGGCGACGGTCTTCGCCATGATCGGTTCCGCCGCCACCATGCCCCTGCCTTCGCTCGAGGAGCTGGGCGCAGCGCTCGCCCGGGAGCGCGAGGCTCGGCTCGAGGCCGAACGCCTGCTGGCCCAGAGCGAGGAGGCATTCAGCCTCGCCAAGATCGAGCGCGAGGAGCTCACCCGCGGCAAGCACGACCTGCTGCGCAACATGGGCCATGAGCTCCGCACGCCGCTGAACGCCATCATCGGTTTCTCATCGCTGCTGCTCTCGCGGCTGAACGGCCGCCTGGCGCCGGAAGATTTCGACTACCTCAAGATCACCCATGACAATGCCAACGACCTGATGCACATCGTCAATCAGGCGCTCGAGATGACGCGCCTGCAATCCGGCGCCTATGTCGTCGAGACGGACAATGTCGCGGTCGAGCCGGTCATCGATTCCTGCCTGGCAATGCGGCAGCAGCAATTCGCCGATGCCGACATCGTGCCGATCGTCGAAGTGGCGGCCGACCTGCCGGACGTCGTCGCCGACCGCACGGCCTTGGCGAAGTGCCTGCTCGCCATCATCGACAATGCGATCAAGTTCTCCGACGGCGCGCCGCAGATCCTGGTCTCGGCCGACCGGGACGACCAGGAGGTCGTGATCATGGTCGCCGATCGCGGCGTGGGCATCGCTGAGGAAGATCTCGACCGCGTGACGGAGCCCTTCTACCAGGTCGATAGCAGCCTCACGAAGTCGAAGAGCGGCGCCGGCCTCGGCCTCGCCATCACCCGCTCGCTGCTGGAGCGCCAGGACGCGCGGCTCAAAATCATGAGCCATGTCGGCCACGGCACCACGGTGCATATCCGGCTGAAGCGGGCGTGAGCGCGATTCGCCGATAAGCCGCAGGTCAGGCAGGAAAATCGCGGGATTTCGTCGCTTTTCGGGAAGTGTGACGGGCTTGCCTTGAGTAAGCTCGGCCGGACACTTATCTTAACGCAACGGGATTTGCCCCGACTCGCGAAGGCTCCAGACATGGCGGAAATCAGGACAAAGGCGCTCATCATCGGCTCGGGGCCGGCGGGGTATACCGCGGCCATCTATACCGCGCGCGCCAACCTGAAACCGGTCCTGGTCCAGGGCATCCAGCCGGGCGGCCAGATGACCATCACCACGGATGTGGAAAACTATCCGGGCTTCGCCGACGTGATCCAGGGCCCCTGGCTCATGGAGCAGATGCAGAAGCAGGCCGAGCATGTCGGCACCAAGGTGATGTTCGACACCATCACCGAAGTTGATCTCTCGCGGCGGCCGTTCCGCGCCGTCGGTGATTCCGGCGACATCTACTACGGCGATACGCTGATCATCGCGACCGGTGCTCAAGCCAAGTGGCTCGGCATTCCCTCGGAGCAAAAGTTCCGCGGCTTCGGCGTGTCGGCTTGCGCGACCTGCGACGGTTTCTTCTTCCGCGAGAAGGAAGTGGTGATCGTCGGCGGCGGCAACACCGCGGTGGAAGAGGCGATCTACCTTACCAACCACGCGACCAAGGTGACCTTGGTGCATCGCCGCGATCACTTGCGCGCCGAGAAGATCATGCAGGAGCGCCTGTTCCGCAATCCGAAGATCAAGGTGGTCTGGGATTCGACGGTCGAGGAGATCCTCGGCGCGGGTGACCCGGCCAATGGGACTCCAGAGGGTGTTTCGGGTGTCCGCATCCGCAACGTCAAGACCAATGCCACGACCGACATTCCGGCCGATGGCTTCTTCGTGGCGATCGGCCACACGCCCTCGACCGAGCTCTTCAAGGGGAAGCTTCCGCTCGATGCGGAAGGCTATCTGCTGACCAAGCCGGACAGCACCGCGACCGAAATTCCGGGCGTGTTTGCCGCCGGCGACGTCAAGGACAAGGTGTTCCGCCAAGCCGTGACTGCCGCCGGCATGGGGTGCATGGCCGCTTTGGAAGCCGAGCGCTTCCTGGCCGCGCATGAGCACGAGGAAGCACGCGCGGCCGAATAGCAGCGAAAGACGCAGCCGTGTCCTTCGCCGGGTTTAGCGGTCTTGGATCGCCAATTGGGGGGTCAGTCCATGATGGACTGGGACAAGCTCAGGATCTTTCACGCCGTCGCTGAAGCCGGCAGTTTCACCCATGCGGGTGAGACGCTGAACCTCAGCCAATCCGCCGTCTCCCGCCAGATTTCCTCCCTCGAAGAAAGCCTCAACGTCGCGCTGTTTCACCGTCATGCCCGCGGTCTCATCCTGACCGAGCAGGGCGAGCTGCTCTATCGCACGGCGCACGAGGTCTTCTCCAAGCTGGCCATGGCCGAAGCGCAGCTCGGCGAATCCAAGGACCGGCCCAAGGGCAGCTTGAAGGTGACCGCGACCCAGGCCTTCGGTTCTGCCTGGCTGACGCCGAGTCTGGTCGAGTTCATCGAACTCTATCCCGACGTGGAAGTGGATCTGGTGCTTGAGGATCGCGAGCTCGATCTCTCGATGCGCGAGGCCGATGTCGCGATCCGCATGCAGCCGCCAAGACAGCCTGAATTGATCCAGCGGCATCTGCTGACCATGCACACATACGTATATGCAGCGCCGAATTATCTTAAGAGGCACGGCATACCGAAGACGCCGGAAGATCTCGATGGCCATCGCATCATCGTGTTCGGCGAGGACCAGCGTCCTCCCGTGCCGGATATCGACTGGCTGATGCGTTCCGGCATGCGCAAGGATCGACCGCGGCGCGCCGTCTTGAAGGTGAACAGCGTCTACGCGATCCGCCGCGCGGTGCAGAGCGGCATGGGTCTTGCCAGTCTCCCCGAGTTCATGGCGACGGATTCGCAGAATCTGGTCCGGGTCTTGCCCGAGCTGCAGGGTCCGCGCATCGATGCCTATTTCGTCTATCCGGAAGAACTCCGGAACTCGAAGCGCATCCAGGTCTTCCGCGATTTCCTTCTGCGCAAGGTCGCCGAAGGCAAGATGCAGGGATAACCCGGCTGCCCTTGGCACCGGCGATCTGCCTTCGCAACTGCGAAGGATTTGGGCAGATTTTTGCTGCACTGCCGTCGAATCCGGCAGCGTCCGAGCCCCTCTACCCCAGCAACATTGTCGAGTTTCGCAAAATAGCCATCTGGAACGATGGTAAAAAGGCCTGCTAAATCATTGAGGCAGAACTATGAAATAGTCATGCGGAACTTGCATGGGCCCTTTGTGTTTTTGACTCTGGTTAGGTCGCCAGAAACACCTATGTTTACGCGTGTGGATTGGAGCACAGTGTTGTTGCGGCGACGCAACAGTTTCAATCCCCCGGTTCTGACGAAGTTTGCACCGCCGAATAGAGCGCTGGTGCACCGGAAGAAGCGGACCGTGAGTTTCGAGACAGATGGCCTGAATTGGGCCGGAAGTCTTACATCGGATCTGGGCGCAAGGCCCAGATGGGGTCTTCGGATCCTACGTCTCCCAGACGTAAAGCCTCCCTGTTTAACTTGCCGGGCCCTCGGGCCCGGCATTTTTCTTTTCAGTCGTGGTAAAACTGCAACAAAGGCGCCCGGTCTCCGTCTTTGGGCGGATGCCGCACTGCGCCAGTGGAATGTCCGGAAAGCCCTGCGAAACGCCGGTACGGTCAGCGCCGGTATCAGCGATAGAGCGTGTCGCCGAGATCCTGCATGCCGCTGTAGAGCGAGGCGACGAACGCGCCATAGCCGTTGAAGATCTGGGTCGGCACGGTGCCGTTCTGGCCGAGCACCCGCTCGTCGGCCTGGCTCCAGCGGGGATGGGGCACCTGGGGGTTCACATTGGCCCAGAAGCCGTATTCGCTCGATTGGAGCTGCTGCCAGTAGCTCAAGGGCTGCTGGTCGGTGAAGGTGATCTTCACGATGCCCTTCACCGATTTGAAGCCGTACTTCCATGGCGTCGCGAGACGCAAAGGCGCGCCGTTCTGCTTCGGCACCGGCTTGCCATACATGCCGGTCACCATGAAGGCGAGCTCGTTGGTGGCCTCGGCCATGGTCAGGCCCTCGACGTAAGGCCAGGGATACCAGGACTGCGCAAAGCCCGGCGCCACATCGGGATTGTTGAAGGTCTCGAAGCGGATGAACTTCGCGCTCGAGAGCGGTGCGGCGAGATCGACCAGGTTCTTCAGCGGGAACCCGCTCCACGGCACCGCCATCGACCAGGCCTCGACGCAGCGGTGGCGATACAGCCGCTCTTCCAGCGGCATCTGCTTCAGGAGCGTGTCGATGTCGATGGTCTGCGGCTTCTGCACCATGCCGTCGATCGCCACGGTCCACGGCCGTATGGGGAGCGCCTGCGCCAGGTCGGCGACGTCCTTGCCGCTGTCGAACTCATAGTAGTTGTTGTAATGGGTCGAGAGCGCTTCCGGCGTCAGGTCACGGTCGAGCTTGTAGGTCTCGTTGCGCTTCACCGGATAGAGGCCGACGGACGGATCGGCGGCGTCATCCGCGCGGGCGCTGCCAAGCGCCAAGGGCGACGCGATGCCGATGCCGGCGGCGGCCAGGAAATGGCGCCGCTTGAGATACACGCCTTCCGGCGTCGCGGCGCTCTCCGGCAGTTCCCAGCCGCGTTTGATCTTGATGAACATGGGCCGCTCCTGAAGGGTTCAGGAATAGTACGCCCGCACATCATAGAGAGTTTCGGCCCATCGATCACGGGTTGGTGATCGATGGGGCCGAAAAAGCTAAGCCAGCAGGCTCCGCAGCATCCATGCATTCTTTTCATGGACCTGCATGCGCTGGGTGAGGAGATCGGCGGTCGGCTCGTCCGAGGCCTTCTCGGCGGCGGGGAAGACCTTGCGCGCGGTGCGCACCACGGCCTCCTGGCCCTCGACCAGTTGGCGGATCATCTCTTCGGCCTTGGGCTGGCCGTTCGCTTCCTTGATCGAGGAGAGCTTGGCGTAAGCCGAATAGCTGCCCGGCGCCGGATAACCCAAAGCGCGGATCCGCTCGGCGATCAGATCGACCGCGAGGGCGAGCTCGGTGTACTGCGTCTCGAACATCAGATGCAGTGTGTTGAACATCGGCCCTTCCACGTTCCAGTGGAAGTTATGGGTCTTGAGATAGAGCGTGTAGGTGTCGGCCAGCAGATGGCTGAGACCTTCGGCAATCGCTTTGCGGTCCTTCGGCTTGATGCCGATGTCGATCGACATGGAATCCCTCTTTGCGTGATGTACAGACCTAATCTGGCAAATTTCGGCCGATCATCAAGGGAAAGCACGCCGCAGGACAATGGAATCTTTCGTATAGGATGATCGGCGCGGTCGATCGTGCGAGCGGCTTCAGATCTCGCGTGTCATCAAGGTTTCCTCGAACGGGAAACTGGTCAGCAGCTCGCAGCCGGTTTCGGTCACCAGCACCTGCTGCTCGAGCTTCACGCCCTCATCGCCGCCGACCTCGCCCATGTAGCTCTCGACGCAGAGCGTCATGCCCGGCTCGACCAGACCGTCATAGCCGCCGCTCTCCAGGTCTTCGAGATAGACGACCTGCGGATATTCATCGGCGAGACCCACGCCGTGATAGACCACGCAATAGCGGTTCTCGATGCAGCTTGCCGGAAGCTGGAACGACCGCTCGACCAGCTCTTTCGAGGTCAATCCCGGTTTCAGCACGTCGATGTTGAAATGGATCTGCTCCCAGGCGAGGCGATAGAGCTCGCGCTGCTTCGGCGTCGGCTTGCCGGGGCCGCAGAAATAGGTGCGCGAGAGATCGGCGCAATAGCCGTAGGGGCCGATCAGATCGGTGTCGAAGCTGACCAGCTCGCCGGGCCGGATGATGCGATCGCTGGATTCCGCAAACCAGGGATTGGTGCGGCCACCGGAGGCGAGCAAACGAGTCTCGATCCATTCGCCGCCCATGGCGATGTTGGTCTCGTGCAGCTTGGCCCAGAGCTGGTTCTCGGTGATGCCGGGTTCCAGCGCATCGCGCATTCGCGCCATGCCGGTCTCGCAGACGGCAATCGAGACGCCCATCAGCGCGATCTCATCCGCCGACTTGATCCGCCGCGCGAACTCCATCACGCCTTCGCCCTCATGCGGATCGACGCCGAGCCTTGCCAAGGCGCGCGCACCGGCGAGATCGCAATGGTCCAGCGCCAGCCGCTTGTTGCCGCCGCCATGCGCCTGCACAAGATCGGCGATCTCCGCCGCCCATTGCCCCGCGCGCTTCTCGACCAGCGGACCGGCGGCGTAGAAATACCAGGCCTTGGCCGGCCGGATCTCGGCGATGCTCTCGAGCCCTTCGGAGAGATGCGCGCAGCCATGGAACTCGAACAGCACGACCGGCCCCTCGGTCGGCACGAAGGCGTAGCGTCCCGCATTGTGCAGGGTCCAGACCGCCATGTTCCGGCTGCCGGTCGCGTAGCGGATGTTGATCGGATCGAACAGGACGATGCCGGCGAAGTCGTTGCGCTTCAACTCGGCCCGCACCCGATCCAGCCGATATTTCCGCAGCCGCCGCATATCGACCTGGTTCCCGGTATCGATGAGATCGGTCGGCGGCGTGCGCTTGGTGCGGTGAAACGGATAGGCGTTCGGCGACTTCGAAGGGCGCGCTGAATCCGGCATGCGGTTCTCCCCGGTGAGGGGTTCAGCTTGCCATGCGCCGATGTGGTGTCCAGGGTGGAAATCTCATAGGCGAGCGCATTCCCGTCCTCAGGGGCAGGTGCCAGAATAGGGTGCGATGAATTTGGCGGGATCCACATCGAAGATTGAGCGCCACGGCTCGACTTCGCTGTAGACCTTCATGGTGCCCATGTCCTGCGGGTTCGCTCGGCTCGGCCCGGCGCCCATCAGCTTCTGATCCCCAATGGTGCCTGGATTGCCGTCCCCATCCCACAGGATGAAGCCGAGAGAGCTCTCGCCTTTGTCCGCTTCCGGTCGCGGGCGCTGCATCTGAAGGAGCTTGGTATTGCTTCCAGCTTCGGCTTGCGCCGCGGCGTTGGTGCTCGACTTTGTCCCTTTGAATACGGCATTGCCGTTCACGAAAGCTGCAACTAGATGCCCAGTCGCGTCGTAGTCCGCGGAGATGTTCCAGCGCCAAATATAGGCGCGGCAGAGATTGATGTCGTAGATGTACTTCTCGACATCCGATCGACCAGGATAGGAGATCATCGTCGCCTTTCCCTGGGTGACGAAGACTTTTCGGAGTTCTGCGCGATCAGAGCCTGGGCGGAAGTGATCGCTGACGAATCGCTCCATCCCCTCGATTGTCGTGATCGATGCAAAGGAGAATGACTCCGCGGATGCCGATGGCGCGCCGCAGGACAGCGCGGCCACCGACAATGCCAAGACCGCTAGACAGCGCAGGGAGGGCAAACCAATTCCCGCCGCCATTTTCATAGGCGATGTTGCGCTGCGTGCGACCGACCGCGCGTTACTTCAGCGCCTGGCAGGCCCGGATGACGCGGGTGCAGGCTTCCTTCAGCGCTTCGGTCGAGGTCGCGTAGGAGATGCGGAAGTAGGGTGAGAGGCCGAAGGCCGAGCCTTGCACCGCAGCCACGCCTTCCGCTTCCAGGAGATAGGTCACGAAGTCGTCGTCGGTCGCGATCTTCTTGCCCTGCGGCGTGGTCTTGCCGATCGCGCCGGCGCAGGACGGGTACACGTAGAATGCGCCCTCCGGCGTGTGGCAATGCAGCCCCGGCGCCTGGTTCAGCATCTTCACCACCATGTCGCGGCGGTCCTTGAAGACCGCGTTGTTCTTTTCGATGAAGTCCTGCTGCCCGTTCAACGCCTCGACCGCCGCCGCCTGCGAGATCGAGGAGGGGTTCGAGGTCGACTGCGACTGCATCTTAGCGATCGCCTTGATCAGCGGGGCCGGGCCGCCGGCATAGCCGATGCGCCAGCCGGTCATGCAATAGGCCTTGGAGACGCCGTTCATGGTCAGCGTGCGGTCGTAGAGCTTCGGCTCGACCTGGGCGATGGTCGCGAACTGGAAACCGTCATAGAGCAGATGCTCGTACATATCGTCGGTCAGCACATGCACCTGCGGGTGCTTCAAGAGCACGTCCGCGAGCGCCTTCAAGTCGGCGGCGGTGTAGGCGGCGCCGGTCGGGTTCGAGGGCGAGTTCAGGATCAGCCATTTGGTCTTCGGCGTGATCGCGGCTTCCAGCGCCTCGGCGGTGAGTTTGAACTTCGAGTTCTCGCCGCAAGGCACGATCACCGGCTTGCCGTCGGCCAGCAGCACGATGTCCGGATAGGAGACCCAATAGGGCGCCGGGATGATGACTTCGTCACCGACGTTCAGGGTCGCGACCAGGGCATTGAACAGCACCTGTTTGCCGCCGGTGCCGACGGTGATCTGGTCCATCTTGTAGTCGAGGCCGTTCTCGCGCTTGAACTTGGCGATGATCGCCTTCTTCAGCGCGTCGGTGCCGTCGACATTGGTGTACTTGGTGTCGCCGGAGCGGATCGCCTGGATCGCCGCTTCCTTGATGTTGTCCGGCGTGTCGAAATCCGGCTCGCCGGCGCCGAGGCCGATCACGTCGCGGCCTTCCGCCTTCAACTGCCGCGCCTTCTGGGTGACGGCGATGGTGGGCGAGGGCTTGATCCGGTCGAGGCGTTCGGCGATGAAGGCGGCCATGATTCTCACTTCTGGCGGGACGGGGAAACGGGCGGGAAAATAGCGCCCGCCCAGCCCCGGCGCAATGCGTCAGCATGCCGGTTATGGTGAATTTCCCGGGCCTGCCGGCCGGCACTTGTATGGACACAATTGGCCAGGTCGATAGCCGGTCAGGCGCGCTTTCTCTCTGCGACGGGTGATTCCTCGGGTTGCTCCTGATGCAAGGCGAAGCCCGTCGCCTCCGGTGCGCCGAGATCCGGCCGAAGCTCCATGCTTGGGATCAGGTAGTCGCCGAAATTCTGCCGGCGATAGGGAATGGGCGCGGTGGTGCCAAGCGTCCGCATCCGCTCCCGCAGTCGCTCGGCGGCGGTTTCGAAGCCCGCCGCGTCGAGCCGGTCTACCTGATAGAGCACGAAAGGCGGCAGCACGCTGTAGCCCGGATAGAAGAGAATGCCGTGCTGGATGGGGAACAGCAGGTCGTCGATCGGTCCGTTGATCCCGCGCGGTTTGTAATGCGACTCCCAGCCGCCGGCCGTGGTGATCACCATGGCGCGTTTTCCGGCCAAGGTGCCTTCGCCATAGCGGTCGCCCCAACGCATCTCATTGTGCTCGCCGACGCCATAGGCAAAGCCGTAAGCGAAGACGCGATCGACCCAGCCCTTCAGGATGGCGGGCATGGCGAACCACCAGAGCGGAAACTGCAGGATCAGCGTATCGGCCCAGCGCAGCTTCTCGATCTCGGCCTTCACGTCTTCGGTCAGGCCGCCGGCCGGGAAGGCTTCGGCGGAGGCCTTCGCCACCTTCAGCCGCGCCTCGGGTGCGTGGGTTGGGAAATCCGCGCGATCGACCTCAGATTTCCAGCCCATGGCGTAGAGATCCGAGATCCGGACCTCATGGCCCTGGGCTTCGAGTTCCTTGACCGCGACGTCGCGCAACGCGGCATTCAGCGATTGCAGCTCGGGATGGGCGAAGACAAGCAGCACTTTCATGGCTTGGGTCCTTTCTGAAGCTCGGACCCTGAGATAGACGGCGCCGCGCCCATCCAGTAGATGTAGAGAATGGATAGGATTATGCCGAAATATGGATAAGCCCGAAATCACCCTGGAGCGCATGCGCAGCTTCGTCCGGGTGGCGGAGCGGGGCAGCCTGTCCGCCGTGGCGCGCGAGCTCGGCCTCGGCCAATCGACCATCACGCGCCATCTGCGCGAGTTGGAAGACGCGGTCGGCGTGCCCTTGCTCAGCCGCACCACGCGGCGCGTGACGCCGACCGACGAAGGCAGTCGCTACTATGCCAACTGCGTGCAGATCCTGCGCCTGGTCGACCAGGCCGGCGACGAGGCGCGCGGTACACGGGGTGCTGCGGCCGGCACGATCCGCATCTCCTGCACCGCGGCTTTTGGCGTGCTGCAGATCTGCCCGCTGATCTTCGCCTTCCAGGATCGCTATCCCGAGATCGGCATCGATCTCAACTTGACCGATGAGCGCGTCGACCTGGTGCGCGAAGGCGCCGACATCGCGCTGCGCCTGGGTCCGCTCACCGACAGCTCGATGAAGCTGAAGCCGCTCGGCGAGAGCCGGCGCATGCTGGTCGCTTCGCCCGCCTATCTCAGGACACGGGGGCGACCCAAGGCGCCGCAAGCTCTCGCCGGCCACCACGGGATCCGCATGTCGAACATCGCCGGCAGCGACACCTTGGTGCTGCAGGGGCCGCGCGGCGAGCGGCACGAAGTGCCGTTCAGCGGTCCGTTCCGCGTGGATCATGGGCTTGCGGCCCGCACCGCATTGGCGGCCGGCCGTGGCTTCGGCCCGGCCCATCATTGGCTGGTCGATGATCTGCTGGCCGATGGCCGCGTCGAAGTCATTCTGCCGGATTTCGTGCCGCCGCCGATTCCGCTCAGCATGCTGATCGTTCCGGAACGCGCCGGCATCGCGCGCGTCCGGTTGCTGGTGGACTATCTCGCCGAGGCGATTGCCGGGATCCCGGGCATCACGCACCCCCTGCGAAAGCGTTGACCGCCAAGCGCCGCGCGTAGTCTCGGATATCCGCCGGCCAGGCCTTGCTCTCCGCTTCGAAGCGCGCGCGGTTGCCGGCGAAGAGGGCGCGTGCCGCTTCCTCGAAGCCGGCTTCGTTGCCGGCCATGGCCGAGATGAAGCGGTAGGTCGCTTCCCTGGCCAGACGGAAGCGATCGCGGTCGGCGCCGGCGCGCTGTGCGGTCTCGACCAGCTTCCGGAGTGCGACCGAAGCACCGCCCGGCTGTGCACCCAGCCACGCCCAATGCCGCGGCAACAAGGTGACCTCGCGGGCCACCACGCCGAGCTTCGGGCGTCCCCGGCCGCGCTCCGGTGCCTCCGTGACTTCGGTCGGCGCAGCGGCGGGCTGATAGCGGCGGCGAATGACGGCATCGGTGCCACGGAGATCAAGATCGACCACCTTGCCGGTCGCGTCATCGAAGACCAGCACCGTCGTCTGGGCGGGGGCATGCCGGGCAGCGACTGCCACCTCGGCCAGCGCGCCGGTCGCCAAACGGGAAGGGCCCGCAAAGGCGGTGCAGGATTGCGGCGGGGACGCGGGAGTTGGGGCTGGCGTGTTCATGCCGGATTTATACCCGGGTAAAATTAGCCTGTCAATATTGTCCGGGTAAAAAGATAAACTCGCCGCGCTTGAAGCAATCCTGGGGGTGGCCCAGGATCCCGCCGGGAATTTCAGGGAAGCATCATGCCGCTGCAAATCATCGGCGCCGGCTTTGGCCGGACCGGGACCATGTCCACCTACACCGCGCTGAAGCAGCTCGGCTTCCCCTGCTATCACATGATGGAAGTGCTGGGCGTTCCGGAAAACAAGAAGACGCATCTCGACTTCTGGCGGGCTGTTGCGGACGCGCCCGATCGGCCGCGCGACAATTGGGAGCAGGTGTTCGGCAAGTACACGGCCAGCGTCGATAACCCGGCGGTCTGCGTCTGGCGCGAGCTGATGCGCTTCTACCCGCAAGCCAAGGTGCTGCTCACGTTGCACCCGAAAGGCGCAGATGCCTGGTACGAGAGCGTGATGGAGACGATCTACTTCACCGAGAACACCTGGCAGTTCAAGGTGCTGCATGCGGTGACGCCGTTCGGCCGCAAGTTCGGCGACATGTCTCGGAAGCTGGTCTGGCAGCACCTGCACCGCAACACCATGCCGGACCGCGCTCGTGCGACCGCCTTCTACAACCAGCACATCGAAGAGGTGAAAGCCGCGGTGCCGCCGGAGCGCCTGCTGATCTTCACCGCAAACCAGGGTTGGGGACCGTTGTGCAAGTTCCTCGGCGTCGCTGTGCCGAACGGCCCATTCCCAAACGTCAATGACCGGGCCGAGTTTCAGAAGATCAAACGCAATGTCAGCCGCGGCGCGTATGTGATTCTGGGTGCCGGTGCGGCGGTTGCAGCGGCGATCGTCGCTTGCGTAGCCTGGTTCGCGAGCTAGCAACATCAGCGGGACTTGGTCCCGGGATCCACGCCTTCCTTTCTTGAAGCAGCAAGGCGTAGATCCCGGCGCCTAGCGCCGGAATGACGGCGAAGTGGCTGCTTCACCCCTCCACGAAATAGTCGCCGTGATCGGGCCGCAGCCTTGCTATGGCGTGGTCGACCGACTTGATGTGCAGCTTCATCGCCGCGGCCGCGGCCTTGGCGTCGCGGCGTTCCAGGGCCTGCACGATCTTGCGGTGCTCCTCGATGATGAGCGCGGTATGCGCGGGGACGCGGTTGGCGAGATGGCCGATGCGGTCCCATTGCAGCTTCACGCTCTGCACCGTGCGCCAGACGCCTTCGAGATCGGCGGCGCGGGCGATGATCTGGTGGAAGCTCTCGTTGTCGAGGTGGAAGCCCCAGACGTCGCGCGCCTTGGAATGGCGTTTCTGGTCCTCAAGGCAGGCGCGAATCGCCGAAGTGTCGCTGTCGCGCCAATGCTTCGCCGCCTCGGCGGCCAGAGCCACTTCCATCGCGGAGCGTGCGAACTGCGCCTCGCGCACCTGGCGAAGCTTGATCGGCGCCACGAAAGTGCCGCGCTGCGGGAAGATATCGATGAGGCCATCCTCGGCCAGCCGCGTGATCGCCGTTCGCACCGGCGAGCGTGACACGCCGAACAAGCCGCAGAGGCGGTTCTCGCTGATCGCCTCGTTGGGCTCCAGCCGGCAGGTGATGATCGCCTCGCGCAGGCCGCGGTAGACCTGCTCGGCGGCGGGAAGCTTGCGGTCGACCTCGAAGGCCTCGAGGGACGGTGCGGCTTCCGCAGATTTCAGACTGGCTCTCGGCATCTCGCTCCCGGGCGGCGCGTTGACCGGCGCCAACTTGTATACTAGCATCCCACTGAGCGGCATGGATGACAAGCGCCGCGTAAGCCATTCCCGGGAGGAGTCATGAAAAGCGCAATTCGCACCCTCGCTCTGTCCGCCATCTCGACCCTGCTGCTGGCCGGCGCGGCTACGGCCGATCCGGAAACCAAGGTCGCGCTGGTGCCGGGCGGACCGCATCCCTACTTCTCGGCCTGGGAGCAGGCCGGCAAGGATGCGGTGAAGGATTTCGGCATCGGTGCCGCGGACTATCGCGTGCCGCAGAAATGGGAGCTCAGCCAGCAGAGCCAGCTGCTCGAGAGCCTCTTGAGCCAGGGCTACAACTCGTTCCTGATCTTCCCGGGCGATGCGGTCGGCACCACGCCGGTCGTGCAGGAGATCGTCGAGAATGGCGGGCAGGCGCTGGCACTCGCGGGCTGCTTGAAGGATCCGACGCCGGCGCTCTTCTGCATGGGCACCGACGTCGCCAATTCCGCCTATCTCGGCACCAAGGAGCTGATCAAGGCGATGGGCGGCAAGGGCTCGATCGCGCATTTCACCGGCTTCCTGGTCGATCCGAACACCCAGCTCCGCATCGACGCGGTGCAGAAAGCGGCGGATGAGACCAACGGTGCCGTGAAGGTTATCCAGGTGATCGCCGATATCGACGCGCCGCAGCCGGCCGAGGAGAAGATCAACGCCTATCTCGCGGCCCATGCCGCCGAGGTTGACGGCATCGTCACCACCGCCTGGGTCCCGGCCGTGACGGCGGCAAATGCGCTGCGCAAGATCGGCGACAAGCGGATCAAGATGGTCGGCATCGACCATGACGAGGTCGTGCTGAAGGCGATCAAGGACGGCTTCGTCAACGGCACCATGCTGCAGAACCCCTACGGCCAGGGTTATGTCGGCTCCTATGTGCTCGACAAGCTGCGCTCCGGCTGCACCATCAAGGAGAGCGCGCCTTGGGCCAAGAATGCGCTCACCGCGAAGTTCGTCGATTCCGGCACGGTCTTCGTCGATGCCTCCCAGGTCGACACCTATGTCGATGCGATGCGCGGCATCACCAAGACCTTGAAGGAGAACTTCGACAAGGACTTCCTGGCCTGCAAGTAAGCGCGTGAGTATAGAAACGTCTCCGCCGGCGGTCCCTGAGGCCGCCGGCGGCACCTCCCAGATCCAGAAGATCCTCTTCAGCAACGAGTTCGGGCTCGTCGTGCTGATCGTGCTCGCCTTCGCGTTCTTCGCCAGCCTGTTGCCCGGCTTCAGCGCGCCGTTCAGCCTGTTCGCAATCGGCCGGCAGATCGGCATCGACACCATGATCGGCTTCGCCATGATGGCGGTGATCGTGACCGGCGGCCTCGACCTCTCGGTCGGCGCGATCGGCGTCTCGGCGGCGATGGTGTTCGGCTGGCTCTGCGAACGCCTCGGCCTCCCGCTCGCGGTCTCGATCCCCGGCGCGATCCTGTTCGGCGCGCTACTGGGTACGATCAACGGTTATGCCGTGGTGCGCAGTGGCGTGCACAGCTTCATCATCACCCTCGCCAGCATGAGCATCTTCTTCGGCGTGATGATCTTCCTCACCAAGGCCGAAGCATTCCGCGGCCTGCCGCCGGAAGTCGCGGCCCTCGGCCGGCTGAAGCTCGGCGGCAAGGTCTCGGCGCTGCTGGCCATCTCGGTCGCGGTCTGCATCGCTCTCTCGGTCTTCTACCGCTACACCACATTGGGCCGCCGCGTGCTCGCCGCCGGCGCCAACCCGCGCGCCGCCGAAGTCTCCGGCGTGCGCACCGGGCGGATGTTCATCGCCTGCCATGCGCTGACGGGTGCCTTGGCCGCGCTGGCCGGATTGATGGTGACCGCGCGCACCGGTGCCGCGGTGCCGAGCATGGCCGGGCAGCTCGGCCAGGACTGGCTGCTGCCGGCCTTTCTGGCGCCGGTGCTCGGCGGCACGCTGCTCTCCGGCGGACGCGTCGCGGTGTTCGGCACCCTGCTGGGCGCCGCCTTCGTCAACGTGATCACCGCCGGCCTGCTGCAGCTTCGGATCGGTGAGTTCTGGATCCAGGCCTGTCTCGGCCTGATGCTGCTGGCGGCGGTGCTGGCGGATCGCGGGCGGCATGTGCTGTTGCGACGGCGTGGGCTGGTCTAGATGGGCAGCAAGCTCACCCGTGCCTTCGACAATGACTGGATCGGCCCGGCGCTGGTCAGCCTGGTTGCGATCGTGGTGATCTCGATCCTGCAGCCGAGCTTCCTCTCCTCTTTCAACATCCTGGTGCTGCTCTCGGCGATCGCGGTCAACATGCTGATCGCGCTGGGGCAGCTGGTGATCATCGCGGTCGGGCAGATGAACCTCGCCTTGGGCTCGATCGGCGGGTTGGTCGCGATCAGCTTTGCGGCGATGATGGAGATCTGGGGCCTGCCGCCCTTGGTGGCGATGTGCGGCGGGCTGGCGATCGGCGTCGTCGCCGGTATCGCCAGCGGCTTCGTGATCGCGCGGACCGGCATCTCCGCCTTCATCATCACCCTCGCGGGATTGCAGATCTTCAAGGGCATCAATCTCGGCATCACCGAGGCGCAGCCGTTCTACGGCGTGCCGCAGAGCGTGAAAGACTTCGGCAATGTCGCCATGGCGGGCCCGATCCCCTGGCTGGTCCTGCCGATGATCGTTGCCGCGGTCGGGATGTGGGCGATTTTCAACCGGTTGCGAATCGGCCGGTTCATCCTGGCGATCGGCGGCAACCGCAATGCGGCGGAACTCTCCGGCATCAACCTCGACACCACCGTAATCTGGGCTCATGCGCTCTCCGGCCTGCTGGCGGCGGGGGCGGGGATGATGTTGGTGGCGCGGCTGCAGATCGGACACCCGGCGATCGGCGAGGACTGGCTGATCTCCTCCTTCGCAGCGCCCGTGATCGGCGGCGCGATCCTTTCCGGCGGCCATGTCAGCGTCGCCGGCACCTTCTTCGGTGTCGTGATCATCGCCATCATCACCCAGGCGCTGGTCCTGTTCGCGATCGATCCCTTTGTGGTGCAGATCGTGCTCGGCGCCTTGATCCTTTGGGCGGTCGGCATCAACCGGTTGCGCGAGCTCCGGGTCGCAAAGGCGAAAGCATGAGCGCCGCCCTCGAAGTCAGTCACGCCTCGAAGAGCTTCCCCGGCGTGAAGGCGCTGGACGATGTCTCGCTGACCCTGATGCCCGGGTCGATCCACGCGCTGCTGGGCGAGAACGGCGCCGGCAAATCGACGCTGATCAAGATAATCACCGGGTTGCACCATCCCGACCAGGGCGCGGTGACGCTGAACGGAAAGCCGATCCGCTTCGCCAACCCGCGCCAGGCCGTTGCCGCCGGCATCGGCGCGGTGCACCAGGAGCGCAACCTGGTGAGCCGCTTCTCGATCGGCGAGAACATCATGCTGGAGCGGCTGGGCGCGCACGCGCTTTCGGTGATCGATTACGGCAAGGTCCATGAAGAGGCCGCGAAATGGCTGCGGATGCTCGATCTCTATATCGAGCCGCGCCGGCCGGTCTCCAGCCTCTCGGTTGCGCAGATGCAGCTGGTCGAAATCGGCAAGGCTCTGGCTTTGCAGACCCGTGTGCTGCTGCTCGACGAGCCGACCGCCTCCTTGACGCCGAACGAGACGCAGGTGCTGTTCGGCATTCTGCGCCGCCTGCGCGACGACGGCGTCGCCATCGTCTTCGTCAGCCACAAGCTCGAAGAGGTGTTCGACCTCTGCGACACGGTGACGGTCTTGCGCGACGGCCGCAATGCCTGCTCGGCCCTGCCGCTCACGGATCTTGCCCGCGCGGACGTCGTGAAGATGATGATCGGCCGCGAGGAGCGCATCGCCAAGCGTGCGCCGCGTCCGCGCGCCACCACGGCGCCCTATCTGGAACTGAAGAGCATCAGCACCAGCGCCGGGCATCGCGACATCTCGCTCAGCGTGCGGCCGGGGGAGATCATCGGCCTCTACGGCTTGGTCGGTGCCGGGCGCAGCGAGCTCGCCAAAGCGATCCTCGGCCAGGTCCGCCGCACGTCAGGCGAGATTCGGGTTGCCGGCAAGCCGGTCGCGATCGCCTCACCGGCCGATGCCTTGCACCGGCACGGCATCGGGTATGTGAGCGAGGATCGCAAGCAGGAGGGGCTGATCCTGCTGCACACTGTGCTCGGCAATGCCGGCATCACGGTCTGGCGCAGCCTCGCCAATGCTTTGGGCTTCCTGCGCGACCGGTCGGTCATCGACCGCACCGCGCCGGTGCTGCGGCAGCTCGAGGTCAAGACGCCGTCGCTCTACCAGACCATCGGCAATCTCTCCGGCGGCAACCAGCAGAAGGTCTCGGTGGCGAAATGGATCGCCGCGGGGGTGAAGCTGCTGATCATCGACGAGCCCACGGTCGGCATCGACATCAAGACCAAGGCATATCTGCACGACCTGATCCATGACTTGGCGGAGCAGGGGACGGCGATCCTGCTGATCACCTCGGACATGCCGGAAATGGTCGATGTCGCCGACCATATCCTGGTCATGTCCGGCTTCGCCATCAAGGGCGAAGTCGAGAATGACCGGAACTATGAGCGCGTGTCGCAGGCGATCATGGGCTTCATCCACGCCAGCGCCGCGGCTTGAGGGAACAAGAAGATGGCGAAGATCACCCGTGTCGAAGCCCTGATGGTGGACCTGAAACCGAAGGTGAAGCGTACCGACGCGATCCAGTCCTTCGTCAGCCAGGAGACGCCGATCATCCGCATCTTCGATGCCGATGGCGCGGTCGGCACCGGCTACAGCTACACGATCGGCACCGGCGGCCCCTCGATCATGAAGCTGATCGAGCACACATTGGCGCCAGCGCTGATCGGCCGCGAGGCGCTGGAGATCGAGCGCATCTGGCGCGATCTGCTGTTCCTCACCCATGCGACCAGCGTTGGCGCGATCACGTCCCTGGCATTGGCGGCGATCGACACGGCGCTCTGGGATCTGAAATGCCGGCGCCAGAAAGAGCCTTTGCACCGCATGGCGGGCGGCGCGCAGGCCAAGGTGCCGCTCTACACCACCGAAGGCGGCTGGCTGCATATCGAGACGCAGGCGCTGGTCGATGATGCGCTGCAGGCCAAGGCCAAGGGTTTCGGCGGATCGAAGATCAAGATCGGCCGGCCGCATGTCTCGGAAGACGTCGCGCGGCTGGAAGCGGTGCGCAAGGCGGTCGGGCCCTCGTTCGAGGTCATGACCGACTGCAACCAGCGATTCACCGTGGACGAGGCGATCCGCCGCGCGCGCTGTCTCACGCCGGTCGATATCGCCTGGATCGAAGAGCCGCTGACGGCCGACGATCTGATGGGGCATGTTCGTCTGTCGCAGAGCACGACGATCCCGGTCGCGATCGGCGAGAGTCTCTACAGTCCTCTGCATTTCCGGGAATATCTGCAGCAGGGCGCCTGCTCGATCGTGCAGGTCGACGTGGCGCGGATCGGCGGCATCACGCCTTGGCTCAAGGTCGCGCATCTCGCCGAGTGCTTCAATGTGCCGGTCTGCCCGCATTTCCTGATGGAGCTCCATGTCTCGCTCTGCGCCGCCGTGCCCAATGCGCGTTGGGTCGAATACATCCCGCAGCTCGATACGCTGACAACCGCGCCGATGCGGATCGAGGATGGTCATGCGATTCCCTCCGACGAGCCGGGCCTCGGCATTGCCTGGGATTGGAAGGCGATCGAGCAGGAGGCGGTGAGCGGGTCGGCGTTTATCCTCCGCTGATGCCATTCTCAGCCTTCCGCTAACTGCAGACATGCGCGCGCCGGGATAGAGGATCCACGCGTTTGCATGCGTCAGGTTCAAATCGCAGAGCTAGGTTAACGCGATCTGAACAGGAGATACAGGTGACATGGTGGGCGACACGAACGCCAGGGCTGGCCGGTGCCATTGCGGCGCCGTGCGTTTCGAGGTGACGCTCACGGACGGCTTCCGGTCGATCCGCCGCTGCACGTGCTCCTACTGCCGCATGCGCGGCGCGGTCGTTGCCATGGCGGAGACGGGCGGGATCAAGATCCTGCAGGGCGAGGATGCGCTAACGACCTACCGCTTCCATACCGGAACGGCGCAGCACTTCTTCTGCTCCCGCTGCGGAATCTACACGCATCATCAACGCCGCTCCGATCAGAAACTCTATGCCGTGAACGTGGCCTGCCTGGATGGGGTAAGCCCGTTCGATTTCGCCGAGGTGCCGGTCATGGACGGCGTCAACCACACGAACGACACCGGCAAGCCGACGCGGCGCGCAGGCACACTCCGCTTCATTCCGGCGGACTAGCGCCCGCCGTCAGCTTTCGAGCACTTTGAGATAGATCTCGAGATCGCCTTCGGAGAAGCAGCAGAAGATCACGTCTTCGATGCCCGGCTTGTCGGCCACGAACGCGCGCGTGGTCTCGACTGCGATGCGGGTCGCTGCCTTGATCGGATAGCCGTAGATGCCGGTGCTGATCGCCGGAAAGGCGATCGACTTCAGGTGATGCTGGTCGGCAATCTCGAGCGAATGGCGGTAGCAGGAGGCGAGCAGGTCGGGTTCTCCGTGCTTGCCGTCCCGGTAGATCGGGCCGACGGTGTGGATGACGTGCTTGGCGGGCAACCGATAACCCTTGGTGATCTTGGCATCGCCGGTCTTGCAGCCATGCAGGCCGCGGCATTCTTCCAGCAACTCCGGCCCGGCCGCGCGGTGGATGGCACCATCCACACCGCCGCCACCGAGCAGGCTTTCGTTGGCGGCATTCACGATGGCGTCGACTTCGAGGGTGACGATGTTGGCCTTGATGGCGCGCAGCGCGGCCATCAAGCCGGCGCCCACTCGAACACGATCATCAGGCAGCCGGTCTCGGTGCGGGTGTTGTGGAACGAGCCCGGCTTGAACGAGACGAAGTCGCCGGTCTTCAAGATCCGGCCGTCGCTCTCGATCGCCTCGCCCTCGATCACGAAGAACTCTTCGTAATTGGGGTGGGTGTGCGGCTTGGTCACCGAACCCGGCAGCATGTGGAAATAGTAACTGCCGCGGCTGGTCTTAGCATCGAAGGTGATCGGCAGCCAGCGCAGGCCCGGATAGTCCGGCCCGTCGAGCTTGTAGGTCTCGAAGGTGCTGGGATCGGTCTTGATGACGGTCGGGATGTCGATCGGGCGCTGCATCACTTATTGGTTCCTGTTGCGAGCCTGAGAAGAAGGTTGCCCAAGGTTGCGGCCTCTTCTTCATTCAGCTCAACGGGATCGCCATGAGGGTCGCAGGTCTTCAGCATGATGACGCCGTCATGGACAAAGAGAATAACGTCGCCTTCGGAGAGGACGTAACTGTTGTTCAGGGACAAACGCAGCCTCCTTAAGCCGCAGGGCGCTCGTCCCAGAACGCCTGTGGTGTGCTGATCTTACTCCGGCGAAAGCTGGGCGGGGAAGCCCGGGGCGCGGAGCTCTTCGCCGACGGAATCTTCCAGCAGTTTCACGATCATCGAGGACCAGGCGCCGCCGCCGTATTTGGCGCGGCCTTCGACGAAGGTCTGTTCCATGGCGCCGGCGAGCTTCAGCGGCACGCCGAAGCGGCGGCCCATTTCCAGGGCAAAGCCGGCATCCTTGCAGGCGAGGTCCATGGTGAAGCCGATGTCGTAGGAGCCGTTGAGGATCACCTGGCTCTCGGTTTCGTGAACGAAGCTGTTGCCGGAACTGGCCTTGATGGCGCGGAAGGCCGCGCCGAGATCGACGCCGCCTTTCTTGCAGAGCATCAGCGCCTCGCCAGCGGCGATCAGATGGATGAAGGCCAGCATGTTGGTGACCACTTTGGTCACCGAAGCCTGCTGGTGGCCGCCGAGATGAATGACTTCGCCGCCCATCGCCTGCAGCGCGCCGCGGTGCTTCTCGAAGACGCTCTTGTCGCCGCCGACCAGCACGGTGATCGCGCCGGCCTCGGCGCGATGCACGCCGCCGGTAACCGGGCAGGCCAGGACATCGACCTTGCGGGCCGAGAGCGGCGCGGAAAGGCGGGCGAGCGTGTCCTCATCGACCGTGCTCATCTCGATCCACGTGGCCCCGGGCCTGAAGCCTTCCAATGCGGCGGTGATCACACTCTCGCTCGCCTTCGGCGAAGGCAGGCAGGTGATGAGGCCGTCGGCGTCCTGCGCCGCTTCGGCGGGCGAGGCGGCCCAGGTGGCGCCGCGTTTCAGCACCGGCTCTGCCGCCGAGCGGTCGCGGTCATGCACCGCGACCTCAAAGCCGCCGCGGACCAGACTGGAAGCGAGATGACGGCCGAGATGACCGAGGCCGATGAAACCGTAGCGCATGTCGGGAGAGCTCTTTCAAGGCGGGGTGAGGGCACATGACCACGACGGCCGGGAGCTGTTTTAGTGCCTGTCGGTGGAATTTAACCTACTGATTATTCGAGTGAAAAACCCAATCGACAGGGGCAAAAAGCACTCCCTTGTTCTGTCGGGGTCCGGTCGTGGTTAATGGTGCGGGCGGAAGCGCGGAGCATCTCTCCATCGCGAGAAGATTGTACCATTTTCGTTCCGCATCATCAATGGACACGACAGAGCGTGTCGCATCCGTTCACCGCTTCAGGAGCCACCGCCGAATTTGTTCGCCGCGGAGTAGTTGATCGGCGTGGTCTGCACCTCGAGATGCAGGCGATCGCCTTCATAGGGGTGCGCCAACGCGACCGCTTCGTTCAATTCGACGCCGAGGCCGGGTTCATCGGGAACGATGACATAGCCGTCTTCCCACTTGATCGGCTTCTTCAGGATCTCGGCGTGGAAGCCGCCCCAGGTCTGAATGCTCTCGAGAATGAGAAAGTTCGGCAGGGTCGCGGCGAACTGGATATTCGCGGCGCCCTCGATCGGGCCGGCATAGAGATGCGGTGCCAGCTGCGCGTAATGCGTCTCCGCCATCGCCGCGATCTTCTTCGCCTCGAAGATGCCGCCGACTCTCCCCAGCGCCGGCTGCAGAATTGACGCTGCACCGAGCTCGAGCACGCGGGCGAATTCGTACTTCGTCGTCAGGCGCTCGCCGGTCGCGAGCGGCACCTTGCAGGCGCGCGCGACCTTGGCCATCTCCTCCGGCATTTCCGGCGGTGTCGGCTCTTCGTACCAGAGCGGATCATAGGCCTCGATGCGGCGGCCGAGCCGGATCGCACCCGAGGTGGTGAACTGGCCATGCGTGCCGAACAGCAGATCGGCCTTGCGGCCGACCGCCTCGCGCAGGCGTTTACAGAACAGCTCCGACTGATCCATGTCGAACAACGACGGCTGGTGCGGATCGTAGATCGTGTAGGGGCCGGCGGGGTCGAACTTGATGCCGGTGAAGCCCATGGCGACATATTCCGCCGCGCGCTTCGCCGAGGCATCCGGGTTGTTGTAGAAGTCGGCCGCGTCCTGCTTCTCGTCCGGGTAGAGATAGGTGTAGGAGCGCAGCCGCTCGTGGATCTTGCCGCCCATCAGCGCGTGGACCGGCTTCCCGACCGCCTTGCCGATGATGTCCCAGAGCGCCATCTCGATCGCCGAGAGCACGCCCATCAGCGAGATGTCGGGGCGCTGGGAATAGCCGCGGGAATAGACCTCGCGCCAGATCTGCTCGATACGGAACGGCTCGCGGTTGAGGACGTGGCGCTCGAACACGTCCTTGATCATCGCCTCGACCACTTTCGGGCCGAAGGTCGCGGCATAGACTTCGCCGATGCCCTCGATGCCGTCGTCGGTGATCAGCTTGACGAAGACGAAATAGCGGCCGCCGAAGCCCGGCGGCGGATTGCCGACGATGAAGGTCTTCAGGTCTTTGATTTTCATGCCGGGCTCCCCGCTGGATGTGGCGGTTATATCAGGACTTGCTGTCGGCGACGATGGCGTCGCTCATCTTGCGCGCGACCATGATCGTCGCGGCGTTGGTGTTGCCGGAGGTGACGGTCGGGAAGATCGAGGCGTCGCAGACCCGCAATCCTTCGATTCCGAAGACGCGGCTCTTGTGGTCGACCACGGAATCCGCGGCGCTCGCACCCATCTTGCAGGTCGAGGTCGGGTGGAAGACCGTGCTGCAGCGGGCGCGGAAATCGGCCAGGAGATCGGCATCCGACATCGGGCCGAGCACCGGCGGGATCGTCTCCTGGATGATCGCCTTGATCGCCGGCGTCGATTCCAGGCGCTGCAGCAGCCTACCGCCGGCAATCGCTTCCTGGATGTCCTGTTCGGTCGAGATGTAGTTGGGCTCGATCTTCGGCGGCGTGTCGACGCCGCCGTGCCGGATCGAGATCGTGCCGCGGCTGGTTGGCCGGCAGGGCTGGAACGACAGGATGAATCCCGAGAAGGGATCGGGATCGATGCGCCGCACCTCGCCGGGTTTCGGCGAGGGATAGGTGATCGGGTTGAAATAGAGCTGCATGTCGACGCGCTTGGCCGAAGCCGAGGAGCGCACGAAGCCGCCGCATTGATTGACGCTGAGGCTCAAGGTGCCGCGCCGGGTCAGCACGTAATGCAGAGCCGCTTTGAACTGGCCCCACGTCGAGTTGAGCTCATCGTTCAGGGTGGGGACCTTGGACTTGTAGTAATAGGTGACGGCGAGATGGTCCTGGAGATGCGCGCCGACATTCGCATTGTCGAGCACGGGTGCGATGCCGTGCTGCTGCAACAAGGCGCCGGGGCCGATGCCGGAAAGCTGCAGGAGCTGGGGTGAATTCACCGCGCCGCCGCTGAGGATCACCGAGAAGCGGGCGCGGGCCCGGAACAGATGGCCGTAGCGGCGGTATTCGATCCCGACCGCGCGCTTGCCTTCGAACAGAACGCGCGTCGCCATGGCATCGGTTTCAAGCTTCACCAGCCCGCGCTTCAAGGCCGGGCGCAGGAAGGCATCGGCGGCGGAGCAACGGAAACCGTTCCTGGTGGTGATCTGATAGAGGCCGGCACCTTCCGGCTGCTGCACCATGTCGGAGGTCAGAGGAAGCTGCAGTTCGCGCGCGGCCTGGAAGTAGCGCTCTTTGAGCGGATGCGCATCGTCGTCGATGCGCGAGACGCTCAACGGACCCCTGCCGATCCGCATGCCGGATTCGCTGATCCGGCGCTCGTTGGCCTCGAAGACCGGGCGGACGTCGTTCCAGCTCCAGCCGTCGGCGCCCATCGTCTGCCAGTCGTCATAATCGTGCGGCAGGCCGCGGTAGTAGACCAGAGCGTTGATCGAGCTCGAACCGCCGACCACTTTCCCACGCGGCCAATAGAGCGAGCGGCCGTTGAGCGAAGCGCAGGGCTCGGTCTGATAGGCCCAGTTCAGAGTTTCGTCATAAAACAGTCGCCCATAGCCGATCGGCAGCTTGATCCAGAAGCGGCGGTCGCTGCCGCCAGCCTCCAGCAGCAGCACGCTGAGCCCTGCCGCGGAAAGCCTGTTCGCAAGCACGCAGCCGGCGGAACCGGCGCCGACGATGATGGTGTCAAAAGTGTCCATGAAAACTGAGAGCCCTGGGATCGGATGGAGGAAAGTCCATCGCCGGGCGGGGGATTTGGAAATGCGTTTTTGGGCGGGCGAGGGATGAGTTTCGAGGCGCTGGTTCGACCGCGCGTGCGATCCCAGAAAGTTCACGGCTGTATGCCCCCCTCTTACTCCCCCTGAAGGTGGGAGAAGAGCACTGGCAGCCGGATTCATCCTGCAACACCGACCACTCGGCGCAAAGCCTCCCCCTCTTCAGGGGGGAGGTTGGAGGGGGGCATGCAGCCAGAGCGCTTGAGATCCAGCGCTCAGCCTATGCATGCTTCCTTGCCTGCCAGACGCAGACGCCGATCACCAGCGCAACCACCGCGATGTCCGGAGACACGGTCTCGCCCAGCACCAAAGCGGCGAGCGTGAGGCCGAGGAACGGCTGGAACAGCTGGATCTGGCTGACCCGGGCGATGCCGCCGAGCAGGAGGCCGTGGTACCAGAAGAAGAAACCGATGAACATGCTGAACAGCGTGACATAGGCGAAGCCGATCCAGGCCGGCTGCGCGACGGCGCCGAGGTCTGCCGGGAGCGTGGACAGCGTCGCCGGCAGGCTCACAGGAAGTGAGAGCACGAGCGCCCAGCAGATGACCTGCCAGCTGCCGATCCGCTTGGAGAGCCGGCTGCCTTCGGCATAGCCGAGGCCGCAGACCACGATCGCGGCCAGCATCAGGAGATCGGGTGCGGCGAAGCCACCCGTGCTGTGCCAGAGTGCGTAGACGCAGACCGCCGCACTGCCGGCCGTGGCCCAGAGCCAGAACGGCGCACGCGGCTTTTCCGCTGCGCGCATCACGGCGAAGAGCGATGTCATAAGCGGCAGCAATCCGACGAAGACGATGGCATGCGCCGACGCCACGGTTTTGAGGGCGAGTGCCGTCAGCAGGGGGAACCCGAGCACGACACCGCCGGCGACGACCAGCAGCGGGATGATGTCGCCGCGCGCCGGCAGTTTCTGGCGCGTCGCGGCGAGCAGCAGGACCGCGAGAACGCCGGCGCCGGCGGCGCGTCCCGCGGTGAGAAAGATCGGATCCAGGCCTTGCACCGCGATGCGTGTCGCGGGCAGCGAGCCGGCGAAGATCGCCATGCCGATGGCACCGTGGATCATGCCGGCGAGGCGGTGGTTGTCGCTGCGTTGGGCGGTGAGTTGGATGGTCATGATGTTTGTCTGCTTGCGGTGATTCGTACCCCCACCCCCGCTCTCCCCCGATTCGGGGGAGGGAGAAGAAGTGCTCGGTGCAGTCCCCTCCCCCGAATCGGGGGAGGGTTAGGGTGGGGGTGCGTGTCATCGCCGAAGATCGTGTTCTAACCCTCGCCCAACCAGCCACAGATGCAGTATAGTTGCTCATTCTGTACCGCTACAGAAACCAATACAGATGAACCTCGATCTCAACGCATCCGCCGCCACGCCCCTGCAGGAGCAGGTCGTCGCAGCATTGCGGGCGGCGATCGCGGCGAAGACCCTGCTGCCGGGGGAGAAGTTGCCGTCGATCCGCAAGCTGGCGGCGGCCAACCGCATCTCGCCCTTCACCGCGGTCGAGGCCTATGACCGGCTGGCGGCACAGGGGCTGATCACTGCCAAGCCGAAATCCGGATTCTTCGTGGCCGGGCGCGAGGCGCCGCTGACCTTGCTCGGGCGGGAGGCCGCACCGGGGCGCGCCCTGCCGGAGGCGGTCGATCCGGTCTGGATGATGCGGCAATCGCTTTCCCTCGACGATCGTGTCGTGCATTCGGCCTGCGGCTGGCTGCCGGATTCGTGGCTGCCCGAGGACGGGATCCGTCGGGCCTTGCGCGGCATCGCCGCCATGAAGGGCGCGCAGCTGCTGCAATACGGCCATCCGCTCGGCTATCGGCCGTTGCGCGAGCAGATCCGGCGGCGGCTGGCGGAGCTCGACATCGCCACGACGCCGGAAGCGATCCTGCTGACCGACGGTGCCTCGCAGGCGATCGATCTCGTCTGCCGGCATCTCTTACAGCCGGGCGATGCGGTGCTGGTCGATGATCCCGGCTATTTCAACTACCACGCGGTGCTGCGCGCACATCGCGTCCGCGCCTTGCCGGTGCCGATGACCAAGGACGGAATCGATCTCGCAGCGATGGAACGCCTCGCGGCTGCGGAACATCCGAAGCTCTACCTCGCCAACCAGGCGATGCAGAATCCGACCGGCCTCAGTCTCGCGCCCGGGCAGGCGCATCGGCTGCTGAACCTGGCGCAGCGCTACGACTTCCGCATCGTCGAGGATGACGTGTTCCGCGATTTCCAGGCGGTGCCGACGCCGCGCCTGGCCGCTTTGGATGGGTTTGCGCGGGTGCTCCATCTCGGCGGCTTCTCCAAGACCATCTCGGCGGCGCTTCGGATCGGTTTCATCGCCGGGCCGGAGGAGACGATCCGGCATCTCGCCGATCTGAAGCTCGCCACCACCTTCGGCAACAACCAGGGCGCGGCGCAGGTCGTGCGCCGGCTGCTGGAGGATGGCAGCTATAGAAAGCACATCGCGGCGCTGCGAGAGAAGCTGCGGAAGGCGACGCCACCGTTACGCCGGCGGTTGGAGACTCTCGGCCTGAAGCTCTGGACCGAGGCGGAGCAAGGCATGTTCCTCTGGATGGAGCTGCCGAAGGGCGCGCCGGATGCCGAGACCCTGGCCGCGCGCGCCATCGGGCGCGGCGTGGTGCTGGCGCCGGGCAGCGTGTTCAGCCCGTCGCGGCAATGGACCCGCTTCCTGCGGATCAACATCGCGCAGAGTGTGTCGCCGCGCTTGATCGAGGTTCTGACGGCGGAGATGAAAGCGAAACCCTAGCCGGCCGGCTGACCGGTCCGACCCCCGTGGGTTGCAAATCACCCGCGAATTGGGTACATTCTCGACCTCTTCACTCAACCGCGTGGCCGGAGGGATCAGGATGAGTATCGTATTCATGTCCGCTTTCGGCCGGGCCTCGATTGCCGTCGCAACCCAACCCGCTGCATGGATGGGTTCGCTGAAGGTCAAACCGGGGTCGCGATACGCCGCGGAATCTCGAAAGCCTTCTCGACACTAACTTCACGAGAGAAGGCCCCGACCGGAGAGGTCGGGTGTCGCGGGGCCCAGACCGCCGCCCCGCACGAAATTCCTGAGATTCAGGCCGACCCTGCGCCGATGCGCGGTTGATCCCGCATTCGCGTCTTGTCGAACCCATTGGAGTGGAGCGGCTGCCAGCCCGGAATGGGCGGCGCCGGATCAAGATCATGAAAGTCGTTTTTTCTTCTGTCCCCCAGGGACTCTGGGCCGAGTTGAACCGCCGTGCGGCGCCGTTCAAGAACGTGCTGGGCTTCACCTTCAGCCATTGGCGGCGCCGGCCGCTGCTGGCGTTCTGGATCGGCGCCTGCGTGCTGCTACAGACCTTGGCCGACGTGCTGGTGCCGCTGTTTGCCGGCAAGCTGATCGACGCCCTGGCTTTGGGCGATCGTGACGCGGCTTTGGTGGCGGCGCTCGAAGCCTTGGCCGAGATGATCGTGCTGGGCGCGATGCTGGTGCTGTTCCGGCACTTGGGCTTCCTCGGCGTCGTGCGAATGACGCTCGCCATCATGTCGGATGCGATGAAGGAGGCGTTCCACCGGGTGCAGCGCTTCGCCACCGACTGGCATGCCAACACCTTCTCCGGTTCGACCGTTCGGAAGATCACCCGCGGCATCTGGGCGCTCGATCTGTTGAACGACACCTTGCTGGTGGCTCTGCTGCCATCTGCCGTCGTGCTGCTCGGGACCACGGTGCTGTTGGGGGCGCGTTGGCCGTTGATGGGTGCGATCGTGTTCTTCGGCGCGGTCTTGTTCGTGACCTTGGCCGCACTGGGTTCCATCGCCTATGTTGGGCCCTCGGCGCGGCTCTCCAACCAGTGGGACACCAAGGTCGGCGGCGCATTGGCGGATGCGATCTCCTGCAATCCCGTGGTGAAGGCCTTCGGCGCCGAGCACCGCGAGGATGCGCGGCTGATGCGGCTGACGGCGAAATGGGCCAAGCGCACCAGGCGCACCTGGAATCGCGGGACCAATAACGGCACGTCGCAGCTGATCGCGTTGCTGGGCTTGCGCGCGGCGATCATCGGCTTTGCGCTCTGGCTCTGGTGGCATGGGGAAGCGACGCCTGGCGATCTCGCCTATGTGCTGACCGCCTATCTCGTGATCCACGGCTACTTGCGGGATGTGGGCTGGTACATCCGCGACCTGCAGCATGCGGTGAACGAGATGGAGGAGTTGGTGGCGATCGGCGTCGAGCCTTATGGCATCGCCGATGCCAAGCAGGCCCGGCCGATCGCGATCACCGACGGAAGGATCGAGTTCCAGAACGTGCTCTTTCACTATGCCGGCCACGACAAGCCGCTCTATGACGGCTTGGATGTGACGATCAAGGCCGGCGAGAAAGTGGGTCTGGTCGGACTCTCGGGCTCGGGCAAGACCACCTTCGTGAAGCTGATCCAGCGGCTGCACGACGTGAACGGCGGAAGGATCCTGATCGACGGGCAGGACATCGCCCTCTCGACCCAGTCCGAGCTCCGTTCGCAGATCGCGATCGTGCAGCAGGAGCCGATCCTGTTCCACCGCTCGCTGGCGGAGAACATCGCCTATGGACGGCCGGGGGCCACGATGGCGGAGATCGAGGAAGCGGCGCGGCTTGCCAATGCGCATGTCTTCATCGAACGCCTGCCGAAGGGCTACGGCACTTTGGTCGGCGAACGCGGCGTGAAGCTCTCCGGCGGCGAGCGCCAGCGCGTGGCTTTGGCGCGGGCGTTCCTGGCGGACGCGCCGATCCTGATCCTGGACGAGGCGACCTCGAGCCTGGATTCGGAATCCGAGGCGCTGATCCAAGAGGCGACCGAGCGGCTGATCGAAGGCCGGACCGCGATCGTGATCGCGCACCGGCTCTCGACCGTGCGGGCGCTGAAGCGGATCCTGGTGTTCGACCGCGGCCGCATCATCGAGGAAGGCGACCATCGCGCCCTCACCAAGCGCACGGACGGCGTCTATCGCAGGCTGTTCGATCGCCAGGTGCTGGGTCTGGTGGAGGCGTAGTGGGCGTGAGGGAAGTCGGTGAGAGTCATCGACCCCTCACCCTAGCCCTATCCCGCAGGGGGAGAGGGGATTCTACTCGCTGCTCACTGAGAGAGTCTTGTAAAGGCTAGCGCCACAGCGTCCCCTCTCCCCTTGCGGGAGAGGGACAGGGTGAGGGGTCGACGGGTCTATCCGTCGACCGTCTCACCAGTGAAACGCATCCGTCGCAAACCTCTTGCCGACGAAAAAGGCGTCCACCACGAGCTGCAGCGGCGCGTAATGCATGTCGCTCTCGCCCTTGTCGAGCAGCGTGGCGAAGTGTTCGTAGATGCGCTCGTATTCTTCCATCGGCGCAGCCACGGTCTGCTTGCCGTCCACGCTCAGCTTCGAGCCGCCGTCGCGCAACGCCAGCTTCTGGCCGGATTCGGTCTCGATGTCGATGTTCCAGCTCTGCGGCCCGGTCTGGCGCCAGTCGACTTCGGCGGTGAGCGATGCACCAGAAACCGCGGCCGGGCTGCGGAAGCCGATCTTGCCGGCGATCGGCGTTTCGCGGTTGGCCGGGGTGATCAGCTCCGCCGATGTGACGAAGAGCGGGGCGGGCAGGATCTTGGTCAGGATCGAGAGCGCGTTGATGGTCGGATCGAACACGCCGAAGCCGCCCGGCGCCCAGATCCATTCCTGGCCCGGATGCCAGCGCTTCACGTCCTCTTTCCATTCGACGTGGAGGCGCTTCAGCTTCTGTCCGGCAAGCAGGCGCTTCGCCTCATCGACCGCGGCATTGTGTTGCGAATGCCAGGTGGCATAGGCGACGCGCCTGGTCTTCGCCGCATGGGCGACGAGATCGGCGGTCTCCAGCGTGGTCGCGGTGGTCGGCTTCTCCAACAGCACGTGCTTGCCGGCATCCATCGCTTCGACCGCGATGGCATGGCGCGCATTTGGCGGGGTGCAGATCGCGACCGCATCGACCGGCGTGTTCGACTTCAGCAGCTCGCCCAAGGTTTTGAAGCTCGGCACGCTGTCGCGGGCAACGCCGCGCTGGCTGACCAGGCCGGTCAACTTGAAGCGCGGATTCTTGGCGATGCAGGGGAGGTGCTGGTCCTCGGTGATCTTGCCGATGCCGACGATGGCGATTGCATAGGTCTTAGCCATAGGAGATCCATTAGTCTGACAAAAGTGAGCGCAGTCTAAGCAAAAGGCGCCGCGCCGCAAGGGCGGAAACCCTATCGCAGACAGGGCTATGAAGGTCACAAAGCTGCGACTTGCGCGATGGTGATGCGGTGCCCAGTATCAGAACGGGCATGGCGGCGTGGCAAAAAGGGTGACAGCCATGAGACGTCTATTCGCTTCTTTGCTCTTTTCTTTCCTGTTTCTCAGTGCTGCGGCGGCGGAGTCGCCGCCGGTGCATCTTAAAGGCGCGATCCAGTCGGTCAGCGGCCCGGGTGGCTTCACGATGTCCGGCAGTTCTGCGCCGGTTGCGGTGAAGATGACCGACCAGACTCGCATCGCGTCTTTGGAGACGGCGCAGCTTGCCGACATCACCCAGGGCATGTTCGTCGGCACCGCGGCGCTCCCGCAACCCGACGGCACCTTGAAGGCGCTGGAAGTGCACATCTTCCCCGAGGCGATGCGGGGCACCGGCGAGGGCTATCGCCCCTTCCCGCAAGTGCAGGGCGGGTCGATGACCAACGCGACCATCACCGACATCGTCGGCACGCAAGGTGCCGTCACCGATAACGGGCTCACGCTGACGCTGAAATACAAAGACGGCGAGAAGACGGTCGTGGTGCCGAAAGGCACGCCGATCGTGCTGCTCGGCAAAGGCGATGCCGCGATGCTGAAGCAAGGCGCCAAGGTCAGCGTGACCGGCACCAAGGAAGCCGGCGGCGTCACCGCGACGCGGATTCTCGTCGGCCTCGACGGCGCGACGCCGCCGCTTTAGAGCCTCGTCATCCGCAGCCGCAGCGCGTTGCCGATCACGCTGACTGAGGAGAGCGCCATGGCGGCGGCGGCGATGATCGGCGAGAGCACCAGGCCGAAGGTCGGGTAGAGCACACCCGCCGCCACCGGCACGCCGATCGCGTTATAGGCGAAGGCGAAGAACAGGTTCTGCCGGATATTCGCCATCACCGCGCGCGACAGCTTCCTCGCCCGCACGATGCCGCCGAGGTCGCCGCCGAGCAGGGTCATGCCGGCGCTTTCGATCGCGACATCGGTGCCGGTGCCCATGGCGATGCCGATCTCGGCCGCCGCGAGGGCCGGGGCGTCGTTCACGCCGTCACCGGCCATGGCGACCACGCGGCCTTCCTTCTGAAGCTTCTCGACCGTATCGCGCTTGTGCTCCGGCAGGACCTCGGCCTCGACTGCATCGATGCCGAGCTTGCGCGCGACCGCTTCGGCGGTGAGGCGGTTGTCGCCGGTCAGCATCACGATGCGGATGCCTTCGGCTTTCAGCGCCTTCAGTGCTTCGGGCGTCGTGTCCTTCACCGCGTCGGCGATCGCGATGGCGCCGCCGAGCTGGTTGCCGATCGCGACGAAGATCACGCTGGCGCCGTCCTGCCGCAAGCGATCGGCGGAAGCGGCGAGCGGCGCCGTGTCGATCTTGCGCTCCGCCATGAAGGCGGCGCTGCCGAGAGCGATCACCTTGCCGTCGACCAAGCCGTAGGCGCCGCGGCCGGCCGGTGAATCGAAGCCGCGCACTTTCGGGATCTCGAGCTTGCGGTCTTCCGCTGCGGTCACGATGGCGCGGGCCAAGGGGTGTTCGCTGGCGCGCTCGACGCCGGCGGCGAGGCGCAGCAGCTGCGCCTGGTCCATGCCTTCGGCGGCGACGATTTCGACCACGCGCGGCTTGCCTTCGGTGAGCGTGCCGGTCTTGTCCACGACCAGCGTGTCGATCCGTTCCATCCGTTCGAGGGACTCGGCGTTCTTGATCAGCACACCGGCCTGGGCGCCGCGGCCGACGCCGACCATGATCGACATCGGCGTGGCCAGCCCAAGTGCACAGGGGCAGGCGATGATCAGCACCGCGACGGCCGCGACGATGCCGTAGGTGAAGGCCGGTTCCGGCCCCCAGAGACTCCAAGCGACGAAGGCCATCACCGCGACCGCGAGCACCGCCGGCACGAACCAGCCCGCCACGCGATCGGCGAGGCGCTGGATCGGCGCGCGGCTCCGCTGGGCTTCGGCCACCATCTGCACGATGCGGGCGAGCATGGTGTCGCTGCCGACCTTGTCGGCGCGCAAGACCAGGCTGCCGGTGGTGTTGAGCGTGCCGCCGATCAATTTGTCGCCGGGGTGCTTCGTGACCGGCATGGATTCGCCCGTCACCATGGATTCATCGATCGTGCTCTGGCCTTCGAGCACCTCGCCATCGACCGGAACCTTCTCGCCGGGACGCACGCGCAGCGTATCGCCGGCCTCGACCTCAGCCAGCGGCACTTCATGTTCGCCATGGCCCTCGATGCGGCGCGCGGTCTTCGGCGCCAGGTCGAGCAAGGCGCGGATCGCGCCGCCGGTGCGCTCGCGGGCGCGCAGCTCGAGCACCTGGCCCAGCAGGACCAGGACGGTGATCACCGCCGCGGCTTCGAAATAGACCGCGACCGAGCCGCCCATCATCCGGTATTCGGCGGGAAAGAGTTGCGGCGCGATGGTGGCGACCAGGCTGAAGATCCAGGCGATGCCGGTGCCGATCGCGATCAGGGTGAACATGTTGAGATTGCGCGATACGACCGAGGCCCAGCCGCGCTGGAAGAACGGCCATCCGGCCCAGAGCACGACCGGCGTCGCGAGCACGAGCTGGACCCAGTTGGAGATCTGCGGCGGCAGGATGTGGTCGAAGTCGAAGAGATGCGCGCCCATCTCCAGCGCCACCACCGGAACGCTGAGCGCGAGCCCGATCCGGAACCGCCGCGTCATGTCGATCAGCTCGTGATTCGGGCCGACCTCGGCCGTCGCATCGAGCGGCTCCAAGGCCATGCCGCAGATCGGGCAGGACCCGGGGCCGACCTGGCGGATCTCCGGATGCATCGGGCAGGTGTAGATCGCGTCTTTTGCAACCGGCTTCGCGGCTTCGGCTTTCGGCGCGAGGTATTTCTGCGGATCGGCGGCGAATTTGGTGCGGCAGCCGTTGCAGCAGAAGAAATAGGTCTGGCCTTGGTGATCGAACCTGTGCTGGGCGCCTTCGATCGTGACGCTCATGCCGCAGACCGGATCCTTCGCCTGGCCGTCGGCCGGCAGCGCCGTCTTTTTCGATCCGCAGCCGCAACCCCCGTGATTGTGCTGATGGGCGTGCGCGTGGTCCGTCATGATCACTCCGTATATTGAGCCGGTTGTACCCTCGGGGGGTATCTGTCCTCTTGTCAGATATACCGGGCGGGGGTATATGTCAAGGCATGCAAAGGGAAACCAAGACGGACTGCCTGAAGCGCCTCAACCGCGTCGAAGGCCAGGTGCGCGGCCTCTCCCGGATGGTGGAGGAGGACCGCTATTGCATCGACGTGGTGACGCAGATCGCCGCGGTGCGCGCCGCGTTGCGCCGCATCGAGGAACTCGTGCTGAAAGACCATGTCGGCCACTGCGTGGAGCATGCGATCGCCAGCGGCGATCCCAAGGAGCAGCGCGCCAAGATCGCCGAATTGATGGACGTTCTGGGCCGCACCGATCGGTGAGCGGGCCGGTTAGGCCGGGTTCCGGTACGCCGAACGCAAAGCATGAGAGGGTGCCTGCATGGACCAACGGACGATGAAGAGCGGCGGGTTTCAGAGCAAAGCCCACAAGGTCGCCGCTGAAAAGAAATCGGGACTGATCGATCGGCTCGTGGCCGAAGGAATGCCTCGGATTAAGGCTGAGATCGAGGCAAACAAGCAGATGCGTGGCAATCCCCGCAAGGGTCCTCGGAAGTAATGACGTCGGGGCGCTGAACCTGCCAGAATCTGTCAGCAGTCTGGCAGCCGGTGCGCGCCGCGTCTTTGCGCTGAAACCTCCGCGTACTATATAGGGCGGATGAGAAATCCCGAGACCCTGTCCGTCGTCCAGGAGCGTGCCGTTCCGGCGGCACCGCTGCCCGGCAAGGCGTTCCAGCTCACCTCGGAATTCCAGCCCGCGGGCGACCAGCCGCAGGCGATCGCCGATATCGTCGCCGGGATTCGGGCCGGCGAGCGCGACCAGGTGCTGCTCGGCGTCACCGGCTCGGGCAAGACCTTCACCATGGCGCATGCGATCCAGCAGGTGCAGCGGCCGGCGCTGATCCTGGCGCCGAACAAGACGCTGGCGGCGCAGCTCTACGGCGAGATGAAGAGCTTCTTCCCGGAGAACTCGGTCGAGTATTTCGTCTCCTATTACGACTACTACCAGCCGGAAGCTTATGTCCCGCGCACCGACACCTATATCGAGAAGGAAAGCTCGCTGAACGAGCAGATCGACCGGATGCGCCACTCGGCGACGCGGTCGCTGTTCGAGCGGCGCGACGTGGTGATCGTCGCCTCGGTCTCCTGCATCTACGGCATCGGCTCGCCGGAGACCTATTCGGCGATGACCATCACGCTGAAGCGCGGCGACCAGATCGACCAGAAGGAGCTGCTGCGGGCGCTGGTCGAGATCCAATACAAGCGCAACGAAGCGGCTTTCTTCCGCGGCACCTTCCGGGTGAAGGGCGACAGCCTCGAGATCTTCCCGGCCCATTTGGAGGACCGCGCCTGGCGCCTGTCGATGTTCGGCGACGAGATCGAGGCGATCTATGAGTTCGATCCGCTGACCGGCGAGCGCACCGATGATCTGGCCGAAATCAAGATCTACGCCAACAGCCACTATGTGACGCCGAAGCCGACGCTGCACCAGGCGGTGAAGTCGATCAAGGAAGACCTGAAGCTTCGCCTGGCAGAATTGAATGTCGAGAACAAGCTGCTGGAGGCCCAGCGCCTGGAGCAGCGCGTCACCTTCGACATGGAGATGATGGAGGCGACCGGGAGCTGCGCGGGGATCGAGAACTATTCCCGCTATCTCACGGGGCGCAAGGCGGGCGAGCCGCCGCCGACCCTGTTCGAATACTTGCCGGAAGACGCGCTGATCTTCGTCGATGAGAGCCATGTGACCGTGCCGCAGATCGGCGGCATGTACAAAGGCGACTTTGCGCGCAAGTCAACCTTGGCGGAATACGGCTTCCGCCTGCCCTCCTGCATCGACAACCGCCCGCTCAAGTTCGAGGAATGGGAGCGGATGCGGCCGCAGACGGTCTGCGTCTCGGCGACCCCGGGCCAATGGGAGATGAAGCAGACTTCCGGCGTCTTCGCCGAGCAGGTGATCCGCCCGACCGGGTTGATCGATCCGGTCTGCATCATCCGCCCGACGGAGACCCAGGTCGATGACGTGGTGGCCGAATGCAAAGAAGTGGCGCAGAAGGGCCAGCGGGTCCTGATCACCACGCTCACCAAGCGCATGGCGGAAGACCTCACCGAATACCTGCACGATGCCGGCGTGCGCGTGCGCTACATCCATTCCGACGTCGAGACCTTGGAGCGGATCGAGATCATCCGCGATCTTCGCCTTGGCGCCTTCGACGTGCTGGTGGGCATCAACCTGCTGCGCGAAGGCCTGGACATTCCGGAATGCGCCCTGGTGTGCATTCTCGACGCGGACAAGGAAGGCTTCCTGCGCTCGCGCACCTCGCTGGTGCAGACGATTGGTCGGGCGGCACGCAACGTCGATGGCCGGGTCATCCTCTACGCCGACAACATGACCGACAGCCTGCAATACGCGCTGAACGAGACGACCCGGCGGCGCGAGAAGCAACAGGCCTACAACGCCGCCCATGGCATCACGCCGGAATCGGTTAAGAAGAGCATCGGCGACATCATGAGCTCGGTCTATGAGAGCGACCATGTGACGGTCGATACCGGCGTCATCGGCGACATGCACCGGGTCGGCGGTAACCTGAAAACGACAGTCGCCGATCTCGAGAAGAAGATGCGTGACGCCGCGGCCAACCTGGAGTTCGAGACCGCGGCGCGCTATCGCGACGAGATCAAGCGGCTGGAATCGATCGACCTGGAGATCCCGAACACCGCGGCCGGCCGCGCGGGCATGGGGATGGACGGCAAGCCGCTGTCGCCGTCGGCGCGCTCGACCGCGGGCAAGGCGGGGATGAAGCCGAAGTTCCGGCAGCGGAAGGGGAAGTATTAGGCTGCGGCACGTTTCCTGCCGGCTTATATAATCTCGTCGTAACTCTGCCCCAGCGAGCATCATGCCCTTCGATCATATCGGCTTCACCGTCTCCGACTTCCCGAAAAGCAAAGCCTTCTATCTCGCAGCCCTCACGCCGCTCGGCATGAGTGTCGTCGAGGAGGGCGAGGGCTGGGCCTTGCTCGGCACCGACGGCCGGCCGGAATTCTGGCTCGGGGCCGGCGATGCGCCCGGCACGATCCATTTCGCCTTCATCGCGCAGACCCGGCAGCAGGTGCGCGATTTCCATGCCGCGGCCGTCGCCGCCGGCGGGCGCGATAACGGCGGGCCCGGCATTCGTGGGCATTACCATCCCAACTACTACGGCGCCTTCGTCTTCGATCCGGACGGCCACAACATCGAGGCCGTTTGCCATCAGCCGGAAGGCTGAACGCCGCGCCCACTCCTCAAGCCTGCCGCGCCAGCATCGCTCGGAAGCGCAGCAAGGCCACCAGGAGGAAGACCAGGCCGAGCACGAAGATCGCGGTCATTTGCGGCCAGACCGTCTCGAGACCGGCGCCGCGATAGAGTATCGACTGGGATAGCGCCACGAAATGCGTCGAGGGGGAGATCTGCATGGCGAGACCGAGCCATTCAGGCATCGCCTCCATCGGCGTCGTCGTGCCGGAGAGCATGTTCATCACCACGAAGACCGGGATCGCCAGCAGGCCGAGCTGCGGCATGGAGTTGGCAACCGTCGCCAGCAGGATGCCGAGCGAGGTGGCGGCGAAAAGATAAAGCGCGGCGCCGCAGAGAAAGAGCGGCAAGGATCCCGCAACCGGCACGCCGAGCGCCCAGCCGACGACTAGGGTCAGACTGAGGCCGGCGGCGGCCAGGATCACCAGCCCGTTGGCCCAGATCTTGGCGAGGGCGATCTCGGCCGCGGTGACCGGCATGACCATCAGATGCTCGATCGTGCCCCGCTCCCGCTCCCGCATGACGGCGGCGCCGACCAGGATGATCGCCAGGATGGTGATGTCCTGCACCACCTGCATGACCGCGTTGAAGCGCACCGAATCGAGATTGGGGTTGAACAAGGCGCGGGTGACCACGGTCGCCGGCAGGCCGGCATCGATGTCCCGCGCGTTCAGGAACTCGCGCGCCGTGCGGGTGACGATGTTCTGCAGGTAGCTGGTGCCGATACCGGCCTGGGTCATCGCCGTGGCATCGACCTCGATCGCGATCTCGGGCTGCCGCCCCGCCAGGAGATCGGCCTGCAGCTTCGGCGGCAGGGTGACGACGAAGGTGACGAGGCTGTGGTTGAGCAGGTTCTCGACCTCGCCGCGGGCGACGCGCCGCGGATGCTGGAAATAGGGTGGCTGGATCGCATCCATCAGCCGGCGGGAAAAGTCCGAGCCGTCATCGTCGACCACGGCCACCGCCGCGTTCTGCACTTCGGTGCGGACACCCTTGGCCACATCATAGACCGCCATGGTGAAGGTGTAGAGGATCAGCACCATCATTACGACGTCGCGCGACAGGCTGGCGAGCTCTTTTAGGCCGAGGCGGAAGACGTTGATCGCGTGCCGGCCCATTCAGCGCTCCTGCTTGCGGACCAGGAGGCGGGCGATGCCGAGGAAGGCGAGAGCGAAGCCGCCGAGTGCCGCGAGCTGCGGCAGGAAATGCGCGAAGCCGAGCCCCTTGTCGAACACGCCGAGGCTGATGGTCTGGAACCAGGAGGCGGGGAACAGCCGGCCGATGATGCGAGCGCCGCCCTCCAGCGTCGAGGTCGGATAGAACAGGCCGGAGAAGTTGACCGTCGGGATCATGCAGAGGATCGCCGCGGCGAAGACCGCTGCGACCTGGGTCCGCACGAAGGCGGAAACCAGCAGGCCGAAGGAGGTGGCGGCGGCGACGTAGAGCAGGGCGCCCAGCGTCAGGGCCGCGAGGCTGCCGCGGGGCAGCAGGCCGAAGACCGGCGCCGCAAGGCCGGCCAGCAACAGGAAGGCGATGAAGCCGAGCAGCACATAGGGCAGTTGCTTGCCGATCAGGAACTCGCCGATCCCGGCGGGCGAGACGTAGAGATTGGCGATCGAGCCCAGCTCTTTCTCCCGCACCACGCCGACCGCCGTCAGCATGGCGGGGATCATCATCAGCAGCAGCATGATGGCGCCGGGCACGATGGCGATGACGCTCTTGAAATCCTGGTTGTAGCGGAAGCGCGGCTCGATCGAGACCGGCAGCACCGCGGCGCTGCTCGAGGCGAGGCGGGCATCGACGTAGTCGAGGGCGATGCCGTCCACATAGCCGCGGATGGTCTCCGCCCGGAACGGCATGCTGCCGTCGAGATAGACGCCGATCTCCGGCTTGCGGCCGGCCAGCAGGTCGCGGCCGAAATCCGGCGGGATCTCCAGCGCCATCTTGAGTTCGCCCGAGCGCAGGCGCCGGTCGATCTCGGCCGCGGTGGCGAGCGCCGGCTGCTGCAGGAAGTAGCGCGAGCCCTGGAAGTTCTCGACCAAGGTCCGGCTCTCCAGCGAATGGTCGCGGTCGAGCACCGCGTAGGTCAGCCGGTCGACGTCGAAGGAGATGCCGAAGCCGAAGGTGACCATCAGGAAGACCGGACCGAGGAAGGCGAAGGCCAGCCGCACGGGATCGCGGATCAGCTCGATCAGCTCGCGGCGCGCGAAGGCGAGCGGCCGCTGCAGGAAGCCCGGCAAGGCGACGCCGCCGCGCGGTTGTGCCGCGGCGCGCGCCGGGGCCTGTGCCGGAGCGGTCTCCGGATCGGCGCGGGCGATCTGGCGGATGAAGGCCTCTTCGATGCTGGGTGCGCCTTCCGCGGCGACGATCTCCGCCGGCGTCCCGACCGCCAGCGTGCGGCCGCGATGCATCAGCGAGATGCGGTCGCAGCGCTCGGCTTCGTTCATGAAATGGGTGGAGATGAAGATGGTGACGGCCTCGCGGCGCGAGAGCTCCAGGATCAGCCGCCAGAAATCGTCGCGCGCCTCGGGATCGACGCCGGAGGTGGGCTCGTCGAGGATCAGGATCTCCGGCCGGTGCAGGCAGGCGGCGGCGAGCTGCAGCCGCTGGCGCTGGCCGAGCGGTAGCTTGCCCGGCAGGGCGTCCGCCACCGCCTCAAGCTTGAAGCGCGCCAGCGCCGCGTCGATGCGCGGCTTCATTTCGGCGGCGGCGATGCGGTAGAGCCGCGCGTGCAGCGCGAGATTGGCGCGGACGGTCAGCTCCTCGTAGAGCGAGAAGCCTTGCGACATGTAGCCGATCTTCAGCCGCGTCGCGATATCCTGGGCCTGGACCGGATGGCCAAGCAGCTCGGCCTTGCCTTCGCTGGCGGCGAGCAGGCCGGTCAGCATCTTCATGGTCGTGGTCTTGCCGGAGCCGTTGGAGCCGAGGAAGCCGAAGATCTCGCCGCGCTCGATCCGGAAGCTGGCATGATCCACCGCGACGAAGTCGCCGAAGCGGCGCGTGAGCCCCTCGGCGACGATCGCCGGGGCGCCGTCATGCCGGACGCGCGGCGGGATCTCCAGCGGCGGCGGCGTGGCGGCGCCGCGATGGCGCAAGGCGACATAGGCGGCGTCGAGATGCTGCGCGCCTGTCGCGGCGATCACTTCTCGTGTGGGGCCGGCGGCGAGCAGGCGGCCCTGGTCGATCGCCACCAGACGGTCGAAGCCCTCGGCCTCTTCCATATAGGCGGTCGCAACGAGCATGGTCATGGACGGGCGATCGGCACGGATGGTCGCGATCAGCTCCCAGAACTGCCGGCGCGACAGGGGATCGATGCCGGTAGTCGGCTCGTCCAGGATCAGCAGATCGGGATCGTGCACCAGGGCGCAGCAGAGGCCGAGCTTCTGCTTCATGCCGCCCGAGAGCTTGCCGGCCGGGCGGTCGGGAAACGGCGCCAGGCCGGTCGCCGCCAGCAATCGCGCGCGACGTTCGGTCAGCGCAGCGGGATCCAGGCCGAAGAGATGCGCGAAGAAGTCGATGTTCTCGACCACCGACAGCGTCGGGTAGAGATTGCGGCCGAGCCCCTGCGGCATGTAGGCGATGCGCGGACCGACCCGGCGGCGATGGCGGCGGTCGCGCATGTCGCCGCCGAGCACTTCGACCCGGCCGGTCTGGATCCGCTTGGCGCCGGCAATCACGCCGAGCAGGGTCGATTTGCCGACGCCGTCGGGCCCGACCAGAGCCACCGACGCGCCCTGCGGGACCTCGAGCGCGACCGCATCGAGTGCGACGGTCTTGCCGTAGCGATGCGAAAGACCGTCGATCCGCAGCGCCGTGGCGCCGGCCCCGGTGCTACTGAGCGGCATTGCCGGGTGCCGGCGGCAGCTTCGGCGCGAGCGTGCCTGGCCAGGTCGCGTCGGCCTGCACCTTCACATAGGCATCTCCGGTGAGACCGGCTTTCACATAGTCGCGGTAGGTCTCGAGCAGCTTGGGATCGATCTTGAGTTTGATCCGGTACATCAGCTTCTCGCGCTCGTTCTCGGTCTCGACGAATTTCGGCGTGAACTGGGCCTCGGCGGCGACGAAGGAGACATTGGCCGGAACGACATAGGCCGGCGCGGCGTCGAGCACGATGCGCCCCTCGGAGCCGAGGCCGACGCGGCCGGCATCGGAGGTCGGCAGGAAGATCGTCATGTAGACGTCGGTGAGATCCAGCAGCGAGACGACCGATGCGCCGGCCGAGAGGACTTCGCCGGCCTGGACCAGCTTGTATTCGACGCGGCCCGCGGTCGGTGCGACCAGCGTCATGTCGTTCAGCACCGCCTGGAGCTGCGCGACCGAAGCTTCCGCGGCGTCCTGCGCCGCTTCGGCGTCGCCGATCGCGGCCTGGGCCGCCGTCACGGTGGCGGCGGCGACGTCGCGCTGCGCCTGGCGTTGGTCGACCGTCGAAGCGGAGGTGTAGTCGCGCTCGCGGAGCGTCTGGGCGCGCTGCAACTCGACATTGGCCAACTTCAATTCCGCCTGGCGCATCAGGAGCTGCGCCTTGGCCTGCCCGATGCCTTGCATCGCCTGCTGCGCCCTGGCTTTGGCGGCCGCGATCTCGGCCAGCAACTCGGCGGTGTCCATGCGCGCGATGACCGCGCCGCGCGCGACGAAATCGCCTTCCTTGACCAGGATCTCGGCGACGCGGCCGGCATATTTGGTGGCGACGGCGACGCGCTCTGCCTCGATCCGGCCATTGGCGCGGGCCAGGCCGGCGGGAATCGCATCGGCCTGATCGGCGTGCCAGCGGATGAAGAAGGCGGCGGCAACGGCGGCGATGACCGCAAGGACGATGACGGGGATGAAACGCATTCGGAAACTCGCTGCAATGTCGGGGCGATTTCATCCGAACCGGCGGGATTGGGCTTTGACATGCATCAACCCCGCCACCCCGCTTTCCTCCGAAAGACCAGCGATTTCAACCTGCTTTGCCGCTTGCCTCGCTGGGCTTCGCCCGCCATGCTCCGGCCATGCCTGAATCAGCCCCCATCAAGACAGCCCTGGTTACCGGGGCGGCGAAGCGTCTCGGGCGTGCCATCGCGCTCGGCCTTGCCGCCGACGGCTGGGACATTGCCGTGCATTGCCACAGCTCGCTGGCCGAGGCCGAAGCGACCGCGAAGGACATCCGCGCGCTGGGTTGCCGCACCACCGTGCTGCAGGCCGATCTCGGCAAGGAGTCGGAGTTCGAGACGCTGATTCCGCGGGCGCGCGAGAAGCTCGGGCCGCTCACCTGTCTGGTCAACAATGCGTCCGTCTTCGAGATGGACAAGATCGACACCGTCACGCGCGAGAGCTGGGACCGGCATATCGAAACCGGCCTGCGGGCGCCGCTGGTTCTGTCCCAGGCGTTTGCGAAGCAACTTCCCGAAGGCGCCGAGGGGAATATCGTCAACATGCTGGACCAGCGGGTCTATAAGCTGACGCCCTATTTCCTGTCCTACACCGTCGCCAAGATGGGGCTCTGGACCTTGACCCGGACCTTGGCGCTGGCTCTGGCGCCGCGCATCCGGGTCAACGGGATCGGACCCGGCCCGACTATGGCCAGCGAGCGCCAGACCGCCGATCAGTTCAATGCGCAGACCTCGGCTGTTCCGCTGGGCCATGGCGCGTCCCCGGAAGAGATCGCGGCCGGCGTGCGCTTCATCCTGTCCGCACCGGCAATGACCGGGCAGATGATCGCGCTCGATGGCGGCGAGCATCTTGCATGGCAGCAATCCACGAAAGGCTTCATGCCGCGCGAGTAAAAGTGCATTCGCGCGGGGTTAGCCGGTATGAGACATTCGCCGGTCGCCCTTGCGACAGCGGGTGGGACTCGGGCGAGGCAAAACACTATAATGATGGCATGCAGCGGCCGGCAGCCTCTGCACGGAAGCTCCAGAGCGCGGCTTCTCCATTCGCTCGATTGTCGAGCCTGCCCCAGAGTGCGGCAACATCTCTATGACTGGAGGGTTCTAACCGCATGAGCCAGGCTGAAAAAATCACCGCACATCCGTCAACCCGGGCGTCGACCGCAGCAGCCCGCATGATGAAAGTGTTCGTCCGTGACCTGGTGTTGCCGGCGCGGATCGGCGTTTACCAACACGAGAAGCTGGGCACCCAGCGTGTGCGCATCAATCTCGAGCTGGTCGCCACCGAACATCCGGCGATCAAGGACGAGCTCAACAACGTCGTGAACTACGCCGATCTCGTCGAGCAGGTGCGTGCCATCGTCGATGAAGGCCATATCAACCTGGTTGAAACCTTGGCCGACAGAATTGCGCAAGCCTGCCTCGTCGACCGGCGTGTGCAATCTGCGAAAGTGCGGATCGAGAAGCTCGACGTCTTTCCGGAGGCCGACAGCGTCGGTGTGGAGATCGAAAGGATCCGCAACCCCCGGTGATCCCCCTTAGTGCGGCGCGGCAAAGACGAAAAATGCGACAGCGCCGTGACAGTGAAAAATTAATCGTATCAGGCCCCTAATCGGAGAATCCTGAGCCAAGTTGTTCACAGTGGGGCCGGAGTCTCAAACGCCTCCGGGAGTCAAGAGCGGAGTCCGCTTTATGACCACGATATTTCATAAAGGGCCGAATAAGATCATATAGATCAATGCCTTGGCGTTTCTGCCCATTTTCTGTGCATTTCTTGAAGATTGGCGGATTCCCTAAGCCCTATCGAGCGGGCCCGAGATTACCGACAGACTTATCCACAGAAATGGGGGATATCCGTCCTGGTTAAGGCCGGAGTCGCGGCGTAAAAGTTCGGAAAACGACGCGCAGGTTTGCTGCCGCCAGAAAAATGCTCTGGAACAGCTTATATCCCGAACAGCATGAGTGACGATTGGACCGACACGGAAACGCCTGAAGATTCAACGGAAGCGCCGCGCGCTGAGCGCGGCCGGCTGGCGCAAGGCGCCGGTGTGATCCGTGAGAAGGTCAAAACCCTGCCGAACTCTCCCGGCGTCTACCGCATGATGAATGCGAAGGGCGACGTGTTGTATGTCGGCAAGGCGCGCGACCTGAAGAAGCGCGTCACGGCCTATACCCAGCCGTATCGCCAGGGCAACCGCATCCAGCGGATGATCTCCGAAACCGCGTCGATGGAGTTCGTCACCACCCATACCGAGGTGGAAGCGCTGCTGCTCGAAGCGAATCTGATCAAGCGCTACATGCCGCGCTACAACGTGCTCCTGCGCGACGACAAGAGCTTCCCCTATATCTTGATCACCGGCGATCATCCGGCGCCACAGCTTGCCAAGCATCGCGGTGCAAGAAATCGACCGGGCGAATATTTCGGCCCCTTCGCTTCGGCCGGTGCAGTCAATCGCACCATCGTGGCATTGCAGCGCGCCTTCCTGCTGCGGCCCTGTTCGGATTCCATTTTCTCCAGCCGCACGCGGCCCTGCCTGCAATTCCAGATCAAGCGCTGCTCAGCGCCCTGCGTCGGCCGGATCACCGAGCCCGACTACAAAGGCCTGGTCAGCGAGGCGCATGATTTCCTGACCGGCAAGAGCGATGCGGTGAAGCTGCGTCTTTCCAGCGAGATGCAGCAGGCCTCGGATACTCTGGAGTTCGAGAAGGCGGCGCGGCTGCGCGACCGTATCCAGGCTTTGGCAGCGATCCAGAGCCGACAGGACATCAATCTGGAAAATGTCGAAGAGGCGGACATCATCGCCGCCCATCAGGAAGAATCGGGCCATAGCTGCGTGCAGGTCTTCTTCTTCCGCAACAACAGCAATTACGGCAGCCGCGCCTATTTCCCGGCCCATGACCGGCAAGCCGAGGTGAAGGATATCCTGGCCGCCTTCATGGGCCAGTTCTATGAGAACAAGACGCCGCCCAAGCTGATCCTGGTGAACGAGATCCCCGCCGAGGCGGAGCTGCTGGCCGAGGCGCTGACTCTGCGCGCCGGACGCAAGGTGGAGATCCTGGCGCCGCAACGCGGCGACAAGCGCAAGGCGTTGGATCACGCGCTGCTGAACGCCAAGGACGCGCTGACCCGGCGCATGGCGGAATCGGCGTCGCAGACCCGGCTGCTCGCGGCGCTCGCCGAGCTGTTCAAGATGGAGCAGCCGCCGAAGCGCATCGAGGTCTATGACAACAGCCATATCTCCGGCACCAATCCCTATGGCGCGATGATCGTCGCCGGGCCGGAAGGCTTCATGAAGAACCAGTACCGCAAATACTCGATCCGCGATGTGACGCGGAAAGAGGAGGATGACGCGGAGGTCGAGACCGAGACGCGGGCCGACGAAACACCGACCGGTTTGGGCGAGGCGCCGATGCCAGCCTTCGAGGTCCAGCCCAATGCCTCGCTCGAGCAGGTGATCGAGACCATCGACCCGGAGCGCCCGCCCGTGCCCCGTGAATCCGTTCAGGCCGGCGACGACTACGGCATGATGCGCCAGGTGCTCACCCGACGCTTCAACCGCGCCCTGAAGGAGGACCCGGACCGCGACAAGGGCCTGTGGCCGGACCTGGTCCTGATCGACGGCGGCCAGGGCCAGCTCAACACGGTGATGCAGGTCATGGCCGATCTCGGCATCACCGATGTCTGCGTGGCGTCGATCGCCAAGGGGCCGGACCGCAATGCCGGGCGGGAACGCTTCTTCATGCCGGGCCGCGAGCCCTTCAGCCTCGATCCCAAGAGCCCGGTGCTTTATTTCCTGCAGCGGCTGCGCGACGAGGCGCACCGGTTCGTGATCGGCGCGCACCGGGCCAAGCGTTCCAAGGAGATTCGGCATTCGATCCTGGACGACGTGCCGGGGATCGGCGCCAAGCGGAAAAAGGCGCTGCTGCTGCATTTCGGCTCGGCGCGGGCGGTCAGCCAGGCCGGACTTGCGGATCTATCGGCCGTGCCCGGGGTTTCCGAGGCGGTGGCCAAGAAGATCTATGATCACTTCCACGGCGGCTGATGCGATGGCTGATTCGCCGCATTTCAAGACTGTGACAGGCCGGATTCGACCTGCTATTTTCCCCGGGAACAGAAAAGAAGACGTGCGCCAAGCGTCATGACCAATATCGCCAATATCCTCACCCTATCGCGGATCGCCGCGATTCCGCTGATCGCGGCTTTGCTCTTCTTCAACGAGCCGCTGCTGCGCTGGATCGCGTTCATCCTGTTCGCGGTCGCCTGCATCACCGATTTCTTCGACGGCTACATCGCCCGGCGCATGGACCAGGTCTCGGCCCTGGGGCGTTTCCTCGACCCGATCGCCGACAAGCTGGTGGTGGCGGCGATCCTGATGGTGATGACGGCGCATGGCCAGATTTCCGGCTGGGTGGTGCTGCCGGCCTTGATCATCCTCTGCCGCGAGATTCTGGTCTCCGGCCTGCGGGAATACCTCGCCGAGCTGAAGGTCCGCTTGCCGGTCTCGATCCTGGCCAAGTGGAAGACCACCATGCAGATGATCGCCATGGGCTTCCTGATCCTCGGCGACGTCCTGCCGCCCTTGCCGCTGCAGATGGTCGGCGAGGCCCTGATGTGGCTGGCCGCGGCGCTGACCCTGGTCACCGGCTACGACTATTTCCGGGTCGGCATCAAGCACATGGCCGAGGACGACCGCGCGGACGCGAAGAAGTGAAAGTATTGGGTTTGGCCGGCTGGAGCGGGGCCGGCAAGACGACCCTGCTGGCCAAGCTCATCCCCGAGCTGATCCGCCGCGGCATCACCGTTTCGACCATGAAGCATGCGCATCACGCCTTCGACGTCGACACGCCGGGCAAGGACTCCTACGTGCACCGCGAGGCTGGCGCCACCGAGGTGCTGGTCGCCTCCGGCAGCCGCTGGGCGCTGATGCACGAGCATCGCGGCGCGCCGGAGCCGGATTCCAAAGCGCTCATGCAGCATATGAGCGCGGTCGATCTGCTGCTGGTCGAAGGCTTCAAGCGCGAGAGCCACGACAAGCTGGAGATCTACCGGGAAGCCAACGGCAAGCCGCTGCTGGCCACGGAAGACCCCAACATCGTCGCGGTGCTGGTGGACGGCCCGAAGCCCGAGACCAAACTGCCGGTGATCGACCTCAACGACATCGGTGCCATCGCCGATTTCGTTCTGCGGCATTGCGGATTCGCGGCGAAACGCTAGGCTGCGCGGCATGAAGTTCGGCAGCGCGATCACCAGGATGCGGCGGCGGCGGTTTGCCGTCGGTCTCATTGCGGCCTATGCGCTGCTGCTGAGCACGATGCTGCCGGCCTTCGCGTCGGTGGCCGATCCGCTGCAAAGCTATCTCGGCGCGCATCTCTGCGGGCCGGGCGAAACGCAGAACGACAACGCGCCCGCCGGCCCGGCCGAGCATCAGCAGAAGTGCCAGCTCTGCGGCCCGAGCTGTTCCATGGGCGGCCACGCGCCGGTCGCGGCGCTCGCCGACGGCCTGATTTCCGCGGCGCCGTTCGCGCTCGCGGCCGATGCGCCGGTTCGCCGCGACAACGCGGCTCCCGCACCGATTTCGCTCTATCCCTCCGACGCCTTCTCCCAAGGGCCACCGCAAGCGGCCTGATCGCCGCTTTCCTTTGCATCCTTTGGAGAATTGAGATGAATCCCGAACTCACCGGGACGGCGCCTGTGCGGCTGTCGTCCTTGCCCGCGCTCTATCGCGCGGTCTGGCGCTGGCATTTCTATGCCGGAATCGTCGTCGTCCCCTTCCTGCTGGTCTTCGCCGTGACCGGCCTCGTCATGCTCTACGGCAATTCGATCGAAACCTTCCTCGGCAAGAAGTATCCCGTCGCCCCGGGCGGCGAGCGCCTCGGCATCACCGCCCAGGCGCAAGCGGCGCAGGCTGCGATTCCGGACGGGACGGTGCGCCTCTTTGTGCATCCCGCGGAGGACACAAGCGCGAGTGTCTTCATCGTCAACGCCGATGGAAAGGACCACGTCGTCTCGGTCGATCCGCATGACGGCGCGATCCTCGGCACCATCGTGAAGGACGACACCTGGTTCACCTGGGCCGACCACATCCACGGCACCTTGCTGCTGGGCGATTTCGGCGACCGGCTGCAGGAGATCGCGGCCGGGCTCGGCATCGTGCTGGTGCTGACCGGTCTTTATCTTTGGTGGCCGCGCAATGGCCGCGACTGGAGGCAGGCCCTGCTGCCGAACCTCGCTTTGCGCGGCCGCGCCTTGTGGCGACAGCTGCACATGACGCTCGGTCTTTATTTCTCGATCCTGTTGCTGTTCTTTCTGCTCTCGGGCATGGCCTGGACGGGGATCTGGGGCACCAAGATCGTGCAGGCCTGGAGCACCCTGCCGGCGGAGAAGTTCGCCGCTCCGCTCTCCGACAAGACCCATGCCGCGATGAATCATGGCGCGATGAAAGAGGTGCCCTGGGCCTTGGAGCAGACGCCGCTGCCGGAATCCGGCTCGCTGAAAGGCAAGCAGGGCATCCCGATGCACACCAAGGTCGATCTCGATACCGTCGCTGCCTATGCGCGCACTGTCGGTTTTGATGGCCAGTTCCGCATCCATACGCCGAGCGGGCTGGACGGCGTCTACACGATCTCGGCGGATTCCATGGACGGCGACACCCATGATCCGTTCGGCGACCGCACGCTTCATCTCGACCAGTACAGCGGCAAGGTGCTGGCCGACATCCGCTTCGCCGATTACAGCCTCGGCGGCAAGGCGATGGCCGCGGGCACTGCGTTCCATCAGGGCAATCTCGGGCTCTGGAACACGATCCTGAACACGGTCTATTGCCTCACCGTGATCTTCATGTGCGTTTCCGGCGTCGTCATGTGGTGGAAGCGGCGGCCGGCGGGCGGCCTCGGCGCGCCGCGCTACCCCAGCGACTACCGCATCCCGCGCGCCGTGCTCGGAATTGCTGTCGCGGTCTCGCTCGCCTTTCCGCTGACCGGGTTGGCGATCGTCGCCTTCGCGGCCATCGACTTCCTGCTGCCCAAGCGGCTGAAGCAGGCTTCCATGCCGCCCGGTTGGTGAAGAGCATCCGCCCGAGAGCAGGGCCTGGGTCATGTCAGGCGGCCGTGAATCGACGGGCACTTATTAAAGGGTGTGTCCTTTGCGGCGACGGGGGATAACGCCGGTCTGCGCCTGAGGGTGTAGAATGACGACCCCAGGCTCAGGCGGAGCTCTCGGTGACGCAACCGCGATGGATCACGACTTGTTTTCTGGCGCTGGCCGTGGCGGCCTGTGCGCCGGCGACCCAGTACGGCGCCATGCAGAGCCAAAAATATACCGGCTCTCCGGTGTTCGCGACGCGCGAGGAATGGGGCACGCCGGTCAGCCGGACGCGGTTCCTCAACGGCACGCACTTCTATCAATTCCAGAAGCCGAACACCGACTGCCGGATGTCGGCCTGGGCCACCGATCTCGACATCATTTATCGCGTGGCCGTCTCCGGCCCGGAGAGCTGCGCCACGACCAAGCCCTGAGCCGCGGTCGCCGTCACTCGATCTGCGGATGGTCGCCGGTCTTACCGAGATAGCCGCCGGCACCGAGATGCTTGCCACGGAGCATAATGACGCCATCTCAGACCTCATCCGGCGTTGTCGCCCGTCGGGCTAGGGTGCGCGGCCGCCTCGGCCAAACCCTTGACATGCTTCACCCCCAGGCGCAGGAATGAAACCGGTTTCAGTCCCTCGTGAACCTGGGGAAGCATGCTGTTCGATCCGAGCATCCTGGTGCCGCATCTGGGGTTCCTGGCGACCGGCGCGCTGCTGACGGCCGAGGCCTGCGCGTTGGCGCTGCTGGGGAGTCTGCTGGTCGGCGCCGGCGTCGCGATCGCCCGGACCTCGGCCTCGGCGGGTCTGCGCAAGGCGGCTGCCGCCTATGTCGATATCTTCCGCAACGTGCCGTTCATCGTTCAGCTGTTCTTCTTCTATTACGGCCTGCCGGAGATCGGCATTTACATCGATGCCTTCACCACCGGGGTGGTTGCGCTCTCGATCGCCGGCGGCGCCTTCGCCTCGGACGTGATCCGCTCCGGCATCCTGGCGATCGACACCGGCATCATCGAGGCGGCCGAGGTCAGCGGGCTTTCGAAACGGGTCATCTTCACCAGGATCGTGCTCCCGGTCGCGCTCCGCACCTCGATCCGCCCGCTGGGCTCGGTGCTGATCAATCTCATCCTCACCTCCTCGGTGCTCTCGACCATCACCCTCAACGAGCTCACCGGCTCAGCCAAGATCGTGGCGGCCGATACTTTCCGGCCGTTCGAGGTCTATGCCGTGCTGCTGGTGGTTTATGCCGCTTTGACCTACGCGGTCTCGATCGCGATCAATCTGCTGCATCGGCGGCAGAACCGCACTCTCGGCGGGGATGTCGCCTGATGCGTTACACCGAGTTCACGCCCTATGATCTCGTGCTGCTGGCCCAAGGGCTGGCCGTGTCGCTCGGCCTCTTTCTCGGTACGTCGCTGCTCGGCCTTCTGCTCGGAATCCTCTGGGGTGTGATCCGCTATTACCGCGTGCCGGTCCTGGCGCCGGTCATCGCCTTCATCGCCGAGCTGCTGAAGAACTCCCCCGTCCTGGTGCAGCTCTTCCTGGTCTTCTTCGGCTTTCCGGCCTTCTTCAAGCTCAATGTGACGCCGGTCGAAGCCGCGGTCATCACCCTGACCGGGAACACCGCCGCCTTCATCTACGTGATCGCGGTCGCGGCGATCGACTCGATCGGGCGCGACCAGGTCGAGGCCGCGCGCGTCTCCGGGCTCACGCGCTGGCAGGTCCTGCGCCGCATCGTCGCGCCGCAGGCGGCGGCCTTCGCGATCGGGCCGCTGATCGGGCTGCTGGTCAACCAGCTCCAGGTCACGTCACTCATTTCGGTGATCGGCGTGATGGATCTCACCAAGATCGGCGCCATCCTCAATCTGCGGACTCTGAAGCCCTTCATCGTCTGGACCGTGGTGGGCTTGCTCTACTATCTCGCCGCCAAGCTGGTGGCCTGGGCGGGCTGGAAGCTCGAGCGGCGCTTGAGCCGGCACAGCGCCTGGCGGGGGATCTGAATGATCAAGATTGAACAGGTCGGCAAGAAGTTCGGCGCGGTGACCGTGCTGGACGGCGTCGACCTTACCATCCAGCCGGGCGAGGTGGTGTCGATCCTCGGCGCCTCCGGCTCAGGCAAGTCCACCCTGATCCGCTGCATCAACGGGCTGGAAAAGCTCGATCAAGGCCGCATCACCGTCGATGAGTTCGATGTCTCCCATCCGAAGCAGCTGGCCGAGGCCCGCAAACGCTCCGGCACGGTGTTCCAGCTCTTCAACCTCTACCCGCATATGACGGCGCTGCAGAACGTGACCCTGGCACCGATCGAGGTGCTGAAATGCCCGCGCGCCGAAGCGGAGCAAGCGGGCCGCGCCTTGCTGGCCGCGGTGGGACTCGCGGATCGCGCCGATGCCTATCCGGCCCAGCTCTCCGGCGGCCAGCGCCAGCGCGTCGGCATTTGCCGGGCGCTCGCCATGAAGCCGCGCTACCTGCTGCTCGACGAGGTTACCAGTGCGCTCGACCCGGAGATGACCGCCGAGGTGCTGAGCATCCTGGCCAAGCTCGCGAAAGCCGGCACCACCATGCTGTTCGTCACCCATGAGATCGCATTCGCGCGCGAGATCTCCGACCGGATCGTCTTCCTCGACAAGGGCAAGCTGGTGGTCGATCTGCCGACCGCTCGCTTCTTTGCCGATGACGGCGGACTCGCCAATCCGCGGGTCGCCCAGTTCCTCTCCAAGATGCGTCCCAATTAGCCCAAAGGATATTCAATCCCCGATGCTGCTGATTGCAAATTCCGAAGCCTGGCCCGGCATTGCCACATCGGTCGATCTGCTGAACGGCGGCGGCCAAGGGCTCGATGCCCTGGTCGCCGGTATCTCTCTGGTGGAGCGCGAGGTCAAGGTGCGTTCGGTCGGCTTCGGCGGCTGGCCCAACATGCTGGGCAAGATGGAGTTCGACGCCGCGGTGATGGATGGCACGACGCGGCAGGTGGGCGCGGTCGGCGCCGTCCAGGATATCGTGCCGGTTGCGGCTCTGGCCCGCGAAGTGATGCGGCGCCTGCCGCATGTGATGCTGACCGGAGAGGGCGCGCGCCGCTTCGCGCTTGAAACCGGTTTCGCGACGGAGCCGACGCTCTACGACGACAGCAAGCAGGCCTATGAAGCTTGGCTGAAGGCGCGCCTTGCGCCGGCCGAGCTCGCGCAATTCCCCGATCTGCCGCTGGCGCCGCTGACCCGCGAGATGACCGATCCCGAACGGGTGCGCGACACCACGGTGTTTCTCTGCAGTGACCGCGCGGGCAGCATCCATGCCGCGACCTCGACCTCCGGCTGGGCTTGGAAATATCCCGGGCGGATCGGCGACAGCCCGATCCCCGGCGCCGGCTTCTATGCCGACAGCCGATACGGCGCCGCGGCCTGCACCCATACCGGCGAGATGACCATGCGCTGCGGGACCGCGCGCACGATCGTGCTCGCCATGAAGCTTGGCCGTTCGTTGAGCGACGCCATCAAGCTCGCGGTCGAGGAACTGGCCGAGCTGACCGAAGGATTCCTGGCCGGCGTGGTAATCCACGCCATGGATGCCAAGGGCAACCACGAGGTCGTCAATTTCCGCTGCCCGGGCGAGATCACCTATTGGCACTGGGAGGAGTCGATGTCCGCCCCCGAGAAGCGGGCGGCGAAAACCGTCTGAAAAACAGGAGAGGAGAGAAACATGAAGCGCGTACTGATGGCTTTGGCCGCCATGTTGCTGGTGGTCGGCGCGGCACTGCCGGCAAGCGCCGGCAAGATGGAAAACATCCGCAAGGCCGGCGTGGTGCGGATCGGCGTATCGCTGGGCGGCGAGCCGGTCGGATTCCGCGACCCGCAGAACAATCCGGTCGGCTACGACGTCGATGTCGCGACCCTGCTGGCCGAGAAGCTCGGCGTGAAGGTGGAGTTCACCGACGTCTCGGGCGATGCACGGATCTCCATGCTGGTCTCCGGCCAGCTCGACATCGTCGTCGCCAACACTTCGGTGACGCTCGAGCGCGCGAAGTCGGTGGACTTCTCGATCCCCTACAACCGTGCGGGCCTCCGCGTGATCGTGCAGAAGGATTCCGGCATCACCTCGCTCGACGGCCTGGCGGGCAAGAAGATCGTGGTCGGCCGCGGCACCACCGGCGAGACTTTCATCAAGAAGGCGGCGCCCAAGGCCGAACTGGTCTACACTGACACTTTCGCGCCGGACGGTGTGCTGCTGCTGCAGCAGAAAAGGGTCGATGCCGCGATCGAGGATTCGTCTTTGCTCGACTTCCTCGCGACGAAGAACCCGGACTTGGTGACCTTGCCCGGCCTCTATTCCAACGACCCGATCGGCATCGCGGTCGCCAAGGGCGATCCGGATTTCGTCCGTTGGCTCGACATGTTCGTCTCCGAATACATCGAGTCCGGCGCCTACGAGGCGAATTACAAGAAGTGGTGGGGCGAAACCGCCAACCCGCCGAAGCTCAATCCGATCTGGTAATCCACACGGTGTCGGCGCGCTATGCGGTCTTCCGCGGCACATAGCGCGTCGGCACCGTGATCGGCTTTCTCCCCTTCGAGAAGGCTTTCGGGTCGGTCAGCAACTTCAGGATCCGGTCGACATAAGCCGCCTTGTCGAAGCCGATCGATGAGATCGGATAGGCGTCGAAATCGGTGAGCGACAGGTTGTCGAAGCCATAGAGCCGAAAGCGCACCGGCTTGCTGCCCGGAAACGCCTTGCGGCAGAAATCCAGCACGCCCATCGCCATCGCATCCGAGGTGCAGAACACGGCGTCGGGGGCGGGACGCGCGGTCAGCTTCGCTGCGGCCGCGTGGCCGCTCTCATATGAATAGTCGCCCTGCACGACGCGCGCGAGCTTGATCCGATGCCGCGCCAGTGCTTGGCGATAGAAGCGGACCCGCGCCTGTTCGACCCGCGATGACGCGCGCCCAGTCAGCAAAGCCGCCGATTTGACGCCTTTCGCCGCCGCATCGGCAACGGCCTGCGCGATGCCGACGGCTTGGTCCGGGATCACCGCGGGGGAGAGGCGGTCGTGCCGTCCGTTCAGCATCACCACCAGATCCGAGCGGAACAGCCGCCGCACCGTCGCGGCATCGGCGAAATCGGAGAACACCAAGGCGGCGTCCACGTGATAGGCGATGCCTTCGCGCAGGAACGCTTCGACGCCCTTGGCTGAGCCGACGCGGATCAGGATCACCTGCTTGCCGATGCCCTGGATCCGCTCCAGCAGCAGGTCGAAGAGATCGAGGTCGGAGAGGTCGTGGATGTGGTTGACGACGACCGCGACCAGGTTGACCTTCTTCGTGGTGAGACTCTGCGCCAGCAGATTGGGCCGGAAGCCCAGGCGTTCGGCGGCGCGCAGCACCCGCGCCCGCTTGTCGGCCGAGACCGGCCGCTTCTCCGCACTGAGCGCCCGCGACGCTACTGCGCGCGAAACACCCGCCAACTCGGCGACGTCGCCAATGGTCGGTGCGGCGGCAGGCTTGGGCTTTCGCATGGCGGGTCCCGAATCAGGTCCCGCGATGCTACCGCGCACCGGCCGCCATGCGCGACTACTTCCGGACGGTGAATCCGGCCTTGCTGAAGGCCGCGGCCAGCGCGTTGTCCGGCGCCTTCGAGGGCGCGGCGGCCCTCGGCCGTTCGGTCATGTGCTGGCGATCGCGTTGGGTCAGCGGGCGGTCGCCCTGCGCCGGCGGACGCTTTGCCGCCTCGTCATGCAGGCGCATGGTGAGGGAGATGCGCTTGCGCTTGAGGTCCACTTCCAGAACCTTGACCTTCACGATGTCGCCCGGCTTCACTACTTCGCGCGGATCCTTGACGAAGCGGTCGGCCAAGGCGGAGACGTGCACCAGCCCGTCCTGATGGACGCCGATATCGACGAAGGCGCCGAAATTGGCGACGTTGGTGACGACGCCTTCCAGCAGCATGCCGGGCTGGAGATCCTTCATCTCCTCGACGCCGTCCTTGAAGCTGGCGGTCTTGAACTCCGGGCGCGGATCGCGGCCGGGCTTCTCCAGCTCCTTCAGGATGTCGGTCACGGTCGGCGCGCCGAAGGTCTCGTCGGCGAATTGCGCGGGGTCGAGGCTCCTGAGGGCGCCGGCATCGCCGATCACCGCATGGATCTCGGATTTGAGATGCGCGAGAATCCGCCGCACCACCGGATAGCTTTCCGGATGTACACCCGATGAGTCGAGCGGATCGACGCCGTCCCGCACGCGCAGGAAGCCGGCGCATTGCTCGAAGGCCTTGGGCCCGAGCCGCGTCACCTTCAGCAGGTCCTGGCGCGAGCCGAAGGGTCCGTTCTGGTCACGATGCGCGACGATGTTCTGCGCCAGGGTTTCGTTCAGGCCGGAGACGCGCTCCAGCAGCTTGGCCGAGGCGAGATTCACATCGACGCCGACCGCGTTGACGCAGTCTTCCACCACGGCGTCGAGCGATTTCGAGAGCTGCGTCTGATTGAGGTCGTGCTGGTACTGGCCGACGCCGATCGACTTCGGATCGATCTTCACCAGCTCGGCCAGCGGATCCTGCAGGCGCCGGGCGATCGAGACCGCACCGCGCAGGGTCACGTCCATCGACGGCAATTCCTTCGATGCGTATTCCGAAGCCGAATAGACCGAGGCGCCGGCTTCCGAGACGACGATCTTGGTCAACTTCAATTGCGGGTGCAGCTTGATCAGTTCGACGGCCAGCCGGTCGGTCTCGCGCGAGGCGGTGCCGTTGCCGATCGCGATCAGCTCGGCGTTGTGGCGGGCGGCGAGCGCGGCCAGGATCGCGATCGATTCGTCCCACTTGCGCGCCGGTTCATGCGGATAGATCACCGCCGTCTCCAGCACCTTGCCGGTCGCGGCCAGCACGGCGACTTTCACGCCGGTGCGCAGGCCGGGGTCCAGACCAATGGTGGCGCGACCACCGGCCGGCGCCGCCATCAGGATATCCTTGAGGTTGGAGGCGAAGACCCGCACCGCCTCGGCCTCGGCGGCCTGCCGCAGCCGCGTCATCAGCTCGACGTCGATCTGCAGCTTCAGTTTCACGCGCCAGGTCCAGCGCACGACCTCCTGCAGCCAGGCATCGGCCGGCCGGCTCTTGTCGATGATGCCGAAGCGGGCCGCAATGCTGCGTTCGCAGGGCCCGAGCTCCTTTCCCTTCGGTTCCTCGTCCAGCACGAGCGAGAGGGTCAGGAATTCCTCGTTGCGGCCGCGCAGCAAGGCGAGGGCGCGGTGCGACGGAATTTTGGCGATGGCTTCGGACGCATCGAAATAGTCCGAGAACTTGGCGCCGGCTTCCGCCTTGCCCTCGACCAGCTTGGAGGTCAGCTTGGCATTGTTCCAGACATAATCGCGCAAACTCCCGACCAGGTCGGCATTCTCGGCAAAGCGCTCCATCAGGATCTGCATCGCGCCGTCGAGCGCCGCCTTCACATCGGCGACGCCCTTTTCGGCATCGACGAAGGCGGCGGCCTCGTCCTCCGGCTTCCTGATCGGATCGCTGAGCAGCAGATCGGCCAAAGGCTCCAATCCGGCCTCGCGCGCGATCTGCGCCTTGGTGCGGCGCTTCGGCTTGTAGGGAAGATAGAGATCTTCCAGCCGCGCCTTGGAATCCGCAGTATCGATCTGCTCCTTCAGCGCGGGGGTGAGCTTGCCCTGCTCCTCGATGCTCTTCAGGATCGCGGTGCGGCGCTCGTCCATCTCGCGCAGGTATTTCAGCCGCTCGTCCAGGGTGCGCAGCTGCGTGTCGTCCAATCCGCCGGTCACTTCCTTGCGGTAGCGGGCCACGAAGGGCACGGTCGCGCCGCCGTCCAGGAGTTCAACGGTGGCGGTCACCTGCGCCTCGCGCACGTTCAGTTCCTGCGCGATGCGGGCGGAAATGGTGAGAATCGTCAAGCAAGCACCCTTGGCAAAATACCGGAGCAAAACAGGCGGGCCGGTCTTCTAGCTTGGCACCGGGACGGGCTCAAGGCCAAAGGAAGATTGACAGAATCGGCGACTCACCCGAGCGATACTTCGCTCCGCTAGTGCCGCTGTTCCTTGAGCCGTGCCCGATGCGCGGCCTGCTTGGCGCGGTTGCCGCAGAGTGCCATGCTGCACCAGCGCCGCGCGTGGCCGCGCGTATGGTCGGCGAACAGTAAGGTGCAGGTGGGCCCCTCGCAGGCCTTCACATGCGAGAAGTCCTCCGTCGCCACCAACCGCGCCAGAGCTTCGGCGATCGGCAGCAGGAGGGACTCCGGCGTCTGCCAGCGGCGCGCCCGCTCCAGCACCAGAGGGGAGTTCGAATCCCCGCCGGCGACGATGCGGCTGAACGACTCATCGCGTTCCAACATCCGATTGAGCGGCGCCAAGGTGCGAAGATCCGCTGCCCTGAGCGGATGTCCTTTGTGCTGGCGCACGAAACCGCGAAACCATTCGCGCAGTTCCCGCGCCTCGGCGGCAACCTTGTCGAGCACAGCGGGACGGGCTTGAGCCCGGATCGCCTTCAATGCACCGGCCGGCGCTAGCCCGGCCTGTTCCAGCCAGTCCAGCAAACCCGCGCCATCCGGGATCCAGTCGACCGGCGTGTCCACCGGCGTTGCCACCGAGTTCAGGAAATCCAGTCCGGGCGCATCGCCGACAAACAGGGCAGGGGGGCGATCCATCACAACGTCCTTCCAGGCCGTCAAAATCGTGCCAAATACATAACCACTCCGGCGGTACTTGACAAGTTACTGGATCGACCGTAACTGTCCTGATGTCAGTTACACGGTTAGCAGGAAGAGCACAGAGGAGAAAGACCATGACCGCGATCGCCTACGCCAAGGCCGATGTCGACGGCTTCAACATCTTCTATCGCGAGGCCGGACCGAAGGACGCGCCTGCGCTCCTGCTGCTGCACGGCTTTCCCAGCGCCGGACATATGTTCCGCGACCTGATCCCGCAGCTGGCCGACAAGTTCCACGTCGTGGCGCCGGATCTGCCGGGCTTCGGCCAATCGGATATGCCGGCGCATGACAAGTTCGCCTATACCTTCGATCACCTCGCCGCGGTGATCGATCGTTTCACCGAGGTGATCGGGCTTAAGCGCTATGCGGTCTATGTCTTCGACTATGGCGCGCCGACCGGTTTCCGCCTCGCCGTCAAGCATCCGGATCGCATCACCGCAATCATCTCCCAGAACGGCAATGCCTATGTCGAGGGATTGAGCGACGGCTGGAATCCCATCCGCGCCTATTGGCAGGATCCGTCGCAGGCCAACCGCGATGCCTTGCGCATGATGCTGAAGCCGGAGACGACGGTCTGGCAATACACCCACGGCGCCGACGCCGTGAAGGTTTCGCCGGACGGCTATACGCTGGACAACCATTATCTCGGGCGGCCGGGCGCCGATGAAGTGCAGCTCGACCTGTTCGGCGACTACAAGAGCAACGTCGCACTCTACCCGACCTTCCAGGAGTACTTCCGCAGCCATAAGCCGCCGTTCCTGGCGATCTGGGGCAAGAACGATCCCTTCTTCCTGCCGCCGGGCGCCGAGGCCTTCAAGCGCGACAATCCCAATGCGACTGTCCGCTTACTCGACACCGGCCATTTCGCGCTAGAGACCCATGCCGCGGAAATAGCGGCGGCGATCCGCGACTTCATGCCCCGCTGAATTGGAGGATCATGCGCTCCGTGGTCACCCCGCGAGGTGGCCGAAGGCGAGCACGACTTTCTGATAGAGCGGGCGCTTGAACGGCACGATCAGCTCGGTCACCTGGCGGAAGTCGACCCATTGCCAGGCCGAGAACTCCGGGTGCTCGCCTTCGATGTCGATCTCACTTTCCGCGCCGGTGAAGCGGAAGGCGTACCACTTCTGCTCCTGGCCGCGATACTTGCCCTTCCACAGCGTCTTGGCGAGCTCGGCCGGCAGGTCGTAGCTCAGCCAGCCCTCGCTCTCGGCCAGCAATTCGGCCGAGGTGACGCCGGTCTCCTCGTGCAGCTCGCGCCAGGCGGCGTCGAGCGGCGTCTCGCCCTTGTCGATGCCGCCCTGGGGCATCTGCCAGGCCGGACCGGGGCTGTCGAGCCGTTGCGCAACGAATACCTGCTTGGCGTGATTGAATAGGGCGATGCCGACGCCGCGGCGATAAGGCAGGGCGTCGTAATCCCACTTCACCTCGTGCTTTTTGCTCTTCTCTTTGTCCTTGCCCATCGCCTTATCTCTGCAATCGGATTCATCTCTGGAGGAGGGCGCTGGCCGGCGCCGGAACCGGACCTTGTGCGTCGAGCCGGCGCAGCCATTCGGCCAAAAGCGTGATCGTCAGCGGCGAGACTTTCGCCACCGCCAAAGCCCGCCCTTGTTCTTGCGCGACCTCGGCCGCCGCCGCAAGCCGTTCCGTGATCGCCGTGCGCGACGGCCTTGCATCCAATGTGACGGTGCTGCGCGCGGCGGCGAGACCGGTTTCTTTCGCGGCGGCCAAGGTCAGGCTCATCGGCTCGTCGCTGGTATCGATGAAGGCGAGGCCGAGCCGCGCGATCTCGCCGGCCAGCACCGCCGTCGCGCCGTCGTCCAACAGCAGCGCACCGCCGCCATCGCCGGCAAAGCCGAAGACCGATGGTGCCGCATCCGCAACCGCACCCAGGCGCCGCGCCGTCTCGTCGGCATTGAGCCCGATCAGGATGCCGTTTGCGCCGAGATCACGCCGCGCCTTCGATTGCAGCGGCAGGTCGACCAGGGCTTCATGCCCGAAGGCGCGGGCCGCTTCGATCCAGGCGGCGAGATCCTCGGCCGCGGGACTGAAGCTCAGCGAGACTTCCGCGGGGAGTCCGGCGATCGCGGCGGCCGTCGCTGCGCGGTCGATCCCGAGCCCGGTCACCAGCAGGCCGAGCACGGGCTTGTCCGCCGGCGCGGTGAACGGCCGGGCGAAGCGGCGCGCGGGCGGCTGGTCGAAGGCGGTGTCCTGCAGCGCACGATCGCCGAGCGACGCACTCTGTGCCAGCAGATCGGCCGGCGAGAGCTCGGGCCAGCTCTCCGGCGCGGCGCCGTTCGTCGTGACCAGCGCCGGCATCTCTGTGAGGTCCGTCGGCGCGGGGCTCGGCGCGGCGCTGGTGCGCGGCTGCGGCACTTGCGCGAGATCGCCGCCACTGCTGCTGGCCAGCCAGGCATGGATCTGATCGGAAACGCGGTCGCCGGCAAAGTAGAGACCCACGGCACCACCGCCCATCACGAGAACGGCCGCCAGCAGCAGCCAGCGGCCGATTCCTCCGATCTCGCTATCGACGTTACGCCACATGCGGAAGAGCGGCCGGGCGGCGGTGAACCGCCCGGCTTGCTTCTTCTTAGTCGGCGGTCCCGCCGTTCTTCACCAGCGAGAGGCCCTGCAGCAGGTCGAGCGCGCGCGCCAGCTGATAGTCCTTCTCCGGATCGGTGATCGCGATCTTCTCCGATCCGACATGGTCCTTCTTCTGCGACTGGTCGACGTTGGTGCCGGGCTGCACATTGGCCGGCGGCTGGTCCTTCTTCTGCTGGTCGCCGTTCTGGCTCTCCGGCCCGGGCTGGCTGTTGCCTTGCTGGTTGTTGATCTCCGGCGCCTTCTTGTCGTTATCCGGATTGGCCAGCGCACCGCGGAGATCGGCCTCATGCTTGCCGTTGTCGTCCACAGTCTCGATCTTCGCGGGCTCGACCATGATGTCCGGATCGATGCCCTTGGCCTGAATCGAGCGGCCCGACGGCGTGTAATAGCGGGCCGTGGTCAAGCGGATCGCGCCATGGTTCGGGATCGGGATGATCGACTGCACCGAGCCTTTGCCGAACGACTTGGTGCCCATCAGGATCGCGCGGTGGTGGTCCTGCAGCGCGCCGGAGACGATTTCCGACGCCGAGGCCGAGCCGCCGTTGATGAGAACGATGACCGGCTTGCCGTCGAGCAGGTCGCCGGCTTCCGCGTTCCAGCGCTGGCCGTCATCGGGGTTGCGGCCGCGGGTGGAGACGATCTCGCCCTTGTCGAGGAAGTCGTCGGAAACCGCGATCGCCTGGTCGAGCAGGCCGCCCGGGTTGTTGCGCAGGTCGAGCACCAGGCCGGTCAAGTTGCCCTTGGAAGCGGTCTTGATCGCGGCGATGGCGCTCTTCAACCCGCTGTCGGTCTGCTCGCTGAAGCTGGTGATGCGGACATAGCCGATGTTGTTCGGCTCCATCTCCCAGCGCACCGACTTCAAGGTGATGACCGCGCGCTTCATGGTGACGTCGAACGGATCCTGATTGCCGCGGATCACGGTCAGCGTGATCGAGGAGCCGATCTCGCCGCGCATCTTGTCGACCGCCTGGTTGAGGCTGAGGCCCAGCACCGGATCGCCGTCGATATGCGAGATCAGGTCGTTCGGCTGCATGCCGGCCTTGGCGGCCGGCGTGTCGTCCATCGGCGAGACGACCTTGATCAGCCCGTCCTGCATGGTGACTTCGATGCCGAGGCCGCCGAACTCGCCCTTGGTCTGGATCTGCATGTCGCCGTAGTCCTTGGCGTTCATGTAGGAGGAGTGCGGGTCGAGGCCGGACAGCATGCCGTTGATCGCGCTCTCGACCAGCGCGTCGTCCTTCACCGGCTCGACATAGCTCGAGCGGATCCGCTCGAACACTTCGCCGAACAGATTGAGCTGCTCATAGGTGTTGGTGTCGCCGTTATTCTTGTCGGCGGTCACCGATTGCGCCGAGACCAGGTCCGGGCGGAAGGCGAAGGCACCGATCGCCACACCGCCGATCAGGGCGGCCGTAGCTAGGAGCGAAGTGCGGAACATCGGATCATTGACCTTTATTGTTTGACGGCTTGGGTGTCGGTTTTGATTTCTGCGGTGCTAAACCAGGGAACGGGATCAACCGGCTGTCCGTTCCGGCGCAGCTCCAGATAGAGTTTCGGGCGACCGGCCGGCGATACGTCGCCGGAGCCTTGCGGCGCTCCGGCGGGGGCCATGGAGCCCACCGGTTCGCCGGCAAGCAGCCACTGACCGACCACGGCATCGACCCGGTCCAATCCGGCGAGCACAGTATGATACCCGCCGCCATGTTCAATGATCAATATTTGGCCATAGGAGCGGAACGGTCCTTCGAAGGCGATCCTGCCGTCGAACGGCGCGACAATTTGGGCCCCGGGCCGGGTTTCCAGCACCAAACCCTTGGAGGCGCCGCCGGTATCCGTGGCATCTCCGAAATGTGTCAGGATTCGCCCCCGCGCCGGGGCGAAAATCGGGTTCCTGGCATCGATCCGCCCGGCATCGGGGAAATTGCGGAAGTTGGCCGGCTGCTGCATCCGCTGCGCGGTGGCCGGCGCAGCGCTGCTGTTGCCGGGCGCGAGCGAGGCGACCTGCTGGTTTGAAGGCGCCTCCGGCGCCGTCGCTGGACCGGTCTCGGCCTTCGCCTTGTTCAAGCGGTCGATCAGATCCTGGAGGTTCTTCGCCTGGCTGGCGAGCTTTTCCAGCTTCGCCTGGCCCGAGGCGCTTTCGGCCAAGGTCGATTTCTGCGCCTGACCCTTCTTGCGGATGAGCGAGGAGAGCCGATCGTTCTCCTTTGCAAGCTTGGTGACAGCTTTGGCGAGCTGGTCGCGCTCCTGTGCCATCTGCTCGCGCATCTCATGGAGCTCGTTCAAATCGCTCTGCAGCGATCGCGCCCGCGCGTCGAGCTCAGGGGTGATGATGCCGAGCAGCCGCGCGGTCCGCGCCGCGTCGATCGGCGTCTCGGAGGAGAACAGCAGCGCCTCGCGCGGCTGGGCCGAGAGCCGCTGCAAGGCGAGCACCGCCTGGGTGAGATGCGCGCGCTCGGTCGCCAGCGCCGCCGACTTCTCTTTCTCTTCGTCCGAAAGTGCGACCAGCGTGTCCTCGAGCTCGGTCACCTGGCTTTCGGTCTCCTGCACGTCATGCGCCGCTTTCACCGCCTCGGCCTGGAGATCGGAAATCTCCTTGTCGAGTTGCGCCGCCTTGGCTTTCAACGCGTCCTGCTGCGCCTTGCTTTGCTCGATCTGCTTCTGGATCGCGTTCAGGTCCTGCGGTGACGGCGTCGTTTGCGCATAGGCAGCCGCGCCGAGCAAGCTCAGCGCCGTCGCGAGGAGGAGAGGATGTCGCTTACTGAGCACTGGCGCGGACGGCTTCGTCCTTGGTCTCGTGGAGCAGCGAATGGCCGGTCATTTCCTTCGGCTGCTCCAGGCCCATCAGCTCCAGGATGGTCGGCGCCACGTCCGAGAGCTGCCCGCCGGCGAGCTTCTTGTTCGAAGCCGGACCGTTCACCAGGATGAAGGGCACCTTGTTCAAGGTGTGCGCGGTGTGCGGCTGGCCGGTCTCGGGATCGATCATTTGCTCACAGTTGCCGTGGTCGGCCGTGATCAGCAGCACGCCGCCCTGCTTCACCACCGCCTCGCGCAACCGTCCGAGGCTTTGGTCCACCGCCAGCACCGCCTTCTCGGCAGCTTCGAGATTGCCGCTGTGACCGACCATGTCGCCATTGGCGAAATTGACGACGATGAGATCGAAGCTGTCCGCCGCGATCGCCGCCACCAGCTTGTCGGTCACTTCCGGCGCCGACATTTCCGGCTGCAGGTCATAGGTCGCGACCTTCGGCGAGGGCACCAGGATCCGCTCCTCGCCGGGGAAAAGCGCTTCCTCGCCGCCGTTGAAGAAGAAGGTGACATGCGCGTATTTCTCGGTCTCGGCGATGCGGAGCTGCTTCAGCCCCGCTTCCGAGACGATCTGGCCGAGCGTGTGCCGCATCTCCTGTGGCTCGAACAGGCAGGGCATCAGCTTGGCCAGCGCGCTCGAATACTCGACCATGCCGAGGACCGCGCCGAACTGCACCACGCGCTTCCGCGCGAAATCCTTGAAGGCGGGATCGAGGAATGCGGTCAGGATCTGCCGCGCGCGATCGGCGCGGAAGTTGGCCATGAAGATCCCGTCGCCGTCCTTGATACCGCTGAAGCCGCCGATCAGCGTCGGCTTGATGAACTCGTCGGTCTCCTTGCGCGCATAGCCCGCCGCCATGGCGGCATCGGCGGTCGGTGCCTTGAACTCGGATTCGCCAAGGAAGGCGTTGTAGGCGAGCTCGACGCGCTCCCAGCGCTTGTCGCGGTCCATGCCGTAATAGCGCCCACCGATCGTGCCGAAGGCGATGTTCTTGTGACCGGCGATCTTGTTCTCGAAATCCGCAACGAAGCCCCGTGCGCTCGACGGCGGCGTGTCGCGGCCGTCGGTGAAGCCGTGCACCACCACCGGCACGCCGGCATCCGCGATGATGCGCGCCACCGCCGCCATCTGGTCCTGATGCGAATGCACGCCACCCGGCGAAAGCAGGCCCAGCATGTGGCAAGCGCCCCTGCTCGCCTTCAGCTTGGCGATGAACGCCGCGAGTTCCGGCTTCTTGGCCAGCGAGCCGTCCTCGATCGCGAGATCGATCCGCGGCAAGTCCTGCATAACGACGCGGCCGGCGCCGAGATTCATGTGGCCGACTTCGGAATTGCCCATCTGCCCATGCGGCAGGCCGACATGGAGCTCGGAGGCATCGACCAGGCTCCAGGGACATTCGTTGATCAGCTTGGCCCAGTTGGCGCCCTTGGCCAGCGCGATCGCGTTGTTGTCGGTCGCCTCGCGATAGCCCCATCCGTCCAGGATGCAGAGCACGACGGGTTTGGGGCGGTGTGCGGTGGCCATGCCGGAGCCTCGATGAATCTGGGAGGACATATATGGTGTCAGTGATAACCGGGTTCAGCCTCGCTCGCCAGCGCTTTCGAGGTTGCTCAAGCCGTTGAATCGACCCGGAAATATTGCCGAAATACGGCGGGATTGGGGCGCGCGGCGGATCAAATCGAGAAGCGGTTTCTCGGCCCCGGGAGCGGCTCGGGGCTCTTGGGCAGCGGCCCCGGAACGAGGAGGAGCTCTAGGTCAGGCGTCCGCGTGTTGATCGGCAAGGCATGGAGTAGGCCTTCGATGTCCTCGCCGGAATTAAAGCCGCGAAACCAGACGACTAGGTGATCACCGGAGCGCTCGGCTATTTCGGCCAAGCGGTCCTCATCCGCGAAGATCAGGAAGGTCCGGTCGCCGACTCTGCGAATCCGCGCGAAGGCCCGCGTCTCCGGATAGTCGAGTTCGCCCCAATGCGGAACACTGACTGCCGGACCGCGGGTGAAGAGTTCGGCACTATCATCGCCGAACATGATCAGCCTCAGGCTTCGCGTCGTTCCATCTTCGTAGGACCAGCTGCGCCACGCCGCTCTTTCGGTGCGCGATGATTCCGATGCGGCACAGGCGGTCAGCGCCAGTAGCAGGCTGAGAACGGAGAATGCGCGCGGCACTATCGTCATGGTGCAAATTCTACCCGGGGTTCAGTCGCGGTGGTAGGGGTGGCCGCTCAAGATTGCCTGGGCTCGGTAGAGCTGCTCGGCCAGCATGGCGCGGACCATCATGTGGGGCCAGGTCATCGCGCCGAGCGAGAGCTTGAGGTCGGCGCGATCCAGCACCGCCTGGCCATGACCGTCGGCGCCGCCGATGAGAAACGCGATCTCGCCGGCGCCGTCATCCTCGAAGCGCTGCAGCCGCGCCGCGAAGTCACGGCTGCCGAGGGGTTTGCCGCGCTCGTCGAGGACAACGACCGCGCGCTTGCCCTTGCTCTCGTCGAGCGCGGCCAGCAGCAGTTCCGCCTCGCGCGCTTTCAACTCGGCGGAGGAGAGCGGCCGCTTCTCTTCGACCTCTTTCAGCGTGATCGCCGGCTTCACGCGTGCGGCATAGTGCTCGAACAACGCCTGCTCCGGGCCGGTCTTCATGCGACCGACGGCGATGATGCGGAATTTCATAAGGGCACTGACGCTGCCGCCCACTCGGTCGTCATGCCAGGCTTCAGGCCTGGCATCCACGAGTTTGCCGCAAAGAAACTCGTGGATGCCAAGGCCAAGCCTTGGCATGACGACCGAGTGTGGGACGAGCAGCGGAAATTCAAAACTCGACTTCCAATTCCTGCAGCTCCTCGGGCTCGGTCCAGGCGGCGGTGGTCCATTCCACCATCTGCGGCAAGGCGAGGATGCGCTTCACATAGGCCGTACATCCCGCATCGAGCTTCACGTCGTAGGTGTGGAACCGCGCGCAGACCGGGGCGTACATCGCGTCAGCCGCAGTGATCGCGTCGCCGAACAGATAGGGCCCGCCATAGGTCTTCAAGCAATCGCGCCAGATCGTGGTGACGCGATCGATGTCGCCTTGGGCGCCGGCCCAGAGCTTGAAGCCCTGGTGGCGGGCCTTCAGATTCATCGGCAGCGAGCCACGCAAATTAGCGAAGCCGGAATGCATCTCGCCGGAGACCGCGCGGCAATGGGCGCGCGCTTTGCGATCGCCGGGCAGCAGGCCGGCTTCCGGGAAGATCTCGTTCAGGTATTCGGCGATGGCGAGCGTGTCCCAGACCTTGATCCCGTCATGCTCCAGCGCCGGTACCAGGAAGGATGGCGAGAGCAGCAGCAGCTCGGCGCGGGTCGCGGGATCATTCGGCGAGATCCGTTGCTCCTCGAAATCGAGCCCCGCCAGCCGACAGAGCAGCCAGCCGCGGAGGGACCAGGAAGAGTAGTTCTTGCTGCTGATGGTCAGTGTCGCGGCCATGAGTTCCCCGATTCATACTTAATCACGATGCCGGATTTAGCTTCTCGCAGTGCAGCAACAAATGCACTAGGCTTCGCGTTAACGGATCGGGATTTCGAGTCTGCTGGGGGTGCTGCTCGCCCTCGATCCGGGACGGAAGCCTATGATTTATATGAGTTATCAGACGTCGGCCGACCTGCTGGACCCGTTCCGGGCCCTGGCGCGGAGCATGGCCGACGCGGTGCCGCATCTGGCCCCCGGCCATATCGAGGACGGCAGCCTCCAGGCGAGCTGGCTCCGCAGCTTCTGGGCCGGCTGCCAGCTGGTCGCCCGCAGCGGCATGAGCCACAAGCGGCCGAGCTTCGACATCCACACCGTGCGGGTCGGTAACCGCGAGGTGCCGGTGACGGAGGAAGCGCTGCTGCGCACACCCTTCGCCACCTTGCTGCATTTCCGGAAGCCGATCGAGACCCGGCAGCCGAAGGTGCTGCTGATTGCGCCGATGTCCGGCCACTTCGCCACGCTGCTGCGCGCGACGGTGAAGACGCTGTTGCCGGAGCACGATGTCTATCTCACCGACTGGCACAACGCGCGCGACGTGCCGCTCGACCATGGGCCCTTCGGTCTCGATGAATATGTCGAGCACCTGATCTCCTTCATGGAGGAGATCGGACCCGCGCATGTCATCGCTGTCTGTCAGCCTTGCGTGCAGACCCTCGCCGCGGTCGCGGTGATGGCGCAGCAGAAGCATGCCAGCCAGCCGAACAGCATGACGCTGATGGCCGGCCCGATCGACACGCGGATCAATCCCGGCAAGGTCAATGAGCTCGCCTGCAGCCAGTCGATCGACTGGTTCGAGCGCCACGTGATCAGCGACGTGCCCTATCGCTATGCCGGCGCGCGGCGCAGGGTCTATCCCGGCTTCGTGCAGCTCATGGCCTTCATGTCGATGAACATGGAGCGCCACATCACCGCGCATCGGGATCTGTTCGACAGCCTCGCCCGCGGCGACTGGAAGAAGGCCGACACGATCAAGGCGTTCTACGACGAATACCTCTCGGTCTCCGATCTCCCCGCCGAGTTCTATCTCGAGACGGTGCGCACGGTGTTCCAGGAGCACGCGCTGCCCCGTGGGACGATGACCTACAAGGGCAAGCCGATCGATCCGTCGCTCATTCGCCGCACCGCTCTGCTCACGGTCGAAGGCGAACGCGACGACATCTGCCCGGTCGGCCAGACCGTCGCAGCGCACGATCTTCTGACCGGCCTCAAGCCCTACATGAAGCGCCATCACCTGCAGCCCGGCGCCGGCCATTACGGCGTCTTCAGCGGCAAGCGCTGGGAGGCCCAGGTCTTCCCGCTGGTCCGTGAGTTCATCCGCGCGAACGACTGACGCGTTTTTTTGGCGCGCTGGTAACGCCATGTTCATCATCCTACGGCCGTAACCGCTTTCCGCTCTCCCGAAACTCGAGCGTAGCGCGCAGCCCCCAGTTTGGCGGTCCTCGAAAACCGCCTCCTGGAGGACGCCATGAACGCCTTCGATCCCAGCACGTTGGCCGGCCTGTGTGGCATCGCCGCGACCGCGGGCCTGGCGCTTTGGCCTTTGTTCCGCACGCGCTCCGTGATGCTCTCCATACAGCTTGGCGCCCTCGCGGTTCTCAGCCTGCATTACGCGCTGCTCGGCGTGACGACGGCGGCGATCGTGAATGGGCTCGGCACCTTGCAGCTCGTCGCGTGTCTTGCCTGCGGCACGCATCCGCGCCTGCGCTATCTCGGCTATGGGTTGGCGGGATTGATGGTGGCTTCGAGCATCGTCACCTGGCAGGGCCTGATCTCGCTGCTCTGTACCGGCGGCAATGTGGTGATCGCGTTCGGCCGGCTGCAGACCAAGGCCGATCGCATGCGCATTCTCGTGCTCGCGGGCACGCCGTTCTGGTTGCTGCATGACATCCTGATCGAATCGCCCGTGATGCTGGCGGATGGGCTCAGCCTCTTGATCGGCATGGTCGCGCTGGTCTGGCGCAACGGTGGGGGTAGCCGCTCGCCGGCGCAGCAGTTCTAGTGATGGTCACCTTTACAGCTTTGGCCGGTTTTTGAGCGCCGCAACATGGTCAAGTCGTTGATGATACGGGGGAAAGCCTCGCCAACAGGGTCAAACGAGACCCCCCGTTTCGTAAAGGTCCGGTCAAGGTTGGTCGTGCGATTCCTAGGTTCACCAGACGCTCGATTGTACCCTGTTTGTTCTTACCGATCAATCGCGCGAGCAAGCCGATAGAGACTTAATGCGCTTCCGCCCAGTTGTCGGCGATGCCGGCTTCGGCGATCAGCGGGACCGAGAGTGCCTGCGCGGGGAGGGTGGCGCCTTCCATCACCTTGCGGGCGATGTCGGCGGTTTCCTCGGCCTGTGATTCCGGCGCTTCGAACACGAGCTCGTCATGCACCTGGAGCAGCATGCGGGCTTCGAGCTTCGCCTTGGCGAAGGCTTCCGGCATGCGGATCATGGCGCGCTTGATGATGTCGGCGGCGGTGCCTTGCAGCGGCGCGTTGATCGCGGCGCGCTCCATGAAGCTCTTGCGGGCCGGGTTCTTGTCGTTGATGCCGGGCACGTGGCAGCGGCGGCCGAACAGGGTCGTGACGTAACCCTGCTCGCGCGCGATCTGCTTGGTGCGCTCCATGTAGTCGCGGATGCCGGGGAAGCGGCCGAAATAGGCGGCGATATAGGCCTTCGCTTCCGCCTGCGGAATGCCGAGCTGGGCCGCGAGGCCGAACGGCGAGATGCCGTAGATGATGCCGAAGTTGATCGCCTTCGCGCGGCGGCGGACCATCGGGTCCATGCCTTCGACCGGAATGCCGAAGACCTGGCTCGCGGTCATGGCGTGAATGTCGAGATTGTCCTGGAAGGCCTGTTTCAGCGCCGGGATGTCGGCCATCTCGGCGGCGAGGCGAAGCTCGATCTGCGAGTAATCGACCGAGATCAGCTTGTTTCCCTTCTCGGCGACGAAGGCGTGGCGGATCTTGCGCCCTTCCTCGGTGCGGATCGGGATGTTCTGCAGGTTGGGATCGTTCGACGACAGACGGCCGGTCGAGGTCGCAGCCAGCGCGTAAGAGGTATGAACGCGGCCGGTCCGTGGGTTGATCTCGTCCTGCAGCGCGTCGGTATAGGTGCTCTTCAGCTTGGTGAGCTGGCGCCAATCCAGCACCTTTTGCGGCAGCGGATGGCCGGAGGTCCCGGCCAGCTCTTCGAGGATGTCGGCGCCGGTCGAATAGGCGCCGGTCTTGCCCTTCTTGCCGCCGTCGCCGAGCTTCAGCTTCTCGAACAAGATGTCGCCGAGCTGCTTCGGCGAGCCGATGTTGAATTCGGTCCCGGCAAGCTTGTGGATCTCGCTCTCGAGATCGGCGCAACGGCCGCCGAAGTCGTTCGAGAGCCGCTTCAGTTCGTTCACATCGACCTTGATGCCGGCGAGTTCCATGCTCGCGACCACCGCAATCAGCGGTCGCTCGATCGTTTCATAGACGGTGAGCAGGCCCTCGGCGGCGAGGCGGGGCTTCAGCGTGTTGTGCAGGCGGAGCGTCACGTCCGCGTCCTCGGCGGCGTAATGGAGCGCCTTGTCGAGCGACACCTTGTCGAAGGTGACCTGCGCCTTGCCGGTGCCGGTGACGTCGGAATACTTGATCGTGTCGATGCCGAGATGGAGGCTCGCCAGCTCGTCGATGTTATGGGCGTGGAGCGCACCCTCGAGCACATAGGAGATCAGCATGGTGTCGTCGATCGGCGCGAGCTTGATGCTGTGCTTCGCCATCATCGCGACGTCGTATTTGATGCTGTGGCCGACCTTCAGGACGCCGGGATCCTCCAGCAGCGGCTTCAGCATCTGGAGAACCTTGGCCAGCGGCAGCTGGTCCGGCGCGGCGCTGCCGCCGCCCAGAAGATCGCCCTGCGAGCCGGTATGCCCGACCGGGATGTAGCAGGCGTTGTTCGGCGCGATCGACAGCGAGATGCCGACCAACTCCGCGCTCGCCACCTGCTTCGAGGTGGTTTCGGTATCGACGGCGACCTTGCGGGCATAAGTGGCATCGGCGATGCAGCGGGCGAGAGCGGCCTCGTCGGTGATGAGCTGGTAGTGCTCGCGGTTATGCGCCTGCGGCTCGGCCTTCTCGACCGTCTGGTTCTTGATGATCTTGACGACGGGTGCGGGACGCGGGGCGGCGCCTTCGACCACCTGCACGCCGCCGCGCTCGGCCAGCTTCTGCTGCACCCGGGTCAGGGTGGTGCGGAATTCGTTGTGGCGCAGGAAGGTGAACAGGGTCTCCGGGTCGAAGCCGCGCTTGGCGAAGCCGGAGAGCGGCTGCTCGACCGGCACGTCATGCTTCAGGGTGACCAGCTGCTTGCTGATCCGCGCGAGCTCGGCGTTGTCCTGCAAGGTCTCGCGACGCTTCGGCTGCTTGATCTCGCCGGCGTGCTCGAGCAGCGCTTCGAGGCTGCCATAGGTGTTGATCAACTCGGCGGCGGTCTTGACGCCGATGCCGCGGACACCCGGGACGTTGTCGGTGGAATCGCCGCAGAGCGCCTGGACGTCGATCACCTTGTCCGGCGTGACGCCGAACTTCTCCTGCACTTCGGCGGCACCGATAGGGCGATTCTTCATCGGGTCCCACATCTTGATACCGTCGCGGATCAACTGCATCAGATCCTTGTCGGAGGAGACGATGGTGACATCGGCGCCTTCCGCCACTGCATGGTCGGCGTAGGTGGCGATGAGATCGTCCGCCTCGTAGCCTTCCATCTCGATGCAGGGGAGGCTGAACGCCTTCACCGCCTCGCGGATCAGCGGAAACTGCGGGATCAGGTCCTCCGGCGTTTCCGTGCGGTTGGCCTTGTATTCCTTGTAGATCTCGTCGCGGAAGGTCTTGCGCGATGCGTCGAAGATCACCGCGACATGGTCGGCGTCGGTCTCTTCCAGCAGCTTCCACAGCATGTTGGTGAAGCCGAGCACCGCATTGGTCGGTGTCCCGTCGCTCCGGGTCAGCGGCGGCAGCGCGTGATAGGCGCGGAAGATGTAGCCCGAGCCATCGACCAGATAGACGTGGCGCGGCTTCGTGGCCGCTGGGGTTTCTGCGGCGGGCGTGCTGGATTTCGCCAAATCAGTGGGCCGCGGCTTTTGCGCCGGCTTTCAGCACGAAGCGCTTGCCGCAATAGGGGCACTCGATCTGCCCGTCCTTGGCGAGGTTCAAGTAGACCTTCGGGTGGCCGGCCGCACCCGGTCCGCCGTCGCAGGCGACGCTCATGGTGCTGACTTCAACGGTTTCCACAGGTTCGGCGGACATGGCAGGCATAACCCTCAGATGGATGCGGGGAATCGGCGTTACAAGTGGCCCCGATTGACCCTGATGGGCCGCGATGATACCCATGCGCGGCGGCAAATCAACCGCGGCTAACCGCTTCAAAACGAAGGCCCTTCGCCCGCTCTCATGCCCGACAGTTCCCAACCGCCTCTGCCGGAGATGGCCGTCTCGATTCGCGGCCTGGTGAAGCGCTATGGGCAGAAGGGCTCGGAACCGAAGCTCGCCTTGGACCATGTCGATCTCGACATCCCGCGCGGGGAGATCTTCGGGCTCTTGGGCCCGAACGGCGCCGGCAAGTCCACGATGATCAACATCATGGCCCAGCTCGTCATCAAGACCGAGGGCAAGGTCGCGATCTGGGGCATCGATCTCGATGCTGATCCGCGCCACGTCGCGGCGGCCATCGGCATCGTGCCGCAAGAACTCAACATCGATCCCTTCTTCACGCCGAAGAAGCTCTTGGATCTCCAGGCCGGCATGTATGGCGTGCCGAAGCGCGAGCGCCGCACCATGGAGATTCTGGAAGCGCTGTCGCTGGCCGACAAAGCCGACGCCTATGCCCGCTCGCTTTCCGGCGGCATGCGCCGGCGCCTGATGGTGGCGAAGGCGATGGTGCACAATCCGCCGATCCTGGTGCTCGACGAACCGACCGCCGGCGTCGATGTGGAACTCCGGCAACAGCTCTGGTCCTATGTCCGGAAGCTCAATGAGAACGGCGTGACGGTGCTGCTGACCACGCATTATCTCGAAGAGGCGGAAGAGCTCTGCGACCGCATTGCCATCATCAACCATGGCAAGGTGATCGCCTGCGAGCCGAAAGCCAAGCTCCTGGGCCGGATCGACGCCAAGGAATTGCTGCTGACCCTGACCCGCGATCTCACGGCGATCCCGGACAGTCTCGCGCCGTTCAAGCCGGAGCTGACCGGCGCTCGGCTGCTGAAGCTGCACTACCGGCCGAACCAGACGCCTTTCGCCCAGATCCTGAATGCAGTCGAGGAAGCGGGGCTGGAGATCGCCGATCTCTCGACCGTCGAGACCGATCTCGAGGACATCTTCCTGCAGCTGACCCGTCGAGTTTAGCCGCGCGGAGTGGCAGCGCACTAAGCCATGAACTTGATGGCGCGCAGCACTTCGAAATAGTCGTCGGCTTCGAATTGCACCGTGCGGGGTGCTGAGAGCTTCGCGCCCGGATACCAGGAAGCGCGGTAGGCATCGATCGGCGTGGTGTACTTGATCTCCAGCACGAAGTGCTTCGGCAGGGCGATCCGGCAGGCGGCGCGGTCGCCTTGCAGCGCGCGGATGACACCCTCGCGGATCTCCTTCACCGCCAAGCTCGGCGCGATGCTGAGCGTGGAGGGGCCGATGCCGCGGCTGACCGGCACGGTCACGATGCCGGGATTGATCTTCTGCGCATCGGCGCAGATGCCGGCATCGCCGGAGAGGAACACGCCCGGCACCTTCACCAGAGCGGCGGCATAGGAGTAGATCTGGAATTCCGAAGCGATCTCGCCGTTGAAGGCGAGATGCGCGACCCGGAGCCGCAGCGTGTGAGCGAGCGGATTGTCGTCGCTGCCGGCCTTCGAATGATAGCCGACGAAGAGCAGCGCATCGAAGCTCTCGTCGAGCTCCTGCACCATGCTGAAGGGATGGCCGCTCCAGCCGCGGATCAGCCGGGCGCAATCCGGCAGGCGCCCCGAGATGATGTTGCGGCCGCTGTCATGGGCGTCCTTGATCAGGATCTCCTTGGCGCCGGCCTCGATCGCGCCTTCGCAGGCGGCAACCACCTCGTCGGTCATCCGCTCGCGGAACTCCTGATAGGTGGCGTGCGGCTTCTCGGCCTCTTCCCAATGGGTGATGCCGGTGGTGCCTTCGATATCGGCGCTGATATAGACCTTCATGATTCCGCTTCGCGTTCGGGTTCAGCTTCAGCTCAAGGTTGGGAAGTGCCGGCTGTCATATCATGGCGCGGGGCGCACTTTCCTGTGCAAACTGCCGGCTGCCGCTGCTAAACTTAAGCGTGTGGTGGCGTATAAGGCAGGACTCCCGTGTTCGGAAGGCGCAAGACCCCAGTCCCCTCGGCAGCGAAGCAATTCGAGGCGCCGCGGGGCGTCGGTCGCTTCGAGACGGTGATCGTGCCGCGCTCGGCCTTCGAAGCGGCACGAGAAACCGGCTAGGCGGGCCGGCTGGCGGGAGCCTTGGTCGATTTCGTCAACGCCATGACCAGCCAGGGCCTCTATACGCGCGACGAATTGTTGCCCAAGGCGACCCAGGCCTTCCATGCGGACTTCTATCTGGCGCAGGTGAACAATGGCGGGCACGGCCAGTTCATTCACAACAGTCGCGACAACATCGACTATGCGCTGGCCGACGTTCAGGCCGCGCTGACGGTGATCCAGGCTGAGCCTTACACCTCGATCGGCGAGTGGCTGATCGCCTGGTGCCAATCGCATCGCGATCCGGTGACCGGCAAGATCGCTCTCAAAACTCGGGAACAGCCGGACGGGTTGGATATTCTTGAGTTCTACGCGGCGGACAAGGCTTCGCCGTTTCGCAGCGTGCTCGGCCGCTGGATCGCGACCTGGCCGGAGCTGCGGCCGGTCGATGATGCCGATTACCCGGAGGCGCTGCGGGTCGCGGCTTCCATGAATCCGCTGCGCGAGGCCCGGCAGCAGTGGAAATCGGTCACCCGCCTGCGCCAGCAGACCACGGACCGTTTCCTGGTGGGTGTGGGCCTCGCCTGCGTGAAGATCGAGCGGCCGGAGCTGCGGGTCGAGATTGGGGCGGGCCAAGGGGTGGAGATCAATGGCCAGAAGGAGCTCGCCTTCCACGTGCACACCAATCGCGGCTTGAACCGCTTTTGCGTGGTGAAGCCGGATTATGCCGCTGCCTATGAGTACATCCCCGCCGACATTCCGACGCGGTCCTCGCGCGCGCCGGTGCGCAGCTCTCGCGCGTGAGCGGCTTGCTGATCGACGACGTGATCGCCTTGGCGAAGAAGTATCGCACGGGGCTTGCCATCGACCTGCTGCTGCGACGGGCGAAGATCGTGCCGGACAAGGCGCTGGTTATTGCACATGCCGTCGTGCCCAGTCCGGACGGCGACCTGGTGCGCTGGATGCTCTATGCCGAGAATCACGTCATGGCTGTGCTCAACACCCCGGACGGCGCCGCGCTGCTCCCCGGCGAAAGCGCCCAGCCGATCGCAACGGTCGGCGTGCGCGATCTCAACGCGCATGCCGACTTGATCGGCGCGGGCAGCATGGAAGCCAATCCGCTCTAGCTCGATCGTCCTTAACTCGGATCGTAGGTGTTCTCGCCGCCCGGCAGCTTGCGGCGGGCGATGGCGATGCTTTCGGGTTTGATCTCATGGGCCTCGGCGAATTCCAGCAGCAGCGGTTCCCAGCCGAGCAGATAGTCGAGCACGGAGCCGAGGCCGGCTGGATCGCGTGCAATGCTGCGGAGCTGGGCGGGATCGATGCCGGTCAGGCCGATGAAGCGCTCCAGCCGGTCGTCATCGCCGGCGATGAAGGCCAGCGCTTGCAGCGCGAGGGTCTCGGGATCGGGAATCGGGACTTTGGGCGGCATGGCGGCAATTTATCGGGCCGATGGGTCGTCCGACAGGTCAAAATCGGCCCGGAACGGCTTGCGGCCCGGGCCATCCTCCTTATCTAAGGTCCAGCCGCATCATCCCCAACCAAACGGTGTTCATGAGCAAAGAGCCTGCTGCCAAAAACCGCCCCAGCCTCAACCTCCAGCCCTTGCCGGCGATCATCTTCGGCTCGCGCTGGCTGCAGCTGCCGCTCTATCTCGGGCTCATCATCGCGCAGGGTGTCTATGTCATCCAGTTCCTCAAGGAACTCTGGCACCTGGTCTCCCACGCCACCAGCTTCACCGAGCAGCAGATCATGTTGGTCGTGCTCGGCCTCATCGACGTGGTGATGATCTCCAACCTGCTGGTGATGGTGATCGTCGGCGGCTACGAGACCTTCGTCTCGCGCCTGCGGCTCGAAGGCCATCCCGACCAGCCGGAATGGCTGAGCCATGTGAATGCCAGCGTGCTCAAGATCAAGCTCGCCATGGCGATCATCGGCATTTCCTCGATCCACCTGCTGCGCACCTTCATCGAGGCCGGAAGCGTTGGCGTGGAGGATGGGACTCGCTACACCGTCACCGGCATCATCCTGCAGACGGTGATCCACACGGTGTTCATCCTCTCGGCGCTTGGGATCGCCTGGATCGACCGGATCTCGCAACCACCGACCCTGGCACCGACCTTGGCACCGATCCCGGCGCCGGTCGCGGAAAAGTCGGCGGCCTGAGGACCGGTCCCGCGGTCGATGCCCCATGGGGTTGAAGCCTGGGAACGGCTCCTGTATGGTCCCGGTCCTTCGATCTGGCCCAATGCACCCGTAGCTCAGCTGGATAGAGCGTTGCCCTCCGAAGGCAAAGGTCGTACGTTCGAATCGTATCGGGTGCGCCAGATTTACACAAAAAATCAAATCGTTAGCCAGTAGGCGCTCCCAATCTGCTTATGCGCGGTGCCAGGGGAAGCATAGGGGAAGCAAAAGGTCGCGCGAATTTGTCGCAGGATAGCGCATCACGGCGCGCTCGAACCGAGCATCGCCACGGCCACCCCTCTAGGTATCCATCGAACCGGAACGGCGACCATCGACGCCAACCGCAGTTACTTCGGCGATTGAAATCGGCCGCTTACTTTGGCCGATGCATCCTCGCTGACCGCGGGCCAGGCATTAGTCGCGGGCCCGGATTGAGAGCGTTTCCGGGTCCAGCAAGGCAAGTGCTCTGGTCAGTGCCGCGCCGGTGGCGGCGACCATCTGCGGCAAGATCATCCATTCCAGAGTCCACGCGCTGCCGGAACGCTCCTGCTCATGCACGAGGGCCTGGTGCATGGCGGCAACCTGCGCGGCGTTGAATCGCGCGAGAGTCACCAGGATTTCCGCGGCGACCGGATTGTTCTTGTGATGCATGGCGGAAGATTTTCCGCCGCCCGCAAGCACGACCTCGCCGATCTCGTTCTGCGCCAGCATCGCGATATCCTGGCCTATCTTGCCGAGGCTGCCCGTCACCAGCGAGAGCCAGCTGGCGAGCTCCGCCAGATTGTCCCGCGCGTTATGCCAGCAGAGTTCCGGAGCGGGCAAGTCGAGCCTTTGCCCAAGCGCTGCCGCCAAGGCCAGCCCGTGATCGCCGAACTTGTCCAGCGTGCCGACCGGGCCACCGAACTGCAGCACTAGGACACGCGGCTTCAACTCCGACAGCCGCTCCAGATGCCGGCGCAGCGGCGCGCGCCAAGCTGCGATCCGATCGGCCCAGGCGATCGGCAGCGCGCGCTGCATGCGCGTCCGGGCCATCGCGGTTTTTCGGCCGTACTGCTGTGCGAGTGTCGCCAGCCGCGCATCCACGTCTCCGAGGCGCTGGGCGAGCAGAGCCAGCGCAGACTTCAGGCGCAGCACCAGACTGCTGTCGAGCACGTCCTGGCTGGTCGAGCCGAAGTGCAGATGCTGGTCATGTGGCGGGCCGATATGCCGGCGCAGCTGCTCGACCCATTTCGGCACCACCACGCCGTCGCGCAGCGTACCGGCCGCGAGTGCGTCCATGTCCGGCTGAAATTGCGGCGCTGCCCGGGCGATCGCCTCCGCCGCGGCATTCGGGATCATGCCAGCCTCGGCCTGCGCCGAAGCCAAAGCCACCTCGAAGTCGAGCATGGCGCGCAACTCAGACTCGACGTCAAAGAACCGCACAATCTCCTTGTCGCCGAGCAGCGCCGAGAGCCAGGGATGATCGAAGACCGAGACGCTCATGGCTCCAATCTATCCGGATTTGGCGGTGTCATCTAGAAGTCGAAGAACACGGTTTCGCCTTCACCCTGCAGGCGGATGTCGAACCGGTAGGTGTGGTTCGCCTCCTGCCGCGCAATCAGCGTCGCCGCGAGCGCGGGATCGCCGACCAGCTGCAGCACCGGATCCGTCGTATTGGCGGCGGCTTCGTCGGGGAAATACATCCGCGTCTGCAAGTGGACATTGATGCCCCGGGCGAAGATCGAAATGGAGATGTGCGGGGCTTGTTGGCGACCGTCATGGAAGAGCGTCCGCCCTGGTTTGACCGTCTCAAAGGTAAACACGCCTGTTTCGAAGTCGGTCGCGGCGCGGCCCCAGCCGGCGAACGCGTTGCTGCCATATTGGCCGTTTGCATCGGCCTGCCAGATCTCGACCATGGCGTCCTTCACCAGCGCGCCGGCACCGTCGAGGATCACGCCTTGTATCCGGATGCGCTGCCCCAGCGTGTCGTCACCGGCCAATCTGCTCTGTTGGCCGGCCGTACGCGGGCGCAACCCGGCAAGTTCCGGCAGGGTTCCGATATGGACGAAGGGGCCGGCGGTCTGGGACGGCGTTTCCTTGAGCTTGGCCATCTCAGCCTGCGCCGTCTTCGAAATGGGTGGCGTCGCGGCCGCGCAGCACGATGTCGAAGCGATAGGCGAGGCAGTCGAAGGGCTGCATCGCACTCATGTCGAGCCTGGCGATCAGGCTGGCGACGGCCTTGGGATCGCGGATCGTGTTCACGATCGGGCAGAGCGGAATCAGCGGATCGCCTTCGAAATAGATCTGGGTGACGAGGCGCTGTACGAAAGCGGCGCCGAAGATCGAGAGATGGATATGCGCCGGCCGCCAGGCGCAGGCACCGTTCGGGAAGGGGTATGGCCCCGGCCGGATGGTACGAAACGAATAGTTTCCCTCGGTATCGCTGATGACACGGCCGCAGCCGCCGAAATTGGGGTCGAGGGTGGCCACATACTTGTCGTTGACATGGCGGTATTTGCCGCCGGCATTGGCCTGCCAGATCTCGATCAATGCACCCGGGACCGGCCGCGCGTCTTCGTCCAGCACCTTGCCGTGGACGAGGATACGCTCGCCGACCGCCTCGCCGTCGCCGCCATAGTTGCGGATCAGGTCGTTGTCGAGCGGATCGAGCTTCGCATCGCCGAAGACCGGCCCCGACAGTTCCCCGATCGATTGCGGAAGATGCAGCAAAGAACGGCGCGGGGCGCGATAGGTCGTCGATTTGTAGCCAGGCGTATCGGCCGGCGGGTGCCAGTCGCGATCACGCCGCGCGTAGCGGATCGGATCGCTCATCGCGTGCCCTTTCGCGCGGTTTTGAGTTTCGGCACCTTGCCCATCTCGGCATAGGTGCGCTTGATGATCTTGATCGCGTGGTTGGCCGCGGGGATGCCGGCATAGATCGCCACATGCATCATAGCCTCGCGCAAGTCGGCTTCGCTGGCCTTGGTGTTGCGGGTCGCACGCACATGCATCGCCAACTCGTCGTCATGGCCCAGTGCTGCCAGCAGGGCGATGGTCACCATCGAGCGCTCGCGCTTGCTCCAATGCGGCCGCGACCAGACGAGGCCCCAGGCGGCCTCGGTGATCAGCGCCTGGAACGGCGCGTCAAAATCGGTCTGCGCCGCCGTGGCGCCATCGACATGTGCGTCACCCAGCACCGCGCGTCGTGTCGCCATTCCAGGCGTGAGATGATTCTTTCGCCGCGTTCCGCTAGGCACTGATGCTCTCCTCCGCAAAGGCCGTGATCCGCGCGGCGATGAATTGGGGTTGCTCGATGCAGGGCAAGTGTCCGGCATCGGCCACAATCTCGAAGGACGCGCCGGGAATCGCCTCGCTCATTGCCTGGACCAGCGCCGGCGGCGTCGCTTCATCGTCGGCGCCGACCAGACATAAGGTGGGCTGGCGCAGCGTGCGAGCCGTCTCGCTGAGATCGGTGTCGCGCAAGGTGGCGCAAGTACCGAGATAGCCTTCGACCGGCATTCGGACCAGCATGTTGCGATATCCCGCAAGCTCTGCCGGCGATCGATCGCGCCACGCCCGCGGAAACCAACGCTCCAAGATCGCATCGGCGATGGCGTCGATGCCGCTTCGCCGGATCGCGTCCATGCGCGCGCTCCACAGCGCAGCGGCTCCAATGCGCGGCGCAGTGTCGCTAAGGATCAGCGCGCCCACCAGATCGGTGCGCCGCGCGGCAATGGCTTGTGCGATCAGGCCGCCGACCGAGAGACCGACGATCAGCGCGTCACGGATGCCGCGCGCATCCAACAGCGCGGCAAGATCCGCCGTATGGTCGTCGATGGTGTAGGGTCCCTGTGGCGCGTCCGACAATCCGTGACCGCGCAGGTCGTAGCGGAGGAGTCTGAGGTCGCGGCCGAGCCAGTCCACGACGCCATCCCAGATCCGAAGGTCCGTCCCCAGTGCATTGACGAAGACCACGGCGCGGCCAGCCGTCGGATTCTCATCACGGTAATGCAGGGTGTGTTGATTAATGCGCCCAAACGTCATGCCAGAGTGCCTGTCCCTTGGACATCCAGCGATCTTGCTCAACGGTTCGACTGGCGGTCAATCAGTTCCACCAGCGCGCCGACAGCCAACGGGTAGCCCTTCGCCCCCAGGCCGACGATGACCGCGGTCGCGGCCTTGGAGACCAGCGAATGGTGATAGATCTCTTCCCGTCGGTGGATGTTCGAGATGTGGAGCTCGACGATCGGGCCGGGGAACATCTTCAGCGCATCCAGGATGGCGAGCGAGGTGAAGGTCCAGGCGGCGGCGTTGATCACGATCCCGGCACCCTGGTCGATCGCTTCGTGGATCCAGGCGATCATCTCCGCGTCGGCATTGGTCTGCAGGAAGCGGATCGGCTGGTGTCCCGCGGCGCGGCGGCACATGGTCTCGATCTCACGGAGCGTGGTCGTGCCGTAGATCTCCGGCTCGCGCGTGCCGAGGCGATTGAGGTTGGGGCCGTTGAGGATATAGATCGGCTTCATCGTCCGCCCTCATAGCCAAACATGTGCGGCAGCCACAGAACCGTCCCTGGCACGAAGGTGATGATGGCCAGCGCGACAATCATCATCGCCAGAAAGGGCATCACGTCGCGCACGATGTCGCGCAAGGGCACGCCGGTGATGCTGTTCATGACAAAGAGCAGCAGTCCGTAGGGTGGCGTGATCAGGCCCAGCATGATGTTGACGACCACCATTACGCCGAAATGCACCAGGTCGATGCCGAGATGCTGCGCCGTCGGGATGAAGACCGGCACCACGATCAGCAGGATCGCAGTACCTTCCAGCACGCAGCCCAGCACCAGGAGGATCGCGTTCACCAGGAGCAGGAAGCCGGTCTGCGAAAGATGGTAGCCGGCCAGCAGCGCCCGCACGGCCTCCGGGATGTTCTCGACCGTGACGACGTAGTTGAAAACCAGGGCACCGCCGATCAGCATGCCGATCGAGGCCGAAGTGCGGGCGCTGGACAGCAGCGAGGCATAGAGGCTCCGCAACGTGACGCTGCGATAGACGACGACTGAGATGATCAGCGCATAGGCCGCCGCGACCGCGGCCGCCTCGGTCGGGGTCATGATTCCGCTGTAGATGCCTCCGAGCAGCACCACCGGCATCATCAGGGCGGGAAGCGCCTCCCAGGTGATGCGCGGAAGCTTGCGCAAGGGCGTCGGCGGCTCGACCGGGAAATTGCGGCGCCGGGCGGTGGCGGTCACCAAGGTCATCTGCGCCAGCGACATCAGGAGGCCCGGAATGACGCCGCCGAGGAACAGGTAGCCGATGGAGGCGTCCGAGACCAGGGCGTAGATGATCATCGGGATCGACGGCGGGATGATCGGCCCGACGACCGCCGTGACCGCGGACAAAGCCGCGGCGAAGCTCGGCGGGTATTTGCCGTCCTTGGTCATCATCGCCTGCATCATCTTGCCGGTGGCTGCCGCGTCGGCGATGGCGGAGCCGGACATCCCGGCGAAGATGATGCTCTGCAGGATGTTCACATAGGCGAGGCCGCCGCGAAACCGCCCGACCGCGGCATCGCAGAATCGGAGCAGCCGTTCGGTCATGGATCCGACGTTCATCAATTCGGCGGCCAGGATGAAGAGCGGCACGGAGAGGATGACGTAGTTGGAATACATCCCGTTCAGGAACTGCTCCGCCACCGTGCCGAGATCCAGGCCCGCAAGCAGGAGATAGAGGATAGAGCCGGCGATCATGGAATGGCCGATCGGCAGGCCGAGCAAAGCGAGCGCTGTGATGACGATGATGCTGATGGAGAACGGGCTGGCGAAATTCATGCGCCGGAACCGGCCTTCGTCGGATCATGGGTTGCCGGCGCCTTGCCCCAGATCGCCCGTGCGCAGAGCCAGATGTAGCGGATGATGATGGAGACGGCGAAGATCACGTAGATCGAGAACAGCAGATCGAACCGGATCTTCAAATAGGCGCTGGCCTCCACCTTCATGAAGGCGACGTAGTCCACGACGGCCGGCAGCGCGATTCCATAGAGGGTGATCAGGGTGAGTCCCGTAATGACGCACATCAGGCGGCGCAGGCGAGGCTTGGCGTTGGCGTAGAAGAGGTCGAACCGGACTTCCTCCCTCTCCCGGATGACGAAGGCGGCGCCCCACAGCACCAGCCAGATCCAGAGGATGACCGTCAGCTCCTGGGTCCAGCCGATCGGCAGGTTGGCGAGATAGCGGAAGATCACCTGGAGGATGAAGGCAGCGAACATCACCGCCAGCATGGCGGCGAGGATGTTCTCGGCGCGTCGCCTGCACCAGGCGCCCAGGGCCTGGAAGGTCGGACTCAAGGCGCTTCTCCCCGGTGACATGGCGTCGGACTGCGAAGCATGCGGGATCGGCGGCGGCCGCCGCCGCCGAAGCCTCACCTTGCGACGTCAGAGTGCGCTGATCTTGTCGACCATACCGGCCGGCCAATCCTTGGCAAGGTCGGAACCCTGGTACTTGTCCTGGGCGTATTTTCGGAAGGCGGCGATGTCCGGCTCGTAGATCTGCAGACCCTTGCTCTTGAAGAGATCGACCAGCTCCTTCTCGCGCGCCAGGTGCTTCCCGGTGCTGAAGTCGATCGCCTTGTCCGCGGCGGCCTGGAACTTCGCCTGCTGGTCGGCGGACATGGCGCTCCAGACCTTGGCCGAGACGGTCAGAATGTCGAAGCCGACCAGATGCGAGGTCATGACGATCTGCGACATCACCTCGTAGAACTTCATGTTCTCGACATTGGGCAGCGGGTTGTCCTGCCCATCGATGGCGCCGGTCTGCAGGCCGGTATAGACCTCGGCATAAGCCATCGGTACCGGATTGGCGCCCAGCGCCGTGCCGAGGAACTGCCAGGCATCGCCGTTCGGCATCCTGAGCTTGATACCGGCCATGTCGGCCGGCGTGTTGATCTTCTTGTTGGGCTTCAATCCGACCTGGCGCGAGCCGAAATAGGTCGGGCCGAGGATATGGATGCCGAGCTGATCCTCGGCCATCTTCTTCATCTCGGCGCCGGGCGCGCTTCCGAAGAACGTGCGCACATGTGCGGCATCGCGAAACAGATAGGCGGAGGTCAGCACCGACCAGGCCGGAACCTGCTTCGAGATGTCCTGCGGCGCGATGTTGCCCATCTCGAGATTGCCGCGCTGCAAGGCCACCAGCTCCGTGCCTTGCTTGAACAACGTGCCGCCGTAGTAGCCCTCGAAGGCGAAGTCGTCTTTGATCCCGTCGGCGAAGACCTTCATCATCTCCGCGCGGATGTCCTGCTCGGAGAAGACCGCGGAGAAGCGCAGCTTAGGCTTGTCCTCGGCGAATGCCGGGAAAGGGGCGGCGGCGGCGATGAGGCCGGTGCCGATGATGAACTCACGCCGTGTGGCACGCATCGTCATGGTTTCCTCCCGCAATGTCGGCGCCCTTTCCGGGCGTCCGGTTGTTGTTGATATCAAATGTACGAAACAGTTCGTTCAAGTCAACAGGCGCGTCCTCCGGCCGCGAAATGCGCCGTCATGGCGGCGCGATCCGGGGCCACGCCGGTGAAAAGCTCGAAGGCGCGGAGAGCCTGATAGATGGCCATTCCGAGACCGGAGAGGGTGCGACAGCCGCGTTCCTGGGCCAGCCGCAGCAGCTCGGTTTCCGGCGGGAAGTAGATGACCTCGGCCACCCATGGACGCGTGGACAGCAGCTTTCCGTCGAACGGCAAGCCAGGATACTTCTCCATCCCGACCGGTGTCGCGTTGACGATCCCCGATGCGTGAGAGAGCGTATTCTCCAATTCGACCAGCGCCTGGACACGCGGCCCGAAGCGGCCGCCAAGCCGTGCCGCTAGTTCGGCGGCACGCGGCGCGGCCTTGTCGAAGATGCTGACGCGCTTGGCACCCATCTCTAGCAGTGCATAGGCGACGGCAGCGCCAGCACCGCCCGCGCCCAACTGCAAGACATCCGCAAGTGAGCAGTCCGCCATCTCCTTTCGGAAGCTCTGGGCGAAGCCCCAACTGTCGGTGTTGTGGCCCAAGCGGCGGCCGTCGCCGAAGACGACAGTATTGACCGCGCCGATAGCCTCGGCCTCGGGCGAGAGCCCGTTCAGAAAGGGAACGACGCTCTGCTTGAATGGGTGGGTGACGTTGAGGCCGGCGAAGCCCAATTCCTCCGCCGACGCGATGACCTCACCGAGTGCCGCATCGTCCAAGCCGAGCCGATCGAAATCGATCAGCCGATAGGCATAATTTAGACCCAATCGCGCGCCCTCGCGCTCGTGCATAATGGGCGAACGCGACGCGCCGATGCCGCGGCCCAGCAACCCGACGACGATCGAAAGCTCATCGCGCCGGCGTTCGGCCGGGACGAGCCGAGACAGGACGTCGATGGGCGATGGCGATGCTGCGCGCAAATGGGTGCTCCGGGACGGTCTCGCTCTCGCTGCGGCCGCGGACAGCCTTGTGTTTGACCGAGTCCCGCCCGTAAATGTTGCCGTCAGCCTGCGAGACAATGTACGAACTGGTTAGTATAATCAAGTGGGTGCCGCTGGGAGATGGGAAGTCTATGAGCGCAAAGAGAAAAATCGTGCGGCCGAAGGCCGAGGGGACCCGCACCCAGGATCCCGAGGGGACACGCAAGAACATCCTTGATGTGGCGTCGGAGGAGTTTGCCCTCAACGGTCTGGCCGGCGCCAGGATTGACGAGATCGCGGCCCGCACCAGGGCCAGCAAGCGGATGATCTATTACTATTTCACCGACAAGGACGGGCTCTACCTCAGCGCGCTGGAGAATGCCTACCAGACGGTGCGCGAGGGAGAGTCCGCGCTTGACATCGAGCATCTGTCGCCGCTGGAAGCCCTGAGGAAGCTGGTCGAGTTCACCTTTGATCACCATCGCCAGCATGAAGCCTTCATCCGCATGGTAATGATCGAGAATATCCATCACGGCGAGTATCTCGAGCGGTCGAAGACCATCCGGCAGCTCAACGCCACGGCGATCGACAGCATCAAGAAGCTTTATGCGCGAGGGGTGAAGGAAGGATTGTTCCGCCGCAATCTCGACCCCATGGAACTCCATTGGCAGATCAGTGCGCTTTGCTTCTTCAACGTTTCCAACCGCGACACCTTCTCCAAGATTTTCGGCCGCGATTTCGGCGCCGCCGACGCCCAGTCGGCCTTGCGCAAGAACGCGATCGACATGGTCGTGCGCTACGTCGTCCGGGCCGACAAGCTGCCCAACGGCTGAATCGGGGGCGGCTGAGTCGGATGATCCGACCTTGACCCCGAGGTCAGCCACGCTATAAACGAACCAGTTCGTACATTATGGAACGCGTCGCTCCCGAATAGCGGGGGCGCGCACGAGAGAGGCTGCATGAAGACCTCGATCGCGACCGTCTCCATCAGCGGCGATTTCGCCGAGAAGCTGGCGGCGATTGCCGAGAGCGGCTTCGACGGCATCGAGATCTTCGAGAACGACTTTCTAGCCTTCGATGGCTCGCCCGGCGACGTCGGCCGGATGGTGCGAGACGCGGGCCTGAAGATCACGCTGTTTCAGCCGTTCCGCGACTTCGAGGGAATGCCGGAGCCGCAGCGCACGCGTACCTTCGACCGGGTCGAGCGCAAGTTCGATCTGATGCAGGATCTCGGCACCGACCTGATGCTGATCTGCTCCAACGTCTCGCCCCTGGCCCTGGGCGGGATCGATCGTGCCGCCGCTGATTTCCGAGAGCTGGGAGAGCGTGCGGCCCGGCGGGGCTTGCGCGTCGGTTACGAGGCGCTGGCCTGGGGCCGGCATATCCACGACCACCGGGACGCCTGGGAAATTGTCCGCCGCGCTAATCATCCCAATATCGGCCTGATCCTGGATTCCTTCCATACGCTTGCCCGTGGCATCGAGGTCCAATCCATCCGCTCGATCCCGCGCGAGAAGATCTTCATCGTGCAACTTGCCGATGCGCCGCTGATCAACATGGATTACCTCTACTGGAGCCGTCATTTCCGCTGCATGCCGGGGCAGGGTGATCTGCCGGTCGCCGGCTTCATGGCCGCCGTGGCGGCGACTGGCTATGATGGGTATCTCTCGCTGGAGATCTTCAACGACCAATTCCGTGGCGGCTCGCCGAAGTCGATCGCCCGCGATGGCCAGCGATCGTTGATCTATCTGGCGGACCGAATCGCACGCGAGACACCCAATGTCGCCGCTCTGCCCGCCGCCATGCCCGATCGCATCGCTGTTTCGGGCATCGCGTTTCTGGAATTTTCCGCCAACGAAACAGAAGCGGCGGATCTTGCCGCTCTGTTTCAGATGCTGGGCTTCCGGCGGACCGGCCGGCACGTCTCGAAGGACGTGGCCCTGTTCCGGCAAGGCGACATCAATCTCGTGATCAACACCGAGCGCGAGGGCTTCGCGCATGCTTCCTATGTGACCCATGGCACCTCTGTCTGCGCTATGGGCTTAAAGGTTGAGGACGCTGCGGCAACGGTCGCTCGTGCCGAGGCTCTGGGCGCGAAGCTGTTCGAGCAGGCGGTCGGGCCGGGTGAATTGAGCATCCCCGCGATTCGCGGCGTCGGCGGGGGCGTGCTCTATTTCGTCGACCAGAAGCCGCCTTTGGCGCGCGTCTGGGATCTCGAGTTCAAGGCTGTTACCGATCCAAGTCCGCCTGGTGAAGCCGGACTGACCACAATCGATCATGTCGGACATACGATGAACTATGGAGAGATGCTCACCTGGCTGCTGTTCTACATCTCCATCTTTCGCACGCATAAGACGCCCATGGTGGATGTCATCGATCCCAGCGGCGTGGTGCGTAGCCAGGCGATCGAAGCCGAAAACGGCGCCGTGCGGCTGACGCTGAACGGCGCCGAAAACGACCGGACGCTTGCTGGTCATTTCATTGCGGAGAGCTTTGGAGCCAGTGTGCAGCATCTCGCCTTCGCCACGCGGGATATCTTCAGCACCGCGTCGCAGCTGCGAGCAAACGGATTCCGGTCCTTGCCGATCTCATCAAACTACTACGACGACATCGAGGCACGCTTCGGACTTGAGGGCGAGATGATCGACCGGATGCGGTGCGACAACATCCTCTATGATCGAGATGCTCAGGGCGAGTATTTCCAGCTCTACTGCCCCCCCTATGGCGAAGGCTTCATCTTCGAGATTGTAGAACGCCGGGGTGGTTACGGCGGGTATGGGGCGGCGAACGCGCCGTTTCGCATAGCAGCACAGAAGCGGCATTTTGCACCGCAATCCAACTTGGCGTTGTAGGGAGCGGACGTCCGGCGATAGCGTCGGTCGCGTCACGCCCAGCATCCGAATGACGATCTAAGAATCCACAGCCATTTGGCTCATTGACATGAACTAACTATTTCGTCCATCATGGAAACTGCAAAACTCGCTGCTTCAACAGGCGGGAATCATGGGGAGGAAACAATGCGTATCCAGAGGCGCCTGGCTTTTCTTGCGACGGTCGCGATCGCTGCAGGCTTGCTCGTCGGCGGCACTGCCGAGGCAGAATCGAAGGGCAAAATCGTCGCTTTCATCATCTCGAGCACCAATCCCTATATCGGCCAATGGGAGAAGGGTGCGAAGGCGAAAGCCGACGAACTCGGCTACGAGATCAAATTTATCGAAAACAACTTCAACCAAGCCGAAGAGGACAGCCAGGTCCAGCAGCAGCTCGCATCCGGCGAGACCGTTGCCGGATACATCTGGTGGCCGTTCCAGAACGCTGCGGGTGTCGCTTCGCTGCGGGCGCTGAAGCAGAGCGGGGCGCCGGTCGTGCTCAGCAACCAGTTTCCGATCAAGGGTACGGAAGACTTCTGGTCGGCCTATGCCGGCGCCAACGATTTCCTGAGCGGCCAGACGGCGGGGAAAATGTTGCTCGACGCCTGTGCCAAATCCGGAGCCAAATGTGACAAGGGATTCATCATACGGTTCCCCGCAGGTTATTCGGCGGGCGATGATCGCGTCGCGGGGTTCAAGGATGCAATCAAGGACAAGTTGACCGTTGTCGACATCATCCCCTCCGGCGGGTTCATGGAGGACGATGGCTATAAGGTCGCGGCCCAGATGATCCCAGCTCACAAGGACGGTCTCACCTGGATCTACACCGAGAACGATTCGATGGCCGCAGCCTCGACCCAGGCCTTGCAGGAGAACGGGCTGAAGCCCGGAAAGGATGTTTTCGTCGTCGGCGGAACCTGCCACGGTGACCCGACGCATGTGGTCAATGGCGATCTGGTAGGCACCGCTATTCAGTCCGGCTACTTCGAGGGTTGGCTGGCGATGCAAACGCTGGCGAAGATCGTCCGCGACGGGGGCAAGGTCGCGGATGGGGAGAAATTCTTAGATGCCAACCCTGACAGCCCGCCATCCGACGATGGCCCGGCCTACAGGCTCAACTATCTCCCGAACCCAGCGATCGGAAACACGCAGGCTGCCTATGATTCGGCAAGGATGTGGGGGAAAACCATCAAGGAACTCTGCACCTTCTAGTGCCCGTGGCGCCGAGCCGTCGAGGATTTCCTGATGCTGCGGATGGCGCAGGTTTCCAAGCACTATGGTTCGTCGGTCGCGCTCGATGCGGTCGACTTTTCTGTGGAACGCGGCGAAGTGATGGCACTTCTCGGCGAGAATGGCGCAGGCAAGTCGACGCTGGTGAAGGTCCTTGCCGGTCTAGAACAGCCGGACAGCGGCACGATCGAGATCGAAGACCGGGCGGTAGACCTCCGTTCCAGGTCTCAGGCACGCGCGGCGGGTATCGCCTATGTCGCGCAAGAGCTCAGTATCCTGGACCACATGTCTGTTGCGGAGAACGTCTTCCTCGGTGACACTTCTTTTGGGTGGCTGCGCCGTCCTTCAATGCTCGCGAAGAAGGCGGCACCGTTCCTGGATCTCGTCGGCCTCGGCTCCATCGATCCCCTGAAATCCGCCGGGTCCCTTTCCATCGCGGAGCGCCAGCTCGTCGAGATCGCGCGCCTTCTGTCGCGCAGCGCTCGAATTGCGATTCTGGACGAGCCGACGGCAGCCCTGTCCGACGCCGAGACCGCCCGCGTCGAGAATGTGGTCATGACGCTCGCCGCGAAGGGGTGTTCTGTCATCTACGTGACGCACAGGCTTGGTGAAGTCTTTCGCCTGAGCCAGCGGGTCACGATCCTGCGCAACGGACGCAACTTTCCAGCGTTTCCGACACGGAACATCGACGTAGACGGGTTGATCGAGCGGATGCTCGGCCGCCGGCTCGATCAGATGTTTCCGCCGCGTCGCGCCGGCGAGGGCGATGTGGTGATGTCGCTCCGCGGCTGCTCGACGCCGGGTGTTCGGTTGCCGGTCTCGCTCGAGGTGCGGCGTGGCGAGATCCTCGGTTTCGCCGGACAGCTCGGAAGCGGCGCAGGCGCCATGATACAGGCAATCGCGGGAGCCCGGCCGCTCACCGCCGGAACGATGACGCTGGAGGGCTGCTCCTATGCACCACGCTCTGTCCGCAAAGCGATCCGGAGTGGCGTTGCCTACTGCTCCGACGATCGCAAGCGAGATGGGATCTTCCTGGGCCGCCCGATCCTGGAGAACCTATCTGCACCAGCCTTAGAACGCGTGACCCGCTTCGGCCTGATCGATCCGCGGCGCGAGCGCAACCTCGCCAATGGCGTCGCGGAGCGGTTCGAGATCGATCGGCGTCGGTTTGGCTCAGCTGCGCGGACACTGAGTGGCGGCAACCAACAGAAAGTTGCACTCGGCAAGTGGATCGGGACCGATCCGAAGGTCCTCTTGGTCGAAGAGCCCACACGCGGTGTTGATGTCGGGGCGCGGGCGGAGATTTACCGCCACCTAAGGACACTCGCCGACCAGGGCTTGGCGGTGATCTTCGCCTCGTCGGACACGCAAGAGGTCCATGGCCTCGCCGACCGGGTCGCAACTTTCTATCACGGCCGCCTGGTGCGGCTCGGGAACACGGACGCGATATCGCTGGAGGATGTCACCCGCGACGTCACGGATGCCGATCAGGGGGCGGCGGCTTGATTGCCATGGAGTCAGCCAGACCGCCAGGCGATCGGGTGCGGGTCATTCGGTACGCCGCGGCTCTGGTGACTCTGGCCGCGACGCTCATCGTCGCCGGCTTCACGACGCCGGCATTCGTCACCTACGACAATTTTCTGGCAATCGTTCGTGCCGCATCGATCACCGGAATCGTTGCTGTCGGCATGAGTTTTGTGACGATCTCCGGCAATTTCTTCGCGCTTTCCGCCGGTCAGATGGCCGCCTTTCTCGGTATCCTCTTCGCGGTCGCGACCGTCGCCGGCCTCGGCGTACCAGCAGCCATTCTGCTGACAATTGCCACGGCAATTCTCGCGGGCATCCTGCAGGGCATGGTGATCAACGTCATCGGCAATCCCATCATCACGACGATTGCGTTCGGGGCTGTGTTCGGTGGGCTCGCCGCGTTCATGAGCGGCAATACGCTGATCCGCGTGCATGACGACGCGGCGCTCGCGGCCCTCAGGTTCGGAACCGCCCGTCCGCTCGGCATACCGACGCAAAGCTGGGCGTTTTTCGCCCTCGCGCTTCTCAGTTGGTTTGCGATTCGGACTACGCGCGTGGGCCGGCTGATCACTTTGAGCGGCGCCAGCCCCGCGGCGGCGGCGGCGAGCGGCCTTCCGGTGGGACTCTCGTCCGTCATCGCCATGGTCATCTTTTCGTGTGGCCCAGCGATCGTCGCAATCTTCAGCGTGGCGCAATTCTCTCTCGCCAAGGCCGATCAGTTTTCCGGCCTCGACATCGACGCCATCGCGTCGGTCCTGGTGGGCGGCGTGGCGCTTCGCGGCGGCCAGGGTTCGCCGGTGCAGGCGGCGCTTGGCGCGCTGCTCATCGCAGTGCTGCAGAACTTCATGCTTCTGCGTGGTCTCACCGCCGGCGAGCGGATGACGATCGTTGGCCTGGTGGTGGTGATCGCCGTTGCCGGCTTCCATTTGGCGCAGGGCAGACGCCGATGAATCTCTCGGCTCCTAACCGCGACATCGTGCTCCGGGCACTCCTGCTCGTCCTCGTATATTTGGTTCTCGCCTGGTGGGTGCCCAACTTCCGCACACCTTCGGGATTGGCCGCGCTGCTCGACGCGGCGGTCCTCACCGGTCTCGTCGCAATCGGCGTCGGGCTCACGATGATCGCAGGTGAAATGGACCTCTCCGTCGGCTCGATGGCGGCGATTGCCGGGGTGCTTGCTATACAATTTATCAGTGCCGGCGTGCCGCTGCTGCCGGCGCTTCTCGCGGTCGTCCTGACCGCAGCCATCGTCGGTGCGATTCAAGGTCTTCTGATCCACCTCCTCAACATAAACTCGCTGATCTTCACGATCGGAACGCTCATTGGCTTTCGCGGCTTGGCACTCATGCTGGCGCACGAGAGTACGCAGACCCTGCCGATCGACAAACTTTCTATAGCCGACAGCGTCAGCGGGCATTTCGGCGTGCTGTCGCCGCTGAGCGTCACGCTGGTCCTGGCATTCCTAGCGGTGGGTTTCTTCGCATCGCGCACCGTTTGGGGTCGCGAAATCTATGCGATCGGCGGCGGCCGCACGGAGGCGCGGTCGGCCGGCGTCTCCCTCCGGCGCCCGCTGGTGATCGCCTTCAGCTGTTCGGCTGGTATGGCCGCGCTTGGAGGTGCGTTGCTCTCGATACGTTCCGGCGGTGCTACGCCGCTCGGTTACAATTCCGTGCTTCTGGATGCGGTGGCGGCCTGCCTCATCGGCGGCATCGCCCTGCGGGGCGGGCGTGGCGGGCTTGCCGGCATCTTCGTGGGCCTGCTGACGTTGCGCGTGGTAGTGAGTGGTGTCGCGAGTCTGGGTGCGCCGTTCTGGGCGCAGACATTGGCGTCGGGTTTGCTCTTGATTCTCGTGATCACCGGTGAGTCCATATCGCGGACGATCATGCGCCGCCGCCATTGGCATCGAACTGCGACCGCACAAGGGTAAAGCATGACGACGAAAACGCCTCGGCCCAAAGCTGCTGCTGACAGTCCCGTCCTTGGCGAAAATTGGCTTCCTTCAGTGTGGGGATCTGACGACCAGCGTGGCGCCGGCAATTTGCTGGGGCCGCACAAGGTCATGGAGGCGTTGAAGCTGGTCCGCGACGGGACGATCGTGCCGCTCGGTTTTCCCTACACCAAAGACATGCCTCTTTCACCCGGCCGGAGCTTTGCTCTGCGGATGCCTGGCGGACCGACGGGCGGGCCCGTTGGGGAACGCTCCAAAACAGTCTGGAATGACGATTTTGTCGCGACCGAGATCGGCCAGATCGGCACCCACATGGACGCACTCGGGCATGCGGGCTGTCTTTGTGGCTCCACCGGCGCCGTCTTCTACAATGGCAATTCGATCGAAGATATCTGGTCGCCCTATGGACTGAAGAAGCTCGGGATCGAGAATGCGCCGATATTCTTCGTCCGAGGCGTGCTGCTCGATGCGCAGAGCATGAAGGGGGGACCGCTCGAGCCCGGAACCGCGATCACCGTCGACGATTTGAAGGCGTGTGCGGCTAGGCAGGGGCTCCAGGAGGCATGGTTGTCACCCGGCGAGGTGGTGCTCATCCGAACCGGTCATGGCTCGCGTTTCCTCAGCGGCGCGAGCACCTGGTATGACGGAGCGCCCGGAATCGATCTTGGCGCTGCCGAGTTCCTGTCCACCCTGCGCCCATCCGTCGTCGGTGCCGACAATTTTGCGATTGAGGTGATGCCGAGCATCGATCCCGATATTGTGCTGCCGTGCCATCAGCATCTCATCATGCGCCATGGCATCTACCTGCACGAGGGCATGAACCTCGATCCACTGGCGGAGACGGGGCGCAGCGAATTTGTCTATGTTTTCTCGCCCCTACCGATCGTGGGTGCGACAGGATCTCCGGGGATGCCCTTTGCCATCCTCTAGGCGGCTTAGGCGGCGAGGGAGTCTCTCTCGCCATTCAACTGCCGGTGACGCCTATGACAAAGCATCGTCGATCTCAGTGCAGGATCATGCCGCCGTCGATCATCAGGACTTGCCCCGTCAAGGCTGCTTATGCCAAATCGGTCGGCTGAACAGGTTGCCGCCGAGTAGTGCCGTGTCCGAAAATGGCGCATGCCTGACTCTCGGACGAAAGGAGAATAGTTAGACGTATCCAACGGTTAACCTCCTTACTGACAAACGAGGCGTCACCATGGCGGGTGTCTTCAAAGAGCGCACCGATCCCTGTCGAAAACCGATTGCGCTTGATGAGAGCGACCAGCGAATGCGCGCTAACCAGCAAACCGCACGAATACCCTGCCGACTGGCGCCACCCGAGCTTCTAATAGACCAGCGGCACGGATCGGCAAGGCGCCGCAAAGGCTCCCTGTGGTGACAACCTGTCCAGTCTTCAATCCGCCGAGATAGTCACTTTGCGCATTTGCATAAGTCAGCAGCGGCAACAGCGGATCGCCGGCGGGATGGGATGCAGGCGCCTGATAGAGTGGTTGTCCGTTCAGCGTGATCTGACACTCAAGGCCATTGACGTCGCTGAGGGCTGAGAGTGGCACCCCGCTGCCAACGACATAAGCCCGGTTTCCAAGATTATCTGCGAGAAACGATAAGAAGGGCACGCTTGCCGCGCTGTCGAACCGTCCCCCGATCACCTCAATTCCCAGCAGAACGTCTTCGATCGAGTCGAGAATATCGGAGCGGTCGTAAGAGCCGGTCTCACGCCTTGGAAGATCTTTGCTGAGGCGTACCGCAAGTTCAACTTCTATCGCGCAGTTGTCCGATAGGCTGATTTGCGATGAGTGAGCATATAGATCCAGGAGTGGTGCCGCGACCGGCAATTGCTGCGGCCCTATCGCCACTTTCCAGCCGCCAACCGGTTTCGCCAGTCGCGCCTGCACCAAGGCCTGTATTTGCATGGCACTCGCCGGACCGAGCGGCACAGGCAGGGAGGAGCAAGCGACACTCCTTCCAGTCAGGTGGGCCTGGACCAACGCATCTGCGATCGATTGTGTTTCGGAAGGGGGCGAATGCTCAAGTGCCACTCTGACCTCGTCGTTTGGAGGCGCTATCAAGCTGCGTCAGCTACGACGGTCTGCCTCTGTTCGCCGAGGCCTTCAATGCCGAGCGTGATGACCTGTCCGGGGCGTAGATAGACTGGAGGCTTCATTCCCTGACCGACGCCAGCCGGCGTTCCCGTGATAATCACGTCGCCTGGGTGAAGCGTCATGAGCCCGCTGAGATAGCTCACGATCTGGGCGACGGTGAAGATCATATTCTCTGTCGTGCCGTCCTGCCTCCGTACGCCGTCGACATCGAGCCAGAGCCGGAGCGATTGGGGGTTAGGAACCTCATCAGTGGTGACGAACCAAGGCCCGATCGGCCCGAAGGTGTCGCAGCTCTTGCCCTTGGTCCACTGGCCCGTCCCTTCGCTCTGTAGCGCCCGTTCAGACACATCATTGGCGAGGAAGTAGCCGGCGACATGCGCGAGGGCGCGTCCCCCGGATACGTACTTCGCCTTCGTTCCGATCACCACCCCCAACTCGACCTCCCAGTCCAGCTTCTTGGACCCTCGGGGCTGGACGATGTTGTCGTTGGGGCCGACGATCGCGCTGGTCGCTTTCATAAACACGACGGGCTCGGCGGGCGCCTGGTTGCCCGTCTCTCGCGCGTGATCGATGTAGTTGAGCCCAATGCAGATGAACTTGCCCACACCGCTGAGACAAGGTCCGATCCGACCAACTTGGCTAATGATAGGCAGCGTCTTTGGATCGCGCGCTGCAATCAGTCGAAGCCCATCGGGGGTCACAGACGCACCATTCACATCCTGAACGATTCCGCTGAGGTCCCGAATTGTGCCGTCACTGTCGAGAAGGGCAGGGCGCTCCTCGCTCGCCGGTCCGTAGCGCAACAACTTCATACAGAGCTTCCATCAACGGCGGGTGGAGTGGAGAAACGCTTCCATCCACTCGCCTGGGTGTTGTTTGGGTTCATTGCGCCTTGGTCAGCGCTTCGTCATAGCGCTTGACGACTTCTTCGTAGGCGTCCTCGGGTGACTGGTCTCGCAGCACCATCCTCTGAAAAGCTTCGCCGAGAATAGTGTGGAAAGTCGACAGAATGGGGGAGTATGTCACTGCGCGGCCGCGCTGGCTCACCAACTCGGCCCACTGCCTTTGATTCTGAGCGGCATCGCTTTGCAGATACGGCGCAGTATATGCCGATTTCCTGGACACGACCTCGCCGCCTTCGGCTGCGATCGCCTGCGCCTCAGAGGAAATCACGAACTTCATAAAGGTCCAAGCGGCATCCGGCTTCTTCGAGTTCTTGTTTAAGGCGATGGAATAGCTGTAGACGGTCTGCTTGTCCGAGTCTGCGTAGGATGGAGCCGGAACCCAGGCCAGATCGTCACCCGCGCCTTGCTTCTGAATTGTCTTGAAGCGATACAACCCGAAGTTCGTCATCGCGATTGTCCCGGACCTGAGGCCGTCATGGACCTCGTTGATCCCCATCTGTGCGCTGCGCAGCGAGGTGACCTTACATTTTGTGAAGAAGTCCTTGATCGTGACCGCGGCCCGGATGAAATTTTCCTTTGAGAACGCGATCTTTCCGTCTGGGGTGAAGTACTGGCCGTCCTGGCCGACAAGCATCGTGCTCAGGAAGAACTCCGCGAGGCTTTGAGCGCCTCCTATGCCCCCGGTCGCGCCAAGCGGCACGGCGAATCCATTCACGTTCGGCTGCTTGAACTTCGCGCCGGCCGCGCAAACCTCATCCCAGGTCTTCGGTGGCGTTACGCCCGCAGCTTGAAGGGCGCTCTTGTGATAAACCAAAATCGGGATGCGGAAATCCTGGGGCAGACCAAATAGCTTTCCGCCGATCTGAAATGTCGATAGCGGCAGAAGCCAGTCATCGTCCGGGATCCCATCCTTTTTGACGAGCTCGTTGAGCTCGACGAGATTGCCGGTGGCCGCGTACTCGGGAAGCCCAAAGCTTACAACACGAATGACGTCGGGCGTTTCACTCCGAGACTTTACGGCCCTTGTTACCGACTGGCCCGTAGGATCGACCAGAAGGCGAATCTTGATGTCCGGGTATTTGCTTTCGAAAGCCTGGATCATCTTGGTCTGGGCTGCAGACCGAGGATCGTTGGCGTTGTTTGGATCGAGAAACGTCGAATAGACGATTTCCGTCTCCTGGGCGATCGCGCGCTCCGCGAATGAACCGGATACGCCAGCACAGACGGCCAATGCCGCTGCTGCGTTGAATATCGTGCGTCGAGACGTAGCATACATGGATGTCTCCCCTCTCTCTCGTTTGTAGCGATGGCGTGCAGACTTCCTGCCAATCAGCCTTTCACAGCTCCTGCGGTAAGGCCGGAGATGAACCACTTTTGAACAAGGCCGAACATGAGAATGACCGGCATCGATGCGATGACGACAAACGCCATCATGTACGACCAGGAGATGCCGACCGCGTCGAAAACCTGGTTGACGAGAGCGACCTGAAGAGTTCGCTTCGCCACGTCAGGCGCAAACACCGCAACTGTGATGTAGTCGTTCCAAGTCGTGACGATTCCGATCGTTGCGACTGCGGCAATGCCCGGCCGTATCAGCGGGAGGATGATGTTTCGGATGATCTGTAACCGGGTGGCACCATCAATGAGTGCTGAGTCTTCGATCTCCACAGGAACGGCTTCTACGAAGTTGGCGATGAACCAGACCGTCTGAGGAATAATCCTCGCCGACAGAATGATCGTGACGACGATGCCGCTGTTGAGCAATCCGACCGAGTCCAGCAAGTAGAAGGTGGGGACCAAGAGTGCGACGCCCGGCACCATTGATGTTGCCAGAATCGTGAGCATCAGAGCCCGCTTGCCTGCGAAGGCGAAGCGCGTGGCTGCGTAGCCCGCGGGGATCCCGACCAAGAGTGAGAGAGCCACGCCGCCAACGGAATAGGCGAAGGAGTTCCAGAAATCCTGAAAGAACGACGGGTCGTGGAAGACTTTAACGTAGTTTTCGAAGGTTGCAGTGGCGGGCAAGAGAGTCGGCGGAACGGCCACCGCTTCCACCTCGGTCTTGAACGAAGTCGCCAGTGCCCACGCCACCGGTCCAAGCACAATGACCGCGAAGACAAAGGAGAGAAGGACTGCGGGGCCCCGCCGAGTTCGGCGGCCAGAGGATATGGCAACACTCATATGTCAGATCCCTATCCGGTGACGCGACCAGTGAGCCGGGTGTAGAGCACGCCGAGGGCAACGTTGATCAAAAGAACAACGATGGAGACGACCGCCGTTGGGCCAATGTTGACGGCTTGGACGGTTCCACGGAACGCTTCGAAGCTTAATGTGGCCGTTGCATCCAGCGGCCCGCCGCCGGTCATGACGATAATGAGCGTCATCAGCGTGAGGTACATGATCGAGAGGGTCAGTGCAGTGCTGCCCAACGTTGGGAGTATGTGCGTCAGGGTGACATATCGAAACTTGATCAACGCCCCACCACCGTCGATTTCCACCGCTTCGTAGAGCTCTTGCGGGATTGACTGCATGGCGGCGGTGGCCATGACCATCACGTAGGGGAACGACCACCATGCCGTGACGATGATGATCAGAGGCAGTGCAAGGCCCGGATCACCCAACATGAGGCCGGGATCAAGCCCAATGACCTGCATCAGGTAAGGAATGGGTCCAAACGACGGGTTTAGAAGCCAAAGCCATATGCTGCCCACGACCGACATCGACAGCGTCCAAGGGAATAGAATGAACACGCGCAAGACCGATCCAGTCGCGCCGGCGTTGTTCAGGACGAGAGCCGCTGCCATGCCGAGAACCACGGCGCACGCAAGCGATCCGACGACGTAAGCCAGCGAGACATAGACCGTGTTCCAGAACGCCGAAGAGCCGAAGACTTCGGTATAATTGACCAGGCCCACAAAGCCGGTGAGCTCGTAATACTTGGTCTTTTGGAAGCTTAGCCAGCCAACGAAGAACGTCGGATAGAGCGTTACCAGGAACAGGACCAATATCGCTGGCGCAAACCAGAGATAGGGAGTCCAGGAGAAGCGAGCTCCGCTCTGCGTCACCGGCGTGTCGCCTATGAGACCAACTCCAGCGGAGTCAGTAACGGCCTGTGTGCGGCTTGCTGGCATTTTTGGTCCGTATGATTTTGGATCGATCACGTCCGCCGTTTCAGTGCGGCCAGGGAAGCAAATGCTCGGCGCTTAGGAGAGACGTCGGCCGTCGCGTTCGCTGAACAGGTGAACGCGCGAAACATCTGGTGTGACCCGTATGGGTTCTCCCGGCTGCGGAAGCGTGCGGTCCCGAAAAATGCAAACGATGCTCTGTGTGCCGTGGCGAGCAATGACCTGCGTCTCGGCTCCAGTCGGCTCGACCACGACGACCGTGAGAGCCAATCCGTCGTCCGTCCTGGCGATATGCTCGGGACGGACGCCATAGATCGCGTCGCAAGACAGGTGTTTCGAGCTGGACGGCAGGGGGAGGGCCGACCCGTTTTCCAGTAAGAACCGTCCTTGTTCACACCGGCCCTTCAGGAAGTTCATCGCGGGAGATCCGATGAATCCGGCGACGAACATGTTGGCCGGATCGTCGTAGAGCTCAAGCGGAGCGCCGACTTGCTCAACCAGACCATCATGCAGCACGACAATTTTGTCGGCCATTGTCATGGCTTCGACTTGGTCGTGCGTCACGTAGATAGTGGTGGTGTTGAGACGCTGATGCAGTTCCTTGATTTCGGTGCGCATCTGCACGCGGAGCTTGGCATCAAGGTTCGACAACGGCTCGTCAAACAGGAAGACTTGCGGGTTTCTAACGATCGCACGGCCCATCGCCACGCGCTGCCGCTGGCCGCCCGAGAGTTGACGGGGATAGCGGTCAAGCAGCTTGGTGAGGCTGAGGATTTCCGCAGCGCGCCTCACGCTCGCTTCGCGCTCTTCACGCGGCGCCTTTTTCAGCTTCAGGGAGAAGGCCATATTCTCCGCGACGGTCATGTGGGGATACAGCGCGTAGTTTTGGAACACCATGGCGATGTCACGCTCCTTCGGAGGAACGTCGTTCACGGTCTTGCCGCCGATCCGGATCTCTCCCCCTGAGATATCTTCAAGGCCAGCGACCATGCGCAGTAAGGTCGACTTTCCGCATCCGGAGGGCCCGACCAATGTCATGAACTCGCCGTCTTGAATATCGACGGTGACGCCGTGGATGACCGGCGCTATCCCGTACGCCTTGCGGACCGCCTTCAGCTCAACGTGGGCCACTCGTTTTCCTCCCTGAGCCTTTGGGGCGGCAGTTTCCTGGCTGGCCAGCCCTTCGTTGTTAATGGAATGCTATTCCGTTAGCGATCGCCGTGTCAATGCGAACGCTCTCGCACTCGAGAAATTCGGAGGCGTCGATTAGAAATTGTTGCGTTTATTCAGGTGCTTGAGCCGACCTGCGAGGTCGCCGTCCGACCTAGCGGAGAGGCAATTCGATAGGGCCAAAGGGCCGAAAGTTCCTGCGCAGTCGCTTTCACCTGGTCGCCCAGTCGTGGAATGACGAGGGGAGAAAAGCGATGGATGGGGCCGGCGACGCTGACCGTCCCCACGACCTGCTCGCCCACGCGGATTGCGGCCGCGACAGCGGCGACTCCGGGCTCGGCTTCTTCGATCGCGGCCGCCCAGCCGCGCTCCTGTGTCTCGTCCAGGGCAGCTGAGAATGTCTGTTTGGTCGTGATCACCCGAGGGCCCCCGATATCCGTCCGTCCGAGGCCACTGGCGACAGCTCGGGCAAGGGCCTCGTCTCGCTCAAGGGTCGAAAGCCAAGCTTTGCCATTGGCTGTCATGTGAAGAGGGACTTGCGCAACCAGTTCCGGCTGGTAAATCAAGCCCGTACGGGCGCCTTGCGAATGAGCGATCCAGGTCAGTCCGTCGGGGGTGACTATGGCTATTCTACCCAGGCCTTCCGTCGTATTTGCCAGTCTGTCGAGAATTGGCTGACAGATGTCCGGAATACGCGTTCCCACCAAAAGGCGTTGCCCCACCACCGCCAGGCGCAACGACAAGCGATAGAATCCGCTGTCGGCGTCCTGCTCGGTCCATCCCAGGTCGCAAAGGGTCGTCAGGAGCCGGTGAGCCGCACTCTTCGGCACCTCCAGGCGGCGGCTGATCTCGCCGAGCGACATGGCGCCGGCATTCTCGCTCAGCAGCGTGATGAGATCGAAACAGCGTTCAACGAGGGATTTGACAAGCCGCATGGCACCACGTAGCTAAGGGGAGAAATTATTGGAACGACATTCCAATAACACAATCCGTCGATTTTAGGAAATCTAGGCCGCCGGATAACCCGCAACCAGAACCGGGAGCCACCATGGGGCCAGTTCAGCAGGATCTCTCGGGAAAAATCGCCGTGGTCACCGGCGCCGGGCGGGGATTGGGCAAAGCCATCGCCGAGGTTCTCGCCGGCCGTGGCGCTCATGTGATCATAAACGATCGCACGCTCAAGCCTGCAGCAGAGGCCGCGGAGTCCATGCGGGCTCGAGACGAAAGTGCCAGCGCCATCGCATTTGATGTGGCCGAGCCGAACCAGGTGGAGGATGCCTTCCGAAGAATCCGCGCGGATCACGGTCGCGTGGACATCCTGATCAACAACGCCGGCATCGGTGATTTCGTCAGCTTTCCAGAGATAAGTCCCGATAAGTGGGACCGGATGCTCAACATCCATTTGAAAGGCTCGTTCAATTGCTGCCAGGCCGTCCTTGCCGGCATGAAAGAACGGAGATACGGCAAGATCGTGAACGTAAGCTCCGTGGCTGGAAAGCGCGGCGATTTCATTGGAAACGCGCATTACACCGCTGCCAAGGCTGGAATCATCGGCCTTACAAGATCCCTCGCGCTCCACGCGGCCCCATTTGGCATCAACGTCAATGCCATCGCGCCGGGATTGGTGGCAACGGAGCTTACCGATGAAATGAGCAGCGAAATGAAGGCGACGACCATCTCACGCATTCCCGCGGGCCGCCTTGGACGGCCGGAGGAGATCGCCCGCGCCACCGCCTTTCTCGTGTCCGAAGATGCAAGTTACATCGTCGGCGAGACTCTGAGCGTCAACGGCGGCTCCTACATGGATTGATTGCCTAGACAATCGGGTCCTCACGGAGCCTCCAATGAAGATCGCAATTTTCGACGTCAGCCACTGGCACTTTCCTCTATACGTCCCTCCCTTGCGAGATCCTGGGATTGAGGTGGTGGGCATCTCAGATACCGCATCATTCGCCGGGGCGTGTTTCGCGCAGCAATTAGGTTGTAAGCTTTACGGCTCCAACGAAGATCTTCTCAAAGAGGACTTCGACTTTGCCTTGGTATTCTGCCGTCATTCCGAGATGGCGGCACTGGCGACGTGCCTTATCGAGCGCGGCATTCCGTTTCTGATCGAGAAGCCCTGTGGACTCAATCTCCAAGAGGTTGTTCGCATACGGCAATTGGCGGAGCAGCGCGGCGTTTATGTCAGCGTTCCGTTTATCATCCGGGTGAGCGAATTGGCATCGCGACTTTCGCCCGACGCGGGCTTTACGCCGGAAGGCTTCCAGCATTTCTCGTTCAGATTCATCGTCGGTTCTGTCGAGCGCTATGAGCGAAACGGGTGCAGCTGGATGCTGGACAAGCAGCATGCAGGCGGCGGCTCATTGCTGAACGTAGGCATCCATTTTGTAGACCTGATCTCGTCTCTGACGAGCGCCCCGATCACGCACATTTCAGCTCTGTTGCGGACATATCGATCCGACGTCACGGTCGAGGAACAGGCTGTGCTCACCTGCCAGAATGCGGCCGGCCAGATCGGGGTGATTGAAACGGGCTACTTGTATCCGTCAACGCCAGAAGATCAGCGCGACTTTGCGTTCTCTGTCTCGCATAGCGCCGCCTACATGCGCGGGTATGCCGACCAGCTCCATGTCAAGGCACGCGACCAAAAGCAGGGGCGATCCAGCACGGTCGAGTACAATACGGACGCGTATTATCCGGTCTTCCTGCGGCGCAGTTGGGCGGATCTGGCTGAGCGCCGCCCTCCAGTTGCAGGTCTGCGCGAGGCACAACAGGCAATTGCAGTTATCGAGGCAGCATATCGCTCCGCCGCCGCTGGCGGCGCAGCCCAAACGGTCGAGCATGAGCTCTAGGGCGCTTACCCGGAGATCGGTCAACCGGGAACAGTCGAGAAAGTCGAGAAAGGAGAATCCGTGTCGCTGTCAGGATCAGGCGTCATCGCGATTTGGAACGACATCACCGAAGAGGGGCGCGCCAACTTCTACGAGTGGCACGACCGAGAACATATTCCAGAACGGATCGGCATACCCGGGTTTCTGCGCGGGCGGCGCTATGTCGCCCTATCGGGAACGCCGGAGTATTTCACGCTCTACGAGGTTAGAGACAAGTCTGTGCTCACCGGAGTGGACTATCTTGCGCGATTGAATAACCCGACTGAGTGGACCTCTCGTTCGGTTCAGCATTTCAGAAACACTTCTCGCTCGCTGTGCGATGTCGAGCTCTCGCTGGGCGCGGGATCGGGTGGCTTCATCGGGACGATCCGCTTCGATTGCGAGCCCGTCCAGGATCCGGAAATTCTCGAGACGATCTCCGGCGCCATTCTGCCCGCAGTGACGAAGGCACCTGCGATCTCCGCAGCGCATCTCTGCCGGGCTGACAAGAGCGCGAGCACCGTCAAGACGGCCGAGCAACGCGGCCGGACCGCCAATATGGTTCCGCGTTGGGTCTTGATGGTCGAAGGGGCGGCGCAGGAAGCGGTCGAGCATGTCCTGTCCACGCTGCTGAGCCCTGCGGTACTGAGTGATTTAGGCGCTCCGAACGCCGTGCACGGAATCTACCATTTGCAATTCGACCTCGTCGGCGTCCGGCGAGACGACTACGAGATCTAGCCTCAACAGGAGGAACAATCGATGAGAGTCTTGGTGAGTGGCGGCAGCCGTGGGATCGGAGCGGCGGTTTGCCTACGGATAGCCGAAGCCGCACTCTCGAGAGGCGAGCGCCCGAAGATCGCAGTCTGCGGTCGAGAGAATTCTGAACCGCAGGAACAAGTCGCCGGTTCTGTGCGGCAAATGGGCGGCGACGCTATTGCCTTGGCGGGGGATCTCAGCGACGTCGAAGTAGCCACCAAACTAGTGGATGCGGCCGTGGAGGCGTTCGGAGGCCTCGACGCTCTTGTTTGCAATGCCGGCGTAGCGAGCCCGGGGAAAATCTGTGACCTGTCGGTTACCGATTGGGACAAGATGTTCGCGACCAATCTTCGGGGCGCCTGGCTGCTGGCCAAGAGCTCGTATCCGCACCTGAAAGAGAGCCGCGGCGCAGCGTGCTTCACGTCGTCGATGTCGGGCCAAGTGCCGCACGAGGGATCCGGCGCTTACAGCCCAACCAAAGCCGCACTCACGATGCTTGCACAGACACTCGCCCTGGAGTGGGCGCCGGACGGAATACGTGTCAACGTCATTTCTCCGGGCATGACGCATACCCCCATGTCGGCGAAGATGTACGCTGATCCCGTGATCAAGAAGGCGAGAGAAGCCCTAATTCCTCTTTCGAGGATCGCCGACCCGAAAGATATCGCCAATGCGATCGAGTTCATGATCAGTCCGCTGTCGAGTTACATCACAGGTCAGGACCTCTGCGTCGACGGCGGCTTTTCGAAGTCGATTCTAAGCCACATACCGGGACGCCCCAGTTCAAAACCTCAGGACGCATGACGGCGGTTGTCTTGGTTCCGGTTCCCTAAGACGCCGGGATACCTTAGTTCGCGGCGTCTTCTGTCGGACGTGCGCTCGGACTTGCAACGCGAGAGGATGTCCAAGGAGTTTCTGCCGAATGATCATCAGTACGTTTTCATACCTTTGGTCTGCGACCGCGATCGATACGATCTGCAATCTCAGCCGCAGTGGATTCAATGTCTTTGAAATTCCGATCAGTTCACCGCATTGCTGGCCAGATGAAATGACGCCAGCCATGCGTTCGGAGGCAAAGAAGCGTCTGCAGGATTGCGCTGCGACAGTGAGGTCGCTGAATGCTGGTGGATACGACATCAACCTGGCGAGTCCTGGCGCAAGCGTGAGGCGTAGGAGTATCGATCACATCAAACAGGTGATCGACCTCGCCTTCGATTGGGACGCGGTTGATGTGGTGATCTCACCCGGCACAAGGCGCCCGATGATTTCTCCACCACTACCGAAGACACTTGGCTGGCTTTATGAGAGCATGGACATTCTATTGCCGCGGGCTGAGCAGGCCGGCGTCCGGCTTCTGCTCGAAAACACGCCGTATTGCTTCAGGCCTACTTTCGATGAGCTCGTCGGAGTCGTAAACGAAGTCAACAGCGAAAAACTCAAGATCGTTTATGATGTCGCGAATGCGGCCTATATTGAAGAAGACCCCGTCGCATGTCTGTTGTCCGGACACTCAGCAATCGAGCTCGTGCATATCTCTGATACGGGGCTCAAGGAGTGGGGTCACGACCCGATCGGCACCGGAGTGATCAATTTCGAGGATCTAGGAAGAGCAGTCGAAGCTACCTGTAAATCCGAGAACGCCGTTCTTGAGATCATCCGTGAGAAGGAGCCTCTTGGAGAAATCAATAATGGGATTGAGGAGCTTCAGAAAAGAGGCTGGAACCTCTAATCTCTGGTTTAGTAGCAATCAAGGATAGGTTTGGTCTTCCAGCATGCCGGCGGTCTCCGGCCGCGGCAGGCCGAGGCCGCCGGCAATCGACCAGCACATATGGTCTGCTCAGTTTCTATTCGGCATTCGAGATTGCCCAGCAACAGGATCGCCTTCGAACGAATGCCAGAGAAATGTTGCAATTTCTTCGGGCGGGCCGACGCGCTAAAGAGCTGGAGCCAGGCATGCATTGCGCAGCGCCTCGCAGCAGAAGTTCTCGGACACAGCCTATCAAGTCGGCGCCGAGCTCGGAAGCGACCGACACTGACGGGCATGGAGCTTGTCCGTCTTGTCTCAGCCAGCCATTCGGCAGACGATCGTTGCGAATTCCGCGACGTAGTCGCTCGGCTGTTCGCCGCGCTCCACATAGTCGGCTAAAAGCGTGCTGGGCAACAGGCCGATCATACCAGCGTGTTTGACGAGCTATTCGGTTTCCTCGTCGACGCGCGGGAGTAGCGAGATCGATGCGGGTGGCCGTCCGGTCTCCCAAGCGAGGGGACGAGCGCATGGATCATCATTCGCACCGCTGGTACGGTCGAAGATCGAATGGGGCGTTGTCAGAACAAGAGGTGGACTTTGCAGGCGCGTTCGGGATGCCGCTCCAGCAATTCCATCGCCTCCAGTGCACGGTCAAACTTAAACTCGTGGGTCACCAAAGCATCGGACTCAAGCGCACCGGCGGCGAGCCATTCCAGAACTTGGGGGATGAGCCGACGATTGAGACGTGAGCCCAACAACGAAAGCTCCTTCTTCGTGATCTCCTGCTGCGGTATGGCACTGGTGCCGGGTGCGAAGTTCATAACCACGATCCGGCCCGTCGGCCCTGCGAGCTTGACCGCCTGCTCCAGGATGCCGGGCGCGCCGGCACCGTCCACCACCAGAGTCACGCCATAGCCCGCGGTCTCCTGCATCACGATCTTCTCCAGGTCCTCACGCCGCGAATTGACCGTGCGCGCGGCACCCAGCTTAGCGGCGCGTTCCAGCCGCGCATCCTCAATATCGACCAGTATGCAGCGGATGCCGCGCATGGTGCAGGCCTGCAAAGTGGTGAGGCCGACCACACCCGCGCCATAGATCAGCGCGACGTCATTGGCATCGGCGGCGGTGCGCAGCAGCACGTTGGCGGCGACGGAATAGGGCTCCGCCATCGCCGCTGCAAGATCAGAGACGTTGTCCGGTATCGGAATCGCATTGGCACGGGGCATCAGTGCGAACTCGCTCATGCCGCCATCACGATGTACGCCGATCACCTGCAGATTGCCGCAGACATTGGGCCGCCCGACCCGGCAGGCATGGCACTCCCCACAGGCGATCACAGGGTCCAGCACAACGCGCTGGCCGATCTTGAGATCGTGCACATCCTCGCCGAGCGCGGCGACGCGTCCCATGGCCTCATGGCCGATCACCCGCGGATAGCGGGCGAAGGGATTGAGGCCGTGAAAGATATGCATGTCGGAGCCGCAGATCCCCGCGCGGCCGATCCGCACCAGCACCTCGCCGGCGTCGGGATGCGGCTCAGCCATCTCCAGCACTTCGAGCTTGTGCGGTTCATCGACGCGGATAGCCCACATGGCGAAGTTCCTTCAGTTCGGATAGAAGACAATGCTCATCGGCGTGCCGATGGCAAGCGATGGTGCGATTGCGCTCAATCCCCCGGTCACCGGATCGATGCGGAACACGGTGACGTTGTCGCTGTTCTGGTTGGCGACCAGGGCGAAATGGCCTTTCGGATCGATGGTCAGGCAACGCGGCGTGCGTCCGCCGCAGGCGACATGCCCGCGTGCGACCAGGGCGCCGCTTTTAGCATCGACTGTAAACATTGCAACGCTGTCATGGCCGCGATTGGTGGCATAGAGAAACCGGCCGTCCGGCGTCAGGGCGATCGCGCAGGCATCGTTGGCACTTCCAAAATCGAGCGGCAGTGTCGACACGCGTTGCAGCAACTGAAGTCCACCCGACCTGCCTTCGAAGTCGATCACAGCGACCGTTGAATCGAGCTCGTTGATCGCAAACAGCCAGTGCCCGTTCGGATGAAAGGCGAGGTGCCGTGGCCCGGCACCCGGCGCCAGTGCCAGGCTCGCGGCGGGTTCCGATTCGACCGTCCCGCTTGCAGCATCGAAGCGATAGGCGAGCACGCGGTCAATGCCGAGATCCGCGACCAGCAGGAAGCGGTTGTCCGGGCTGGGCAGCACGGCATGGGGATGCGCACGCTCCTGCCGCGCGGCATTCGGCCCGCGCGAAAAATGCGCGTGAGAAAGCAGCGCCGAGACCGCGCCCAGGCTGCCATCGGCCGCTACTGAGAAGACGGCGACGCCGTAGTCTCGGGCGCGGGTCGGCGCGTCGAGACCGTAGTTTGCCACCAGCAGCCGCGTCTCGCCGCGATCGAGGTTGGCGTATGCCGTGATGCTGCCATGGCTTGGTCGATCGGCGCAGCGGGTCAACGTCCCATCACGCGCGATCCGGAATGCCGTGACCGTGCCTTCCGGCCATTCGAACACTTCGCTGCAGGCGAAGAGCCGGCTTCCGGCACGGTCGATCGCGAGCCAGGTCGGGTTCTCGACGTCTGTGCCGATGCCGATCGTTTCCAACCGGCCGCTCTCCGCATCGAAGCTGCAAACCGCGATCCCACGCCCGTTGGCTTGCGGGAAATAAGGTGTGGGACGGGTCAGGCAGCCGATGAAAGCCAAACCCATCACCATTGTACCATGGCAGATCGGGATCGAAACGCGTGCATCGGCGCAACGACCCTAGACGAATAGATTGGGCTGTTCGCGCATCAGCAGCTCGACGGAATTGAAGACCTCCTGGAGATGCTTGCGCATGACGATGACGGCGAGTTCTGGGTCCTTCACTTTGATCGCCTGTGTGACCATGGCGTGCTGCGCCTGCAGCTTCGGCAGATGGCCGGGCTCGGGCAGGCTCAAGTAGCGCACGCGATCGAGCTGTGCCTTTACGTTCTGGATGAGGCGCCAGCTCTGCGCCAAGCCGAAGCTCTCGCTGATCGCACGGTGGAACGCCTCGTCGAGTTGCAAGAAAAGCTCGAAGTCCTTGGCCTTCGCGGCGCTATCCTGGCGCCGCAGATTGGCCTCGAGCTCCGCGACGAAGGCGTCGGTTCCTTCTTCCGCGGCTCGCCGGATTACGGCCGTTTCCAAGGCTTCTCGGATGAACTGCGCCTCCTTGACCTCGGAAATGCGGATCGGTGCAACGAAGCTGCCGCGCTGCGGCAGGATATCGACCAGGCCCTCCTCGGCGAGGCGGATCAGCGCCTCGCGCACCGGCGTGCGGCTGACGCCGAGCTTCAGCGACAGTTCCTTCTCGCTCAAGGCCTCGGAAGGTTTCAGCTGCAAGGTGATGATCGCCCGGCGCAGCATGGCGTGAACCTGCGCCGTCATCGGCAGCTTCGGGTCGAGTTCGGATGAAGCGGGCGCTTGTGCCCTAGCTGAAGCCGTCATCACACCTATGTTCCTGTCAGCGCCGCGCCGTGGCGCCTCAGCGCAACGCGCGGTCGAATCACCGGATACCGTCCCGACTTCCTATCACTTCCCCGGGGCGTGCTCAACGTTGACATGCTACCATGGTAGCATGTTATGGTCCGTTTCAGGAGGCCCGGCCACGGAAGGGCCGGGGGACAGCATGAAGATCACCAATCTCAAGGCCACCACCGTCACGATTCCCCTAGAAGCGCCGCTCCGGCACAGCAACGGCGCGCATTGGGGCCGTTTCGTGCGGACCGTGCTCGAGCTCGAAACCGACGAGGGCATCGTGGGGCTCGGCGAGATGGGCGGCGGCGGAGAGGGCGCGGTCACGGCCTTCAATGGGCTGAAGCCCTATCTCATCGGTCACAATCCGTTCGACCTCAACCTGCTGCGCTACGCGATCTGCAACCCGACGGCCTCGCTCTACAACAACCGGACCCAGCTCTTTGCGGCGATCGAGTTCGCCTGCTTGGACATCGTCGGTCAGAAGCTGGGCGTGCCGGTCTATGACCTGCTGGGCGGCAAGGTGCGCGACGCGGTCGAGTTCGCCAGCTACCTCTTCTTCCGCTATCCCGACGCGCAATCCGAACGCGGCGAGGTGCGCACCGCCCAGCAACTCGTCGAACATGCAAAGGCCCTGAAGCGCAGCCACGGTTTCCGCGCCCATAAGCTCAAGGCGGGCGTGTTTCCTGCCGATTACGAGCTCGACTGCTTTCGCGCGCTGGCTTCGGCCTTGCCTGGAGACACCGTCCGATTCGATCCCAACTGCGCCTATTCACCCGAGCAGGCGATCCGCTTCGGCCGCGCGATCGAAGATCTGAACAACGATTATCTCGAGGACCCGACCTTTGGTCTGTCCGGGATGCGGCGAGTCCGGGAGAAACTCAAGATCCCGCTCGCCACCAACACCGTGGTCGTCGATTTCGAGGCTCTGGCCAGCAACGTGCGCGATCCTGCGGTTGACGTGGTCCTGCTGGACACTACCTTCTGGGGCGGCATCCGCGCCTGCATCAAGGCTGCCAATGTCTGCGACACGTTCGGCCTCGGCATCTCGGTGCATTCCTCCGGCGAACTCGGCATCCAGCTCGCTTCCATGCTGCATCTCGGCGCGGTGCTGCCCAGTCTCACCTTCGCCGCCGACGCGCACTATCACCACCTGCTGGACGACGTCATCACCGGGGGCAAGTTTGTCTACCGCGACGGCAAGATCGCCGTGCCGACGCGGCCCGGGCTCGGCGTCACCCTCGATCGCGACAAGCTCGCGCAATACGCCGAGCTCTATCGCTCGCTCGGCGGCTATCCTTATGACCGCGATCCCGGCCGGCCCGGCTGGTATCCGCTGCAACCTATCGCCAATTTCGCGGACCCCACCGAGAGCGCCGCGCCGTCGTGTGAACCCCAGCCGATCGCCGGGGGTGCGAAGCGGCAGCGTTGAAATCGTCAATCACCGGCATCCGCCTCTGGACATGCCGGCAGAAAAGAGACAAGGGAGAGAGAACGTCATGAGACCTCGGAACGCCCATCGCTTCATCCGTCATTTGCTCGCCGGCGCCGGCCTTGCCGCGCTGCTGGCCGGCACAGCTTATGCCGAAGACGGTGTCGCCACCGGCGACACCAGCGGCAAGAAGATCGCTTTCAGCAATTCCTACGCCGGCAACTCCTTCCGCCAGGTGATGATCAAGAGCTTCGAGGAGATGGGCGCCCAGGCGGTGAAGGACAAGAAGGTTGCCGGTGTCACCGTCGTCAGCTCGAACAATTCGGTGACCGAACAGGCCTCGCAGATCCAGAACCTGATCCTGCAAGGCTACAACGCGATCGTCGTGCTGGCCGGCTCCGACACGGCACTCAATGGCGCGATCAAGGATGCCTGCAACGCCGGCATCGTGGTGGTCGTCTTCGCCAGCGGCGTCACCGAGCCCTGTGCGTATAACGTCGACTACAATCTCGACTCCTACGCCAAGGCGGAACTGGACTTCATCGCGAGCAAGCTCGGCGACAAGCCGGCCAATATCCTCGAGATCCGCGGCATGGCCGGCGACGGCTTCGACAAGCGCCTGCACGAGGGTGTCGAGAAGGCGATGAAAGCGCATCCCAGCTACAAGCCGGTCGGCGAGGTCTATGGCCAATGGACCGCGACCATCGCGCAGAAAGAGGTGGCCGGCGTGCTGCCTTCGCTGCCAGAGATCGATGCGGTGCTGACCCAGGGCGGTGACGGGTACGGCGCGGCCCAGGCCTTCAAGGCGGCGGGCCGCAAGCTGCCGATCATCATCATGGGCAACCGTGAGGATGAGCTCGGTGTCTGGAAGGCGGAACACGAAGCTAACGGCTACGAAACCTTCTCGCTCGGCGCCACGCCCAGTGTCTCGCAGATCGCCTTCTGGGTGGCGCAGCAGATCCTGGCCGGCAAGCAGGTGCCGAAATTCGTCGAGGCGCCGCTGCTCCAGATCTATCAGAAGGATCTCGATGCCTTTATGAAGGTGACGCCGAAGGGCGGGGTCACCAACCCAGTCTATCCGCAGGACCTGGTGGTGAAAATGATTGACGCCAATGTGAACAAGACTCCGCTGCCGCCGATCCCGGCGCCGCAATAAGACGTGTAACGGCCGCGCGGCATCCCTCCCGTCGCGCGGCCGACTTTTTTTCATGACCACAGAGCCGATCCTCTCCATCGAAGCTGCCGCCAAAAGGTTTGGCGCCGTCGCCGCTTTGGGCGGCGTTGATTTCCGGATCGATCCTGGCGAGATCGTCGGTCTGGTCGGCCATAATGGCGCCGGCAAGTCGACGCTGGTCAATGTCATCGCCGGCACCCTCAACCGCGATACTGGCAACTATCTCTGTGCCGGCGGCCCGGTGCCCATGCCGTTCAGCCCCAGCGCGGCCCATGCGCTGGGCATCCGCTGCGTGTTCCAGGAGCTCTCGCTCTGTCCCAATATCGACGTGGCCGAGAACACGCGGGTTCTGCATCGGAGCCTGCGCGGCTTCGGCTGGCGCAAGCGCGCGGAGCGGCTGATCCGTGCGCAATTGGACGCGATCTTCCCCGGGAACCGCATCGCGCTCCGCAGCAAGATCGCGGATCTGCCGATAGCCCAGCGACAGATGATCGAGGTGGCGCGCGCCTTCACCGTCACCGATGAACCTTTGCGCCTAGTGATTCTCGACGAGCCGACTTCGGCCTTGGGCGATGCGACCGCGCGCCAGCTCACCGATTTTATCGCCACGGCGGCGTCCCGCGGCATTGCCATCATCCTGATCACCCATCGCTTAAACGAAATTCTTGCGACGTCCCATCGGGTCGTCGTCATGGTGGACGGCCGGGTCATCGCCGAACGCCCGAGCAAGGACCTGACGCGCCGCGATCTCGTCGGGCTGATGGGCAGCATCGACGCGAGCGCCGGCGAAGCTCAGGCGCAGGCGGCGGCCGCGACCGGCCAGCCGCTGGTCGAATGGAGTGGTGGGCAGGGTACGTCTCTGGTCGCCGGCCCCGGTGAGATCGTGGGTCTCGCCGGACTCGACGGCCACGGTCAGCGCGAGGCCTTGCGCGATCTGATGCTGCGCAGCGCCGGCAGCCGCGCCTTTGTGGCCGGCGATCGCCAGGGCGAGGGCGTATTCGCCGTCTGGTCGATCGCGCAGAATCTCACCATCGGTTCGGTGAAGCAGCTGGCCCGGCACCAGCTGCTGCCGCCGGCCGCCGAACAGGCTTTGGTCGCGGACTGGATCGAGAAGATCGGCATCCGCACGCCCGATCCCAAGCTCAAGATCTCGACCTTGAGCGGCGGCAATCAGCAGAAGGTGCTGTTCGCCCGCGCGCTCGCCTCCTCGGCCCAGGTGATCCTGCTCGACGACCCGATGCGCGGCGTCGATATCGGCACCAAGCTGGAAGTCTATCGTCTGGTGCGCGAAGAGGCGGCGCGCGGCCGCTGCTTCCTCTGGTACACGACCGAGCTCGAGGAGTTGAAGAACTGCCACCGCGCCTATGTCTTCCAAGAGGGCCGTGTGGTGGCCGGCCTGAGCGGCGCGGAGATCACGCCGCAGAACATCATCGCCGCCTCGTTCTCGGGTGAAGCGAGCACCGCCCATGGCTGACACCAGCACCGCCCTGCGCCTCGCCGGCACCGGCCTGCAATCAGTGTTGCGCTCGGGTCTGCCCTATCTGGCGCTGGCGGCGATGTTGGCGGTCCTCATTGCCCTGCAGCCGAACATCCTCAGTTATTTCGGCCTCAACCTGCTGCTGAAGCTCTCGATCCCGCTGATCCTTGCCGCCTATGCGCAGATGCTGGTGATCGCGCTCGGCGACATCGACCTCTCGATCGGCAGTTTCGTCGGGCTGGTCAATTGCGTGGTCGCGGTGTTCTTCGGCGACCATCTGGCGCTTGGCCTGCTGATTCTCGCCGCCGCGGTGGTCGGTTACGCGATCATGGGCGCCGTCATCCATCTTCGACGCCTCTCCTCCATCATGGTGACGCTCGGCATGTCCTTCGTCTGGTTCGGCGTGGCTTTGCTGATTCTGCCGAATCCAGGAGGAGTGGCGCCGGAATGGCTCGCCGATTTCGCGCGCATGCAAGCGCCGTTGATGCCGCTGCCGCTCTGGCTGGCGATCGTCATCGCAGTCATCGGGCATTTCACTCTCATGCGGTCTTCGTTCGGCGTCATCCTGCGCGGCGCGGGCGGGAATCCCCGGGCCATCGCCCGGGCTGGCTGGTCGATCCTGCAGGCGCGACTGGTGATCTACAGCGCCGCTGGAATTCTCGGCGTGCTCTCCGGCCTGGTGCTGACCGCCATCACCACTTCCGGCGATCCCAACGTGGCGCCGACCTACACCCTGGTCAGCATCGCCGCGGTAATCCTCGGCGGCGGCGCCTTCGTCGGCGGGATCATGTCGCCAGTCGGCACCGTCGCCGGCGCGATCACCCTCGCGCTGGCCGGCTCCATGCTGAGCTTCCTCAATGTCCCGCCGGTCTGGCAGATCGGTGCCCAGGGCTGCATCCTGGTGGCGGTGCTGGCCGGGCGCGCTTTGGTGCGGACGGACTCCAAATGACGGCGATGAGTTCAGCGACCATCGCCCTGCGCGCGCCTTGGACACTCAATTTCGTCGCCGCTCTGCTGATCTGGGGCCTGACCCTGGTTGCCTCCGGCGGCCGCGGTGGCGCCGAAACCTTGACCGTGGCGCTGGCCTTCAGCGTCTTCACCGTGCTGGCCGGCACCGGGCAAATGTTCGTGATCGCCGCCGGCCCCGGCAATATCGATCTCTCGATTCCGGCGGTCATGACTTTGGCCGCCTATCTTTCCATGGGCGTGATGGATGGTGACGCGGCGCTGCTGCCGCTCGGCCTGGCGATCGCGCTCGGCACCGGCGTGCTGGCCGGAGTTGGCAACATCATCCTGATCCGCGCACTCAAGATCCCGCCGATCATCGCGACCTTGGCTTTGAGTTTCATGCTGCAATCTCTGGCCAACAATGCCGGCGGCGAAGCGACCATCAAGCCGCCGCAAGAGCTCGCCGACTTCGCCATTCTGAAGCTCGGCGGCGTGCAGATCCTGCTGGTCCTGGTCCTGGCGTTGTCTGCATTCGTTCAACTGGTGATCGCACGCAGCGTCTTCGGCCGCTATCTGCTCGCGGTTGGACAGAACGACCGCGCCGCCGCGCTGACCGGAATTCCGGTCTGGTGGATCCGGCTCAGCTGCTATTGCCTCTGCGGCGCCATGGCCGGCCTCACCGGGTTCCTGCTCGCCGGCTTCAGCGGCGGTGCCATGCTGAACATGGGCGGCACCTATCTGATGGAGTCCGTGGCCGTCGTCGTGCTTGGTGGCACGGCGGTCGCCGGTGGCCGCGCCAATGCGATCGGCATCTGGGGCGCGGCGTTGTTCTTCAATCTCCTCGGCACGATGATCAACGCCTTCCATCTTGCCGAAGGCTGGCGCTTCATCTGCACCGGCGCCATCATCCTCTTCGTGATTAGCCTCAATCCCGACGAACCGAGGTGACCGCGCGTTGAACGAATCCGAACCCCGCTTGGCGCAAGCGCGGCTGCGCGACCTTTCGCCGACAGTCGCCCAACCCGGCTATGACCGCGGCGGATTGCAGACCGGCATCGTCCATCTTGGCATCGGCGCGTTCCATCGCGCGCACCAGGCGGCCTATACCGATCAGGTTCTCTCCATGGGCGATCGGCGGTGGGGCATATGCGGCGCCTCCTTACGCAACGTGGAAACGCGGGACGCTTTGGCGCCGCAGGACGGGCTCTACACTCTCTGGGTAAGAGATGCCGGTGATGATGTTCGTGTCATCGGCAGCGTCGGCCGGATCCTGGTTGCGCCGGAGGATCCGGCCGCATTGCTCGATGTGCTCTGCCAGCCATCGGTCAAGATCGTCTCTCTCACCGTAACCGAAAAGGGCTATTGCCATCATCCGGCAAGCGGCGCGCTCGATGAAGAGCATCCGGACATCAGGCACGATCTGGCCAATCCACACCTACCGCGGTCGGTGCCGGGGTTTATCGTGTCCGCCGCGGCTCGCCGCCGCGCCGCGGAACTCCCGCCCTTCAGTTTACTTTCCTGCGACAATCTTCCGGCGAATGGCGAAACGCTTCGGCGCATCGTTACGCGCTTCGCGGCCTTGCGCGATCCGGCACTCGGCCACTATGTCTCGGACGCCATCCGGTTTCCATCGACCATGGTGGATCGGATCGTGCCCGCCACGACCGACGCGGATCGCGACGCGATCGCTCGGCGACTTGGCTTGTTCGACGCATGGCCGGTGGTCACAGAGAGCTTCTCGCAGTGGGTGATCGAGGACGATTTCGGCTCCGAAGGTCGGCCGGATTGGGACACGGCTGGTACGACCTTCACGAAGGACGTCGCCCCATTCGAGCTGGCCAAGCTTCGGCTGCTCAACGGCGCCCATTCGACGCTGGCCTATCTCGGTTGCCTCGCCGACCATGCAACTGTCGCTGATGCCATGGCCGCGCCTGGCTTCGCTAAGCTTCTCAGGGACATGATGGATCAAGAGGTAACGCCAGAGTTACCACCGATCCCGGGCTTCGACCTGACTGCGTATAAGAGTTCTTTGTTCGCCCGTTTTCGGAACCCCGCGCTCAATCACCGAACGGCGCAGATCGCGATGGATGGATCGCAGAAGCTGCCTCAGCGTCTTCTGAATCCAATCCGAGACCGCCTTAGGCGCGGCGCTCCGTTTCAGCGCCTGGCGCTGGGAGTGGCTGCGTGGATGCGGTATGCAATTGGGTGGGATGAGCAGGGCAAGTCGATCACAATCAAGGACCCGCTCGCTGCCGAGATACGCAGGCGCACCGACGGCATCCGCGAGGCTGCGCCATTGGTAGAAGCGCTCATGTTTCTTGAATCCGTCTTTGGAGCAGACCTGCCACGCGATAGCCGCTTTCGGGCGGAGGTAGAGCAAAGGCTGCAGGATCTTCTTGATGCGGGTGCCGCGGCGATCGTGGAGAGAATGGCCGCGTCCGAGTGATCCTTGCCCCAGTATGGTGTGCACCATATGGACAGAGCGCCAGAGGCGCACCACAACGGTGGTCGGATCCTTTCATTGTTTAAGCGGGCGAAGGGATTCTAACCTTACCACAAGCTGGCGCTTCATCGGTGGGGGATGAAAACGCGCTGGGCGCTAATTCATTCGGGGGGGCTCGTAGAGCGAGTTGAGCTCGCTCGGCCCCCATCCAAGCGATGCTGGGTCCTGCCATCAGGCGGCGCGTCAGGCTTTGGTGCCTATGCGTAGCAACCCTACCAAGCGTGAACGCCGAGCATGCTTGACCAGTGTCCTACTGATGCGGTCGCGGCGCTTGGTAGAGGATGGGAAGAACTCGACAGGCCATCAAAGCCTATTTTCAGAACACCTAGTTGCAGCTGTACTTCGTATAGATGCGAACGTGCGAAAGCGGAGGGACCGCAGGCGACTTCTTTTGTAGATGGGCGGTCAGAAATCGGATCGCCTCAGCGACTTCGAGCGGCACGTCGTGGCCGATCGCGAAGTTCATGACACCGGTTTCCAGCAGCATGCGCGAGTTCGGATTGAGCTCATGGCCGATGAACAGAACCTTGCCGGCCAACCCTGCATCGGTTAGTGCGCGTCCGATTCCGAGATTGCCGGCCGCTACGTTGTAGACTCCTGCGGGCGCCCCGTGCTCGTCGATGTATTTCATGACGTTCCGGTAGACCCAATCCGTGTCGTCGTTGGAGTTGACGCGCTCATCGACCACCAGGCGCGGGAACTCCGAGCGCAGCACGCGCCGGAAGCCGAGCTCGCGCTCCTCCTGGGTCCGATAGGGCGCGCTGTAGATCAGGAGGATTTTGCCAGGGCGCGATCCGACTACCTGGCCCATGACATAGGCGGCCGTTGCGCCGGCACTGGTCTGGTCGCTGCCGATGTAGGCGATCCGGCCCGAGGTTGGCAGGTCAGTCGTAATGCAGACCACGGGCACTCGCCGCGCGGTCACGTTGCGGATCGCACGGTTGATGATTGGATCCTCGCGCGCGACGATCACCAAAGCCTGCACCGATTCTGCGGCCCGTTCGATCATGTTTGCGAGCTTGATCGGATGGACCTGCGACGTCGTGACCGAAGTGAACGGGCACTCCAACCCACCGTGATCCACAACATAGGCGCGAACCGCTGCCTCTAGCGTCGTGTTGAAGCTCGCACCGGAATCCGAGAGGAAGCCGATTCGGTGCCGAGCCGCAACGGGGAGATCGGTCTCGCCGCCGCGCAGGCGCGTCAGTGCGGACAGGACCTTGCTCCGCGTGGCGTCTCGCACTGCGTCGCGTCCGTTCAGGACTCGATCGACCGTGGCCGTACCCACGCCGGACTCCCGCGCGATCTCCGCGACCGTGGGATCTCGTCGGATTTTCGCGCGCGCCATCACGGCTTTCCCTGCAATGCTGATGGAAAATACATCAATATAGGATTTGTCCGTGAAGTCTCGCGAAAAATCGAAGCCTGCTGATGTAAAAGAGATCAAAAATGCCGCGTTCTGATGTTTACTGGATCGCGGACCGTTGATCTTATTTCGATGATCCTGCGGGCTCGAAAGCGGTCTTTCGAGACCAGAACAGCGGGACACTTGGGAGGATTATGATGAAGAAACGGAACTGGCTGGCCTTGGCCGGCGCCCTGGCCATGTCTTGCGCGTTGTCGGCGGCTGCGGTTGCCGAGGACGCCAAGCATTATCGCTTCGTGATGGTGTCGCATATCGGGTCGAACGATCCGAACATGGGCTGGCTCACTTTGTCGCTAAAAGCGTTCGAAGAGAAGTATCCGGACGTGAAGACCGAGTACGTCTCAACCACCGAATACTCGGTGCAGAAGCATGTTCAACTGCTGGAGCAGGTCATCGCGTCTAAGCCCGATGGAATTGCGGTGCCGATCGTCGACAGCAAGGCCTTCGCGCCGGTGCTCAACAAGGCGATCGCCGCCGGCATCCCGGTCGTCGCCTTCAACATCCCGGACAAGAGTGCCGAGGCGGAGCGCATTCCCTATCTCACCTATGTCGGCGGTGACGAGTATCTGACCGGCTTGCGCCTCGGCGAGCACGCCCTGGAGGCGGTCAAGGCCGGCAAGCTGCCGAAGCCGGCCCGCGTCGTCTGCGCCAACCACGATCCGGCGCATCAAGGCCTCAAGGCCCGCTGCAAGGGCATGGCCGATGCAATGGCGAAGCTCAATGTGCCGGTCGACACGCTGTTCATCGGCGCCGATCCGGCCGGGGCGCGGACGGCGCTCCAGGCCTATCTCGCGGGCCACAAGGATGCCAACTACGTCTTCTGCGTTGCCAGCTGGTCAGCACCCTGGGCCTATTCCGTCGCCGACGAGATGGGCCTCGATCCGAAGGTCGACGACAAGGGCGCCACGATCCTCACCGTGGACGAGAGCCCGGTGGCGCTCGAAGGCATCAAACAAGGAAAGGTGTTCGAAACCAACAGCCAGGGATTCTGGCTGCAGGGCTACGTGCCGATGGAATGGCTCTACTGGTACCACACCTATGGCTACAAGCCGCAGTCGGACATCCTGACCGGCCCGGTCGTGATCGATGCTTCGAGCGTGGAGCACTGGGAGAAGTTCGTGCGCAGCGTCTTCGGCGCCGAGTACGACAAGCAAGCGAACGTCTGGTAACCCGCTGTCACTCCCGAGGCGTCGGTTCCGGAACCTGTCCTTTCCGGAACCGCGCCTCCCTTTTTCCGGCTGCATCCCCATGGCATTCACCTTGTCCAACACGCGCCTGCTGAAACTGGGATACCGCCCGGATTTTGGCGCAATCGTGAGCGTTGTCGCCGTCCTCTCGGCATTCACTGTGGTCGATCCGGGCGGGCTCTGGTCCTTCTTCACCGTCAAAAATGTCACGCAGTACACGGCGATCATCGGCTTTCTGGCACTAGGCCAGACGTTTGTGATCATGACCGGCGAGATCGACCTCTCGGTCGGATCGGTCTACGGCCTGACCGCCATCGCCTTCATCATCTTCGCCAATTCCATCGGCGTGACTCTTGGATTTCTCGCGGCCATGGGGGTGGCAGCCTTTGTCGGCGCACTCAACGCCTTCCTGGTCGTGCGTTTGCGGCTGGTCTCGATGATCGCGACCATGAGCACGCTCTTCCTATTCCGCGGCGTCATCTATCTTTGGACCGGCGGCACGGCGGATTCGCTCTCTAAAGCCAATCGAACCGACGGGCTCGCCGCCCTGCTCGGCGGAAATTGGTTCAGCCTGGAGAACGGATTCTTCCTGTTCGTTCTGGCGTCGGTCTTGCTCCAAGTCTTTCTCTCGGCGTCGCGGACCGGCAACCACATGGTCGCCGTCGGCGGTGATGCCGTCAGCGCCCATTCCCGAGGCGTCAAGGTCGGCCGCACCAAGTCCAAAGCCTACCTGCTCAGCGCAGTGCTGGCCGGACTCTCCGGCATCATGACGGTCTGCGACCAGCCGCAGACCCATGTGACCCTCGGTGAGTCCATGGAATTGGAATCCATCGCCGCTGCGGTGCTGGGTGGTGCGGCACTGAGCGGGGGGCGGGGGTCGGCCATCGGCCCTTGCCTTGGTGCGTTGGTGTTGACCACCGTACGCTACGAACTGATAGTGCTCGGCGCGCCGTCCTCCTGGTACATCACCTTCGTCGGCCTGGTGCTGATCGTCGCCGTCATCGCCAATCAGAAGATCGCCACCGCAGTGCGGAGGCTGGCATGAGCGGCGAAGAGATGCCCTTGGTCCGCATGACCAACATCAACCTGCGCTTCGGCCACTTCGAGGCGCTGAAGAACGTGTCGGTCGACTTTTCGGCCGGCGAGCTGATTGGCCTCGTCGGCGACAACGGTGCCGGCAAGACCACGCTGATCCGAGTGCTGTCGGGACTCTTCACCCCGACCGAGGGGGAAGTCTTATTCGACGGCAAGCGCGTAGCGCGATTTCACCCCAAGCTCGCCCTTGAGCTCGGCATCGAAACCATCCAGCAGGCGGTCGGCCTTTGCGAGAATCTCTCGATCGCCCGCAACTTCTACCTCGGCGCCGAGCCGGTCCGGCGCGTACTGGGCATTCCGCTGCTCGATTTCGCAAAGATGCGGGCCGACAGCCGCAGTGTGATCGAGGCGTTCGGCCTGCGCGCGAATGTCAGCGTCGATGACGAGGTCGGACTGCTCTCCGGCGGCGAGCGGCAGTCCATCAAGATCGGGCGCTCGGTCGCGCTGAAGAACCGCGTCATCATCATGGACGAGCCCACCAATCATCTCTCGGTGCGGGAGCGCGAGCATGTAAACGAGCTCGCCCGCCAACTGCGCGACCAGGGCCTGCTGGTGATCTACATCACCCATGACATCTTCCAGGTCCACCGTCTGGCCGACCGCATCGTCATTCTGGAGAACGGCGAAAAAGTCGCCGACGTGCGAACCGACCAGATGTCGGCCGACGCGCTTGAGGCCATCATCCGGGACGGCGGTCGAAAACCCGTGGTAGGAGCCTAGCCGTGTGGTTCGAACGGAAGGCAAGCTCCGGACCATCGCTTCTGCTGCGTCCGGCAACAGGGATCGTCATCCTGACCATCCTGCTGGTGATCGCGTTCTCAGTTCAGACCGACGGCGTCTGGCTGTCTTGGGGCAATATGAGCTCGGTGCTCGAAGTCACGGCCACGCTGGGTCTCCTGGCCCTGGGCGAGGCCCTGGTCATCACCGCGCGGGAGATCGACATATCGGTCGGATCGATCTTCGGGATCGGCGCGCTGATCTATCTCGGAGTTTCGCCCTTCATCGGCGGGTTCCCGGCGGTTCTGGCCAGCATCCTGGCCGGAGCGGCCATCGGCGCGGCAAACGGCATTCTGGTGACGCGCTTTCGGGTCAGCGCGTTGATTGCAACGCTCGGCACCTTGTTTATCTTTCGCGGCCTCTGCTACGCACTGACCGAGGGATTCTCGTTCTCCGCCGGAGACACCTTGCGAGGCTCCTGGGCCTATGCGGTGTTCGGCGGCGCGGAGATCGCCGGCATGAAGGTTTCGATCCTCTGGCTGCTGGCGGCTGCGGTGATCCTGCATGGCGCGATGTTCGCAACGCCATTCGGCAACCGGCTGCTGGCCCTCGGCGGCGATGAAGCCAGCGCGCAGTCCCGTGGCGTGGCGACCGGATCCATGAAAGTCGCGGCCTTTGTCGCATCCGGTGCATTGGCCGGGCTCGCCGGCGTGCTCGAAGCCTCGAAGATCGGCTTTGCCGACGGCTCCTTCGGCCGACTGCAGGAACTCGAAGCGATCGCGGTCTGTGTCATCGGCGGCTGCCTGCTGACCGGCGGCCGCTGCTCGATCGTCGGCGTCGTCATGGCGGCCTTCCTTCTGACTGGAATACAGAGTGTCCTCGTCCTCAATAGCGTGCAGCCGCAATGGTTCATGATCTTTCTCGGCTCGCTGATTGTCGGAGCCTTGGTCTTCGACAAGGCCGTGCGACGCTGGGTCCTTGGACAAGTTTGATCAACAATGGAGCAGAGCTCGATGAATAATCGGCCGTTTGGCATCGCACTTTTCGGCGCCGGGAGGATCGGCAAGGTCCATGCGCGCAACATCGCCGACCATCGCGACTGTCGGCTCAAGTTCGTCGTGGATCCTGTCGCCGCCAGTGCCGACGAGCTCGCCGCGGCACACGGTGCGGCGGTCGGTGACGAAGCGTCAGTCCTGACGGCGCTGGAAACTGACGCCATCGTCATTGCCTCAGCGACCAGCACCCATGCCGATCTGATCGAGAAGGGGTTGGCGGCGGGCAAGGCGGTCTTCTGCGAGAAGCCGATCGATCTCGATATCGACCGAGTGGATGCCTGCCTGGCACTGGCGCTTGCGTCCGACCGCCCATTGTTCCTCGCCTTCAACCGCCGTTTCGATCCGGCCATCGCCGAGCTGAAGCGCCGCATTGATTCCGGCGCGATCGGCAACCTGGAACTTCTGACCGTCACCTCCAAGGATCCTGGCGCGCTGCCGATCGAATATTTGAAGGTCTCCGGCGGCATGTTCCGCGACATGACGATCCACGACTTCGACATGGTGCGGTTCATCCTCGGCGAGGAGCCGGTTGCAGTCACCGCGACGGCCGCGGCACTGACCGATCCCGCCATCAAGGCCGAGGGCGACATCGATACCGCTTGCGTCACGCTGCAGACCGGCAGCGGCAAGATCGCCATCATCTCCAACAGCCGGCGGGCGAGCTTCGGCTACGACCAGCGGGTCGAGGCTCATGGCAGCCTGGGCACGCTCCGGACCGAGAACGTGCCGCAGTCGATGCTGGTGCAGGAGCGCGGAGACGGCATTCGCCGGGAGAAGCCGCTGTTCTTCTTTCTCGAACGCTACGCGCAGTCCTATCGCGACGAATGGGACTACTTCGTCCGCGTCCTCAAAGGCGAGGAGCCGCCGGCACCCTCCGGCGAAGACGGCCGCAAGGCGCTCCTGCTCGCCGAAGCCGCCTACCGCTCACTGCAGACTGGCCAGCGGATAAATCTCGCCAACGTATAAGGATTTCACGCGATGAAGATCGGCCTCGTTTCAGACTCGCTCGCAGATTTGAGCCTTGACGCCATGCTGGAGGCTGCGGCGGCGCTCGGCGTGCAGGGTGTGGAGATCAACACCGGCAACTGGTCGTCGGCGCCGCATATCGACCTGCCAGGGCTGCTCGCGAGCGGTGCCGAGCGCCAGCGGTTCCTGGGCGCCATCGAAGGACGCGGCCTCCAGCTCATCGCGCTCAATGCCAATGGTAACCAGTTGCACCCGACGGACGGCGAACGGCAATCCGAAGTCCTGCGCCAAACGATCCAGTTGGCCGGACTGCTCGGTATCAAGAAAGTATGCCTGATGTCCGGGCTTCCGTCCGGCGCGCCGGGCGATACGACGCCGAACTGGGTCGTCTCGTCCTGGCCGCCGGAGACCCAGTCCATTCTGCAGTGGCAGTGGGAAGAGAAGCTGCTGCCCTACTGGCGTCTGCTCGCTGGCTTCGCCAAGGACAACGGCGTCGAGCAGCTTGCGATCGAGCTCCACGGCAACCAGCTGGTCTACAATGTGCCGTCACTCCTGCGCTTGAGAAGCGAGATCGGTCCGATCGTCGGCACCAATCTGGACCCGAGTCACCTCATGTGGATGGGTGCTGATCCGCTGGCTGCAATCGATGCCCTCGGTTCCTCAATCTTCCACGTGCACGCCAAGGATACATATCTTAACGCGGCGAAGCAGCGGACGACCGGCCTCCTCGAGAACGGCTCTCTGGCTGATGTCTCGGCAAGGTCCTGGAGCTACATCACACTCGGCTACGGCCATTCAGAGGGTTGGTGGCGGGACTTCTGCTATCGGCTGCGGATGTCGGGCTATGATGACTGGCTCTCGATCGAGCATGAGGATGTCATGCTGTCGCGGATGGAGGGCGTTCGGCGCTCGGTCGAGCTTCTCAATGCCGCCGCTCCAGTGGAGCCCAGCAACTACCAGCCGCAGACCATCTAGCAGGGGACGCCATTCGACGCGCGGTGCTGCGTACGATCAAATTTCAAGTACATCGGGAAGAACGGTAGGGCGACGACCGGAAATTGAGCGTAGTCGAATTTATCGGAGCCACAAAATCGACGCCTTCAAACTCCTCTTGATCGCTCGCCGTAGTGGCAAACCGCGACGATTTTGGCAAGCAGATGAAACATCGAAAGGGCAAGGCCGACCCACTTGGTGACATTGCGTTCCAGGTGCCTCCAAGAAGACGTAGCGGCTCCTTCTGGCAGGCCAGCGTCTGGTCGAGAAGAACCTCAACATCTAGCCGACCATCACCATCCGGCCAGGTTGGCCGCTCCGGGTGATTGTCGAGAAGGGTCTGGTGCCCCGGCCGTACCGGGGGTGAAGGAAATTCAATGCCTGATCTGAAGCTGGCGAAACCGCCGGATCCCGTGCCGGTCAAGATGACGTTCACGGTGCAGCCGGACCTTGCCCAGGCACTCCGGGAATATGCAGCAGTCTACCGTGCGTCCCGGTCCGCTCTGCGCCGACTCAGTAACGTATTGGGGTATTGCTGTTGGTGTGTTTCCCGTCGCTATTTCGACGTGGAACGCGCGAGCTGCTTCCGACCATGCCGAGAGCGCGGGCGCGCTTCTCGCTACCAGTTTCCAGCTCGCCTTGGCAGTCGGCGCTATCGTTGGCGGTGCTGCCGTGGATGGTTTTGGGATCGCTGGAGCCTTCAGTTACTGCGCCTCCGCGGTGTTCGCTGAAGCGCTGGTCATGCTCGTATTTGGGAGAAGGATGGAAACGTCATCACTGGCGGCAAAGGACCTATGAGCGCATGCGGAAGACAACTGCTCTGCGGCTTCACTCCGGCGAGCCGCGACCCGGCCGCATCCGGTGGAGCTGATTCCGTCCCGCAAGAATCAATACTGACAAAATCTTCTATTTAGCGTTGCTCTTGAGGACGTGCCCGAGTAAAGATGCGCTGAAACGGGTACTCGCCATTGCCCCTCTCCGGATAGAAGGACGCAAGGGGACGACGTTATAGCGTCTTACTCGCCTTATCTACTGTAGTCATCTCGGACGCGAACTTGCTCGCGTTGCCTACATATCCCGCTGCCAGGCGCTCGATTTCAGCGAGCGTGTCTACGCCTAGTTCTCGGACGACGCGGCCCGGCACGCCCAGAACCATTGAATGTGGCGGGATCAACTTTCCTTCTGGAATCAGAGCGTTAGCGCCGATGATTGAACCTCGGCCAATATGAGCGCCATTAAGGATCGTCGAACCCATTCCGATCAAGCATAGATCTCCAATCGTGCATCCATGGAGTATCGCGCGATGGCCAACCGTGCAGTCCTTGCCTACAATCAATGGGTATCCAGGATCTGCGTGAAGAACGGCGCCGTCCTGCACATTGGAGCGATCGCCGATCGTTATCGCTTCATTATCCCCCCTGATGACCACGTTGAACCAGATGCTGGCGAACTCACCAATGTGGACCCGCCCTACGATGCATGCCCCGGGAGCGATCCACGCCGGTGCCCCGCCGAAGCGGGGCGCGTTACTTCCAAGTGCGAAGAGCATCTGCGTCCAGTGTGGGTCGGTGCTGCGGAGACATTAGAAGTTAACCCGGTCGCCGCCCTTCAAGGAGAGCATTTGCCTTGCCTCCTCCGGCGATGCCACGGTCAGGCCGAGGCCCTCCAGGATTTGCCTTGCGCGCACGACCTGGGCCGCGCTGGAGCTCGCGAGCTTCCCCGGGCCATCCCAAAGGCTGTCTTCGAGGCCGACACGCACATTGCCTCCCATCGCTGCGCCGATGGCGACGACGGGCATCTGGTTCCGCCCGGCACCGAGAACCGACCATCGGTAGTCGCCCCCAAACAACCGATCCGCGGTGCGCTTTAGATGAAGGATATCCTCAGGATGAGGGCTGATGCCCCCGAGAATGCCAAAGACGGTTTGCACAAAGAGAGGAGGTTTGACAAAACCTTTTTCATAAAAGTGGGCAAGCGTATAGAGATGTGAGGTGTCGTAGCATTCAAACTCAAATCGCGTGCCCGCATCCGAGCAGGCGCGAATGATAAACTCGATGTCCTTGAAACTGTTGCGGAATACCAAGTCGTAACTGTCCTCGAGGCCTTTTCGCTCCCATTCATGCTGGAATGTTCTATACCGGTCCAGCATCCTGAAGAGGCCGAAATTCATCGACCCCATGTTCAGCGAAGCAACTTCAGGCTTGAATTCGAGTGCCGGCTGAACCCGCTCCTCAACCTTCATCGACGGATGACCGCCCGTCGTGAGGTTGATCACAGCTGACGTGCGCTGCTTGATTCTGGACAGGAACCGCGCAAAGGCTTCCGGCGATTGGTCCGGCTTGCCGGTCTTTTCGTCGCGCGCGTGAAGATGAATGACGGCGGCTCCGGCCTCGGCCGCCTCGACCGCAGCCGTAACGATTTGATCGGCGGTCACCGGCAGGTGACGGGACATTGAGGGTGTATGGATGGCGCCGGTTACGGCGCAAGTTATGATGACTTTCCTGCTGCTTGACATGCGCCGCTATCCGTTCTGGGTTGCCGGGTCCGCCGTACGCTTGTGCGCGGCGAGAGCGATTAGGCGGCGGTCGCGCCAAAGAGCTTCTGCTTCGCGATCCGCTCTGGACTTCGGCTTGCCAAGGCTTCGATCAATTTCTGGAACCAAGGCCGTCCAGTCAACGATGCTCGACTGACCTGCGGCAATCGTCTCGTACATCTTCTGGTACCGCGACACGAAATCCTCCAAGCCCATCGGCGCGTTCAACGATATTGTTTTAAACGGTCCGATAAATGACCAGCGCAAACCAATGCCCTCGCTCACCGACCGATCGATGTCCTCGGCCGTGGCCACGCCAGACGCAACGAGTCTGAACGCTTCCTGAAGAAGAGCTCCTTGAAGCCTATTCATGATGAAGCCGGCGATCTCCACCGACATGACGATCGGGCTCTGGCCGATCTCGGCCATCAACTCCTTCGCCCGGTGGACAACCGACTCGCTCGTCCACGGGGCTGGCACCACCTCTACGGCGGGCACGATGTATGGAGGGTTTATGGGGTGCACGACAAGGCACCGGTGACGGCCGGGCAAGTTGGCGCTGAGAGTGGACGGGAGGAGGGCGGACGTCGAGCTCGCAATCACAGCGTCGGCCGGGCTCAATCGGTCAAGCTCGGCAAAGACCCGCTGCTTGTTCTCGAGGACTTCCGGGGTGTTCTCCTGTACGTAGGAGACGTTGTTCAAGGCAGAGCTCAGATCGCACGTCACGGATATACGGCGAATCAAGTCGTCTGGACTTTGCCCCGACAGGAGGCCAGAGCCGGCAAGATGGGGAAGTATTTCGGATATCGCTGCGACGGCAGCTTCCAGCGCCTCGGGGATCTCGTCCTGCAAGGCGACTTCGTGCCCGGCCCTCGCGAAACTAATGGCCCATGATCGACCTATCGCGCCAGCACCAATTATTGCGACCTTCATATTACCTCCGAATGCGTCGCGCAGTCGCTGCTCGAACGCCTCTTGTTCATGGTTCTCGCAAGCTTGGCTTGCAGGAAAAGGACGGGCTGCTCCAGTCCCGCGACGTTCTTGCGACTACCCTAGGAAGCGTCGCTCGGGAAGGCCCCTGACACCCAGACCACGAAGCTCGAAAAGACTGCCTCCCAGCCGACCATCATCCGGAAAGCGTGCCAGCGGAGACGTCGCTGCAGATGTCACATACAGCACGTCGAGGTTAGGACCTCCGAAGATCAAGCTCGTGACGTTGCGCACCGGCATCTCGATGCGCCGGTCAAGCTTGCCGTCGGGCGCAAACCTCCGAAGTTCTCCGCCATAGGCAACAGCGCTCCAAACGAACCCCGCTTCGTCCACGGTCGCCCCGTCCGGAGCGCCAGTCCCCTGCTTGAAGGACGCAAAAGGCCTCTTGTTGCTGATTGCACCGGTATCTGTATCGTAGTCGTAGGCACAAATTTCTTCAGCCCAGGTATCTGCAAAGTAGAAGGTTTTGCCGTCTGCGCTCCAACATGGGCCGTTGGAACAAACGATACCCTCCTCGAGCTTGTGGATGGTCAGATCCGCATCGACACGATACAGAGACCCTTTGGGGTTCGCTTCATCCATATCCATCGATCCGGCAACGAACCGCCCCTGTCGATCGACCTTTCCGTCATTCAAACGCGTGCTGGGGAGGTTCGCTTCGGGATCGGCAATCGAAGTCGCCTTGCCGGTCGCCAGGTCGAAAGTGTGAAAGCCTGTCTCAAGCGAGAGAATGGCGCCGCCACTTTGGCGAAGCGCCATGGAGCCGATCTTTCCGGGCACATCCCAGGACTTCAATTCGGTGCCGGCGCCTGTCGAGCGATAGATCCGCTTTCCGAAGCTGTCGATCCAATAGAGCCGCTCTTCGTCGATGTCCCAGATGGGACTCTCGCCGAGTATCGTGCGGCAGTCGACTAAAACACGAATTTCCGTCATCCGAGGGCTCTCCGCTCGCGGTTTTGTTTCAGAACGATTGGGGTAAGGTTCTTGCTATCGGGCGATGACCGTTCTATCTCGTTGCCATCCGCAACGGTTGTCTTTCCGCCGAGTGCGGCACGAACGATGGCGGCTTCGCTGATCTCATCCCCAGAGAGCTCGGCTGCGACTTCGCCGGAGTAGATTACAAGCACCCGATGGCTGAGATTCACGACTTCGACGATTTCAGTCGAGTAAAGCAGGACCGAGCCGCCTGCTCGAACATACTCGTTTATCAAGTTGTATATTTCGTACTTGGTGCCGACATCCACGCCTCGCGTCGGATCGTAAAGCAAAAGGATTGGCCCTCCAGCGAGAAGCCACCGCGCCAGTACGATCTTTTGCTGGTTTCCGCCACTGAACTTCTGTGTCTGAGTGTATAAGGCGCGATCGGCAACCTTCGCTTTCCGTAGAGCGTCACCGACCGCCCGGCGTTCCGCCTTGCGATCGATAAGAGAGAAACGGGAGAACCGTTCGATGACTGGCAGACTTACGTTCTGGCTGCCGTCGAGCTTCAGAAAAAGGCCTTCGGTCTTGCGCTCTTCCGGAACCAAGCCAATGCCCACTCCGGCGGAGATCGCATCCCCTGGGGTCTGAAGAACGACTTTCTTGCCCTTAACGCGCACCTCGCCGGATCGGATCTTGACGTCTCCGAACAATCCCAAGAACAGATCCAGCTGTCCCATGCCCTGGAGGCCGGCTATGCCGAGTATCTCGCCCTGGCCGAGCGACAGGGATGCCCTCTTTATTTTTCCGACCGACACTTCGTGGACATCAAGGGCGGGAATATCCTTTGGCACATAGTGAGCCTTGGGCGGAAATGCGCGATCCAGCTCGCGCCCGATTATCAGGTGGATGATCTCATCGTCGGTGACTTCCGGAGTCGCGAAGGAGCCGACGCTCATACCGCCGCGCAGGACCGTTAGCGAGTCGCACAACATGCGCACCTCGGCCATGCGATGCGAAATGAAGACAATGGTCGCGCCCTTCGACTTTTGATCGGCAATCAGCCATTGAAGCCAACTGACGTCGGCGGCCGAAAGCGACGACGTCGGCTCATCAAGAAGCGCTATCTTCGGCGCATGCAGGAAGGCTCGCGCGATCTCAAGCTTTTGTCTGACTGGGAGCTCCAGCGAGCGCACTTCCTGATCGAGAGATAGACCTGTTATGCGCAGTTCAGCGAGACGCTCTTCGACCAACCGTTTTGCGTGCCTTCGACGCAACAGGCCAAGGGGACCGGTTGGCTGCACCGGGATCAACAAATTCTCCCAGATCGTCAAATCGGGGAACGTTGAGAGTTCCTGGAAGGCTGTCTGGATACCCAGCTTGTGCGCCCTGCCTGGGCTGGAGAGGCGCTCCTGGCCGCCGAATATGCGAATAACTCCGGCATCCGGCTGGACGAGTCCACTGAGGATCTTGACGATCGTCGACTTGCCGGCTCCATTCTCGCCTAGCAAAGCGTGCACGCTGCCCCGCGCCACGGAAAAGGTGGCTCCGCTCAAGGCAACCGTTGCCCCGTAGGCTTTTTCGATTTTGTCCAAGGCAATGGCCTCGCCGGCTGGCGCGGGCCCTGCGTGGTGCATCGGGTGATCAGATCCGGCGCGCATTGCAACCTATGATACAATGGCTTGGAGATCCCTGATCCCCCACTCGGCGCGATATTGCATTTCCATCTCGCGACGAACACGTACGCCGAGTACACTTCCGTCAAGGACGACGTCCGACCACTTGACCGTCTGGCCTGCTTCCACGCCTCGAAGCAGAGTAGCCTCGTGCGCGAGTCCGATGGGCAGCAAACCTTCGCTTAGTGAGCGCTGCGCAGGCACGAGCTTGCCGAAGACGGTATGTCCACCCTCGCCGTCGAGCTTCTCTCCTGCTGACAACTTGCGCTTAGCAGCAGCAACGACATCGCCGGTGAATTCACGCGCGCAGCCCGTCGGCTCGCCCCGCAGCGCCGCGCTGGCGACCGAAATCCCGAGCTCGAGTCCGATCAAATGATATGGTCTGTAGAGAGCGGCGTAGCGGCCGGTCGAATCCGTGCGGACCCCATACTCGGAAAAGCATCGTTGAACATAGTCCGTGGGTCCTTCGAACACCACGTACACCCCCCATCTCAGATCGCGAAACACAGGGCGCCCGTCGCGCTCCAGCGACGATACAACTTCGACCATTCCGCGTCGCTCGAGAACCCCGCCATCAGAGCTTGGCCGCAAGACAGTTGGGAGATCGTCGACGCCGCAGGGCGGAAACAGCAGGCCATCGGATGGTACCGACAGCCCAGTCGCGTTCGCTACCGCTGCCATCTCCAACGCCGATTTCGTTCCATCCAGGAATGAGTTGAACATGCGGGCATTGAAGTCGCCCGACGCGACCTGAGACTCGCTAAACCCGTAGTATTTCCAGACTGTATCGGGCGTCGACGAATGATAAACCGGCAGATACTTAGTCCCTTTGCCGGCCGCGATCGGCTCCAGCCCCACCGCGCGCGCCCAATCCACCAGCTCCGCGATCAGCGCCGGCTGATCGCCATAAGCCATCGAGTACACGATACCAGCCGACGCAGCCTTCTTCGCCAGCAAAGCGCCGGCCAGCACATCGGCCTCGACATTGACCATGACAATGTGCCGCCCGTGCGCGCAGCACCAAAGGGCGTGCTGGATCCCAGCCCCCGGCACCCCCGTCGCATCAACCACCACATCGATGCCGTCAAAGCTGATCAGTGCCTCGACATCGTCAAGAACGTGGGTGCCTCCGCTTCTGGCCGCCTCGGCCAGGGAACTTGCAGAGAACTTCTCCTCCCGCCAGCCGACCCTTGCAAGCGCCGCACGCGCCCGCTGCGGAGCAATGTCGGCAACCCCCACGACATGAATCCCAGCGGTCCTTCCCGCCTGCGACAGGAACATGGAACCAAACTTCCCGGCTCCGATCAGTCCGACCCGCACGGGATGGCCCGACTCAGCTCTTGCGCGCAACATGCCGGAGAGATTCATGTCATCCTCTTTCAGGCGCCCGACCCGGCGCCTTTGGGCACCGGTACATATCAGGCCCGGTCTGCGTAGCATCGTGCATGCGCGCACAACAATGCCGCTTCATGCACGACGGATGTGCAGAAATTCTAATTTGACGGCATGCGATAGTGCCAAATGGAGCGTGAGCGGTCACGTATGCGAATTATCGCACTGCCGTTGGGCTTTTTCGCGAATGGACGTGCGAAATTCTGTTAACTAGAGTTGCTGAATGAGGTGCTCGCCGCGCGAGGTCCTCAGGTCAAAATCAATGAACGGCGTCTGATCAAGGACAGCCAACACACAAAGGGAGGAATACGTGGGGAGAATGATCAAGGCTCGTATGCTGCTCGCCGGCGCGTTGTCGATGATGAGCCTGTCCGCTTCATCGCCGCCTGCGGCGGCCGAGGACCAGGTCAAGGTCTTCCTCAGCATGAGTTTTGTAGGCAACCAGTGGCAGGAAGAGGCGGCTAACTCTATTCGCGCGATGGCTGCTTCCAAGCAGTACAAAGACAAGGTGCAGTTCGAAGTCCAGGTCGCTGGGCCAAATGCGCAGAAGCAGATCCAGCAGATCAACGCAATGGTCCAGGCTGGAGCTAAGGCGATCATCGTCTATCCGATTTCGCCGACCGCTCTTAACCAAGCAGTGAAGGCGGCTTGCGCAAAAGGAGTGACCGTTGTCGCCTATGACGGCGAGATCACGGAGCCTTGCGCCTATAATGTTCACATCGATCAAGCTGAGGATGGGCGGGTCACTGCGCAATGGCTGGCTGACTATCTGAAAGGCAAGGGCAATATCGTCGTGATCACTGGCGTCGCCGGCACCTCCGTCGACTCCGCCCGCGTCGCTGCCTCGAAAGAAGTCTTCGCGAAGTATCCGGACATCAAGATCATCGCCGAGGCGAACGGCATGTGGAGCCAGCAGGGGGCGCGGACGGCCCTGTCAAAGATCGTCGCGGCCCATCCATGGGAAACGATCGACGGCATTCTCATGCAGGTCGGCTGCTACACTGCAGCATCGATGCAGGACGAGGCCGGCATACCTGATGACAAGAAAATCCCATGCGCGGGCGAACAGTCGCAGGGACATCGCATTCAGATGCTTCCAGCTGGTACGAAAGTCGAGGGCACGTCTGGGACCTATCGCCCGATGGGCTATCCTAGCATCTCCTATTCGGTCCCCGCTTCTCAGGGAGCGATTGCGTTCAAGGTGGCGATGCGTGTGCTCGCCGGAGAAGATGTTCCGAAGACCACGATCGTCCCCATCAAGCCCGTGAAGATGGGCGAGGTCCGGATCTGCGAAACAGGCTCCTGGAAGGAAATGGACGAGGGCTGCAACGTCTTCAAGCCAACGGTGGTGACAGACCCCGGGTTCATGGCTGGCATCTATACATCACTGACACCGGAGATCGGGCTGGACGCGGTGCTTCACGGCAAGCCAGAGGAATAGCTGCGGCGAGTCTAAGGGCGCAGCCGAGGGCGGCAGATGGTGCCGCCCTCGGCTTCTGCATTGTACTCGGGGGCATCGACCCTAGGCAGCGACCGACGTTCATGGAGTAGTTTCCGGTGACACTGAGTCATTCTCGGCAAACCGATCACCGCCGTCGTCTATTGCAGATCGGGGCATATCGCGGCGCCGTCCCCTCTATGTTCGTGATGATCGCATTTGTCACTCTTCTTCACTTCGTCTCCCCGACAGGCTTCACCCAAGCGGACCTCAACTACACCGCCTCCGGAGGTGCCACGCTGGCGTTGGCGGCGATCGGCCAGACAGTCGTCGTGCTGGTGGGCGGGTTCGACCTCAGCAGCGGGGCGATCATTTCGCTCGTAAACGTCATACTCGCAACGAACCTCGAGCCTGGCGCTGCCTCGAGTGTCACATGGGTAATCGCCGGCATCCTGATAGGCACGGCTCTGGGCGCTACGAACGGTTTCGTGGTCGCCTACCTGCGGGTTCAGCCTGTCGTCGCCACCTTGTCCATGATGTTCGTCACCCAGGGCCTGGCCCTCCTAGTGCTGGATAAGCCGGGCGGCAGCGTTCCAGAGGCCTTCAGCGGTTTCTTTCTCGGCTCCACCTTTGGCGAAAACGTACCCACGCCGTTGGTGATCGTTGTCCTAAGCCTGGTCCTTTGGACACTGTTGAAGAATACACGGTTCGGGACGTCACTCTATGCACTCGGCAGTGACAGCGATGCCGCGCACCAGAGGGGTATAAATGTACCGCTGGTGAAGTTTGCTGCCTACACGCTTGCTGGAACAGCGTACGGGGCTGCCGGCGTGTTCATCACGGCTCAAACAGCCTCCGGCGACCCCTTAATCGGTGCACCGTTGTTGCTGCAGGTCTTCGCCGCGGTCGTGATTGGGGGAACGAGGTTGGGCGGAGGGCGCGGTGGCTGCGTCGGATCAGCTATCGGCGCGTACGTCCTGATCCTGATTGTGAACGTTCTCCTCGTCTTTAACTTCTCATCCTATTTCGGCACGATTGCAGAAGGTGTGATTCTTGTCATCGCCGCTCTGGGTCATTCGAGTTCCGACCTGCCGCGCGCGAATTGGTCGAGTCTATTCGCGATCTGGAGCGCTCGGCGGCGGCCCGCAAAAGTCCCCGAGGTCGCGGTGATTCCTCATGTGGCTGAGGTGTACCAGCTTCCCGGCGTTTTGCGGCGTAATGTAGATGTCTTTCGTTATACGTTGCCTGCCTTTGCGTGCCTTGGCATTGTGATAGCCCTCCAGGCCAGTCTTTACGGCCACGTAGGTGTGCCATACTTCAATTCGCTGATCACACTCGCTTCCTTCCTCATTATACTGGCGCTCGGGCAGGGCACCGTCATCCTGACGGGCGGATTGGACCTGTCGCTCCCGTGGACAATCTGCCTGAGTGGTCTACTCTTCACAGACTGGACGCAGGGTGACGCCGCATCGGCGATTTGGGCCGTGCCGATCGTGCTGATCATCGGTACCTCCATAGGAGCGTTGAATGGCCTCGGAGTTGTCGCTCTTAGGCTTCCGGCGATCGTCGTCACTCTTGCGATGAATGGCATCCTCCAGGGCTTGGCGCTGCTGTATTGCAACGGTACACCGTCCGGCATGTCGCCCGAGATTTTTCACTGGCTAATGACGGGACGGCTACTGGGCTTTTCTCCGATCTCGTGGCTGTTGATCATCTTTGTCGTATTCGGGGTGCTCCTTCTGGGCCAGACCACGTTTGGCCGACGGATATACGCTGTGGGCAACAGTGTGCGAGTGGCACGGCTGGCGGGCGTTAAGGTCGGCGCCACGATCATAGCCGCGTATAGTCTCAGCGGTGCATGTTCAGCTCTCGTCGGAATCCTCCTCGCAGGTTTCATAGGCCAAGCCAGTCTGGGAATGGGAGACGAGTTCCTTCTTTCCTCAATCGCTGCTATCGTCGTTGGAGGAACCCTCATTACGGGAGCCAGGGGAAAGTATCTTGGAATGATCGGAGGCGTGCTTCTGCTCACCGCTTTGCAGACCTTCCTCGCGAGTAGCCTGCTTCCCGAGGCCACGCGTCAGATTGTCTTCGGCGCAGTGATGCTCGCTGCTGTCGTTTCACTTCGAGAAGGGTAGTTCGACCGTAGGCCTCGTAAGGAGCTGAAGACCCGAGCCAGATGGTATCGAACATGAACACGGGGAAATTTCAGTTCGTATGAAGTATCCGCCAGAAAGCCATCCCGACTTCGACTGGAATGACCTCCGGGCTTTTCTAGGAATAGTGCGTAGCGGAAAGCTGACCGCCGCGGCGAGGCGGATTGGCGTCGACCATTCGACCTTGGGCCGCCGGATTGGACGTCTCGAAGCCGCGCTGCGAGTTCGCCTCTTCGACCGCAGCCCGTCTGGGTATGTCCTCACAATAGCGGGGGAACGTCTCGTACCTCAAGCGGAAGCCATGGAAAGCTTGGCGATCGGGGCGTACGGGAGCTTAGCCGATGAAGGCTTGAGCCTTGGAGGCTCGGTCCGGGTCGGTACACCCGAGGGATTCGGGACCTTCTTCCTTGCCCTGCACATCGGCGAACTCACAAAGCGACATCCCGAACTTGAGATAGAGCTTGTTGCGAATCCGCGCGGGTTCAGCCTCTCGAAGAGGGAGGCAGACATCGCGATCAGCATGTCGCAGCCGGAGGAGGGGCGTTTGCACAGCCGAAAACTGGCCGACTACGAACTGGGCCTCTACGCGGCGCGAAGCTATCTCGAGCGCAGCCGAACGATTAAACATGTTAGCCAACTCCGGGAACACCAGTTCATCGGATACATTTCAGATTTGATCTGGACGCCCGAACTCGACTACCTACCCAATGTCTCGCGCGAGTTGAATCCGAGGTTGAAGATCTCGAACATTATAACACAGATGACGGCCACCTTGGGCGGGGCCGGGCTATGCATCTTGCCTTACTTTATGGCCAACCGCGAACCATCCCTGGTTCGGCTCTTCGAACATGAGATCAAGCTAATCCGCTCGTATTGGCTCATTGTGCATTCCGACATGAGAGATCTCGCACGTGTACGAATGGTGAGCGCTTTCATTGCCGACGTTGCTCACAAGGTAGGTCGCTCGTTTTGGATTAGCACATAAAAATCGAGGCAAAGCCTTATCGCCACGGCAACCATTGGACAGACCTGCGACATCGAAATCAACGAGACGAATATCGATCCATTCGACATGGGGCGACTCTTTCAAAAACTTCGGAAATGCACCGAGGTGATCGTCTGCATCCAGTTGCGAAGAAACCAGCCATGCGGCCCATCGCGCTCCCGCTCGGCGCGTTGTGGACGGCTGCGCCTTTTAGGCCAACCGCGGCGGGCAGTCCCGGTCGCTAGGCGCCGCTCACTCCGCTCCTCGTCAGTATCTTTCACAGTGGCGGCGTCGATATCACGCCGCCAAAAGAGGCGTCCCTCCGAAGGCAAAGGTCGTACGTTCGAATCGTATCGGGTGTGCCAGATTTTTCAATGACTTAGCCGATTTTGTCGGCTCCGCCCCAGATCTCACGGAAGCACCACGGAAGCAGGCGACGTCGCAATTCGGCGTATCTCGCCGGACGCAACGATTCGGCGTGCGGGACCGATGGCTGGCTGCAAACCTTCCAATAGACCGGGGCGACTGCCCATCCTGCCTTGACGCTCTATCTGTGAGGCTGAGCCGTCTTTGAGCACTCTGGGAATAGCGCGGAGTCGTAAATGACTTCGCATCTACTCGATTCCAAGCGGCAGCTGCGACCTGAGTCCGCGCTTGCCATCGAGTTGATCCTGTCGATGACTCTATTCTCGATAGCGCTGATATGGGCGCAGAAATCTACCTCACGAAAACACTACGGCTGGCCACTGTGAGCGTGGGCGCAGGGGCCGCTTATGGCGCGAAGCGGACTCCCCGGCGCAAATTAGTAGGTGGGTCCCGCTTTGGGTCGGCGCTTCATGTGGCCTTCCGCCGCGAGTACAGCGTCGAGGCGCTTGTGTGCGTCAGGCTTATTCAGGACAGAGAGTCGCCGATCCCATTTGGCATCAAGCTCTTTGAGATCCAGTTTACGCCGTTCCGCTGGGCTCAATCCAGCTGATGATCGTCTCTTCCTAGACATGAGGGCCTCGCCAAAGGCGACGATGTTGGCAAACCATACCTTGCTCAGTTCCGCGAGCATAGGCCGCTGTTGGCGCATAGCTGACCTTCAGTGCAGCGGCCAAAGAGCAAACGGCTTCGCGGCGGTCTGCACCGGCTGGATCACAAGCTTGATTGTGTGATTCGTGACTACCATGACGGGCTGTTTTGGTGCAGCGCGTTCTTGGGACGTAGCAGAACCTTTACAGGTGCCAGCCGGCTATCGCGGGCCGTCGTTCAATCGCGCAGATGAGGTAAAGCTGTCTTCTTCAGTCGATCGGCTATCCGACGACATGATGGTCGGTGTCTGGTCATAGCCGCTGCGTTCGCTATAGAAGACAGCGGACATCAGCCCAGCGCCGAGGGCGAATGTCACGAATGTTCCGAGTGCAGCCGCAAAGACGATGGTCAAGGTTATTGGCCCCGTCACGACGAGGACGCCGGCGGCTAAGCCGGCGGCAACGAGGGCCGCTACCACGATCCAGATCAGCTGCCGCTTGAAGTCATTCGCAAGCTTTGATCTGGATTCCCTGCTGGCCATCAGACCCTCCGTTCGCTCAAACCAGGTCATGCAGAGCGGCCCCGTCTTGCATGTCGTCCTCCTCGGAATAGCCATGATCTGTCTTCAGAAGCGATGGGGACGGGATAGAGACGGTCCCGTTGCATCACCGGCCCCGTCATTCGGACGGCGGCGTGAGATAGCGGTCGAGCCAGGTCTGGGTCGGATTCTCGCTGGTGAGCTCGCTGTCCAATAGGCCTTCGTTCGCCTCCCAGATCGTGTCCGACGTTATCTTCGTCCACGGACTGGGCGCGATCGTGGACGGCACCGGCGGCACCGCTGCAGCGAGAATCTCTCTCATCTGAACAGCAAAACGCGCCATGCTCCGAACGCCAACGCCGGCCAGATGGAGAACGAAGCCGATGGCGATTGTGGATGCGGAGATCATGGGGAAGGTGGTCATCTGCAGTTCCTCCTCCGGTGTCGATCAATCTAGGTGGAGGGGATCTGCTGCGACATTGCACGGGAGTACAACGAGCCCATCAATTCGTGTGAGTGGGACTATACTCGGGTATACTGGCGCGAGAGGCTCTTCGCCAACTTGGAGTGGATCCTTCGGCTGGACCGGCTTCCACTGAGAGGACCAGGCGGCGTCAGAACGAGTTTCTGCGCACTGCAACAGCCCAGAACCTCAGAAAACTGACAGAGCGCGTTACCAATATGCCGTCTTCGGCCAACGAGCAGCGTGAAAGCGATGACCCCAGCTCTGGCCTCATTGCTCAGCAATCGGCGCAAGACGGACATGGCGCGGCGCACAGCGAAGCCACCCACACGAGGCCGAGTAGACGCTGTGAGAGGGCGCATGGCGCCCGTCGATTACTGCCGCAAAACAAGCGGCTACGAAATACCCTGGGCGAGCGTCGATGCTTCCCTGAAATCCAGCGTGTCAAAGCCCTCGCTAAACCGCCGCATAACCGGTTCCAAGGTCGCCTTGGCCGAAGGGCCAGCCCCCTCTGCAATTTTCAGCCGCGCTGAGCTGATCGCTGAGCGTAATTCCCAGGAGAGAGCGCCTTGCTCTCGCGCGACTGTCATAGCCCGCTGAAACTCATCTTCGGCTGCTCTGTTGGCACCAGCAACGCTCGTCAGCAGGATAGTTTCGCCCCTGATCCGCAGCAGCTCGGATAAACACCAATGTTCTGCCCGCAACTTGCATATTTCGATTGCTTGGGAGATGGCTTTATTAGCGCGTTCAATCTCGCCGGCCTTACCGAGGGCAAATGCCAATTCACCACAGAACCAGGTGTGAGGAAGCAGAAAGCTCCCCTCAGGCACCGCCTGGAGCGCGGCGGTTAGCTTTTGAATGGCGCCCAGAAAGTCACCCTGCCTGTTCAGAAGCACTCCACTCCAAGCCTGAGCGAAAGTCTCATAAGGTCCTTGCGGATCGAGAACGGCCCTGCTCGAGAGTTCCGCTATGGCGACTCCAGCAGCATCGAAGTTGCCGTTGAAAATAGCGATCTTACAGTGGGAATATGCCAAAGCGTCGAGGATGGTAAGAGCGTGCTCGGATTCTTTGGCGCGAGCGAGAACGTCTTCCGCTAGTTCCCATGCGCGATCAGGAAATCCGCTAAACCAGAGAACCTGGGCAAGGACGGTGCCAGTGACAGATCGCGGATCGAGTCTGTAGCGCATGAGATGCACTTCATTCTCGAGTGCTGTCTGCGCCGCCAACGCGCCTTCCAAAGCTTCCTGGGCAAGCCTCATGTCTCCACGATAATAGTGTACCATTCCGGTGAGTCGCTGTCCGACCGGGAGATCGGCAGGGTCGCTTGATTTCAGCGCAATGTGGCAGAATTCCCTTGCGAGGTTTTCGCACTGGTCAATGTCGCCATCGGCGTACTTGTTAGTCCAAAGACCTCGAATGGCGCGCAGCTGATTTTCGGTGTCTCCAATGGTACGAGCGATGCCGAGCGCCTTCGTCCAGGCGATGCTCGAGCGAGGATCAAATCGGTAAGTCAACGAACTCCCTAAAGCGGAGAAGAGCTGCATAGCTTCGCTGCTACGCTCAAGTTGCGTCGGATCAAGCATCTGGAGGGCAGCCTCGACGCGCGAGCGACACTCTTCACTTAGTGACAAGCGCATCCAGATCGGGACGCCAGCAATGGTTAGCTCAACCGCAAGCCTGCGATCCCCACTGTCCAATGACGCCCAGTCCAGGGCAACTCGGAGATTTTCTAGCTGTTGGGCATAGGCTTTTTGCCACCCGGCAGCCGGACTCCTTGCAGCCAGTACTTCCGCACGCTTAAAGACATCTCTGAAGTACTCAGCGTGTCTCTTCGCGACCGCTCCTAATCCTCCCTGTTCGATCAGCTTCTTCCGTGCATAAGCACGGGCTGAATCGAGAAGGCGATAGGATGCCGTCTCGGTCGTGATATCCACGGAAACCAGCGACGTAGATACTAAGGTCGCTAACTGCTCAGCTATTCCCGCAGGCGTTATGCGGTCGTCGGTAGCGATCTCGGTCGCCGCATCTATGCTGAAATCACCAGCGAATATCGAGAGCCGCTGAAACACGAGGCGGGTACTCTCAGTAAGGAGTTGGAAACTCCAGTCGAATGCAGCATCAAGCGTATGATGACGGGGTGGCGCTGTGCGATGACCCTGTGCGAGGAGCTGAAACCGGTCGTCCAGACGCGCGGCGACGCCATGCACACCGAATGTGTCGACTCGTCCCGCGGCCAATTCGATTGCCAGCGCTATCCCATCGAGCCTTCGGCATATCTCCGCAACAACAGGTGCATTGGCATCGGATAAGGTGAAGGAATCAAGCGCCGCTGTGGCCCGATCGGCGAAAAGTTGCACCGCCGGAAAGGCGAGCGCGTCCGCGGCAGTAAGTACTGACGATGCCGAAGGCGCTTCCAGGGCTTTAAGACGATGAACATGCTCGCCTCGGGCGCGCAGTGGCTCCCGGCTTGTGGCAAGAATGTGCACCCCGGGCGCTCCTTTGCAGATTTCCTCTGCCAGTCTCGCTGCGATCTCAATTACATGCTCGCAATTGTCGATCACGAGAAGAAGCGCCTTCGGCCGCAATACAGCCACCAAAGAGGGGATTGGGTCGTTAGACGTGACGGCCTGACCCAAGAGTGCTGCGAGCGCGCTCGGAACTAGCCTCGGATCGGAAATGGGTGCGAGGTCCAGGAATCGAACACCCGCGGAATAGTTTGAGTGCAAGTGGCTCGCGAGAGTCAGCGCGACCGTCGTTTTCCCGATGCCGGCCGGCCCAACGATCGTGATAAACCGGCGCTGCAGTAAAAGGTCAGTCAATGTGTCGATCGCAGCCACACGACCAAAGACCGGTGTCACCAGTCGCGGCAGATTATCCACGCGATCGATTGTCGAATCCGCGGGAGGCGCCTCTGGCTCGACGATGAGCTCCGAGACTGGAGCGACGAAGCTGTAGCCGCGTCCGTGTGAATTTACGATAAACCGCCGGCCGCCGTTGCCGTCGCCCAATGCTCGACGCAATGACAAAATATGTACGCGCAACGTACCAGGCTCGACGACGATTCCGGCCCACGCCTGCGCGAGCAACTCCTCATTGCTTATGACCTTTCCTGCCCGACTGACCAGGGCGATTAGAATGTCGAGTGCTCGTCCACCGAGAGCGACGCGCTGGCCATTCTCGAGCAGGAGGCGTTTGGCGGTTAGCAGCTGAAAAGGTCCGAACGAAAATACCTTGCCATCAGGTGCGACGGCGTCGCTTGAGGCAGTAGTCCCTTCCCGTTGCTCCACTGACGGTGCCTTCAACTGGCCAGAAGTCAGGGAAATCGAGCCAATGATTTGATGTTTAAATTAACTATTTCGCTCGACCCCGTAGGCGGCGACCTTAACACATCTAAACAAATGACAACACGGGCCTCTCCCACCCGATGAGTACACTACTTTTTCGATGAGGAAGGCGCGCTACATACTGGTGGTAGTACAATCCCCGTTTCAGCGTCAAACGGCGCAAATGTTGCGCGAAAGGGGCTCTGAAAGGTCGCTATGACGGCAACTGCGAGCTTTCGGGCGCGGCAGTCGCCTCGGCCGCCTCGCCGCTGTGAAAACCGTCAAGCCGCGTTTGGCGCTGAACGCGGCGGTCGCATAGAATCGACTCAACCTGATAGCTCCAAAAACCCATGACTTCGGCCACTGTGACGCGAACACCCACGACGGCGGAGTTCTTTGACCGTCTCGACGCGTCGGCGCTGACCTCGGGGCATTTGATTGTCGCCGTTGTTTGCGCCCTTGGCCTTCTCTTTGACGTCAGTGAAATGGCGCTCGGCGGTGGACTGTCTGCGATTTTCGCGGCCAGCCCCTACAATACCCCTCAGGGCCAACTCGCGTGGCTGCTGTCCTCTGTCTATGTCGGGGCTACGGTGGGCGCGCTTCTCTTAGGTTTCATGGCCGACCGCTTGGGGCGCCGCAGAATCCTAATGCTTGCACTCTTCACCCAGGGTCTCGCCTCTACCCTCGCCGCTATGGTTTCGGATCCGCTTTGGCTTTCGGTTTTCAGGGGCCTCTCAGGTCTTGGCTTGGGGGCTTATCCACCGATCATGATCGCATTTCTGACCGATATTCTGCCGGCACGGTGGCGCGCGCGCATCATCATGGGCGTGGTGTCGATTGCCTATCTGGGTCCGCCGTCGGGGATTTTTCTGCTGAGATGGGCGACCGATGCACGTCCCTTCGGTATGGAAGGGTGGCAGTCCGTCTATCTCGTCTTCGGCATCGCCGCCTTCATCGTGGCGGCTCTGTTCTGTTTGGTGCCCGAATCACCGCGGTGGTATTTCGCCACCGGCCAGGTCGAACGCGCGAAGACAGCCATGACCCGGCTCTTTCAGTCCGCGCCGATCGGCCAAGCAGCATCTGTACGGCCGCCGGACGACATACTCGATCTACAATATCGGTTGAACGCGCGACATGCGGTGCTCGTGGCCACACTATCTTTCCTCAGCACCTGGGCAACCGTCGCTTTCCCGCTGTTGACGGGCGCAGTCTTGATCAAGCTCGGTTTCAATCTCGCCGACACCCTGCTTTTCGTCGGCATATCGAATTTCGGGCCGGTTGCCGGGGCTTTCGTCTCGTCATTCTTCGCCGATCGTATCGCACGTCGCACGGCCATTCTGCTGTTCGGCGCCATCATGGTGATCAGCGGACTTGTATTCAGTGCATCGACCGAGCGCGCCGGGTTGATGGTGATGATCATCATCTTCAACACCGCAGCGACACTCTACTCGCCGGCCTTGACTATCTACGCGTCGGAGCTGTTTCCAACCCGGGTCCGCGCTTTGATTACCTCTCTTGCTTGGGGCATGAATCGCTTGGGGGCCGCCCTGGCGCCGCTCTTTCTTCTCCCTGTCCTTCATCAAGCAGGCACGTTGGCGATGTGTGGCGTCATAGCCCTCGCCATGGCGCTCAGCATGATGCTGGTTTTCTTCGGGCCCAGGGGCGCTGCGGGACAGCCGGTTGATCGTCCTTCATAGGCCGATCTCCGGCCGGATCAGGGCGAATAACTCGTAAAGATAAGGTCCTCAGACGGGGGCAGCTTCTGGTGACAAGCGTTGCACGCGCCGATCAAAGCCGAGTCAGGGTTGGCTTTGCCATTCTCAAATTGGCCATACCCCCATCCTCCCGTAGCGGCGTACTTTTTCGAGTCCTTGACCTCAACCTGTACGTTCGTGGGATCGCCGGCGACATTCGACTGGCGCCGGCCGAAGATTGCGTCATTCCGTTCAGAGGAGACCAGCTTCCATGCGATGCGGACAATGATGCTTCCGTCGGGGAAAGGGCGGGTCCCGCTTCGAAAGGCCTTGGTGGCGCGTTCATTGCCGAGAATGACGCGGATGTCGTTCAGCGCCCCGTTCTCCTGCGCGGCACTGATCACGGTCCATGCCCGATACCCGCTCGGCAGTTCGACGCCGTATAACGGGGACGCATTGTAGCCGTCGCTTCTCGCCGGAAGTTCGAAGGTCGCGGCCAGCAGAACGGCGGTCGCTACGGCAAAGAGACCATACCTCCGAGACATTCTATTCTCCTGATATCGCTTTCAGATCGGACGATTCCCTAATTCCAGGGCGCGGTCAAACTTGCGCCAGCCCTCCATCCGCGAACAGCTCTGAGCCGGTCACGAAGCTCGAATCCGCCGAGGCCAAGAATGTCGCCACCTTGGCGATCTCTTCTGGTTCGCCCACCCGGCCCAAGGGGATCTGCTGGGCGAATTGATCGAGAAACTCCTGCTGGACCTTGGCATCGCTTCCCACGAGGCCGACCAGGCCCGGCGTCCGGACAGGTCCCGGGCTGAGGACGTTCACCCGGATGCCGGTGCCTTTCAGGTCGAGCGCCCAACTGCGCGCCAGGCTTCGCACCGCCGCCTTGGATGCCGAGTATATGCTGAAGGCCGGCGTGCCGGTTGAACCCGCCGTCGATCCCGTCAGAATGATCGACCCGCCGTCACCCATCAACGGGAGCGCCTTTTGCACAGTGAAAATCACGCCCTTCACGTTGCGCCCGAAGGTGTCGTCGACCTGTTCCTCAGTGATCTCTCCAAGCGGCTGCAGCTCGCCGCCGCCGGCGTTGACGAACAGAATATCGATATGACCGGTCTCGGCTCTGATCTGGTCAAAAAGCCGATCGAGATCGCCGGATTTCGAGGAGTCTGCTTGGATGCTTTTCGCGCCGCTTCCAACCTCCTTGACCGCGCAATCCAGCGCGGTACCCCTCCGGCCGGTGACGTAAACCTTCGCTCCTTCGCCGGCGAATGCTTTGGCGGTTGCGAGGCCTATGCCGGTCGAGCCGCCGGTTATAACGGCGACCTTGCCGTGAAGACGCTGATTCATCTCAGTCTCCTTTGCAACGAGGTGGTTCCAACGCATCGGGTGCTCCATATCCCCTCATTGGGGGAAATGTCCGGAGAGAATGGCGCCGACCGAGGCGAGGGCGTCCGGGTGCCGGCTCAACGTATCTGCAAGCGCGTGAAGGGCATCGCAAATTGCGCGCTGGCCTTGCGCCGCGAAATCCGTGCCAACCGTCGATTCATTCCCATCGGCATCCATGCCGGCCCGCATCACCTCCTCGGCCAGCAGATATCCTCGTCCCGGGACGGTCTTGATCATGTCGCCGTGCACGCCCAGCGCCTTTCGAAGCGCTGAAACCTGAAAGCGGAGATTGCACTTGTCCACTGTGGTCGCCGGCCAAACGTGGCGTGCGATGATCTCGTTGCTGACCACCTTGCCGCGCCAAGTCAGCAGCAGGATCAGGAGATCAAAGGCACGACCGCCGATACACACCGGCCTGCCGCTGAGCAGAAGCTGCCGGGCGGTTGGCAGCGCCACGAAATCCCCGAACTTCATGATTGTATGTGCATAGTTGGAGCTCGCCTCTGGGGCGGCGTTATCCAAAGCGATCAGCGCTGAGCTGCCCCTATCCATTTCGCTTCCTTTCACTGCTCCTGAATTTGGGACTGTCGCCGTCTGGGGGGCGGCCTCGAAGATCGGTCGCGGCCCATTGGCTGGAACTCAGATTGGATCCGATCGCTCTGACTTGAAAGTTATGTGGAATTAGGTTGTGTTAAGTGCGCCCCAACGCGCGCCATTGACCCGTCTGCCGTGGCAAATCGGCCAATCGCCAACCACAACATAGGACGGGTTTGTGGTAGCGGTGGTGGTGGTCCGGCGAAGGCGCGTCAGCGCGCAAATGACCGACACAACCTACCGATTTCTTTGTAACCTGGGCCTGTGTCAATCCATGTGAGGAACTCAGATCCCTAATGGCCCTGCGTCCGGCCGGTTTGAAACATAGTTGACCTAACGGTGTGGCTTTGAGGGAAACGGAAACCGGCCGAAGCCAGGATCCCGGGCGCCTGTCATTCGGCCCGTTCGAACTCTCGATTGCCGAGCGACAGCTTCTGCGGGAAGGGGTGCCCGTCCCGGTCGGCAGCCGCTCCCTCGACATTTTGATCGTGCTCGCCCGCAACGCAGGGCGAGTCATAGGCAATCGAGAACTCCTGAGCCAGGTCTGGGATGGCCTCAAGGTCGAGGAAGGTGCGCTGCGGGTGCACATCAATGGACTCCGCAAAGCACTCCGGGATGGGAAGGACGGCGCCCGCTATATTCTGAATGTTCCCGGACGTGGCTACTCCTTGGTCGCATCCGTCCCTCGCGCTGCATCCTTGCACTCCGAGGCAGGGCAAACCCCGCCCGCGCGCTATGCAAACATCCCACCGATGCCCCACCGAATGATCGGCCGCGATGATGAGGTCCAGTCATTGGTGGCGCAGTTGGGCAATCTGCGCTTCATAAGCCTGGTCGGGCCTGGAGGCATTGGAAAGACCACGGTCGCGATCAAAGCGCTGCATGCGTTTCGCGAGGAATTCGACGGGCCAATCTACTTCATCAGCCTCAGCACCGTGAGCGATCCGCAAGTCGTTCACCAGACCGTCGCCTCCATGCTGGGCGTCGGCTCCGGCATCGGACACATTCTGCCGGATTTGCTCAGCTTCCTTCAGCGAGAGCCATGCCTTCTCGTGCTCGATAGCTGCGAACATCTGATCGAGCCGGTGGCGGCACTCGTCGAGGCGGTGAGAGACCATGCGCCACGGGCTCTCCTGCTGACGACGACACGGGAGCCGTTGCGGGTCGACGGAGAGCATCTGGTTCGGCTTACTTCGCTGAAATGCCCACCCGACGGTGTGGCGTTGACGGCGGCCGACTGTCTCGCCTACCCGGCTGCCGAGTTGTTTGTCGACCGTGTAAAAGCCGGGGTCGAAGGATTCCACTTGACAGATGACGACGCGCCGATCGTCGCCAGCATCTGCCGCAAGCTCGACGGGGTCGCCCTCGCTTTGGAGCTTGGTGCCGGCCGTGTTGAAGCTTACGGCCTGGCAGAAACCGCGCAGCTGCTCGGACGCCGGCTGGGCTTGTTGTGGAATGGGCGGCGAACCGCCCCTCCCAGACATCAGACTCTGCATGCCACTCTGGATTGGAGCTACGGCTTGCTCGAAGAATGCGAGCGCGTGGTATTTGCACGATTGGCAATCTTCGCGGGCGCCTTCACTTTGCGCGCCGCCGAAGTCGTGGCTGCCGGGGATGATATCGATGCAGCCGAGGTGGTCGATATCGTTGCAAGCCTGGTTGCCAAGTCTCTTGTATCCTCCGCCGCCGGTCGCTCACCGATGCAATATCGACTGCTCGACACGACCCGGACCTACGCATTGGAGAAGTTGGCCGGAGATGCGCACAGGCACGTTATCGCCCGTTCGCATGCGGAATTCCTAGCCTCGGAGTTCGAGGACGCATCCGGGAACGCGATCGGAGTGGCAGACCGATTCATGGAGCGTCTCAGCGACGTGCGGAGTGCGCTCCGATGGTGCTTCTCGGGCTCTGGAGACAGGTCGATTGGCGTGCGGCTTGTTACGACTGTCGCGGGGCACCTGCTCGAGCATGCGCTCTGCGATGAGTGTCACCAGTGGACAGAACTCGCACTCTCGAACCTCACCCGGTCTCAGGTTGGCACGCCTATAGAACTCGAGTTGCAGGCCTCACTTGGCTGGTCGGCGATGTTCTCGGCGGGCAAGGGCAGGGCGGTGGAGGGGGCGTTCCGCCGCGGCTTGGAAATCGCCGAGCACTATCCCGATCCGCACCAGCAGCTCAGAATTCTCAACGGGCTCAGCTTCGTCCTATCGCGAAAATGCGACCATATCGGCGGGCTCAAATTCGCGGAACAGGCAGCGCGAATAGCCGAACAGACGGCTGACCCCTCAGTCATTGCGCTCGCGGCCTGGGCTCTCGGCGTCAGCCACCATCTTTGTGGCCATCAGGGAGAGGTGCTCAAATACTGCGAAAGCGCGCTTGAGCCACCTTCGAAGTCGCCATACGTGCGTCGGATCGCGCATGACGGCGATGACTATCGCGGTCGCGCCCTGGTTGCCCGCGCACGCGCTTTGTGGCTGCTTGGCCGCGCCGACGAAGCGGTTCGCGCTGCTCATTTCGCGATCGATGCAACCGACGAACACAGCCATCCGGTCAGTACCTTCGTCGTGCTGATCTACGCGACGACGGTTTTTATCTGGTGCAGCAAGTGGCTCGAGGCGGAGAATGCAATTCGGCGGCTGCGGGCGCACGCGCAGGCTCAAATACTGGTGTACCGTGTCATCGCTTCGGCGCTCGAGGGCGTGCTCCGTTGCCGGCGTGGAGCAACAAGGGCCGATTTGGAAGCATTGCGCAGAAGTCTTGAGCATCTCGTCGCCGAAGGTCATATGATCCTGGTCCCGTTGTGTCGGACTGTCCTGGCGGATTCACTTCTTTCGGCGGGCCTTCCCAATGAGGCAAATGCGGTCATCGACGCGGCTCTGGCGGACCTCGGCCCTCAAGTCGACGGGCCGGAGGTTCTGCGGGTGAAGGGCACGATCATGATCTCGCTGGGGGTAATCGACCAAGGCGAGGGCTTCCTTCGGCGGTCGGTCGAGCTGGCACGTGAGCAATCTGCCTTGGCCTGGGAACTGCGGTCGGCGATCTCGCTGGCGCAGGTCCCAGGCCTTACCCGCAAAGACGACGCGTTGGCGGACCTGGCTTCAGCCTATCGTCGATTCCGCGCGGGAGGCGAAACCGACGATCTTCTGGCTGCCAAACAGTTGCTCGGGCGCCGAGGATCCTGAACCACCACCTCAGCTTCGGTCTGGAATCATTTCCTCAGGAAAGCGAGCAGGTCCGCGTTGAAACGATCGCGGTGCGTCACCATCAGTCCGTGCGGTGCTCCCGGATAAACCGTTAGCGTGGCGCCGCGAACGAGCTCAACCGACTTCCGGCCGGCGTCGTCGATGGGGACGATCTGATCGTCATCCCCGTGAATGATCAACGTCGGCACGTCGAATTTCGCTAGGTCGTCATAGAAAGTGGATTCGGAGAACTGCCGGATGCAGTCATACGATCCTTTCAGGCCAGCCTGCATGGACTGCAGCCAGAAGGCGTCCTTGATCCCCTGCGACACCTTCGCGCCGGGCCGGTTCGCGCTGTAGAAGAATTCGGCGAGGTCGTAATAGTACTGGGAGCGATCGGTCGCGACGCCTTTGCGGATCGCATCGAAGACCTCGATGGGAAGACCTTCGGGATTCCTTTCTGTCTTGAGCATCGTCGGCGGAATGGCCGAAACCAGCACTGCCGCCTTGACCCGAGATGTCCCGTGCCTGCCGATATAGCGCGTGACCTCGCCGCCACCGGTGGAGTGGCCGACGTGGGTCACCTCGTGCAGATCGAGCGCGTGAACGACCGCCGCGAGGTCGTCCGCATAGGTGTCCATATCATTGCCGGCCCAGGTCTGGCTGGAGCGGCCATGACCGCGCCGGTCGTGCGCGATCGCGCGATAGCCCTGCGATGCCAACGTGAAGAGCTGATCTTCCCAGGCGTCGGCGTTCAATGGCCATCCATGGGAGAACATCACGACCGGGCCATGGCCCCAATCCTTGTAGAAAATCTCTGCTCCATCCTTGGTCTTCACGGTGGGCATGGCCTCTTCCTTTCCTTACGTTCAGGAGGTGTTTGATGAGAATGACTTGGATGTCAGGCGCGACGAACACGCGCCCAAGCGACTGGTCTCAGGTCTTCACGAAAGAAAGCAGATCGGCGTTGAAGCGCTGCCTGTGGGTCACGGACAGGCCATGCGGGGCGCCGGCATAGACGCGGAGCATCGATTTGCGAATGAGTTTCTGCTGGAGGACGGCCGAGTTGCCGATGGGCACCAGCTGATCGTCATCACCGTGGATTATTAGCGTCGGGACGTCGAAACGGCTTAGATCGGGGCTGAAGTCGGTTTCTGTTTGTGCCTTGATGCAGTCATAGGCTCCCTTGAGGCCGACCGACATGCACTGCCGCCAGAACGCGTCAAGGACACCTTTCGACACGGCCGCATTGGCGCGGTTGACGCCGAAGAAGAGTGTGCTCAACTCCCGATAAAACTGGGCACGGTCGGAAGCGATCGCCTGGCGGACGCCGTCCGCGGCGGACATTGGTGCCCCATCGGGATTTGACGACGTGCGCAACCGGATGGGAGGGATCGCGGACACGAGCACGGCCTTGCTCAGGCGCGCGGTGCCGTGCCGCCCGATGTATCTTGCAACCTCTCCGCCCCCGGTCGAATGTCCGACGAGCGTGACCTGATCGAGCTTGAGCGCTTCCATGACCGTCTTAAGGTCATCGGCATAGGTATCCATGTCATTGCCGGACCATGGTTGACTCGAGCGGCCGTGGCCTCGGCGATCGTGCGCCACCACCCGGCATCCATTCGAGGCCAGGAATAACAGCTGGTCTTCCCATGCATCCGCGTTGAGCGGCCACCCGTGCGAGAGAACGACGGCCGGGCCAGCTCCCCAGTCTTTATAAAATATCTCCGTCCCGTCTCTCATCCGCACGAAGCCGTTTCCGCGACCCTGTGGAGCGCTGGGCGTCTCGGCTCTGGCCGATTCGAAGGGAGCGGTTCCGATTGAACCCGTCGCACACATGGCGACCAGGCCAGCTGCCCCGGAGAGCACCGCCCTGCGCGTGGTGGGTATTTCGGCGAGCGGAACTTGTGACATGAGGTCCTTGGCTGTGGCTTTGAGGGCTGATCCTGTACCTTTCAAGTTATGGGCAGTAAGCCGCGCGGGGTAGGAAGATGACACCAGAAGGCGTTAGTTTTCGTGGGATGTGAGGCCAATCGGGGACGGGGCTTAGCGGTCACGACTACCGATGCGCCAGTTTCGTTCCTCGCTGTATTCGGTTTCCCTGCGGGAGATACACGATGACACTGGATTGTGTGATGGCTCCATTATCGTACTCCCAGAGATCGAACCGCTTGCGCACCCCAGACGCCAAGTCGGTCTTAACCTCCGTTCCGATGTGCCGATATCCAATGAAATCCGGGGACGGCTCCCGGCAGCCCGCGAGGAGACCTGCCACGGCGAGAATGGCTATGGTGACGAGGCCAAGTGGCTCGGTGTTTCGGGTGCGCATTGGCCTAACGCGAGCCGATGACTGCATCGCGGATGATGCTCTCGGCCGGCGCAAGCCTTGCAGCCATGCCCGCCGCGAGTCCGTGCTTTCCTTCCATGGACTCGGCGCTGTTAAAGACAACATAGGTTTTACCGGCATCACCTTCTCGCACCAGGACGCGCAACGGCAGCTCCAGGGCGAAATCCGGCGCGGCCAACATCAAGGGCGTCCCGCCTTTGGGGTTGCCGTAGATCAAGACCGTAGTCGGCGGCATCGTAAGCCCGACCGATTTCGCGCCGGCCTGATGGTCGATAACGGCCATGATGGCGAAGCCTTCGCCTTCGAGCGCCGCGCGCAGCCGCGCTATCGTCTCATCAAAGCCGAAGTCACTTTCCAATCTCACAGCGTCCTCCGCCAAGGCACTTTGGAAAACGGATGTCCATCCGATCAGGCTGACAGCGATCAGCCCGACCACCACCTGGCCGATCGTCATGGCACTGGCTTGATGTCCCGAAACTCTGGCTCGGGGATGAACCCGTCGCGGTTTGGCATCTCAATCTTCGGCAGGCTGGTCTGATCGACCTTCGTGTCGCCGGTTATGATCCTGTTCAAGCTGAGCAAATAGGCAATGACTGCGTATGTGTCATCGGCACTGAGGGATCCGGGGGTCGAATAGGGCATGGCGCGCTGAATGTAATCGTAGAGCGTGGTGGCATAGGGCCAGTAGCTGCCGATCGTCTTGACCGGATTGTCAGTCGCAAGCGTCCCTTGTCCACCGACCAGCCGGTCCTTGAGTCCGCCTTGCCCGTTGGCGCCGTGACAGGCCTCGCAGTTGTCCGTGTACACCGTTTTGCCTTGCGCCGGCGTCCCGCTGCCGACAGGCAGACCGGTTCCATCGGGGCGAACATCGATGTCCCAGAGCTTGATCTCATCCGCCGTGGGCGTGCGGCCGAAGTCCGCGGCCACCGCCGCGCGCGCTACGGAGACTGCCACTAGCAGACCGACTGCAATCCTTCTAATCGAGAACATTGCGCACCTTCCCCATCCCGTCGATGCTCCAGGTTTGCCGTGCGTTGTAGTGAAAAAGGGCATTCGGCCCCATTCGATCGATGAAAGTCTTGCGATCGGGCTGCAGATTCCCGGCTTCGTCTGTCGAGCGGCTTACGATCTTGGTCGGCTTGCCGTCCCAGACCCAGTCGATCTCGAACCGGGTCTGCGCTTTTGGAAGCACAAGACCCTTCAGCATGGCCGCACTCCAGGATCCGCCGCCATCGGTGCTAACCTCGACCTGCGCGATCTTGCCGTGCCCGCTCCACGCGAGGCCGCTGATGCGATTGTATCCTGGGCGGATCTCCATCATCCCCGAGGGCGCGGTGATGACGGAATTGACCTCCTGCCGCAGCTGGAACTGCATCGCCTTTCCGTTGGCCAGAAGCTGCGTGTAGCGCGCCGTCTCCCATCGAGTCATCCAGGGCCGGTCGCCAAACTTCAGGCGACGAAGCCACTTGATGTTCATGTTGCCTTCGAAGCCTGGCACCACCAGGCGGATGGGAAAGCCATGCGCCGGCCGCAACGGCTCGCCGTTCTGGCCGTAGGCGACCATGGCCTCGTCCATGATTTCCTGCGTCATCGGAATGCTGCGGGCGACGCCCGCACCGTCGCCGCCTTCCGCCAGCATCCATGTGGAGGCCGGGTCCTTGCCGATCAGCTTGAGCAGGAAGCGGAGCGGCACGCCTGTCCATTCATTTGTGCTGATCAAGCCGTGCGTGTTTTGGACGGTGAGGTTGCCATCAGCCTTCTTCCAGTTCTCCCATCCATTGCCGGTACATTCAATGAAGACGATCCGGGAGATCGACGGCATCGCTCGGAGCTCGTCAACGGTGAGAACGAGCGGCTTGCCGACCATGCCGTGAATCAACAGGCGGTGCGTCGAAGGATCAAGATCCGGCACACCCGCATGGCTCCGCTCATAATGAAGGTCCGATGGCGTGATGGAGCCGGAAAGCTGTCCAAGCGGCGTCTTGGAGTTGATGGCGTCGTTCGGGTCGACGTTTCTCTTGCCGGGCCCAGCCTCGGGGATGCGACTCAAATGGACATACTGCGAGCGCCCGCTGAGTCCGGACAACACGTCACCCGGCATGCGGTCCGGAACGTCCGCCAGGGTCTCGGCGCCCGCCCGTCTCGTCGTCGACAGTCCGATGGCACCCACGGAGCCCGCAATCAGGCCTCGGCGGGTGAAGGCAGCCGGGTTGCGGCGATCACCGTTCGAGCTCATTTAACCCTCCTCGTTCCAGCGCACCTGGAAGACGATAGGGCCGCCGGCTTACGCCTGCGCGTGAAGCGCCGTGAGGTATCGTGAGATCTTGATGACTTGGGCTCTGCGCTGGATGGCGCACGCGAACGCCTCAAAACTCACTTCATTTAACTCTCCGCGAGCGCCTTTCTGCTGTAGAGCAGCAGCCAGCACTGCCCCTGTGGTCGAGCGTTAGGTCCGGCAACGGCACCGAAACGTCGACTTTCCAAAGTCTTTGGAGGCGAAAAATGAGTGATTTTCAGGATCGGACTCTGCGCTCGCAGGCGGACCCTTCGACTGACGGCTCGGGAGCTGTCAGTTCCATGTCCTTCGAAAAGTGCAGAGTTCTGATTGTTGACGCTGACGCCATTGTCCGGAATGATCTTCATGAGCTGTTGAGCGCGGTGGGCTATGACGCAAGCGCGTTCGCTTCACCGGATGAGCTTGTGATGGCGGAAAGCCAGGGCAGCCCCGGGTGCCTCATTCTTGACGCGCGCTTTCGGCATCACAGCAGCCACGATTTTAAAAAGCGATTCTTAGACTCTGCGGATAAACTTCCCATCATCTTTCTGGCCGCGCACTCGGATGTCCGCATGAGCGTCGATGTCATGAAGCATGGAGCGGTGGATTTTCTGCTCAAGCCGATCCGAGACGACGAGATCCTGTCGGCAGTGAACGTTGCCGTACTGGAGGACAATGGACGTCGGTATAGAAACCGCGAAGTTACCTGCCTAAGAGCCAGGCACCACTCGCTCACGGTTCGAGAGCGTCAGGTCATGCTCCTGGCGACGACCGGTCATATGAACAAGCAAATAGCGGGCCGTCTCAGTCTGTCTGAGGTCACGGTGAAGATTTATCGCCGCCAGGTGATGCAGAAAATGGGCGCGCGATCCTTTGCCGACTTGGTTCGCATGGCTGAAAGGCTAAATGTCGGAGCGTCGATATGCTTTGGCTTGACGCAGTAGACGTGTCGTAGACGATCAGACCGGTCGCCCGCCCAGATTGCGGGAGCCTCTCCTTCACCTGCCGAATGAGGCCGTCCCTTAGCGGGCCGACGATGTCGCGCTGAGTTTCCAACTTTGCCATTCCGACAGCCATGCATTGAGGCATGCGCGAACCAACATAGTTTGACGCCGGCTCACGCCATCTAACTCGCCATCAACATTGCGCGGGCCTAGCTTCACTCGCAGCCGGGTGCCGATCGCCACGGCTCGAAACCCACACTACGACGGAAGTTCGCGCTTTAAACGACAGTTTCAACTCAACTGAAGGATATTCAGAATGAACGACGCCGATCCCAAGGCCAACGCGATCAGGCAGGTCTCCTGCTGCGCTGAGCACAACACACATCGACAGCCGAGGAATGCAACGACCCAGGTTTCGCGCCGGCTTCTGCTCGGCGCACTGGGTGCCTCGGCCGGCGTGATGGCCGCCGCGACCGAGGTGGCGGCCGACACCGGCGCCGCGGCGGATCCATATGCCGACCCCAAGGATCCAGTGCTTCCGCGAAGCACCATGGAGCTCGACCCCAGTCGCGCCGCGCTCGTCATTATCGATCCGCAGGTCGACTTCCTCAGCCCGAACGGCAAGGCATGGCCCGTGTTCGGTGAGAGTATCACCCAGCATAACACGGTCGCAAATCTCACACGCCTGTTCCAGACGGCAAAGAAGGTAGGGATGCCGGTCGCGATCTCACCGCACTACTACTATCCGTACGATAGCGACTGGAAGTTCGGCAGCGCCGCGGAAACCGTCATGCATCATGGATGGTTCGCTCGGAAAGACCCGCTGTCGATCGAAGGGTTCGCGAATTCCGGGGCCGACTGGATGCCGGAGTTCAAGCCCTTCATCGAGGACGGCAAGACCATCGTGTGCTCTCCGCACAAGGTCTTCGGCCCGCAGCCGAACGATCTGGAACTGCAGCTTCGAAAGCGTCGCGTCGATCAGATCATTCTTGCGGGCATGTCCGCAAATCTCTGCGTCGAATCCCATCTGCGCGAACTGGGTGAACGGGGTTTCGAAGTCGCCGTGGTCCGGGACGCCACCGCTGGGGCAAAAGTGCCGGAAGGCGACGGTTACCTGGCAGCCCTGGTCAATTACCGCTGGCTGGCCAACGCGCTCTGGACCACCGATGAGACGGTCCGCCGGCTTACTGCGTCGTAACGGCCTGTCAGATGCTCGAGTCCTTGAAGAGGCTGCTCGCGTACCAGCTGAGGGCAGTCGAGGCGCTGGGCGATGTGCCGTTATTCGCACGCGGAGATCGCGTCCGGATATCAATCCGATATCCGGTCGGGCGATACGGCGTCCCATGCTACGTGCGCGGTAAGCAAGCGACGGTCGAAGCCATTGTCCACCCGGTTAGAGCCGGCAATGAGGAGGACAGCTTCGGCCGGAGCTCCGGTACAGAGGGCATCTACTACCGGATCGTTGTGCCTCTCGTCGAGCTCTATCCCGGCTACCGGGGTTCTCCCAGGGACAGCCTGCGAATCGAGGTTTGCGAAACTTGGCTGGAGGAGTCGAGCTGTGCCGCATAGTCATCAAAGTGCCTTGAAGAGGCCCGCAGCATGAAAGTCATCGGTGCATCACTGTGCCTCGGGGCAGTCGCAGTCGTCGTCGCGGGATGCTTCTGGGCGCGCGAGAGCGGGGTGACATCGACCGACAACGCCTACATCCGTGGCGATATCACATCCCTCGCTCCCAAGGTGGCGGGTTATGTCATGGAGGTGGCCGTAGCAGACAATCAGACCGTCCGCGCCGGTGATGTCCTGTTTCGGATTGATGATCAGGATTACCGGGCGCGGCTTGCCGAAGCGGCGGCCAACATACAGGCGGCCAATGCTCAGCTCGCAAATGTCGATGCCGAGATCCAGCTGCAGCACGCTCTGGTTCATCAGGCCGAAGCGCAAAAGCGCTCCGCCGAAGCCGAGATGAAGCTGGCGATCCAATCCTCGGACCGCCGCCGAAAACTCGTCACCACTGGCGCCGTACCGCAAGAGGCCGTCGACAAGAGCGATGCTGCGCGCGCAAGCGGCGCGGCCGCGGTGTCCGCTGCTTCGGCAGCGATTGAGGCCCAGGAGCAGCGTATCGGCGTCCTGGCTGCCCAGCGCGAAGCCGCCCTCGCCGCGGTGGGACAGGCCGTCGCAAAACGCGATCTCGCTCAGATAGATCTGGACTCCACCGTAGTCCGAGCGCCCGTCGACGGCGTCGTGGGCAACCGTCAGGTCCGTGTCGGGCGCTACGTAACGCCGGGTATGGCGCTGCTCGACATTGTTCCTGTGAAAAATCTATGGCTGGTCGCGAATTTCAAAGAAACGCAGGTCGGGCGTATTCAGCCTGGCCAACGCGCGAGGATCACGGTCGACGGCTATTCAGATTCGCCGCTCGAGGGTGTGGTCGACAGTTTCGCTCCGGGCAGCGGATCGGCATTCAGCATGCTGCCGGCCGACAATGCCACAGGAAACTTTGTCCGCGTCGTCCAGCGCGTTCCGGTCAAAATTCTCTTTGTCAAAAATTCTTTGGTGGGCCGGCTGGTCCCCGGGCTCTCGGCGAGCGTCGAGATCGATCGCCCGAGCGGATCATGAATGGCGCGCTTGATGCACAGTCGTACCGCGGGCGCCCCTTCGCGGGCACTCTTCTTGTTGCGGGTACAGTTCTGGCCAGCCTGACGGAAGCTCTCGCCAGCACAATCCCGACGCTTGCGCGCGATGATATCATCGGCAGCACCCACGCCACGCCCGATGAGTTCGCATGGCTCGACTTTGGCTATGTCACTCTGAAGCTGCTTGGGTTCCTGCTCGCGCCTTGGCTGCTGATGCGGATCGGCACCCGCATGCTTGTCATCATCGCCACTCTGGCGATGGGTCTTGCAAGCTGCATTGCAATCTGCACCGTACAGCTTGAACTCTTGGTGTCAGTGAGGGTGATTCAGGGCCTTTCGGGCGGCGTTTTGCTGGTCGCCGGCCAGACCGCCCTCTTCCTCGCCTTTCCGAAGAAACATCAGCCAATCGTGCAGGCCGTTTTTGCCATGGGCGCAATCGTTGCTCCGGCTACGGCAGCTTTAGCGCTGGAAGGTTGGCTGCTCGATTTCCTGAGCTGGGCCTGGATCTTCTTCAGCATCGTGCCGCTTTCACTGGCCGCTGCCGGAATCCTTCTTCTCGCGGACGATCCACCCGTGAGCCTCGCACCCGTACGTCCATTCGACTGGGTAAGGGCGATGTTGATCTCGGTCGCGCTCGTCTGCGTCTGCTATGTGCTCAGTCGAGGCAGCCGATGGGATTGGCTGGAACAGCCGCACATACTGTGGCTCACGGTTCTGGGCGGTGCTTCTTTTCTGTTTGCCCTTGGTCGCCATGCATTTGAGAATGGCCGACGCCTGTTCGATGCCGCACCCTTTCGCGTCGAGGGCTTCTCCTTCGCTTTCGCCGTCAGTTTTGTCGCCGGGGCCGCATTGTCGGGAAGTGCGTTTCTGATTCCGCTCTTTTCCCGCTCAAGCCTCGCGCTAACCTATCTGGAAACGGGCCAACTCCTCCTACCCAGCGGCGTATTCTTTTCCGCGTCATTGCTCCTAACCGCCTACCTGATACAGGCGCGCCGGGTGCCACCGATCTTCACAATACCGGTTGGTATCCTGTTGATCATGACGGCTATGTGGATGCTCTCAGGCGCCACCAGTGAGAGCGGCCCAGGTGATATGATGATGCCCATCCTCGTACGGGGCGTCGGTTTCGGTTTTGTCTTTCTTTCAATAACACTCACAGCCTTCATGGGACTTGAGCGCCGTGATCTAGCGACCGGTATCGGCCTCTTCAATGTCGGGCGTCAACTGGGCGGTCTAATCGGTGTCGCCGTACTCGCAACGTTGATTGATCATCAAGTCGCGAGAAATGTAACGGTGCTCGGCGCAAGCGTCGTTGCAGGCGAGCCGGCTGTCAGTGAACGCATGACGACGTTCAGCGCGGTGCTTGCTGAGCACGGAATTAGCCCTGCGACGACCGCTTCTTTGGCGACTCGGCTGCTCGACCGGTCTTTGATTGATCAGTCTAACGTGATCGCCTTCAATACTGGCTTCAACTGTGTCGCGCTGCTATTCGTTTTTGCGGCGCCCTTGATGGTCGCGCTCAAGATCGTTCTACATATGTTAGCCCGACGGGCACAATTGCCTCGCCCGAGCGGTGGGGTTGGTGGCCAATCTTAAATAGAAGCGACCTGACACCCTAGACCTTCCGCCGCGTACCGTCTGTAGCTGTGGCCCGCACCCAAGCGCTGAGATCGATGGCCGCTATTGGCGCAAAGCTGCCGTCCGCCTTGGATCTCGATGCCGGCTTTGTTGTCGTGCGCTGCTCCACAGAAGAACTGCCCGGGTCGTAAGTGCGCCTCAGGCAATGCTTCTGGCGCTTAGCAAGCATCGCTGCTTCTCGCGTACAGTGAAAATATGAGGCCGCGCTCGAAAAGTGACGCTGCCGCCCCGCCGCTTTCGCGACGGAGCGGGTCCGATTTCGCGCCCCGCTCAGTCCTCGTCCTGCCACCGGCGCAGATCCGTCTGGTCGTGATAAGCCATGCTGTCCGGCGTGGTGATGAATTCCATCGTCGTGCCCCACGGCATGCGGCAGTAGCAGACCTTGTTCCCAGGACCTTTCTCGGTCGCATAGGGAATGGCGCGCGGGGCAGTGAGAGGTGTGCCTCCCGCCTTCTCGAAGCGCTCGACCGATGCGTCGATGTCATCGGTGTAGAGCGCGAAGTGCGTGATACCGAAGTCGCTCGCCCGGATCGGCTTGGCTTGCTCGGGACCATGCATTTCGAAGAGCTCGATATCGGGTCCGGTTCCGATCTTGACCATCGCCTGCGCACGCACGACCGTTCCAGGGAAAGCGCCAACGGCCCGCTCGAACTCGGGTCCCTGCCGCGGCAGATCTTGGGGTCCGAAGGATTGATAGATAACCTGGCCGCCGAAAGCTTCCACCAGGAACGATTTGGCCGCTTCAATATCCGGCACGGTGATGCCGATATGATTGACGCCGCGAATGACAGGGGTTGCCATGACAGTTTTCCTTTCTTGTTCAATCGATCGAAGGGATAGGTGCGGCACAAGTTGACCGCAGCCTCGGGATCCGCCCGGTCTGTGACGGCGCGGGCGCAGAGTTTCAAACGGCCTTGAGGAAATCGATAAGGGCGGCCGCGACTTCATCCGGCCGTTCGTCCGCGACATAGTGACTGCACCGCGCGATCGAGCCGCCCGTCACATTGCTGGCGAACTCCTTGAGCATCGGCACCATCTGCGCGCCGAAGCGTTGATCCCCGCCGAGGCCCAGCACGGGTATCTCGAGCGGCCGCTTTTTGTACTCGAGCGCGGCCGCATGGTCGGCGGGGAGGGCGCGGTACCATTCCATGCCACCGCGGGTGCGCCCAGGAAGCGCCATCGCTTTGGCGTAGACCTCGATGTCCACCGGATTGAAGGTGCTGTGATCGTAGAACCGCTCTGCCATGAAGGTCGAAACATAGTCGTATTCACGGCCATGAATCAGGCGCTCGGGCAGATCCCGGTTCATATGGAAGCTGAAGTGCCAGAGCCTCGCGGTCGTCGCCTCCCATCCGGTCCAGCCGGGAAGCGGAACGTCGAGGACGGCCAGTCGGGTAACCGCCTCCCGATAGATGGCGGCTTGCGGCAAGGCGACCATTCCGCCGATGTCATGTCCGCACACGGCGTAGCGTTCATGCCCAAGGGCAACCATAACCTCATGCGCATCACGCGCCATCGTGGCCTTGTCATAGCCGTCGAGTGGGCAGTCGGAAAAACCCGCGCCGCGCAGATCGATGGCCACGACGCTGAAACGCTCGGCCAGCAGCGGCATCACATGGTGCCACTCCCACCATGTTTCCGGCCAGCCGTGAAGCAGAAGGATGGGCGGCCCGGAGCCTCCGATAACGGCGTTGATCTTGATGCCATTCACCGGCACCAGCTGCTGGGTAAAGTCCTTCAAAGCTGCGATCATGATCGCTTTCCAGTCGGATGTTGACGTTCGAACCAGCTCGCGACCAGCGCTCCCGGCCAGTCGAAATCGGTGGCGGTCGCGCTGTCGCGCCAGGTGCCGATATCGCCGCGGGAAGGCACGAGCTTTCGCTCGGCGCGCCTCCATCGTCGGGAATTCGCAGAACGAAGCACCTCCGGGCGATAGCAGGAATCTAGGTCCTTCGATTTCTTCTTGAACTGACAGAACTGTACTCCCGGCGTTCAGTTTTGTGTGGGTGGTCCCAAGGCGCCGATCTACCGGCGCAGGGGCAACATACGCGCGGTCCAGAACCTGCTCGGCCACGCGAAGCCGGCGCGCAGGACCGGGACATACGCACTCTGGCCGACCTGGCCAAGCAATGGGTCGAGGCCGGCTCGAGCGCTTCTATGACTGGTCGTCCGACGGCACTCAGTTCTTCGACGATTTCGATCCGCAGCGGCGCGTCAACATGAACGCCGCCCAATATGCTGCGATTTGGGACGAGCGCATTCCTGCCATGCTTCGTCTCACTAACGTCATCGTCGGTGAGCCCCGCACGCTGGTGTCGGGCGAGCTGGCCGTCATGAGCGTGCAGTTCGTCACCTCTTACATCACCGCGGAAGGCCATGCCGGCAAGGCGCATACCCTGTCGAGCCTGGTCTGGCGGCGATCCGCCGATGGCTGGCGAATCATGCGCGGACAAAAGAAGACTGAATGAGTATCGTCTCGACCGGAATGTTCACCAGTTTCCTGTTCGAGCCGGCATTCGACGTGGTCAACCTCGACCGCAGGACGGTCCATGGGCTCGGCGGGTGGGAGACCAAAGTCACCGTGACGACGCCGGCGGACGTCGGGAAACTCACGACGGAGATTCTGCTCGCCGAACCGCGCATCGTCAACGAAGTCGTCTATCTCGCAGGTGACACGATTTCCTAAGGAGCGCTCGCGGAGACGGTCGAGCGGATCACCGGCCGCAAGTTCGAGAAAACCGAGTGGACCCACGATAAGCTCCGCGCCGACCTCGCCGCGGCCCCCGGCAACCCGATGGCCCGCTACCGCGCGGCCTTCGCCCGCGGCGACGGAATGTGGTGGGACAAGTCAAACACGTACAATGTCCGTAAGGGCCTCAAGACGATTGACGTGGAAGAATACCTGCGCGGCCGTTTGAGCTGATCTTCCTCGGATGACTGCCGCTGGGATTATGCGTTCGCAATGTGATCGGTCACGATTCCGATGAAAGCGCGCAACCGGCGGAGACGCCTTAGATCGCGATGATAGCCCATCCAGATATCGCGTTTGGGCGGCTCCATGGGAAGGTTGAGCCGGCGAAGGTCGGGCATCTGATCGCCGACGACCTGCGGCAGAACGGCGATACCCACGCCTTGGCTGCACATGCGTCCCTGCACATGACGATTGTTCGAACGCAGGATCGGCTTTGCATTGGGAAAGCTCTCTCGCAGCCATGCGATGTCCGGAAATTGGCCCGTCGACGTATCCATGGTGATGAGACGAAATCCGCTGCCATCGCCGAACACCGGCTCTGGAGAATCGACCGCTACATAGGTGCCGTAAGGCAGGCGGACCAGCCGCTTCTGTACAATATCGGACGTATCGAACGGCACGATTCGGAAAGCGATATCAGCTTCCCGCTGCGCAAGGCTGAACAGGCGAGTCCCCGTCAAGACCTCGATATCGACGTGCGGATACGCTTTTGCATACTCCGCGATGATGGGCGGCAGGACGAAGGCCCCGAACCAGTCCGCGGATGAAACGCGCAGCCGGCCATGAAGGTCCTGCTCCTTCCCGGCGAGCCGCCGCTCCATGGCGAGCGCACCTTCCTCCATCTGTTCCGCCAAGGCGATGATGGCCGTGCCCTCCTCGGTGGGCACGAAGCCTTCGGCGGTTCTCTGAAACAGCGTCTGGCCAGTCGCTTGCTCGAGCGCCCGCAACCGGCGTCCGATCGTCGGTTGACTGAGGCGAAGCGCGCGCGCCGCGCCGCCCAACGTCCCCGATCGGACGATAGCCAAGAAGATTCTGACGTCGCTCCACTCCATGGCTATCGACCCACAATAATGAATGGCAAACCTACAATACTGTCGGTTTTCGAACAAATCCAATTGCCTAAATCCTCTCGTGTCCGGGGTTCGTGAGTACGCGCTCCGAGATCCAGTCGAGCGAGCGGCGCTCGACCCATGCGGAGAAGGAGTCGTTCAGGTGAAAACCTGGTTGATTACCGGTTGTTCGACAGGTCTCGGCCGGCAGCTTGCCGAGGCCGTGGCGGAACGTGGCGACCGGCTCGTGGCAACCGCGCGCTCAACCGATGCCTTGCAGTCGCTGTGCGCGCGTTACTCCGAAACGGTGCGCAGCATCGCGCTCGACGTCACGCGGCCCGGCGATGCCGCGGCGGCGGTTGCCTTGGCCGAACGCGCGTTCGGCGGGCTCGACGTCCTGGTCAACAACGCGGGCTTCGGCTTCATCGGGGCCATCGAGGAGGGAGAGCCCGGCGAGTATCGGCCGATGTTCGAGGTGAACGTGTTCGGCCTGATCGAGACGACCCGGGCCGCGCTGCCTGCCCTGCGCAAGCGCAAAGGCGCCCGCGTCGTCAACATCTCCTCCGGCGCCGGCATCGCTGGGTCCGCAGGTTCCGGCTTCTACAATGCCACGAAATTCGCGGTTGAAGGCCTTTCGGAAGCGCTCGCCGAGGAGCTTGGTCCGCTGGGTCTCAGGGTGCTCATCGTCGAACCCGGCCCGTTCCGCACGGATTTCCTCGGCCGCTCGATCGTCACGGCCGCGCAGGAGATCGCCGCCTACGCCGGGACAGCGCGCGCGCGACGAAATTACCGGGCAACCAACGACGGGAAGCAGGCCGGCGACCCTGCCAAGGCAGTCGCCGTGATGCTGCTGGCGATCGAAGCCGAACATCCGCCGCTTCACCTGCCGCTCGGCCCGGTCGCGCACAGGATCGTCGAGCGGAAGCTGGAATCCTTGCGAGCCGATACTGCCGCCTGGCGCGACATCTCCATCGCGACCGATTTCGACAACCATGGCTGAGGACACCTTCATGACTACGATGTTCGTCACTTACAACGGGAATGCCGACACGCCCTTCAACCGCGAACACTGGATCAACGTCCATCTCCCGCTGGTTCGCGAATGTTGGGGGCCATACGGGCTCGAGAGCGTCAGTGGCTTTTTCCCGCAAGGCAACGGCGGTGGCCTGATCGCCATCGCGACCTGCATTTTCCGCGACAAGGCAGCCATGGAAGCGGCACTGGCCTCTCCAGAGACCTCACGCGTGATGGCTGATGTCGGACTCTTCACGGCGGTCCGGCCACAGCGCAGCCTTGCGACGCCGCTCTGAGGGTGCGACACCCATTCTGGAACTCCGGGAAACCTTGAAATGAACAGTGATGTGGTCCCATCCGAGCCACGCCGATGGGCGATGTTCGCGATCCTGCTGGTTGGTGCGTTCCTGCCTCCGCTGGATTTCTTCATCGTCAATGTCGCGCTTCCTTCGATTGCGAAGGATCTGGGCACGTCGTCTTCGGCCGAGCAGCTCGTCATCTCCTCATACGCCGCGCTCTATGCCGTGATGCTGATCACCGGTGGGCGCCTCGGCGACCTGTTCGGGCGCGGGCGCGTGTTTTTCATCGGCCTGATCGGATTCGCAGCCGCGTCGCTGCTCTGCGGCTGCGCCTGGTCGCCATGGTCGCTCATTGCCGGGCGAGCCCTGCAGGGCGCGACCGCGGCGGTCATGGCGCCGCAAGCGCTCGCTTCAGTACAAGCGATCTTTCCGGAGCCGGAGAGACCGCACGCGCTCAGCCTCTATGGTGCCGTGTTCGGCCTGGCATCCGTGGTCGGGCAGGCCCTGGGTGGCTTGCTGATTTCGCTGAATGCGCTGGGCATGGGTTGGCGGGCGATCTTTCTCCTCAACCTGCCGGTGGCGCTCCTGGTCGTGCTGTTCGGTATTCCCCTGCTGAAGGAAACGCGCGCGCAACGCGCGCGCAAGCTGGACCTTGGCGGCGTGGCACTGTCGATGGTGACATTGGGCGCGCTGATCCTGCCGCTGGTCGAGGGCCGCGAGGCGGGCTGGCCCCTATGGTCATGGCTGTCGCTCGTCGCGGTGCCGGTGCTGGCGCGGGTCTTCTGGGGCTATGAGAGCCGGCTGGCGCGCGCGGGCGGCGCGCCTCTGCTCGATCCGGCGGCCATGCGGGCGCCGGGGCTCGGCCGCGCGCTTCTGGTCGCATTGCTGTTCTATGCGCTCGGTGCATTTTTCCTGCTGTTCTCGGTCTATCTGCAGGGCGCGCTGCACGCGACCGCGCTGAACGCCGGGCTGGTCTTTCTCCCGTTCGGCGTGGGTTTCTTGCTGGGGCCGCTCTCGACGCCTCTCTACGGCCGCATCCTCGGTGCCTATGTCAATCCGATCGGCATGGCGCTGGAGGCGATCGCGCTGCTCGGCCTGGCCTGGCTGATCGCGGCAACGCCGACCGGCGTGTCGTCGGCCCCCGTGCCGCTCGCCCTCATTCTCTTCGTCATCGGTTTCGGGCAAGGACTCGCGCTGCCCACGCTGGTGCGGATGGTGACGTGCCGCGTCGCGCCGGCGCTTTCGGGCATGATTGCCGGCATCGCGGTTTCGACCCTGCAAGTCGGCACCGCGCTCAGTGTCGCGGTGATCGGCGGGATCTTCTACACCGTCCTCGGCGCTCGCGAGGATCCGGCAGCGATCACCCAGGCCTTCATCGTCGCGAGCCTCTGCATTGCCCTCTGCTTGGCGACCGGCGCGGCGCTGAGCATCACGCTTGCCCGCAAACCGCGCCACGCGGAGCGCATGATCTGAAAAGGACCTCACCATGAGCCCGATCACCATCGATTCCCGTACGGCCGACCGCTGGCTGATGCACTACTACGCAGTACGCGCCCTATTCTCTGCGGTCTGGGTCGCATTGACATTCACGATCGGCAGCTCGCATCCGCCGATCGGCGTGGTCCTGATTGTCGCCTATCCGCTTTGGGACTGTCTCGCCAACTATGTCGATGCAAACCGTGTCGGCGGGCTGCGGATCAATCCGACCCAGATGCTCAATATGGTCGTGAGCGCCATCGTAACGCTCGGGGTCGTTGTGACGCTTCCCCACGGATACCATCCCGTGATCGCCGTAATCGGCGCCTGGGCGGCCCTGTCCGGCATTCTGCAGCTGGCGACTGCCGTCCGCCGCTGGCGCAGCGCCTCTGCGCAATGGCCGATGATCCTGAGTGGTGCACAATCCGCACTGGCAGGAGCGTTCTTCGTGAAGCAAGCAGCCGACGCGTCCACGACCCTTGGCGTCGCGGACGTGGCTCCATACGCCGCCTTCGGGGCGATCTATTTCACAATCTCCGCATTGGTTCTGCTTCTCCGCGGGCGAAGAACGAGCGACCGATGAGCCAATGGCGCTATTCCAGGCCTGCCGCGCGACGGTAAAGCAGCTGACAGATGGGGAAATGGCCGCTCTTGGCGCGAAGCAGACTATGGCACCTTCAAATCCGCCGTGACACGCGCTACACTTAGGTCGCTATGGGAAAGCAGCGAGCAGTCGCGGCGCGATACATCCAACGGAGCGGAACCATTGCGGTCGCGCTCGACTCCGGCCTTGAGCTTCGCTTTAGATCGGAGCTAGTGCCCGAGCTACGGCATGCGAGTCATCACGATCTTAAGGCAATCCAGATTACGCCAAGCGGTCAGGGGCTGCATTGGGCAGCACTCGACGCAGCTCTCTATATCCCAGGCATTCTGAACGGCCGCTTTGGCCCGGCGCGGAGCCATAAGTAGACATCGCTTGATTGGTTTCGGCACTAGGCGGACTCCTTCAAAGCCGGAGCTTGCGCGATCGCCGTCTGATAGATTGGGCATATCTACATGGGCCGCTTCTGGCGCAAAGCCGCCATTCGCGCGGAGAGCGAAGCTGTCTTCAGGGTTGGAACGGCGGACAGCTAACTCTCTTGGCTGTCACCGCTCGAATGCAGACGCGACCAGCATTGTGGGACGTGCGCCGCTCCCAAGCTCTCCTTCCGCCTCAGATTGGAATCTATCGCGGATTTTACAATTTGTGGCATCGACCAGCGCCTACTGCGGGTGAGATCGAAACGGAGAGCTCAGAATGTGTCGCGACTGCCATCGGATCTCAACCACCCTCGTCTATGCTTATGCATGCGCGAAATTCCTCCCTTGAGACTTATGGCCTGAGCAGCGTTCTGAGCCAGATCGCACCGTATAGCATAACGTTAAGCAGCAGCCGCGACGGTCTCGCTTCCTTGCCAGAACTCCACTTCGTGCACACCGACCAAATAGCTGCCCAAGCAGATCAGATGAGATGGCAGTGAGTTGCGCACTTTCATAGGCGAGCCCTCCGGTCGCCCCTATCGAATGTGATGGCCGGGTCGAGATCACGCGCCTTCGCCACCGCGATATAGACGGGGCTCAGGCGATGCCGGTGATACTGCGGCCAGATACCTGCGATGCAGGGCGCAGGTCCTGGCTTGCGGTCAGGCCGCCTCTGTCGTCGCTGGCTTGAGAATAGCGGGATTAATATACGAATCGCCCCAGGCCTTAAGCGCGGCGATCACCGGTTCGAGGCTGCGGCCATATGTGGTCAGACTGTATTCAACCTTCGGCGGGACTTGAGGGTAGACCTTGCGCGCGACAAGACCGTCCGCTTCGAGCTCACGCAGCTGCGCGGTCATGATGCGTTGTGTGCACCCGGGCACCTTGCGGCGGAGTTCGCCGAAACGCAGCGTGCCCTCCTGAAACAGGTGAAAAAGCAGGACACCCTTCCACTTGCCGTCGATCAAGGAAAGCGCCGCTTCGACCACGCACCCGGGGGTACAATCCATTCGGCTGTAGCGTGCTCGAGGCATCCCGGTATCCTTTTCGATACTATGGATCGAATTTGTGCGTTCTTGCGCCTTTTCAAGGTAGGGGTCACTTGTCTCCCATTCAAGAAGGAGACCAACATGCGAGCCGTCGGCTATCAACAGCCCCAACCCATCGAGAACGACACCGCGCTGGTGGATATCGACCTGCCACAGCCCGAGGCCAAAGGCCGTGACCTGCTGGTCCAGGTGCGGGCGGTCTCGGTCAATCCAGTGGATACCAAGATCAGGCGCAGTCGCGCCGCGCAACCCGGCGCCTGGGAAGTTCTCGGCTGGGACGCCGCTGGAACCGTCGTCGCCGTGGGTCCGGAGGTGACTGGCTTCAAGCCAGGCGACGATGTCTTCTATTCCGGCGAATTTAAGCGGCCCGGCACGAACGCCGAGTTTCATCTGGTCAATGAACGGATCGTCGGCCGTAAACCCAAGAAGCTTGGCTGGGCCGAGGCAGCGGCATTGCCACTCACCGCTATCACCGCCTGGGAGATTCTGTTCGACCGGCTCGATGTGAAGAAGCCGGTTCCGGGCGCCGCGAACGCAATCTTAATCATCGGTGGGGCCGGCGGAGTCGGCTCGATCGCGGTCCAGCTCGCCCGTAAGCTCACCGATCTCACCGTCGTCGCCAGTGCCTCAAGGACCGAGACGCGGGACTGGGTGAAGGCACTCGGCGCGCATCATGTGGTCGATCACCGCAAACCGCTGGCAAAAGAGGTGGCGGCGCTCGGGATCGGCGCGCCGGGCTTGGTCTTCTCTACTTACAACACCGACGAGCATCGGGATGAGATCGTCGAATTGCTGGCGCCGCAAGGGCGCCTTGCTCTGATCGATGACCCGAAGACATTCGACGTCGTGCCGTTCAAGACGAAGTCGCTCTCGATCCATTGGGAGATGATGTTCACGCGCACGTTCTTTGAGACTGCGGATATGACGGCACAGGCTGACCTCCTGAACAAAGTCTCCGCATTCATCGATGACGGCACCCTGACGACCACGCTGACGGAAGTCGTCGGGCCGATCAATGCGGCCAATCTCAAGCGCGCCCATGCGCTTATCGAAAGCGGCCGTGCCAGGGGCAAGGTCGTCCTGGAAGGCTTCCGCTAATCCTGGGCGCGCCCAGCCGCGGTCTCGACTGCGGCGCGCCTCGCTTCCACGAGAAGCTATTAGGACGTCCCGAGCTTTGACAAATGGTCGACCATCCATTGTCCGGCCGGCCCCAGTTTCTGGTCCGCTCGATAAGCCCCGCCCATCGCTAGGCGAGAACTGCGAGCATCAAACTCAGCCGGATGAATTCTCTTCAAGCGGCCCCGTTCGATGTCGTCTTCGACGAGATGCGAGGGCATGTTTCCCCATCCAAGACCGGCCAGCAACATTGAGTGTTTGGCGCCAAGATCGGCGAGACGCCAGGCTTGGCTCGACAGGACGCCATAATCTCGTCCGGCGGTCATCTCGGATCGATCGGTTAAGACGAGCTGCACATGCTGCTGCAGGACATGTGTTTCAATTTGTCCGTCAATGGAAGCCAACGGATGGTCGGGAGCGACCACCGGGACGAGGCTGACCGTCAACATGTGAAAGCTCCTCAGGACAGGAATGTCCGAGAATTGCGACTGCAGCAGTCCGATCGCGGCGGTACCGTCCACCAAAATTTTGGTTGCGGCTCCAAGTGCTTGAACGTAGACGCGCGGAGGAACGGTCGGAAATTTTCCCCTGAATGCCTCCAGGGCTGTGACAACCGGTGGCATTGGAAACATCGGGTCGAGAACGATCGTCAGTTCGGACTCAAGCCCGCTCGCGAGACTACGGGCGCTGTCCTTAAAGGCATTGGCCTCGTCGGCGACCCGTCTCGCGCGCAGAAGGAGCTTATGGCCCGCCTCTGTCAATGAAGCACGATAGGCGCTGCGATCAAAAAGGGGCAGTCCGATCTGTTCCTCGAGTTTCTGAACTCCGTAGGTCACAGCCGATTGCGCACGATTCAGCTTCTTCGCCGCTTTGGAGAAGCTGCCTTCGTCCACCACCGCCAGGAAGAGCTGGATCTGATCAAGTGTGAGGCCATCCATGATCTGATCTTTAGATCAAGTCGGTCGAAACTTCGCCAGTTTTTTTGACCGCGACACTCACCTACCTCAGGTCTGGCGTCGAATTGGTGAGGTGCTTCTCAGCAACGCGCCGGACCTGCGCCAACTCTACACAACGACGAGGCCGTTCTGATGACTCACGTTCTGATGCTCCTGTCCAGCCCTCGCGGTGAAGCTTCTCTGTCAACGAAGGTCGCCAAGGCACTCGGCGAGAGGCTGACGGCCGAGCTGCATGCAACAATCACAGTCCGAGATCTCGCTTCTGAGCTCCTTCCGCATGTCGATCCGGCTTACACGTTTGGCCGCTTCGTTGCCGCCGACGAGCGGACGCCCGCCCAAGCAGCGGCGGCAGGTATAGCCCAGACCCTGGTCGACGAGTTGAAAGCGGCTGATATCGTCGTGATCGGCGCGAGCATGATCAACTTCGGCCCATCCTCGACCCTCAAGACTTGGGTCGATTACGTCGTGTGGCCCGGCGTTACCATGGTTCCGAGCCACGATGGTCCGAAAGGGCTCATTACCGGCAAGAAGGTTTACCTGGCGGTTGCCAGCGGCGGCATCCATTCGGACGGCCCTATGGCGCCGAACGACATGCTGGTCCGCTATCTCAAGCAGATCTTGGGCTTTATCGGCATCACCGATGTCGAGGTGATCCGCGCCGAAGCACAGAGCTTCGGCCCGGAGGAGGCACAGAAGGGTGCCAACGCTGCATTTTCTCGCGTTGCCGCCCTGAACCTCGCCGATCGTCTGCTCGCCTCGGCGTAGATACCCCGCGGGAACTGTATCTAGCAGGCTTGATCCCGATCGAGCCGGCATTCCGCTGGCACTTCTCCCAGGCGTCGGCGGCGTTGTCAGCCTGCCGCTTAGACGGCCGCTTGGAAATCAAGCTTTCTTCTCTCGTAGAACTCATCGAAGGACCACGACATGAGCAGACTGAATGGAAAGACCGCTCTGATCACCGGCGGCGCTACCGGCATCGGCCTCGCTTCGGCAAAGCGCTTCATCGAGGAGGGCGCCTTCGTCTTCATTTTCGGCCGCCGACAGAATGCGCTCGACGCCGCTGTGGCTGCCCTCGGGCCCAATGCCCGCGCGGTGAAGGGCTCCGTCTCTGATCCCGCGGACCTCGACCGGCTCTACGCGGCGGTCAAGGCCGAGCGCGGAAGCCTCGACATCGTCTTCGCCAATGCCGGGGCGGGAAGCCCGCTTCCGCTCGGCAAGATCACCGCCGAACAGATTGACGAAACCTTCGACACCAACGTGAAGGGTACGATCTTCACGGTCCAGAAGGCGCTGCCCCTGATGGGCAAGGGCGGTTCGATCATCCTGACCGGCTCGAGCGCCGGCACCACGGGCGCCCCGGCATTCAGCGCCTACAGCGCGAGCAAGGCGGCCGTGCGCAACCTGGCGCGGACCTGGGCGGAGGACCTGAAAGGCACCGGCATCCGGGTCAACGTGCTATCGCCTGGGGCGACCGCGACAGAACTCGCGAAAGAAGCGCTGGGCGAGCAGGGCCAGAAAGCCTTCGCCGCGATGACTCCGCTCCAGCGCATGGCTGATCCTGCGGAGATCGGAGCGGTGGCTGCCTTCCTCGCGTCGTCGGACAGCAGCTTCATGACCGCCAGCGAGGTCGCCGTCGACGGCGGCCTGGCGCAACTCTGACCCTGGCGCGGTCCCGGGCCCGGCCCACACAACGAAGGAAAAGGATCATGAAGAAACTAGAAGGTAAGGTTGCAGTCATCACGGGCGGGAGCAGTGGGATCGGGTTGGCCACAGCCAAGCGCTTCGTGGAAGAAGGTGCGCACGTCGTGATCACCGGCCGACGAGAGAAAGAGCTGAAGGAGGCCGCAACCTTCCTCAAGAGAAACGTTACGACGGTCGTGGGCGACGTGTCGCGCATGGAGGATCTGGACCGGCTCTATGCCGTCGTGAAAGAGAAACACGGTCACATCGACATTCTCTTCGCAAACGCCGGCGCGGGGACCATCGCAACACTCGCGGTAGCTACTGAGGCCCATTTTGACCAGACCTTCGATGTGAACGTGAAGGGGCTGTTCTTTACGGTGCAGAAGGCCCTTCCTCTCTTCAAAGACGGCGGTTCGATTATTCTGAACTCCTCCGTTTCAAACGTGTTGGGGGTGCCAGGCTTCAGCAGCTACGCCGCGAGTAAAGCGGCTGTGCGCAACTTCTCGCGCGCTTGGACGCTGGAGCTGAAAGACCGCAAGATCCGCGTGAACGCGATGAGCCCGGGACCAATCGAGACCCCCGCCTTAGAGACAACGACGGGCCTTACCCCTGAGCAAGCGCAGCAAGCGGCCGCGCAATTTGCTTCACAAATCCCAATGGGTCGCAGGGGCAAGCCAGAGGAAATCGCGGCTGCCGTCACGTTCCTCGCCTCCGATGAAAGTTCTTTCATCACGGGCGTGGATCTCGCCGTCGATGGAGGCATGGCGCAGGTCTGACCCCGCATTAACACAAGATCGGAAAACACTATGAACTACGGAATTATCGGCTTCGGCGAGTTCGGTCAAGCTCTTGCCAAGGCGTTTGCCCGCAACGGCGTTGAAGTGTCCGTTGCAACCACGCGCGATCCGGAAAGCTTTGCATCGGACGCGGCTGCGATCGGACCGCAGATCATTCCCACAACACTGGCGGAAGCCGTCAAGGCGGACGTCATCTTCTTGGCTGTCCGTTTCGAGTCGCACCCGGATGTCGCGAAGGCGCTTCCCACCTGGAAAGGTAAGATTATCATCGATGTGACCAATGCCTACGGCGTGCCCCCTGACCAACTAGGCGGACAGCCATCTTCCAAGTTCGTCGCGCGGGCCTTCACTGGTGCACGGCTGGTCAAGGGCTTCAACCATTTGGTCGCTGCGGTGCTTGACCAAGACCCGGTCGTACATGGTGGCAGACGAGTCGTGTTCCTGGCGAGCGACGATGAAGACGCTGCTGTGGAGATTGGTAAGCTCGCGGAACGTCTCGGTTTCGCGCCGATCAAACTTGGCGGGCTTTCTGAAGGCGGACTGCTTGTGCAGGCGCGCGGAAATAATTGGGGCCGGCTGATCTTCAAGGACCTGGTCACGTTCGACCGATGAACGCGACATCCCCGCCGGCAGCGACACGACGTACGCGATTGGATCGAGGGCGATCCGATCTGAGGAAGTTGGAGAAGATGCTATGAGCCCCGAGAAGAACGTCCAGATCGTGAAGGATTTCTTTGCCGCGATCGGCCGCGGCGACAAGGAGGGTGTGCTGGCGCTGGTCGCCGAAGACATCGAGTGGATCATTCCGGGCAAGGACTGGCCGCTGGCCGGGACGCATCGCGGGCGCAAAGGGGTGGCGGCTGCATTTCAAAAGGCTTCCAAGGAAGTGCCGTTTTCCTATCCAGAGCCTCCCGAATACGTGGCGCAGGGAGATCGGGTCGTGGCCATCGGCTTCGCCAAGGGGAAGATGAGAGCCACAAACAGGACGTTCGAGGACCATTTCGTCTTCGCTATCACCGTCCGGGACGGCAAGCTCACGAACATTCGGGAGTACATCGACACGCAGGCGCTGGCGCAGGCTTCGCAGACGGACGCGGCGGGCTGACGTAGCGCTGGCATCCGCGGCCATCGGTCGGGTCGACGGCGGATCAGCCGTCAATCGCCGCCTCGCATGCCGCGCACGTGTCGAGGGCTGAAGCGTAGAGGAGATCCTGATGTACGCCCAATCGAAATTTCTCGAGTTGATCCGGTTCGCACGCGTCGATGCGGGCTCCACCGTCATCGACGTATATCCAGGCGACGGCGACTGGACCCGTCTCTTTTCGGACGTCGTGGGACCCGAAGGACGGGTCTACAGCTTCGTGCCGGCCGAAGTCGCCCACTTCAAGAACGATCCGGTCGGCCGCATGCGAACGCTTGCGAAGGAGCCGGGCCGAACGAACGTCGAACCCGTCTCGGCGGACCTCGTGGCGATGCCAGAGGTCACGCGACCGGTGGATGTCCTCTGGCTGCACCTGTTCTACCACGATCTCCATACCCCGCTGATCCAGGCCAGGGGTGCGACGGCGGCCGACTTCAATCGAGCGGTCTACGAGCGCCTGAAGCCCGGTGGGTCCTATGTCATCGTCGACCACACCGCCGCCGCGGGAGCGGGCACGAGCGATGCACAATCGCTGCATCGGGTTGAGCCTGCATCCGTTCGGGCGGAAGTCGAAGCGGCCGGCTTCGTGCTGGACGCGGATAGCACCATGCTCGCGAACAAGGAGGATCGACACTCGATCAAGGTGTTCGATCCCTCGATCAAGGGCGAGACCGATCGCTTCATCTATCGGTTCGTAAAGCCCTGACCGGCGACTGGTGCGACCGGCCGAAGCGAAGGCTCCCTTGTCGCCTCTCCGCCTTAGGACTGCGTCCGTCTTGCTTGGGCGGTAAAGGGTAAACTGCGCCAACCCCGACCCGTCGTGTGGCCCTGGCGTCCGGTCGGAACGATTGGATTTTAGAACCGTTTCTGTTTTGGGAGGGTTTGCCCTTCCGGCGGGAGCACGCGCTTCCGCTGAGGCTCAACGGCCGAAGCGTGATATGTCTCAAAGACCGTCCTCAAAGCGTCAGCGTCTCTTGCGTGCTCGGCTGCGGCGACGATCGCCACAACTCGACGAACGACGGCCTCGACCCGCTAAAATAGCTGATCACGCCGTTGTCGGTAATCTCCGTACTATGGCCCTGATCTCGACGGCAGGCACCATCGATTTCATGTGCTGGCCGGAATTCGACAGCCCTAGCGTTTTCGCCTCGTTGTTGGATCCCGACGGAGGCGAATTTTCGGTAGCCCCGGACATTCGAGATGCGCGTGTTGTTCAGAGCTATATGCCCGATAGCAATGTGCTGGTGACGCGCTGGCTGGGGGATAAATCCAGCGTCGAAGTCCTTGACCTGATGACGGTCGATGACAGCGATGACAATGACCGTGGGTTCCTGCTGAGGCAGGTTCGAGCGACGCGCGGTATCGTGAGAGTAAAGGTCCGCTGCGACCCTAAATTCGACTACGGTCGTGCGAAGACCACGGCTCGTCGAAGCAAGGGAGAGGTTGTATTTCGCGGGCGCAAGGACCAGAGCTTGACCTTGCGCGCGGATGTGAATTTCGAGTTGTCAGAGGGCGCGGCGATTGGCGAGTTCACCTTGCGCCCCGGACAAGTTCTCAATCTTACGCTCGGTGATTCAGGGCTCGAGTGTCCTTCGAATGAGGCGCTCGGAGATGTGGTGCTGCGCACGAATACATATTGGCAGCATTGGGCTGCCCAATCCAACTACAGAGGGCGATGGCGCGGTGCAGTAACTCGATCGGCCTTGACGCTGAAGATGATGACCTCGAGGCGCCACGGATCGATCGTCGCGGCGGCCACATTTAGTCTGCCTGAATCGAGCGGCGGCGTGCGCAACTGGGATTATCGGGCGAGCTGGATTCGAGACGCGTCTTTCACCGTCTACAGCCTGACGCGACTGGGCTATCGAGAAGAAGGCACAGCGTTCGCGCGCTGGATTTCCGACCGTGCGGCTCAATGCCGGCACGGTGCCTTGGATGTAATGTATACCGTCCGAGGAACCGCGATGCCCGAGGAACGAAATCTGGAGAATTTCGCGGGCTACGAGGGAGCGCGGCCGGTCCGGATCGGCAACGCTGCAGCCGGGCAGCTACAGCTCGATATCTATGGCGCCTTGTTAGACGCCATCTATCTTAACAACAAGCACGGCGAGGCCATATCACACGCCGACTGGGAAGGCGTGCGACGCGTGATCGATTATGTCTGCAGGAATTGGCGTAAGGCTGATGCCGGCATCTGGGAGCTTCGCGGGATCGTCAAGGAGCATCTGCACTCCCGCCTTATGTGCTGGGTCGCCCTCGACCGTGCAATTCGATTGGCCGTCAAACGGTCACTGCCAGCACCGCTCAGCGAATGGGACGCTGTTCGAGGTGAGATCAGCGCCGACATATGGAAAACGTTCTGGAACAAGAAGGCCGGCCATTTCGTCCGCAGCAAGGGAAGCGTTGAGCTCGACGGAGCGATGCTCATGATGCCATTGGTCAGGTTCGTCGGAGCTGCAGATCCTCAGTGGCTTGCCACCCTTGATGTGATCGGCAAGAAGCTGAGCGATGATGTTCTAATTATGCGCTACCGAGAAGACGACGGTCTCGACGGCAATGAAGGTGCATTTGCTGCTTGCGGCTTCTGGTACGTCGAGTGTCTGGCTCGAGCTGGCCGGATCGATGAAGCGCGCTGCCAGTTTGAGAAACTTCTCGCCTATGCCAACCATGTGGGTCTTTATGCGGAAGAATTCAGCCCAAAGGCAGAGTTTCTCGGAAACTTCCCACAGGCGCTGACGCATCTCGCGCTCATCAGTGCTGCCTTCTTTCTCGATCGCGCGATTAATACGCCACACGGCCAGCTTTGGCCGGCGTAATTTGCCCGGTAATGTGCTCCTCAGGAGCATAGCGCCTATCTCGCCAAGATGTTGTGCATTGAGGGTATGCATAAAATCGCGTGCAGTTGGTGAGTCCGCTGATGGCGGCGCAAAGCCGACCATTTCTTCGCCCTAGGTTTGATACTTGGCCTTTCCTCGAAAGGAGAGGCTCATGTCGAAATCATCACGTTCACGTAAGGTAGCCTGGAATTCCGGCAAGATCGTTGGCCAGAAGCCTCCGCTCAAGATCAAGGAGGTCTGGGCCATCCGGGTCCGCCTTCAGCTTGCCGAGCGGTCGCGCGACTTGGCTCTATTCAACTTGGCGATCGACAGCAAGCTCCACGGCTGTGACGTCGTCAAGGTTGGCGTAGAGGACGTTCTTCTGAGCGGCACACTTAGGTCTCGGGCGTCTGTGGTTCAGCAGAAGACCGGGAAGCCTGTGACGTTCGAGATCACGGAGCGGACGCGATCGGCAATACTGGGTTGGCTTCACGAATTAGGTGGGCGGCAGCGAGGGCCGTTGTTTCCAAGCCGCGTGAATCCGAAGAGAAGCATATCCACTCGGCAGTACGCCCGCCTGGTTAACAGTTGGGTTTCATCGATCGGACTGGATCCGTCGGCATACGGGACGCATTCTCCGCGCCGGACCAAAGCAACGCTGATCTACCGCCGTACAGGCAACATCCGTGCAGTCCAGCTCCTACTCGGGCATGCCAAGCTGGAAAGTACGGTCAGATACCTCGGTATCGAGGTTGAGGGCGCCTTGGCCATAGCGGAGCAGGTGGACGTCTAGGCCGGCATTGAGCACAACGCGGACATTCTCTAACCAACCTGCGCTGCATGGAGGCCAAGCCACAATCAATCGCGACAGGACAGTTGCTAGATCTTGCGCCAACCGGAGGCGACACACTTTTCGTTGCATGTCACGAGCATAACGTGGGAGATGTTCCAGGCGACCACCGGAGTGTCAACGTCGCTTCCCGGCGAGCGCGGTCTTGCCGTCCCGGTGATTTTTGGTCTGCGAGCCTCATGCGCCCACTTTCGCTGTGTCTATCTCCGCAGACTAGCGTCGGGGCGTGCGACGGGAGCGGCAGCTATCGCACTTCGTCGCACCAGACCTTGAAACCGGTCAGTTTGTTCGGGCCGAAGGTATAGGTGATCGGCACGTCGGCGGCGTCGCGGCCGTAAGCGACCAGGACGCGGCCAATGCGGGGCACGTTGTTGCGCGGGTCGAAAGTGTGCCAGCGGCCGCCGAGATAGGCTTCGAACCAGCCGGCGAAATCCATCGGCCCGAAGGGTGGGATCTCGCCCATGTCGCCGAGATAGCCGGTGCAGTAGCGCGCCGGGATGTTGAGCGCGCGGCAGAAGGTGATGGCGAGATGAGCGAAGTCGCGGCAGACACCTTGCCGCTTCTCGAACACCTCGGCCGCGCCCATGGTCGAAGAGGCGTGCTCATAGCCGAAGGTGATGTGGTTGTGCACGAAGTCGCAGACCGCCTGCACCCGGGCCCAGCCGGTCGGCCCGTTGCCGAACAGTTCCCAAGCCTTGTCGGAGAGCTTGTCGGTCTGGCAGTAGCGGCTGCCGAGCAGGAAGAGCAGCGTGTCCGCCGGAAGATCCTCGACCGGAACCTGCTGTGCGTCCGGCACGACCGGGTCGGGCTGGCCGCTGTCGCGCACCACGCCGTCGGTGATCAGGCGCAACGGCCCGGCCGTCGCGGTCAGGCGATAGCACCAGTTTCCGAAGCCGTCGCGGTAGAAGGCGATGGGTAGCGAGGGATCGCTGGTCAGATGGCCGGGCACCAGCATGTCGGAGGCCCTACTGAAATGGGTCCCGAGCACCAGGATCATCGGCGTCGCCTGTTCGAACTCATAACTCAACTCGCAGCCGATCCTGATTTTCATAGATATCCTTGGGTTTTAAGGAAAAGTGGCGCCAGGGCTTGCGAATGAAGAACGAGGCAATGTCGGCGTTGCGCAAATAACAGCCTTGGTTCCGCCGGGTTGCCTCGGGTGATCATTGGGGGCAGAACAGAATCAATTGGGCAATTACGACCCGGGGACCGCGGTGATGGCAACGGCTACGTCCATGCCGATATGATCTCCAGGAAATCCAAGAAAGGTGCCATGGAGCGGCGTCGCGTCCTCCGGGTCGGCAACCAGCGCCACTGTCACCAGGTTTTGCCGTCCCACGGTGCCGCTGGTCGGATCAAAATCGGTCCAGCCCATCCGCGGCAGATAGACCTGCGCCCAGGCATGGGTGGCGCCGCCGGCGATACCGGGTGCGAGGTGATCTCCCGAATTTGCGGGATCGAGCGGTCCGGCGAGATAGCCGGAGGCAAAGCGCGCGGCGAAGCCCAGCGACCGCGCGGCCGCGATCAGCAGCACGGCGAAGTCGCGGCAGGAGCCATGGCCGAGGGAGAGCGTTTCCACGGCAGGTTGGATGCCCTTTGCTTCGCGCCGGCGATAGGCGAAGGCGCGGTGGATGCCATCGGACAGGCGGGAGAGCAGCGCCCAGCTTCCGGTCTCGCACGACGCTTCGAGGAAGCGCCCGGCAAAAACCCGGATCGGGTCCAGGTCTTCAACCCGGTCCGACGGCAGATAGTCGCGCAGCTTTTCCCGCTCTTCAGCGCGGTAAAGCGTCTGCGTATGGCCACCGGATTCCTCCGGCGGAAGGGCACCGGTCAAAGGAACCTGCTCGATGCGCACGATGCTCTCGAAACTGAGCGTCGTCGCGCGCCCCGAGAATTCCGCGATGTCGATGTGGTTGCCATAATCGTCCTCAGTGCTGCGCAGGTGGATCGGAGCGGGAGTGACGGCGAGTTGTACATCGAGCAGGCGCAGGTCTGCGGATTCGCGCGGCCGGAACATCATGCGATGCTCGCCGAAGGCGACTGGTTGGCGATAGCGGTAGGTGGTGAGGTGGCGGATGGTCAGCTGCAAGGGAGCGACCAGCACCGTGTCCACGGTCTGCCTACGCCCCGGCGGTCAAAGCGCGTTGCGCTTGGCAGCGGAGATTTCGGCGAGAATCTGTAGGCGCTCGCTTTGTGCGTGCTCAATCAGTCGCAAGGCCATCAGATCCCCATGGTTCGAATTGAGCGACCGCATTCGGGCGATGCGGCGGTCGAGCATCAAGAGGCGGTCTTGCGGGTTATCCGGTGTCTCATGCCTGGACATCATCATCGGTCAGTCTTTCTTTTTCCTGGAGGCAGCTGTGCAGCTCTCGCTCAGTTTGTAGGATTTGGTCAGCGCGGAGATCCCTTGGTGTTGCCGGCCAGGCGATGCAGGTCCTGCATCACATCCTCGATCAGCTGCTTGTAGCGCGGGTCCTGCGCTTCGCCGGTCGCCGCGAACAGGCGGAGCACATAACAAGCCTTCTCCGCGGCCTGCGACCAGTTCGTTGCCGGACCGGCGAACAGATGCTTTTCCAGCGCCGCCTGGTTATCGCGCAGCGTGTCCTGGTCGGCGCGCACCGCCGACCGCAGGCGCCGTGTATCGGCATCCTGCCGCGCCTTCAACCCGCGGCGTTCGTCGAGCACGACGGTGGGATCGACGGGCGTTTTGTCGTTGTCGTTCTCGCTCACGATCGAGGACTTGTCATCAGCTCTGGTGTGTCTTCAGCAGCGCGTCGGCACAGGCCGAGGCTACATCCCTGTTCGGACCATCTGCTTCCGAGGACGTGGCCCAGCCGGCCTTCATGACGTAGTCCCGCCGCTCATACCCTGTAACCATGGTGGTCATCTTCGTGATCTTGGCGCCGCGCTCAGGGTCGAGCTTCGACTGGGCGATGCAGATCGGCACCAGGGCGTCGACCACCGCGACCGAGGATCGCTTATCGGCCAGCTGCTCGGCGGACTTGCTTGTGTACCAGCCGCCTTGACTGAAGCCGACGACGATAGTCGCGACTGCGCCGAGCGCGGCGCCTGTCAGGCCCGGCTTCAGCGAAGCTGGAATCTTCATGATTGATCTCCCGGATTGGAAGGCGTCGAGTGCCCTCCGAAGCCGGGATGATGCGCCTTATCGACGGTTAATAATACAAATATAAATAATCGCTTGTAAAAACTGCGTTTTTATTAATTATGATCGCTGATCGCCAAATTCTTCGCCAATATATGACTCACTCGCAATCTCGAATTATTTCAGCCGGAAGGGCGGGAAATGAGCGACATCGAGAATCTGAGGACGGTTCGACTGTCCCTGGTCGTCCGGCGGCGCGATCTCGCCGCCCGCGGCGCCATGAGCCCGGCCGACGGCGGTCGCTCCGCCACCCAGATCCTTAACCTCCAGACCGAGATCGGCGCAATCGACGCTGCAATCGCCGACGAACTCCAGGCCGAAGGCATGGGCTCTTAGGCGCCTTTCAGCCTATTCATCATGTATAGCTCTGAATACTGCGGAAAGACGCCGCCGCAACTGCGCAGTGGATGAAGCTTATAAACTGGGGAGCGGCGAAATCCGATCGGGAGGAAGGTTTACCGCCCGCGCCTCTTTTTGATTCGCCGCGAGATCCGCGGTCTGCTGGCTTTCGTTATATCGTCTGACTAGATTCAGGCGCTCATCGGCGCTCAGGCTGTCCCACCAGCTCGGCACCATATGGCGAGCAACGGCATCGACCTCTGCAAGGGTCAACCTCCTGGGCATCGGCGATTAGAGGCACGAAAGCCCTTAGCCTGCCAGCGGAGAAAGACTCCGTCATGCGTTATGTTCCGGCAAGGAGGCGCTGACCTCGGAAGCATCTCGCTCGCGGGCGAGAGCGATGCGTTCAGCTTGGATACCGCTATCCTGCAGGGCCTCTACGACCCCCTGCGCCACTTCCTCGGCGCCAACCTCGGTCCGCCGGCGGGCGGCAGGTTTTGGACGGTTTGGCTTTTTAGTCTCTCCCAGCGACTGCTCGAGATCGCGTTCCAGCGTGGCGAGGAAGCGCTTCATCGATCGAAGGCTCAGCTCCATCACGAGCAGCATTGCCTGCGCCTGATCGGCGGGAGGGCGCTCGTGGTCAAGGTGATCGACCAGGCGGTCGCGAGCGCTACGCATCTCCGCTTCGGAAATGCACGATTGCGAAACAACGATGGTCCTGCTGCTATATTTCATGTCTGGATGCTCCGGGCGGGTTGGCACGGATCGCAAACAGCGCTTTGTGTCGAACCGAGCCAGGTTCCATCGTCGAAGGTGGCGCGGCGATACCATTCGCCGTCCCGGGCTTCGCGCTCCAGCGCCTCGCGCAAGGTCGCGGCCTGCGCGCGCCAGCGCTGGGCCCGATCGGCCTCCGCCTGTCGCAAAATGAAGGCGATCTGCTTCCCGCTGAACTTGGTCCTCTTCAGGGAAAATCCTCCGTCCGGCCAAGGACGCTAAATTAGAATTTTCCAGCTCAAAGCGGTCCAGTTTTCAGGGGGCAGGTCATCATTCTGCAGCATGCTTGGTGTTGCCTGGTCCATAACACGGCTACGGCGAGATCAAGGGTTTTCCTTGTTCGGAGACGCGCAAGGGAGAATGTGGGCTTATGTCGTCAGCGGGAGAGTGCCCGTGGAGCATATGAGCCTGCGTGTTCAGCACCACGAGAGTGCGGTTAGTGACGTTGAGCTTCTTCATGATCTGGCGAAGGTGCACTTTCACTGTGCTCTCGGCCATGCGGAGTTCATACGCAATCGCCTTATTCGAGCTTCCCTTTCCCAGCATCTGTATCACTTGACTCTGACGGGGTGAAAAAGCTGCGGCCGCGTCCGAGCTGGGTGGACGCTTCGGCTCTTCTTGATGAAGGTTTGTTCTCGATATGATGCTGAGCGGGACGAAGGCACCACCGGCGACGACAAATCGTATCGCTCGGGCAATTTGGTCGATCGGCATCGTGGTCGGCAGATATCCGCGGACGCCAATACGAAATGCTTCGAGCATGGCTTCAGGAACTTCGACTTCCGACATCAACACGAGCGGCGTTTCGGCTGGTAGATCTTCGAATAGCGATGACTGCGCGGAAATGCCAGTCTGGTCCAGTGCCTCGCGCCGCGCCTGGAGAGGCGCGCTGTGCGTGTGAACATATCGGATTATGAGCGCTATCTTGCCACGATCAATATCCTCAGAGATGAAGTCCTGTGCAGTCGCCCGCGAGATGATTGTGAGCTCCGGTAGGCTAAGCGCAAGTTCTCGAGCGATGCAGTCTCGGGTAAGGTGCTGTTCGTCGAGGAAGAGCACGCTTTCGCCACTTTCTGCGGCGTTGGCTCTCGTAGTGCAGCTATCTGCGCAACTGCGTGGCGTCGCATCATCGCTCATCGATGCATTCTCCCGTCGTCATTCCGATGTCACGCGGATCGAACGCGTGTGATTTGTGCAGCCGACGATCGTGCACAGTGGCCACAACCGAGTGTCGCGTACGTGAAGGGGCCGTGATGTTCAAATGGAGACAGTCACAAACACCGCGGTCAGCGGACAGGCAGAACTGAAGCCCTGACGACGAGAGTCGCCCCCTCCAAAAAGAAGGCAATCCTCGCTTTGTGAATGTGGCAGAGCCTTCGCGGGAGGAGGCTGGGAGTCGCTGGCAAGGCGAACCAGTAACCAGCAAAGCGGAAATCGCGACAGCCGATGTGCTGAATTGCACACCCGTACTTGGGATCAACCCGTGCCCCCGCCCAAAGGCAGCGATCCATCCGGATTATCCCGTTTCTCGCCGATCATCGCTTCGGTGGTAATGAGGAGCGCTGCAACCGAAGCAGCGCCTTGTAAGGCGAGGCGTACGACTTTGGTCGGGTCGATGATTCCGGCATTCAACATGTCGGTGTAATTGCCGGTCTGCGCATCGAATCCATGGTTTACGTCGCCTTGCTCCAGAAGCTTGCCGACAATCATAGAGGAGTCGGCGCCGGCATTCTTCGCGATCAGCCGGACTGGATAGGCGAGCGCACGCCGAATGATGTCGATGCCGACCTTCTGGTCGTTATTCTTGGGCTTCACGTTGGCAAGCGCCTTGATGCCGTAAAGCAGCGCGACACCGCCACCAGGAACGACGCCTTCTTCGACCGCGGCGCGCGTGGCTTGGACGGCATCGTCGACTCGGTCCTTGCGCTCCTTTACTTCGACCTCAGTGGCCCCTCCAACGCGAATAATGGCGACACCACCGGCAAGTTTTGCCAGGCGCTCCTGCAGCTTCTCCCGGTCGTAGTCAGATGAGACTTCCTCGATTTGCGCCTTGATTTGGGCGACGCGACTCTCGATGTCCTTCTGCTCGCCGCCACCGTCGATGACGGTGGTCGTTTCGTGGTCGATATGCACTTTCTTCGCCTTGCCCAGCATATCGCGCGTAATACTCTCGAACTTGATGCCGAGATCCTCGCTGATCAGCTGTCCGCCGGTCAGGATGGCGATGTCCTCAAGGATTGCCTTCCGGCGATCGCCGAAGCCCGGCGCCTTCACGGCCGCAACCTTCAGGCCGCCGCGCAGCTTGTTGACCACCAACGTCGCCAGTGCCTCGCCCTCAATATCATCAGCAACGATCAGCAAAGGCTTGTCGCTCTGTACGACCGCTTCCAGCAGAGGAAGGATTGCTTTCAAAGCGGGCAACTTCTTCTCGTGCAACAATATATAGGGATCGTTGAGTTCGACGGACATCTTCTCGGCATTGGTCACAAAATAGGGCGAGAGATAGCCACGATCGAATTGCATGCCCTCTACGATCTCGAGGTCGGTGGCGAGGCTCTTGGCTTCCTCGACGGTGATGACCCCCTCGTTCCCGACCTTCTGCATGGCTTCGGCGATCAATGTGCCGATCTCGCGATCAGCATTGGCCGAAATGGTGGCGATCTGCGCAATCTCCGCATTGGTCGAGACTCTTTTCGACCGTTTCTGGATGTCCTTGACGACCGCTTCGACCGCCACATTTATCCCGCGCTTCAGATCCATCGGGTTCATGCCGGCCGCGACCGCCTTGACTCCTTCGCGCACGATCGCCTGTGCCAGGACGGTCGCGGTTGTCGTGCCGTCGCCGGCGAGGTCGCTGGTGCGAGAGGCAACCTCCTTGACCATTTGCGCGCCCATGTTCTCAAACTTGTCGGCGAGCTCGATCTCCTTGGCGACGGTCACGCCGTCCTTCGTGATCCGGGGCGCCCCGTAGGACTTGTCCAGGACGACATTGCGACCCTTAGGCCCCAGCGTGACTTTGACGGCGTTGGCGAGAATATCGACACCACGAAGCATGTGCTCGCGCGCATCGGCACCGAACTTGACATCTTTGGCGGTCATGTTGATTCGGCCCTTCCTGGTGAGCGGTGGCGCGGAATGCGACGAGTGGCGGCGGGGATCAACGTGACGACCGGACTTTGGTGGTCCTTTGCCGCATCCAGGTTTGTGACCCGGTCCGGTACGGCCGATGCGGTATTCGTAAGAGGTGCGTTGGATGGTGGAACCGGCCAGCCTTCGGAGACCGCAGCTTCTAGGGATTTTTGATCGTCGATGCGCCAGTGGGCCGGTTCCATTGATTTGGCGCCATATTTCGGCTGTTCCGGGAAACTGGATTGGGTTGCTTGCGGCCGCTGAAAAGAGCGCAATGGCATTTGGGGTCCAGTCCTCCTACGCCGCCAATTTCAGGACGGCAAGGATGGCTACCACGATGACGATCGCGAAGGGGATGACGACCGGTGGGACGAACCAGGCGCTCATGGCTTGCTTCCCATCAAGGCAAGGCTGACGGCCTCTCCCGAATGACGCAGATGGGCCGCGGGTGCAATTGGCGTGCCTGACTCCGCGGATCCAGTCATCGGGGCCAGCACGCCATCCAAGGCTAGCGCCGCGTCAAGCTGAAAAGGATCGATCACCGCGGGTTCCGTGATGCCGGGGCGACGATCCGGGATCCGCTGCATCACCGTCACGCCTTGCAAGTAAGCGGGGAACAGCATCCCGTCGAGCAGATCTTCATCAGTTTCGATGGAATATCGCCCGGCGGGAAATTGCTCGCCGAACTCGCCAAGGATGAAAGGGCGGGTGAAGCTCACGGTTCTCTTGGTGGTGCGGATTGTCATGATCTCCTCCGATTCAACGAACGGCTCAGCATCGAGATGGGCTGTGGGAGCCGAGCCGTCACAGCAGAGGCTCGGGATCCTTGGCCGGGATTGCCCCCGGCCAGTCTTCGTGGCCGGCGTCACCGGCTTACCTCTGGCTGACCGGTTTGACGTTGAAGGAGCTGGCTCGCCGGGTAGCGCGAAAGCGGTGGAGAGTCGGCGCTAATAAAGGCGTTTTGACTGATATACCTTCGAGCGATATTTACTATGTGGGATTTCAGTTATTAATTTACAACACAATAATGGCCAAATAAACGCCAAGTTTAGGTGGCATCGTGCAGCAATCACGGTCCAGCCATTGGCGACCTCCGCGAAACGCTCGCGGTCAAGTCACTTTCCTTGCGAGCGGTCTATTGTCTCCGCCCCTTTCTTCGATGCTGCGTCTCACCGGATGCCGCCGTTCAGCTTCGATGGCAGCCTCGGCTTCTTCGAACGTCCGAAGCGGTCGCCGCAGGTAGATGCTGACATAGTCCTGGATCGGCTTCACTGGTCCCGTTTCGGTCATCGCAGACCCACCGCGACGGATGGCCATCGGCCGCGGCCATCAGGTGCAGAATTGCGGCCCGGACCGAGATCATCACCTGGCGGTGTGTCGGCGATAGTGAAGCCGGTCAATGAACCGTTGTGGTGTTCGCCGAGGTGACGTGAGCGATCGGCAAGGTCGCCGAAAGTCGCGATGCGTGGCATCTCGAGGAGGGCAGCGCTGGACTGGAAGACAGCGGACGAGATTCTGCATGGAGCCTTCGGCCGGAGCATGCAGCATGGATTGATGCCTCGGCGCATCTCCGCACAATCGAATAAATCCGGTGAGACGGGATCATCCCCCCAGCTGCGAAGCTGTTGAACCATCCCTATTGCTAGCCGATCGGGAGGACGTTGCAGTTCAATATTGCACATCTGGCGCCGATGGCGCCCGGCACCGCCGCCGGCTAATCGTGCACGATCACGTTGAGCAGGGCGGAATTGACCTTCAAGGTGCCGTTGTATTCAATGAAGCCGAGCTTCCGGAACTTGTTCATGAAAAAATTGATCCGGGACCGGGTGGTGCCGACGCGCGCCGCCAGCAGGTCCTGGCTGATGTTCGGAATGACGGGTTCCATCTTTCCGTCCTTGCCGAAATGGGCCAGCATCAGGAGCACGCGCGCCAAGCGTTTTTCGCTGGAATTGAACAACTGGTCCACCAGATCGGCCTCGATCTGGACGTTGCGGGACAGCAGGAAACCCATGAAAAGCTGCGAGAAGCTCGGCTGGTCACGCAGCAGCTGGATCATCGTTTGCTTCTCGATTCGGATGACCACGGCTTCTGCCATCGCGCTGGCGGTCGCCATGTGCAGCGGCTGGCCGGCGAGGCAACCCTCACCGAAGAATTGCCCCGGCTCCAGGATCGCGATGACGCCTTCCTTGCCCTGTTTCGAGGCGACCGTTATGTGCACCTTGCCCTTTTCAATGAAGTAGACAGCGTCGGCCTCGTCTCCCTGGTGGAAGATCGTCTGTCCCCGCTTGTATTTTTGTTCGGTTCGACCGCCCCGCATAGAAGCCGGGAAGGCTCTGGGATTGAACTTCTGGACTTTTGTCGCCAAGGGTCGCTTTCCAGATTTCCGGACACTGCTCAAGAATTTCCCTCGGGTCGTGGGTTGGGTCAAGTGCGCAGGTAGAGCGTGGCCGGTTGAGACACAACCCGTCCCGGGCCAGGCCTGCCCCTGCGCGGCACAGATCCACCTAACCGATTGGCCGGCTGCCGCTGTTCGAAATTGCACATCACGCCAACTCTCGGGACGCCCGGGGAGCACCGCCTGCTCGGGCTTGCCGTCGGCTGGCAGACTGCGACGCCGAACACGAGGCGTCCCGCGCTCCCGTTCACGGGAGCGAGTCATGTTCTTCCGCATCGACCGGTTCATCAACGCAGAAAGTTGTCGTCAGAAAGCCGCGGGTTGCCGTGAGAAAGCGGCAGCAGCAAATGGTCAAAGCGGGTCCTTCCTGGCGCTGGCCGAAATCTTGGGAACATTTGGCGCGCCAATACGAGCTGCTTGAAAAGACTCGAGCGCGCCTTGCCTTGAGCTGGATGCCTGAAGCTTCAACCCGGCAATAACAATGCGTCCATCGATATCGAGAGCCAAGTTGCCATCCTCCTGCACGGATATCGTTGCGCGAAACCAATCTTACGCCTGAGCCAGCTTTGCGGGCCTTCGCCGTTGACACCTTAGATCCATTGCCTTCCGCCGAATTGGCTGGCTATTGAAGTCGATACATGAGCTAATATCCTCGTCGCTGGTCACGTATGTCGGGCGCCAGCGCCTGAGAGACAGCGCACAGATATGCGCGTCGCGCTCCCGCCCAAAGATAAAGGGGCGGATATTTGATCCGGATGGCTTCGACGTCCGCCGCCACATCGCATAGCGATGTGGACGGTAACCAAGTCAATCGGGCCGCCCAACGAAGGAATGCTCTCAGGTTGATCGTCTCGATCTGTTCAACGCGACGGTAGCCTAGCTAATGGGCGCAGCGGAATATCGCGAGCGCGCGCGGCAATGCCGGGAGTTTGCGGCAAAGAGCGATCTCGATGCATCGCATTTTCTCGCCGCCGCGGTGACCTGGGATCTTCTCGCCGCTCAGGCTGATAGGATGGCCAGCATCCTAAGCGAAGTGCCGAAGTTCGCCTGACACAAGTCAACCCGCTGGCGACACCGTTTCAGCCAATCGACAACAGGAGAAATACGATGACGTCGACCCCGTTGCGCGCCGATGAGATCCGCCGCCAAGCGGAGAGTATGTTCGCGGTCCGCAGCACCAAAGAGGTCCGGGCCGTGAAGGAGCGCGAGAAAGCTGACATGGCCCAGAGGCAGAAAACCGAGCGCTTGCGCGCCATGCGTCTGGCTCGCGAGGCCGACGAGCTGGCAACTGCGCTCTCGCAGGTGAAATCGAAAGCACGCCCGTAGGTATGCGCAAACCGGACCGGTTTGACCGGAAGATTGATATCGAGGCCGTGGATGCTGAGAGTCCGACAATCCGATTGCTGCGACGTTGCCTCAGCTGCCTGACGATGTTTGACAGCGAATGGGTCGGCGAGCGGATCTGCCGGCGCTGCAAGGGTTCTGCGCACTGGCGCACGAGCCTTCCACTGCCGGAGTGAAAAAACATGAAAGCCCGCCGGGCAATGCTCACCTTTCCCAACCCTTCGCTCAGTTACGACAAGAGACAGAAGCGGGTCCGGTTCTGGGCCCACGACGCCGCGATCGAAGTTCCCTTCTTCCTCGATGCGACGGCGTTGGCTCTACTCGGTGCGTCGGCGCCTGGCGACGAAGCTGCAATGCTGCAGACATTCGACCTCAACAGAGCAGCGATCCAGGAAGCTGCAGCGCGTGCTTACGTCCGGCGCGGTCCAGGGTTCTTTACCTTGACGGCTTCCGATTTCGCCTAAAGAGCCTGCCGCCCATGAGGAATATCTCGTCAGGCCGATTATTCATTCGTCTCCAAGACTGAACATCACCATGTGTTCGCGCGGTTCAGTCCTGGAACCGTTCACAACGAGAGGCTGCTCCATGTACAGAACAGTAAAAGCCGGTCGCCCGCATCAAGTGATGCTGGACGGCTTGAAAGCGCGCCTCAGGGCTTTGGATCTTCGGATTGCGCGCATGCGCGCTCTGCATGCTGGCTCTGTCGACCCGCTACCGCGGCGCCTGATCACGCATTCCTTGATCGAGCGAGACGACGTCGTGGCGAAGCTTACGCGTGCTGAGGCAAAATCTCGGTTTCCGACTTTGCTGCCTGAGCAGGCCTAGCCTCAAGCGCGCCGACACTTATCGGCGGCGGCGCGGGGCGCTCGATGAACCGAGTATTCTTGGAAGCCTATCTTGGGGGCGGTTGAAGACTTTCGCTCCCGCCGGTCTCCATGCGGAGATTGTGGGATCTCCCATCAAGGGCGACTCGAACCATCCCATTGACGCACTCGACTGGCGTACCGTCCAGGCTGGCGTGGCTTTCTCCGGCGGTTCCGTTGACAACGCTGATATCAATGCTGCTCCCAGCCAGTTTTATGGTCGCCGCGAAGCCTGGCCAACGCGCGGGAATGCAGGGCTCGATGGCGACGAAGTTGCCTTCCCGGCGAATGCCGAGAATCCCCTCGATGCCGGCGCGATACATCCACGCGGCTGAGCCGGTATACCAGGTCCAGCCGCCGCGCCCGATATGCGGGGCCACGGAATAGACGTCGGCTGCGAGGACGTAGGGCTCGACTTTGTACCGTTCAATTCCTGTCAGCGTGAGCGCATGATTGATCGGGTTCAGCATTGAAAACAATGCGTGCGCCTTGTCGCCCTGCCCGAGCTGCGCGAAGGCGAGGACGGCCCACATGGCGGCGTGGCTGTATTGTCCGCCATTCTCGCGGAGACCCGGCGGATAGCCTTTGATGTAGCCGGGATCGCGCTCGGTCCGGTCGAACGGCGGGGTGAACAGCGGCGCGATGCCGACATCCGGTCGAATCAAGTGCCGTTCGAGCGATGCCATCGCCAGCGCCGCACGGTCCGCATCTGCAGCTCCAGACAGGACGGCCCAGGACTGCGCGATGGAATCGATCCGGCATTCCTCGCTTTGTGTCGAACCGAGCCAGGTTCCATCGTCGAAGGTGGCGCGGCGATACCATTCGCCGTCCCAGGCTTCGCGCTCCAGCGCCTCGCGCAAGGTCGCGGCCTGCGCGCGCCAGCGCTGGGCCCGATCGGGCTCGCGCGGCTCCGCCAAAGGCGCGAATAGAGCGAGCGTCCGCAGCAGCAGCCAGCCGAGCCAGACGCTTTCGCCGCCACCGCCTTCGCCGACCCGGTTCATGCCGTCGTTCCAATCCCCGGTCCCGATCAGAGGCAGGCCGTGGACACCGATCAGCGTGAGCGCCTGGTCGAGGCCGCGCGCGCAGTGCTCGAACAGAGTCGCGGACTGGTCGGAGCGCATCGGCTGGAAGAAGGCGTCATGCTGGCCGGGCGAGAGTTCCGGCCCTTCGAGGAACGGCACGGCTTCTTCGAGGATCGCGCGGTCTCCCGAGGCCTCGATGTAGCTTGCGGTCGCAAAGGCGAGCCAGACGCGATCGTCGGAGATGCGCGTTCGCACGCCCTGGCCGGATTGCGGCAGCCACCAATGCTGCACGTCGCCGGCGACGAACTGGCGTCCGGCGGCGCGCAGGAGATGCGCGCGGGTTTCGGCGGGCCGCGCGAAGGTCAGGGCCATGCCGTCCTGCAACTGGTCGCGGAACCCATAGGCGCCGCTTGCCTGATAGAACGCCGAGCGCGCCCAGATACGGCACGCCACCGCCTGATAGAGGAGCCATCCGTTCAGCATCACATCCATCGCCCGGTCGGGCGTCTTGACCTGGATCGTGCCGAGCAACGATTCCCAATGCTCCGTCACCGCTGCGAGTGCTGCGTCGAGATCGATCTCGCGATAGCGCGCGATCAGCGCGTGCGCCGCCTCCAAGGAGTGGCCTTGGCCGATGAACCAGACGATCTCGACTGTCTCGCCGGCCTCCAACGCGATCACGCGCTGGAGAGCGGCGCAAGGATCAAGGCCCGCGCCGGTCGCCCCGGAAAGCTTAGTTCCGCCGTTGAGCGCCGCGGGCGCCGCCGGTCCGCCGTGCCGGCCTAGAAACTCGGTGCGGTCGGCGGTCGAGGTTTCTTGGCCACCGCTCAGGTCGGCGAAGGCGATCCGGTCCGGGAAAGCGGTGCTCCATGGGTTGCGTGCCAGCATCGCGCCGGTCTTCTGATCTATCTCGGTCACGATGAACGGACCGGAAGCGGCCCGCGAAGTGCCGAGAACCCATTCCGCATAGCCGGTGACGGAGATGCTTTGCCGGCTGCCTGAGACATTGCGGAGCGTCAGGCGCGAGACCTTGACCGGATCTTCGAGCGGCACGAATTGCAGCAGGTCTGTCGCGATGCCGTTTGCCGAATGTTCGAATCGGCTGTAGCCGAATCCGTGCCGCGCAACGTAGAGGCCGCCGTCATTGATCGGTATGGCCGTCGGGCTCCAGACCTTGCCGGTCGCTTCGTCGCGCAGGTAGATCGCCTCGCCTGCGGGATCGGCCGTCGGGTCGTTGGACCACGGTGTCAGTTGGTTTTCCCGGCTGTTTTCGCCCCAGGTGTATCCGCCACCGTCGGCAGCGACCTGAAATCCGAAGCCGGGATTGGCGATGACGTTGATCCAGGGGGCGGGCGTTGTCCGCCCGGCCTGGAGCACAGTCATATATTCCCGGCCATCCTTGTCAAAGCCGCCAAGCCCGTTGAAGAACTCGAGATCCGGAACGGAATTCATAGATGGCGCTGGAGCGTCGACCGCCGGCCCAGTCGCGTGGGTTGACGAAGCATCTCGCATCCCGGCTGATTGCGGCAAGCGGGCCAGCTGCTCGGCGATGGTGCCGCGTCGCGCGACCAGGGCGACCCGCGCCACGGATTGCAGCAATGCTCGCGCTTCGACGCTCATCAGGTCGGCCCGCAGCAGCGTCACCGTGCCTCGCGCCGGCTCATCTCCCGAGCGCGGTCTGGCCTGGCTGCTGCGGACGGCGGTCTCGATGGCGGATTGAAGATCCTGCAGATAGGAGGATGATCGTTCGTTGATGATGACGAGGTCGACCGCGAGACGCTTCATCCGCCAGTATTCGTGGGCACGCAGCAATTGCCGGACCTGGGGAATGTCCTCGACGTCGTCGATCCGCAGCAGCACGATCGGCAGATCTCCGGAAATAGCGTGCGGCCAGAGGCCGGACTGGGGTCCTGCGCCGCGGATGATGTTTTCCGAGGGCGGCCTGAAGCGGGGATCGGCATAAAGGATTGCCGCAGCCAGGGCTTGGAAATCCACGACCTCGTCTGACTTCACGTCGAGATGCCGGAGCTGGACCTGGGCCTGCGTCCAAGCGAGCGTCTTGGCCCGGTCGAAGGCGTTGCGGTCGTGATGCTTGTCGATGAGGTCCAGCAGCAGTTCTCTGGAGGGCGCGACCAGGGTCCAGAAGTCGATCCATGCGGTATGGCTCGGAAGGACGAGGACCTGCTGCCGCAGCGAGAAAATCGGGTCGAGAACCGTGCCGGTGGTATTGGACAATCCGCCTCCGGCCATCGCCGCCGGCGCTGCGACGCTGCCCCCGCGCCCGAGAAAACGGGCGCGGTCGCTCTCATATTGCGGATCGCCCAGCACCTTGCCCTCGACCACCGCGAAATGCGCCGCCCAGACCATCGGCTCATCGGGCGCGCGTCGCCGGCGCGTGGCGATCAAGGCGCCGAATTCGGGAAGGTATTCGGTCTCGACGAAGAGTTTCGAGAACGCAGCGTGGGCGTTGTCCGCCGCAGGCGTCGTCAAGACCAGCTCGGAATAGGATGTGATCTCGATCTCGCGCGGTCGCCGTCCATTGTTGGTCAGTGAAATGCGCCGCACCTCGCCGTCATCCTCGCCGGACACCATCACCTGCATGCTGGTGCTCAAGCTTCCGTCGCGGCGCGTAAAGGTCGCATGGTCCTCGCCGAAAACGACTTCGCTGTGGTCGGCGGCCCGGCCGACCGGCTGCGCACCCGCGGACCAGATGTCGCCGCTCTGCAGATCCTTCAGGTAGGTGAAGGATCCCCAATCGTCCCGGGTCGTATCCTCGCGCCAGCGACTGACGGCGATGTCGCGCCATCGGCTGTACCCGCCGCCGGCCGTCGTCAGCATCACCGCGTAGCGCCCATTGGACAGAAGATGGGTCATCGGCGCGCCGAACGTAGACGTGGTAAAACGGCGCTCGGCGCGCGCATCCCTTGCCTCGTTCGGCGCCGCCGTCTTCACCTCTTCGGCCCTCGGATGCGCGATGGCGACGTCGCGCGGCAATCTCTCCTGCAGCAGCAGCTCGCTCGCCTGGATCATCGGCTCCCGATGGAAGCGGGCGCGCATCCGCCCGTCCTGGAGGGTGTTGGCAACCGCGACGATGGTCATGCCCTGGTGATGAGCCATGAAGCAATGGACGACAGCGGCGACTTGGCCGTCCGGCAGGCGCGATGGCGTGAAATCAACCGCCTCATAGAAGCCGAAGCGGCCCCGCGCGCCCATAGCGGCCAAGCGGGTGTAGTTCTGTCGCGCCGCATGCGCATCCACCATCGCGGCGAGGCCGGTCGCGTAAGGCGCGATGACGACGTTCTCCGAAAGACCTCTCTTCAGGCCGAGGCCGGGCACGCCGAAGTTCGAATACTGATAGGTGAACTCGATATCCCGTGCATTGTATGCGGATTCCGAGACGCCCCAGGGAATGCCGAGGCCGCGGCCATAAGCCTCCTGCCGCTTCACGATGAGCCTGTTGGTCTGCTCCAGCAGGCTGAAGAGCGGCGCCCGCATGACGAGCGACGGCATCAGGTATTCAAACATCGACCCAGACCAAGAGATCAGGGCAGAACCGTTGGCGATCGGGGTTGCCGATCTTCCGAGCCTAAACCAATGCCGGCTCGGGACATCGCCCTTCGCGATCGCGAACAGGCTGGCAAGGCGCGCCTCGGAGGCGAGCAAGTCATAGCAACTGGGGTCGAGCCGACGGTCGACCGCGGAATAGCCGATCGACAGCAGCTTGCGATCGCCATCCAGCAAGAAGGCGAAGTCCATGGCCATCGCCATCTCGCGCGCTGCGGCAGCGATGGCGGCAAGCCGTTCATCGAGGCTGCTTCGGGCGGTGCCGGCCTGGAGCCGATCGCGATCCTGCTCGGCCGCGGTCTTGCGCAAGGCTTCGATCCAGAACTTGAGGTCGGATGCCCGATCGTCGTCGGCGGCGGGCGCAATTTCGCGTGCCGCCTTCGCCGCTAGGCGTGCCAGGGTGGGCAGCAGGACCTCGCTCGCCTGTCCGCGCTCCAACTGGATGTCGATCTCATCCAGCACCGAGGCTAGGGAAGCGCCGGCCGAGCCCTTTGCGACGGGCTGCGCGGCGAGCGTTTCGCGCACCAGCAACATGGTATCCGCTAGGCCGCTTCGGGCCTCGGCGGCCGGCGCGCCGCCGCGCCACTCTTCGCAGGCATTGGCGACCGCGATCAGATGTCCGGCCAGGTTGCCGCTGTCGACGGAAGAGACATAGGCGGGCGCCAGGGTCTGGAGATCGCGGGTGCCGTACCAGTTGTAGAAATGGCCCATGAATCGCGGCAGCTTCTGCAGCGTCTGGAAAGTCGCCTCGATGCGCTCGACCGTCTCGATCGTGCCGGCCCAGCCGAAGTCGCGCGCGGCGACTGCTGAGAGCAAATAGAGGCCGATATTTGTGGGCGAGGTGCGGTGCGCCAGAACCGGCTTCGGATCCTCCTGGAAATTGTCCGGCGGAAGCATGTTGTCTTCCGGCGTGACGAAGGTCTCGAAGAAGCGCCAGGTGCGGCGCGCAATCAATCGCAGGGCAAGTGCATCTGCCTCGGCGACCGGGCGCTGCTGACCATCGGCAGGCGCCCGGCTGACCCAAAGTGCAACAGCCGGTGCGGCCAGCCATGCGCCGGCGAAGAGCAGGATCACCGGCCAGGAAGCCGGGGCAAGTGCGACTGCCGCGAGCGCCATGAGCAGGCCGAGCAGCGTTCCCCCAGCCATGTCGCGGTAGGACGCTGCAAGATCGAGGCGCGGCTTTCCGGCCGCCTGTGCAGCGGTGGTCCATTCGAGGAGATGGCGCCGGGTCCAGACCAGGCGCGAGAGCGTGCGCAGGATCGCGTCGCTCGCCCGCCATGCCTGGTCGGCGAGAAAAGTCACCGAGAGCACCGTTTGCCGGGCGGCGAGGCGCGAGTCCGACCCCAAGGCCTGGATATGACTTCGAAGGCGGACGCCGCTGTGTCGTGGCAGCAGGGTGAAAAGGACCGGGAAGAAAGCCGGTATCGCGACGATCGCCAGCAGCAGCAGCGCGCTGGTCGCTGCCGCCGGCAGGGGAAACAACCAGGAGATTCCGAAGGCGGCCAGGAGAAGTGGCGTCGAAAGCGAGCGCAGAAGATTGTCCAGCATCTTCCACCGGCCGACCAGCGGGACCCTGCTTCCCTCTTGCGCATGGCCGAGGATCCAGGACAACAATTGCCAATCACCCCGCATCCAACGATGCTGGCGGCGCGCCACAACGTCATAGCGCGCGGGGAATTCCTCGATGACCTCTACATCGGTCGCCAGCGCGGCGCGGGCGAAGATGCCCTCGAAAAGATCATGGCTGAGGAGCGTGTTCTCAGGGATACGACCCGCGAGAGCCGCTTCGAACGTATCGACATGGTAGATGCCCTTGCCGGTGTATGACCCCTCGTCGAACAGGTCCTGGTAAACATCGGAGACGGCGCCTGCATAAGGATCAATGCCACCGGGACCCGAGAAGATGCGCTGATAGAGCGATCCCTCCCGACCGACCGGCAGTGATGGTGTGACCCGCGGCTGAAGAATGGCGTGGCCATTCACCACGCGCTGCCCCTTCGCGTCGAAGCGCGGCCGATTGAGTGGATGCGCCATCTTGCCGATTAAGCGCAAGGCGGCGTCACGTGGCAGCCGGGTGTCGGCGTCCAGGGTGATGACATAGCGAACGTCGGGCGGCACGACGGGTGCCAGGCCGTTGACCGTCACGAACGTCGTGTTCGTGGCGCCGCGAAGCAGCCGGTTCAGTTCATGCAGCTTGCCGCGCTTGCGCTCCCAACCCATCCATTTGCCTTCGGCCGGATTGAACACCCGGCGCCGGTGCAACAGAAGGAAGCGATGCCCGCCGGCAGGGCTGGCTGCGTAACGCCGGTTGAGGTCGGCGATCGCCTCGGCAGCGGCCTGAAGCAGGTCGGCGTCGCCCGGAACGACCTCGTGATCGGCGTCGATTCCATCCGACAGCAGCGCGAATGTAAGATCGCCGCCGGCGCCCGCCAGATGATGTACCTCCAGCCCTTCGATCTGCTCCAGCAGCGCGGCTCGGCTCGTCAAAAGTGTCGGCACGGCAATCAACGTGCGTGCGGATGTCGGAACTCCGGCGGACAGTTCGAGGCCGGGGAGCGTCATCGCGCCGAAGCACGACGTGACTGCGCGATTGACCACCGCCGTCGCGGGACCGATCGTCGGGATAGAGATTACAGCCGAGAACAGGAGGATCCATCCCGCGCCAAGCCCTGCAGCCGCCAGTGCCCAGGCAGCAATGCTGAGAAGTGCTGCCGTTACAAGCAGGATTGCGCCGACATAACCGCGGAGGCCGAGGCGGATGTTGAAGCGATTGATGCGCAGCCGAAGCGGGGGATGGAAATCGATGCCGCGCTCAAATGCCGGCCGGCCTTCGGCGATGAGGTGATAGCCGGGATCGCCGGCGCGTTCTGCGGCTTCAGGCGTCCCGTCGGAAACGGCCATATGAGCCCGGCTCAACGCCAGCTCGGCCACCTCGATCTCCGATTTGGCCGAGCCGCGGGCCAGCTGCTCGATGGCGCTGCGGTACAGATTGCGCGTCGAGAAGTCCATCGCCGCGAAATCGCTGCCAGCGCGGAGCCGCGCATCGACCAGGCTGACATTCTCGAACCAGGTCGCCCAGTCGATGTCCGAGACCAGCCGCATGCTGGTGATGATGTTTCGAACCGTCAGGTTGGAAGCACCTTGTCGCTGCTGGACACGTTGCACCACCTCGCCGACGGTGGCGCCTTGGAGCTTCAGCCGATCTTCCAGCCAGCCAAGTGCTGGCGTGGTGCGCGGATCCTGGTCCCGCAGGCGTTTCGTAAGCTGCACCGCGAACTGCTCGGAAAGCGGCGCAGTCGAGCGACCGGCGATATCCGTTTCCAGCGCTGTTCGCGCGTTGCCGGAGGCGAGAAGCCGGTCGGCCAGCGCATTGGCTTCGGCGCGCGTATCGCCGCCGGAGGCAATCTGTTCGGCAAGTCGCCGGAGATTTTCGATCAGAACGATGCGCAAGGTGATCGCGACCGCCCAGAGCTCGCCGATCGTCAGCGGTTCGACCCGCTGATAGGCGGCGACGAAGCGTTGCAGCGTGGCCGGGTCGAAGTGGCTGTCGGTATGGGCGACAAAGGCCCAGGCGAGGCCGAAGACGCGCGGATAACCGGCGAACGGCCCGTCGGCCAGCTTCGGGAGCTGTCGGTAATAACCCGGCGGCAGGTCGTCGCGAATTTCGCGGATATGCTCTTCGACCAGGTGATAGTTGTCGAGCAGCCACTCCGCGGCCGGAACCACGTCCAGGCCGGCCTCAAGCTCGGCGGCGCTGCGGCGATAGACGGCCAGAAGAACCGCGGCATTGTCGTCGAGCCGGGTGGCGAGCGAGAGGACTTTGCGCGGATTCGTCGTGACCCGCTGCGCTGCGGCCAAGCTCGCCGCATGCTGTTCGAGCCGCTCGATGCCGAACAGCTCCTCGCGCACAGGAGCGACAGTGTCCCATGGCGGCGCCGGAGTGCGAAGAGGCCTGATCGCCCGGCGCAGGGTCCTTAGACGGGCTTGATTGTTCAACTCCGGCCGGAACCCGCCGTAAGGTCGCGCACATCCGACTCCAGCGCGGCCTCGAGTTCCTTATGATCGATCGGGATCGCCTGTCGATGGCCGGTGGCGCTCAAGTCTGCCGGTATGTGCAGGACCGTGGATGTGCGGCGATAGGCGGCAAAGGACAAGCCGAGGATTTCCTCTTCCTCGATCACGAGCTGATAGGTCCCAGCCGCCTGGGTCGCGTCGAACTGTGACAGCATGAAAGGATGCGTGAAGGTCACCGTCGTCTCGATGGTACGCTCCGGCATGGGCTTCCTCCTGTTGCTGAGCCTGGCTGGCGCCGGCGTTTCAACCCGCCCCGGGCGCTGGTGAGCGGTCCGCCGAAACGAAAGGCCCCGCGACTCTCGCGAGGCGCGGGGCCAATTGGGCGTCATGCGCCTTCCTCGTTTTGTAACACCGCCGCGTCCCCTTCGATCCGCCAGTACATCCGTGGTCGATTCAAAGGGTTTGCCGCGGGTGTCACGCTCAGTCGAGGACCGTCAGGCTTTCCGCGGCCATCTTGCCGCTCTTCTGGTCGGAGACCATCTCGAAGCGGAGCTTCTGGCCCTCGCGAAGATCGCTGATTCCGGCGCGCTCCATCGCGCTGATATGAACGAAGGCATCCTTGCCGCCGTCATCCGGCGCAATGAAGCCAAAGCCCTTTTGGAGATTAAACCACTTCACGGTTCCCGTCGTCATGAGGAAACCCTTTCTTAAAATAGAGGATGCTGGCCCGCAGTTCGCGCGCCGTCGAAATCGCATTTTCAGGAGAGAGGAGTATGAGCTTGGCGCAAATTGCTTCTGCGCAAGGCCAAGTCTTCTGGCCGTCTATCGACTGGGCCTGTATGAGCCCGAACTAGAAATATTGCAAGTTAAATTAAACCCGGTCGCGAGCCTCAGCATATTTATTCGGTTCTATTGTAATTTTGCAGTTTGGCACAATATTAACAACGCGCGAAGGGTGACAATAACAGCCAATCCAGCTCCCGGGCGTTACCGGCAATCCCCGCGTAATGGCCCGACCCGCATTACCGTCCGCACTGTCGATCTCAACGACACGGGCTTCCTCAGATGGCGCCGGTCGTGCGACCGCGGACCGGCCGATGCCGCTCGATGTCAAGGCGGTCAACCGGTCGAGAACTCACTCCGGAAAGGATGACGCCACGTGACGAAGCATCTTACCCCGCCGATCGTTGTGCCGATCGTAATTCTAATCCTCGTAGTGGCCGCTGCTTAAGCAAGATTGCATTGAGCATGCGAACGCATGGACCGACGCTGTCGAGACGGGATTCGGCAAAAGCGGCAATTCGCGCCGAAGGCTTGACGGAATGCGAGATGGCCGAGCGTCATGCTGCCGTTTGCGCCGGCGCTGTGATGTACTTGCCCGACCTCAGGGTCTTTGCCAAAGGGATGTCTGGCAATCGACATCAGGCAGACGATCTCGTACAGAGCACGATCTTGCGGGCGTTGGACGCCTCTCATCAGTTCATGCCGGGCACCAATTTCAGGGCGTGGACCTTCACCATTCTTCGCAATGTGTTCTACAACCAGTGGCGCTCACCGGCATCGCGGCTGGAGAGCATTGAAAACTGCATGCACAATATGCCGGTTACCGATCCGAGCCAGGACAAGGCTCTGGAGCTCTGCGACCTCCGCCGCGCTTTGGCCCAGCTGGGTCCCGAGCAAAGACAGGCCTTGCTGCTGGTTGTGGTCTCGGGCCTTGATTACGAGGCCGTTGCGGAGATCTGCGGCGTCGCCAAGGGTACGGTGAAAAGCCGTGTTTCGCGGGCGCGGGCCAAATTAAGAACTTTGATGAATGGCGGCCCCTTCAATCTCAGCAGGCAACAGGTCGGGCCGATCTCGGCTCTGGACTTCGTGTCTGTCTAAGGAAATGACCTATGGCGCATGGCGCTCTGCGTCTTCTAAGAGAATCCGACCACGAGCTGGACCCAAGCGGCGTCGCGCCTGTTCGCTTGCAGCGTATGTGCCTCAATTGCAGGGTGTCGTTCGACAGTGCTTGGGCAGGGGAGCGGGTCTGTCCGCGCTGCAAAGCGACGACGGCCTGGCGCAACGGCGCATCGATCGGCGCGAGCAACTCCAGCCAATCTGTTTCAAGATCCGGCCGCAAGGGCAGCTCTTGACTGCGAGCGCCCGGCGCCGAAACAAAGAAAGTGGGGCCATGGCCCTGAGTTTTCCTAATCAGTGTCACAGCCAGGACGCACCGCATTCGGTTCTGGCGCACGACACCTTTCGATGTTCCGTTCTGCCTCAATGCAGATGCCTTGTGTCACATCTACCAAAACGAGACCGAAATATTGAACGTCTTCGTTCGCACCTTGGACCGCATCCGGGCCGCCGCGGCGGGCCTCAGGTCGAGATCGGCGAGGCTCATATTCATTGTCCGTAGACAGGAAGTGAAGGTCGCTATTGCGCGCCCTGCATCAGCGAGTTGCTCACAGCGAGAACTTTCGAATCCATTACCCCTAACAAGGACAGAAAAATGACCAGGATCGTCTCTGCTACCGCCGTCGCGGCGCTTCTAGGCTTTGGGGCGCTCTCCAGCACCGCCCCGCCTGCAGCCGCCGCATCGCCTTCGAACGTCCAGCAGCAGAACCAATACATCAGCCGCTTCTGCGACAAATACCGAGGCGGTGATCAATGCAACGATTGGCGCGCAAACCACACGACCTGGACCAGCGAGCACTACCTGAACTTCTATCGCCGCCACCAGGACGACAAGGATTTTGCAAACCCCGCCGCCGCCAAGTTGTTCGGATTTCCACCTGCTCAAAAGTGAGGATGCAGGGGGCAAACAGAAACGCCCAGCATAGGCTCCTTAGCAGATAGCCGCGTGGCTCAGTGGGTTGAGTGTGCTCCGGCGTCGTACCGCGCCTCCAAAAGGTCGAGTTCACTGACAAGCTTCTCGGCCGTTGCGCTTCCGATTTCCTGTGAGCGTAACATGGCGAAGATTACTGTGCGCTCCGCTTTCACCGCGGCCAACCGCATTCTTCGCTCCGCGTCCTCGCTTGCTCTTGCAAGCGCCGCAGCCTCTCCTCGGCGCGAGTGGCCTTCAATTCGGATTCGATAGAACTCCATAACGCGGGCTGCTGCCGCCATATAGATGTCAGCATCAGCTCGTCCGGCGGATAGCGTATGCTGGACGCGTTCGATCTCGGTGATCGCCGCCTCGGCCGCGGCCACCCGTGCCCGATCCTCCTCTACCTGGTAAGACGGCTCAGCCGGAATTTCCAGCCCGCGAAGCAAGACTGGCAATCCGATGCTGGCGGCGATGAGCGATACCACGATCACCCCCATCGCGAGGAAGATCGAGAGGTCGCGAGCGGGAAAGGGAGAGCCGTCGTTGAGCACCAGCGGCAAAGTAAGGACGCCGGCGAGGGTAATTGCCCCACGGACGCCAGCCAGCGACATGGCGGACACCAGCCGCCAAGGGACTGTCCCGGCTCGAGAACCCCTCAGTCGGCGCTTGAAGATGGTCAGGCTGAGGGAGACCCAGACCCAGACAAACCGAAGCGCAATCAAGCTAATGCTGATCGCGAGAACATAGAGAAGCAGCCACCATGGGTCGCTATGGCCGGTCAAACGGACAATGTCGCTGGATGTGCTCAGGATTAGCGGCAACTGCTCACCCAGGAGCACAAAGATGACGCCGTTCGCGATGAATTGGATCGTGTCCCAGACCGTATCGCGCCGAATCCGCGTCTTGCCCATCGCCAGTCCTGAGGATTCAACCGAACTGAGGGTAAGACCAGATGCCACAGCGGCAAGAATGCCGGAACAGTGAGCCCGCTCTGCCAGCAAATACGACGCAAACGGAACAAGGAGGCTGATCAATATCTGCGATCCGCTCTCCTCCCCTACACGATAGGCGATCCATTCCTTGGCCTTTGCTATAGACCATGTAGTACCAAACCCGATGGCTATGCCACCGAGGGCGATCCACATGAAGTTTAGAGCTGCATCGGTGAGTGAGAATGCGCCAGTCAATGTCGCAGCGACAGCAAAGCTTAGGCAGACCAGGCCGGATGCGTCGTTGAGAAGGGATTCTCCTTCGAGAATATGCATCAGCCGTCTTGGGACCGGTACGCGCGCGGTGATGGCGGAGACGGCGATCGGATCCGTGGGGGACACCACCGCAGCCAGGGCGAATGCGACCGTCAGAGGCATAGCCGGGATCATCCAGTGCACGAAGAAACCAACGCCGGTTACCGTCAGCAAGACCAAGCCGAGCGACAGCTCCAGGACCGCGGCCCGGTCCTTCAGCAATTCCTCGTTGGGAATACGCCAGCCATCAAGAAACAGCAGCGGAGGAATGAACAGGAGGAAGAAAATCTCCGGATCTAAGTCGACTCGAAGATCGGGAATTAGGCCAATCGCACAACCAAGCAGGATCTGGACAAGCGGTCTGGGGATCGGCAGGGGAAGCATGCGCGACGCTAACCCACTGACGACGACAGCGACCAATAGGATCAGCACAAGCGTAATGGTTTCCAAATCGCTTATCCCGCTTTCGTCAGAACTGGGAGGTGACGCGAGACAAACGCCGGTCGCTGACGCACCAGTTTGGCCTCGTACAGAACGTCCTGTTTATCCGTCAGTATAGACACTGCGGACCAACCCGGCCATGGCGGCAAGGGTCTTCAGACGTATTAGGACAAGCCAGGTATTTGTTGGTCCGACGATAGGCGGGCAGCGGAAGCGCAGCCAGGTAGAAAGCACCCCCGCCAACTCCTGCAGGAGGCGTTAGCGACTGAGAGACAGCGAACAAGGTCCGGCGACTGACCGTCGTCACAGCAGGACCGCGCCCCTTGTCGTCCTCCGCGATCAGGGCTCATTCACCGTGATAGCCCGAGCGCCGCCGATTGACGCCAGATCTTCAACGTCTGCAAATGGTCCAGGAGCGGACGTTCAGTTCTTATGCCGCTCGCTTGGCCACTGTTTCCGCGATCGTCGGACGACCACGTTTCGGCCGGCGCGGCGGAAGATTAGAGTCTGCTTGGAGGGACCGAGCTATTTCACGGTGCCTTTCGACGAAAGCCTGGAGATCAGAAACGGCAAACAATGTCCTGCGGCCGATCCGCGTCACGACCGGACCACGGTTCTTATAGACCAGATCCCTCAGAGCAGCGCGCGAAAGCGAGAGGGCCTTTGCCGCTTGCTCATAGTCGAGCATAAGCTGTGGCACCACCATGGACATAGAGGTGACTTCCGAACTTTCCGCAGGCACAAGTCCCATGCGTTGCAGTCTACGGGGCTGCGATTGCGGTCCCAACCACAGCACAGCGGACACCATCGCGTCCGGCTGGCGCGATGCCAGCGTCTGGATGAATTAAGGTCAGGGGTTCAGGGACAACACCCATAAAAATGCTCAGTCGGATTCAAGCGGGTGTCAACGACGATCTCACTGAGACAACGTCTCCGCTTCAAATCGCGATCGATCGGTGCTGGTTCGAACGTTCAGGAAGTGCTACGAAGGCTGCGCCAGCAGCGGCTTTCGGGCAGATTTGTCTGGCACAATTTTGGCACACTTGAGAGCGACGAGAGGCGACATCCAGCGACCGAGAGCGACACCAAGGAATTGAATTTCCTGAATTTGCCAATTTCATCAAGGGCTGTGATTGCCCTCCGAAGGCAAAGGTCGTACGTTCGAATCGTATCGGGTGCGCCAGATTTCCTCATAAAATCAAATGGTTGTCGACAGGGCGATTTCCCGGTTGGATGGTCGTCTGGCAAGGGGAAGCGTAGGGGAGCGGCGTGCTCAATTTCCTTGATCGCGATTCCGCCTGCGCTGACTACCGATCAGAAGGTTAGGAGTTCGAAGCTCTACGGGCGCGCAGGAGCCGGTGCGCCGATTTCCGATCGGTCTGCATTGCAGATACCGGAGGCTTCGACTTCATCAGCACTTTGCCCGGGACTCCGGACGCCTTCGCTCCGACAGCTGAAATTACCCAGGCGCAGAGATCTCCGTACCCGATAAGGGGCGTCGATTTCGAAGCGATCGGTTCGCGGCGGTCCGCAGGATATCTTCGACGTGCAATCTGCCGGACGGCGTGCGCGACAGTGTGCACAATTTTGGCCAGAACCTGAGGGCGTCCTTCGTGCTGGTAAACGATGTCCTCCAGGTGAACATGGGTCGGGCCTGGACCACGACGCAGCGGCTCGTCGTTAACACCACAGTCGGCGCCGCCGGGTTGTTCGATGTCGCGAGCGTGCCCGGATGCTGGCCGTGACCGATGGCCTGGAGAAGAGTTCCGTCGATTACTAGTCTGCGGTGCGTAGCTTTTATGCGCAGCACCGCGCAGCCTTCGTCGAGGAAAGCAAGGCAGGCGGCGACCGGCAACCGGGCGGACGCCGACTGAACGGTGCTGCCTTTGCAACCCTGACCGTCTGCTCGCGTCTCACTGAATCCTGGCCTGTTGCGTAACACGCGGCGGCGCAGTGTCGGCAGATGGCCTTGCCACGCCTGCGCATCTCCCCGTTCCAATCCGTATCCAACATTGCGCCAGCATTACGCAAATAAATCTGAATGCGGCGGTGGCGCGCAATGTTGGGGCAACGCGGCCGGACGAAATTCATGCGGAGGCGACGTTGAGCGCCCCAATTTTCATCGCAAAGGGACTGAAGAATGCCCCATCCGTTTCGTCGAAAGCATGGCCTGATGCTCGTCGTCGGTCTCCTCAGTGCCGCCGTGCCTCTGTGCGCGGCGCAGGCGGACGATGCTCAGCAGAGTGCTTCCGAACCGTCGTGGCTCGACAGCGCGGTCGAGCAGGCGCACGCGTGGAACATGATCGTCGGCGGCGGCTTCCGCGTGGAGCCGAAGTTCGAGGGCGCCGACGACGTGGAGATCATGCCCATCCCCCTGTTCATGGCGGATTTCGGCCCCTATGTCAGCGTCGACACGCAGGGCCTGACCATCAACGCGTTCGACTATGAAGGCCTGAGTGTGAAAGGCCACGTCGGCTACGACTTCGGCCGGGATTCCGACGATGACAAGCATCTCCACGGCCTTGGCGACATCGGTGCCGGCGCGGTGCTGGGCCTCGACCTCGCGTATGATTGGGAACCGGTGAAGTTCACGGCCGAGCTGGACAAGACCATCGGCGGCGCCGATGGCTTCACCGCCGAGTTCGGGCTGGCCTATTCGGTCGAATTCGACCAGTTCCAGTTCTCGGCCGGCCCGTCCTTCACCTGGGCCGACGGCAACGCCATGGAGTCCTATTTCGGGGTGAGCGACCGGCAGTCGCGGAGATCCGGTCTCTCGCGCTTCGACGCGGATGCCGGGATCAAGCGGGTCGATCTTGAACTGACCGGCCTTTACATGATCGACGACCATTGGTTGGTCCGCGGCGAGGTGACGCTCGGCTATCTAACCGGCGACGCGGCGGACAGCCCGGTCTCGCAGCGGAATTTCCAGCCGTCCACCATGTTCCTATTAGGATACAAGTTTTGACGGCGGGCGGAACCAGCCGATGATCCGCCTCCGACCGTTGCCATGCATCGTGGGCCGCATCCTCGTCGGCGTGGCCGGCGGCATCGCGGCACCTGCGCGCCCATCTCGCCGATCCTATCCGGGCGAGTCCGCTGGCCTTAAGCGACCTGCGCATAGCGGCTGAGGTCCTTGCCAAGCGAAGGCGGCGCCCTGCACAACACAACATCGGAGCAGCAACGGACATGAACCCGATCGAAACACCCCTCAAGAACCTGGTGATGGCACGCCGCAACTTTCTGAGTGGCGCGACAGCAGTTGGTATTGGTACCGGATTTTCGGCGCCTGCCATTATCTCCCCCGCCGCAGCGAACGAGACTTCGGAGATTTCGCTGCGAGACCAGGACCTGCGCTTTATCGGCACGGAAGAGACCTTTTCTACCCATGAGTTGATGGTGCTGAACGACAGGCTGTTCCTCGAGGATACTGGTCTTGCCGAAATCGGCCCGCGCCGCATCGGCGCAATGGATGAGGCGGGCATCAATGTTCAAATCCTCTCCGCGCATACGCCCGGTGTGCAGAATGTCCCAGGTCAGAAGGGCATCGATTTTGCGTATCGTCTCAACAAGATGCTTGTCGACGGACCGATGGTCACCTACCCGGGGCGGTTCCAGGCATTTGCAACCTTGCCGTTGCAGAATCCGGAGGCCTCGGCGGACGAACTGGAACGTGCAGTTCGGAAAGATGGCTTCCTGGGATGCTTGACCAATGGAATCATCGGAAAAAAATTCCTCGACCATCCCGATTTTGAGCCCGTGCTGGCGCGTGCCGAAGCCCTTGATGTGCCGATATACATTCATCCGGGCCTGCCACCTGACGAAGTTTTTCAAATCTACTACAGCAATATGCGGCCCGAATATCAAAAGGAGTACCAGGACCAGGTTCTCAGTATCTCAGCATACGGATGGCACCAAGAAGTCGTTACGCAATGCCTTCGAATGATCACGTCTGGGGTATTCGACAGATTTCCGAAACTGCAGATCATCATCGGCCACATGGGAGAGGGACTGCCGTTTTTCTACAAACGCATCGTGGACAAGATGAGTGAGGTGACCGAAGACACCCTGGATAAGCCGTTCGAACAATACTTCCATGACAATTTCTGGTTCACAACGAGCGCATTCTTTCAAGATGAACTGCTCGATCTCTTGCTGAAGTACATCAGTGTGGATCGAGTGATGTTCGCAACCGACTACCCGTTTGTGAACATGAAGGAGGGAACCGACTGGTTTCGGGCAGTCAATCTGCCACGTGAAGCCAAGGAAAAAATTGCGTTCCGAAATGCAGAGAAACTCTTCGGGATAAAAATCTGACGCATCCGCACCAGATCGACGGATGCCGGCGCGGCAACGCAGTCGCTGGATATGCACACGGTACGGCGTGCTGGTGGTTCTCTTTAAGGACTTCTTCCAACCGGTCACCATCCTCTCGGCGATACCGTTTTCGCTGGGCGGCGCGCTCGGCTTGCTGCTGCTCTCCGGCCGTGAGATCGACGTGGCGTCGCTGATCGGCATGGTCACGCTGATCGGCGTCGTGACCAAGATCGGCGGCCTCATCACTTCGACAGCCCTGAGCCTGCTGGTCGTGCCGGCCGTTTTCAGCTGCGTCAGTTCCGTAGGAAGCCGCGTGGCGGGGTGCATTTTTCCCGACGGACAGAAGGAATGAGCGCCCCGCCCGCGTCTACGCGACGCGCACTTCAAAACGTGAACCCGGTCAGGCCTCGAGCTGTTGTCCTTACGATCGAATACTTCGGATGCCTTATCACCGTCCGGGGCGAATGGGCGTCTGACGAACTTGTGCGCGGAACTTACGAGACTTGTCCCGTATCGAAGGAGGCAGTAGCCGCGTTTGAAGGTCTTGGAATTGCCGAAATATCCAGCGATCCCATGGAAGCAGCCGACCCAGAGTATATGTTTGAATGGGCAAAATGCGAGATCGACTTCCTGCTGGAGCAACCGTTTTGAGCCCTTGTCGAAGACCAGTGGCGGGCCAAGCAACAGCGAGTCAGAGGCTGATCGCCTCGCGGGATTAGGCGCCGGGGAGCATACGGGGACAGGCCGCAAATTTTCTCCAGTCTCGCCTCGGTCCGCAAGGCGAGCGGTGATGGGATCGGTCTCGGCGACTTGAGGCTGACATCGCGCGCTTACGCCCCGGCCGTAATCCGTGAGCAAGCGCAGGGTGAGGCGCCTTTGGCAGTTGCATAGATTCACCGCGCTTGCCGGCGACGCGGCGAGCAGATCTCTGGTCGGCAGTCTGTCTGATCGCCAGAGCTGCAGTGTCTCAATGCGGAAGAGACGACAGCCTATCTTCTGGCCTGACGTCTTCCGCGAGCGGCGTTGCGTCACCATGGCGCTGCGCCGTGGGGCCGTTGTTGCTTTCGCGCGGAGACAGCCAGGTCGCACATCGTTCCAGGACAGGCTGAAGCGCCGACGCGCCGCGGTTGTGGTCGGTGTCGCGACGCGCCGGGAGTTGCGACGGATCGAACTCGGATGCGGGTCGCGCCAGTCCCATCTCGACAATCCTGGAATGAAGACGGCGGAGATCCCGCGGATAGCGGAGGATGCGCCGGGCGTGCAGCCATTCTTGGGCCCGGTCCAGCACTCTCGCAAAGCAGCAGAGATCGGCCATTCGCAACGAATCGGCAGCGCCGCGGATGAGGCCATAGAGGCTGCGCCGGATCAATTGTCCGGCGTCCTTTCGCTCCGGCATTTCAATAAGGTAGGTCGGCGTCCCGGAACAGCAGGCGTCCAGCATCATCGACGCGCTGTCTCCGGTGACGAAGATGGCGGCCGATCCCTGAAGCAGCGTCGCATAGGGATTGTCCGCGGCGTCGCGGGTCCAGCGGTAGACGGTCGGCGTCTCAAGCTCACCCTCCACCGCGGCGAGGAGACGGGCCGGCGTCCGGCGCGAGGTGGCAACCATGACCGATCCTCCTGACCGTTCCGCGGCGAGCTGCGCACGCAGCGCCACCTGTTTCAGCGCCGCTTCGGAGGCCACAAACTGATTGACGCGCCCGCCGAGCAAAAGGGTGAACCACGGCTTAGGGCCCATGGTCTGCGCGGCGGGCGCGCGAAGACCGATCTCGGGCCGCACGCGCGAGATCGGAATGATCAGATGGATCACATTGGCGCGGTCCGGCTGCAGGTATTGCGGCGATGCGACGATCAGGTCGTAAGATGCCGGGGCGCCGTGGGCGCGGCCGAGGGTGACGATCTTCGAATGTCCGCCGGATTTCCGCTTGACCCAGAAAGCGACGGCATCGGCCCGACGGCCGCTGCAGATGACGAGACGTGGCCATGGCGCCCGAAGCCCGATCGAGTCGCGTAGGATCCGACCGCGCAGACCGTCCCGCAACAGTTCATCGAGATTCAAGCGGTCCAGCGCGCGCCCGGCGGTGGGCCAATCGAGACGAATGCCGTGGTATGGGCGGCCGAAGGCTTCCGCGAGCGCCAGACATTGTTCGTTGTCTCCGACCGCATGCGTCAGCAGGACCCAGATCTCCGCGGCCGGCCGCGACCCGAGGGTCAAAGGCTGACGCTGCCTTGGAGATCCCGCCGGATCTTCCGCCATGTCTTCCGCGGCGAGGCTGCCGACGGTCCGGGAGTCTGGAGCGATGGGATTGAGCACGGTGCGGGTCCCATTAACCATTTCCGAGCGCGAGCGTTTTTGCTTCGTCGCGCGATTTTTCTCCAGGCGGATTGCTTGAACATTGCGGCGCAAGCGGACATCCGGGACTATTTGCGCAATGTTCCGGCAACGATCGGGACCGATAAGCTTGGTCCGAAACCGGACATAAGGAACAATGCGTGCGGATTCTTCTGGTCGAGGACGAGCTGGATATGGCGAGCGCGCTCGGCGACGCGCTGTCGAAACACAACATCGTCATCGATCACGTGGCGACCTTGGCCGACGCGCGGCAGGCAGCGGACCTCAATTCCTATGACGCGATCCTGCTCGATCGGCAATTGACAGACGGTGAAGGCCTCGGCCTCATCCCCGAACTTCGGGCCGCCAATATCGGGACCCCCATCATCGTGCTTACGGCATACAACGACCACGAGGGCCGCATCCGGGGCCTCGACCTCGGCGCCGACGACTACATGGGGAAACCGTTCGTGGTCGGGGAGTTGATCGCGCGGCTACGCGCGGTGTTGCGCCGACCGCAGCTGTCGTCGGAGACGATCAGCGTGGGTCGACTCTCCTTCGCTGTGTCGCATATGGAGCCGGCGATCGACGGCAAACCGCTGCTGCTGCCCCGGCGCGAGCTTCTGGTGCTGGCCGCGCTGATGAAGCGTCTCGGCCGCACGGTGACCCGCCAGGCGCTGGTCAACGCGGTCTATAGCTTTGATGCGGAGATCCAGTCGAACGCCTTGGATTCGCATGTCTCCCGGCTCAGAAGGAAACTGACCGAGCTCGACGCCGGCGTCGCCATACACACGATCCGCGGCATCGGCTATCTCATGAAAGCCGCCGAGTGAGAACCTGGAGCCTCCATTCGCGCATCGTCTGGCATACCGCCCTCGCGTTGGCGATGATGGTCGTCGTGCTGGGCCTTTTCTACAATTTCATGGATACGATCGACGGTATTTGGGCGGCGGACAAATCCTTCTTGCCGCACATCGCGGCTTCGGTCCAAAGGGACAGTACGGGCCAACTCCGGTTGGCGCCCACCTTGGAACTCAAGAAGGTCGAAGAGAAAGATAGTCTGGGTCTCTGGTTCGTCGTGCTCGACAGGGACGGTCGCGAAGTCCGCTATGGTCAGGTGCCGGTCGACCTTGAGCCGGTCGCCGTTCGCCTCCCGCCGACACTGGGTGCCTATGCTGAAGGCGAGGTTCAGAGAATCGAGTTCGGGGATCGACGTCCCGGAGGCGAGAGGGAGCTCACGGCCATGGCGGCGCGATTGCCTTCGCCGGCCGGCGAGGTCCGCATCATGTCGGGGATCCGCCCGCTTGAAGAAACCTTCGTCATTGAAGTGCTGAGCGACCTGGAGGTCGTATTTCTTCCCTTCCTGGTTTTCACGCTGTTCACCGCCTTCGTGTCCGTGCCGATCCTCGTCCGGCGCGCGTTAAGAAGCTTGGGCCGCATCACCGAGATCGCCGCAAGCATCGACGTTGATCGCCGAGGCCAGCGACTTCCCATCGAGAATGTCCCGCAGGAAGTGCTTCCGCTCGTCGAGGCCGTGAACGCGGCTCTGGCGCGTCTCGATCACGGTTACACTCAGCAAAAGCGATTTCTGGCCGATGCCGCGCACGAGCTGCGCACGCCGATCGCCATTCTGCACACCAATCTGGAGGCAATGCCGACCAGCCGCCAGCAACAAAAGCTCTTGAACGATGTCGGCCGTCTCGCCAACACCGCGGAGCAACTCCTTGATATCCATCGCATGGACTACGGCATCCAGACTATGGAGGAGGTCGACTTGGTTCATATCTGCCAGTTGGCCGCCGGCGACCTCGCGCCGAACGCCATCGCCGCGGGCTATGCGCTTTCGTTCTCAGCCGACCGCAATCGGATCCCGGTTCAGGGTGATGCTGGCGCATTGGAGCGGGTGGTTTCCAACCTGATCCGGAACGCCATCGAGCACGGCGGCGGACGAGGCTCGATACGTGTCGCAGCATCCCATCCCAATGTTATCGAGGTCATCGACGAGGGACCGGGTGTCCCGGCTGATCAGAGAGAGGAAATCTTCGAGCCGTTCTATCGCGTCTCACCGAAGCCCCGCGGTGCTGGCCTGGGGCTGAACCTGGTCAAGCAGATAGTTCAGCGGCACGGCGGCGAAGTCAGCGTAATAGCCACCGACCGCGGCGCGCACTTTCGCGTCATTCTGTGACACCGGGCGCAGTGGCGCCGCGAGAAGTTCGAGCAGACGGCCCTAAGTGCCATTAGCCTCGCCGCCGCCAGCCGCCAGAGCGTCCTTAAGAACGCGCGGTGCGATCTGCCAAGAAACGCCCCATTTGTCCTTGCACCATCCGCAGGTACTTTCGTCACCACCATTGCCCACGATGGCATCCGGTCTGGCTTTCCACATCGAAGGCACTCGGCGGGTCGGCTGCCCTGCCTTCACTCATGGCATCGAACGGCTAGGCCAATATCGACACGACCCGGCGAAGCCGCCAAGGGCATTGTTTGGCCGATAGGGAAGGGGTGTTTTCCGCCGTTATTGGTCAGGCTGCGCACTCACCGCACGGCTGATACGCTTCAACCTGGCTTGGTATTTGCCTGCCGTGCCGATAATCATCGCGTCGCCATCGATTTGGAAATTCCGCGTCTGCACGGTGCCGACGTAGTCGGCCAGATTCGCAGATTCGACCGTCACAGTCAGCGTGTCCCCGGTCACCGCGAAGGAACCGAAATAGCACATCAGTGCCTTTGCGATCTCCTCCGGAGATCCGCCATCGGCGGGATTTCGCCCCATTTGCACGAAGGCGTGTCCGGTCGTATCGAAGACCACATAACCCATGGGCTCGGGGCCAACAGGCTGGCTGGCAATGCCCTCCTCGTTCCAACGGGTGAAGGTAACGCCCCTCCAGGTACCGATCAGAGAATCTACCATCCGTATTTACCTCGTGCGTAAGTTGAGTCTGACCCGACGCCGATCACTTTTTTCCGCGAGCGACGCGGGCAGCGCCTTGTTGGGTGGGTAGAGGTTCGTCCCAGGCGGAACGATGGTGTCGATACCATCCAACACTTCATTACCCAAAGGTTCGGTCGTCTCGACCAAGTCGAGGAGTTGCTGGACCGTCCGAGGGCCGACGACCGTCGACGTGACCATCGGATGAGAGCCGGTAAATGCGACCGCGAGCTGGGGCAACGTCAGGTTGGCAGTCTTGGCGATTTCGATGAGTCGCTCGACTGCGTCCAGCTTTGCCCTGGTCGCTGGCAGGGAAGGATCGAACCGCTCAGGGGCGAGCTTTGCTCGGCCTGTAGTGAGGTCGATCGAATGGCCCACCCGATACTTCCCGGAGAGAAAACCCCAGGCCAGTGGGCTCGATACCAGCACGCCCATGCCGAGGCGCCCACAAGTTGGCAGTACGGCGGTCTCGACGCCGCGCGTGAGCATGGAGTAGGAGGGCTGCTCGGTCCTGAATTTCGCCAGCCCGCGCCGTTCGGCGACGTGCCAAGCATCGACCATGTCTTCCGGCGCGAAATACGAACCGCCAAAGGTTCGGATTTTGCCGGCTCGCTGAAGATCGGTCAGGACCGACAATGTCTCCTCGATATCCGTCGAGGGATCGGGCCGATGAACTTGGTAGACATCGATCCAATCCACCTGCAGCCGCCGGAGGCTGTCTTCGACCGCTCTGATCAGCCAGGCGCGCGAATTGCCGCTTCGATTGCGGCCTTTCCCCATCTGAAAATGCCCCTTGGTCGCCAGCACCACATCGCCCCGCCGCCCCTTCAAGGCTTTGCCGACGATTTCTTCGCACTCGCCGTCGCCGTACATATCCGCGGTGTCGATGAAATTGATCCCATGATCGATCGCGGCATGCACGACGTTAACGCAATCGTCGTGGTCGGGATTACCCATCTTGCCGAGCATCATCGTTCCGAGGCAGTGGGCGCTCACCTCGATGCCGGTTCTACCAAGCTTTCGATACTGCATAATCCACTCCTCAGCTGTGAGCCGGACCCGGAGATTTCGTCGCGCGCCACAGTTAACCTCGATCCCATGGCCTGAAAACCCTTGGAATGTCGCACACAATCATGCAGATAATTCACCAATGGACAGATCGAATCTCGCCGCCCTGACTGTTTTCGCCGAGGTGGCGGCGACTCGCAGTTTTCGCGCAGCCGCTCGATCGCTGGGCTTGTCTCCATCAGCCGTTAGCCATTCGATTACCAAGCTGGAGCGCCAACTTGGTATCCGGCTCCTGGCGCGCAGCACCCGAAGCGTCGCGCCAACGGTCGAGGGTCACCAGTTGCTGGAGCGGGTCCGGCCAGCCTTTGCACTCATTGATGATGCGGTTGACGAACTGGACCATGGTCGTGGCGTGCCTGCAGGCCAGGTCCGCATCACCCTACCGAGAATTGCGGCTCACGCTCTGATCGGACCGCGGATCGGAGATTTCGCTCGAGCATTTCCGCAGGTCGTGCTCGAACTGTCGGTGGACGATGCGCTGGTCGATATCGTGTCGGCGCAATTCGACGCCGGCATCAGATTGGGCGAGAGCCTCGCCAACGGGATGATCGCCATTCGTGCCGGAGGCCAACAGCGTCTCGTCGCGGTTGCCACACCGGATTTCCTAAAGGCGCGTGGCCGTCCAAGGCACCCCCGCGACCTTATCGGCTACCCTTGTCTCCGGTCACGAATGCCGGACGGAGGCCTCCATATTTGGGAGTTTGAGCGTAACGGCGAACAGGTCAATGTATCCGCTCAAGGAACCCTCATCGTCAATGATGACCTTCTCCTCATGCAAGCGGTCCGCTCCAGTGCGGGCATAGGTTTCGTATTCGAAGATCTGGCGCGAACCGAGATCGATGATGGACACCTCGTCAGACTTCTCGACGGCTGGACGCCGCCCTTCCCGGGCTTCTACATCTACTATTCGAGCCGGCGGTACGTCAGGCCGGCGCTGCGTGCCTTCCTCGACTATTTCGGCGGTCGGAAGGTGCTGCCACGCAGACGCTCCGCTTAAGGCCCATGTTGACGGCAACCTGCGTCGCCTCCTGGCCATTGCTACGTCGGAATGTTGAGAGAGCTATGAACGCATCCCGCTCGTTCCCGCGACGACACTCGCGCGGAACAGGTACCTTATCTTGGCTTGTCTGCAGGGATGCTGCGGCAATGCATTGGTCCGCACAATGCAGGCCGACGGGTCCGGATCGGCTCTAGAAGTTGCGCCCAGCGCTGCAAAGGACGCTGGGCACATGCCGTAATCAGGCCGCGATGCGCGCCGCCTTGCGCAGGGCAGGAAACATTTCCTCAGACTCCGGCCGATGCGTGTAGTCGGGGTTGACTTCGGCGTAGAGAATCGTCGCGTCCTGCCCTATCACGTAGCGAGCCGGCATCGGCAGAGTCCACTCCGGATCGTCGTTGAACGCCGGCAACTCGTTCTTCAGGCTTTTGTAAAGATCGACCAGGTAGCTGGGCAGCTTGAACTTCAAGCCAAAAGCTTCGCCGACCTTGCCCTACTCATCCGACAGGATCGGGAATGACAGGTTGTTCTCGCGCGTCGACCGACGGCTGTTCGGCGCCGTCTGTGGCGAGATGGCGACCAGGCGCGCGCCGAGCTTCTCAAACCCGGGAGGCGCCACCTGCAAGGCCTGCAGCTCCATGTTGCAATAGGGGCACCAGACGCCGCGATAGAAACTGACGATGAGCGGCCCTTTCGCCAGCAGGTCCTGAGAAGACATGACATTCCCCTCGGGATCCTTGAGCATGAACGCTGGCGCCTTATCACCCACCTTCTTCGCGCGCTCCGCAAGGCCCGACGCCTTTAGCTCCGCCGTGGCGCGATGCATCGTGTCGATGACCGCGCGTGGAACGTTGTAGGGCGGCTTGCCGGCTTCGAAATCCGCCTTGAAGGCGTCGAGCTTCGTTTGAAGGGTCATTTGGCGATTTCCTTTCGCTGCGGTTGCCTGGGCGCCATTTGGGGCGAAACCAGAAAGGACGGTCCGGCCCAAAAGCGGCGAACCCGTCGAGCGAAAGCTATGGACGATACACCCCGCGCTGAAGTGGGCCGGGCGGCATTATGCCTATTCTCCCCTGGAATAGGCTTGGCCGGATTCTCGTGATCTCATGCCCATTATGATGCTATCGTTCATTCCGCGGGAGAATAAATATGAACCGCTTTTCCGCCATGGAGACCTTCGTGCGCGTCGTCGAGACCGGCTCGTTTTCCGGCGCGGCCCGCCTGCTGCGCATCGGCCAGCCGGCGGTCTCGAAAGCCGTCGCTCAAATCGAGGAACGTCTTGGCGTGCGCCTGCTGTTGCGAACGACGCATCGGCTGACGCCGACGGAATCCGGGCGGAACTTCTATGAGCACGCGAAACGCGCACTCGACGAGGCCGAGAAGGCCGACCTCGCCGCCCGCGGCGCGGCCGCCGCACTGTCCGGCCGCCTGCGGATCTGCGCAGCGGTGACGTTTGCCCGACTGCACATCATGCCGCACCTCCCTGAATTTCTGGACCAGCATCCGGCGCTCGATGTCGACGTCGTCCTCGATGACCGGAATGTCGACCTGGTCGAGGCCGGCGTTGACGTCGCACTCCGCATGGGTGCGCTCATCGATTCCTCGCTGACGGCACGGAAGATCGGGCAGGGTCGCCGCCTGGTCCTCGCCACGCCAGCGTATTTCGCACAAGCCGGCGAGCCGCAGACACCGATCGACTTGCTCGCCCATCAAGCGATCATCTATGAGCAGCGTGGTGGCGGCGCCGCCTGGCCTTTCCGACGGGGCTCGACCGAAACCACCGTCACCCTGAAGGGACGCCTGCGTGTCACGGCCGCGGAGGGGGTTCGGGAGGCCGTGTTCCCCAACCTCGGCCTGACCGTCTCATCCGAATGGATGTTCGCTCCTGAACTCGAGACCGGCACCGTCCGGCCCGTGCTCGATGACTGGGCTTTGCCGTCGATCGATCTCTGGTCCGTGTTTCCGACCGGACGGCAGGCGAGCGCCAAAGCGCGCGCTTTTGCGACCTTCATTGAAGCGCGACTGTCCAGAATTGCTTCGGCAGCGCATCATTCGATAGCGGAATAATCGCTATCCGATTTGCCGCGCTACTCCCTGCTCAGACATGCTCTTACCTCTGCGCAACCGGTCGGCTTGCGCCGCACCGCAGCCACGCTGAGGAAGCAATGATGTCGAGGCTGAACAACAAGGTTGCCGTTATCACCGGTGGCACGAGCGGGATCGGACTGGCGGCGGCGCAGCGATTCGTGGCCGAGGGTGCGTTCGTCTATATCTTCGCCCGCCGCCAAGAACAGCTGGACAAGACGGTCGCATCGATCGGCCGCAACGTCGCCGCCGTGCAGGGCGATGTTCGGAAGCTTGCAGACCTCGACCGCCTCTATGCCCAGGTGGCCAGCGACGGCAGAAAGCTCGATATTGTCGTAGCCAACGTCGGCGCAGTCGACAGCGTCAAGGTTGCCGATGTGACCATCGAGAGCTTCAATCACAACTTCGATGTCAACGCGCGCGGCGTGCTCTTCACGGTGCAAAAGTCTCTGGCGCTCCTCAATGACGGCGCGTCGATCGTCCTCACCAGCACCATCGCGTCGCTCCGCGGCTTCCCGGGCCGAACCGCCTATGCCGCATCGAAGGCCGCACTTCGCTCCTACGCCAGGACCTGGACCATGGAGCTCAAGGACCGCGGCATTCGCGTGAACACCATCACCCCCGGTCCGTGCGACACGCCGCTCATCGACGCCCAGGTTAGTTCGCCTGAGGAAGCGGCCGCCGTTCGCGCGAGGCACGCGGCAAACATTCCGCTCGGCCGCATGGCGCGGCCGGAAGAGATCGCAGCGGCCATGCTGTTCTTTGCCTCGGACGACAGCAGTTTTGTCGCAGGCAGCGAATTGCTGGTTGATGGGGGAATGTGCTCGGTTTGAGCGGGATCGAGTAACCAAGAGTTAGATACCGACGAACTGTCAGTATGAAGCGCACCCCTCCCGTTTATCTGTTCGCAACGGCGCCGCTTGCAGTCCCATCTGCTTGGTACGCCTTACCGCTACGGATCATCTTGGGATTCGGTTTCGTGGAGCACGGCGTCGCCAAGCTTGACCGCGGCCCCGAGGCATTCATCGCGATCCTTCACGCTATGGGCACACCGTTCCCCGAGCTCTTGGGTTGGGCGACGATCGTCGTCGAAGTCGTCGGCGGACTTTGCATTCTCGCCGGCGCCTTCGTGCCGCTGATGACGGTACCCATGGTTGTTGTGCTGATCGTCGCGATCCTGACCGTCCATCTCCCGAACGGCTTCAGCTCCATCAAGCTGCTGTCTTACGATGCGAACGGGGCGCATTTCGGCCAGCCGGGATATGAAACGGATGTCTTGTACGTCGCGGGTTTAATGGCCCTCTGCATCGGTGGCGCTGGTCCGTTTTCCGTGGACGCCTATCTCCGGACTCGACAAATGATTCGAGCAGAGGTGGAAGACCCACCGATCCCGCAGAGATGACGGCAGGGAGCACACTCGTGCGTTCCCCTGCTGCTGCGAAACACTAGGCTCCACGAATTTCCCGGCGCACGATCCTTCAAGTCCTGATGGGACCTCTGGTGGCGCGCCGGCTTCGATAGCCTGAGTCACGCACAAGGCATGTTCGGAGTGGACGACGATATGCATATTTGAGGCAGCGTGGCTGCCCTTCCTGGACGTCTATTGAACCCTGTGCGCCGTTCCAGGGTCTTCAGTCCGGTTGAGTGGCCAGATCTACGCCAACGCCGGCTTATGGCGCTTAGCTGACCTTCGATCCAGCCCGAGCTGAAGCGGCAAGGCATAGTCACTTCACGATCGAGAAGCTGTACTCAGCCCATCCATCGACCAACATGTACTCATCCTGGTGTTCTGGCGTTCCGCCGGGGTTGCGGAAAATGGCAGTGCAATTGGGACCCCAGTTGGGTGATCGGGTGCAGATCAGTTTGCCGTCGAGAGCGATGACGGTCCCCGTGTCCGCACCGAGCTCGCCGGAAGTAACATACGATCCATCCTCGGCGATCACATCCGTGAACGCCGCGCCCGACTTGACGTCATGTCCGCTGCGCGTGTGCCCGTAAGTCAGGGTTTTGATCTCTTCCGCGGTGAGCCGATCCGCCCCCTTCGCGTCATAGCTGAACGGTAGCTCGGGCAGTCCTGCCGCCGCCATATCCGCGATCCCGCGTTCAGCAATGGTGTGGTCTTTGTATGGCCGCGCCAGAGCGTTGCTCCGTTCGCGCAACTGGTTCCACCCTGGCTCGACCTCCAACGCCTGCTTCATGGCCGCCCGCGCCGCATCGAGCTGTCCGAGCCGCACGTAGCTGGCGACCATGTAGCCATTAGCGTCGGCGGCAAAACTCCGGCTGAGCTCGTTGTGCTTCTTTGCCGCTTCGATTGATTTCGCATAGTCCCTGGTCAAATAGTAGATCCAAGCCAACAACCGGGTGTTTCTCGCGATCGTCGGATCAAGACGCATCGATTCCTGCACCCATTCGAGGCCGCGGCTGGTGTTGCCTGCGGCAATCTGCACGCGCGAGAGGAATGACAGCGTACGGGGTTCGTAAGGCACCAAAGTAACCGCGGCTTCGGCGGCGGCTACCGCCTTGACGAAATCGCCCTCGAACCAGTCGGCATAGGCTGTCATCCTGTAGCCGCGCCAGCGCACACTCGGGGAAAGGTTCGGGCCGGCGAGAGCATCCCGCGCGAGTTCTGCGGCACGTCTGAAATCGAGTGCAGACTTGTCGGTATCAAAGCTCCACGGGCGGGTGAAGTGATACCAAGCCAGCGAGACCTTCAGGAGCCCGGAATCGGGAAACTTCCCCAGACCTTCCTGCCATATGGCGCCGCCACGATCGAGTTCTTCGATGCGTTCGGCCCGTGACACGACTTCGTCGCCGCTCAGGAAATAGTCGTATTCGTCGAACACCTCTCTCGGTTTGTCCTTGGTTCTGAGGTACTCGTTCGTCCGGATTGCGCCCACGGAGGTCGCCAGCGCAACCGCGATCTTTCCAACCACTTCGTCCTGAAGTCCCGAGGGATCCGTCCCATCGTAGGCTTCGGCCCAGACATGCTCGTTCGTCTGTGGATCGATCAGCTGGGCATTGAGGCGCAAACCGCTGCTCTTCTTCTGCACGCTGCCTTCGATGACATAGTCGGCCTTGAGCTCGAGCCCCACCTGCCTCGGATCCACCTCCTTCCCCTTGTAATGGAAACTGGCGTTGCGCGAGATGACCTTGAGGTCGGGAAAGCGGGACAGGATGGTGATGAGGTCTTCGGCAACGCCATCGCCGTAAGAGTCGAGCGCCGGATCGCCGCTGAAATTCTGGAACGGCAGCACCGCAACTGTCGGAAAGCTGGTCCGCACCGGTGGCGCCGACGGCCAGAGCGCCGCCAAGCCCGCCGCCACGGCGACAAGCAAGGCGAGCACGACCGCCGCCATGCGGCGCCGGTGCCGACCAACGGCCGCAAATCGCCGCACGATCCACGGGCGTCTCTCTGCACCACCGACCAGGACACGGTAGATGGCGACCGGCACGGTGATGTTCTTGACGTGATGCTCGCCCATCGGCTCCAGGGTGAAAGCGACCTTGTTCCGGAGCTGGTCGTGGACATTGCGCGAGACGCAGATGCCACCGGGCGCGGCCAGCTTCTGCACGCGGTCGGTGACGTTTACGCCGTCGCCGAAGAGATTGCCGCCCTCGACCACGACGTCGCCGATATTGACCCCGATGCGGAACTCCAACCGCTTGCTCTTTGCTACCGACTCATTGCGCCGGGCGATCTCCTGCTGGATCTCGACCGCGCAGAGGGTCGCTTCAACAGCGCTGGGGAACTCGGCAATCACGCTGTCGCCGGCGGTGTTGAAGATGCGCCCGCGATGGGTTGCGATCAGCCCATCGACGACCTCTCGATGCGACCGCAGGGCGCTGAGCGTTGCCGACTCGTCATCGCCCATCAACCGGCTGTAGCCGGCGATGTCGGCGGCAAGGATTGCTGCAAGCTTGCGCTCCATGCCCAAAGGTTCCTCGCTCGGAAGGGGATACCTTACTCAGATAGAGTAACCTAAGGCGCGCTGCCTTGCAGCAGGCTTCCTTCTTCGCTCAGCTCATGATGTAGATCGGTCAGCAACGGTGCCCGAATTGACATGCCGGCGCGGCATGGAATCGCCATAGCGCATCCGGAACGTCGGGGCCAGTCGATGAGATCTATGTCGGCAGTTGGCGCGCAAAGCGGACGTAGCTGCATCGGGGCCAGCCACGTTCTGCGTTGCACCTCCTCGGTCACGCCGTAGTATAGGATGGCGCGTTGGGGCGGGGTTACAAGCGATGGATCGGCGTGTTTCGACTGACATCTTGGTCATTGGTGGAGGACTTGCGGGCTCCACTCTTGGTGCCTGTATGGCGCGGGCCGGATTCCAGGTTCTGATTGTCGAGAAGGAGACGGAATTCCGCGACCGGGTACGGGGAGAAGTGCTGCTCCCCTGGGGCAGCGTCGAAGTCAAGATGTTGAGGATTTACGATCGTCTGCGACAGAGCTGCGCCCGCGAGATCAGGCGGGAGATCTTCAGCTTCGGCGGAGAGATGTCCGAGCCGCGGGACTATCCGGCTTCGACACCAGGAGGCACCTGCGCCCTCTCTTTTTTCATCCCGAGATGCAAGAGCAGTTGCTCGGCGGCGCAGCTGCAGACGGCGCCGATGTCTGGCGCGGAGCTACATTGAAGGCGCTGCGGCCGGGAGAGCGGCCGGAGGCGGATTTCGAAGTGGACGGCGAGATCCGGACCGTCTCCACGCGTGTCATCGTCGGAGCCGACGGGCGCGAATCGCGGGTGGCGGCGTTGCTCGGCTTCGCAAGAGACCGTGACCCGCCTGAGCTTTGCATCGGGATTGCAGATGGCCGGCGATCTCGAGATCGAGCACGCTCTCTACTTCTCGCTGTCCCGAGAAAGCGGACGTGGCTCGATCCTGCTGTCGAACCGGCCTGGCAACTTTCGTGCCTATATCCTGCATCACACGGATGCACTGCCGAAACGACTGTCGGGTGCGCGTGACTATGATCTCGTAAAGCAGCACTTTTCTGATATCGGTTGGCCGAGAGACTGGCTCGCGGTGTTACGGCCGCATGGCATCTTCGCGACCTTTGACGGTGCACATCAATGGGTCGCGCGCCCAGTCGCAGGCAATTGCGCGTTGATCGGTGACGCGGCGGGATCCAGTGATCCGGTGTGGGGAAACGGTCTTTCACGCACGCTGCGCGACGTGCGACTGCTCAGGGACCGGCTGCTGGAAACTTCGAATTGGCCCGCCGCGCTGGCCGCCTATGCGGATGATCATAATGACGCATTCCATCGCCTTCGGCGGGCGGAGCGACTCTGCGCTAAGCTGCACTTTCCGATGGGTGCGGATGCAGATCAGTCCCGGCTGCGCGCCTACGATCTGATCTCGAAGAATCCGGAGCTCAATCCCGATATAACGGGCCTCGGCCCCGAAGCCAGGTGGAGCGAAGCCGGCGAAGCCGCGCTACTCGGGCGATCAAAATAACGACTTACGAAGCTGTGATGGGGGATTGTACCGCGACCCCATATTCACGGTGTCACCAACGCCGGCTTATGGCGCGAAGCGGACTCCGACCCATAGGCCCCGCTTGTCCAGACGGCCTAAAGCTTCTTGACCATTTCATTCGTCATCGTTTCCGTTGTGCCTCGGCCTCCAAGGTCAGGCGTGAGAATCTCCCGTTGCTGCATGACGAGATCGACCGCCTGGAAGATCTTATCCGCCGCTTGCGTCGCTTGCGCGTTCGCATGCTTCGAGCCCAGCCAGGCCAGAAGCATCTGTCCAGAGACGATCATCGCATAGGGATTGGCGATGCCGCGGCCGGCAATGTCGGGCGCGGAGCCATGGGTCGCCTGCGCCATGGCCCAGCGCGTGCCGGCGCACAGCCCGGGTGCCAGCCCGAGGCCGCCGACCAGGCCGGCGGCTTCGTCGGAGAGAATGTCGCCGAACATGTTGGTGGTGACGACGACATCGAAGCGCTGCGGAGTCATCGCCAACCGCATGGCGAAGGTATCGACCATCATCTCCTGATAGGCGACGTCGGGAAATTCCGCGGCGATTCTCCGGCATTCCTCGGCGAACATGCCGCAGCCGAGCTTGAAGACCGTATCCTTGTGGACGGCGGTCAAATGCTTCCGCCGCGCGCGCGCGAGCTCGAAAGCCGCGCGCGCGACCTTCGACGAGCCGTTGCGGGTGATGACGCGAATCGAGATGGTCATGTCCTCGCTCGGCCGGAACTCGCCGGAGCCGGCGACGACGTTGCGGTCCGGTTGAAAACCCTCGTTGTTCTCCCGGACGATGACCAGATCGACGTCCTTGTGGACGCTGGGCAGGTTGGGATAGGAGCGCGAGGGCCGGATGTTGGCGAAGAGATCGAAATGCTTCCGCAAGATCGGATGCGGATTGATGGCCTTCGGGTGCTTGGGATAGGCCTGATGGCCGATCGGGCCGAGGACCCAGCCGTCGAGGGCCGAGAGCCGGTCGAGCGTATCCTCGGGCATGGTGGTGCCGAGATCGTCGAAGGCCTTGCGGCCGATCGGGATTTCGCTCCAGGCGATCTCGAGGCCGGTCGCCTGGGCGGCGGCCTTCATAACGCGGATGGTGGCGGGGACGATCTCGTGGCCGATATCGTCGCCGTTCAGGATGCCGATCTTGAGCATGATCTCAGCCGGCGACGGCTTCGCGCTGCCGGACGGCGGCGGCACGGGCGATCTCGCCGACATCCGCGAGATCCTCGATCCCGCGGGCGAGCTTGATCAGCTTCGCCGCCTGGGTCTTGCCGCTCACCGGATCGGCCAGGTGATGGAACTTCGCCTCGAGATCGGCGTCGCTCATCGGCCGCTTCAGGCTGCCGATGGCATGGAGGACGTGCTTCTCGATCACCTTGCCGTTGGTGAGCGTGACCCTGAGATGCGCCGCGTCCTCATGGACGGATTTGTCGGCTTCGGCGGTGACCTTGTCCCGCAGGGCGATCACGCGCGGGTCGCGCACCACGGCGTCGGAATATTCTTCCTCACCGGCACGGCCATGGATGATGGCGGCGGCACAGGAATGATAGACGCTGAACTTGCCCTCGAGGCCGGTCTGCGGGGTCTTCTTGCCCGTCAGCTCCAGCACCAGCGGGTGCACCTTCAGCGCGATAGACGCGATGTCTTCCGCCTTCACGCCGTTCTCGTTCCGGATCTGCACGCAGCCATCGATCGATGGGTGGATCACGATGCCGCAGGCGAAGGGCTTGTAGGTGTTGAGTGCGATCTCGAAGCTCTTGCCGAGATTCTCGGTGATCTCCTTGAAGTCGCGCGCGACGGACATGACATGGGCGAAGCCGCGCGGCGCCTCGAGCACGCGGTTGGAACTGGTGAAGCCCTGGGCGGCGAGATGCGCCGCCGTCAACCCATTCTGCGCGGCGCGACCGGGATGGAAGCTCTTGCACATGGTGCCGAACATCTCGCGGAAGCCGGAGCTCTGGGTTCCGGCGATGCCGAGCGCCCAGACCATCTGCTGCTCGTCGAGGCCGAGCAGCTTGCCGGCCGCCGCCGCCGCGCCGAACACGCCGGCGGTGCCGGTGATGTGCCAACCGATGTCGTAATGCGCGGGGTAGACGGCGTTGCCGATCCGGCACTCGGTCTCGACGCCGAGAATGAAGGCGTGCAGGAAGTCGCGACCGCTCACCGGGCGGTGCTCGGCGAGTGCCAGGATCGCCGAGGCGACCGGTCCGGCAGGATGGATGATGGTCTTCAGATGCGTGTCGTCGAAATCGAAGACATGGCTGGAGATGCCGTTGAGCAAGGCCGCATGAAAGATATCCATACGATCGGCGCGGCCGAGCACGCTCGCCTGCGGCGCGCCGACGAAGGGCCGCAACGCGGCGAGCGCGATGTCGAGGGTCGGATGCGCCGAGCCGCCGACCGCGCAGCCCAGCCAGTTCAGGAACGAGCGCACCGCTTCGCCCCGCACCTCGGCCGGAACCTCGTCCGGACGGGACCCCACGAGATAGCGGGCCAGAATGCGCGTCACTTCAGTCATACTCTTGATCCTCTATACTAACGAACTTGAACTTGGGGGCGCGGCCGTCACGGCATGAAGACGCCGCCATTGGCGTGGATCGCCTGGCCGGTGATGTAGCGGGCTTGCGGGCTGGCGAGGAACCGCACCAGGGCGGCGATCTCCTCCGGCTTGCCGCGCCGGCCGATCGGCGGCATGTGCTGCGCGTGATGCGCCGGCGCGGCCGCAGAGCTGGCGCCGCGCTTGGTGTCGATCATGCCCGGCACGACGCAGTTCACCGTAATGCCGTCCGCGGCGAGGTCATGGGCAAGGGCGCGGGTCAATCCGACCAGGCCGGATTTCGCCGCCACGACATGGGCGCGGTTGAGGGCGCCGGTATGCGCCGACATGCCGCCGATATTGATGATGCTGGCGCAATCAGACTGCTTCAGCGCGGCCAGCGCCGCTTTGGCGGTGAGAAACGCACCGTCGAGGATGATGGCGTTCACTTCCCGCCATTCCTCGAAGCTGAGCGCGGCGAAGGGTGTCTCGCGGCGCACGGCGGCGTTGTTCACCAGGCAGTCGAGACGGCCGAAGGCCTTAAGTGCGGAATCGACGAGGGATTGTGCGCCGTCCGGCTGGGTCACGTCGGCGAGCTGCACCACGGCCCGGCCGCCCTCGGCCGCGATCGCGTCCGCCGTGGCCTTCGCCTCGTCCGCCGATTTCTGCGCATTGACCACGATCGCGGCGCCGGCGCGCGCGAGATCGAGCGAGATCGCGCGACCGATATTGCGTGCGCTCCCGGTGACGATGGCGACGCGGCCTTCGAGCACGCGCTCGGTCACTTGCGGAACTCCGCGAGGCCCGAGAGATCGCGGGCGCCGAACAGGGATCGCGTGAGCTCGAGGAAGCGCTTGGCGAGCGCCGCATCCCAGCCGCCGAACTTCGCATTGTCGAGGAACTTGCCTTCGAGCTCGGCGATCGGGAGAGGGTCATGCGCGCCGCCGCGCATATGCGGCTGGCGCAGCTCCTGTACCGACCCATCCTTCAAGGTTGCCTTGAGACGGCCGGTGAAGTTCTTCGGATATTCGTCCTTGGGATCAATCTCGTAGCGGATCTTCCGCGCCAGCGCCGCCACCTTCGGATCGGCGATGCGCTCCGCGGTGAACTGGTTCAACCCTGCGCGGCCGTCGAAGAAACCCAAGGCCATGCAATAGGGCGTCGAGAACTTCGCCGCATAAGGCGTCTGCGGTGCGTGCTTGACGGCGAGCGGCTCCCACAGGCGATGGACCGTGCCCTCGCCGACGAAACAGAGAATCTCGGTGATCGCCTCCGGATCGGCGCCGCTTTGCGCGAGGCGTACCGCGCAATCGACGAAGGGCTGGGTCATGGTTCCGCAGGCATGCGGCTTGAAGGCGATCTGCTCGATCACCCAGGTCTTGCCGAACCCATCCAGCAGCAGCGCGAAATCCGGCTGGCGCGAGGGCGCGAAGGCCTTGAAGAAGCCATGCGTGCCCTCGAACACCGTGCGCGGCCCGAGGAAGCCGCCGCGTGCCATCAAAGCGGCGCGGATCCCGGCTTGGGCCGCATTGCCGGCATGCATGCGCTTGGTCCAGGTGCCTTCCGCCAGATATTCGATGATGCCTGAAGACATGCTGCCGGCGATGCCCATCGCGGAAACGATATGCGCGGAGGAGAGCCCGAGGGCGGCGACGACGCCGCCCGCCGCGGCGACGGCGCCGAGAACCGCGGTGGGATGGAATCCCGCGGTGTGGATTGCCTTGGGCGCGACCAAGGCGAGCCGGCACATCAACTCCGTGCCGACGGCAATGCCGAGCAAGAGACGGTCGCCGCCGAGCTTCTCGCGCTCGCAGGCGGCCAGTACGGCCGGGACGATCACCGCGCCGGAATGGACCGGGCCGCCCTCGAACGTATCGTCGTAATCCTCGCCATGGGCCGCGGTGCCGTTGATCAGCGCCGCGCCGAAAGCGTCGAAGCCGCCGTTATGGCCGAAAGCGGTGGCGTGGCTCCCGGGATCGGTAGCCTCCAGCGTTGCGACGATATAGTCCTCGTTGCGTGCGGCCACGGCCAGGCCGACGACATCCAGCAGCAGGCGGCGCGCCATCTCGACGGTGGCGGGCGGAAGATCGGCGGGTTTCAGGCGCTGGATGGTATCGGCGAGTTGCTCGGCGATGGAGGCGGTGCGGTCGGGCTTGTTCATGATGTGGCCTTGGCGAGGGTGCGTTGCTTGCGCTGGGCGGCGAAGTGGCGAAGCCAGGAGCCGGCGACGAAGAGAACGGCGACGCTGAGCAATCCCAGCGAGATCGGATCCTGCACGAAGGTCATGTAGTCGTCGGCCGAGAGCACCAGCGCGCGGCGGAAATTGGACTCGACCATGAAACCGAGCACGACGCCCAGCACCATCGGCAGGAAGGGGAATTTGAAATAGCGCATGGCGAAACCGAGCACGCCGAAGCCCAGCGCGATGCCGATGTGGAAGAGGCTGGTCTCGACCGCATAGATGCCGGAGACGACCAATGCGAAGATGAAAGCCATCAGGTAGCACTTCGGGCGGTTCACCAGCCAGATCGAAGGCGGCATGAAGAGATAGCCCGCGACCCACAGCGCCACGATGCTGACGCCGAGTCCGAGATAGAGATGGTGCACGATATCGGCATGCTGGACGAACAGCATCGGGCCGGGGATCAGGTTCTGGATCAGGAAACCGCCGAGCAGCACCGCGGTCGAGTTCGAGCCGGGAATGCCGAGACTGAGCATCGGAATGATCGCGGTCTTCGACACCGTGCAATTCGCCGCTTCCGGCGCCGCGATTCCTTCGGGCGAACCATGCCCAAACTCCTCCTTGTGCCGCGACCATCGCCGCGCCTCGTTGTACGCGAGGAAGGCCGCGATGGTGCCGCCGGCGCCGGGCGTCACGCCCTCGATCGTGCCGACCACGGTGCCGATCGATTGTGCCGGCCAGATCCGCTTCCACACCTTCCAGCGCGGCATGCGCAGTCGCGCTTCCCCGGCATTGGCCTTTTCCCAGGCGGGCTCGCTCGGGCTCTGCAAGAGCTCGCTGACGGCATAGAGGCCGACCAGGACCAGGATCGGCTCGATGCCCGAGAGCAGGTCCGGGCTGCCGAAGGTGAAGCGGTTGAGGCCGGTGACCGGATCGCTCCCGACGGCGGCGATCATCAAGCCGAGAATACCGGCGATCAGCCCCTTCACCAGATTCTCGCCGGCCAGCGAGCCGATCACGCTGAGGCCCAGCACGCCGAGCGCGAAATACGAGGTCGGACGGAAGGAAAGGGCGACGCGCGAGAGCGGTTCCGTCAGCAGCACCAGCATGACCAAGCCGACCGTCCCGCCGACCAGGCCGGAATAAAGCGAGATACCGAGCGCTTCTCCGGCCTTGCCTTGCTGCTTCATCGCATAGCCGTCGATCACCGTGGCCGCGGCGGCGTTGGTGCCGGGCGTGCGGATCAGGATGGCGGGAATGGAGCCGCCGTATTCGGCGCCGAAATAGGTCGAGGCCAGCAGCACCACGGCCGCCGATGGATGCATGCCGTAGGTGAACGGCAGCAGCAGCGCCATGGTGATCGAGGGCGAGATTCCGGGCAGGGCGCCGCCGATGATGCCCCAGCAAACGCCGGCAAAGGCGGCGATGATGATCGGGGTGTGGATCAGCGGTGCGAGATAGGCGAGGACTTCGCTCATTGCGCGCTCCCGATCACAGAAGTGAGGACCAGAAGCCGGCGGGCTGCGCGATCTGCAGCACCTCGACGAAGACGATCCACAGTGCGCCGGCGCCGATGATCGCCGTCGGCACGACCCAGCGCGGGCGGGCGCGTTCCTGGTACCAGGCCGTCGCGCCGATCAGCAGGGCGATAGACAGGATGTAGCCGATCAGCGGCAGCAGGATCACGTAGGCCACGCCGATCCCCAGCATGACCGCGGCACGCAGCGCGGCATGAAGATCCCTCCGCGCCGCGACGTTGGCCTCGGCGTCCGGAGCGGCCGCAATGGCCCGACGGCGCGCCAGAAGCGCTTGCGCGATCAGCAGGATGGAGAGGACGCCGAGCGCAACGCCATAAGCCTTCGGCATGCCGCCGGGACCGACGCTGTCGGCGAGTCGGCTCGCGGGAATGGCGGCGGCGGCAAGATAATAGATCACCGAGAAGACCAGCAGGATGCAGCCGGCGACGAAATCTCGATTGAGAACGCTTCGACTCATGGCGCTTCGATCCGAAGAAGAGGGGGCCGGCACGCATGCCGGCCCCACGGTTGTCCGAGCGGCTACTGGATGACGCCCGATTGCTTCAGGAAGCTCTCGGTGTTGCTGCCGAACTGGGCGATGAACTTGACGTAGTCGTCATGCTTCATGAAGTTCGGCTGCAGCGCATTGTCGGTGTAGATCTTCTTGTACTTCGGGTCTTCCAGCAGCTTCGGGATTGCGGCTTCCCAGGCGGCGATGACCTCCGGCGGCATGCCCTTCGGACCGGCCAGGCCGCGGAACTTGGTGGCCGCGACATCGACGCCTTGCTCCTTGGCGGTCTTCAGGTCGGGGAACTGATCGAGCCTTTCGTTGCCGACCACCGCCAGCAGACGGAGCTGCTTGGCGTCGAGCTGGGCACGGATTTCGCCGATCTCGCCGACGCCGATATCCAGCGTGTGGTTGAGCACATTGATCTGCATGTCGCCGCCGCCCTCGAACGTGACGATGGTGGCGTTGGCGCCGGTCTTGGACTTGAACTCTTCCAGGATTTCGCGCTCAAGCGAGGCGGGGTTCGCGGCGCCCCACTTGCCACGGCCGGATTTGGCGGCGGCAATGACGTCCTCGAGACTCTTGTAGGGAGAATCCGCGGCCGTGTAGACGACCTCGGGATCGTTGAACAGATTCACCAGCGGCTCGAGATCCTTATAGGTCGCCTGCGGCGCGCTGAGCAGCGAGGTGTAAACATAGGTCGGCGTGGTGCCGTAGAAAGTGCCGCCATCGGGCTTGGCCGTGGCGACGAAGGACATCGCCTTGGCGCCGCTGCCGCCGGTCACGTTCTCGACCACCAGCGTCGCGCCCATATAGGGCTGCAGATAGGGGAGCAGCTCGCGCAGATACACATCGGTGCCGCCGCCGGGGCTGGAATGCGTGACCAGCTTCACCGTCGGAACGGGATAGGTGCCGTCCGCGATCGCCGCATCGTTGAATGTCGCATAGCCGAAGATGGCCATGGTGAGCACCATGGCGGTGTCGGTAAGCCTCCTCATCGTTTCCTCTCCTTAGGAGTTCCCAGATATCACCCGTGCGCTCTTCAGGCGCTTTTGGGCCGTCAGCGTTCGAAGATTGGGCGGTGGCTCAGTCGGCAGCTTCGGCCTTTGACTGCGGCACCGCCAGCATCCGAGCCTTGCCGTTCTGCACATGCTGGAACGCGACCTCGAAGGCGGCGATGGGATCGCCGGTCTTCAGAGCGGCCACGATCAAACGGTGCTCGGAATTGGAAACCTCGAGGCCGCCGCCATGCAGCAGGCCTTGCGCGCGAAACAGATGCAGCTCCTTGATGAGCCGGAAATAGTCGTCGATCAGCCGGTGGTTCTCGCAGAACTCCAGGATCGACTCATGGAATTTGAGGTTGAGCGGATAGTAGGTATCGAGCGAGCGCGTTGCCGCCGCTTCGTCCATCCGGTCGAGAAGATCGTCGAGCACCGCGAGCTGCCGCGGCGTGATGCGCGCCGCCAGCGTTCGCGCCGCGAGGCCGAACAGCGTCGCGCGGACGTCGTAGAGATCCTCGGCCTCGCGCCGGCTGACCTGCCGCACCAGCACGCCGCGGTTCGGCACCAGTTCGAGCAGGCCCATCTTCGCCAGCGCCCGGCAGGCCTCGCGCACCGGGCCGCGGCTGACGTTGAAGCGCTCGGCGAGCTGCTTTTCGTTCAGGCGCTGGCCGCCGCGGAAGGATCCGGAGAGGACGAGCTTCTCGATCTCGTGCTGGAGCACGCTCGTCAGCGATTGGGATTTCAGGATTTCCAGGGCTTCAGCGCTCATGGCAGAGAGTGTGTTCTGCAGAGTGCAAAGTGTCAACACTTTTGATTTCTGCTGTGAAACCAGTTGGATGAGTCAAGAAGTGATCTTTCCTTGATCCGGAACACAGACGCGGCGTTAATAAAATTGTTGACAGTTTGCATAAGACAGCGTCACTCTCTCGTCATGGACGACACGGAAACGCCTGCCCTTCCGACCATCGCCGCCTTGCGTGAGCATTCCCTCACCGCGGTCGTGCAGCACGAAATCGAGCGCATGATCCTCGCGGGAGAGCTTGGACCCGGCGAGCGGCTGAACGAGAAGGCCGTTGCCGATGCGCTGAAGGTCAGCCGCGGACCGGTGCGCGAAGCTTGTCGCGCCCTGGCCGAGCTCGGCTTCGTGCAGCTCATTCCCAATCGCGGCGTCTTCATCAAGAAACTCACCAAGGCCGACGCGATCGAGGTCTACGATCTGCGCGCCGGCCTGACCGGGCTCGCCGCGCAACTCCTGGCGCCGGTGATCACGGCGGAGCATCTCGATCGACTGGAAGGCTTCGTCGGCGAGATGGAGCAGGCGGCAGAGAGTGCCGACTTCCAGCGCTTCTATCCGATCAATCTCGAGTTTCACGATTACATCGTGCGATCGACCGGCAATGCGCGGCTGATCAAGCTCTATCGCGGCCTGGTGAAGGAGTTCCATCTCTTTCGCACCCACGGCCTGGTGCAGCGTGCATCGCTCCTGGAATCCAATCGCGAGCATCGCGAGATCGTCGTGGCCCTGAAGGCGAAGGACGGGTTGCAAGCCTATCTGTTCAGCGCCCGCCATGTCGGCAACGGCAAGGAGCGCATGCTGAGCGCGCTGGACGATCTTGCCGAAGCCGCGCCGCGGCATCGCCGCGAGCCCGAGACGGGCCGCATCGAGTAGGCGTTTCGAACGTCCGGCGCAAGGACGATTGAAGAGTGGGCGCCTCCGCTGTTGAGGCGCTGAATTCAAGCTGGTGGTCGATCATGCCGCGTCTTTCGCTATGCGAAGGGCGAACGGGATCGGCTTGCCGAAAGGGACCAGGGCATCGTGTTGGAATTGTCGCTCGCCTGCCAGGATATCGACCGCACTCGTCCGCTGATCGACGGCAGGGTGACGATCGAAGGCTGCCGGCTGAACGTGATCACCGCCAAGCCCGAGGAAATCTTCCAGCGCGCCTTCCGGCATCGCGAGTTCGACATCTCCGAGCTCTCGCTGGCGACGCATCTCATCACCACGGCGCGTGGCGAGAGGCCGTACGTTGCAGTCCCGGCCTTCGTCTCGCGCGCCTTCCGGCATTCTTCGATCTATGTGCGCAAGGATTCAGGTCTCGATCGTCCGGACGCCCTGCGCGGCCGCATCGTGGGCGTTCCCGATTTCCAGCAGACCGCCGGCGTCTGGGCCCGCGGCATCCTCGCCGATGAATACGGGCTCGCGCGCAAGGACGTGCTGTGGCGGACCGGCGGCCTCGACCAGACCGGGCGCGAGCAGCGTGTGCCGCTGGACCTGAAGGACAAGGTCCGCGTGGAGCCGATCGGCCCGACTCAGACGCTCTCGCAGATGCTGGAAGACGGCGAGATCGACGCGGTGATCGCGCCGCGGGCGCCGAAGGGTTACGGCAGCAACGGCATCACGCGCATGTTTCCGGACAACCGCACCGCCGAAGAAGCTTATTTCCAGAAGACCAAGGTCTTTCCGATCATGCATGTGATCGGCATCCGCCGGGCGTTGGTGGACCGGCATCCCTGGCTGCCGGTCAACGTCTATTCCGCCTTCCGCCAGGCGCGCACGTTGGCGATGCAGGATCTGCTGCGCGTCGATACGCCAGCCGTCGCGCATCCCTGGATCGCCGACGAGATCGCGCGGGTGAAGGCCGTGATGGGCGAAGACTACTGGCCCTACGGCATTCCGGAGAATCGCAACGAGCTCCAGGCACTGATGCGCTACGCCGAGGCCGATGGGCTGATCCCCGGCCCGGTGCCGCTCGAAGAGCTGTTCGCGAAATCAACCTTCGATCGCTTCAATTTTTAACAATAGCCGAAAAATGGGAGGATCAACATGCATTGGAAATCGGGCTTAAGCGCAACACTCATAGCCCTCGGCGCGGCTCTCGCCTTTCAAGCGCCGGCCTCGGCGGATGCCTGGCAGCCGAAGCGGCCGGTGGAGGTCGTGGTGCCGAGCGCGCCCGGCGGCGGACAGGATCTGGCGGCGCGCACGCTGCAGGGCGTGATGCAGCAGCTCAAGGTCTCACCGAAGCCAATCATCGTCACCAACAAGCCGGGCGGCGGCGGCACGGTCTCGATCGCCTACATCAACACCCATGAAGGCGACGGCGACTATTCGGCGGTGCAGGCCTTGCCGCTGATCACCAATCGCCTGACCGGCGAGAGCCAGATCGGCCTAGCCGACGTGACGCCGATCGCCCAGCTCCTGACCGAGCAGGTCGTCTTCACCGTCGCCGCCGATTCGCCATACAAGACCGGCAAGGATCTGGCCGAAGCCTGGAAGAAGGATCCGCAGGGCGTCACCATCGGTGTCTCGAGCTCGCCTGGCGGCCAGAGTCACATCGCCGCGGCGATGGTGCTTCAGGCGCTCGGCCTCGACCCGTCGAAGCTCAAGATCGTGTTCTTCGATTCCGGCGGCGAGGCCGTGACCGCGCTGATGGGCGGCCATATCCAAGCCTCCGCGACACCGGTGCCGAACGTGCTCGGGCCGGTGCAGGCCGGCAAGCTGCGGATGGTCGCCGTGCCCGCCGAGCATCGCTTGCCGGGTGCGCTCGCCGAAGTTCCGACCTGGAAAGAGCAAGGTGTGGATGCCGTGTTCGCCACTTGGCGCGTCCTGGTCGGCCCGAAGGGCATGAGCGCCGAGGAGCTCGCCTGGTGGGATGGGGCGCTCGGCAAGGTGATGGCTTCCAACGAATGGAAGACCGCGGCGGAACGCAATCTTTGGACCGTCGATTACAAGAACAGCAAGGACCTGAAGGCTTTCCTGGATTCCGAGAACACCAGGCTGGCCGCCCTGCTCAAGGAACTCGGCCTGGCGAAGCAATAAGCCGGCGCCGTCTCGATCAAGAAACTGGAGGAAGTCATGTCACGCGTCGTCCACATCGCTCTCAAGGTCACCGATCTCGAAGAGGCGACCAAATTCTATACCGAGGTCTTCGGCTTCAAGGAGACGAAGACCGGTCGCAGCCGGGGTCACATCTCGCGTCACTTGACCGATGGGCATGTGGACATCGCCCTCATGGTCTATGACGACCCGAAATCCGATGAAGCCATGCTGGCGGGTGACGGTCCGCGAATCCATCACTGGGGCATCTCGGTCGATGACCAGGACGTCGCCGCGGAGAAGATCCGCCAATACGGCGGCGAGGTCTTCCCGCATTTCGGCAAGGGCGCGCTGAAGTTCCGGGCGCCGGACGGCACGCTCTGCGAGGTGGTCAAGGAAGGCCGCTACAAGACCGAATAACGACTGCAATCCGGGGCGCGGCGCCTCAAGAAGACGGTGTCATGCCGCAAGCCGCCCCCGTTCTCTGGTGAGGATTCATGAGAGCGCTCAGGGCCGACCTTATGCTTGCCGTCACGGTCGTTATCGTGGCCGCGATCTACTTGCACACCGATGCGGGCTTGCCCACGGCCCGCATCGGCGATCCCCTCGGCCCGAAGGCGTTTCCGGCGCTGGTCGGCGGCGGGTTGACCCTCTCGGCGATCCTGCTGCTGCTGGAGACCTGGAACAAGCGTCGGGCCTTGGCCGATACGCGCGTCGACCCGCACAGCCCCGAAGCGCCCAAAGGGGACGACAAGCATCTCTATCTCGTCATGCTGGCGATGGTCGTCTGGACGGCGGTCTACTACTTCGTCTTCGAGACCGTCGGCTATCTCCTCGCGACTCCGGTCTTCCTGTTCGGACTGCTCAGCTATTTCAATCCGCGCAAGCACCTGACGAACGTCCTGGTCGCCGGCGGCTTTACCGCTGTCGTCTATCTGTTGTTCTCGATCCTGCTGGGCGTGCCGCTGCCTGCGGGGCCGTTGCCGCTCTGAGGAGATTTTAGATCATGGAAAGCTTGGACGGCATCCTGCATGGGCTCGCGGTCGCTGCGACGCCGACGCACCTACTCTACACGCTGATCGGCACCTTCATCGGCACGATGATCAGCCATCTGCCCGGCATTGGGCCCTCGGCCGGAATTGCGCTGCTGATTCCGGTCACCTTCGGCATGGATCCATCGACCGCGCTGATGATGCTAGCCGGCATCTATTACGGCTGCATGTACGGCGGCGCCGTCACCGCCATTCTTCTGAACACGCCGGGCGATGCCGCCGCCGTCATGACCGTGCTCGACGGATATCCCTTGGCGCGGTCGGGAAAGGCCGCGTCGACCTTGGCGATTGCGGCCATCAGTTCCTTCATCGCCGGCACGATGGGCGTCACGGCATTGGCCTTCGTCGCCGTGCCTTTGGCCTCCCTGGCGTTGCATTTCGGCCCGGCGGAGTATTTCGGCCTGATCTTCTTCGCGCTCTCGACCGTCAGCGCATTGACCGGGGATTCCCTCGCCAAAGGCCTGCTCGCGACCTTCATCGGCCTCGCCCTTGCAACGGTCGGCATCGATCTGCAAAGCGGCGTGCCGCGCTTCACCTTCGGGATCGTCGAGCTGCAGGACCGGGTCAGCTTCCTGGTGGTCGTGGTCGGCCTCTTCGCGATCGCCGAGGTCAGCCGAATGGTGGAAGGCACCAAGGCCGGCACGCTCCATATCGTGAAGGTCAAGGGCAAGCTCTGGTTCAGCAAGGAGGAGTGGCGGCGCGCCTATCCGGCGATCTTCCGCGGCGCCGGCGTCGGCTTCTTCTGTGGCGCGGCACCCGGTCTCGGCGGCACGGTCGCGGCCATGCTCTCCTATATCCTCGAGAAGAAGGTGTCGCGTACGCCGGAGCGCTTCGGCAAGGGCGCGATCGAGGGCGTGGCGGCGCCGGAAGCGGCCACCAACGCCGATACCTGCGGCGCCTTCGTGCATCTTCTGGCGCTCGGTGTTCCGGGTTCCGGCGCAACGGCCGTGATCATGGGCGCCTTCATCATGTATGGCATCCAGCCCGGACCAATGCTATTCACCACGCACCCCGATCTGGTTTGGGGCCTGATTGCCAGCATGTATCTCGGCAACGCGATGTTGCTGGTTCTCAATCTGCCGCTGGTCGGCGTCCTGGCCAGGATCCTCTATGTGCCGCCCGGAATCCTGCTGTGCATCATCCTCGGAATCGCCTCGGCCGGCGTCTACTCCTTCAACTACAACACCTTCGACCTGTTCATGGCGTTGGGGTTCGGCGTGCTCGGCTATGCCTTCCGCAAGCTCGACATCCCGAAGGCGCCGCTGCTGTTCGGGCTGATCCTCGGTCATACGCTGGAGCAATCCTTCCGCCAGGCGCTGACCATCTCCAGCGGCGACGTGACGGTCTTCTTCACCCATCCGATCTCCGCCTTCCTGCTGTTCTGCGCGGCGCTCTCGATCGGCGGATCGATCTGGGCCAAGCGCCGGCCACGGACACTGCTGCACGCCGCCGAGGAACAGGCAGCGGAGGTTTGAGATTGCGGCGCTCCAAGCCGGGAGCGTCCGCATGACTGAAACCGCGCCGAAGCCTGCCGTCACCTTGGTGGATATCTTCGCGCTGTTCGCGCGGATCGGGCTCACCAGCTTCGGCGGCGGGCTTTCGGCCTGGATCTATCGCGAGGTGGTCGATCGGCGGCGCTGGCTGACCGAGGATGAATTCCTGGCGGGACTGACCCTGGCGCAGATCCTGCCCGGCCCGAACGTCATCAACATCTCGATCTATATCGGCCAGCGCCTGCGCGGCTCGGCCGGCAGCGTGATCGCGGCCTTGGCGCTGCTGCTGCCGCCGATGGTGGTCGCCGTCCTGCTGCTCGTGCTCTTCCGAAACTTCAGCGATCTGGCCTGGCTGCGCGATCTGCTCGAGGGTATCGCCGCGGCGGCGATCGGTCTCACTTTCTCGGTCGGCTATCGGGCGGCGCGGCATGCGACCAGGAGCAACCGCTGGGCGCCGGCGATTCTGGCTCTGGTCTTCATCACCATCGGCGTGCTGCGCTGGCCATTGATACCGGTCGTGCTCTGCGTGGCGCCGATCGCCGTACTGGTCGCCCGGAAGACGAAGAAATCCGCATGATGCGCGACGACATTCCCTGGCAGCTGGTGCTCGTCTTCACGCCGCTGTCGCTGCTCTCTCTGGGCGGCGGCCAGAGCGTCATCGCCGACATCAACAAGCAGGTGGTCGATCTGCACGGCTGGATGAGCCAGGCCGATTTCGTCGCGCTGTTCGCGATCTCGCGCGCATCACCCGGCCCGGGGTCGCTGCTTTCAACGTTGGTCGGCTGGCGGGTGGATGGGCCGGTGGGCGCTCTCATAGCGTCGCTCGCCTATTTCGTCCCGTCCTCGGTGATCGCCTTCGCGGTCTCCCGGATCTGGAATCGTCAACAGCGCCGCAGCTGGCAAGGGGTCCTTGAGCAGGGGCTCGCGCCACTGGCGACGGGTCTTATTTTGTCGGGCGCATTCACGGTCCTGCGCTCATCCTCCGGGACGGTCTCACTCTGGCTCATCGTTGCCGCCGCCACCGCGGTTTTCATTCTGTGGCCGAAGTTGAGCCCGCTGCCGGTGCTTCTTGCGGCCGGGCTCGCGCAGGTTTCCGTCGGCGCGCTTTCATAAACAGTGCTCAAAGTGTTGAGTAATTGATCGGCTGCACGATGGGACTGCCGGTTGCTGTGGGCGACCAGGAGGAAGTTCCGCTGTTCGCCGCTCTGGTTCTGATCGAGCGCAATCCCGACCTGAAGCAAACCCGGCTGGGCCGGATCATGGGCGTCAACCGCGCCGCCGCGATGGCATTCATCGATCGACTGGAGGACATGAAGCTCGTCGCGCGCGAAACTTCGAAGTCCGACCGGCGATCGAACGCGGTCGCCCTGACCAAGCTGGGGCAGGAACGCCTCTCGACCGTCCTTCAGGCAGTGCGCGAGCACGACGCGCGCGCCTCCCGGAGCCTGACCGCCTCTGAAGTGGCGACGCTCCGGCGTCTGCTGCGGAAGTTCTAAGCTGTGCGTCCGGAGATCAGCCATATCGCAACTTTCTAGATCGCCGTTGGCGCTCCGGTGGATGCGGGCGTGGGACATCGGATGATTCCGGTCGTTGGCGGTAGCGTCCGCGGCGCGCGGCTCAACGGCACCATCCTCTCGGGCGGGGCGGATTGGCAGCAACCCGGCGCGCCCGGCGCTGTGAAGATCGTTGGACGATGGGTGATGGAGGCCGACGATCATGTGCGCATCCAGGTTGAAACGCCTGGGATCCGGCGCGCATCCCCCGAGGTGCTGTCGCGCCGCAGTTCACCATCACCTTGATGGACCCGAACGCGCGCTTGCAGGCATCGATGGCGCCGCGGACTGACGTTCTGTCGGTCACGTCGACGCGCTGAAACACCGCGTTGCCGCCGTTGCCGGCCGCGATTTCCTGCGCGGCCGCCGCGCCCCTGTCTCGTCGAGGTCGGCCACCACGATCGAGAAGCCGTCCGCCGCGAGGCCTGCGGCGATCGCCCGGCCGATGCCGCTGGCCGCGCCGGTGACAACCGCGCCGCCGACTTGTGTGGCCGTCATGTTTTGTTTCCTCCCCTGCCTTGCGAGCGGTCGATCCGCTTGCGTCAGTAGTGCTTGGCGTCGCGCATCATCTTGTCGATCCGGTTCTGTGCCATGGTCAGCGCCGCTTTGATCGACTTCTCCCGGCGCAGCATGGCGTGGATTTCCTCGCCCAGGATGTCGATGATCTTCTGATACTCGGCGACCGGCGGACGCGGCCAAAGCCTGAGCTCGCCGCGCTTGGCCATTTCGTCCACGGCGGCGATCACCGGCGAGAGCTTTCGGACCTCGGGATCCGCCGCGACGCTGAAGCGGGGCGAGACGATGCCGCCCCGGGCGACCAGCAGCTTGATGACCTCGGGCGATGTCAGCCAGAGCAGCGCGTTCCAGGCGAATTGCCGGCGCTTGGGATCGATGTTAGCGGGGATCCCCAGCACCAGGCCGCCGATCGGAGAGACGTGCTTGCGGCGTTGCCTTCCGGAATCGCCGGCGCCGATCGGATGGGGCAGATAGCTCACGTTGTCCCGCGCCGGCGAGTTGTCGTCGAACTCGAACCGCGCGGCGCGGTTCGCGAACTCATAGGCCATCGCCGCCTTGCCCGATCCGAAGACAACGCTCGCCTCGCCCAACGGCAGATCGAGCACGTTGGGCGGAGAGACTTCCAGGAGCTCCATCATGAATTCCGCGGTCTGTCGGCTGCGCTGGGACGAAACCTGCGGACGGTATTCCTCGCCTTCCACGTGGGTCGCGTCATAGCCGCCCGGCACCGGCCGCAGGTTGAGAATCGGCTGGCCGAAATCCGCGAGAAACTGGATGTAGGACTGGCCGACGGGCGTCTTCGCCGCCCCGTTCCAGGCCACGCCGAAAATTCCTTCCTTCGGAACATGCAGCTTCCGGGCGGTCGCCAGGACCTGATCGGTGGTCGATGGCAGCTCCATCCCGACGGCCTCGAACATGTCGCGCCGACAAAACAAGAGTTGCGGCGCCGTGTGCAACGGAATCGCACGCTGCTGGCCACGATTGCGCGCCCCTTCCCATTCGGCCGGATGGAAGTCGGCGCGGTTGACATTCCCGGATTCGATGAGTTCGTCCAGAGGCAGAAGCACCTCGTTCTCGGAGAGCTCGCCGATCCAGGGGAGATTCACCTGAACGATGTCGTAAGCCGATACCGGTCGCGCCGCGTCCTTGAGGATCTCGCGGCGAAGCTCATCCATCTGGAAGGCCTGGAAGTGCACCCCGCCGTCGATCAGGTTGGAGACCTCTTCCTGCAGATTGCCGGTGATCGAAAAGGACGGATCATCGTAGAGGGCGATGCGCAGCGCGCCGCCGGACTTCGCCCTGGCATGAAGCGGGGCCGGCGGCGGAATGATGCTCGCCGAAAGATGCGAAGCACCGAGATAGAACGAGCCCACGTCGTCGATGTTCCGGCCGAGCGATCGTGCGATCGAAGTCTTGACTTCATGAGCGCAGGCAAAGGCGCGTCGGATCAGCTCCGGACTGGGATGCATGGCATCGGAGCGTCCCGACTTGGTCCGCGGGCGCCGCACGAGCAAGCCTTCGGCCAGCATCTCATTCATGCGCCGCACCGCGGTCGCATAGGGAACGTCCGCAGCTCTGGCCAGGCTGGTCGGCGTCACCAGCTTGCCCGCGAAATGACGGCGCATGAGATAGACGATCATGTTCCAGACCGCATCCGGCTGGATGGATTCGAACCACTTCTCGGTCGGAACGCGCACCCGCTCGAGCAGGTCGAGGAGGCTGATGAGCTCCTCGGCGCTCATATTGGTCAAACTGGACGGCGGTTCGTAATTCTTTGACATAACTCACTATATCGACGGTGGCGGATCGTCGCGCGCGGCGAGTTATCCAAAATGGACAACTCGAGTCTATACAGCGGCCAAGACCGGGAGGCAAAGTGGCGGCCAAGGTTGGAAACAAAAAAGCTCGCCGCGAACCACGGTCGGACGCGCGAGATGCACTGGGAGAACTGAACTGACGTCCGGCGGATTCGCATTCCGCCCTTGCCAGTCATTCGCGATCCAAACGATTGCCCCTCGCAAATGCGTTGCCGGCAGGGAGACGAAGCTTGTCTCCGGCGACGGCGTCGCCTGCGCTGAGGGGAAAGCCGTTCGACGGCGCCGCTGGTCGAAGCATCGGATCTGAGACGTCTCTGACGACGGCCGCAAGGACGCCGGCGGAGCATCCCAAGGAGCCAGGGATGGAGTTGCGTGGAAACCTAGGCCACCTCGTCTACTCGACGCTGGTCCATCCCGGCGACACCTGGGATGAGATGTGGGCGAGCCTCAATCGCTATTTGCCCGAGGTCAAAGCCCGCTTCAGTCCCGACCAGCCGTTCGGGGTCTCGATTCGGATTTCCCGCAATTCCGCCGACCGCTTGACGGCCGATGCGCAGGAGCGTGCGCGGCTGAAGGAGTTCCTGCGCGCCAACGATCTCTATCTGATCACCGCCAACGCCTTTCCGTATGGCCCGTTCAAGGGCGAGCGGGTGAAGGAGCAGGTCTACGAGCCCGATTGGCGGACCGACGACCGTGCGCAATACACCGCGATGGTGGCGGACATCCTGGCCGAGATGGCTCCGGCCGGCATCGCGCCGACGATTCAGAGTCCTCCCCTGGGCTTCAAGCCGCGCGTGACCGGCAATGACGTGATCGACGCCTACACGCGGCAAGTGATCGGCGTGGTTGCCCACCTCGTCGAGCTCGAGCGGCGCACCGGTCGGACGGTCAAGCTAGCGCTCGAGCCCGAGCCGGCCTGCTTTCTCGAACTGACCGCCGAGACTCTGGCCTATTTCAAAGATCACCTCTACGGCCCCGGAGCGGCGGAAATGCTGGCCGCGCGTTGTGGCATGAGCCTATCGCAAGCCGAGGCGGCCCTCCGGAAGCATGTCGGGGTCGTCTATGACATCTGCCATCAGGCCGTGGAGTTCGAAGACATTGCACAGTCGCTGAAAGCGCTGCGCGGCGCCGGCATTCCGGTGATGAAGCTGCAGGCGGCTGCGGCGGTTCGCATTCCCGAAATGTCGCGCGACGCCATCGAGGTGCTGCGCAAGTTCGACGATCCGGTCTACCTGCATCAAACAGTGCAGATGGGCGGGGCGCCGCGGAAAGACTATCTGGATCTGCCCGTCGCGTTCGAAAGCTGGATGGCGAAGCCGGTCAAGTGCGAATGGCGGACCCATTTCCACGTGCCGGTCTTCCTTGATGATCTCGGCGCGTTCAAGACCACGCGGCCTTCGATCGAGGAGGCGCTTGCGGTTCACAAAGCGGATCCCCTTTCGGCTCAGGTCGAGATCGAAACCTACACCTGGGACGTGCTGCCCGATCATCTGAAGACGGGGAACATCGTCGACTACGTGGTCAAGGAGCTGGAATGGGTCAAAAGCCAGCTGCAACCGGCCGGGGCGTGACATGGACATGAAGATCGCCGGCCGCAAAGCTCTCGTGACGGGATCGAGTTCCGGGATCGGCTATGCGATTGCTGAAAGCCTGGCGCGCGAAGGCGCCCATGTGATCCTGAACGGCCGCAGCAAGAAGAACGTGGATGCCGCGCTCGCCAGGCTGAAGAAGGCGGTCAAGGGCGCAGCCTGTACTGCCGTGGTCGCCGATGCTTCGACTGCAAAGGGTGCCCAGCGCATCGCCGCGGCCGTGCCCGAGCTCGACATCCTGGTGAACAACCTCGGCAAATATGAGCGCAAAGGTTTCTTCGAGACGACCGACGGCGACTGGATGGATTTCTACGATTTCAACGTGCTGTCGGGGATCCGCCTGGTTCGTGCCTATGGCCAGGGGATGCGTAAGCGCAAATGGGGCCGCATCGTCTTCATCTCGAGCGAGTCGGGGCTTCTCACGCCGGTTGAGATGATCAACTACGGGATCACGAAGACCGCGCAGGCGGCCTTGGCGCGCGGCCTCGCCCGCGAGTTCGGCGGGTGCGGGGTGACGGTCAATGCCGTGTTGCCCGGCCCGACCCGGACCGAGGGCATCTCCACGATGCTGGCCAATGAGTCGAAGCGAACCGGCAAATCGGTGCGCAAGCTGGAGCAGGAATTCTTCTCCGTGGCGCGGCCCACGTCGATCATCCAGCGCCTGTCCGAACCGCAAGAGATCGCGGCGATGGTGGCCTATGCCTGCAGTGACGTCGCCAGCTCGACGACCGGCGCGAGCCTGCGGGTCGAAGGCGGCATTGTCACGGGGCTCGGCTGAGATGAGCCAGACCGGACCCGTCAAAGTCGCGATGATTGGCCTCGGCTGGTGGGGCAAGAAGATGACTGCCGTGCTCCAGCAGGCGAGTGACGAGATCGAGATCGTCTGTGCCGCGGAACCCAATCCCACCGGCAGGGCGTTCGCCGCCGCGAACAACTTTGCGCATTACACCAGCGACCAGGAGGCCCTCGCGCATCCCGGCGTTGAGGCCGTCATCCTCGCGACGCCGCATTCCCTGCATGCCGCGCAGATCGAGCGCGCCGTAGCCGCCGGCAAGCACATCTTCTGCGAAAAGCCTCTGGCCCTGACCAAGAAGGGCGCCGAAACCGCTGTCGCCGCCTGCGCCAAGAACAATCTGGTGCTCGGCATGGGGCACGAGCGCCGCTGGGAACCGCCGGTGGCGCAGATGCTGGCTAAGGCGCGCGCGGGGCAGCTCGGGCGGATCCAGCAGGTTGAGGGCAATTTCAGCCACGACAAGTTCACCACACTCGATGCCGGCAACTGGCGACTGAATGCAACGGAGGCGCCAGCCGGCGGCATGACGGCGACCGGCATCCATCTGACCGATCTCGCCGTGGCCCTGCTCGGCCCCGCGCTTGACCTGCGCGTCTCTTGCGAGAAGCTCTCGTCCGAGATTCCGCAGGGCGACACGATGAGCGTGCATATTCGGTTCAAAGACGGCGGCACGGCCTATGTCTCGGCGTCGCTCGCCATGCCGTTCGTCTCCCGCTTCGCGGTCTTCGGCGCGAAGGGCTGGATCGAAATCCGCGACAAGGCCCATGTCGAGGCGCCCGCAGGCTGGGTCGTCACCAGCGCGATGGCGGGGGGGCCGATCGCCGTGGCCGAAGTGCCACCCGCCGAACCCGTCAAAGACAATCTTGCGGCCTTCGCGCGTGCCGTTCGCGGCAAGGCGCCCTATCCGATCACCGGACAAGATCTCGTCAACAACATTACCATCCTCGAAGCCATCATCGAGTCGGCCGCCAAAGACGGCGCGGTGGTGACGCTTTGAAAGCAACTCTCGCGAAAGGATGGATCTGATGGAACGCCACGCTTTGATCGCCGGTGTCTCCGGCATTATCGGCCGACATCTAGCCGAGCATCTGCTCGCGACCAAGGGCTGGTCGGTCTCGGGGATTTCCCGCCACAAGCACGATCTGCCGAAGGGCGTGAAGCACATCGCCGCCGATCTTCGATCCGATGATGCGCTGAACGCAGCACTTCGGCGCACGCAAGTCACGGACGTCTTCATCACCGCGTGGCTGCGCCAGCCCACTGAGGCGGAGAACTGCAAAGTCAATGCCGGGATGGTCCGCAATCTGCTGCATGCGGTGGAAGGCAAGAGGATCAAGCACGTCGCCTTGGTCACCGGCGCCAAGCACTACATGGGACCGTTCGAGGCCTATGCGAAGACCAAGATGGTGACGCCGTTCCGCGAGGAACAGCCGCGGCTCCCGTACCAAAACTTCTACTACGACCAGGAAGACGAGGTGTTCGCTGCCGCCGAGCAACAGGGCTTCCACTGGTCGGTCCACCGTCCGCATACGCTGATCGGCTATACGGTGGGGAACCAGATGAACATGGCCGCGACCTTGGGCGCCTATGCAGCCATCTGCAAGGAAACCGGCCGCCCCTTCGTCTTCCCGGGCTCGCCACAGCAACACGAAGCAGTCGTCGACATCACCGACGGGCGCATCATCGCCAAGCATATGCTCTGGGCGGCGACCAAGCCGATTGCGCGCAACAACGCCTTCAATATCGCCAACGGTGAAGTATTCCGCTGGAACTGGATGTGGCCGAAGGTGGCGGCGCATCTCGGCCTCCCGGCGGCGGAGTATCCCGGCCACGCGCAGCCGCTCGAGCAGCAGATGGCCGGGATGGAGAAGGTCTGGGACAAGATCGTCGCCAAGCACGGCCTGCAGAAGCTGCCGCTGAAAGAAGTCGCCTCCTGGTGGCACAGCGATGCCGATCTGGGGAGGGTCATCGAGAACTTCAACGATATGACCAAGAGTCGCGACATGGGCTTCACGGCCTATCAGAACTCGGTGCGCTCGTTCACCGACGCCTTCGACATGTTCCGCGCCGCGAAGGTGCTTCCCTAGTGGCGGCCGCGAACGCAACGATGGTCTTGCCGGGCTTCCGCGACGCCTTTCCTTGGGCGCGTGCGCGAAGCTTCCTGACCGTATTGATTTCGACGACGGCACTCATCGTTGCGTGTCTGCTGTTCGCGCCATCGAGCGTCTCATGGGGCGCCTTGTCGGGAAGCCTGCCCTTCGCCGCGATCATCGCGATCGTCGGATTGGGGCAGCTCCTGGTGGTTCAGCAGGGAGGTTTCGATCTATCGCTCGCCGGCGGCGTCTCGCTCGCCGTGGTCATATCGACCCACTATCCGCAAGGCGACAACGCGCTGCTCCTCCCGGCGGTGCTGATGGCGATCGCTTATGCCGTCGTGGCCGGCGTGACGAACGGGATCCTGGTCAGCCTGTTCCGCCTCAACGCCATCGTCGCGACCATCGGCGTGAATGCTCTGCTCTATGGCGCCGTTTTCGCGGTTTCCGGCGGCGTGCCGAAGACCACGACGACCCTGCTGGCTGCGATCGCCGGTGGGCACACGCTCGGTCTGCCGAACACCGTCTATTTCGCGCTCGCGACATTGGCGGTGGTCGCATTCGTCCTGAAGAGGACCGTCGCCGGTCGCCGGTTTGAAGCGGTCGGTGCCAATCCACGCGCGACGCGTCTGGTGGGCTTGCATGTGCGGCTGCATCAGATGCTGGCCTATGTCTACGCGCAGCTCCTCTATTGCATGGCAGGGTTGCTGATCGCCGGCGTCACCCGCGAGCCTACCGCATTCCAGGGCGACTCTCTGCTCTTGCCATCGGTTGCGGTCGTTGTGCTGGGCGGGACTTCGCTGCTGGGTGGGCGCGGCTTCCCCATCTCTACCGTCATCGCCGCCTTCTTTCTCAATCAACTGAGCCAGTTCGCGCTGGCCGTCGGCGTGCCGTACTCGGCCCAGACCATCATCCAGGCCTTGGCCCTGGGTTTTGGCATCGGCGTCTACTCCGTCCGCTGGACGGTGAACACGATCAAGAAAACTAAGCCAACTCTAATGGGAGGAAATAATGAAGTTCTCGGCTAAGAAGACTCTGACTCTCACCGCCGCGATCGCTGCGGCTCTCGGCTGGTCGAGCCTGGCCCACGCCGAAAATCCATCCTGGTGCGGCCCGAAGCAAGCCTCGCTGGCGCTGCTCGACGGTTACGGCGGCAACAGCTGGCGCCAGGTCACCACCGCTTCCGGCAAGGAAGAAGCGCTGAAATGCCCCAACATCACCAAATACGAATATGCCGACGGGCAGGGCGATACCCAGAAGTCCATCTCCGACATCAAGGCGATGGCTGCCAAGGGCATCGACGCGCTGGTCGTGTTCCCCGATGCCGGTCCGGCGATGCTCCCGGCGATCACCAGCGTCTACAAAGCGGGCAAGGTCATCGTGCCGTATCGCGTCGAGGCGGGTGGCAAGGAAGGCGTCAACTACAACAAGTTCATCGGTACCGACTTCGTGAACGATGGCGTCAACTGGGGCAACTGGATCAAGAAGGTGCTGCCGAACGGTGGCAATCTTCTGTTCCTGAGCGGTCCCGCCGGCAACAGTCAGGGTCTTGATGAGCTCAAGGGCCTCAAGTCGGTTCTCGGGTCTGAATACAAGTTCCTGAACCCGGAGCCATTCGACGTAACCAACTGGGATCCGGCTTTGACACAGAAGGTGCTGACGGCCGAGATCGCCAAAAACCCGAAGATCGACGTCATCATCTCCGACTTCGGTCCGTCGCTGGTCGGCGCGCTGCCGCTGTTCGAGCAATCCGGCCGGTCGATCCCGGCAATGGCCACGTCCGACGGCAATTCGCTGGGCTGCTTCTGGAAGGAACATCACGAGAAGAACCCGGACTTCAAGCTCTTCACTGTGGCGACCGAGAACGACAACGTTCGACTGGCGGTCCAATGGGCGGTTGCGACCGTGACCGGCGGTACACCGCCGACCGAGCAGATCTTCAAAGGTCCGGTCTTCGAAGATTCCGTGAGCGGCCAGCCGAATCCGGTCCAATGCCGCGCCGATCTGCCGGGCGCCATCTATCTGTCGGCGCAACTGCCGGCGGAGAAGCAGGCCGAAGCGGTCAACAGCAAGTGACGTCCCTCATGCCCCGGAGAATCTCTCCGGGGCATGACCTTTCGAAGCGATGTGTTGGGTAAGGCGGTATCGCTCTCGTGAATGCCTATAGCGACAAGTCCCGTGCTTCCGGAACGGCGCCACAAAGCGGCGTGGCGATCCGGCTGTCGAACATATCCAAGTTCTACTCGGGCGTTCCGGCACTCCGCGACGTCAGTGTTGATTTCTATGCTGGCGAAGTCCACGCCGTTCTCGGCGAGAACGGCGCCGGCAAGTCAACGCTGATGAACATCATCTCTGGAGCGGTTCAGCCCGAGCTAGGCGAGATCCGGTTCGGCGATCGGCTGATTCCCCGGATGTCCCCGGAAGTCGCCGCTTCCCTGGGGATCGCGATTTCCTTTCAGCATCCCGCCATCCTCGATGACCTCTCCGTGCTCGAGAACCTGCAGGTGGCACTACCGGCATCGATCTTCGCCGGCCGGTCGGCGCAGGTTGCGGCCAAGGAGATGCTGGAACCGGTCGGCCTGCATGTTCCGTTGGGGACACGCGCCGATGCGCTGACGGTCGCCCAGAAGCACCTCCTGGAGATCGCCAAGGCCCTGGCGATCAAGCCGCGCGTGCTCATGCTCGACGAGCCGACTGCGGCGCTCGACCAGGAGTCGACCGAGATGCTGTTCGATCGCATCCGCGGCGTCGTCAAGGCCGGGACCTCGGTCATCTATATTACCCACCGGCTCGCGGAGCTCCGCCAGATCGCGCACCGTGTGACAGTGTTGCGCGATGGAAAGGTCCGCGGTGGCGGGCTGGTCGATGCGATCGCCGATACAGAGCTGTTGAACATGATCGTCGGCAGGGCGCTCGGATCGAGCTTCCCGCCGAAGCCGAGCGATGTTCCGGGCGACGTGATCTTCTCGGTCAGCGCGCTGAGCGGCAAAGGCTTCGAAGACATCAGCCTGGAGGTTGCGCGCGGGGAGATCGTCGGCATTGCCGGCGTCGAGGGCAACGGCCAGTCCGAGCTGATGCGGGCGCTGGCCGGGTTGCAGGCAGCCGACGGCAAGATCAGCCTTCAGGGGCGCACGTTGAAAGCCCGCGAGCTGCTGCGGGCAGCGGCCTTCATGCCGTCGGATCGACATGCGGAAGGCCTAGCGCCTGGTCTCACCGTTCGCGAGAACGCGTCCTTTGCCGCGCTCGACCGGTTTTCGGCCTTTTCGATCGTGAGCCGGAAGCGAGAGCTGCACCACGTCGGCGCGACCTTCGGTGCGCTGGCCGTGAAGACGTCGAGCATCGAGGCGCCGATCCTGTCGCTCTCCGGCGGCAACCAGCAGAAAGTGGTGATGTCGCGCGCTCTGCTTTCCGAGCCCGCTATCATCGTCGCCGATGAGCCGACCCAGGGTGTCGATGTCGGCGCGCGCGCCGAGATCTACCGGATCCTGCGCGAAGTCTCGAGCTCCGGTACGCCGGTGATCGTCAATTCATCCGACGCGGCCGAGCTCGAAGGCCTGTGCGACAAGGTCGTCGTCCTCTCCCGCGGGCGCGCCGTCGCGACACTCGCCGGCGAGGATGTATCGGAGGCCCGGATCGTTGCCGCCGCCGTCAATGCGACGACCCATCTCGGTGCGAGGCGCGTGCGGGAGAGGGCGCGCTCGGCCGCCGGTGGTTTGCGCCACTTCCTGCAATCGGACAATGCGCCGGCCGCGCCGCTGGCGCTCGTCATCGTCCTGCTCGGACTTTACATCTTCAGCCAGAACGCCAACTTCCTGTCGGCCTTCAATATCAACAACATCCTCCAGCTGGCGACGGCGCTGGGGTTCATTGCGCTCGGTCAGACGATCGCGTTGCTGCTCGGCGCGATCGATCTGTCGGTCGGACCGCTGGCCGGCTTCCTGGTCGTCGTGGCATCGTTCTTCATCAACGATGACAAGTCAGCGGTCGACATCACGGCGGGTTTTGTCCTGGTCTTCGTCGGCGCGATCGCCGTCGGCGCGATCAACGGCGTTCTCATCCGCTTTGCGAACTTCACGGCGATCGCGGCGACCCTCGCCATGTATATCGGCTTGCAGGGCATGAGCTTCCTGCTGCGCGACAATCCAGACGGTTACATCAACTCGGATATCGTGTTGATTCTCACGTGGCAGTTCGGCCCTATCCCCGTTGCCTTCATCCTCCTGGCCGTCACGGCCGTCGTCGGTGAATACGTGCTGCGCCGCACAGCGCCAGGCTGGCGTCTTCGTGCGACCGGCTCATACGAAGAGTCCGCGCGGCGCGTTGGCGTCCACATCAACCGCACTTTCCTGATCGGCTACATTGCCTGTTCGCTCCTGACAGCGGTCGGAGCAGTGATGCTCATGGCACAGATTGGCGTGGGCGATCCACGACAAGGCATCAACTATACGCTCTCGAGCATTACGGCCGTGGTTCTGGGCGGAACCAGCCTGCGCGGCGGGCGTGGAACATTCATCGGTACGGTGCTGGGCGCCGTGCTATTGACCGAGGTGCTGAACGCCGTCGCGTTTCTTGGTCTTACACAGACCTATCAATATGCATTCCAGGGCGCGCTCATCGTAATTGCCGCGCTGATCTACTCGGCCATCCGCCGGCGCGCCGAGGCCTGAGGGAAGCAAAGGGAGACCGAGATGAAAGCGGTTCGCTACTACGGCAAGGAGGATATCCGGGTGGAGGATGTTGCCGCGCCGTCGGGTCCGGGACCGAAGCAGATTGTGGTAAGGCCGAAAGTTTGTGGCATCTGCGGCACTGACCTCCATGAGTATGCCGCGGGTCCGATCGTCACTCCCGTGCATGCGCACCATTTCACCGGCGCGACCCTGCCGCAGATTCTCGGCCATGAATTCTCGGCTGAGGTGATTGAGGTCGGCAAAGATGTGTCGCGTGTGCGCAAAGGCGATCGTGTGTCGATCCAGCCGCTCGTGATGCCGCTCGACGACTATTTCAGCCGCCGCGGCCTCAACCATCTCAGCCCGAAGATGGGCTGCATCGGCCTGTCCTGGGCCTGGGGCGGCATGGGCGAATACGCGATCGTCAACGACTACAACGCCAACACGCTGCCGGACAGCGTCAATGACGAGCAGGGCGCTCTGATCGAACCGGCGGCGGTCGCCTTGTACGGGGTGGAGCGCGCCAAGATCGGGGGCGGCAGTACAGTGCTGATCACCGGCGCGGGACCGATCGGAGCGCTTTCGGCACTTGCAGCCGCGGCCCTGGGCGCCTCGAAGATTTTCGTCAGCGAACCCAATCCAAACCGGCGCAAGCAGATGGAGGCGTTGGGCGTGACCACGCGAGTCATCGACCCGCGCTCCGTCAATGTCGTCGAGCTGCTGCGGGAGGAGACCGAGGAAGGCGTGGGGGTCGATTCCGCGATCGAGTGCTCCGGCAGCGAGGCCGGGCTCAACACCTGCTGCGAGGCGGTGCGCAATCACGGCACGGTGGCGCAGGTGGGCCTGCACGTGAAGAAGGCGAGCGTCGATCCGGCTCTTTGGGCGCTGAAGGACATCACCGTCGAGTCGACCTGGTGCTACCCGGTGATGATGTGGCCCAGGATCATCGGCATGGTCGAGCGGGGTGTCTATCCCGTGCACAAAGTCGTTTCAGCGCAGATCAGGGCGGACGACGTCGTGGAGAAGGGGTTCAAGACCCTGCTCGACCCGTCGGGCAATCAGATGAAAGTCCTCGTCAAGGTGGCGTGACGGAAACCTTTCGCGAAGGAGAACGGACATGAAAGCATTGGTGATCAACAAGCCGGGTGAACTACAAGTCAAAGACCTGGCCGCCCCGACGATCGGTCCGGATGAGGTGCTCGTGCGCATGCGTGCGGTCGGCATCTGTCATTCCGACTACGAACTCTATAGCGGCAAGTACATCATCCCGATCGACTATCCCGTGACCCCCGGCCATGAATGGTCGGGCGAAGTCGTCGAGACCGGCAAAGCGGTCGCCGGCATCAAGGCGGGCGACCGGGTGGTCGGCGAATGCGTCATTGAAAGCGGCGAGCAGGTCGATCACTTCGGCTTCAGCATCGACGGCGCCTATTCGCAGCTGTTCAAGGCGCGGCCCGAATGGCTGCACAAGCTGCCAGAGGGCGTCAGTTTCGAAACCGGTGCGCTGGTCGAGCCCTTCACCTGCGGCTACTACGCCATTGAGGCCAATGGGCGTACCAACGGGTCGGAGACCGTGGTCGTTTCCGGCGGCGGCAATATCGGCCTCTGCGCCGCCGCCGCCGCCCATGGCATGGGTGCCAAGGTGATCCTGATCGATCCCTTGCCGCTGCGTCGCGCAGCGGCCGAGAAGATCGGCGCCGATGCCACGATCGATCCGAGTGCCGGCGACGCGGTCGCCAAGGTTCTGGTGCTGACCAACGGCCGAGGCGCCGATCTGGTCATCGAAGCCTCGGGCCACGACGCATCCCTGGCTTCGGTGTTCGACTATGCGCGCACGGGCGGTCGCGTGACCTTCGTCGGCATCAGCATTGGTCGCAAGGTTCCGGTCGAGCTCGGCAAGATCCAGAGCAAGTCCCTCACCATCAAGGGCACGATCGGTTCGCCCGGCGTATGGCCGGCGGCCTTGCGCTTTCTGGCGCAGACGAAATTGGATCTCTCGCCGATCCAGACGCATTTCTTCGATCTCACCGAAGGGGTCGAGGCATTCGAGTTCGGCAAGAACCCGTCCGCCTGCATCAAGGTGACGCTGACCAACGCGGTGTGACCTTGCGCAGATACGGATGACGGCCGTGCGGGGCGTGAAACCCCCGTCGCGGAAACGATGATGCACGACCATCAGGCAGAAGGAAAGCTTGGGAACGATGGCTAAGACGAAGCGCGAACCGAAGATCGTGCGTCCCGAGGACGTTGATCCCCATCACGACTGGAGCCGACCGCTCATGGCGCTGGGCTCGATGGCGGTGGATTTCGAGCAGCGGGTGGATTTCCGCCGGCTGCACAACTATCGCCTGGCCCGCACGCGTCAGGCACTCAACGGTTCAGGCCTGGGGTCGATCCTGGCTTTCGACCAGTACAATATACGATACATCTCCTCGACGGTGATCGGCGATTGGGCGCGCGACAAGCTTACGCGCTATGCCTTGCTGACAGGCAACGGGGATCCCTACGTCTGGGACTTCGGCTCGGCGGCCAAGCATCACCGGCTCTATGCGCCATGGCTGCATCACGACCATTGCAAGGCGGGCATGCTCGGTCTCCGCGGGTCGATTTCGCCGAACGTCGGGCTTTTCAGGCGCGCCGCCGAGGAGATCAAGTCGATCCTGGACGAGGAAGGCGTCGGCGACATGCCGATCGGCGTTGACCTGGCTGAGCTGCCGATGATCTTCGCGCTGCAGGAAGTCGGGCTTGAGGTGCGCGACGCCCAGCAGACCATGCTGGAAGCGCGTGAGATCAAGAACCAGGACGAGCTGATGCTGCTCAATGTATCGGCGGCGATGGTCGACGGCACCTATCAGAAGATCGCCGCCAAGCTCGAGCCCGGTGTGCGCGAAAGCCAGGTCGTGGCGATGGCGGCGCACGATCTCCTATCGCAGGGTTCTGAAGGTGTTGAGGCGATCAACGCAATCTCGGGCGAGCGCTGCTCGCCGCATCCGCACAACTTCACTGACCGCATCATCCGGCCCGGCGACCAGGCTTTCTTCGATATCATGCACAGCTTCGTCGGCTATCGCACCTGCTACTACCGCACTTTCAGTGTCGGCAAGGCGACGGTGGCGCAGTTCGATGCCTACAAGCGCGCGCGGGATTGGATCGACCATGCCATTTCTCTGGTGAAGCCCGGCGTGCGTTCGGACCACATCGCCGAATGCTGGCCGAAGGCCTCCGAGATCGGCTTCGGCAGCGAGATGGAGGCGTTCGGCCTCGAGTTCTCCCACGGAATCGGGCTCGGCATCCACGAGCGGCCGATCATCTCGCGCCTCAATTCCTTCGACGAGCCGGTCGAGATCAAGCCGGGCATGGTCTTCGCACTCGAGACTTATTGTCCGGCGACCGACGGCATCTCGGCGGCCCGCATCGAGGAGGAGATTGTGGTGACCGACAAGGGCTGTCAGGTGATCACAAAGTATCCCGCCGAAGAGCTGCCCATCGCGCACCCATACTGATTGTCCAATGAGGCAATGGCATGACCAGCAATTCGCTTGCCAACGACGATATTGGCGAACAGACGCGCCTGAACATATTCCGGATCCAGGCGACCATTCGCGAGGCGGAGCAGCGGGCCCACGATCTCTTTCTCCAGAATCTGGTCAAAGGCACCAGTCACCTTTCGCTCGGCCAGGAAGCCGTGGCGGCCGGTGTCGCGGCGGCCATGCGGCCGAACGATCTCAGCTTCTGCACCTATAGGGGCCACGCGCACACCCTGGCCCGCGGCGTCCCGGTCGAGAAGGTGCTGGGTGAGCTGATGCAGCGCGACAACGGCCTGATGCGCGGCAAGGGCGGCTCAATGCACCTCACCTCCGTCGAGCATGGGGTGATGGGCTCTTACGCCATCATCGGCGCGCATCTGCCGATCGCCTGCGGCAGCGCCTGGCGTGCCCAATATAAGGGGCATGATGATGTCTCGGTCTGCTTCTTCGGCGACGGCACGACCAATATCGGCGCGTTCCATGAGGCGCTGAACTTCGCCAGCGTCTGGCAGCTCCCGGTCGTCTTCGTCTGCGAGAACAATCTTTACATGGAATACACGCCGATCGCCGATGTGATTCCCGCCGGGATGAAGCATCCGGCAGCGGATCGGGCGTCAGCCTACGGGCTTCCGCCGATCGTTGTGGACGGCAACGATGCCGATGCGGTCTATCGCGCGACCCAGGCTGCCTTTGCCAAGGCGCGCGCCGGTGAAGGGCCGAGCCTCATCGAGTGCATGACCTACCGCACCAGCGGCCACTCGCGCGCCGATCCCGGCAAGTACCGGCCGCCGGGAGAACTCGAAGCCTGGAAGGCGCGCGACCCGATCAAGCTGTATCGCGAGCGTTTGCTGCAGTTCGGAATCGCCGAGACCGTGATCTTGGAGATCGAGAACGACGTCCGGCACGTGGTGGATGAGGCAACCGAGGCCTGCAAGACGGCGCCGCCGCCCGACCCCACCATCATCACCACGGATATCTATGCCGATGGGGGCTGGGCATGGCGGAACTGACCTATCGCGACGCCGTCACCCGCGGCATCGCCCAGGAAATGGCGCGCGACGAGGACGTGGTCTTCCTCGGCGAGGACATCGCCAAGGCCGGCGGCGTATTCAAGACCACGGTCGGCCTCTTGGAGCAGTTCGGCCCCAGGCGCGTGCGCGACACGCCGATCTCGGAGCAGGCGATCATGGGTGCCGCCATGGGTGCGGCGATGACCGGCCTGAAACCGATCGCCGAGATCATGTTCTCGGACTTCTTCGCCGTCTGCTTCGATTACATCGCCAACGAGTTCTCGAAAAGCCGCTACATGAGCAACGGTCAGGTACGCTGCCCGCTGGTGGTGCGCACCGCGAACGGCGCCGGTGTGCGCTTCGGCGCCCAGCACAGCCAGTCGGTCGAGAACTGGGCGATGATGATTCCGGGCCTGAAGGTGGTGGCACCCTCGACCCCGGAGGACGTGATCGGCCTGATGGCGGCGGCGGTGCGCGATCCCGATCCGGTGATCTTCTTCGAGCACAAGGGCCTCTACCCGGCCAAGGGCGAAGTACCTGATGGCGAGATCGTCGACACGCTCGGCACCGCCAAGATCGTCCGCCCGGGCAAGGATACCACGATCCTCGCTCTGGCCATGATGGTGCCCCGCGCCCTCGCCGCAGCCGAGACGCTGAAGACCGAAGCGGGTATCGATTGCGAGGTGATCGACGTACGCTCCCTGGTGCCGCTCGACACCAAGACCATCCTCGGATCGGTCGCGCGAACCAACCGGGTGTTCACGGTCGAGGAGAATCCGCGGTTGTGCGGCTGGGGCGCAGAGCTTGTTTCAATCATCGCCGACGAGGCGTTCTACGATCTCGACGGCCCACCGGTGCGGATCACCACGCCGCATGTGCCGCTTCCGGCTGCCGACACGCTCGAAGATATCGTCCTGCCCAACGAGGCGCGGATCGTCGAGACGGTGCGCCGTGGTCTCGGAGCATAAAGCCATGACCAACCTGAAGATCGGTTGGGTCGGCAGCCGAATAGGTGACCGATGGACGTATTGATGCCGCAGCTCGGCGAGACGGTCAGCTCGGGCAAGATCATCAGCTGGTTCAAGAAGGTCGGCGACAAGGTCGCTCCCGGAGAGGACCTGTTCGAGATCGAGACCGACAAGACTTCGATGGAGGTGCCAGCGACAGTCTCGGGAACGCTCGCCGAAATCAGAGTGGGCGACGGCATTGAGGCGCCGGTCGGCGCCGTGGTCGCGATTATCCGGGACGAAGGCGCTATGGCGGCCCCGCGGCATGAATTGGCCCAGGGGGTGGAGCCGTTGACCCGACTGGATCCGTTCAACGAGGTCCGAACGCCGCGCGGCAACTATGGACCAGCGAGATTGGCTTCCGGGATATGCGTGACACCGCTCGCGCGGCGGCTGGCCAGGGAATATGGCGTCGACCTGGCCGCGATCGCCGGCTCCGGTCCGCGCGATCGCATCGTCAAGGCCGACATTGAGAGGGCGCGCTCGCTCGTCGCGGAGGTCCCGGCTCCGGCTGCGACGCAGTCCGGCGGCTACACGGAGACTCCGCTCACCAACATCCGCAAGATCATCGCCCAGCGCCTGACCGAAGCAAAACAGACGATTCCGCACTTCTACCTGACCACCGACGTCGCGATCGACAAGCTGCTGGCGCTGCGGACTGAGATCAACAGCAGCCTCGCCGCGCAGAAAATCGATGCGAAGATCTCGGTCAACGATTTCGCAATCCGTGGTGTCGCCATTGCACTGCGCCAGGTGCCGGCAGTCAATGCCACCTTCACCGCAACCGCCATCCGGCAATACCGAGACGTGGACGTGTCGGTGGCGGTGGCGACGAACGACGGGCTGATCACGCCCATTATTCGGCGCGCCGACACCAAGACGCTGCTGCAGGTCTCGACCGAGATGAAGAGCCTGGTCGCGCGCGCGCGTGACGGCAAACTCCGGCCGGAAGAGTTCCAGGGCGGCGGTTTCTCGATCAGCAACCTCGGTATGTATGGAGTGAAGCAGTTCCAGGCCGTCATCAACCCGCCGCAGGCTTGCATTCTCGCGATCGGCGCCGGAGAGCGGCGCGCTGTGGCACGCGGCGAAATACTTGGCGTTGCAACGCTGATGACCTGCACACTGTCTGTCGATCACCGCGTGGTCGACGGCGCGCTTGGGGGTCGGTTTCTACAGGCGTTCAAGGCGTCGCTCGAAGACCCGATCTCGCTTCTGGTGTGAGTGATGCGCCTAGGAAACAGGCGGCAATATGAGGAGGAACTCTTCGTTTGGATCGTAATCGACCGGCCGCTCAAGCTCCTGCTTCAGCCAGTCGAACCAAAAGGCAAGAAGGGCAACCACTCTTATCACAAACAATCTCGAAGAAGAGCGGGTGAGGGCGAAAGAAGCCTAACACGGTATCCGTCTGCACAGACGGGCGTTGTTGTCCAGATTGGACGGTTATCAGGGTGACCGCGATGAAGGAAAAGAGCGACGCCGCCGTCGCTGATGACATGGCCTCCATCGCTCTCGATCATGCCCGGATCGCTTTCACCAAGCATCCGACCGACCGGCAAGCCTATTTACAGCAATGTCGCCGCAACTGGCAGGCCGATGCATTTGCGGTTAGCGGCAACCAGTGGGATTCCGAATGGTATGCCGAGGAGCTGGATCGCGCGACGCGGAAACTGCTGGTGGCCATGCTCCTTGGAGGAACACACTCCGCTGGGAATGCCTGATGGCCACCGCCGTGATCATGCTGCGCATGACACCAAGGCCCAGACAGTGCAGTGAACAAGCACCGAGTCACGCATGGCAGCTGATGAATGTCTTCAGACGCGAGGTGCAGGTTCTAACGGAATGGTCGGACGAACACATCGGCGTGTGCAGTGATGCGATGGGCGGCGCCGGTTGTTGCGGCGTGAGACCCCACTGACCACTAAAAATAGCCGATCCGTAGGACTCGGCTTGTTCGTTTCGGGTTGAGCCTGTATTGTGCAGCTGGGGTTAACCCAGAATCTGTGAATTCCAGTTCCACCATTGGGCGGCCGACGTCATGGGCGTTCGGAAAACGGAGAGCCGCGTTCCGGCTGGACTTCAGGCATCTGACTTGGGGCAAGCGATTGTCTCGAGCGATGGACGTTGCGCTCTGGTCTCCTTTGTGACCTCGCCCATCGTCGTGAACCGCAGCAACGTCTATGTCGTGTTCGTAACGGATGCGACGCTCGCCGCGGCGGCCGCTTCATACGAATGGTCGTTCGACCTCGATGGCGGTGCAGCAGACGTGCAAACGACACCGCATGGCGAGACGAGTTACCAGCCAGCCGCCACTGGCGCACTCCATCTGGCCGTGAGGCTTCTGGACTCTGGAAGCGCTGAGCTGGCCAAGCTCGAGTTGACCCAGGACGTCGTCCAAACCAATGCAGAGCTGGAAACGCTGATTGAGAATGCCCGCAACGAACAAGGGCCGACGGTTGTCAACCCGGAGGCGGCCCGCGAGCTCATCAACGAGCATAATCTTTATTACCAGAATGTCGCACCGGGCACTTCGGAACCGGGCGAGGGCTTTAAGACCTTCCTGTTCACCTTGGTGCATGACGGCGCGCTCGAGTTAGCGTCACCGAACCGCAAGCAGCGCATGGATAGCATGGCGGCTGTGCTCAATGAGGGCGACGGTGAGTTTGCGACCGCCGCGGTCGGCGGCTTTGGCATTTGCGCGATCCGGATGGGACTGCTCGCCATGACTGCGCCGGGCAGCGCGGGTGGCACGGCCCCCGCCATCGCCTGGACAGAACTGCCGGAAACCGGCCCGCAACGCGCAACGGCGGAGGCGGAGCTGCGTCAGGCGGTGAGTGCGCTCGATGCCGAGACGCGGACTGATCTCTTCAATCGAGTACGCTTTCCCAAGAGCAACATCAACCAGTGCGGACGCATTCTCGAGACATTGCGCGATCGTTATTTCAGTGGGGTGCCGTTCAGCGACGTTCTGACCGGCATGTCGGGAACGCGCGCGCATTGGATCGTACGCCACTATCGGGAAGGCCCGTTGCACCGAGATTAATCCCTGACATCAAGACGCTGGTGAGGAATGCCGACAACCAGGCGCAACCAGACGGCCAATACCACGTCGCTGCAGGGGATCCAGCCGAATACGGCAGGGGGCGGCACGGGTGGCGCCCCGGGCGGTGGCGGCGGAGGTGCGGTAAACCGGCCTTCTGCTTCGCCGACGGGTCCAGCGCCGCTGGTTGGCGAACCGGAGTTCCTCCCGCAGCACACCTTCATTTCCGCGGCGTTGCCGAGTGACAACGGCTTCATCGCCAACGCGATCAATTTCCACACGAATGTCGGGCTCAACCCGCGTACGGTCGGCTCGATCGAAGAGATCCTCGAACTCCTTGCCAATACGGGACAAACGGGCACCGGCGTGCTCGATCGTATTCGAATCGTGTCGCACTTCTTCGTCCCAGATCCGGGTGAGCCGGACCAGCCCAGCAATATGGGAATCAACTTCCTGCGCAACGGTGGTCGCGGTGCGCTGAAGCGATTTTTCGAGGGGTTCGCCGAAAGCAGCATTGCCGGCCTCCGCGCCCTGCTGCGATTCGATCTGACGGGCGGTCAGAGCCCGCTCACGATTTTCGCGAGTCCGGAAACTCTGGTCCTGTCCGCTCTCCGCGCGGCCGGCCAAGGTGCCAAAGTCGATCCGGTCTTTCCGTCCGGCGGCACGCCGTCCAACAACAAAATCGAGTTCGTGATTCTCCATGGTGCCAAGTGGCTGCTGGCCAACAATGCGTCCGGCCTAACGGACGCGACGCTGATCGGCAATCTGACGAGCGCCTACAATCTTCTGCTGGCGGATTTGCGGACACGTCTCGCTGCGGCACCCGACAGCGTGACAACCGCGCAGTCGGATGCCCTGGCTTCCGCCATTGCGGCACTTGGCAATCTGCCCGGTGCGTCCTTCGTCATTCCTTCGAACATCGCGCGCTATGCGGCCAATGTCGCCGCCGGCGTCGCCGCGGTCGCCGGAGACTCCTTCCGAAACAAGATGCTGGCCGTGCGGCCCAGGTTCGATCGCTTCACGACGATCGATATCCGCGGCTGCCGTGCCGGAACAGACCTGCAGTACCTTGCCGCAATCCAGGCGTTCTTCGGTCGCTCCAATACCGTGCGCCCGGTCGTCACGGCGCCAAATTTCTTCCAGCGCTTCAACCAGATCGCCACCATCATGCCATGGGGCACAAATCCGCAGTCCGCTGCGGCGGCGATCAACGGACTGCACAATGCAGGCTTTCCGGCGGCCTATTCCGCAACGGAGGTGCGGACACAATTTGGCGCATGGGCGGACGGTTTCGGAATCAATGCCGCCCATCTGACCTTCTGGCACACGACATTCCAGCTCTCGGTTTTGGAGTTCTGCAAACTGCAATGGCGTTCCAGCATTCCTGCCCGCCGGGTCACGATCCCCCGACTGGACGCGCTCCCCGGGATGGCGTTTTCCGACCTTTTCAGCCGGCTCGGTGAGATCTTTTTCGTAGCCGATGCCCGGCGGCCCACGGCGACACAGGTAGCGGCGGTCGGCGCTACGCTCGGCAACCTGAACACCTGGACGACCCAACTCGATGCAGCGATCAACCCCGCGGCCCTGAGCACGCATTTCAACAACTACAAGACGATCTATGAGGCTGTGGATGCCCGCATGAGCAATGCGGCGTTCCACAATTCGCCCCAGCGCGTCATTCCTGCAACCCAGCCTGCAGGCATGACGGCCGCCCAAGCCGAAACCTTTCGGAATAACCTGAAGACTTTCATCCAGACGAACGCGAACTCCATCTTTGCACCGGTTCGCGTCTTCCTGACCGCGGCCGATACCAACACGCAGGATGCGCCTGCTCGCATGCGCTACTTCCTGGCGCTCGGTCTGGTCTTTCAGTTGGCCCACACGACCGACACGGCTTTCGATACCCAGCGGATCGTGTTGTTCGATGATCGCACGCCGACCGGTCGGCAGAATGAAGCGATCCGGCACTGGATGCGGGCCGCTTGGCGCGGTGTCGCGCCGCCGACGATTTCACCGACGCTTGCCTTCGATTTGGGCCGTCATTCCGCGTGGGTGGTGGAGGGGCGAACGCAGGGGCCGAGCGGTGTCTGCCCACATCACAGCTTCATGAGTCATATTGTCACGCAACCCGCATGAGGAATCGGTTTGGCTGACGCACTGCAAAATATCTTGACCGGAGCGGGCCTGGCGATCGCGCCTCTGCGCGCGATCGACACGCCCGCAAAGGCTGTCGCGTTCTTCCGCCAACTCGGATATGAGCTGCCGGCGGGTGCGTTTGGTGGTGCGCTGTCCAATCTCGGTTCGCAGGCGACGCAGCTGGTGGCGGCCGTCAATACTTTGGCCAATGCCACCGGCGAGGTTGGGATCGGCCTGGCGCTTGCCGGGCTGATGGGCAGGCTGGGCACGACCATCGATGCGATCAGGCAATTGCACGTCGAGGTGCAGGCCGGCGGCGGCGCCGGTATCCCAGGCATCGCCGACTTGCCACGACGTCTAACGGATTTTCTGATCCTCGACTACATCCACGGGCAGCGCCCCGAAGCGCATGCCGTGTTCCACCTGCTCGGCTTGATCGAGCACGAGCCCACTCCGCCCAGTGGGCAGCCCGCGCGCCTCATTAACTGGGACCGCTTCGGCAAGATAGTCTCGGATCCCGCCAGCATCGCCAACGACGTCTATCACTGGGACACCGATTTCGACGTTACCAAGTTCCTCGGCCGGCTCGAGGAAATCATGCGCGCGGCGGGGGTGCGCGGCGGTCTCTATGGGCAGGCCGACACGACGCGCGCCGCGCTCGGGATAACCCGCACGGACCTCACCGAATTGCGCTTTCCGATCTTGCAGAAGGGATTGACGCCGGAGACCTATAGCCAATTCGGCATCACCTTCTCGCCCGCCGAGGCGCAGGGCGGCAAGAAGAAGGGCATCGCCCTCCTGCCGTATCTCATGGGTACCGCCGCTTTCGACTTCGGGGTATGCGACCGGGGCGAGCTGCTGTTCGACGCCTCGGGCGAGATCCGCGGGATCGGGATCGTGATCCGGCCGCCCTTCAATGCCGAAGGCTTGCTGAATCTCACCGGCGCCTTTCGCGCAGGCCTGACGATCCGTGAAAAGCAAGATCGAGCCGAAGAACTGATCCTCATCGGATCGCGCGGCGGCACCCGCCTTGCGATTGAAGGCCTCGGCATCAAATGGTTCGTCGCGGGCGATGCCGCGCAGTTCGACCTGGGCGTCGAAGGCGAAGCGCGGGCGCTGCGCCTGGTGATTGCGCCCGGCGAGGGTGACGGCTTCCTCCAGAAGATGTTGTCGGGCGTCAGCATCCAGGCCGAAGCGGGCTTCGGCTTCGGCATGAGCCTGCAATCCGGGTTCACGTTCCATGGTGGCGCGAAGCTGGCCTTTGAGCTGGGCACTCATCTCGACCTCGGGCCAATCAAGGTCGATGCGCTGCGCTTTGCCCTTGCGCCGACCGGGACCGATATCGCGCTTGAATCGGGTGCAGTGCTCAAGTTCGATCTCGGCCCGCTGCAGGCGGTGGCGGAGAATATCGGTCTCAAGACGACACTTGCCTTTCATCCCGGCAACATCGGTCCGGCCGATCTCACGGTCGGCTTCAAACCACCGAATGGCGTCGGCCTGTCGCTCGATGCCGGCGGCTTCAAGGGCGGCGGCTACCTCATGTTCGATGTCGACAAGGGGGAATATGCGGGCGCACTCGAGCTCGATTTTCAAGGCCTGTTCTCGGTCAAGGCAATCGGCATCATCAACACGCGGATGCCGGATGGCTCGGATGGGTTTTCGCTGCTGATCATCATCTCCGCGGAATTCCCCCCGATCCAGTTGAGCTTTGGTTTCACCCTCAACGGCGTCGGCGGGATCATCGGTCTCAACCGCACTATCGTGGTTGCCGCATTGGTGGAGGGTGTGCGGACGAATGCCATCAAGAGCATCCTGTTTCCGCAGGACGTGGTTGCCAACATCACGCGCATCATCAGCGACATCAAGCAGTTCTTCCCGCCGCAGGAAGGTCACTTCGTGATCGGGCCAATGGCCAAGCTCGGCTGGGGAACACCGTCCATCATCACAGTGGAAGCCGGGCTGCTGCTCGACTTGCCAAACCCGATGCTCGCCATCATCGGCGTACTGCGAGCAGTGCTTCCGGAAGAACATGCGCCAATCCTCTCGCTGCAAGTCAACTTCATCGGCGTGCTCGACTTTGACCACGGGTATCTGTTTTTTCGGGCCGATCTCTTCGAGTCGCGGCTGCTGATCTACACGATCACCGGCAGCATGGCTTTCCTGGTCTCCTGGGGCGACCAGAAGGTCTTTGCGCTGAGTGTCGGCGGCTTCCATCCGGACTTCCGCGACATTCCCGCCATTCCGGCATTGCCGGACGGCTTCCGCAACATGGCTCGGATCGGTCTCAGTCTGCTATCCGACGACAATCCGCGGCTCAAGGTTGAATCGTATTTCGCGGTCACTTCAAACACAGTGCAGTTCGGCGCGAAGGTCGAACTCTACGCCGAGGCCATGGGCTTCAACGTCTACGGCTTTCTCGGCTATGACGTGCTGTTCCAGTTCGACCCGTTCCGATTTATCGCGCGACTCTACGGCGGCATTGCGCTCCGCGAGGGCACATCCGTTATCGCCGGGATCAACATCTCGGCGCAGCTTTCGGGGCCGACGCCCTGGGATGCCCGGGGCGATGCAAGTCTGACAATCCTGTTCTTCGAAATAAGCGTCGGGTTCCACGTCACGTGGGGAGATCCGCCGGGCGCGATCGACCATCAGGCGGAGGACTTGCTGGCCGTCTTGCAGCGCGAGCTCACCGACACGCGGAACTGGCGCGCGGACCTGCCGCCCAACAATCATCTGCACGTGACCCTCAAGAAGATCGAGCCGCCGGCCGGGGAAGCGCCGCTCATCATTCATCCCATGGGGGTCCTGACCTTCAGCCAGCGTTCCCTACCGCTTGAGGATTACGTCATCGATAAGGTCGGCACCAAGGTCCCGCTCAACATCAATAAGCTGAAGCTCAGCAACGCCAACTCGAATGGCGCGGGGGTACCTGCCAACTTTCAGGACACACGCGAGGAATTCGCTCCCGGCGAGTTCAGCAACATGAGCGACAGCGACAAGCTGTCACGGCGATCGTTCGAACGGTTGCCCAGTGGCTTCGCGCTGAGCGGAACTTCCAATCTCGTCGTGCCGCTGCCGGTGCCGTGCGATGTGACTTATGAACTTAGCTATCTTCACCGCAAGGTGGCGAAGCTGGAATTCAGGGGAATTGTCAAGTTCGCCCTGCGCGCCTATGACCGGCTGGTGAAGGGCAGCGCGGTGCGAAAGTCTGCGCTGTCGCATCTGCAGACCCGGATTTCGATGAACGCGCCGGAACAGGTGGTTGTATCGGATGAAGCCTTCGCCCTCGCTAGCGTCAGCGATCTGACGCTGCTGAAGGCAAGCGACAGCGAGCAGGTTCGCTTCAAGACACAGGCAGAAGCTTATCAGCGGCAGCAGGAACTCATCCGGCAGAACCCCGCATTGGCCGGGAAGGTCCAGGTCGTCTCACACTTCGAGTTGAATTCCTGAGGGTCTCGCATGGCTATCGAGGTCGCGAAGTATCAGTTCCAATCGTGGGCGCGCAAAGGTATTTCCGCCCAGATTAATCAGGTGGACGCGCTTGGCAACCCCGCTGCGGCGCTGCCGCCAGGCGAACGTGCCTCTGTCCCGATCGGTGTCTCGATCAATGCTGCGCCACAAACACCCAAACAGTTCCAGCTGATCGGCCCGGGCGACATCATCGGCATTCACCGGGATATGGTCGTTCGCACCGAGCCGCACAACTGGATCACCAACTTCGAACCGAACTACCTGGCGTTCATCGAGTTCTACGACGAGGACTTTCCCTGGCGCTATACGCCTGCGAAGCCCGATGGTGAGCGCCTGCGGCCCTGGATCCAGCTCCTCGTGCTGGGAGACGGAGAATTCGAGCGTGATGACCGCCGGATGCCGCTTCCCGTGGTCACGATCAAGCGCAAGGAGGGGCTGCCGTCATCCGATGAGACGTGGCTTTTTGCGCACGTCCATACCGAGCAGGATATCGGCGCCGGCGAATTGTCCGATCTCGAGAGTTATCTGAAGTCGCTGCAGGAAGCGGTGACTACTGATCCCGACAAGATCTATAGCCGTCTCATGTCGCCGCGGCACCTCGAGCCGAATCAATCCTATCAGGCTTTCCTGGTGCCCGCGTTCGAAGTGGGCCGCCTGGCAGGGCTAGGGCGGCCGACAGCCGGGGTGTCGGCCCAGAAACCCGCCTGGGACGGCACGACCGCCAGCGTCGAATTGCCCTTCTACTTCGACTGGTCGTTCCGAACGGGCGAGAAGGCGGATTTCGAATCCCTGGTCGAATTGCTGGAGCCGCGCATCCTCGATCCTCGAATCGGCATCCGGTCAATGGACTGCGCGAAGCCGGGATTCGTGCTGGTTGATTCTCAGGGTCGGGAACGGGCGCCGGCGCCTGGCATGGAGCCCGGTCTGCCACCGCCAGATCCGGTGATCCAAGGTCTGGAAGGCGCGCTGAAGACGGATCGCACCAAGTCGCTGCCTGTCGTCTTCACGCCGAACGCGTTCCAGACCGAACTGCAGATTCTCGTCAACTTGCCGGAAACCATCCAGAGCGTTGCGGGGCCGCCGGGATCGGACGAGGAGTTCCTCAATGATCCGGTCGTGACGATGCCGTTCTACGGACAAAACCACGCCAGGCAGCACAGGACCGACGCGATCCTGCTCGATACTGCCAAGGACGGCTGGTACCACGATCTCAATCGTGACCCGCGGACTCGCGTGCCGGCGGCCTTCGGAACCTCCGTGATCCAAAAGAATCAGGAGAAGTTGATGCAGCGCGCCTGGCAGCAGGTGCAGAAAGTCTACGAAGCCAACCGCACGATCCGGCAATTCCAGTTCCTGCTGCAGGTGAGCACGCTCTATTCGTCGCAATTCTTCGCCCAGCTGGCCCCGGCCAACCTGATTGCCGCAACGGTACCCATCCACGCCAAGGTTCTTGGCAGCCCAACGACCATCCGCCAACAGTTGACCGAGAGCCGGTTTGTGTCGCCCATTTTCAGCGCGGCCTTCCGCCGCATGATACGGCCCGCGGGACAGCTTGCGCGACGTCTCGAGCTCGACGCGGGAGCATCCGGGCTGGCGACATTGGCCGCGGCCGTCAACGAAGGGCGTGCGAGTCCCGCTCCACCGCGGGACATTCCCGACGGCATTCCTTCGGTCGATGACCTCGCCGGAGCCATTGGGCCGGGTCGCTTACCAAACTGGCTGCTATGGCTGATCCGAAACCGCATCCTCGCGCTTGTCGTCGTGCTCGCGCTGCTCCTACCAGTCGCACTCTTGTTCGGGGCCTGGATCATCGCGGCCCTTGGTGCAATTGCGGCGGCCGCCGGCTTCTATTGGCTGAACCAACAGGCCGTGGCGGTCGATGCGGCGGCGGCGCTGACCGATCCGCAGAAGGGGCTCGAGGCGATCGGCGCGGCGCCCCCAAGGCCAGATTTCAACGTATCCTTGGATCTCGACGCAGGGGCCGCCGCGCCGGCGCCGACCGCCGGGCCGAGTCTCGGCGAGGACAGCGTGGAAGCTCGCAACTTCCGCGCGGCGGCAATGCGGCTTCAGTCGCGCATGATCGTGCGGGTTCCCGAAAAACCGCCGCTTCTGGCCTTCGACATCGCCAACGGAGGCGCCAAGCTGCTCAGCGCGATTGATCCACGCGTGTCGTTTCCCAAGCGCTTGTCGGCTCTGGTCAAGCTGCCTCAGCTAACGCTGGACCGGCCCGAGGAGATCGTCGACGCAATGGCACATCCGGATTTCGAGGATCCGATGTACTCCTATCTGCGCGACATCAGCAAGGAACTGCTGATCCCGAACCTGCACCTCATTCCGCCGAACACCATATCGCTCCTAGAAACCAATCCGAAGTTTATCGAATCCTACATGGTCGGACTGAACCATGAGATGGGACGCGAATTGCTGTGGCGCGAGTATCCGACCGATCTCAGGGGCAGCTATTTCCGGCAGTTCTGGGAGGTGAAGGGGATCAGCAATCCCGACACCCCAGCGGATGCAGAACTACTGAAGGACATAACCAAGATCCATGCTTGGCCGGCGGCGAGCCTTCTCGGCGCGCACAAGCCACCTCCAGGGCCCCGCGCCGACGTCCAGCCCGGCGAGAAGCAAGTCGTCCTCGTGATCCGGGGTGAACTGCTCAAGCGCTACCCCAACACCGTGGTCTACGCACAGAAGGCGATCGATGACGGCAAGGGCAACAGCGCGATCCGCGAGACCGACCTGACCGAGGTCCAGTTTGACATCGAGCTGAAGTTCCCCCTATTCCGCGCCGAGATCGACCCGGATCTGCGCTTTTTTGGCTTCGACCTTTCTACAGCGAAAGCCAAGGGTGATGTCGCCAGCATCGATTTCCCCAACGACACGCGCGGCTGGTTCTTCGTAATCCAGGAGGTTCCGGGCGAACCGAGGTTCGGCATGGACATCAGCTACAAGGCCACCGAGAACGCGACGCCGGAGACCTCGGATGATCCGCTCGACACCTGGGACAACCTGGCCTGGAACAGCTTCGGCGCAGCAGAGCCAGCCTTCGTGTCGCGGCTGCCGGCGCCTACATTCCCGCGCCCGGATCACACGGAGCTCGGCAAGCATCCGTGGGGCGTGACGTCGGCCCAGATGGCGTATTCGCTGTTTCAGAAGCCGGTGATGGTCGCCGTCCATGCGCGCGAGATGCTGGAGCTGACCCATGCCTGATTTTAACGAGCAGCTCGAAGCGATCGCGGCGGTACGGGGGAAGTGCCGAGGGCATGACGACGGATTGTACGAGGCCCGCATCAAGCTCGCTGATCTCCGCAAGCAGATTCACCGCGCGGAACAGGGGCAAACGGTCGCGGAGCAGGATCGCGACGACCGCGCGGCCAAATTCACGGTCGAGATCGCGGAGAGCGAAGCGCGTCTTGCTACGCTCCGCGACGAGATGCGTTCGCTCGATGAGCAGCTTGCGAGGTTGCACCAGCAGGAGCAGCTCGCGGAGCACCTCGGACGGAGTGTGGCCTCGGCAGAGCGCCGCGCGGCCAGCCTGCGTAGCGCGCTGGATGAGTTGCGCCGGCAGGATCCGCCCGACAAGGAGCAGGTCGCCAAGCTGGCGGCGGAGCTGGAACGGCTGGCGGCCGACCAAGAGAACCTGCGCCGGAGCCTGACGGCGCTGACGGAGGAACTCGGGCGATTGCGTCACCAGGCGGATCGGCAGCGCAGCCAGCGGGCGGATGCCCAGGGCGAGATGGAACGGCTTCGCCAATCCCTGGAGCGCGTCCGGAGCGAGTTGAACGAGCTGCGGCGGCCGGTATTCGCGGACATCGAGAGTCTCAAGGAGCGAGCGCGGGCGATCGAATCGGCCATTGCGGAAAGTGGCAATGCTCTTGTGCATTGCTCCGACCGACTGGGCGAGCTGATCGGCGGACTGTACGAGGATCCCCACCCGAGAAAGGCGCTCGCACGGCTGGACGACCGAATTCCATTTCTTCTGTTCCCCGTGCGGATCGAGACCATCTTCGTTCCGTCCCGCCAAGGGGCTGAACTCTGGGTCCGCATCTACCCGGATGAAATCGTGGTCCACACCCATGAGGCCACGCTGACCGAGGTAGAGATCACTGCGGGCGAGCTCTATTGGGCCGAGCTGGTCATCGCGGAACACCTGCGCATGCAGCGGGATGGGCGGCGCCAGAGCACATGGCGCCATATCGTACAGCAGCTCAGCGGCCCCAGGGCCGCCTGGGTCGCACGCCAGACCAAACCGTCGGATTGGGACGCGCTCGCCGCCAGCGGCGCAACGCAAACGCTCATCCCCTTTGTCAAGTCGGCCTCGCCCGGGTTTCTCGATGAGTTGTTTGCTTTGCCGCTCAGCAACGGGACGCGATCGGCCTTGCAGCAGGCCGTTGCCGCCGAAGACGGTGACGCGTTCATCAAGCTTGTCGACGAGCAGCATTGGGGCGAGCGGTTGATTGCAGTGGTTCGCACCCAGATCGCCGGATTCCCGGTGCATGACCTCACCAAGACTGATTCCTGGACACGTGCGCCGCGCACGCGCGTGCTGCCAGACCGTTTTGTTCTACTGCTGCAGAGTGCCGAGAACGGGGCCGCGCGCGAAGTGCCGGGCGCCTTGGTGCCGGACATGCTGACATTGGGACCCGATCCGCTCGACGCCAAGGCGGCCTTCAAGCCGATCGATGGCGCGCTGACCTTCGGGGGCCAATTCGATTGGATGTCGAACTTCGACAAAGCCGTGGCGCAGGGCATGGGCTTCCGCGTGCCCTTGACCGCCGAGGAGGCCGCCAACGGCTTCACTCGAATCAGCGTACTCGGCGTCATGCTGTCTGCGAACGCAGCGGACAGCGCCAAACTGCTCGAGGAACTCGTACAGAACCATCAGTTCGGTCCCAAAGGTTTCAGCATCGTACCTCAAGGCACGCCGACCAATAACACGGAACGGAACGGTACCGGTTACTCCGACAACGATCCGTACGATGACTTGGCATTCTTCACCGAGACCGGTGCACCAGCCTTCGATCCAGCAGATCCCGACCCGCGCAGGAGCCAGACCGACGGTCGTCAGCTGGCCGATGCCCTCGGTATATCGTATGCGCCATTGCAGACCGTGCAGCATGCCGACGGCACCGACCTGCTCGAGGCGACCGCGATGAACGCTGCGCTGTTTCCATCAACGCTGGGCTATTGGCTGCGGACGTGGATGTCACCCGTCATCACGGCCAATGCAGCAAAGCTGACGCGTGGCTTCTTCTCGAGTTATGTGACCGGGCGAGGTCCTGTCCCGTCCGTGCGGGTGGGCGACCAGCCCTATGGCATTCTGGTGACCAGCGATCTATCGCGCTGGAAGTATCCGCCGCGCGGCGGCGGCGTCTTCGACCTTGTGCTTTTTGATGCGCTGACACCCTTCCTGGACAAGCTCCGTGCGCTCATCGTGCAACTCGCTGAGACCTGGAACAGCATTGCCGCGACCTTGCCGTTTGCCGGCAAGACCGGCACCGACCCGTCCCAGGTCCTGATGGAAGTACTCGGCCTGCATCCGACCTCGGTCGAATTCTTTCAACGGATCGGGTACAGCGACGAGTACCTCCGGAATATGGACAGTTTCAAGGATCGTGGCCGCTATGCCAACGAACTGGCGTCGTTGATCTTGTCCATGCCAGCAAGCGTGCGTCTCTACTTCCAGAATCTAGGTTTCCCGGCAGACATGGCCGACGTGCGCCAGATGAAAAGCCTGCACGTACTCTGGCAGCATTATACGACATCGCTCGACACGCCCACTCTGATTGAGAACAAGCCACTGTCGGAGACGAACCGGCTCACGAGCAACTACATCGACTGGCTGGCCAACGCGGACAGCTTTGATAAGATCGTGAGCGAGCAGTTTCCCGGTCCACGACCAAACACGCTGCTCTATCTCATGCTGCGCAATGCACTCCTGTTGCAACTCCATCATGGCGCCTATGATTGGCTGCGGGGACGCAGCGAGTTTGATCCGGCACTGGCACAGGCGGTGCGCGACACCAGCCTCCAGGGCATGCGACCAGGCAGTCCGACGGTGTCAAAGTTCGAGTTGATGAAGACGAAGGTAGGCGCGGTCGCACCCGGTCATGCACTGGCCACCAGCACGGTGGCAGATGCCATCTGGCGCGGCTACGAGGTCGTCGACATCGAGGCCGGATATGTCACGGAGCAGAAGAGGGCGCTTGGCGTGCTGGCCCGGGCCAGCACGGCCGCCCTCGAGCGCGCGTTCGTGGAGCATCTCGATTGCTGCCAATATCGGCTGGATGCTTGGGAGACCGGCCTGTTCACGCAGCGACTGGCGTCGCAGCGCCGCTTCGGTTCCGACGATCGCCAGACCGGCGTCTATCTGGGCGCGTTCGGCTGGGTAGAGAATGTGAAGCCGGCCAGCAAGATCTTTCTGCGGACCGAAGAGCTGCCAGCGGCATTGCGCCCCGCCGACGCAGGGCCGATCCTCGAGGAGGACGACGTTGCCGCAATTCCGGGTCAGGCGCCTGGCTCGAAACGAGGCGGCTTCATGCACGCGCCTTCGATCAGTCACGCCTCGGCCGGTGCGATTCTGCGCAACGCCTATCTCAGCCACGCCGATCCCACCAAGGCCGAGATGTTCTCGGTCAATCTTTCTTCGGAGCGCGTCCGACGTGCGGAATTCGCACTCCAAGGCATGCGCAATGGCCAACCCATCGAGGCCTTGCTCGGCTACCAGTTCGAGCGAGGGCTGCACGACCGGACTTCGGCAAGCGCGGCGCGGGGCGACAGCCCGGTGCTCGAGCTAAACGAGTTCATTCTGCCCTATCGTCAGGCTTTTCCGTTCGAGGCGCGCGAGCTGGTCCAATCCGGAACCGGCAGTCCGAGCGAAGCTGTACCAGCCTATAATGTCGTCAATGGGCTGCGCCTCAACGAGACGGCTCTGTCGTCGGCCAATGGTTATGGCTTGTCCGCGATCCTGACAGCGGCCGAGTTGCCAAATGCGGCGCAAGGCGCCGCGATACTCTCTGAACAAGATGCGCTGTGCGACACTCTCGATGCGGTAAAGGACCTGCTGATGGCGGAGAACGCCTACCAGTTGGTGCAGGGCAATTTCGATCGGGTGGCCGCGGTATCGCTGGCACAGAAGGAAGCGCGGGTGCCACCGGCGCTGCAGGTCGTCGATACGCCGCGCGGAACGGAATTTACCTTCACCAATCGGCTGACAATTCACTTCAACGACCTCGATCCGGCATTCCCGGCGAGCAATCCCTGGCCCGGAACGACCTTGACCCCGCGGGCGCGGATGGAAGCTGGGCTGAATCACTGGCTTGGCACCGTGCTGACGTCCAGCCCGGAGACAGTGTTCTGCTCGGTATCGCGTGAAGACGGCGGAGATCGGCACATGGTTACCCTGGCGGATCTCGATATCCAGCCGATCGACTTCGTCCTCCTGACTTCGATTGCTCCAGACGATACAGGCGGTGCCACTGAGCTCGAGACGAGGATCGTCCATCAATACCGGCGCACTTTCGGCATCAGTGACAGCGGAACGGTGCGGGTCGCCTTCAATCCCGCCGTCGCGCCGGGCCAAACCACCTTCGCGCAGCTGTTTCCACTCGCCCGCCAGCTCCGCGCCCTGATATCGGAGAGCCGCGCGCTGACGGCGCGAGATTTCCTGCCGGCTGCGGGCGGCAAGGCGACGACGGTGGCGATCGATGCGGCGAATCCAGATGGCTGCGATCTGGCCGATCTGCGCGGTCGCGTCCAGAGCGCCTTCACGGCATTGGAGGGCTTGGCGAACGCGCTGGATGGAGCGGGGGCGCCTTCAATCCAGATCGTATTGCTGAATGATCCAGACGACCCCACCGATGACGTTACCTTCACGGGACCGCTTGGCGGCGCGTTCGACAAGTTGGACGAAGCGAAGCTGCAGTTCACGGATGCAGCGGCAGTGACTGTCAGTATTCTGATTTCTGACGCCGAGACGCTTGCCGGTGCTCTGCGCAGTATCGCGGCGTTCGGTATCAGCGACGCTTTTCCAGCACAGGCAGATCTGACAGACATCAAGGCGAGGACCGAACTGCTCGCGCAGGCACACCGTGTCGCGCGGCGGCTGCGGCGCAGTGCGCCCAAGGATGGAGTCCTGGATCTTGCCGCCGCGGCGATCGGGCAGGCGGTCGCGCCGATGGCGGTGCCCGAGCAGATCAAGCTCCTGTTGGAGGCCGGTAAGCTCCTATTCGGCGAGACCCTCCGCATCATGCCCGCATTCGCTTGCTACAACGACGTCGAACTCGCGCTGGCAGATTCGGAACGCGCTCAGCTCCTGGCGCATGCCGTGAACGCGGTGGCGGGCGGGACGGCCGGTCAGATCGTCGACGAGTGGCTGCAGGGTCTGGCGCGGGTCCGGCCGCAGGTGCGCCGTTGGGACGTCATTCGGACGCTTGCTGACGCTTTGAACGATGCCACCCTCGAGGTCCGGCCGGTCCAGGTGCCGTACCGCGTGAAGGACAGCTGGCTGGCGGTGGATTTTCCGGAGAAGGATCCGCTCGACCCGAGTAAAGCGTATGGAATCTCACGTGACACGTTGTCGATCGGTGCCCATGGGGAGGCCGCTTTCAAGTCGGGACAACGGCAGCGCGGGATTCTCCTCGACGAATGGACCGAGGAGATTCCGACGGCACGCGAGATCACCGGAATATCGTTCCGCTTCAATCAGCCCAACGCCGCTCCACCACAGGCGCTGCTGCTCGCCGTGACGCCGGAAGAGACCGGATCGTGGAGCTGGGACAATCTGGTCGGAATCCTTGGTGATACGCTGGCACGCGCCAAGCGGCGCGCAATCGAACCGGCGCAGCTCGAGAAGCAAGGGTTGCTCTGGAATGCCTTCGCACCGGCGCTGGTGTCGGAGTTCAGCACTCAGATGGAGGCCGACGTCTCGCTCGACCTTATGCTGATGCTGAACTACGCGCAGTTGACGGAGTTTTACGCAGCGGGGATCAATCGGTGAGATAGGCCATGCCGAATATTACATTGACCCTTTCACAGGTTGTTGGCGATGCGATCTACCGCATACCGCGAGTAGTGGCCTTCAACCGGCTGGAGACGCGGCCCCGAACACTGGATTTCACTCGAAGCCTGCGCGCGGAGGTCCGCGATCCGCTCTGGATGCTGACCCGCCAATGGCAGTTTGGTGAGTTTCAAGGAGAGGATGCCGCTTCGCCAGTGACGGCGCGCATCGCCTACAAACATGATCCGATCGATCGAGTTGCACTCGGCGATGGCGACGCCGCGGCCTTCGACCCGGGAGCGATACCACTCGAGGCATATGTCGAGCGAGAGTCGCTTCCGCTGATCCTTCGTGAAACTGCGAGCGGTGAACTGTTCAGCGACCTCGTTGTTGCCATTCGATGGGGCAAGCAGTTCCTCAGGCTTCTGCTGGATGCGGGCCTGGACGGCCACTATGGGCTCTATCTGAACAAGTTTCCAATCCGCGTGTTGCCACCCGACCCGCCAGCGGGTGCGCCGCCACGGTCCGTTCAGGACAGCGAGGCCGAGCAGGTCGCCAATGCCGTCCAGGGCCGAATCGCCGACGGCGTGGCGATCTGGGCGTCGGTACAACGTGGGGCCCACGATGCATGGCTCGATGGCGAGCCCGGCATGGACAAGGCACAACTGAAGATAATCGCCGGCCAGTTCGCACAGTCGTGTTCAGCAAGCACAAGCCGCATATTTACGCAGCCGGACGATCCGGCGAAGTCGGCCTGGCTACCCACCCGCCTTGAATACCGATTTGCGGTCGGCGGGCAGGCCGCACGGGATGCTCCCGCACCGGTTCTGGTCGCGGAGCAGTATTACGAGGGACGCCTCGACTGGTACTCGTTCGACATCGGTGCAGACCGTCGGCTGCCGCTCGAAGAGGATGCCGCGCCGAGCACACGTACCGATGAGGTCGAATCTTTTCTCCCTGGCCCGGTCCGATTCAAGGGTCAGCCGCGGCCTCGTTTCTGGGAAATGGAAGAGACGCAAACCGATTTTGGCAAGATCGAAACGTCAGCCACTGGTTTGCTTCATCTCATGCTCGCGGAATTCGGTCTGATCTATTCCAACGACTGGTTCATGTTGCCGCACCCGATGGACGTGAATACGGTTTGCGAGATCCGTGGCATCTTGGTGGATGACACGTTTGGTCGACATACCTTCATCAGGCCAGCGGGGCGCGGCCCTGAGACAGCTTGGCAGCGATTCGCGATGTTCCACCTGACCGAACGCGGGCAGATGGATACCGCGAACCGGTTCTATCTCGTCCCGGCGCTCGGTCATGTTCTCCAGAGCCCGCCGCTGGAGCGCGTGAATTTTATGCGCGACGAGATGGCGAACATGGCGTGGGGTGTCGAGAGCATCGTGCCATCGCAGATGGGGGTGGGCATGAGCGGCAATGACAGGTCGCGTCCCGCTGCAGCCGCCTCTTTGGCGGCGGAAGACGACGACGTGAAGATTCGCTACCTAGCCGGCACGACGGCACCTAAGAACTGGATCCCGTTCGTGCCGGTGCACCTGGATGGCAGCGCGAGCGAGATCCGCTTGCAGCGCGCCAGGATGGCCGGCGGGGATCCGCCCCGTAGCCGCTTGCTGCGCGAGCCGGGATCACCATATTTCATCGAGGAAGAGGAAGTCCCGCGGGCTGGCATCTATGTCGAGCGGTCCTGGCAGCGGGCACGCTGGATCCACGGCCGGACCATCACCTGGGTCGGTCGTCAGAAGACCGCAGGGCGGGGCGAGGGCTGGAGCGAACTGGTGTTCGATCGCATCATCGATCTGAAGCGTAAGAGCAGCTAGTCCGCTTCCGAATGTGAATAGTGTCTGGAATCGCGGCGGCGATGCAGCTTGACGTGCCGCGTCGTCCGCTCAAACGACCCGTGCCCCTATCGCGGCCTCGAAACCGCCGAAATTGCGCGGCTATCCCCGGAGCGTCTCCGCCATGCGGGCGGCAGCCTGGCGGAAGGTCGCAAGGCATTCCACCGCACGGGCCAAGCTGAAGCGGACGCTCGGCGCATGGCAAGCGATGGCTGCAACCACGACCCCGTTGGAATCGCGCACCGGCACTGCGATGGCAGCCAGCCCCAGCAGGAATTCCTCCCGATCGAGGCTGTAACCTTGCGCCGCGATTGCCGCGAGCTCGGCGGCAAAGGCGCTCGGCTCAACGATCGTGTTTGGCGTAAACGGCGAAAGATCGATGTTCTTAAGGATGCGCGCGCGATGGGCTTCAGGCAGAAAGGCAAGGAGCAGCTTGCCACTCGCCGTGCAGTGCATCGGTACGCGTGAGCCGGGTTCGAGATGGAGCCGGAGCGGCCAACGCGCCTCGACACGATCGAGATAGATGACCTCATCGCCGGTGAGGGCGGTGAAGTTGCAGGTCTCGCCCACGGCGTCGACGACACTTTGCAAGATCGCACGCCGTTCGGGTCCCGCACCGCCCCTTTGCACGTTGAGTGCAAGGCGTAAGAGGCGCGGTCCCACGATGTAATGACGGCCGCCGGGTTCGCGCGCCAGATAGCCGCAGTCCGAGAGACGTCGGCAGAGCCGGTGCACGGTCGGCTTCGGCAGGTCGAGCATGCCGCACAATTCGGCGATCGTGAGCGCCCGCCCCGCAGCCGCCACTGCATCAATGAGGTCGAGCCCACGCCCGACCGCGCTCGCTGTCTCCCGTTCACTCTGCTGCGTGGAAACCACGTTGCACTCCCCCTTCAGACAGACAATATCTCATGCAGCGAGACAAATCGTCTCATTTTCTGTTGACTCTTGGCTTGACTCGGATCAACCCTGGTCGCCAGGGGAGAAAGACACCAACATGAGTGTCAACTCAAACGAAGAGGCCGACTTCGTCATCGTCGGCGCCGGTTCGGCCGGCTGCGTGTTGGCCAATCGCCTGTCGGAGAACGGGCGGCACCGCGTCGTGCTGCTCGAAGCCGGGCCCCGCGATCGTAATTTTTGGATCCATTTGCCGATCGGCTACGGCAAGACGATGTGGGACCCCCGCATCAACTGGCGCTTCGAGACAGAGCCAGAGCTTTCGATGATGGGGCGGCGCATCTATTGGCCGCGCGGGCGGGTGCTGGGCGGATCCTCTTCCATCAACGGGCTGATCGCCATCCGCGGGCAAGCCGAGGATTACGACGGCTGGCGCCAGTTGGGCAACGAGGGCTGGGGCTGGGATGATGTCTTGCCCTATTTCCGCAAGATGGAATGCGCCGCGGACTTCGTCGGCGATCCGCTCCACGGCGACAACGGCCCATTGCATGTCAGTGGAATTGCCGCAAAGCACCCGATCATCGAGGCGGTCATCGCCGCCGCGGGCAAGCGCGGCGTGCCGTTCACGGCGGATTTCAACGGCGCAAAACAGGAGGGGGTCGGCTACTACCAACTCACCACGCACCGGGGCTGGCGCCAGAGCAGTGCCGTCGCCTATCTCCGGCCCGCCGAGAAGCGACCCAATCTCCGGGTCATTTGCGACGCCCTGGCGACGCAGGTCCATTTCGATGGTGGGCGCGCAAGCGCTGTCGAGGTCCTTGTACACGGTCTGCCGCATCGCGTTGTCGCACGACGCGGCGTCGTGCTGGCGGCTGGTGCCGTGCAGTCGCCGCAGCTGCTGATGCTGTCCGGTATCGGTCCGGCGGAGCATCTCGCCGAGAGCGGCATCGCACCCTTGATGGATCTCCCGGGTGTCGGCGGCAATCTCCAGGACCACCTGCAAATCCGCCTCATCTATCGCCTCAATCGTCCCATCAGCACGAACGATACCCTACGCTCGCTCCGGGGACGGGTCCGGATCGGACTGGAATGGCTGCTCTCGCGCGGCGGGCCGCTCGGCATCGGCATCAATCAGGGCGGATTGTTCACCCGCGTTCTTCCGGAATCGGCCACGCCGGATATCCAGTTCCATATCGCCACGCTCTCGGCCGATATGGCCGGCGGACAAGTGCATGATTTCTCCGGCATGACGCTCTCCGTCTGCCAGTTGCGTCCGGAGAGCACCGGCAGCATCCGCCTCAGCGGTCCCGACCCGCTCCGGGCACCACGCATTCATGCCAATTACCTCAGCACCGAGACGGATCGTCGCTGCGCGGTGGCCGGCATCAAGTTCGCGCGGAGCGTTGCCGCAACGCCGCCGCTTGCCGATCTCATCGAAAGCGAGTTCATCCCCGGCCCAGCGAAGTCCGGGGACGGGGAGGCGAATGCCGGCGGCGATGATGAGCTTCTGGCTTTCGCCCGGCAGAACGGCGCCACCATCTTCCATCCGGCGGGCACCTGTCGCATGGCTCCGTCAAGCGAGACGCACGGCGTCGTCGATCCGAGCCTGCGCGTCCGCGGTGTTGCCAATCTCTGGGTGGCCGATTGTTCGGTCATGCCGCGCCTCGTCTCCGGCAATACTAACCTGCCCACGATCATGATCGCCGAAAAGGCGGCCGATCTCATCAAAGAGGATGTCGGCCGAGCGTAAAGCAAAATAACGAGACAAGAAGGGGAGGAAAGAATGCAAGCCAACGAACCGACACCCAGCCAGTTGCGGCGGGTGGTCTTTGCCAGCGTGATCGGCGCGACGATCGAATGGTACGATTTCTTTCTCTACGGCATCGTCGCAGGCATCGTATTCAACAAGCTGTATTTTCCTGCGGACGATCCCGTCGTCTCAACGCTGCTCGCCTACACCACGTTCGCCATCGGTTTCGTGGCGCGACCGCTGGGCGGGGTGATTTTCGGCCATTTCGGCGACAAGATCGGCCGCAAGAACATGCTGGTCATGACGCTCATGATCATGGGTGTCGCAACCGTGCTGATCGGCCTGCTCCCAACCTATGAGCAGATCGGCGTCCTGGCGCCGATCCTGTTGCTGTTGCTACGCATCGCACAAGGTATCGGCATCGGCGGCGAGTGGGGTGGCGCTGTCCTGATGGCCTACGAATATGCTCCGGCCCGCAAGCGCGGCTTTTATGCGAGCTTGCCGCAGATCGGCCTTGCTATCGGCCTGTGCCTCGCGTCCGGAGTCACGGCGGTCGCCTCACTGCTGCCGGAGGAAGATTTCATGTCTTGGGGCTGGCGAATCGCCTTCCTCGCCAGCCTGATCTTGGTTGCCGTCGGGCTCTATATCCGCCTGAAGATCATGGAGACGCCGGAATTCATGAAAGTAAAGGCCACGCAAACGGAGTCGAAGCTTCCCTTTGCAGATCTCATCAAGGGCTATCCACGGAATATTCTGCTTGGCATGGGGGCGCGCTATATCGACGGCGTCTTCTTCAATGTCTTCGCCGTGTTCTCGATCGTCTATCTATCGAAGTACGTGAACATGCCCCGCACCACGGCGCTTTGGCTTGTCACTGCCGCCGCCTTCGTGATGATCGGGTCCATTCCGGTCTTCGGCAAGCTCTCGGATCGCTGGGGGCGTCCGAAGACCTACGGTATCGGTGCACTGCTTCTTGCGCTCATCACCTTTCCCGCCTTTTGGATCATGGGGACGGGCGATCCGCTTCTATCGGGCCTCGCGCTCGTGGTGCCGCTCGGGATCATCTATGCGATCTGCTATGGACCGGAAGCGGCTTTGTTTTCCGATCTGTTTGAGTCCAGGGTGCGCTATACCGGCATTTCCTTCGTCTATCAGTTCTCCGGCATCTTTGCCTCCGGGATTACGCCGATCATTGCGACTTATCTGATGACCAAGAATGATGGCGATCCGGCTCTCCTCGCCGGCTACGTCGTCTTCGCCGCCCTTGTCAGCATGGTATGTGCATTCGCCATCAAGCGGCCAACCGGAGAGCGGTGAATGAGGCCGGTGTGGGTGCGCCGACGGCAGACCCACACCGCCCATCGGATCGCGCGGCGCGCTGAATTGATAGACCGCCCCGCCACCTAATTTTGCGCGGAGCGGAAACATGGCGGCACACATAGCTATGTTGGCCGATCGGACTGTTGAAATGGCAGAATTAGAGCTCATCTGACCTAACACTGAGGAGGCAGAGACCTTTCATCGTCGTTGTCTTGGCTCCATCTCGGAACGGGGGCTCGAGTATCGAGAAGCTTTCTCTGGGCGAGCTCTGTCCAGAGGTCGTGGGCGATGTCAACCTCGGCCATGGCCCTACTGTCCATGAGCTCGGAGACATTCCTGGGCCCCAGGAGCACGGATGTCACAGCGGGATGATGGAATGGAAACTGAACGGCCGCGGCCTTGAGAGGGACGCCATGCCGGGTGCAGATTGCGCTAAGCTCTTGAGCGCGCGTGACTAGGCTCGCATCGGCGTCCTGGTAGTTGAATTTGGCGCTACGGGTCGGATCGGCCAGGAGACCGCTGTTGTAGATGCCGCCGACGAAAACCGAGATCCGCTTTTCCACACAGATCGGGAACAACTCATCCAGGGCGCGCTGCTCTAGGAGGGTGTATCGCCCTGCCAGAAGGAAACAGTCGAAGCGGCCTTCGCGCGCGAACCGCGTCAGCATCTCCGATTGATTCATGCCCGCGCCGACCGCCTTGATGACTTTGTCGCTGCGCAAACGGTCGAGGGCCTTATAGGCACCTGACAGCGCCTCGGGATAATGATTGTCGGAGTCGTGGATGTGCAGGATGTCGATGCGGTCCAGCGACAGACGCTTCAGGCTCTCTTCGAACGCGCGCATAACGCCGTCGTAGGAGAAGTCGAATACCGGTCGTTCGGGCGGGGTGCCTTTGTAAAAGGCATCCTCGCCTTCGTCCTTGGGCGGCACGCGCAGAAGCCGCCCGACCTTTGTTGCGATGACAAATTCGTCGCGCGGCTTCGAGCGCAGAAATGCTCCCAGCCGGCGCTCGGAGAGTCCGTTGCCGTATTGAGGCGCCGTGTCGAAGAAGCGGATCCCGTCATCCCAGGCCTGCTGCATGGTCGCAAAGGCATCGTGGTCCGCAACCGGATGGTAGAGTCCGCCGAGCGGGGCCGTGCCGAGACCGAAGCGCGTCACCGCCAAATCCGTCGTCCCGACTTTGCTGCGTTCCATCTGCGCTCCATTGCTGGTCCCGATCTCTCCAGCAGAAATACATTGCACTATAGGAAAAATCCACGATAATCGGAAAACCATGCCGCTTAGGCCGCGGCTGGAGTGCAACGCTGCGAACGGAGTGGGGATGGAAAAGCTTGCGATAGACGGCGGCATGCCGGTGTTCTCGGCGCCATACCCGTCGATCAAGAACTCCGGCGGACGCACGATCGGTGCCGAGGAAATGGCGGCCGTCACCGACGTCGTGAACTCCGGCTGCCTCGCTTACATCTACGGCAAGTATGTCGGCCGATTCGAGGAAGAATTCGCGCAGCTTCTGGGCGTCAAGACGGCGGTCGCGACCAGCAGCGGCACGGCAGCGTTGCACACCGCGCTCATCTATCTCAATCCTGAGCCGGGCGACGAGGTGATTGTTTCCCCGCTCACAGACATGGGAAGCGTGATACCGGTGGTCTCGCAACTGGCGATCCCGGTCTTCGTCGACATAGATCCCTTCGACCAGAACATCGATCCGAAACGGTTCGAAGCGGCGATCACGCCGCGGACCAAGGCGATCATCGTGACCCATCTCTTCGGGGCACCCGCCGACATGGACGCGATCATGGCGATCGCGCGGAAGCACAATATCTTTGTGATCGAAGACTGCGCCCAGGCGCACCTGGCGCGGTACAAAGGGCGCATGACCGGCGCGATCGGCGACATGGCCTGCTACAGCTTCCAGCAGTCAAAGCACATCACGACCGGCGACGGCGGCATGGTCGTCACCAATGAAGATGGGAAATTCGGCCGTTCCTTGCGGCTTTGCATGGACAAGGGCTGGCCGCGCGACCGTCCCGGCCGAGACCATCTGTTCCTTGCCCCCAACTATCACATGACCGAGCTGCAGGCCGCCGTTGGCGTCGCACAGCTCCGCAAATTGCCCGAGGTGGTGGCCACCCGCCGGCGGGTCGCCCAAGTGCTTGATGGCGAGATCAATCAGATGCCGGCGGTGCGCCTGCTCGGCGTGCGTCCGAACTGCGAAGAGGTCCGCTGGGCCTATGCCTTCTCCATCGATCTCGATCGGGTCTCGGTTCCCGGCCACAAGGTGATCGAGGCGCTGCGGGCGGAGGGGATCGATTGCTTCCTCGGCTACCCGGGCCAGGTACCGCTCTATCGCTACCCGATGCTGAAGGAACATCTGACATTCGGCAAATCGGGCTGGCCTTTCACGCTGCCGGACGTCGTGACGCGCCAGGATTTCGCGGCCTCGCTCTGCCCGATCGCGGAAGCCGCCTGCCTGAACACCGTGGTCTTGTGGTGGACCGAACGCATCACCGAGGCAGACGCGCGCCGAATCGGCACGGCGATCCGCAAGGTGATCGGTGCCTATGAGATTTGAGGGTTCACGATCTTTTCCGATCGGAAACGTTTGTCTTGCCGAATCCTTGCGCCCTCGGGAAAATGAAGCGGCAACCGACTGAGCAGAAAGCCGAGGCCAATGGCGACCAGTGCATCTAAGCGGGCGAGCGCAAGCTGGGCGGGCAACCACCCGCAGATCGGGAGTTTGCTCCGCGATCGGCGTGCCTATCACAACTGGACTCTGACCGACGTCTCGCAGATGACGGGCATTTCGGTTTCCGCGCTGTCGAAGATCGAGAACGAGGCGATGTCGCCGACGTATTCGACGATCATCCAGCTCTGCGAAGGCCTGAAGATCGAGATCGCCGATCTGCTCAACCCTTCGGTGGGGGCCGCGCAGGCCAATATCATGGGCCGCCGCAGCATCAGCCGCCAGCACGAGGGCAACTCGCTCGAAGATGAAAACTACGCCTACACCTATCTCTGCTCCGACGTGGCGCATAAGCGGATCATTCCCATGGTCGTCACCGTCCGCGCGCGATCGCTCGATGACATCGGCGAGATGTGGTCGCATGTCGGCGAGGAATACATCTACGTGCTGTCCGGACGCCTGACGCTGCTGACATCGCTCTATGAGCCGAGTGAGCTCAAGCCGGGCGACAGCGTTTATATCGACAGCACGATGCCGCATGCCTACCTGTCGTCAGGCGATGCGGATGCCAAGATTCTCGTGAACTGTTCGAGCGCGACGCCGAACTTGGCGCAAACCCTGCGCGAGATCCTGAAGGAGCGCCTGACCAGGGGCGGCGGCCTCGTCGAGGACGCAGGCGACGCGGCCGGTGTCAGGGGCACAGCCAAGCCCAAGCGCGCGCCGCGCGTCAAGAAGCGCGCCGGCTAATTCAGAACATCAGTCGGGGCGGGGGTATCGGTGCGGCAGAAACAGGCAGTCGTGATCGGCGGAACGAGCGGAATCGGCCGCGCCATTGCGGATCGCCTATTGGATTCCGGCTTTGAAGTCCTGGTCACCGGTGTGAGCGGTAAAGGTGGTGAGGATCTCAAGCCCGGAATGCGCGCGGTTCGCCTGGATGTCTCGGATCTCACGGCAATCGATGCGTTCTTCCGGGCGTTGGATGCGGTCGATGTCCTCGTCAATTGCGCGGGCACGAACCGTCGCCGCGGGCAGGAGTTCGATCCGGATGTGTTCGAGTACATTGTCCGGGTCAACCTCCTGGGCACGATGCGGGCCTGCTATGCCGCCTATCCGCTGCTGAAGCGGCAGGGCGGCTCCATCGTCAACATTGCCTCGATGTTCAGCACTTTCGGCTCGGGCAGCATTCCGGCCTATGCATCGAGCAAGGCCGCGGTGGTCGCGCTCACCAAGTCGCTGGCGATCGCCTGGGCGGCGGACAGCATCAGGGTCAATGCGATCGCGCCCGGTTTCATCGCGACGAAGCTGACGGCGGATGTTCTCGAAGACGATGGCCGCGTGGCGGAGATCGTCGGGCGAACGCCGATGCGGCGGTGGGGAAAGCCGAACGATCTCAGCGGTACCGCGAGCTTTCTGTGTTCTGAGGATGCGGCCTTCATCACCGGCGCGACCATGACCGTGGACGGCGGCTACTCCGTCTATTGATCCGCGGACCGGAAAATCTCGCGCCGCGTCACTTTCGGAAAATCATGACGAATTGCGTTTGACAGAAAATCTGTCCGATGCAATATTTATTTTCCGATAGTAAAAATCTTCACACTGCTTGATCGGGCGGTTTCCACGGTGTGGCCCGCCGGCAGGTGGCGGGTTCCGGCCTAGACCGGGTCGGCAAACAGGGAGAGTTCGATATGAAAAACAGACTGGCGTTCTTGGTCGCCTCCGCTGCGCTGACCGCGGTGGCGGCGTTTTCCGCAAGTGCGCGCGCGGAGGAGCTGCGCATCCTGACCTGGGAAGGCTATGCGGACGAGCAGTGGGTAAAGGAGTTCGAGAAGGAGACCGGCGCCACGGTGAAGGTCTCCTATACCGGCAGCGTCGATGAGATCTTCGCGAAGATGGAAGGCTCGAAGGGTGCAGACTTCGACGTCATCGCGATCGAGACCTCTTCGTACAAGCGGCTCTATGAACAGAAGCTGATCCAGCCCTTGGATCTCGCGAAGCTGCCGAATTACAAAAATCTGAGTGACGTCTTCCAGCATATCGACTCCATTCAGTTCGACGACAAGCCTTATGCGGCGCCGTATGCCTGGGGTTCGCTACCGCTGATCTACGACAAGAAGACGTTCCCGACGCCGCCCGAGAGCTGGAACGTGCTCTGGGATCCGCAATATGCCGGCCACGCCCTGGCGATGGATGACGCGAATAACGAGATCTCGACCGCGGCCCTTGTTCTCGGCTTCAAGAATCCGTTCAATCTCAGCGATGCGGAGTTCGACGCGGTCAAGAAGAAGCTGCTCGAGCAAAAGGCCAACATGCTGAGCTACTATGCCGGCTTCGATGACGGCATCAGCATCTTCGCGCAGAACGATGTATCGTTGATGTTCTCGATGGGCGAGCCGCAGGTCGGTATGCTGCAGAAGAAGGGCGTCGATGCGGGTATGACCATCCCGAAGGAGGGCGCGATCGGCTGGATCGATTGCTGGACGATCAGCAGCGCCACGAAGAACGTGGACCTGGCGCATAAATGGATCAACTTCATGCTCGATAAGCGCGTCGGCAACTACATCTCGACCCAGACCGGCTACGGCAACACGACCGATCCGGAGGCCAACGAGAAGATTGGTCTCACATACTCGGACAAGCTGGTGTTCTTCCAGCCGCCGGAGGATCCGAAGCGCCGCGTCGCGCTCTGGAACGAGATCAAGGCGACCCCGGTCCAGTAATGGCCGTCGGTGACAACACGATGCGGGCGCCCGGCCAGAGCGGTCGGGCGCCCAGCCTCATTCAAGCCCTGGCCTCGGTTGATGCGGTGGGCGGGTCGGTCGAACTCGCCGGGATCGGGATGCGCTACGGCGCCCTGCAGGTGCTGCATCCAACCGATCTCGCGGTTCAAGCCGGCGAGTTCCTGACGATCCTGGGACCGTCCGGCTCCGGAAAAACCACCATCCTGAAGATCGTCGGCGGTTTCGTGAGCCCGACCGAAGGGCGCCTCCTGCTCGACGGGCAGGATATATCCCGCATGCCGGTCACCAAGCGTCCATTCAACACCGTCTTTCAGGATTACGCACTCTTCCCGCACATGACCGCGGCGCAGAATGTCGGCTACGGATTGATGATTCGCGGCAAGAGCCGCGATGAGATCAAGCGTCGGGTCGAAGAGGTGCTGGCGATCGTCGGCCTGGCGGATCGCGCCAGGAGCTTGCCCAAGAACCTCAGCGGCGGACAAAAGCAGCGGGTCGCCTTGGCGCGAGCGATCATCTGCGAGCCGCGGGTGGTTCTGCTGGACGAGCCGCTGAGCGCCCTCGATGCCGAGCTCCGCCGGCAGATGCAGACCTTCCTGAAAGACCTCCAGCGCCGCATTCGCACAACCTTCCTGTTCGTGACGCATGACCAGGAAGAAGCGATCACCATGTCGGATCGCGTCGTCGTGATGAATCGCGGTCGGATCGAACAGGTGGGCGCGCCCCGCGAGCTCTATTATCGGCCGGCCACGGAGTTCGTGGCCGGGTTCTTCGGCGACAACAACATCATCGAAGGACGCGCTCTCGCCGGCGGCGAAGTCGATACCCCGGTCGGCCGCCTGCGGCTGGATGTCGATGGCAGCGTGCCGGCTGGCACGCAGATCCGGCTGGCGATCCGCCCCGAACATCTGCAGTTGGATGACGGCGAGGTCCGCGGCGGCCCCGCGGAGACCTTCAGCGCCCAGGTGTTCGCCGTGGATTTTGTCGGCGCCCTGACCCATGTCCGGCTTCGCCTCGCCGATGGTCAGTCCTTGAAGCTGAAGGTGCCGACACCCCAGCTGCGCGAGGCCATCAGCCCGGGATGCAGCGCGACGGTGCGCTGGAACCGGGAAAACATGCGCGCATTGCGGCCGGCGTCATGACGGAGCAGGGCATCTCCATCGGGGTGTCCGTCCCGGCGCAGAGGCCGGCCTTCCACTGGCATTCGGTCTTCTGGTTCGTCATCTGCGTCATCCCGGTGGTTGCCGTCTGCCTGCCGCTGGGCCTGTTCCTGGTCACCGGTTTCTGGCACGTGGACAATGGGACGATGGTCCCGGCGCTGTCGCTGGACAATTATGCAAACTTCTTCTCCAATCCGACCTATGTATCGGTTCTGCGGCAGACCTTGACGCTCGCCGCCGAAGTCGCGATCGGCAACATGCTCGTCGGCTTCGGGATCGCCTATTTCATCTGGCGCTGCCCGCAGGGCTGGCACTTTCCGCTGCTCGTCCTGGGGACGATCCCGCTGCTGATGAGCTACATCATCAAACTTTACGCACTCCGATCCATCCTCGGAAACAACGGCTTCCTGAACCAGGCGCTGATCGCCGTCGGGGTCTTCGAAAAGGCGAGCGACCTCTTCCTGTTCAATCAGACATCGATCCTCATCACCATGGGGATCATCTATCTGCCGTTCTCGATCCTGCCGATTTACCTGACCCTGGAACGGATCCCGCTCAGCTTGCTGCATGCCTCCGCGGATCTCGGCGGCTCTGCCTGGCAGACCTTCCGCCACGTGACACTGCCCTGCAGTCTTCCGGGCACGGTGGTCGGCGGGATGTTCTCGCTGATCCTGGCGTTGGGCGATTTCGTGACGCCGCAGATGGTCGGCGGGGTCAAAGGCTTCACCTTCGGGCGCCTGATCTGGAGCCAGTTCGGCATGGCGTTCGATTGGCCGTTCGGCGCGGCCATGGCCACGATCCTACTGATCCTGTCGCTTTGCGTGATCCTGGTGGCCGGTGCGATCATCAAGCGGGCGGAAGCCGCATGACACCGCGCGAGCGCATCGTTCATGCCCTTTTGGGCTGCCTCATGACGGCGGCGTTTGCCGTCCTCTATGCGCCGATCGTGCTGGTCTGTGCCCTGGCATTCTTCCCGACCCTGCGCGGCAAAGTGGATTGGGGCAGCCCTTCCGCCGAGGCCTTCCAGAAGCTCGCCGGCAATGCGAGCATTCTCGAGGCGATGTTGAACACTCTGATCGTCGGCATGGCGACGGTGGTGATTTCCCTGGCACTCGGCACTTTGCTTGCCTATCGCACCAGCCGGCGCAACGACTGGGTCACCCGGCTGGTGGAGTTCGTGATCTTTCTCCCATTCCTGCTGCCGCCGATCATCACCGGACTGTCCTTGCTCTCCTCGTTTCAGCAGGCGGGCATTCCGCGAAGCCTGGTGACCGTGGTGGTCGGACATGTCCTATTCGTGCTGGCACTCGTCTATCGCTTGTTGCTGAACCGGCTGCACTCAATCGGCGCGTCGATCGTCGACGCGTCCCATGATCTGGGCGCTTCGGGTTGGCAGACCTTCCGCTATGTCCTCGCGCCCAGTCTCAGCTCCGCGCTGCTGACCAGCGGTGTCCTGGTTTTCGCGCTGTCGTTCGACGAGACGCTGATCACGGTGTTCCTCAGCGGCGACGATTCCACCTTGCCGATCCGCCTCTGGGCCATGATCCGCGTGGGCTTCAGCCAGGACATCAACGCGCTGGTGATCCTGGTTCTCGCCTTCTCCGTGGTCATGACCGTGGCGATCTCCTGGCTGCTCCAGGCGAGACGGTCGCGCACTACAGGCTAGGGAGTGACGCATGCTGATTGGCTTGGATGTTCTGCTCAACGCCGACATTCTCTACGCGCTTCGGGCCATGGGGCATGGTGACGACGTCGCCATCGTCGATGCGACGTTTCCGGCCGAGAGTCACGCCCGGAAGCTGATCCGGTCGGAAGGCGCGGATCTGGCCCGAATGCTGAAGGCGGTACTCTCGGTGCTGCCGATCGACCGCGATGCGCCCGATCCGATCGTCGCCATGCAAGTGATAGACAAGCCCGCCGAAATTCTTCCGATCCATACCGAGATCGAGAGTTTGGCGGCGCAGCATCGCGCCGGCAGCAAGCTTATCCGCTACGAGCGGTTTCAATTCTATGAGCGGGTGAAGAGATCGTTTGCCGTGATCGCGACCGGTGAATTGCGCGATTATGGGAACGTGATCTTGCGCAAGGGCGACAGATTCTAACGCGCGCTCTGACTTCACCCAACGCCTTTCCCGAGGATCCTCATGAAGCCCCCCGGCGGCGACAGCAGAATCGGCTTGTTTGCTGCCGTCCGGATATTGTAGATTGGATACATTCTGGCTCAGTTGGACGAAGGCAATACAGGTCATGGTCGATTGGAAAGGCGTTTTCCCCGCCGTCACGACGAAGCTCAACAAGGACGGCTCGGTCGATTTGGCGGCCACGCAGGCCAGTATAGATCGCCTCATCGGCGCCGGGGTTTCCGGGGTCATCGTGCTGCCGATGCTCGGTGAGAATGCATCTCTGACGCCGGCCGAGAAAGAGAAGGTGATCCGAGCCGCGAAGGAAGCGGTGAAGGGCAGGGTGCCGCTGCTGTCGGGCCTCTGCGAAGTCGCGACCGAAACCGCGACGGATCATGCGCGCAAGTTCAAGGCCTGGGGCGCCGAGGGGCTGATGCTGTTCCCGTGCCTCGGTTACAAGTCCGATCCCCGGGAAACCGCCGAATGGTATCGCACGATCGGGGCGGCCAGCGATCTGCCGATCATGATCTACAACAATCCGATCGCTTATGGCGTGGACGTGACGCCCCCCGTGCTGAAAGACCTGGCCGATTGCCCGACCATCGTCGCGGTCAAGGACGAGGCGGGCGACGTCCGCCGCGTGACCGACATGATCATCGAGCTCGGCGACCGTTACAGAATCTTCTGCGGCGTCGATGACCAGGTGGTCGAAAGTGTCGCGCTCGGATCGATCGGTTGGGTTTCCGGCATGACGAATGCGTGGCCGGAAGAGTGCGTGCAGATCTTCAACGCCGCACGCGAAGGCCGCCTCGCCGCGGCGCTCGAGCTTTACCGGATCATGACGCCCGCGTTCCATCTCGATACGCGCGTCAAGCTCGTTCAGTACATCAAGCTTGCGGAGCACCTCACTTACGGCGCTCCGGAATGGGTGCGGGCGCCGCGCCTGCCGCTGGCCGGCGAAGAGCGTACGGAAGCGGCCCAAATCATCGAGCGCACGATCGAGCAGTTGCGCGAACGCAGTCGCCGCGCGGCCTAGATGCTGGAAGCCCCGAATTTCACGGCGGCGGACGTTGAATCGGCGCGCCGCATCGCCGGAGGCTTGACCGCATCTTGGATCGGCGACCAGTTCCGCAGATCGAACAGCGCCGAGCGGCGCGAGACGCTCTCGCCCTACGACGGTCAGGTCCTGAACGCGGTCGAACTCGGCGATCCAGAAGCCGTGGACGCGGCCGTACATGCGGCGGCCAACGCGCTGAAGGGACCGTGGGGCCGGGCGGATCAAGGCATGCGGGCCGGGTTGATCCGGAAGCTTGCGGATTCCCTGGAGGCAAAGCGGCTCCAATTTGCGCTGCTCGAGACATTGGATGTTGGCAAGCCGATCCTCCACGCCTGGAACGACGACGTCCCCACCGCCGTGAACGTCCTCCGCTGGTATGCCAGCTTGGTGGAGACTGCATACGACATTGCGCCGACGCGGCGCGCCGGGACGCTCGTTCAGGTCGCGCGCGAACCGCGTGGCGTCGTCGGCATCGTTCTTCCGTGGAATTACCCGCTGACCACCCTGGCGCTGAAGCTGGGGCCGGCGCTTGCCGCCGGCAACACCGTCGTCTGCAAGCCGGCCGAAGATACGCCGATCACGACCATCCGGCTGGCCGAGCTCGCGATCGAGGCGGGTTTCCCGGCAGGCGTCATCAATGTCGTTCCGGGGCTTGGGCGTGTCGCAGGCCGGGCGATCGGCCTGCACGCGGGGATCGCCGCGATAAACTTCACCGGCTCCGCCGCGACCGGGCGGCAATTTCTCCATTACGCCGCGGACTCGAACCTGAAAGAAGTCTCGCTGGAATGCGGCGGCAAGAATCCGGCGATCCTGCTGGATGATGTGGAGCTTGGCCGAGTCGGGGACGAGATCGCCACCGGCTTCCTGATGAATTCCGGCCAGCTCTGCTCTTCCATCTCGCGGATCCTGGCGCCGCGCGGCCTCGCAGGCGAAGTCCGCGAGATGCTGACGGAGAAGATGAAGGCTTGGCCGATCGGAGATCCGCTCGATCTCCGGACGCGTATTGGACCCTTGGTCAGCGACGCGCATGCCTCGAAGGTCAACCGCGCGATCGAGTCCGCGCAATGCGATGCGTTGCGCTCGGGTGCGCCCGTGAGCGGCAGCTCGCCACGCCTGGTCAAGCCGGTCGCCTTCTTCGAGCCAAGTCCGGATTCCGCGCTTTGGACCGAGGAGGTCTTCGGACCGGTGCTTGCCGTGCGCTTCTATGACGAGATCGCGGAAGCGCTCTCCAGCGCCAACGACAGCGCCTATGGCCTCAGCGCTTATGTTTTCGGTGAAGACGCGCGCCGCATCTCCGATCTTGCGGCCAGCCTCGACGCCGGTTTCGTGGCGATCAACGCCTTCTGCGAGGGCGACATGACGACGCCGTTCGGCGGCTTCAAGACCTCCGGCTTCGGCGGCAAAGACAAAGGCATCCAATCGCTCGATCAATACGCCAGAACCAAGAGTGTCTGGTGGAACGCGGCGTATCCCTGATGGAAGCGGCGAACAGGACAGTCGGCTGGTCGATCATCGGCGCCAGCCAGATCGCCCGATCCTGGGTCGCGTCGGCGATAAGCGCGACGCCGGGCGCGCGGTTGGTCAGTGTGATGAGCCGCGATCGCGGCCGCGGGCAGGACTTCGCGAATGAGTTCAGCATTCCGAAGGTGGAGACCGACATCGGCGGGGTGCTCGAGGACCGGACGGTCGATGCGATCTATGTCAGCACCGCCAACGAGCGGCATCAAGAGATCACCCTGGCCGCGGCGGCGGCGCGCAAGCACGTGCTGTGCGAGAAGCCACTCAGCCTGACCTTGGAAGAGGCGATCATCATGGCGCAAGTCTGCGATCGCGCCGGAGTGATCCTCGGCACCAATCATCACATGCGCAGCGCTACGACGCACCGCGCGATACGGGATCTGGTGCAATCCGGACGCATCGGGAAGCCGCTGGCGGCGCGCGCGCTCTATTGCGAGTACCTGCCGCAGGATCTGCAGACCTGGCGCACCCGCGACCCAAGGCAAGGCGGCGTCATCTACGATCTCACCGTCCACAATGTAGACGCGTTGCGTTTCGTGCTCGGTGACGATCCCACCGAAGTCATGTCCATGAAGGCATCGAGCTTGATCGGGGCAAACGGCGTCGAAGACCAGGCGCAATCGGTCATCCGATTCAAGTCAGGCCTCATCGCCTATACCCACGAGGGCTATGCGTTTGCCCATCACGAGACCGCCTTGGAGGTCCATGGCGAGGAGGGCTCCATCTATGGCCGGGGCATCATGGACGAGGCTCCGAACGGAAAGGTCTTCATCCGCCGCCACCGGGAGATGGAGGAGGTCGAGACGATGCCGGTCAATCTCTATGAGGGAGCCATCGCGGCGTTCCAATCGGCGATCCTGAGCGGCGGACGCCCTTCGGCCACTGGTTGGGATGGCGTGTGGTCCTTGGCGACGGCGCTGGCGGTTCGGCAATCCGCCGAGACCGCGACGCAGGTGGCCGTCCCGGACATCGAGCGCCTGCGGATACCTGCGGCATGAAGCGGTATGATTACATCGTGGTCGGTGCCGGGGCGGCGGGCTCGGTCGTTGCCGCGCGGCTCGGCGAGAACCGGTCCTTGCGCATCCTGGTTCTGGAGGCCGGACCCTCCGACAATAGCATCTTCGTGCGCATGCCGGCCGCACTTTCCTATCCGCTGACCGATGCGCGCCGCATCTGGAGCTTTGAGACCGGACCGGAAGCGGCGCTCGACGGCCGCTCCATGACCCATGTGCGCGGCCGCATGCTCGGCGGTTCCGGATCGCTGAACGGCATGGTCTATGTGCGTGGCAACCCCCGCGACTTCGACACCTGGGCTGCCGCGGGCTTGCCGGATTGGTCCTATGCCCACTGCCTGCCTTACTTCAAGAAGCTGGAGCACTATGACCGCGGCGAGAACGACTACCGCGGCGGCGGCGGCCCGATGGCGATCACGACGCTCAAGGCGGATCTGCCGGTGTTCCAGGCATTTCTCGCCGCGGGGCAAGAGGCAGGCCTGCGCCTCAATGCGGATTACAATGCCTTCGCCCAGGAAGGCGTTCATCCCTATCAGGCCAATATCGACAATGGCGTCCGGGCGAGTGGGGGGCGGGCTTATCTGCGCCCGGCCTTGTCGCGCGGCAATATCGCTCTGAAGCTCAATGCGCTGGTCCGCCGGGTCACCCTTTCCGGCAAGCGCGCCACCGGCGTGGAATACGAAGTCCGCGGCACGGTCGAGCGTGCGGAGGCGGAGCGGGAAGTCATCCTTTGCGGCGGCGCGTTCAATTCGCCGCACCTGCTGCTGCTCTCGGGGATCGGTCCGCGCGCCGAGCTGGCCGAACTCGGAATTTCCGATGGCGTCGATGTCCCCGGCGTCGGCAAGGGCCTGGTCGATCACATCGCGGTGTCGGTGAAATACCGCGCGAGGCGGCGCGGTGTCTCGCCCGCCGTCGATCTCAACAAGCTGCGAATGGCGATGATCGGCGCCCGCTGGCTGTTCTTCCGCACCGGCCTTGGTGCCACCAACCTCTGGGAGGTCGGCACCTTCTTTCGCAGCAGCGACAAGGTCGACTACGCCAACATCCAGCACGAGTTCCTGCCGATGCTGGGCGAGTTGATGCATGGCAAGGTGAATATCGAGGAAGGTTTCCAGTACCAGACCTGCCTGATGCGTCCACGCAGCCGGGGCGCGGTGACGCTGCGCTCCGCGGATCCGAAAGTGCTGCCGAACATTGTCCTCAATTATCTCTCCGATCGCGAGGACCAGCGCGAACTGATCGATGGGGTCCGGCGCACCGACGAGATGATCCAGCAACCGGCCTGGAACGACATCCGCGGCGAGGCCATCACGCCGGGCTTGCGCAAGCAGTCCGATGAAGCGTTGCTGGCCTGGCTGAAGCAGAATATCGGCACCCAATACCACCCCTGCTCGAGCTGTCGCATGGGGACCGACGACATGGCCGTGGTCGATTCCGAGGGTCGGGTGCGCGACGTCGCCGGATTGCGCGTGGTCGATGCTTCCGTGATGCCGCAGATTACGTCCGGCAATCTCCACTGCCCGACGACGATGATCGCAGAGAAGCTCTCTGACCGGATCCTGGGGAAGACGACCCCCTTGGCGCCGATCCATCTGCCCTACGAAGACCAGGTGGCCTGAGGCATGGTTTTGACCGGCAGACGGATGGGAGCGGTTCTGGCGACGCCGGCGGTATTCTATCTGCTGGTCTTCTTCTTAGCGCCTGGGCTTCTGCTGTTCGTCTACAGCTTCTGGACCTCGGTCGCCTTCAGGATCACGCCGGATTTCGTCTTATCCAATTACATCGGATCGCTGACCTCGCCGCTCTTCCTCAGGGTGACGTTCAACGCGATCGTGATAGGGCTCTCCACAGCGGCCATCGTCGTCGTGCTTGCGATACCGGTGGCCTACTACCTGGTCTATGTCGCAAAATCCAAGTTCATTCTCTACGCGATTCTGATCACCTGGTTCTCGAGCTATCTGGTTCGCATCTATGCGTGGCGAACGCTGCTCGGGACCAATGGCCTGATCAACACCGTGCTGATGAGCATGGGTGTCATTGACGAGCCGGTGAAGGCTTTTCTGTTCAGCTCCTTTGCCGTCGCCATCACGCTGGTTCATATCTACCTGCCGTTTGCGGTCTTGCTGATCGTCTCGACCTTCAGCGAGATCAAGAAGGATCTGATCGACGCGTCCCGTGATCTGGGCACGTCCTTCGTCGGCGGGTTCTTCAAGGTCATTGCCCCGAACGCCGTGACCGGGTTGATCGGCGCCTTCATGCTGACCTTCATTCTCGTCGCCGGCGATTATGTGACGCCGCAGATGCTGGGCGGCGCATCGGGACAGACGACCGGCCTGCTGATCGCCGACCAGTTCCGTAAGACCGGGAATTGGCCTCTTGGTGCGGCGGAAGCCTTCCTCATGTTCCTGGTCTCGCTGCTGGTGTATTTCGGCGTGCTCGGCCTCTGTCGCGCCACCGGAATCGCCGTGAAGCGGAAACCGCTCGAGAAGCGGAGGCAATGGGCATGATTCTGCTCCGGATCGTGGTCTTTTCGATCATCGTCTTCCTTCTCGCGCCGATCGCCATTATCGTTCTGTTCAGCTTTCATGCGACGCCCTCGCTGACCTTCCCGTTCACCGGATTCAGCCTGCGTTGGTACGAGCAGGTCTTCACCGACCGTGCCCTCGGTGCCGCCCTGGTCAAAAGCCTGAACATCGCTTTCTGGACCGCATTGCTGACGCTCATTCTCGGAACCGGCGCTTCGCTGGCCTGGCTGCGTCTGAAGCGGCGGGGGCGGGCGGTCATCGAGATCCTCGGGATCACCCCGATCGCGCTGCCCGGTCTCTTCCTCGGCGTGGCTCTCCTGGTCATGTTCGCGCAGCTCGGCATCTCGCTTTCCACGATCACGATCGTCATCGCGCATGTGCTGCTGACGCTGCCCATCCTGCTGGTGGCGATGAAGGCGCGGCTGACGCTGTTCGATCCGACCTTGGAGGAAGCGGCGCGCGACCTCGGCGCATCGCAGCGCCAGACGTTCGGCCGGGTGACCTTGCCCTTGATCGCGCCGACACTGATTTCCTGCTCCATCCTGGCTTTGGCGATCTCGTTCGATGAGTTCGTTCTGACCTCGTTCGTCTCGGGAACGGAGACCACGCTGCCCATGTACATCTGGTCGATGATGCGCCGCACCGTGACGCCGCTGATCAACGCGATCTCCACTTTGGCGCTGGCTTTTTCGATCCTGGTGCTGGTCGTGGCCGCCGTGGTGGGGCACATGCGTCGCGCGGCGGCGGTCGCCGACCGCGGCAAATCGTGAGGTCCGGGGAATGCTGGCTATGACACCGATCATCGAAATCACCGCGGGCCAAAAGAGCTTCGGCGCGCTGCAGGTGCTGCACGACATCGACCTCGCGATCACGCCGGGTGAGATCGTGACGCTCCTCGGGCCGAGTGGATGCGGCAAGACGACCTTGATGCGGTTGATCGCCGGGTTTGAAGACATGAGCGGCGGCGGACTCCGGATCGACGGGAAAGACATGAAGGGGATCCCGCCGGAGCACCGGCCAGTCAACATGGTGTTTCAGCGGTATGCGTTGTTTCCGCATCTCGACGTCTTCGAGAACGTGTCCTTTGGGTTGAAGGTCAAGGGCATGCGCGGTGACGAAGTCCGCAGTCGCGCACAGCGCATGCTGAAGATCGTGCAGCTCGACAGCTTGGCGAATCGCTATATCGACGAGCTCAGCGGCGGCCAGTGTCAGCGCGTGGCGCTGGCGCGAGCCCTGGTCAACGAGCCGAAGGTTCTGCTGCTGGACGAGCCCCTGGCCGCGCTCGATCTCAAGATCCGCCAGCACATGCTGGAAGAGATGAAGCGCATTCATGCCGAAACCAACGCGACCTTCGTCTATGTGACGCACGATCAGGACGAGGCGATGATCCTTTCAGATCGCATCGTGCTGATGGACCGCGGGCGCATCGTCCAGGTCGACCGCCCGGAGGCGATGTATGCCAGCCCGAGGACCTTGTTCGCCGCGAAGTTTCTCGGGGAAACGAATCTGTTCGAGGGACACATCGCCGGCTCGGACAATGGCGCGGCTGTGATTGCCACCGAAGGCGGGCCGACCTTCGTCGTGCGGGACCCGGTGCCGGCTGGCGGTCGCGGAGTCATGATTTCGCTCCGGCCGGAATCCCTCTCTTTCGATCGTCGGACCGGTGAAGGCCGGAACACGATGACGGGCACCGTCGAAGACATCACCTTCACGGGCAGCCGGTCGTTCTATTCCATCATCCTGCCGAACCAGCAGCGGGTGAGGGTGCAGGTGCAGCGATCTGCAAAGCACCGTTCGCCGATCCGCGGTGCGCAGGCGGAGATATTCTGGGACAGCGACGACGTGATCGTCCTCCCCCTCGATTGAACCCTTCCATTGAACTCGCCACGTTTCCGGACCGATGCTAAACCTGTATCCAATATCCTCGGATTCGGTCTGAAGGGCGACGTTATGGCGAAAAAGCCACTTGAACTGGGCATTAAGCGGAGCACGGTGACCACCTCGGTGGCCGACCTCATTCGCCAACGCATCATCTCCGGCGAATACCCCGGCGGGCATCAGGTTCGTCAGGAGGCTGTCGCATCGGAAATCGGCGTCAGCCGCATCCCAGTCCGCGAAGCATTGATGCTGCTGGAAGCGGAAGGGCTTCTGGTCATCCATACCCATCGCGGCGCGGTGGTGTCTCCACTCACCATCGACGACGCCAAGGATATCTTCGACTCCCGCCTGCTGCTTGAGCCATTCATGTTGAAGCAGGCGATCGAAGCGGCGAAGCCGGAAGATATCGCGAAGGTGAAAGCGGCACTCGACGATTATGAGAACGCACTGAAGGCCGGTGCCACGCCCGCGGAACTGAGCGAGCTCAATTGGGCGCTGCACACCGCAATGTCCATTCCGGCGAAACGCCCGCGCACATTGACGCTGCTGCAGTCGCTTTACAGCTCGGCCGATCGGTATTTGCGGCTGCAGATCGATGAGGCCTCAGCCCAGTCGCGCGCGCTTAAGGATCACGTCGCATTGACGGATGCCTTTGCTCGACGCGACGCCGTCGCCGGTGCCCGCCTGCTGAAGCAGCATATCGCCGAGGCGCGCAACGACGTCATTTCCGGCCTGAAGCTGAAGCCCTGGATCGCGGGCAAATGAACCGACCGCTGACCCCCAAGGAGTGAATTCAAGATGAACCTCGATCGCGTGATCACTGTGGTTGGCGCCCATGCCGAAGGTGAAGTGGGCCGGGTGATCACCGGGGGTGTTCTTCCGCCCCGCGGGGCCTCGATGTTCGAGCGCATGCAGAACCTGGAGCGCGACGGGGCCTGGCTGCGCAACATGCTGCTGTTCGACCCGCGCGGCAGCGTCAATGCCGCGGTCAATCTGATCACGCCGCCGATCCGGACCGATGCCGACTTCGGCATGATCGTCATGGAGTCCGATTACTTCGTGCCCATGTCGGGCTCGAACCTGATCTGCACGGTGACGGTCGCGCTGGAAGCCGGGGTCATTCCGATGCACGAGCCCGACACGATCGTGCGCGTCGATACGCCTGCCGGATTGGTCGAGGTGCGGGCGGAGTGCCGTGCGGGCAAGTGCCGGCGCATCACTTTCCGCAATATTCCATCCTTCGTCATGCACCGCGATCGCATGATCGAAGTGACCGGACTCGGTACTTTCCGGGTCGATGTCGCCTATGGCGGCATGATCTACTGCATCATCGACGCGGCGGATGTCGGCGTGACGCTCGCCCGCAACGAGGCGCGAGACCTGGTGGGGCTCGGCGAGCGAATCAAGGCCGCGGCCGCCGAACAGCTGCCATCGGTGCATCCGGAGAATCCGGGCATACACACCATCAACCAAACGGAGTTTGCCGGGCCCGTCGCGGTAATCGACGGGGTCAAGACATCGAAGAACGCCGTGGTGGTGTCGCCGGGCCGCCTCGATCGCTGTCCTTGCGGCACCGGCACATCCGCGCGCCTGGCGCTGCTGCATGCCAGGGGCGAGCTCAAGGTCGGCGAGCCGTTCCGCCATACCTCCATCCTCGACACCGTCTTCGATTGCCGGGTCTTGGAGACGACGAAAGCAGTGGAGGTGCCGGCCGTAATTCCCGAAGTCTCGGGCCGGGCATGGTTGACCGGCGTCAGCCATTACGGCGTCGATCCGGAGGACCCGTTTCCCGAGGGCTATCGGCTGTCAGACACCTGGTTCCAGTAGGGGCCGGATCCCAGTTTTCCGCGAAAACAGCGCCTCCCGCCATTGACTCTGATCAATATTGTATCCAATATCCTGGATAAGGGAGGCGATGTCGGATCGCCTGCAAGAACCGAGCGTGGAGGCTCCAATGACCGAGAATTCCCCGAAGGCCGGCTCTAATCCGGGTGCAGGCTGGTCCCGCCGCGCGGCGCTGCTTGGTTTGACGGGTCTGGCTTCGGGCGCGTTTATGGGCCGCGTCTTCACCAGCCCGGCTCGGGCGGCGATGGGCGGCGAATTGCAGATCATGGCTTGGGAAGGTTACGACCTGTCCGCCGAGCTCACCGACTGGCGCAATGCGAACAATGTCCAGGTCACCAGCGCCACCATCGCATCTCAAGACGATGTGCAGGCGAAGTTCGTTGCCGGCAATCCGCCGCCGATCGATCTCGCGGAGTACAATCAGGCCTATGCCGATCTCTACATCCGCGAAATGAAGATCGCGCAGCCGATCGACGCGTCGAAGATTCCGAATTACAGCAAGGACAACCTGTTCGACGTCTTTTACGACCAACCCACCTGGTTCGCGGACGGCAAGCACTGGGGCATGCCCTGGATCTGGGGATTCAACACGCTACTTTACAACCCGTCGAAGATGTCGAAGCCGGCTTCGTACGCCGATCTTCTCGATCCGAAGCTCAAAGGCAAGATCGCCATCACCGACGATGTCACGGGCTCCTGGCCGGTTGCCGCGCGTGTCGCAGGTTTCGGAACCAAGTATCCGTTGCTCACCAAGGAAGAGCTGGCTAAGACCTTCGATGAGTTCACGAAGTACCGTGACCAGGCACGCCTCATCGCGCTCAACATGGGCGACCTCGTGAACTTCATGGTTTCGGGCGAGGTGGAAGCGGCGCTCTGCGCAGATCCCGCCATCATCTACCAGGCGGCGCAGCAGGGCGTGACGCTCGACATGTCGTTGCCGAAGGAGGGGCCGGTCCTCTGGGTCGATGCCTGGTTTGTCCCGATCTCGGCCGACAATGTCGAGACCGCACATGCCTTCATGAACCAGGCGTTGGACCCGAAGATCCAGGCCGCCGTCGCGACCGCGGTCGTTCAGGCACCGGTTTCCAAGCGCGCCGTCGAATTGCTGGATGAGAAGAACCGCAGCCGGATCGACTATTCCAAGGTTGACGAGATGTTCGCCGCGGGGCTGCCCGGAATTCCGCCCCAGCAGAGCAAGGACGGCCATGCTGTCTACAGCGATTGGGTCGAAGCCTGGCAGCAGTTCAAGGCCGGCATGTAGCGCGGATGCCGTCGAGCCCGGGCTCGACGGCTGCCACATGAGCCCTTCGGTAAGAGAGGAATCGCCGTGTCAAACGCCGTCGCGTGGAACGAGCTCACCTGGTTGAACGCGCCGCTTGCATCCGAGGTCTCCGGTGGGGCGCTGCGGGTGAAGACGCGGAACGCCACGGACTTTTGGCAAAGCACGTTCTATGGGTTCCGCCGCAAAGACGGCCATTTTCTTTTCCAGGACGTCAGCGGAGATTTCACCGCCTCGGTGCGGCTAACCGGCAAGTATGAGACGCTTTACGACCAGGCCGGTTTGATGATCCGCATCGACGACGCGCACTGGGTCAAGACCGGTATCGAATACACCGACGGCGAATGCTATCTGTCGGTCGTCGTCACCAATAACGGATTCTCCGACTGGTCGGTTCTTCCCTATCGTCACGAAGAGCAGGAAGCCACGATCCGCTTGACGCGCCATGGGGAGGCCATTCGCGTCCAGTACGAAGATCCAAAGAGCAGCAAGTGGACGATGGCACGGCTCGGCTATTTGCTGCCGAAGGACAAAGTGCAGATCGGCATCATGTGCTGTTCGCCGGAGCGCGAGGGCTTTGAGGTGACATTTCGCGATTTCTCCGTTGGTCCTGCAATCCCCCGGACGCTGCACGAAGTTTAGGTGGCGTTCCCACTGATCGTGTTGAAAGACTCGCCGAGCCGAATCAGCGCGAAAGAAAAGGTCTGCGAGACTGAAGGGTCGGTTTGATCACTGAGTACATAGCGGACCAAAAAGATCCCTGAGCGTTGCTGTCGGGTTGAGCGGACCCTCGGAAGTGTTCAGCGTCAGAGCCGGCTCAGAGCTCGCCCGAGAAAACTGTAAAATCGGGAGTCGTCCGCTCTGGACACATTGATCCGCGTGCCCTTTCGGCCGATCTACAAGATCGTCGACGAGTTGGTCGATCGGCGGATGCTGGTGCGAATCGGCGAGAATGCGGTGTGGCTTGGCCCAGGCTGATGCGTTACGGCCTGACCTATCGCGCGCATATGAGCGCCTTCAATGAGGCCAAGCGCGAAATGGAGGCGCTGGGCGAGCGCCTCGGCGAAACCATCCAGATCTGTGCCCGCGACGAAGGCATGATGGTGGTGGTGGGCATGTCGCGCGGCAAGGATCACTTCAACGTCGCCTCCGATGTCGGAACCCGCGTGCCGCTGAATTGGACGGCCTCCGGGCGTTTGCTGCCGGGCCATCTCAACGACGACGCGCGGATCCGCATCTTCACCGAGAGCGCCCGTCCGTCGCCCACCGGCCGCGCTGAGACCGATCCGGTCAAGCTGGCAAAGCAGTCCCGGCGCGAATTTCAGGAACGGCTCGCCGTCCAGATGGGCGCGTCGGAATTCTCCGTTGCCTGCATCGCCGCGCCGATCCGCGACGAGTCAGGGACCTGCGCCGCCACCATTTCAATCGTGCTGCCCGAGAGCCGGGCGCGCGCGGAGACCGCAAAACTGGCCGAAAAGGTCCGCCAATCAGCGCGCAATGTCGAAATCGCGCTGGGGCGCAAGATGGCGTGACCGACTGAGGTGGAGGAGAATCCCGCCGATTTCATCGACGAATTCATCGCTTAAGAAAGCCATCGAGGGCGGCTCTGAATTCCCGCACGTAGTCCAGGCGGGAAGCCGACTTCGACGTAATCCGGAGCAACGTCGCGCCCGGAATCATCGCCGCGAGCGCCTCGGCATGGGAGAAGGGATGGACCTGATCGTCATCCGTGCCGATGACAAGGGTCGGGATGGTCAGCCGGTTCAGGTCGGTTGCGGTCAGCCCGGGTCCATCCACGGAGATGCGGGTGAGGAGCGCCGCCAGAGTTCTGGGATGGGGCCGCGCGAAGAAGCCGCGCAGGGAGGCGAGGTTATCGGGGCTGCTGCGCTCCAAATCCAGAGCGGTGACGCTGCGGTTGAACGCGTCGAGCGCCGCGGCCGGGTCGTGCCGGCCCAGCAATTCTCCTACGACGGCATTCGGCTGCATATTCGGCGGGGCGCCCCCCAGCAGCCAGGCGGGCCGGGCGATGACCAAGGATTTCACGATTTCCGGCTTTCGGACTGCCAGCATGAGCGTGATGGCGGCACCCATCGAGATGCCACCGATGTCGACCGGACCGGACAGGGTGCTCGCGACAAACGACCCGAGATCGTCGCGGAATTGGGCCAAGGAGAAGGCCGCTTCCGGGCCTGCTTCGGACTGTCCATGGCCACGGCATTCGAGCGTGATCAGCCGCCGGCCGGAACCGGAGGGGAAGACCTCGGCCGTCTGGCCTGCATCTCCGCCAAGCCCGTGCTGGAAGACAAAAGGCAGCCCGCTGCCGCCGCCATCGGCGACGTTCAGCATCGCTCCCTGCGCACGGAACATCTTCAGCGCGTCGCTTCGATCTGTCGCCGCAGATAGCGCGCGACCTCGGGTGCCTCATCGGCTGCGAGCCCGTGGGTGACCACGGTCCCGGAAAATCCAGCCGTGCGCAGGCCGGCGAAATAGCGGCCGAAATCGATGACGCCTTTGCCGGCCGCGGTGAACCGGCCGTCGGGCAGGCGATCTTTGGCATGCGCCATGATGATCGAGCCCGCCAGCCGTTCCACGGCTTCGGCGATGATGTCCCGGCTGGGCCGCTCGGCCTCGGTCTCGAAGAGGTTGGCGGGATCGAGCACGATCTTGATGCGATCGCTGCGCAAGGTATCGATCAGCTTGCGCGCCTTGGCCGCAGAGCTGACCGCGTTGGCGAGCTCGGGCTCCACGCCGAGGAACAAGTCGTAACGCTCGGCAAGGGGCAGCAGAATCTCGAACTCCCGCAGCATTTCATCCCAGGCGGCATCGGTGTCGTTGTCGGGATGGTGGCGCCACTGGTCGGCGGCATCGCGGCTGCCGGTGCAAAGCGTCACCAGGTTCGTTCCGATGGACCGCGCCTTGGCCGCGATCGCGGCGAAGGCGGCGCGGCCTTGTTCGCGCAATGTCATGTCCGGATGGAGCATGTTGTAGGTGGCGGAGACCGCGGCGAGGGCGACGCCGTTGCGGACCGCTGCTGAAGCAACCGCGGCCGCGGCTGCGTCCGAGATTTCCGTCGGCAGCGAACCGATGCCGGAACAGGCCATGTTGTACTGCACCGCCGTGTAGCCGGCGGCGGCGGCTTGGCGCAAAACCCGATCCGGCTCGACACCCTCGAAGGTCTTCGCGAAAATTCCGATCTGCATTAGACGGCGCCCGTCACGTCGGCGAGCTTGACCGGCTTGCCGCTTTCCACCGACCGGGCGACGGCCGCCATGCCGCGGACCGAGGCGATGCCGTCGTCGATATCCGCGCCGGTCATCGGTACCCCGCGGAGAACGGAATCCGCGAAGGCCTCGAGCTGACGGCGATAGAAGTGTCCGTCAGCGCCTAGGACGCGGCGGCTGCCGCCGCTCCGCTCGTCGAAGATATCCACTTCGCTGCTCTTGTAGTACCAGGGGTTATAGGTCTTGGCGATGATGCTGCCGTGCTCGCCATAGAGCTGGAAGCCTTCGTGCCAATCCATCCGCACGGCGACCGTCAAGTCGAGATGGCCGAGCGTGCCGTTCGCGAACGCGACATCGACGAACCAGCAGTAGGCGCCGAAACGTTCGCTCAAGCGCGCGTCGACTTCGACGATATCGCCGCAGAGATGGCGCGCGGTGTCGAGCAGATGACAGCCATGGGCGAGCATGTAATAGCGGCGCAGATCCGCCTTCGGATTGACCGGCGGCTTGCGGGCGAGCTCGCTCTTCACCATCAGCGGCTGGACCGCGTCGGTCATGGAATAGCGGTGGGTCGAATCGCAATACCAGGCCTTCAGTGCCAGCAGCTGGCCGATGCCGTCATCGATGAATGCCTTGGCCGACTGGATGCCTGGATCGAACCGCTTCATATGTCCGACCTGCAGGAGCCGCCCCGACGCGACCACGGTCTGTTTCAGCGCCTCCACCTCTTCCACGCCGAGGCCGAGCGGCTTCTCGCACAACACATGCTTGCCCGCCTTCAGTGCGGCGATCGCCGCCGACACATGGAAGGCGTCGGACGTCGCGATGATCACGGCATCCAGAGCGGGGTCGGCCAGCATGGTGTCGTAGTCGACGAAGATTTTCTCCGGCGCATGAGTCGCGGCCATGCGCTTCAGGAGATCCGCGGCGACGTCGCAGATGGCGTAGAGATCGGTGTTGCGCCCCTTGGTGGCGCTTTCGAAATGCGCGGCCTGGGCGATCGGGCCGCAGCCCAACACGCCAATCTTCAGCCGCTTTCCTGGGTCTTTCGCCATGAGATCCTGATTCTAACTTGTGGCAGAGAGGCGCGGCGCGGTTGCCGTGTTCTGGTGTCGGCCGAGAGCATCGCGAATCAAGTGCAACGCGCCCCAGCTCGCCGCGGCTGGACCCAAAGTCGCGCGGACGACAGGCCGGATGCCTCGACCGAGCACGGGCGAAAGGCATTCGTCACTCTGGCGTACCAGCTCTTCGAACGGATAGCCGGCCATCTCCGTGACCCCCCCGCCGATCACCACGATTTCCGGGTCGGTCAGGGTCATGGCGAGAGCAACGGTCAAAGCCTGGTCGTGAACGAAGGTCTGCAACGCGTCGGCAAGTGCGCCGCTGTGGAACTGCGAGAACAGGGTCGCGACGGGCACGCCGTGCTCGACGGCGAGGGCCTGAAGCACCGTGCCGGACGCATAGGCCTCCACGCAATCGACGCCACCGCCGGTCCCGACGCGGCCTTCGCCCCGCAACGGCACATGGCCGAGCTGCATCCGGTAGATGCCGCCCATCAGCTGGCCGTGATCGATGAAGGCACCGCCGACGCCGGTCCCGAAATAGATCCCAAGCACCAGATCGCGGCCGGCGGCGCTGCCGCGCTCGGCTTCACCTCGCGTTTGCAGGGTTGCATCGTGATCGAGCAGAACGGGAATGCCGCAGGCCGCTTCCAATGCATCGGCGATTCCTTCACCCTCGAATGCCGGGAGATTGGGCGAGCGGACGATGCCGCGCCGGCTGGAATCGAGAATGCTCGGGGCGCCGATTACCGCGCCGGCGAGTGTTCCGCCGACCGCATCCTGTGCCCGATTGATGATGTCGGAAAGGACGGCAATGGGATTGTCGTCGCGCAAAGGTTCCGCGGAACTGACGATGCGATGCAGGACAGTACCCGTTTCGTCGATGGCGGTTGCACGCAGGTGTGTTCCACCGACATCAATCGCCAAGACCCTGATCGCGTCACCCATATAATTTCCCAGTCGAGGGTCGAGACCGGCGGCTGCGATCGACGTCGCAGCCGCCGGGGATCGTCAGAATTTACTTCGCCTTGCCGCAGGTATCGGCCTGTTCTGGCGTGCAGACTTCGAGGCCGGTCACGACGCGATCCGGGATCGTCTTCCCGTCAAGAACCGCGAGCAGCGACTTCACCGCGGTGTAGGCCATCTCGTAAGGCCGCTGCCCGATGTTGTAGTGGCTGAGCCCCTCCTTCAAGAGCGGCATCTGTGGCGCGAAATTGTCGCCGAACGAAATCACCAGATCCTTCGACTTGACACGATCACCCTGGATGGCGACGGCGGTGCGGTAGGCCTGCGGCGCGTATTGCGCCCAGCCGCCGACCGCGACGAAGGCATCGAGCTTCGGATCCGCGGTGAACACATCGCCGACCTGCTTGGCCGCGAGGTTGATGTCGTCGTTGTTATAGACCGGGCAGCCATCGGGCTCGGTCCAGCCGTTCTGACCCGTCAGTTTCTCGACCGGATGGTCGCGATCGGCACCGGCCAGGGTGTCGCGGATGCCCTGGATGCGGTCGTTCAGGTTCAAGGAGGCGGGTGCGCCGGACTGGATGCACACCGTGCCGCCGCTCTTCTTGGTGAGCAGAACCTGCTTCGCGAGCTCGGCGCCGAACAGATAATTGTCGGTGCCGATGAAGCTCAGGCGAACGCCGGCATCCTCGGCGAGGACGTCGGAGTCGAAGGTGACGACCGGGATCTTGGCCGCCTGGGCCTGCTTCAGCAGGCGGGCGATGGCCTTCGGATTGCCCGCGGAAACCGCGATCGCATCAACGCCGCGTGTGATCATGTCCTGCAGCATCTGGGCTTCCTGCGCCTCGTCGTATTCATTCGGCGCGACGAAGATGCATTTGACGCCAAGATCCTTCGCGGCATCGGCGCAGCCGTCCTGGAGCGGCGGGGTGAAAGCGTTGTTGAGCACCTTGAAAACCATGCCGATGGTCTTTTCCTCGGCCGACGCGGTTTGGGATGCCAGAACGGTCGCTCCCAGCAGGAGCGCGGTCACCGTGGCCTTTGTCTTCAGTTCCATAGATACCTCCCAGGGTTTGCGGATTGTTCGAAGCGCTTGCAGTCCGCGGCGGACGCCGTCAGTCGTCGTCCGTCGAGGTTCGGAGCCGTTGCACAGTCACGGCAACGATGATGAACCCGCCGACGAAGGCGCCCTGCCAGAAAGGGTTCACGCCGGCGAGAATAAGAGCATTGCGGATGATCTCGATCAGCAGCGACCCGATCGAGGCGCCGAAGGCCGAGCCGTATCCCCCGGCGAGGCTGGCGCCGCCGATCACCGCGCCGGCAATCGCACGCAGTTCGTCGCCGTTGCCGAGCGAGTTGGTGACGGCGCCCAGCCAGCCGACCAGGAAGACCGCGCAAAGACCGGCCATCGCGCCGCCGAATGCATAGACCGAAGCCTTCATTCTCTTGACGGGAAGGCCGTTCAGCCGTGTTGCCCGCTCATTTCCTCCAATCGCGAGGACCCAGCGGCCCCACCGGGTGCTGGTCAGCAGGAAGTGCAGCAACAGCGCGCTCACCACGAGTGCGATGAAGACATTGGGGATGCCGAAGGAACGCCCCGACCCGAGCCAGAGGAGGAGTTCCTCATCGGGTCCGAAGGAATAGATAACCTTGTTGTTGCTGCCGACGAGGACGAAGCTCCGAAAGATCGTCATGGTGCCCAGGGTGACCAGAAAGGGCGGCAGGCGCAGATAGGCGATGAAGCAGCCGTTGATCAGGCCCAGGGCCGCACCGGCCAGGAGCGTCAGCGGTATGGCCAGGATCAGCGGACAGCCGGCACCCGTCGCGAGTCCGATGACCACGCCGCAACAGCCCATGATCGAGCCGATGGAGAGATCGATGCCGCCCGAGATCAGGATCGGCGTCATACCGATCGCCAGGAGTGCGGTGAAGCAAAAATTCTGCAGCACGTTCCCGAGATTGAGCATCGTCCCGAATTGCGGCGCAATGAACGAGACCACGAGTCCGGCGACCAGGATGGCAACCGAAACATAGAACTCCTGCGACTTCATCAAGCGGCCAAGCGTGGTGCTTTGCGTTTCGCCGAGGATCGTACGCACATCCGCATGGGATGGTGTGCTGGCTGGAGGCGTGGCTGGTTTGTCTGTCACGATGTTCTCACCCGATCCATCAAGCCGCGGCGAGGGCGCCGGTGATCAGTCCGGTGACCTCCTCAGGCGACGAGTCCTTGATCGCCTTGTCCGCCACCAGCCGGCCGCGACGGAGCACGATGACGCGATCGCAGACCGAGAAGACATCCGGCATGCGGTGGCTGATGAGAATGACAGCGTGGCCGCTGGCCTTGAGGCGGGTGATCAATTGCAGGACTTCGGCAACCTGTCGGATGCTGATCGCGGCCGTCGGCTCGTCCATGATCACGAGCTTCGGGCTCGAGAGCCGGGTGCGGGCGATCGCAACGGCCTGGCGCTGCCCGCCCGACATCCGTTCCACAAGTTCGCGTGGCCGGGTCTCGGATTGGAGTTCGGTGAAGAGCTCTCCGGCCCGCGCATTCATGGCCTCATGGTCGAGCACCTTGAAGGGCCACCAGCCCTTGCGCAACTCGCGGCCGAGGAACACGTTCGCGGCCGCCGAGATATTGTTGCAAAGCGCGAGGTCCTGGTAGACGACCTCGATTCCGCGATCCCGGGCTTCCCTCGGGTTGCGCAAGTGGGCAGGGGCGCCGTCGATGAAATAGTTGCCGCTCGTTGGGCCGTAGTTTCCGGCCAGCACCTTCACCAGGGTGGATTTGCCGGCGCCGTTGTCGCCCATCAGCCCGACCGCCTCACCCGGATTGATCTCGAGCGACACGCCGTCGAGCGCCGTGATGGCGCCGAAGTGCTTGGAGATGTTCTCGAGCCTGACCAGACTCAATGGATCCTCCCTTTACGCATGCGCCTTTGGCGTCTATTTGTAATTAGTATAGTAACTGAACTAAGTGGCGAGTCAAGCGACGAGCGGTTCGGCGCCTTCGCCCTTGGGTTGGAATCATGGCAACACCGTCGACCGTCCGACAAATCAATGGTGCCGCAGCCCTCAGCCTGCTCTGGAGCGGGGGCCCGATGACGCGCGCGGAGATGGCCCGGCGCCTGAAACTCACCAAGGCCAGCGTCGCCAGCATCATCGAGCAATTGGAAATCGGCGGCCTGGTGCAGACCGAGAATTTGGAGAGGCCGGCTGGGGCCGGACGCCCCGGGACCTTTGTCGGTCTCCGCCCGCAGGGGCGCACCTTCATCGGCATCGAGATCGGCGTGGACCGGATGAATCTGGTGGCCATGGACCTGACCGGCACTATCGTTCATCAACTCGAAATCCATGATCGGTTCTCGCAGAAGCCGGAGGCCTTCACCCTTTCCGAGCTGGCGAAACTTTACCGCGCGGCTGCAGCCCATCTCGGCGCCCGTGCGAAGAGCGTGAGAGAGGTGCGGGTGACGGTCCCCGGCTATGTGAAGGATGGCGGCACGCTGATCGACGCAAAAATCCTCGGTTGGAGCGCGATGCCCTTGGGCGAGATCCTGACTAAGCGTCTCGGCGTTGTCGTGAGGGTTGAGAACGACGCGAACGCCTCCGCGTTCGCGGAGTGGTATCTCCGGAAGGAGTTGCATGCCCAGTCTATGTATCTCCTGCTCCTTGAATCGGGTGTCGGCGGCGCTTGCATCGCCGATGGCCGGCTTGCTCTCGGCAGCAACGGCCTCGCGGGTGAAATCGGTCATGCCAGGTTCATGGTCGGGCCAGGGAAGACCAAGGTATTGCAGGATTTGATCGGCAAAGCCGCGCTTCTGTCGCGTTTGCGCGCGGACCGTTTGCGTTGCGCGGAAACCATCGACGTGCTTCGGTTGCTCGAAGCGAAGAACGCGGCCGCAGCCCGGGCGGTCGAGGCCTGGGCTGCGACGCTCGGGGCAGCGGCCTCCTTTTTGGCGCTCGCTTACGACGTACAGAACATCGTGCTCGGCGGCGAGATGGCCGGATTGTTCGAGCACATCGAGGCGACGGTCGTGCGCGAGCTTCAGGCGACCTTGCCGCCGGGATTTCCTATCCCGGTGCTGCGAAAGGCAAAATTTATCGAGGATGGCGGTGCGGTCGGGGCGGCGGCTTTGGGCCATGCCTTCTCGCTGAAGACCGTCTGACGGAAGTGGCTTTCGGGCGACGTGGACGATAATCTGAGTGCGAGCGATGGTTGGGAGTGTCGAAAATGCTTTTCCCAGAGGGCGTCAAGATCGATGGCCGGTCCGGCGAGGTCTCGCCGGAAACCGGCCGATATCAGAAGCGGCTGAGCGAACTGCGCGGGATCTATCAGGACGCAGCAGCGTTCGATCGCGCGGTCTCCGAACGCGGCGATCCCGTCGTCTATGAGGTGATCGACTACCGAAAGAAAGAAAGCGATCTCGCTTTCGGGACGACCATCATGGAGCCCGGCCAGATTGCCGGCGAATATTTCATGACCCGCGGCCACTACCACGAGAGGAAGGAATGCGGCGAGGCCTATTACACCCAATCGGGCGAGGGCCTGCTGCTGCTGGAATCCCGCACCGGCGAGATCCGCACGGTCGAGATGAAGCCCGGCGTCTGTGCCTTCATTCCGCCGGACTGGGCGCATCGATCGATCAACACCGGCGGGGAGAAGCTGGTCTTCGTCTGGTTCTGCGCGACCGATGCCGGCCACGATTACGGCGAGATCCTGACCCGCGGCATGCGGAAGATCGTGATCGAGCGCGATGGGAGCCGGGTCATCACTGACAATCCAAACTATGAGAAGGCCGTGGCATAACCGATCGCGGCGCCGAACATGCCGGCCATCGAAAAGTCCGGGCGCATCGATGTGATGGCGCTGGGCGAATTGGTGATCGATCTCATTCCAGTACCGCGGCCCGACGGAGCCATGCTGTTCGCGGCCAGTCCGGGCGGTGCGCCGGGCAATGTGGCGGCCGGCATCGCACGGCTCGGCCTCATCTCAGGAATGATCAGTAAAGTCGGGCCGGGGACACTGGGCGATCTCCTGATCGAAACACTGGCGCAGGCGGGGGTCTCGACCGCGTCCGTCGCGCGCGCAGTCACCGAACCGACCGCGCTCGCGGTCGTCTCTCTGGCCGCGAACGGCGATCGGGACTTCGTCCTCTATCGAAACAGCTGTGCGGACGCCAATCTCGCCGTGGAGGACCTGCCACTGGCGCAGCTCCGCACCTGCCGGATCCTCCATGTCGGCTCCCTGTCTCTGGCGACGCCGGTCTCCGCCGCAGCCCAGCGGCGGGCGGTCGCCCTGGTCCGGGAATCCGGAGGCTTGGTTTCCGCCGACGTGAATTTCCGGCCGGCCTTGTGGCGCGACCTCGAAGATATGCGGGCGACCGGCGTCGAAGCGGTGGCCAATGCGGATATTGTGAAGGTCAGCACCGAGGAGCTCGAAACGCTTACCGGTCGCGAAGAGATCGATGCCGGCGCCAAAGCAATCTGGCACTCAAACCTGATATTGCTGGCGGTGACCCGCGGCGAAGCAGGGACGGTCCTGTTCACGTCGCGGCATCGGGTCGAGACCGCTGGCTTCGCGGTTTCGGTCGAGAATACGGTCGGTTGCGGCGACGCTTTCATGGCGGCGCTGCTGGCCGGCCTGCTGGAACACGATCTCGCCGCGCTAGGTGAGGAAGATCTGTGCCGCATCGGCCGCTTCGCCTGCGCTGCCGGTGCGGTCATGGCGGGTTCAACCGGTGCGATGGCGACGATGCCGCGCCGCCTGGAAATCGACGCCTTGATCGCGCATGCCGGCTAGGCGCGCACCCGTTCGCCGGTTGCCGGATCGAACAGGCAGGCCTTGCGGTTGTTGATCTGGATGCCGACTGGGGCGTCGATCGGGACGTCGAAATCCTTGTCCATCTTCACCACGACCTGCGCATCGCTCAGGGTGCAGGTGACGATGGTCTCGTTGCCGGTCAGCTCGCAGGCGAAGACGGTCGCGTGGACGCAGCCCGCACCGGGCGCCATGATCCGCGCATCCTCCGGGCGGAAGCCGAGGATGACGTCCTTGGCCGGCGCATAGCCGCCGATGTCGATCCGGCCCTCCGGCAGCACAAAACACCCATCGCCCACGCTGCCCCGGATCGTGTTCATCGGCGGCGAGCCGATGAAGCCGGCGACGAAGAGGTTGGCGGGATCGTCGTAGATCTCGCGCGGGGTGGCGATCTGTTGCACGACCCCTTTGTTCATCACCGCGACCCGGTGCGCCAGGGTCATCGCTTCGATCTGATCGTGAGTCACGTAGATCGTGGTGACACCGAGATCGGCCTGCAGGCGCTTCAGCTCCGAGCGCATGTAGCCCCTGAGCTTGGCGTCGAGGTTGGAGAGTGGCTCATCCATGAGGAAGAGGCTCGGCCGCCGCACGATGGCGCGGGCCAGGGCGACGCGTTGGCGCTGGCCGCCGGAGAGCTGGCGCGGATAGCGGTCGAGAAAATCCTCGAGATGTACCTTGCCGGCGGCTTCGCGGATGCGGGCATCCTGTTCGGTTTTCGTCACGGAGCGCAGCTTCAGCGGATAGCCGATGTTCTCGGCGACCGTCATATGGGGATAGAGTGCGTAGGATTGGAACACCATGGCGACGTCGCGATACTTCGGCAGCACGTCGGTGACGTCGCGTTCGCCGATGAAGATGCGGCCTGCAGTCACCGATTCCAGGCCGGCGACCATGCGGAGCGCGGTGGTCTTTCCGCAGCCGGAAGGCCCGAGCAGTACCAGGAACTCGCCGTCGGCGATTTCCAGGTTGAGGCCTTTGACGACATCGACCGCGCCGAACGACTTGTGGATCTCTTGCAGGCTGACCCGCATGGAAGTCCCTATCCCTTGACCGCGCCGACCAGCAGGCCGCGGGCGATGTGCTTCTGCAGGAAGGCCGCGATCACAATGACCGGCACGATCATGATGACGATCAACACCGACATGTACCACCACTGCGGCCCGCGGGTCGTGTTCTGTGCCGAGACCAGGACCGGCATGGTCTGTGCGTTCGCGTTCGACAGAAACAACGCCAGCAAATACTCGTTCCAGGCCAGGATCAGCACCAGCAGCAGGGTCGCGACCAAGCCGGAGCGCACCAGCGGCAGCGCGATGGTGAAGAACACGCGGAATTTCGACGCGCCGTCGATCTCGGCACTCTCCTCGAGATCGAGCGGGATGCCGGCGAAGAAATCGCGGGTCAGCCACACCACGATCGGCAGGTTCACGGCGGTGTAGGTGGCGATCAGCGCCACCTGGGTGTCCAGAAGCTTCAGGTGCTGGAACATCACATAGATCGGCAGCACGGCGACGATCGGCGGCATGATCCGGTTCGAGATCATCCAGAACTCGATGTCGTTGTTGCCGACCGAAAGGCGAAAGCGTCGCCCGATCGTTCCGAGAAAAATCACGAACAGCACGACCGCGGCGGCCGTGGCAACAGGCCAGGGGACCTGGGCGGCGGCCACCGCCACGACCACGGCGGCGAGCAGCGCCAGGAAGCAGCCGATCGATGCCAGCGTAACCTGGAAGCGGATCCGGACCAATGCATAGGCGGCGAGGGACCCGATCAGGACGGCGAGACCGGTGCTGGCGACCGCGACGATGACCGAATTGAAATAGGGCCGCAGTGTATTGTTCTCCAGCAGCATGAAACGCCAGGCGTCAAGGTTCGGCTGGAAGTCGATGAAGGGCAGGTAGAATGGTCCGCTGAAGACATCGGATTCCGACTTGAACGAGGTGACCAGCACCCAATAGAGCGGGAACAACACGACCAGCGACCAGAACAGCAGCACCGCATAGGTCGCGATCTTCGGCACCAGCGCCTGTGCCTCGACCGATTTCGGTTCGAACAGACGCTGCGCCAGGGTCTTCTTCCCAGGTGAGATCATGTCTGGTGTCTCCGCGCCCTTGTGACGACGTAATTGAAGAAGGAGACGCAGGTGATGGTCGAGGCGAAGAGCAGGATATAGCCGATCGCCGCCGAGCCGCCGAGATCCTGGGTTCGCCAGGCGATGAAGGAGTGCAGGGTCATCGATTCCGTCGAGAGGCCGGGGCCGCCGGCGGTCAGGACGTTCGGCAGATCGATGATCTTGAAAGCCTCGATCAGCCGAATCAGCACGACGGTCGCACCGATCGGCGCGATCGCCGGCCAGGTGATGTCGCGGAAGATCTGCCAGCCGCCTGCGCCGTCAATGCGCGCGGCCTCGACCTGATCGCGCGGCTGGTTCTCGATCGCGGCCAGCAGCACGATGAAGACGAAGGGCGTCCATTGCCAGGTGTCGCCAATGATCACCATGAATCGCGCGGACCAAGGCTCGGTCGACCAGGCCCATTCGCCGAAGCCGAAGGCCCGGGTGAGCGGCGCGAACGGCCCCTTCTGCATATCGGCGAGCATGCGGAACACATAGGCGATGCCGACCGGCGTCACGATCAGTGGAATGAAGAACAGGACCCGGAACCAGTTGCGGGCCCGGATCGGCTGGGCGCAGATCAGAGCCAAGCCCAGGCCCAGGCCGAACTGGATCGCAACGCCGATCAGCACGTAGAGAAACGTCGTCACCACCGTGCCCGGCACGCCGCCGGTGCCGATCGTGGCCAGCACCAGGTAGACCATGAAGACGGCTGCCGCAGCGGAGATCAGACGGCCGAGCATGCCGACCGCAGATCTCCGGTCCTTGACCGCGCGCCGGAGCCAGTACAGGCACAGCAGCACGAACAGGCCGAGGAGGATCCAGTGCAGCGGGGCGAGCGGCTTCATGCTGCCCAGCAGATGGTATTGCTGCGAGCCGACGAGCAGCTTTTTGAAATTCGTGAAGCCGATGAAGGTCAGCTTGAACCCACCCGGCGCCAGCGCGAAGCGCGAGAGCGCCAGATAGGCGGAGATGATCAAGGGAAAGATTGCGAAGGCCAGCAGCACGATGACTGCGGGCAGCACCATCATCCGGCCGGAATTGCGGTCGACGAACTCCGAGATGTGCGTGGATGCAGGTGCTTCGGCTACCAAGGACCCTTGCCCGAAAAAGAATGAAAACTCTCCGGCAGGGATTTCCCCACCGGAGAGTCCCAGTATCAACGCATCAGCGCTGGACGCCCAGCGTATTCTTGTAGGTTTCGAGTTGCGCGTCCTTGCCGATCTCTTCGTTCAGCTCGTTCCAGCCATCCTCGATGGCCTTGATCGCCGTGTCCTCGTCGATCTCGCCCGAGAGGTAGCGCGACAGCGCCTCGTCCAGCACGACCTGCTGGTACTTCTGGTTCTGCGGGATGCGCAGATCCAGGATCATGTTCGGGCTGTTGGCGCTTTCCTTGATGGCGCCGAGATAGACCTTGGCCTCGGACTCCGCCATGTTCGCCTTCTTCCAGTCATCGTTGAATTCGAGCTGGGAGAGGCGATACGGGTTGAAACCGGTCTTGCCGATGGTGACGTCGATGTTCGACTGCGCCGGCTGGGTCATGTAGGAGAAGAAGGCGTAGGCCGCATCCTTCACCTTATCCTGGGCGTGTGCATTGATCCCGCCCGACCAGCCGCCGAAAGCCGCGAACGGCGCATGGTTCACGCCGTCGATCGCATTCGGGCACTTCTCCGCATTGCAATCCTCAAGCTTGCCGCTGGTCCAATTCAGCACCTGCTTGGATCCCGGCATGATCGAAGCGCCCCACTTGCCGATCACTTTCGACGTCGCGGGATCGATCGAGAGCGTGCCGACATCGCCCCAATCGAGATTGAGCGCGCAACGGCCGGAGACGAACAGCGGCCGTGTGTCGCTGACATCCATGTTGAGCTCGTTGGGCGGCCCGTATTCGTTCGAAGCCTTCAGGAACTGCAGCGCTTTCCGGAAGGCGTCGTTGTTGACCAGCGGCTTCATGTCCTCGGTGTTGAAAAAGGCGCCTTCGGAGGTTCCGATCGCCTGCGTCATCGAGCCGGCGACGTCGGTCACGAACCAATAGCTCTGGGCATTGCGCTTCTTGGCGATGCAGGAACCGAAGTCCGGCGTGCCGTCGCCGTTCATGTCCTTGCCGTTGAGCGCCTTGGCGGCGGCGAGGTATTCGTCCCAGGTCTTGGGCGGTTGGAGACCCGCCTCTTTGAACAGGTCAGCCCGATAGTAGAGCATGTGGAAGTCGCCATCGAGCGGCACCAGATAGGTCTTGCCGGCATATTTCGCCGAGAAGTCCCGGAAGAATGCACCGATGTCATCCCATTTGATGTCCTTGTCCTTCTCGATGCGCGGACCGATGTCCTCGAGATAGCCGCCGGCGACATAGTCCACCATCCACTGTGGCGCGAAGACGGCGGCATCGACCGAGTTGGTGCCGCTGGCCCAGTCGGTCAGGACCTTCTGATAGAGATCGGAGAAGGGCACGGCGATGACGTTGATCTTGGCGCCGGTCAGCTTCTCGAATTCCGGCGCGCGCCGCTCCAGCGGCTCCTGGATCGCGCCGGTCTGGGTCATGACGTTCACCGTCACGCCCTTAAATTGGTCTTGGGCCTGGGCGGCGCCCGCGGCCGAGATCAGGGCCAGCGCGGAGAATCCGGCCAGCCATTTCTTCTTGTCCATGTTTCCTCCCATGTTTCTAGGGTGCGTTCGACGGTCAATCTTAGCTACGCTCTTCGACATTTCTCCCGGTTCCATTCCCACCGTGTCAGGATGCGATGGCATCGAGCTGGTCATAGAAGCTTTGCGATTGCAGATAGAGTCGGTCGAAGATCGGCTGCATCCGCGCATAGGTTTCAGCCCAAGCGGGATCGGGCGCCACGACCTCGCGGACCGCGACCAAGGCGTTGACCGCGTCTTCAAGACGCACATGACCTCCGATCGCGGTCTGGGCCAGGACGGCACAGCCAATGACGCCGCATTCCGCTTCGCGAGGCACCGCGACCGGAACCCCGTAGATGCTGGCCTTGATCTTCAGCCAGAGGGCCGTCTTCGCGCCGCCACCCGAAGCGATGACGCGCTCGACCGGCCGCCCGGCGGCAGTCTCCATGATGCGCAGGTGCCGTGCGGTGGCGAAAGCGACGCCTTCCATCACCGCGCGATGCAGATGCGGCAGGCCGTGCGCGGCGCCAAGGCCGAAATACTGCGCCCGCGCATTGCGGTGCTCACCCAGCCTTTCGCCGGCGAGATAAGGGAGGAAGAACAAGGCACCGGCGCCGGGCGGTGCGTCCGCGGCGCGCGAAACGATGGCAGCATAGTCGATCGTGTTCTCATGGAAGGCGCGCCGTGCCCAGCGCATTGCATCGCCACCGCTCTCCAGCAGCACGAATGCGCCCCAATGGCCCTCGACGGTCAACACGTTACAGATCTCCGGATCGAGCAGTGGCCTCTCCGCGATCAGGGTCAGGATGCAGGAGGTGCCGGTGACATCGGAGGCGAGACCGGCGCGACAGGCACCGGAGCCCAGCAATGCCACCGGATAGTCGCCGCCGCCGACCAGGACCGGTGTTCCGGCGCGCAACCCCGTCACGTGTGCCGCCGCGTCGGTAACCGATCCCAAGATCTCCAGCGGCTCGCGGATCTCCGGCAGTTTCTCGATTCCGATACCGAGTGTCTGCCCCATCGACCGCGACCAGGTGCGCCGTGCCGGATCCATCAGAAAGCTCAGCGAGGCATCCCCGGGATCCATGGCCCGCATGCCGGTCAGGCGGAAATTGATGAAATCCTTCGGCATCAGCACCGTGGTGGCGCGGGCATAAGCCTCGGGATCGTGGTCGCGCAACCAGGCGAGCTTGAAGCCGGGCCAGGCGGGCGTCGCCGGATTGCCGGTCTTGCCCAGATAATCCGCGGACGGGTGTCGGCTCTCGAACGCGCGAACCAGGTCCACGGTCCGCTTGTCGTTCCAAAGCGGCGCGGTCTCTCGCGTCGGACGGCCGTCAGCGTCGATCAGCACCGTGCCGTGCATCTGGCCGCAGGCACAGATGGCGGCGATGCGACGCGCAGCATCCGGAACGGCTTCGAGCACGCTCCGAATTGCCGCGGTGACGCCGGTCCACCAGCCTTCAACCGACTGTTCGGACCAGCCGAAGGCCGGCACGATCTGGTGCTGCTCCTCGGCCGCGATCGACAGGATCGCGCCGGCACGATCCACCAGCGCAGCGCGGGCGCTGCCGGTGCCGACGTCGATAGAAAGCGTGAGATCCTGCTCGATCATCTCAGAAGCAGCGCGCCCTCCCTGGATGCATCCAGCTTAGCCGCCGGACGTCGTTTTGATTTGGCCGTGCTTTTCCGTAGTATTACTACATAGGCTGGCTTCGAGTTCAAGCAGGGACGGGCGGACGCAGGAGCATGGAGACCGCAAGGAAGGGCCAAGGTGCCGGACGGCGTTCCACGAACGTCCTGGAGACGGTTCGCGCCGCCATGCCTGCGCTGCGAAAATCCGATGCCAAGGTGGCAAAGCTGGTCCTTGACGAGCCGCACTGGTTCTTGGATGCGACCGTCGCGGAGACCGCGGAACGGGCCTCGGTCAGTCAGCCGACCGTCATCCGGTTCTGCGCGGCGATCGGCTTTGCGGGATTTCAGGACTTCAAGCTCCGCCTGGCGCAGACCTTGGCGATCGGACGCTCGGCCACCCATTCGGTGATCAAGGGCACGGATTCGCTCGGCAGCGTGACCGACAAGATCTTCGAATACACCTTGAGCAGCCTCGATTGGGCGCGCCAGCATCTGGATCGGAACGCCTTGCAGGCCGCGGTCCGCCTCCTTAGCGCCGCGCGATCGATCGAGTTCTTTGGCTACGGCGCCTCCGGCATCGTCGCCGAGGATGCCGGACAGAAATTCCCGTTGTTCGGCATCCCCTGTCGCGCGCAGCCCGACTTCCACCAGCAGATCATGGCGGCCTCGATGATGCGGCCGGGCGATCTCGCCGTGGTCGTCTCCAATACCGGCTCGACGCGGCAAATCGTCGAAGTTGCGACCGTCGCGCGCGAGAACGGCGCCAAGATCGTCGGCCTGGTCGGCTCGGAAGGCCCGATCAGTGCGCTCTGCGATGTGACGCTGCTGGTCGAGACACTCGACAACACCAATGTCTATACACCGACCACTTCGCGGATCGCCGCTCTGGTGGTGATCGACATCCTTTCGACCGCGGTCGCGCTGGGTCGGGACGACGCCCACAACGCGCGCCTGCAGGACATGAAGCGCCGCCTGAACAAGGTCCGCGCGCCGGAGTCCGGTGTGGATACAGAACATCCAGCAAAGCCGCCGCGCAAGCGATGACCTACGCGGATCTGGCGATCCGCGCGATCTCATTGAAGCGTGGCCCTGAGGTCGGGATCTCGATCCCGAAGACTTCCGCGATCACCCGCGTCCAGCCGTGCAGGAAATAGGTCCAGCCATTCTCAATCTGCAGCGCCCGCGCCGTCTGCTGCGCCCGCGCCTGATCAAGGAAAACCAGATCGCCGCGATAGTTCAGGTCCCAGGCGATGCCGCGCTCCGGAAACTGCGCGGCGCCGGTTAGCGGCGAACCCGGCGTGTCCTTGCCGAGCCCGGTTGCATTGACCACCAGCGAGCCCGGCCTCAGGCGTGAAAGGATCGCATCATTGACGTCCGGTGCGCTGGCATCGACATAGTGGCAGGGCACATCGCTTTCGACTCCGGCATGGATCCGGCGCATGGCTTCCAACCGCGGCCCATCGCGGTCGGAGACCAGGATCCGAGAAGGCACGTTCGGATTTCGTGACCGCCGCATCAGGTGCCATGTCATGGCGATGGCCGAGCCACCCGCGCCCATGACAAAGACTTCGGCGCCGGTCCGTGCGAAATGGCCTTCCGGCAGAAAGTCGTCGAGCGTGAGCCCGCTGGAAATCGGGTCCTTCGCGTGGCAGATGAGACGCCCGTCACGCTTGGAGATGCAGCTTGTTTCTTCCATCAAGGCGGCATGCGGATCGATTTCATCGAACTGGTCGCGACAGGCGGCGAAGAGATCGATTTTATGCGTCGTCACCAATGCGCCCAGCGAAAGCGGGTTCTGTTTGATGAAGGTGACCGCTTTGCGATAGAGCGCCGGCGACGCATGCAGGGGAAAATCGACGCCTTGGATCGCGGCATCGGACAGGCCGAGATACTGTGCCCAGGCCGGAAACACCCGCATGATCGAGCTGCTGCCGGTCGAGACGCCGATGAAATACAACGTTGGTCGCGTGGCCGGCGAAGCGAGCATCAGCCTTGCAGTGCCATCGCCGCCTTGACGGCGGCGGATCGAGGGCGATAGTCGGGGTTGTCCACCAGCAACCAGCCGCCCTTGCCATCATCCAGGACTCGTTTCCGCATGCCGTTCGATTGCGCGATGATGCTGTAATCCTGCCCGGCATCGGCCGGATAGGAAAAGGCCATCACCAGGTCCTGTGTTCCGACGTTGATGGACCGGTGAATCCAATAGGGCGGCACATAGCAGACGGCGTTCGGCCCGATCTCGATCACCCGGATATCACCCTCGGGCGATTCCATCAGCATGAGGCCCCGGCCGGCCTGGCCGTGATAGATTTCCGGCCGGTCTGCCTTCGCATGGATATGGCCGCGCGTCAGGTAGAATTCGTCGCCGATTTTGCCGGGCAGCATTTTCGTCACGCCGAAGATCATGTCACCCGCTTCGGTCGATGGGCGGAATTCGTTGACTGCATAGACGACGGGGTCGCCATATCGCCGGATTGCTGCGGCATGGGCCGTTGCATCCAGATAAAGGCCGGCGAGCTCGGACAGTCGCTTCGCATAGTGTCCCGAGGCGCCGTCCATGTCGCCATTGCCGACATTTATCAGAAGCCGCACGGGCTCGCGGAGGATCATTGGCTCATTCTCCCTATGTAGTATTACTACATTTCAGGAGGACGGGTTCAAGCGGAAGCTTATCCCGCGCGGGTGATCCGACGCTACATTATGGGTTGGGGATCTCGTAGACCTTGCCGTGCCAGGGTGCCGCGTCGATCTGGTCGAGCGCCATCACGAAGAGCGTTTTCTCATCCGGGCCGAAGGCGAAGTTCGGCATCGAGGGCGAGGGCACCGAGAGGGTGCGCAGCAGTTTCGCATCCTTGTCGACCACGATGATCTTGCCCGGCGCGTCCAGCGAGCGCGGACTCTGGCCGATATACATCTCGCCCTTGGCATTGAATTTGATGCCGTCGGGCCAGATATGCGGCTGATTCGGGAAGAGGTCGTTCAGATTGAGGAAGACGCGGCGATTGGAAAGGCTGCCGTCGCTGCCTTTGATGTCGAAGGCAGTGATGCGGTTGTCCTCGGTCTCGACCAGGTAGAGAATCTTGCCGTCATTGGAGACGACGAGGCCATTGGCGTTGTGCAGGTCGTCGGCGACCAGCTTCACCTTGCCGTCCTTGGTGATGTAATAGGCCGAAGCGTCGATCAGCGGCCCGCCCTTGCCGGAACCGGTGAAGTAGATGCCGCCCTTCTTGTCCGGCGCAAAGTCATTGGGGCCGACGAAGGGCCGGCCCTTGGTGTCCTTGGTGTAAGGCTTCAGAGTCTTGCCGTCGGCGGAGATGCGGCCGATCGAATTGGAGTCGTAGCAGGTGACGACGAAATTGCCCTGCGCATCGGGCAGCACCGCGGAAGGGCCGCAACCGTCCTGCTTCCAGAACACCGCGTTCTGCTGGCCGTCCCAGGTCATCACGGTCTGGCGGCCGTATTCCACGTAGAACAGCTTGTCGTGGTACCAGATCGGCCCTTCGGCGAACCAGGCGTCGGGATTGATCACCTTGGCGTCGTCGGCCAGGGCCGGCGTCGCCGGTGCCGATGCAACCTCGGCCGGGATTGCGAAGGCAGCCGCCATCGTCAGCGCAAGCATGATCTTGTGCATTGGACGCTCCCTGCATGTCGCCCGCTTCGACGCGGGCCGTGGTTGTTTCTCCGACGATAGCCGAAGTGTTCGGGATCGATTGTCGCGAATGGGACCTGTTTGCAGCGCCTTCGCGGAGAATGCAGGGCCGGCGGCGAGCCGCGGCGGCGTTAGCCTGCGCCGCCGTTGACAAGGCCGGTGGCGAGGGCCAGGGTTAGAAAAAAGGGAAGGCTCTATCGTCGGAATGACGCATTATCGATGAGCTTCGCTCGGGTTCTGCTGAAACGTCTGCTGCTGTCGCTGGTGACGCTCTGGCTGCTCAGCCTGCTGGTCTTCGCCGGCGCCCAACTGCTGCCGGGCGATGTCGGGCGGGCGATGCTTGGGCCGCTGGCGGACGAATCGGTGGTCGCCGCGCTCAACCACAAGCTCGGCACCGACCGGCCATTGCTGGTTCAATACTGGGACTGGGCCAGCCATTTCGCCGTCGGTGATCTCGGCCACTCCTATACGTTCGACGCGCCGGTGGGGCCGTTCATCGGCCAGGCGCTGCAAAACTCGCTGAAACTGGCGGCAGTCGCCTTCGTGCTGGTGATGCCCTTGAGCATCCTCGGCGGCATCTGGGCGGCATTGCGCGTCGGGCGCGCCACCGACCGCATCATCACCGTGGTCGGACTCTCGGCGACGATCCTGCCGGAGTTCGTCACCGGCATCGTGCTGATCCTGATCTTCGGCGTCTGGCTGCGCTGGCTGCCGATCTCGGCCAGCTGGCCGGACGGCGCCGGCGCCATGGAGCAGGTCTACTACCTGATCCTGCCGTCGATCCCGCTCTTCCTGGTGCTGTTCGGCTACATCGCGCGCATGGCGCGGGCGGGGATGATCGAGGCACTGGATTCCGACTACACGCGGACCGCGGTGCTGAAGGGCCTTCCCTGGCGTACTGTGCTTTGGCGTCATGTGCTGCGGAACGCCCTGCTGCCGACCATTACCGTCGTCGCGACCCAGACCGGCTACCTCATCGGCGGCCTGCTCGTGGTCGAGGTGCTGTTTCACTACCAGGGGATCGGCGGCCTGATCTATAACGCGGCGAAGAGCAAGGATTTCCCGACGCTGGAATCGGGGATCCTCGTCATCGGCCTCATCTACACCATCGCCACGTTGCTGGCGGACCTGCTCTATTCCGCGCTCAACCCGCGCATTCACTTCGGAGCGACCGAATGAGCGTGGAAGCATCTGCCGGGACCGAGACGACCGGCGCGCTCGACGCCTCCAGTCCGGCCGCGGCGCGGCGCGAGCGCATCCGCCTGCTGTTGCGCTCGGCGACCTTTCTGACCGGTGCCTTCGTCATCCTGTTCTGGATCGTCTGCGCGCTGTTCGGTCAGTATTTCGTCCCGGTCGACCCTTACGTGGACGACATGATGGCGACGCTCTCGCCGCCGACCGCCGAGCACTGGTTCGGTGCCGACGCTCTCGGGCGGGACGTCTTCTCCCGGGTGATCGTCGGTTCGCGGGACATCCTGACAGTGGCGCCGCTCGCAACCCTGCTCGGCACGATCCTCGGCACCGTCGTCGGCCTGATCGTCGGGTATTTCCGCGGCATCGTCGACGACACGGTCAGCCGCCTGGTCGATGCCGTCCTCGCTCTCCCGCTGATCATCGTCGCGGTTCTCTGTCTGGTCGCGCTCGGAACCTCGAGCGCGACCGTCGTGGTCGTGATCGGTGTGGTCTTTGCCCCGATCATCGCCCGCACCGTGCGCACGGCCGTGATGCTGGAGCGTCAGCTTGACTATGTCGCGGCGGCGAAGCTGCGCGGCGAGAACGCTTTCTACATCATGTTCGTCGAGATCCTGCCCAATGTGTCGGCGCCGATCCTGGTCGAGGCCACCGTGCGCCTCGGCTATGCGATCTTCACGGTGGCGACGCTCTCCTTCCTCGGCTTCGGTATCCAGCCGCCTTCGCCGGATTGGGGCTTGGCCATTTCCGAGAGCTACGGAATGATCAACGGCGGCGCTTGGTGGACCGTGCTGTTCGATGCGCTGGCGATCGCTTCTCTGGTGGTTGCGGTCAACCTGGTCGCCGACGCGATCCATGGGGTGTTCGAAACGTGACCGCCGAAGCCCCCGCCGAAATTCCAGCCGAACTCCGGCCGCGCCCCGAGCTCCATCGACCGCATACCGTCGCGGCACCAGACTCCTTGGCCGTCGAGAATCTTGATCTGGCCTATCGCGTCCGCGGTAAGGATCGCCAGGTGCTGCGTTCGGTCAGCTTCCGCATCGGTCGCGGTGAATCCTTCGGCCTGGTCGGCGAGTCCGGTTGCGGCAAGTCGACGGTGGCGCTGGCCGCCGTGCGTTATCTCCCGCGCAATGGCCGGATCCGCAATGGTCGCATCCTGGTCGATAACCAGGATCTGATGGCCCTCGGCGAGGGCGCGCTGCGTTCACTGCGCGCGAACACGGTTTCGATGGTCTATCAGGATCCCGGCCGCGCGCTTAATCCGTCGCTGAAGATCGGCCGGCAGATGTCGGAGATCTTCGAGCTGAAGGGCGCCGGCAAGGGCGAGGCGATCGACCGCGCCGCCGACATGTTGAAGCGGGTGCAGATCGCCGATCCGACCCGGGTCCTCGAGCGCTATCCGCATCAGCTCTCCGGCGGCATGCAGCAGCGCGTCGCCATCGCCATGGCGCTCTCGATCGATCCCAAGCTGCTGATCCTCGATGAGCCGACCACCGGTCTCGATGCCACGGTCGAGGCCGAAGTCCTCGATCTCGTTGCCAAACTGCGCGGCGAGTTCGCGACGTCGATCCTGTTCATCAGCCACAATCTCGCGGTCATCGCACGGATGTGCGATCGGGTCGGCGTGCTCTATGCCGGCACCCTGGTCGAAGAGGGCGACACAAAGGAAATCTTCCGCAATCCGCGCCATCCCTACACGGTCGGCCTGCTGCGCTGCCTGCCGCGGCGCGGCCGGCGCAAGGACCATGGGCGCCTCGACACCATCCCCGGCTTCCTGCCGGCGCCGGGGGCGCAGATCACGGGGTGCGTCTTCGCGCCGCGTTGCGGCCTTGCCGACGATCATTGCCGGACTGTCGAGCCGCCGCTCTACGATCTCGGGGACCGGCGCAGCCGTTGTCACTATCATGAGCAGGCGCCGGACCTGCCCCGCGTGTCGCCGAGCGACCTTCCGGCGCTGACGGCAATCGACCGCACCGGCGTGCCGGTGTTGAAGACCGCGGATCTCGCCAAGACCTATGGCGGCGCCGATCGCAAGGTGCGGGCGCTGACCGGTGTATCGCTCGAGCTCTGGCCCGGCGAAACCCTCGGCCTGGTCGGTGAATCCGGCAGTGGCAAGACCACCTTCGCGCGGCTGCTGCTCGGCCTCGCGACGCCCGACGATCCGAACAGCATCGATCTGGACGGCAAGAAGCTGCCGGGCTCGATCGACGCGCGCAGCCGGGCGGAGATCAAGGCGCTGCAGATCGTGTTCCAGAATCCGGATTCCGCGCTCAACCGGTCGCGTTCGGTGAAGAGCCTGGTCGGTCGCGCGCTCGCCAAGCTGGCCGGCGTGCCGCGCGGCGTGCGGATGGAGAAGCTGCTGGCACTGACCCGCGCGGTGCGGCTGGCCGACCGCTACCTGCCGGCACGGCCGCGGCAGCTATCCGGCGGCTTGAAGCAGCGCGTTGCCATCGCCCGCGCTTTCGCCGGGGATCCCCGGATCGTGGTCTGCGACGAGCCCACCTCGGCGCTCGACGTCTCGGTCCAGGCGGCGATCCTCAATCTGCTCGCCGACCTCCAGGCCGAGCGCAGGGTCTCCTATATCTTCATCTCCCACGATCTCGGCACGGTGCGCTATCTCTCGGATCGCATCGCCGTGCTCTATCTCGGGCGCCTGATGGAGATCGGTCCCGCGGAGAGCGTGTTCTCCGGACCGCACCATCCTTATACCGAGGCGCTGCTTTCAGCGGTGCCGGCGATCGACGGGCAGACCAAGGCGCGCGTGCGTCTCGCGGGTGAGATCCCGAGTGCCATCAGCCCACCGCCGGGTTGCGTGTTTCACACGCGCTGCCCACGCTGCCTCGGCGATATCTGCCGCACCCAGGAACCGCCGCTGATCCCGGCCGAACCCGGCCACGAGATCCGCTGCCACATCCCGGCCGCCGAGCTCGGTCGCCAGGAACGGGATGCGGCGGAATGAGGAAGCCCTAGCGCGCGGCGTAGCCGCCATCGACCAGCATGTCCGCGCCGGTCATGAAGCTGCTGTCATCGCTCATCAGGAAGGCCGCGGCGGCGGCGATCTCTTCCGGTCTGCCGAGGCGGCCGATCGGAAACCGCGGTGCCAACTTCTCATGGGCTTCTTCGATACTGGCATTGCGCGCCATCAGGCGCTCGGTCCAGACCGCGCCGGGGGAGAGCGTGTTGACGCGAATCCGGTCCGCCGCATGGTCGAGCGCCATGACCTTGGCGAGATTGACCAGCCCCGCCTTGGCCGCGCAATAGGCGGCGCTGCCGGCGACGCCGACCTGGCCGAATTGCGAGGCGACATGCACGATGCTGCCGCCCTCGGCCAGCATGTGCGGCACCGCATGCTTGCTCATCAGGAAGGCACCGGTGAGGCTGACCGCGATCTCGCGATTCCAGTCGGCGAGATCGAGGGTCACGACAGTGCCGTCATGCGACGGAGCCGCCGCGTTGTTGATCAGGCCCCAGAGCGCGCCGAACTTCGCGACACCGGCCGCGACGGTTGCCTCGGCCGATTTCGGGTCGGTGACATCGCAGCGGAGTCCGATCGCCGCTGCTCCGGCCAGCGCCGCCGTGGCTTTGGCGCCCTCTTCGTTGAGGTCGGCACAGATCACCTTGGCGTCTTCGGCGACCAGCCGCAGGGTGGTCGCGCGGCCGATACCGTGCGCGGCGCCGGTGACGAGAATGACGCGACCTTCGAGCCGTTTCACGCCTGGCGCGCTCCGCCTTGGTTTCCGGGCAGGTCGCAGGGCAGGAACCGGCCGCGGCCGGGCGCCGCGGTCGGCTCCTTGCCGTTCCACACGACATCGCCGCGCGACAAGGTCAATTCCGGCCAGCCCTTGATCTTCATGCCCTCATACGGCGTGTAGTCGCACTGGTCGTGCAGCAGGCCGTGGGTCACGGTCCATTCGCGCTCGGTGTCCCAGATCACGATATCGGCGTCGCCGCCGACCGCGATCGTGCCCTTTCGCGGATAGAGACCGTAGATCTTCGCCGCGTTGGTCGCGTTCAGCGCCACGAACTGGTTCAGCGTGATCCGCCCCTTGCCGACGCCTTCCGAGAGCAGCAGCGGCGCCCGGAGCTCGATCCCGGGGATGCCGTTAGGCACATTGGCGAACGTGGTCTTGGCGCCGTGCTTGGTCTTCTCGGTGAAGCGATAGGGCGAATGGTCGGAGGACAGCACCTGGAAAGTGCCGTTCTGCAAGCCTTGCCAGATGTATTGCTGGTTGGCTTTGTCCCGCGGCGGCGGCGTGCAGACGTATTTGGCGCCCCCCAGCGGATTATCATGATGATGCCCGACGATGTCCTCGGCGGAAAGAAAGAGATATTGCGGGCAGGTTTCGCCGTAGATCTTGAGGCCGCGCGTCTGGGCCCAGCGGATCTGCTCCATGCCGTCGCGATGCGAGACATGCGTGATCAGGATCGGCACATCCATCAGCTCGGAGAAGCTGATGGCGCGATGAGTCGCCTCCCGGTCGCCGACATGCGGATGCGCCGACATGTGGTGCTCGATCCCGGTCTTGCCCTCGGCCAGCAGCTTGTCGGTCAGCCAGCGCACCACCGCGTCGTTCTCGGCATGCACCATCACCAGGGCGCCCTCGCGCTTGGCGAAGTCGAGCACATCCAGGACCTGCTCGTCGGCGAGCGCCAGGCCTTCATAGGTGAGATAGACCTTGAACGAGGTGCAGCCATCGCGCACCAGCGCCGGCAAATCCTGGCCGAGCACCTGCGGCGTCGGATCGGCCACGACCAGATGGAAGGCGTAGTCGATCACCGCCTTGCCGTTGGCGCGCCGGTGGTAGTCATCGACCACGGCTCGCAAAGACTGGCCCTTCAGCGGCATAGCGAAGGGGATGACGGTGGTGGTGCCCCCGCAGGCCGCCGAGGTCGTCCCGGAGCGGAAGTCGTCGCAGGTCGCCTGACCTTCCCAGGGCTGCTGGTCCATGTGGCAATGGCTGTCGACGCCGCCGGGCGTCACCAGCTTGCCTCTGGCATCGATGATCTGCTCTGCTTTGCCGAGATCCTCGCCCAAAGTGACGACCTTGCCATCGCGGATGCCGATGTCGCAGCGGACCACATCGCCAGCGGTCGCGACCGTGCCGTTGCGGACGATCAGGTCGAAAGGTGCGGCCATTAGACTAGTGCTCCGCTTCAATGCTCGGCTGCGTTGAGCTCTTCCTTGCGGCGCGCGACATAGGCATCCAGTGCCTCGACGATCGCCGGATCCATCATCGGCTGCTCGTAGCTCTCCAGCGCCGTCTGCCAGATTGCGGTGGCGCGCTGGGTGGCATTCTTGGCGCCGGCAATCTCCCAGTTCTCGTAATTCTGCCAGTTCGAGAGCATCGGCTGGTAGAAGGCGGTTTCGTAGCGGGCCAGCGTATGCTCGGCGCCGAAGAAATGCCCGCCGGTCGGAACCCCAGCGATGGCCTCAAGGCCGGCTTTGATCTCTTCCGGCGTGATCGGCACCGGCGCGATGGTCATCGCCATCATCTGCAGCATCTCGACATCGAGCACGATCTTCTCGAAGGAGGCGGTAAGCCCCCCCTCCATCCAGCCGGCGCCATGATAGACGAAATTCGCATGCCCCATAACGGCCGACCAGATCGACATTTCGGATTCATAGGCCGCCTGGGCATCGACCGCATTGCTGGCGCTGGAGTTGCTGGCCCGGTAGGGCAGCTTGTAGAGGCGTGCCAATTGTCCGGCGGCGAGCGTGGCTCGCGCATTCTCCGGCGTGCCGAAGGCCGGGGCGCCGCTCCGCATATCGACGTTGGAGGTGAAGGCGCCGTAAACCACCGGCGCGCCCGGCCGAGTGAGCTGTGTCAGCACGATCCCGGACAGCGCCTCGGCATTTTGCTGGGTGAGGGCGGCGGCGAGGGTCACCGGCGTCATTGCGCCCATCAGGGTGAAGGGCGTTACCACGACCGCCTGGCCGTGTTCCGACATCGCCATCAAGCCGTCGCTCATCGCCTCGTCGAAGCGGCGCGGCGAGTTGACCGAGATGATGGTGATGACCGAGGGGTCGTCGAGAATTTGTTCCGTGGTCTTGCCGCGGGAGATCGCCATCATCGCGATGCCGTCGATCGCGCGCTCGCGGCCGATGGCGCTGCAATGAAAGACCTTGTCGGCATAGGTGATGTTGGCGAGATAGCAGTCGAGATGCCGGTTGTGGGCCGGAAGCTCGATCGGCGCGGTCGGCTGGTTGCCGACGAAATGGATGATGTCGAAGCTCTGGGCGAGCTTGATGAGCTTGATGTAATCCTGATAGTTGCCGGATCGGCGGCCCTGCACGCAGTCATGCACATTGGGCGGCCCGGCGACCAGGCCGAAGGAAACATGGTTGCCCCCCGCATTGACCCTGCGCACCGGGTTGCGCGGGCTCAGGACGAAGCTCGACGGCGCGGTCTTCAGCGCATTCGCTACGACCTCGCGCGGGATCTTCACCAGGCCGGTCTCGTCATCGACCTTGGCGCCGGCGGCGCGGAACTTGTCCCGCGCCGCCGCGCCCATGAACTCGATGCCGATATTCTCGAGAAGATGCAGCGAGGCCTCGTGGATCGCCATCAGCTGGTCTTCGCTCAGGATCTCGAGCGGCTTCAGCGCGTTGCGCAAAGGCGGGGCGCCGGCGAGCGACATGCCGAGCGGGCGGTTCTCCCGCATGCGGCGCGGTCTGCGCGTCGGCCGTGTGTTTTCCATCGTCATCCCCGCATCCGCGTGCCGTCGGGATCGAAGCGCGGCCGCGCGGAAATGATCGCCGGCCGGCGCTTGCCCAGGAGCTCGATCTCGCAGGCGGCGCCGTCGGCAAAGAATTGCGGCTTCACATAGCCGAGCGCAAGGCTCTCCTTGACCGTATGGCCGTAGGTGCCCGAGGTGACGTAGCCGGCCAACGCGCCGTCGCGGTAGATCGCCTCGCCGCCGAAGCAATCGATGCCGTTGGCCTCGACCACGAAGCTGGCGAGCCGCTCCTTCGGACCAGCTTTCGCAGCGGCTTCGGCGCCGGCCTTGCCGATGAAATCCGCCTTGTCCAGGCGAACGAAGCGGCCGAGGCCCGGCTCGTACGGCGTGTAGTCCGGCGAGAGATCGACCGACCAGCTCGGGAAGCCCTTCTCGACGCGCAGCGAGAGCAGGGCGCGCGAGCCGGCGAGCCGAAGCCCATGCCCCTTGCCGGCCGCGGTCAGCGCCTCGAACACGCTGCGCTGGTATTCGGCCGGCATGTAGATCTCATAGCCGAGCTCGCCGGTGAAGGAGACGCGAACGACGATCGCATTCGGGCACGCGCCGATCGGCATCTCGCGGGCGGTAAGGAAGGGGAAGGCGTTGCCGCCGACATCCTCGTCGAGCGCCACCGCCTGCAGCACCGCGCGTGCCTGCGGTCCGGCGATGTGCAGGCCGCAATACCGCGCGGTCAGATTCTCCACCCGAATCGATCCGTCTTCAGGCAGGTTCTGCTGGAACCAGCGCATGTGATAGCGCTGCATCGGCCCGGAGCCCAACAGCACGAAGCGCTCTTCGCCGAGACGCGTCACGGTGAAGTCGCCGATTAACCTTCCCTTCGGGCTCAGCATCGGCGAGAGCACGGTCTTGCCGACGGCCTTAGGCATGCGGTTGGCAAGGAGATGATCGAGCCAGGCAGCGACGCCTTTGCCGGTCGCCTCGTACTTCGCGAAGGTCGAGATCTCCAGCAGGCCGACTCCATCACGGAGCGCCCGGCATTCCTCGCCGACCGCTTCGAACCAGTTGCCGCGGTTGAAGCCGTAGCGGTCCTCCGCCTTCTCGCCTTTCCGCGCGAACCAGAGCGGGTATTCGAAGCCGAAGTTCTGGCCGAACACCGCGCCTTGCTCCGCGAGCCGGTCGTGGATCGGGAAAGTGCGCATCGGCCGGCCGGCGGTGAACTCCTGGAACGGATAGACCAGGTCGGTGCGGTGCTCGTAGAAATACTTGGTGCGTTCGCGGGTGTAGCGCTTGCCGGCCCAGTCGCCGAAGCGCGCGACGTCCCAGAAGAAGACGTCGAGGCTCGGCTCGCCCTCGATGATCCATTCGGTCAGCACCTTGCCGATGCCGCCGCCCTGGTTGAACCCGCTCATCACCCCGCAAGCGCAGAAATAGTTCTTCAGGCCCGGATAGGGCCCGAGCAGGGGCCCGAGATCGGGCGAGAAGATCATCGGCCCGTTTATGATGCGCTTGATGCCGGCATTCTCCAGCACGGGCATCGCTTCTACAGCGCGGGCAAGGTTCGCTTCCATGCGGCCGATATCATCGGGCAGCAGCTCGTGGCCGAAATCGAGCGGCGTGCCGTTCTCGGCCCAATGCACGCATTTGCTCTCATAAGCGCCGAGCAGCAGGCCCTTGCCCTCTTGGCGACAGTAGTAACCGCCGCTGGGCTCGGAGATGTTCGGCACTTCGTGGCCCATGGCGGCGATCTCGGGGATCGTCTCGGTCACCATGTAGTGGTGCTCGACCGGCTGCAGCGGCAGGGTGATGCCGGCGAGCGCCGCAACCTCCCGGGCCCAGAGTCCCGCCGCGTTGACGATGTAGTCGGTCTTGATGGTGCCGTTCGGCGTTCCGACGGTCCAGCTGCCGTCCGAATTCGGCCTGGTCGAGGTGACCGGCGTCTCGCGGTAGATCTTGGCGCCGCGGTCGCGCGCCGCCTTGGCATAGGCCTGGGTGACGCTGGCGGGATCGCAATATCCTTTGAGCGGCTCGTAGAGCACGGCCTTAAGCCCGTCGGTCTTCAGGATCGGCGCCAGGCGGCGCGCTTCCTCCAGCGAGATGAACTCGGAATCGATGCCGTTTCTCTTTCCGCGGCTGTGCAGGATCTGCAAAGCGGTGAGCTGATCGTCGGTGCGGGCGAGATGGATGCCACCCACCGGATGATAGCCGGTGGACTGGCCGCTCTCCTTCTCGAGCTCGGGATAGAGGTTGATCGTGTATTTCTGCAGAACCGCGGCGCTCGACGGATTGGTGAGCGCGAACAGGCTGCCCGCCGCGTGCCAGGTTGAGCCGGCGGTCAGCTCCTTGCGTTCCAGCAGCACCACATCTTTCCAGCCGGCCTTGGCGAGGTGGTAGAGTATCGCACAGCCGGTGACGCCGCCGCCGATAACCACGACCCGGGCATGAGTTTCCATGATGCGGCTAATCCTTCAGTCCGAGCGTGTTCAAGAGGTCGCGGCGTTTGTCGTCCGGGAGCTGCGCGAAGGGCGGCCGCACGATCCGCCATGAATCGCGCTTCAGTCGGGCGGCGATCGCAGTCTTCAGTGCGGGCACCAGCGGATATCCTTCGAAGATCGAGCGGATCTTGCCGACCTCGGCATCGAGCTTGGTGCGGGCTCCGCCATCCGGCGTGTCAATCAGCTTGCGGATATTGCCGACCTGATAGTTCGCAGTGGCGCTGATGCAGCCGGCAGCGCCGAGTTTCAGGGCGGGGAGCAGGAGTTTCTCGGAGGCGGGGAAGATCGCCATCTCCGGGAATTCCTTCAGCAGCAGCGCGACATTGTCCCAGACGCCGGAGCTGTCCTTGAGGCCGGCGATGACGCCGCCATAGGCCTTGCGCAGCCGGGCGATCAGAGTCGGCGTGATAGCGACGCCGGACATCTGCGGAATGTGGTAGAGATAGAGCTTGAGATCGGGCCGCGCGACGCGATCGATGATCGCCGCGTAATAGGCGTAGATCCCATCTTCCGGCATGTTCTTGTAGTAGAAAGGCGGCAGCACCAGCACGCCGCCGGCGCCGATCTCCAGCGCGTGCCGCGCCAGCGCCACCGCATCGGGCAGATTGGCGGCGCCGGTGCCGGGCATCAGCTTCGCCGCCGGAATGCCCTTCTCGACCAGATGCTCAAGCAGGGAAATGCGTTCGTGCAGCGACAGCGAATTGGCCTCGCTGGTCGTGCCGAAGACGGCGAGGCCATTGGCGCCTTCCTTGAGCAGCCAGGTGCAGAAATCGACGAAGGCCGGCCGGTCGGGTTCCAGATCCGGCCTGAACGGCGTCAGTGCCGGCGACAGGACGCCGCGAAATCCGGTCGCCGCGGCGCTGGAGGGTTGTGCCTTCACCGTGGTGTCCATCAGCCGAGCACCGAGAAGCTGCTGCGCTGGTCGGGCTGCCGGCGCCGCGAATAGAAGCCGATGCTGACATCGCGGTTGATGTGCTTCAGGTGGAACGGCACCGGCTCCCTGTCGTGATCGCGGCCGTTCTCGCAAGCCTCGATCAGCTCCGCCATCATCTCGCCGACGATCGGCGCGTTCTTGAACTGGTTGCCGCTGGTTCCGACCGCCATGTAGAAGCCCGGGAGATCCGACTTGTCGTAGATCGGGATCCAGTCGTCGGAGACGTCGTAGAGCTCGACCAGGCCCTTCATCTTATTGGGGACGGGCAGGGTGGTGAAGCGCTGCGCCATGCGCATCACCTGGACGCGCCATTGCTCGGTGAACTCGCGATTGAAGCTGTCCGGGTCGACCCATTCCTTGGTGTCGCATTCCGGGTCCTCGCTGCCGATCAGGATATGGTTGCCGATTTCCGGCCTTGCGTAGCAGGACGTGTCCTGGTCGGAAAAATGCAATCCGTCATGCTCGTAGTCGAAGCCCGGCGGGGCGGGGACATGCGCCACTTCATGACGCAACGCCTTGGTCTTGATGTTCATCCCGGCTTCGACATCGGCCATGCGGTTGATCTTGAAGGAATGCGGTCCGGCAACGTTGACGACTACCGGGGCGGCGATCTCTTCACCGGACTTCAGACGAACGCCGGCGGCGCGGCCGTTCCGCTTCAGGATGTCGGTGATCTCGGTGTTGAACAGGAAGGTGGCCCCGGCCGCCTCGGCCGCGACCTGCAGGTTGTGCGCCGCGAGCTGCGGGTCGTTGACATAGCCGCTGGTGGTGAAATGCACGACGCCCGGCAAATTCTCTCCGTTCGATTGGGCGAACTTCGGGTCTTCGGGCCGGCGCGGCGGATCGAAGGATTCCATGAAGACGAAGGGCAGGCGCTTCTTCACTTCCTCATTGCTGAGCTCGCGATAGGGACAGCTTATTTCATCCATCGCCTTCAGCACCGGCACCAGGTACTTGTTGCGTGCGCATTTGACGACGAAGCTGCCGCAATTCACGTAGCGGGCATTGCCGCGCTCGTCCTTGGTGCCAAGGAACGCGTCCCATTCCTTCCAGTAGAAATGGCTCTCATAGGCGAGGGCCGACCCGTCAACGGTGGAGTAGAACGGCCGGATGATGGCGCAGGAGCCGGAGGTCGAGCCGTAGCCCGCCGCCGGAAGCTTGTCGATCGTGAGCACCTTCCGCCCTTTGCGGGCGAGGCCCAGAGCCGTCGCGCTGCCGATCACGCCCGCGCCGATGACGATCGCGTCGTAAGCCTTAACCATGAAGCCGTTCCTCTGACATCAAAACCGGTTCCCCGAGGCCGATTTGGTACGGCCACTTGCCCGTATGTGACTGCCTTCGACGTTCCAGCCCGATGGCGGCCTGCGGCGGAATATCGGCATTCTCGCGCGGCAAATGCGCTCTTGGCGAAGCGTCTGGTTGGTCACTATAGTGCTCGGCGGTGTCCCTCACTGTAACGGATGGGACATCACCTGTCTCACCGACGCGGGGAGATTTCGAGGGGCGCATGGGGGTGATCAGCGGGAAGACGGGCACCGCCGTCATCGAGCAGAAGCGGAGCCTGCGGACGCCGACTTCCGGGGCCGCGAAGACGGCCCGGACCGCCTTGCTCCTGCTGCCCAACTTCTCCCTGATGGGCGTCATCGCCGCGATCGACGTGATGCGCCACGCCAACCGGCTCTCCCGCAAGGAGCTTTATCGCTCGTTCACCTATTCGGCCGATGGCGGTGCGGTTCGCGCCAGCAACGGCCTGGTCCTGAATGCGGAGAAGCTGCCGGAGGATGGGCCGTCGCTGGATTCGATCTTCGTCTGCGGCGGGTTCAATCCCGAGCGGTTCAAGGACCCGACCGTGTTCCGCTGGCTGCGCAATGCGGCGCGGCGCGGCGTGCGCCTCGGCGCGATCACGACCGGCGCCTATGTCCTGGCGCGCGCCGGGCTGCTGGACGGCTATGCCTGCACGATCCATTGGGAGAATGCGACCAGCTTCGCCGCTGATTTCCCGGATATCGAGCTTCGCAACAACCTCTATGTGATCGACCGGGACCGCTACAGCTGCTCGGGCGCCACGGCGACGCTCGATATGTTCCTCCACATCGTCTCGGAAGAGCATGGCTCGGGCCTGGCCATGGGCATCGCCGAGGAGCTGCAGGTCGATCGGATCCGCTCTTCGGTCGATGAGCAGGCGCGGGCCTATCGGGTGGCGGTGCTGCATCGCTCGCAGAAGCTGGCGGCGGCGATCTCCGCCATGGAAGGCAATCTCGAGGCGCCGCTGGCGGTCAACGAGCTCGCCAACCGCGCCGGTCTCACGCGCCGCCAGCTGCATCGCCTGTTCCGCCACCACACGCATATGTCGCCGCAGGAATACTACCGCGATCTTCGCCTGCGCCACGCGCGGCTGATGCTGATGAACACGATTACGCCGATCCTGGAGATCGCGGTTGCGACCGGGTTCACCACGCATTCCCATTTCACCAAATGCTACCGCCAGCGCTTCGGCGTCTCGCCGCGCGATGATCGGCTCAATACCTGACCGATGAAGGTCATTGTTCACTCCGACAGGCCCGAGGGGTTTATCGACATCCTGCGGCGGCGGCATCCGCGGGCCGAGATCGCCTGCAGCACCGATTACGCCTCGCTGCCCGGCTTGCTGGACCAAGAGCAGCCGGAGGTGCTCTACACCGTGCGCTTTGCCGGAACGCCGAATTATCCCCGCGCCGCGGTGATGGGTTCGCCCTCCTTGCGCTGGGTCTCGGTCGGCGGCTCCGGGATCGATCATCTCGGCGTCTGGGATCCCGCGCGACTCACCGTCACCAACGCAGCGGGCGTCGCGGCCGAGATCATGGCGGAATATGTGATCGGCGGGCTGCTGCATTTCAGCCTCGGCCTTGACCGCTTCGCACGGGACCAACAGGTGCGCCGCTGGACTGCGGGAACGGTCACGTCGCTGCGCGGCCGCACGCTCGCGATCCTCGGCCTCGGCAAGAGCGGTCAGGCGATCGCCCGGATCGCCAAGGCCATCGGCATGACGGTGATCGGCATCCGCGCCCGGCCTTCACCGACGGCGAATGTCGATCGGGTCGAGCCGATGGCGAAGCTGCACGCGGTCCTGGCCGTTGCGGATTGTGTCGCGCTGTGTTTGCCGCTGCTGCCCGGCACGCGCGGCATGTTCGACGCCGCGGCCTTCGAGGCGCTGAAGGCGGGCGCGATCCTGGCGGACATATCGCGCGGCGGGATCGTGCAGCAGGCGGCCTTGCTGGAGGCCTTGCGCCGCGGGAAGCTGCGCGGTGCCGTGCTCGATGTGTTCGAAACCGAGCCGTTGCCGGCGGAAAATCCGCTCTGGGCCATGGAGAACGTGATCATCACCCCGCATTGCTCCAGCGTTTATGACGGCTGGGAGCGGCGCGCGATGGAAATGTTCTGCGACAATCTCGACCGCTGGCAGCGTGGCGCGCCGCTCGAGAATGTCGTCGATCCGCAACGCGGCTATTAGGTCCCATGCGCAACAATGCCCGAAATGGCGCCGGTCTATGCTGCGGGGGAAACAGGAGGCGGCCATGAATCAGCTCGCGCCCACGGCCTTCGACCGGGTCCGGGAACTCACTTTCGACCGCAAGCTCGCCGGCATTCCCGCCGAGGTCCGGCATTTCGCCGCCTTGCTGCTGCTGGACACCCTGGGGGTCGCGGCGGCTTCGCGCGACATGGAAGCGGCGACGATCGCCCGCGAGACCGCGCTCGATCTCTACGCCGCGCGAACGGGCGGTCCGGCGGCGCGGATGCTGTTCGACGGAAGGAGCGTCAGCGTCGCCGGCGCCGCCTTCGCCGCCGCGGCACAGATCGACAATCTCGACGCCCATGACGGCTACAACCCCACCAAGGGACATATTGGTGTCGCCGTGGTTCCGGCGCTGTTCAATTTCGCGGACGGCCGGGACATAAGCGGCGCCGAAGCGTTGACAGCGCTGGTCGCCGGTTATGAAATCGCGGCGCGGGCCGGGATCGCCTTGCATGCGACCGTCAGCGACTATCACACCTCCGGCGCATGGAATGCCCTGGGCGTTGCCGCGATCGGCGCCAGGCTGCGCGGCTTGACGCCGGCCCAGCTCCGCGAAGCGCTCGGCATCGCCGAATACCACGGGCCGCGCAGTCAGATGATGCGGGTCATCGACGTCCCGACCATGCTGCATGACGGCTCCGCTTGGGGCGCCCTCGCCGGAGCCACCGCGGTCTTCCTCGCCGAGCGCGGCTTCACCGGCGCGCCGGCAATCACGGTGGAAGCCGCGGAGGTCGCCGACACCTGGCGCGACCTCGGCGAATCCTGGGTGGTCGACCGTCACTACATCAAGCCTTATCCGGTCTGCCGCTGGGTCCATTCCCTGGTCGGCGCGGCGCTCGACCTCAAGGATCGGCATGCGATCGACAGCAGCGCCATCGCCAAGATCGATCTCAGCGCGTTCCAGGAGGCGACGCGGCTCTACCGCGGAGTGCCGGAGACCACCGCGGTCGCGCAATACGCAATCTCCTTTCCGGTGGCCGCGGCATTCGCGCGCGGGCGGGTCGGCGTCGCCGAGATCACCGGTGCCGGTCTGAAGGATGCTGAGGTCGCGCGGCTGGTCGCCGCCACCGAAGTGCAGGAATCCGCGGAATACAACGCGCGGTTCCCGGCCGGCCGCTGGGGTGACGTGACCGTCACTCTCGCGGACGGTCGACGTTTCTCCTCCGGTCCGCGCGATGCGCGCGGCGGCCCCGAGAACCCGCTGAAGGAAGACGAGATCCTGGCCAAGTTCATGGACTTTGCGGGGCCGGCGATCGGCCAGCAACGGGCCGGTGCCTTGCGCGATGCCGTCCTGCGGATGGAAAAGCCGGGCAGCCGCTTCGCGCCGGTCGTCGATCTGGTCTGCGGCGGCGCATGAGCAATCGCGCCAATCAGCCAAAGCCGCGGCCGCATGTTGCCGCCATGGCCCCCTTCGTGCTGGCCGAGCGCAGCGTCGCCGGCCATGCCAAGCCGATCCAACTGGCGCAGAACGAGAATGCGACGCCGCCGGGCGAAGCGGCGTTGCAGGCCTTGCGTGCAGCGACCGAGCTCAACCGATACCCCGAAGCCGATGCTGCCAGTCTGCGCCATGCGATCGCCGCCGCCGAGGGTCTCCACGCCGAGCGCATCATCTGCGGCGCTGGGTCCATGGAGCTCCTCTCGCTGCTGGCCCAGGCCTATCTCGGGCCGGAGGACGAGGCGGTCATCAGCCAGTACGGCTATGTCTTCTTCCGAACCGTCGCGGAGCAAGTGGGTGCGCGTTTCGCGCTGGCGCCGGAACGGAACTTCCACGCTGATATCGATGCGATTCTGGCGCAGGTCAACAGGCGCACGCGGATGGTGCTGCTGGCCAATCCCAACAACCCGACCGGCGCATTGCTGAGCCAGGGCGAGATCGAGCGCCTCCGCGCGCGTCTCCCCGGCGACGTCCTGCTGGTGCTCGATGCTGCCTATGCGGAGTATGTAACCGAGGACGGCTACGACCCGGGCGTCAAGCTGGTCGATGCGGGCGAGAACACGGTGATGATCCGCACCTTCTCGAAGATCCACGGGCTCGCGGGGTTGCGCGTGGGTTGGGGCTATTTCCCGCAATCCATCGCCGCCCTCATCAACCGTCTGCGCCATCCCAACAACGTCGGCACACCGGCGATCGCCGCCGCTTCCGCGGCCATCGCCGATCGAGCGCATAGCGCGCGGGTGCGGTCGATCAACGCAACGCTTCGCGCCGAATTCAGCGCTGCGTTGCGCGCGCTCGGCCTTTCGCCCTGCGACAGCCAGACGAACTTCGTGCTCTTGCCGTTCGTCTCCTCGGCGGAAGCGGGTTCGGCCCGTGATTTCCTGAGGCACCGCGGCATCCTGGTTCGGCCGATGCACCCCTATGGGCTCGAGCACAGCCTGCGCATCACCATCGGAACGGCAGAAGAGATGATTCAGGTGAGCGACGCCTTCAGCGCCTGGAGGCGCGCGTGACCGGGCCGTCCGGCGATCTCGATCTGGCGCGCGCCATGTTCGCGGAGCTGGAGCGCGGAACCAAGGTCGGCCGCGGCATCGTCCGCGCGACCTATGGCGAGGGCGAGCACTTCGCCCATACCGTGGCCGAGCGGATCGCCCGCGACCTCGGCCTGGAGATCGCGCGGGATGCAGCGCTCAACCTCTATATGACCTTGCCGGGGCGCGACCGCACGCTGCCCCGCATCGTCACCGGCTCGCACATGGATTCCGTGCCGCAGGGCGGAAACTATGACGGTGCCGCCGGCGTGGTGGCAGGTCTCGCGGCCTTGTCGGGATTGAAAGCGGCGGGTGTGCGGCCGGCCCGCGACGTCACCGTCATGGCGGTGCGCGGCGAGGAAGCCGCCTGGTTCGACAGTCATTACATCGGCTCGAAGGCGGCGTTCGGCAAGTTTCCCGAGGCGGACTTCGAAGTCCTCCGTTCCGACACGCGCCAGCCGCTCGGCGAGGCGATGCAGCAGGCGGGTTGCGATCTGGCGGCGTTGCGCCGCGGCGACGCTTATCTGCTGCCGCGGGATGTTGCGGCCTATCTCGAGGTGCATATCGAGCAGGGGCCGGTGTTGGAAAATGCCGGGATGCCGGTTGGTATCGTGACCGGCATTCGCGGCTGCCTCCGCCACAACGAGGCACGGTGTTACGGCACCTACGCCCATTCCGGCGCCACACCGCGCGACGCCCGCCGCGACGCGGTGGCCGCAACCGTCGAGCTGTTGCACCGGCTGGACGCTAGCTGGACCGAGATCGAGCGGAACGGGGATCTGGTCTTCACGGTCGGCGTCTTGCACACGGATCCCGGCTTCGACGGGCCGAGCAAGGTCGCGGGCGAGACGCGCTTCGTGCTCGATTTCCGGGGTCTCGAGGACGCCGTGATGCAGCGCGCCAGCGAGACCGCGCAGAGCCTGGCGGCCGAGATCGCCGCGCGACGCAGGGTCCGCTTCGACCTCGGCGCGCCGAGCTACAGCACGCCAGGCATCATGGACCCCAATCTGCGCAGCAAGCTCCGGATGATCGCCGCCGAAACCGGTGTCGCGTCCATGGAGCTTGCGAGCGGCGCCGGGCACGACGCCGCGGTCTTTGCATCCTATGGCGTGCCGACCGGCATGATCTTCATCAGGAACGCAAACGGCAGCCACAATCCCGACGAGGCGATGGCAATCGAGGACTTTGGCCTGGCGGCGGGATTGCTGGCGGAGGCCATCGCGCGGGATGCCGTCTGAACCCGTCCGATCCGCGCTAGTCTCCGGTTCCTGGGCAAGATCAAGAGGCCTGCTGTTGGCGAAAACATGCGGGACAGCGCCTGTCTCAGGTGCGATAGTACGGTCCCAGGCGTCATAGTACCGTCTTGTCAGTTATCCGAGGGGAACGGTCTTTGAGCCAGCAAGCTGGGGATTCCGGTCGCGACCTGGTGGGCTATGGCGCCAACCCGCCGCATCCACGCTGGCCCGGCAACGCGAGGATCGCCGTCAACTTCATCGTGAACTACGAAGAGGGTGCGGAATACACGGTCCTCAATGGCGACGACCGGCCGGAAACCATTCTCTCCGAAGTCGGCGCGGGTCCCGCGGTCAGGGGTCTGCGCGATCTCAACATGGAATCCATGTACGAGTACGGCGCAAGGGCCGGCGTCTGGCGCACCTTCAAGGCGTTCCAACAGCGCGGCATCGTGCCGACGGTCTATGCCGCGGGCTTGGCGCTGGAGCGCAATCCGCGCGTCGCCGAAGCCATTGCCGCTTCGGGCAGCGACATCGTCGCCCATGGCTGGCGCTGGATCGACTATGCCGAGATCGACGCGGCGCAAGAGCGCGAGCATATCGCGCGCTGCGTGGCGGTGATCGCGCGGATGACCGGCCGCCGCCCGCTCGGCTGGTATACCGGACGCCCGAGCCTCAACACCCGCCGGCTGGTGGTGGAGGAGGGCGGTTTCCTCTATGACGGCGATGCCTATGCCGACGATTTGCCTTATTGGGTAAAGGTGGGCGACCGTGCGCATCTCATCGTGCCGCACAGCTTCGATCACAATGACAGCCGCATGGCGCGCAATCAGGATCTGCCGACCGGCGACATGTTCTTCGCATATTTGCGCGATGCTTTCGACGCGCTCTATGCCGAGGGCGAGACCGCGCCGAAGCTGATGACCGTCAGCACCCATTGCCGGTTGATCGGGCGACCGGGGCGCATCGGCGGGCTGCAGCGCTTCCTCGATTATGTCCTTAAGCACGACCGGGTCTGGATCTGCCGCCGCGAGGAGATCGCGCGGCATTGGCGGGCGCAGTTCCCGCAAGCAGGCATGATCGCCGATCCGGCGGAGGCTGCGGCATGAACCTGCTCGACGGCAAGGTGGCGATCGTGACCGGCGCCGCGTCGGGTATCGGGCGCGCCATCGCCCTCACCTTTGCGGCGGAAGGCGCCACGGTCGTGGCGGCCGATCTGCGCGAGGATCCGATCGAAGGCGGCGAACCGACGGTCGCCGTGATCCGCAGCCAAGGCAAGAAGGCGCTGTTCTGGCCGGCGGATGTCTCGCGCTGGGCCGATATCGATCGGCTGGTCGGCACGGCCACGGAAATGCATGGCCGGGTCGATGTGATGGTCAACAATGCCGCGATCTACACTGGAACACGGCTGACCGAAACCACGGAGGAGCAGTGGAACCGGGTGATGGCGGTCAACCTCACCGGCATGTTCTTCGGCTGCAAGCGCGCGGTGCAGCAGATGCTTTCCCAGGACCCGGTCAACGAAGTGCGCGGCCGCATCGTCAACATCTCGTCGCAGCACGGCATGGTCGCGTCGCCGGGCGATTGCGCCTATGGCGTCAGCAAGGCCGGCGCCGTCTATCTCACCCGGCAAATCGCGGCCGACTATGCCAAGGACCTCGTGGTCTGCAACGCGGTGGCGCCGGGCAAGATTCTGACCGGCAAGCCGGCGATCGATAGCGATCCCGCGCGCCTCGCCTATTCGAAGAGCCGCACGCCCTGGCCGCGCCTCGGCGCGCCGAACGACGTTGCGAACGCGGCACTCTACCTCGCCAGCGATCTCGCGAGCTATGTGACGGGCACCAATCTGATGGTCGATGGCGGATGGATGGCGGCGTGATGAAGGTGCTGGTTTCCGGCGGCGGCGGCTTCGTGATGGCGAACTTCCTCCGCCGCTGGCTGGAAGCGGATCCGCGGCACCGGGCGGTGGCGCTCGATGCCAGCCCGCTCGACGCCGAGGCGACAGCCTATTTTGCGCCGGTCGCCGATCGGCTCCAGTTCAGCGTCGGCGACGTGACGCGACCGGAAACTTGGGCGAAGCTGCCCGCCGATGTCGATTTCGTGGTGCATGGCGCCGCCGTCACGCCCCATGCCTTTACCGACAAGGACGGCAAGCGCCATGAGCCGGAGCGCGAGGATCCGGTCCGCGTGCTCAATGCCAATATCATGGGCACGGCGCGGGCACTCGACTGGGCGCGCGGGCTCAAGGGGTTGAAGCGCTTCGTCTATGTCAGCACCGGCTCGGTCTACGCCGACGCCGTGCCGGATCAGGAGAAGGACTTCTTCCCGCTGCCCGAGGACGGCTATATCGGCCCGACCGCGCTTTACGACGTCAGCAAGTATTCATCCGAGCTAATCGCGCTGCGTTTCAAGCAGCTCTATGACCTCGATCTCGCGATCGTGCGGCTCTCCAGTGTCTTCGGCCCGATGGACCGACAGACGCCGGCGCGGGGAACCAAGAATCTCTGCAACTATGTCACCAATGCCGCGGCGGAGGGCCGGGTGCTGACCGTCGATTCCGATCAGGCGGTCGGAGACTATGTTTATGCACCGGATGTTGCCGACGGGATCCGCCGACTGTTGCTGGCATCGCGCACTGCATTGAAGCATGACGTCTACAATCTCGCCCAGGGCGAGACCTCGAGCGTCCGTGATCTCGCGAATCTGGCTGCTACGGCTGCGCCAGGGTTCAAGATCGAGATCGTCCCGGCGGCGAATGCCGAGATGCAGACCATGCCCGATCGGCAGACCGGGAAATGGGCGGCCTATGACATCAGTCGCGCGGAAGCCGATCTCGGCTGGAGGCCGCGCGCGCTCAAGACCACGATCGCGGATTATGTTGCGAAGCTCCGCGACGGTAAGGGAATGCAGGGGAGAAACTAGATCAAAGATCACCCCGTCGCGCGACATGCGGCGGCTAACAATAAGAATCCAAACAACCTCGAAACAGTGGAGACACCAATGAAGAACCTCAGAAGCCTGGATTTCCTGCGTCGCCGGTTGAGCGTCTATGAGAACGACCTCATCGACGAGCTCGCTTCCGGCCGCATCGGCCGCCGCGAGTTCCTGCGTCACGGCTCGTTGCTCGGCCTTTCCCTGCCGCTGCTGGGCGGCATTGCGGGGACCTTCGGTCTCGGCGCGACCGTCGCTTCGCGTCCGGCGCGCGCCGCCGGTGGCACGATCCGCGTCGCCAGCCAGGTGCCGGCCGGCAAGATCGACCCGGTCACGGTCGACGACCAGGGCGGCCTGATGATGCTGCACCAGACCGGCGAGTTCCTGATGATTTCCGGCCCGGACCTCGTGCTGAAACCCTGGCTAGCCTTGAGCTGGAAGCCGAACGACGACGGCACGGTCTGGACCTTCAAAATCCGCCAGGGCGTGAAGTTCCACAACGGCAAGGTGATGACCGCGAAGGACGTGGCGGCCTCGGTCGAGCGCCTCGCCGATCCGAAGAACACCTCGAACGCGCTCTCGGTCTTCAAGGGCACGCTCTCGGTCGGCAACACCAAGGCGATCGACGACGAGACCGTCGAGTTCCATCTCGATGCGCCGAACGGCAACTTCCCCTACCTGGTGTCGTCGGACAATTACAATCTGGTCATCGTTCCGGCGGACTATGCCGGCGACTTCGAGAGCAACTTCGTCGGCACCGGCCCGTTCAAGCTGGAGAAGTTCACGCCGAAGCAGGGTGCCTCGTTCGTGCGCAACGACGACTACTGGGGCGACAAGGCACTGCCGGATAAGACGGTCTGGAGCTTCTACGACAGCCAGCAGGCGATGGCCTTGGCGCTCCAGGGCGGCCAGGTCGATGTCATCACCCAGGTCCCCGCGGTCGGCAGCCAGGGCCTGCTGAACGATCCCAACCTCCAGGTGATCACCGCCCGCAGCTGCGCCTGCGAGCAGGTGCATATGCGGGTCGATCAGGGTCCCTTCAAGGACAAGCGGATCCGCCAGGCGGTGGCGCTCACGCTCGATCGCGAGGGCATCGCCAAGGGCCTGTTCCAGGGCCGTGCCGAGGTCGGCAACGACAGCCCGTTCGCGCCGGTCTTTCCCTCGACCGACACCTCGGTCGAACAGCGCAAGATGGACCTCGCCAAGGCGAAGGAACTGCTTGCCGCAGCCGGCGTGCCGAACGGCTTCAAGGCGAAGCTCACCACCGAGAACTATCTGGAGATCCCGCAATACGCGGTGCTGATCCAGAATGCCTGCAAGAAGATCGGCATCGATATCGAGCTCAATGTCGAGGCGCAGGACGCCTACTACGGCAAGGCGGTGTTCGGCTCGTCGGATTGGCTGGATTCCGAGATGGGCATCACCGATTACGGACATCGCGGTGTGCCCAACGTGCTGCTCTCCGCACCGCTCAAGAGCGAAGGCACCTGGAACTCCGCGCATTTCAAGAACAAGGAATACGACCAACTCGTGGTCGACTACATCAAGGCGCTCGACCTCGGCGGTCAGAAGGCGGTTGCCGGCAAGATTCAGCGGCTGCTGCTCGATGAGACGCCGATCATCTTCGCCTACTTCTATGAGTACCTGACCCCCGCCAAGAAGACGGTGCAGGGCATCCCGCCGGTCCCGAACCGCCTGTTCCTGGCGCAAGCCACGATCGGTTGACGACGGCACAGGCTCCCGCGGCGCGCGCCGCGGGAGCTTCTTCTTGAACATGGTGTCCGTTTTGGCCGCACATGGCGGACCTGCGGCCGGTGCGCGATTGCTTGCTCGGCATGGAGTTTTCGCGCCGAGGCCAAGTGCCAAACCTCCTTCAGACGATCAAACGCCGGCAAACATGCGCTCCCGCGCATTCAATACGTGTCTCCGCATCGCTTCGGCAGCCGCGTCGGCGTCGCGCCGTTTAATCGAGTTGACGACAGCAATGGGCTGCATGAGGCGATCGCAATGGCGACGCGCAATCCCTACCACACCTCGGTCCAAAGTTCGCTCGCCTCGCAAATCGCGGTCGGCATGAACACTCTGGGTTCAAGACCGCCGACATGGCGACCGACATCCGGATGGCCTGGCTGCTGACGATGGAGGCCGCCTGGAAGGTGGATCAGGGCACGCTGGCCCGATACGAGGCGTCGATGGTCAACGTCCAGGGCTCCGAAATGATCGGCCGGGTCACCGACCATGCGGTCCAGATCTTCGGCGGCGTGGGCATGATGGAGGATTTCCCCATCCAGCGGTTCTGGCGGGATGCGCGAATCGAGCGAATCTGGGAAGGTACTTCGGAGATCCATCGTGATGCGGCGATCGTCTCCGATTGGCTGCTGGATATTTTCGGTGAGCCGCGCGCCGGCAACGCCAAGGCGGCTCCGCGGGCAAGACACAACGCAAAACGAAGCGTAGATGAGGCATTTGATGTTCAAGAACGATCTCCTGCAGGGCCATCGAATTCTGATCACCGGGGGTGGCACCGGCATCGGCAAATCGATCGCGCAACATTTCCTGGGCCTGGGTGCGGAGATCGTGATCTGCGGCCGCCGCGAGAATGTGCTCGCCGAGACCGCCGCCGCGCTGACCAACGCGACGGGCGGTGTCGTCACCTATAAGACCTGCGACATCCGCGAGGCGGCGCAGGTCGATGCGCTCTGCGAATGGGCGTGGAGCGAAAAGCCGCTGACCGGTCTTATCAACAATGCAGCCGGCAACTTCATCGCCCAGAGCGAGAATCTGAGCCCCCGCGCCGTCGACGCCGTGCTGGGTATCGTGTTGCACGGTTCCGCCTATGTCACCTTGAACTGTGGTAAGAGGTGGCTCGCCGCCGGGCAGAAGGGGAACGTGCTCTCGATCATCACGACCTATGCCTGGACCGGTTCCGCTTATGTCGTGCCCTCGGCCATGGCCAAGGCCGGCGTGCTGGCCATGATCCGTTCGCTGGCGGTGGAGTGGGGCGGCCGCGGCATCCGGCTGAACGCGATTGCGCCGGGACCGTTTCCGACCGAGGGCGCTTGGGAACGGCTGGTGCCGAAGCCCGAGCTGGCCGCGATCTTCGAATCGAAGAATCCGCTGAAGCGGGTCGGCAATCACGAGGAACTCGCCAACCTCGCCGCATTCCTGATGGCTGACAACGTCGGTTACATCAATGGCGAGGTCGTGACCATCGACGGCGGCGAATGGCTGCAAGGCGCCGGCCAGTTCAACTTCATCGGCGAACACATGTCCGAAGCCGACTGGCAGGCGCTGCGCCCGAAGAAGTAGCGGCTGAACAGCAACGACCCTGAAGCGGGCAATATCGGAAGTTCTGGGACCTTGAAATTGGGTGAGACGGGATCCCTGGTGCGAGCTCGCCGCCAAAAACTGAACCGACTGCTGCGGCGCGGCACATCGCCGTTGTCGGCGGCGAGCGGGCCGGTTTGGCGATCCGCTGCTGCAAGGAAACAGGCTATCGCGGCCAGATGCTGGCCGTGCATCCAAAGAAAGGCGAGCTCGAAGGCGTCCCCGGCGTGCCGCGGATCGCGGGACCTGGCATTCGGACCGGATGCCGCCTTCATCAGCATTCCCGCCGATGCCGGCCGCTGTCCTGGAACAGGAGAGGCAAGAGATCCCCGTGGGTGATTTGGGCAGGCCGGAAGACATCGTCGCCGCCGCCGCGTTCCTCGCCGGAGACGGGCCGCGGTTCATCACCGGACAAGTGATTTCAGTCAACGGCGGTCAGTATATGTGGGACTTCCGGACACTAGGCGAGGGATGGCTTCCCTCTGCCTGTTTTTCAGCCACTCCACCTTTTGGCCGAGCGCGCCAAGCCGCAGGAATCCGCGGTTTCTGCTTGGCACAATGTTTGCTGTCAGCAACCCGGCATCGGCGAAGTTGGAGACGGTCTGGTTGCGTATTCTGGTGGTCGATCACAATCCTGAACGCGCGGCAGTGGTCCGCCAGGCCTTGGTCGATGTGGGTGGATATCTGGTCGAAGTCGCGCCGAAGGCGGGCGATCTGCTGGCATTGCTGCGCACTGCCCAGCCCGACGTGCTGATCGTCGATCTCGACCTTCCCGATCGAGACACAATCGAGCAGCTGCGGGTTGCGACCCGTGAGCGGCCGCGGCCGATCGTCATGTTCGTCGACCAGAGCGACAACCCGATGATGCATGCCGCGATCGAGGCCGGGGTCTCAGCCTATGTGGTCGACGGGCTCAATGCCGGACGGGTGCGGCCGATCCTCGACGTGGCGATCGCGCGGTTCAAGGCGTTCGAAGCTTTGCGCCTGGAGCTCGACCAGACCAAGAGCCAGCTTGCCGAGCGCAAGCTGGTCGATCGCGCCAAGGGCATTCTGATGCGCGTCAAGGGAATCACCGAGGAAGAAGCCTATGACCGCATGCGCAAGACCGCGATGAAGGAACAGAAGAAGCTGGTGGAGATCGCGCAATCTATCCTGACCGCCGCGGATATCCTGCGATGAACGGCGACCTGACCCCAGTTCGTGCCGGGTTCATTCCGCTGATCGACGCGGCGGCGCTGATCGTGGCGGCCGATCGCGGCTTCGCGGCCGAAGAAGGCTTGCGGCTCGAGCTGACGCGCGAGGTCTCCTGGGCCAATATCCGCGACCGCCTGGCGCTGGGGCAGTTCGACGCGGCGCATATGTTGGCGCCGCTCGCGATCGCCGCGACGCTCGATCGCGACCGGCCGGATGCGGCGATGATCGCGCCGATGGCGCTCGGCCTCAACGGCAACGCGATCGTCGTATCCGCCGCGCTCTATGCGGTTATTGGCGCCCATGCCGTTGGTGATCTTGCCGATCCCAAGGTGACGGCCGCGGCACTCGCCCGGATCGTCGCGGCGCGGAAGCAGCGGGGGGCCGAACCCTTGACCTTCGGCATGGTATTCCCGTTCTCCAGCCACAACTACCAGCTCCGCACCTGGATGGCGGCGGCGGGGATCGATCCTGATCGCGACCTGCGCCTGGTCGTCCTGCCGCCGCCTTACATGGCGGACGCGCTCGCCAAGGGACAGCTCGACGGCTTCTGCGTCGGCGCGCCTTGGGCCAGCGTCGCGGTCCAGGCGGCGCGCGGCCACATCCTGCATTTCGGCGTCGACCTGATCGCGCGCTGTCCGGAGAAGGTGTTGGCGGTGCGCAGCCGCTGGGCCGCCGATAACGGGCGCATTCTAAAGCGCCTGGTCAGGGCCTGTGCCCGCGCCGCAGCTTGGTGTGCGGCGCCGGAGCATCGCACGGAGCTGGTGGAAATCCTGGCGGCGCCGGAGCGTCTCTGCATCGAGCGCGCGACGATCGCGGGCTCGGTGGATGGACGCTTGCTTACCGCACCGGACGGCGCGACGCGCGCGCACGCGCAGTTCTTCATCCTGGACGGCGCCGCCGCGCTGCGTCCGGACCGGCGGCATGCGCTGTGGCTCTACGCGCAGATGGTTCGTTGGAAGCAGGTCGAACCTTCGGCGGGTGCCGCGGCCAAGGCCTCGGAGGTCTATCGCGCCGACCTGTTCGATGCCGCGCTGAGCGGCGTCGAAGACGGCATCGGCGCCTTCGCAGGTCCGGCCTTCGATGCCGAGAATCTGGCGGCTTACCTCGCCGCGTTGAGCGGTACGCCCGCCATCTAGTCCCGCCTCATCTTTGTGCAACGCACAAGAGTTGGCGTTCAGAAATTGAGCAGGCCGCGCGGCGCAGGTTTTTGGCGGCGCGCAAACTTGACGGTAAACCCTTTCCTGACAACGAAATTGCGCGTCGCCGCCAAGCTGGCACGGCATGTGTAAGAGAAGGATCTGACTGAGCGCGCCAAGGACCGGCGCGCTCACCCGTCCAACGCCGGACAAAGTGACAGCAACGCCGCTGCTTCGATGCGCCTTCGCGCCTCGATCAGCGGCGTTTTTCGTTTGGCCCAAGCCTCGGATGAGGAGACGAGCATGTCTGAGATCACGCGTACGACCCGAGCGGCGAAACTCTCGCGCCGCCGCCTGCTCGAAGCGGCCTCCGCCGGCGGGCTTGCCTATGGCCTGCGGCGCTTCACGCGTCCGGCGCGCGCCGCCGCGGCGATCGAGAAGGAGGATTTGAAGCTCGGCTTCATCAAGCTCACCGATATGGCACCGCTCGCCGTGGCGAAGGAGATGGGCTTCTTCGAGGACGAAGGCCTCTATGTCACCCTCGAGGCCCAAGCCAACTGGAAGGTGCTGCTTGACCGCGTCATCACCGGGGAGCTCGACGGCGCGCATATGCTGGCCGGCCAGCCGATCGGCGCCACCATCGGCTTCGGCACCAAGGCGCATGTGATCGCCCCGCTGTCGCTCGACCTCAACGGTAATGGCATCACCGTGTCGAAGGCCGTCTGGGAGGAAATGAAGCCGCATATCCCCGTGGACGCCGACGGCAAGCGGGTCCATCCAATCAAGGCCGAGGCCCTGAAGCCGGTCGTCGATCGCTACAAGTCCGAGGGCAAGCCCTTCAACATGGGCATGGTCTTCCCGGTCTCGACCCACAATTACGAGCTCCGCTACTGGCTGGCCTCAGGCGGAATCCATCCCGGTTTCTATTCGTCCGGCGATACCAGCGGCCAGATCATGGCCGACGCCTTGCTCTCGGTGACGCCACCGCCGCAGATGCCGGCGACGCTGGAGGCCGGCACCATCCTCGGTTATTGCGTTGGCGAGCCCTGGAACCAGCAGGCGGTGGCCAAGGGCATCGGCGTTCCGGTCATCACCGATTACGAGATCTGGAAGAACAATCCGGAGAAGGTGTTCGGCCTGACCGCGGCTTTCGCCGAAGCCAATCCGAACACTGTCATTGCGCTCACCAAGGCGCTGATCCGCGCGGGCATGTGGCTCGATGCCGAGAACAACAAGAACCGGCCCGCAGCGGTGAAACTGCTGTCACAGTCCGACTATGTCGGCGCCGATCCTCAGGTCATCGCCAACTCGATGACCGGCACCTTTGAATACGAGAAAGGCGACAAGCGCGCGGTGCCGGACTTCAACGTCTTCTTCCGCCACTTCGCCACCTATCCCTATTACTCCGATGCCGTCTGGTATCTGAGCCAGATGCGCCGCTGGGGCCAACTTGCCGAAGCCAAGCCAGACGTCTGGTACGACGAGACCGCGAAGTCGGTCTATCGCCCCGACATCTATCGCAAGGCGGCCGCGGCACTGGTCGAGGAGGGCAAGGCGCAAGCGGCGGACTTCCCGGAAGAAAACGACGGCTATCGCGCGGCGACCGCCGCGTTCATCGACGGCGTCACCTATGACGGCAAGAAGCCGAACGCCTATCTCGAAGCGCTAGCGATCGGCCTCAAGGGCAGCCAGCGCGTCGATGGCACCGCGGTTACCAATTGAGGAGCAGCATGGTGATCGCCAACGCTCTGACCATCGACAATCGTTCGGAACAGCGCCTGGCCAAGATCGCCCGGCTCTGTGCGGCCCTCAATATGTCGGGCTTCGGCGTCTTCGTGCCCGCGTTGCGGTTGCTCGCCGGCGCCAGCCCGCGCGTGGAGCTGCCGATGCTCTGGCGCGGACTGGGCGTGCCGCTGGTGGCGATCCTGGTCTTTCTCTTCGCCTGGAGCGCCGTGGCGCCTCGGGTCGAGACCAGCCTCGGCACGCTGCCGGGGCCGGCACAGGTCTGGAGCCAGGCGATCGGTCTCTATGAGAGCCATGTCGCCGAACACGCGAAGGAAGTGGCGTTCTACGAGCGGCAAGCGAAGAAGAACGCCGAGATCCTCGCCGCCGACGCCAAGGCCGAGGTGAAGGTGCGGCCCTATGTCGGCCGACCGACTTTCTTCGACCAGATCCTGACCAGTCTGAAGACTGTCTTCGCCGGCTTCGTGCTGGCGACGCTGGTTGCGGTGCCGCTCGGTATCCTCTGCGGCCTCTCGCCCGCGATCAACGCGGCATTCAACCCGATGATTCAGATCTTCAAGCCGGTCTCGCCTCTGGCCTGGCTGCCCATCGTCACCATGACGGTCAGCGCGCTCTATGTCTCGGAGGACCCGCTGCTGCCGAAATCGTTCCTCAACTCGGCGATCACGGTGACGCTGTGCTCGCTCTGGCCGACCTTGATCAACACCGCCTATGGCGTCGCCTCGATCGACAAGGACCTGGTCAATGTCGCGCGGGTGCTGAAGCTCTCCTGGTCGAGCAAGGTGCGCAAGCTGGTTCTGCCATCCGCCATGCCGCTGATCTTCACGGGTTTGCGCCTGTCCCTGGGCGTGGGCTGGATGGTGCTGATCGCCGCCGAGATGTTGGCGCAGAATCCGGGCCTCGGCAAATTCGTCTGGGACGAGTTCCAGAACGGCTCCTCGGACTCGCTCGCCCGCATCATGGTTGCGGTCTTCGCCATCGGCTTGATCGGGTTCTTGCTGGACCGACTGATGCTGACCCTGCAGGCCGCCGTCACCCACCCGGCGCAACGGTGACCGCGATGTTGGCCCTCGCCAAAGTCAGCAAGTCCTACGGCGCTGGCACATCGCGCACGCACGTGTTGAAGGATGTGTCGCTGGCGGTCGCCGAAGGCGAGTTCGTGGCCATCGTCGGCTTCTCCGGCGCCGGTAAGACCACGCTCATGTCGCTGATGGCCGGGCTCGAGATGCCGGACAGCGGCAGTGTCACCTTCCGTGAGCGCCCCCTGATCGAGCCCGATCCCGCACGCGGCATCGTGTTCCAGACCTATGCGCTGATGCCTTGGCTGACCGTCGAGGGCAATATCGCGCTGGCCGTCGATGCGACCATGAAGGCCGGGCGCGGTGAACGTGCGGCGCGGGTCCGGCACTATATGGATATGGTCGGCCTTTGCCATGCCAAGGACCGGCGTCCCGCCGAGCTCTCCGGCGGCATGCGCCAGCGCGTTGCCGTGGCGCGGGCCCTGGCCATGGATCCGGAAATCCTGTTGCTGGATGAGCCGCTCTCGGCGCTCGATGCGCTGACTCGCGCCAAGCTGCAGGACGAGATCGAGACCATCCGCGCGGTCGAGGGCAAGACGATCGTGCTGGTCACCAACGATGTCGACGAAGCTTTGCTGCTGGCGGACCGCATCATCCCGCTGACGCCGGGGCCGAATGCGACCCTCGGACCGGAGTTCCGCGTGACCCTCACCCGGCCGCGGGATCGCACCGTGCTCAACCATGATGCGGAATACCGCCGGCTCCGCGCCGGCATCACGCAATACCTGATGCAGGCCGCGGAGAGCCGGAGTGCGGCGACGGACGATCGGGAGGCGCCGAAGATCGTCCCGGTGCGCCTCGGCGCCAGGCGCAGAAAGAAGGTGGCGCTGGCGCGCACCGAAGGCCGCTACGTCGAGTTCTATGACGTCGGAAAGGTCTATGCGACGCCGAAAGGATCGTCGACCGTGGTCGACGGCTTCGATCTAAAGATGGCAAAGGGCGAGTTCGTGACCCTGATCGGCCATTCCGGCTGCGGCAAGTCGACCGTGCTCTCGATGGCGGCCGGTCTCTCGGAGATCAGCCGCGGCGGCATCGTGCTCGACGGCCGCGAGATCGACGAGGCGGGACCCGACCGCGCCGTCGTGTTTCAGTCACCTTCGCTGTTTCCCTGGCTGACCGCGACAGAGAATGTCGCGCTCGGCGTCGATCGGGTCTATCCCCATGCCTCGCGACGCGAGCGGGCCGATATCACCGCCTATTATTTGCAACGCGTGGGTTTGGGCGATGCCTTGCACAAGCGCGCGCGGGATCTCTCGAACGGCATGCGTCAGCGGGTCGGCATCGCGCGGGCCTTCGCGCTATCACCCAAGCTCCTGCTGCTGGACGAACCCTTCGGCATGCTGGACGCTCTCACGCGCTGGGAGCTGCAGGAAGTGCTGATGGAGGTCTGGACCCGGACCCAGGTCACGGCAATCTGCGTCACCCACGACATCGACGAGGCGATTCTGTTGGCCGACCGCGTGGTCATGATGTCGAACGGCCCCAATGCGCGGATCGGCGGCATTCTCGACGTCGACCTGCCGCGACCGCGCAGCCGGAAGGCTTTGCTCGATCACCCGAAATACTACGAATACCGCGAGGCATTGCTCGCTTTCCTGAAGGACCACGAAACCGGCCACCGGCCCAATCGTGCGCCGTCGGAAGAAGCGGCCTAGGAGGGCTTGATGCGCGAGAGATTGGTTCTGGTCGGCAACGGCATGGCGGGCGCTCGCCTGCTCGAGGAACTGCAGGAGCGCGCACCCGGCAAGTACGAGGTCACGGTCTTCGGCGCCGAACCGCATCCGACCTACAACCGGATCATGCTCTCGCCGGTACTTGCCGGCGAGAAACGGTTCGACGAGATCGTGACGCATGACCGCGCCTGGTATTCCGGCAACGGCTTTCACCTGAAGACCGGTATGCCGATCATCGCGATCGACCGCGACAAGCGCGAGGTTGTCGCCGCGGACCGAACGCGCACGTCTTACGACAAGCTGGTGATCGCCACCGGCTCGCATCCGGTCATCATTCCAGTGCCGGGCAAGGAATTACCCGGCGTCATCACCTTTCGCGATGCCGCCGATGTCGATGCGATGCTCTCGGCCGCTGGGAGCGGCCGATCTGCCGTCGTCATCGGCGGCGGGCTGCTGGGCCTTGAGGCGGCCAACGGACTGCTGGCGCGCGGCATGACCATCACGGTCGTGCATCTGATGGCGACGGTGATGGAGCGGCAGCTCGACGATGCCGCCGGCTATCTGCTGCGCCGCGAGCTGGAGCGGCGTGGTCTAGCGGTCATCACCAATGCCAACACCGAATGCATCTTCGGGGACGGCAAGGTGGAAGGCGTGCGGCTGAAGGACGGACATGAGATTCCCGCCGATCTCGTCGTGATGGCGGTCGGCATCCGTCCCAATGGCGATCTCGCCAAGGCCGCGGCGCTGACGGTCAATCGCGGCATCGTGGTCGATGACGGGATGTTCACCTCCGATCCGGCGATCCTCGCGGTCGGTGAATGCGTCGAGCATCGTGGCCAGAGTTACGGCCTGGTGGCGCCACTCTTTGAGATGGCCAAGGTCGCTGCCGGTCAACTTGCCGGCGTCAACGCGGCGGCCTATCAGGGTTCAGTCACCAGCACCAAGCTCAAAGTCACCGGCGTCGATGTTTTCTCCGCTGGCATCTTCGCCGATGACAAGGAGGCGGAAGACATCGTCTTCCGCGATGCCGCACGCGGCGTCTACAAGCGCATCATTCTGAAGGAGAACCGGGTCATCGGTGCCGTGCTCTACGGCGACACCGGCGACGGCGCGCGACTGTTCCAGCTGCTGCGCAACGGCGAGGACGTCTCGACCGAGCGCGATACCCTGATTTTCGGTCCAGCTTTCGCCGCCGGGGGTGTGGCGCCGGACCCTCTTGAGGCCGTTGCGGCGCTCTCCGACGAAGCGGAGATATGCGGCTGCAACGGCGTCTGCAAGGGGAAGATCACGAGCGCGATCCAGAGCAAGGGATTGCAATCGCTCGAGGAGGTGCGGGCGCATACCAAGGCCTCGGCCTCCTGCGGTTCCTGCACGGGACTGGTGGAGAAACTGCTGAAGGTGACTTTAGGCGACGCCTTCCAGCAAGCGAGCGTGAAGCCGCTCTGCGGTTGCACCACCTATGGCCATGATGAGATCCGCAAGCTGATCCGGGTCCAGGAGATGCAATCGATTCCACAAGTCATGCAGGAGCTCGGCTGGAACACCGCCAACGGCTGCTCGAAATGCCGCCCGGCGCTCAACTATTATCTGCTCTGCGAATATCCCAGCGAATACCGTGATGATGTGCAGTCGCGCTTCGTCAATGAACGGGTCCATGCCAACATTCAGAAGGACGGCACCTATTCCGTCGTGCCGCGGATGTGGGGCGGGGTCACCAGCGCGGCGGAGCTGCGCGCGATCGCCGACGTGGTCGATCGCTACGACATCCCGAGCGTGAAGGTCACCGGCGGCCAGCGCATCGACCTGCTCGGCGTGAAGAAAGAACAGCTCCCGGCGGTCTGGGCCGATCTCAACCAGGCGGGCCTGGTCTCCGGCCACGCCTACGGCAAGGCGCTCCGCACGGTGAAGACCTGCGTCGGCTCCGAATGGTGCCGCTTCGGCACCCAGGATTCGACGGCGATGGGCGTGGCCCTCGAGCGCACCACCTGGGGCGCCTGGACGCCGCACAAGGTGAAGATGGCGGTCTCCGGTTGCCCGCGCAATTGCGCCGAGGCGACGATCAAGGATTTCGGCGTGGTCGCGGTCGATTCCGGCTGGGAGCTCCATGTCGGCGGCGCCGCCGGCATGCATGTCCGGCCGACCGATCTCCTTTGCAAGGTGACGACCGCGGAGGAGGTGCTGGAATATGCTTGTGCCTTCCTGCAGCTCTATCGCGAGGAAGGCCGCTATCTCGAACGCCCCTGGCCCTGGATCGAGCGCGTCGGCCTCGATTACCTGAAACGCCGCATCGTCGAGGACGAGCCCAGTCGGCGGGCCCTGGAGCAGCGCTTCCGCCACGCGGTCAGCTTCACCCAGAAGGATCCCTGGGCCGAGCGCGCGCGTGGCGCTCCGGCGGCGCAGGAATTTTCCCCAATGGCGGAGGTGACGGCATGAGGATCGACTGGATGGATGTCGGCACGATCGACGATGTGCCGCAATTGGGCGCCCGGGTCGTGCGCACCGCGGAGGGCGATATCGCCGTCTTCCGCACGGCCGACGATCGGATCTTCGCGCTTTACGACCGCTGCCCGCACAAGGGCGGTCCACTCTCTGAAGGCATCGTGCATGGCCGCTCGGTCACCTGTCCGCTGCACAACTGGGTGATCAGCCTGGAGACCGGCGCGGTCGAAGGGCCGGACCATGGCTGCGCCGCGCAGATCGACGTGACCCTGGACGGTGGACGGATCTTGCTCGGCCTGCCACGCGCCAACCGGGCGGCTCATGGCTGAACCGGTCCGCAGTACCTGCGCCTATTGCGGCGTCGGCTGCGGAGTCCTGGCCGGCGGGGACGGGTTGCGCGGCGATCCGGAGCATCCGGCGAATTTCGGCCGGCTCTGCTCCAAGGGCAGCGCGCTCGGCGAGACGCTCGGTCTCGACGGCAGGCTGCTGCGGCCGATGATCAACGGCGTCTCGGCGCATTGGGACCAGGCGCTTGATCTCGTCGCCAGGAAATTCGCTGAGACCATCGAACAACATGGCCCCGATGCGGTCGCCTTTTATGTCTCCGGCCAGTTCCTGACCGAGGACTACTACGTCGCCAACAAGCTGATGAAGGGCTTCATCGGGTCCGGCAACATCGATACCAATTCCCGGCTCTGCATGGCCTCATCGGTCGCCGGCCATCGCCGGGCCTTCGGCGAGGACGTTGTCCCTGGCTGCTATGAGGATTTCGACGAAACCGATCTCGCGGTGCTGATCGGCTCCAACGCCGCCTGGTGTCATCCAATCCTCTATCAGCGCTTGCTGGTCGCCCGAGAGAAACGCGGCACCAAGATCGTGGTCATCGATCCGCGCCGCACCGCGACCGCGGCCGAGGCCGACCTGCATCTGCCCTCGCGGTCCGGCACCGACGTGCTTCTGTTGAACGGATTGCTGGTCCATCTGGTGGAGCAAGGGGCGATCGACTGCAGTTATATCGCGGCACACACCGATAGCTTCGATGCAGCTTTCGCACTGGCCAAGGCCGATGCCGGCAGCATCGGCAAAGTGGCTGCAGGCTGCGGTCTCGATCCGGGTGCCGTGGCGCGCTTCTACGACTGGTTTGCCGCCATGGAGCGCAGCCTCACGCTGTACAGCCAGGGCGTCAATCAATCGGCCCATGGCACCGACAAGGTGAACGCCGTCCTCAACCTGCATCTCGCGACCGGCCGCATCGGCAAGCCGGGTCGGGGACCATTCTCCTTGACCGGCCAACCCAACGCCATGGGCGGGCGCGAGGTCGGCGGGCTCGCCAATCAGCTCGCCGCGCATATGGCGTTCGAGGACGAAAGTGCTGTCGACCGCGTGCGCCGCTTCTGGCGCGCACCGGGTATCGCGACCAAACCGGGCCTGAAGGCGGTCGAGATGTTCGAAGCCGTGGCAGACGGCCGCATCAAGGCGATCTGGATCGCCGGCACCAATCCGGCGGTAAGCCTGCCCGATGCCGGCCGCATGACATCCGCTCTGAGAAACTGTCCCTTCGTCGTTGTCTCCGATGTGACCGTGACCGACACGACGCGACACGCGCATGTCGTGCTTCCTGCCGCCGCTTGGGGCGAGAAGAACGGTTCGGTCACCAATTCCGAGCGCCGTATTTCGCGCCAGCGCGCCTTCCTGCCGCTGCCGGGTGAGGCGCGGCCCGATTGGCGGATCTTCGCCGAGGTGGCGCGCCGCCTCGGCCACGGGGCGGCGTTTCCCTATGAGTCGCCGGCGGAGATCTTTCGCGAGCATGCGAGACTCACCGCCTTCGAGAATGATGGCGCACGGCAGCTCGATCTCTCCGATCTTATTGATGCCGACTACGAGACGCTGGCGCCGGTGCAGTGGCGAGGGCGGCGCCTTTACGCCGATGGTCGGTTCTCGACGCCGGATGGTCGCGCCCGTTTCGTTGCGGTGCGTCAGGAAGCAGCGGCGATCACCGCCAGCAATGCCTATCCGATCGTGCTCAACACCGGCCGCGCCCGCGATCAATGGCACACGATGACGCGCACCGGTGCCGTGCCGCGCCTCTGCGCCCATGCGCCGATGCCGACCATCGATCTCGCACCGGCGGATGCCCAAGGTCTGGCCGATGGCGATCTCGTGCAGATCCGCAGCGTCCATGGCGTTGCCATCCGTCGCGCCCACTTGACCGATGCGCAAGCACCGGGCAGTGCCTTCATGACCATGCATTGGAGCGGCCAATACGCGGCCCGCGCCGTCGCCGGCGCGCTGGTCAATTCGACCACCGATCCCTGGTCCGGACAGCCCGAGCTGAAGCACACGCCGATTGCCGTCACACCGCTCAAATCCGGCTGGTCCGGCTTCCTGCTGAGCCGGCGTGCGCTGCGCCCGACCGGCTTCGTGCACTGGAGCAAGTGCGCGGTCACCGGCGGCTGGCTCTATGATCTCGCCGGGCCGGAGCCTGCCGCCGATGGCATCCTGCTCGCGCGGCGCCTGATCGATGCCCTGCCGCGCGACGGCGCCATCGAATATCACGACACCCGTCGCGGCACCTTCCGCGCCGCCTTCGTGGACAGGAGCGGGCGCCTCACCGACTGCCTCTTCGTCGGCCGGCCCGAGCTCCAATCCGACAAGACCTGGCTTGTCGCTTTGCTGGCACAACAACGCCCACTGGCCGATGCTGATCGGCGCGCACTGCTCTCCGGGCGCGCGCCGTTGGATGCCGTCAGCGAAGGCCGCATTGTCTGCAGCTGCTTTCAGGTCGGCATCGACCGTATCGCTGCCGCGGTCCGTCAGGGCGGCATCGCCGATACAGCCGGCCTTGGCCGCCGCTTGCAATGCGGCACCAATTGTGGCTCCTGCCTGCCGGAGCTACGGGAGATCATTGCTCATGAACGCCGTTTCGCCGCGGAGTAGCGCCGAACTCGGCGCCGGGCTCGCCTATCTGCCGATCTTCCTGAATTTGCGGGAACGCGTCGTGCTGCTGATCGGCGGCGGCGAAGGTGCCGAGCCCAAGCGTGATCTGCTGCAGCGCGCCGGCGCCCGTGTCCGCCTGGTCACCGGAACGATCGACGCGCGCCATTTCGAGGATGCGGCGGTCGCGGTCGATGCTTCCGGCGATCCGGAGATCAATGGTCTATCCCGGCGCCTGGCGCGCGAGGCCGGCGTGCCGCTGAACGTGGTCGATCGCCCGGCGCTGTGCGACTTCATCTTCCCCGCTATCCTCGATCGCACGCCGGTCATCGTCGCAGTTTCGACCGGCGGCTTGGCGCCGGCCATCGCACGCCTCATCCGCCAGCGGCTGGAAATCGCGATTCCCTCCGGCATCGGCCGGCTTGCGACGCTGGCGGCGCGCCTTCGTGCGACCGCCGCCGAACGCCTCAAATCCTGCCGGCAAGCGACACTCTTCTGGGAGCGGTTGTTTGAAGGCGATGCGGCGGAGCTGGCGCTCGCCGGCCGGCTCGACGATGCGGCGATCCTTGCTGAAGATCTCATTGCCGAGTTGGAAGCGGCGCCGGAAGCAGCGGACTTCAGGACCTTGACCGTCAACACCGACGATCCGGAGCTGCTGACTCTGCGTGCGGCGGGTTTGATCAGGATGGCGGATCTCATCATCCACGATCCGACGGTCGCAGCGGATATTCTGACCCTCGGTCGGCGCGATGCGCGCAGGATCGCCCTCGGCACGTCCGAAGCGCCAGGTCCGACGCTGGAGCAAATCAAGCGGCGGCATTGCCGGCGCTCCCATCGCGTCGTTTACCTGCGGACGTGACGATCCCCGCGGTTGCCCCGCGCCGGCAAAGGTCGTAGGTTCGAGCCTCGGGTGCGCCGTATTTTCCTGGCAAATCAGTCCTTTAAGGCGCACCGTGTCCTGCCGGCGCGAGGCTTCGCGGCGGCGCGGTCGGGAGGGGCCATGACGCGGTCGAAGCGGTTCGAGAAGCGTGAGGCGCGCGCGGTCAATCGCGACACTTTCGTGCAAGAAGAGGCCAGCCTCGGCCTGATGGTCATGGACAGCCCGGACGATCCCAAGCCGAGCATCCGGCTGGAAGACGGCCGGGTGGTGGAGGTCGATGGCCGGCCTGAGGCCGAGTTCGACGTGATCGATCGCTACATCGCGCGCTATGCGATCAACACCAAGACCGCGGAAGAGGCGATGGCGATGGACTCGCTCGCTTTGGCCCGCGCGCTGGTCGATATCAACACACCGCGAGCGCGGCTGGTGCAGCTCCTGTCCGGCTGCACCCCGGCGAAGCTCTGTTCCATCGTCTCGCATTTGAACGTGGTCGAGATGATGATGGCGCTGCAGAAGATGCGCGCACGCCGCCGGCCCGGCAACCAGGCGCATGTCACCAATTGGCGGGAGAATCCGGCGCTTATGGCGGCCGATGCGGCCGAGGGCGCGTTGCGCGGCTTTGATGAGCTCGAGACCACCTGCCGCGTCGCACGCATGGCTCCGTTCAATGCGCTCGCCATCCTGATCGGCTCGCAGACGCCCCGCGGCGGCGTGCTGACTCAATGCGCGGTCGAGGAGGCGCTGAACCTGCGGCTCGGGTTGAAGGGTCTGACCTCATATGCCGAGACCTTGTCGGTCTACGGCACCGATGAGTCGATGCGCGACGGCGACGACACGCCCTGGTCCAAGGGCTTCCTCGCTTCCGCCTATGCTTCGCGCGGGATCAAGATCCGGTTCACCTCCGGCACCGGTTCGGAGACGCTGATGGGCTATGAGGCCGGGCGTTCGATGCTCTATCTCGAGGCGCGCTGCCTGATGCTGGCGAAAGGTGCCGGTGCGCAAGGCGTGCAGAACGGCTCGATCTCCTGCGTGGCTCTGCCCTCGGCGTTGCCGGGCGGCGTGCGGGCGGTGCTGGCGGAGAATCTGATCGCGGCTTCGCTCGGGCTCGAGGTCGCCTCCGGCAATGATGCGATGTCGTCCCATTCCGACATGCGCAAGGCGGCGAAGCTGATGCTGCAATTCCTACCCGGGACCGACTTCATCACCTCGGGCTACAGCTCCATGCCGCGGCGGGACAATATGTTCGGGGGCGGCAATTTCGACGCCGACGATCTCGATGACTGGATGATCATCCAGCGCGACATGCGGGTCGATGCCGGGATCGAGCCCGTGCGCGAGGCCGAAGTGGTGGAAGTGCGTCGCCGCGCCGCGCAGGCGATCCAGGCGGTGTTCCGGGCGCTCGACTTCCCCGCGATCCGTGATGATGAAGTCGAGGCTGCGACCTATTGCTATGCCTCAGACGACATGCCGGAGCGGGACTTGGTGCAGGATCTCGCGGCGGCGGATGCGTTTCTCGACGGACCGCTGACGGCGCTGGACGTGGCGCGGGCGCTGGACCAGGCGGGTTTCGCGGACATCGCCGAGAACATACTCGGCATGCAGCGGGTGCGGGTCGCCGGCGAGTATTTGCAGCCGGCCGCGGTCTTGACCAAAAGCTTCGCCACCGAGAGCGCTTTCTCCGACGGCAACGACTATCTCGGGCCCGGCACCGGCTTTCGCCTGGAAGGCGAGGAATGGCGCAAGATCGCCGCCATCCCGCAGGCGCGCTCGGCGGCGGAGATGGTGCCGATTTCCAGCGGCAAGGCCGGGATTCGCCTGCGCGAGAAAGGACCGGCGAAAGTCGGCGCCGAGCCCGAAGTCGTCGTTGCTGTGGGGCCGGCTTTCGCTTCCGGGCTCGACACCACGCTCTGCGGCCTCGGCCACGGTGAGGTGTTGCGCGAAATCGTCGCCGGGATCGAGGCCCAGGGGATCAAGGCGCGGATCGTCAAAGTCGTCGCCACGGCGGATTGCGGCATGATCGGGCATGAGGGCGCAAGGCTGAGCGGCTCCGGCATCGCGATCGGACTGCAGTCCAAGGGTACCGCCGTCATCCAGCGGAAGGGCCTGGCGCCCTTGAACAACCTGGAGCTTTTCGCCCAGGCGCCGTTGCTTTCGCGCGAGGCCTATCGCCAGATCGGCTCGAATGCGGCGAGCCATGCCTTGCGCCGGCCGCCTTCGCCGGTGCCGGTCAAGGTCGACAACATGGCGCGGCTGCGGCTGATCGTGCATGCGCTGTTGATGCACAAGCGCGAGGTCAGCCACGTCGAGCGCGATCGGCCGGCTTGCGACATGGAGATCCTGCATGACGCGTGAGCCGGAAGAGCTGGATCCGCGCCGCAACGCGTCGCGCGCCGATCCGGCGGCGTTGACGTTGGAGCAACTCCGCGCCGGCAAGATCATGCCGGACGACGTCACGATCAGCCGGGAGACCTTGCTGGCGCAAGCGGAGCGGGCGGAGGCCGAGGGCTATCCACAGCTTGCGCGCAATTTCCGCCGCGCGGCGGAGCTGACCGCGATCCCCAACGACGTGCTGCTCCAGACCTATGAGAAGCTGCGGCCCTATCGCAGCACCTATTATGAACTGCTGGCGACGAGCCAGGAGATCGCCGCCCGTTACGACGCACCGGAAACCGGCGAATACATAAGGCAGGCGGCCGAGGCCTATCAGGCGAAGGGCCTGCTGGCGAAGGCACGGGGTGACGCGGCTGTGACCAAACCCACGGAATGATTCGGCGCCTGGGTCGTTTCACCGGATGGTTCAAGTTGTGTGGAGCTGAAATGCGATTGCTGTTGCCAATGGTTTTCGGTCTTGTCCTCGCCGGCTTTGGCGGGGTCGCCCCCGCCGCGGCGCAATCCGAACCCGGTGCACAACCGCCCGGACCGAGCGTCGGCGAGGTCGTCATCGATACGGTCGCGCGGCGCATCCTGCACGACTACTATGCGCGCAATGCCAATGCCTGGGTCGTCGCCAATCCGGATGAGGGTGGCGGCAACAACAAGAAAAAGAACAAGCAGAAGCACAAGGATCTGCCACCCGGCATCGCGAAGAAGGGCACCTTGCCGCCGGGCATCGCCAAGCAACTGGTCCGCAATGGGCAGCTTCCGCCGGGCCTGGAATATCGTTCGCTGCCGCCGGATCTCATCGTACAGCTGCCGCCGCTGGCGCCCAACTATCGCTATGTGATCGCGGACGATCGGGTGATGCTGATCCAGGCGGCGACCAACGTCATCATGGACATCTTGCAGGTGCCGGCGCTTTAGCCGGGCAGCAGGACGAAGACCTTCCGCAACGTCTCGGTCACGGTCCAGATCGTCTGTTGGCCGGCGTGCAGTCGCGCGACCGCACCGGGTTCGAGGGTGATCTTGCGGCCGTCCTGAAACTCCACCGTCGCCGCGCCGGCGAGCACGGTCAGGATCTCGTCAACCTCAACGTCCCGCATGGTGCCGGGCGTCATCTCCCAGACGCCGACCACGGTGCCGCCGAACTTCTCGATCTGCACCGACCCGGTCTTCGGCGCACCGGCGACGCGCTGCTCCGCAGAGACGTCGTTGAGCGGGATTTGGATCTTGCGGGCGGCGAGCTTCTGCCAATCTTCGAGCATCGAACGATTGTCCTTGTTTCACTGCGCTAGAGGCCGATCTTGTCGCGCGGCGGTCCGGGGAAATCCGCATAGGCCGGCAGATTGCCCGGATCGCCCAGCAGATCGCGCACCGAGCGCGCGGCCTGGTCGATCGCCGAATGCGCATAGGCATAGGCTCCGGAATCGGCATTGGCGATGGCGATCCGGCCCCAGGGCTTGCGCGCCTTTGCGATCGGAAGCTCGCCATCAGGCCAGAACGCATCCCAGGGCCGCATGTATTCATAAGCATAGCCATGGGACCAGCGATTGCAGGTAATGGCCTCGATGTCGCGGGCGGGATCGAAGCCGCCATCGGCGAGGGCGCGGCCGAGCATGTCGCGGATCTGCCGCTCCATCTCCTCGAAGGTGAGTTCCATGAGACTGCGCCGGCCGGCCAGCGCCTGGTCGCGCGCCGACTGGCCGCGCTCGCCGGCCACCACCACCTTGGCGATATGCAGCAGGACCGGATCGTCGGCTTGTTGGGCGAATTTGTACTCGCCCATGCTGACCGGGAAATCGATCGCGGCGCCGCCCCAGAATCCGGAGGGCGTCTCGAAGCCGTCGATGCCGAGCTTCTCGAAGGCGCGCCAGTTGCGGATCAGCACGTTGGAGTAGATCAGCGGCACCTTCTGCTGGTCCTGCAGGGCTTCGACCTGGGCGTCGCCGAGCTCGTCGGTGAGATAGGGGATGACGCGGTGCCAGCAGGCGAGCACGACATGCCCGGCTTTGACGGTCTTCAGCATGTCCTTCTCGACATAGGTGACCGTCGCCGATTTCGCGGTGGCGGGTGCGCCGTCATGCTTCACCTTCACCACCGAAGCGTTGAGGCGCAGGCGCACCGGATCGCCCGCGACGTCAAGCTTGTCGTAGAGCGCCGACGCCGTCGCCAGGCTCTCCATGCCGGAGCCGGGCAGGGCCCCGGGAATCAGCGCGCGCATCAAGGCGCGGGCGACGCCCGCATTGCCGTCGGGGAAGTGATAGATGTATTCGTCGGGATCGGTGAGCGCGAGGCGTCCGCTCGGACTCATGGTCTTGTAGGGCTTGTCGCCCAGATCCATGCCGTCGAAGCCGGGATTCCAATTGCCCCAGGCATCGACCGCGGTCGTGGCGTCGATACCGACGCCGAAATACTCCTGGGTCGATCCCTGGAAATAGCTGACGAGCTGCGGGTCGTAGCCGCAGATATCCGTCAGGAATTTCTCGTAGGTCGTCTCGGAGAGAATCTTCAGCTTCTCCTCGCGCGACTTGCCTTCGAGATAATCGCGAGGCGCGTCGATCAGCTCGATGAGATCGCGCTTGGCCTTGTCGTTGAGCGGGGTCTGCGGGACCCAGTCCGCCGCCTTCTCGGCCTCCTTCACCAGCTTGTCGGCGCCGAAGACTTCCTTGCTGAAGAAGACGGCGCCGCCGAGCCCGCGCTTCTCGCTCCATCCGGTGTCGTAATACGTCTCGAACTTCGCCGTCTCGATGCCGATGTCCTTGAGCAGCGCCTGCACCGCCGGCGTGAAATAGCTCGGCGTCTGCAGCGATTGCGAGCCGCCATAGCCGATCAGCTTCGCGCCGTTGCTCGCGGTGAACTCGTTGCGCCGGGCATGGCCGCCGAAATCGTCATGGTTCTCCAGGATCAGGACTTTCGCCTTGCCGCCGGATTGCTGGCGATAGAGGACGGCGGCGGCGAGGCCGCTGATGCCGCCGCCGACCACGACCAGGTCATAAGCCTCGCCGCTGGCTTCGGGTGTGCCGGCCTTGCCCCAGAACGATCCGTCGCGGATCGCATGCATGACATTCATGGCGCCGGGATTGTGACCGCGCAAGCCTGTGAGAGCCGGCGGATAGGCGGCATTGTCGGCGCGCGCGCCGCGAACACCGAGGCTGCCGGCACCGATGGCCGCGACCCCGAGCGCCACGCCATCCAGAAAGTCGCGCCGGCTGATCTGGCGGTCCATGCCCAGCGCGCGGTCTTTCGGCGACATCGTCATGATTGTGGACTCCCCTGATGATCCGGCTATTCGAGCGCCATCAGCTCGCGTTTGAACGGCACTTCGTCGTTGCGCGGCGGCGCATCCATCTCCCGCGCGTAGCGGTGGCCGGAATAGACCGCTGCGGCGATGGTGGAGGGCGACAGGCAATCGCCGATCCGGGTCAGCGTGGTGATGCCGGCATGGGCGAGCTTCGCCGGATCCTGGTTCAGCTCTTGGAACAGCGCGTCATTCGGCAGGCGCATTGTGACCAGCACTAATGACGCGCAGGGCAGGACGCGCTCGCGGCCGCTGCCGGTCTGGACGATGCTGATCTGGCCCTTTCCGGCGGAAGCGATCGCGTGCTTCTCGATCACGTTAACGCCGATGTCGTAGAGGCGTTCTTCGATCCAGGGCTGCTCCAGGGTGTTGGCGGTCCAGCTCGAGACATCGGAGGCCGGCGTCACCAAGGTCACGTCGAGACCCTGTGAACGAAGCTGCTCAGCCAACACGCCGCCCATGTAGTAGTGGTCGTCGTCATAGATCACGACCGGCCCGGCGATGGCTTTCCCGGCGAAGACGTCTTCGGGCGTGAAGACGTTGGCGTCCGAGATGCCCGGAATTGCGGTTGAATGCCAGCGGCCGATACCGTCGCGGCGCCAGGAGGCACCGGTGGCGAGGACGACGCGGGGGAAGCCGTAATCGAGAATGTCCGTCGCCGCCAGTCGGCTGCCGAGATAGGTCTCGACATTGGGCATGCGTTGGATCTGCTGCACGCGGTAGTCGCGGACCCGGCCCCAGGTGGCGAGGCCGGCGAGGCGGCTCTCGTCATGCACCCGGCCGCCGAGCACTTCGCGCGCCTCGGCCAAGGTCACGGCATAACCGCGGTTGCCGAGCGAACGCGCCGCTTCGAGGCCGGAGGGACCGGCGCCGATGATCAGCACACGGTCCTCGGAAGCCTTGGCCGGGATGATCTCCGGATGCCAGTCCTTGCGCCACTCCTCGCCGATGGTCGGGTTCTGGGTGCAGCGCATCGGCACCATGGTGAAGTCGGAGGTCACACACATGTTGCAGCCGATGCATTCGCGGATGTCGTCGATCCGGCCTTCCTCGATCTTCTTCGGCAGGAAGGGATCGGCGATCGACGGCCGCGCCGCGCCGATGAAATCGATGATGCCGCGGCGAATCTGCGAGACCATGGTGTCGGGCGAGGTGAAGCGGCCGACGCCGACCACCGGTTTGGTGGTCAGCTTCTTCACGAAGGAAATGAACTCTTCCTGCGAGCCTTCGGGGCCGAAGCGCGAGGGCATTGAGTCCCGCTGCCAGCCCTTGATGTTGACGTCCCAGAGATCGGGAAGCTCAGCCAAAGACTCGACGATCTGCCGCGATTCCTCCATGTCCGCCTTGCCGTCGGCGCCGATCTGCTCATCGACCACGTAGCGCAGGGCGACGGCAACGGTATCGCCGACGGCCTCATGCGTGTCCTCGATCACCTCGCGCAGCAGGCGCATGCGGTTTTCCAGGCTGCCGCCATATTCGTCGTTGCGCTTGTTCTTGCGATTCAGGAAATCGCCGTTGAGCGAGCTGCCGGAATGGCAATAGATGGTGATCAGGTCGAACCCGGCGCGTTTCGAGCGCAAGGCGGCCTCGCGGTGCCAGCGGCGATAGTTGCGGATGTCTGTGCGGTCCATCGCGCGCGCCTGGACCGGATAACTGCCGGCCCAGACCGGCGCGTGATCGACGCCGATCGGCACCTCGCGGCTGAAGAGGCACGCATCGCGCGGTCCGGTATGCGAGAGCTCGATGCCGGCGAGCGCGCCATATTTGTGCACGCCTTCGTTCATCTTGGCGAAGACCGGGATGTCGCGGTCGTCCCATAAGCGGCCCTCGACCAGCGGCGACATGTCGCCGGAGGGGTGGATGTCGGTCTCCTCGGTGCAGATCACCGCCCAACCGCCTTCGGCCTTCATGCGGCGCATCGCGGCCATCGAGCTCGGGAAGCTCATTCCCATGCCGTTGCAATGCGGGACCTGGAAAAACCTGTTCTTGGCGGTGACCGGGCCGATTTGCACCGGCTGGAACAGAATATCGTAGCGTGAATCGCGCGGCATGACTCCCCCGACGTCGCTGACTTCCGGGTTGAGGCAGAATTGTGTGTTTGCCGGAGTCGCGGCCGCATCTTGCCGCAAGCCGCGTGAAAGAAAAAGCCGGGCACCGTGGGATCCGGTGCCCGGCCTTCCAGAGGTTTGAGCTAGTTCACCTGGTGGGCGCCGAGCTCGGCGAAGCGTGAACCGGACTTTTGCTTCAGTTGGTTCGCGACCACCGCCCCGGCCACGGCCGCGATCGGCAGCAGCGCAACCAGGCCATAGGCGATCGCTAGGTCGGCACCGGTCAGGTCGGGGAAGTGCAGCACCACCATGAACGCGACGATCGCGAGCAGCACGCCCGCCACCAGCGGCGCCAGCATGGTCTTGAAGCCTGAGCGCGCCAGTTCCGGCTTCTTGCGGAAGAAGGCGATCACCGCGAAGGAGACCAGGGCCATCAGCGTAATGACGCTCAAGGTGGCGAGGTTGGTGAGCCAGGTGAATAAAGCCAGGATCGGATCCTTGCCGGCGAAGATGAAGACCGCGACGATCGCCAGGGCCAGCACGGTCTGCAGCAGCGATCCCAGATGCGGGCTTTGATGCTCGCTGTGGGTCTGGCCGAGACCGGAGGGCAGCAGGCCTTCACGGCCGAGCACATAGAAGTAGCGTGCCGCGGCATTGTGGAAGGCGAGCAGGGCAGCGAACACGCTGGAGATCAGCAGCAGGCTCATGATGGTGGTGAGCCAGCCGCCGACATAGCGTTCCGACAGGATGAAGACGAAGGTGGTGGGATCCTGCAGACCCTGCAGAGTCGGCAGCACCTTCTCCGCGCCTTCGCCGTTGACCATGCACCAGGTGGAGATCGCGTAGAAAACGCCGATGATCAGCACCGAGAGATAGGTTGCGCGCGGCACGGTGCGGCCCGGATCCCTGGCTTCCTCGCTGTAGATCGTGGTCGCTTCGAAGCCCATGAAGGCGGCGAAGCAGAGCAGCATGCCGATGGTCGGCGAGCCTTGGAAAAAGGCGGTTGGCGTGAAGCTGACGGTGCTGTTGCCGCTGTCGCCGCCGGCGCCGATGATCGCGAAGTCGAGGATCAGCACCGCGATGTATTCGGCGCAGACCAGAACCGCCAGCACCTTGGCCGAGAGGTCGATCTTCATGTAACCGAACACACCGACGACCACCATGGCGATCAGCGACCAGACCCACCACGGGGCCACGATCCCGAAGCCGCCGAGCACGCCCGCGGTGACGCCGCCGAACAACCCGTAGAGGCCGATCTGCATCGCGTTATAGGCGAGCACGGCGACATAGGCCGCGGCACCCCCCGCGACACCGCCGAGGCCCCGCGCAGTGAAGGCGTAGAACGAGCCGGCATTCGCAATATGGCGGGCCATCGTGGTGTAGCCAACCGAGAACACGATCAGGATGAGCGTGGTCAGCACGACCGCTGCCGGAACGCCGGCGCCGTTGCCGAGCAGCATCGCGATCGGATAGCCGCCGGCTACGGCGGTCAAAGGCGCCGCCGCCGAGACGACGAAGAACGTGATAGCGGCGACGCCCAATGCGTCACGCCGTAGCGATCCAGTCTGTGACATGGTTTTCAGCCTCCCCTCTGTCGGACGCCGGCATCAGATGCCGCCGCCATCGCTGCGTTGTTGCATTCCGCCGTGGTTGTTGCGGATGCCTCGCATTTTTCGTTCGATGTCGAACGATAACCCAGATCAAGAACCGGGGCAAGCCGGTCGTTCGGGGAAGAACGATCCGTCTTGGGAATCAGGACCGGAAATGGCGGCCGGGCTTCTGGCGCGCCACGTCAGGATGCGATAAGACGGCCCCCTCGCATTTTTCCGGCGTGTTTGAGGAGATTCTGGTGGCCAAAACTGCGCGCAGCGCACGCACCAAGCGCCCGGCGGCGACGCCGAAGCTGCATCCGCATTCGAAGAAGCCGCTGGGCGAGGTCCTGGGCGAGAAGCGGGTCGCGAGCCTCGGGGTCAATCTCGATTCGATGGCCTTGGTCTCCAACATTCACCGCGCTTCGGCGGCGATTCGCGACCACTTCGAGCGCTGCGTGCTGACCGAGGCGGACCTGCATTGGTCGGCCTTCACCACGCTCTGGTGCCTTTGGATCTATGGCGAGCTCGAGACCCGCAAGCTCGCGGTCGAGGCCGGCGTCGCCAAGAGCACGCTCTCCGGAATCCTGAACACGCTCGAAGGCCGGAAACTGGTGAAGCGCCGCACCAATGAGGCGGAGCGGCGACTGGTCATCGTGAATCTCACTTCGGCCGGCGATGCCCTGATCACCAGCCTGTTCCCGCGCTTCAACGCCGAGGAAACGCGGATCGTCGGCGGCCTTTCGGCCAAGCAGATGCTCGCCGCCACCGACGTGCTGCGCGCGATCCTCGCCACGATCGAGAAGATCGACGGCCCTCTCCACGAGATAGATTAGGATCTCGAGGCTTTTCGCATTCACTCGGGCAGGCCAGCCCGTTCCAGTCCGCTGACATAGAGCTCTGTCATGCGCGGGTCGTGAAAACCACTGCTCCGGGCGCTTCGCAGGCTGGAGTCGGGTTGTGCTTTCAACAGTTCAGCGACGGCCGCATTGGCCTCGTCGATCCGTCCGAGATGCGCCAGCGCGGCGGCACGATAGCGGCGCGCGACATTGTGCGACGGCACGTCGGCCAGGATCCGGCTGGTCAGCGCCACGGTTTCCTCGAAATGGCGGGCGAAGAAGTGGGAAGCGGCCAGACCCAGCATGGGGAAATAGCTCTTCGGATCGACCGGACTGAGGCGTCGCGCGGCCTCGAACTGTTCGATCGCCCGCAGGCTGTCTCCAAGATAATGGAACACCCAACCGCAGAAAGATCGCACATAGACGGAGTTCGGATGCAGTTCGAGCGCACGATTGGCAAGATCCAGCGATTGCTCGAACCGCACGCCCAGGGTGGAATAGGCCCAGGCCGCTATTGCCAAGGCAGCGGCGTTGTCGGGATCCGCCGCGACTGCCCGCCCGGCCAGGTCGCAGGCCTCCGCCGCGCTTGCCGACCGGTCTGCCGCCCACCCATTGACCGTCATCCGGACAATGCATTCGGCGAGCGCGTCCGAGTACATCCCATCGAGGGCGATGGCCCGGCGGAGCAGGCCGACCGCTCCTCGAAACCCGATCGGCTGTAGACATTGATCGCGGGAACGGACCGCAAATAGAGATCATAGGCGTCGAGATTGTCGGTCGGCTTGCGTTGCGCGCGCTCGATCTCGGCCAAGCGCAGCGTCGGCTCGGCGGCGGCAATGACCTGCGTGGTGATGCGATCCTGAAGCTCGAAGATCTCGGTGATTTCGCCCTGGAACCGATCGGCCCATATATGCGCACCGGTAGTGGCATCGATGAGCTGACCCGAGATGCGCACGCGCCGGCCTGACTTGCGTATTGAACCTTCGAGCAGATAACGGACGCCGAGCTCACGGCCGACCTGACGTGCGTCGATGGACTTGTCCCTGTAGGTGAAGGAGGAGTTGCGAGCAATTACGAACAGCCATTTCACGCGGCTCAGCCCGGTGATGACGTCTTCGGCGATGCCATCCGCGAAGTATTCCTGCTCCGGATCGCCGCTCATATTCTTGAACGGCAGCAGGGCAATCGAGGCTTTCGGCGGCACGTTCGCCGCCGGCCGCACCGAAGACGCCGCTTCGTCGCCCAGGCTGTAGATCCGGACGGGTCGAGAGATATTTTTCAGTGGTTGCTCGCCGCGGTCATGCCAGGCCAGAGCGATCTTTCCTTGCAACTCGTCATGGACCTTGCCCGAGATTGCGATGCCGCCGGCGGGTGCCAGGGGCTCGATCCGGGCGGCGACGTTGACTCCATCGCCATAGAGGTCGCCATCGGGAAGGCTCATGACATCGCCAAGATTGATGCCGATGCGGAGGCGCACGGGCGGGAATTCCGGCTGTTCGGGTGGACGTTCGGAGAGCATCTGCTGGACGTCGCGCGCGCAAGTCACGGCGGCGACCGCGCTCGAGAACTCGATCAATGCGCCATCGCCCATTGTCTTGAACGTGCGCCCGCCATAGCGCCCGGCTGTCGCAATCAAGCAGTCGTGGATGACCGCCCGTATGGCGGCCAGTGCAAGGGCCTCATCGGCTTCCATGAGGCGGGAAGAGCCGACGACGTCAGCCGCCAGGATCGCAGCCAATCGCCGACTCGCACCTTTTTCTTCGTTCATTCTGCCATGCCCGATAGTGGTCGGCATTCAAGCAGAGCGATTCCTAAATGGCAATTTCGATCGGTCCCGCTTGACTTGGGTCAGGCGCTGGCTAATTATTCGACGTCGAACGATCGGCCAAGACAAGAGAAACAATCCGATCGGCCCGGGAGGCACATGACGGCGACAGTGGCGGCGACGGTCGAAGGCGTCGAAATCGATACGCGGCATTGGATCGGCGGCCGGCGCGTGGACAGCGCGGACCGCTTCCAGAGCATTTCGCCGATCGACGAAACGGTGATTGCCGAGATCACAAGCGCCGGCGCCGCCGAGATCGACCAGGCGGTGAACGCCGCCCATGCGGCGTTCCAGACCTGGGGCCGGACCAGCCGCGAGGAACGCGCGCGCCTGCTGCACAAGATCGCGGACGGCGTCGAGGCGCGGGTCGAGCAGCTCGCCCAGGTCGAGACGCGGGACAACGGCTCGCTGCTGCGCTCGCATCGGCGCGGGGTGATGCCGCGGGTCGCGCACAACTTCCGCTTCTTCGCCGACTGGCTGCTGCAGCTCGATCATCCGGACTTCGACACCCGTGGCCATCGCAACCATGTGAGCTGGGATCCCGCCGGCGTCGCAGCGATCATCACGCCGTGGAACGCGCCGTTGATGCTGGGCACCTGGCGCATCGCGCCGGCGCTCGCCTCGGGCTGCACCGTCGTCTACAAGCCGCCCGAATGGGCGCCGCTGACCGCTTCGCTGCTCGCCGACATCACCGCGGAAGCGGGACTGCCGGCGGGAGTCTTCAACGTGGTGCAGGGGCTCGGCAAGACGGCCGGCTCGGCGCTGACCCGGCATCCGAAGGTGCGGCGGATCAGCTTCACCGGTTCGGTGCCGACGGCGAAGACGATTGCTTCTGCTGCCGCCGAGAACCTGGTGCCGCTGTCCTTCGAATTGGGCGGCAAGTCACCGTTCATCGTCTTCGCCGATGCCGATCTCGATCTCGCGGTCTCGACCGCGGTCGGGCAATACGACAATGCCGGCCAGGTCTGTTTGGCGGGCACCCGTATTCTCGTTGAGGAGTCGATCCGCGCGACCTTCATCGCCGCTTTCATCGAAAAGGCGAAGAAGATCCGCCAGGGCGATCCCAGGGACGAGGCGACCGATATCGGTCCGCAGATCAGCCGGCCGCATTTCCAGCGCGTCGATGGCTTCGTGAAGCGCGCCAGGCAAGCGGGGCTGAAGCCCGTGCTCGGCGGCGGACCCAATGAAGAACTGGGCGGAATCTACTACCGGCCGACCTTGTTCCTCGATCCACCAAATGACTCCGAGATCCTGCGCGAAGAGGTGTTCGGTCCGGTGCTCTGCCTGCAGTCATTCAAGACCGAGGCGCAGGCGATCGCCATGGCCAATGATACCGAATACGGCCTCGCCGGCGTGGTGATGACCGGCGACGAAGAGCGCGCCAAGCGGGTCTCGTCGCAGATCAATGCCGGCCTGGTCTGGAACAACTGCTTCTTCGTGCGCGACCTGCGGCAACCGTTCGGCGGCAACGGCAAGTCCGGCATCGGCCGCGAGGGCGGCACCTGGTCGTTCGATTTTTATTGCGATGTAAAGGCGAGCATTTTCTCGCCCGCCGGCTGGGCCAAGAATGGTGGATGGAGCAAGAATGGGTGAGGTCGTTGGCAGTGGATTGATCGCACATGTCCCCACGGTCATGCTGCCGAAAGAGATCCGCTACGAGCTCAACAAGGGCCGCGAATTCTCGGTCGTCACCGGATTGAACCGGCTGCGTGACGAGGTGCTGGCCAAGCTCGACTACGATCTGGTCATCGTCTTCGACTCCCATTGGTTCACCACGGTCGAGTTCGTGATCACGGCGCATGCCCGCCGCGAGGGCAAGTACACTTCCGACGAGCTGCCGCGCGGCATGAGCCAGGTGCCCTATGACGCCAAGGGCGATCCGAAGTTCGCGCACGCCGCGGCGGCGCTGGCGAGCAAGCACGGCACCTGGATCACGCCGATCGACGATCCGTACCTTCCGATCCAGTACGCGACGGTCAATCTCATCAAGTACCTGCAGAAGGGCGACGAGGCCTGGGTCTCGGTCTCCTGTGCGCAGACCGGGGAAACTGACGATTTCCTGCGCGCGGGCCGCGCGATCGGCGAGGCGATTCGCAATACCGACCGCAAGGTGGTGCTGCTGGCGTCCGGCGCGATGAGTCACAAGTTCTGGCCTCTGAGCAAGCTGCGCCAGCATGAGGCGGGCGATGTCGAGCACATCTTCAGCCCGGAGCATGCCAAGGCCGATCTCGAGCGCCTCGATTGGATGCAGGCCGGCGACCATGCCCGCGTGCTGAAGACCATGCCGGAGTTCCTGAAGTTCAAGCCGGAAGCCAATTTTGGCCATTACGTGATGATGGCGGCGGCTTTGGGCGAAGGCGACTGGCGCGCCCCGGGCAAGCTCTACAGCGAATACGAAAACTCGGTCGGCACCGGCCAGGTCCATGTCTGGTTCGAGCGTCCGGCCGGTGGCTGGCAAGCGCAGCCCAAGGCGGCGGCACAATAATAAGAGGAGATGCACGTGCGGGAGACACGTCGAATCCTGTTGGCGGGAGCGGTGGTCGAGGTCGAGCGGCAGGGCGAAGATCTCGTCGCCGATGACGGACGCCGGGTGAAGATCGCGGACGCGAACCATCTGCCGCCGGTGGTCCCGAGCAAGATCATCTGCGTTCATTTGAACCATGTGAGCCGGGTCAAGGAATTCCAGATCAAGCTCTCGGCGACGCCGACCTATTTCCAAAAGCCGACGTCCTCGCTCAATTCGCATCGCGGTGAGATCGTGCGCCCGAAGCGCTGCAAGTGGCTGAACTACGAGGGCGAGGTCGCGATCGTGATCGGCCGCCGCTGCCGCAATATTTCGCAGCAAGAAGCGGGCGACTACATCCGCGGCTACACCGTGGCCAACGATTACGGGCTGCACGATTTCCGCGACACCGATGCGGGCTCGATGCTGCGCGTCAAGGGCAGTGACACGCTCTGCCCGCTGGGGCCCGGCCTCGTGGAAGGCTGGGACTTCCACAACAAGTATCTCCGCACCACCGTGAACGGCCAGTTGAAGCAGGACGGCAACACGGCGGAGATGACCTGGGACATGCATTACCTGGTCGCCGACATTGCCCGCAACATCACCCTGGAGCCCGGCGACGTGCTGCTCTCAGGCACGCCGGCCAATTCGCGGCCCGTGCAGCCGGGCGACGTGGTCGAGGTCGAGGTGGAAGGGCTGGGTCGTCTTTCCAACACCATCGTCGAAGGGCCGGAGCCGATCCGCGAGGACGTCGGCGCCCAGCCCAGCGAGTCCGAAGAAGTGCTCTCGACCGCGCAGGGCGGGGATTGGGAGTTCCGCGGCATCCGCCCGCCGAAGAAGCCGGGAGCGTAATGATGAAAGGCTTTTTCTATCCCCGCAGTGCCACCGGCCGCTCCTCGCTGCTTCCGCCGCCGCCCTGGCATTATTCCGGCGATCTGCTGACCATCGAATACCGTACGGATCCTGCGAAAGTCGCGGCCTTGCTGCCGGAACCGCTGACCTTGGCGGACGAGGATCCCGGTGCGGTGGCGCTGATCTGGGCGGACTGGCAGTCCTGCGGCGATACCAAGGAAGAGCTGCTGGACCCGATCCGCGCGCAATACAAGGAGGCCTTCGCGGTCGTGCGCTGCAAGTTCGACGGCCGCGCCTATTCGCGCTGCATCTACATCTGGGTCGATAAGGATTTCGCGATGCTGCGCGGCATCCACCAGGGCTATCCGAAGAAGATGGGGTCGATCCACATGACGCGGCCGCATCCCTACGGGCCGGCGCCGCGTCTCCAGGCCGGCGCGGTGTTCGGCGTCACGCTGGCGGCGGCGGATCGGCGGATCGCCGATGCGATGATCACGCTGCGCGGCGAGGTCGAGAAGAACGGCTTCGTGAACGGCCATCCGATGGCGCATCACCGCTGGCTGCCGTCGATCGACAGCAAGGGCGACGCGCACAGCGAGGTGATTGAGTCGACCGCGGCGAAGTTCGAGGGCGGCAAGCCCTGGGCCGCCGATGTCGAAACCTTCCGCCTCTACGACGTGCCGACCGAGGAGCTCGCCGGTCTCGAGGTCAAGGAGATCATCGGCGGCTACTACCGCCAGATCGGCGTCACTTGGAACGGTGGCCGCACGCTGGTGCCGTCACCCTGATGGAGAAGGGCCCAGCCCATGACGATCTTCACGCCCATCGACGACGGCCATGCCGATCTTTCCAGCCACGACTCCTTCGTGCGCGGCGCCCCGCACAATACCTTCGCCCGCCTGCGGCGCGAGGATCCCCTGGCCTGGTGCGACTACAAGGGTGGCCAGGGCTTCTGGTCGGTGACCCGGCATCACGACATCCTGGAATTGAATCGCGACACCAAGCTGCTGAGCTCGGCGCGCGGCATCCGGATGGAAGACCAGACCTATGAGGAGTATCTGGCGCGCCGCACCTTCCAGGAGACCGACCCGCCGGACCACACCCGCACCCGCGTGCTGGTCGCCAAGGCCTTCTCGCAGCCGGTGATCGCGCAATTCGCCGAGCAGATCCGCCAGCTCTGCGATGACATCCTGGACACCGCCCTCGCGAAAGGTTCGTTCGACGCCAACAAGGAGATCGCCCGGCAATTGCCGATGCGCATGCTGGGGCAGATTCTCGGCACGCCGGACGAGGACCTCGACTGGCTGGTGGAGAAGGGCGATCAGCTCATCGCCAACACCGATCCCGAGTTCACCAAGCATGTGCTGGACCAGGCCGACACCGAGGCCTATCGGCTGATGCCGTTCCGCTCGCCGGCCGGGGCCGAGCTCTATGAGTACGCCAAGAAACTGATGGCGGACAAGCAGGCGCGCGGCGACACCAAGGGCGTGCTGCATTTGATCCTGCAGCCGGATTCCCATGGCAATGTGATCTCGGAGCTGGAGTTCCGGAACTTCTTCTGCCTGCTGGTCGCGGCCGGCAACGACACCACGCGTTACTCGATCGCGGCCTCCTTGTTCGCGCTGGCCAATCGGCCAGCGCTGCTGGAGCAGTTGCGCAATGGCGGGCCGGGGATCTGGGAGACGGCGCCGGACGAGTTCATCCGCTGGGCCTCGCCGACCATGCATTTCCGGCGCACGGCGACGCGGGATTTCGAGCTGCACGGCAAGACGGTCAAGGAGGGCAACAAGGTCATCCTCTGGTTCGTCTCGGGCAACCGCGACGAAGAAGCTTTCGACAGCCCCTATGAGATCGACATCGCGCGGACGCCGAACCGGCACATCGCCTTCGGCCAGGGCGGGCCGCATGTCTGCCTCGGCATGTGGCTGGCACGGCTCGAAGTGCGGATTCTGTTGCAGGAGTTCGTGAAGCGGGTGAAGGTCTTGGAACAGGCCGGCCCGCATGAATTCCTGCGGTCCAACTTCATCGGAGGCATCAAGCGGCTGCCGGTGAAGGTGATCCTTCAATAAAGGACTGGGCAATAACAAGAACGACATGACTTCGGGGAGACGACTGATGGGGACGACGGACCGACTCCGTCTGCTGTTCTGCGATCACCTGAGCCTGGCGCGCGGCAAGTACATGCCGGCGAGCAAGATCGGCGACGGCTCGACGCGCTTCTGCCAGGGCACCTTTGCGGTCACCTATTGCAAGGAGATGGCGCCGGCGCCCGGCGGCACCATGCTGGAAGGCCTGCCCGACATGGATGCGGTCTATGTCGGCGCCGATATCCGTGACGGCTGGGAGCCGAACACCAAGGTCGTGATCGCCGATCTCCACGACAGCAAGGGCGCACCGCTCGGCGTCTGCGGCCGCGGGCGGCTAAAGCAGGCGGTCAAGGACTGGCAGGCGATGCGCCTCAACCCGAAGGTCGGGCTGGAGCTAGAAGCCTATGCCTTCCAGCGCAACGCCGAAGGCAAGCTGGTGCCCTATGACACGCCGGGCGCCTATGTCTATAGCACCGGCCGTTTCGCCGATCCGTTGCGCTTCACCGATGCGATCTGGACGAAAGCGAGCGAGCTCGGCTTCAAGATCGATTGCGTCACCTCGGAATATGACTCACCGCAGTTCGAGTTCACCCTGACTTATGACGAGGCGGTCAAGGCGGTCGACGACATCTTCCTCTTCCGCGTGCTGGCGCGGGAAGTGGCGCTCGATCATGGCATCGTGCTGACCTTCATGCCGAAGCCGATCCTGAACAAGGGCGGCAGCGGCCTGCATGTGAACTTCAGCTTCAGCGACCGCGACGGCAAGAACGTCTTCGGCAACGGCACGAAGCCGGGCGAGATGACCGACATCGCCAAGGGCTGCGTCGCCGGGTTGATGCATCACCACCGCGGTATGGCCGGTCTTATTGCGCCCACCGTCAATTCCTACGAGCGATTGAAGCCGGCGAGCCTCTCCGGTTACTGGCGCAACTGGGGCGTCGATCACCGCGGCGTCACCACCCGGCTGTCGGCCGAGACCGGCGTCAAGGCGCGGCTCGAGCATCGCATGGCGGATGCCGCGGCGAATCCCTACACCCTGGTCGCGACCGTGCTGCAGGCGGCGCGGCTCGGGCTCGTCCATAAGTACAAGCTGCCGCCGGCCGAGACCGCCGATTGCATCATGAACCACGATGCGACCGACGGCACGCCGGACAGCCTCGGCGATGCGCTGAAGGAATTGGCGGCCGACACGCCGCTGGTTTCCGCGGTCGGGGAGTTGCTGGTCGCCAATCATATCGGTATCAAGGAGCTGGAACTGGAGCGCACCGCGGCGCTCGAAGGCGATGCCTTGCGCGACTACTACATCCACTACGTTTGACGAGAGAGTCTGCCTGATGCCGAAGGTCACCTGGATTTTGAAGGACGGGAAGGAAGTCAGCGCCGATGTCCCGGTCGGCCACAACCTGATGGAAGCCGCGGTCGCCAAGAACGTGCCGAATGTGATCGGCGAATGCGGCGGCTGCCTCTCCTGCGCCACCTGCCATGTCTACGTCGACGAAGCCTGGTACGGGAAAACCGGCGGGCCGGACGATATGGAAAGCGACATGCTGGAGATCACCGTCGCCGAGCGGAAGCCGACCAGCCGCCTCTCCTGCCAGATCAAGTCGGCGCCGGAGCTCGACGGCCTGGTCCTGCGCGTTCCTTACATTTGATGCCCAGCTTCTGATGTCGGACCCGATCGTCATCGTCGGCGCCGGCCAGGCCGGCGTCGCGCTGGCGGCGAAGCTGCGGGCTCTGGGCTATGCCGATCGGCTGATCCTGATCGGCGATGAGAAGATGCCGCCCTATCAGCGGCCGCCGCTCTCCAAGAAATATGTCTCCGGCGAGCTCGAGGTCGAGCGGCTGCTGATCCGGCCACGCGACTGGTACGCCGAGCAGAATGTCGAGCTGCGCTTGGAGCAGCGCGTCACCGCTCTGTTGCCTAGTGCGCATGAGCTCACCCTGTCGGATGGGACACGGCTGCGTTACAGCAAGCTCGCGCTGACCAGCGGTGCGCGGCCGCGCAACCTTCCGGTGGAGATCGGCGGCACGCTGCCGGGCGTGGTGACGATCCGAGGGTTGGCCGATGCCGATGCGATCATGCCGCTTCTCCGGACCGACATGCGGCTGGTGGTGGTCGGCGGTGGCTATATCGGGCTGGAAGCGGCGGCGGTGACGGCGGCCAAGGGCATCCAGGTGACGGTGCTGGAAGCGGCGGAGCGAATCCTGCAGCGTGTCGCTGCGGCGGAGACTTCGGCCTACTTCCGCGCGCTGCATGAGCGGCATGGCGTGATCGTCCGCGAAGCCACCGCGCTGGACCGGTTGACGGCGCAGGACGGGCGGGTCGCCGCGGTGGTTCTGAAAGATGGAACGACCTTGCCGGCGGATCTGGTGGTCGTCGGCATCGGCGTGCTGCCCAATGACGAGCTCGCGCGCGCGGCCGGGCTGCTGGTGGAGAACGGCATCACCGTCGATGAACAGGGTTGCAGTTCCGATCCCGACATCTTTGCCGCAGGCGATTGCGCGAATTTTCCGTGGCAGGGCCAGCGGACGCGGCTCGAATCCGTGCAGAACGCGATCGAGCAGGCCGAACATGCGGCGGCGGCGATGCTCGGCGCCACCGAGCACTACAATCCGGTCCCGTGGTTCTGGTCGGATCAGTATGACGTGAAGCTGCAGATCGCCGGCCTCAATCGCGGCTATGACCAGGTCGCGGTCCGGCCGGGCAAGCGGCCGGGCAGCCAATCAGTCTGGTATTACCGGCAGGGCAGGCTGATCGCGGTCGATGCGATGAACGACGCGCTGGCTTACGCGTTCGGCAAGAAGGCGCTCGAAGGCGGCAAGACAATTTCGCCGGCGCAAGCAGCGGACCCGACCGTCGATCTCAAAGCCGTGGTCGGCTGATTATTCGGCGGCCGGCTGTACCCGGCGCTGCTGCGGCAGGCAGCGGGATTTCGGCAGAGTGACCGTCACCGTCGTCCCGCGGCCTTCGACGCTGGCGATCGCGACTTGACCGTCATGCAGCTCGATCAGGCGCTTGGAAATGGCGAGGCCGAGACCGGTGCCTTGCGGCTTCTGCACCCGCGGCGACTGGGCCTGGTGGAACGGGCGGAACAGCTTCAAGAGTTCCGATTCCGGAATGCCGATGCCGGTGTCGGAGACGCTGATCTGCATGCCGCCGTCCGGGGCGACGCCGGCGGCGACCAGCACCGTGCCGGTGCTCGGCGTGAACTTGATGGCGTTGGAGAGCAGGTTCAGCAGCACCTGCTTCACCATGCGCTCGTCGGCGTGGAGCAGCGGCAGCTCGTCGTCGATGCTCTGGATGAGCTTGATGCCTGCTTCCTGGGCGCGCTGGCGGACCAGCTTGATGCAGCCGGAAATGAGACCGACGACGTCGATGTTCTCGGGCTGCAGGACCGCCTTGTTGGCTTCCAGCTTCGACATGTCGAGGATGTCGCTGATCAGGTCCAGCAACAGCACCGCGCTGTCATAGATATCGCCGGCATATTCCGCAGTCTTCTCCGGCGAGGCCTGGAGCATCCGGTCGCGAATGACCTGCGAGAAGCCGATGATGGCGTTCAAAGGTGTGCGGAGCTCATGGCTCATATTGGCGAGGAACATCGACTTCGCGACGTTCGCTTCTTGCGCGCGGTTGCGCGCCTCGATCAGCTCCTGCTCGAAGCGGCGCTGATCGGTGATGTCGAAACCGATGCAGACCACCAGCATGACGCCGCCGTCGCCGTCATCCAGCGCGACGTTCGACCATTTCATCAGCCGCCGCTCGCCGGACCTGCTGACCCATTGATTGATGTGCGGTTTCGGGAAATCCGAGAGCTTCGGCTTGTTGAGAAAGCCGGCGACGCCGGCATATTCTTCCGGCGGAATGATCTGCTTCCAGCTCTCGGGATTGCAGAGCTCCGCCTCGGAGAATCCGGACAGCCGCTGCGCGCACCGATTGGCGCGGATCAGCCGGCCGTCGCGGTTATAGACGGTGATCGCGGCATCGACCGAATCCAGGACCAGGCTGACGATGGCGCTCTGCGCAACCGGCGCGGCACGGTCGCGCCGCAGGCGTTGCACGCCCAGCACGCCAAGCCCTCCGGCCAGGATTCCTCCTATCAATGCGCCCAGTTCCAGCATCGTCCCTGCGCCGTACCAGCGGCGAACTCGCAAGCTTCCGCCTGCATCATTCCTCTGCCTCGAAGCTCGAACCTTCAGTCAAAGCCCTGAAGGATTAGTTAAAATTCGAGGCAGCGACGGCCTGCTTGAGCATCCGAGTGTGAGGCTAGACCGGCCTCCCGTGCAAAAATTGAACATCTGAGAGCCGTTGCAACCGTTCACCCGGGCGCGGCCAGCGGCTACTTCGATCGCGGCCCCGGTTCATAGAGATAGATCAAGCCGGGCTCGACAAGGCATTCGCCCGGGCGCAGGGCATCGAGGTCGTAACCGCCGTTCCGCAGGCGCGGCGCGACGCCGGCAAAGCGAAAGTGGCGCCCATAACAGTCGGTCATGCGTTCGGGAATTTCCCGTCCGGCGAAGGTGCCGACGAGAGATCCTTCATTCCGCGGCTCTTGCACCATGAAATAGTCGAGCGGCGGGGTTCGATGGGCGGCTTTCAACATGGGCATGGCTCTAGAGGCATAACAAATCGAAAGCCGATGTGATCCGACACGAATGTGTTTTGGGGGATCGGCGCATTAACAATGGCTGCCCGGCTCGTAGGGATTCGAGACGGAACGCAGGGTTGGGACATAAGGGATCCGCAAGCGCCGCCGGCCAGAGACCCGCGTCCTTATGAAATCCTTATACCGGCGCGCGCACTTCCCCATGGAAGCCCAACGGAACGTGGCGCCACATTCCCGCCGTCTCCTGGAACGCCGGAGTTTGATTCTCGGGCGCAGCCTCCAGGGGGAAGGATCATGCTGGATGTAATCCTGGATTGCTGCGGTGCGCTGCTCCTGCTCGGACAGGCGGCCTGGGTCCTGGCCAAGGGCCAGATCTAGGCGCTGCCGAAGGGGCAGCCCGCGATCCATGAGCAACGCAGCGTGTGCAAGGAGATTTGACGGATGTTTGATTTGGCCATGATCGCGCTGACCTGTGGGTCATTCGCGATCCTCATTCTCTACACCTACGCCTGCGACCGGATGTGAGGCAGTCATGACCCTCGATCTCGTGCTCGGCGCAATCGTCTCGCTCGGCCTGCTGGCCTATCTGGTTTACGCGCTGATCCGCCCCGAGCGGTTCTAGCTTCGCAGGAGCTCCTCTATGACTTTCAATGGGTGGATTCAGATCGCGATCTTCTCCGCGATCATCATCGCGGTCACCAAGCCGCTCGGCGGCTACATGACTCGCGTCTTCGCCGGCGAACGCACTCTGCTCACGCCGGTGCTGCGGCCGATCGAACGCCTGATCTATGCAGTCTGCGGCGTCGACGAATCGAAGGAGCAGCATTGGACCGGCTATGCGATCGGCATGCTGCTGTTCAGTCTGGTCGGCGTGCTGTCGCTCTATGCCTTGCAGCGGCTGCAGGCGGTGATTCCGTTCTTCAATCCGGCCGGCCAGGCCGCCGTCGGCGCCGATCTCGCCTTCAACACCGCGACCAGCTTCGTCAGCAACACCAACTGGCAGTCTTACGTGCCGGAAGTGACGATGAGCTATCTGACCCAGATGGCCGGTCTCACCGTGCACAATTTCGTCTCGGCGGCGACCGGCATCGCGCTTGCGATCGCCTTCATCCGCGGCTTCTCCCGCCGGTCGGCGCGCACCGTCGGCAACTTCTGGGTCGATCTCACCCGCTGCACGCTCTACGTCCTGCTGCCGGTCTCGATCGTGGTGGGTCTGTTCTTCGTCTGGCAGGGCATGCCGCAGAACCTCAACACTTACACCGAGGTGACGACCCTCGAAGGTGCCAAGCAGGTGATCGCCCAGGGTCCGGTGGCTTCCCAGGAAGTCATCAAGATGTTCGGCACCAATGGCGGCGGCTTCTTCAACGCCAACTCCGCACATCCCTATGAGAACCCGAATGGCGTTACCAACCTGATGCAGATGGTGCTGATCTTCGCGATCAGCGCGGCGCTCACCAACGTGTTCGGCCGGATGGTCGGCAGCCAGAAGCAGGGCTGGGCGATCTTCGCCGCCATGGGCGTGCTGTTCCTGATGGGCGTGACGACCGCCTACTGGGCCGAAGCCCAGGGCAATCCGGCCTTTGCCGCCATGGGCGTCGATCAGACCGCAAGCGCGTTGCAGTCCGGCGGCAACATGGAGGGCAAGGAGGTCCGCTTCGGTATCGCCAATTCGACCTTGTTCGCGACCGTCACCACCGATGCGTCCTGCGGCGCCGTCAACAGCATGCATGACAGTCTGATGCCTTTGGCCGGCATGATCCCGATGGTCAACATCATGCTGGGCGAGATCATCTTCGGCGGCGTCGGCTCCGGCCTCTACGGCATGCTGCTGTTCTGCGTGGTCGCGGTCTTCGTGGCCGGGCTGATGGTCGGACGGACCCCGGAGTATCAGGGCAAGAAGATCGAGGCCCGCGAAGTCAAGATGGCGATGCTTGCCATCCTCATCCTGCCGCTCTCGATCCTCGGCTTCACCGCCATTGCGGTGGTGGCGCCGCTCGGCCTGGCCGGTCTGCAGAACACCGGGCCGCACGGCTTCAGCGAGATCATGTATGCCTTCGTGTCGGGCACCGGCAACAATGGCAGCGCCTTTGCCGGATTGACCGCGAACAGCCCGTTCTACAACACGACCATCGGCCTCGCGATGCTGATCGGCCGCTTCGCGATGATCGTGCCGATGATGGCGGTGGCGGGCTCGCTCGCCGCGAAGAAGATCGTGCCGCCTTCGGCCGGCACCTTTCCGACCACCGGCGCGCTCTGGGTCGGGTTGCTGGTCGGCGTCATCCTGATCATGGGCGGCCTGACCTACTTCCCGGCCATCGCGCTCGGCCCGGTGGTCGAACACCTGGCGATGAACGCCGGCACCCTGTTCTAAAGATCCGAGGACAATCATGACCATCACTTCCACAATCCCGGCCAAGACCCGCAAGGGCGCGTCCAAGGCGACGCTGACGGATCCGAAGATCCTGGTGCCGGCCATCGGCGCATCCTTCCGCAAGCTCGATCCGCGGATCATGATGCGCAACCCGGTGATGTTCGTCGTCGAGGTGGTGGCCGCGCTGACCACCGTCCTCTTCATCCGCGACCTCGCCACGGGCGCTGGCAACTATGCCTTCTCGTTCCAGATCAATCTCTGGCTCTGGTTCACCGTGCTGTTCGCCAACTTCGCCGAAGCGGTGGCCGAGGGCCGCGGCAAGGCCCAGGCGGCGACCTTGCGCAAGACCAAGACCGAGACCGCGGCGAAGCTGCTCACCAACGGCGCCAACACCAACTGGACGAAGGTGTCGGCAACGCAGCTCAAGGTCGGCGACGTGGTGCTGGTCGAGGCGGGAGATCTCATCCCGAGCGACGGCGAGGTGATCGAAGGCGTGGCGTCGGTCAACGAGGCGGCGATCACCGGTGAGTCCGCACCGGTCATCCGCGAATCCGGCGGCGACCGCTCGGCGGTCACCGGTGGAACCCAGGTGATCTCCGACCAGATCAAGGTCCGGATCACTGCGGCGCCGGGCTCGACTTTCCTCGACCGCATGATCGCGCTGGTCGAGGGTGCTGCGCGGCAGAAGACGCCGAACGAGATCGCGCTCAACATCCTGCTGGCCGGCATGACGATCATCTTCGTCTTCGCCGTGGTCACCATCCCGAGCTTTGCCGCCTATGCCGGCGGCCATATCTCGGTGCTGGTCCTGGTCGCCTTGTTCGTGACTCTCATTCCGACCACGATCGGCGCACTGCTCTCCGCGATCGGCATCGCCGGCATGGATCGCCTGGTGCGTTTCAACGTGCTCGCCATGTCCGGCCGCGCGGTCGAGGCGGCGGGCGACGTCGATACGCTGCTGCTCGACAAGACCGGCACCATCACTCTCGGCAACCGCCAGGCGACCGAGTTCGTGCCAGTCCAGGGCGTCGGCGACCGCGACGTCGCCGAAGCCGCGTTGCTCGCATCCCTGTCGGACGAGACGCCGGAAGGCCGATCGATCGTTGCGCTCGCCGGGGAGAAGTACGGCATCCGCAACCAGAATCTCGCGGGCGCCGTCTTCGTGCCCTTCACCGCCCAAACCCGGTTGAGCGGCGTCGATTATGGCGCCACTTCGATCCGCAAAGGTGCGGTCGATGCCGTGCTTCGTCATATCAATGCAATCGGCGGCGACCCGATCGCGCGCGACATCAATGCCGCGGCCGAGCGCATCGCCAAGGCGGGCGGCACGCCTTTGGCCGTGGCGAAGAACGGCAAGCTGCTCGGCGTCATTCACCTGAAGGACATCGTCAAGGGCGGCATCCATGAGCGCTTCGCGGCTCTGCGCGCCATGGGCATCCGTACCGTGATGATTACCGGCGACAATCCGTTGACGGCCGCCGCGATCGCCGCGGAATCGGGCGTCGATGATTTCCTTGCCCAGGCGACGCCGGAGACCAAGCTGCAGCTGATCCGCGACGAGCAGGCGCAGGGCAAGCTGATTGCCATGTGCGGCGACGGCACCAACGACGCGCCGGCGCTGGCCCAGGCCGATGTCGGCGTCGCGATGAACACCGGCACTATGGCGGCCCGCGAGGCCGGCAACATGATCGATCTCGACAGTGATCCCACCAAGTTGATCGAGGTCGTGGAGATCGGCAAGCAATTGCTGATGACCCGCGGCGCGTTGACGACGTTCTCGATCGCCAACGACGTCGCCAAGTACTTCGCGATCATCCCCGCGATGTTCATTGCTTTCTATCCGCAGCTCCAGGCGCTGAACGTCATGCATCTTTCGACGCCGCAGAGCGCCATCCTCTCGGCCATCATCTTCAACGCGCTGATCATCATCGCGTTGATCCCGCTGGCCTTGAAAGGTGTCGCCTATCGTGCAGTCGGCGCCGCGGCGGCGTTGCGCCGCAACCTGTTGATCTACGGCCTCGGCGGCATCCTGGTGCCCTTCATCGGCATCAAGGTGATCGATCTGATCGTCACCGCCATCGGCCTCGCTTAAGGAGAAGCACCATGTCGCAAGTCCGCCCCGCCATCCTGATGATCGTCGTGATGACGCTCATCCTCGGTCTCGCCTATCCGCTGGCGATGACCGGGATCGCCCAGGCGGTGTTCCCGAACCAGGCCAATGGCAGCCTGATTGAGAAGAACGGGACGCAGATCGGCTCTGCGCTGATCGGCCAGAACTTCACGTCGGAAAAATACTTCCATGGCCGTCCCTCGATGACGCCGGGGCCCGATCCGCAGGATCCGTCGAAGACCGTGCCGACGCCCTATAACGGCGGCTTCTCGGTCGGCTCCAACTACGGCCCGACGGCCAAGCCGCTGATCGACCGCGTCGGTCAGACAGTCGAAGCGCTGAAGAAGGAGAATCCGGGCGCGCCGGTTCCGGCCGACCTCGCCACGGCTTCGGCCAGCGGCCTCGACCCGGACATCACTCCTGCCGGCGCCCTGTTCCAGGTGCCGCGGGTGGCGAAGGCCCGCAACCTGCCGGAAGACCAGGTCCGTCAGCTGGTGGCCGAAAACACCGCAGGCCGCTTCCTCGGCGTGATCGGCGAGCCGCATGTCAATGTGCTGAAGCTGAACCTCGCGCTGGACGCCATCGCCAACCCGTAGAATCGGTTAATATGGCTCGATGACCGAAGACGAAGAGCCGTTCCGACCCGAACCGGAAGCGCTGCTTCTTGAAGCCGGCCGCGGCAAAAGCGGCCGGCTCAAGATTTATCTCGGCATGGCGCCCGGTGTGGGCAAGACCTTTGCCATGCTGGAGGGTGCCAGGGCCGCCAAGGCGGCGGGGCGCGGCGTCGTGGTCGGCGTGGTCGAGACCCATGGCCGCACCGAGACCGCGGCGCTGCTGGAAGGCCTGGAGATCATCCCGCGCCGCGCGATTGTCCATCGCGGCCATATGCTGCAGGAGTTCGATCTCGCCGCCGTGCTGGCGCGCAAGCCGGATTTGGTGCTGGTCGATGAGCTGGCTCATACCAATGCGCCGGACAGCCTGCATCCGAAGCGCTGGCAGGACGTGGCGGAACTGCTGTTCGCCGGGATCAACGTCTATTCGACCCTCAACATCCAGCACATCGAGAGCTTGAACGACGTCGTCGCCCGAATCACCGGCGTGCGCGTGCGCGAGACGGTGCCGGACAAGATCCTGGAACAGGCCGACGAGGTCGAGCTCGTGGACCTGACGCCGACCGAGCTGATCGATCGCCTGAACCAGGGCAAGGTCTATGCTCCCGAACTGGCCGGGCGCGCGCTGGAGAAGTTCTTCAATCCCGGCAATCTCGCCGCCCTGCGCGAGCTCGCTTTGCGGCGCACCGCCGACCAGGTCGATGACCAGGTGCTCTATTACATGCGGGCCCATGGCATCGAGGGGCCCTGGCCGGTCAACGAGCGGATCCTGGTCTGCATCGGCCGCGACCCGGCGAGCGGCCTTGCGGTGCGCGCGGCGCGGCGGCTCGCCGACCAGATGCAGGCGCCGTGGATCGCGCTCCACATCGAGCGCCCGAACGCGCCGCTGCCGCAAGCGGCGGAGAACGACCCGGCCGAGGCGGCGATGAAGGCCGCGATGGATCTCGGCGCCAGGGTCGAGCGCGTGATCGGCCGCGACCTGCCGGGCGAGATCCTGCGCTTCGCCAAGCGCAACAACATCACCCAGATCGTAATCAGCCGGTCGCGCGGCAGCTGGATCAAGGAGATCCTGCGGCGCTCGCTGCCGCACGAGTTGGTGCGCCGCGCCAACGGCATCTCGGTCCATGTCCTGACCCAGAGCGCGCCGCGGCAATGGCGTTGGGGCCGGCATTTCCAGCTCCCGAAAGGCTGGCTGCCCTGGGCCGGCAGCCTCGCCGGCGTCGGTATCGCGGCGGCTGCGGGCGAGCTGATCCCGGACCTCAACCGGCCGGGCAATATGTCGACCCTGCTGATGGCGGTCGTGGTGTTTTCCGCCATCACATTCGGACGGGTGGTTGCCGCGATCACCTCGGTTGCGGCCTTCCTGGCCTACGACTTCTTCTTCCTCGATCCGCTGCTCACCTTCCGTGTTACGCATGTGGTCGATCTGGTGACGCTCCTCATCTTCCTGGTCGTCGCGGTCACGATCGGCTCGCTGGCGGGCACGGTGCGCGAACAGGCCGAGGCGGCGCAGGACCGGATCAAGGCGATGCGCGCGCTCTATGATTTCGCCAGCCGCTTGGGTGCCACGTTCCGGCGGGACGACCTGGTCCATGCCGTGGCGATCCACGCCAACCGCGTCGCCGATCATCAGGCCATGGTGATGCTGGCGGAGCAGGGCGAGCTCACCATCAGCCATGCCTGGCCGCCCGAAGACACGCTGGAGCCGTCCGGCTGGGCGGCGGCGCGCTGGGCGCGCGAGCGTGCGGAGCCCGCCGGGTTCGGCACGGATACGCTGCCGACATCGGATTGGCACTTTCGTCCGATCCGGACCAAGGAATCGACGATCGGCGTGGTCGGCATCCGGCGCAAGGAGGGCGAGCGGGCGCCGTCCGGCGAGATGCTGCGCACGCTCGACGCGGTGCTGGACCAGGCCGCGGTCGCGATCGAGCGCGTGGATTATGCCGAGGAGGCAGCGAAGGTCGAGGCGCTCGATGCAACGGACCGGCTGCGCAGCGCATTGCTCTCGTCGGTCTCGCACGACTTGCGCACGCCGCTGACGTCGATCCTGGGCGCGGTCACGTCCTTGCGCCAGCAGGACGATGCGCTGACCGAAGCGGGGCGCAAGGAATTGCTGGCAATGATCGAGGAGGAAGCGGACCGGCTGGACCGGTTCGTCGGCGATCTTCTCAACATGACGCGGTTGGAATCCGGCGCGCTGGAGACCAAGGCGGACTGGATCGACATCGCCGACCTGGTCGATTCCGCGATCCGCCGCCTCGCGCGCCAGCCGAAAGCCGGCATGGTCGGACGGAAGCTCGCCAGCGATCTCCCGCTGATCCGCGCCGATTTCGTCTTGCTGGAGAACGTGATGGTGAACCTGATCGACAATGCGCTGAAGCATGCGGCCGGCGCGACCCGGATCGATCTCGCGGCGCGTCGGCTCGGCGAGCGCGTCGAGATCACCGTGACCGATGACGGCTCCGGCATCGCGGACGCTGACCTGCCGCGGCTCTTCGACAAATTCTACCGCGCCGGAGGGACTGATCCCAAGAAGCCCGATGCCGGGCGCGCCGGGGCCGGGCTCGGCCTTTCGATCTGCAAGGGGCTGGTCGAGGCGATGGGCGGAGAGATTGCGGTCGTGAGCCCGACCGAGATCGGGCGCGGCGCGCGCTTCTCTGTTACTTTCCCGGTGCCGGTCCAGCCGAAATCCGCGGATGCGATCGAGGCTGAGGCTGAATCATGACCGACACTGCCCGCGTCCTGGTGGTCGATGACGAACCGCAGATCCTGCGCTTCCTGCGCGCGAGCCTCGGCGCCAGCGGCTTCGAGGTGATCGAGGCCGAGACCGGAACCGCGGCGCTGAAACGGGCCGCCGCCGATGCACCGGAGATCGTGGTGCTCGATCTCGGCCTGCCGGACATGGACGGCAAGGACGTGATCAAGTCGCTGCGCGAATGGTCGGAGATTCCGATCATCGTGCTCTCGGCCCGTGCCCGCGAGGCGGAGAAGATCGAGGCGCTCGACCTCGGCGCCGACGATTACGTCAACAAACCGTTCGGCATCGGCGAGCTCCTGGCGCGGCTGCGCGCCGCCTTGCGGCATCGCCTGCGGCAGCAGGGCGCGACGCCGGTGGTGAAGGCCGGCGATCTCAAGATCGATATCGCGCGGCGCCGGGTCACGCGCGGCGAGAGCGACATCCACCTGACGCCGAAGGAGTTCGACCTGCTGAAGCTCCTCGCGCAGAATGCCGGCAAAGTGGTGACGCATCGCCAGTTGCTGCAGGCGGTCTGGGGCCCGGCGCATCTCGAGGACACCGCCTATCTCCGCGTCTTCATCGGCCAGGTCCGGCGCAAGATCGACGCCGAGGAGGGCACCGCATCGCTGATCGAGAATGCAGCCGGGGTCGGCTACCGGCTGCGCGACGACGGCTAGAACTTGAGCGCCGCGCCCCAGTCGATCGGATCGGGCTGGGGTCCGAGCGGGCCGTAATCCTCGATCGAGATGGCTTGTCGGATTTCGCCATTCACCTTGAGCGGGAACAGGCCCATCCAGACCAGCCGTGCGAGTTCGCGGTCATTGGGCCAATGATAGGCTTCGATCACCGCCCGTCCGGTTTCGCGGCAGTGGACGTAGCAGCGTTGGATGCCTTCGACCACGGCGCGGAACTCGCCAGTGGCGAACTCGTCGAGATAATGGCCGGTGATGTTCATGGCGGTCATCTCATCGACCTTGGTGCCGGTCAGGCGGTAGCGCACGCGGAACGGCGCGTCTTCGAACTGCACGATGAGAACGTAGGGCAGCAGGGCAACAATCGGGGCGGGATCGAGCAAGTCGCGCTCCGGCGCCGCCCCGCCGCCAAGGCTCAACCAATACTCGGCCAATTGCCGGACCCGTTCCGGCGTACCCTTTGGGATCTGCCGGGCGTCGTCGTTCATTGCGGCGCTCGCGGCAGGCGCAGGGCGCGGTCCGGATCCGGCCGGTTGTCGCCGTAGTTCCGCCAGTAGGATTCGGCGGCGTTCTCGCGCCGTTCGAAATCCCACGGCGCGATGCGCCCTTCAGTCAGCGCCGCGTGGATCAGGCGCCGCTGTCTCTGGCTCTCCAGCACTGCCGCGCGCAGGCCCGCGAGATCCCAGCGCCGCCGCACTTCATCGCGGAGCGCGCGGCCCTGCGCGCTGTCGGCGACGTTCCGCCGTTCCATAGGATCGGCTGCCAGATCGTAAAGGAAGCTGCCTTCGGCCTCGGAATGGATGAACTTCCAGCTCTCGCGCCGCAGCATGATCAGCGGATGGTCGTAGCCTTCGCCCATGTATTGGCCGACCACTTCGCGCGCATCGTCGCGTTCGCCCCGAAGCAGCGGCAGCAGGTTGCGGCCATCCAGCGCCGTCTCCGTGCCGGCGAGGGCGGTGAAGCTCGGCATGAGATCGAGATGCGAGACCAGGTCGGAGACGCGCTTGCCCGCCGGGATGCCGGGACCGGCGAAGACCATCGGCACGCGGATCGCCCGTTCGAAGAACACCATCTTGTACCAGAGGCCGCGCTCGCCCAGCATATCGCCGTGATCGCTGGTGACGACGACCACAGTGTTATCGCGCAGGCCCAGCATCTCCAGCCGCTCGAGTAGGCGGCCGAGCAGGGAGTCGCAGTAGCTCAGCATGCCGTAATAGGCGCGCCGGGCGCGCAGCACCTGCTTCGCATCGACCGGGATCTCGCCACGGTCATAGAGCCGGTACATGCGTTGGCCGAAGACGTCGCGCGCGGCGACCGGATTTCCGTCGTCATGCGGTGCGTCGATATCCGCGCCCTCGTACCAGTCCCAGAATTCGCGCGGCGCCTGGTAGGGATCGTGCGGGTGCATGAAGGAGACGGTCAGCGCGAAGGGGCGCGCGTCCGCTTCGCCGGCGCTGCGGTGCAGCCATTGGATCGCCTTGAAGCAGGCGTCCTCGTCATATTCCATGTTGAGCGTGTAGTCGCAGGGCCCTGCCTCGGCGACGCTGCCCATCGTGTGGTACCAGTTCTGCGCCAGGTCCGGCTGGTCCCAGTTCGGCGTCCAGCCGAAATCCGAGGGCGAGAGATCGGTGGTCAGCCGCTCTTCATAGCCATGCAACTGATCGGCGCCGGTGAAATCCATCTTGCCGGAGAGGCAGGTGCGATAACCGAGCGCGCGCAACCGATGCGCCCAGGTCGGCTGGTCGGAAGGCAGCTCCGCGGCGTTGTCATAAGCGCCGATGCCGGAAGGATATCGGCCGGTCATCAGTGCAAAGCGCGCCGGCGAGCAGAGCGGGGCGTTGCAATACGCGTTCTCGAACACCGCGCCGCGCCCGGCCAGCTTTTCCAGATTCGGCATGCGCACGATCGGATGCCCGTAGACCGGCAGCGAGAGCGCCGCCATCTGGTCGAGCATCACGAAGAGAATATTGGGTTTGCCCACCGTCGCCCGATCCCGCCCCTGGCCCTTGCTTTTGAGCATGCGGATATTCCAGCCGGCTAGGCCGGCTGTCACGTGGAATCGGACGGTTGCGACTTAGTACCCGGTTGAATCAGTAGGGGGCCAGGCTGTTCAACAGGCTCTGGGTGTTCGGATTGTTGAACTTGCGCTCGATGACGATGCCATAGGGCGTCGCCTGCGGGCCGTAATAGGCATGGTTGTCGTCGTCGTTCTTCAGGATGCCGGCGCCGTTGAAGGAAATGCCCGCGAAGGCGCCCGCGGTCTTCGAGAAGGAATAGACGTCGGACGAGAAATTGGTCGTGGTGTCCGAACCGATGCCTTTGCCGTTCGGGCCCGCGGCCACCGACATGTCGCCGCCGAACTTCATCTGGTTGTCCAGGATGGCGTCGAGTGCCTTCTGGCTCATGATGGTGAAGATCGTCTCGGAGGACTGGCCGCCGATCTGCAGGCCGAGGCTGCCCTCGGCGAGGGTGTAGAACGCCGGCTGACTCCAGCCCTTGGCGGTATCGCGCACCAGGAGCAGGCCGCTGCCGCCCTGGCCGCCGATCACCAGCCCGGCCTTGAAGATATCCGGGAAGATCATGATCGCCTTCGCCTTCTTCACGTAGCCCGGCAGCTCGCCGAACTCGAGGGCGGTGATCAGCTTGTCGAAGGTGATCCGCGCCTCATCGACCAGCTCCTGCTGGTCGGTGAGGGCAAAGGCCGGCGCGGCATTCGCCACGATCGGCGCCAGCGCCAAGGAAGCAAGCACGGTCCGGCGGTTCAAACCAATCAGACTCATCGCGACGGTCTCCTGCGACTCGGATGCAAACCCTAACCCACACATAACTGCGCGAGTTCCTGGGCGCAATTGCCTCACGCGCATTTCATCGAGTCGACTCGGCAGGAAACGCCTGAATTGAGGCGAGAGTGCCTTATCGATGAACGGCATGCCCATGAATGGCGTGTTTGGCGACGGACATGTAGTTGACGCCGCAGTCGCGGCCGATCGAGAAACTGTCGCCGATCGGGTCGTAGGCGACGCCGGCCAGTTCCTTCATCTCCAGACCCTGACTGCGCAGGTGACGCGCGAGCTCCGACGGCCGCATGAAGCGGCGCCAGTCATGGGTCCCGCGCGGCAGCCAGCGGAGAACATATTCCGCACCGACGATGGCAAACGCGAAGGACTTTACCGTGCGATTGAGCGTCGCAACGAACATCGTGCCCGAGGGCTTGAGCATGCCGGAGGCCGCTTTGAAGAAAGCGTCGAGATCGGCAACGTGCTCGACGATCTCCATCGCGAGCACGGCGTCGAACTGCGCACCCTGCGCCGCCAGATCCTCGGCGGTGCAGGGCAAGTAGGTGAGGCGGGTGCCGACGGATTCCGCATGCCGGCGGGCGATCGCGATGTTGCGCTCGGCGGCATCGATCCCCGTTACCTCGGCGCCCAGTCGGGCCAAGGGCTCGGCCAGCAGGCCGCCGCCGCAACCGACGTCGAGGATGGAAAGGCCCCGCAGCGGTGCGGGCTCTTCCGGATTGCGGCCGACCCCGGCCGCAAGCCGGTCGCGGATGAAACGGACCCGGACCGGGTTCAGCCGGTGCAGCGGCTTGAACTTCCCCGTCGGATCCCACCAGGCGTCGGCCATGGCCTCGAATTTGGCGATCTCGGCATGATCGACCGAGCCGCTGCCGGACCTGATCACGGCATCGCTCGGAGCGGCCCAAGGCCGGCCGGTTCCGGCGCCGCCGGGGGAGGTGGAAGAAGGCTCCATAAATGCCCGCCAAATGATTGAAGAATCAGCCCGGAAGATGTGTGAATGCTTGCCTCTGCGGCATCGAATGAGTATGGATACGCACCGCTGGCAAAACAATCCATTTCCCTTTGATTTCCGGGGCAGGATTCCGGTCGAGGCAGCCTAAGATGGCCGCCATCGGGCCGTCGCCATGGGCAAGATGTGGAGTGGGCCGGCGGCTCGGCTTGATTAAGGATCTAGACTCAATGGCTCAACTTGGGGCTCAACAATCCAGGGCAGGTTCCAGCCGGAAGACCCGGATCGTCATGAAATTCGGCGGCACCTCGGTCGCCAACATCGAACGCATCAACGCGGTCGCCGCGCGGGTCAAACGCGAGGTCGATGCGGGACACGAAGTCGCAGTGGTCGTCTCCGCCATGTCCGGCCATACCAACCAGTTGGTCGCCTGGTGCAGCGAGATCTCGCCGATGCACGATGCGCGGGAATACGACACCGTGGTCGCCTCGGGCGAGCAGGTGACCGCGGGGCTCACGGCCATCGCGCTGCAGAAGCTCGGCGTCAATGCGCGCTCCTGGCTCGGCTGGCAGATGCCGCTCTCGACCAATGACGCCCATGGCAAGGCGCGGATCATGTCGATCGACGCCGAGGCCTTCGAGCAGCGTTTCGCCCAAGGCCAGGTGGCGGTGGTCGCCGGCTTCCAGGGCATCGGCCCGGACAACCGGATCACCACTTTGGGCCGCGGCGGATCGGATACCTCGGCCGTGGCATTGGCGGCGGCGCTCAAAGCCGATCGCTGCGATATCTTCACCGACGTGGACGGCGTCTATACGACCGATCCCCGGATCGTCGCCAAGGCGCGCAAGCTCGACAAGGTCACCTACGAGGAGATGCTGGAAATGGCGTCGCTCGGCGCCAAGGTGCTGCAGATCCGCTCGGTCGAAATGGCGATGAAGCATGGCGTCCGGGTGCAGGTCCTCTCGAGCTTCGAGGACAAGCCGGGTACGCTGGTCGTGAATGAGGATGAGATCATGGAACAGGAACTGGTCAGCGGCATCGCCTATAGCCGCGACGAAGCGAAGATCACGCTGGTGGCGGTGCCCGATCGGCCGGGCGTCGCCGCCTCGATCTTCGGCCCGCTCTCGGATGCCAACATCAACGTGGACATGATCGTCCAGAACGTCTCGGAAGACGGCAAGAACACCGATATGACCTTCACCGTCTCGAAGGGCGACTTCGAGCGCGCGAAGCAGGTGCTGAACGGAAAGCAGAACTCTCTCAACTTCCGTACCCTCATCTCGGACTCCAACGTGGTGAAGGTCTCGGTGATCGGGGTGGGCATGCGCAGCCATGCCGGCATCGCCCAGCGCATGTTCAAGGCTCTGGCCGAGAAGGGCATCAACATCCAGGTGATCTCCACTTCGGAGATCAAGATCAGCGTGCTGGTGGCCGAGGAATACACCGAGCTCGCGGTGCGCGCGCTGCACACCGCCTACGGTCTGGACGCGGAGTAAGGTTCGGCTCACCCATGGAGCGCAAAGCGGCAGAAGCCCATCTGGACGAGCTCTGGCAGCGGGGATGTGAATTCCTCGGCAGCCGGTATGCCATCATGGCCGGCGCCATGACCTGGGTCTCGGAGCGCCATCTGGTCTCCGCAATCTCCAATGCCGGCGGCTTCGGCGTGATCGCCTGCGGCTCGATGACCCCGGACCTCCTGCGCAAAGAGATCAAGGCGACGCAAGAACTCACGAAGAAACCGTTCGGCGTCAACCTCATCACCATGCATCCGGCGCTGATGGAGCTGATCGACGTCTGCTTGGAAACCAAGGTCAGCCATGTCGTGCTGGCCGGCGGCCTCCCGCCGGGCGGCGCCATCCAGCGGCTGAAGGACGGCGGCGCCAAGGTGATGTGCTTCGCGCCCGCGGTGGCTCTGGCGAAGAAGCTGGTGCGCTCCGGCGCCGACGCGATCGTTATCGAGGGCATGGAAGCCGGCGGCCATATCGGCCCGGTCTCGACTAGCGTCCTCGCGCAGGAGATCCTGCCGGCGATCCGCGATGTGCCGGTCTTCGTCGCCGGCGGGATCGGCCGTGGTCAGGCGATGCTCGGCTATCTCGAGATGGGCGCTTCGGGCGTGCAGCTCGGGACCCGCTTCGTCTGCGCGACGGAATCGATCGCGCATCCGAATTTCAAGAAGGCCTTCATCCGCGCCTCGGCGCGCGATGCAATGCCGTCGGTGCAATTGGACCCGCGCTTCCCGGTCATTCCGGTCCGCGCGCTGGTCAATGACGGCGTGAAGCGGTTCATGGAGATGCAGCGCCAGGTGATCGACAAGTTCGACGCCGGCACGCTCGACATGAAGGCGGCCCAGCTCGAGATCGAGCATTTCTGGGCCGGCGCGCTCCGTCGCGCGGTGATCGACGGCGATGTGGAGTCCGGCTCGGTGATGGCCGGCCAGAGCGTCGGCATGGTCTCGAAGGAACAGCCGACCGCCGAGATCATCCACGACATGATCGAAGAAGCGCTCTCCGCTCTGGCGGACCGCCGCAAGAGGGCGGAGCTGTAGGATGAGCCAGAGCGGCAGCCCGACCGGCGCGCGACTGCTGCTCAAACGACTGCGCAACATCATGGCGCAGCCGGGGACGCCGCAAGTGCGTCTCGACCAGATCGTCCGCATCATCGCCGCCGACATGGTGGCCGAGGTCTGCTCGACCTACGTGATGCGGGCGGGGCAGGTGCTCGAGCTCTTCGCCACCGAAGGCTTGAAGCAGGAAGCCGTGCACCAGACCCGCCTCCGCGTGGGTGAAGGTCTGATCGGCGACATTGCCAGCCACGCCCGGCCGCTCGCGCTCGCCGACGCGCAGCATCATCCGCAATTCGCCTATCGCCCGGAAACGGGCGAAGAGATCTATCAGTCGCTGATGGGCGTGCCGATCCTGCGCTCGGGCCGCGTGATGGGCGTGCTGGCGGTGCAGAACCGCACCCGGCGCCACTACACGGAAGAAGAGGTCGAGACCCTCGAGACCGTGGCGATGGTGCTGGCCGAGCTCATCACCAGCGGCAATGTCGTCAGCCAGGCTGAGCTGGCGCCGGAGGAAGGCATCGCCGTCATCGCGATGCGTCTCGACGGCACGACCCTGGCGCCGGGCATCGCCAAGGGCGTCGCGGTCCTGCACCAGCCGGACATCACCATCACCCAACTCGTCGCCGAAGAGCCGCTGAAGGAAATCGAACGGCTCGATGAGGCCATGGGCGCGATGAAGATGGCGCTCGACGAGATGCTCGCGACCACCGATGTCGCGGCCGGCGGCGAGCACCGCGAGGTGCTGGAAACCTACCGCATGTTCGCCGAGGACCGCGGCTGGGCGAGTCGCATCGTCGAGGCGATCGAGACCGGCCTCACCGCCGAAGCCGCGGTGCAGAAGGTGCAGAACGACACCCGCGCCCGCATGCGCGAGATCACCGACCCCTACTTGCGCGAGCGTCTCGCGGATCTCGATGATCTCGCCAACCGGCTGCAGCGGCATCTCTTGGGTCAAGCCGATGTCCAGCAGCCGCGCGAGCTGCCGGACGAGACCATCCTAGTCGCCCGCAACATGGGCCCGGCCGAGTTGCTCGACTACGACCGGCGCAAGCTCAAGGGCGTGGTGCTGGAAGAGGGCACCGCCACCGCCCATGTGGCGATCGTGGCCCGCGCGCTCGACGTGCCGGTGCTTGGCCGCTGCCACGACCTGATGGCCAAGGTGCTGCCCGGCGATCCGCTGATCGTCGATGGCGACAATGCGCAGCTTTATGTGCGGCCGCCCGAGGACATCCAGCAGACCTACGCCGAGGCGATGCGCCAGCGCAGTGAGCGCCAGCAGGCCTTCGCCGCGACCCGGCATCTGCCGGCGGTGACCTTGGACGGAACCGAAGTCACGCTGATGGTCAATGCCGGTCTCCTGATCGACGTGCCGCAGATCGAGGCGCAGGGTGCGGCCGGCATCGGCCTCTATCGCACCGAGATCACCTTCATGGTGGCGCAGAGCTTCCCGGACGTGGCGCGGCAGCGCGACGTCTACAAGCGCGCAATGGATGCCAGCAACGGCAAGCCGGTCGTCTTCCGCACGCTCGATATCGGCAGCGACAAGGTGCTCTCCTATTGGCAGCGCGATTCCGAAGAGAATCCGGCGATGGGCTGGCGCGCGATCCGCATCTCGCTCGATCGACCGGCTCTGCTCCGCCAGCAGCTCCGTGCGCTGATCCTCGCCGCCGAAGGCCGGCCGCTCTCGGTCATGTTCCCGATGGTCGCCGAGGCCTGGGAGTTCGAGGAAGCGCGGTCGCTGCTGAAACTCGAATTGGACCGCGCGACCCAGGCCGGACAGAAAGTGCCGAGCGAGATCAAGATCGGCGCGATGATCGAGGTGCCCTCGCTCTATTTCCAGCTCGATACCCTGCTTGATCGTCTCGACTTCGTTTCCGTCGGCAGCAATGACCTGAAGCAGTTCCTCTACGCCGCCGATCGCGGCAATCCGCGGCTCGCCGACCGCTACGACACCTTGGCTCCGGCGATGGTGAAGCTGCTCGGCATGATCGCCGACGTTGCCAATGCCCATGCCAAGTCGCTCAGTCTTTGCGGCGAGATGGCCGGCGATCCGATCGCGGCGATGGCCTTGCTCTGCCTCGGCTTCCGCCAGCTCTCCATGGCGCCGACCTCGATCGGCCCGGTCCGTGCCATGATCCGCAGCCTGGACTTGGGCCGCCTTCTGTCCTATTGGGCGGAGTTGCAGACCCGTCCGGTGTCCGACTTGAGGAGCCGATTGTTGGTGTTCGCCCGGGACCACGGCGTTGCTCTGTAATTGCTGCAATTTGCAGGCTTTTCAGCAATTGCGCAGGTTCGAGCCCAAAGTTATAACGGGCCGAATCCCTATGACGGTGCTTTCAGGGACCATGGATGGCGCAACGCAGAGCCAATCTGTTCAACACGGGCGAGACCGATATGCCGGATGACGGCCGCTTCGGTGGCGTCGGCGCCCTGCTGCGCCGCCGGCGTGAAGAGATCCAGCAGGATGTGGACGACGTCTCCCGTCAGCTCAGGATCCGCTCCGCTTACATCCGGGCGATCGAAGAGGGCCGGTTCCAGGAACTGCCCGGCAACGCCTATGCGATCGGCTTCGTGCGCGCCTATGCCGATTATCTCGGCCTCGACGGCGGCAACGTGGTCAGCGACTACCGAGACGAGCTGGCGCGGCGCAGCCGGCAGGCCGACTTGGTCTGGCCGACCGAAGGCGGCGAATCCCGCTTCCCCGGCGGTGCGATCCTGGGCGTCTGCCTGCTTCTGGGCCTCGCCATCTATGGTGGCTGGTATTACGCAAGCCAGTCGGGCGGGACCGGCATCAAGCTGATCGACCAGGTTCCTGACTACATCAAGAAGGCGACCGGCGTCGGCCAGACCGTCGAGAACGAGGTGCCTTCCGAGCCGACCCGCACCGAGGCTCAGGCCGCCACTTCCGAGACGCCGTCACCGAGCCCGGCGACGCCGCCGGCCGCGACCACGGGGGCGGAAACGCCGCCGGCCGCCGAGCCGGCACCCAGCACCGCCACGACAGCCGCGCCGACCCCACCGCCACCGGCGGTCGTGGCGACTCCGGCGCCGACCAACGAACCGGCCGCCGTGGCTCTCGGTCAGGGCCAGCCGGCGCCCGCAGCGCCGGCAACCTCCGAGCCGGCAGCCCAGCCGACCACCGAGGCGACCGGAGATGCCGCGGTCAGCCCCTCGCCGAGCGCCAACGAGCAGGCCTCCACCACGACCGAGGCGGCGCCCGTGCCGCCCGCGGCCAAGGTGGTGATCCGGGCCAACCGCGACAGTTGGATCGAGATTCGGGACAAAGACAATGCCGTGGTGCTGCAGCGGGTCTTGCGCCAGGGCGAGACCTTTAACGTGCCGGACCAGAAGGGCCTGATCATGACCACCGGGAATGCCGGCGGCATCGTGATCGAACTCGAGGGTCGGGCGCTGCAGAGCCTGGGCTCTCTCGGCGTTGTGAAACGGGGAATCAAGCTCGATCCGACCGCACTCTCCGACGGCTCGGCCTTCAACACCGACGAATAGGCCGCTAAGTGGCTGATATTTATGGGGTAATTTCGTGACTGCGGCGAGGGAACGCGGCTGCGGCACTTGATCTTTTAACCTCACCAGCGCATGTTCTGAGCGCATTTGCGGCGTCGCAGCGGCGACAGCCCTGCCTTTTCCACCAGCAGCGAGTTTTTAGGACCATGAGCCACCGTCCCTACCGCGACATTCTCCGGCGGAAATCCCGGCAGATCCGCGTCGGCTCCGTCCTGGTGGGCGGCGATGCCCCGATCTCGGTCCAGACCATGACCAACACCCTGACCAAGGATGTGGCGGCCACGGTCGCCCAGGTGAAGGCGGCGGAAGCCGCTGGCGCCGACATCGTCCGGGTCTCCTGCCCCGACGAGGAATCGACCGCGGGCCTCAAGGAGATCGTGAAGCAGGTGACGGTGCCGATCGTCGCCGACATCCACTTCCACTATAAACGCGGCATCGAGGCCGCTGAGGCGGGTGCCGCCTGCCTCCGCATCAATCCGGGCAATATCGGCAGTGCCGAGCGCGTCCGCGAGGTGGTGAAGGCCGCCAAGGACCACGGCTGCTCGATGCGGATCGGCGTCAATGCGGGCTCCTTGGAGCGGGAGTTGCTCGAGCGTTACGGCGAGCCCTGCCCCGAGGCGATGGTCGAATCCGCTTTGACCCACGCGAAGATTCTCGAGGATCACGATTTCCGCGAATTCAAGATCAGTGTGAAGGCCTCCGATCCGTTCCTGGCGGTCGCCGCCTATCAGGGCCTGGCCGACGCCTGCGACTACCCGCTGCATCTCGGCATCACCGAAGCGGGCGGTTTGCGCACCGGCACGGTGAAATCCTCGATCGGTTTGGGCTCGCTGCTCTGGGCCGGCATCGGCGACACGATCCGCGTTTCGCTGTCGGCCGATCCGGTGGAAGAGGTGAAGGTCGGCTTCGACATCCTGAAGTCGCTCAATCTTCGCCACCGCGGCGTGAACCTCATTTCCTGCCCGTCCTGCGCGCGGCAGAACTTCGACGTCATCAAGACCGTCGAGGCTTTGGAGAAGCGCATCGCCCATATCACCACGCCGATGTCGGTCTCGATCATCGGCTGCGTGGTCAACGGTCCGGGCGAGGCGCGCGAGACCGATATCGGCTTCACCGGCGGCGGCAACGACACGCATATGGTCTATATGGCGGGTCAGCAGCATCACCGGCTGAAGAACCAGGATATCGTCGAGCACATGGCCGAGCTCATCGAGAAGAAAGCGGCGGAGATCGAAGCCGCCAAGGCTGCGGAAAAGGCCAAGCAGTCCGCCGCCGCCGAATAGCTTCCTTTCAGGGCTTCCCATGTCTGAGCTTCAGCCGGTTCGCGGCACACACGATCTTTTGCCTGATGAGATGCGGCGCTATCGCCGCGTCGCCGAGACCGCGCGGCTCGCCGCCGAGTGCTTCGGCTTTCAGGAGATGGCGACGCCGATCTTCGAGTTCTCCGAGGTGTTCAAGCGCACGCTCGGCGATACGTCGGACATCGTCACCAAGGAGATGTACACCTTCACCGATCGCGGCGGCGAGACGATCACCCTGCGGCCGGAAGGGACGGCGAGCGTCGCCCGTGCGCTGATCTCCGGCGGCTTGGCGCAGCATCTGCCGCTGAAATATTTTTATTCCGGCCCGATGTTCCGCTACGAGCGCCCGCAGAAGGGCCGCATGCGCCAGTTCCACCAGACCGGCATCGAACTCCTGGGCGTCAAGGAGCCCTTGGGCGACGTCGAAGTGATCGCGACGGGTGCAGAGTTCCTGCGCCGCATCGGTGCCTGGGACCGCTCGCAGCTCGAGATCAACACGCTCGGCGACAGCGAAAGCCGGCAGAATTATCGCAAGGTGCTGGTGGACTATCTCTCCGGCCGCCGCGACCGGCTGTCCAAGGACAGTCTCGACCGGCTGGAGCGCAATCCGCTGCGGATTCTGGATTCCAAGGACCCGGGTGACCAGGCGATCGTCGCGGATGCGCCGGTCTATACCGACTATCTCAACGAGGCGAGCCGCGACTTCTTCGCCAAGGTGAAGGCGGGGCTCGATGCGCTCGGCATCAAGTACATCGTTAACCCGCGGCTGGTGCGCGGCCTCGACTATTACAGCCACACCTGCTTCGAGGTGACCTGCGAGGAGCTGGGCGCGCAGAAGACGATCCTGGCCGGCGGTCGCTATGACGGGCTCATTCCCATGATGGGCGGGCCGGAAACGCCGGGCGTCGGCTGGGCGAGCGGCATCGAGCGCTGTTCCATGCTGCTCCAGGAAACGCCGGAAGCGCGGGCGCCGATCGCACTGGTGCCGATGGGCGAGCGGGCCGAGGCGGCGGCGCTGAAGATCGCCGGCGAGTTGCGGCGGCTCGACTTCGCGGTCGATCTCGGCTTCTCCGGCAATATGAAGTCGCGCATGAAGCGGGCGAACAAGATCGAAGCCAAGGTGGCGGTGATCCTCGGCGACAACGAGCTTGATCAGAACGTCGCCACCCTCAAGAATCTGACGAGTGGTGAACAGAGCGCGATCGGCCTGGATCGACTGGCGGATGCGCTCGAATCCTACAGGTAATACGCCCAAAGGAAATGGACTTGGGATAGGGGCGAAGACATTCCTTGTCGTGGGAGCGAATCACAAGGACGCTCCCGACCTCTTGCGCGATCGGCTCCAGGGCACCGAAGCCGATCAGCTGCGCTTGATGGCCCGTTGCCGTGAGATCGGTCTCGAACAAGCCGCCGTGCTCGCGACCTGCGACCGCTGCGAGATCTGGACCACCGTCGAGGATACCGGCGCCCATGCGCCGAAACTCGCCGCGTTGATCGCCGAGGCGGCCGCATTGCCGGTGAAGCAAGTGGCGCCGCAGCTCCATCATCTGAGCGGCGTCGAGGCTTTGCGCTATGCCTTCGCGGTCGCCGCCTCGCTGGAATCGCAGATTGTCGGCGAGCCGCAGGTCCTGGCCCAGGTGAAGGATGCGCATCGACTCGCCGCTCGAGCGGGCATGCTCGGGACCGAGCTCGACGCGGTGTTCCGCTCGGCGCTGCAGACCGGCAAGAAGGTGCGTTCCGAGACCGAGATCGCGCAAGAGTCCGTCTCCATGGCCGCCTGCGTGATCGCGCTCTGTCGCCAGGTGTTCGGCAACCTGCCCAAGATCAACGCGCTCATTCTCGGCGACGGCGAGCTCGGCGAGTTCGTCATGCAGCAATTGATGGAAGCGGGCTTGAGCCGCTGGACCTTCGTCCATCGCAGCCCGGAGCGGGCCCAGGCCTGGGCGTCGCGGCATCGCGGCTCGCACGCGGCGACTCTGGCCGATCTCGACCGGTTGTTGCCGGCGGCGGATGTCACGATCAGCGCGCTCGACGGTGCGCAGACCGCGGTCAGCCCGGCGCAGGTGAAAGCCGCCGTCCGCGCCCGTCGCCGCCAGCCGATGCTGTTTGTCGATCTCGCCGTGCCGGGTGACATCGATCCACGGGTGAACGATGTCGATGACGCCTTTCTCTACGGCCTCGACGATCTCGAGCGGCTGGCGATGCGCGGGCGGCATGGTCGCGAGGAAGCGGCAACCAAGGCCTGGAACATCATCGATGCCGCCGTTGCCGCCTTCGCGCGCGACAGCGAGGCGCGCACCGCGGCGAGTGCGCTCTCGGCCCTGAAGGCGCACTTCGACGCCGAGCGTGAAAAGCTGCTGGCCGAGCAGCCCGGCCTCGACGCCGCCGAGGCGACGCGGCGCCTGATCAATCGGCTGCTGCATCGGCCGATCACCGTCTTGAAGGATTCCGCGCCGGATCCGAAGCTGGAAGCCGCCGCTCTGGCGCTGTTCGGCATTGGCCCGGACGCGAAGGGAGATTGAAGAAGTGTCTGCGCTGAACGAAAAACTGGACCGCGTCGCCAAACGCTATGACGAGATCGCCGCCCTGATGGCGAGCGAAGGACCGAAGGATGCGCAATCCTTCGCCAAGCTCTCCAAGGAATATTCCGACCTTGGGCCGGTGGTCGATGCGATCCGCGAGCTGCGCTCGGCCGAGCGCGAGTCCACCGACCTTCAGCAGCTGCTGAGCGATCCCTCCGCCGATGCCGAGATGAAGGCCTTGGCCGAGGAAGAGCGTGTGGCTTTGCAGGCAAAGCTGCCGGCGTTGGAGAAGAACGTGCAGCTCATGCTGCTGCCGAAGGACGAAGCGGATGAGCGCAATGCCATCCTCGAAGTCCGCGCCGGCACCGGCGGCGAGGAAGCGGCGCTGTTCGCCGCCAATCTCTTCCGCATGTATGCCCGCTATGCCGCGCTCAAAGGCTGGCGGTTCGAGCCGATGGAGGTCAGCGAGACCGGTCTCGGCGGTTACAAGGAGGCGATCGCCACCATCACCGGACGCAATGTCTTCGCGCATCTGAAGTTCGAATCCGGCGTGCACCGGGTGCAGCGGGTGCCGGAGACCGAAGCCTCGGGCCGCATCCACACGTCGGCCGCGACGGTCGCCGTGCTGCCGGAGGCCGAGGAAGTGGACGTCCAGATCGACGAGAAGGATCTGCGGATCGACGTGTTCCGTTCCAGCGGTCCCGGCGGCCAGTCGGTCAATACGACCGACAGCGCGGTGCGCATCACCCATATCCCCACCGGCCTTGTCGTGCAGCAGCAGGACGAGAAGTCGCAGCACAAGAACAAGGCGAAGGCTTTGAAGGTGCTGCGCGCCCGGCTTTACGACATGGAGCGCAGCCGCAAGGATGCCGAGCGGGCCAGTGCCCGCAAAAGCCAGGTCGGCAGCGGCGACCGTTCCGAGCGCATCCGCACCTACAACTTCCCGCAAGGACGCTGCACCGACCACCGCATCAACCTCACGCTCTACAAGCTCGACCGCGTCATGGAAGGCGAGATGGATGAGATCATCGATGCGCTGATCGCCCATGATCAGGCCGAGCGCCTCGCAGATATTCAATGACGGGGATTCAATGACCATCGGCGAGGCCCTGGTCCAGGCGGCGAGGCGCCTGGGCGAGGCCGGGATCGAGAGGCCGCAAGCCGAGGCGCGCATCCTGCTGGAAGCGGCGAGCGGTCGCGGTCGCGGGCAGCTCATCGCCTTTCCGGAATACGCGCTGACCCCGGCGCAATGCGAAGCCTTCGACACGCAGGTTTCGCGGCGCTGCGCGCGCGAGCCGATCTCGCGCATTCTGGGCAGCCGCGAGTTCTGGTCGCTGCGCTTTGCGGTCGGCGCGGCGACGCTCGATCCGCGCCCCGACAGCGAGACTCTGGTCGCCGCGGTGCTGGCGCGGATTCCCGATCGCGACGCCGAGATCACGCTGCTCGATCTCGGTACGGGAACCGGCTGCTTGCTGCTCGCTTTGCTCTCGGAACTGCCGCGGGCGAAAGGGCTCGGCATCGATATCAGCGCAGAAGCACGTGACATCGCCGCAACGAATGCGGAGGCGCTCCGTCTCGACGCGCGCGCCGAGTTTCGGCAAGGCGATTGGGCGCGCGACATTTCCGCGCAATTCGATGTCATCGTCTCCAACCCACCCTATATCGAGTCGAGCTCGATCGACGATCTTGCACCCGAAGTCGCGCAATATGATCCGCGCCGTGCGCTCGACGGCGGTGCGGACGGCCTGTCCGCCTATCGTGCTCTGGTTCCGCAGGCGGCGGCGCTCCTGAAACCCCGCGGTCTGCTGGCGCTGGAGATCGGCGCCGGGCAGGGTGCGGCGGTTCGCAAACTCGCGACGGATGCCGGCTTGAGCGATCTCGGAGGCGCTGAAGACCTCGCCGGGATCGAGCGTTGCCTGCTGTTCCACCGCTAAATTCGGGGCTTTTTGGCGATGCAAAAAACTGTTGGAAATCGCGCGCGAACCGGCTACGGTCGCTTCGGCTTTCGGGGTGAACATTCGGACGACAGCCGCTGGCTGACCCGCACCCCTGATACGGCCCCCGACATCGGAATGGCGGTCCCCGGGTGTAAGAGCACCTGAAGATGATTGGGCGCATTTCCTGATTTTACCGCTGATGAGTTCTTTGCGGTGAGATTGCCGAAGCGCGAAGCCAGGACCGCAACAATGCGAAGTGATTGACGCATGAGACCGAATAACCAAAATCGACGGGGCCGCGGTCGCGGCCCGCGCAAACCCCATGGCGGCCCGCACGGGGGCCACGGCGGTGGCGGCGGCGGGCAGAGCAAGGCCCATTCATTCGATAGCTCCGGCTCCAGCTCCGACATCCGGGTCCGCGGCAATGCCTATCAGGTCCTCGAGAAGTATCTTCAGCTCGCACGCGATGCCGGCACTGCCGGTGACCGCGTTGCCGCGGAGAACTTCCTGCAGCATGCCGATCACTACTATCGGGTCGTTGCGGCGCAGAACGAGGGCCAGCGCCCGCGAATCGGCGGACGCGAAATCTCGGTCGCCGACGTCAATGTGCAGAACGTAAGCCAAGGCCTCTCGGCTGCGCTCTCCGGCCATGGCCATGGCGGCGACGAGTCGCCACAGCACGGCGGTGACAATCAGCAGGGCGGTCATGGTAACGGCCAGATGCGCCAGAACCAGAATTCCGGCGAGCAGCAGAGCCACCAGAACCCGCAGGGCCAGAGCGACGGCGAACAGCAAAACGCCAATGGCGGAGAGCAGAACGCCGGTGACAATGGCGGCGACGCGCAGGGGTCGGCCGCGCCGGACGAGCAGCCGGATTATCCGGAAGAGCTGATTCCCGCCGATGGCGCCAATGCCGGCGCCCGCGACGGACAACAGCAGCAGGAAGGCCGTCATGGTCGCGGCCGTGGCCGCCGCCGCGGTCCCGGCCGTCGGGTCCGGAATGAGGGCGAGGAGGGCGCTGCGCCCACCCCGCAGCAGACCCCCGGCGACGGCCAGTAGCGACCAAGCGGCGCAGGCTGCCTGCGCCAAATCCGAGTTCGGCCTCTTGCCTAAGATTTAACCAACTCCATATTTATCGGAGGGGTTAATCCCTAATGGCATCGAGACCGCGCGCCTCGCTCATGGGCGCGGTCGGAAGAGGGCTGAAAACATGGACTTAGAAAAATTCACCGAACGCTCGCGTGGGTTCTTGCAGGCTGCCCAGGGCATCGCCTTGCGCAATGGAAACCAGCAGCTCACGCCCGAGCATCTCCTCAAAGCACTGCTCGACGACAAGGAAGGCTTGGCCGCCAATCTGATGAAGGCGTCTGGGGCCGATCCGGCCAAAGCGCTGGCAGCCGTCGAGCGTGAGCTCGAAAAGCTTCCCAAGGTCGAAGGCACTGGCGCCGGCCAGATCTACATGGCGCCGCCTTTGGCGCGTGTGCTCGGCAAGGCCGAAGAGGCTGCGCAGAAAGCCGGCGACGGCTATGTCACCGCGGAGCGCCTGTTGCTGGCCCTTGCGATAGACACCAGCACGCCCGCCGGCAAGGCGCTGAAGGATGCGGGCTTGACCCCGCATGGGATCAACAACGCGATCAACGAGCTCCGCAAGGGCCGCAAGGCCGACAGCGCCACGGCCGAGGACAGCTACGAAGCGCTGAAGAAATATGCGCGCGATTTCACCGCGCTCGCCCGCTCGGGCAAGCTCGATCCGGTCATCGGTCGCGACGAGGAAATCCGGCGGACGATTCAAGTTCTGTCGCGCCGCACCAAGAACAACCCGGTCCTGATCGGCGAGCCCGGCGTCGGCAAGACGGCGATCGTCGAAGGCTTGGCTCTGCGCATCGCCAATGGCGATGTGCCGGAGGGACTGAAGAAGAAGACGCTGATGGCGCTCGACCTGGGTGCCTTGGTCGCCGGCGCGAAGTTCCGCGGCGAGTTCGAGGAGCGGCTGAAAGCGGTGCTGACCGAGATCTCGGCGGCCGCCGGCGAGATCATTCTCTTCATCGACGAGCTGCATACGCTGGTCGGCGCCGGCAAGGCGGAAGGCGCGATGGACGCGTCCAACATGCTGAAACCCGCTCTGGCGCGGGGCGAGTTGCATTGCGTCGGTGCCACGACGCTGGACGAATACCGCAAGTACATCGAAAAGGACGCCGCCTTGGCGCGGCGCTTCCAGCCGGTCGTAGTCGGCGAGCCCTCGGTCAACGAGACCATCTCGATCCTGCGCGGCTTGAAGGAGAAGTACGAGCTGCATCATGGCGTCCGCATCACCGACGCGGCGATCGTGGCCGCCGCGACGCTCTCCAACCGCTACATCACCGACCGGTTCCTGCCCGACAAGGCGATCGACCTGGTGGACGAGGCAGGGTCGCGTCTCCGCATGGAAGTCGATTCCAAGCCGGAAGAGATCGACGAGGTCGATCGCAAGCTGGTCCAGCTCAAGATCGAGCGCGAAGCGCTGAAGAAGGAAAGTGATGCGGCTTCCAAGGATCGTCTCTCGCACCTCATGAAGGAGGTCGAAGAGCTGGAGGCGAAGTCGGCCGCGCTGACGGCGGAATGGAAGTCGGAGAAGCGCAATCTCGAAGACTCGCAGAAGCTCAAGGAGCGCCTGGAGCAGGCCCGCATCGCAGCCGAGAAGGCGCAGCGCGGCGGTGATTTTGCCAAGGCCGGTGAATTGACCTATTCGATCATTCCGGATCTGACCAGAAAGCTGGAAGCCGCCGAGACCGCCGCGCAGCACCGCATGCTGAACGAGGTCGTGAGCGAAGAGGACATCGCCTCGGTGGTCTCGCGCTGGACCGGCATCCCGGTGGACAAGATGCTGGCCGGCGAACGCGACAAGCTGCTGAAGATGGAGGAAGCGCTCGGCCGCCGGGTCATCGGTCAGGAGGAAGCGCTGGTCGCCGTCTCCAATGCGGTGCGCCGCGCGCGCGCCGGGTTGCAGGATCCGAACCGGCCGATCGGCTCCTTCCTGATGCTGGGCCCGACCGGCGTCGGCAAGACCGAGCTTACCAAGGCGCTGGCGGGCTTCCTGTTCGACGATGACCAGGCCATGGTCCGGATCGACATGTCGGAGTTCATGGAGAAGCACGCGGTCTCGCGTCTGATCGGCGCGCCGCCGGGCTATGTCGGCTATGACGAAGGCGGTGTGCTCACCGAAGCGGTGCGGCGCCGGCCCTATCAGGTCGTGCTGTTCGACGAGGTCGAGAAGGCGCATCCCGATGTCTTCAACGTGCTCTTGCAGGTGCTGGACGACGGTCGCCTGACCGACGGCCAGGGCCGCACGGTCGACTTCAAGAACACGCTGATCATCCTGACCTCGAATCTCGGCAGCGAATATCTCGCCAATCTCAAGGACGGCGACGATTCGAGCGTCGCGCGCGACCAGGTCATGGGTGTGGTGCGGCAGGCGTTCCGTCCGGAATTCCTGAACCGGCTGGACGAGATCATCCTGTTCCATCGCCTCAGCCGGAAGCACATGACCGCCATCGTCGAGATCCAGCTGAAGCGGCTGCAGGATCTGCTGGCCGATCGCAAGCTGGAGCTGGCTCTCGATGCCAAGGCCAAGGAATGGCTGGCCGAAGCCGGCTACGATCCGGTCTACGGCGCGCGGCCGTTGAAGCGGGTGATCCAGCGCGAGCTGCAGAATCCGCTGGCGACCATGATCCTGGAAGGCCGCTTCAAAGCCGGCGAGGACATCAAGGTGTCCGCCGACAAGGACGGCCTCACCATCGGCGGCGAGAGCCTGTCACAAGCCGCGGCCTGACGCGAAACGCGGCCGCCACTTCAGAGTGGCGGCCGCATCGCGATCAGGGCGTGCGATTCTACGATCTCGATGATTTCCCCGTTGCTGACGAACGGCGCCAGCTGCTCGCGCAGCTCGGCGATCATGTCGTCCGCGCGAGCGCCGATCCTGTCGCGCGACACGCTGGAGAGCGACAACAGGCGATCCTCGATATTGGCGACCGGCGTGCGCCGGCTCTCGATGACGCCGATTCGCTCCAACGTCGAGAAGGGCGAGGCGAGCAGCACCGATTCGTGCTCGACCCATTCCGCGCCCTTGCGCTGGCGGCGCGCCGTGTCTTCCGCCGAGTACTTGTCCAGCACCGCGTTGTAGACCGCGCGCCAGGCGTTCTCGTGCAGCTCCGGATGGCGGTCGCCGAACAACGCCAGCGCGCCTTCGGCCTCGATCATCCCATCGAGGCGCTGCAGCGTGTCGGCGCGGTCCATCCAGTGGAAGGCGCGGCCGATGGCGGTCAGGCGAAAGCTGCCGAGCGCCGGCCCGATGTCGTAGGAACTGCCCTCGATGAAGCGAATCTCGAAGCCGGCCTCGGCGGCATCGGCCGCGGCGATGCGCAGCATCTCCGGTTCCGGATCGATCGCCGTCACCGATCCAGTGAAACGCGCGAAGCCGAGCGCCAATTGCCCCGGACCGCAGCCGAGATCCAGCACGGCATGCGCGGAAGTCAAGCCGATACGCGCCGCCACCCGGTCGAACAGTCCCAAAGCGTAGGCCGGCCGCCCCTTGCGGTAATGCTCGGCGGCGCTGCGGAACCGGTGCTTCTCGAAGGGAATCGGCGCGTTCATTCAGCCTCCTGTCGTTGCGGGTCGCGCGGCTTTCCCACTTCCAACGCCGCAACGGCATCGATCCTTTGCTGCAATTTCTGACGTTTGGCTGTCGCGAGGAATGCCGCGACCAGGCCGGAGACCGGGTCGCGATCGGCGTAGACCAGGCCGATCGAAGGACTGGGCTTCGGATCGCCCATCGGCAGCGCGCGCAGCCCGTTCGAAATTCCGGTCAACAGCAGCAGGCTCTGCGGCACGATGCCCGACCACTGGCCGAGGCGCACATGCGACATCACCGGGATCAGCGCATTCGCCTCGATGACCGGATGCGGCGTCTCGCCGATCGTGGCGAAGGCACGGTCGATGATCCGCCGGTTCTGCATATCATTCGACAGCAGGCAGAGCCGCTCCTTCGCCGCATCGTGCCAGGACATTTCGCTGCGGCCGGCGAAGCGCGGGTGATCGCCCGTGATGAAGACGAAGCGGTCGCGATAGATCGGCAGCGTGCGGACCCGGCTCAGCGGCTCGTTGTCGAGATAGGTGACGCCGACATCGAGATCGAAAGTGTCGATGCCGCGCTGGATCTCCTTCGAGGAGAGCGACTGGATGTGGATCGAGACCGAAGCGTGCTGCGCGCAGAACGGCGTGGTCAGCAGCGCGATGACCGGCAGCGCCGCCGGGATCGCGCCGATCCGCAACCGTCCGGCGAGCGCGCGCTTCATGACCGAGAGGTCCTGGCGCAGCGATTCGAAGTCGTGCACCAACCGTTGCGCACGGTCGAGCACCAGCTGGCCCTCGGGTGTGAAGCCGATGAAGCGCCGCGAGCGCTCGACCACGCGGACGCCGAGCTCGCCTTCGATCTGGCGGATCGCCGCCGACAGGGCCGGTTGGGAAATGCCGCAGGCTTCGGCGGCGCGGCCGAAATGCCGCTCGCGCGCCAGAGCCGTCAGATAGGTGAGATGCTTGACCAGCATGGGCGGCCCGCCGTCACGGCCGCGTTGACTTCACGCGGCGCGCGCACTCTATCGCCCGGAAACCACTGGCGGCAATCCGCTTATCGGTGGAGACCAGGCTTAGTTCGGGCAGCCGCGTTGGCGGT